>Ga0247731_1000002_pt1 | contig 748427 bp, 737 predicted proteins | sample UWRJL088202R2_FD_180938 | JGI IMG/M metagenome (GOLD analysis project Ga0247731, IMG submission 180938) | Plant litter microbial communities from Arlington Agricultural Research Station in Wisconsin, United States - UWRJ-L088-202R-2 | ecosystem: Environmental > Terrestrial > Plant litter >...
TCGCTGGCTCCGCTGACGTCATCGCCGACTTCAACGCGCAGCTCGAGACGCTCGCGGGCGGTGACGCGAGTGCGATTCTCGCGTCCTTCCAGACAGAGCTGCAGGCGGCTCTCGACGAAGCAAACGGGGAGTAACTGATTGGGCGGCTCTCCCTCGGGGGAGCCGCCCGCAAGGATCCAGCGCTCAGGCAAGGCAACACCGTCGAGACGCGAAGCAGCGAACTCAGCCCCGCTGCCGGGGTCGTCACCGTCGATGAGCACGCGGTCGGTCGGGGCGCCGTCGCTCAGGTACTCCGAGACCGAGAGAGCGCGAATGACCCGAACGCCCCGCGCCTCGAGGGCATGGATGTCGCCACTCGAGTACCTGCCGTGCATTTGAGCCGTGCCGAGCCCGGCCGCCGCGAGCGTGGTGGCCGCGACATCCACCGGGTTGTTCATAAAGACGCCCACCCCTTCGACGGTCGGCGGCACGCGCTGCATAAGCACGCGCACATCGGAGGGATCGATGTTGCGCACGCTCGCCTCGGCGAAGACGAATCCGATCGCGTCGACCCCCAGGTCAACGCAGACGTCAACCATTTCGGGAGTACGCAGGCCGCAGATCTTGATGAAGGGAGACACGCCCTCTAGTCAACAGCAATCGCATCGAGGTGCTCGCGCAGTGCGCGATTGAGCTCGTCGACCTTCGACACAAGATCGGGCGTCAGGGCATCAAGAAAGAGCTCCTGCACGGCGCGCAAGTGCGGCGCCGAGGCGCGGCGAAACTGCGACGCTCCGCTTTCGGTCAGCACAACCTCTGACCCTCGGCTGTCATCGAGGCATTTCTCTCGGGAGATGAGCCCGCGCGACTCCATCCGGCCGAGGTGGTGCGAGAGGCGACTGCGCTCCCAGTCTATGTGGGCCGCGAGTTCTGACGACCGGATGCGCTTGCCGCTTGCCTCGGTCAGAGCAAGAAGCACCGCGTAGTCACCGGTCGAGAGGTCGGACTCGTTTTGCAGCCGCGACGCGAGAAGCGAGCGCAGGTGATCGCCAGTCTCAACGAAATCTCGCCAGACCTTGAGCTCGGTCGCATCCATCGTGCCTCCTAATTGACATGTCAATCATATCGGCGCATGATTGACACGTCAATTACTTAGGGAGCACGCAGTGAGCATCGAAATCGGCCTCAACTCGTTCGGCGACGTACCCACCGATAACGACCGCACCCTGAACGACGCCGAAACAGTGCGCCTGCTCGTCGATGAGGCTCGACTCGCCGAGAGCGTTGGCATCGACGTGTTTAGCATTGGCGAGCACTATCGCGAGGGCTTCGTCGACTCCGCCGGAGCCGTGCTTCTCGCTGGCATTGCAACTGCGACCCAGACGATCAAGCTCGGCACCGCGGTCACGGTGCTCAGCACCAACGACCCGGTTCGCCTCTACAACGAGTTCTCAACGCTTGACGCGCTCTCGAACGGTCGCGCTCAGATGGTGCTCGGTCGCGCATCACAGACCCAGTCGTTTCCGTTGTTCGGCTACGACATCGCCGACTACGAAGAACTGTTCGAAGAGAAGCTCGAACTGTTTATGAAGCTGCAGCGCGAATCGCCCGTGACCTGGTCGGGCACCGTCCGCGCCCCTCTCGTCAACCAGACGCTCCACCCGCAAATGCGGCCCGGCGGAATTCCGACCTGGATCGGCGTCGGGGGCAGCCCGAACTCGGTGATCCGCGCGGCACGCTACGGGCTCCCGCTGATGCTCGCGATCATCGGCGGCGAACCGTCGCGTTTCGCGGCGCACGTCGACCTCTACTTTCGCGCGCTCGAGCAGTTCGGTATGCCCGCCCAGCCGGTCGGCCAGCACGCCCTCGGACTCATCGCCGACACCGACGAAGAGGCCGCCGAACTGTGGTGGCAGTCGTGGCAGCCCCTCGTCGAACAGCTGGGCAAGGAGCGCGGCTTCTACCCGCCAACCCGCGAACGCTACGACCTCGAGCTCGCGACCGGCGCTCTCTTCGTCGGATCGCCCGAGACCGTCGCCAATAAGATCGTGCAGATGACCCGCGAACTGCGCATCAGCCGCTTCGACCTCAAGTACGACATCGGCGGCCTTCCGCTCTCGGCTCGCTCTCGCACCATCGAACTTCTCGGCACCGAGGTTGCACCCCGCGTGCGCGAGATTCTCGCGAAGGAGCCCGCCCGTGTCTAAGACCATCGGAATTCTCGGCGCCGGCAAGGTCGGCACGGTTCTCGGCCGCCTGCTCGTCGCTGCCGGTTATCGCGTGCTCATCGCGGGCTCTGGCCCGGCGTCGAAGATCGCGCTCACGATCGAGGTTCTCGTTCCCGGCGCAGAAGGAACAACGGCGATGGATGTCGCGCGCGACTCCGACATCGTCATCCTCGCCCTGCCGCTCGGCAAGTACCGCTCGATCCCCGCGCTCGACTCGAAGCTCGTGATCGACGCCATGAACTACTGGTGGGAGATCGACGGCACCCGCCCCGACCTCAACGACCCGCGCGTGTCAACGAGCGAGATCGTTCAGGAGTTTCTTGCCGGGGCTCGCGTCGTCAAGGGCTTCAACCACATGGGCTACCACGACCTGGATGCCGGAGCGCAGCCTTCAGATTCGCCCCAGCGCAAGGCGATTGGCATCGCGGGCGACTCCCCCGACGATGTCGCCGAGGTCGCCGAACTTGTCGACGCCATCGGGTTCGATCCCGTGGTCGTCGGCACTCTTCACGAGAGCATCTCGCTCGAACCGGGTGCCGAGCTCTTTGGCGCCAACTTCAGCGCCGCAGACGTGCGGGCAGCGCTCGAGCGATTCCCGTCGTCGGAGCGTGGCGTTGTCGTCTCGGAGGCGCGCGCGGCCTAGTCGCGGATGAGCCGCAATCGCGCGAGGACCGCGGGTCCGGATGAATCGAGCACTCGACCGCCGAGCACAATCCCACCGAACGCGACGGCCGCGCCGAGAATGAGCGCGACAGTGAGCGCCGCCCAACCCAGCACGGGAGTTCCCACGACTAGCGCGACAACGGCGAGCGCGGCCACCGGCAAAGTGAACAGCCCCGTCACGCCCGTCACTGCGTACGACCCAACTATCGCCACAGTCGCGGCCCCCGGCTGAGACGAGAACGGATTTCGCCCGGCTCGCGCCACAGGCACAACAACGCGCGCCGACGACACACTCACGACCCCCACCGAGACAAGCAGTGTGCCGAGAGAAAGGGCAAGCAGGGCTGGCAGGTCGCTCATCCGACCGATGACCGCGGCTACGGCAACCTGCACAAAGATCGCGGCGGGCACGGAGATGATGAGCAACGCAATCGCGCGGCCGAGACGGTCGTGAAAGCCGCGCACACCCGCGGCAAGCTCGGCGGCGAACGCGGTGCCGTCGAACGACAGCCCGGCAAAAACCGAGAGCGGGAGAAGCGACGCAACGACAGGGCCGGCGGCCATTGCGACGCCGTCAATGTGAATCAGTTGCCACCAGACCAGCATCAAAGCGGGCAGCGCTGGAATCAGAATGAGCTGCCGGGTAAGACGTGCGTCACGAAACCAATAGATGAGCGAGCGAGCGGCAACGGCGCCCGTCGGAGTTGACGGAAACCACCCGAGCGGGCCGAGCCTGCCGCCGACCACAGCACGCGCGGGAGCCTCGCCCCGCACACTGAGGCTCGAGACGAGCGTCAGCCGCCACAATGCGACAAGCGCGGCGAGTGTGCCGAGAGCGATAGCCGACGCCCCCAGAGCGCCGGCGACGTCACCCATCGCGACGCGACCCGCAACCGACCAGACCGCCCCAAGTGGAGTCCAGCCGAGAGCCTCGATGATCGCGGTGATGCGGGCGAAGAAGCCGCGCTCGCCCAGAGTCGTTGCGGCAAGCGGGCCCGCCACAATCAGAAGCACCAACGCGGCAACCCCGAGGCGCGCCGCCCCGCGCCCGCGCAGAAGCGAGCCCGCTACGGTCGTCGTCAGGCGCGACCCGACGATGCAGGTCGCGGCGCCGACAAGCCCCGAGATTGCTGCAAGGAGCGCAGACAGCGGATGCGACATCCATGCAATCGCTGTAGCGAGCGATGCGAGAAGCGTGGCGATTCCGGGAACCCACAGCACCCCAACGAGAAACATCGCGAACATCATCTGGCTCGTGCGCAGCGGAAAGCGGGCGAGCTTGAGCGGGTCGAGCGTTCGATCAACCCCGTCGAACATCAAGGGAACAACGCACCAGCCCAGAATGAGCGCGCTGCCGCCGATGACAACGACCACCTGGATTGTGTTGGGCGCCTCAAACGAGGCAACGATGAGTCCGCCAACAACTGAAAGCAAAAGAAATACCGTCGATAGGCCGCCGACGATAACGGCGATGAGCTGAATCGTGTTGCGACCGAGAGTGTTCGCGAGCACCCTGAAGCGCAGCCTCAGGAGCGCAGCAACCACGCGGGGCTCTCTCCCTTGCGCCGACCGCCCACGAGTTCGAGAAAGCGCGTCTCGAGATCGCCGTCGCCACGCACCTCGCCGATGGTTCCCGCGACGAGCACCCGACCCGCGGCGACTATCGCAACGTGATCACACATGCGCTGCACGAGGTCCATCGAGTGGCTTGAGACGATGACCGTGCCGCCGCCCTTAACAAATCCGTCAAGGATGTCGCGAATGTTGGCCGCCGACACGGGGTCGACTGACTCGAACGGCTCGTCGAGCACAAGCACGCGGGGCGAGTGCACAAGAGCTGCGGCGAGCGCGATCTTTTTCGTCATGCCTGCCGAGAAGTCGGCGACGATTCGACCCGCCGCGGCCTCAAGGTCGAGAAGACGCAGAAGGTCGGCGACGCGCTCGCGCAAGGTGTCTCGGTCGAGTCCGAACAACTGGCCCGAAAATGTGATGAGCTGCTCGCCCGTGAGGCGGTCGTAGAGGTCGACGCCGTCAGCCAGATTGCCGATGAGTCGCTTCGCCTCAAGCGGTTGCTTCCACACGTCGATGTCGTGAATGCGAGCCCGGCCGCCGTCGGGACGAAGAAGTCCCGTGGCCATCGAGAGAGTCGTCGTTTTGCCAGCACCATTCGGCCCGACGATTCCGTAAAACGAGCCCTGCGGAACCGTAAGACTCAGGTTGTCGACGGCCGTCGCGCCGCCGAACCGCTTGGTGAGTGCGCTCAGCTCGACAGCATGCATCCAGTCAACTTACTCCCTACGCTGCGGGCTATTGCCGGAGTCTGGCTACCTCAACCACAAAGTGGTTGGCTGAGCGACATGACAATCGACTCCCCGACCGGGCTGCACCCCAACGAGCCGCACAACGCAGGGATCGCCGGGCGCCTCAACTGGCTGCGCGCCGGGGTGCTCGGCGCGAATGACGGCATTGTGTCGGTGGCGGCGATCGTGGTCGGAGTCGCGGGCGCGACATCCGAAATCGCTCCGATTTTGACGGCCGGAATGGCCGGTCTTGTGGGCGGCGCGATCTCGATGGCGCTTGGCGAGTATGTCTCCGTGAGCAGCCAACGTGACAGTCAACGCGCCCTTATCGCAAAGGAGCGCCGCGAACTCGCCTCTATGCCACAAGAAGAACTGGCCGAGCTCGCCGCACTTTACGAAGCGAAAGGCATGTCGGCCGAGACCGCGCTGCGGGTAGCCAAGGAACTCACGGCTCACGACGCCTTGAGCGCCCACCTCGAAGCCGAGCTCGGCATCAACGAAGAAGATGTGGTGAGTGCCTGGCAGGCTGCCGGGGCCTCGGCTCTCGCATTCTTCATCGGTGCCCTGCTGCCGATGCTCGCGATTCTTCTGCCGCCCGAGCCGATGAGAGTGCCCATCACCTTCGTCGCTGTTCTCGCAGCGCTTGCAATAACCGGAGCGACGAGCGCGCGAATCGGTGGCGGCCCATTGCTGCGGCCGACACTCCGGGTGGTCATCGGAGGAGCGCTCGCCCTCGCCGCGACCTTCGCCATCGGCTCGCTACTGGGCACCATCGGCGTCGTCTGACGAGCCCTCGCTACGAACCAGACCTTACGAGCCAAATCAATCTGAATCGAGCCGACGACCGAACGCAATGCGCGAAGGCTCTCGGCGGCTACCCTGCCAGTGACGATCGAGAGCATCAGCGCCCGAACTATTGTGGGCCAAGACGAAGTGCGCCGATAAGAGTGAGCTTCTCGGCGTTACCTCGCGCCGCCCACAGCATGGCCCCGATGAGCGCCGCCCAGACGACAAAGAGGCCGCCAACGACACCGACGAGAACCTGCCAGACATCCATTTATCCAAGCTAGTCGAGCCACAAAGGCCGATTGGTGTGCAGACGGTCACGGGATGTTGAGAGAATCAAACATGGACGAACCCGTTGAGCACGAGCCGAGCGAGATTAGCTACGACGAACAGCGCTATCCGGCCCGCCCGCGCCGCCTGCGGCCGCGCGACCAGCTCAGGAGTGGAAGTCTTCGCCGATTCACAGCGGATCCTCACACTGCGAGCGGAACCAACCCGGCCTACGTCGAATGGCTCGTTCGCCAGTCGATGCTCAAAGACGCCGACGTGCTCAGCCGCACCCTCTCCGGGCAGCCGTCGATGTGGCAAAACCCGTATGCCCGACCTGACGCTCGCCGCGCGACCGACACAAGCGACGTATGGTTCACTGCCTACCCACTGTCGCTCATCACGCGCCCAGGGCAGTCATTTCTCCAGGCGCTCGGCGACGAGACGCTCTGGTCGCTGTTCGAGCGCATCGGCATCACCGGAGTTCACACCGGCCCGGTCAAGCGCGCCGGCGGAATAACTGGCTGGCAGCAGACGCCAAGCGTCGATGGCCACTTCGACCGCATCAGCACGCAGATCGACCCCGAGTTTGGTGATGAGGAGGCCTTCCGCGCGCTGTGCGACGTCGCCGACTCCCACGGCGGAAGCGTCATCGACGACATCGTGCCCGGTCACACGGGCAAGGGTGCTGACTTCCGTCTCGCCGAGATGGCCTACAAGGACTACCCCGGCATCTACCACATGATCGAAATTCCACCGGAGATGTGGAACCTGCTTCCCGACGTTCCCGAGGGTCGCGACTCGGTCAACCTCGATCCGGCGGCAGAGCGCGTGCTCAGCGAGCGCGGCTACATCATCGGCGAACTGCAGCGCGTCATCTTCTACACGCTCGGCGTCAAAGAGACCAACTGGAGCGCGACAGCCGCGGTCACCGGCGTCGACGGCAAGGACCGCCGCTGGGTCTACCTTCACTACTTCAAAGAGGGCCAGCCCTCGATCAACTGGCTCGACCCCACTTTTGCGGGAATGCGCCTCGTCATCGGCGATGCACTGCACTCCCTCGGCGACCTCGGCACAACCGCACTGCGCCTCGACGCCAACGGCTTTCTCGGTGTCGAGAAGAGTGCAGAAGGTCTGCCCGCATGGTCTGAGGGCCACCCGCTCTCGCACGCGGCGAACCACATCATCGCGGGCATGGTGCGCAAGGTCGGTGGCTTCACCTTCCAGGAGCTCAACCTCGCCATCGAAGACATTCGCGACACCGGTGCGGTGGGCGCCGATCTTTCGTACGACTTCGTCACGCGCCCCGGCTACCACCACGCGCTCGCAACCGGGCAGACCGAGTTCTTACGTCTGACCCTGACAACCGCGCTCGAGTTGGGAGTCGAACCAGCCCAACTGGTGCACGGACTGCAGAACCACGACGAGCTCACCTACGAGCTCGTGCACTGGGCGACGAGCCACCACGACGACGTTTACACGTTCCGCAATCGCGAAATCACCGGCGCTCAGCTCGCCGAAGAAGTTCGCGGCGACCTCGTCGAGTCACTCACCGAGGGGCTCGACTACAACAAGGTGTTCACGCAGAACGGCATCGCCTGCACAACGACGTCGCTCATCGCGGCAACGCTGGGCAAGCCGACGCTCGACGACATCACCGACGACGACATCCCAACGATCCGAGACGCGCACCTGCTGCTCGCGCGCTACAACGCGTGGCAGCCCGGCGTCTTCGCGCTCTCGGGCTGGGACCTCACCGGCAGCCTCACGCTTCCGGGTGACGAGGTGCGCGACCTCATCGCCACGGGCGACACCCGCTGGATCGAGCGTGGAGCGCACGACCTCATCGACGCGTTCCCCGAGACTCAGCGTTCAACCGCCGGCATGCCGCGCGCCCGTTCGCTCTACGGATCACTGCAGACGCAGCTCGACAAGCCCGACTCGTTTGTGTCCGGCTTGCGCGACCTGCTCAAGACCCGCAGCAAATACGACATTGCGCGCGCGACCCAGGTCGACATTCCCAATGTCGCTCACGCGGGAATGCTCGTTATGGTTCACGTGCTCAACGACGGCGATGCTTCGCGTGAAGACGCCACGACTCAGCTCACGGTGCTCAACTTCACCGGCGAGCCGATGGAAGGCACAATTCGCTCTGACGCCCTTATTGCGCAGAGCGATGTCATCGACACCGCGACGGGTGAAACCATCGCTCGCGTCGACGACCTGCTGAGCTTCGGGGTCACGCTGCCGCCGTACGGGGGGCTGTTCCTGATTCTCGAAGAGCCACCCGCAGAAGAAGAGGTCTAGCCCGCGAGCTTCGCGGCAATATCGGGAACGAGCCGCTGCGAGTCGTGCTCGGGGCGCTCGTACCCATCGGCCTTCGGCCGCTTGGGAATCTTGACCGCCTCGGGCTCGGTCGCCTCAAACGCGATGAGTGACAAGAGGTGGCTGATGACGTTGAGCCGCGCCGCCTTCTTGTCATCGCTCTCGATGACCCACCATGGTGCGTGCTTCGAGTCGGTCGCCTCGAACATCGCGTCTTTCGCGCGCGAGTAGTCTTCCCAACGGGTGATCGACTCGAGGTCGGTCGGCGAGAGCTTCCAGCGGCGCATCGGGTCATTGAGTCGCGACTTGAATCGCTTCTGCTGCTCTTTGTCAGAGACCGAGAACCAGTATTTGATGACGAGAATGCCGTCGTCGACGAGCATCTTCTCGAAGACCGGAGCCTGCTCGAGAAAAAGCTCGTACTGCTCGTCGGTGCAATAGCCCATAACTCGCTCGACGCCCGCCCGGTTGTACCAGGAGCGGTCCATCAGCACGATCTCGCCCGCCGTCGGCAGATGCTCGATGTATCGCTGAAAGTACCACTGCCCCTTCTCGCGCTCGCTCGGCTGAGGAAGCGCGACGACGCGCATGCTTCTCGGGTTGAGGTACTGGGCAATGCGCTTGATCGCGCCACCCTTGCCCGCGGCATCCCGCCCCTCAAAAATCACAACAACACGCAAATTGGATGCGGCGATCCAACGTTGCATCGCGACGAGCTCGACCTGAAGTCGCTCTAGTTCTGCCTCGTAGGCGGCCTTGGGCGTTTTAGACATGCGCTCACCCTAGGCGCGCAAGCAATCTGGCGTTGGGGCTTGCAATCTGAGAAAGCCGGGCGTAACGTACAACCAAATGGTTGTATCAACAGAACTCACCGACGAAGACGTGAACCGCATGTTCCGGGCTCTCGCCGACGCAACGCGACGCGACATCGTGCGCAGAACGCTGCTCGCCGAGGTCTCGGTCTCACATTTGGCCGAGGCCTATGACATGTCATTCGCGGCAGTTCAGAAACATGTTGCAGTTCTGGAGGAGGCGGGGCTTGTGAGAAAAGAACCTCGGGGTCGTGAGCGCATGGTTCGGGGCGAACCCGAACGTCTGCGTCAAGCGCAACGCCTTCTCGACCAGTTCGAAGAGATCTGGCGATCGCGCATTGATCGCCTTGACGACCTCCTCGCCGAAGACGACACCACCCAAAACCGGTAGACAGAAAGGCCAATCATGCCCGTCACATCAGTCGAGAAAGACCTCGACAAGCTCACCATCACGATCGTCGCCGACTTCGCGGCTCCCCAGCGTCGGCTCTGGGATGCCTACGCCGACCCACGCCAGATCGAACGATTCTGGGGACCGCCGACGTATCCCGCGACCTTCATCAGACACGATGCAGCGGTCGACGGTCGCAGCGTCTACAAGATGACCGGTCCCGAGGGAGACGAACACTTCGGACTCTGGCAGTGGACCGCCGTCAATGCCCCCAATTCGTTCGAGGTCATCGACTCGTTCGCCGACTCAGAGGGCAACCGCAACACCGAACTGCCCGACACGCGTATGACGTTCGACTTCGAGTCGACCGAGTCAGGGTCGCGCCTCACGAGCACTTCGCACTTCGGCTCGCTCGAGCAGCTCGAACAGCTGGTTGAGATGGGCATGCTCGAGGGCACGCGCGAGGCCATGACGCAGATCGACACGGTGCTCGCCGACCTTGCCGCATTTGCAAACGATCTCGCTGCCGAGGCGCAAGTGCTCAGCGACACCCAGGTGCGCGTGGCACGAGTCATTCGCGGTTCGGCGCAACAGGTCTGGCAGGCGCACAACGACGCCGACCTGATGAAGAAGTGGCTACTCGGACCAGACGGCTGGACAATGCCGGTCTGCGACATCGCCGTCAACGTCGGCGACACCTACCGCTACGAGTGGGAGACCGCAGACGGCTCGCAGCGCTTCGGCTTCACGGGCGAACTTCTCGAGTCGGAGAAGCCCTATCGCTCAGTGACAACAGAATCGATGATCGGCATGGAGGGCGCAACGCTCAACGAGCTGACCCTCACGCCGGTCGAGGGTGGCACTCTGCTGAGTCTCGTCATCACCTACGCGAACGCCGAGATGCGCGACATAGTGCTGGCCACGGGAATGACCGAAGGCATGGAGACGAGCTACGCGCGGCTCGAGGGGTTGCTCGAGCCGAGCCTCGCGAGCTGAGCCGTGGTGCGGCCGAGGGCAGCTCGGCCGCACTCGCGACTAGTGAACGCGCGGAACCTCCGACGTGGGCATAAGGGCTTCCTTCGTGCCGCGAATGAATGCGAAGCCAACGGCCGCCGCGACAACCATGATGATTCCCGACGCGAAGAATGCCGCCGAGTAGCCGTCGGTGAACGCGGTCGGCAGGGTCGCTCCGGCATCCAATGAGCCTGCTTCTGTACTCGCGTAGATGACCGTAAAGACCGCGAGACCGATCGATCCGCCGATGTTGAAGGCGGCGTTGACTGTGGCCGAGGCGGCGCCAGCGTCGTGCGGCTCAACGCCGATCAGCGCGAGGTTCTGCACTGGAACGAAGAGCATCGAGAGGCCAATACCGAGTAGCACGAGCGCGGGCAGCACCTGCGTCCAGTACGAACCGTCAGGGGTGATGCCGGTGAGGTAGAAGAGTCCGGCGGCCGCGAAAAGAGGTCCGGCGATCATCATGGGCCGCGGACCGACGCGGTTCATCAGCTTCGTGATCAGCGGGGTGCACGCGAAGATCACAACCGTCATTGCGACGTTCGCGAGTCCAGCGACGAGCGGGCTCATGCCGAGAACGATCTGAAAGTGGAACGTGAGGTAGAGCATCGAGCCGATCATCACTGCGCCGATGATCGCCTGGATGAGGAACGCCCCGCCGCGCACCGAGTTGGCGACGACGCGCAGCGGCAGCAGGGGCTGTTTCACGCGCGCCTGGATGAGAACGAAGGCGATGAGCAGCAGCACGCCCACCGCGAGGAACACGATGGTGTCTACCGATGCCCAGCCGTGCTCGGCGAGTGTGAAGCCGTAGACGAGCGAGCCGAGACCGAGGGTCACGGTGATTGTTCCCCAGATGTCGTAACGGTTGTCGCCCTCGGCTTTGCTCTCGTGCAGCAAAACAAACGCCCCAACGAGTGCAATGACGCAGAAGATCACGTTGACGAGAAGGCACCAACGCCAGCTGGCGAACTCGGTGAGCACGCCGCCAAGCAGAAGACCGATTGCAGCGCCCGTGCCGGCGACGGTTCCGAAGATTGCGAATGCAGTATTGCGCTCGCGACCACTTGGAAAAGTCACTGTGAGCATCGCGAGCGCCGCCGGCGCGAGGATGGCCGCGAAGGCGCCCTGCACTCCGCGCGCGACAATGAGCTCGACGCCGCTTTGGGCGAGGCCACCCCAGACCGATGCCGCGCCAAACCCGATAAGGCCGACGATGAAGGTGCGCTTGCGTCCCCAGTAGTCGGCGATGCGGCCACCGAGCAGCAGCAGCGCACCGAACGCTAGGGCGTACGCCGTGACGACCCACTGGCGCTGAACGTCAGTGAGGTCGAGCTCGGCCTGAGCCTCGGGCAGGGCAATCGTCACGATCGTGCCGTCGAGCACAACCATGAGTTGCACGAGCGCGAGGACCACGAGGGCCCACCAGCGAGTTGTGGTGTTTGTAAGAGTTGACACAGAAAAACCTCCAGGCTTCTGTAAAGCGAAGTGCTGGAGGTTTCAAGCCTCTGACCCACGCGCGTGAGCGCCGGCCAAACTCAGCGTGAGGGCCGAGTAAATCCAACCGCGTAGTTGGACAGGCTTCCAATATATCTGATTTAGGCCTCGGGGATGTCGCGCCCAAAGTTCTCGAGGGTGATGTCTTCGGGTTCCGGCCCACCGCGCTTTCCCGTGTCGAGTGCGTCGATGGCGTCGATCTCGACCTGCGTGAGCGAGAAGTCGAAGACATCAAAGTTCTCGGCGATACGTTCGCGACGCACCGACTTGGGAATCACTGAGTGCCCGAGCTGAAGCTGCCAGCGCAGCATGACCTGCGCTGCCGTTTTGCCGTACTGCTCGCCGATTCCGAGAATCACTGGGTCGGTGAACGTGCTCTTCGATGCGTCCCCGCGGTACGAGGTGATGCCGCCGATGGGTGACCACGCCTGAGTGATGATTCCGCGCTCAGCGTTGGCCGCGCGCACGTCGGGTTGGCTGAAGTACGGGTGTACTTCGATCTGGTTGACCGCGGGCACAACATTCGTCTGTGCGCTGAGGTCGTCAAGGTGCGTGCGCATGAAGTTGCTCACTCCGATGGCGCGAACGCGCCCGTCGTCGAGAAGCGTTTGCAGCGCACGATACGCATTGATCGTCTTACTGAAGTCGCTCGGGAGTGCCTGGTGAAGGATGAACAGGTCGAGCGTGTCGACGCCGAGCTTGCCTGCACTCTTGTCGAAGGCGTGAAGCGTCTCGTCGTAGCCGTAGTCGCTGATCCATACCTTGGTCTCGATGAAGACCTCGTCGCGAGCGATACCGGAGCGGCGAATGCCCTCACCGACCTCTCGCTCGTTGCCATAGGCGGCCGCCGTATCGATGTGCCGGTAGCCGAGCTCTAGCGCGGTTTCGACGGCAGTCGTCGTCTCGTCTGGCGGAGTCTGGAAGACCCCAAGGCCGATGGCGGGCATAACGACGCCGTTGTTAAGAGTGAGTGTTGTAGTCATTTGTCGAGAACCTTTCTAGCAACTAATACAGCAGAGAGTTCGGTCATGGCTTCACCATCACCTTGAGCGCGGTGCGGGCATCCATTTGGGCGTATCCGTCAGGAGTCTGCTCGAGGTCAAGCGTGACGTCGAAGACGCGGCCAGGGTTAACCGTTCCGTCGAGCACAGCAGGCAGCAGCTGCTCAATGTAGGCGCGAACCGGTGCAGGACCACCGGTCAGGCTGATGTTCTTGCCGAACAAGCTGCCGAAACCGACGGGCGCTTCTTCGTACTGCGGAACACCGACCCGGCTTATCACTCCACCGGGGCGAACGACGCCAACGGCCTGCTGGTAGGCGGGCATGTGGCCGACAGCTTCGAGCACGGCGTGGGTACCGTGACCCCCGGTGAGGTCGAGAACCTTCTGAATGCCCTCGTCGCCGCGCTCGGCAACCACATCGGTCGCGCCAAACTCGAGGCCGAGGTTCGTGCGTGACTCGTGACGGCCCATCAGAATGATCCGCTCGGCGCCGAGCTGCTTAGCCGAGAGAACGGCAAGCAGCCCAACTGCGCCGTCACCGATGACCGTGACGGTTGTGCCCTCAGTCACACCTGCGCGGGCGGCTGCATGCCAGCCGGTGCCGTAGACGTCAGAGAGCGAGAGAAGCGACGCGTACTGCGACTCGTCGACCGTTCCGGGAACCTTGACGAGGGTTCCGTCGGCGAAGGGAACGCGAATAGCTTCGGCCTGGCCGCCGCCGATTCCGTTGCCGGCCCAGAACCCGCCGTGAGTGCACGAGGTCTGCAGACCCTCGCGGCAGAACTCGCACGTGCCGTCAGACCAGGCGAAGGGGGCAATCACGAAGTCGCCCACGGCGAGAGTCGCGACATCCGACCCGATCTCTTCGATCACGCCGATGAACTCGTGGCCCATCGGGGTTCCCTCGTCGGTGGCGGGGAGAGAGTGGTACGGGTGAAGATCGCTGCCGCAGACGCACGCCCGGGTGACGCGCACGATCGCGTCAGTTGGCAGTTCAAGGGTGGGGTCGGGAATGCTAATCACGCGAACATCGCCCGCGCCGAACATGTAGGTGGCTCTCATGGTTTCCATTCAATGCGTGTTACACAGCGTGAGGCAGTGACTGCTCTTACATGTAACGCCAGTACCTGCTTGCTTTGCGCAAGGCGGCGTACGGTCATACCTATGAGCAATCTCGACAGCGTCAAGGAGTTTCTCTCTTCTCGCCGCGCAAAGATCACCCCCGATAAGGCGGGGCTTCCCGCGTACGGCGGCAACCGCCGTGTGCCCGGGCTGCGACGCGAAGAGGTCGCGATGCTTGCCGGAGTAAGCGTCGACTATTACAACCGCCTCGAGCGCGGCAATTTGCAGGGCGTCTCAGAGAGCGTTCTTGACTCGATTTCGAAGGCTCTGCAGCTTGACGAAGCCGAACACGCCCACCTTTTCGACCTCGCGCGCGCCGCGAACATGTCGCCGTCAAAGCGCCGCAAGTCGAGCCCGCAGAAGGTGCGACCGAGCGTGCAGCGCCTGCTCGATTCCATGACGGATGCGCCGGCCTGGGTGCGCAACAACCGTCACGATTTTCTCGCTGGCAACTCTCTTGCCTTCGCGTTGTACGCCGACATGTTCATCGACCCGGTGCGCCCGGCCAATGCCGCGCGGTTCGTCTTTCTCAGCGAAAAGGCAAAAGATTTTTGGCCCAACTGGGAGCGCACGGCCGACGACATCGTCGCCATGCTGCGGTCGGAGGCCGGCAGCAACCCCTACGACCGCGACCTCTCTGACCTCATCGGCGAACTATCGACGCGTAGCGAGACGTTCCGCACTCGGTGGGCTGCGCACAACGTGCGATTCCACCGCACCGGGATCAAACATCTTCACCATGCCGAGGTCGGCGACCTCGAACTGTCGTACGAAGCAATGGAGCTGACGAGCGACCCTGGCCTCACTTTTCTCGCCTACACGGCAGAACCTGGTTCGCCCTCTGCCGACGCACTCAAGGTGCTCGCGAGCCTCGCGGCGACAAAAGAATTTGAAGGAGCAGTATGAGAATCGTTGATCTTCCCGCAACGGTGAAGGGGCCGGCCGCCATGTTCGCGGGCGACGTATGGTTCGACGTTGTGGCACCCCCGCAAGAGGAGCCGTCGCGTATGCGCGTCAACCTCGTGCACTTCTCCCCCGGCGCCCACACCGCCTGGCACTCGCACGCTGTTGGCCAGACGCTACACGTGACCGAGGGCATCGGCTATGTGCAGTCGCGGGGTGGTGAGCTGGTTGAGATGCGTCCCGGCCAGACCTACTACACGCCGCCAGGGGAATGGCATTGGCATGGCGCGACATCCGACCGATTTATGACGCACCTCGCCATGTGGGAGGCGACTCCCGACGGCTCACCCGAGACGACGTGGGGCGAGCACCTCGCTGCAGAGGAGTACCCGGCATGAGCACTTTCACTGCGTCAGAGATAGCGACACTCGACCGCACCGCCGAACTGCGCATCGCGGGTCGTCGCGCCGACGACTCGCTGCGCAATCTCGTGATCATCTGGATGGTCACGCTCGACGGCGAGTTGTACGTGCGCTCTGTTAATGGGGTGGATGCCGCGTGGTTCCGTGGCACGCAGGTGCAGGGTCTCGGGCACATCTCGGCCGGCAGCATCGAGAAAGACGTCTCGTTCACTCGAGTGACCGACGTTGACGACGAACTCGACGCTGCGTACGAAGCCAAGTACCGCAGTTACCCGACTGCAGTCACCAGAATCACCAGCGCGCAGGCTCGCGCGACGACTCTGCGGGTCGACGCTCTGTGAAGGCACGCCGTGCAGCACCCGGAACGATCGCCGTGGCCGTCGCACTGACGGGGTGCGCAGCGCAACCAGCGCCGTCGCCTGCAGCCGAGCCCGTGTCGCAATATCGCGACGGCGAGTACACGGCACGAGGCTGGTACGGCGGGTTGCCCTCGCACCACGACGTGACACTCACGCTTGATAACGGGGTCGTGACCGACGTGGAGATCACGACGCCCGCTGAAGACGAGACGTCTCTCGGCTATCAGCAACGCTTCGCCACGGCCCTTCCCGACGCCATCATCGGTCGCAACGTCGACGACCTGGCCATCGATCGACTTGCCGGTTCAAGCGGGTGCTCGGAGGGATTTATGAGCGCCCTCGCGCAGATCAAGCAAGACGCTGCGGCCTAGGGGCGTACTGCCAGTACCTGTAACAAGCGCCACTGCCCGGTCGTCGCCGCGCGCCGTTGACTGAGGAGGTGAACTCTTCCCCCATTAACCGCACAGCGGTTCTGGTGATCATCCTCATCAGCTACTTCATGATTTTGCTCGACAACTCGATAATCTTCACGGGTCTCCCGTCGATTCAGGCGGACCTCGGTTTTTCTGCCCCCGCGCTCACCTGGGTGCAAGACGCCTACACCCTCACCTTCGGCGGACTTCTTCTGCTCGCTGCCCGGGCGGGCGACATCGTGGGCCGCCGGCGCCTGTTCATCATCGGGCTCGTCATCTTCAGCGTCGCCTCGCTGCTCGTCGGGTTCGCGATGACCGAGATCTGGATGATCGCCGCCCGCGCTCTACAGGGCATCGGTGCGGCGATCGTCGCACCGGCCTCACTCTCGCTGCTGACGGCGACCTTCCCGGCGGGCAAGGAGCGCAATCGCGCAGTCGCCCTCTACGCGGCGACAGCGGGAATCGGTGCGAGCCTCGGCATGGTCATCGGCGGAGCGTTCGCCGAGGCCATCTCGTGGCGCGCGGGCTTCTTTATCAACCTGCCGATCGGCGGGGCCATGATTCTTCTCGCCCTGCGATACCTCGTCGAGCAGCCGCGCACTTCGGGGCGGTTCGACGTCGTCGGCGCCCTCTGCTCAACGCTTGGCGTCGGCGCAATCATTCTTGGCATCATCGAATCATCAGAGAGTGGATGGCGCGCGCCGATCACCCTCGTCAGCCTCACGGCCGGAGCACTGCTTCTTGTGGCCCTTGTGCTCAACGAACGACGGGCGCCCCAGCCGATCATGCCGCTGCGGCTCTTCGCCAGCCGCGACCGTTCGGGCGCCTACGCGATCAGGTTTCTCTACCTCGGCGCGATGATGGGCTTTTTCTTCTTCACTACCCAGTTTCTGCAAAACGTGCTCGGCTGGAACCCGCTGCAGGCCGGCCTCGGTTTTCTGCCCATGACCATCGTCAACTTTGCTATTGCACTCGCCGTGCCACGTCTCAACCGGCGTATACCGTCGTTCGCCCTGCTGGGCTTTGGCCTTCTCGTGACGCTCGCGGGCATGTTCTGGTTGAGCCAGGTCACCACATCAAGCGAGTACCTCACCGCCGTCGCGATTCCGATGTTGCTCATCGGCTTCGGTCAGGGGCTGACCTTCGCACCGCTCACGAGTTACGGAATCTCGGGCGTCGCCGCGGAAGACGCGGGCGCCGCCAGCGGCCTGCTCAACACGGCTCACCAGCTCGGCAGTTCGGTCGGCCTCGCGATTCTCGTTGCGGTGGGAGCGAGCGCGACGGTCACTGTTGCGCGCGTTCAACTCGCCCTCACCGGATCTTCGGTGCTTCTCGCGTCGGCACTCATCATCGCGATCGTCGTAATCGCACCTCAGTCGGCGCGCGGAAACCTGGCGTCACGCTCATAATTCGCCCGCGGCCCCGCGATTAGGAATGTCGAACTCTTATCCATCTCTTCACGCTAAAGCCGAAACTGTGAACGACTGCCAAGAGACACCTAATTCTCAGGCAAAGTCACTGCTCGCGATATATCGTTGAGCATCGCCACGACATACAGAGCCGCGGCACAATGGAGGTCATCATGAGTTCACCATTTGCAACCGGCCTGGGCGACAACTGGCCGGGCACCGCCGTCTGGGACGCCGTCGAACAGCTGCGTGGCCAGTTCGAGCAGAAGGCCGGCACCCGCATGGGTCGCGGCGATGTGCGGGCCGCCGTTCTCGCGTTGCTCGCCGAAAAGCCGATGCACGGCTACCAGATCATGGCTGAGATCGAAGAGCGCAGCGGTGGAACCTGGAAGCCCAGTCCCGGCTCGGTCTACCCAACCCTTCAGCTTCTCGCCGACGAGGGCCTCATTCGCGCCGAAGAGTCCAACGGACGCAAGACCTACTCGCTCACTCCCGAAGGCCAGGCGGTGGCGGATGTCGCGGGCGAATCGAAGGCACCGTGGGAGGCGCCCGGCGGCCGCACCGGTGCCCGTCATGGCGCACTCCCCAAGGCGGGAGTCGACCTCGCCCAGGCCATCGCTCAAGTCGGCCGTTCGGGAAGCCCCGCGCAGGTCAACGAAGCCGTCGCCGTGCTCGAAGAAGCACGTCGCAAGGTCTACGCAATCCTCGCCCAGGGCTGAGCGGGGTGCCCGACACCCATAGCGTGCCCAATGAAGTGAGCATGCGGGCGCGCTATCGCCGCATTCTGCGCTTCGCCTCGCGGTATCTCGTACAGACCTGGTGGTACGAGCTCTTCCTGCCGCGCATAGGACTCGCTCGCGTCGCCGAACGCACCCGCACGCGCCGCATGTTGCGCATAGCTCGGCGCTTTCGCGTTCTGGCGATTGACCTCGGCGGCCTGATGATCAAGGTCGGCCAATTTATGTCGTCGCGCCTCGACGTGCTGCCACCCGAGATCACGAGCGAGCTCGAGGGTCTGCAAGACGAGGTACCCGCTGTGCCGTTTGCCGCGATTCGCACCCTCGCAGAGGCGGAGCTCGGGGCGACGCTCGAAAGCGTCTTCACGTTCGTCGATCCGACACCCGTCGCCGCGGCATCCCTCGGCCAGGCTCATCGCGCGCGCCTCACCGATGCGGTCGCAGAAGATACCGGGTTGCGCGACGTGGTTCTCAAGATTCAGCGCCCCGGCATCGACCTCATTGTCGACGTTGACCTCAGGGCTCTGCGCCGCGTCGGCGGCTGGCTCAGTCGGGTGCGGCTCGTCTCCGACCGCGTCGACATGCCCGCGCTCGTCGAAGAGTTCGCCCACACGAGTCTCGAAGAGATCGACTACCTGCACGAAGCGCAGAATGCCGAGCGATTCGCAGAGAACTTTGCCGACGACGACCGGGTGAGCGTGCCGCAGATCGTTTGGGAGCGATCAACTCGACGGGTGCTGACTCTCGAAGATGTCACGGCAATCAAGGCCAACGACGGCGCAGCACTTCGAGCCGCGGGCATCGACCCCTCCGAGGTTGCCCACGCCTTTGCCGCGGTGATGTTCGACCAGCTCTTCTCGCACGGCTTCTTTCATGCAGACCCCCACCCCGGCAACATCTTTGTGACGCCGCAGTCCGACGGTGGCTGGCGCTTTACGTTTATCGACTTCGGCATGATGGGCGAGGTTCCACCGACACTGCGACAGGGACTTCGCCAGCTGCTCATCGCCGCCGCCTCGCGCGACGGCAAAGGCATGGTCGCCGGCATTCAGAACGTGGGAGTTCTGCTGCCCTCTGCCGATACAACCGAACTCGAGCGCGCGATGACCAAGCTCTTCGGTCGCTTTGGCGGCATGGGCTTCGCCGAGCTGCAAGAGGTCGACCCCCGAGAGTTCCGCGCTTTCGCCGACGAGTTCGGTGACGTCGTTCGCACCCTGCCGTTTCAGTTGCCCGAAAACTTCTTGCTCATCGTGCGCGCGATGTCGCTCACCTCGGGGCTGTGCAGCTCGCTCGACCCGAAGTTCAACATCTGGGACGCCGTGGAGCCCTACTCCGCCCAGCTCATCCGCAGCGAGAGCGGCAATGTAGTCCAGGATCTCGCGAAGCAGGCCGTGACGGTTGCGGGCACTCTCGCGCGACTGCCCCAGCGTCTCGACGACCTCACAACGCGCATCGAAGAGGGCCGCATCTCGCTGCAGACACCACAGCTTGATCGGCGCATCGGTTCGCTCGAGCGTATAGGGCGTCAGGTGATCTCGTCTGTAGTCTTCGCGGCACTTCTTATCGGCGGCATTTTGCTTCGTGCCGACGACGTTGTGTTCGGCACCGTACTGATGGTCGCCTCGGCGCTTCCCCTTCTTCACGCTCTCCTCGCCGGCGTAACACGGCGCCGCTAGTGCAAGACTTGAACGCGTGACTATCGACGATCGCCTGCGCAGCGCGCTCAGCGTGGAATCGTCATCCGATCGCCTACAGGCAGCACTTTCGGCTGGCACGCACCCGAACCAACAGTTCGTTGCAGTGCTCGTCGAGCGGTGCGCGGTCGAGCCAGACTTCTATGTGCGCGAGATGCTCACGTGGGCGCTCGTGCGGCACCCCGCATCCATCGCCGTTCCGCTCGTTATCGATCAGACGCGCTCAGAGATTGCGCAGGCGCGTAGCCAGGCTCTGCACACGCTCTCGAAGATCGGCGACCCGCGCGGCTGGCACGCCATCAGCCCCGCACTGCTGCTTGACGCCGACGATGAGGTCGCGCGCACCGCCTGGCGTGCGGCCGTGGTTCTTGTGCCACAAGAGCACGAGGCTTCGCTCGCGACTACTCTCGCGTCACTGCTCGGGCGGGGCGATCGCCAGTCGAAGTTGAGCCTGAGCCGAGCACTCGCCGATCTCGGTGACGCCGCCTGGCCCGCGCTCAACGACGCGTCGAGCCATGCAGATCTCGCGGTTCGCATCCACGCGCTCGCGACCTCGCGAATGATCGACGACCCCGATGAGGGCTTCGACACGGCAATCTTCGAGGCGACGCGCACTGTCGGTGGTGCGGCCTAGCGTTTGTGCATGAACGCACCGCAGCCGTTTGTTATTAACATCGCCGACAGCGATCTCGCCGATCTGCGGTCACGCCTTCTCAACGCGCGACTGCTGCCCGACTCCCCGCGTCGGGCGCCTTCCGGCATGACCGCCGACTACCTGCGCGAGCTCGTCGACTCCTGGGTCGCGCTCGACTGGCGCTCGCGTGAAGCTCACCTCAATTCCTACCCCCAGTTTCTCGCCGAGGTGGATGGCGCCACAATCCATTTTGTTCACCGCACCGCCGCGCGCGCCGACGCCCCAACACTTCTTGTTATGCACGGCTGGCCACACACCTTTGCCCTGCAACTTGAGCTCGTAGATGCGCTGCCCGACTTCAATGTCGTTGTTCCGAGCTTTCCCGGTTTTGGCTTCTCGCCGCCCTACGCCGACGGGCCGATCACTGAAAAAAGTCTCGCGCAGACGATGCATGTTCTCATGACCGAGACACTCGGCTACACCTCGTATTTCACCTATGGCGAAGACGTATCGGCGAACGTCAACGACCTGATTGCCGGCACCTATCCCTCGGCGGTCGACGGCGTCATCGCGACGCACGCTCACTTCGGCACCGACGACGAGCGTGACGCGTACGACGATCCGGCCGCTGTCGAGTTCTTCGCCCGGCTCGCGGCGACCCGTAGCCCTGACGGAGCCTACGGGCACATTCAGGCAACACGACCCGACACACTCGCGGCATCGCTCAACGACTCCCCCGCCGGACTTCTCGCCTGGATCACCGAGAAGCTCGTCGAGTGGAGCGACGTGCCGCAGGGCGACCCTCGCGCCGTCGAGCAGCGCATCTCGCGTGAGCGCATCCTCACCGAGGCCGCGATCTACTGGTTCACCCAATCGATCGGCACCTCGTTCAGGCCCTACTACGAGGGCGCCGACAAGCCGGGGCCGATGCCGCCCGTGGCAGTCCCAGCGGCGATCTTTATCCAGCGGCACGAGCACGACTACCCGGAGTCGGTCGCCAGAGGGTTCTACCGCGACATCCGAATCTTCGAGCGACTCGCGGAGGGCGGGCACTTCACGGTTGCCGAGGTTCCCGCGGCGATGGCGCAGCGCATCAGGGCTTTCGCGCTCTCGGCGCTCGGCGCTCAGGGAACAATAGAGTCGACGTAGCCGCCGTCTACTCTCAGTGCCCCGCCCGTCGTTGCCGAGGCGAACGTCGAGCTGAGGTAAACGACCATGTTGGCGATCTCCTCGGGTTCGATCAGACGCTGAATCAACGATTGTGGTCGCTGGGTGCGCATAAACTCGCGCTGCGCTTCATCCCACGGCAACGACCTGTCGACGAGTTCGTAGACGAACTTCTCGACTCCGCCGGTGTGGGTCGGGCCCGCGATGACGGAGTTCACAGTGACACCGGTGCCCGCGGCGTCTTTGGCGAATCCGCGCGACACAGCGAGCAGGGCGGTCTTCGAGACACCGTAGTGAATCATTTCGGCGGGGATGACGATTGCCGAGTCACTGGCAATGTTGAGCACCCGACCCCAGCCCTGCTGCTTCATCGCCGGCAGATAGTGCCGAATGAGCCGCACCGCCGACATAACGTTTACCTCGAGATAGCGGCGCCACTCGTCGTCGTCGATGTCGAGCGCGTCCTGTGCTCCGAAGATGCCGAGGTTGTTGACGAGAATGTCGAGAACGGGGGCTACTCGCGCTGCTGCTTCGACACCGTCAACGGTCGTGACGTCGGCCGCGAGCGAGCTCAGCGTGGCCCCTGGAACCTCGCGCAGAATCTGCTCGCGAGCCCTCTCGACAGTTTCGTTCGAACGCCCATTGACGATGACATGGGCACCCGATCGGGCTAGACCAGTCGCGATGGCGAGACCGATGCCCTGCGTTGAACCCGTGACGAGTGCGGTCTTGCCGGTGAGGTCAATGATCATTTTTCGATCGTAGAACTCTCGCGCGGCAATTGCCTGACCACGTTAGGCGGGCGGCAACCAATACTCGCCAAGCCACTCGAGAAACTGCTGCGCCTCATTGTCGGCGTGAGCGAGCCGCTCTTTACCCCGGCGACCGAAGATGTCTTCAAAGCCGTCGAGCCGCTTGACCGACTCGTCATCGGGCGAGCGGAAGGCCATCGTCCATTCGGCAAACTGGCGCTCGCCGATCCACACCTCACGCATGATCTGCACGTCGCGGTGGCGCGGGTCTGCGGCAATGATCGCGAAGCGCGCGGCGACTACCTCTTTCGGGCCTTCGAGAATCTGCACGAAGCGACCGCGATGGTAAAGCAGTGCGCCGGTGAGTCCGTTGCGTTGGTTGTTCGCCCTCGACTGCTCAAGAATCAAGCCGACCTCGGCGTCAGACATCGGGCTTGTCGCAACGCTCACGTACGCAATCGATAACACTGGCTACCCCCGATATTGGCCGTCTGAACAATTATCCGCTGAATTGTCGTCGAGTCCGGCGCGAATAGCATTGGGGCATGGCTACTGAGAACGTGCACCCCGAAAGCGTTGCCGCGCAAGCGCTCGGCTGGATCGACGAGAGAACCCGCGCAATCAACCCGCCGATTCACGTCTCGAGCACCTACCTGCGCGACGAAGACAACCAGTACCGCTCCGGCCGCGTGTACATGCGCGACCAGAACCCGGCCTTCGATCAGGCCGAGGCAGTCATCACCGAGCTCGAGGGCGGGCATCAAACCCTGCTGTTCGCGAGCGGAATGGCGGCGGCCACCGCGGTCTTCCAGGGGCTCCGCCCAGGCGACCACGTTCTCGCCCCGAAGGTTATGTACTGGAGCCTGCGCAACTGGCTCACCGGCTTCGCGACCGACTGGGGTCTCGACGTCGAGCTGATCGACATGACTGACCCGTCAGCGGTGGATGTCGCGCTGCGACCAGGGGCCACAAAACTCATCTGGGTCGAGACCCCGGCCAACCCGCTCTGGACGATCACCGACATCGCCGCAACGGCGAAGCTCGCCCACGCCGCCGGAGCACTGCTCGCCGTCGATTCGACCGGCGCGACTCCGGTGCACACGCGGCCTCTCGAGCACGGTGCCGACATTGTTATGCACTCGGCAACGAAGTACCTCAACGGTCACTCCGACCTCACGGCCGGCACCGTCACAACACGCGCCGACAACGAGCACTGGCAGCGCGTTCGCGCGGTGCGCGCGCAGATCGGCGGCACGCTCGGCTCACTCGAGTCGTGGCTGCTGCTGCGCGGGATGCGCACGCTGTTTTTGCGAGTGCGTGCCGCGAGCGCCACGGCGCAGAGCATCGCAGACCACTTCGACGGGCATCCGCTCGTCGCCGAGGTGCTCTACCCCGGACTTGCTAGTGCCGCCGGTCACGAGGTTGCGAAGCGCCAGATGACCGATGGCTTCGGCGGCATGCTGTCGATCCGCGTCGCGGGTGGCGAGGCCGCGGCCATCGCCGTCGCCGCGAAGACCCAACTGTGGAAGCGCGCGACCTCGCTCGGCGGCGTCGAGAGCCTCATCGAGCATCGCGCGAGCGTCGAGGGTGCCGGCTCACCGGTGCCGCTCGACCTGCTGCGTCTCTCATCGGGAATCGAGAACGTCGACGACCTCATCGCCGACCTCGAGCAGGCACTCGCGAAGGCGCACGGCTAGCCGACTCAATTACCGCTTCGTTTACGCGACGGCCGCGGAGCGTGACTACCCGTAGTGTTATGAGCACATGTCTGCCCTCGCTCTAGCCCTCGTTCTCACGGCGGCAGTCGCTCACGCGGCGTGGAACATTCTCGCCCACGGGGTGAGCAAGACCGGCATGAGCTTTCTGTGGTGGGGCGCCGTCTTCAGCACGGTGCTCTGGGCGCCCGTGGTGGTGGTGACGGGCGGCATCGGCACAAACGACTGGGCCGGTTTCGCGCTTGGCATCGGGGTCGCCGGTGCGCTGCACGTCGGGTACATGCTTGTGCTGCAACGCGGATACGCGAGCGGCAGCCTCTCACTCGTCTACGCGACTGCTCGCGGCACCGGACCGCTGCTGAGCGGTATCGCGGCGCTCGTTGTGCTGGGTGAACGACCTGGTCCGCTCGGGCTCGTCGGAGCTGCGGCCATCATCGCGGGCGTGATCGCCATCGGTCTCGCTGATCGCGCGCCGTCGCTGCCGGGAGCCCGCCGCCGCATCGACCCGGCCATCGTCTTTGGTCTGCTCACCGGTGTCGCAATCGCCGCTTACACGATCTGGGACGCCAACGCCGTACGCACCTGGGGCATCTCGCCCGTCGCCTTTATGGTCGGCTGCACGCTCGTCGAGGTGGTGCTCTACTCGTTGCTTATGGGGCGCGGCGTTCGCGAACTGCCCGCGGCGTTGCGTGCGCAGTGGCCACGATTCATCGCCTTCGGAATTCTCTCGCCGCTCTCGTACATTCTCGTTCTGACCGCGATCACCATTGCACCGGTGGCGTTGGTGGCGCCGATGCGCGAGGTGAGCGTTGTCTTGGTGAGCCTCTTCGGTGTGCTTGTGCTCAAAGAGGGCCGCGGTGGCTGGCGGTTTGCGGCGTCGATCGTTGTCGTCGCTGGCATTGTGCTGCTCGCCGCTTAGAAACCTTTTCAACGTCGGTGGTTCGCACTAGCGTCTGCACATGGCTACCGAATTCACTCAGCTCCAACCGTTGGAGTTTCACGCAACACCGGGCGTCGAAGACTGGCGCGTACTTTTCTGGGGCGCTAACGCGTTCTTTGCCACAGACTCCTTCGCCCAGGGTGCCGAGTTCGTCACCGAGATCGCCAAGATCGCAGACGTCGTCGAGCACGAGCCCGACGTGGATCTGCGCCCAGAGGGTGTGACGATTCGCACGTTCTCGCGGCGCGATGGCGCACTGAGCGCGAAAGACGCCGTGCTCGCCGTCGAGATCAGCGCCGCCGCACATCGGCTCGGTCTTCGAGCCGACCCAAGCAGGCTGATGTTCATCGGCATCGCGGTTGCCCAAGATGCGGGTGTCGACACCCGCGACTTCTGGCAGGCCGTCTCGGGTTACGAACGCCTCGGCGATGAAGACCTCATCGACCCGTTGCGCAGGGGTCCGCACCTCTGGTTCCACGAGCTCTCGCCCGCGCGACCCGGTCGCGGCCGCACCCACATCGACATCTCGGTTCCGGGCGACCAAGCTGCCCAGCGCGTCGAGGCGGCTATTGCGGCTGGCGGTCGCGTCGTCAACGATGGCGCGGCTCCCAAGTGGTGGACAATCGCCTCACCCGACAATCACGGGGTGGATGTCGCGGGCTGGGCCGACTCGATGGCCTAGCTCGTGAGGTGCGTATAGAGCTTCGTGATGCGACCGTTGGCAATGAGGGCGGTGTCTGTGCCGGTGACGGCGGGCTCCCCGTCTTCGGGTCCATAGCTCCACGAGAGCGAGCCGAGGTCGTCGAGCTCATAGAACGACGTCTGAGCAAAGGTGAACCCAGGGGTGCGCGAATGCAGTTCGTGGACCTTCGCGCTGATCTGCTCGATTCCAGAAACCACTCCGTCGTGATCTGCAAAGGTCGCGCTCGTTTCGAAGATCTCAGTCATCGCAAGCACGCGAAGAAATTCGTCTCTCTGGTTGAAGACGTCCATAAGGTTGCGGGTCATAAGTTCTGAGATGTCAGACACGGTTTCTCGATTCTGTAATAACAACTAATGTGCGCTCGTAGCGGTGAACATGCCGCTGATCTGCCTCAGCTGCTGCCGCATAAGTTCGGCCTGCTCCGCGCCGAGCAGGGCCGCCACTGAGGCATTCCACTCGTCGGATACCGCAATGGCCAGCCGGCAAAACTCGATACCGAGCGGGGTGAGCGTCACGATTGTGGCGCGGCGGTCAGCGACATCCGGATTCGTATTGATGTAGCCGAGACTCTCAACCTCACGCACGATGACACCCATGGCCTGGCGGCTGATGCCCGCGCGCTCTGCCAGCACCGAAATGTGGGTGCCGTCGACGTCGAGGTTCACAAACAAGGCAATGTGCGACGGGCGAATCTTTGGGTGCCCCTGCGACGTCACTTTCTCAAGTACTGCCTTATTCATGGATGCCGCGGATCCCTGCAGCAGGCGACCGAAGTCATTGGATGCAGACTCGGCAAACTCGCTCAGCACGTCTGTCATGGTCATCCTTCCTGGCTCGCCTACTGACATTGACAATACGCAACTAGGTTGACTACTTTAGTAAACCTAGTTGCCTATTTATTTGCTAAGCCCATTGGAGCACGCATGTCCCAGAGTATCGCCGTCCCCGCAGTTGGATCGAAGATGGCCAACGTGCGCCTCACTGACCCTGCCGGAACCACCACAGACCTTGATGCACTGCGCGCCGGTGAGCGCGCCGTTGTGTTCTTTCTCCGCGCGAGCTCGTGTGCGATTTGCCTCGGGCACGCCAAGTCGATCGTTGCACTTGCAGCCGACGGTTCGCTGGGCGACGCCCGCGTGATTCTCGTCACTCCCGGCGACGCCGCACAGGCGCAGCTTGCAAGCTCGCGAGTTGCCGGCGCCACAGTCTGGGCATCCGGCGACGCGCACGCCGAGGTCGGACTAGGCAAGTTTCTCGCAATTCAGCACAGCGGAACCTTCCTCGTCGCGGCCGACGGTTCGGTTCTCTACACAAAGACCAGCACGCTGCCGATGGCAAGCTTCTCGAAGCCCGAGCTGCTCGCCGCGATTTCTCACTAGGGCGCGCGCGTTAAGGCGGTGACAATTCTCTCCACACCAAAATCCCAGGCGTCATCGACATTGCCGCCCAGCTGAAAGCCGCCGTTGATCTCCATGGTTATAAAACCCGTGGCCCACGCGACGACCATACGAGCCGCCTCAAGCGCGTGCTCTTCTCCCGCGAGCTCGCCAGCTGCGCGCAAAATCGCCTGCGTCGCCGCCCGTCGAAAACTGTCGTCGGCGACGGGCGTCCCCGAGGCCGGCGTCAGCACCAGCTGGAACGCGGCGGGGCGCTCGTTGCCAAATGCACGGAACACACCCGCAATCTCAGCGACGCTGCGTTTCTTGTCGAGTCGCTCGGCAAGTTCGGTAAGCGTTGCCTCGGCCACCAACTGAATCAACCGGTCGCGACTTTCGACTCTTTTATAGAGGGATGGCGCGCGCACTCCGACCCGCTGCGCGACGGCGTTCATTGTGAGAGCGGCAAGACCCTCGCGCTCGAGAAGGTCGCGTGCCGCGATGACTATCGCGTCAAGTGATGTTCGATCCGGTGTGGGCATGTTTTTAGTATAGCTATTGACGATAGCCATGATGGCTATGTACAGTAGCCATCATGGAACTCGCACCCTCACTTCACCGCATCGGCAACGACATTGTCGCTGTCTATCTCGTCGACTCGCCCGAGGGCGTCACGATCATCGACGCGGGTCTGCCCGGCCACTGGAGCGAGCTGCTCGCCGAGCTCACCGCGATGGGCCGCAGCCTGGCCGACGTCAAGGGAGTCATCCTGACCCACGGCGACTCTGACCACATCGGGTTCGCCGAGCGCTTGCGCCGCGACCACGGCGTTCCGGTCTACGTGCACCCCGCCGACGCCGATCGCGCGAAGGGCACAAAGCCGCCCGCGACAGCTACTCCAAAGATGAAGATCGCGCCACTTCTGCAGTTCATCGGTTACTCGTTGCGCAAGAACGGGTTGCGCGCGACGCACCTCACCGAGGTCGTCGAGGCGCCCTCCGGAACAACGCTCGACCTGCCCGGCGCACCCCAGATCATCGGCCTCGCCGGCCACTCCCCCGGAAGCATTGCGATCTTTGTGCCCCCGGTTGACGCCGTCTTCGTGGGCGACGGGCTCACAACGCGTCACGTGCTCACGGGCGTCGAGGGCGCGCAGCCCGCGCCGTTCACCGACGACCCCGCCCAGGCGCTCGCTTCACTGCGCGTGCTCCTATCAACCGGTGCCAAGTGGGTGCTGCCCGGGCATGGCGCACCCTGGAGCGATGGGGTCGAGGCAGCTGTCGCCGCGGTGGAGGCGGCGGCGCGCGACTCTGACTAGGTTGGTGCCGTGGGATCTTCCAAAGCGCGGTCGCTAGTCAAGGCAAGGCGTCGCGAGCTTGCGGCCGCATCCATAGTCGCGGGTTGCACAAAGAACGCCTATTTAGATCAGGCCGACGCACGACTGGCGATTGCTCGATCTATCGTCAAGAATCCGTCACTCTCGTCGTTGAGGGTTTATCCCTGCGATATCTGCCTCGCGTGGCACCTCACGTCTAAGAAGGTCAGCGGCAAGCGACCCCCCTGGGACGGAGACCCCGACTGGACCCGCCCGGCAGCAAAAGAACAAGGGTCCGCGCCCATGGATTCCGCAGGCTAGAGATCTACAGAACCTGGAGACTTCGGTTTTTCTAATGGTCCGTCCCTCAGGATGGTGACGACCATTTGCCAAGCTCGATCAGGCAGGGACTCCCCGGGGTAATACATGGCGTACAGCTCGTCGGCTTCGCCTACGGACCCGACACCGCACAGAGCGAGTAGCTGCCTAATGTCATCAGTGTCCCGACCCGGGCGATTGGACCGGAGCTTCATCACCAACAGGGCCTCGGCACTTGCCACCTGGATGAGAATGCCACCCTCGTCGTATATCGCGTCCCATTCGACTCGCTTGCCCCACAAAGGTTCGGCCGCCGTTCCCGCGACCGCAAAGTTCAACCAATCGGGATCCCATCCACGACGAAGAGCTACCGAGCGCACGGCCGGTGTGACCAGATCGTCGCCGCCGGGGCGAACGTGGAATGCATCCAAGTCTCGAGTACTTGCGCGTTCGAAATACCTCAAAGCGAGCGCCCCGCCTCCAACCAGCCGAAGACCAACGGGCTGACCCGTTTTTCTCAGCTCTTGCACCAGCTCGCGAAGGGCGTGGATTAGATCAGTCCGATCGAAGAGCGTCATCTATACGCTCGCGAATGTGTCCCGCCACGCGAGCACACCGCGCTCGAAAAATTCGTCCGGGACGTCGGCACGACTCGGGGCTGGGTCGGCAAGATCCACCGCAAGATGCCGGGAGCGCTTGAGCTTGCGGCCGGGGTCAGAGACCCAGGCAGGCAGAGGTAGATCCTGTTCATTGAGGCGCCACGCTACTACTGCGGCGATAGCGGCGTCCCAAAGTTTCACACCCGTGGATTCTGGCTCGGCCAAACCCAGAACACCTCGCACAAGTCCGCTCTCGGCTACGAGATTGTCGTTCAGCTGAATCAGATGACGGAGCGCACGCTGCGTATCTCTCTTGGCGAGGCTCTCGCGAATCTCGGCGGCCACGGTCGCGGCATCGTCGCGACGTGTTGGCAAAGAATAAAGGCGGTGCCCCGTCGCCGAGAGCAAGCGGTCGACGGACTCGTACTTGGGGCTCTCGTTTTCGTTTTCGGATCGAGAAACCTGCGCCTGGTCGATGCCGGCACGATGAGCGAGCTCGCTTTGGCTCAATCGGCTTCGTTTTCGCGCAGAACGGAGAAAAACCGCCGACGTAGCCATCGCAATCACCCCCATTATGTTCTATAAGACATATTACGACCCTTAGCGCGCTGGCCGCCACCCTTCGTCGTCGCTAACCGCGGCCATTACCCGCCTGCTGATCTCGCGCAGTTGCTTCGCCTGAGACTGCGATAGCTGGTCGAGCACGAGGCCGCGCACTGTCGCTACGTGCCCGGGGGTCGCCTGCTCGTACCACGCAAAACCGGCCGACGTCAGCGTCGCCAGTGTCGACCGGCCGTCTGCCGGATCGGGCCGACGCGACAGCCAGTTGCGCGCCTCGAGCCGAGACACCGCGCGCGACAGGCGCGAGAGTGAGCTGTTCGCGTACCCGGCGAGCGTGCTCATGCGCAGCGTGTGGTCGGGCGCATCGGCGAGCGCGAAGAGGATGCCGTACTCGAAGTGCGTGAGCTGCGAGTCACGCTGCAGCTGCGCGTCAAGGGCGGGCGGCAACCACTCGAGAAGGGTCGCGAGCGCCGACCAGGTTTCAAGGTCTTCGCCGGTGAGTGTGTCGTTGGGCATGCAGCCACTTTACTTGACTGAGAAAGTAAATGTGTTAGTTTTCACTTGACCAAGCAAGTAAAAGGACACAAAAATGGATCTTCATCTCACCGGAAAGCGCGCCTTCGTAAGCGGCTCTACTCAGGGCATCGGTTACGCGATTGCGCGAGCGCTGCTCGACGAGGGCGCCGAAGTCGTGATCAACGGGCGCAACCAGAACAGAGTTGACGAAGCCGTCGCCACACTAAAACAAGCGGGTGGCAAGGTCACCGGCATCGCCGCAGACTTCGGCGACGCCGCGCACGTGCACGCGTTGCTGAAGCAGCTCGGAGACGTCGACATTTTGATCAACAACGTCGGCGCCTTCGAAGTCAAACCCTTTGCGGATGTAAGCGACAACGACTGGCAACGCTATTTCGACATCAATGTGATGAGCGGAGTGCGCCTGTCGCGGCACCTGCTGCCCGGCATGCTCGAGCGCGGCTGGGGCCGGATCATCTTCATCAACAGCGAATCGGGCGTCAACGTGCCCGCCGACATGATCCACTACGGCGCGTCAAAGGCGGCAATGCTCGCCCTCGGCAACGGCCTCGCGAAGCTCACACGCGCAACCGAGGTGACGGTGAACTCGATCCTGGGCGGGCCAACCTACTCCGACGGGGTCGCCGACGCCATCGGCGCCATCGCCCAGACGCAGGGTATGGATGTCGCGGGCCGGAAGTCCGCGATCGCGGCGGGCAACGCGACATCCATTCTTCAGCGGTTTATCGAGCCGAACGAGATCGCGAGCCTTGCGCTCTACCTCGCGAGCCCGCTGTCGTCGGCGACGAACGGTGCCGCCCTTCGCGCCGACGGAGGCGTGCTCACCGCGATGCTCTAGCGAAACACCGCGCTCTAGCGAGACAACGCGCTCTAGCGAGGCTTGCGCGTGAAGACGTAGTGCACAACACCCGATGGCGACGCCGTGACCTCGACATCAAAACGCTCTTCGAGGCCCTCTTGGCCGTCCCAGAGGCGAACGCCGCGGCCCAGGATGATCGGCGAGACGACGACGTGCAGGTGGTCGACGAGGTCGGCCTCGAGAAACTCGCGCACGACAGTCGCCCCGCCGCCCAGGCGAACGTCGAGTCCGCCGGCCTGTTCGATCGCGAGGTCGAGAGCCTCGCGGGGAGGCAAGTCGCGAAACAGAAACGTCGTCTCGCCCACAGCCAGGTCTTCGCGCGCGTGATGCGTGAGCACAACGACGGGCGAGTGGAACGGAGGTTCTTCACCCCACCATCCGCGCCATCCATCGTCTGTCCATGGCCCCTGCTGTGGCCCGAACTTTCGCCGACCCATGATCTCCGCGCCGATGCCAATGTTGGTCGCGGTCGCGAAGGCGTCGTTGACGCCGGTGGTTCCGCTGCCGACCGCCTCGTCATCGTGCCCCGACATGCTCACAAAGGTGCGAGTCGGAAAGAACCAGGTCATCAGGCGCTGGCCGGCATGCCCGAAGGGCGTCTCGAGCGACTGACCCTCACCCGTGGCAAAACCGTCGAGCGAGATCGCAAAGTTGTGCACCCGTAGTCGCGTCATGGCCTCGAAAGTAGCAGGATGTGGACAGTGTGTACATGGAATCTTTATCCAACAGGTGTAGTTTAAATGGATGCGAACGCATGCGTTCGTTCCCCCAGAATTAGTTAGGAAGTGGTCATTGTGACCAGGTTTGACACCAAGGTAGCCATCGTCACGGGTGGCGGTAGCGGAATCGGCGCCGAGATCTCCCGGGAGCTCGCATCGGAGGGCGCGTCGGTTGTCGTCACCGACATTCGCCTTGAGGCGGCGCAGGTCACCGTCGACCAGATCGTCGCCGCGGGCGGCAAAGCAGCTGCGTTCGCGCAGAACACTGCGAAGTGGCAGGACTCAGAAGCAGCAGTCGCGTTCGCAACAGAGACCTTCGGCGCCCTGCACCTCGCCGTCAACAACGCCGGCATCGGATCCGCGCCGCAGATGATCGGCGACTACGACATCGAGGCATGGGATCGCGTTCGCGCCGTCGACCTCGATGGTGTCTTCTACGGCCTCAAGTTTCAGCTTCCGGCGATCGTTGCTGCCGGTGGCGGCGCCGTCGTCAACATGGCCTCGGTTCTCGGTTCGGTTGGTATCGCGCAGAACGCCGCCTACGTGACAAGCAAGCACGCACTCATCGGCCTCACCAAGGTTGCGGCACTCGAGTACACCGCTCTCGGCGTGCGCACCAACGCCGTCGGCCCCGGCTTCATCGACACCCCGCTCGTACGCTCGAGCCTCTCGCCCGAGGCACTCACCGCACTCGAGGGCGAGCACGCTTCACGCCGCCTCGGCACCGACAAAGAGGTCGCCGCGCTCACGCTGTTCCTCTTGAGCGACGCCGCATCCTTCATCTCGGGCAGCTACCACCTCGTCGACGGCGGCTACTCGGCTCACTAGTCGTCGCCAGGTTTTGCGTCGCAGAAAGCGCGGGTGGTGGGAGCTCAACGCCCCACCACCCGCGCTGACTACTTGACGACGATCTTGATCGACTTCGAGATGCGTGCCGAGTCGGTCGTCGTCGATCCGCTGTACGACACGACGATCTTGTGCGTGCCCTTCTTGAGCTTCGGCAGCTTGATCACCTGAACACCATTGACGACCGCAACATCAGCGCGGTAGACCTTGCTGCCCTCCTTGATCGTCACGGTTCCGGTAATCGGCGCCTTCGAGGTAAGTCGCACATAGACCTTCGGGTACGACGACTTGGATATCTTCGCCTTGACGAACGACGCCTTTACGGTGACCGCGGCCTTTGACACCGACACACTAACTTCGTCTTCCGAGGCAGCGAAGGCCGCGTCACCGGAGTAGCGCACCGAGAGAGACTGCGTTCCCGGCAGCACAAGTGCTGGGTCGAGGGTTACAGTCGCTCGCCCGAGGGTACTGAGCGTCGCGGAACCAACGAGTACGGCACCCTGAGACACCTGCACGGTTCCCGTCGGAGTGCCTCCCGAGCCGGCCACGCGCACCGTCACAGAGTTCGTATCCATGTAGCGAACCGAGCTCTTCAGGATGTTCGATGCCGTGAGAGTGTCGGCGAGCGCGATGCCAGCCGCGGGAACCACTGCTACCCCGGCGGCCTCGACGTTTCCTGCTTTGTCAGTTCCGCGGAACTTGACCGTCGACTGTTCTGCGCCTACCTCGACCGGACCGTCGTAGGCGACCCACCCAGCCCCGTCGATGTTGACCTCGGTGAGAGCGAGCCCGCTCGTCGAGTCTGCGCTGCGCACCGTCACGGTGCGCGCTTGCTCGTCAACGGTCGCCGCAGACACCGGAGCTGTGAGGTCGACCGCGATTGCGACAGCGACAGGAGCCGCCGGTTCACCGCTGACAACCACACGATGGCGAAGCTCATGGCGTCCATCGTCTCCGATTGAGATAGCGCCGGCGTACGACGTCCATGCGCCGTCATCGAGCGAGTATTCGATCGACGCATCACCGTCACCCCCGACGAGCTCGAGGTCAACCTCAACAGCTTCGGTGTACCAATCGGCCTCACCCGGCGTCTCCGGTGAGATCGTAACTGCAACCTCTGCCACGCGCGGCACACCAGTGACGCTGAGGCTGTCCAGGCGAAGGTCGATCGACTCGCTCGCGAAGCGCACGCGGTTCTCGCCCGCCTTGAGGCTGACAACAACCCCGCGCTGCGACCATGACGTCGAACCCGGCAACGCGATATCCACCGGCGAACCATCGCCAACCTTCACGCGAGCGACCTGGTCTGCTGCCGTCGCTGTCGCGTAGTTGGCAGTGACAATGTAGTCACCGCTGACGGGTACGCGAACATCGAAGTCGACCGTCGACCCGGTCGTAAAGCACTGCACATAACCCGCGCCGGTGAACCCGGCGACGGTTGTCGCGGCGCACGCGTTCTGACGTGTTGCAGTCTCGGCCTCGAAGCGCGGTCGCTCGATAATTCCTGACGCGGGCGTGAACAAGAACGAGTCCACGTTGACGTTACCGGTGTCGCCGGTCGCCCAGACGAGCTCGAACGCGTTCGAGCCGCTTGCCGCACTGAAGCGCGGGCCGGGCGCCGTTCCCCAGTTGCGCCAGCGATTGGCGTCTTGCCCTCGATTGGCGAACGCGACGACATCTGACGATCCGTTCGCGATGAAGGTGAGCTGGCGGTCGAGCGGCGCGATGATCATGCCGTTGGCGTACCTCACGCTCACGTCATACTCGCCCGACAGCCCACTGGCCACGGTGAAGCTAATGCCAGAACCGAGTGCGGAGAAGCTCTTGATGAACCCCGTGCCGGTATAACCCGGGTGCTCTGTCGAGGTGGCTGTCGCACCACTTCGGGTCGCGGTCTCGGCCTCAACGCGAACTGTCTTGTCGAGGGCTGCAAAGGCATCGCGCATCTGCGTGGCTGTCGCGCCGGGTGCCCCGGTGAGCAGGCTGGCAATCTCCGCACGAAGAGTCGCGGTGCGTGCGGTGTAACCGCCGACCCCCGCAGTGATGGCCTCTCGAGACTTCGACCGAACATTATCGATCGCCGTACCTGTCAGAGAGTCTTCGAGATTGACGAGTGGCTCGAGGGCGGCAACCAGCCCGATCGGCGCTCCCAGCGTCTCGGTGAACAGCGAGTCAAGCTCGGCACGAGCCTCGGTCGTCACCTCTTTGGCCGGTGCCAGGTAGAGAGCAATTCGCATCGCCTGAATGCGCTGGGTCACTTCCCCGCGGTCGCCGCGTGCGAACAACTGGCGCGCAATGCGAGCCTGCTGGCCGAGCGTCTGGGCGAGTTCACCTGAGACTGCTGCCTCCGTGATGAGCGCCTGGACAATACCAACCTCTGCGTCGGCGAACGATGGCGCGAGTCGCACCTCAACAGTCGCCCCACTGGCGCTCTCACCATCACCAAGCGAGAGCTTGTGCAACGGGTGTGCGGCGAAGTCGTAGTCGACAACGAAAGTGACGTCGGCTGTGTCGGAGCCTGCGATTCGCAGCGCCTTGGCCGCGACCTCTTTACCGTCAACCGTGAGAACCACGTTGTGCTGGCCGACGAGGGTTCCGCCATTTGTCACGGTGCCCGTGATTGTCGCCTCGTTCGCCTCTGCGTTAAACGACGTGCTGAAGTCGCTGCCGTATTCGATCCCCTTCGAGTCAAACTCCGCGAGCGCCGCGATTTCTTCCGGCGTCGCGGGTTCAAACCGGTAGGCCTGTCCACCGGCTCCGACGACATCCGCCACAACGACATCGTCATAAGTGACGATCGAGCGGGTCACCTCGACCGAGGTCGGATTGCCCTTCCAACTTGCATCGGCCGCGTCTGCGTACATGTCGGCGACGTAGCTGGTGCCAGGGGTAAGGAAGTCGAGCTTGATGGGAATCGATCGGTCAACTTCGTCAACGATGGCGCCGGTGTACCAAACATCGCCGCTGCGCCGCGACGTGACAACGTAGTCGCCAATCTCAGCGTCGACCTCGGACTCATCCCAGGTCGTTGGCATGTCTTTGAGATACTCAAAAGCCTCAGAGTGCAACGCATAGTTCTCTGGGGTGTCCGCGAGCATCTGCAGCGGGCTGTAGAAGACCGTGTACAACGCGAGCTGTGCCGTCGTTGTGGTCTGCACGTAGGTCTTGAGGTTTGCCGGATCCCACGTGACGTTGAGAACGCCAGGCGTGTAGTCCGCAGGGCCACCGATCCAACGAGTGAAGGGCAGGATTGTGGCCTGGGCCGGCGGGTTGCCGTTCGAACCCATGTAGTTCTGCTGCTCCATGCCTGCAACGCCCTCGCCCGACATCATGTTCGGGTAGGTGCGCTCCTTGCCGGTCGGCTTGATTGCCTCGTGGGCGTTGATAACGATCTTGTGCGAGGCAGCGGCGTCAATGACGCGCTGGTAGTGCTTGACGGCTTCCTGGTCGTAGTGGCTGCGTGCGACTCCACCCAGGTCGAAGCGCGTGGCGTAGCCAGTCTTGATGCTGTGCACACCCCACTCTTCGTACTGGCTGAAGATCTCTTCCATGTGCTGGTCGTAGTAGTCCACGTAGCCGCGAGTCTCGTTGTGCATCGTGTATCCGATGCCCTTCGATTCCGCGTAGGCAAGAACCTCTTCGAGATCAAAGTCGTCCATGGGAGTCAAGAAGTCCTGGTTTTCCCACGTGTTGCCGGCGTTCTTGTTCCAGCCCTCGACGAGCACCGACTTCGCGCCCGCTTCGGCCGCGAGATCGATGTAGTCCTTCACACGGGCGGTGGTCGCGCCGTGATTGGGGCCAGCGTTCCAGGTCGTGGCGCGGCGCTGCAGCTCCCACCAGACTCCGGTGTACGTGCCCGGATCGATCCAGTCGGCGGTGTCGTCGACACCGTCTCCGTCTGAGTCGACATCACAGATGGCGCAGGCGTCGTTGAGGTTGAGCACGAGGTGGGACTCGGCAAGATCGCCCGCACTCCGGGTGATCGTGAGGCTTCGCCACGGGGTGTCAAAGCCGCCGTCGGTAGCGTCGATTATTGCGCGATCCTTTGCGGCACCGGGTAGCGCGATCAGGTCGCTCACGAGCCGGCCCGAGGCGGAGGCGTCTTTGACGACGGTCATGCTCGGGTAGTCGGTGAGGTCGGCCTCGTGCAGGGCAATGTACAGCCCGTCAGACGCGCGCGAGAACGTGATCGGCGTCTGGGCGTTTGCCACCTCGGTGATGTTTTTGGTCGAGTAGTGCTTCTCGTCGGCGTCCCACCGGGTGCCCGCGGGGATCGAGTAGGCGGTCAGGTCGACGGGCAGCGAGAACTGTGTCGACTCACTCGCGATCGTGAACGGAGCGGCGAGCGCAGCCTGCTCGGGGAAGGTGTACCGAAAACCCACTCCGTCATCGAAGACCCGGAAGGTCACATCGAAGAGCACCCCGCTTGCACCATGCTTCGCGTGAACGGTGAGCTCGTTGGCGTGGTTTCGCACTGACGAGACGGTTCCCCATGAGGGAGTCCATCGCTCGTCGATGACGTCGGTTGTGGTGTCGATGATCTCGATTCCAGAGGTGAGATCGGCGGCGGGGTTCTTGAGCACAAAGCCGAGACCCGAGGGCGCGACAACTGATGTCGTCTCGTCACGAGAAACGGCGTAGGTAAGTCGCCCATTGTCGAGACCCACACTCGCGTCGAGTTTGCCATCGGGCGATGAAACAACGTGTTCAAGAACAGGAGCCGCGACTGCTGGGCTTGCTGTCGCGAGCGTCAGCCCTGTTACGGCGATGAGGAGGGAAGTCGCCATCGCGAGCGATGCGCGTGCTGTTGAACGCGTGCGCGCGAGGCGGTTATATACAGTCACCATTGACCATTGCTTTCTGCGAATCGTCGTCTTCTCTGACAACGGACGGTTCCGGTGGCGTGGGGGACGCGAACGGATTGCGCTGAAACTATCAGCACAATTTATTCGAAAAAAGCACAAATTCGCTCGGGGTAGGCGACTATATTCGCTTCCGGAGGATCAATGACGACACCACCGACAGTGCGGGTTTCGGCACGCCTGCGCACCAACGCAGCAATCGCTCATCACTTGCAGACCGCGGAAGGATCCAGCCGAGCTGACATAGCTCGCGAATTGGGGTACGCGCCCTCGACAGTGGCCGCCGCCGTCGGCGAACTCATCGCCGAGGGCCGCGTCGAACAGTTCACCTTGCCCGAGGCGAGCCGGTCCGCTGGCCGCCCGCCCGTCGGCCTCCGGGTCAAACTCACCGGCCAGCTTCTCGGAATCGAGTTCGACCACGATCAGGTTCATGTGGCGATCGCTGACGCGGACGGCTCAGTTCTCACCGAGGGATCGCTCCCGGTCGACACAACACAATCAGCTACGCACGCCATAGCGGTAGCGGCCCGACTCGCCCGAGAACTGCTGAGTTCTGCCTCGCTCGGCCTCGATTCGGTGCGTGGCGCAGCTATTGGACTCCCTGGCCCGGTCGACATTCGAACGGGCATCGTAGGTTCCAGCTCTGTGCTGCCCAACTGGCTCGACGTAAATGTGGCCAATGAGTTTCGCCGACACCTTGGCGCGGTGCCGGTGCATGTGGATAACGACGCCAACCTCGCCGCCCGCGGTGAGGTACTCAGGTCGGCGAATTTTCTTTACGTAAAAGCGTCTACCGGGCTCGGTGCCGCCATCTGCATTGACGGGCGACAGCTGCGCGGCGGCTACGGCGCGGCCGGTGAGCTCGGCCACATCGCAATCCCCGAAGAACACCTTGCCTGTCGCTGCGGCAACAGGGGGTGCCTCGAAACCGTGAGCTCTTCACCCGCACTGTTGCGCCAACTTGCAACGTTCTATCCAGACGCAACTTGTCTCGACGACATCCGCAAGATCTTCGCGAGCGATCCGAGAGTCATCTCCCGCACCTTGTTTGACATGGGATCACAACTGGGGATCCACCTCGCTCACCTGTGCACAGTTCTCGGGATCAGTCAGGTGATCATCGGCGGTGAACTCACCGAATTGGGCACGAGCTACATTGACGGGGCACGCGAGACAACCATGCGCTGGGTTCATCCGCAGCTGGCCCCTCACATGCGGGTTGTAAGAAGCGAGATTGGCGCGCGCGCCGGACTCACTGGGGCTCTCGTCGTCGCTCGACAAGTTGCCCTGGGCGGCGTTCGGTGAGCAACTGCACCCACTGGCAGACTTGACGCATGCGCCACGGAATCGTCATCCTGCCCCAAGACAGCTGGAGCGAGGGCCGCCGCAGATGGGCCCTCGCCGAAGAGCTCGGCTTCGACCACGCCTGGACCTACGACCACCTCTCGTGGCGCTCGCTCGCCGATGAGCCCTGGGGTGCCACCATCCCGACATTGACCGCGGCGGCGGCCGCGACATCCACTATTCGTCTTGGCACGTTCGTCGCGTCGCCGAACTTCAGGCATCCCGTGCCGTTCGCGAAAGACCTCGCAACGCTCGACGACATCGCGGGCGGGCGCTTTATTCTCGGTGTCGGCTCGGGCGGCACCGGATTCGATGCCTTCGTTCTCGGCCAGTCTGAACTCACGCCCCGCCAGCGGCACGAGCGCTTTACCGAGTTCGTCGAGGCCCTCGACACGCTGCTGCGCTTCGAGACCGAGGGCGCAATCTCATTCGACGGTGACTGGTTCACAGCCGTCAACGCCCGCATGGTTGGCGCACCCGCTCAGTCGCCGCGCCTGCCGTTTGTTCTCGCGGCCAACGGCCCCAAGGGCCTCGCGCTTGTGGCGCAGCACGCGCAGGGATGGGTGACAACCGGCCCCGACGGCGTTCATGGCGACGACTGGTGGAGCGCTGTCGCGGGGCTTGTCGAGCGGTTGGATGTCGCAGCCAACGCCGCGGGCCGCGACCCCGGTTCGATCGACCGCTACCTTGCCCTCGACATGAACGGAACGTTCTCCATGTCAAGCGTTGCGGCCTTCGACGACCAGGTCGCCCGTGCCGCCGAGCTCGGCTTCACCGATGTGATCTCGCACTGGCCGCGAGCCAACGGCATCTACGCGGGGTCAGAAGATGTGCTGCTCGAGGTTGCTGCGCGCTTCTCAAGAAAGGCCTAGACCCCGGCAAACCGTGCGATTGCCACGAAGAGCGGCAGCACGAGCAGCACGAGGTTGAACGGGATGAACTTAAACTCGCGCTTCCACACGTGGTAGGCGATCGCGAGAACCATCACGAGCACGAGCCCGCTGGCGGCGATCGGCGTGAGTATCGGTGCGATGCCCGTGAGAGCAGGAACGATCACGCCGATTCCGCCAAGAACTTCGACAGCGCCGATGAAACGCAACCCGCGAACGCCAGTGTCGGCGACGAACGGAAAGTTCTCGGGCAGCTTTGCCGCCGGCATCGTGACCTTGCGGCCTCCGGCCATGATGTAGAGAAGAGCGGTGATGGCCGAGACTATCCAGACGGCGATGAGCATTGTGCGACTCCCATAGTTATGATTTGTTACTAAAGCGAATCGTAGCGAGTAGTTGACACGTCTACAAAAGGCACACGGAGGTAACCATGACGAACAAACAGATGAGTGAAATGTGTGGTTCTGGCCGTGGCGAAGTTGTGCGCGATGCCCTCGAACGCATTGGCGACAAGTGGAGCCTGCTCGTCATTGGCATGCTCGAAGAAAAGCCGCAAAGGTTCACGGCTTTGAAAAACGCCGTTCCCGGTATCTCCCAACGTATGCTGACCCTCACCCTGCGGCACCTTGAGCGCGACGGTCTTGTCTCACGCACCGCCTTCGCCGAGATGCCCCCGCGCGTCGAGTACGCGCTCACCCCGCTCAGCGCCAAGCTGCTGCCAGCCGTACTCGAACTCGCCCGCTGGGCGCTCGAGAGCGAGCAGGAGATTCGCGAGAATCGCGAGGCTTTTGATGGAGCCGCAACGGTCTAGTCGGTCTATCGTCGATGGCATGACAGCGAGAATCGCCAACGTCACTATTCACGCCGAAGACCCAACAGCACTCGCCCTTTTCTGGGGTGCCGTGATGGGCTATCCCGAATGGGACGGTTGGCCGGCCGACGAAGTGGCCGCGCTCAAGCGGTCGGGCATGAGTGACGACGAGATCGCCGAACGCGCCGAAACCTGGGACGGCAACCCCGCCCATCAGCGCTTCTACTTCACTCGCTATGACCGCGAGCGTCGACAGCGCAACCGTATGCACATCGACATCACGCCGTTCGACGATCGCCGCGCCACCCGTGAAGAAGTCGAAGCCGAGAGCGCTCGGCTCGTCACCCTGGGTGCAACCATCGAGAAGGTTCTCGCCGGGTCGTGGGGTCCGTTCGAGGAGTTCGCCATCATGATGCGCGACCCGGAGGGCAACGAGTTCTGCCTGCAGTGATCACCATCGACTGCCTAGGGCGCGAGTCGGTCCAACTCCTCAAGAGCTTCGCGAGCACGCTCGATGCGGTCGTCGATGGCGCACTCCCACCAGCGGGGCCCGCGCTCGCCCAGTCCGCGTTTGGCGAGGCCGACCCGCACGCGCGCAGCCGCCGTGACCTCGGCGTCGCCCGAGCGGCGGCTGACGCCGACCGCTGATCGGGCTCGACCCAGATGCGATGTGAGTCGCACAACAAGATTCTCTGGAAGCTCCGGATCAGTGCGCCGCCAGCGTCGGCCGTTGATTACCATCCAATGCTCGTCGTCGCTCACTTCGGAATTCACGAGCGACCACCCCGCCGCGTCTCGGTCATCGCGCTCACTCCGTTCCATCCCGAAAGTGCAACTGTCGGTTGCCCTCGAGCACACCACAGTTTTCGCCCTCAGGCGAGCAGCTAGCCGTCGTGCCGCGCCATCCAGAGCGCGAGCTGCGACGTCCTTGAAGAGGGTGAAGGTCGAGAACGATCTCTTCGCAAACTTAAAAAATGCTTAGAACGGTTGGCACTGGCAGGCGCCATTTGTTAAAAAATTAGCGGGTCTTGCACACCCGTCGTGAGACCTTCATTCGGTTACGAAAGGAGATTGATCATGTCCAACCCGTTTGATGCCCTCAGCCAGTTCGACCGCCTCGCTTCCAGCGTCTTTGACACGGCTCGAACTCCTCGCCTGATGCCCGTTGACCTCTTTCGCGAGGGCGATCAGTACGTATTGAGCGCCGACCTGCCGGGCATCGACCCCACCTCGGTCGACCTCGACGTCGACGGCCAGCTGCTGACCATCCGCGCAGAGCGCCAGGCTCCGGCCGACGAACAGGTCAAATGGCTCGCACACGAGCGACCGCACGGCAGCTACATGCGGCAGTTCACGCTGGGCAACGGCGTAGACGCCGAGAAGATCACGGCCAACTACGAGCACGGCGTGCTCTCGGTAATCATCCCGGTCGCAGAACGCGCGAAGCCGCGCAAGATTCAGGTCGCGGCGTCGTCGGATGACAAGAAGCAGGTGGGCGCGTGAAGCCTGCGATGACCCCGATGGTTCGCGCGACCCGGGTCGCACCGGTTGCCGGCCTCAGGCTCCCCAGCGTTCGCACCCGGCTGACGCCCGCTTTTGGCTCGCCGCGCGCCCCGCGAGGGAGCGCATATGGCGCTGACAACCAGCGACGCTGAGACGGCAAGTGCGCAACGGCGGCACCCTTGGGGTGCCACTTGCAGCGTTCGGTAGCCAGCACATTCAGAGAGCGCCCTGTTTCCGTTCGGGTCGGGAACAGGGCGCTCGTTCTGCGTTGTGGCGTCGACCGCGTCGACGCCGTAGGCAAGCATGCGCGTCAGTACTCGGGATCGATAGGCATTGACTTTGCCTGTTCAATAGTGTTCAAAACGCGGAGAGGGATCGACCAGATCTACTCTTCTTCCGAGCCGTCGGTTTGTGCGGTAAATCGTTCGCCTCGAGATGTCACCTGAATCGTCCACACGTACTCTGTGAACGCGCGGCAGGCGAGTTCGCTCATCGGGATGCCCAACTGAACAGCCAGCAGCTCCGACTCATCCACGAGATTGGTCGGGATTTCGAACGACACTATTCGTGCACCCACGTGAATATAGTGCCTCTGATCCGCTTTGAGCGCCACTGCTTGGGAATCGGAACCACGTGATCAGACCGCGGCGAGCGTGGTTGCCAGTCGGCGCAATCCCGCATCGCTAGCGGGCGATGCCGTCAAGCAGGGCGCCCGCGAGCAACTCCGCAGGCTGCTCAGTCGTCGAGCGCAGAAACACCGAGAACAGCGTGGCGCCCATAAGCGCGTTTGCGATGACCTCGACCGGAGCGTCTAACTTGAGCTCTCCCGCGCCGATCGCCTTGCGCAGTCGCGCAACGAGTGCTCGGCGATATGGCCCGGCCACCTTGTCGTGAAATGCCTGGGCGACGATCTCGCTCTCGGCTGTGGCTGCAGTCAGCAGCCGAGCCCGGGCGGCGGCATGCTCTTCGTCGAGCCCCCTCGCGAACTCGGCAAGCCACGCAGTCAGATCAGCACGGATGTCGCCGCTGTCAGGTATCGGGAGTTCGGTGGGCAGCATCCGCCCGTCTGTAATGCATTCGGCGACTATGGCGTCTTTCGAATCCCACCATCGGTAAAGGGTCTGGCGCCCAACGTGGGCACGGGACGCAATGCCCTCGAGGGTGAGACGGGAGTACCCGCCTTCAAGCAGCAGCTCTTTCGTTGCGTCAAGAACAGCACCTCGCGACTTCTCACTGCGCGGTCGACCCAGAGCTGCACCTGACATGTTCCGAGGCTAGCAATGTAGATAGAGTCGACATTACGAGACACTGCTGTCTCAATAAGAAAGGAACCCCCATGAGACTCGAAAACAAGATTGCGATCATCACCGGCGCCGCCGGCGGAATGGGCGCTGCGGGTGCCCTGCTGTTCGCACGCGAGGGTGCGAAGGTCGCGGTCGTCGACATCACCGAAGAGCGTGCGCAGCCCACTGTCGACGCGATTCGAGAGGCCGGTGGCGAGGCGATCGCAATCGGTGGCGACATCACAAAGACCGGCGACGTCAAGCGCATTGTCGAGCGCACGGTCGCCGAGCTAGGAGCTCCGAACGTGCTCTTCAACAACGCGGGCGTTGACCTCGAGAACAAGGCAAAGACGATCGACGTCGACGAAGACATCTTCGACCGGGTCATGGAGATCAACACAAAGGGTCCGTGGCTCATGATGAAGTACGTCGTTCCGCACATGATCGAAGCGGGCGGCGGCTCCATCATCAACACGGCGTCGACCGGCGCGTTCATCCCCGTGAGTTCGGCGGCATACTCGGCATCGAAGGCGGCCGTTGTGATGCTGAGCAAGGTCGCCGCCAATGAACTAGGAGTGCACGGCATTCGCGTGAACACCCTCAACCCCGGCGCGACGACCACTCCAATGGCCGACCACCAGCGCCAGGAGATGCTCAACCGCGGAATCCCCGCCGCGACTCTCGACGCAGCAATGGCCGGGATGTCGGTGCTCGGCCGGTTCGGAACGCCCGAGCAGGTCGCCCAGATGGCGCTCTTTCTCGCGAGCGATGACTCGAGCAACGCGACCGGAGCAGACTTCTTCTGCGACGGCGGCTTGCGTAACATCGGGGCAACCTACGGAATGAGCTAGAGATGACCTTTCTTGGATACCTAATAGCCGCAGTTGCGAGCATCTTTCTCGCCAATGCAATCCCGCACGGCACGCGGGCGGCGCCGGCTACCTGCACCGCGTGCCATGGCGCGTTCCTGCATCACCCGCCGAGAACGTGCTCTGGGCGGGCATCAACCTGCTCATCGGCATCTGGCTCGCGTACTGGGCATCGACGTTCGGGCTGTTTCTCCCTGCAGCTCTAACGGTGGGCGTTGTCGTCGGCGGCGCGTTCCTCGCCCTCATTGGCACGCGCTTCTACAACCATCCAGAAGAGCGTGGGCAGCAGATCGACTGAGAGTGCGACGCGCGCTGTTGATCAGCGCGCACGGCGCGACTAGCGTCGGCGCTTCATAAGAGATGAGGCGCACACGTGAACGAGACCCGGCGACACCTCGAGCGAACAGCTGTGACCTTGTTCGTGGGCTCCGCGCTCGTGATGGCGGTGCTGTGCGCCGCGATCATCATCTCGGGCTGGTTCGCAGGCGTGATCGACAACCGACCCGAGCGGGTGTTCTGGGCTGGCGCGATACTCGAGCTGCTTATGGTGTTTGTGTTCGGTGCCGCGGCGTTTCCCGGTGGGGATGACGATGCCCGCGCCATCCATCGCGTTCGCTTGCTTATTCGCTTGGGCCTCGCGATGTTTGCAGTCGCGCCGGTGCTCTGCCTCGGTGCGCTTGTTGTGAACTTCTACACGTGAGCGGGCTGAGCGACCCGACCGCGAATGAAGATCAACGCGACAAGCGCCGCCACGAAAAAGATGATATTGAACGGCCCGGCAATGTCGAGAATCGGGCTGTGCGCCACCCCGGTGCTCGCGTCAACGGCACCCGCGGCGAGAAAAGTCGTGGGGTCGGTCATCGCATGAACGAGCATTGCCCACACGAGGTTTCCGGTCACGCGCATCACGAGGTACATAAGAATGCCGAATCCGAACGTGTACACAACGGTTAACAGAACGACGATCACTGGCTGGCCCACGAGCAGGTTGATCGAATGCGAGAGTGCAAAAAGCAGGGCTGAGCCAACCGCGACGATCCACTCGCGGTGCCCCGCGTCGCGCAATATCTTCACGACTATTCCGCGATAGAGAAGCTCCTCCGCAAACCCGATAAGCAGCCCGACGAAAAGGCTCGTGACGACGACATCGGCGCCGTAGAAGCCGTAGTCGATACCGACGAAACGCAGAACGATGGGGGTAATGACGAGCAGAACAAAGATCCACATCCACCAGCGGCCGCCGATTGGCTGCTTCGCGAAGAGCGGGCGCAACCAGCCAACCGAGGCAGTGAAGACGATAAGAATTATCGAACCGACGACGATCGCTGCCCCAAGGCCGAAGAACACACTCGCGGGTGTGGCGAAGAGGTTGTCTTTATCGATCTGATCGCCGACGAGAGGTCCGAGTGCGAGCCCGGCGAGTTGATACATCACGATGTAGCCAACAACCGCGACGAGCGCCTTCCAGAACCTCCCCGAATTCCAGAAGCGCTTCCAGCCGTTAGATTGCTCGACCATGGTGGTGCCCCCGCTCCCGATTCGGCGGACGGTCGCCCGCTGGCAAAAGAGTAGAGCAGTCTGTCTATCCGGCGAAAGACCCGCCTACCCACCAGCGCTGCATCGTGCAACCCCCGAGGCGAATGTGGCGCCCGGCGTAGTCTGGCGGGATGCCTACCCCGAAGAGCGCCGCCCGCTCCACCCGTAACAGCACTCCCCTGCGAGCAGTCGCCCGATCAGGCTTCGCAGTCAACGGAGTCGTCAACGCGATCATCGGGTTCATCGCGATCGGCATTGCGGTCAGCGGAGGCGGCAGTGCCGACCAGTCGGGCGCGTTCGCCGCGATCGGTTCGACGACTATCGGCGTCATCGCGCTGTGGTTCGTCGCCATCGCCCTTGCCGCTCTGGGCCTCTGGTACCTGATCGGCTCATTCTTTATCCACGACGAAGACCCCAAGAAGCGCGCCGCGAACATCGCCGTCGAAGCGGGCAAGGGAATCGCCTATCTCGCGTTCGCAGCTACGGCTTTCGGATTCGCTGTGGGCGGCGGCAGCGACAGCTCGAAACAGTCGACATCGTTCACGGCAGACCTTCTCGCAACCCCGGGAGGCGTCATCCTCGTTGTTGTTATTGGTCTCGTCATCTGCGGAATCGGCATCTATATGGTTCGCAAGGGCCTCACCCGCAAGTTCGAAGAAGACCTCACGATGCCCGCCGGCACAGCGGCGAAGGGCATCCGCGCTCTCGGAATCGTCGGCTACGTCGCGCGCGGCGTCGCCATGTTCACCGTTGGAGTGTTGTTCGTCGTCGCGGCATTCACAACAGATTCCAGCAAAGCAACCGGGTTGGATGGCGCGCTCAAGGCCCTGGCCGCATTGCCGTTCGGCCAGGTCATCCTCGTTGTCGTCGGACTCGGCTTCATCGCGTACGGCGCCTACAGCGTCGCGCGCGCCCGGGTCGCAAAACTCAACTAGTCGCCGGTGGGGCGCTGCCGCTGCTGCTTCGTCTCCGAGCGTCGCTTCTTCGCCGCGAGGTGACGACGGGCCGAGCCCCTGGTCGGCCGCGTCGCGCGCCGAAGCGGCCCGGGCGGCGCGAGAGCTTCCCTCACCAAAACGGCGAGCGTCTCGAGCGCGGTCTCACGATTGCGCAACTGAGAACGCTGCGTCGAGACGGTCACGGTGATCGCACCGTTGACGAGACGGCGCCCGAGTTTCGTCAGCAGCAGGTCGCGCTGTTCGTCGCTGAGCACGCCCGACTCGACAACACTCCAGGTCAGCTGCACCCGGCTGTCCGACGTGTTGACATGCTGCCCGCCCGGCCCGGATGAGCGCGAGAACTTCCAGCGCAACTCGGAGTCGGGGATGCTGAGGGCTGCCGACACCTCGAGATCCATGCGGCAACTTTACGTCGTAGCCTTCATGGATGGCATCCGACAGTGAGCTCGGCGAGTTTCTGCGCTCGAGCAGGTCACACCTGAGTCCAGCCGACGCCGGGCTCAGCGTCTCGGGCGCCGCACGTCGCGTTGCGGGCCTACGCCGCGAAGAGGTCGCCGAGCTCGCCGGAGTGAGTGTCGACTACTACGCCCGCCTCGAGCAGGGGCGCGAACGAAGCCCATCGCCGCAAGTTCTCGAAGCGCTGAGTCGCGCGCTTCGGCTCGACGTCGACGCCCGCGGCCACCTGTATCGCGTAGCCGGTGTCGGCCCCACGCTTGGCTCAGATGCCCAGCGCGCCACGGTTCATCCGTCGCTGCTTGCGCTGCTCGATCGGTTCTCAGATTCGGCGGCCTACGTACTCGGACCGGCCTTCGACGTGCTCGCCACCAACGCTCCTGCCGCGGCGCTCCTCGCGCCCTTCGTGCCGGAGACAAACATGACGCGCATACTCTTTACCCACCCGCTCGCGCGCACCATCTACCCCGAGTGGACGCTTATGTCGGGCGCGACGGTTCACGCACTGCGACTCAACGCCGGCCTCTTTCCGAGCGACGGCTCAATCAGCAATCTCGTTGCCGAGTTGAGTGCAACTTCTCTCGACTTTCGCGAACTGTGGAATGACGGATCGGTCGGCGGGCTCGCTCGCGCGTTCAAGGTCTTTCATCACCCCGATGCGGGCCGCGTCGAGCTCAGCTACCAGACCTTTGAGGTGAAAGATGCGCCGGGGCAGCAGTTGCTCGTCGGGTCACCCGAACCGGGAAGCGCGAGCGAGAAGGCGATCAGCTCACTCTCGGCGCGCACGTCATAGAAGGTCGGCACGAATAAAGGCGATCTTGTCGCCCTCGAATGTGATGTCGAAGAGACCACCGATCTGGCCGCCGGGGAAGGTTCCGGTGAAGTCCACCTCGACGTGCGTGAAGGTCTCTCTAGGCTCAATGCTCACAACGCGGGTCTGAGTCTTGTAGCCAATAACGTAGGTCTCGAAATAACGGGTGAGCCCCTCTGCGCCGTCGAACACTTCGCCGACCGAGGGGTCGTCAAGCGTCGCTCCCTCGGTGAAGAACGAGAGATAACCGGCAGTGTCGTGCGCGTTCGAGACGGCGATCCAGTTGGCGATGATGTCGTCGTGTGTGATTGTCATGCGTCAACTCTCGCCGCGACCGGCGACCGCAGGAAGGGTGCGGTGCACCCCCTCTTACGCCGCCAGGTGAAATGTCTCGGCGAACCTGTCGAGCAGGGTGCCGCTCCCGCGCAGCACTTCGACCGCGCCAGTTGCGAGGGCACGGTCGGGCGCGAGCTCGCCAGAAATCAGGCGATGGATGCCGCTGCTCGCGGCGAAGGCCAGATCAACGGGCCCGTTCTCGCGTGCCACGGCGAGGGTCGCGCCATCCACTCGTATGAGCAACTCTGCGTCGCCGAAACTCGCCGCGTACGTGGTGGCGGGCAGGCCGGCGGCGACGTTCGCCCGAAACGCAGTGCGCAGGTCGATCGTCATTGAGTCGGGGGTGATGATCTGCTCGTCGCGGGGCTCGTCGAGCGCCTTGAAACCCCAGGCTCCGAGCGCGAGAACAACCGGCTCGAGCTCGCGGCCGTACGCCGTGAGCTCGTAGACGATGACGCGCGAGTGCGGCACCCGGTGAATGATGCCCGCCGCCTGCAGCTCTTTCAGGCGCGCCGAGAGGATGTTGCTCGGAATGCGCGCGAGCCCGCCCGCGAGGTCGCCGTAGCGGCGCGGCCCCACGAGCAGATCGCGAATGATAAGAAGTGACCAGCGTTCGCCAACGAGTTCGAGTGCTCGGGTGACGCCGCCGTACTGGCCGTAGTCTCGTGCGGCCATGGGCGCGCCCTACTCCTGCTGCGCCGCGAAAGCTTCGGGGCCCTGGGCGGCGGCCACCGGGTCCATCCAGCCGAAATCGAGCACGTTGCCGTCGGGGTCGGTGACACCACGCTGGTACATAAAGCCGTAGTCAGTGGCCTCACCGGGCTGCGTACCGCCCGCCGCGATGCCCGCTTCGACAGTCGCGTCGACCGCTTCGCGGCTGTCAAGGAAGATCGCGGTCGACACCGACGGGTTCTTCGCGTTATCGCCGATCGGCAGCGCGGTGAAGGTCTGGAAGTACTCACGCGTCAGAATCATGAAGTAGTTGTGGCCGTCTTCGACAACCACACACGCTGCGTTGTGATCGGTGAACTGCGGGTTGATGCTAAACCCGAGGGCCTCGTAAAAGGCTTTTGCGCGATCGAGGTCGGTGACAGGCAGGTTGACAAACATCTGAGGCATTTCGATCTCCTTCGGTTGTTTCGTTGCGAATGAGTCCACACTTGCAAAAAACAAGTAGCGCGTCAAGGGGGCAATTCCGTAGCCTCGAGTTATGAGTTTCAGCATCGAAGACCTTGTTGTGCCTGCAGAGATTACGCCCGACTGGGTCGCGATGGTGCGCGTGCGCAACGACGTAGAGGCGGAGGCCGTGGGCAACTATGACCTCGCCCGCGAGCCGGGCGAGCTACTGCCGAAGTGGCAGAACCCGCTCGAGCGCAAGGCGATGGCTCTCGCCCGCGTCGATGGCGAGATCGTGGGTCGCGGCGTGTACGAGACCGATACTGACAGTCCCACTACTTGGGTGTCGGTCGAGGTGCTTCCTGCCTTTCGCAATCGCGGCATCGGTGCGGCCCTGCACGACCGGCTCGTCGAGTTCGCCCGCGCCGAGGGCAAGACTGCGATGCAGGATTACGTGACCGAGAAGGTCTCCGAAACGACCGACGTCATCCCCTCGCCGACGGGCTTCGGCTCCGTCCCGCGCAACACCGCCTCGAGCCGATTTCTGTTGAAACACGGCTACGCCCTCGAGCAGGTCGGGCGCATGAGCCGCCTCGTGCTGCCCATCGACATTTCAGCACTGCATTCAGAGGCGATGGATGTCGCGGGGCCGGACTACGAGGTACGCACCTACGTCGGCCGAACTCCAGAAGACCTTCTCGAAGACATGGCGGCACTGCGGCGAAGTATGTCCGACGCGCCCAGCGGAGGCATGGACACCGAGAGCGCTTGGACTGCCGAACGTGTTCGCGCCGACGACGACGCAATGGAGAGCTCTCCGCGCACAATGCTTACCGCGATCGTGCATCACTCCCCGAGCGGCGAAGTGGCGGGTTACACCGAGCTCGACGTGCCACCCGAGCCTCACCGGCCGGTCGCGCAGGGAGACACGATCGTCGTCGCAGCCCACCGGGGTCACCGCCTCGGCATGCTGCTCAAACTCGCCAACATCGCGCAGCTTGCCGAGGTCGCGCCGGGGCATCCGTCGATCACCACGTCGAACGCGGTCGACAATACACACATGCTCGCGGTCAACGAGGCAGTCGGTTTTGTCGCTTGGGCGACGATGGGGGCGTGGAAGAAGCCCCTCTAAGGGCTCAGTTGTTGCGCCCCGATGACCGACAACAACTGCAGCTTGTCGTAGGTCTCACTTCCCGGGATCGCCGTATACACGAGCAGAGAGTGCGACTGGCTCGGGTCCATCAACACCTGACAGGTCAGCTCGAGTGTGCCGAGTTCGGAGTGCACGAACCGCTTCGTTTCGCGCGGTCGAATGCCAACCTCGTGCGTTGCCCACACCCGACGAAAGTCTTCACTCTCTTCGAGAAGCATCTCGGCTAGTTGCGCGGCTCGCGACTCCGGCCCCCGCACCGTGATCATCTCGCGAAGGCCCGAGGCGAACATACGATGAAGAAACGGGTGGTCTTCAGGCTCGTAAAGCGCTCGCGTCGCCGGATCGGTGAACCAGCGATAGCCGATGCTGCGCGACGGGCCGCGGTACACAGTGAGGTCGCCCGTGAGCGCGACAGCAAGCGACGTCTGCCGAAGCGTTTCGCCGAGTTCGGTGACGATCTCGGCGGGAGTGTCAGCGAGCCGGTCGAAGATGCGCAGCATGCCGGGGCTGATGTGCTCACTGCCAGCGCCTCGACGGGGCGGGTTGTGTCCGGCGAGCCTAAACAGGTGATCGCGCTCGTCGACTGACAGATGCAGCCCCTGGGCGATAGCCGCGATCATCTGCTCCGACGGCTGGGGCCCTCGCTCCTGCTCGATTCGGGAGTAGTAGTCCGTCGACATGTGGCTGAGCAGGGCAACCTCTTCGCGCCGCAGCCCGCTCGTGCGGCGACGATGCCCTCGGGGCAGGCCCACATCGTCGGGCTGCAATGCTTCGCGGCGTTGGCGCAGAAACTCGGCGAGGCCGGCGCGATCGATGTCCATTGTTCAGTTGTACAGGGCGGCGCCGGTCTCAACCACGGATGGGCCATCCCTGTATAACGCGCGGCCGGTGTAACACGGTTGAACAAACGCCTAATCTCTGGAGCAACCCATGCCACGCAAGACAATAAACATCAGTGTGCCCGACCTGACCGGAAAGCGTGCCGTCGTCACCGGTGGCAGCGACGGCATCGGCCTCGGAATCGCGACGCGACTCGCAGCTGCGGGTGCGGACGTCGTTCTTCCGGTGCGCAACCGCGCGAAGGGCGAGGCCGCCATCGCCACAATCCGTGAGCGCGTTGCCCGTGCGACAGTGTCGCTGCGCGACCTCGACCTCTCATCACTCGCGTCGGTGGCGGCTCTCGGCGACGAGCTCAACCGCGAGGGAGCGCCCATCCATCTGCTCATCAACAACGCGGGCGTGATGACACCGCCCGAACGCCAAACGACGGTCGACGGGTTCGAGCTGCAATTCGGCACGAACCACCTCGGCCACTTCACTCTCGTCGGTCGACTGCTGCCGCTGCTGCGCGCGGGCAACGCTCGCGTGACCTCGCAAGTGAGTGTCGCCGCAAACCAGGGCGCGATCAACTGGGACGACCTCAACTGGGAGAAGTCCTACGACGGCATGCGCGCCTACAGCCAGTCGAAGATCTCGTTCGGACTCTTCGGTCTCGAGCTCGACCGCCGCAGCCGCGCCGGCGGGTGGGGCATCACGAGCAATCTCTCGCATCCGGGCATCGCACCGACGAGTTTGCTTGCCGCGCGCCCCGAACTCGGTCGAGGCGAGGCCGCGAACGGTCGCAGCTTTATTGGCGCGCTCTCGCGGCGCGGCATTCTGTTCGGCACGGCGGACAGCGCCGGACTGCCGGCACTTCTCGCCGCGACATCGGTCGATGCTCACAGCTTCTATGGGCCACGCGGGCTCGGCAACATGGGTGGGGCACCTGCCGAGCAGAAGCTCTACTCGAGACTGCGCAGCACCGATGATGCCGCACGCATCTGGCAGGTGTCGCAGCAGCTGGCGAACGTGAAATTCCCAAGCTGACTATCGACATGTTTACAGCGTCTACATAAACTGAGGCATGGCCACGACAGACGACGCTCCTGCCGCCTCCGCGACATCCATCAATGCGAGTGAACCGCCGCCCGGCGGCGCGCGCACGTTCGCGCAGGTTCTTGTGAACACCGCAGTTGCGAACGTCACAACGAGCTACCTCTGGTGGGCGCTCACGTTCTGGGTGTATCTCGAGACGCGCTCGGTGCTCGCCACGGGCATCATCGGCGGCGCGTACATGCTGCTCGTCGCCCTGTGCTCGATGGCGTTCGGCACCATCGTCGACCGGCACCGCAAGCACCGCGTGATGGTGTTCGCCGGGGCGTTCACGGTTGTCGCGTTCGCCGTCAGCTTCGGCCTGTATCTCGCATTCGACGAGGCCGTGCTGCTCGACCTGGGCGGGCCGATGTTCTGGATCTTCAGCGGCGTGATCCTCATTGGCGCAGTTGTCGAGAACATGCGCAACATCGCGCTGTCGACGGTTGTGACGTTGCTCATCCCGGTTGAACGGCACGCAAATGCCAACGGACTCGTCGGCACGGTGCAGGGCATCGCGTTTATGGTGACGAGCGTGTTCAGCGGCCTGTCGATCGGCCTGCTCGGCATGAGGACGACACTCATCATCGCCATCGTGCTTTCGGCGGCGGCTCTCGCTCACCTGCTGTTTCTCGCCATTCCCGAAGACGAACCAAAGCGCGACGGCTCGCAACCGCTCATCGATCTGCGCGGCAGCATCACCGCGGTGCGCGCGGCGACCGGCCTCTTCGCGCTCATCATCTTCTCGACCTTCAACAACCTCATCGGCGGCGTCTACATGGCGCTGATGGACCCGTACGGGCTCGAGCTCTTTCCGGTCGAGTGGTGGGGCGTCGTTCTCGGCATCTCGTCGACGGGGTTCATCATCGGCGGCCTGCTCGTTGCGAAGTTCGGGCTCGGCAAGAACCCGATTCGCACTCTGCTTCTGCTGGTCATCGTGATGGGTGTGCTCGGCGCACTGTTTACGATCCGCGAGTGGTGGGTGCTCTATGCGGTGGGCATCTGGATGTACATGACGCTCATCCCCGCCGTCGAGGCCGCCGAGCAGACGGTCATCCAGAAGGTTGTGCCCTTCGAGACGCAGGGCCGGGTGTTCGGATTCGCCGCCGCTTTCGAGTCGGCAGCAGCACCGGTGACGGCTTTCCTCATTGCGCCGATCGCCGAGTTCGTGATCATCCCGTTTATGAACTCGGATGCTGGTCGCTCGAGCCTGGGCTGGCTGCTCGGTGACGGCACAGCCCGAGGAATCGCGCTCGTGTTTCTCGTCGCGGGAATCGTTATGGTGCTCGCCGCCATCGCCGCGTTCTTCACGAGGTCGTACCGTCGCATCTCGGCCGAGTACCTCAGCGAGCAATCGGCACAAGAGACCTAATACGAAAGGCCCCGCAGCTGAGCGGGCCTTTCGTTGAGCACTACTGCCTATGCAGCGCGGTGGCGTGCCCTGCGTCGTCGCGAGGTGAGTACAACGGCAATTCCGCCAAGGGCAACGAGCAGGCCGAGAGTCGTGCCATTGAGGTCCGCGCCGGTGATCGCCAGTCGACCGACCGTCACGTTGGCCTCGTCATCGACGGTGAGAACGTCACCGGAGGGCAACACCCCCGACGCGACAGCCGTGTTGTCGAGCGGCCCGATGTCTGCAGCTTGAACCGCGTACGTCGTTGTGCAGGTGAGAGTCTCGCCCGGAGCAAGAGTCGTGGGCTGCGCCGCGTCGCAGTCCAGAGCGCTCAGCGAGCCCGCACCGGTGAAGTCGGTGTCGGCCAGGGTCACGTTGGTGAGTGTGAGCGTTCCGTTGTTCGTGGCGGTGAGCGTGTAGGTGAGAACGTCGCCGATTCCGGCCTTCTCGTGGTCGACGGTCTTCAGCACGGCGAGCGCGGTCGAACTGGCGGTGTCGACGACAGCGCTCGAATCGATCGACTCGACCTCGGTGTCCGTGCCGGCTACCTCTGCCGTGGCGGTAGCGGTGTTCTCTACCTCACCGGCGTCGACGTCGGCCTGGGTGATCGTGTACGTCGCTTCACACGTTGTTGAAGCACCAACGGCGAGGGATGTCGCGAGGCAGGTGATTGCGCCGAGCGATCCCGATCCGCTGAAGTCGCTGTCGTCGATCGCGAGAGTGTCGACCGGAAGGTCGCCCGAGTTCGTGACGGCGAAGGTGTACGTCACCTCATCGTCGACTCCGGCCGTTGTGCTGTCGACCGACTTTACGAGCGTCAGCTCGGACGGCAGCGCTGCGTTCGTCACCTCGCATGAGACGTCGTCGCCAATTGCGAGGTCGAGGGTTTGGGTCGGGTCGCTGCCGGTCGGCAAGACGGTCGTGCTTCCTGCGAGCGCGTTTGTGCATTCCCACGTCGGCTCGTAGTACTCGAACAGGCTCGGCGAACCCGCGGTGAACTCGTCGGTGAGGGTGAGCGGGCCGCTCGGGATAACCGTGACACTGCCGGTCGTGGCGCCGTCGGTGGTTCCCGTGGACGCCGAGGCAAGCTCGGGCCCCTCGTCTGACGTGATTGTGATGTCGAATGAGTCGTCCGCGTCGACGCGGCCGTCGACGACCTTGGTCACCGAGGCGCGCGCGGTCTGGATTCCGAAGGCAATACCCTCGCGCTCACCAGCCGCACGCATGTAAACCGAGCCGCTAATGCTCGTTGCCGACGGGGCCGACGCGATGACCCCGTAGGCGCCGGTCGTGCCCGCCGCCGCAGGGTTGCAGTTGACGTGCGTTGTCCCATCACCCGGCAGCGGGAACGTGCAGCCGCCACCGGTGGTAATCGTGTAGGCGTTGTCGATGACGGTCAGGGGCTGGTCTGAGTCCCACACCATGTACTCGCCAAGGTTGGCGGTGAGCGCGTCGATGGTCTCCGGCGACGCGGTGACGAGCGAATAGCCCGTGACGGGAGTACCGGCCAGAGTGAGGCTGAAGTTGGACAACGCGATGTTCGTGGCGCCATTAACCGATCCGGTGTTCGCGTACAGCATTGGCCGTCCGGAAATGCCGTTGTAGTAGCCAGGGCTGCCAAGCGGGAAGGCGGCACCCGCCGCGGTGGCGGTAACGCCCCGGGAGTTCCACGCGGGTACGTCGCTCTTCGTCACGGTGAACGTCGCGAGGTAGTCGCCGATGGGCATCGTGACCTGCTGGCCGTCGGCGGCATCGGCCGCATCAAAGCCCGTCCAGTCGATCCAACAGATGGATGTCGGGTACTTGCCTCCGCCATTCGCGTTCGCATAATCACAGGTTGTATCGATCGGAGCGGCCACCGCGGCCGTAGTCGGCGTCAGCAACGCCAGCACAACGGCGGCGATGACGCCGAATGCACCTAAACCAGTAATTCTCTTGCGCGTTTTCACGATGATCCAGTCGAGTCGATTCGAGCGAGACAGCTCCGCTATCCCGAGGCCAGATCGGGTCGATCTGCTGTAACCGGAGCCATCATCAGTTGAGTAGAGAAAGGCTCAATTCGAATTCAAACGTGATTTCTACTCCATTGCAAACTGAAACTGACTGTCGGGTACCCCCATTTTTGGGCTCTTGGGTCGCGTCAAAAAACGGCACCAGTTGCCTTCCGTGCCATCCAATCGGATTTATGTTCCAATGCGATCGGTGACGACTCTGAAATAATTAGCTGGCCAGACCCGAAATTTCTTGCGCCTCGTCCGTACGTGCCAGCATCTTGCGCGCCCGCGATATTCTTTGGCGCACGGTCGAGGCAGTCAGCCCGAGCTTTTCGGCAATGTCGAATGCAGACAGTCCATCCAGCGCGCTCAACAGGAGCGGGGTTCGATAGTCCTCTGGCAGGTTGTCGAGCCTACGGATCACCTCGCGCACGGCAGCACGGGTCTCAGCGTCGTCTTCGACTGTCGCGCCCTCGTCAGGCGACTCTTCGAGTGGCACAAAAAGCACCCGGCGCTCTCGCGCGATGTCGCGCACGGTGTTGCGAGTAATCGTGTCGAGCCAGGAGCACATCGTGCCGATCTCGATCGAGCGCAACGTGTCCACCGAACGCCATGCCCGCAGCGCGGTCGTCTGCGCTATGTCATCGGCGTCGGCCGGGTGCACGCCGAGCGAAATGCTGCGGCGGCGAAGTCTGTGCGGGTCGCTCCGGAACATTGCCTCGAGCGATGCCCGTCGCTCGAGCGGTGCGATCTCATTCACGGTTGTCATTGTGTCCCCTCTTCTCCTTTAAGAGACTCACGAGAGGGCTCTTTGTGACGCGAATCGAAGAAAATCTTCTCACGAGCTCGGCTGTCACGATTCGTGCGCGCCACCGTCTTCCTCTCCGGCGGCACTCACCCGCCGCGAACACAGAAGAGAGAACCAGATGACAAACACAACCGCGCAGGTGCGCGACCTCGCTCAGCTCCACGCCGCATTCGCCGAGCGCTTCAATGCTCGCGATGTTGATGGACTGCTCGCTCTCAACGCTCCGGACAGCATTTTTGTGCCGCAGCCGGGCCAGCCCGTGCAGGGCGAAGAAGCAGTGCGCGGCGCACTTGAGTACTTCCTGTCGCTGCAGCTGCCGATCGCCATGACCGTGCGCCACACCTTCGTCTCTGGCGCGACCGGTCTCGTCGTCGCTGACTGGTCGCTCACCGGCACCGGCCCCGATGGCTCCGAGGTCGCGCTCGGCGGACACACTGCAGACGTTGCGATCTTCAGCGAGGAGTCGGGCTGGCGCTTCCTAATCGACAACCCGTTCGGCACCGTCTGAGTTTCAACACAATCGGGGCGACGGCGACCGCGCCGACGTCAGCGACTGGGATCAGTTGATGATCTCGCCGCGCTCGTCTGCGCGGATCGCCGCGAGCCGGTCTCGCCACCCCTGAAGCGCCTCGGGGGTGAGGCGCGTCCAGTCGTCGACCTCGCGCACGACTCTGACGGGCGAAGCACTGCGAAACGACCGCGTCGGGTTGCCGGGAAACTTCTTGTCGGTCACGTTGGGATCGTTCTCGAACTCGCCGGTCGGCTCGACCTCGTACACGTGCGGAACGCCGTCGCCGGCTGCGAGCTCGGCGGCCAGCCCCGCGCCATCCATTGTCGCCGTGAAATAGATGTGGTTCATCACAACCTCGGGGCGGTAATTCGACCGGTGGCCCGCAGTGAGCAAATCACCGACGCGAAGATCGGCCTTTGTGCCGTGAAAGAACGGCCCGTCGTCGAGCGCCGAGGTCATGGCGCTACGGGGTCGCTCGCGAAGATCTCTGCCGGGCGGTCGCCGAAATCGGGCCGCATGAATTCGTAATCGCCCGAGAGCAACGGCGACGAGATCATAAAGTCGGCGCTCGAGATGTTGCACGCGACGGCGGTGTTCCAGACCGCTGCGATGCGCAGCAGGGCTTTGACGTCGGGGTCGTGCGGCTGGGGCTCCAGCGGATCCCAGAAAAAGATCAGCAGGTCGATCTTGCCCTCGGCGATGAGCGCACCGATCTGCTGGTCGCCGCCCACGGGGCCGCTCAGCAGGCGGGTCACCGACAGTCCGAGCTCAAACTCGAGAAGCGTTCCGGTGGTGCCGGTCGCGAAAAGATCGTGGTTGACGAGCGTCTCGCGGTTGAAGGCGGCCCAGCGAATGAGCTCGGCCTTCTTGTTGTCGTGAGCCACCAGGGCGACTCGTCTTCTGTTGCCTTTTGTCATGCCGACCTCCCGTTGCGCGATGGTCTCAGTATGAAGCGAGCTCCGCGACATCCAAATAAGCAATATGGATGTCGCGGAGCCTCGATTACGGAACGATGACCGCGCGGCCCGCCAGCTTTCCGTTGTGCAGCTTGTCGTAGGCCTCGCCAGCCGTGTCGAACGAGAACTGCTCGACCTCAATAGCGATCGCGCCGCTGCGTGCCAGCTCGACGACCTCGATCATCTCGGAGCGGCTGCCCCAGTTGACGACGCGCACCTTCACGTCGAGCGGAAGGGTGAGGTAGCCAACGCCAAGCGCGCCGCCGGCGACACCCACGATGACGATCTCGCCGTCGATGCGCACCATCGACTTGGCGAGGTCGAGCGTCGGCTGGATTCCGACGAAGTCGAAGATCGCGTCGGCGCCGCGACCACCGGTGAGTTCGCGGATGCTGTCGGCGCCCTCCTGGTTGGAGTGGAATGCCTCGTGCGCGCCGACCTTCTTGGCGAGGGCGAGCTTCTCGTCGTTGACGTCGAGCACGATCACGCGCGCCGAGGTCATGGCGCGAAGAATCTGGATTGCGACGTGACCGAGTCCGCCGGCGCCAATGACAACCGCGGTTGTGCCGGGAACGAGCTTCGCGACCGAAGCCTTGATCGCGTGGTACGGGGTGAGTGCCGCGTCGGTGAGCGAGGCGCTCTGCACGGGGTCGAGGTCGCCGAGCGGAACGAGGTGGCGCACGTCGTCGATGATCATGTACTCGGCCATTGCGCCGTCGTGGTTGATGCCGGGGGCGTCGATGCCGCGCTCGCAGTTGTTCTCGTTGCCGAGCGAGCACTGGTAGCAGCGGCCGCAGCCCCACGGTCCGTAGACGAGAACCGACTCGCCCACCTCAACACCGGTGGTGCCGGCCCCGAGCTTGTCGACGACGCCCGCGCCCTCGTGACCGAGAGTCAGCGGAAGAGTGAATGCTCCCTCAGGCGCGGCCATGATGAATTCATCGGAGTGGCAGGCGCCCGCGGCGGTGACGCGCAGTCGCACCTGGCCGGGGCCGGGTTCGGGGGTTTCGATCTCAACGAGTTCGGGGCGGGAGCCGACTGTGCGGTACTGCAGGGCCTTCATGGCTTTTCTTTCTGCGTGCGCCTCTGTCCACCGGTGCGATGCCGGCGCGGGAACAGGCACATCAATTCTGCCACTTACCCAACACATGTCGGACAGCCCGCGTGGAGGCGCGGCGTCTAGGGTTCAGTATGAGTAAAACTGGATTACTGCGTCTCGGTGTAATGGCGACATCGCGCAAGACCGACGAACGACGCCTGCCGATCCACCCCGCGCACCTCGAACGCATCGACGCGGATCTGCGCGCGCAGATGATTCTCGAGCGCGGCTACGGGCTGCGGTTCGGAATCCACGATGAAGAGCTCGAACCTCTCGTTGGCGCGATGGCCAGTCGCGAAGAGATCATCGCGATGGCCGACATCGTGCTGCTGCCCAAGCCGCAAGCCTCTGACCTCGAAGACCTGCGCGATGGCCAGACGCTCTGGGGCTGGCCGCACTGCGTTCAGGATCGCGCGATCACCCAACTCGCTATCGACAAAAAACTCACCCTCATCGCATGGGAGGCAATGAACCACTGGCAATCCGACGGCGGCTACGGGCTTCACGTGTTCCACAAAAACAACGAGCTCGCCGGCTACTGCTCGGTTCTGCACGCGCTGCAGTTGTGCGGATCAACGGGCGACTACGGCCGCCGCCTGAGCGCCGCGGTCATCGGATTTGGCGCAACAGCACGAGGCGCTGTTACCGCCCTCAACGCCCACGGCATCCACGATGTGCGCGTGCTGACAAACCGCGGGGTCGCGGCCGTCGGGTCGCCCATCCCCTCGGTCGACATCATCCAGTTCGAGCACAACGACGAGGCGCCCTACGAGAGCATCGTCAACACCGAAGACGGCCCCGTGCACCTCGCGCCCTACCTCGCCGAGAACGACATAGTTGTGAACTGCACGCTGCAAGACCCGAACGCTCCCCTCACCTACCTCGGCCTCGACGACCTCGACGCGTTCCGCCCCGGCAGCCTCATCGTCGACGTCTCGGTCGACGAGGGCATGGGCTTCAGCTGGGCGAAGCCGACGACCTTTGCCGACCCGATGTTCACAGTCGGCGACTCGACCAACTACTACGCGGTCGACCACAGCCCGTCACTTCTCTGGAACTCCACAACGTGGGAGATCAGCGAAGCGCTGCTGCCCTTCGTGCGCACCGCAATGGAGGGGCCATCGGCGTGGGCCGCGTCAGACACGATCAGTCGCGCGATCGAGATCGAGGGCGGGCACATTCGCAACGAGGCGATCCTGAAGTTCCAGGGGCGATCGGCCGAGTATCCGCACGCCTAAACCACGATGATGGATGTCGCTAGGCGACGTCGAGATAACGCGCAATGAGTCGCGTCTGCGCCTCCCACCCGCCGTCGTTCTGCTCGCGTGCGGCATCGCGCAGGTTCGGTTCAAGCGCGTCGAACCCCGACTCGGTGATCGTCAGCTCGACGCCGCCCGGGGCTTCGGCAAGCTCGAACGCGACAGTCGTGAGCGCCTGAGATTCTGGGCTGGGGGTCCAACGGAAAGCGAACCTTCGCATCGGCTCGAGCTCGTCGATGTGGATCGTCAGCGGCATGCCCACGAAGGGTTGCTGGCTCGCGGCGACATCCGCATCGACCTTCGTCGGCACGATGCGACCGCTCGCTGTCTCACCGAGGGTAAAGGGTGTGTCCCACTCGGCTCCGAACCACGCTCCGAACTCGGGCGGGCCAGTAATCGCCGTCCAGACCCGCTCAAGAGGTGCTTTCAGCGTCGCGCTTTTGATTACGTCGTCTGTCACAATCACGCCTCCTCGTTGAGTACGCGGCCACGATAATCCGGCTCACGGCGACTGGCAAGGGGGCCGGTGCTGCGCCGTACAGTTGGCACATGACTGACGTGCACCTCGAGGGAATCACTGTGCTCGCCGACGACGTGCACCGGCTTGCCGACTTCTTCGACGGTGTGCTTGGCCTAGCGGTCGTCGTGCGCGAAGAACACTACGTCGAGCTGGGCTCACCAGGAGTGCGCTTTGCGATCTTCTCGCGCAGCGGCATGGGGCCAAACACCGGCAACCATCCCTCGTTCTTCGAACCTCGTCGTGGCCAGTCGTTCGAGCTCAACTTTCAGTGCGCGGCAGTGAGCGACGTCGACCGCCTCTTTGACGTGTTGGTCGCCCGGGGAGCAGAACCCGTCGCCCGCCCGACGGCAACCGCATGGGGGCATCACGCGGGGTTCTTCGCCGACCCAGAGGGCAACATCCACTCGCTGTTTGCTGAGCTGCCCGCATAGCGCCCGGCCGGCACGCGCGCCGCGACATCCATTCGTCTTCGCTTTTAGCTTTTTGTGAGGTCCTGGGCCAGCATCACGAGGATGCCGCTCGGCCCGCGCAGGTAGGTGAGCTTGTAGATGCCCTGGTAGTTGGCGACGCCGCGCAGCGGGTAGCAGCCGTGCTTCGCGGCGATCGCGAGCGATGCGTCGATGTCGTCGACCGAGAATGCGACGCGGTGCATGCCGATCTCGTTCGCGAGAGTGGGCTCGGTCTCGATCGCTTCGGGGTGGATGTACTCAAAAAGCTCGAGCTGCCCCTGGCCGTCGGGTGTCTGCAGCATCGCGATCTTCGCGTGGTTGCCATCGAGGCCAACCGCCGTGTCTGCCCACTCGCCGCTCACCGTGTCGCGGCCGACGACCGTCAGCCCGAGGTCAGTGAAGAAGGCGATTGTCGCCTCGAGGTCGCGAACGGCGATGCCGACGTTTTCGAGCTGTATTGCCATGCGATCGATGCTATTTCGCGGAGTCCTGTGCCGCCAGCAGCTCGTCAACCCGCGCGTCGAGCTCGCTCGACGTGTAGTCGTGACCGTCACGCACGACGAGCGAGATCGCACTCAGCGCCTCGATGGAGTCGAGCGGGTTCGCGTCGAGAAGCAGCAGGTCAGCGTTCATTCCAGCGCTCACGCGGCCCATCGTGTCTGACTGGCCAAGGTACGACGCGGGGTTGGATGTCGCGGCCCGCAGTATGTCGAGCGACGACAGCCCCGCGCGCCCCAACTCACGAAACTCGCCGGCGATAGTGCTGCCAACTCCCTGCCCGTTGTTGTCAGTGCCGGTCATAATCGGCGCGCCCTCTTTCGCCCAGATGCCGATGGTCTCAAGAATGCGGTCGTAGTACTCGTGGAACACATCGAGATCTGCCTGGGGCGTCGCACTGAACTTCTCGATCTCGTCGATCTCTTTTTTGCGATCGGCGGCCGGCATCATCTGCAGCCACGGGTCGTTGATGTACTCGGGGTCGTCCAAGCGGTATTTGGTGCGCACGCCGATGAGTGTCGGAACGTTCCAGGTATCGCGCTTCGCGAAGTCGGCGCCCATAGCGGCCGCCCGATCTTCGGAGTAGGTGGCGAAGGTCTCCTTAAGAACGAGCAGCTGGTCTGCGTCGGTCGAGTTCGTGGCCGGGCCGAGAAAGCCCTCTTTGAGGAAGGCGTCAAATGCCGCGCCGGCGAAGGGGAGCTTCACGGCCCACGATGGGAACGGCAGACCCTTCGGGGCCTTCGCCCACAGCTCGTCGGCTTTCGACGACAGGCTGAGAAAGACACTGAGACCGGTGCCGAGGTGCTCAATGGAGTCAAAACCGGCCGCAGCGGCCTCGTCGATGCGCACGGGCGGCGGCATGTGTCCGGCGATGCGAACGCCGCGCTCGTGCGCCGCGTCGATCGCCGCGTAGAAGATCTCGGGCTCGGTGAGAACCATCTTGATGAAATCGGCACCGTTGTCCCACTGTCGAGCAACCTCGTCACGAACACCCTCGACGGTGTTCGCGTTGAACGGCAACAGAAGCTCGCCGGGCATCCCCAGCAGCCGCGGCGCATGCTCGTTGAACCCGAGCCGGTTCTCGGCGCGGTTGGCGAGCATCGTCGCCGAGCCTTCCATCTGGCGGATGCCGGTGATTCCCTGCGCGAGCATAAGCGCGAACCCGAGCTCGGGGTTGGCCGCCTGCAGCACGTGCGTGTGCATCTCATTGAAGCCCGGAACCGCGAAGCGGCCGGCTCCATCAACAATGCGCATGGATGTCTCACCGGGCATGCTCGACGTTGGTGCAACCGCTTCGATGCGGCCATCAGTCACGATGATGGAGTGCTTCGGCAGCACGCTGCCGTCGACCGGGTTGATGACCGAGACGTTGTCGATGCGAAGCGCTCGTGCGTCGGAGCCCACCGTGCGAGGCGGCACTGAAGGCAGGTTTGCGCTTCGGACGCCTTCGGCCGCGAGCGCGCCCAGCCCAACGAGAGCGACGCCGGTTCCGGCCCGCTTGAGGAACGTTCGGCGACTGCTCGCGGGCTTTGTGGCGTTCTCGTTCGTTGTCAGGTCTTCGCTGGGTTGTTCGGTCATAGCAACTACTTTACCCACGTTTCTGATGAAATCATCACTACTGATGAAGTGGCTATGCTTGGTGACATGGCCGCCAACGATGAGACCCGCACAGATCGCCGAAAGGTGCGCACGAGAGCCGCTTTGATCGCGGCGGGCCAAGAACTCATTCGCGGCGGACGAGATGCCAACGCGAGCATCCAGACGATCACCGACCTCGCCGACGTCGGGTTCGGGTCGTTCTACAACCACTTCGTCACCAAAGACGAGCTCTTCGATGCCGCCGTCGCCGGGTCAATGACCGACTATCTCGAGTGGCTCGACGAGCACCTGCCCGACGGCGCCACCCCGGTGCAGCGGCTGTACGAGAGCGTGCGCCTCACGGGCCGCCTGGCACTCGAGTTGCCGGCGACGGCCGCGGTGCTCGCCCGGCGTTTTACTGTCGTCGAGATGAGCAACGATTCGCTTGGCCAACGGATGCGCGACGACGTTACGTCCGCGATCTCGACGGCGAAGCATCCACTCAGCAGTAATGAAATTGCGATTCTCTCGGTCGCCGCGATGGGCGCCATGCAGACGGTGCTCAGCGCAACACAGACGCTCACGGCCGAAGAAACAGCAGAGGCGGGCGAGGTTCTGGCGAGCGGTGTACTGCGGCTCTTGTCGCTATCGCTCTGAGGCTACGCAGCACAAACGCGTGCCGCACTTCGGGTTACATGCCCATGCGAACTTTCACCCCGCCGGGTGATGCGGCGAGCTCCAACTCCGCGCCCACCGGCAGCTCGGGCCAGTCGCCCGTCACACAGAAGTCGACGTCGTCGCGACTGAGCTCAACGTGGGAGGCGACCTCGCCATCACTGACGAAAGCGATGGTCTGCTTGTCGTCGACATCGGAGTAGTCCGGTGCTGCTGGCCATTCAACGCCAAGCCGCTGCTGCACCGAATCTTTCGACTCGTACGGGCAGATCACGAGGTAGGCGTCGGCGTCGATAGCGTCAACAGCCGACAGGGTGAAGCCACCCTCACCCGCTTCGATGATCGCCTGCTCGAGTTGCCAGCCAGAGTCAACCGAACACCCCGCCAGCACGACCGACAACACCGCAGCTCCGACGGCAGCCAGAACGGCCCGGGCCGATATTGTGGCGCGAACTCCAGATCTGCGCTGAATCACGTCGGGCAGCGTGGTCGGGCTGGTGCGCAATGTGTCACCCAGGTCAGACATGGTGATGCTCCAATCATTAATGGATGCCGCGCTAGCGCAGCACGGTGATGTTCATCGAACGGATCCGGTGCTCGGCGAGAACCGGGTTCGCCCGTTCGACCTGCTCGGTAGACGGCTCGAGCGTGGGAAGTTGTTGGGCGAGGGCCTGTTGCTCGGGAAAGCTCCATTCGAAACGCACGGCCGCGAGTCGTACTGCGGTCGTCACAACGACGGCCGCTAGGCCGGCGATCGGTACCGGGGTTCCGAGCGTGACGAGCAGAATGAGCGCGCCAGAACCGGCGCCCGCGGCGACCGCGTAGAGGGTGCCGACGTGCAAGATCGTGACCGGTCGATTCAGGATCAGGTCGCGCAGCACCCCACCACCAATGGCCGCGATCACGCCGACGACGAGCGCTCCCACGACGCCCACGCCGAGCGATAGGGCTTTCGATGCACCGATGGCACCGAAAATGCCCATGACCACCGCATCGAGAATTGTGATCACGGTTTCGCTGCGGGTGAAGATCGGCCGCAACGCCATTCCGAGCAGAGCAGAGAAACCGGCGACAAGAAGGTACCCGTCGGCCCAGATAACGACCGGGGGCTGATTAAGCACGATGTCTCGAAGCAGGCTGCCGCCGAGCGCGACGGCAAGACCGATGACCACAACACCGAGAACGTCGATGCGGCGGTGCCTCTGACCCGATGCGAACAGAGCCCCCTGAAGGCCTCCCAGCCCTGCGGCCAGCAGCTCGATCCACAGCGTCACCTGGAATGGCGCGATTGTCATGTCATTCTCCTGGTTCGTGGGCCGACTCACGCTCAGCGCGAGTCGGCCCAGGACGGATATCGGCGCTCAGCTCACGCTGACGAGCGAGTGTGCTGCTGCGGTAACGATGACGTCAGAGACGACATCGGCCTGCGTGAGGAACAGGGCGTGACTGGCTGGCACGGTGGTGATCTCCGCACCTGCACGCGTGGCCATGTGCTGCAACATCGCCTGGTCGAAGGCGTTGTCCTCCGTGCCGATGACCGCCCAGCTCGGCTTCTCGTGCCATGCCGCCGTGCTTACGGCCTCGCCGAAGACTGCCATGTTGACGGGAACCTGCGAGTCGCGAAGGAACGCGGCATCCGCTTCGCTCGCGTCCGCCGCGAAGCCGAGCGCGAACTTGTCGTGGTTGAGAAAGCCGAAACCGTCGCTACCAACGTCGATGACGAAGTCGGGTGTCGGCGCGAAGCCCTCGTACTGCTGGCCGCTGGTCTCCCCCGAGTCTGGGATAAGGGCCGCGACGTAAACGAGGCCCGCGACGTTGTCGTGGGTTCCTGCCTCGGTGATGATAGTGCCACCCCACGAGTGGCCAACAAGAATGGCTGGGCCATCCTGCTTGTCGAGCACCCGCTTGGTCGCCGCAACATCGTCGGCGAACGACGTGAGCGGGTTCTGCACAATCGAGACGGTGTAGCCGCGCGCGGTGAGATTTTCGTAAACGTTGCGCCATCCGGCGCCGTCGGCGAACGCACCGTGCACCAGTACGACGTTTGTGATGTTTCCCATGATTTCATTCCCTTCCGTCCTCAGACCGGCTCTCGGTGAGGTTTGTTTATCCGCGACGGTCGCCGCTATGTAATGTGCAATATATTGCACATTACATTTATTCCTCAACCCCTTCGAGTTTGGAGTTTTGAGAATTTTGTGCGCAACATATTGCATGCCGATTCCTTCAACGAGCGCCGCAGTCGACCGATCGCTCCTGCGTGACGATGTGTACGGCCGCATTCGCGACGCAATAGTCGACGGGGTTTTCTCCCCAGGGGAGCAATTGAAAGACGGTGAGTTGGCCGACTGGCTCGGCGTCAGCCGCACTCCGGTTCGCGAAGCCCTTCTTCGACTCGGGGCGAGTGGACTCGTCATTGCGGTGCCGGGCAGGTCGACGACAGTGACAGAAATTGACTCAGCCGCCGTTCGTGACGCGCGCGACGTCATCGCCGCAATGCACGCGATGGTTGTGCGTCAGGTCGCTGGCAACCTCGATGAAACCCAGCTCGATCAGATGCGCGACGCAAATCGTCGCTTTGCCCAGGCCGTAACCGCGGGCGACGTCGCTGCGGCGCTCGCGGCCGACGAAGAGTTTCACGGCGTGCCCGTGAGAGCTCTGGGCAACCATGCGGTCGAGTCCGTGCTCGATCACTTCGACGCGCTTGTGCGCCGCGCAGAACGCCTTCGGTTCAGCCGCGATGGCCAGGAGTCAGCGGCGACACACGAGAAGCTGATCGCTCTTCTCGCCGCAGGCGACGCCGACCAGGCGTCGATCGTCGCGTTCGATATCTGGCACAGCCTTCCGACCGAGACTGGCGACGACTCCCAGTGATACACCGGGCAGAGCCCGGCTTGGCCCGCCGCGTGCGCGAACGCTCGCAGCGGACCGAGTCGATTAGAGCGCTATAGCCAGCAACAGCACGATGACGGCCAGTGCAACGACGGCGAGAACGACGAGCGGGGCGGCAAATGCCGGTCGTCGACCCGTCGAGTTCCATGCGCTCACCACGGATGCAGCGAGTGACCCGACCGCCGGTGCCGCGTAGGCCACGAACGACAGCAGCGCGAACGTTAAGAATTCACCCTCATCGCCGGTGCCCGCCGCAGCGAAGAACTGCGCTCCGAGAATTGCGACCCAGGCGAAGAAGATCACTCCGGCGATCGACACAGCGACGAGACTCACGACCAGCCCGCGCTGCTCGGGCGCCCTCCGCAGTTCCCTCGCAGCCACCCAGTGAAGAGCCGCGAGCAGAACGACGGCGACGCCGAAGACCAAGGAGCCAGCCACGGTGCCTACCGTCACCGCTTCAGAGAACGCTTCTCGCGAGGGTGCCCACACCGCGTAATCGCTCGCGAAGCCGGCGACAGTGATCAGCCCCGCTGTTGCGGTCGCAAGGCCGACGCGTTTGACGACCAGCCCGGCGCGATGCGCGAAGGTATCTGTGGGCGGGGCCGAGCTAAGCGGCGTGGACATGAGCGATCTCCTCTTCAAGAAGTGAAATGTTAATGGTGGTGGCGGCGAGCGTGCCCGCGCCGAGAGCGATGGGCACCAAAGCCTTCGCGTCTGCGACGTTTCCTACTGCCCAGATACCGGCGATGCTCGTTTGACCCGATGCATCGGTTCTGACGAACGAACCTGCTGGCGTGTCATCCATCACAGCGCCGAGCGCGGTGAGCAGGCCGTGCGACGGGCTGGGTCGCGCGCCGACGAAGACGCGCGCGACGTTGTGTTCCCCGTGCTTCGTTCGGACGACCACATCGTTCGACTGCCGAACATCCAGCGCCGGCGGGGCGAGCCGGATCCCCCGGGCCTCCAGGCCAGCGAGCTCGCTCGATGAGATCCCTGCCTCAGCGGCGCCGAAGACGGTGAGATCGGAGGCCCACTGTCGAAGCAGGTGGGCCTGGTTACGACTCATGGGTGAAGTGGCGATCACACCCAGGGGCTGGTCGCGAACCTCCCAGCCGTCGCAATACGGGCAGACCACAGCCGCAGTGCCCCACAGTTCGCGCAGTCCCGATATGTCCGGAAGCACATCAACGAGACCTGTAGCCACAATCACGCGACGCCCGCGCACATCGGTGGAACCATGCACGATGAACTCACGGCCAACCGGCTCGATGGATGTCGCAACACCTTCGATGAGTTCGACACCGTATTTGCGCGCTTCTGCTCGGCCGCGCTCAAGAAGCTCGAGGGGCGGCATGCCGTCCCGGCTGAGCAGTCCGTGCATGTGAGGCGCGGCGCGGTTTCGCGGCTTGCGCTCATCTATGACGGCCACGGAACGCCGAGCACGGCCGAGCATCACGGCGGCGCTGAGCCCTGCCGCACCTCCTCCCACAATGACCACGTCGTATTTCTTCGCCTGATCGGTCGGCATTTCCTCTCCTCACTATATTTGGGATATCCAATATATTGCATGTTGCATTGTTTTGCTGGATGCCTACTCGCCCGGACGCGGGCGACGCGGACACTGGTTCGAAGGCGCAGCGGCGTCCAAGATTTTTAGTGTCCTAACGGACACTAAATGTGTTACTGTCCTACAGGACGGTATTTGAGTCGTCCATCACGAAGTCAACCGAGAAAGGATCACGCAATGTCAACCACCCTCTCGATCACCCAATTGCCCTCCGTAGTGAGGCGCTACCTCGAGCTCCAGGAGAGCGCCGACGCAACTCACGCGGCGGATCTCTTCGCCGAGGACGCGTCGGTTTCAGACGAAGGTCGCACCTATCACGGTCGCGAAGAGATTCGAGCTTGGATCGCAGCGAGCAAAGCGGCGTACGAATATTCAATGGAGTTTCTCGGGGCTCGGGAAACCGACGAACTGGTCGGCATCTCGTTTCGCCTCACCGGAAACTTTCCCGGTGGCACCGTCGACCTCGAATACCAGTTTCGGATCGACAGCAACGGGCAGATCACACACCTGTATTTCGCATGACGACACGACTGGAGGAGAGCACGGCGCATGTCGACCGAAGTCGCCTTGACGGACGCCGAGCGCTCGTTACGGGAGGTTCGAAAGGATCAGGCAAGGCGGTTGCGAAGCGGCTTCGAGAGCTGGGCGCCGACGTCTTCGTGACCGCGCGCTCAATGCCGTCGGGCTACGAGTTTGCGAATCGCTTCATCGAGGCGGACACGTCAACGGCGGAAGGCACAGGCATAGTCGCGGCGCGAATTGCCGAGGAAGGCGGTGTCGACACGCTCGTTCACGTGGTCGGAGGCGCATCCACCCCGTCCGGTGGGTTCGCCGCGATCACCGATGAGCAGTGGCTCACCGAGATTCAGCTGAACTTTCTCGGAGCAGTGCGGCTCGATCGCGCACTCGTGCCTTCGATGATTCGAAAGCGATCGGGAGTCGTCGTGCACTTCACGTCGATTCAGCGGGAGATGCCCCAGTTTGACGCATCGCTCGCGTATGCGGCATCCAAGGCGGCCCTGCGCACGTACAGCAAAGGACTGGCGAACGAGCTCGCGCCCACCGGCATCCGCGTTAATGCGATAAGCCCCGGCGGCATCGAGACAGAGGCATATGACCGCTTCGTAGACCGCATTGCCGAAGGTAACGGGCTCACCAGGGACGACGCCAAGAAGAGCATCCTCGACTCTCTCGGCGGAGTGCCGCTCGGTCGTTTCGCGCGACCAGGCGAAATCGCTGATCTTGTCGCTTTTCTGGTCTCCGACCAGGCGTCCGCGATCGTCGGCGCGGAGTACGTCATCGACGGTGGGACGGTTCCCACAACGTAACGCGACGTGAGCCAAAGGCTGCCCTGATCAATGATCAGGGCAGCCTTCGCCATTTATTCGGGGGCGCGAAGTCCACGCTCAAGCATGCGATCGGCCGCACTGACCGCATCGTTGACGAATCGCTGCGTCAGGTCGCTGTATCGCCTGACGTCAGCAGCGGACCACCCTTCGAGCACTTCGGTGATCATTCGATCGCCGAGGTCGTAAACGCCTCGCGCCGCTTGCTCGCCCGGCCCGGTGAGGGTGATCAGGGTCGCGCGCCGATCGGATGGGTCGGTTGAACGCTTGACCAGACCTGCGCTCTCGAGGCGTCCGACGATCTTGCTCACGTGGGATGCACCGGTGCCCAGCACTTCGGAGAGTGCGGTGGGTCGCATCGACCCCCATGCCAGAAGGTGTCGAAGAGCCTGGTGCGCGGGCTGGTCGAGCGTTTCTCCGGTCTTGGCAAGGATCTGCCCTTGAACCGCGGGCGAGTCCCACAACAGGATGAGCCGACTCAAGTCGGCCAGCAACTCCGAGCGGTAAGGAAAGGTGGGCGTGCTCGCACGCTCGCCGTCGTCGGGGCTCGTTGCATCCATTGCGAAGTCCTCATCGGTCAAGGTGGGTATGAACTACTTTACTGTCGCCCAAGACATCATCCGGTCTTTGTTCACGACTTGGCGAAAGAGCGTCGCGGACTCCGAGCGCTCTCATACCGTGTATTCGTCGTTGCCAAGGCCGACGCTCGGGCGCAGAATTGGCGCATGTCTGGCACGCATGAGATCAAGGCGCTGACCGCAGAGACCTACCCCGCCTGGCTGGCGCTCGCGCAGAAACACAACGGGGTCTGGGGCGGTTGTTATTGCTCCTACTTTCACGGGGACACCGCCGAGACAATCAAAAGCGAGCATGACGGACCGACGTTCAAGCAGCGGCTCATTGATGAGGGAGTCGCGCATGCCGCTCTCGTCTTTGACAGCGACGCCGCCATCGCGTGGTGCCAGTACGGAAGCCCACTTGAGCTTCCGAACATCTATCACCGCAAGCAGTACGACGCGGGCGAGCAGAACCTCGCGCCGTGGCGCATCACGTGTTTCTTCGTCGACCGCGACGAGCGTCGATCTGGCGTGGCCTACGAGGCACTCGAGGGCGCCCTGCAGTTGATCGCGAAGGCCGGCGGTGGCGAGGTCATTTCCTTTCCCAATGAGCTCGAGCCCGGCAAGCGCACGTCATCGTCGTTTCTCCACAACGGCACTCGCGCCATGTTCGAGAAGGCCGGCTTCACCTTCGAGCGGCACATCGGCAAGAGCAAGACGGTGATGCGCAAGACGATCGCGGCCGCCTGATGAGTTTGCTCCTGACTTCGAATGGTGTTCTCGACGGACCCCCATACGAAGCACTTCTCGACCTGCTCGGCAAGCCGATCGGCGAGAGTCGCACTGTCGTCGTGCTGGACGCCATGCTTCCCTTTGCAGGCGACAAGGGCGACATGCTCGACCACGTTCAGCGGTATCGGTCGCTCGGGTGGGCCGAATGCGACGTGCTGACGCTCAGCTCTGGTCCGGCATCCGGCATCGAGGCCCGACTGCGGGCCGCCGACGTGATCTTCTGTTACGGCGGCACGAACCATTGGCTCGCAGAGTCGTGGCGAGCCACCGGTCTGGCGCCCGTGCTGCGCGAACTTCTCAATGAGAAGGTCTACGTCGGGATGAGCGCCGGGTCGATGATCTTCTCCACGCTCCACTCCGCCGCCGTGGACCTACTCGACGACCAGGAAGAGGTCGAGATGCTCCAGCTTGGTTCGGTCGCCCCGGCGCTCCCCCTCTTCGACTGGTTCTTCTTCGCCCACCTCGGGGCCGACTATTTTCCCGAGACGACCGACGACTGGGCGCAGCAGACGGCGACGCGTCTCGGCGGCGAGGCATGGTTTCTGTCTGATGGATCCGCTCTCGTGCTGCGCGCCCCGACCGTCGACCCCGAGGTCGTATCGAACGGGCATTGGTTGCACTTCGACAGCGGCGGAGTGCTGGTCGAGTTCGCCTAGTCACCCGCGCGCGTGGCTCACGGGTCGAGTTGTCTCGCAAGACCGATGAGAGTCGACAGTCCGCGTGAGGTCGCCGGGCCACCGATGATTCTCTCGACAACAGGCGTCCCATTGCTCTGGCGCTCGGAGTGATTTAGAACGAGCGCCCAGCCGGCGCCGCTTTCGACGATCTCGCAACGTCCGCGCCGCTCGGCGTCGTGCACGACATCGGCATCGGCTTCGGTGAGGCTCGTCTCAGAGTCGAAGATCGTTACCTCAAGCCGACTCTCGAGTGGCGAGCCCTTCAAATGCATAAGCGACTCGAAAAATGTGGCTGGCCTGACGAACACTTCTCGACCGCTCAGTTGTTCTCGTTGCAACGCGCCAGCGACGCTGTCGATGTCTCCCGAATCGAACACGACCGTGCCGTTGCTGCGAAACGCGAATGCGTCTGTCGCACCGGTCGCGTGAACCGCCGTCAGGAGGTCGGCGGTGCTGGGATGTCCGCGCTGACCCTGGTTAACGTTTCGAAAAAACGCGACGAACTGCATCTGCCTATTTTCGACGAGACCACCGACTCGCACCTATCTCGTTTATGCGCAGCACCCGGACGCAGCTTGCGGAGCACGCGATCGCCCGGCTTGAATGGACGCGACGACGGGAGCATCACGTGAGCAATTCCGAGGTGCGCCCATGGTGGCTTTTTGTGGCACGTCCGCTTGGGTTCGTGATCGCCGTTTTCGGCGCCCTCGGATTCTGGGCGACAATCAGCCAGTGGGGCGCGGCACCCGCCATGACGACTTCCTTAGGGATCGTGGGCGGCCCGCTGGTCGCCCTCGCTGGCTACCACGTCGCAACCAGCGGCGCGACAGGCCGACCCCGCCCGCGGGCGCTTGTGCGGGCACTCGTGTTCGTGGTGCTACCGATCGCGGTTGCGGCAATGTTGGTGACATTGACCGGCAGGTGAACTGCCACAAGGCGATTCAGCTTTCGCATGACATACCGTCCACTCCGCCGCCGTGGATGCGCTTGACGACCATGAAGAGATCGAGGTGCTCCAGCTTGAGTCGGTCGCCCCGGCGCTCCCCCTCTTCGACTGGTTCTTCTTCGCGCACCTCGGTGCAGACTATTTCCCGAGAGAACTGACGACTGGGCACAGCAGACGGCGAAGCGCCTTGGCGGCGGGGCATAGTTTTTGTCTGATGGATCCGCTCTCGTGCTGCGCGACCCGACCGTCGACCCCGAGGTCGTATCGAACGGGCATTGGTTGCACTTCGACAGCGGCGGACTGCTGGTCGAGTTCGCCTAGTCAACCGCGCCACTGAGGCGACTGCTCCGCCTCAAGACGGAGGTGGCGCCGAGCGCTCTTGTGTAGGTTGGCGACGTGAGCACTGATCCGGAGTCCCGTGACTGGCAGCGCCCGGCCGTTACCCGACCTCAGCGCAAGGTTGATGCCGCGACGGCGGCCGGGCTCTTCGGCGCCAGCATCCTCTCGCTTGTTCTCGGGCGCGCGATGGGCCTGTGGCCGGAGCCAGCAGATCTCGCGCTGAGCGCGGGTATCCTCGCGCTCACGACACTTCCGCTTGCGTTCCGCCGGGTGGCGCCGGTGCCGGTGCTCGCCGTTCTCGGTGTCGCATTTCTGCTCATCGGCGAGCTTCAGGTGCCCGAGGTCACGGTCAGCAATATCGCGCTCTTTATGGCGATCTACAGCGTCGGAGCGTGGGAGCGTAACCGCACGCGCGCGAACGTGGCACGAGGAGTGCTCGTCGCAGGTATGGGCATCTGGCTGCTCATCAGTTTCTTCCGCGCGAGTACACAAGAGATTGATTTCGATGGTCCGGGAATCGGCGTACTGACGCCGATCGCCGCCTACATGCTGCAGCAAGTGCTTGTGAACGTTCTCTACTTTGCGGGTGCCTGGTGGTTCGGCGAGCACGCGTGGTCGTCAGCACGCCAGCGAGCCCTGACCGACTTTCGCACCGGCCAGCTCGAGCACGAGCAGGAGAAGGCCGCCAGGCACGCGATCACGATCGAGAGGTTGCGCATCGCGCGCGAGCTGCACGATGCCGTTGCCCACCACGTCTCACTGATGGGCGTGCAGGCCGCGGCGGCGCGAGCCGTGCTCGATACCGATCCAGCGCAGGCTCGCGAACAACTCGAGTCTCTTGAATCGTCGTCGCGGGCGGCGGTCAGCGAGCTCTACCAACTGCTGGGCACACTGCGCGATGAAGAGGCGGTGGCACCGCAGGTGAGTGCGTCGCTCGGCCTCGATCTACTTCCGGCCCTTGTACACGACGCCGAGACTGCTGGTCTGCGCGTGTCATTCGAGCGGGTCGGTGAACCGTTTGCGGTGCAGCCACTCGTTGGGCTCAATCTCTATCGCATCGCACAGGAGTCGCTGACAAATGTGCTCAAGCACGCGGGCCCTGGCACACGCACTCGCGTTCACCTGCGCTACACCGACGATGTTGTCGAGGTGGAGATCGCCGACGATGGTCTCGGCCGACCTGGCCCAAAACAACGGGGCGACGGTCTTGGCCTGCTCGGGATGCGTGAACGCATCGACACCCTCGGTGGCAGCCTCGACGCTGGCCCGCGCTCCGGATCAGGCTGGGTAGTTCGCGCCACCGTGATGGTCGGAGCCCACGTATGACCCCCGTGAGAGTCGTACTTGTCGACGACCATGCCCTTATGCGGCAGGGAATCAGCACCATTCTGTCGGCGCAGTCCGGTCTCGAAGTGGTGGGGCAGGCGTCCAGTGGTGAAGAGGCGATCGAGGTGGTGCGTCTCACTCGCCCCGATGTTGTCTGCATGGATGTCGAGATGCCGGGCATGGGCGGGCTCGAGGCGACACGGCAGCTCGTTGCCGACCCCGCGGTGACGGCGAACATTCTTATGCTGACCACCTTCGAGCGTGAGGACTATCTGCTTGCCGCGCTCGACGCAGGCGCGAGCGGATTTCTCCTGAAGAATGCACGACCCGAGCACCTCGTCGACGGCGTCAGGGCGATCGCTGCGGGCGAGGCCCTACTCGCTCCCGAGATGACTCGCGCCGTGATCAAACGAGCAGTGGCACGCGACCGTGCAGCGTCGACGACTCCGCAGTCGCGCGGCGTGATTCCCGAACACCTCACCGAGCGCGAAGTCGAGGTACTTCGGCTTATGGCCGAGGGTCTCTCGAACGACGAGATCGCCGAAGCTTTGGTCGTCGGTCGCGCCACCGTAAAGACCCACGTGTCGAATGTGCTGATGAAGCTCGCGGTGCGTGACCGCGTGCAGGCCGTGGCATTCGCGTACCGGTCGGGGCTGGTCGTCTGAAGCCGTCTCCCCCGCAGGGTGGAGACGAGCATTTCCGCCCCGCGACGGAGGCGTGCGCGACATCCAATTCGTAGCGTTTAGAGAATCAACCATTTGATCCAGGAGGTCACATGCTCAGCGTGCGAAATCTCAGCCGCAGTTTTGGCAACCGTCTCGTTGTCGACGACGTCAGCTTCGACGTGGGACGAGGCAGGCTCACCGGCTTCGTCGGCGGTAACGGCGCCGGCAAGACAACGACGATGCGCATGATTCTTGGCGTACTCACCCCCGATTCCGGCGAGGTGATGCTCGATGACGCGCCCGTGGGCCAGAGCGCCCTGCACGGTTTTGGGTACATGCCGGAGGAACGCGGCCTCTATCCCAAGATGGAGATCGGCGAGCAGCTCGCCTACCTCGCCCGCCTGCACGGAATCGACAAGTCGACGGCGACCCAGCGAGCAGACGACCTGCTCGAGCGGCTCGGCCTCATCGAGCGCCGTCGCGACAAGCTCGAGGCCCTGTCGCTCGGTAACCAGCAACGAGTGCAGGTGGCAGCGGCGCTTGTGCACGATCCCGATGTCTTGATCATGGATGAGCCGTTCTCCGGTCTCGATCCCCTCGCTGTCGACGAGGTCGTTGCCGTCATCGCCGAGCACGCGGCGCGTGGAGTGCCCGTGCTGTTCTCCTCGCACCAGCTCGAGGTCGTAGAACGACTCTGCGACGATCTTGTGATTATCGCCAACGGTCGCGTGCGCGCCGCCGGCGAGCGCGAGGCGCTGCGGGAGCAGTACTCGGGCAACCGGTGGGCGCTCGAAATTAGCGGCGACGCGGGCTGGGTGCGCGGCATCCCCGGCGTGAAAGTCGCAGAGCTCGCCGGCACGACGGCGCTGTTCGACGCGGAGCCCGCGGCGGCGGATGCAGTGCTGCGCGCCGCAGTCGAGCGCGGCACGGTCTCGAGCTTCCGGCCGGTGCAGCCGACGCTCGGCGAAATCTTCAGAGACATTGTGGTCGACGCATCGGCCGCCGATGAACAGAACGACCGAGAAGGGGCGGCAGCCTGATGAGCAACACAGCAAAGACCGAGCGACTGAGCACATGGGGCGCGACGCTGCTCGTTGCAGAGCGCGAGATTCTCTCGCAGGTGCGCGCCAAGGCATTCATCATCTCAACCGCGATCACGCTGGCACTCGTGATCGGCGGCATCATTCTGTCGAGCGTGCTGGGTGGTCGCACCGAGACCACACAGATCGCAGTAGTCGGGTCGGTGCCCGCGGCGGTCGCGGAGTCCGAACTCATCGAAGTCACCGAAGTGGCGAGTCGAGACGAGGCAGAAAGCCTCATTAGATCTGAGGATGTCGCAGCGGCACTTGTGCCAGACGAGAGCGCCGTCGGCTTTGCGCTTGTCGCACTCGACGAGGCGCCCGACGGTCTGGTGGCGGCGCTGTCAGTGAGCCCCGAGGTGGAGCTGCTCGATGCGTCTGAAACCCCTTCGGGGCTACGCATCATCATCGGACTGGCTTTTGGCCTCGTCTTTATGATCGCCGTTCTCGGGTCGGGCGCGACGATCATGCAAAACACCGTTCAGGAGAAGCAGTCGCGCGTCGTCGAGATTCTGCTCGCGGCGGTTCCTGCGCGAGCTCTTCTCGCCGGCAAGATTCTCGGCAACTCGGTGATCGGCGTCGGCACGGCTGCAGCGATCGCCGCAGCCGCGGCGCTCGGGCTCGCGATAACCGGTCAGGGTGAGCTGCTCGATCTGTTGTCGGCCCCGCTCATCTGGTTCGTTGTCTTCTTCATCTTCGGATTTGTGCTTGTTGCGAGTGTCTTCGCCGCGGGTGCCGCGCTTGTGTCGAGGCAGGAAGACACCGGCGCCGTGATGACCCCGGCGATGATGCTCGTGATGATCCCGTACTTCGGCGTTGTGTTCTTCGGTGACAACCCGACGATCATGACGATCCTCTCGTACGTGCCGTTCAGTGCTCCCGTGGCGATGCCGGTGCGCCTGTTCTTCGGTGAAGCGCAGTGGTGGGAGCCGCTGATCTCACTCGCGCTACTCGTCGCTGCAACCGCGGTCGTTGTGCTCATTGCGAGCAAGATTTACACCAACTCGCTGTTGCGCATGGGGTCGCGAGTGTCGCTTCGGGATGCGCTCAAGGCGAGCTAACTTCTCAAACAAAATAGCCCCGCAGTCTCGACGACTGCGGGGCTATTTGTTTTCAGTGATCGCGGATTACCGGGTCTCGCACACGAACGTTCCGGTGTTCGGGTACTTGGTGAGGCGCTCGGTGCCGGGAATGGCAAGCTCAGCCGATCCCACCGACCCAGACGCGGTGGCCAACTGTCGCAGCATCGAGGTCATCGATGACGTTTGCGTGTTCGAGACCTTGCCCACGCCATTTCCCGTTTCGCACACCTTGAAATAATTGATAGTTGATCGCCAGTCGATCAAGCGATCGCCCTGCACCTTCAGAGCGCCACCCAAGTCACCCTGGTCGGCCTGGAGGGCATCTGCACCCGACCCGCCATACAGGGTGTCGCCGCCGTTGAGTGTCTGCCGAATCCGGTCGGTGTCTTCGATGGGCGCGGCTACTTGCCACAACTTCGCGTCACTGGTTCTGCGCTTAATGTCGAGCAGGTCACTGCCGGCTCCTCCGAATACGATGTCGTGATCGGTGCCGCCCCACAGCGTGTCAGCGTCATCGCCGCCGAAGACGACGTCTTTGCCAGCCCCCGCGTTGACGACATCCTTGCCTGCTCCGGCGTGAATCGAATCCGCTCCGTCTTCGCCAAGGATGAGGTCGTCGCCTCCGACCGAAGACTGGGTCAGGGTGACTACCGGGATGAGAGTGCCGCGAGCACGAATGGTCTCCTGCACGAATGACTTGCTGTCTTTGATCGTGCGATCAACCGCTCCCAGTGCTTCAGCGGGGGTCGGCACGTTGATGGACTGATCACCCATCAGAGCGTCGTCTCCTTCGCCGCCCTGCAGAATGTCGCCCGGCACCGTTGCGCGCTCGTAGACCTGCTGGGTGCGCTTCGTGCGGGTGTTGTCGAACTGGCCGTACAGGTCGTCGTCGCCTGTTCCGCCCGTCAGCCGGTCGCTGCCAGACCACACGCCGGCCAGCTTGTCAGCCATGGCTACTTGTCTCACGGTGTGTGCGCCGCTGGCGGCACCCGCAAGCGTTGTATTCGGCCCATGACGGGTGATCCGACCGTTGTCGCCGAGCAGCACGTCGCGGGCGCTTCCGCCATCGAGATCGTCGTTGCCGTCGAGCAGCCCGGCAGACGAGATGTCTGTTGCAGCTTTCGGTGCCGTGAGCAGTCGATCGTTGACCCCATTGACAGAGACCGTAATGATCGCCCCGCTCGCGCTCGAGCCGCCACCGATCAGGTCGTCTTCACCTTCGTTGCCGTTGAGCAGGTCAGCGCCGTCGTTGCCCTCCAGATAATCAGCGCCCGATCCACCACCCAGATCGTCATCGCCAGCCTGACCAAACAACAGGTCGCGACCATCGTCGCCAGTCATGGTGTCTTTGCCGCCTGTGCCCGCCGGAGCCTTCTTCTTTGCGGTTGCAAGGTCGAAGAGAAGAACAGTCCGCAGCCTCGTGCCATCAGAGCGGAGTGAGTTCGTCGTTTCGAGTCGAGCGTTATCACCTGCGAGCACGTCGTCGCCCGACTCACCCGACAACTCATCAGCACCGTCGAGCTGGCCGGCCCCGGTGCGTGCGGGCGAGATGACGCCGTCACTTGACGAGCTGCCTCCGGTGAGAATGTCGTCGTCCGCTCCACCCCACAATTCATCAGAACCCGCGTCGCCTTCGAGAATGTCCACGTCGTCGTCGCCCGAAAGGGTGTCGTCGCCGCCCTGGCCGAACATCGTGTCTTCGCCGGTGCCACCCGAAATTTCGTCAGCGCCCGAGAAGACGGTGGAGACCGTCGCACCCGGTGCCGGAGCATCCAACAACTTCACGAAGATCGAGAAGAGCCCGTTCACGGGAATCCCGTTGTCACCCAGGAGCAGGTCGTCGCCGGCGCCACCCGCGAGGGTGTCGCCGCCATCGGCCGTCGCCGGAGTTGTAGAGCCGCCGACGATCTCGTCATCACCGGTGCTGCCGTCGATGACATCCTTGCCGTCGCCGCCCTCGACGCCGTCGTCTCCGCCACCAGCATCGATGGTGTCGTCGCCACTTTGTCCGAAGATAAGGTCGTCGAGACCGCCGCCGCGCATTGTGTCATTGCCGCTTGCGCTCGCGGGCTGCGAGCTGCGGGGCACGTCGAACAAGTCGACCGCCACCTCGTTGCGGATTCGGCTCCAGCTTGTCCGCGTGTTCACGGCGACGATGCGCAGCCGCGCGTTGTCGCCGACCATAACGTCGGAGCCATCATCGCTGTCGACTCCCTCATCACCGACGACTACGTCATTACCGTCGTCAACCCCGACCGCGGTACGCGTCAAGGTCACTGCGCCTGTCGTTGACGATCCGCCGATAAGAAGGTCGTCTCCGTCGTCGCCCTGAACGTGGTCGGCGCCTGGACCACCCTCGACAACATCCGCGCCCGGTCCACCAAATGTGCGGTCGTCGCCGCTCTGACCAAAGACCCAGTCGGCACCGACTCCTCCGTAGACCTTGTCAGCAGGACTCTGCGTCGGGTCGGCAGCCAATAGTGTCACGCCGAGACCGGCGATAGCCGTACCCGGGAGGGAGTCACGCGAAAGGCTGGCGTTGTCGCCCAGAACGACGTCGTCTCCGCCATCGCCAAGCACCTCGTCTGCGCCATCCTTGGCACCCGCGGTATTACTACCGCCGGCCAGCATGTCGTCACCGGACCCACCACGCAGAACGTCAGCTCCATCGTCGCCGAACAGTATGTCGTCTCCGTCGTCGCCGACCACCAGGTCGTCGTCAGCATCTCCGTTCATCAGGTCATTGCCGGCACCGCCCCGAACGAGGTCCTTACCAGACCCACCGCTCACGTTCTCGTCGTCGCCGGCGCCCGCATCGATGTAGTCAGAACCGGCTCCGCCTTCGAGGCTTCCGTCAGCCACGTCGCCGCCAATAATGCAGTCGCCATTGCCGACAGCGCCGGTCATGCCGCTGAGGGGCATGGAACCGGTGTCGCCGACGACCGCGCTCGTTCCCGACTCAATCTTTCCGTTGCCGTCGAGATCAGCCTTGCCGTCTGCGAAGACAACTCCGCCCACAATTCCGGTGAAGTTGCTTCCGCCCACCGTGACGATGCCGTTCGTGACCTTCAATCCCTCGAGCTGACCGTCGTTGTCGTTGCCAGAGAGGTCGCCCTTCAGGTCGATTCGTCCATTCACGACGCTTGTCGAAACCGAGCACGTAATGTCACGCCCATCAGACGAGGCGTCTGCGGTGGCAGCCGCTACCGCTGGGTCGGAGGCGAGGTTGTCGCCCGCGATGGTGTTGACACCGCTCTCGCCAAGCAGAAGGTCAGAGCCGGCGCCGCCAGCAATGGTGTCGTCTCCATCGCCACCGCGCACCAGGTCATCACCGACGTCGCCAAACAGTTCGTCGTCGCCGCCCGATCCATAGAGCCTGTCCTGACCCGCTCCTCCGCGAACTAGGTCATCTCCCTGAACTTCGGCTTCTACGTCGGTTCCATCTCCATCGAGAAGGTCATTGCCGTTGCGACCACAGACGACGTCGTCACCTGCACCGCCAGACAGGGTGTCGCTACCCGCTCCTCCGATAACGAAGTCACGATCGCCACCACCTGACACGACATCCGAGCCGCTCGCACTGTCTGCGCCCGGGCTGTCACACTGCGCTCGCACCGTCTCGTCGTCCGGAGTCTTAAGCGTTTGGATGTTGGGCACGTCGAACCTGAGGATGGCGTTACTGGCGTTGAGGCCTTCGACGGTGACCGTCTGCGAGGCGCTGAATTCGCCGGCCAGCGGGTAGTTTCCACCGACCACGACGTCGGAGCCGTCACCTCCGGTTACGTCATCTGAGCCGTCGCCTCCAACTACAAGGTCGCCAGAGTCAAGAAGGGGCCGCACCGCATCGCGATCGGTTGTCGGAAAGAGAATGCCGGGATCGGAGCCGATGCCACCGTTGAGAACGTCGTCGCCATTCTCGCCACGCACCTCATCAGCACCGGGGCCACCGCGAAGACGGTCGGCGCCGTCGCCACCGTTGACCGTGTCGTGGCCTTGGCCGCCGTCGATCTGGTCGGCGCCACCGTCGCCGTTCACGATGTCGTCGCCCGCGCCCGTGTTGATAATGTCGTCGTCATCTCCGCCGTCGACGTGGTCATTGCCGTCGCTGGTTTCGATGGTGTCTTTGCCGGCGCCGCCCGAAATGTGCGCGTCAGCGGTGAACCTGGGAGCGATGAACCCCGGCTCACCCGCGGTCAACATGATCGGCTCGTTGTTGGGCCCGGCTGTCATGACCGGCATCGCATATAGCCGCACGGTGTCAGCGTTGTCGCCAGCGTCCGCGATGATTTTTGTTCCGTCTGCCACGACATAGTTCTGTACTACGTCGAACGCGCTGACCTGAAGGGTGATTTTTCCATCGCTCGGCGGAGCGAGCTGTCGAACCGTGTACTTCTCGGCGCTCTGACTGGTGAACGCCTCTCGAAGGTTCGCGGCGCTGCCCATTGTGAGTTGAAGTGTCTTCGCCACCTTGTCTTCGACGGCAAGCACAGGGTCCGGTGCCTTTTCACAATTGAATTCGAACAGGGTGAGTCGGGGGCTTCGCACGATGTCGAACGAGGTCGAGAACGAGTAGAAGAAGAGTTCAATTTCGAAGTAGAACTGCAGGAAGAACGACATGCCAGACGAGACGTCGAAAGCACAGGAGGGGCCGGTTGACGTTCCAGCAAACTCGTCTGTATAGATCTTTCCGTCGCCGTTCGGGTCGAACGCGTCGAGCGAGAGGTCAAGCACCACTCCGCCCTGGATACCTGCCGAGGCGAAACCAATACTCACCCCAGCGCCAGCCGACACACTAAAGGTCAGGCTGATTTCCGGTACATCGTTGCCGTTTTCGAGGTCACTAATGTAGAAACCGTTGCTGAGCAGTGCCGGGTCTGAGACACCTTCGACAACATCGTCAAATGCCTCGACGTCTCCGGGCTCAAGGCTGTTGACCTTCTTTGTGAGACCTCGGGTGTCGAAACCAAAGGCGAAACGGCCGTCGAGTTGCACCTTTCCGTTGATCTTCGCTTCAACGGGAACCGGTCCGACTGCGAATGGGCCGAACTTCTTTGCGATCTCGGCAGAGACGCCGGCGTGCCCAAGGTCGACGTAAATAAGCGTGGCGTCGCCGGTGTTGCTGAGCATCGAGAAGATCTCCGAGGTGTCTTGCAGCACGGGCACTGAGACACTCGGCAGGCTCAGGTACGAGGTCTTCGTTGTCGTCTTTTCGACCTTCGTACCCTTGGGAAGTTTCTCGTCGGCTTCCGCCTTCTCCTTCTTCGCTTTCTTCTCGTCTGGCTCGCATGCACCCGACGAGCCGCTGCCGTCGAATTCTCGGGTCGACTTTGTGCCGTCTTTCGCCGACAAGGTCTCGGTGCACTTCGGCCGGTCAATCTGCTCGGGCTCCAGCACAAAACCGCCGAGGAACCCTGTACCGATTGACCGCAGGTCGGGCGTGCCATCGGCCTCGCCAGCCACGAGGTTTTGCAACTGAAGCAGGTTGAGGATGAGTTGAATCTTGGGATTCTTGGCGCTTTGCAGAAGCGTCATCAGGGAGGTCGGGCCTCTTCCCACCATCTCGGAAAGCTCAGAAACGACGGGAATCGGACGCGCCAGAGTGTCTACCACCGGGTTCAGCGGCGCCAACCACTTCTTTGCCTTTTCGAATCCAGGGATCAATGCCGAGTTGAATGTGTCGACGTCGACTCGTAGCGCTTGGAACTTCAGCTCCTTGTACTTTCCGTCTTTCCACGTTTGGTCGATTGCGCCAAGCACGTCGAAGAATTTGGCGCTCGAGGCGAATGACTCGAAGTAGACAGCGAGAGTTCCGTCTCCCTTCACAGACGTGACCGGCGTGACGCTCTTGTCGTAGAGATCGGGAAGGTAGGCCAGCTCGCCATCGCCCGTGGCGGGCAGCACATCAACCTTGATGAGGGCGTCCAATTGCGTGCGGGGCGCACCTGTCTTCTGGCGATCCACGAGAACCGAGGGAAATTTGCCAACGTAGGCGTCAATGCACAGTGGGTTGGGGGCGGTGCTCTTCGCCTCGTAGTTCGGAACATCGAAATCGACTGTTTCGGTTCCCTCTTTCTTCCACCCGGACGCACGGCTCCAGGAGTGGCACGTGTCGGCATCATATTTCGGCAGCTCTGCGTGGATATCCACCTCAAGGAGTGGGTTCTCCGCGTCGACGGGTTCGAGCTTGACGTACGGTCCTGTGCCGCGGCCGATTCCTACGGTCACATCGAGCGTCCAGCTCGTCGTTGCGGGCACTTCGAGGTTGGTGACGATTGTCGAGCCTGCAGGACCAACGTGGAAAGGTACCTTGACCGGTGTCGCGGGCGCGTCTCCCTGCAATGTCAGGTGGGCAGTGATCTGCTTCACGTCTGCGACCGTCGTTGACGCGTCCTCGCAGTCACCCGCACAGGTCAACTCGACAGGATCAGCGGTGACCGTAATTCCGCTCGAGGCGACGCCCGACTTCGCCGTAGCGAGGGCGGTGGCAAGTGCTGTCTTGAGGGTGCTGATCGTTGCGGTTTCGCTGACCAGTTCCGCCTTCGTCAGCGCAGACCGCGCTTTCGACACGAACTTGTTCAGATCCGCCGGTACGTCGGCGCCAGCGTTGAGGTTCGTACCAACGAGCGGCAGGCTCATCGGAACGTCATCGTCGTCGAGCACCTTTGCACCGTCAAGTGCATCGCCGAGGGTGAGCGACAGGCCACTCAGACCGTCCGTGAGGTACCGGTAGGCGATGGGCTGCTGAGCGGTGTTTCCACCCTTTCCGCCCGAACTCTCGTTGGCCGGCAGCGCGACCATAACGGTCTCCATGGGCACGTCATTTGCCGTCGTGAGCGGAAGCTCGAGGCACGCGGCGACATCCGGCGCATCCTCGGCGCTGGGATTGCCACAGACCTGCGGCCCGCCGACCCGGGTACGCTCCTGGGTCAGACTCGTCGGCACTTCGGCGGTCGATGTCCAGTCCGCGTCAGATCCCGGTACCCCCATTGTCGATTTCACGCCGATGCCGAGCTTGATACCCGCGACGTCGCCGGTCTTAATCCGCGCGGATCCGAAGTCTGCGTCCTTGTCTGCCAGATCAGCCTTTACGTTGGGGGCCTCAGAGCCACCCACAATGCCCGTTACCTGTTCGCTAACCCCGGTGTCGCCTCGAACCTCAGAGTCGGCGGTGACGAGGTTGACACCGACCACGTATTTCGCAGATGACGCAACGGTCAACGGCAATTCCGCAAGGGTCTGCTCCTCGCTGGTCTCCGCGCTGATCACTCGCAACTCCTGCTGCCCGGTGGCGACTCGCAGCGGTATGTTTCGCTTTCCTGTTGCCTTCAGCGAGGTTTCCAACACCAGCGTGGGCGAATCGCCCGTCGTCAGTGTGAACTCCAGCTCGGGAGTGCCATCGAGTGCATCGGTGCTGTCGCCAGTGATGTTGTCCGTCATCAGCTTCTTGAGTGTGACGGCAAATTCCTGCATAGAGGACACGCTGTCTGCCTCGGCCGACGCGTCGTCCTGAATGTCCGAGATGGCAGTGCCGAGAGTGTCTCGAGCGACGCTGATCTCGGTGGGCAGCAGGTCTACCAACGGGAACGTGCGATCGGCCCCAAGGTCGGCGCCCGGTGAAACAAATGAACGGTGTACCGCGGCAAGATTTTCTATCAGGATGTCGCGCAGGGCATCCTGGTCGCCATCCATCACGTAGGGGTGCCCCGGGGCTACTCCACCCGCCGCCAGCGGGCCTTCAAGACAAGTCAACTCGTGGATCGACGTCACTTCAAACTTTGAGCAGATAGTGCTGCTGGCATTGGCCATGCCCAGATCGTAGAAGGGGCGCGTGACGACGCGGTCCGCGGCGTCTTCGTCGCCGGTGAATCCGAACTGCGTGTAGAAGTCTGCGGTGGGATCCACCACTGTGGCATCTTTACTGTCGGCGCCCATCACACTTTGCCGCGCAGGCACGACGTCGAGCAGGCGTAGCGCGTCGTAGTCGCCGGGATCCGTGGTGCCGGCGGTCGTGACGGTGGGGAGGCTGTCTGGAACGAGGCTGGCCCACTCGGCCTCAACGATGCCCGCCTTTTCGACCGGTCGGGGTTGCGAGTCCTTAACACTCAGGGTGGCCTGCGCGGACAGGCCGCGCGTGACGTTGGGTGCGACGGCGGAGTCCTCTGCCAGCACTCTGGTGACCGATACAACGTCGGTGAGCGTCTCGCCCCTGGGCAAGAGGAGGTCAGGGGTGGGCACCTTCACCGATGCAGCCGTTGCGCCGGTCTGCTTGAGCGCGTACTCGCTGACGTCGACATCCACCTGCAGAAATCCGATGCGGGCGACGAGTTTGGCTTTGACGGGCAATGCGGCGTCGACCTGCTCGATCTCGTAGACGAGACCGCCCGCTCCCGGGCGAACAAAAACGGTGGGGTCGACGGGCGCTGCCTCTGTCTCCGTTGCGGTCTTTTCCAAGCCGATTCCGAAGTCTGCGCTGAACGACCGACCGCTTGTTGTGACAGTGGCCTGACCGGTCTGCAGCGGGTCCTTGCTTGCAGTGGGGCTCTCGCCTGTCTGAGCACAGTGTCGCTGCGCACCCTCGGGGGTGTCTGCTGCCTGGCACAGGCCGGTGAGACCGGTCAGCGGTGCGAGGTTGCCATTGCCGCCCGTGGCCGCGTTGGTGATCTCGTCGGCCGCAGAGTTCTGACGAACTTTGATCTCAAACGTGCCGTTCGAGCGGTCGTACTTGACGTCACCGTTCAGCCCCAGACCCTGAATCGCCGCGCCCAGAGACTGGATTGAGTCCAGAGCGGACCGGGCCGCGTACTTAGCGCCATCCGTGCCGGTGAACTTCACGCGAAGAGCCGGAAAGCCATCGCCTCCCGAGACAACCACGTTCGCGGTAGGCGAGCTGCCGAGCGTTCCCGCGCCTTTGCCCGGTGTCGAGATCTCGACGGTCGTGTCATCGGGTGCAGACCACTCGATGTCGACGCCGGGTTTGGGATCGATGCCTGAGATCGCCTGGCAATAGCGAACCTGCCCAGGACGCGGTGCCCCGGTGGGCGGGGACGTGTTCGCGGCGCCACAGGAGATCGTGGCGGTAGCCTGTTCGGTCAGTAGTCCGAGAACTTCTTGCGCGGGCGAATACACATCGCTGAGAGAAAGATCGAGAAGAGGCAACTGTTGCTCTGCCGATCCCTCGAGAACTTCGAGAGCGCCCGCGTAGGCCGAGAAGCCCGTGAGCGCCTGGAGCTTTGTCAGCGAAGAAATGTCGGCAAGGGAGTCGTTGCGGGCGATGACCGGCTCAGCGTACGACAACGTCGCTGAAGCCGCACGCTTACCCACGGTCACGGTGCCGGACGCTGACGCGTCCAATGTCGTGGTGAGGTCGATCGCCATCGTCACGTCTTCATCGCCGGGACCCTTTGTGGCGAAGAGGTCGGAGGCGCTGCTGAACTTGAGGTCTTCAGTGGTGATCTGCCCACGACCGTTGGGGTCGCGCATCGTCAAGACTGTCGTGCTGTCGATCGTCGCCGTACCCTCTGCATCGAGCCGCACAAACCCGTCGATGGCTGCGAAAGGCTGGATGTTGACCTGCGCGGCCGCGGCGCCACCGTCAACGGCGCGGGTCCAGAGGTGAGTGGTCAGAACGGGAAGATCAGGATGCTCGACGACAGAGAACTTGCGCAGTTCAATGGCGTTCGGGTCGTACCTGAATCGGATCGTGGCGTCGAGCGTTGCCGCCACCTCGCCGTCGAGTGCGGCGGTTCCGAACTGCAGCTGCTTGTCTTGGTAGGCCAGGGCGACAGGGCGGGCGGCAGCCAGCTTGATTGTCATGACCCAGTCACGACTGTTCTCTGGCGCATCAGCCGGTGACGTCGCATCCACCACACGAAGTGAATCGGTCGTGAAGGCGGTGTGCAGGCTGTCGAGGTCAACGTCGACGTTGTCGAGAAGGGCGGCATTGACCTTTGTGCCGATGGCCGTATCCAGCGAGAGGATGTCGCGCACCGACGTGTCGGTCAAAGGGAGGTCGTCTGACAGCGCCGGCTGCTCCGCTGCGGCAGCCAGTGCGCTACCCAGTTGGATGAGTCCGACACGAACGTCAGATACCCCCGGATCTTGCACGGCCGCCGCCGCGGGCTGACCGACAAGGAGCGTCGCAGCCACAGCGAAGATCGTTGCTGCAGACAGCGTGGCTGACGCGGACGTACGGCGGAATGTGAGCACCCGAGGAGAGAACACTTGTGACCTTCAGTTCAGTGACGACAGGTCAGCGAGTCTTGACGGTGCTCGAATAGTCGGCCACCGACTTCGAAGTTGACTTCACGAGCGCTACGTAAGACGTATGGGCGTTGCCGTTGCGGTCTTTGACGCTGAACTTGATCTTGCCCGTTCGGCTCAACTTGCCGTCATCGACAAGAGTTCGTTTGTCGTTCACGACGCGGTAGAGCTCGACTCGAGCGCCGGATGGAGCGGAGGCTGCAGTCACCGTGAGGCGGTCTGCACCCTTTCCACTCTTTGTGGCAACGAGACGGGCTGTGACTGCGGAACCGAAGCGCACGCGGGTCTTGAGTTCCTCGGTACCGAGACCGTCGGTGACCGTCGCCGTGACGACTGCGCTACCCAGCTTTGTGCCGACGAACGTGTACGACGCCTCGCCGCGTGCATTCGTCGTACCGGTCGCCAGTGCCTCGCCGCTGACCTTGTCGGGGCCGTACCGGAAGAACTGCACTTCATAGCCACGGACCGGGTTGCCCAGCTCGTCGACCACCCGCACGGTCTGGGTTACCGCGGTGCCGACCTTGACGACGTCAGTCGCCGACGAGGTCATTGAGAATTCCGAGGTATCGAAGTCGACCTCGTAGAACGAGGCAGATGTTGAGTCGCTCGCAGTCTCAGTTGCCTGCTCCGAGTTGCCCAGGGTGTCGACGTACAGCTCGGTCGGCGCGGCTTCCCAGGTTCCCGTCGCGGTGATCGTTGCGGGTTCGAAGGAGGTGAGCCAGATATCACTCGACGCGGTGAAATCTGAGAGCACCGAGTCATCGCTGTAATCCCAGTTATCGATATCCCCGGTGTAGGTCAGGTCGATGACATTCTTGCCCACGCGGTTTCCGAACTGGTCAAGAGCGAGCACGTCGTAATAGACGCGGTCACCTGCAACAGCGGGGTCAACGGGGTTCTCCTGCTCGCTCTCGGCCGAGAGCGCAACCGAGACGCGCCCGTTCAAGGGGTTCGTCGAGTCCCACACAGCACTTTTCGTCTGTGCAGCTCCCCCGACCAGGGCCGTGAGAGTCGCTGTGACCTTTGCGTCGTCGTCGAAGCCCTTGTCTCGCCCCATACCTACCCGAAATGGAATCTCTCCATCTGCGCCGGTGATGCCTGTCAAGGTGGTTCCAAGATCGTCGAGATCGCCAGCCGGGGCGCCCACAACAGAGGGAAGCGGGCCGCTTCCGGTTGTGAAGAAACCGTGGTCGAGCGAGAGCGTGTACACCTGGCCTTCGACCGGGTCACGGTCGGAGTCCTGATCACCTTGCAGGCCGGGCACCGTGGGGTCGGTGTCGAAGGAGTTGTCGGGGGCAGTGACTCTCAGCGTGCTGGCGAACGATTCTCCGGGAGTGCCGCCGCCGAGCGGTTCGAGAATCGCGGTGGTGCCGACGGGTGGGGTGTCGTTTGTCACAAAATCGACGGCAAGGGACGCCTGTGAGGCGTCGGCATTGCCGATGTCAGTGGTGGTCGCGGTGTCTGCGTCGATGACGTCGCCCAGTTCGGTGCCCTGACCGTCTTCCGACGGGTCGGAGAGAAGCGCGGTGAATTCTCCAGTCGGCGAGGTCGCAACCCGCACCGTGTCCTGTGGCAAGTCACCCTCAGCGAGCACAAATCCAGCGTCGGCCTCGGGGTCAGAGCCGTCAGCGCCGCGCGTGATGCCCAGGTCGATGAGTCGTCCCGACAAGCCGGTGCCGTCTTCGAGTTTCAGGGCACCCTTCAGCGCGTGCACAGCGCCCGGTTCAGCGCGAAGCGGGCTCGCGTCGGAGAACGACGTCGACGAGTTGCCGACCTTGAGCGCACGAAGCGTTGTGCTCTTGATCACTGTTGCCCCGGACTTGCCTGAAATGCTGGCCGTGAGAGTGTAGCTGCCCGAACTCTGCCCCAGAGGCAGCGGCACAACAAACTCGCCGGCGACGTCAGCGGACTGGGTGGAGGTGCCCGAGGCCGGCACACGAATGGGCGCCGCGGGTGTGGCAAATGGCGTGATCGTCCAGTAGTACTTGACGTCCCGAGCATCGTCGACGTCGACACTGCCCTTAGTCGAGTGAGTGACCTGCACGGTGACATCGCCGTCAACGTACTCGTCGAAATCGAAAGCGGCACCGTCGTGCGAGCTCGCTACCAGTGACAGCCTTGCGGTGGCGGCCATTGCTTGAGTGGCGGGCACCACAGATACGACGAGAGCCAGGGCAACTCCGAGCCCGAGGGCGCGACCAAAGTTAACGGGGTGCATGAGATTTCCGATCGTTGCGGCTCGGCTAGGGCACCGAGGAGCAGGGATAAAAGTCAGGAAAAGAGTCGGGGATTTTAGAAGCTTGCCGCTGAACGTAACACATAATCGCGAAATAATTTAGCAAATTATAAGCGTCATTTTGGAGCGCAATCAGAAAGTTAGAAAACGTTGACAACATGTTGCTTTGAGGGGGCTCGATGTAGGCGCGGCCGCGAAACGGATGGCGGAGATCGCCGCTCTATGAACAAGCAGGATCATCTCGCGCAGACCAAACTGGACTCATGAACCTGAGGAACACTTTGGAACTGACGGCCGCAACGTGCACCTTCGTGTTATTGCTCAGCGCCTGCTCCCCTCCGGGAGGTGTCTTGAGCCTCGGACCGAGTGACACCGATCAACCGGCGTGTAGCGACTTCTCCCCGATCGCCGTTGAAAGCCTCACGACCGATCGAACCGACTGTGACGCCCGAAACGCCATGCTTGTATTCCCGGATGGGGCTGAGCTCGAGACCAGTGATACCGCCGCGACGGGCTCGCTCTCAAGCAGTACTTCACCGTATGAGTACGGGTGGGTGAGCGTTGGAAACTACGGCATCGTGGCAGTGCGCAACACCCCCACCTGTGACGAGAGAGAAACCTGGGGAAGCCCCGAAGCGCTCGAGCGAGTAACTGATGCCTTCGGAGAGACGTGGCCCTGCGCAGCAGAATCGTGAAGCGTTTCGCAGTCGTGAGCGTCAATAACCCGCGACCGTAACAATTGCGGGGCTCTTTGGGCGGAGCGCGCAATGGCGTCGAGAAATGCGCGCAAGCAAGAGCCACTATCCGATCAACGGCTCCCGCATGGCATAGCGTTGCGCTGTGCAGTCTGTCTCATCGGTGGCCCGAGCGCTCTCTCGCCTCGTCGTCACTTCCCTCGTCGTCGTTTCGGCGGTCGGGTGTGCGTCGACCGAACAGAGTGCGGAGAACCGCGAACGTCCCGAAACTGGGGTGATGCTCGACGTCGCTCGCGCATACTACCCGGTGGCGCTCATCGAGGGATACATCGACCTCCTCGCTGACAACGGCGGCACCTTTCTGCACCTGCACCTCACCGACGATCAGAACGTCGGAATCGAGAGCGACGTTCTCGGCCAGTCCCTCGCGAACGCCGATTTCGACAACGGCGTCTATACGAGTCGAGTGACCGGTCGTCCGTTCTTGAGCGCCGCACAGGCGCAGGAGATCGCCGATTATGCGGAGCAGCGGGGCATATCCATCGTGCCCGAGATCGACACTCCCGGCCATATGACTGCCGCATTCGCTCTTCTCGAGGCGCGAAATGGCAGGGAATGGGTCGATCGTGTTCGGTCGAGTGAGAGTGAACTCGATACGTCGGCGCCTGAGAGTCGCGCGCTGGCAGCCGAGCTCTTCGCGGAGGTGACGCGAACCTTCCCTGCGAGCCGCACCGTGCACATCGGTGGCGATGAATGGGGAGGCGGCGTTTCTGCGGATGAACGCGTCGAGTGGTTGAACGCGATGGCGGCAACGCTTGGCGACCGCGAGGTGTGGGCCTGGAACGACGGGATCGATCGGGCTGCGATCGGGCGATTGGATCCAGGCATCCATGTCACGTATTGGAGCTTCGACGGCGACACAGATAACGAGGCCGAGCGTCTCGAACGCCGAGAGCAACGGGCGAGTGCCGACGATTTGCACGCGGCGGGCATCGAGCTGCTCAACTACAACTCGTATTACCTCTACGAGGTGCCGAGTGACCTCGACCCGGCCGACAGCGAGTACACCGTCGCCGATCTCCGCGAGAACTGGTCACTTCGGGTGTGGGACGGAGACTCTGGAGCGCTGCTCGATGCTCCGATGGCGGGTGCGGCGGTTGCGATCTGGGGTGAGGACCTCGAAGATCCGCCCTCTGACGAACTCCTGCGCTGGAGCACACCACACGTGGTTGCGATGATTGAGACCGCGACTTCCTGACAAAAATTGCCCCGCAATCATTGAGATTACGGGGCAATTTAGTGGTGCGTCCAGAGGGATTTGAAGCCTCCCCGATGGTTGGGAATCGCGCGGATATCGGAGGCGATCCCCGCGAGCAGAAGGCGAATGGATGCTGGGCGCGTATGTCGAGACCCTGCTGATCTTTGTCGCTTGTAGGGTTTTTGTAGGGGCTCGGCTCAGTTCAGGATCGGCGGGGACGGGCAACATTTCCGCCCCCGCCGGAAGGCTGCTACTTGCCTTCGGCTTCGCGGGAGACGGGTGCCCACTCGGCCCACTCGGCGAGGCGCTGCTGGTAGATGTGAGGGGCGACCTGGGTCGGCTGCTCGCCGAAGAAAACGCGCAACGGCGCTTTTTCGGCGTCGACGACCTTGAGGATCGCGGAGCCGAATCCCACCGGCTTCGGCTGCGGCCCGCTCGCGCGCGCGTTCATCGCGTCATGGAGACCTGCGTACTGCGGCTGCGCGTCGGCAACTTCGGCTGAAGCCGTGCGCCAGTCCGTGTCGAAACCGCCGGGCTCAACAAGTGTCACCTTGACGCCGAAGCCCGCGACCTCCTGCGACAGCGATTCGGTGAGGCCCTCGAGCGCCCACTTCGAAGCGTGGTAGCCACCAAGAGTCGGGAACGCTGCAATTCCACCAATCGTGGAGATCTGGATGATGTGTCCCGAACCCTGCTCGCGAAGGATCGGTAGGACCGCCTGGGTGACGTGGAAGGCACCGAACAGGTTGGTCTCGAGCTGGTCACGGAGTTGCTGTTCGGTAATCTCCTCGACAGTTCCGAAGAGTCCATACCCAGCGTTGTTGATGACGACGTCGAGTCGTCCGAACGTTTCGTGGGCAGCCCGGACGGCCGTGACCACCTGGTTGCGGTCGGTGACATCGAGCTGAAGCGGGAGAACCGCGTCACCATAGTTCTCGACCAGATCGTTCAGGGTGTCAACGTTGCGCGCGGTCGCAGCGACCTTGTCGCCCCGCTCCAACGCAGCGAGCACGAATTCGCGACCGAAACCCTTCGACGAACCCGTGACGAACCAGACCTTGCTCATGATGTTTCTCCTTTGACGCGGCGCCCCGATGGTGCCGCGGCTACTCTACGCCATGAATGACACCGGGTGTCAAGTTTGTCTGCGAGTTGCTAGGATGAATCCATGACAGCTGCGCTACCCGAGCCCATGCGCGATCGCACACGCCGATTGGCGCAAACGGAACTCACCAACGTCGCTCAGGAACTCTTTCTCGAGCACGGCTACGAAAGCACCACGGTTGATCAGATTGCAGCCGCAGCCGGCATGTCCAAGCGCACGTTCTTCCGGTACTTCCCCTCGAAGGACGATCTAGTTATCGGCAAGTACGACCTCTTCGGAGATAGGCTCGCCGACGCGTTCGACGCGCGTCCGCCCGAAGAACCAGTGTGGGAGTCCCTGCGCCGCATGTTCGACACAACGCTTGACTACGTCCAGGACTCTCACCAGCGAGCCCGCAACGACGCCATGGACCGAATCGTGCACAGCTCCCCGCAATTGAACGCCCGCTACCTCGAGAAGATGCAGCGCGTGCAGCACCTTCTCATTGGAAGGGTTGCAGCGCGCCTACCTGCTGGGTCAATGGTGGACCCTGACCCTCGAGCTTCGGCAATAGTCGGCGCGGCCTTCGCCTGCATGCAAGCTGCACGAGCCGCGTGGCTGGCCTCTGACCAGAGGGAACCTTTCGCCACCTACCTCGATAGCGCAATGGCCGCCCTCGGAACGCAAAAATAAGCCTGCCAAACGCCAAACGATCGCTGGAGTAAGACCGCTAATTTGGGCGACACCCTGGCGATCCGCGAGTTCAGACCTACTAGGGAAGCCCACACGAGGCGAAGCTGCGGTGTAAAGAATTTGTAGGGTTTTCGCTGCAAAATCCGTTGCTAAAGCGATCCTGACCAGCGTTAGTGTGGTGCGCCAGGAGGGATTTGAACTCTCCCCGACGCCGCGAAACCATGCACATATCTGCCTAGATGCCAACAAACGACGGGCGAACGGATGCTGATTGATCACGTCGAGACTTTGCCGATCTTCGTCGTTTGTAGGGTTTTTGTAGGGTCCGCTTCAGTCGATCCGTGCCTGCTTTCGTCGTCGCGGGTGTTCTCTTAGATCCACAGCCACCGCTCTGGAGCGCCTGTCACTACACGGATCCGCGAATCAACTCTCAGTTCTGAGTGAGTCGCGCAGCGCGACCAGGCGCTCGCGGTGCCAAGAAGGATAGGAAGCCGACGGAAGTGAATCGAGACCGCTGAGAGCAGCGGCGATATCGACCTCAGCGGCGGCGGCGTCGCCGGCGGCGATGTGCATCCTGATTCGCTGGCGCAACGCGCTAGCCGACCGGATCGGTGACCCAAGCTGAGCGGTGAGGTTGACGTTGAGCGTGGCAGCCGCTATCGCCTGAGCGTGTTCCCCAATCGCCAAATAGCTGCTTGCCATGCCCGTATACGCAGCAAGGCGTGTCAGGTTGGCAACGAGAACATTCTTTTCCCGGTTGTCTCGCTCCAGTCGCTCGAGCACCTCTTGGAACGACAAAAGGGCGAGCTCGTTACCCTGCCGATCGTTCACGACGAAGGTCAAGACCGACAGTGCCTGGGTGGTTCCCTCAAGGTCCCCGGCGATACCGAACTGCTCGATCGACGTGTGGCAATGGTCTGCGGATTCAGCCTGTCGACCGACGAGACTGTGAGTCCATGCCGCGTAAAAGTGCGCCCAGCCACGTTGTTGTGCGTCGCCGGATCGGTCCGCCACCTCGACGGCAACTAGTGCGGTTTCTCGGGCCAGCTCGTGATCGGCAGTCTCGATGACCTGAGCCCACACAAGGTAACCAAGGTGCATGGCTTCGAGTCGCAAGTCACCAAGGGCGCGCGCCGAAGTCACTGCGAGTTCGAAAAACTCTTGCCAATGGCCCCATTCGATCCACAACTCTGAGAACCAGTGCAGCGCGTCGGCCACGTCGACCACTTTCGAGTGTTCGCCTCCGTCTGCCGCTCGGCGCATCGCCGGCCACCAGTGGGGTTCTTCGAGCCTGATCCACGCCTCAGCCGTGCTCGGGTCCGGAAACGCAGCGCCGATCGCATTCGGGATCTCGGGCGAGCGCTCCGGCTCGAACCAGGATCCGCCACGCTCGAGGCTGTTGAGCAACCAGAAGCGCAGGCGGCGATTTGCGTCTGATACGCCCTGAAGCCCGGATTCGCGTTCGTGGTGCGCTGCTCCAAACAGCCGCAACAGGTCGTGGACCCGGTAGCGGCTACCACCGCGCGCTTCGACGAGACCGAGGTCGATCAGCTCGTCCAAACGCTCCTCGTTGTCGAGAACATGAGTTCCGTCGATGGCAGCCGCGATGCGCCCGTCGAAGGTAGGCCCATCGATGACGGAGATTGAACGGAACAGGGCAGCGGTTGCACTGTCCAACTCGTCGTAGCTGAGTGCGAAAGCGGCCTCGACTGCGAGGTCACCTGCCACCAACACCCGAAGTCTGTTTTCGGTGGCGTGCATCCTGCCCAGAAAGTCGCCTGTGGACGAAGCCGGGCGGCTTGCGATTCGGCTGCCGGCGATTCGCAAGGCGAGCGGGATGTACTCGCACAATTCAGCCAACTCGTGCAGGTCGCCCTCCCCGGTCTGTGATTCGGGAATCAGCCGCTCGAGCAAGAGGATTGCATCCTTCTCGCTCAGCGGACCCAGACTCATCCGGCGAACGCCCTCCAGCTCGGTGAGACTACGCCTGGACGTTATGACGACTCGACTGCGCGGGTTGAGTGTCAACGCAGGTAGAACCTGCGACTCGTGGGCCGCGTTGTCGAGGAGAACTACATAGTCGGATGTCTGGGTCTCGAGCTGCCAGCGCTGTACGGCGTCATCGACCGTGGTCGGTACCTCTTCTCCGATCCCGGGGATCTGACGCAGCAGCGCTCGAAGTACGTCGAGCGCACTAAGTGGAGCTGCGGAGAAGCCCCCGAGGTCGACGAAGAGAGGTCGAGTCGATGTGTTGCTCTGCAAGCGATTCACCGCCTCCAGCGCGACGGTCGTCTTACCGATACCCGCCGGACCCGAAACCAGCATTACGTGGGACATCGGGTAATCCGAATCAGACACCGTGGAGAGAATCTCGGATATCTCGAGGTCTCGTCCGCTGAAGTCGGCGGTGCGGTGCGGTGCCACGGCAGCGGAACGATCTTCGACCGCATCATGCGATCGTCGCTGAGCACGTGCCGCTCGTAGTAGACCGTCTCGAGCGGCCTTATCCACGTTGAGCGCGTCGACTAACGCGAGCACCGTCCGCCGTTGTGGTGAGGTGCTCACTCCCCGTTCGATATCGCTGATGGCCCGAGCACTAATGCCGGAGCGCTCGGCGAGCGTCTCGAGAGTGAAGTCGGCTGCGGTCCTCAACGTCTTGATCTGCTCCGCGAGTGACTCCCCGGACTCTATGAGGAACTTCCTAAGAGTTCTGCATGCTTTCTGCATTCCGCCACGCCAACGCCCCGCGGTTGAGTAACTGTCAGATGCATTCCTTGAACCTCGCAGAACTGAGGCAAGTGCGCAAGTCACATTTGCAAATTACTCAATAGCGCGGGGAACAACTTGTTACGTCGCCCTGCAGGTGATCACTCGTCTACCTGGAATCTGTCTGCTCGACCCTTGGTCTAACCAGACCTCGTTTCTCTCAATTTCGCTACGAAAGCAGTCATCATGAATATCTTCACGACTCCCTTTTCATCCAAACGCGCTCGTGTCGGTGGCGCCCTCGCTGCCTCAGCCTTGGCTTTGACCGCCCTTGCCGGCTGCGCCACCGAATCGGTTGACGCGGCCCCGACAACCGAAGTGGTTGTAGACCCGTCGAAGCCGACGATCGTTATGGTGCACGGCGCGTGGAGTGACGCCAGCCCGTTTGAGGCCGTCAGTGATGAGCTGCGCGCCGACGGGTACGCCGTTGTCAACTTCGCGAACCCCCTCCGTGCACTCGGTGCAGACACCGAGTACCTCGAGTCGTTTCTCGAGACCCGCACCGAGGGGCCCGTCGTGCTCGTCGGCCACTCATACGGTGGAGCACTCATCAGCGGCGCGGCTCTCAGCGACCCTGATGTCACCTCGCTCGTATACGTGAACGGTTTCGTACCGGAAGAGGGCGAGACCATCCTCGACCTCTCGAGCAAGACTGGCCCGGTCGACGCCGAGGCGCTCTTCGACATGGCACCGTTTCCCGGTGACCACAACGTCGACCTCTACCTGAAGCCCGACGCTTTCGCCGGTGGTTTTTCCAACGGTCTCACCGACGCACAGACAGCCACCTACTTCGCGAGCCAGCGCCCCATCGCTTACGCCGCCCTGATCGAACCTGCGGGCGCAAACCCGGCGTGGAAGACGCTGCCGTCCTGGTACATCGCAGGTACCGAAGACCACAGCATCGACATTTCCACCCAGCGATTCATGGCTGAGCGTGCCGAGTCGACCCTCGTCGAGGTCAAGGCTGGACACCTCTCAATGGTCGCGGATCCCAAGACGGTCACGAAAGCCATCAAGGATGCCGCCGCCACAAAGTAGCGCCCGCTAACTACCAACCCCACCATCACACTCAGAAGAAGGAAACAATCATGTCCACCACTCAGCCCACCATCGTCATCGTCCACGGCGCCTGGAGCGACTCCAGCCCCTTCGCCGCAGTCGACGCCCTGCTCGCAGCCGGCGGGTACACCGTCACCCACTTCGCCAACCCGCTCCGCTCGCTCGACAGCGATACCGACTACCTTGCCGCGTTCCTCAAGTCCCGCACCACGGGTCCCGTCGTTCTCGTCGGGCATTCCTATGGAGGAGCGGTCATCGGCGGTGCCGCGCTCTCCCACCCCGATGTGCAGGCGCTCGTCTACCTCAACGCTTTTGTGCCAGAGGAAGGCGAAACCATCCTTGATCTCGCAGCACATGCCGGACCGGTCGACCCGGCAGCACTCTTCGACACCGCGGAGTTCCCTGGCGAACACAACGTCGACGTCTATCTGCAGCCGGGTGCTTTTGCCGGCGGTTTCGTCAACGGCCTGCCTGAGGCGCTGGCGGCGACCTTCTTCGCCAAGCAGCGCCCGATCACCTTTCAGGCGCTCTCTGAGCCGGCCCGTGCCGACCAGGCGTGGAAGTCGCTGCCGTCCTGGTATGTCGCTGGTACCGAGGATCACAGCATCGCGTTCGAAACTCAGACGTGGATGGCTGAGCGCGCGGGATCGAATCTGACGGTTGTCACCTCGGGACACCTCTCGATGGCCGCTGAACCCGCGACCGTCGCACGGGTTATTGGTGAGGCTGCGTCCAGTTCCAAGTAGTAATCGCCCGAAGGGAGCGTGCGACCGTCTTGAGTCGCACGCTCTCTTCTTCATCACAATCGGAACCCCTTGCGTGGCTGACGAAAGCAGACCTTTGATGCACATGCACACCGGCGATAGCGCACTGAGTCGGACAGCTGCCACGGCGCTCATAGCCGCACTGCCGACATCCACAAATCGACGCCTCCTTTTTGTAGGAGAGCCCGGAATCGGCAAGACGACACTTCTCGCCGCGGCCGCCGAAAACTTTGCCGCCACCGGTTCACTCGTCTTGCGAGCGAGTCCGAAGTTTGCCGAGAGAAACACGTCGTACAGCGTGCTCTGGGAGCTGCTGCACAACCTCGACCATTCAGCGCTCGACAGCATCGCAGGAGAGCACCACACGATCATCGAGATCGCGCTTGCGTTGGGGCCACCTTTGACTGAATTGCCCGTTCTGACTTCCGCACTATCGTTTGAGCACATGCTGCGCGTGCTCTCCGCGCACTCGACTGTCGTGTTACTGATCGACGATCTTCACTGGTGCGACCCGGAGTCAACCGCTGTCATAGAACGCGCACTCCGGCACCTCACAGACAAGCGCGTTCATCTTGTCGCGACGTCCCACGCTTACGCAACGCCGGCTGACGACACCGCGGGCCTCACCTTCGATCCCTCTCAAGTCCACTACCTGGACGGCATGACAATCGACGAACTCGAGACCCTCGCACGGCCCGCGTGGCCCTCCACGCCCACCCGTTCTCAGGTCATTGCGCTCCGGGAGCACACAGGCGGAAACCCGATGTGGGCGCTGGAATTGATCCGCCGCCGCGCTATCGGAGAGCTCGGCGCCCTTCGGATCGGCACGCTGGATGCCCCACGACCCCTCGCTGTCTCCGTAACCAGTCAGCTTCAGGGCTTGAGCCACCAGGCATCCGACGTCGTGTCGATCGTCGCCCTCCTTGGGCGCCCGACACTCGAACTCCTCCGCGAAGTTCTCCGCTTCTCCAACACCCCAGAGGGAGCCATTGAAGAGGCGGAGAACGCTGGATTCCTGGAGGTTACGACGACCACCGCCACCACGCGGCATCCTCTCTTCGCATCAGCAGCGACGGCTAGCCTCGACCCGTCGCGGCGAAGGCAACTGCACGCGTTTATTGCCCAAGCGGTCACCGATCCTGTGATCCGGGCACAACACCTCCAGCAGTCCAAGCCGTCGGGGTCAGACGAGACGATCGCAGCAGCCCTGACCGAAGCAGCTGTGTTTCTGCGCCAGCAGGGTGAGCGACTTCGGTCCGCCCACTTCGACGCGCAAGCCGTTGAACGCACTGACTCGCTCACGGGCGCCTTTCAGACCCGACTCCTCGCGCAGGCTCAACATCTGTTCTCCGCAGGCGACTACAGCGCCTGCTTCCGCGCACTCGGTCGCGTTTCTTCCCCGAGTCTCAACATTCCCCAGTACGACACCTGGGTCGCACTGACGACTAGCGCCAACCCGGTCTATGCCCGCGACTTCCTCAAGTCAACCGGTTCAACGGACGGAATCCGGAAGGCCATTGACGCGGCCAACTCCGCGTCCGCAGCGAGTTTGTCTGTTTCGCAACGTGGGCTGCTTTCCGAGACCTCCCTTACCGATCTGGTCGACGCGGACACACCCAACGCGACTCATCGGGCACTGCGCGGCCTGGCGCGATCTCGGCTGGACTCCGGCGGCGGTCTCGATCACTCGATCATCTCTGACATGAATCGGCGGCAGGCGATACAGATCGTTGTCGGCCTCGATGACTCTGGGCTCGCAACGCAGGGCTTCCTCGCTCATCTGGCAGACGACGTCGGCACCTCGCGTCGATCGTTCGCGACCTTGATCGACTGGGCGAGGGCGGAGGGGAAGGAAGGAGTGGAGCGCACATTTCTCGCTCAAGCCGCCCTCGTAGAACTTGTCGCGGGCGACGTCGTCACGGCGCGGCAGTTCGGCGAGCGGTCTGGATTCGATATCACCGCGTCCGACCTGCCCACGGATGTTCAGCCGATGGCGGGGATGCTATTGATCGCCGCGGGACGTCACACTGATCTGCGCCAAGCCGTTGCTTTATGGCGAGCGGCGAGCGGCGAAACCGATCTGGAATGTGAAGGGCTGTTGGGAATGTCAGCGCTAGCTCGTCGAGACTGGCATAAAGCGATAGACCACCTGAGAGTCGCTGCGCAGATAGCAGACAACCGCGAGCTCGTGGAATCAGGCAGCCGCTTCCGCGTTGACCTTCCACTGGTGGAGGCTTTGCTACAGGTCGGCGATACCAATGAGGCCACCATGCGCCTCGACCGTATCCGGTCTTTCCTACAAACAAGGGATCGGCCGATCTCGCAAATCGGACTGCACCGGATGAAGTCACTTCAACTGGCCGCGTCGGGAAACCTGAGTGCGGCGCTGTCCGAGTCGACAGCGGCTGTCACCCTCTCGGAACTCTGTCACAGGCAGGGAGACAGAATGTTGGCTTTGCTACAACGCGCCCGCATACTGAGGCGTTTGCGACGGGTCGCTCAGGCTCGAGACGATCTCCAAGTCGCACAACAGCTTTTCGATCAGGCGGGGATGGAGGGGCTGCGCCACCATCATGACGCCGCCTTTACGCAGAAACGCAGCGTTGTTTCGCCGACGGAGTTGACGGCCGCGGAGAGGCGAGTGGAGGCGCTGGCGCGCGCGGGGCAGAGCAACAGGGAGATTGCGGCCGCACTCTTTGTCAGCGTGAGAACCGTGGAATCGCACATTTCGGCGATCCTGCGAAAAACCGGCTCGGCGAGCCGATCCAAGCTCATCGCGCGTGAGTAGTGCGCAGTTGGATACCCGGGCTCAGTCGCTAACGAGCCCCTCTCGCAGAGCGAGCAATTTTTCGCGATGCCAAGAGTAAGCGCTATCCAACGGCACTGTCTCAAGTCCAGCGAGAGCGGTGGAGATGTCGGCCTCGGCCGCTACGGCATCGCCGGCCGCAATGTACGCCACAATTCGCTGACGAAACGCCCCAGCCGACCGGATCGGCGATGCGAACTGTGCAGTGAGCTCAACGCCCAGCGTGGCAACCGCTATCGCCTTATCGTGCAGCTCGATAGCGGAATATCTTTGGGTCATGTACTCATAGGCCACGAGGCGAGTCAGGTTGGCTACGAGACGGTACTTTTCTCGCGAGTCGGAATCGGTTTGATCGAGCAAGTCCTCGAACGCCCGGAGCGCCAGTTCGTGGCTGCGTCCATCGTTTGTCGCGGTGGTGAGTATCCACATCGCCCGTGCAGCGCTATCCAGCTTTTCCGCGGAGCCAAAATGACCAATAGCGACCCGGCTGTGCTCTGCGGCATCCCCGTCGCGACCAAGAAGATAGTGCGTCCACGCGGCGTATGAGTGGGCCCAGCCACGTTGTTGCGCGTCGCCGGATCGGTCTGCTGCCTCGATGGCGAGCAGCGCTGTTCGCTGGGGCATGTTCCGATCGTGGGTCTCGTGGACTTGCGCCCATGCAAGGTAACCGAGGTAGATGGATTCGAGACGCGGGTCACCAATAGCGCGCGCCGACATAACGCCCAGCGTGAAGAACTGTTGCCAGTGACCCCAGTCAGTCCACAACTCTGAAAACCAGTGCAGAGCGTCAGCGACGTCAACGACAGTCGAGTGGTCTCCATTGCGCGATGCTTCTTGCATGGCGGGCCACCAGTGCGGTTCTTCGAGTCGGATCCATGCCTCGGCGCTCACGGGGCCCGGGAAGGTAATGCCGACAACGCTCGGAGTCTCGGGGGAGCGCTCCGGTTCGAACCACGCGCCACCACGCTCGAGGCTGTTCAGTAACCAGGTCTGCAGGCGCCGATTAGCATCAACGACGCCCCGCTGTCCCGACTCCCTCTTGTGAAGTGCGGCTCCGAAAATCCGCAGCAAATCGTGAACCCTGTAGCGGTTTCCACCCCGCGCTTCGACTAGCCCTAAGTCGGTCAGGTCGTCCAGTCGGTCCTCAACGTCGACTACGCGCGAGCCGTCGATTGCAGCCGCGAGTCGAGCGTCGAAAGTCGGGCCATTTATGACCGAGATCGAGCGAAAAAGAGCAGCTGAAGCGCTATCCAGTTCGTCGTAACTCAATGCGAAGGCAGCCTCGACGGCAAGGTCGCCCGCTACCAGCAGCCGAAGTCGGTTTTCAGCGGCGCGCAGCCTGGCTAGGAACTTTCCAGTGGATGTCGCGGGTCGGCTCGCTATACGTTGGCCAACGATTCGCAGGGCAAGCGGGATGTGCTCGCACAGCCCAGCCAACTCGCGCAGGTCGCCTGCCGCCGTCTGCGACTCGGGAATGAGCCGGCCGAGCATAAGCACAGCATCCTCCTCGCCCAGTGGGCCGAGGCTCACCCTTCGCACGCCCTCTAAGCCGGCCAAACTGCGCCTGGACGTCACCACAACCCGGCTTCGCGGGTCGAGAGTCATAACCGGGCGAACCTGCGACTCATGGGCCGCATTATCGAGGAGAACCAGATAAACGGATGCCTCGGTCTCACGCTGCCACCGTCGCACCGCGTCATCGAGGGTGATTGGCGCACCCTCGCCGATGCGGTTCACTTGCCGAAGCAGAGAACGCAATACATCCAGCGGGGTCAGCGGCTCCGAGCTGAAACCGCGGAGATCGACGAAGAGGGTTCGGCTCAGGGGCGCGTTCACGCGATTCACGACTTCGAGTGCGACAGTCGTCTTGCCGATACCTGCTGGCCCAGAGACCAGAATCACGTAGGCCCCTGGGTCATCCGAATCAGCGAGCATGGCCAGCATCCCTGATATCTCTCGGTCCCGGCCGCTAAAATCGGCAGTTCGGTGCGGCGCCGCTTCGGTAGCGCGATCCTCATCAACAGCCTTGGATCGCGCAGGTGCACGTGCCGCCCGCAAGAGGCCGTCGCGGGCGGCTTCGTCCAGCCCGAGCGCATCGATCAACGCGAGTACGGTGCGTTTCTGAGGTGACGTGCTCACACCGCGTTCGATGTCGCTGATGGCGCGGGCGCTGACACCGGAATGCTGAGCGAGCGCCTCGAGAGTGAGATCGGCCGCAACCCGCAGCGACCTCAACTGTGCTGCGAGCGGGACCGCGTGCTTCACGAAGAACTTCTCACTACTTCTGCGCGCCTCGTGCATTTCGCCGCGCCGAGCCGACGAGGTCGAGCGAACGTCAGATGCATTCCCTCAACTTCGCAGACTCCCATCGAGGACGCAAGCCTTGCCTGCTCATCACCTTCCTGCAAAAGAGATGACGACTTTACAGCCGTCACTTACCCCGTAGGCGTTCATCGCTCATGATGAGCTCGGCGGCTCTTTCAGCGATCGCGAACACAGTCGCGTTGGTGTTGCCAGAGACCGGTGACGGCATGATGGAAGCGTCCGCGACCCGAAGTCCCGAAATGCCGCGCACGCGAAGGTCTGGGTCGACGACTGCGAGGTCGTCGGTGCCCATCCGGCAGGTTCCGGCGTAGTGGAAGTAGACGACGAGACTCTCGCGAAGGTACGCAAGAATCGCGTCTTCGCCGTCGAGCGGGCGGCCCGGTTGCGCTTCGACTCCACGCCAGGCCGTGAGTGCATCGGCGTAGCCAATCTCTCTCGCTGTGCGGAGTCCGGCAATCATCACCTGTTGGTCGCGGGTGTCGCCGAGATAGTTGGGGTCGATAAGCGGTCCGACTCGGTGATCCCGGCTGGCCAGACGCACAGAGCCGCGGCTGTGGGGAAGCATCGCCGAGAACGCGATGGCGTATCCCTCGTCCGGCGCGGGACCGTCGAGGGCCTGGTTTCGGTAGGGCTGGCTGATGAGCAACAGCTGCAAGTCGGGGGCGTCGTCGCTTCCATCGGTGTTGATGAGTCCGACACCCTGGCCAAAGATATTCTTCGGGTTGGCGAGGAGCGGCGCGGCATGCTTGAAAACCATGGTCGACATGGGGTGATCGTGCAGGTTTGCGCCGACGCCGGGCAGGTGCAGTTTCACTTCAATTCCGTGCTCCGCGAGATGTTCCGCTGGACCAATCCCGGAGAGCATCAACAGCTGGGCGGAACCAATTGCCCCAGCCGTCAGGATCACCCCGCGTCGCGCATTAGCGACGCGATCGCCATACTCGACGCCTGTGCATGCGCCGTCCTGAATGACAAGGCGCTCGACCTCGGCGTCTGTGATGATCCGAAGGTTCGGGCGGCCGAGAATCGGGCGAAGGTAGGCGTCAGCGGCACTTACTCGCTGCCCGTTGCGCACGTTGGCGTCGGACAGGCCGAAGCCGGTCTCGGTGCCTGATGAGATGTCGTCGGCGATGCGGTATCCCTTCTCGGCCGCCGCGTTGAGCGCAGCCACGATTACCGGACTGGGGTGAATCGTCGGGCCGACGAACAGGGGTCCGTCGGTGCCGCGCAGGTGGGGGTCGCGGCCGATCGTTGTCTCGCTCTTGCGGAAGTAGGGAAGGAGGTCGTCAAAGCCCCACCCGGTGGCACCCTGGTCAACCCACGCGTCGTAACTTGAGCGATGGCCACGAAGAAAGTTAAGACCGTTGATACTCGACGACCCCCCGAGAGCCTTGCCACGGGGTGCGGCGATCGGAGCTCCAAGAAAGCCCTGTTCCACGGTCGACTCGCCCCAACTCGCCGACGTGCCTAATAGAACCGGCCAGTAACCCGGCACGTCCATCTCGGGCAGAGGCGTGGATGCGCCCGCTTCGATGAGCAGCACCGTCGTTTCGGCGTTCTCGGTGAGGCGAGAAGCGATCACGCTGCCAGCGGTGCCTGCACCGACAATGACGTAGTCAAAGACTTCGACCACCGGCTCCGGTTCGAGCCCGTCAATACTGGGGTTCTCCGGGTTGATGTTCGTCATTTCGTCTCGTTTCGTCAAATGGTTACAGCGGCATAACAGCCACGTTCCGACGGTACGGAGACTTCGCACGTCGCCCATCCGTGCATCTACGGAGGTTCGAGAGACACAACGCGCCGCTGTGATCTGGCTCTAGGCGGAGATGCCTTGGCGGCGACCAACTTCTCAGCGCAACGACAGAGCGCACCACAATTGCGTGCACGCACGGATGTCACTACATCGTGAGCCGAATATTTTCAGAACTATGACCCAGCCAAACCTGACCCAGCCCACTGCCCCACAGCTCCGCACACGGGCTACACCCGCAGCGATCGTCCTCGTTGTCCTCATCCACGTCGTCGGAGTAGTGGTGGGAGCTGCGCTAACCGCCATCGGAACGGTAGTTGGCTTTGCAAGCGATGGTGGCGATAGCTGGCTGTTCAGCGTCGCGTGGTACCTCGCCCTCTGGGGGCCGGGTGTTGTCTACCTATTTGGCGTCGGCTTGACGATCTTCGCCATGGTCACTGGTCATCGCGGGTGGCTCCGGGCTCTGCTCACCGTCCCCGCGATGATCCTCGTAACAGTTCTGAGTTTCGTCGTGGCGATCGTTGGTGCCAATGTCTAGCTCTCGCCGGTGAAGCACCCGATCAAACCAAAAAAGCCCCGCAATCATAACGATTGCGGGGCTTTTGCGTGGTGCGCCCGGAGGGATTTGAACCCCCGGCCTATTGATCCGTAGTCAATTGCTCTATCCGCTGAGCTACGGGCGCATCCGGTGGAATCTGCAGTTACCTGCAGAAGCCAACCTGAAAACTATACCAGCCATTTTGGGCTCGGAGATTCACGACCGCGGCCACTCACGCGCAAGGAGCCCGAAGATCGCGGTGTCGACCCACTCCCCCTTCATCAGAATGTGCTCGACGTGGTGTGCTTCCTGTCGCATCCCCAGTCGCAAACACAGGGCGATGGATGCCGCGTTCCGCGGATCGACGTGCGCGAAAACCCTGTGCAGCGCAAGTGCCCCGAACGCCTCGTCGATCATGGCCGCGGCAGCCTCGCGTGCGTAGCCGCGACCAACGAACTCGCGATTGAGCGCCCACCCGATCTCCGCGCTGCGGTGCTCGACACTCGTCAACACAAAGTGAATCGTGCCGATCACCCGCCCATCGAGCTCGATAGCGAGGTCGAGCGAGTCACCGTCGAGCGACACAACGTGGCGCGAGCCGAAGAAGGCGATGCGCTCCGCAATTTCTTCGACGCTGCGCGGATCGAAGGGCATAAAGCGCATGGTGTCGGCATGCGACATCCATGCGTGAACGTCTTCGAGATCGTGCCGTTCAAACAAGCGCAGCGTGAGTCGCGCGGTGTGCAGTGACGCGAACTCGTACGGGCTGTTCATAACTTCGAGTCTGACACTCCAAATGTCAGCGGCACGGTTTTACAATCGGTCACACGCAGGGCCGGCTGCTCAAGAGAGAGGAGCCGGTTAGTGAGACACAGCGTGCAAGACGGGGTGGACGCTGCCCGGCGCGCCCGCCGGCAAGACGTCACTTCGTGGCATCCGGTGATTGCCGCTGTTGAGGTAGAGCCAGGGCAGTGGCACATGGTCACGCCGACCGACCAGCGCTACGCGGTGATCCTGCTGCTCGAGATTCGCGGCGAGCGCGGCTATCGGGTCGTTACGTGGGCCGACGATTCGGCGAAGCGCGAGCTGGTCGGCTACTACCGTTCGTTGCGCGCGGCAAGCTTCGCGGCACACGAGAGGTACCTGCGCACACTCGGAAATCCGGGGCCAGCAAATGGGCGCTGAACCGAGAGGGCCGCCGCCCAATAGAATTGCGGCATGACCGTTGCTCCCGGCGCTCGCGCCCCTCGGTCGAAGTGGTTCCCGCTTGTGTGGGTCATCCCTGTCGCGCTCGTGTTTATGGTCGCCGCCGTGCTGGTTGCGCGGGGTCTGCGGCAGACCACCGAGATCCAGTCGTTTCTTCTCGACTACCCCGGGACGACACAGTTGCCCGATGGCGCCCCCATCGGCTTTCCGGCGTGGGTCGGCTGGCAGCACTTTCTCAACTCGTTCTTCTTGCTGTTCGTGTTCCGCACGGCGTGGCAGCTGCGGTCGAAGAATCGACCCGACGCGTTCTGGACGCGCGACAACACTCGCGGGCTGAAGACCAAGGGTGCCCCCGTGCGCATCGGGCTGCCGACCTGGCTGCACTTGAGCGTCGACGCGCTGTGGGTGCTCAACGGGCTCGTTTTCTACGTGCTGCTGTTTACAACCGGGCAGTGGATGCGGCTGGTTCCGTTGAGCTGGGACGTCATCCCGAACGCGGTCTCCGCGGGAATCCAATACGTGTCGCTCATCTGGCCAACCGAGAACGGCTGGGTCAACTACAACAGCCTGCAGCTGATCACGTACTTCATCACGGTGTTCGTCGCTGGGCCGCTTGCGCTGCTCACCGGCCTGCGCATCGCGCCTGGCCTTGCCGCGCAGACCAAGCGGTTCGACCGGGTGTTTCCACGCAAGCTAGCGGTAACCATCCACGTCGGTGTCTTCTTCTGGTTCATCGGGTTCACGATTGTGCACGTCGCCCTTGTTTTTGCCACTGGCGCGCTGCGCAACCTGAACCACATGTACGCGGGCAACACCGGCGAGGGCTGGACGGGCGCGATCGTCTTCGGCATCTCGCTCGTCGTTATGGCGGCAGCGTGGTTCGCGCTTAAACCGAGCGTGCTCGTGTGGATCGCCGAGAAGAGCGGCACCGTTCGTCAGATGCCGCCCCGCCCGTAGCTACACGCACGCGATCACCGCTACGGCGTCGGCGACCCACCGTTGACGTTCAATGTCTCGCCAACGACATAGCTCGACTCGGCCGAGGCAAGAAACACGAACGCGGGCGCGAGCTCCGCGGGCTGTCCGACGCGGCCTATCGGGGAGTCCTGCCCGAACTCGGGCAGCGCCTCGACCGGCTGGCCCCCGGAGGCCTGAAGTGGTGTCCAGATCGGGCCGGGCGCTACGGCGTTGACGCGAATACCCTTCGGCGCGAGCTGCTGCGAGAGAGCCTTGGTGAACCCGTTGATCGCGAACTTCGTCGAGGCGTAGTCGACGAGTCCGGGCGACGGCGAGTACGCCTGCTGCGAGGTTGTGTTGATAATCGTCGAACCGGGGATGAGGTGCGGCAGCGCCGCCTTGGTGAGCCAGAACATCGCGTAGACGTTCGTCTTGAACGTCGCGTCGAACTGCTCGTCACTGAGTTCAAGCAGGTCTTCGCCGTAGACCTGCTTTGCGGCGTTGTTGACGAGAATGTCGAGGCCGCCGAGCGCTGCAACGGCGGTACCAATGACGCTCACCGCGAAGTCGTGGTCAGAGATGTCTCCGGTAATGGCGTGTGCGACGCGGCCCTCAGCCTCGATGAGGCCGACGATGCGCTGGGCATCCTCTTCTTCTGCGGGCAGGTAGCTGATCGCGACATCCGCCCCCTCACGCGCATAGGCAATCGCAACTGCGGCGCCGATGCCGGAGTCGCCGCCCGTGATGAGTGCCTTGCGTCCGGCAAGGCGACCGGTGCCGCGGTAGCTCGTCTCGCCCAGATCTGCCTTATCGTCAAGGTCCGCGTCGAGCCCGGGTGACGGCTGGCCCTCGGCCTTCGTCTCTATGTCTGAATACTTTTCTGCGGGATTCGTGAATGTGTACTGGTCATCGCTCATACGTCCAACTGTTTCAAACTCCGAGCGATAACGAGTGAAACTGGGCGTCGCCCGCACGGGCTCTGAGCAGGTGCCGAGATTGGTCGCGATAGCCTTGACCGATGGCACGCAGAAGGCGAATGAGTTCAGACGTCACTGTGACGCGCGTCGAAGACGGCGACATGTACGTTCGCGTCAACACCGTCGGCACGGGAGGCACGCGTCCGTTTGTGCTGGTTCCCGGCATCGGCGTCTCGTCAACCTACTTCGAGAAGCTCGCCCCGCACCTCAATGAGTTCGGCCCCGTTCACGCCCTCGACCTTCCAGGCTTCGGCGGCGTTCCGCATCCGGATGACACACTCTCCATCCGCCAGTACGCCGACCTCGTGGGTCGTGTCATCGACGAACTCGAGCTCGACGACCCAATAGTCGTCGGGCACTCGATGGGCAGCCAGGTTGTGAGCGACCTCGTCTCGCGCCGGCCGAACATCTCGACGCTTGTGCTCATCGGCCCGGTGGTGATTCCGAGTGAGCGCCGCGTGCTCAAGCAGGCCGTGCGCTTTCTGCAGTCGAGCTGGCACGAGCCGCTCACAGTGAAGGTGCTCGCGATCAGCGCCTACCTGTTCTGCGGATTCAAGTGGTTCTCGCGTGTGCTGCCCAAGATGATGTCGTACCCGATCGAAGACGCACTGCCGAACATCACGGCGCGCACGCTCGTGATCCGCGGGGAATACGACGCGGTCGCCCCGCGCGAGTGGCTCAAGCGCATCGGCCAGCTGCTGCCCGATTCGCACCTGTGGGAGATCCCCGGCGCCGCACACTCGGTGATGTACGCGCACGCCGAAGAAGTTGCGAAGCTGTGCCTCGCCCACGCCCGCGACGACCTATCGTTCGAGAACGAGAACACCTTGCACATCGTCAAGACCGACACAGAGAAGCAAGACGTCGCACCGACGATTCCCGAGATCGCGCAGGCGGTGCACGGCCGACTTGTCGAGACAACCGGCATCCTCACCGACGACGACGAGCTCATCGCCGAGGGCAAGTCGGAGGCCGCCGAGGCCGTGCAGGCAGTATCGAAGAACGAGGATTAACGGCCGCGTGCCCGAGCTGGCGACGGCGGCACGGGGTGCACCCCCTGCCACCGTGCGCTACCCGGGCACGTGACTGTAGAACTACTTGAGCGGCGGCGTCTCGACCGGCTCGCTTGCGCCATCCGAGACAGCGGCTGCCGGTGCGGTACCGGTCGAGCGCTGCGCCGCCTCGAGCTCTTCGGCCTCCGCGCCACCGACCGCCTCGCCGCGAGCGACGAGCCCCGCGACATCCGACAGCGGAATCTGCTTGAGAAAGAGCGACAGAACGAACGCCAGCCCAATGAACGGCAGCAGGTACCAGAACACCGGCGCGAGCGCGTCAGCGTACCCGGTCACCACTCCGTCGCGAATCGAATCCGGCAGCGTTGCGAGGGTCTGAGGATCGAGGGTGGATGTCGCGTCAGCGGCGTCTCCCGCCGAAGCTCCGCCCGCGGTGAACACCTCGGTCAGGTTCGCGGTGAGGCGAGTTGTGAAGATCGTGCCGAACACCGCAACACCGAGCGAGGCGCCAACCTCACGGAAGTAGTTGTTGGTGCTCGTCGCGGTTCCGATTTGGTCGGGCGTCACCGAGTTCTGCGAGACGAGAACAACGACCTGCATGATGAGGCCGAGTCCCGCACCGAAGACGAACAGGAACACGCAGATCAGCCAGATCGGAGTGTCGGCGCTGAGCGTCGTCATGGCGATCATGGCGATTGCCGTGATGATCGTTCCGAGAATCGGGAACATCTTGTACTTACCGGTCTTGGTGATAGCGATACCCGAGACGATCGATGTGCCGATGAGGCCAGCCATCATCGGGATCATCAGCAGACCGGAGGCCGCGGCCGACGTGCCCGACGACATCTGCAGGAAGGTCGGAACGAAGCCGATCGCCGAGAACATACCGAGGCCGAGCGTGAGGCCGATGAGCGTCGCGTTGACGAAGGTGCGGTTCTTGAAGAGCGCGAGTGGAATGATCGGGTCTTTCGCCTTCGACTCGACGAGCACAAAGAGCAGGGCTGCGGCGAGCATGCCGATGCCGAACATCCAGGTGACGATGGAGTCCCAGCCGTGCTCGGCGTCGCCCCCGAAGTCGGTGAAGAAGATGAGGCAGGTTGTGAACGCCGAGAGCAGGATCACGCCGAGAATGTCGATCGGCTGCGTGGCCTTTTTATTCGGCAGCTTGAGCGTGAACCAGGCGATGGCGAATGCAGCGATGCCGACCGGAATGTTGATGTAGAACGCCCACTGCCAGGTGAGGTGGTCGACGAAGAACCCGCCGAGGAGGGGGCCACCGATGGCCGAGAGGCCGAAGACGGCGCCGAGCGGGCCGAGGTACTTTCCGCGCTCGGAGGCCGGAACGATGTCGGCGATAATCGCCTGCGAGAGAATCATGAGCCCACCGCCACCGAGGCCCTGCATGGCGCGGAAGATGATGAGTTGCGTGAAGTCGCCTGCAAATGCACAGCCGATGGATGCGACGGTGAAGAGCGCGATAGCGACAAGGAACAGGTTGCGGCGCCCGAGTACGTCACCGAACTTTCCGTAGACCGGCATCACGATAGTTGTCGCGAGAAGGTAGGCGGTGGTCAGCCAGACCTGGTGCTCGACGCCACCGAGCTGACCGACGATTGTCGGCATCGCGGTCGAGACGATCGTCTGGTCGAGGCTCGACAGCAGCATGCCCGCGATGAGCGCGCCGAAGATGATCCAGATGCGGCGTTTGGTGAGAAGCAAGGGCCCCTCGGTTGTTGAAGCGGTGGTCACTGCTGAGCCTTTCTGGGCGTGGGAAGTTCCAGCACCGCGCGAATCGCGGCGAGGGAGTCGTGAAGGGCGGCGCCGAAGTCTTCGGGGCGCCCCGCTGTAAGAAATTTTTCGGCCGTCGACCGCATGAGGGTCGAGGTGAGAGCAACGGCGGCTGCCACGTGCGGGTCGTCGATGCTGACCCCCTCGCGCTCTGCCATAAGTGCCGCGATCTCGAGTTCACGGTTACGGCCCATGCCAATAAACCGGGCGAGCAGGCGAGGCTCTCGCTCCATAACCGTCATAAGGATTCGGTGCTCGTCGGCGCTCATGTTCGAGATGCGGACGACCTCGCCCGCGAGCTCGATGAAGTCGTCGATGACGGCGGGCCAGCCGCGCGAGCCGAGGGCAAGAAAGTGCTCGCTCAGTGCGCGCATCTCTTCTGCCTCGTCAACGCCGAGCACCGCCTCGTCTTTCGAGGGGAAGTAGTTGAAGAAGGTGCGCCGCGAAACACCGACCTCGTCGCAGACCTCTTCGATCGTGAAGCCGTTGAGGCCGCGCTCTGCAGTGAGTCGGCGGCTGACGGTGCTCAGGCGCGAGGCGGTCGCCTGCTTGCGCTCTGCGGCACGCGTCGTAGTTGCACTATCGGTCATAGAGTGCAGTATTGCACTCTGGCACTGAGAGTGCAATCTCGGCAAGCTCGATCTAGTCTCGACTTCGCTCGACCACCGACCACCGGAGGTTGAGCCTGCTCGATCTGGTCTCGACTTCGCTCGACCACCGGCGGTTGAGCGAAGTCGAAACCAGGCCGAGCGAAGCCGAGGCTCGAGCCGAGCCAAGCCACTCTCCCGCGATTGGCCTCTTGCCCGGGCACCGCTCCGCCACAAAACTCAGACCATGCCCTACAGATTTTCGGCCGACATCGAAGAGATGAACCGCCCGCTCATCCTCACCTGGCTTGCCGAGCGTTCCTACTGGGCGCAGGGTCGCAGCCGCGACATCCATGACCGCGCAATGGATGCCTCGCTCAACTTCGGCATGTTCGACGACGAGAGCAACGAGCAGGTCGCCTACGGGCGCGTCATCACCGACGGCGCGACCTTTGGGTGGCTCGCCGACGTCTATGTCGAAGACGCGGTGCGCGGCAAGGGCGTCGGCATCGCGCTGATGGACGGCATCATGGCGATTCTCACTCCGATGAATCTCAAGCGCATTGGGCTCGTGACGGCCGACGCGCACTCGCTCTACGAGAAGTACGGCTTCGAACCTCTCGAACAACCAGAGATGTGGATGGCGCGGATGAACCCCGCGCACTAGACCGGTCGTGACGCCCGCGCGTAACATTTCGTAATAATCCACTTCGCAGTGACCACCTCAAGGGAGCCCCCATGGACATGAAGATGATGATGAGCGACAGCCCGATGATGGCGAGCATGAACATGACCGCCATGCAGAACCTCGTCGAAGCGTGCGCCGCGTGCGAGCAGGCATGCACGATGTGTGCCGGCAGCTCGATGGAGATGGACGACTGCGCTGCCATGTGCATGAACATGGCCGACATGGCGAACACCATGATGCGCATGATGCTTCGCCCGGCCGGTATGCACATGGAGAGCATGATGGCCATGATGCAGGCGTGCATGACAATGGCCAACGCGTGCGCCGCGGAGTGCATGATGCACGCCGACGACAACGACATGTGCCGCATGTGCGCGATGGCGTGTCAGGAGATGGCGAAGGCCTGCGAAGCAATGATGATGGCGATGCCCGCCAGCTAGTGCCCTAGAACTGGGCGCGCAGCACGTTGTGCTTGACGTCGCCCACCGCAAGAACGTCGTAGACCGAGTGCACGGCTACGGCGTCGCCGACCGTGAGCGAACCGCTGAGGTCGGCGTGGTTCCACAGAACAACCGATTCGTTGGATGCAACGAGCACAACCTCGACCCAGCCGCCCGTCGAGACGCTCGCGACAAGCGCGTCCGTCCACTTGCCCGGTGTCGCAGACGCGACCCGCTCCTGGATCGGCGCGAGTTCGTGGCCGGGCATCGTCGCGTCACAAGCTCCGAGGCAGTCGTGCAGTGTGCCCTGAAGAATGGTGTCGAACGATGGAGTCATGTTTTCAGAGTAGAAAGCACTTCACCATCCCGCCACTGAGCTCGTCACACACCGCAATATTGAGATCTCGAGCGTCTGACCCTGGCTGTAGCCTCGCTTCGTGTTTGTACATGATGTTGGCTCTGGCACTCCCCTGGTGCTTCTCCACGGTTTTGGCCTCGACCACCGCAGCCTGCTGCCGCTCGAGGCAACCTTCGAGCGCGCGGGCGGATGGCGACGCCTCTACGTTGATCTTCCGGGTGCCACCCGAACGCCGGCGGGCTCGATCGCGAGCACACAAGAGGTTGCCGAGGCGACGGTTGTCGAGATTAGGCACCGCCTCGGTGACGAGCAATTCGCGATTCTGGGCAACTCGTTCGGCGCGATGATCGCGCGCTATGTCGCCCACGAACTGCGGTCGCAGGTTGTGGGGCTGGCCACGGTCGCCGGAGTCTTTGTCGCCCAGCACGGCCAACGAGCTGTGCCGCCACGAACCGTGCTGCACCGAGATTCCGACATTGAAGCGCTCCTCGGGTCGGCGCTCGACCAGTACCGCGAAGATGCGGTCGTCGAGTCGACAGCCGACGCACACGCGTTTCTCGAACACACGCTGCCCGGCATCGAGGGCGCCGATCGGCACGCCATTGATCGCATCGCGCAGAACTACTCACTCAATAGCCAACCAGAAGACGCGCACCCCGAACCGTTCACAGCACCGACGCTGCACATCACCGGGCGGCAAGACGATGTCGTCGGCTACTCAGACGCGCTCGGCCGCATTGAGCATTACCCGCGCGCAACGTATGCCACCCTCGACGCGGCCGGGCACAACCTTCTCTTCGAGCAGCGAGAGCTCTGCGCCGCCCTCATTACCGAGTGGCTCAACCGTATCCGGCGGGCCGAATAGCCGCTCAGCTCAGCCGATAGTCGTTGGCGAACATCACGAGCTGCACACGGTCGCGCAGGCCGAGCTTCGAGAGAACGCTACTGATTTGTGTCTTCACGGTCGACTCGGTGACAAACTGCTCGGCCGCGATCTCGGCGTTCGAGAGTCCGCGTGCAGCAAGCCTGAAGACGTCGACCTCGCGCGCGGTGAGTGTGCGGTACGCCTCGGGGGCAGGCGGTCGGGGCGCCCTGTCGACGCTGGCGCTGAATAGCTGACTGAGTTCATTGGGTGCTAGCACCGCGCTGCCGGCGTGCACCGCCCGGATCGCCCCGCAGAGAAAGGCGGGCGTCGCATCTTTGAGCAGAAAGCCGCTCGCGCCTCGTCGGATAGCTGTGACCGCAGCCGCGTCGAGCGAGAAGGTCGTGAGCACAATAATGCGCGGCTTCGGCTCGATCGTCGGATCGTCGAAGATCGCCGCCGTGGCGCCAACGCCGTCCATCACGGGCATACGGATGTCCATAAGCACAACGTCAGCCGCGACATCCCTCAGCAGTTCGACGGCCTCACGACCGTTTGCCGCTTCGCCAACGACCACCATGTCAGCCTGGGCGTCGACAACCGTGCGCACGCCCGAGCGAAAGAGTTCCTGATCGTCGACGAGAACAACACGAATCGTCTCACTCATGTGTGATCACCGACACCGGGATGCGTGCCCGGGCTGCGAACACACCGTCGACGGCCTCGGCCTCGAGGTCGCCGCCCGCCGTTGCGAGTCGCGCGCGCATGCCGGTGAGGCCCTGGCCAGAGCCGGGGTTGGGCACATCGCCAACCTCGTTCGCGACCTCGATGACCATGTCGTTGCTGCGCCAGGTTTCGGTGATCGACACGGGCGCTCCCGGGCGGGCATGACGCAGGGCGTTGGTGAGCATCTCCTGCATCACCCGCTTGGTGAGCAGGGCCGTTGCGGTGTCGAGCGGGCGCGGGGTTCCTCGCCGCGCCAGGTCGATCGTCACCCCTGCCGCTTCGACCTGCGCGATGAGGTCGTCGAGCTCGGCAAGCTCCGGTTCGCGATCGACATCGGTCGTCTCTTCGAGCACCGACCGCACCTCGGCGAGCGAGCTGCGCGCGGTTCTCGCGATCACCGCGACGATCTCGCGCACGCGCGCGTCGTCGACGAACTCGACCGAGTCGGCCTGAGCGATGATCACGGCGAGCGAGTGCCCAACGACGTCGTGAACGTCGCGCGCCATCTCGGTGCGAATGCGTTCCGCAAGCGCCCGCTCTGTCGCCTGGGTCGCCACCCGTTCTGCGGCATCGCTGCGCAGCGACTCGGCGCTGCGCTGTGCCCGGGCACGCAGCGCAAAACCGACGAGCCACGCAGATGCCAGTATCGCGATCGGCGAAAACGCGACAAGAAGGTTCTGCAACGCAGAGCCACCATTGAGCAGCACAACAAAACGAAAGCCCGTGAGTGCGAGGTACCCGGTCGCGAGTACGCCACCGATGAACGCCGAGACTCCGCTGACGATGAGCTCGATCCACGAACCCACCGCCGCGACGGTTGCCACAACGATGAGCAGCGAGATGAGGGCGACAGACGGGCGCTCTGCACCGAAGACGAGTGAGAACGCCATCAGCCAGGTGAGGATGAGCGCCAGGGTCGGCGAGAGACGCCGAACCGCGAGCGCACCAACTGAGAACAGCGCGGTCGTGGCCCCTGGCGACTCGAGCTCAAGCGGCAGCGGAGCAACACACAATACGAGCAGTGCTGCGGCCATGGAAAGGTCGACGACCAGCTGTGAGCGAGTCAGCGGGCGGATGAACCCTTGGTCGTTCATGCGCGGCTCCCCACGATGAGGGCACGCTCGATGAGGGTATCGAGCACGTCGCCGAGCTCGCGGCCGACAGCGCGCATCATGCTCGGATACTGGCTGAGCGCGCTGAGCCCTGGAAGGGTGTTCACTTCGTTGACTTGAGCCGCGCCATCCACCCCGACAAAAAAGTCGACCCGCGCGAGACCGTCACAGCGCAGGGCCGTAAACGCGCGCTTGGCGAGGTTCTGCAGGCGCTCGGTCAGCTCGGGCGACAGAGCAGCGGGAACCTCGAAGGTCGCGCCGCCCGCCGTGTACTTGGCGGCGAAGTCGAAGAACGTCGAGTCAGCGCCGGGGCGGACACGCAGGGGCGCTCCAGCGACGAGCTCGCCGTTCGCCAATTGCAGCACTCCGACATCAATCTCTTCGCCGGTATTGAGCTGCTGCACGAGAGCCACGGAATCGTGCTCGAGAGCGACGGCCACGGCCGCCTCGAGCGCGGCCTCATCGTCGACGCGCGAGGCGCCAACGCTGGATCCCGCGCGATTGGGTTTAACGAACACCGGATAAGTCTGCACCGTGGGGACGTGCGCGAGCGAAGTCACCGCAACGCTGTCGATCGCATCGACACCCGTGGAGCGCAGAACAACGTTGGCGAGCTGCTTGTCCATCGCGAGGGCGCTCGCGAGTACACCACAACCGACAAACGGAATGCCGAGCAGCTGGAGAAGGCCCTGCACCGATCCGTCTTCACCGTTGAGGCCGTGCAGCACAGGGATCACAACGTCGATTCCGTCGAGGTCGGGAGAGCGCCGCTCGAGTGCGGGCTCTGCGGGCGCGCCAGCAAGATCGTCGATGCGCGCGACACGATGCCACGCACCCGTGCGATCGGCACCGACGAGCACAACGTCGTATTTCGCGGTGTCGAGGGCGGCGAACACGCCGCTCGCCGAGGCGCATGACACTTCGTGCTCGCTGCTCTCGCCGCCAAAGAGCAGTGCAACGCGCATCACGACACGACTCTCTGCCGGGTCGATCGCGCTATTCGTGCACCGAAGCCGGTGAGTATCTCGTGCGAAACAGTTGCGACAAGCGCCGCCCAGTCGGCCGCGGTCGGCTCGCCGCGTTCGGCGGTACCGAGAAGCACAACCTCGTCTCCGAGCGAGACAGTGTCGTCAACCTCGACAACGAGTTGGTCCATCGAGACGCTGCCGCGAATCGCGAAACGACGTCCACCGATCAACACAAACCCGCCGAGCGAGAGCGACCGCGGAACACCGTCGCCGTAGCCGAGCGGCACAAGCGCGAGTCGGCTCGGCACGGTCGTGCGATAGGAGTGCAGGTATCCGACACCGATGCCAGCCCCGACGTCACGCAACTGGGTGACGCGCGAGGTCAGGCGCATCGCGGGCTCACAGCCCGAGGCGACTCCGCTGACAGTGTCGATTCCGTAGAGGGCCGCACCGACCCGCACCATCGAGAGCGCGGTGGTCGGGTGAGCGAAGACGGCCGCAGAGTTTGCGATGTGCACAAGGTGCGCGCTGAGCCCGGCGCGAGCTGCGACGCGTTGCGCCGCGAAGATCGCGTCGAGCGGCTGACTCACACTGTCAGACGAAGCAACCGCCGCGAGCGCGAGATGCGACCAGATGCCCGTAACGCGCACCCCGCCCGATCGCTCAACATCGGCCGCGGCCTCACACAGCGCCGGCCACAACTCGGGGGTCGACCCGCCGCGTGCCATCCCCGTGTCGAGTTCGAGGTGAACGTCGGCCGTGATGCCCAGAGCGAGCGCCGCGTTGTCGATCGCGCGCAGGGTCTCGACATTGGCACACGACAGGGTGATGCGCGCGAAGATCGCCGATTCGAGATCGGTCCAGGGGTCGACAAGCCAGGCAAAAACCGGCGCATGGATGTCGCCCGCCCGCAGTTCGAGGCCCTCCTCGACCGTCGCTACGCCAAGCCAGGTCGCCCCGGCGTCGAGCACCGTGCGGGCCACCTCGACCGCGCCGTGGCCAAAGGCGTCGGCCTTGACGACAGCCATCAACGGAACGCCCGCGCGCTCGAGAATTCGCCCGGTGTTACGCGCGATTGCCCCGTGGTCGACGGTGAGGGTCGCGAGCGGCGACGGCGTGGTGAGCCGCATCAGGCACCCACCCGCGCGAGACGGTCGCCGACAAAGCGCAGGTTGGCCGACTTCGACGACTTGATGAGCACAACGTCGCCCGCGCCCAGCGTGCGCTCGAGCAGCTCTTCCGCCCGCTCGGGACTCTCGACGAACACGAGCCCGCCCTTCCACGCCCTCTCACGCGCCGCTGCGGTAAACGCTGCCCGGGCAGGCTCGCCCACAACGATGAGTTCGGAGTAGTCGAGCTCGGCAACCAGCGCACCAATCTGTGCGTGATAGTGCTCGGACTCCGCGCCGAGCTCGGTCATCTCGCCCAGCACCGCGACCGATCGGCCCTCGGGCGTGAGCGACGCGATTGTGCGCAACGCGGCATCCATCGAATCGGGGCTTGCGTTGTACGCATCGTTGAAGACCGTTGCACCCGCGGGGGTCGTGAGCAGCTCCATACGCCAGCGCTCCGCACGCTGAACCCCGGCGATGGATGTCGCGGCTCGCGTCAGGTCGAGCCCCAGTTCGTCGGCAACCGTCAGCGCGGCGAGCGCGTTCATCACGTGGTGCTCGCCGACGATCCGCAGGCTCACGTCGACTGCGGCGTCGCCGATGTGCGCGGTGAAGGCTGTGCCCTGTAGCCCCGCGACGACGTTACTCACGCGCAAAGCCCCGCGGCCGAACCAGCGCACGCGCGCCTCGGTCAGCGACTGCATCGCCGCAACGCGGTGGTCGTCGGCGTTGAGCACGGCGACCGCCGACGGCGGCAGGTTGACGACCATCTCCGACTTAGCGCGCTGCGTCGTCTCGATGCCGCCGAATTCCCCGACGTGCGCGAGCCCCACTTTGAGCACAACCGCAATGTCGGGCTCGCATATGGCAGAGAGGTAGGCGATCTCGCCGAGGTGGCTCGCGCCCATCTCGACAACCAGATAGCGGGTCTGTTCGGTGATGCGCAACATCGAGATGGGAGCGCCCACGTGATTATTGAACGACTCGATCGGCGCGACCGTTGGGCCGACGTCACTCAGAATCGCATTGAGCAGATTCTTCGTCGTGGTTTTGCCGTTCGACCCGGTGACCGCGACAACGCTCAGCGTGCCGGTCGCACGCACTCGCGCAACAACGTGAGCCGCGAGGGCGGCGAGAGCGACAACACCGTCGGCGACGACGATGACCGGCACCGCGACATCCAACGATCGCTCGGCGATGATGAGCGCCGCCCCGTTTGCGGCCGCCTTGTCGGCAAAGAGGTGTCCATCGGTTTCGTCGCCACGAAGGGCGAAGAAGATGGAACCGCGGGTAACGAGCCGCGAATCGGTCTGCACAGAGCCGCCCACCGTCGCGGCGGGGTCGCCGCCCACGCGTGAACCGCCGACAACCTCGCGAATCTCGTCGATAGTCAGGTCAATCATTCGGGTGCTCCTCTGCCGCGGCGCCCCAGTCGGGCAACCGTAACCAACGGTAGAAAACTGAGCAGTCATCGCACATCGGCCGGGCGACCCAAAGGTGGTCATCCCCGAGTACGAGAAACTCCCTCGACCGCTTTTGCGATCGAGGGAGTTGTGAGACGTGATGACGGGACTCGAACCCGTGTGCGCGGCTTTGCAGGCCGCTACCTAGCCTCTCGGTCACACCACGTTGCCCTTCGAGACAACAGCAATCGGTGCGACCGGGCAACGCAGGTTACGTCGGGTTCCTCAGTGTTACAGCGGGGCTAGCCCCAGATGCGGCGAGAGACGATGTCGGCACCCTCGCGCAGTGCGCGCAACTTGGCCCAGCCGACATCCGTCGCGATAAATTCGTAGCTCGCGAAGGTGCCCAGACCGCAGTCGATACCTGCGATAACGCGAGTCGGGTCGCCGACTGCGTCAATCGACGCCTGAATGCGGTTGGCGACAACCTCGGGGTGCTCGAGGTAGTTCGTTGTTACGTCGATTACTCCGGGGATAAGAAGCATGTTGTCGGGCAGCGGGTTATCGCGGAACGCCGTGTTCTCGTGCTCGTGACGCGGGTTGCCGAGCGGAATGCTGAGCGCACCCACCTTCGCCTCGTAGAGCAGGGGAAGCAGGTCGGCGACGGGAACGTCGTCCTGGTGCGGGCCCTGCCAGTTGCCCCAACAGACGTGAAGGCGCACCTTCTCGGCGGGGATGTTGACGAGGGCCAGGTTCATGGCTTCGATGTGCAGCTTGACCCGGTCGAGAAACACCTGAAGCGAGTCGTCGCCGAACATAATGACGCGCTCCATTGCGAGGTCGGGAGCGTCGAGCTGAAGGATGTGGCCGCGCGAGACGATGTACTCGTACTCTTTGCGCAGTTCCTCGGCGACCGCGAAGACGTAGTCGGCGTCGGTAGCGTAGGCCGAGTTGTCTTCGGCGCGCAGCATGGTCGTTGTGACGATTCCGGGGGATGCCGCCGACACGAAGGTCTCGGTGTACCGGCCCTCGCGCGTCGTCAGCGCACTCTCGAACGCGTCGAGGTCGCTCGTCACACCCGCGAGGTCGTCTTCGTAGTGCACCGCTTGCTGGGCCTGCGCGGTGTCCCACACGCGGGCGAGATCTTCTGCGACACCGATCTGCGAGTCACCGAACGCTGCCCAGGCCGGAAATTTCTGAAGGTCGAGTGACTGCTTGCGCCGGCTCACGCCACCGAAGCCCGACATCCGCTCGGTCACGTAGGTCGAGAAGCCGACGCGCGGCACCTCGCCGTCGTTGATGACATCGAGCCCGGCGTCGAGCTGGCCGTCGAGAACGAGGTCGAGAGCGATCGCAGCCTCACGCTCGAAGTCGGCCTTGTTGTACTCGCGACCGCGCTCGCGTGCCACGAGCAGTTTCGTCAGTGCGGGGGTGCGGGCGAGGCTGCCGGTGTGGGTGGTCAAAATGCGGTCGGTACTTTTCTTCACTCACCGAGGCTATCGGCGCCCGCGTAACGCGACGAAACGGCACGTAACCTTTCGCAGCAGATCGGGACTTTCGCCCCTACTGCCACCGATCGAGCGCGCGCAGGCTGGGCACAGCAAACGAATCGAGGACTTTATGCCCACGCAACCGCCACCCATCGCCGACGAAGTGCTCACCGAAGAGCAGTGCTGGACTCTGCTGCACTCCGCCGGCCTCGGTCGACTCGCGACAGTCGCCAAGGGTCTCGTCGACATCTTTCCGATCAACTACCTCGTGAACGACGGGCTGCTCTACTTTCGCTCGGGGCCGGGATCGAAGCTTATGAGCCTCACGTCGGCACCGCTGGTCGCGCTCGAGGCCGACGGTTTCGACGGTCGCTGGCATTGGAGTGTTGTCATTCACGGCAGCGCCAAGCGACTCGATAGCGACGAAGAGATCGAACGGTCGGGCATCAAAGACTTCACACCGTGGAGCCACGAACCCAAGTACAACTTTGTGCGCATCACACCGACAGACATCACCGGTCGTCGCATCGACCGCTACGCGTTTGAGCGGCCGACGCAGGTCTAGGCCTGTTGCGCCGGCGCCGCCTCGGGCACCGCGATGGGCTCCTTCTTGTGCCGCGTCACAAGCCACGAGCCGCCGAGCACAAGAACGAAACCGGTTACCGTCCAGATAGTGACGCTCTCGTGCAGCACAATGACTCCCGCGAGAATCGCGACTGCCGGGTTGACGTAGGTGATGGCGGTGACACGCACCGGGCCAATCTGAGCGATGAGCGCGATCATCAACACAAAGGCCAGAGCGCTGCTGACAACAGCGAGCACAACGATTGCGACGATAACCTGCGTCGACGGCAACTCGGTCGGCCAGGCGCCGGTGAGCGCAACGACGGGCACGTAGAAGATTGCCGCTCCGGCAAGTGAGACGGCGACGACACCGATGCCGGGGAGATCAGACATCCATCGGCTGAGGATTGCCGGCCCGAGCGCGTAGCCGACGACGACGATCGCGATCATGCCGACGCTGGGCAGGTCGGAGCCGCCAACATCCAGGCCAACGAGCGCCGCGACGCCGAGCATGCCGATGGCGATGCCGATCCAGTTGAGGCCGGAGAGGCGTGCGGGGCGCCCCATAAAGAAGGCGATCGCCACACCGGCAAGCGGAACCGCGGCGAGCAGGAGGCCCGCTGTCGAGCTCGGCAGGTTCGTCTCGGCGAGACTGAGGAAGTACCACGGGATCACGATCTCGATGATCGTGTACGCGAGCATCGGCTTCCACCGGCGAACAACCTGCCAGACCTCGCGACGGTAGAGAGCAAGAGGAATGAGCAGGATTGCCGCGAGTGCCGATCGACCGAGCACAACCATCGCCGGCTCGAGCTCGCCTACCGCGATCTTGATGAACAGATAGGGCACACCCCAGGCGATGCCGAGGGCGGCGAAGAGGAGAAGTGCGCGGCGGTTCATTGTGCAATTGTGGCGGCGACCACCGACGCGTGGGCAGCGTTCACCGCACCAGGGCAGTGCATCGCGCAAGGTTGGCGGTTATGCATCGATGGGCTGCTTGCGACCCGCGACTCCGAGAATGCTGTGACACGGTTTGCGGCCCGCCATAGCCCTGCCGCCGACTGCACACTTGACGGATGGATCGGATTTTCTACGCAGGCGAAAGCTTTCTCACGGGTTCTTCCATTGCCCAGGCACTACTGAACTACGCAAAGGCGCTCGCCGAAAACGACTCGTCGGAGACGGTCGACCTGCCCGTTCGAGAACCGGACGGCAGCCTGCACCGAACTACATTTCTCATCGGCCCGGCGAGCCAGATTATTGCCGAGGCAGAAGACCATGAACGTGACGAAGTTGTCGATGACGAGCTGGTCGCCGAACTCATTCGTAAGACTGCCCTCATCAATGGACGCGTGGCCATGCCGGTCGCAGACGCTGAGACTTACCCGCGCGAGAACAATGACCCGTACGAGCTGTGACCTGATCTTGCCCGTCACGAAGCTAAATTAATCCTGATACTCGTGATTCGGTTGACAGCACGGCCACCTGATTACTAACCTCACAAACTATTAGGTTCGTTTACAACTGAGGTTGGGAAATGCTTGCAATTGCTGGCCGATCCGCTGTCGCAGGAGTTGCGCTGTGACTCTCGCCGAGAAAGCCGGGCGCACTGCGGTCGAAATTTCACCGCTGGCGCGATCGATAATCGACGTCGCCGATGGACTGGCGGCTCTCCGCGACAAAATTAGCTCTGAGTACGGCATCTCAGACAACGAGCTGCGCGCGGCGGTTCGCATAGCGACCGAGACGGATCCGACTCCTTCGGTCATCTCACGCAGGCTTCGTCTCTCGACGGCGGCCGTGACGACAATCACGGACCACCTCGTCGACCGAGGCCTCGCGGTACGCAAACCAAAGCCGAACGACCGACGCAGCACCCTTCTCGAGCTCACCCATCGCGGACTCCAAATGGTCGACGATGAACTTGGCGTTCTCGACGCGAGCCTCAGAGCCATCGCGAAAAGTGCGAGCAGCGACGATCAAACCACGGAAGCACTCGTGCGCATCGCCGAGAGCATCGACCCCGACAAGAACGAGACCCATAACTAGACCCGCCTGAATGGAGACGAAAATGACCGACGTACTGGAACGCCCCAAGTCTGCGCTCGCCCACACGGCCCACGTCGAACCCGCAGCCTTCGTTGACGTACTCGATTGGGTTCACACAGATGTCGTTGAGCCCGCCGTTTGGATCGGTCGCAATAAAGGCGCCTACGTCGGAATGATCGAAGAGCGCACAACGGAGGGGTTCATCTCCTTGACTCGCCTCGGTCGCAACCTTGGCCGCTACGACACTCTTGACGATGCGAAAGCAGCGTTCGTCGTGCACTGATCGCCGATAGTTGACCGCAGGCTAGTGCTGACCGCGGATACTACGGGATCGGGCTGATGTAGTGAGAATGATCCCACTCGTGAGCAGCAGGCCAATGACCAACATCGTGAAACTCACGTCGACTCCCGTAATCGCAAGCCTGCCTCCCGCGCCGTTTGCCGCCGTTGCGAGGTAGCGGATCGTCACGAGAGCCGATGCGGTATTGCCGGCCGAGTCTTCGATCTCATACCTGATCGTGTTTGGATTGCCGGAGAAGCCAACCTGCGGCTCAAAGGTAATGGCTCCCGTGACTGGATCGACAGTCCACGTTCCCTCGCCAGCGACGACAAGCTGTGTGACCCTATCTCCGCTGTGCGGATCGATGAGAACAACCGTGTTTGCGCGAAGGTCGCCGCTGTCGTTGCCTGCAACATCGACGGTGACGGAGGTTCCCGGAGCGTTTGCCGCGCTCGAATCGTTTGCCGCGCGTGGCACGAACGTCACGGTAATCGTGGCTCCGACCGTATCGTCGGTTGTGTCAGTGACCTGATAGTCGACTGGGGTCGGGTTGGCGGAGTAAGTGGGCGACGGTGCAAAGCTTGCAGAGCCGTCGGAAGAGTCGACGGCCCATGTGCCCTCACCGGCGACCATCAGATCCCCCTCGACGGGCACCCCGGTACTCGGCGACACAAGACGTACCGATTCCGGATCAAAATCACCGCGGTCATTGGCAAGCACGGCGACCGTCACCCGCGATCCGAGGGCGTTGCCCGACGATAGGTCGTCGCTTGCCTCGGGCAGGTAGGAGATCGTGATCGTTGCGGTGTCAGTGAGGCCGTTAGCATCGCTCACGCGATAAACAATGGGAGTTGGGTCGACGAGAAAGCCGTCCTCGGGCGTAAAACGCACGACTCCGTCTGATTCAACGCTCCATCGCCCCTGCCCGGGCACCACGTAAGGAGTCGGGCGAAGCACGTCGAGCGTTGGGTCATAGAGGATAACGGAGTCGACGACGACCGAGCCTTCGTCATTGACCACAACGTCGACATCGACAGGTGTACCCATGGTGTTCTTGAGGCTGGCGTCGTTGACCGCGACCGGAGGATCGGCGGTCACGGTAATCGATATCGTGCTCACCGCCTGCTGACCGCTCGTGTCCGTGATGCGGTAGCGCAGGGGATGCGTTGTTCCCAAGAAACTCGGAACCGGTTCGAAGACCACGTCGCCGTTCGCGACATCCAGTTCGTATGTTCCTTCGGCTGTCGAGAATGACGTGCTTTCGAGATCATCTTCGAAAAGGCGAACCGACTCGGCGACGATTGTCGCGCCCGCGCCAGGCGAGTCGTTGGTCGAAGGCTCGATCATCACAGCAACCCCCTGGGTCGTGTCGGCGCTGTCGGGTCGGGCGGTCGGACTTGGTGCGTCGAGCACAAGCGACACGTTGTCGACATAACCGTCGTTGACCGGCGCGATGCTGCGCGCCATCCTCATCGTCACAACAACATCACGAGTTCCCACGGCAAGTCGCTGCTTTGCGGCAAAAGGAACAAAGCCCGATACTCCGGCCCGGTCGCCGACAAGCACGGGACCGAAGGTCACTGTAGATAGCGGTGTAGATTCCGAGTCACGAAATGTATATGTGACCTGCGCGTTATCGGCCTGGGTGGAGTATCCGCCGATGTACGCCGAGAGAAGCGCGTCAACTTCACCGTTATCGATCGCCGGAGCAGAGGCCCCGAGGCTGATTATCTGCGTCGCAGTCGAGACTCCTCCGGAACCGAAGAACATTCCCGCCCCGCCCGCAAAGGTCCCGCCCGTCAGACCTTTGTTGTTGACAATCACTGCTGCGGGGTATCCACCCACCCCGTGAGTCGCCCGCGACAACGGGCCGGTCCATCCGACAGTCGGCACCTGTTCGGCGTCGCCATTGACTACGAGTTCGCCTGATTGCAAAACAACCGAGTCGGCCACAGCTGGCTGCGCAACGAGAACGCCGGCCGCCACGAGTGCGAGTGCCGCAGTCGCCGCCACTACGCGCGAGAAGGCCTGAGAGTGCGGGGCAAGTGAGAAGAACAAAATGGTTCCTAGCGAGATCTGAGAACAGTGCAGCCAGCGCAGACTGCGGCGCCCAACACCGACTCACATCTTGGCTTCACGCCGCACAGTTTGGAACGCCTGAGGGCTGCAGCGACCCCTAAACAACCCTCGAATCAACCCTGCGCGACCCAAGTGCTTGCGATCATTCACGTAGAGACGCGAATGCGAGAGACTTGAAAGCCATGCCTTCCTCATTCTTTGTTCCACGTACCCCACGCGGCCTGATTGAACGCCCTCGAATCATGCAGCGAATGCCTGGTGCCGAACCGCGCGCGCTAACAATCGTTCACGCTGCGGCGGGCATGGGTAAGAGCAGCCTTCTTGCCCAGTGGGCGACCTCGCGCGGGGCAGAGTCCAACGTTGTGTGGGTTGCGCTCACCGATGGCTCGGCAGGCCGCTTTGCTTTCTGGCGCACCGTCATCGATCGATTGCTCGAAAGCGGGTTGGCAAGCCCAGACTCGGTTCTCGCCAACATCGCCCCGGCGTCTCCGGTCGGACACATACTTCAAGAGTCACTGCGGCGAGCCCTCAATGACATCGACGCACCCCTCACCCTTGTACTCGATGACTACCACGTCGTGCGCGACGCCCGAGTTGATGACGATCTCGTCTGGCTACTGACGCACGTGCCGGGTCTCTCAATCATTGTCGCAACGCGCGATGTCACGTCACTCACCTCCTCGCACACACGATCCGTCATTGACCTTGAGGTGATCGGTCGCGATCTGCTCGCGCTCTCACCCACCGAGGTTGACAACGTTGTCGCGGCCGCAGGTGGGTCAGCGCTCGCTCCGCACGATCTGCATTCCAGAACGCATGGCTGGCCGATGCTGGTGCGCGCGGAACTCATGGACCCTTCGGTGGGCTACCCGGCTCCGGGCGGCGAGGGCCGCGGAATATCCGTGGCTGCGGAGCGCATCGCCACAAGCGTTATCGCTAGCAGCTCACAAGAGCAGGCACGCTTTATTCTGCGCACGTCTCTCGCAGACAGTGTTCCGCTTGACCTGGCTGTCACTCTCACTGGCGAGTCGGTGGTCGCCGCCCAGACGCACTTCGCCGACTTGGAGGCGCTCGCGCTGGGAACGCTCTCTCTCGACGATTCGCGCCATACCTGGCGGTTTCATCCGCTCCTCCGCGCGGAGTTCGAGCGGCTTCTGCTGACCGAATCCGCTGCGGAGATGCCGATGATGCGCCGCGATCTCGCGCTGTGGTTGAACGCGAATGGGCAGGCGCTTGCCGCCGCGCAGCAGGCCGTGCTCGCGTCCGACTGGGAGTTGCTCAACACAATTCGCGCACGCCACGGGTCGACGCTCACGATGACCCACCCCATGACCTACCGCGAGCTTCTCGAAATGGTTCCCGACGACATTCTGCTGCGTTATCCCGGGCTTCAATTGAGCAAGTCGCTCCTGGGGTCGCGCACAGACCGACGGCTACCGGCGACAGTGCGACAAATCGGCGGCGCCCTCGCGTCACTGGCTGCCGCGCGTAAGGCCCGCGATGCCCACATGTCAGCGGTTGGTCGTTTGTGGAACCTCGGTGTTGTGATGATTCTGAATCGTCTCAGCGCAAAAGACGCGGCGGCCGCCACGGCCGCCGCCGAGGTCTCGCGGGCGATAGAAGAGCTGTCCAGCGACGACCGCGAATCCGCAGCAAGTTACGTCGCGCTCGCGCACTCGCACATTGCGATCACTCACCTGCACAACGGCGATTACGCGGGTGCCTTCCACCATGCACAGCTCGATCTCGAGGCCGCCGAGAGCTACGCGAATGAGTGGGAGACCGTTCATGCCCTCGCGCTCGCCAGCTGGGCCCTTGCACTGCAGGGCGAAATGCGGATGGCCGAGCAATGGCTCGAGCGGGCCCGTTCAACGCACCGGCCGCACGGCTGGCAAGACAGCTATGCAGGCACCGGATACCGGCTTGCTGAAGCAATCGTTGCGCTTGAACGGTTTGATTCTGAGTCGGCAGAACTGCACGTGCGCGCTCTCGACTATCACGCGCCAACTATCGAGCACTGGCCATTCATGGCGAGCGTCGAAAGCATGATCGCCCTTACCCGTGGCACTGTGACCGATGGTGCAGCTGCCCTAGCCGCCGCCGTGCACGATCGTCGGCGCCGCAGGCTTTTTGCACACCTGACTTCTCTCATCGCGAACTCTCGCGCAACTCTCAACACGGTCCTCGGTGACTCACGTGCTGCCCACGCTATCGATTCTGCTGACTCATCCCTGCCCCTGAATCGAATCGCAATGTCACGTATCGCACTCGTTGATGGCCAACTCGAGAGAGCGCTGGTGCTTGCACAGGTGCCCGCCGGCGTCACAGCGTCACCGCGCCTCATCGCCGAAGCGCTCATCATCAGAGCCCTCGCGGCTCATGGCCTTGGCGCCACCCAAGCGAGCGCCGAAGCTCTCGCCGACGCTGAAGTGCTCTTACAACGCACCGGTCTGAGACAACCACTTATGCTCGTGCCGCGCGGCCTTCTCACCGACGCCATTGAGGCAGCCGGGTCGAGGATCTCGCTGAGCGATGTGCCCGACCGTTTTGGGGTGAGTCGTTCAGTTGCAGCGCTCACGCCGCGCGAACTCGTTGTGCTGCAACAATTGGCGCTCCGTGGCAATCTCGATGCCATTGCTCACGAACTCGTTGTCTCGCGCAACACCGTGAAGGGCCAGGTCTCGTCGGTCTATCGCAAACTCGGTGTGAGCAACCGTGCGGAAGCGCTCATCGTTGCCTCGAACCTGGGTCTCATCGAGGTCACGTGAGTAAGGATCACAACGGTCGCCTCGCGGCCGCGATCGTCATCGGCGCGGTCGCGTGGGCGGCGCCGTCAGCGGCAGCTCTCACGGTTCTTGTTCCCGCCATGCTCGCTCAGATCGATCCGGACGAGAAGGTTCATCTGCTCGCAGTTGCGACGATAAGCGGGTCGCTTGTGGCACTCATTGCGGCTGTGGGATTTGGAGTGCTTTCCGACCTGACCCGGAGCCGATTCGGAGCCCGGTCACCGTGGATGGTCGCCGGGGGCGCGCTGGCTGGCTGCGCACTCCTTGCGATGTCGCTGGCCGAAAACTTCGCCGTTCTTCTCTTTTCGTGGCTTATCTTCCAGCTGGCCATCAACGCGATCATCTCGCCGCTGAAAGCAGTGCTTGCCGATCGCGTCACCATCCACCGCCTCGGTCGAATGTCGTCTCTCTACGGCGCCGCCACCTTGGTTGGGTTCGCGGCAGGTGCCGTGCTCGGGGCACAGTTTATTACTGCCCCACAAGTGGGGCTGCGCATCGTCGCCGTTCTCATCGCCGCGCTCCCTGTGGTCAGCGTTCTGCTGGCCCGCGAGGCACCCAATCGTGACGAGCCACGACCACCCATGAGTGCTTCGCTCGTGCTGCGCGCGATTACGCCCCCTCGGCACGTTCCCGATTTCTACTGGGCTCTCGTCGGTCGCTTTGGCGTAATCCTTGGCAGCTCGATGATTACAACCTTCCAGCTCTATATCCTCACCGATTACGCCGCTCTCGACCTGGTTGACGCTGGTCAAATCGTCAGCCTCGGCGCGGTTCTGACCTTGGTTGCGTCTATCGTCGGAAGTCTCGTTTCGGGCGCCATCTCCGATCGCGTTATGCGCCGCAAGGTTCCGGTTGTCGTTGCATCGATCATCATCGCTCTGGCTATGGCGTTCCCTTTCTTTGTGCCGCAGGGGTGGGCGATGCTCGTCTTCGCAACACTCGCGGGCTTGGGAATGGGAGTGTATTACTCGGTCGATGTCGCCCTGATGACTGAGGTTCTGCCCGACCGTGGGTGGCGCAGTCGAGATCTGGGGATACTCAATATCTCGAACACGGGCGGGCAAATGCTTGCGCCAGGGGTCAGCTCACTAGTCATCGCGCTGGGGTTGGGTTTCGCACCAATATTTGCTGTCGCCATGGCCGTGACACTCATTGGCGGATTCTCGACGTGGATGATCCGAACCGTTAAGTAACGCGCCCAGACAGCCTGCGTATATGCGCGAGGCCCAGCGAATGGGGGCAGACGCTGGGCCTCGCGCACGCAACTCGACGCTAGTGTCGAGCCACCCGTTTGCGCCGGTTGGTAAGCACGAAGGCAACCCCGAGCAGCGCAGCTAGTGCAGCCGCGATAAGAGCGGGAGCGAGATCAGCACCCGTGACGGCCAGACTTGAATTACGAAGCGGCACGGATGTCACAGCGCAGGCAGCCTCGTCGTCATCGTCACACGCCTCAACGACGATGGCCGGTGAATACGTGGGTGGTTGCACGATCGACGCAGAGTTAACGAGTTTGGTCGTGGTCTGGTCGGCTCGCACTTCGGCACGCAGGTCGAGTGTGACGGTTTCGCCGGATGCAAGAACTGGCACGGGCCACGTAACCGTTCTGCTCGAGGCGTTCCACGAGCCGGGTGCGTCGACCGAGACGAAGTCGAGACCCGCAGGCAGATTGTCGGTGACTGTGGTGGGCACAGAGTCAGCCGTTCCGGCATTGGTCACCGACAGCGTGTAAGTCAGCACGTCTCCTGGCCGCGCCGAAATCTCGTCGACAGTCTTGCTGAGCGTAAATCGCCGATCGGACGCCGTGATTCCCACCTTGGGTGCTTCACTTGGAAGCAGCGCCACACCTGCCGTTGTGCGCGCGAACGACGCTACGCTGTTCCATGCCACCTGATCGCGGTCGACGGTCGGAACACTCATCGTGTAGCCCAGTTGAACACCCTCGCCGGTGACGAAGTCACGTGTGGAGACGACGCGGATCGCCATCACCTCGGAGAGCCCTCCAAGCGACTCGGGATCTGTCGTCCAATCCGCGTCACAGCCCGCTGGTTGGCCGGGGAACACTTCCGGTCGGCACGGGTTGGTCGAGCTTGAGTACGAAATCGTGGCGCCATCCGGCACCTCGCCCATAGTCTCGAGACGGGGCCGGAACTCGCTATCGCGCTGTTCGGACGCCTGCCCACCACTGACACCGGTATCTCCGGGGTGCGGGAACACATCGTAGAGAACAACCCCGGTCAACGCTGGGGCGCCGGTGTTTGTCCACACGATTTCATACTCGGCCAGACCCTCTTCGAGCGTGACGTGGCCGATCGCCGGAAACTCGACCGGGGAACTGTCGTAGTCCCCCTGCACGGTCTTGCGAAGGGCGAACTGTCCTTCTGCAGACGTGGCCGTCGCAAACGTTGTACTCGCCTCACAGTTTTTTGCGGATTCGGCGCTGGTCGGGCGCACACCGCTCTCATCATCACTGCGGTAGTCGCCGGCAACACAATTACCCAAAAGACTGGGGCTGTCGTAAAAGACTTGCGCGCTGTTTGTCCAGGTACCCGGCTCAGTCGGCTTTGTGACTGTGAAGGGTGCCACAACGAGAACGAACCGGCCGCTTCCCGTCGGCAGTTCAGAGGCGGGAATTGTTACGCGCACGAGCGTGCGCCCCGTGTCGGCGTAATCGTCGATCGCTTCAACTATGAGGGCAGGTGTCATCACGTTCACGTTGGTGCCGCCATTCGGTTGCACAGTGACCTGCCCTGGGAGTGTTGCGGTGTCAGAACCCGCCGGGAGCAGATCGGTGATCACCACGTCGTCGCTCACGGTTCCCGGAACCACAAGGGTGCCAGTCAGACGCACCGTTGCTTCTGTGCCGGTCACGCCACCCACGTTCGCCATCGACTTCGCCATGCCGAGCTGGGGGCCGTCGAGTACGAAGATGTCTGCGGCGTTGGAGCGCGTCGGAGCGTCATAGGGGGCCACCGCGGAACCGAGGTACCAGGTGATCTCGCCACGGTTCTGCAGCACATCACCATCGACGGTCGCAGTGTCGGCAAATCCGTGAACGGTGATGTTGTCGGTACGTCGAAGCTGCTGGGTGCTGTCGCGCGGGATGACCACTTCTGCGACGAAGCCGATGGCCGATGTCGGAACGACCCATGAGGCCCAGTTCCCACCTGTCGTCGACGCAGTGAGGTCGTGCAGGGCGTTGTCTCGGTTGTCGCGGTACTGCGGCGCGTAGCCGGTGGGGTTGGCCGGGCCCGAGTAGTCGATGCGAATTGCGAGCGGGTTGAAGGCAGGATCCGCACAGAGCCCGGCGCTCTCGGTGTAGAGGTTGTCGTCGCCTTCGATGCAAGGCATCTTGTCGACGATCTCGTACTCAAACTCTTCAAAGTCGATGCGAGGTGTGAGTGTGTACGAGGCCGGGTTGCTGACCGTCGCAGAGGCGGGCGCGTTCTCTGCGACGCCGTTGGGAAGCCAGCGGCCAGGATAGGTTCCACGCGCGGCCTGCGGCGCGGCCGCGTGACGCAGCGGTCCGGCCGAGTTCTTGCCCAGCGCGTGCGTGCCGGGGCGAGGGTCATCGCTCTCGTCGAGCACAACTACCGCACGGGTTGCCGTCTGAGGCGCCGAGGGCTCGGTGCCGCCAACGGGAAGCGCAGTTGCCGAGACAGAGTTGGTGACACTCGCGTAAGAGGCAAAATCATCGTCTGCGCCGGGGCCGACAGCGCCGATAGTCGCGACAACCGAAGCGGTGAGCGCGGGGGTGCCTGGTGTTCCGCCACAATTCGCGGGCAGGTCGGCTGCCGGGTATGTCCAGGTAATTGTGCGATCCGCGGCGTTCCACACACCATCGCCTGCGCTCACAAAGGACAGACCCTGCGGAAGGGTATCTACGACCGTGATGGAGTCGGCGTAGAGAGACCCATTGGGCTTCGTTGCCGGGCAGGTCGTGGTGATCGTGTAGATGACGTTGGTGCCCTCGTAGTAGAAGCTGCGCGGGCTCGTCTTGGCGATCGACAACGGAACCGTCGCGGTGGCCGTGCCAATCGCAGCCGTCGGTGCCGTTGTGTCTTCCATGTTTGCGTCGGCGCTTGTAATGGTCGGCAGCAAGCTCCACTCGGTTCCGTCAGGCGTAACGAGGTTGGGTGGGGTCAAGCGCAGCGTGATCGCCTGCGACACACCAGCATTGACGTCGCCAAGAACAACGACCAAGGTTTCGGTCGCGACATCCACCGACCAGCTTTCGATAAACCCAGCTGGACCACCGGTCACGTCGATGCCCCATGCCGTCATGTCAACGTCGCCGGTGAGAGGAATCGACAGCACCGCATCGGTGCAGGCTGGGGCATTGGTACCAAGGCAGGAAAAATTGACCTGGTAAGTGAAGTCCGAACCAGAGGCCTGTGTCGTTGCGTTCGTAGCCTGGATCGACACGTCTAGCGCAACGGCCTGTGCCGCCGTTGCTCCCGACAACACGAGTGCCCCCGTGAGCACAGCAATTAATGCCGTCGCGGCTCTTCGCGAGACGCCCGAATAGCCGGGGCGCGAGGAAGCAGTGTGGGAGATAGCCATGGTGGGAAGCCTTCGGATCGCAGTGTTCAACGCGCATCCGAAAGTTCTCCGGACGCACACCTCGGTTAGCAAACACGAGATCGCACCGCCAACGGAGCTTTGCAGCGGCTTTTAACCCTCGATTTGATCCTGAGAACGCGGGTCTCCCTTGTAGCTAGCGAAGCGGGCCCAGCAGCGCACCTTCCTGCGGCGCGAGAGCCGACCGGGCCGCAGCCCTGAAGCTGCGCATTGCGCGGCCCCAGTACTCGCTCGGCGCAACGCCGCAGGCACGCAACGCCGCACCGTGATCGACGACGAGCACCGTGGCCGCCCCGAGCGCGATGAGCGTCCACGCCGCCCCGATCACAGCGCGAACCGGGGCCGGCGTGCGGCGAAACCCCCACCGCAACCTATCGATCTGAAACCGGATGTGGTTGCGTTCGTCATCGGCGATGCGACGACCTATGCCGCGCAGCACCGGATCCGGAGCGTGGTCGGCAAGGGCGATGAAGTAGCCCATCGCGACACTCTCCGCGATGAGAAACAGGGCGATCTCGGTGCGCAGACCGAGGAGCCGACGCAGGCCCGTGAACGCGACATCCGTCCAGTGTGATTCGAGGCTCGGAGCACCGAGGTGGTCGAGTCCGCGACCGAACAGCGCGGAGTGCTTCTGCTCTTCTTTTACAAGCAGCCCGAGCGCGGTCGTGTAAACGGGATCGCCGGCCGTCTTCGCGAGAGCGAGCAGATGCGTTCCGTCGCCGCTCTCGCCCAGTTCGAAACGCTGGAACGAGCGCACAAACGCGCGGCGGGTGCGCGCGTCGAGGGCCAGCGCGACATCCCAGTCAATTGTCTTTTCGAGAGGTTCGTGGCGAGCGGAGCCGGCGCGAAAATGCTCGACCCAAGGTACAAACGGCGTCAGGGTACGTGTGGCTTCCAAAGAGACCTCCAGCGATCACCAGAAGACTACGTTTGGCACTGCTGCCAGCGGAATGCGCCTCGTGGATGACATTGGGGCGAGAACGTCATCCCTAATGGGTACCGACGTGCGAGAGTCGCGCCGGACATGGAAAAAGCCCCACATAAAGGGGCTTTGACCAGCTAAAAGTGCGGAGACGGAGGGATTTGAACCCTCGGTACCCGTTAGGGTACTCCACCTTAGCAGGGTGGTGCACTAGGCCGAACTATGCGACGTCTCCTTGAACCCCGACTAGCGGAGTCCGTCAGCAATCATATCCAATTGCTGTCGATCTGTTGAACGGTGCCGATTTAGTAGGGTACCGAGCAGGTCTGGTCAGCGGCTGTCTGGCCCTTGACGTCAAGCACGTCGAGCTTCTCGGGCTTGGCAGTCGAGGTGCTCGTCGGCTCATCTTCGACCTTCTCGGCGTCGGGGTCGATCGCTGAACCGTTGTTGTCGCCCACTGTCGCGAGAGCGAAGGGCTCGTCTGCACGAAGCTTCGCAAACAGCGCGTCAGCCTTCGCCTGAATCGGCGCGACCTTGCCCTCGTACACGCCGCCGACACCGGTCGTTCCGGGGTACTGCACGAAGGTCACGCTGTCGAGCGGGATGTCTTTGAGTCGCGCAGCAATCGATGCGAGGGTGTCGAGCTGCTTGAGTCCCGATGACAGAGTCATGGTGGATGTCGCGGCCTGAGCGATCGAGTACACCTTGACCGGGTTGCCCAGCGTGTCGCTGCTCTTGAGCGTGCGCACGAGTGACGAAAGGTAGACCTGCTGCGAGCTGATGCGAGTCAGGTCGCTGCCGTCACCGACACCGTGGCGCGAACGAAGGAAGGCGAGAGCCTTCTGCCCCTTGAGCGTGTGCTTGCCCTTCTTGAGGTGCAAACCGACGTAGGGGTCGTCAATGTCGCCAGCGACGCAGACCTCTACGCCACCGACGGCGTTCGACATCTTGATAACACCCTTGAAGGTGATGAGTCCGGCGAACTGAATGTCGAGGCCCGTGAGGTTTTCAACGGTGAGTACGGTGCAGGCAAGGCCACCATAGAAGAGCGTGTTGTTGATCGGCATCGCCGACATGGCGGCGTTGTTTCCGCTGCCGTCTTCTTTCGGGCACGAGGGGATCGGAACAACGAGGTCGCGCGGAAAGCTGACGGCCGTAGCGTTGGTTCCGTCGGCCGAGACGTGGAGAAGCATCGTCACGTCATTGAGGTTCGCGCTGCCCCGCACGCCGCAGTTCTTGCTCTCGCACATGTCGCTGCCGACGATGAGCATGTTGAATCCGTCGGGGTATGCGCCGATGCTGGGCGGGGGTCCCTCGGTCTCACCGATGAGGGTGACGGTCTTGATCTGGTTGTTGAGCTGGTTGAAGACAATAGCGCCGACAGCGCTGCCGCTTACCAGTACAACGACCATCGCGGCGCCGATGAACGAGAGAACGGTGCCCCAGGGCCCCGATTTCTTCAGTCGGCCGTGGCGGGCTATGCCGGCAGATTTGATCGATCGTGCTGTTGAGCGTGGACGCAGTTCACTCATCGCAGATCCCTTCGTTCGAGTAAAACAATTCAACAAACTTGAGCGGAGGGCGTGGGATTCGAACCCACGAATGCTTTCACATCACCAGTTTTCAAGACTGGCTCCATCGGCCGCTCGGACAGCCCTCCATACGAAACCAAGTCCTGAGTGTAACTGATCGTCACGTCGGCAACCCTGTCAATCAGCCGTCAGCGACCGATCAGATCGTTTCGAAGAGCTTCGCCACGCCGTTGTCGATGTCACTCGCAGTTTTTTCATTGCCCGCGGCATGCACCTCGTCGGGCGCCTGGCCCATCGATACTCCGCGCCCTTCGACCGCTGCCCACTCGAGCATGTCGATGTCGTTGCGACCGTCACCGACGGCAATAACGCGAGAACGATCAATCGCATGGATGTCGCGCACGCGCTCGAGGGCGGTGGACTTGTTCACGCCGTCGGGAGCGATGTCGAGCCAGGCCGTCCACCCGACGTTGTAACTCACCTTGTGCAGGCCCATACGCTCAACGACCGAGAGAAAGTCTTCGATCTCGTGCTCGGGCGAGATCACAACGACGCGAGTCGCGGCGTGCGTAAGAAGTTCGTCGAACTCGACCTTTTCGCTCGAGGCGCCGAGCGTGCCATCGGGAAAGTAGCCCGTGAAGCGGTAAAGCCCGGTCTCGTCTTCGACCGCGTAGTGCGCGTCGCCGAGGTTGGCCTTGATGGTCGTGAGCACCTCGGCCGGGTTAAACGTCTCAACAAACTCGCGGCGGTACCCCGTCGGCGCCTCAGGGTCGCGCTTGAGGGTTATTGCACCGTTGGAGCACACAACGTACTCGGGGGTGATCGACAAACGGTCGAGAATCGGCAGCGTCATGGCCACCGAACGTCCCGTCGCGAGCATTACCTCGTGACCGAGGTCACGCACACGTGCGACTTGCTCGACGACGGCATCGCTCAGCGTGCCGTCTTCGTGAAGCACGGTGCCGTCAATGTCGAGGGCGATGAGCAGGCGGTCGGCCGCACCGACGGTCACGCGATCGGCTCCAGAACCTCGAGGCCGCCGAGGTACGGCTGCAGGGCCTTGGGCACGCGCACCGAGCCGTCTTCTTGCTGGTGCGTCTCGAGAATGGCGACTATCCAGCGCGTTGTCGCGAGGGTTCCGTTGAGCGTCGATACGGGGGTCGTCTTGCCCGACTCCCCGCGGTGCCGAATGTCGAGCCGACGCGCCTGGTAGGTCGTGCAGTTACTTGTACTCGTCAGCTCGCGGTAGGCGCCCTGCGTCGGAACCCAGGCCTCGATGTCGTACTTGCGCGCGGCGCTCGAACCGAGGTCGCCGGCCGCAACATCGATGACGCGGTAGCTGAGCTCACAGGCCTGAAGCATTGCCTCTTGAAAGCTCACGAGGCGATCGTGCTCTGCCTCGGCGTTCTCGGGCAGCACGTAACTGAACATCTCAAGCTTGTTGAACTGGTGAACACGAAGGATGCCGCGGTTGTCTTTACCCGCAGACCCTGCCTCGCGGCGGTAGCAGGTCGACCAGCCGGCGTAGCGCAGCGGCGCCTTCTCAACGTCGATGATTTCGTCGGAATGGAACCCGGCGAGCGCCACCTCGCTCGTACCGGTGAGGTAGAGGTCGTCGGCCGGAAGGTAGTAGATCTCGTCGGAGTGCTCACCGAGAAAGCCCGTGCCGGCCATAATCTCGGGGCGCACGAGCGTCGGCGTAATAAGCGGAACGAAGTCTTCGCTCAGTGCCTTGTCGAGCGCCATGTTCATCAGCGCGATCTCGAGTCGCGCGCCGACTCCCTTAAGAAAGTAGAAGCGGCTGCCGCTGACCTTGACGCCGCGGGTGATGTCGATGGCACCGAGAAGCTCGCCGAGCTCTGCGTGATCGCGTGGCTCGAAGTCGAAGGTCGCCTTCTCCCCAACCTCGCGCAGGGTGACGAAGTTCTCTTCGCCGCCCGCTGGCACGCCCTCGATGATGGGGTTCTGAATCGCCCCAACGAACTTCACAAAATCGGCCTCGGCATCAAGCGACACCTGCTGTGCCTCTTTTACCTGCGTGGCGAGTGCCTGAGCCTGAAGCACAAGAGCGCGCTTCTCCTCTTTGGGTGCCGTCGCAACAGTGCGGCTGAACGCGTTCTGCTCTGCGCGCAGCTTCTCGAAACGCTGGATCGCAGTGCGACGTGCAGCGTCGGCGGCAATCGCGTCATCCACGAGAGAGACGGACGATCCGCGCGCCTCCTGCGAGCGTCGGAGGAGGTCGGGGTTCTCGCGAAGTATCTGTGGATCAATCACAAGCCCCAGTCTACTTTCCGCACAATTGCGGGTTTGCCGTAGTTTTAGGCGAGTGGCCACCAAAATCAAGCATGCAGCAGTCGTTTACAACCCCATCAAGGTCGACCTTGACCACCTCAAGGCGCTCGTCAACGCCGCGGCTGAAGAAGCCGGGTGGGGCGAATCCATGTGGTTCGCAACCAAAGAAGACGAAGTAGGGCAGGGCGCGACGGCGAGCGCGCTGCGCCGCGGCGCCGACGTTGTACTTGCGGCTGGTGGCGACGGAACGGTTCGCGCTGTCGCCGAGGGCCTGCGCGGTTCCGACGTTCCGCTCGCGCTGCTGCCCTCGGGCACCGGCAACCTTCTCGCGCGCAACCTCGACCTCGATGTCACAAACCTCGAGGGTGCGGTCAAGAGCGCCTTCACCGACGGTGAACGCGACGTCGACCTCGGTCTCGTCGAGGTCACTCGCGAATCCGGCGACAAAGAGACTCACGCCTTTCTTGTTATGGCCGGCATCGGCCTCGACGCCAAGATGATGGCCAACACGAACCCCGACCTCAAGAAGGCAGTGGGCTGGTTGGCCTACGTGGATGCCGGTGTGCGCTCGGTCGCAGAACTGCAGCCCATGCGTCTCAACTACTCGGTTGACAAAAAAGACCGCAAGACCGCGAGCGTGCACACCATCCTGATCGGCAACTGCGGCAAACTACCCGGCGGCCTGATGGTGATGCCCGACGCGACCCCCGACGACGGAATTCTCGACATCGTCGCGCTGCGCCCTCAGGGCAAGTTCGGCTGGCTGCGCGTCTGGAACAAGGTCGCGTGGGAGAACGGCGTGCTGCGCAAGAGCGCTGTCGGTCGCAAGATCATCGACCTCTCGAAAGACGTGCGCGACGTTATGTCGTTCCGCGGAGAAGAGCTCGAGATGGACGTCTCGCCCGCTCAGGAGTTCGAGCTCGACGGCGACGAGTACGGCGAGATCGTTGCAATGCGCGCGTGGGTAGACAAGCAGTCGCTGACCATCAAGGTGCCCGTAGGCGGCTAACCTCGCCCCACCGGTGGTTGAGTAGGCCGTCCACGGCCGTATCGAAACCAGATCGAGCGAAGCCGAGACCACCACGCCTCGACAAGCTCGGCCTGATCTCGACTTCGCTCGATCACCGGGAGAGCTCGATCACCGGCTGACGACTACTCTTCGCCCGCGATCAGCCCGCGCAACCAGTCGCGCGCGTCGATGAATACCTCGTCGCCGTAGCGTTGGTTCACTTCGATCTCGAGCTTGTCGGCGCGCGGGTAGCTGCCGAGGAATGTCACGTTCGGCGAGAAGCGCTTGAGGCCGAGCAGTGCGTCAGCGACGCGCTCGTCGAGAATGTGCCCGTCGAGGTCGATGACAAACCGGTAGCGCCCCATGGAGTCGCCAATCGGACGCGACTCGAGAAGGCTCATGTTGACGCCGCGCGTTGCGAATTGCTCGAGCATGTCGAGCAGGCTTCCGGCGCGGTCATCGGGAAGCTCGGCGATGATGCTCGTTTTGTCGCTTCCCGTGCGTTCTCCGACGGCAACGGTGCGGCTCACCAGTACAAACCGCGTCTGCGCGTTGGGGTTGTCGCCAATGTCGCTCGCAAGAACGACGAGTTCGTGGTGATCGGTGATCCCGGGCGGTGCGATCGCGGCATCCGCCGTCGAATCATTGAGAAGGGATGCCGCGGCCGCCACATTCGACGAGGCCGGAATGTGCCCGTGGCTGGGCAGGTTCTTGTCGAGCCAGAGATGAGTCTGGGCGTAGGCGACAGGGTGTGCGTTGACGACCGTCACGTCAGAGAGTTGCGTGCCCGGGCGCGCGACGAGCACAAAGTTGACCGAGACGAGATATTCGCCAATGATGCGCAGGCCGGGAATGTTGGCGAGGGCGTCCTGGGTCGCACTCACCCCTCCCTCGATCGAGTTCTCGATGGCGATCATCGCGGCGACGCTGCGACCTGCGACGACGTCGTCGAGCGCTTCACCGACGTTATTCACCGAGTGCCAGTGAGCGCCCTGCGCCTCGGGCACCTGCTTGAGCGCCGCCTCGGTGAAGGTGCCGGCGGGGCCCAGGTAGCTGTAGGTGCGAGCGGCGTCTGACATGGTCACGAGTTTATGGGTTCGGTTGCGCGCGCCATCGCTCACACGCGCTGCCCTGCCTGTCAACCTCCCGAGTCAGACAAGGGATTATCCGCCAACGACCATAGGATTCTCAAAGATGGAGAACATGACCCAGCCTGACGCAGCCCAGACTCCGGTCATCATTCTCGGCGACCGCTATCGACTCAATGAAGTAATCGGTACCGGCGGAATGTCAACGGTCTTTCGCGCACGCGATGAACACCTGCACCGCGATGTTGCGATCAAGCTCTACAACGCGAACACTGCAGAGGCCGCGCGCCAGGAGAGCGAGCTCTCGGTTCTCGCGGCGCTCGACCACCACGGCCTTGTCACCCTTCTCGATGCCGGCGTCTCAGAAGACGCCTCGCGACGCACCAACCGGTTTCTCGTGATGTCGCTGATCAACGGCACAAACCTTCGCGACCGCCTGCGCGGCCCGCGCATCGCGCCACGCAACATTGCCGAGATCGGGTACGACATGGCCGAGGCGCTCGAGTACATCCACTCGCGCAATGTTGTTCACCGCGACATCAAGCCGTCGAACATTATGCTCGTCGACTACGGCCTTCGCGCACGTCGAGCCCGCGCGCGACTTACCGACTTTGGCATCGCGCTCTCCGACAGCGCAGAGCGCCTCACTCTCGACGGCCAGACGACCGGCACCGCCGCTTACCTGAGCCCCGAGCAGGCTTCGGGCCAGCCCGTCGGCACAGCGAGCGACGTCTACTCGCTCGGACTCGTTCTGCTGCAGTGCTTCACGCGTTCGATTGAGTACCAGGGCACGATCGTCGAGTCGGCGATGGCCCGCCTGACACGCGACCCCATCATTCCCGAGTACCTGCCAGCGCACTGGCGCCAGCTCTTCGCGGCGATGCTCAACCGCTCTCCCGACCTGCGCCCCGGAGGCAAGGAGCTCGTCTCGGTACTGCGCCAGGTTGTTATCGCCGAGAGCGGACGCCACATCGACCCGGCGTCGGTTTCCACGGCGACGGTTGTGCCCGGTGACGAGGCCGCGACATCCGGCCCCCTGATCGAGACGATCCCCGACGAGGTTTTGCACAGGGTGACGGCTATGGCCGCGCGGCTGTTCTCGGCTCCGATCTCGGCGGTCAGCCTCGTCGAGAACGGTGTCACGCGACTCGTTTCGCACTTCGGCGACGACGTCGAGTCACTCGGCGAAGACGTTGACCTGTCGAACTCGCGCCCACCGGTGGGCGAACCCGTGCTTATTACCGACGCACGCAAAGACCCGCGCTCGAAAGACAGCCGACTCGTGCGTGGCCCGCTCGGTATGCGCTTCTACGCCGGGGCGCCGCTCATCCTCAGCGACGGCACGATCATCGGCACGCTTTCGGTTATCAACACAACGAGCTACAAACCGAAGACCGACGACATGGCGAGCCTCGAAGACCTCGCGGCTCTGGTCGTGGCTCAGCTCGAACTGCCGAGTGACGGCCTGCGCGGCGAAGAGTCCACGCAGTAGCTCGCGCTAATTGTCGTCGCTTAGTCGCGCACGTCACCCGTCTCGGCCAGTGCATCGCGCAACGTTGCCCTGGCGCGAGCGTGGCGGCTGCGCACGGTCGCGGCCCGCATACCCAGAATGCGGGACACCTCGGCGAGGCTGAAACCCTCCCAGTACACGAGGCCGATGATCTCGCGATCGACCTCGTCGAGGTCGCCGACAAGCTGCCGCACGTGTTCGTGCAGCTCGTTGGCAACCGCCTCTGGCTGCGCCGCGAGTTCGAGTCGCAGCTTGTCGGCGAGCGCTATGCGTCGCGCACCCGACCTGCGGTGCGCGAGAAGTGTTTTGCGCGCCACTCCGTACAGCCACATGCGGGCGCGCTCGGGGTCTGACGGGATCGTGTGCTGACGCCGCCAGACAACAACGAGGGTGTCGCCAAGGAGGTCGGCCGCGTCATCCACTCGCCCTATGCGTCGCGAGAAGTACGCGAGCAGTGCCGGCGCCTCGCGTTCAACGAGTGCGGGAATGTCAACGCGCTGCGTCGCAGCGACAACGCGGGGCATGGATGTCGCGTCGGCGCTCAATGGAGCAGCCCCTCGCAGTCGGAGCTCCAGCTGGTGTACGCCGCGTCTTGCCCGAGGAGGCTTGGCGGTACCGCGGCGTTGAGTTCCGCGGTCATGGCGTCGTTCCACGACATGCTGTCGATGTCGCGCTGGCTCAGCTCGTCGGCGCTTGTGCCACCGTTGAGAGTTGCGGGGTCGAAGGGTTCGGCGAGCGCACGGTTGTAGACGTCCTGGCCGAAACCCGTCCAGTTGTACCCGCGCAGAAACCTCGTGAGCGCGCGGTCGTCAGCGTCGAAGACCGAACCGGCGGCAAACTCGGCGGTGCAGGCGAGTGTCGAGCCCGTGTCGGTTGTGTAGCTCACGTCGACAGTGACGTCGGAGGTGATCGTGTTGACGACAACGGCACCCGCGGTGAGGGCCAAAGCACCCGCCGTCGCGAGCGGAACGAAGATGAGCAGCTTGCGCTTGAGCCGCGGAGCGCGCTCTCGCTCTACGGCGGCGCGAGTCTGGGCAACGAGCTGCGCGGTGTTGGCCTGCGGGGTAGCGGGTGCGCTGGCCCGCAGCAGATTCTCGATAGTGGGTTGCGTCATTGTGTAGTCCTCTGGTCAGGTGATTCCTTACCCAGTACGTGTCCGGCACGGCGCAAAACGTTGCACACGACCGAATGAATCTGAGGTTACCCCCGGGTCGATTGCCCCAGCCTCGCAGCGCTGGGAGACTTGGCATATGACATCGCGCGCCGGAACCCCCGCCCAGCCTGAAGACCTCATCGACGTTCACTCACTCGTCGAGGCCTATTACTCACTAGAACCAGATGTCACGAACCCCGACCAGAAGGTCGTCTTCGGCACCAGCGGCCACCGGGGATCCTCGCTCGACGCAGCCTTCAACCGCACGCACATCGCGGCAATCACCCAGGCGATCGTCGAGTACCGCACGGCGCAGGGAATCACCGGCCCCCTGTTCATCGGCCGCGACACCCACGCGTTGAGCCGCCCGGCCGAGACGACAGCACTCGAGGTTCTCGAGGCCAACGGAGTGCACGTGCTCGTTGACGAGTTCGACGACTTCGTTCCGACCCCGTCGTTGAGCCTCGCGATCATCGTCTACAACCGCGGCCGCACCGAGGGTCTCGCCGATGGCATTGTGATCACCCCCAGCCACAACCCGCCCCGCGACGGCGGCTTCAAGTACAACCCGCCGCACGGTGGCCCGGCCGACTCCGACGCGACGGGCTGGATCGCCAACCGCGCCAACGAGCTCATTGCCGACGGCAACCGTGACGTCAAGATGGCCGAGCCGAGCGCCGTCGACACCTACGACTACCGAGGTGCCTATGTCGATGACCTCGCGAACATCATCGATTTCGAGGCAATTGCGGCGGCGGGTATCCGCATCGGCGCTGACCCGCTCGGCGGTGCAAGCGTCGGCTATTGGAAGCTCATCGCCGAGAAGTACTTCACCGGCACCGCCTCGACCCTCACCGTCGTCAACCCTCTGGTCGACCCACAGTGGGGCTTTATGACTCTCGACTGGGACGAGAAGATTCGCATGGACCCGTCGAGCGCCTCGGTGATGGCCTCGGTCGCGAAGCACAAGAACGACTTCGATATCGTCACGGGCAACGACGCTGACGCCGACCGCCACGGCATCGTCACCCCCGACGGTGGCCTGATGAACCCGAACCACTTCTTGGCCGTTGCCATCGACTACCTCTACACGCACCGCCCCAACTGGCGCCCCGATGCGGCGATCGGCAAGACTCTCGTCTCGAGCACAATGATCGACCGCGTCGCCGAGGCACTCGGACGCACCCTGTGGGAGGTGCCGGTCGGCTTTAAGTGGTTCGTGCCCGGGCTCATCGACGGATCCGTCGCGTTCGGCGGCGAAGAGAGCGCCGGCGCAAGCTTCTTGCGCAAAGACGGCACGGTCTGGACCACCGACAAAGACGGCATCATCCTGTGCCTGCTGGCCAGCGAGATTCGCGCCGTCACCGGCAAGTCGCCCTCGGCCCTCTACGCCGAGCTTGTCGCGAAATATGGAGACCCCGCATACGAGCGAGTGGATGCCGCGGCCTCAAAGGCACAGAAGGCAACGCTCGGCAAGCTCAACGGCTCGGCAATCACGGCAGACGTTCTCGCCGGTGACCCCATCATCGCCCGCCTCTCGGAGGCCCCCGGAAACGGCGCTGCCGTCGGCGGCGTGAAGGTCGTTACAGAGCGCGCCTGGTTCGCGGCTCGCCCGAGTGGCACCGAAGACGTTTACAAGATCTACGCGGAATCCTTTGCCGGCCCCGAGCACCTCAAGCTCGTGCAGGCCGAGGCGAAGGTGATTGTTGACGCGGCGCTGAACGCCTAATCGATCGAATCTCGGCTTCGCTCGATCTGGTCTCGACAAGCTCGACCACCGGTGATCGATCTGGTCTCGACGGGCTCGACCACCGGTGATCGAGCGAAGTCGAGATTAGGCCGAGCGCAGCCGAGGCCTCACGGCGTCAAGTGCCAGTAGTACGCCGTACCCTCGCCGCCGTCGTGGGTCTCGAGCTGTTCGTCGACAGAACGGAACTCCGCGTCATCCGAATGCTGAATGACAAAGATCGTGCCGTCATCGTCGATGCGTGAGATTGTTGCGGTGTGGTCGCGGTTGCCACTGTTATCGTAGTCAAACTGCACGATATCGCCGAGCTCGGCGCCCTCGGCGTCACCGACTGTCGCGAGCTCGGGGTGCTCAGCAAGGTAGTTCATAAACGCCGTCGAGCTCACCCACGGTGACGAATACTTGTGAAGACCAACGGCGCTCACGTGCCACCAGTCGTCATTCATCTTCCAGCCGCGAGCGATCAGACCTTGGCTCGTGAAATTGACGCAGTCCGTGCCATCGAGCGAACCGTAACCGTCGACGTTGCGTGAATCCCAGTGGCTGCCGAGGTAGGCGAGCTGCGCGTCAACGCCGGACACTGGTGTCGGTGAGGCGCACCCCGCAAGCGCTACTGCCGCAAGGGCGGCAACAAGAGCGAGGCGCGCGCGTCTCACTTCGCGTAGTCCGGGGCGGCGCCGAGGTCGAAGAACTCCTCGAGTGTTGCGATCTTTTTGACGTGCATTTCTTCGGCGAGATCCTTGCCCACAAAGCGGTAGTGCCACGGCTCGAACTCGTAGCCGGTGATGTCGGTCATGCCCTCGGGGTATCGCAGAATGAAGCCGTACTTCCAGGCGTTCTTGGCGAGCCATTTGCCCTGCGGTGTGTCGGCGAAGCACTGGTCGAGTGTGCACTTGCCGTCTGACGCGCTGATGTCGATCGCGAGGCCGGTCTGGTGTTCGCTGTGACCGGGGCGAGCGCTCGTGAGATCTGCACCCTTTTGGCCGAGTGATGCCACCCAGTTGTTGTAGACGCTGACCTGGGCACCGTAGCTGCGGTAGGCGCTCTGGGCCTTCATCGTGAGGCCCGTCTCTTTCTCGAAGTCTGCGAAGATGCGCACGATTCCCGACGACGCGCGTGCTCGAAGCGTTGGCGCGTAGACATAAGGAACCGGAACCGAGACGAGGTCGCTCGCCGCGTAGTCCTGCGGGTCGAGCGGACGCAGCTTGTTGACAACCACCCAGTAGCTCGCGGGGTCATCGATCGAGTACTTGCTCATATTGAACGCCGGGGTGGGAGTGGGTGTCGGGGTGGGAGTCTCGACCGGAGCCTCGGCGGTTGCCGACGGTGTGGTTGTGCCGGTGGGTAGTGGCTCGCGCTCTGGCGCGCACCCGGCGAGGGTGACGACGAGGGCAAGTACAACTGTTGCCGCAGCTGCGGCTTTCACACGACGAGACACCCTCCCGAGTGTAGACGCGGAGAAGGGGCCACCCGATTTCGGATGACCCCTCCTTGCCTTGCTGGGGAGTTACTTGACGACGAGCGTCGGTTCGGAAAGCTCCGACACGACCTTCGTGTAGCCCTTCTGCGAACCGGTCACCTGAACTGTGATGACGGTTCCGACCTCTTCCCAGGTGGGAATGAACTTCGTTGCGGTCGAGAACTGCACGAGTTCTCCATCAGCGAAGAACGCGTACTTGAGTGTCGGGCTGCCGGACCAGGTTCCCGACTTCGCAACGAGTGTCTTGCCTTCTTCGGCTACACCCGAGATACGAGGCGTTCCCGCAACGAGTTCACCAAGGTCGATCGCCTCGGTAGAAGCGCTCGTGGCAGAAATAGTCGTGTACGCCGTAAGGGCCGCAGTCACTCGCAGGCTGATCCTCGAGTCGACGTCGGTCGACGTCAGCGTGTAGAACGACTTCGTCGCGCTCTTGATCGCTGCACCATTACGCAGCCACTGGTACGTGTACGTCGCTTCAGCGCCGGTCGACACAGACTCTGCGGCGAACGTTGCTGTGAGCTTCGAGCCAACGCTCGTGTCGCCGAGCACCGTGGGATCCTCGGTGAAGATGAGCTCGCCGTAGCCGATTTTCGCAGTCTTCTCGCTTGTCTTCGACACTGCCTTGAAGCCGGTCTTCGATGCCGTCACCTTGACCGTGATCGTCTTGGCACGGTCTGCGGTTACCAGTCGGTAGTTGACCTTTGTCGCATTCTTGATGGCGTCGCCGTTGCGGTACCACTGGTACTTGTAAGTGGCGCCAGCGTAGTTGAGATCAGCATTCGCTGAAAGCACCTCGCCGACGTTGAGCACTCCGTCGATGGTGAGCGACTGGAAGACCAGCTTTGCCTCGTCAGCGAAGATGTACTCAGTTGTGCCGAGCTGCAGCGAGGTGAGCTTGGTCTGGGGTCCGCCATCGGCGAATACACCTACCGCGTAAACCTCGTAGCCTGCATCACCCGATGCCGCGGTAATCGCGTCGATCGTTGCGCGAAGTGTCGCTTCCTTCTCGATGCCCGCGATGTTTCCACTGTGCACCCAGACGTCGCCGAACTGAGCAGACGGTGTGTTGACCGCCTTGGGGTACATCGTGGTCCAGCCGTTCTCACCAAACTTCACAGCGATCTGAAGCGCTGCGTTGCCCTCGCTGCCATCGGCAACGGTGAGACCGAGGCCGTTGTAGACGAGGTTCTCGAGGCTTGTCGGACGCGCGTCTGCGGGGAACGACTTAAGCAGCTGCGTGTTGAGCTCAAGAACGAGCGACTTGTCGGTCGCGAGGCTGACGCCCGTGTTCTCGTAGCTGCTTGCTCCGGTGAACCACTCGTTGCTCGGGTAGGAGTCGCCTTCTACGCCGATCTCATCAAGCTGCACCTTCTTGGATGTCGCGGTCGGGAGTCCGACAACGTATTCCCCAGCGTTGCGCGCGTGGTAGCTCTCGCCATAACCCGAAATCTTGTTGTTTGCGACTGAGGCGATCATCGTCGAAACGTAGATACCGTACGTCTCTTGCACGAGTCCGGTGTTCGGGTTGATGAGGCCGCTGTCCGGGCCGGTGATGGTGTTCCCCGTGGCGCTGCCCGAGGTTGACTTGTAGAACGAGATTCCTGCGTCGCTGCCGGTGATGACGTTGTCGGTGACATTCACCGCGCCCGCCTCATAGGCCATGACTGAAGTGCTCAGGCGGTAGATACCGTTCTGAGTCGACTGCACTCCGCCGATCGTGTTGCCGGAGATGTCAGCACGTGCGCCGCTCTGGATAGAGATCGAGTTCGGCGGGGTCGTTGAGAGTCCAGATCCGAGGGTCGATCCGGTGATCGTCACGTCGGCGTTTCCCAGAGCGGTGATGCCGCTCTTCTGGAATCCGGTAATTGTCGAGTCGTCGATATCAATTGCCTGTGCGGTGGTGCCGCCCGTGTTGTCGATCTGGATGCCGACGCCGTCGTTGCCGCCACCTTCAATACGAAGAATGCCCTTGACGGTCACGTCGTCAACGGTTCCAGAAGACTTGAGGAAGCGAATGCCGAAGAGGTTGCGGCTGTTGGTCCCACCCACGAAGTTCTTGATGAGCGTGCCGGTGCCGTCAACAGTGAGGTCGCGAACGTGAAACTCGTCAGCGTCGACGTCGTTCTGCAGCGCTGCGCCGAGGAAGGCGGTAGTGGGTGTGGGGTCGCCCACAAAGAGCGTGAAGTCGTCGCCATCGACCGTGTAGCCGTCGGGAACGAGAAGTGGTGTCGTGGTTGTGACGTCCTTTGTGAAGGTCCAGGTCTTCGCCGTTGAGTCAACGGTGATGCCCTCGGGTGCCTCGGCGCCGAAAGCGGGGGCCGCGACAAAGCTGAGTCCCGCGGCGACGACAACCGTCGCTACGGTTCCCGCCAATACTCGTGTGCTCGACGACCGTGGCGTCAAGCGGGTGTGATTCTTCATAACAACTCCCGAAAGTTATGCCGAACAGGGGTTCGGCGTAATGCTGAGGGTCACTCAGCGTCCTTCACGCTAGGCGCGGTGCTCGGAGGCCGCAAGAGGGCAGATGGTGAATAACAGGGTGATTCTCATCAAAATGTTCGCTAAACGCACGCAGCGCCCCTATAAGGGGGTCAGAATCCGGACACATTCGAAGCTCGAACCCCGGAGCGGCGCGCCAATGGGGGTTCGCGACGCCAGCTCCGGGGGATGAGACTGTTGTCACCGAGCGATGAGATTCGGGTTCTCTTCGCAGGGGGTTCGGTCGTTCGGGTCGACCGAAGAGAAACACTATCGCTCGTCGAGCTTGGATGTGGACAGAACAGCCGGTCTACCCATAGTTTGGGGTAGACCGCGGTGGCAATCGCGCGGCTTGCGGAACAATTGCCCGCGGTGTAACTTTGCACTCTACGCAATATTTTCATGGCCGCCGTCGGACGCGTTTCGACAGCGGCCATTGCGTTTAAATTCCCACCACTTCAGAGGTCTTATGTCACGCGTCGAATCAAAGGGTAAGCAACAAGCCCAGGCCATCAAGGACGCCGGCGGGGTCATGACCCATCGCCAGATCCTCTTCATCATCTTTGGCCTCATGGCCGGAATGTTTCTCTCGTCTCTCGACCAGACGATCGTCGGAACGTCGATGCGTACCATTGCCGACGACCTCAAGGGGCTCGACGCCCAGGCGTGGGTGACGACGGCGTACCTCATCACTTCGACGATCGCGACACCGATCTACGGCAAGCTCAGCGACATCTTCGGTCGCCGTCCGCTGTTTATCATCGCCATCGTCATCTTTTTGATCGGGTCGGTCGCCGCGGGCTTCTCGACGTCGATGTACCAGCTCGCTGGCTTCCGCGCACTGCAGGGCCTCGGCGCCGGCGGACTTATGGCGCTCCCCCTCGCAATCATGGGCGACATCCTCGCGCCGCGTGAGCGCGCCAAGTATCAGGGCTACTTTCTTGCGGTCTTCGGCATCTCGAGTGTCATCGGACCGCTGATCGGCGGACTCTTCGCCGGCGCTCCCGAGATCCTTTTTGTCACCGGATGGCGCTGGGTATTCCTTATCAACCTCCCCATCGGAATCGTCGCGCTCGCCATAGTTCTGCGCTTCCTGCACATCCCGCACACGCGGCATTCGGTGCGCATCGACTGGTGGGGCGCGGCAACAGTGATCCTCGCTCTTGTGCCGTTACTTCTCGTCGCAGAGCAGGGCCGCACCTGGGGCTGGGACTCGCTCGGATCGATCGCCTGCTACATCATCGGTGCTCTGGGTATCGCGGCCTTTATCGTGAGCGAGAAGCTGATGGGTGACGACGCGCTCATCCCGCTCAAGCTGTTCGCGAACGCGACGTTCCGCATGGCCACAATCCTCGGCGTGCTCGTGGGCTTCGGAATGTTTGGCGCAATGCTCACCATCCCGCTGTACCTGCAGCTCGTGAACGGTGCAACACCGACCGAGAGCGGCTTTCTGATGCTGCCCATGATCCTCGGCCTTATGATCGCCTCGATCGTCAGCGGGCAGATCATCGCGCGCACCGGCGTTTACAAGTGGTTCCCGCGCATAGGTACAGCCCTGATGGCTGCCGGGTTCTTTTGGTTTACGTTCGCGACGGCCGACAAGCCCGTCTGGTACATGATGATCGGAATGTTCCTCGTCGGGCTTGGTCTCGGCCAGTTGATGCAGACGCTGACCATTGCGAGCCAGAACTCAGTCGGCCCGCGAGACATTGGCGTTGCGACGAGCTCATCGACATTCTTCCGCCAGATCGGTGGAACGCTCGGTGTCGCAATTCTGTTCTCGGTGCTCTACACGCGCATCCCCGATGCCATCGCGGCTGCGTTTACAAACAAACAGACCCTCGCCCAGTTGCAGGCCGCGGCTACCGACCCCGACGTTGTCGCCGACCCGGCGAACAAGCAAATTCTCGAGTTGCTGCAGAGCGCCCAGGGTGGCGACACCTCTGCGGTGAGCGGCTCACTCAACGGTGACAGCTCGTTCCTCAACGGGGCAGACCCGCGCCTCGCGGCGCCGTTTCTCGATGGGTTCAACGACTCGGCGGTGTCGATCTTCTGGGTCGCGCTCGCTGTTGTGCTCGTGGCGTTTGTGTTGAGCTGGTTCCTCAAGGCGACGCCGCTGCGCGCGAAGTCCGCGCTGCAGGAGAGCGCCGACAACGATGCGGCACTCGCGGCCCAGTCGGCGGCCGCGCAAACGGGTGCGCTCGTCGAGCCGGGCACCGCGACATCCACCAGCAAAGAATCTTCAAAATAATCTGAGGTCTTTTCGCAGCCCGCCTTCCCTTGTGTTTATTGAGGAAGGGCGGGCTGCAACCGTTTGCAGTCAAACACTGGCGTGGGAGCGCTCTCAGCGAATCGCTTGACAGGCATTCTGCAACTTGCCTAGGGTGAGGCTCGATCTCGTGAGAGCGCTCCCACACCCGAAGTGTGGAGCGAGCTCATGAATCACCCATCCCACGCACACAAAGGAGTGACCGTGAAGATTTCACGACGCACAACGGCAGTTGCCATCGCAGGTGCAACAGCCTTCGCCCTCGTCGCAACAGGCTGTTCATCAAGCCCAGGCGCTGCCGACCCGAACGAGAAGATCACCCTCACGGTCGCCACGTTCAACGACTTCGGCTACTCAGACGAGCTGCTCGCCGAATACACCGAGCTGCACCCGAACATCACCGTCAAGCAGACAAAGGCGAAGACGTCGGATGACGCGCGCGCCAACTACTTCACGAAGCTCGGTGCTGGCTCCGGCCTTGCCGACGTCGAGGCCGTCGAGATCGACTGGTTCGCAGAGCTGCTCCAGTACTCCGACAAGCTCACCGACCTGTCTTCCGACGAGGTCGACGGCCGCTGGCTCGACTGGAAGACCAACGCCGCGACCGACGCAGACGGCCGACTCATCGCGTACGGCACCGACATCGGACCGCAGGCAATCTGCTACCGCTCCGACCTGTTTGAGGCTGCAGGTCTTCCCACCGACCGCGCCGAAGTAGCCGCGTTGCTCGAGGGCGACTGGGACCACTACTTCGACGTCGGACAGGACTTCGTCGCCAAGAGCGACGCAGCTTGGTACGACTCGGTCGGATCGATTATGCAGGGCAAGCTCAACCAGGAGGTTGAGACCCTCGAGTCGACCGACGGTGAGATCATCGCCGGCGACAACCCCGTAGTCGCGGATGCCTACAACGACATCCTCGCGCAGTCCCCCGAGCTCTCGGCTCACCTCGGCCAGTGGAGCGAAGACTGGTACGCGGCGTTCTCGAACGGTGCCTACGCGACAATGCTCTGCCCGAGCTGGATGCTCGGCATCATCGAGGGTGAAGCAGCCGACGTTGAGGGCTGGGACATCGCAGACGTCTACCCCAACGGTGGTGGCAACTGGGGCGGTTCGTACCTCACGGTTCCCGCACAGGGTGCTCACGCTGAGGCTGCCAAGGAGTTCGCGGCATGGCTGACCGCTCCTGAGCAGCAGCTGCAGGCCTTCGTCAAGACCGGAAACTTCCCCAGCCAGGTTGCGCTGCAGGACGCCCCCGAGCTTCTCGAGGTCACGCGCCCGTTCTTCAACGACGCTCCGGTCGGCGAACTTATGGCAGGCCGCGCAGCGGCAGTGCCCGCCGATGCACCGTTCAAGGGCGTGAAGTACTTCCCGGTCATGAAGGCCCTGCAGGACTCCCTCACGCGCGTTGACGTCGACAAGACGCAGAGCGCTAAGGATTCCTGGGCTCAGTTCCTCAAGGACATCGACGCCCTGAAGTAGCACTCAACGCCAGCGGGCCGGGTCGCGCGAAGCACCTGCGCGGCCCGGCCCCATGCGTCTGACCACCACGACTTTTTAGAGGAACCCCTTATGACCCAGTCATTGGCGCGCGACATCGACGCCCCGAGCACAGCCCCCGGCACCCCCGGCCCGGGCCGCAACACGACCGAGGAGCGCGCCATCCGGCGTATCGCGTTTGGTCACAGGCTGAGCCACTGGGACGTCAAGATTTCGCCCTACCTCTATATTTCGCCGTTTTTTATCCTCTTCGCGATAACGGGACTCTTTCCCCTCGTCTACACGGGCGTTGTCTCGCTCTACGACTGGCACATCATCGGCGGCCAGGGTGACTTCGTCGGGCTCGCGAACTTCGAATGGGTGCTCGGCCAGGAGAAGTTCTGGATCGCCCTGCGCAACAGCTTCAGCATCTTCATTCTGTCGGCGGTGCCGCAGATCATATTCGCGCTCATCATCGCCGCGATTCTCGACCAAAACCTCAAGGCGAAGACCTTCTGGCGCATGGGCGTGCTCGTTCCCTATGTTGTCGCGCCCGTCGCCGTCGCCCTCATCTTCAGCAACATGTTCGGTGACCAGTACGGCCTCATCAACAACCTCCTCGGCCGCATCGGGCTCGACCCGGTGGGCTGGCACTCGCAGGTTGTGCCCTCGCACCTCGCCATCGCAACGATGGTCAACTTTCGCTGGACCGGCTACAACGCCCTCATCTTTCTCGCCGCAATGCAAGCAATTCCGCGCGATTACTACGAGGCAGCTGCGATCGACGGCGCGAACCGCGTTCGCCAGTTCTTCTCGATCACGATCCCGTCGCTGCGCCCGACCCTGATTTTCGTCATCATCACCTCGACGATCGGCGGACTGCAGATCTTCGACGAGCCGCGTATGTACGACTCGACGGGCGAGGGTGGGGCGTCGGCCCAGTGGATGACGATCACCATGTACATCTACAACCAGGGCTTCGGTGTCGCCGGTGGCGGTCAGTTCGGGCACGCGGCAGCTGCTGCTTGGCTGCTCTTTCTCGTGATCGTCATCGTCGGTCTCATCAATCTTGTCGCCACCCGCGCGATTGCAAGCAACGAATCAAGGAGCGCAAAGTGACAACCGCGCAGAGCAAAACTCTCGGCATGACCCCGCCACGAACCGCCGACAGAAAAACCCGTCGCCGGGCGAACGCGGCGGCAACGAACAAGCCCAACTTTCTCGGCTACACGTTTTTGGTCATCGTCATTCTCGGTTCGCTCTTTCCGCTCTACTGGTCGCTGCTCATCGGCAGCGGTGACGCCTCGACGCTGCGCAATCTCGACGTCAACTGGCTGCCGGGCGGCAACCTCATCGAGAACATGGCGAAGGTGCTCGAGAACGAAGCCGTGGGCTTCTGGCGGGCGCTCGGCAACAGCCTGATCGTCTCGACGGTTGTCTCGATATCGGTTGTGCTGTTTTCGACCCTCGCGGGGTACGCGTTCGCGAAGCTGCGATTCCGCGGCAGCAAAGGTTTTCTTGTCTTTGTTATCGCGACGATGGCAGTGCCGACCCAGCTCGGCATTGTTCCCCTGTTCATCGCGATGTCGCAGTGGCTGCACCTGAGCGGAAACATTCTCGCCGTCATCCTTCCCGCGCTCGTCTCGGCCTTCGGGGTGTTCTGGATGACGCAATACCTGTCGCAGGCGCTGCCCGACGAACTCATCGAAGCCGCACGTGTCGACGGCGCCAACATGATCCGCACCTTCTGGCACATCGCGCTGCCCGCGGCTCGTCCCGCGGCGGCGATGCTCGGCCTATTCATCTTCATCGGAACGTGGACGAACTTCTTCTGGCCGTTCATCATTCTCAACAGCAGCAACCCCACACTGCCCGTCGCACTGTCGCTGTTGCAGAGCAACTTCTTCGTTGATTACTCGATCGTGCTCGCCGGTGTTCTCCTGTCGACCATCCCGCTGCTTATCCTTTTCGTAGTGGCGGGTAAGCAACTCGTTTCAGGAATCATGCAGGGAGCAGTAAAAGGATGACCAAAGCACTACACGAGATCGCCGCCTCGGCGGGCGATACTCGCGCTTTTCCCGAGAACTTCCTGTTCGGTACGGCCACCGCCGCGTACCAGATCGAGGGCGCTGCGCACGAAGACGGACGCACCGATTCCATCTGGGACGCCTTCAGCCGCGTGCCCGGTGCGGTCGTCGACGCGCATAACGGCGATGTCGCGTGCGACCACTACCACCGCTACGAGTCCGACGTCGAGATGATGGCTTCGCTGGGGCTGCAGACGTACCGCTTCTCCACCTCATGGTCGCGCGTTCGCCCCGACGGCGGCCCGGTCAACGCTGCCGGCCTCGACTTCTACTCGCGCCTCGTCGACCAGCTGCTCGAAAAGAACATCAAGCCATGGCTCACGCTCTACCACTGGGACCTCCCCCAAGCCCTCGAAGAAAAGGGTGGGTGGGTCAATCGCGACACCGCTTACCTCTTCGCTGAGTACGCGGCATCCGTTCATGAAGTTCTTGGTGACCGCGTCGACGCCTGGACGACCCTCAATGAGCCCTGGTGCTCGTCGTTCCTGAGCTACATCGGCGGCGAGCACGCCCCCGGAATCCAGGACCCGGAAAAAGGCCTCGCTGCCGGGCACCACCTGCTTCTCGCCCACGGCCTCGCCGTACAGGAGCTGCGTCGACTTGACCCCGCGCTGCAGCTCGGCATCACCCTCAACCTCACCGTCGCCGACCCGGTCGACCCGACGAACGAGGGCGACCTCGACGCCGCGCGCCGCATCGACGGACAGTTCAACAGGTTCTTTCTCGACCCGATCTTCAGGGGTTCCTACCCCACAGATTTGCTCGAGGATGTCGCGCACCTCGGTTTTGACAAGTACGTGCTCGATGGCGACCTCGCCATTACGTCGTCGCCCATCGATGCCCTGGGCGTCAACTATTACCACGGTGAGGCCGTCAGCTCGACGCCCGTCGCCGACCAGATGTCGACGATGGCACCCTCGGAGCGCCCGAAGCGCTCACCCTTTCCGGCCGCTGAGACCGTGTTCTGGCACAAGCGCGACCTCCCCCTGACCGCGATGGAGTGGGAGGTACAACCAGAGGGGCTCACCCGCCTGCTCCGTCGCATTAATGATGAGTACACCGGTTCTGAGGTCAAGCTCTACGTCACCGAGAATGGCGCCGCCTACAACGACGTGCTCTCGCCCGATGGCAAGGTGCACGACGCCGACCGCGCCGAGTTTTTGCGCCTGCACCTCGGGGCCATTCTCGACTCGATCGATGAGGGCGTCGACATCTACGGCTACTTCTACTGGTCGCTGATGGACAACTTCGAGTGGGCGTGGGGTTACCATAAGCGCTTTGGCCTCGTTCGGGTCGATTACGAGACCCAGGAGCGCACCCTCAAAGACAGCGCACTCGAGTACAAGAGGATCATCGCCGCCCGCACGATGTAAGCGGACGACTGCTGGATAGACTGTCCAGAAATTGGCGAATGGCAGACTATGAGTATCGAATCGAACGCCCGCAAGCTGCCCCCGACCCTTGAAGCGGTCGCGGCGGCAGCCGGGGTGTCGCGCTCGACGGTCTCGCGCGTCGTCAACGGGTCACCGCAGGTGAGTGCCGAGGTTCTCGCCACGGTGCAAGCGGTCATCGAAGAGCTCAACTACGTGCCGAACCGCGCGGCGCGCTCGCTCGCGAATCGGCAGACGATGGCCATCGCGCTCATCGTTCCAGAAGAGACAACGCGCTTCTTCGGCGATCCCTACTTCTCGGCGATCGTCGACGGCATCACCCGCGGGCTCGAGTCGAGTGACTACGTTCTCAACCTGCAGCTCGCGAGCCCATTCAGCCCCACACCCAAAACCGAGCGCTACCTGCGCGGCGGAAACGTCGACGGCGCTCTCGTCGTCTCACACCACTCGGGTGACAACTTTCTCGAAAGCCTCGGCGAAAACCTGCCGGTCGTCTTCGGTGGTCGCCCGCTGCGGCCCTACGAGACGCCGAGCTACTACGTCGACGTCGACAACGCAGCGGCTGCCGCGAAGGGCACCCAGCACCTGATCGACATCGGGCGCACGAACATCGCGACCGTAGCGGGCCCGGCGAACATGCCCGCTGGCATCGACCGCATCGAGGGCTGGTCGCGCGCGCTCACCGCGGCCGAACGCCCCACGGAGCTCATCGCACACGGTGACTTCTCGATGATCGGCGGAGCTCGAGCCATGCGCGAACTGCTCGACCGCGACCCCACAATCGACGGCGTCTTCGTCGCGAGCGACCTCATGGCAACCGGCGCGGTGTCGGTGCTGCGCGAACGTGGCATCTCGGTGCCGGGGCAGGTCGCAGTGGTCGGCTTCGATGACAGCCCCGCGGCGGTCGGTGGCGACATCCAGCTGACGACAGTTCATCAGCCGTCGATTCGGATGGGCGAGAAGATGGCCGAGATGCTGCTCGCCCTGCTGCGCGGGGAACAGCCCGAGCGCGTCTGCATCATGGAGACACACGTGGTGGTGCGCGAGAGCGCGTAGGGTCGCGCGCCCCGCCGCAGGCGCCGCAACTCTCGCAATGCGCCGCGCAACTCATCGGCGCACTGCCACACTCGCGGCACGAACAGTGCGCAGCCCCGCCTACGAGAGCTTGTAGTAGTCCGGCTCGATGTTCTCGGCGCGGTCGAGCCCATTGATCGCGGCCATCTCGGCCTCGGTCAACACGAAGTCGAACACGTCGAGATTCTCGGTGAGCCGCGCTGGGTTGGCACTCTTCGGCACGGTCACGAGCCCGTGTTGCACATGCCAGCGCAGCACAGCGCGCGCGGGCGACACCCCGTGGGCCGCGGCAATCGCACCGATGACCGGGTCGGTGAGCACACGGCCGCGGGCGAGCGGCGACCAGGATTCCGTGATGATCCCGAGCCGGTCGTGGTTGGCGCGGTCGGCGAGGCGCGTGTTGAACGGATGCAGCTCGATCTGGTTCACCACCGGAAGCGATCCACCAAGTTGCGCGAGGTCGTCGAGCTGCGCGGCCGAAAAGTTCGAGACGCCGATGTGCCGGCTGAGTCCGAGCGATTGCACAACCTCGAGACCCTGCCACGCTTCACGGTGTTTTCCGCCGACGCTATACGGCCAGTGGATCAGGTACAGGTCGAGGTAGTCGAGCCCGAGCGCCTCGAGGGATTGGTTCGCGGCATCCACCGCTTCGTTAACACCGTGCGCGTCGACCCAGAGCTTCGTCGTGACGAACAGTTCGTCGCGCGCGATTCCCGAGCGGCGAATGCCCTCGCCGACGCCGCGCTCGTTGCCGTAGATCTTGGCCGTGTCGATCGACCGGTAGCCCGCCTCGATCGCGGTGCAGACCACGGTTGCGGTCGCCTCGTCATCCATGTCGAAGACGCCGAGGCCGAGCTGCGGCATACCGATTCGTTCGAAAAGCACGATTCCCCCTTATTTCGGACGCTTGTCCTAAAAAGAAGAATTACACAAATGGATGTCGCGCGCAAAGCCCGCCCGAGCCCGCCCCACCCCGGTGCGCGTGCCACCGCCCGGTGCCACCCAGCCCGCGCGCCCAACCGCGCCCCCGCGCCAAATGCAGGATGACATCGCGCTCATCGAGCCCTCACGCCACAAAAGCCGCCAGCGCGGGCCGAGTGATCCTGCATTTGGGACACGACGGCACGAAAAACGGCACGAAAGCGCACGAAGACCCACGCGAGCGCGCCGAACGGGCGGGCGCCCGGCCCGCGCCGCCGCCCCTACCCGGCCAGCCGCGCCAGAAACGCGTCGGCCATCGCGAGCTGTCGCGCCGGAACCATGTCGTCGGGGTACATAACCGCCTGCACCGAGATGCCGTCGATGAGCGCCTGGATTTCGTCGCAGAGCACCTCGTCGGCGATCGGTGTGGTGATCTCGCCGCGTTCCCGCCCGGCGACGAGCATCTCGAGCCACCACGCGCGCCCTTCGATGATCGACTCGCGGCGTACAGCGTTGAGCCGGTCGTTCGAGAGCGCCTGCGACCAGAAGCTCACGTCGAGCACGGCTTCGAGGCGGCGCATCTCGTCAACCGGAAGAGCTTCGTACAGCGCGAGACGCACGGCTTCGAGGCCGACGACTCCCTCGCTCGCGCGGTCGGCGCGCTCGAAGACCTGCTGAAAGGCGAGCTTGTGGGCCGAGATCAGAATGTCTTCCTTGTTGGCGAAGTAGTGCGAGAGAACACCGTTCGAGTAGCCGGCCTCGCGCGCAATCTCGCGGATCGTCGCGGCCTCGATTCCCTGACTGTCGATGACTCGCCAGGTCGCCTCGAGGATCTCACGACGACGCTGTTCGTGATCAACGATCTTGGGCATGGGTTCTGCTCTCTTGAGAAAAAATAGGGATTTCGGACGCTTGACTTAATTTACAGGATCGAAACAGTCCCGATATTTATCTTGAACAACCGTCCGAAAAACTGGGAGCACGAACAACGGTTCAGCAAAAAGGAATTTGCCCATGACTCTTCTCACTCCCCAACGCCAGCTGCTGGCCGACGCAGCACTGCGTGACCGAGCTCGCGCCGTTGTACCCGGCGGCGTCTACGGACACATGAGCGTACTCAAGCAGATGCCGCCGAGCTACCCCCAGTTCTACAAGCGTGGCGAAGGCGCCCGCGTCTGGGATGTCGACGGCAACGAATACATCGACTTCATGTGCGCGTTCGGCCCCATGATCGCCGGCTACGCAAATTCGACGGTGGATGCCGCGGCTCGCGACCAGCAGCTGCTGGGTGACGCGCTCGCCGGCCCCACCCCGCACTTCGTCGAACTTGCGGAGCTGCTGGTAGATACAGTTGCGCACGCCGAGTGGGCGATGTTCGCGAAGAACGGCACCGACGCGACATCCATCGCCGTAGTAACGGCGCGCGCCGCGACTGGCAAGACGAAGCTGCTCAAGGCACGCAAGTCGTACCACGGAGCCAACGCCTGGTTCACTCCGAACCCCGCAGGTGTGACGGCTGCTGACCGCGCCAACATCATCGAGTTCGACTACAACGACGTTGCGTCGGTCGAGGCGGCAGTCGCCGAGGCGGGCGACGACGTTGCGGCGATCATTGTGACGCCGTTCCGCCACGATGGGCTCACCGACCAGATCGACGCGACGCAGGAGTTCGCGGCAGGCGTTCGCGCCATCGCTACCCGCATCGGCGCCGCGCTCATTCTCGACGAGGTGCGCACGGGCTTCCGTCTCGATGCCGCGGGCGCGTGGGAGAAGTACGGCGTGCGCCCCGACCTCACCGCCTTCAGCAAGGGCATCGCGAACGGCTACGCACTCGCCGCAGTGGTTGGCGTTGACGCTTTCAAAGAGGCCGCCGCGAGCATCTACGTCACCGGCTCGTTCTGGATGGGCGGCGTCTCGATGGCAGCGGCCGTCGCGACTATTGGCATCCTGCGCGACGGTGGCGTCGACGCGATGTTCTCGGCCGGCGACCAGTTCCGCACCGGTCTTGCCACGCAGGCGACGGCCCACGGCTTCACGCTGCACCAGACCGGCCCCGTCACGATGCCGTTCATTCGTTTCGACAGCGACGAGTCGCTCGAGCAGGTCTTCGCGTTCACCGATGCCGCGATCCGCCGGGGTGTGCTGCTGCACCCGTGGCACAACATGTTCCTCTCCGCCGCGCACACGGTCGAAGACGTCGCGTCAGCGCTCGAGCGCACCGACGAGGCATTCGCCGAGACGCGCGAACTCTTTCCGCTCTAACCATCGACCGCTCTAACCCACAGCTCCACCCAACCAAGAGGAGTCCCATGAAGAAACGAACTCTGAGCGCGGCCATAGCGGCCGTGGCAATCACAACACTCGCGCTTGCCGGTTGTTCGAGCGGGCTTGCGACGACGTCTGGCGCAGAACGCCAGCTCGTCATCGCTCGCGCGATGGACGTGCAGACGCTCGACCCGCAGCGCGGTTACTGCGACACCTGCCAGATTGTGTTCAGCGCTCTCTACGAGACACTGCTGACCGTCGACCCGGCTGACCCGACGAAGGTGCTTCCGCGCCTCGCGACCGAGTGGACGAACAACGACGACTTCACGTCGTTCACGTTCACCCTCTCGCCCGACGCGGTCTTCTCCGACGGTTCGCCTGTCGAGGCCACCGACGTCAAGTTCAGCCTTGAGCGCCTGCTCAACCTCCAGGGTTCTGCGTCGTTCTTGATGGCCGGGCTCGACTCGATCGAGACGCCCGACGCGGGCACGGTCACCGTGAACTTCACGGCTCCGAACTCGGCTTTTCTCGCTATTGTTGCCGCCCCGTACACGGGCGTCATCAACCAGGAAGTTGCAGAGGCAGCGGGGGCTGCAGCTGGAACCGACGCCGCGACGGCCGACTCGTCAGAAGAGTGGTTCCTCTCGAACTCGGCGGGCAGCGGCCCGTACACTCTCGCGGGTTACGAGTCCGGTCAGTCGATCGAACTCACGCGCAACGATGAGTTCTGGGGCGAGAAGCCGACCTTCCCGTCGGTGCTCATCAACGAGGTGACCGACTCGAGCTCGCAGCTTCAGCAGCTGCAGCAGGGTGACGTCGACATCGCAATGCAGATCTCTCCCGACTCGATCGCTCAGCTAGAGGGCAACGCAGCGATCACAACGGAGCTCGTCGACTCGTTCAACTACGTCTACCTCATGCTCGCCCCTGGGGCCACGGGCGGGGAGGTTCTCGACGACCCGAAGGTGCGCGAGGCGATCAAGTACGCGATCAACTACGACAAGGTCATCGACGCGACTGTTGCAGGCAAGGGCAAGACGCAAGCTTCGCCGATTCCGAACGGTTTCGAAGGAAGCGAGGGGCTCGAAGAGCCCGCGTACGACCCCGAGAAGGCGAAGCAGCTGCTCGAAGAAGCCGGTCTCGGCGACGGATTCACGATCACCTCGGCCTACCCGAAGTTCGCGGTCTATGGCGTCGACTTCGACGTCATGATGCAGAGCATTCAGCAAGACCTGGTTGAGGTCGGCATCGACCTCGAGCTCAAGCCGCTCGACTACTCGCAGTGGGCAGAGACTCTCGGCACACCCGATGCCAGCGCGATCACGACCGTGTACTTCGCTCCCGACCACATGGACTCGAGCCAGTACGTCTCGTACTTCGGCATGCTGCCGACCGGCGCGTGGAGTGGAACAGCGAGCGTGGATGGCGCGGTGACGAACAAGGCCGAAGCAGATGGTCTGGCGCTCGCCCTCACCCAGAGCGGCGCTGACCGCGAGGCGACGTACAACGCTCTCGGCCAGGAGATGGCAGATGACCTGATCATTCTGCCGATCGTGAACCCGCAGCTCGTTCTCGCCCACGCGAGCGACGTGACCGGTGTCGCATACAGCCCGTGCTGCAACCTCGACCTTGCAACACTGGGTCTTAAGTAACAACTAACCAAGGGGTGGGCCCGCGCGAGCGGGCCCACCCGCTTAGAGGTAACAATGCAACGTTTTCTTCTCAAACGCATAGCGATAATGCCGCTGCTCCTTCTCGGAGTTGTGACTATCGCCTTCGTCATCTCCCGGCTGCTGCCAGCCAACCCGATCGCGTCGATCGTCGGCCAGCGCAACCTCGGCAACGAGACAATCGTCGCCGCCGCCGAGAAGAAATGGGGGCTCGACCAGCCCCTCATCGTGCAGTACTTCAACTACATCGGCAACCTGTTTACGGGTGACCTGGGCACCTCGTTCGTCACGAAGTCGCCCGTTCTCTCTGACCTCGCCGACCGACTGCCGGCAACACTCGAGCTCACGATCATGGCGCTGGTGATCGGCGCGGTAGGCGGCATCCTTCTCGGTGTTATCTCGGCCGCTCGCAAAGACAAGCTGCCCGACCACCTCAGCCGCCTTTTCGCGCTTGTTGGTTCGTCGCTTCCGATCTTCTGGACCGGCCTTCTTTTTCTCTTCGTCTTCTACGCGCAGCTCGGAATCGCCGCCGGCCCCGGCCGCCTCACCGCTCGCGTTATCCCGCCCAACCACGTCACCGGTTTCTACACAATCGACGCGCTGCTTGTGGGCAACCCGGCACTCTTCTGGGACGCCTTCGTGCACCTTCTGCTGCCGGCGTTCATCATGGGCTGGGGTCTGATGGGCACGATCAGCCGGTTGGTGCGGGCATCCATGCTCGACGAACTCGGCGCCGACTATGTGCGCACGGTTCGCGCGAAGGGTGTCAGCGAGGGCCAGGTGCTGCGCGGTCACGTGTTGCGCAACTCGCTCACGCCGGTCGTCACGGTGCTCGGCTTCGCCTTCGGAACCCTTCTTATGGGCGCCGTGCTCGTTGAGACGATCTTCTCCTGGAACGGCATCGGCTCCTACGCGGTCGACGCCACCCGCGCGCTCGACTACCCCGCCATCAACGGTGTGAGCCTGCTCGGCGGCGCCGTGTTCCTCATCGCCAACCTCGTGACCGACGTTACCTACGCCCTGGTCGACCCGAGAGTGAGACTCAAATGACCATCGCCGTATCCCCATCTCTGTTCAACCAGGCCAGAAAATCGGCATGGATGCGACCACAGATGCTCTTCGCGTACATCGTTCTCGGTCTCTGGCTCTTCGTCATTCTCGGCGTGCAGTGGATCGCCCCCTACGACCCACTCGCCTCAACCGGCGTGCGCCTCACTCCCCCGTCGGGCGAGCACCTGCTCGGCACCGACTCCCTCGGGCGTGACGTCTTCAGCCGAACTCTGTACGGCGCTCGCGAGTCGCTTCCCATCGCTCTCGCGGCGATCCTCGCCGCGGTACTCATCGGTTGCGCGCTCGGAGCCATCGCCGGATTCTTCGGTGGCCTCGTCGACAACATCATCATGCGGTTCGCCGACATCACTATGGCGTTCCCGGCGATCTTGCTCGCGATGGCCGTTGCCGCAGCCCTCGGCCCCGGCCTACAGAACGCGCTCATCGCGATCGTCGCGGTCTGGTGGCCGATCTACGCCCGCCTCACTCGAGGACAAGTTCTGTCGATCAAACAACGCGAACACGTCGAGGCGGATGCCGCGATCGGCAGTGGCCGTTGGCGCACGCTCGGCAAGCACATCCTGCCCCACTCTGCGACGCCCATCATGGTCAACGCCACGATGGACCTCGGCCAGATCATTCTCCTGGTCGCGTCGCTGAGCTTTCTCGGACTCGGTGCCCTACCCCCGTCGCCCGAGTGGGGCGCGATGATCACCGACGGCGCGAAGAACTTCTACCAGCCGTGGGTTGCTGCGGCGCCTGGGTTGGCCATGGTCACGGTGACTCTGGCCGTCAACTTCTTGGGCGATGGGTTGCGCGATGCGTTTGATGTGAAGGGGCGGCGGTAACCCCGCTTCGCCCAGCGCGCTTGAGTCTGCGCTGAAATATGCGCCTCGGTACTCTGCCTGAAGCGAAAGCCCAACAGACTCAATGCCATTGTGCTTGCGCAATTGCGACCAGCTATATCTTCGAGCCAGGCTCATCATTACTGTGTACCCATGGCCGCTCCCGCAAACTGGTATCCCGAACCCAACACTTCTAACCTGCGATGGTGGGACGGCGCCAATTGGACAGAGCACCGCGCGCCTAACCCGCAGATGCAGAGCACGGGGGCGCCGCCAGCGAACGCCATCTCTCCGGCAACTCCGCACGAAATCAGACAGCCACCGTCCATATCGGAGCCTGCGGCAGCCCCAGCGCTTGGTTCCGCGGCCCGGGTCGACCGCGTGCCGAAGCCGCTCAAACCGATTGAGAAGATGTGGAAGCGCGATGCTCGGGCATACGCGACAGCGTTAGAAGCAGAGAACGAGACACTTCGCGCTTTGGTGGACAAGCACGGACTTCGCGAGTTCGGTGAAATTGACGCTTACCGAGCGAGGGTCGAGCAAGAACTCGAATTGTCTCGAAACGCTCATGAGCAAGCGCGCATAGCCACCGAAACATCGTTGAATTCTTTGCGGACCCAGGTTGCTGAGACGACAGCGGAGATCCAGCGTGTTCAGTCACAACTAATTGACGTAAATGCCACGGCTGAGCTGCAGGAAGTCGGGTTGTTCGACTTCGAACACCCGGCGCAGAGTTCAGCCGAACTCGCATCTCAGCTCGAGCAGGTGCGCTATGAAATCAAGAATAGAATTCGCGACAAGACTGCGGTACTGACCACGACTAGCTTCACATTCAATAACTCCGAAGCCCAGGGCCGCAAGTTTGTGAATGACATGAGCAAGGTGCTCCTCCGTGCATATAACGCAGAAGCAGAGAATGCCATCAAGGCGACCCGCGCAGGCAATCTTGCCGTAGCGCAGAAGCGATTGACTACGGCCGCCGAACAGATCGCGCGCAGCGGCGCAATGATCGATTTGCGGGTCGAGGCCAGCTACCACGGTCTTCGGCTAAGGGAGATCGCTCTCGCCAACGACCACTTACGCGTCCTAGCTCGCGAGAAGGAACTAGAACGTGACCGTCGCGCAGAGCTGCGCGAACAGGCCAAGGCGGAGGCCGAACTCCGTAAGGCCAAGGAAACGTTAGAGAAGGAAAAATCTCACTATTTGTCGACTCTCGCGGCGCTCGAAGCCAATGGCGACGCCGAGGGTGCGGATCGAATGCGCGCGAAACTCGAGGACGTCGAACGTGCGCTTGTCGACGTGGACTACCGCGCCGCGAACATTCGAGCTGGCTATGTCTACGTGATCTCGAACATTGGTGCGTTCGGGGAACGCATGGTGAAGATCGGAATGACGCGAAGGCTCGAGCCGATGGACCGTGTCAACGAGCTGGGCGACGCGTCAGTACCTTTCCGATTTGATGTTCACGCGTTGTTCTTCGCTGATGACGCTGTCGGAGTAGAGACAATGCTGCATCAAACTTTTGCACCTCAGCGGGTCAACAAGGTCAACCTCCGAAGGGAGTTTTTCTACACCACGCCAGACGAGGTGCTCGCGGCATTGAAGTCGCACGCTATCGAAGTTGTTGAGTACGCAGTTGCGCCAGTGGCTGAGGAGTTTCGGGCGAGCGGCGTTCCCGCCTGAACCCAAACCCTTCGCGAACGTCGAGTGGAACTTGAGGTCGCGACAAGCTCGAACGGCAATACCGCGAAAGACCGCCCGCGTAGCAGCACGAGCGTGCTCAAACGCCGGGTCTCGGCTTCGCTCGACCTGGTTTCGACAAGCTCAACCACCGGACAGGGCGCGCACGCGAAGGCCCGCCCGCGTAGCAGCGCGAGCGGGCGGCCGACGGGCGCGGGGAGGTTAGAGCCGCGCCGTCGGGTCTGGGATCGCCGCCAGCAGGGCTCGCGTGTACTCGTGCTGGGCGTCGTCGAAGATTTGCTCGGGGGTGCCGCTCTCCACGATCTCGCCGAGGCGCATCACGTGCACCTGGTCGGCGACCTGCCGCACGACGGCGAGGTCGTGGCTGATGAAGAGGTAGCTGAGTCCCATCTCATCCTGCAGGCGGGTCAACAGGTCGAGGATCTGCGCCTGCACCAGCACGTCGAGCGCCGACACGGCTTCGTCGAGCACGATGAGTTCTGGCTCGAGGGCCAGTGCACGAGCGATCGCGACTCGCTGGCACTGGCCACCCGAGAGTTCGTGGGGTCGGCGGTCAAGGAGCTCGGGCGGAAGCGCGACCTGGTGGGCGAGCTCGAGAACGCGAGCCTGGCGCGACTCCTTAGTGCCGATCTTGTGCACCTCGAGCGGCTCCGCGATTGTGGCGCCGACCGTAAAGAGCGGGTCGAGCGACGCGAACGGATTCTGAAACACCGGCTGCACACTGCGCGTAAAGGCAACGCGGGCGGCCCCCTTGAGCCCCGCGACATCCACCCCGTTGTGATCAATGCGTCCGGATGTCGCGCCCTCCAGCCCGAGCACAAGGCGAGCCGTTGTGCTCTTGCCCGATCCGCTTTCGCCGACGATCGCCACGGTCTGCCCGCGCGGGATATTGAAGGTCGTGTCTTTGACGGCCGTGAACGCGCGCTTGGGCTTCCACGCGCTGTCGCGCACGCGGTACTGCTTGTTGAGGTTTGTGATCGTGATGACATCGCCCCCGGCACCCTGGTGGCGCACGCGCGTCGTCGGCTTGTGGCTGGTGAGGCTCGGGGCCGCGTCGAGAAGTCGCTTGGTGTACTCGTGCTGAGGATTCAGAAGGATGTCGCGGGCCGGGCCATGCTCGACGATGTCGCCGCGGAACATAACAAGAACGTCGTCCGCACGCTCGGCCGCGAGACCGAGGTCGTGCGTGATCATCACAACCGAGGTGCCCATGCGCTCGGTGAGCAGCGCGAGCTGGTCGAGCACCTGGCGCTGCACCGTGACGTCGAGCGCGGAGGTCGGCTCGTCGGCGATGAGCAGGCGGGGTTCGCACGCGAGTCCGATGGCGATGAGCACGCGCTGGCGCATTCCACCGGAGAACTCATGCGGAAACTGCGAGAACCGGCGCTCGGGCTCGGTGATGCCGACCATGGCGAGAAGCTCGATCGCCCTGGTGCGAGCCGCCTTGCCCGTTGCGTAGCCGTGCGTCTCGAGCACCTCGACGATCTGGGCACCAATGCGCAGCACCGGGTCGAGGTTCGACATCGGGTCTTGCGGAACGAGCCCGATGCCCGCGCCACGCACGTCGCGCATCGCGCGCTCAGAAAGTTTGGTGAGGTCGCGCCCCTCAAACATGACGGAGCCGGAGGCGATCGTCGCGTTGCTCGCGAGCAGGCGGTTGATCGCGGCGGCGAGCGTCGACTTGCCCGATCCGCTCTCGCCGACGATCGCGAGGGTGCGGCCAGCCCGCACCTCGAACGACGCGTTGCGCACGGCGGTGAACTCGCCCGCACTTGTGCTGAAGCTCACGGTGAGGTCGTTCACGGCGAGCAGCGGCGCGGTCACGCCATCAACGGGAGCGGTCTTCTCGAGGACGGCCTCTTTATTGGACATGAGTCCAAAATAAAGCGGGTGCGTTACCTGCGCGGTCACGTTCTGTTTCGGGTGCGTAAATTTCGGCTGCGGGGAGGCTGGGCGAGGTGGGCACCACCGTCGCGCCGCCCCGCTACACCCGCAACCGTGGAATGTGCTGGTCGAACACGAGGCTCGTGCGCGTCGAAGCAACAGAGGGGTGCGCCGAAAGGTTGTCGACGACAAACTGCCGCATGTGATCGGTGTCGCGAGTGGCAACGTGAATGATGAAGTCTTCTGCGCCACCGAGAAAGAACAGCTGCACAACCTCAGAGAGCTCGCGCATCTCGTCAGAGAACGCGGCGATAGTGTTGCGCGCTCCGACCCTGATGTTCACGCTGATGAGCGCCTCGAGGCCGAGGCCGAGGGCGCGCGGGTCGAGATCCGCGTGAAAGCCCCGCACAACACCGCGATCGATGAGCGACCGAACTCGCATGAGGCAGGTGGATGGCGCGATCCCGGCCTCTTCGGCCAGGCGCGCGTTCGAGATCCGGGCGTCATCCTGCAGCAGGCGCGCAAGTGTTGTGTCGATTTCGTCGAGAGGTTCCGGCCGAATGATCTGCGGTTGCGACATCCATTCGCTCCTAGTTTGTGAAGATTACGACGATCTTTGACGCCTACGCAGAATTATATGCGCGTGAAACCCACGCGAAACGAATCACTCCCAGAATTGGCGCAACAGTTTTTACGAAGGAGTCGCCATGCGCGTCGGAGTACCCACCGAGATCAAGAACAACGAGAACCGCGTTGCCCTCACGCCCGCGGGCGTTTTCGAGCTCACCAAGCGCGGGCACGACGTCGTCGTTCAATCGGGAGCCGGTCTCGGCGCGCAGATCACCGACGAGCAGTACACCGACGCCGGCGCGACGATGCTCGCCACGGCCGAAGAGATCTGGGGCACCGCCGACCTGCTGCTCAAGGTCAAGGAGCCCATCGCGAGCGAGTACCCGCTGATGCGCAAGGGCCAGATCCTCTTCACCTACCTGCACCTCGCCGCGTCGAAGCCGTGCACCGACGCACTGCTGACCTCGGGCACCACCTCGATCGCTTACGAGACGGTGCAGCTGCCCGACCGCAGCCTCCCCCTACTTTCCCCGATGAGCGAGGTCGCCGGTCGACTCTCGGCTCAGGTCGGCGCCCACCAGCTCATGAGCTCGAATGGCGGCGGCGGGATCCTGATGGGCGGCGTCCCCGGCACGGCGAAGGCAAAGGTCGTTGTGATCGGGGGCGGCGTCGCCGGCGAGCACGCCGCGGCGAACTCGCTCGGCATGGGGGCGGAGGTCACGGTTGTCGACCTGTCGATTCCGCGCCTGCGCCAGCTCGAGGGCCAGTACGTCGGGCTCAAGACGGCGGTCAGCACAAGCTACGCGATTGCGGCTCTCGTCAAAGAGGCAGACCTCGTCATCGGCTCCGTGCTCATTCCGGGAGCAGCTGCGCCCAAGCTCGTCACCGACGCGATGGTCTCCACGATGAAGCCGGGCAGCGTTCTCGTCGACATCGCGATCGACCAGGGCGGATGTTTCGAAGGCAGCCGCCCGACGACCCACGATGAGCCCACCTTCAAGGTGCACAACAGCACCTACTACTGCGTCGCGAACATGCCCGGCGCCGTCTCGCAGACGAGCACACAGGCACTCACCAACGCGACGCTCCCCTACGTGTTGCTGCTCGCCGACAAGGGCTGGCGCGACGCGATCGCCGCGAACGCCGCACTCGCCAAAGGTCTCAGCACGCACGACGGCGAGCTGTACAGCCACGAGGTCGCTGTCGCTCTCGGATACGAGTCGCGCGTTCTCTAAGAGCGGCGGTCGGAGTCGAGGTCGATGTTGACCCGCCCCCGATAGATGCCCTTGTCACCATCACCGGCGAGCGGTGCGGGAGCCGGCAGAATCGTCTGCCGGTCGAACTCGGCCTGGGTCTCGTGCCGCGTCGGGTGAAAGACTTCGTCGCCGATGCCGGCTATGCCACCGGAACCGCTCGAGCGGCTCTTGTTCGACAGATCGATCCAGCCGAAGTGTTGCGCCACAAAAAGTGCGATGCACACGAGCACCACGACCCCGAAGACGATCCACCCATTCACTCCCCCAGTTTAGGGGGCAGAATGACCGCGCACCGGGAGAACCACGGGTCGCCCGCCCTGTTCGCGAATCTCGACCTCGAGCCCATAGACCTCTGACACGATCGCCGCGGTCAGAACCTCAGTCGGCGTACCGACGGCGCGCAGCGAGCCGCGCGCGATGAGGGCGATGCGGTCGGCGTAGGCCGCAGCAAGCGAGAGGTCGTGCAGCACAACAACAACCGCGACCCCCTGGGCGGCGAGCGATCGCGCGGTTGCCATCACGTCTTCCTGGTGCTTGAGGTCGAGGGCTGCGGTCGGCTCATCGAGAAAAACGGTCGGCGTGCGCTGCGCAAGCACGCGGGCGAGCGAGACGCGAGCCTTTTCTCCTCCGGAGAGCGACGTGTACCGGCGCGCAACGAGGTGCGCGACATCCGTCGCCCTAATTGCAGCTTCGATCGCCTCTGGGTCGTCTTCGCGCAACGGCGTGCGCTCCCACGGGCTGCGGCCCATCGTCACGACCTCGGTGACCGTAAACGGAAAGCTCACCTGGTTTTCTTGCGTCAGAACGCTGCGATTGCGGGCGAGCTCAAGAGCCTTATATGACCGGATGTCGCGGCCCCCGACCGCAACATCGCCCGAGTCTGCACGCGCATCCCCGCTCAGTACCGACAGCAGAGTCGACTTGCCCGCACCGTTCGGCCCCACGAGGGCGAGCACCTCGCCCGCCACAATGTCGATGCTCACGTTCTTCAGAATCGCGGCGCCGTCAATCGCGAGCGAAACACCCGTCGCGCTGATTGTTGTGGTCATGCCCAACCTCCGCTGCGCTTGCGCTGCCGGTAGAGCAGGTAGAAGAAGAATGGCCCACCGATGAGAGACGTCAGCATGCCAATGGGCAGGTCGGCGCCGCTCACGATCGTGCGGGCGAGAAGGTCGGCGAGGGTCAACAGCGCACCACCACCGACGGCACTCGCGAGAATCAGATAGCGGTGCCCCGGCCCGATGATCATTCGGATGAGGTGGGGAATCACGAGACCGACAAAGGCGATGATTCCGCAGAAGGCGACGGCGACTCCGGTGAGGAGCGCCACAAGAATAATCGAGCCGATGCGCAGGGCTTCGACGTTGACTCCGAGGTGCCGCGCGTTGCGCTCACCGAGCGCGAGCAGGTCGTAGCGGCGCGAGAGAAGCATCGCGGCGACAAGGCCAGCGACCGTCACGACCGCGACGATGAGCACCTCGTTCCACAGCGAGCCGTTGAGCGAGCCGAGCTGCCAGAAGACGACCTGTTCGCGGCTCGCGGTGTCACCGACGAAGAGAAGAAACGCGAGGCCGGCGCCGGCAAAGGCGTTGATCGCGATTCCGGTGAGCAGAAGCGTGACGACCTCGGTGCGCCCGTTGGCGCGCGAGACGAAGTAGACGAGCAGCGTCGCGAGCAGGCCGCCGGCGAAGGCGAGCAGGGCGATCGACCACAAGCCGAGCGCCGTGATTCCGAACACGATGGCGGCCGAGGCACCGAGGGCTGCACCCGACGAGACACCGACAACACCGGGCTCGGCAAGCGGGTTGCCGAAGATCGCCTGCATCACCGCGCCGGCCACGGCGAGCGCGGCACCCACGGCGAGGCCCATAACTATGCGCGGAAAGCGCACAACCCAGAGTGTCGCCTCAACGATCTGGTCGGTCGGCGCCCAGGGGTTCTGAATGCCGACGGCGCGCAGCAGCGACCCCACGACCTCGCTCGACGCCACGGGCAGCTGCCCGGTGACCGACGAGAGAATGATCGCCGCAACGAGAATAATTGCGAGGCTCGCCGAAAGTACGGCCCCGCGGGCGAGTCGACTCACGGAACGCGCTGCAGCCAGTCCTCGGTGCCAAACTTCGTGGCAACGAGGGCCTCCGCGGCGGCGAGCTCGTCGGCGGTTATCTCATCGGGCGAGCTTCCGTAGAGACCCGTGAACGTTGTCATCATGCGCTCGATGATCTCGGCACGGCTCAGACCGGTCTGGCTGCGTAGCGGGTCGACACGCTTTGCGGCGCTCTTTGCGCCCTTGTCGCTCATCTTCTCTCGGCCGATGCGCAGCACCTGCACCATCTTCTCGCCGTCCATGTCGTAGCTCATCGTGACGTGGTGCAGCACAGCGCCATTGCCGAGGCGCTTCTGCGCGGCACCGCCGATCTTGCCGGTGGGCGAGGTGATGTCGTTAAGCGGCTGATAGGTCGCCTCGATGCCGAGCGACTTGAGGGCGGTGATTACCCACTCGTCGAGAAACGCGTACGAGTCGGCAAACGTCATGCCGTGCACGAGGTCGCCGGGCGCGTAGATCGAATAGGTGATGACCGAGCCGGCCTCCATAAACATCGCGCCACCGCCGCTAATGCGGCGAACGACGTCGAAGCCGAACTTCTCGGCGTTCTCGAGGTCAACCTCGTTGCGCAGTGACTGGAAGCTGCCGATGACAACGCCGGGGTTGTTCCACTCCCAGATGCGCAGGGTGGGCTTGCGGCGACCGGCGCCGACCTCTTCAGCGAGCACCTGGTCGAGAGCCATCTGCAGCACCGGTGGGTACGCCGCACCGTGGATGAGCTGCCAGTCGTAGTCTTTCCACGACGTTGCCCGCTGCAGTGCTCGACGCACGGCAGTCGCAACGCCCTCTGCGCTGAAACCGAGCATTGTTGTGCCGTCAGACAGCGCGTTTTTGATCGCAGACGCTATGCCCGCTGCATCCACGTCTGAAGAAAGGCCGTTGACTGCACCGTTGATCTCATCGAGCGCTGTGTCGGGTTCGAGAAAGAAGTCACCAGCCAGTCGAAAGTTGGCGATGCGTGACTCGACAACGTCGAAATCGACGACGACGAGCTTGCCGCCGGGAACCTTGAACTCACCGTGCATGATTACTCCTCGTTGCGCGAATACCGCAGCTTCAAGGGTATCTAACTCGCGCTGGTAACTCTGGCGAGGCGCCGGTCAATCCAGCCGATGAGATCGACGATCACCTCGTCGCGGTTTGTCTCGTTGAACACCTCGTGCCGAGCCTCGTTGTAGACGACAACCTTGACGTCGCTCAGGCCACCCCGCGTGAGGTACGACTCGGCGAGCTTCTCGACGCTGCGTTCGCCCCCGAGCGAGTCTTCGCTGCCGATGACGATAAGAAGAGGAACGTCGGCCGGCATCGGCTTGTTCGGCACGCCAAAGAGGCGAAGTCCGTCGACCACGCCAAAGAGCTTGAGCGCGTCGGCGTAGAAGGTCAGCGGGTCTTCGACAAACGCCGAGACGACCGCGGGGTCACGGCTCAGCCATTCAAAACCGGTGGTGCCGAGGTGCTTGTGCTTCGCGTTGAGGTTGCCGCCGTTCATCCAGCGCGGGGTGCGGTACGCCGTGCCGCTCAGCACAACCGCCGCGAAGTCGCCGATGTGCTCGTTGATGAGGCGCTGCCCCATGAGCGACCCCCACGAGTGGCCGAGAAAAACTATCGGTACCGCGGGGTTCTCTGACTGGATGATGCCGGTGAGCTGGTGCAGGTCTTCGGTTGCCGCGCGCAGTCCGCCGGCGCCGAGCTTGCCGAGCTTCGAGTGGTCGCCAGCATTCTGGTCGAGACCGGTCTGGCCGTGCCCGCGGTGATCGTCGGCGTAGACCGAGATGCCCGCCTCGACGAACGCCTGCGCGAGAGCCTCGTAGCGGGTGGCGTACTCGCCGAGACCGTGCGCAACCTGCAGCACAGCACGCGGGTTCTTGGCCGGCCACACGTAGTAGTGCACCGTCACACCCTGCGCATCAACAAAACTGTGGTTCTCGCGAGTTACTGGCACCGTTGCCTCCTTGATACGGCAATAGTAGTGCGGTCACCCCGCGCGGAAGGCCTCGACCTGCTCCCGCGTCGGTAGGGCCGCGCGGGCTCCCAGCGCCGTCGTCGCCATCGCGCCGACCGCTGCCGCGAAGGCGAGGGCCTCGTCGATCGAATCTCCAGCGGCGATGGATGTCGCGAGCGCCCCGTTGAAGGCATCGCCAGCGCCGGTCGTGTCAACGGGCTGCACGTCGTACGCAGGCTGCGAGTGCTCCGGCTCGCCCTGGCGGTAGAGGCTCGCACCATCGCCACCGCGCGTCACGATGACCGTGTCAACGCCCGCGCTGTGCAGGTCATCGACGCTGCCGAGCACCGCGAGCTCGGTCTCGTTGGGGGTAAGAATCGTTGTGTTCGCGAGAAGTTCGGCGGGCAGCGGCTGGGCCGGCGCGGGGTTGAGAATGAAGGTCCAGCCACGCTCTTGCGCAATGCGCGACCACTCGAGCACCGTCTCGAGCGGAACCTCGAGGCACGCCAGAACGACTGCCGCGCCATCCATTGTTTCGGCGATGCCTCTCGCGTCACTCGCCGCCACTCGCCCGTTGGCCCCTGGCGCGATGATTATCGAGTTCTCGCCGCTGTCGTCGATGAGCACCGCGGCGACGCCGGTTGCGCCATCGACGCGCTTGAGATGGTCGAGCCCCACCCCTCGAGTGGCGAGGTCGTCGTATGCCTGGTCGCCAAAGGCATCCGTGCCGACGGCCGCAACGAACTGCACTCTCGCGCCGAGAGTTGCGGCTGCCGAGGCCTGGTTCGCGCCCTTGCCACCGGGCATAACAACAAAGTCGCGGCCCGAGATCGTCTCGCCGGGCAGCGGGAGGGCGCTGAGGCCGGTGAAGACGAGATCCATGTTGACAGAGCCGACCACGATGACGTTCATCCTGTGATTATGCCCTGTCGAGTTTCATTAGCAAGGCTAATTACCTATGCTAATGAGCGTGGCTAACGATCTTCCGCAAGACCTGCGACTCATCATTCAGCGCCTCTCGCGCCGGGTGCGCTTCGAGCGCACCGAAGACGAGATCACCGACGGCCAGCGCTCGGTGCTGTTTCACCTGTTCGGAGACGGAGCCCAGACGCTCGGCGAACTCAGCGCGCGCGACCGCGTCTCGCCGCCATCGATGAACCGCACGGTCAACGCTCTCGTGGCGCTCGAGCTCGTCACGCGAGTGGCGTCATCGACTGACGCGCGCAAGGTATCGATCGACCTGACGCCCGCGGGCCGCGCCCTTGTGCAAGAGACCCGTCGCAAACGTGACGCGTGGTTCTCGGCACGCATCGCTCGCCTTACCCCTGCGCAACGCGCCGTTCTGGCCGAGGCCGCGCCGATCCTTCGGGAGCTCGCCGACAGTTGAGTGCAATGTTCCGGTCGCTCCGCGGCTTCAATTACCGCATCTGGTTCGCCGGTGCACTTGTGTCGAACGTTGGCACGTGGATGCAGCGAACCGCCCAAGACTGGATAGTGCTCACCGAGCTCACCGACAACGACGCCGTCGCGGTGGGCATCACCATGGCGCTGCAGCTTGGTCCGCAACTGTTGCTCGTGCCCTGGTCGGGCTACATCGCCGACCGCTTCGACCGCCGCAAGCTTCTCATCGCGACCCAGGTGACGATGGCCCTGCTCGGTGCCGCGCTCGGAATTATGGTTGTGCTCGGAGTTGCCGAACTCTGGCACGTCTACGCGTTCGCACTAGCCCTCGGAATCGCGTCGGCCATTGACGCCCCGGCGCGCCAGGCGTTCGTCTCAGAGCTCGTCTCCGAGAAGAACCTGCCCAACGCAGTGGCCCTCAACTCGGCGTCGTTCAACGCCGCGCGGCTCATCGGCCCCGCCGTCGCCGGAATCCTCACCGTCGCGGTCGGCGCCGGTTGGGTGTTCTTGATCAACGCGTTCACCTTCGCCGCGACGCTTGTGTCACTCGGCCTGCTGCGACGGAGCGAGTTGCGGGCTGCCCCGCGCGCGCCACGGGGTCCGGGTCAGCTCGCCGACGGATTCAGGTACGTGGCCAGGCGCGCCGACATCCTTGCCGTTATGGCGGTTATTTTTATCGTCTCGACCTTCGGAATGAACTTTCCGATCTTCTCGTCGACAATGGCGAGCGTCGAGTTTCATCACGGCGCCGGTGAGTTCGGGCTTCTGTCGTCGGTGCTCGCGATCGGCTCGGTCACCGGTGCGCTGCTCGCCGCGCGCCGGGAGCGACCGCGCATTCGGGTCGTTGTGCTGTCGGCCGCGGCCTTTGGCGTCTCGTGTCTGATAGCCGCGGTGATGCCGACGTTTGAGACTTTTGCGATCTCGCTCATCCTCGTCGGGTTTACGGCCATCACGCTCATGACCACCGCGAACGGGGTAGTTCAGACGACAACGAGCCCCGTGATGCGCGGTCGGGTGATGGCCCTGTACCTCGCGATCTTCGTCGGCGGAACTCCACTCGGCGCACCCGTCGTCGGCCTCGTCGCGAACGAGTTCGGCCCGCGCTGGGCACTCGGCCTCGCCGCGATCGCGGGCTTCGTCGCGGCGGGCGTCGGAATCATCTGGATCATGGTCTCGAAAGACCTGCGCCTGCGCTTTGTGCGCCGACGCTTCAGGGTCGTTCCGCGCAGCGACAAGCGCGCCCGCGCCGAAGAAGAGCTCGCTCTCGACGAGACGGTGGCGCGGCGGGCCTAGGGGTTTGCCGCTTGCCAGGCCTCACGCGTCAGGCGCTCGAGCACGTCGAGGTCGATCGCATCGAGGCGCTTCACGTAGACGCACGCGACGCTCGTAGTGTGCGGGCCGAGTTCGACAAGGTCTGGGTGGTTCGGGTCGATTCCGTACAGGGTCAGCGCGCTCTTGCGGGGAGAGAAACCGACGTCGAACCAGTCGTTGGTGCCGAGCGAGTTTGTGAGCGAGGTCGATCCGAAACCGACCATCGTCGGCCCCCACATCACGGCGGGTTGGCCGGTCACCCGTTCCATAAGTGCCCGCAACACATGGCCTTCTTCGCGACGCCGAGCTGGCTCGACCGCGTCAAGAAACTCGGTGACGTTCTGGTCGGTGGGGCGCGTCTTCGGTGCTGCCATGGGGCCGATATTACCGCCGCCGTTCGTGGCGCGAAAGGTGCTCGCCCGTTCGACGCTGGCGGCTCGCGCAACCCGAGTCGCGACATCCATTCGCCGCCGTATCGTCGAAAACTGCTCCAACCACCCAAGTTTGGAGCAGTTTTCGACGGTTCTAGCTTTCGCGCGTGATCTCTACCTTGACGAACAGCTCGCTGCCGTAGGGGCCGGCGTAAACGCCGCGCAACGGGGGCACGTCGTTGTAGTCGCGACCGCGGCCGACCGTCACGTGACGGTCGCCGATGTCGATGAGGTTGGTCGGGTCGAAGCCGCGCCACTCTCCGCAGAACCACTCGACCCACGCGTGCGACTCGCCCGCGATGGTCTCGCCGATCTCGGCCGACGGCTTCGGGTGCAGGTAGCCCGACACGTAGCGCGCCGGGATTCCGACCGAGCGCAACGCCCCGAGCGCGATGTGGGTGATGTCCTGGCAGACACCCTTGCGCACCGCCCAGGCTTCTTTGGCGGTGGATGTCACGGCTGTAACCCCGTGCATGTACTCCATTGCGTCGCCGATCGCCGTGCAGATCTCGAGCGCAGCACTGCACGGGTCAGTAGCCCGGCCAGCGATCTCGGCCGCTATTGCGAGCACATCGTCGGGCGGAGACGTGCGACGCGTCTGCGCCGTCTGCTCGATGTACGAGGTGGCCTTTTCTGCCGCGACCGAGAGGTCATCCCACGAGAGCGACTGGTTGTCGTGCAGGCGCGGGCGCACCTCGACGAGGCTGTTCGCGGTGAGCGAGAGTTCTTTGTGCGGCGTGAGAATCTCGAACGACGAGACGCGCGAGCCCCAGTAGTCGACGTACTGGTGCTGGCTCGAGATCGGCAGAATTTCGAGGTTCGAGTAGAGCACAAGCTGTCCATCAGACGAGATGGGAAGCATACGGGCCTCGTTGTACGAGGCGGTGACGTCTCCCCCGTAGTGAAAACCGGTCATGTGCCTGATACGTAGGCGGTTCACGAGCTCTCTCCCACCCAGCTTGGTGCGGCATTTGTTGGGAAGTATCGCTGGCGGATCGCCTCCGACGCAGCACTCGTTGCGAGCTGCACGTTGTCCATGTGACGCGGCAGGTCTTCGAGGATGTCTGCGATGGGCCGGTACTCAAGCTCGCTGCGGATCTGGCCGAGCAGTCGCTGCGCCTGGTCAGAAACTCCGACGCGGTCGGCACGCGGCTCGATCTCGCGCATGCAGGCCTCTGCGCGCGATACGGAGAACAAGATCGACCGCGGAAAGAGTCGGTCGAGCAGCAAAAACTCGGCGGCGTTGCGCGCGCTCGGCACACCGCGGTAGGTGCGCAGGTAGGCCTCGTAGGCGCCACAGCTGCGCAAGATGGTCGTCCACGACGGGCCAGAGGCCTCGGTGAGCGATCGGGTGGCGAGCAGTCGCGCGGTCATATCCGCGCGCTCGATCGACCGACCGAGGGTGAAGAACTGCCAGGCCTCGTCACGACTCGTCGCGCTCTCGATGATGCCGACGGCGAGGGCACTGCGTTCGCGCACCCACCCGAAGAACTCGTGAACCTTGTCGCTCGACACCTTGCGGGGCATACGCGCGCGGGTTGTGTTGAGGCACTCCCAGAGTTCGGTCGAGACGATCTCGCGAGCGCGGCGGGCGTTCTCGCGCGCGGCTCCGAGCGAATACGCGATGGATGCCGGTTCTGAACGATCGACAGCGAGGATGCTCAGCACATCCTGACGGGTAAGAACCTGGTCAACGGGGGCCTCTGATCCCATAACGCTCAGCAGGGAGCGGCAGGCGAGGTCTTCTTCGATCCACGGGTCTTCGAGCAGCAGCTGCAGGTGCACGTCGAGGATGCGCGCCGTGCCGTCGGAACGCTCAATGTAGCGCCCGATCCAGAACAGTGATTCGGCGATGCGGCTCAGCATGATGAATCCTTGGTGGTTGAGACCTCGGCAGGCTCGGTCTGATCTCGACGGGCTCGATCACCGGTGGCTGGGCGTGTCGAAACCACGCTGCGCTCGACCACCGAATGTGACTGTTGCTGCTGCTCCTGCTGCCCGTGGCCGAGGGGCCGGTCTTCGGGACCGTGGTCTTGAAGGTGCTCTGCCGTGATGATCGGAATCGACGAGGTGTTCGCGGCCTGATCGGCAACGAGCCCCTGGATGCTGTGGCGCGAGACCTGCAGCGGGTCGAGTCCGACAACCCAGGTGTCTTTCGAGCCGCCGCCCTGCGAGCTGTTGACGACGAGCTCGCCCTCGGGCAGCGCGACGCGGGTGAGGCCGCCCGGCAGCACCCAGATGTCTTTGCCGTCGTTGACAGCGAACGGCCGCAGGTCGGCGTGACGCGGGCGCATCCCGTCGTCAACAAGCGTCGGGATCGTCGACAACTGCACAACCGGCTGCGCGATCCACCCACGCGGGTCGGCAATCAGTCGCTGGCGCAGATCTTCAAGCTCTGACTTGGATGCCGCGGGGCCGACCACAAGGCCCTTACCGCCCGACCCGTCGACGGGCTTGACCACGAGCTCGTCGAGACGATCGAGCACCTCTTCGAGTGCGCCCTTGTCTTCGAGGCGCCAGGTGTCGACGTTCTTAAGAATGGGTTCTTCGCCGAGGTAGTACTTGGTGAGATCGGGAAGGTACGTGTAGACGAGCTTGTCGTCTGCAACACCGTTGCCGACAGCGTTCGCGATCGTGACGTTGCCGAGGCGCGCGGCGAGCATAAGGCCGGGGCTACCGAGCATCGAGTCGGCGCGAAACTGCAGCGGGTCGAGAAACTCGTCGTCGACGCGACGGTAGATGACGTCGACACGGGTCGGTCCGCTCGTTGTGCGCATAAAGACCTTGCCGCCCGAGCAGAACAGGTCGCGACCCTCGACGAGTTCGACACCCATCAGGCGGGCGAGCAGCGTGTGCTCGAAGTACGCGGAGTTGTAGACACCCGGCGTGAGCACAACAACGTTGGGGTCGTCGACGCCCTCGGGGGCCGAAGCGCGAAGCGCCTGCAGAAGCTTGTGCGGGTAGTCGCCGACGGGGCGAACGCGCATGGAGACAAACAGCTCCGGAAGGGTCTGGGCCATAACCCGGCGATTCGAGATGACGTAACTCACGCCAGAGGGAACACGCACGTTGTCTTCGAGAACGCGCCATCCACCCTTCTCGTCTCTGATCAGGTCGATTCCGGAGACCTGGATTCGCACTCCGTTAGCTGGCTCGATTCCGGCAGCCTCGCGGTGAAAGTGACTCGACGACGTGATGAGCTTGGCGGGGATAACTCCGTCGCGCACTGCCTCTTGCTTGCCGTAGATGTCGGCGAGAAAGGCCTCGAGGGCGCGAACACGCTGCTTGATTCCGGCTTCGACCTCGAGCCACTCAGCCTGCGCGATAACGCGCGGTACGGCGTCGAGGGGGAAGGGACGCTCTTCTCCCGCGAAGTCGAAGGTCACACCCTGCGCAAGGTACGAGGCCCCGAGTGCTTCGGTTCGACCACGCAACTCTTCTTGCGTCATCTGCGCGAGCGCAGCGTGAATTTCTTTGTACGCGCTACGCGCGGTACCGGGGGTGGAGAACATCTCGTCGAAGGCAGTTGTGCCTCGCGAACGTGTGGACGTACCACCGTAGCCATCGAACAGGTCGCCCATTGCCCCAGCCTAGACGGCAGATGTTGCGGCGTTGTTTCGCGCCCGTGGCAGCGAGAGGCTACTGAATCGTGCCAAGCCGCGGCTCGCCGTAGGGAAGGTTGCTCATCACGTGCACGGCAACGGGAATCGCCAGAGCGTCGCCACGCAGCTCGTCGAGCCTAACGAGCGGTTCGCCAGCCGCGTGCATGTCGAGGTCTTGCTGGCTCGACCAGCGCTCGATGATGTAGACAGCCTCGCCGTCGGTGTGCACGGCGTACAGCTCGCAGCCCTGCTCTTTGTGAACGAGCGGGGTGATGACCTCGAAGGCATCGAGCACATCCTGCAGTCGGCCGGGCTTCGGGGTCTGGATGGCTACGACAACAACAGACATGCTGATTCCTTAGGGATTTCCGGTGCTTTCACGCACCACGAGTTCGGGCTTGAAGACAATCTGCTGCGGAGCGGCTTCGGGATTCGCGGCCTCCCAGAGCAGGATCTCTACAGCAGTCTGCCCGATGAGGGCGCTCGGCTGCCTAATCGACGAGAGCGGAACCGACGCCGCACGTGCGAACGCAATGTCGTCGTAGCCGATGACTGCAATGTCGCCGGGTACGTCGACGCCGCCGGTAGTGAGCGACTGGAGAAGACCGATCGCGATGAGATCGTTTGCCGCAAAGACCGCATCGGGACGTTCCGAGCGCGGCCGGGCGACGATACGGGCGCCGGCGTCTTTGCCGTTGTCGACGTCGAGGCTCGCGACCTGGATGACGTCGAGAGTGACACCGGGATGCTCGGCGATTGTGCGGCGGGCGCCCTCGAGACGATCGGCGATGTGGCCCAGCTCTTCGTGGGTGCCAACGAACGCGATGCGGGTGCGACCCTGCTCGATGAGGTGCTCGGCGGCGAGGAGTCCTCCAGCGAGGTCGTCGTCAGAAATCATGCTGAAGGTCGGGTCGACAACACCGCGACCGATGAGCACCACCGGAGTGCCGCGTCGTTTGAGCTGCACGAGTCGTTCGTGCACCTCGCCGTGCGGTGTGATGAGAATTCCCTGCACTCGCTGCTGCTCGTAGAGGTCGAGGTAGGCAGCCTGCCGCCCCGGATCGCTATCGCTGTTGCCGAGAGTCACCGAGAGTCGCTCGTCGGCAGCACGGCGCTCTGCGCCTCGCGCGACATCCGTAAAAAACGGGTTTTGCACATCGATAAGAACGAGCCCGATCGAGGCGCTTCGACCACTGCGCAGTTGGCGGGCCGCATCGTTGCGCACAAAGTCGAGCTCATCGATCGCGGCGAGCACACGATGCAGAATATGCTCGGATACCTTCTCCGGTCGATTCAAAACATTGGAGACCGTACCGACCGCAACGCCCGCGCGCTTTGCGACATCACGAACGCTTGCTGACACGTTCCACTCCTCGGGTCCGGCGCGAGCCGTACTCGTGCGTTAGTAAATAGTGTCAGCCAGATGGCGGATAGACCAGTCTTTCTAGTTGCCTGCCAGTTCGAGCACTCCATCGACGCGGCGCGGAATTCTCATCGGGTTCGATTCGACGAGTTCGCGGGGCAAGCTGGCCTCGGGGGCGTCTTGGTAAGCGATCGGCCGCAAGAACCTGCGCAAGGCAGTGACGCCGACCGAGGTGTGCTGCGACGTTGTCGCGGGCCATGGTCCGCCGTGGTGCTGTGCCCAGGCGACAGCGACGCCGGTCGGCCAGCCGCGAAAAAGCACCCGGCCGGCAACGCCGCTGAGGATGCGCACGATTTCTGTTGTGTCATCGCTCGACTCGGAATGCAGGGTGGCGGTGAGGGTTCCCTCGAGGCGGGCGAGACTCTCGAGAAGCTCGGTGTCGTCGCCGTAGGTCACCAGCACGGTGACCGGGCCAAACACCTCGGCGAGAATGTCGCTCGCGTGTTCGGCGAGAGTCGTCGCATCCACATTGATGATTGTGGGCTGCGCGCCCTCACCCTCGCCGGCCGAGAGCGCGGTCACGCCCTCGATCGAGAGAAGGTGGGCGAGGCCAGCCCTAAAACCTTCGTCGATCGATTCGGTGAGCAGACGCTGGCCGCCCGCGGGCGCGACGATCGACGCGGCGAGCGACGACCCGCGCGGAACGAACACAACGCCCGGCTTTGTGCAGAACTGCCCGGCGCCGAGCGAGAACGACGCGGCGAGACCCGAGGCAAGTTCGGGCCCGCGAGCGGCATCGGCGGCGCGCGTAACAACAACGGGGTTGAGGCTGCCGAGCTCGCCGAAGAAGGGGATGGGCGCGGGGCGAGCCGCGACAAGGTCGTGCAGCGCGCGGCCGCCACGCACCGAGCCGGTAAACGCGACACCAGAGATGCCGGCACTTTGCACGAGTTCGACCCCAGCGTCGTACCCGTCAACGAGGGCGAAGGTGCCCGCGGGAGCAGCAGCATCGGCGAGCGCGGCCGACACGATCGATGCCGTAAGCGCTGAGAGCCGCGCGTGCCCCGGATGCGCCTTGACGATCACGGGGCAACCCGCGGCGAGCGCAGATGCCGTGTCTCCGCCGGCGACCGAAAACGCAAAGGGAAAGTTGGATGCCGCGAACACGGCGATGGGGCCGATCGGCCTGAGCATCCGGCGCAGGTCTGGTCGCGGAGGCGTCGCGCTCGCGTCGGCGTGATCGATGGCGACCTCAAGGTATGAACCCTCGACGATCGCCGCGGCAAAGAGCCGCAACTGGCCGGTCGTGCGGCCCACCTCGCCGCGCAGGCGGTCACCACCGAGCGCCGTTTCTTCGTCGGCGACTGCAACGAGCGCGTCACGATTGGCGTCGAGCGCGTCGGCTATCGCTTCGAGCCACGTGGCGCGCTCGGCCGTGCTCGACTCGAGAAGAGGCACAACGGCCGCAGTTGCCCGTTCGACTGTCTCGGATACCGTACTCATCGTTCGTCTCCCGTAGTTAGGTCATTCACGAAATCGAGGCCGAGCCCGGGTCGGTTGCCGCCGGCCACACGACCGCCCGCGAACTCGACGCCGCTCGGGCGTTCGAGCACTCCGCTCTGCCAGAACCCGGCATCTTCGACGTCTTCGATCCAGGTCTCGTCGGCGAGCGCGAAAGCAACCTGCGCCGAGAGCTCGGGAAGCAGGTGCGGCGCGAGAGTCACTCCGGCGTCGCGCACGACGGCGGCGATCGCGAGAAAGGGCGTCACGCCGCCCACGCGCACGATGTTCGGCTGGGCGACATCAATAGCCCCCGCATCGAGAAAGTCGCGAAAACGATGGATGGTGTGCAGGTTCTCACCGAGCGCGATCGGCACCGCAGACTCGGCGTGTAGGGCGCGGTACCCGGCCGTGTCGTCGGCGCGCAGAGGTTCTTCGAGCCACGCGACGTCGAACGCGGCGAGCTCCTGGGCGGCCTCGATCGCGCGAGGCAATTGCCAGCGCTGGTTCGCGTCGACCATAAGCGCGCGCTCTGGACCGAGAATCGACCGCACCGCAGCCACCCGGTCGAGGTCTTCTGCGAGGTCGGGCTTGCCGATCTTGATCTTCGCTCCCGCGTACCCCGCGGCGACCCAGCGACGGGCCTGCGCTTCGAGCTCGGCAAGCGAATAGTGGATGTTGACGCCGCTGCCATAGACCGGCTGACTCTCTCGCGTGCGCCCGACAAGACTCGCGAGCGAGGCCCCCTCCCGCTTGCCGCGCAGGTCCCACAGGGCGAGGTCGATGCCCGCGAGTGCGATTGTTGTCACTCCCCCGCCGCCTGCCTCGTGCACGTGCTCCCACGCCGCCTGCCAGCCGTTGGTGTCTGCGGCGCGTCCGGTGAGAAACGGCGCGAGGTCGTCGTCGATGAGCGCGCGAACCGCGCCCGCACCGATCGACGGCGTCCACGAGAAGCCGATGCCCTGCGCCCCGTCGGAGTCGGTCACCGTGACAACAATTACCCCGAGTTCGCGCACGTCGGCTGCCCACGGGCGCGCGAGCGGCACCCGCAGCGCGCGGGTTTCGATCGCGGCGATCGTCGGTGCCGTCACTTCACAAGTTCCCGACCGCGTTCGAGAATCGCCGTCAACTCGGCGAGGTGCTCGGGGCTTGGGTCAACAAGCGGCGCACGTACCGAACCAGCGGGCACACCGTCGAGCGTGACCCCGGCCTTGATGAGCGAGACCGCGTAGCCCGGCACCCTGTCGCGCAACCGCACGAGGGGAGCGTAAAAACCGTCGAGTAGCCGTCGGGCGGCCGCGACATCCATCCCGGTGTAGGCGGTAAAAAACGCCCCGGCGATATCGGGCGCCATCGCGAAGACCGCAGAAGAATAGAGCGGGATGCCGATCGAGCGGTAGGCGAGCTGGCTGAGTTCTGCGGTGAGGAGTCCGTTGAAGAAGAGGATGTCGCGACCCGAACGCTCGGCGGCGAGAACAAACTCCTGCGCGAGAGCCACGTCGCCCACGCCGTCTTTGATGCCAATAACGCTCGGGTTCGCGACGAGCCGCTCGATCGAATCGACACTGAACTGCGATGCGCCGCGGTGGTAGACGATGAGGGGCAGACGGGTCGCCGCGGCGATCGCCTCGACGTAGGCGACGATTCCCTGCTGCGGACCGGCGACAAGATAAGGGGGCAGCACAAGAAGGGCGTCGGCACCGAGTCGCTCTGCCTCGACCGCGCACGCGACGGCGTGGCCGAGAGGTCCGCCGGTTCCGGCGACGACGGGCACGGCACCCGCCGTCACGCGCACCCCGTGCTCGACAACCGTCGAGTACTCGGCAAGAGACAGCGCGTGAAACTCGCCCGTGCCGCAGGCGATAAAAACCCCGCCGGGTCGGTGCGGCAAGCGCGACGCGAGGTGAGCCTCGAGCGCGCCGACCTCAACGCGTCCGCGATCGTCGAATGGTGTCACCGGAAAAAACAGCGGCCCGGTGGCCGGAAAAGTCAGGTCGGTCATGCGCCCTCCCGGACGAGTAGGTGTGCGTCGGCGAGCTCGGTGCGCCACGAGCGCGTGGCCTGCCAGCCGAGCAGGTCGCGAGCTCGGGTCGAATCGAAGAGGGCGGATGCGGGGCCGAGCGCCGCGGTGAACGCGCCGAAACCCGGCAGGTAGCGAGCGATCGCCGTGTCGACGGGCTCGACGACGAGAGAATCTTGAGCGCCGACGAAAAAGCAGCTGCCGTTGGGCACGCTCTCGCGGTGGCCGAGCCAGGCGAGAACAAACTCCCCGGCGTCGCGTGCGTCGACGTAGTTGAAGAGCGCGACGGCCGAGAGCTCAGGGTGCTCGAGCCGTTCAAGCACCGTGTGCCCCTGCTGAGTCGGAGCGCCCTGCCACTCTTCTGGTGCGATAACAAAGCACGGCCGAAACGATCCGACGGTGATGACCGAACCGTGGGCGCGGGCGGCCATCGCGATGATGTTCTCGACGGCGTGTTTCGAGAGCGAATAGCCGTTCCACGGGGCGACGGGGTGCTTCTCATCGATCGGGAGGTAGTCGGGCAGCCACCCGGCGGGCGCGCCATACCCGATCACCGTGGGGCTGCTCGCAACAAGCAGCGAGCCCACACCGGCCGAGAGCGCCGCATCGAGCACGGTGAACGCAAGCCCCGTGTTCGTCGCGTACAGCTCGGGGTCGGGCGAGCCAAAGGGAACAGCGATCGCCGCGAGATGGATTATGGCGTCGGGCGCGATCGACGCGACGAGCGCTGTTGTCGCGGCAGCGTCACTCAGGTCGAGGAGGTGCTGCTGCGCGGGCAGTCCGGGGTGCGTCACCCGGTCAACCGACACAACCTCGTGACCAGCGCCCGCGAGAACCTCGACGACGCTGCGGCCGAGCCTGCCCGAACCGCCCGTTACGAGATAGCGGCTCACTCGTTGGCCCCCAGCGCGCTGCCGATGTCGAGGTCGTTGATACGAACGGCCTGGCCGGTCGCGAGCGAGCGGTTGCCGGCGATGCCAACGACTACCGAACGCACACCGTCGCGCCAAGTCGCGGCGTGACCGAGCGGATCGTCACCGGCACCAACGAACACATCACGCAAAAGCACGGCGTCGCCTCCTCCGTGCCCGCCGACCGCCTCGGGAATCTCAATCGCGCGGGCCGCTTCAAAGTGCCGCTGCACAGTGAGCCACTCCCCGACCGGTCGAGTGTCGGCAGCAACTACGTGCTCTGGCCGCGCGCTCGGGTCGATGATGCCGCGCCCGTTCTCGTCGAGAAGCACTGCGCCTCTCTCGACGACAAGAAGTTCGGCGCGACCGCGGGTGCCGTTGACGGCAACCGTGTAGCCCTCCCACGGCGAGTGTGCGTTGAGGGCGTACGACATCGTCGCGCCCGAGACGTAGTCGACAACGAGCGCGAGATTGTCTTCGATCGTGATGCCTGCGTCGAAGACATCCTGGTCGCGTCGGTAGCCGTCGTAGCCCTCTTGCTCGAGGTAGAGCCCGCGCAACTGGTCATCGGCGCGCAGGTCGAGGCTAAAGGCGTCGCGCAGCTCGGAGTCGGTAGTGCCGCGCTCCGGGCGCTCGCCGATGCCACGAGCCGAAGCGTTGTCGCGGCCGTAGAACCGCAGCCCGCCGCTCGCGAAAACACGCGCCGGTACGTCGCCCAGCCACCAGTTGACGAGGTCGAAGTGGTGGCTCGACTTGTGAACGAGAAGGCCGCCCGAGTTGTGCTTGTCGCGATGCCATCGCCGAAAATAGTCGGCGCCATGCGAGGTATCGAGCACCCATTCGAAGTGCACGGATGTCACGTCGCCGATCTCCCCGCTCGCTATAAGTTCGCGCAGCGCCGTATTGCGCGGCGAGTACCGATAGTTGAAAGTCACGGTGACGCTGCGCCCCGTGCGGTCGACGGCGTCGGAGATGGCTCGCACGCCGTCTTCGGTTGTGGTCAGGGGCTTCTCAACGATCACGTCGGCGCCCGCGTCGAGCGCCGTGACCACGTGCTCGGCGTGGGTCACGTCGGGCGAGGTCACGATTACGCGGTCGATGCTCAACTCGGCGACGACCGCAGCGAGCTCGTCGGGCGTGAACCGCCGCGGCGCGGGTGTGCCCGAGGGCAGCGCGGCCTCGTAGTAGCCGAGCCGCCCAGGGTTCGTGTCGGCCCAGGCGACGAGCTGCGCGACATCCGAATGAGGCCCGGTGATGGCGTCGATGTACATCTGGGCGCGCGAGCCCGTGCCGACGATTGCGTAACGCAGCATCTATTTGATTCCTGTAGTGGCGAACCCCTTGATGAGGTAACGCTGGCCGAAAAGAAAGACGAGAAAGAGAGGTATCAACGAGACCACCGACATCGCGAACATCGAACCGAAGTCAGAACTCGATTGCGCATCGAGGAACCCCTTAAGCGCTACCGATACAGGGAAGCTCTCGGGTATTCGCAGGTAGATGAGTGGGCCGAAGAAGTCGCCCCAGGTCCAGATGAAGGTGAAGATCGCGGTCGTCGCGAGGGCGGGCACCATCAGTGGCAGGGTCACCTGCACAAAGGTGCGGATGTGCCCGGCGCCGTCGATGCGCGCGGCCTCGAAGATCTCGTTTGGAAGAGCGCGGATGAACTGCACCATAAGGAACACAAAAAACGCATCGGTCGCGAGAAACTTCGGAACGATGAGCGGCAAAAAGGTGTTGAGCCAGCCGAGCTCTTTGAAGATCGTGAACTGGGGAACGAGCACCACCTGAAACGGCAGCATGATCGTCGCGAGCATTATCGCGAAGAGCAGCGTGCGGCCACGAAACTTCAGCCGGCCGAACGCGTAGGCCGCGAGCGAGCACGAGATAAGGTTTCCGAGAATCGCCCCGACCGACAGCACCGTCGAGTTCAGCAGAAAGGTGCTGAACGGAAACTGCAGGTCGTTCCAGCCGTTGACGTAGTTCTCGACGGTGAGATTTGTTGTGAAGATGCTCAGGTCGCGAAAGATCTCGTCGTTGGGCTTGAAACTCGAGACGATGAGCCAGATCAGCGGGTAGATCATCACGAGCGAGACGGTGATGAGCGCCAGGTGCTTGAGCACCGAGGTCACCCGACCACGCGCGCGGTAGGAGGCGGACGAGCGGTTCATCCGTGTTGTCTTGGGCACCGGAGGTGCAGCTTGCAGATCAGTCGTCATAGAACACCCAGAATTTCGATAGCCAGAAGTTGAAGGCGGTGAACGCCCCGATCACGATGAGCAAGAACCAGGCCATCGCCGAGGCGTAGCCCATGTCGTACTCGAGGAACCCCGTTCGGTAGAGGAAGAGCGTGTAGAACATCGTCGAGTCGGCGGGGCCACCCGTTCCCCCCGAGACCACATAGGCCTGCGTGAAGGTCTGGAACGCGAAGATGATCTGCAGCACGAGGTTGAAGAAGATGATCGGGGTCAGAAGGGGGAGGGTGATCGAGAAGAACCGACGGAACTTGCCCGCCCCGTCGACCGATGCCGCCTCGTGATACATCTCGGGGATCTGCCGCAGGCCGGCGAGGAAGATCACCATCGGCGACCCGAAGGTCCAGATGTGAAGAATGATGATCGTTCCGAGCGCGAAGTCGGGGTGGCCGATCCAGCCGGGGCCGTCGATGCCAAACAGGTCAAGAAACCCGTTGACGAGCCCCTCTTTGCCGAAGACCTGGCGCCAGAGAATTGCGATCGCGACCGAACCACCGAGAAGGCTCGGCAGGTAGAAGATCGAACGATAGAACGAGAGACCGCGCATGCCCCGGTCAAGCAGAAGCGCAAGAGCGAGTGCCAGCGCCAACTGCAGGGGCACGGAGATGATGACGTAGGTCACTGTGACCCGGAACGAGTTCCAGAACGCCCCGTCGCCGAGCATCTTTGTGTAGTTCTCGAGCCCGATAAAGTCGGGCGGATATTGCAGCGGCGACTTGAGCAGGTTGTAGTCGGTAAACGACAGGTACAGCGAGGCGAGCATCGGCCCGATCGTAAAAACGACTATTCCGATGAGCCACGGAAGCAGAAACAGATAGGCCGCGAGATTGTCGGGCGTTTTCTCTTTCACCCGTGCGCCTGAACGACGCGCGCTCAGCGCAATCGTGCGCAATTCGCCGAGACTGCTCACCGTCGACCTCCTCGTAGACTGTGAAACGCGTTTCTCGGAAAGTTTCGAGAAAGCGGTTTCACGTGTGGTGTCCGATTATTGCCGCGGAATAGAAAAACGTCAAACCGCACCCCACGCGCCATTATCGTGTGAGGCACAGCGCACAAGGAAGGAGCAGCACGTGATCCGTCGATCAGGCGCAGCCACAATCGCCGAAGTGGCCAAGCAGGCAGCGGTGTCACCCGCAACTGTTTCGCGCGTGATGAACGGGCGCTTTCTTGGCGATGCAGCCGTCGCTGATCGGGTGCGCGCCGTAGCCGCCGAGCTTTCGTACTCGCCCAACCACCTGGCCCGCAGTCTCGCACTCGGCCAGACGAGCGCCATCGCCTTTGTTGTTCCCGACCTAGCCAACCCCGCCTTTCAGGCGATGCTCTCGAGCCTCAGCAAGGCTGCCGCTAAAGACGGCTATCGCGTGCTCGTCGCCGACTCGGCCGAATCGCCGAGCGACGAACCGCTGCTCGTGAGCGAGATTCGCCGACGGTGCGACGCTGTTGTGCTCTGCGCACCGCGAATGTCTGACGCCGAGCTCGTTGCCCTCGCCGATTCACTGCGGCCGCTTGTGCTCATCAACCGCGCAAACTCGCGCATCGACGCGCCGTCCCTCACCGTCGATTACCGCTCCGGCATCTTCGACCTCGCCCAGCACCTGTACGAACTCGGGCACCGCAGCTTCGTCTTTCTCGAGGGGCCCGCGGGCAGCGTCTCGAATGGCCATCGCCTCGAGGGGCTCGCCGATTTTGAGCGACGGATGCCGGATGCCCACGTTGCGCGCATCCCGAGTGGTGCGACGAGCGAAGACGGGCACGCCGCTGCCAACGCCGTGCGCGATTCGGGAGCGACAGCCGCACTCGCGTTCAACGACCTTGTGGCGATCGGCCTGCTCAACGGGCTCATCGAGCTCGGCATCAGCGTGCCCGGCGACATCTCGGTGACGGGTTTCGACGACATCCCGTTCGCCCGGTACAGCGCCCCCTCGCTCACGACAGTGTCTGTGCCACACGACGAACTCGGCGGCCAGGCCTGGCAGCGAATGCGTTCGCTCATCGGCGGCGAGGCGCCCGGCCACAACGTAGTTTTTCAGCCGCGGCTCGAGGTGCGGGGCTCGACCGGGCCGGTTCGAAACTGAGATTTCGGGCGGGCGTTGACATTCCCAGAGGTCGATGCTAATTTCCGAGAAAGCGGTTTCACGACGGAGTCCCGCATGTCGTGCAACAGCGGCTGGAGGCAACACAGCCCCCGACCAGTTCCAGCAAGCAGCCCTGGTGGGTCTCCACCACGACATGAATCGAGGCGCAATGACGCGTACAACCCGGTCCCTCACGAGCAAGGCGGTTCTCGGATCCGCACTCGCCGTGACGCTCGTTCTGGCTGGATGCTCCGCATCCCCCAACGACAACGCCGCAGCACCTTTTGACCCCAACGAAGAGATAACTCTTGAGATCTCATGGTGGGGTGACGACGTGCGCGCCGCACTCTTCGACGAAGTGATCACCGGCTTCGAAGACGAGTACCCCAACATCACCGTCACGCAGACTCCCGTCGGCAGCCCCGACGACCTCTTCAACCGACTCGCAACCGACTTCGGTGGCGGCGGCGACACAGCGCCCGACGTTTTTGCGCTTGGTGGCGCGAAGCCACAAGAGTTCGGGTCGGTCGGCGCCCTTCTCGACCTCGGCACGGTTGCAGAGGCGGCACAGATCGACAAGTATCCCGAGGTCTCGACGACCAGCGCCGAGGTCGATGGCAAGCTCTACGGCCTGCCGACCGGCGGAAACGCCACTGCCGCGTTTATCAACACCGACATCTTCGAAGAAGCCGGCGTTGAGGTTCCCGACGCAAGCTGGACGTGGGACGAGCTCATCGACGCCGCCAACACGATCGGCTCGGCCGGCCTCAAGAACAAGAGCGGCGCCAAGGTCTACGGCGTCGACCTGCGCGTTCAAGACATCATCGGCACCTACGCCGCGCAAGAGACCGAGTTCGGACTCTACGACTTCGACGGCAAACTCGGCGTTGACGCAGACACGATCGCGGGCCTCTACGAGAAAGAGCTCGAGTTGCAGGCCGGCGGCGGTCTGCCCGACCCGACGATCGTGACCGCTGGCTGGGCTCTTCCGCCGGACCAGCAGCTCTACACGCTCGGCCAGGCCGGAATCACCTTCGGCTATAGCAACCTCGTTGGCACCTATAGCCTCGGTGGCGAAACGCTGATTCTCACGCCACCGACCGACACCGAGAAGACGGGTGTTGCGCTGCTTCCCTCGGCCTTCTGGTCGATCAACGCTGCGACAAAGCACCCCGTCGCCGCCGCGATGCTTATGGACTGGTTCCTCAGCAACCCCGAGGCAGCTGCGCTCATCAAGGACACCCGCGGGGTGCCGTTCAACCCCGACACCGCCGCAATTGTCGAGCCGCTGCTCGAAGGTCCAAGCCTGACCGCGGCCGAGTACGTCGCGGCCGTGTCTGAGTCGGATGAGGTTGCTCCCCCGCAGCCGAACGGTGGCGCCAACATGAACAAGTACTCGCAAGACGCCGAGGCCGAGGTTCTCTTCGGTCGGATGTCGCCGCAGGAGGCCGCGGCCACCTGGGTCGAGAACCTGTCGTCTGACCTCGAGTAATAACCCGCACGAAACTCTCTGCACCAGACAAACCGGGGGCGGCCCACACGGGCCGGCCCCGGTTTGTGCGAAAGGATAGGCCTGTGACGCTCATCGATGACGCTCTCGCCCGCTTGCGTTCCGCGCGAGCCACGGGCAGCGGCCCGGTGCCCGAGGGCTTCGAGGCGGCCGGCGTGCGTTTCACGGCAATCGGCGGTCGGCTCGAGCAGCGCTGGAACCAGGCAGTCACCGAACTCGCCCAGTGCGTGCAGCCGGTCGGCGGTAGCTCCCCCGTGCTCAACGAGGGCGGGGTCTATCACGGCAGCTGGATCGAAAGCACCGGCACGATCAATGCCGAGATGCTCTCGCGCTTTGTGCCCGACGTGACGCGAGCCACACACCTGCTCTTCGCCGAGCATCAGCGCGACGACGGCATGATTCCCTACAAGGTCACAGATGACGGACCGGGTTTCAGCCAGATCCAGATCGTGACGCCCCTCGCGCGCACCGTCTGGAACCACTACCTGCTCAACGGCCGCGACAGCGACTACCTCGCCACGATGTACGCGGCGATGAGCCGCTTCGACGACTGGCTCGAGCGCTACCGAAACACGCGTGGCACCGGCGGCGTCGAGGCCTTCTGCACCTTCGACACCGGACACGACCTCTCGCCGCGGTTCTGGTTCGTCGCCGACCGTGGCTTTCACGGCGATGCCCGCCGCTATGACCCGGCCTCACCGATCCTGCCCTTCGTTGCACCCGATCTCACCGCGAACGTCGCCTGCCAGCGCAGCTATCTTGCCCTCATCGCCGCCGAACTTGGGCACGACCCGCAACCCTGGAACGACAAGGCCACGGCTTCTCTCGATGCACTGTTCGAGCACTGCTTCGACGAGACAGACGGCAATTTTTATGATCGGGATGTCGCGGGCCAACTCGTTCGAATCGAATCCGACGTGCTGCTGCGGGTTCTCGCCTGCGAGGTTGGTGACGATGCCTTCTTCCGTCGCGCGCTCGAGAAATACCTGCTCAACACCGGCAAGTTTCTCGCGCACTACGGGTTCACATCGATTGCGATGGACGACCCGCGCTTCGACAACGACTACACGCGCAACTCGTGGAGCGGGCCGAGTAATTTCTTGAGCCTCATCCGGGCCCCGCACGCGTTTGAGCACCACGGCCGCGTCGCAGAACTCGCGCTCACCGCGATGCCCGTGCTCTCGGCCGTTGCTCACGCCGACACGTTTCCACAGTGCCTCGACCCGTGGACGGGCACGCCCGGCTTCACAACCGTCTACTCGCCGTCGATTCTGTGGCTTCTCGACGTGATCGAGCGGCACAGCGGAATCCTGCCTCGCCCCGACGGCACCGTCTGGCTGAGCGGGCTCACCCCCACCCGGCTCGAGCACGGCACCGCCGCCGCAGCTGTCGCCTACGCGCGCACAATCGACGGTGTAGCGGTCGAGCTCGCGGGCGATGACGAGACGATCGTCGTCTACCGCGACGGCGTCGAGCACGTGCGTTTTGCGCGTGGATGGCGCGTTGAAACCGATCGCGACGGTACGCCAACGGTCATCGTGGGGCTGTCAGCAACGGCGACGACCGGTGAACTTGAGTACAACGGACACGTGCTGACCCTCACCGTGCGACCCAACGAGCGCGTGACGCTCACGGGCGCAGAAGTCGCGCAGCGCTCCGGCCCGGGGTTCGTGGCTCCCCGGGCCTGAGTGGCTCCTAGCGGGCCAGGTGCGATCGCAGCAGCTCGGTGAGGCCGGTGCGCTCAACGGTGTTTTCGAAGCGGAACGATGCTGCAAGCTCACGCGCTCGCGCGACATCCACCCCGTTGAAAAGACGACCGAAACGCTCGGCGAGGGGCTCCGCGAGAAGGATGTGCCGCACAAGCACGGCGATGTGCGGCTGGCGGCCCCACGGGTAGGGCGCGTAGCCGGGAAACTCGCGATCGAAGGTCTCATCAATCGGATCGAGGATGTCGCGCACGCCAACATCTGACCCACCCCATGAGTCGACTCCGAGGCGTGCCTTCTGTTCGACGGCGGGCGCGATGAGCGAAACGTAGGGGCTGTCGGCGCTCGCGTGAACGAGCCCCTGCAGGCCGATGTCTTTGTAGGTCCACAGTGCCCAGCTCGCGCCGTGGTCGCGGTAGACGTCGAGCTGGTCTCTCAGGATCTGGAAACGCCAGGCGTCTTGGCCGCGGTCGGGGGTGTAGACCGGGCCGAATTCGCCGATCCAGATCGGAGTGCCGGTCTCACGCATGTACTCGGTGCGGCGCAAAAAGGTCTTCTCGATGACCGACTTGTCGAAGTACTCGCCGCGGGTCTCGCCGGGGTAGGCAGTGGCGCTCGTGATTCCCGGCAGTGCGTAGTCGTGCGCCGTGTAGACGCAGTTCGCGAGAGGTTCGCTGCGCGCATTAAAGGCGCTGAAGTCGGTCGAGTACTTGTTGCCGTCGAGAAACAGAATGTGGCGCGGGTCGATCGCGCGCACGGCCGCCTCGAGGCGCTCGTAGAACGGAACGAGCCGTTCGCCGGTCGGGTCGGAGGGTTCGTTGATCGGGTTATAGCCCGCGACCTCCGAACGATTTTTGTAGCGCTCCGCGAGGGCTTCCCACAGGTGAACGACGCGGTCTTGGAACTGGCGGTGATCCCAGAAGCCCGCGATGTGGGTCGGGTTGTCGCTGTGCCAGTGCTGGTTCTGGTAACCGGGAAGGGCGTGCAGGTCGATGATCGAGTAGATGCCGTGCTTCGCGAGAAGCGTGATCACGCGGTCGAGTCGGGCGAAGCCTTCTTCTTTGAGCTCGAAGGGCCGGTCATCGTCTTCGAAGTGCCGGTAGTTCACCGGAATACGCACCGAGTTCATGCCGATCGACGCGAGGTGCGCTGCATCTGCCTCGTCGAAGAAGTCGACGTAGAAGGCCTCGAAGAACGCGTTGTACGACTCGTCGCCCATCGCCGCCCGAAGCTGGCGACGGATGCCCTGCTCGGTGCCGGGGTAGCCGGTAATAAAATTCTCGAGGTTCATCCAGCCACCGAGGCCAACGCCCGAGAGGATGACGGTTGTGCCGTTCTCGTCAACGATCCGGTCGCCGTCGACTCGGATCCAGGGGAGGGTGCTCATGCGTCTACCTTTCACTGTTTTCTACGGTTGTTGTCATTTTTCGAGCGAGATGGGGCGCTCTCGACCGCGCACGGTCGCGGTTGGCCAGGCATCGTCGACAGTCAGCACCTCGACGCCGCGCGCCGACACAACGACAGTGTCTTCGGTCTTCGCCGCCGTGGCGCTCGGGTTCCACGCGAAGGCGTGCCCGTCGACGATGGGGTCGGTCACTGTTTCGCTCGCTCGCGGGTCGCGGCCGACGTAACCCGTTGGCCCGCCCTGGTGGTGCCGCTGCCACTCGTGGTCGTCAAAACCGTGCTCGAGGTAGGCGCCCCTGAGGTCGGCGAAGGCGTCGGCAATCGAGCGCCCCGGTCGCGTGGCATCGAATGCGCTCGCCTCAACCTCGAGCAGGCGAGCGTCAACCTCGCGCTGGTGCGCGCTCACGGGTGCGAAGGCTACCCACCGCGTGAGGCTCACGATGAGCCCGTGCCGGCGGGCGCCCACAACGAGCATCGCGCGGTCGCCCAGCGCGCCCCGCGTCGGAACCGGGTGACGAAAGCGCGTGCGTTCGCCACCCGCCACGAGCAGCACAACGGGTTCGGCACCCGCGGCGACGATGCCGGCGGCGAGCTGCGCCGCGGCATCCATCTCGGTTGTTGTTGGCGTGAGGGCTGCGGCGACCGTCGTCACCATTCGCGCAACGTCGCTGCCGAGCGAGCGGTAGCGGTCGAGTTCGACGGGCAGCAGCGATGCTCGGGCGCGACGCAGTTCGGTAGCGAGCGATGATTCGTGAAGCGTGAGTGCGTCGGCGCTCCAGTCGAGCGGCACGAGCGGGCTGTGCCAGTCGACGGGGATTGCCGCGTCATCCACCGCCTCTTCAGCGATGAGTCGCTCAATCTCGTTCGAGTAGCAGCGCACTTCGTCGCCGCCCGCGGTCACGGCGACGGTCACAACTGCATCGCCGCCAAACGGCACTGTCACGCGCGCGCCGCCGAGGTACCAGGAGACAGCAGCAGGCGAGGTCAGGATGACGCGCTCGGCACCCGCGCCCGCCGCTACCTCGAGAACCCGCGCGCGCTTGATCGCGCGTTCGCTGGTGATCATTGCGCCTCCGCAGCGTAGTCGCGGATTCCCCGGCTGCGCGTTGTGATACCGACGGCCGCGGCGATGATGAGCGCTCCCCCGACCACCGGGCCAGCCCACAGCGCGGCGATGGTCGCTGCTCCGCCGGCCCATGCATCGCCGAGGCGGGGGCCGGCGGTGAGGGCAACGGTTGTGAGCCCCTGGATGCGGCCGCGAACCGCGTCGGGTGCGATCGACTGCATCATCGTTGTGCGAAAAATCGCTGCGACGTTGTCTGAGGCACCGGAGGCGAAGAGAAACAGGCACGCGGCGACGAGCGGCACAACCTGCACCGAGCCGACGTCGGCAGAGACACCGGTGAGCAGAATGACAACCCCGAAGCCGACAATCGACACCCCAAACGCGACCGCCGCCCATCCGGCCGCGACACCGTGGCGTCGCACGTGCATCAGCGGGCCGGAGATCGCGCTGCTCGCGAGCACACCGATTGCCGCGCTCGACGAGAGAAGACCGACGACGAGCGGACCACCGCCGATGACCGTCACCGAAATCGCCGGAAATAGCACCTGCGGACGCCCGAGAATCATCGCGACGACGTGAAGAACAAAGGGCGCACGCAGTGGGCGGGATGTCGCGAGAAAACGCACACCCTCAAAAACCGATCGCGGGCCGAGGCTGATCCGGTCGCCGTTCGGGCGGATGGCCGGAAGCGTGACGATGCCGATAAACGCTGCCGAATAGAGCAGCACGTCGATCGAGTAGGTGAACGCGTAGCCGACCCCCGCGATGAGGATGCCTGCGAGCGCGGGCCCGATGGTGGCCTGCACCCCGGCCGAGACACCGCTGAGTGCCGCAGCCGCCGGGAGCTGCGCGCGCGGAACAAGTCGGGGCAGAATCGCGAATCGTGCAGTGCCAACAACCGTCGACGCGACGGCGCTCAGGGTAGTGAGGGCGTAGAGGGGGGCGAGCTGCGTGTTGCCGGCCCAGGCGAGACCCGCGATGCCCACCGCGCTGAGCCACGAAATGCTTGCCGCCCAGATGAGAACCGTGCGGCGGTCGAAGGCATCAACGAGGGTGCTGCCGAACAGCCCAACGATGATCATCGGTGCGAAGGCGATGATTCCCACGAGGGCGACCGCAAACGTCGAGCCGGTGATGTCGTAGATCTGCACACCGACCGCGACGACCGTGAGTTGCGCGCCGATGCCTGAGATCACGCCGCCGATCCAGAGGCGCGCGTAGGCGGGGCTCTCGCGCAGCGGGGTCAGGTCGATGACGAGGCGCCGGCGACCCCGCGGCTCGCTGCCGCTGTGGGGTGAACCGAGATTCGACATCGCCTGTTTCTCCGGTGAACGGCTTGGGGTAGCCTGACTCCGTGTCGGAGAAAGCGCTTTCTCCGACAATAGCGACTCACGCCTCGCGTGCCAAACTTGGCTCCAACGGAGAACTGCCATGACCCACGAATGCACCTTCGCCCTCTCGGACGACGACCTCGGCCGCGCCGTCCACGGCGCCCTGCACCTCGAGCACAGCGCCGACGGAGTCACGCCGCTGCGACTGCCGCCGCTTACGCGGGCGCAACAGGCGGATGCCGCGATCGAGCGTTTCGCGGCCCACACGAGCGGCGTCACCATCCGACTCGTCACCGCGGCGAAGGCGCTCGAGCTCACTGCAACCTTCACGTTTACCGTCGGCCCCGGAGCCGTGCCCCACCCCGCGGTGCTCGTCGCGCAAGCCGGCCCCGCGAGTGAGCGGGTGAGCGTTGCCGAGGGCGACACGTGGATCGAGGCGCGTGACCGCACGGCGACCCTCAGGCGCGGCGAGCGCAGCGACATCCGATTTCTTCTTGGTGGTGACGGCACAACCGAGCGCGACGTTGTCGTCTGGCTTCCGCACAACGCCGCGACGACCCTGCACTCGGTGCGGGCGAGCGCGCCGCTCGCACCCGCGCCTGAGTCGCACGGCGTGCGCTGGCTGCACTACGGCAGCTCAATCAGCCACGGATCTGACCTCGCCGACCCACGCCAGCCCTGGCCGCACCAGGTCGCCGCCGCCCAGAACTGGCAGCTGAGCAATCTCGGATTCGCCGGCAACGCGATGCTCGACCCGTTCGTTGCGCGCACCATCGCTGCCACCAATGCGGATCTCATCAGCCTCAAAGTCGGCATCAACCTCGTGACGGGCGACGCCATGCGGCTGCGCACGTTTGTGCCGGCCCTGCACGGGTTTCTCGACACAATTCGCGACGGGCATCCCGACACACCCATCGCGGTGATCACGGCGCTGGCCTGCCCGATTCTTGAGAACACCACCGGCCCGGTGCGCGAGGCATCACCCGGCAAGGCCGGAGGCACGCCGCGCGAGATACCTCCCGGCGACGGCAGCCTCACCCTGGGTCGCACACGCGAGGCGATCGCGCAGGTCGTCGAAGCGCGAACTGACGCCCTGTTTCTCGTCGACGGACTGACCCTGCTAAGACTCGACGAGCCCGAACGTCTTCCCGACAACCTTCACCCCGACGCACACGGGCACGAACTCATCGCAACGCGTTTTGTTCGTGCGCTGCGTGATGGCACAACGCCCCTCGGCCGCGCGGTGGCGGCACTGAACGACCGACCGAACTAGCGCGTGCTCTCGCGAACAACGAGCTCCGGCTGAAAAACGACCTGCCGCGGTCGGGCATCGGGGTTCTGCGCCTCGTCGAGCAGAATCTCGACCGCGGTCTGCCCGATGAGCGCGCTCGGCTGGCGAATCGACGACAGCGGAACGACCGCGGCACTCGCAAAGTCGATGTCGTCGTAACCGATCAGCGCAATCTCATCGGGAACGCGCACGTCGACGCCCTGCATCATCAACGCCTGCAAAACGCCCATCGCAACAAGGTCGTTGGCAGCAAAAATGGCGTCGGGGCGATCATCGGCAGAACGAGCGACGATGGATGCGCCAGCACGACGGCCTTCCAAAACGCTCAGCGCGTCAATTTCGATGACCTCGAGCCGAGCATCGGACTCGGCGGCGGCGCGGCGCGCCCCAGCGAGACGGTCGGCGACCTGGCGGATGACCATGGGGCCACCGATGAAGGCGATGCGGCGGCGGCCAATGTCGATGAGGTGCTGAACTGCCATACGCCCGCCCTCGAGGTCGTCGACCGACACCGAGCTGAAACTCTCGTCGCCACTCGACCGGTCGACAAGAACGGCCGGGATACCGCGCTTGCGCAGCGCGGCGAGTCGCGGGGTGATGTCGTCAAAGGGCGAGATGAGCACACCGTGAACGCGCTGCTCGTCGAAGAGGTCGAGGTAGGTGGCTTCGCGAACGGAACTCTCGTCGCTGTTACCGAGAAGCACCGTGTAGCCAGCGATCGCGGCCTGGTCTTCAGCGCCGCGCGCGACATCCGTGAAGAACGGGTTACGCACGTCGAGAACAACAAGACCGATGGTCTTCGATCGACCGGCGCGAAGCTGTCGCGCTGCGTCGTTGCGAATAAACCCGAGGTCGTCGATCGCGGCCTGCACTTTGGCGACGGTATTCGCGGCAACAATGTTTGGCCGGTTGATGGCGTTTGACACTGTTCCCACTGAGACGCCGGCACGCAGCGCCACGTCTCGAATGCTCACAGCAGACATTGCTGCACCTCTCCACACAATTGAATGGGTTCAATAGTGACACTGTTGCGGCGATTGTCCAGCAATCGTGATTTTGCGGCGCAACTTGACGTTGTCGAAACCTTGCCCCTATAGTCCTTGCTACGTAGTCTTAAAACGATTCAATATCACTCACAGTCGAGTACAAGGTAGATCAATGTCGATTAGCCCCAGCACCAGCGGTGCTCCAGCCCTCGAGCTTCGCAATATCGCGAAATCGTTCGGCTCCGTCGTGGCACTCACGAGCGGCAACCTCACCCTTCGGTCCAACTCCATTCACGCGCTCATCGGCGAGAACGGTGCGGGCAAGTCAACTCTCGTCAAGATCATCGCGGGTCTCTACCAACGAGACAGCGGAGATTTCGAGCTCGAGGGTGAGAGCGTTGACTTCACAACGACCGCCCAGTCGAAGGCCGCCGGCATCGCCGTCATCTACCAGGAGCCCACGCTCTTCCCCGACCTTTCGGTCACCGAAAACGTGTTTATGGGACGCCAGCCGACCCTGAGCCTCGGTCGCATCGACCGCAAGCGCATGCGCAACGAGGCAATCGGCCTGTTCAAGCGCCTCGGTGTTCGCATCGACCCCGACCGTCCCACGCTCGGCCTGTCGATCGCCGACCAACAGATCATCGAGATCGCCAAGGCTATCTCGCTCGACGCCAAGGTGCTCGTGATGGACGAGCCGACAGCCGCCCTCAGCGGTGTCGAGGTCGACCGTCTCTTCGCGGTGGCCCGCAGCCTTCGCGACGAGGGTCGCGCTCTGCTCTTTATCTCGCACCGCTTTGATGAGGTTTTTGACCTGTGCGACACGGTCACGGTTATGCGTGACGGCGAGTACATCTCGACCGACCCCATCGCAGACACCAACGTCGACCAGCTCGTGCGCCGCATGGTCGGTCGCGACGTCACAACGCTCTTTCCAAAGGAAGAAGCAACGATCGGCGAGCCCGTGCTCGTTGTGAAGGGGCTCACTCAGCCCGGCGTCTTCCACGATGTCGACTTCACGGTTCGCTCGGGTGAGATCGTCGCACTCGCGGGTCTTGTCGGCGCCGGTCGCAGCGAGATCGCTCGCGCCGTCTTTGGTGTTGACCCGTACTCGTCGGGCTCGGTGTCGATCAAGGGCAAGGCGATTCCCCGACGTAGCCCCGCAACCGCCATGAAGCTCGGCCTCGCGCTTGTTCCCGAAGACCGCCGCAAGCAGGGCCTTGTGCTCGACTCGTCGGTCGCGCTCAACACAACAATGGCCATCCGCTCGACTCTCGCCCGCTTCGGCCTGCTCTTCTCGCGCGACGAGAATTCCGCGGCTCGCATTTGGGCGAGCCGCCTCGAAGTCAAGACGAGCGCGCTCGATACCGAGGTCGGAACCCTGAGCGGTGGCAACCAGCAGAAGGTTGTTCTCGCCAAGTGGCTTGCAACGAAGCCGTCGATCCTCATCGTTGACGAACCCACTCGCGGTATTGACGTCGGCACAAAAGCCGAGGTTCACCGCCTTCTCTCGCAGCTCGCTGGCGAAGGACTCGCAATTCTTATGATCTCGTCCGAGCTACCCGAGGTGCTTGGAATGGCAGACCGCGTGCTTGTTGTGCGCGAGGGCCGGATCACCGCAGACATTCCGCGCGCGGAGGCGACGGCCGAGTCCGTCATGCTCGCCGCGACCCACAGCCAGGAGGCCATCGCGTGACCACGCTGACCACATCGACCACCGACTCGTTCGGAACTCGCGTTCTGCACGGGCTCGGCGGCTTCGCCAAGGCTCGAGAGACAGGCATCCTTCTTGCCTTCGTTCTCGTCGTTGTCGCGGCGACCATCAAGAACCCGAACTTTCTGTTCAGCGCCGATGGTTTTCGTGACCTTCTTCTGACCCCCTCGATTCTGCTGCTCGTTGCGGTTGGCCAGGCGGTTGTCATCATCACGCGCAACGTCGACCTTTCGGTCGGTTCGACGCTCGGCCTCACCGCGTACATGACCGGGCGACTGTTCATCGACTTCCCGGGCATCCCGATCATCGTCGTCTTCGTCGCGGGAATCCTCTTTGGTGGGCTGCTGGGGCTTGTCAACGGCGCGCTCGTCGCTTTCGCAAAGGTTCCGGCCCTCGTGATCACACTCGGAACGCTGTACATATATAGAGGTATCAACGTCGCCTGGACCGGCAGCGATCGTATCAACGCGTCGGACATGCCGAAGGACTTCCTCGGGCTCGGCACCGCACAGATTCTCTACATTCCGGTGCTCACGATCATCGCGCTCATCGTTCTCATCGCCGCCGGTTGGTACATGCGCAACCAGCGCGGGGGCCGCGAGTTGTACGCGATTGGTTCAGACCCCGGTGCCGCGCAGCTCTACGGACTCAAGGTCACGCAGCGCGTTCTCGTTGCGTTCGTCGTCTGTGGCGCTCTCGCCGGACTCGCCGGAGTTCTCTACGCAGCCCGCTACGGCACAATCAACTCGCAGGCCGGCAGCGGCTTCGAGCTCGAGGCGGTCGGTGCGGCGGTCATCGGTGGCGTCGCAATCTTCGGCGGAAGCGGAACCGTGTGGGGTGCCGCGATCGGTGCCTTCCTTCTCTTTACGATCAACCGCGCACTGCCGATCCTCGGCGTTCAGGACTTCTGGCAGCGCGCAGTAGTCGGCGCACTCATCATCGGCGCTATCGTTCTCGACCGCCTTCTCGCTCTTCGACAAACTCGCAAGCTCGTGGAAGCGAGGGACAACGACTAATGACTTCTTCAAACACCGCGACCATGGCTGTCGCCCGCAACTACAAAGACTATGGAAGCGCGCTCTGGAAGCGCATCTTCCTCACCCGTGAGAGCGCCGTCTTCGCCGGCCTCATCATCGTGATCATCGTTGCCTCTGTGTCGGTCAAGCACTTCGCCGCACCGATCACCATGACCTACCTGTTGCTCGACATCACACCGATTCTGCTGCTTGCGCTGCCGATGACTCTCGTCATCATCACCGGTGAGATCGACCTCTCTGTCGCGAGCACCGCCGCCCTCGCGAGCGTGACGCTGGGCACTCTTCACCAGGGTGGAATGCCTCTCGAGGCCGCGGCGCTCGTCGCGATCATCGTCGGCGCAGTCGCCGGGGCGCTCAACGGTTTCCTTATTACTGTCGTCGGGCTGCCATCGCTCGCCGTCACGATCGGTACCCTCGCCCTCTACCGCGGTCTCGCTGTTGGGCTGCTCGGCACAACGGCCGTCACCGATTTCACCGAGTTCTGGAAAGACCTCGCGAAGTCGAAGATCGGTGCGACGGCGATTCCGAGCGTTGTCATCCTCGTGATCGTGCTCGCGATCGTCTTCGCCATCATCTTGCACTTCACGCAGTTCGGGCGCGGAATCTTCGCGATTGGGCTGAGCCCCGAAGCCGCGCGCTTCTCCGGCGTTCACGTCGAGCGCACGAAGTTCATCCTGTTTGTGCTGAGCGGCGCAGTTGCCGCCCTCGCGGGAATCTTCTACACGCTGCGCTTCTCGAGCGCTCGCGGCGACAACCAGACGGGCCTCGAGCTCGCCGTCATCGCGGCGGTACTTCTCGGCGGCGTCTCGATCTTCGGCGGAAAGGGAGCGCTGCACGGCGTTCTCGCTGGTGTGCTTCTCATCGGCACGCTCGGCAGCGCGCTTCGCCTCGCATCAGTTACCTCGGATGTCATCAACATCATCACCGGCACCCTGCTCGTCGCCTCGGTGGTGTCAACAAGCGTCCTGGCCTGGATCCGCAGCAAGCGATCCAAGCCCGGCGGCAAAAAACCAGAGACCGTCCAAGCCACCAAGAGCTAGCGGTTACCTGATCGTCGGTGCAATCACATCGACCAGACCATTGAAAAATAAAGGGAGAACAAGGATGTTGTTTCAGAACCTCACACGCAGCTCGGGCGCTCGACGCGTCGGTGCAATCGCTGCGCTCACGCTGAGCGTCGCTCTCGTCGCAACCGGCTGTGCCGCGACCGAAGAGCCCGGCGCAGAGGGTGGCGGAGACGCCAACCTCGCTATCACCTTCGTTCCGAAGAACCTCGGTAACGCCTACTTCGACACCTCCGACAAGGGAGGCGCTGAAGCCATCGAGGAGTTCGGCGGCACGTACGACGAGCAGGCTCCCGCCGAGGGAACCCCCGACGGACAGGTCAGCTTCATCAACACGCTCACGCAGCAGGGTGTTGGCGGCCTCGCGGTTTCGGCTAACGACCCCACCGCTATTTGCGACGCACTCAACGAGGCTCGCGAAAACGGCGTCAAGGTAGTTACCTTCGACTCCGACACCGACCCCGAGTGCCGCGACATCTTCATCAACCAGGCAACGGGCGAGGGCATCGCGAAGATCCAGGTCGACCTCATTGCAGAGCAGATCGGTGACGAGGGACAGATCGCTATCCTCTCGGCTACCGCAAACGCAACGAACCAGAACGCCTGGATCGAACTGATGAAGGCAGACCTCGCAGCAAACCACCCGAACATCGAGCTCGTTGACGTTGTCTACGGCGACGACGACGACCAGACCTCATTCGACAAGACCGCTGCACTCCTCCAGACGTACCCGGAGCTCAAGGGCATCGTTTCCCCGACCACAGTTGGTATCGCTGCAGCAGCACGCTACCTCCAGACCTCGGACTACAAGGGCAAGGTCGCACTGACCGGTCTCGGCACGCCGAACCAGATGCGCGACTACGTCACCGACGGCACGGTCACCGCGTTCGCTCTCTGGAACCCGGCTGACCTGGGCTACCTCGCCGCATACGCGGCTAAGGCACTCATCGAGGGTGAGATCACGGGCGCCGAGGGCGACGAGTTCGAAGCCGGCAAGCTCGGCGACTACACCGTTGGCGAGAACGGAACGGTTCTTCTCGGAGACCCGTACACCTTCAACGCCGACAACATCGCGGACTTCGACTTCTAAGTCCCGCACGGGTTCCCGGCCGGCAGAGGTGGTCTGCCGGCCGGGTACCACCCCGCTCAGTTCAATCAGGAAGGGAGAGTCGACATGCAACGCGTGTGCTTCCAGCTGCAGGTTGTGCCCGATCGGCTCTCTGAGTACGTCGAGCGTCATGCGGCAGTGTGGCCCGAAATGCTCGAGGCCATCGCTGCCTCGGGCCGACACAACTACTCCCTCTTTTTGCGCGAAGACGGACTCCTCATCGGCTACTACGAGACCGACGATGACGTCGCTTCGCAGAAGAGCCTCGAGAGCAACCCCACCACTGCCCCCTGGGAGGCAGAAATGGCCGAATTTTTTGTGAGCGTCGACGGTCGCCCCGACCAGTCCGCTCCGCGTTTGACCGAAATATTCAATCTGGAACACCAGCTCGCGAACCAAGAAAGACAGGCACACTCGTGACGACCTTCAACTCGATCGCTCCTCTCCTTGAGGCACAGGCGATCGAACTCCCCTCCTGGGCATTCGGCAATTCGGGCACACGCTTCAAGGTGTTCTCGACGCCCGGCACTCCGCGCACGCCGCAGGAGAAGATCGCCGACGCCGCAAAGGTTCACGAGTACACGCGACTCGCGCCGACAGTTGCACTGCACATTCCGTGGGACAAGGTCGACAGCTACACCGACCTTCGTAAGTTCGCCAACGACCACGGCGTCGACCTCGGCACGATCAACAGCAACACCTTCCAAGACGACGACTACAAGTTCGGCTCGCTCACGCACACCGACGCTGCGATTCGCCAGAAAGCAATCGACCACCACTTCGAGTGCATCGACATCATGAACCAGACCGGATCGAAAGACCTCAAGATCTGGCTCGCCGATGGCACCAACTACCCCGGCCAGGGCGACATCCGCGGTCGTCAAGACCGCCTCGCCGACTCGCTCGAGAAGATCTACGCGCGCATCGGCGACGAGCAGCGTCTTGTCCTCGAGTACAAGTTCTTCGAGCCCGCTTTTTACCACACCGACGTTCCCGACTGGGGAACCTCGTACGCCCAGGTCTCTGCCCTCGGCGACAAGGCAATGGTGTGCCTCGACACGGGCCACCACGCGCCCGGCACCAACATCGAGTTCATCGTTATGCAGCTGCTGCGTCTCGGCAAGCTCGGCTCGTTCGACTTCAACTCGCGCTTCTACGCCGATGACGACCTCATCGTTGGGGCGGCAGACCCGTTCCAGCTCTTCCGCATCCTCTACGAAGTTGTGCGCGGAGGCGGCTACGGCCCCGAATCACCCGTCGCTTTTATGCTCGACCAGTGCCACAACGTTGAAGACAAGATCCCCGGACAGATCCGCTCGGTGCTCAACGTGCAGGAGATGACGGCGCGCGCGCTGCTCGTCGACGGTGACGCGCTCAAGGCCGCTCAGGACGCGGGCGATGTGCTCGGCGCCAACGGCATTCTTATGGATGCCTTCTACACCGACGTGCGCGCCGACCTCGCTGCATGGCGCGAGTCGCGCGGGTTTGCCGGCGACCCGATGGCTGCGTACGCGGCATCCGGATACCAGAAGACAATCGCCGAAGAACGCGTTGGCGGCGCACAGCTGAGCTGGGGAGCCTAAGACAATGACCAACCCGACTGCAGCAGAACTCATCGCGCGCTCGAACCGACTCGGTTCTGACCCGCGCATCACCAACTACGCGGGCGGCAACACCTCCGCGAAGGGCACCGAGATCGACCCCGCCACGGGCGAAGAGGTCGAGCTGATGTGGGTCAAGGGCTCCGGCGGAGACCTCGGCACGCTCACCGAGGCCGGCCTCGCGGTGCTGCGCGTAGACCGCCTGCGCGGACTCGTGAACACCTACCCGGGAGTAGAGCGCGAAGACGAAATGGTTGCGGCGTTCGACTTCACGCTGCACGGCAAGGGAGGCGCCGCGCCATCCATCGATACTGCAATGCACGGACTCGTGGATGCCGCACATATCGATCACCTGCACCCCGATTCGGGAATCGCTTTTGCGACTGCGAAAGACGGCGAGAAGCTCACCAAAAAGGCCTTCGGCGGCAAGGTCGCCTGGGTTGACTGGCGTCGCCCCGGCTTTCAGCTCGGGCTCGACATCGCAGCGATCAAGCAGGCGAACCCGTCCGCGATCGGTGTGATCCTCGGTGGGCACGGCATCACCGCGTGGGGCGACACCTCGGCCGAGGCCGAGGCGAACTCGCGCTGGATCATCGACACGGCCGAGGCGTACATCGAAGCCAAGGGCAAGAAGAACCCGTTCGGCCGCGCTGTCGCGAAGAACGCGGCTCTTCCGGTTGCCGCTCGTCGCGAGAAGGCCGCGGTACTTGCCGCGACGATCCGCGGAATCGCCTCACACGACCGCCCGGTTGTTGGCCACTTCACCGACTCCGACGTTGTTCTCGACTTTCTCGCGTCGGCGAACGCACCCAAGCTCGCCGAGCTCGGCACCAGTTGCCCCGACCACTTTCTGCGTACCAAGGTCAAGCCGCTGCTGCTCGACCTTCCCGCGGGCGCCTCGGTCGAGGCATCCATCGCGCGCCTCAAAGAGTTGCACGAGTCGTACCGCAAGGACTACACGAAGTACTACGAGAAGCACGCCGTCGCCGACTCACCCGCGATTCGCGGCGCCGACCCGCTCATTGTGCTCGTGCCCGGCGTCGGCATGTTCAGCTACGGCGCGAACAAGCAGACCGCGCGCGTCGCTGGCGAGTTCTACGTCAACGCGATCAACGTGATGCGCGGTGCCGAGGCCATCTCGAGCTACGCGCCGATCAGTGATGCCGAGAAGTTCCGCATCGAATACTGGGCTCTCGAGGAGGCAAAGCTGCAGCGCCTTCCGAAGCCGAAGTCGCACGCGACTCGCATTGCGCTCGTCACGGGTGCCGCATCGGGAATCGGCAAGGCGATCGCGACGCGCCTCGCGGCCGACGGCGCGTGCGTTGTCATCGCCGACCTGGACCTCGCCAAGGCGCAGGCTGCCGCGGCTGAGATCGGAGGCACGGATGTCGCGGTCGGGCTTCAGGTCAACGTGACCGATGCCGCAGCAATCACCCAACTCGTTCAAGACTCGCTGCTTGCGTTCGGTGGCCTCGACATCGTTGTGAACAACGCCGGTGTCTCGCTCTCGAAGCCCCTGCTCGAGACGACCGAACAAGACTGGGACTTTCAGCACGACATTATGGCGAAGGGCTCGTTCCTCGTGTCGAAGGCGACAGCCCCCGTGCTCATCGAGCAGGCAATGGGTGGCGACGTCATCTACATCTCGTCAAAGAACTCCGTCTTCGCCGGCCCGAACAACATCGCCTACTCGGCGACAAAGGCAGACCAGGCACACCAGGTGCGCTTGCTCGCCGTCGAACTCGGTGAGCACGGCGTCAAGGTCAACGGCATCAACCCCGACGGTGTTGTACGTGGCTCGGGCATCTTTGCCGCAGGCTGGGGCGCCAACCGCGCAAAGACCTACGGCATCGAAGAAGACGACCTCGGAAAGTTCTACGCCCAGCGCACGATCCTCAAGCGCGAGGTGCTTCCCGAGAACGTGGCTAACGCCGTTTCGGTGCTGACCGGCCCCGACCTCTCACACACAACCGGTCTGCACATTCCCGTTGACGCGGGTGTTGCTGCGGCGTTCCTGCGCTAATGGCTCGTCGGTTGAGGAGCGCGCGAGGAACGAGCTCGCGTATCGAAACCGGGGCTGCGCGTGGAGTGGTTTCGATACGGTCGCTGAGCGACCTACTCAACCAGCGAGCACTCTCATGACCAAGGCGGTTGCAGCCGTCGACCTTGGGGCGACGAGCGGCAGGGTGATGCTCGGTTACGTCGGGCACAACGAGCTCAGGCTCGTTCCGGTCTCGCGGTTTCCGAACGGCCCCGTCGAGACCAGCGGCGAGCTTCACTGGGACATCACGGGGCTCTACAACCACGCGCTCACCGGACTCACGACCGCGGCACACCAGGAGCCCGAGCTCGTCAGCGTCGGCATCGACTCATGGGCTGTCGACTACGCGCTGATGTCGGGCGGGCGTATGCTCGCCGAGCCGTTCCACTATCGGGACTCCCGCACCGCGCGGGGCGTCGCCGCCGTGCACGATCGGGTCGCGCCATCCGATCTGTATGCGGTTTCGGGGCTTCAGCACCTGCCGTTCAACACGGTCTTCCAGCTCGCCGAAGACGCAGCCGCCGGGCGTCTCGCCGCCGCGGACTCGTTTCTGCTTGTGCCCGACCTGCTCGGTTACTGGCTCACGGGCACCGCGGCCGCGGAGATCACCAACGCCTCGACGACCGGTCTGCTCAATGCAAAAACCGGCGACTGGGATGACGCGCTTATTGCTCGTGCGGGTCTCCCCCGCGCGCTCTTCCCGCGCCTGATGCGCGCGGGAACCGTGCTCGGAAGCCTCACTCCCTCCGTCGCGGCGCAGGTCGGCCTGCCAAATCTGCAGGTGACGACGGTCGGGTCGCACGACACCGCCTCGGCGATTGTCGCGATTCCGGCCGAGAACCCCGACTTCGTCTACATCTCGTGTGGAACCTGGTCTCTTGTGGGCGTCGAGCTCGAGTCGCCGATTCTCTCCGAAGAGAGCCGCGCCGCGAACTTCACAAACGAAGGCGGTGTCGACGGTCGCGTGCGCTACCTGCGCAACGTAATGGGCCTCTGGATTTTGAGCGAGACTGTGCGCCAGTGGGGCGCCGACCTCACGACGCTGCTCGCCGAGGCCGCGGCCTACGACGGACCGGTTGCGCACTTCGACCCCGACGACGAGCGCTTTCTCGCGCCCGGAGACATGCCCGCACGCATCAACTCGTGGTGCGAAGAGCACGGCGTCGCGGCACCCTCCGGCCGCGCGGCTCTAGTGCGCAGCATCCTCGAGTCGCTTGCCGATGCCTACGCGCGAACGATCGACGCGGCGCGCGAGTTGAGCGGCGCGACTGTTCGCGTGATTCACCTCGTCGGAGGCGGAAGCCAGAACGCTCTGCTCTGCCAACTCACGGCGGATCGCACGGGTCTTCCGGTGGTCGCCGGGCCGGTCGAGGCGACGGCGATCGGCAACGTGCTGATCCAGGCGCGCGCGCACGGCATCGTCGACGGCGATCTTGAGACGCTGCGCGCGCTGGTTGCGCGGTCGGTGCCGCAGACCCGGTACCTGCCGCGCTGACGTGTGGCGCTCGGGGCCGCCGTTACGTGTCGTGGCCGGCGCTGGAGCGACGGCCGGGAGACACAGCGGCGGCCCCGACGCCCGCTACAGCGTGACGCTCACCGACCCCACAAGATCGTCGACCGACGTGCCCACCGACAGCGTGTACTCGCCGGGCTCGTAGTTCCAGCCGTCGTTCCAGTCGGCGAAGGCGCGGCGCGGCACCTCGATCGAGGCAACGACCGTCTCACCGGGTGCGGCAGAGAGCGTCGCCCAGCCGGCGAGCCAGCGCACGGGGCGGTCAATCGACGACGACGGACGCGACGCGTAGACCTGCACAACCTGCTTGCCCGCCCGCGAGCCGGTGTTGGTCACCGACGCGGAGACGGTCAGCCCGTCGACGGCGATATCCGAGATAGACCACGTTGTGTAGCCGAGCCCGAAGCCGAAGGGCCACGCGGGCGTCGCGCCAGCCTTGAGCCAGGCGCGGTAGCCGATGTGGATTCCCTCGTCGTAGCGCACCTCTCCGTCGACGGGGGTCACATTGGTCACCGGTACATCGGCGAACGCGGCGGGCCAGGTGGTGGGCAGGCGGCCGCCGGGTTCGACGGCACCCGTGAGCACGTCGGCGAGGGCATTGCCCATCTCCTGACCGCCGAACCATGCCATAACGATGGCCGCGGCATCCATTCGCCACGGAAGTACAACGGGCGAACCCGAGTTGACGACGACGACGGTGCGGTCGTTGGCCGCGATCACGGCGCGCGCGAGGGCGTCCTGGTTTCCGGGAAGGTCGAGGTTCGAACGGTCAAAGCCCTCGGACTCGACCGCGCTGTTGGTTCCGACGACGAGCACAACGAGGTCGGCGTCGGCGGCGAGTGCCGCAGCCTCGGCCACGAGCTCGGCCTCGCCGGCGTCGCTCGCCTCGAGTCCGAACGAGAACGCCATGGCGCCCGCGAGTGCCTCATCGACCTGGCGACGGTATTCGTAAACGATCTCGACCGGGGTTCCCGCAACGACGTCGACTGACGACGTGTGAGCGGTCGGCGACATAAGCGCCGCACCGAGTTCGTCGCTGTCGACGGGGGCGTCTTTCTCGAAGAGCACGGAACCGTCGACCTTCACAACAACGTGGCCCGCGGCGGCGAAGCCGAGCAGAACCGTGCCGGTCTCGGTCGGGGTCCAGATTGTCGAGACTTCGAGCAGCTCGGTCTCGGCGATCGGCGCCGACGACCCGAACCAGACGAGGGCGGTCGAGCGGCGGTCTTCGCGATAGAGCTCTGCGCCGTCGGCCATAAAGCGCACGAGCACACCGGGCTCGTTTGTCGCGGGGTTGATCAGCGAGTCAAGCGGAAGCTCCGCCACACCCGACTGCACAACCGCGCCGACCGCGTAGTCGACCTGCGCCTCGGGGAACGCCGCGCGAATGCCGTCGAGCGGCGTGACAACCTTCTCGGGGATAACTGTCGCACTACCGCCGCCGAGCGTGCGCGCCTGAAGCGCGTTGTGGCCGATGACGGCGATCTTCTTCGGCGACGACGTGATCGGCAGAATGCCGTCGTTCTGCACGAGCACGGTTCCGGCGGCCTCAGCCTCGCGCGCAAAAGCGACACCATCTTCTACGGTTACCAGCGGCGCCTCGTCAAAGCCCTCAAGGGCTCCCACACGCGCGGCGAGCGTCAGAATGCGCAGAACCTTTCGATCGATGGATGCCTCGGCAACCTCGCCATTCTGCACAGCCGTTACGAGTGCCGCACCCCAAAAACCGTTCGGGCCGGGCATTTCGAGATCCTGCGAATAGTTGGCCGAGTTTGTGGAACGCACACCCGTCCAGTCGCTCACGACAATGCCGTCGAAGCCCCACTCCGAGTTGAGCGGCGTTTCGAGCAGCTCGTTCTCGGTCGCGGTCGCGCCGTTGATCGAGTTGTACGAGCTCATCAGTGCCCAAGCGTGAGCCTCGGTTACCGACTTCTCGAAGGCGAGAAGGTAAAGCTCGCGCAGTGCGCGCTCGGAGACGACCGAGTTGGCGGTGAAGCGATCGGTCTCGTAGTCGTTCGCGATGTAGTGCTTCGGGGTGGCGGCGACGCCGTTCTCCTGAACCCCCGACACGTAGGCCGCGGCGAGGTCGGCCGTGAGGACGGGGTCTTCGCTGAAGGCCTCGAAGTGACGGCCGCCGAGCGGTGAGCGGTGCAGGTTGATGGTCGGGCCGAGCACAACGTCGACGCCCTTGCGGCGCGCCTCGACCGCGGCGGCGGCACCGTAGCGGGCGGCAATCGCCGTGTCCCAGCTCGCGCTGAGCGCCGTGGCCGAAGGCAGATTGAGCGAGGGGTCGCGTTCGTCCCAGTTCTCGCCACGAACACCCGACGGACCATCGCTGAGCAGCATTCGGCGCAGTCCGATCTTCTCGATCGGCCAAGTGGTCCAGAAGTCTCGGCCGGTGAGCAGCAGCACCTTCTCTTCGAGGGTGAGCTGTGCAAGCAGGTCGTTGAGGCGGGTGTTCATGGTGTGCCTTTCAGTTACTTCACGCCGCGAACGCGCGTGATGGAGAGGGCGCCGAGCAGGCCGACGACGGCTCCGGTGATAAAGAGTCCGGCATAACCGCCGGTGAGCGCAATGACGCCGGGCGCCGCAACGGGCACAAGCGACTGCGGAAGAGCCTGGGCAATATTGACGACGCCGAGATCCTTGCCGTTGTCTTCGTCGGTGGGGAGAACGTCGGCGATGAGCGCGAGGTCGACTGCCGCGAAGGCACCCATCCCCATACCGATGACGAACTGGCCGACGATGACGATGGCGAGTGAGGGGGCGAGAGCGATGATGACGAGCCCAATGATTGCGACGACGCCCGCGATGAGCACAAACATCTTGCGGCGGCCGAGTTTGTCGCTCAGCCAGCCCGCGATGAAGGTCGTCGACAGAACACCGGCGGCATTGGCGAGAGTCGCGACGAAGACGCCGGTCGCGGCTTCACCCTCGGGCATTCCGAGATCGTTGATGAGAAAGTAGGTGAGGTAGGTCGTCGCGGTCGCCTGCGCGCCATACATAAGGAACCGCGTCAGCCACGCCCAGCCGAGATCGGGGTTCTTGCGCGGGTTGAAGACGAACGACCCGAGCAACGAGAGCAGCCCGATGTTCTCTTCGGGCTTGTGCTCGAGCACGCGGTCTTTGAAGATCAGCGTAAAGACGATGACGAGCGCGACGCCGATCGTCGCGGGAATCAGCACCTGCTGCGCGGTGACAGTGAACAACTGCACAAGAAACGTGCCGACAACCAGCGCCGCGTACTGGCTCACGCCAATCGCGCCGGCGACAATACCGCGACGGCGGCTCGGCACCTGGTCGGGCATGATTGCCATGAGCGTCGCGAGCGCCGCGTTGAATCCGATCTGTGCCAGCATCCAACCGAGAACAAGCATAGGAACGCTGGTGGATGTCGCGACGATCACGAGCGCGAGATAACCGACGATCGCGCCGCCGATGATCCAGGGGCGTCGCATTCCGAAGCGCCCGCCGGTGCGGTCAGACAGCCGCCCAACGAGCGGGTTGACGATCATCGCGGCGAGCGCGCCGAGACCAAGGATGAGGCCGAGAGCTGCCGCGGCCTCATCGGCGTTGGCCGTGACCTCGTTGACTTTGAGCGCCATCGCAACGATGACCGGCGGAAGTAGCGCGAGAAACAGCGCGAACAGCGCGATCGGCAACCCGATGAGCGTGACGAGGCGCGAGGGTCCCGTCACTTTGATGATCGCTGTGTGGAGTGTTGGCTGGGCCACGACGCCTCTTTCGGTTCTTCGCGCGCACCTCTGCGCGACAACTGTCGTTCACCCTAACACCAATCCCTACCAGTGGTAGCAATTCGCTTGGAGCTTGCTGTGTAGGTAGCATCGGGGCATGGCGCAGCGCGGTCCTTACTCGAAGAGCACGGCTTTGCGCGCCCACATTCTCGACGAGGCGCTGCGCATCATCGGCGAAAACGGCTACACGGGTGCGACAGTTCAGCAAATCGCCGACGCCGTGGGCATGAGCAAGCCGGGCGTGCTCCATCACTTCGGTTCGCGCGACGCCCTGTTCACCGCGATCCTGCAGCGTCGCGACGAGGTCAACGCGACGGGCTACAGCATGGACTCGTTCACCGTCGAAGATCTCATCGCGACAGTGCGGCACAACACAACGGTTCCGGGGCTCGTCGCGCTGTACTCGGCGCTCACGGGCGAGGCGACGAGTCACAGCGACCTGTCGGCGAGCCGCGAGTTCTTCGCTGACCGCTACGCGATGGTCGTCGGCGCGCTCACCGAAGCCGTTCGTCTCGCCCAGGTCAACGGACTCGTCGAACTCGACCGCGACCCGGCAGCGATCGCGCGCCTGCTCACCGCTGCCTCCGACGGACTTCAGACACAGTGGCTGCTCGACCCTTCGATCGACATGGCTGCCGACCTCGAGGCGCTCTGGCGCACGGTACTCGTCGGCCCTCCCGGCCGCCCGTAGGTCTCGGGGCCGCCAGTCGAACGGTCGGCGACCTCGAGCCGTCGGCGCTCGGGGCCGCCATTGCGACTCGGGGCCGCCGCTCCAACGGCGGCCCCGAGACCGATCGACGGCCCCGAACGGCGGCGCCCCAATCGCAGAGCGCGGATTGTTAGACAATCTGCTACCTTGTAAGACAATCGCCAACGATGACGGATGGAGGAGCGATGACCGGGCCCACCATTCTTCCCGAGGCAATCTACGACGAGCTCCGCGCTCGCATCATCGACCAGACGTACACTCCCGGGTCGACCGTGACGGAAGCTGCGATCGCCGAGCGCTTCGACGTCGCCCGCCCGACCGCGAAGATGGCCATCGAGCGGCTCGTGGCCGAAGGCATCCTGCGCCGCGAGACGCATCGCGCCGCCCGGGTTCCCCAGCTCAACGCGGCAGACGTCGTCGACCTGTTCGACAATCGCGCGATCGTCGAGGGCGCTGCGGTTGAGAAGCTCGCGCGCGCGGGAATCCTGCCACCCGAGGCGATCACCGCCAACCGTGCAATCGCCGCGAGCACCAACTTCGCCAGCCACGACATCGCTTTTCACCGCGCGCTCGTCGCCGGGCAGCCGAGCCAGCGCCTCGCGAAACTTCACGACTCGCTGATGGGCGAGATCGAGCTCTGCATCGGTCAGGTGCAGGCGGCGCACCTCCTCACCGCGACCGAGGTTGCCGCGCAGCACCAGGGAATCCTCAATGCCATCCTCGCCGGCGATCCCGAGCGGGCGGCACAACTCTCTAACGAACACATCGCAGGCAGTCGCGATCGGCTCGCGACATCCATCTCAGAAAGCGACTAATTATGGTCAAGCGCTCAGTTCCGAACCCCAAGGCACTTCTCGAACTTATGCAGTTCAAGAAGCCCGAGCTCAATGGCAAGACGCGCCGCCTCAAGGGTGCGCTCACGATCTACGACCTGCGCGACATTGCCCAGCGCCGCACACCGAAGGCCGCCTTCGACTACACCGAGGGAGCGGCCGAGGCCGAGATCTCGCTGAAGCGCGCCCGCCAGGCGTTCGAAGACATCGAGTTTCACCCGTCGATTTTGCGCGACGTGTCGACCGTCGACACCTCGGTGAACGTTCTCGGCGGCACGAGTGCAATGCCCTTCGGCATCGCGCCCACCGGGTTCACGCGCCTCATGCAGACCGAGGGCGAGATCGCGGGTGCGGGCGCCGCGGGTGCGGCCGGCATCCCGTTCACGCTGTCGACTCTCGGCACAACGTCGATCGAGAACGTCAAGGCCGCCAACCCCGACGGACGCAACTGGTTTCAGCTCTACGTGATGCGCCAGCGCGAGATCAGCTACGGACTCGTCGAGCGCGCGGCCGCCGCGGGCTTTGACACCCTGATGTTCACGGTCGACACCCCCGTCGCCGGCGCGCGCCTGCGTGACAAGCGCAATGGGTTCTCGATTCCGCCGCAGCTCACCGCCGGCACGATCATCAACGCGATCCCGCGCCCGTGGTGGTGGTTCGACTTTCTGACGACTCCCCCGCTCGAGTTCGCCTCCCTCTCCTCCACAGGTGGCACGGTCGGCGAGTTGCTCGACTCGGCGATGGATCCGTCGATCAACTTCGACGACCTCAGGATCATTCGCGACATGTGGCCCGGCAAGCTCGTGATCAAGGGTGTGCAGAACGTCGAAGACTCGAAGAAGCTCACCGACCTCGGCGCCGACGGCATCGTGCTCTCCAACCACGGCGGTCGCCAGCTCGACCGCGCGCCGATCCCGTTCCACCTGCTTCCCGATGTTGTGCGCGAAGTGGGCAAAGACACCGACGTGATCGTCGACACCGGGATTATGAACGGGGCGGATGTTGTGGCCTCCCTTGCGCTCGGCGCGAAGTTCACGCTCATCGGCCGCGCCTACCTTTACGGGCTGATGGCCGGCGGACGCCAGGGTGTCGACCGCACGATCGAGATCCTCTCTGACCAGGTCATCCGCACGATGAAGCTGCTCGAGGTCGCGAACGTCGAAGAGCTCGAGCCGAAGCATGTGACGCAGCTGGAGCGCCTGATCCCGCGTCGACGCAGCTAGGAATGCAGGCTAGAACTCGCTGACTTTGCCCGACCCGGCGATGTCGCTCGTCACTTCGGCGCCACCGGTATAGGCGACGTTGCCGCTGCCCCGCACGTCGATCGCGAGGGTGCGCGTGACATTAACTTTCGCGTCACCCGACCCTGCGATGTCGACAGTACATTCGCGCGACTCAAGCTCGGGCCCCTCGTAGTCACCCGACCCGGTCACAACGACAGAGAGCATCGTCACCGAGCCAACGATCTTGATGCCGCCTGATCCGCGAACCGTCGCTTGCGCATGATCGGCATCGAGGTTTGTGCCGGTGACGCTGCCCGATCCGCGGGTCTCGATGCTGGCGTCGGTGGCCCCGGTGAAGTCTGCCGAGACCGTTGCAGAGCCGCGCACGATGATGCCATCGACAACCGGAACCGTGAGCATGTAGATGACCGGCCCGTGTAGGTCTGTCGACGTGTAATCGGGGCTGATCTCGAGAACACCAGAGAGGGTCGTTGTGTTGATCGAGTCGAGCGTCGACTGCGGGGCGGTGATCGTGAGAGACGCCGTGTCGCCGGTGGTGATCGAGAGGGTTCCGGGGCCGTCGATCGAGACTGTTGTGAACTCTCCGACGTCGCGATTCTCGGTGACCGGTTCACCGACGATGACGCTCGAACAGCCGGTGAGGCTCACCGCGACCAACGCCAGTGCGAGAAGTGCGGCGCGAGCTTTCATAGCTTCCACCCTAAAACTTCACAGGTTCGCCCGACCGATTGAGGGGCGAACGCTCAGCCAGCGAGCGCCTGAACGAGAGCGGGAGCAAGCAGCAGCACCGTGGGAACCGCGATGAGGGCGGCGGATGCGCCAACGACGAGCGCTTCGAGAGTTGTCGAGAGCGGCTTCGCCCCCGCAATGCGCAGCACACGCAGGCGAAGGTCTTGCGGCGATGAGCCTTCGGTCGGCGCCGCGAGCCGGGCGTCGGCACTCGAGCCGCTGCCGACGAGGGCGATGGCGCGAGCGAGCACGGCGTCGTCGACGGTGCGGCGGGCGCGGTCATCGGCCAGCATCTCGATGAGGATTCCGACCTCACGCTGCGCCCGATAGGCGATCGGAAACCACGGCAGCGAGGTGTGCCAGGCGCGAAAGACGACGAGCACTATGTCGTGCCGCTGCGCGACGTGCGCTTTCTCGTGCTCGATGACGGCCGCGAGCTCGGCGGGTTCGAGCATCTCGACGAGTCCGGCAGAGAAGACGGTCACCGATCCGAGGGCGCCGGGCAGGCAGTAGGCGACGGGCGATGCGGTGTCGATGATGCGTGAGCGCGGGTCGTCGGCCATCGGCTCGCTGAGCAGTTGAACGAGCTGGGCATGCCGGCGTCGCTGCGCCTCGGAACGCGCGACAGTGACAACGAGGTTGAGCACAAGATGCACTCCGAGCAGAAGCGCTGCACCCAGGGCGAGCAGGTGCCAGGTTTCGCTGACCATCGCGCCCTCGAGCAGTGCGGCGCTGGCCGAGATGAGGTTGTCACCAAAGGGCGCTAGGCCAAAGGCGAGCAGTGCGCCGAGCATGCTGAGTCCACCCGCGAGGGCGATGGCCTGCCAGAGAATGAGGGCCGTGGCTGGCGAGCGCGACGGCCAGCTGGCGCGGCCGAGCAGAATCGGCACGGGCCACGCGAGTGCGAGCGCAAGAACGGCGAGCGCCGTCGCCGCGGCAATCATCTAGGTTCCGAGAAGCTTGCGCAGGGTTGCGGCCTCGTCGGCACTGACCTGCCCGACGAAGCGTTCGAGAACCGCGGTGCGATCGGAGGCACCACCGAGCACCTCGTGCATCAGGTCGGCCATGTGTGCTTCGCGCGTGGCGGCGGCGCGGTAACGGTGCGGGCGGCTGGCGCGATCGCGGGCCGCGAAGCCCTTCTTCTCAAGGCGCGACAGCACGGTGAGAATTGTCGTCGAGGCAAGCTTTCGCTCGACGAGGGCTGCCTGAAGGTCGTACGCCGACAGCGACTGCTCGGCCCCCCAGAGCAACTCCATAATCGCTCTTTCGAGCTCTCCCAGTGTTGTCATGTCTGCAATTCTACACGACGTAGAAACTTCTTCTACAATGGTGTAGAAATAGTTCTACATCGCGTAGAAAAGGCAATCGGGACTTAGGTCCCTGTTGCACCTTCGCTCCCTTCGCCAGTCTCGACGAGGGGCTCCGCACAGGGGCGCGCAGCACGACATCGAAAGAGGCACAGCAATGGAACTGGATCCGCTCCTCATCGCGAGGTGGCAGTTCGGCATCACAACCGTCTACCACTTCTGGATGGTTCCGCTCACTCTCGGGCTCGGCCCGATCGTTGTGATCTTTCAGGCGATGTGGGTCAAGACCGGCAAAGACCGCTGGCTGCGAATGACCAAGTTCTGGGGCAAGTTGTACCTCATCAACTTCATCATGGGTGTGGCGACCGGCCTCGTTCAGGAGTTCCAGTTCGGCATGGCCTGGAGCGAGTACTCGCGCTTCGTCGGCGACGTCTTCGGCGCACCCCTCGCGATGGAAGGCCTCCTCGCCTTCTTCTTCGAATCCGTCTTCCTGGGTGTCTGGATCTTCGGCTGGAACAAACTGCCTAAGAAGCTGCACCTCGCCTCACTCGCGATCGCGGTCATGGGATCAGTTGTGAGCGCGTTCTTTATCATCGTCGCGAACTCGTGGATGCAGCATCCAGTCGGCGTTGAATTGATCGACGGTCGACCGGTGATGACAGACATCTGGGCAGTTCTCACGAACAACACGGCGCTCACCGCCTACGCGCACACGATCTTCGGCGCCCTCGGAGTCGGCGGCGCGTTCGTTCTCGGCATCGCCTGGTACCAGCTGTGGCAGCGCCGCAAAGATGGAATCGACACCGTTGACGACAAGGGCCGCGTCATTGTTGGCGAGCGGTTGGATGTCGCGGGTCGCGATCGCGAAGACCACGCCGTGTGGCTCCGCTCGCTGCGTATTGGCGCTCTCGTTGCGGTCGTCTCGTTCGGTGGCGTCGCCCTCACGGGAGACCTGCAGGCGAAGCTGATGTTCGACCAGCAGCCGATGAAGATGGCAGCGGCCGAGGCAGCCTGCCACGACGGCACCGCTTTCTCGGTGTTCGCGATCGGTGACCTCGGAGCGAAGGACTGCTCGCAGGTCGTGAACGTGATCGAGGTTCCCGGCATCCTGTCGTTCCTCGCGCACGGCGACTTCGAGACCGAGATCAAGGGTGTCAACACGCTCGTTCCCGAGTACCAGGCGAAGTACGGCACGCACGACTCGGCGGGCAATGAGATCAGCTATGTGCCGCTTATGGCAGTCACGTACTGGGGTTTCCGACTGATGATCACGTTCGGGGCCATGGCCGCGTTCGCCGCCGTTGTTGCGCTCTGGCTCACCCGCAAGGGAACCGTGCCGCGCTCGAAGTGGATTCAGCGCCTCGCCATTCTCGGAATTCTCGCTCCCTTCGCCGCGAACTCGGCCGGCTGGATCTTCACCGAGATGGGCCGCCAGCCCTTCGTTGTTGCGCCGAACCCGAACCCGAGCGGGGTCGACGGAGTGTTTATGTTCACGGCCGCGGCCGTCTCACCCGGAGTCACGGCGGGCGAGATGCTCTTCTCTCTCATCTCTCTCGGTCTCGTCTACGGCGCGCTGATGGTTGTCGAGCTGCGCCTGCTCGTGAAGTACGTGCGCGGCGGTGTGGCCTCGGCGATGCCCGAGCTCGACCCGAATTCGCACGACGATGACCCTGACAAGCCCAACGATCCCGACAAGCGCGACGACGTTCTCGCGTTCGCCTACTGACCCCGAAGGAGACTGACTCATGGATGTACTGCCCACCATTTGGTTCGTCGCCATCGCGGCGCTCTGGATCGGCTACCTGCTGCTCGAGGGCTTCGACCTCGGCGTCGGCATGCACATGCTCGTCTCGTCGAAAAACGACGTGCAGCGCCGTGTGATGCTCAACTCGATCGGCCCGGTCTGGGACGGCAACGAGGTCTGGCTCATCACGGCGGGTGCGGCGACCTTCGCGGCGTTCCCCTACTGGTACGCCTCGCTGTTCTCGACGCTCTACATTCCGCTCACGCTTGTGCTGCTTGGCCTGATCTTCCGGGCTGTCGCGATCGAGTACCGCGGTAAGGGCCACACTAAGCAGTGGCGTCGCCGCTGGGATCTCGCGCTCGGCCTCGGCTCCTTCGTCTCGGCCTTCGGCGTCGGCGCGATGCTTGCACTCACCACAACCGGCCTGCCGATCAACGAAAACGGTGACCGCGTGGGCGGGCCCTTCGCCTGGCTCAACGGCTACGCGGTTCTCGGCGGCCTCGCAGTTGTCGGGTTCTGCCTCGTGCACGCCGCAGTTTTCCTCGGCCTCAAGACCGAGGGTTCGGTGCGCGAACTCGCGCGTAACTTCGTTGTGCGCTGGACGCCGATCGCCCTGCTGCCGATCGTCGGCTGGGTGCTCGTCGTGCAGTTTATGAACGGCAAGGTCTACACGTGGGCCCTTATCGGTGTCGCGGTTGTCGCCGTGATCTGGGCCTGGCTCAGCGCGCGTCGCGGCCGCGAAGGTCGCGCCTTCATCGGCATGGCAGCCTTCCTCGTGTTTGGTGCCGCGTCGATCTTCGCCTCGGCCTACCCGGTTGTGCTGCCCTCGACCCTTATGCCCTCGTGGGATCTCACTATCGAAAACGCCTCGAGCGGTGACTACACGCTTGGCGTGATGACAGTGGTTGCCGCCTTCGGGCTCCCCCTCGTCTTTCTTTACCAGGGCTGGACGTACTGGGTGTTCCGCAAGCGCATCAGCGAGCACCACATCCCCGACCCGCACGTGGTTCGCGCTGCAGTAGTGGTGCACCAGGACTCATGAAGAAGATCGACGCCGCTCCCCTGACACTTTTTGTGCTCGGGCTGTTCGCCGCGCTCAAGGCAGCAGGACTTGTTCTGCTCGCCGAGGGCGTGGCGACCGGCGTCGTCGCAATCATCAACGGCGACGACACGCGCCTCTCGGTGGTTCTCGCCTGCGCCGCCGGCGTGCTGCGCGCCGCATCGTCGTGGGCGACCCAGGTCTTCGCGACCCGCGCTGCGCTCGGCGCGAAGAGCGCCCTGCGGCTGTCACTCGTGGATCGTGTTCTCGAGGGCACCCCTCATTCGGTTGGCTCCACAACCGCAATCGGCAGTGTCGGCCTCGATGAGCTCGACAACTACTACCGCAACGTGCTGCCCGCCGTCGTCGGCGCCGCGGTCATCCCCCTGCTCGTCGGGCTGCGCATCCTCAGCGCTGATTGGGTCAGCGCGCTCATTGTTGTTCTGACGGTGCCGCTCGTTCCGGTTTTTATGGCGCTCGTGGGCATGCACACGCAAGAGCGTGCGGATGCGGCATCCACCACGCTTTCTCGTTTGAGCGACCACCTCGTGGAGTTGGCCCGCGGGCTTCCGGTGCTCGTCGGACTCGGCCGCGTCGACGAGCAGTCGGCCGCCCTGCGCCGCGTCTCGCAGGAGCACCGCGTCACAACGATGCACACCCTGCGCAGCGCGTTTCTGTCGTCGCTGGTGCTCGAACTCATCGCGACGATCTCGGTTGCGATCGTTGCGGTCTTTGTCGGCGTGCGGCTTGTGCACGGCGACATGACGCTTGTGCTCGGCATGGTCGCGCTTGTGCTGGCGCCCGAGTGCTTCGCGCCGTTCCGCGATCTGGGTGCCGCGTTTCACTCGTCGCAAGACGGGCTCGCGGCGCAGCGACGTGCCCGCGAGATTATCGATGCGCCGCGGTTTGCGTCTGTCGTGCGCCCGGGTAGTTCTTTGCGCGTGGATGGCCTGACTGTTCGCTACGACGGTCGAACCTCTGACGCTCTTTCCGACGTCAGCTTCGAGGTGCGGGTCGGCGGCACAACCGCGCTCGAAGGGCCGTCGGGATCGGGCAAGTCGACGATTCTGCGCGTGCTCGCGGGAGACATCGCGGCAACGGTTACCGGCCGCGTGACGGGGATCGACCCCTGGCTAGTTGCCTGGGTTCCGCAGCACCCGCACACCGTGGGCGCGACCGTTTTCGCCGAGCTGTCTCTCTACGGGGTGGATGTCGCGGGCGTGCTGTCTGCGCTGCAGCTCTCGCACGTCGCTGATGTCGACCCCGCGCAGCTCAGCCCCGGTGAACTGCGGCGCCTCGCGGTCGCGCGTGGACTGCTGCGCGTTCAGGCGGGAGCTACTTTGCTGCTGCTCGACGAGCCGACCGCGCACCTCGACGCGCACTCTGCGTCGCTGGTCGAGGCCGCGCTGCGGTCACTCCAGGGTCGCGTAACGATGGTCATCGCGTCGCACGAGGCGGGCGTCGCCGCACTGGCGGATCACGTGGTGCTGCTCGGCGCGACGCAGTTGCGCGCCGCCGACTCCCCCGCGCCGTCTGCCGTCCCAAATGCAGGATCAACTGGCACTCCCTCTACTGGCACCCCTGATGTTTCCGCGGACCTTGACGGCGCGCGTCCTGCATTTGGCACGACATCGGCCCTTCGGGAGCTGCTCACCTACCTCCGCCCTACCGCCTGGCGCTTCACCGGGGCCGTTCTGCTCGGCACGGCGTCGGCGTTGTTCGCGATCGCGTTGACCGCGACATCCGGCTGGCTGATTGTTCGGGCGAGCGAGCAACCGCCCATCATGTACCTGCTGGTCGCGATTGTGGGCGTGCGATTCTTCGGGCTGGGGCGGTCGGTGCTGCGGTACTGCGAGCGTCTGCTCACGCACGACGCCGTGCTCGGGTCGCTGACCGAACTCAGGATGCGCCTGTGGGCGGGTCTCGCCGCTCGCGGTGTCGCGTCGCGCGGTCTGGCGCGTGGAGGGGTGGCGCTCGACTTCCTCGTGGCGTCGGCCGACCGCGTTCGTGACCTCGTGCCCCGCGTTCTGCTGCCGATCGTCGTCGGACTGCTTTCCGCGGCGGGCGTGACGATTGCGGTCGCGGTGCTCTACGCGCCCGCGCTCACCGTGCTCGCGTGGTGCCTCGTTGTCTGCCTGATCGTCGCGCCGGTCGTCGCCCTCATCGCAGACCGATCGGCCGCGCGCGGGCAGGCGCTCGTGCGCTCAACGGTGCTGCGACGATTCGCGGCAGTCATCGCTGCCGCTGGGGAACTCCGCGCGAATGGCGTGGCCCGCGCCGCGCACGCCGACCTGGCTGCGCTCGATGCCGCGGCCGGATCCCACGCTCGCCGCACCTCCAACGCCCTCGGACTCGGCGGCGCCCTCACCCTTCTCGCCTGCTGTGCCGCGACCGGCTTTATGCTCACCGTCACGTCCGGCGCTCCGATCGAGCCCGGTATCGTCGCGGTTCTCGTGCTGCTGCCGATCGCGATGGCCGAGCCGATGCTGGCCCTCGTCGATGCCGTGCAGCAGATCCCCGCGCTGCGGGCGGCGCTGCGTCGGGTGAGCACGATCACCACGCTGCCGGCACCGGTCTCGACGGGTTCCGGTTCGGTCGAACGAATCGACACCATTTCGCTCGACGGACTCGCCGCCGGCTGGCCCGGAGCCGAGCCCGCCTTCCGCGGTCTCTCGGCTCAGGTCTCGCGCGGCGACTGGCTCGTCGTCGAGGGCCCGTCGGGTTCGGGCAAGTCCACCCTGCTCGCGACGCTGCTCGGCTACCTCGCGCCGGCCTCCGGTTCGCTGCTCATCAACGGCATCCCGTCATCGTCGATCGACCTGACCGCCGCCCGGGCTCGCATCGCCTGGTGCCCGCAGGAGGGGCACCTCTTCGACTCGACGCTGCGCGCCAACCTGTTGCTGGCCCGGGCACGGGACGACCAACCGACTGACGCTTCTCTCGATGCCGCGCTCCGCTCCGTCGGACTCGGCGACCTTCTCGACAGCCTCCCCCTCGGCCTCGACACCCGCATCGGCTCCGAGGGCGCTTCACTCTCCGGCGGTCAACGCCAGCGAGTGGCAGTCGCGCGAACGCTGCTCACCCGCGCCGACGTCGTCCTCCTCGACGAACCAACAGCGCACTTGGATGCCGCAGCCGCCGCCGCGCTCATGGACGACTTGCGCTTTGCGCTGGCCGACCGTCTCGTAATCATGGTCACGCACCACGCGACCGACACCCTCCCGACAGACCACCGTCTGCGCCTAGGGGCTACACAACTGTCGTTGGTTGAGTAGGCCGCTCGCGGCCGTATCGAAACCTACTGCTTGGCCCGCGCGAGAATCTCAGCGATTACTTCACTCTTCGCATCCGAGTAAGCATTCATATCGTCAAACCCCTGCGCGATGAGCTCCCGCTTGGTGCGCGCATACAGTTCACGATCGCCAGCATCAGCACGCAGTCGATCGCGCAGCAGCAAGTAGTTGGTCACCGCCGGGTCGCCCTTCCCGTAGATGTGAACATGCACGTCGAGCTCCGGGGTCCGCACCAGCCGGTGCCCCGGTTCGCGCACGCGCAACACGTATCCGGCTGACAGTAGTTGCGGGAGATAGTCCTCTTCGGCGGTGATGTCGTCAACCGCGACGACAATGTCGATGATCGGCTTGGCCGCAAGCCCGGGCACCGACGTTGATCCGATGTGCTCGATACCAATGGCGTGGTCGCGGAGCGCCTCCGCAAGACGGTTGCGGTGCTCGATAAAAATGTCGATCCACTTCTCGGTGTAACCGACAACCTCGAGCTGGCGCCTCTCGATGCCGCCAATGAGTGTTACATCAATCACGTCAGCCCTGCGGGTTCTCACGGTTTCAGCCTTCTGACAGTCATTCCATTGCGCACCAACGATGCGAATGGCAAATCGTAGTACGCCAGACAGCCGAGAACCACTGCGGGTAGTGAGTGCGCAATACGATGTCGGTCATGACCAACCCCAATGACACAGGTGTCGCGTCGACCGACGAAGTTTCGTCGACTGTTTCTTTGCAAACCTTGGCGCCAAAATTTGATTCGACAAAGCACGGCATTTACTTCGCCGCACTTGAGTCAGGAATTCTCCTGAGCGACAACCTGAACATTGCTTTGAGTGGGGGCTACGGAGTCGGAAAGAGCAGCGTTCTACAGAAGTTCTCCGAACGCCACGAGAACGAGGTAGTCGAAGTTTCGTTCTCAGGAATCCGAGCAGACCTAAATACAATGGCGCCTCCTGGCGGCGAAGTAAATCCAGCATCGACAACCAAGACAAATCAGATCCAGAAGGAAATTGTAAAACAGCTGCTTTACAGAGAACGCCCCGCGAACACTCCCGCATCCAAATACCGCCGGCCCGATACATTCCAATGGAAGCGAGAACTTGCTGGTTCGGCTGTGTTCGGCTTCGCTTTGACAATTTTTGCCTACCTTTCGGGGCTCCTCGATCGACCTTTGGCTGCGTTTGCTCCAGGGCGTGTCGCGAGCATAGTTCTGCTGATCATCTTGGCGATCTTAGTTATCGCTCTTCTCTTCAGCTCGCGGCGCTTGTTTCACAATCGGGTCATCATCGAAAAGCTTTCGGCGGGTCCAGCAACCATCGCGCTCTCGCCCCAGTCAACGACATTCTTCGACGAATATCTTGACGAGATCGTCTACTTTTTCCAAGCCTCCCGCAGGCGGTTCGTCTTGTTCGAAGATCTCGATCGATTCGATGACTATGAAATATTTCAATCTCTTCGCGCTCTCAATACCTTGTTGAATCGCTCTGCTCAGCTGACGGCAAAACCCGTCGTCTTCATTTATGCGGTGCGCGACAGCCTCTTTGAGGCTCCAACAAAATCGGACGTGGACGCTGCGGAGAAGGAGGTTGAGCTTGCCAATCGAACGAAGTTCTTCGATCTGGTGATTCCGATGGTCCCATTCGTTTCGAGCCGCAACGCTCGAGACTTGATGATGGGTGAAATTGCGAGAAGAGGATTCACGATCTCTGCAGAGCTGGTTGACCTTGCGGCCCAGCATGTCGCTGATATGCGGTTGATCTTGAACGTCATGAATGAATATGCAATTTTCGACGCCGTACTTGTACCCGGCTCCACCCGCGCACCCAGCCTGACGCCAGACAAGCTATTCGCTCTTGTGCTTTACAAGAATATTCACCTTCGAGACTTCGAGCTGATTCGCGTCGGTCGCAGCGACCTTGACACAGCGTATGAGCGATATCGAGAGTTTGTGTCCGCGGCAACCAGCCGCGCGAGCGACCGAGCGACCCAGCTTCAAGCAAGCCGCGTATTCGCAAACGAAATGTCTCAGCGGGCCGCTCAATACGGCGAAGCCGTCGTTCGATACTTGGAAGTAACGACTGAAGGCCTTGACCTATCGTCAAGCTACCCCAATCAAATCTCGCTGGCCGGTCGCGTGATCCTTCCAAGTGAACTGAGTTTGCCAGCGACTTGGAATGAGATTTCGAGTAAACAGATAGGTCTCGATCTCGTCCTGTCGGCTGGCTACCAAAACCAAGCGCTGACCCTTAGCTTCTCCGCCCTCAAGAGGATGACCGGAAGCAGGCTTGACGCTTCCGAATGGGTTCCCACCAATGACCCGGCGATGGCGGCGAACCATTCGGCTTCGCTCGATGAAGCTCGCCAGACTGCGTACATGAGTATGCAAGATCTATATGCGCGCAAGGATGTAGTGCTGGCGTATGGAGATATCGACGACTACCTCGAGAATTTCGAGGATTCGGTCGAGCGACTTCTGAAATCGAAGCTTGCGCGGAGCCTGTTGCGTGAGGGCTACATCGACGAGTACTTCGCACTCTACGCCGCGCAGTACCACGCGTCGCGGGTAAGCGAAAACGCAATGAACTTCCTTATGAGGCGCGTCGACAGAGGCATATCTGACGCGACATATAGGTTGTCGCACGACGACGCCGAGGCTGTGCTCCGCGAGCGACCCGACGTAGTTCACGACAAGGCTGTGCTTAACGTGGACCTGGTCGACTACATTCTCCACCGCAAACTCGAGTCGTCAGAGATAATTCGGCAGCTGACGAGTCGGGACGATGATGTAACTCAATTCCTGCAATATTTCTTTGAGACCGCAAACTCGCGGACCGAACTGATCGCTGCCTTAGCAAAGAACTGGAATGGGTTACTCGTATATCTGACCTCCACACTGGAGGCTGATGAAGCAACTCGACTCGAGTTGTTCTCTTCAGCAACGCGCTTCCTTAGCAACTCGATGAGATATGAAACCAACGAAGATGTCGCAGCTTATTTACAGGCGAATGCATCTGAACTTCCCTTCCTCACTGACGAAAATTCTTCCGATCCCGGGTCGGCCATCCAGTTGCTACTCGATGTAGGAACAAGGATTCAGGATGTCGACGCACTCAGCAGAAAGATACGTCAGGCCGTCATCGCGAATGATGCGTTCGAACTCAGCGAGTCGAACTTGGTGAAGATTATTGGCCAAAGGGACGTGAGCCTAGACAACTTGCTCACTTTCGACGTGGGTCTCTACCGATATGCCACTGGGGAAATCGCGGAGTACTTAGAGGTGCAGCGTACGTCGCGCAGTACGCCCTATGCAGTACGCCAGTCGAGCGTTCTCTCGCGGACATTATCCGAAGTCGGACACACACGCCACGTAGACGATCTCTTGAACCAAAGTGCGCAAACAATTCGTATTCCCTCGCTCTCCGGGCTCCCTACAGCTACCTGGCCCGCGCTTGCTCGAGCGCGAATGATTCGTCCCAACGCTAGGAATGTTCATGAGTATTTTGAAGAGTTTGGCTGGGATGACCCCGTCCTCAGTCTGGTACGACACCGCCGCACATTGGACAACACTGATGAGCTGCCTCAGCCTGACCGACATTCCCTCGCTGTTGCGCTTCTGCCTGCGGAGGGGCTATCGCTCGTTTTCCGGGCTCAGTTGGTGAAAAAACTGGTAGGCAATACCCTGCTTGCACCTTCCGATGTGCCAATAACGTCGCCCGATTTGTTCGGCTTGCTGCTTAGAAAGGCTTCACTTCCCGACACTGCGGACACATTTCTCGCGAGCAAAGGCGTCACTTGGAAAGCGCGCGAGTCTCTGATCGCAGCCTCAAAGAATTTTCCGGATTATGTGATTCCATCCATGCTGACAAGCATCGAAGTGGGTCTCATCGCTAGTAGCAGCGCGATCGCATCAGCGAGCAAATCTTTTATCTACGACGACTTGGCCGCGTATACAAAGGGCCAGAGGCTCGCGGGACTGATACACGTCGCCGCCCATGCTCAGAAAAACAATCTCTTCCTCGATAGCGCCGACGTGGTGTTACTCGTTCAACGAGGACTTCGTTCGGACTGGGCACTTGCCTTGGTTTGGACTGGTCTCTCGCGTCGTTCTCTGGTTGAAATCGAAGCGGTGTTGACTGCTTTGGGCGGCAAGTACGCGCAACTCGTCGCGCACTCGAACAAGCGCCCCTCATTCAAGAGAGACCTTTGGAACGAGCGCCTCCTTACCTATCTCACGGAAAATGGGAAGGTAAATAAGTTCGATACAGCACATTGGGACAATGCCTACGTTGTCGCAAACATGAAGCCCTGAACAAAGCGGTAGCGCATGTCCGCGAGCCACATCGGTTCGATCGCGGTAGGGCCCAACAAGTTACCTGCTCGATGCATGTGGCTGACGAGATAGAGTTTTCGCGCTGGCTCGTTCCCTTGGCAAATGCGAAGCGTCGGCCTCGCAGAGCGTGAATGCGAAGAACTCGACGTCAAGCCGACAATCTTCACCGACTTGCGCCGCGTTTCGATATGGCGGTGACCCGCCTACTCAACCAGCGGCAGGACCCAGGAGGTTGGTCGCCACCGTCGCGTGGATCGACTCCGTGTCGCTCGGGTGATAGATGCCTGCGAGCACGTCACGTTGGAGACGGGCGAGTTCCGACGACGTTCGGTAGCCGGAGCCTCCCGCTACCCGAAGCGCCTGGTCTACGACATAGCGCGCGGCTTCGGTCGAGCGGTGCTTGGCGCCGGTGAGATACCGGAACCAAGCACCGCCATGATCGACATGAGTGTCGACATCCATCGCCAGGGTCTCGAGCTGGGGCGCGAGCGCGTCTACGGCGAGCGCGGCATCCGCGATGCGCCAGCGGATGTCGGGATCCTGGTCGTAGGTAAGCCCCGACTTGAGCGACTTACGTTGACCAGCAGAGAGAACGGCGAGCTCGAGCGCCCGATCGGCGATGCCCGCGTATACCGAACCGATGAGCAGCAGAAAGTTCGAGAAAATGCCGAAGACGAACGGATCCGCCGAAGGCCCGACCGGTAGTACTCGGGATACGCGGTCGGAGGGGACAAACGCGCCATCCAACACCGTCGTTCGGCTTTGCGTCGCGCGCATGCCGAGGGTGTCCCAATCGTCGAGGGTTGTGACGCCCGGCGAAGTGCGATCGACAAAGCCGTGAATGAGCTGGTCTTCGAAGCGACCGAAGATGCCGAGGCGGGTCCACGCCGGGGCGAGTGAGGTGAAGATCTTGGTGCCGGTGAACGCCCAGCCGCCCTCGACCGGGGTGGCGGTGGTGAGGGAGTCCCAGAGCACGAGGTCGTTGCCGGCCTCGGAGTTGCCGAACGCGAAGAGCTCCCCAGCAGCGGCGTCGGCCAGCACCCAGTCGAGCGAGGGGTCACCGCGTTCGGATAGCACGCGGGCGACGCCGGTCCAGACGAGGTGCATGTTGATGCCGAGTGCCGTCGCCGGGGCGTAGGCGGCGAGCAGACGCTGGTCGCGCGCCGTCTCGAGCAGCGAGCGCGGAGCGAGGTGGCCGGCGTCGCGCAACTCGGCGAGGTCTTCGGCGAAGAACGTATTAGAAGCGTCGTAGCCTGCGGCGCGTGAGCGGATGCGGTCGAGGAGGTCCTGCGTCAGAACGGTCACGGCATAAGGGTACGCGTCGGAGTCGCATCCGCACCTAGGCTGTGCCCATGACTGACGTACAGAAGGCTTCGCGCGATCTCGGCAAGACGGCGTTTATCTTGTGGGTCGTGAGCATCGGGATCCCTGTGCTGGCGTTTCTCGCTGGAGTCGCCCTGTCGTTCGGCGGCGGGTCGGGCATCACGGCCGGGCTGACCCCCGCGAGCCTGCCGATCTACACGTCGATTCTGTGGATTCCGGCCGCGATCGCTGCCCTTGTTGTCGGCATTGTCGCGCTGCGTCGACCGGGGGCACCGAAGGGGCTCGCGATTGCGACAGTTGCGCTGAGTGGTGTTGGGGTGCTGCCGGTCGTAATTGGCATCGCGTTTTTGCTGCTGTCGGTGTTGCGGCAGTAGCACCTAGTCCCGCGCTAGAAGTAGGCTGCGGGCCCCGGACTTATCTGCCCGTTGCTCACGACGTCAGTCTCGCCTGTCGCTGGATGCGCCTCGATGAGCGCAACGATCTCTTTAGCCTTCTGTTCCGTCACCCCGAGACGCTTTGCAAGTGCTCCGATGTCGCCACCGCTCCGAGCGACGATTGTCGCTAGAGTCGCCTCCACTGTGTCCTGTTCTTCGGCGTCGGACGAGGGTTCCGTTTCCAAGCTGTCCGCTATGTCTTGCAGGTGTAGCCGCACCGCACGGGACTCCGCTGCAATACTCTTGAGCGCCTCCGTGTTCTGCTTAGCGAGTCCAGGGCGCGATGCGCTTGAGACTGTCGAGGTGTCACCCTTCATCCAATTAGTGTCAAGCTTGATCTTTTCCTTGAAACGGCAAGGCCAGCGCCGTTTGTAGGTGATTGTCATGGTCGCCTCGTCGGGCATCGGGTATCGGTTCTTACCCGAATGGTTTGGCGCTGAAAAGTCGAGTGCCCACCACACATTTGTAATCTCAGAGCCTGGCGGCATTAGCGGAATCCGTTTTTCGTATCGCTGCGCCAGCGCGTCTGCCATGTGGTCTTGACGCTGATCCGGACCAAACGGGGGATCGAATTCTATGTCGACGTCAAACGCTGCCGACGGACCAAAATTGTGGACCACTAGGTCAAAGGCAGACTCATTGTGAGCTGACTTTCGAAAAAAGGCAAGCACTATCGGTCGTGACCGCTCGCGACTGTCTAGCGCAGTTGATCGCAGCGCGAGAAAAGCGACGACGGCAGTGATTACGGCAGCGAGTGCAACCACTGGTCCTTGCTGGTCACCAAACCATTTCCACAGGTTTGAAATCGCACTCCAAACCCAGTCCCCGAGGTCGGCCGGCGGAGTCGGTGGCCATGCCGGTGGGTAAGGAGTTGGCGTTGAGGTGGGCATTGCGACAGGGTATCGTCAGCCGTGATTTACACGCTACCCGAATCTATCAATTTGAAACTGCAACAGTCAGGTCCGTCATTGGGCCAGTATCGGGAGCTTCTCCTCGCGGTTTCCGCAGATCTGGAAAAAAATGCCCATGCCCATCATGACGGCCCTTCACCGATTGTTAGGTAAACCCGCGGGAGTCATCGACGAAGCCTTGCTCGACGAAGCTGTAGCCGCCGGGCTCGCCGAGACTGACGACCTCGACTGGAAGCGCGCTCTCCCACCCACCAGTGGTTTGTCCGAGTCCGACTTTCCGAAAGATGTGGCAGCCATGGCAAATAGCGGGGGCGGCACGCTCATCTACGGAGTGGAAGAAACGGATAAGAAGGCAACCAGGCGCGTGCAGGTCGGAGACCTTACAGAGAGACACGAACAGTCGCTCCGATCCGCAGCAATTACTGCAGTCTCGCCCCCACTGTTCGGGTTAGAGATTGTGCGAATGGGCGCTGGTGACGATCGCGCGGTAGCGATAATCGTCCCCGCGAGCACGAACGGGCCCCACGTAATTTACCGAGGCGAATACTTTGGTGCGCCTATCCGGAATGATGCGAGCACGGTATGGATGAAAGAGCCCCAAATAGCTGCGGCGTATCGAGCTCGACTCGAAGACTCACGTCGCGCTGGAGACGCACTGCACGAACTGTGGGAAGAGGTTTCTGCAAACCTTCCGAGTGCACAGCGCGCGCGCATCATCCTCGCTGGTCGCCCGCGGTCCACGGTCTCCCGACATGTGAAGCCTGACCCGCGCGTCATAAGCGGGTATGTCAGCCGCGGGTGGTCGATCGGCCAGTGGCTAACTAACAATAGGGCGATGCGCGGCCAGCACCCCCTCGAGTCAGTCAATATGTACAACTTGCGCCCCGGCCTGCGTCGCTGGATGGCGATGAACTCTTCGGTGGCCGAGGATGAATTCGGGCACGCGGCGCAGGCGGCGGTCCATGACGATGGTTCGGTAACAGTCGCTGCAACCGTAGGTGGACAGCACCACAGCGATGATGCATTCCAACCTCACGAGATCGAAGCGCGCGACATTGAGTGCGCGGTCGCAGATTTCATGGGTCTGATGCTGGCGGTCAGCGAGGAAGTTCCCGTTCGTGAATACGAGGTACAAGTCGGTGTCGAATGGACTGGAGCACCGCTCGTTATTTGGTCGTTCGACGATCGCGGTCGCCTATCTACTGCGTTCTCCACACCCCTCGGACGATACTTGCCAGTGATTCGGACCGTCACTATGGATTGCAGCGACGAAGAATTCATTCAACAAGTGCACGACGTCGCACAAGACTGCATCAACCAGGGTGGCATTCTGCGCGTCGGAACGATTTACCCTGATATGCCGTGGCGGAAGGATCGCGGCGTGGCCGGGTAATAGGCCCCGACTAAAGGCTCGAAACCGCCGCGGGCTCCCGGGCGAATGCTACTCGGGCCGAGTCGCGCAGTCACACCCCATACGCCATATTCCGAGGCGCCTACTCAACCAGCGAGACCGTTGCGCCGCGCGACCTGCCCCAGCCAGGCCAGCGACGGCTTGGGGTAGCGCGCGAAGGTTGTGCGATCCCAGCCGATGAGCCCGAAGGTCGGCGTGTAGCTGCCCCACTCGTAGTTGTCGAGCGCGCTCCAGTGCAGGTAGCCGCGCACGTCGACGCCATCGGAAAGAGCGGCCGAGACGCCCTCGAGCGCTCCCTGCGTGTAGGCGATGCGGCGCGAATCGTCAGCGGTCGCGACACCGTTTTCGGTGACGTAGATCGGCACGCCGTTGCGCTCCCACGAGCGGCGGATGCCGTACTCGAGCGCACCGGGATAGAACTCCCACCCGGTGAGCGTCGTCTCCGCTCCGTCAGGGATGGGCATCGGGCCGTCCGCGCCGATCCGCGTGCGCGTGTAGGCCTGAATGCCGACCCAATCGTCGCCGCGCGAGGCATCCAAAAAAACATCTTCTCTGGATGACGCGTGCGCATCGGCCTGTGCCTCGAAGCCCGGCTCAGGAATGTAGGCCTGTGTCGCGATCGACCAACCCGCCTTCTTGCCGACGCTGCGAACCAGCGCTGTTGCAAACTGGTGCGCCGAGATGAGGTGCTCGGTAATCTGTGCGTCGCCGGGCGGGATGCCGATTCCCGACCAGCCCTCGTTCGCCGGCGCCATTATCGTCGCGAGCATGTTGGGCTCGTTGATCGTGCAGACGAGCTCGACGTCTTCGAGCAGCGGCAGAATGCGCTGCACGTACCGCGCGAAGTGATCGACGGCGCGTGGGTCGTTCCAGGTGACGTCGCGGGCGAACCAGATCGGGTTCGTAAAGTGGTGCAGCGTGACCATCGGCGTGAGACCGAGGTCGCGGGCCGTGTCGATCATGCGGCGGTAATGGTCGATCATCGCGAGCGAGAAGAACTTCGGCTCCGGCTCGATGCGCGCCCACTCGACGCTGAAGCGGTACGAGTTCAGCCCGGCGTCACGCAGCAGTCGCATATCTTCTGGGTAGCGCGAGAAGCTGTCGGCCGCGTCGCCGCTCGGCTGCTCGACCGCGGGAGCTCCGGGCAGGTTGCCGTGCTCGCGTGCCCACCAGTCGCTGTTGACGTTGTTGCCCTCGATCTGGTGCGCGGCGGTTGATGCGCCCCAGAGAAAGTTCTGCGGAAATGACATGTCGTGCTCCGATCTCGTCGCTGGTTGAGCGGGTTTCGATACGGCCGCGAGCGGCCTACTCAACCAGCGACTCTGTTTACTTGATTCCCGTGAGGGCTATGCCCTGCACGAAGTAGCGCTGCAGAACTATAAAGACGAGCAGCACGGGGATCACCACGACCACCGCGCCCGCCATCATGAGTCCGTACTGCGCTGCGTTTTGACCGACCGAGTAGAGCGCGAGCGCTACCGGCAGCGTGTATTTCTCCTCGCTCGTCGCGACAACGAGTGGCCAGAGAAAGTTGTTCCAGCTTCCGAGGAAGGTGAGAATCGTGAGCGTCGCGACCGCGGGGCCACACAGCGGCATGATGACCCGCAGAAAGATGCGCCACTCGGATGCCCCGTCGATGCGCGCGGCCTCGATGATGTCGTTCGGCAGCCCGGAGATGAACTGCCGCATCAAGAACACTCCAAGAGGCGTGATCAGGAACGGCAGGATGAGTCCGGGGTACGAGTTCACGAGGCCGAGGTTCGACGTGAGTACAAACAGCGGAACGAACGTCACAACACCGGGAACCATCAGGGTTCCGAGCACGAGGATAAACAGCAGCCGCTTGCCCCTGAACTCGAGCTTGGCGAGCGCGTAGCCAACCATCGACGAGAAGATGATGTTGCCCAGGGTCACAAACACCGCCACGACAACACTGTTGGTGAAGTAGGTCGCGAAGTCGAGGCGCCCGAACAGCTGCGTGTAGTTGTCGAGCGTCGGCGCCGCTGGCAGCAGCCCGAGCGGGTTCGACCTGATCTCGGCGTTTGTTTTGAACGAACCGAGAATCATCCAGATGAACGGAAAGATCATCGCGATGAACCCGACCGCGAGCACAACGTAGAGCCAGATCTTCGGGCGCGGTGTCAGGGCGCTACGACGAGCGGGCGTCAGCGTCGGCGTTGCAATGTCAGTAGTCATCTCAGTCCTCCCTCTTCAGCAGTCGGAACTGCACAAGCGACAGCACAACGATCGCGAGGAACAGCACGTAGCTCGCGGCAGAGGCATACGAGTAGTTGCCGAACCCGAACTGGTTAAACGTGTACATCGCGCTCGACAGGGTCGCGTCGAGCGGCCCACCACGCGTCATCACAAAGGGCTCCTCGAAGAACTGGAGAAAGCCGATGCTCGTGATGACGGCCGCAAACAGCAGGGTGGGTCGAAGCGCCGGTAGCGTCACATTAAAGAAGCGCTGCACGGCATTCGCGCCATCCACCATCGCTGCTTCGTGGTGCTCTTTCGGAACACCCTGAAGTCCCGCAAGAAAGATCACCATCAGTGTGCCGATGTTGCGCCAGACGGCCATCAGAATGAGTGACGGCAGAGCCCAGAAGGTGTCTTCGAGCCAGTTCGGGCCGGTGATGCCGACCCAGCTCAGTACGCCGTTAAGCAGTCCGTCATTCTGAAGAATGAAACGCCAGACAATCGCAATAGCGACGATGGATGTCACGACCGGCGCGTAATATCCCACGCGAAACACGGTGCGAAACTTCGTGATGCCGGTGTTGAGCGCGAGCGCCACGAGCATCGCAACGGCGATCGTCAGAGGCACGCCCACTATGACAAAGATGCCGGTGTTGAGCAGCGAGTGAATAAAGCGCTCGTCTTGAAAGAGCCGAATGTAGTTCTCGAAGCCCACGATGTTGACGTTGAACGGCGAGCGCAGGTCGCGCGTCGTCAGGTCGGTGAAGCTCATCGCGAGCGAGGCCAGAATCGGCCCCGCCATAAAGACGAGAAACAGGATCATAAACGGGGCGGCAAACCCCCACGCGATGAGGGTTTGCCGTCCTGCTCTGTTACTCCTGTTCGGCGTAACCGTTGCGGTCACGTTAGTTACCCGTGCCGATCGACGTCGCCTGTTCCTGAATCGTGGCGATGGCCTCGTCGACCGTTGTGTCGCCGCGGGTCACCTTCTCGAGTTCCTGGTCGATGACGGCCGAGACCTGTGCCCAGGTCGGAATCGCCGGCGGCGCCTTGGAATCGGCGAGCTGCTCGGCGAAGACGCTCAGGTAGGGGTCGTCGGCGAACTGGGGATCCTCGAACGCGGCTGTCGTCGAGGGCAGGTCGGTAGAGATTCCGTACCACTCGATCTGCGTCTCGGGCTCGCTCAGCCAGCGAACGAACTTCCATGACGCGTCGCGGTTTTCGCTGTCGTTGAAGACCGCGAGGTTTCCGCCACCCGTGAACGACGTGCGGCTGGACTCGCCGGGAACCATCGCTACAGCAAACTTGTCGGCGAAGTCTTCACCGCCCTGCTCGCGCAGCAGACCCACGTGGAACGGACCACTGTAGAACGCACCGACCGTGCCGTCGATGAACTCCTGCTCGATCTCACCGGTCTCAAAGCGCGTCGGCTCTGCGATGCCCTCGTCGAAGTAGCTGTTGTAGTACTCGAAGGCTTCCTTCCACGCGGCGGTGTCGAAGGTGAACTCCGAGCCGTCTTCGCTCAGAATGTCACCGCCGTCTTGCCAGGCGTTCGGCGCGATGTACTGCCACGAGTCGAATCCGCCCGGCGGCAGCGAGACGCCCGACTTCGCACCCTCACCCTGCAGCGCGGCGAAGAAGGTCTTGGCTTCTTCCCAGGTCGTCGGGGCTTCGACCCCGGCGGCCTCGGCCATGTCGGTGCGGTAGTAAAGCACTCGCGTGTCGACGTACCACGGCACTCCGTAGGCAACGTCGTCAACGACGGCCGTGCCCCACGAGCCCTCGAAGAAGTCGCTCGGCTCAACAAGCCCCTCCGGCGTCGGCTCGAGCGCGCCCGTCGCGGCGAACTCACCGACCCACGTGGTTCCGAGCATGGAGATATCCGGCGTTTCACCCCCGGCAATTGATGTCGCGATGCGATCGTGCGCGGACTCCCACGGCACCGCCGTAACGTTGACAGTGACATCCGGATTCTCGTCTTCGAACTTCGCCGCGAGCTGATCGAGCACTTCGCCCTCATTGCCCATTGCCCAGATCGTGATCTCGCCGGTCGCTGGTTCGTTGTCGATAGCGCCCTTGCTCTCGTTCGAGCCGGTGGGCCCGTCGGTGCGCCCACATCCGGTAAGCACTAATGCGGCTGCAGCTGTCAGCGCCGCGCCTGCCATCAATCGGTTCATTTGTGACCTCCATTGGTCGGTGTCCCCCGAATGAGTGTCACCCTATCGCAGAAAACCTATAGTGCGGTAGGTTTTGAGAATGACAGTCCAGCCAACGCCCAGCCAGCGCGGAAGCTACGCCAAGGGAAAAGCAAAACGCCAGGAGATAGTGGATGCCGCACTGGCGGTGTTTGCGCGTGGCGGGTATCACTCCGGATCACTGCGTGAGGTGGCGAAACGGGTGGGCCTGACAACGGCCGGAGTTATGCACCACTTCGCGTCGAAAGAAGAGCTGTTCACCGAGGTGCTGCGGCAGCGCGACGAGCGGGTGCGCGAGGCGGCCGGCGATGTCTCCGAGACGACACTGCTCGAGCAGACTCGCAAGGTCGTCGCCTACAACCAATCGACCCGCGGTCTCACCTCGCTGTACACGGTGATCTCTGCCGAGGCTACCGACCCCGAGCACCCCGCGCACGCCTACTTCGTTGACCGGTACGCTGCCGGCCGCGTTCTCGCCGAGGAGACGATTCGCGACGCGCTTGCTCACGGCCGCATCGACGCGAGCATCGATGTTGAGGTCGCCGCACGACTCATTCCGGCCGTGATGGACGGCCTTCAGCAGCAGTGGCTTCTCGACGACAGCTTCGACATGGCCGCCGCGTTCGATGAGTTCTTGCGCGGGTACTTTCGGCCCTAGTGTTCAGTCATGAACCTTCTCGACCTCGATGGTGCGCGCTTCGTCTCACTCACGACCTTTCGCAAGACCGGCGTCGGGGTGTCGACACCCGTGTGGATCGCCCGTGACGGCGACGACCTGGTTGTGACGACTCCGGTGGGGTCGGGCAAGCTCAAGCGCCTGCGCAACAACCCGCTCGTTGAGATGCGCGCGTGCTCGCGGTTGGGCAAGGTTGCCGACGGCGCTCCCACTGTGACCGCGGCGGCCGCCGAAGAAGAAGAGACGCCCGCGGCTCTCGACCGCATCAAGCGCAAGTACGGCTTCGAGTACTACTTCATCTCGTTCATCGAGCGTCTCGCCTCGAACGGTAACGCGCACCGGGTCATCATTCGTATCTCGGCCTCCTGACGAGACGCGTCGTAGGTCGGTCGTACAGTAACGACATGGTCGAACGCGAGACGCTGCACTTCGAGACCGCCGCCGAATGGGAGGCGTGGCTCGACGCGAACCACGCGACATCCACCGGCGTTATCTTGAAGATTGCCAAGAAGGGCAGCGCCTTCGCGAGCGTTTCATACGTCGAGGCGCTCGACGTTGCGCTGATGTACGGCTGGATCGACGCCCGGCGCAACGCTCTCGACGACGACTTTTTTCTGCAGAACTACACGCCGCGCGTCAAGCGCAGCCCGTGGTCGATCGTCAACCAGGGCAAGGTGGCTGCGCTCATCGAGGCGGGGCGTATGCAGCCCGCGGGCCAGGCCGAGATCGATCGCGCCAAGGCCGACGGCCGCTGGGATGCCGCCTACGCCGGGCCGGCAACGATCACCGAGTCTGCCGAATTCGCGCAGGCACTCGCCGCGAATCCCGCGGCCGCCGAGTTCTACAAAACGCTCTCCAGCCAAAACCGGTTCGCAATACTGTTTCGACTGCACAATGCCAAGCGCGCCGAGACTCGCGAGCGCAACATCGTCAAGTTCATCGAGCAACTCGAGCGCGGCGAGACGATTTACCCGCAAAAACGCTAACCGGCGAGCACTCCCGCCAGTTCGTGCTCGATTGCGGGCTTCGGCTTCGCGCCGACGATGGTCTTGATGAGCTCGCCCTTGTCGAAGAGCTTCATCGCGGGGATGGATGTCACGCGGTAATCGAACGCGACCTGCGGGTTGTCGTCGGCGTTGATCTTCACGATCGTGATCGTGTCGGGGTTCTCGGCGGCGATCTGCTCGAGAATCGGGCTCACCGCGCGGCATGGGCCGCACCACTCGGCCCAGAACTCGACGAGCACCGGCCCGTCGGCATTGAGCACTGTCTCGTCAAATGTTGCGTCGGTTACTGCAAGCATGGCGCCTCCTCAGCTAAAGTGGGGAGCATCCCCGTTTCGCTCTCACGATATGGGGACTGTCCCCACTTGTCAATCCGTCTCGATCGGAAGCCATGTCTCGCACCCTCCGCGCCGACGCCCAGCGCAATTACGACGCCGTCGTCGAGGCAGCGCGCTCTGCCTTCGAGGTGCACGGAACCCCCGCATCTCTCGACGACATCGCGGCGCAGGCCGGAGTTGGCAACGCGACGCTCTACCGACACTTTCCGACCCGTGACTCGCTCATCGTTGAGACGCTGCGCTTTCGCTTCGCCGAGCTCGACGCGATTGCTCGCGAACTCGGTTCGCATCCCGACCCCGCGGTTGCGCTGCGCGAGTGGTTCGTCGAACTCGCCGGCAATCTGGGCCTTTGGTCGGGGCTCGCCGACGCCGTCGCGCAATCCCCCGCCGACTCTCCGCTGCGCATCGCCTGCGCCCCGCTGCAGTTGCGCACCCAGATGCTGCTTCTCAAGGCACAAGACGGTGGGATGGCGCGGCTCGACCTCACACCGGGCGAAGTGTTTGGGCTCATCACCGCGCTGGCCTGGGCAACCGAGCGTTTCGCCGACACCGACGTCGCGCTCGAGCGCCGGGTCGACCTCGTGCTGTCTGGGGTGCTGGGCTAGGGGTGTTGGGCTAGCGCCGCACCTCGTAGCGGGTCATTACAACACCGCCCGGAAAGGTGCGCGTCTCGATCAGGTTCAGATTCACCCAGTTGTCGAGCGCGGCGAAGAACGGCTTTCCGCTGCCAAGCAGCACGGGGTGGGTGACGATCGTGTATTCGTCAATGAGCCCTGCCTGCATCGCCGCTGCGGCGATCGTTGCACCGGCGACCCTCATCGGTTCGCCGTCTTCTGCCTTGAGCCGCGCGATCTCCGCGACGGCATCGCCACTGAACACTCGGGTGTTCCAGTCCGCTCTCTCGACGGTTGAAGAGAACAGCACCTTCGGCTTCTCGCGCCAGTTGCGCGAGAACTCTCGCTGCGCCGGGGTTGCATCAGGCGACTGATCGGCGGTCGGCCAGTGGGCGTTCATGCCCTCCCAGAGGCCGCGCCCATACAGAAAAAGGCCGATCGCGATCTCTTCGTCGAGCCAGAACTGAAACTGCTCATCGCTCGCGGTTCCCCAGCTCAGGTCGCCATCCGGCGGGGCAACGAAGCCGTCTGCCGAGACGTTCATGCCGTAGACCAGTTTGCGCATCGACCTGCTCCTCCGTCTCGACGTCAATGTGCACACTGTACACATCTGACCCGGTCAGCAACAGACCCGGCGTCAGAGCAGCTCGGCGATCGTTCGAACGCCGAGCTCGACCTCGGCGAAGCTCGTCGATAGCGGCGACAGGCCGAGGCGGATTCCAGTTGGGCGACGGAAATCGGGGATGACCCCGCGCTGCCACAAGCTTGGCATCATCGCCTCGAACGATGGGTGGTCGAGCGTGATGTGGCCGCCGCGACGATCGTCGACGCGCGTCGTCGACAACGTCACGCCGGGCAGAAGTTCGTCGGCCAACTCGATTGCATATGACGTGAGCGCGACCGACTTGGCGCGGATGGCCTCGATGCCCGCCTCATCGATGAGCGCAATCATGTCGCGCATGGCGAGCATTCCGATGATCGGTGGCGTTCCGCTGAGCATGCGGGTGATGCCGTCGGCGGGCTCGTACCCCTGGCCCATCTCGAACGGACGCGCACTGCCGAGCCAGCCCTGGATCGGCTGGCGGATCTCGTCGAGCAAGTCGGCGTTGACGTAGGCAAAGGCCGGGCTCCCCGGGCCACCGTTGAGGTATTTGTAGGTGCAGCCGACAGCGAGGTCGACGCCCCAATCGTCGAGGTGGGTCGGCACAACGCCGGCGGAGTGGCACAGATCCCAGACGACGAGCGCGCCAGCCTCGTGCACCGCGGCCGTGATCGCGGGAACATCCGCAAGAAAACCCGACCGGTACGCGACGTGGCTGAGCACAACGACCGCTGTCTTCTCGTTCAGCGGAAGCCGCTCGATAGTCACATCGCCCGCGTCGATCCAGCGAATCGTGAGTCCGCGCTCGGCCGCGATGCCCTCGAGCACGTAGCGGTCAGTCGGAAAGTTGTCGCGGTCGATCACAAGTTCTGTGCGACCGGGGCGCAGGTCGGCTGCGGCGCGTACGAGCTTGTACAGCAGCACGGTCGTTGAGTCGCCGATGGTCGTCTGCCCGGGAGCGGAACCGAGGGCCACGCGACCGAGGTCGTCGCCGATCTGCTGGGCGAGCGACATCCACCCCTCATCCCAGCCCTTGATGAGGCGGTAACCCCACTGCTCGGTTACGAACTCCGCGACGCGACCAGGGGTTACGGCGAGCGGGCGACCGAGAGAGTTGCCATCGAGGTAGGCCGCGACATCCGGCGACTGAATAAACAGATCGCGGTACCGGGCAAGCGGGTCAGAAGCGTCGAGGGCGTTCACGCTGCAACACTATTCGTATGGACGTCACGATCCGCCGCGCTCTCGCTGCGTGAAGCCGGTGACCAGTTTCGACTCACCAAGGTTTGGCTAGGTACCCATCCGTTCCCAGTGTTTTACCAGAGAATTCATCGGTAATCTCAGCGTGTGGACTTCGCTCTCGAACTGACCCCTGACCTCATCGTTGCCTTCCTCACGCTCTTCGTACTGGAGATCGTGCTGGGCGTGGACAACGTCATCTTCATCTCGATCCTCGCGTCGAAGCTGCCGGTCGAGCAGCAGGCGAAGGCCCGCAACCTCGGCCTAACGCTCGCGATGCTCATTCGTATCGGGCTGCTGTTCTTCGCGTCGTGGATCATCTCGCTCACGAACGACCTCTTCGCGATCGCAGGAATGGGCTTCTCGGGGCGCGACCTGATTCTCATCGCCGGCGGTCTCTTTCTTGTGTACAAGGCCGTTCACGAGATTCACGAGAAGCTTGAGGGCGCCGAGTCGCACTCCGAAGGCAACGGCAAGGCCGTCACCTTCGGCGCGATCATCGCCCAGATTCTGCTGCTCGACATCGTCTTCTCGTTCGACTCGGTCATCACCGCCGTCGGAATGGTCGACAACCTGCTCGTCATCATCGTCGCCGTTGTTCTGTCGTTCGGCGTCATGCTGTTCTCGTCGAAGTTCATCTTCGGGTTTGTGAACAAGCACCCAACGGTGAAGATGCTCGCCCTGGCCTTTCTTGTGCTCATCGGATTCACGCTCATCGCCGACGGCTTCGAGGTGCACATCGACAAGGCGCTCATCTACGTGCCCATCGCCTTTGCGATTGTTGTCGAGGCGCTCAACCTCACCTACAAGGCCCGTCAGGAGAAGCGCAAGGGCACCCACGTCGACCCGGTCAAGCTGCGCAACGCCTACACAAAGGCCGACGACAGCGCGGCGATCGAGGCAGCCACAACGAAGGGCGCGACATCCGTCGGCCTGTCTCGCAAGCCGGTGTCGGGAAGCAAGTAGGCGCACCTGGCAACTAGTGCGGTGACTCCGTGCGAAAGCCCAATTCTTTGGCGATCGTGAGCATGCGGCGGTCATAGGCAATGACGACATCCGCATCGATCAACGTCGCGGTCGCGAGATGGATAGCGTCGAGGCTTCGCAAGGTTGGTGGGCCAATCCGGCGCGCAAGGGCCGTTACCTGCGCGGTGACTGGCGCCTCTGCGATTCCGTCGAACGCGCTCTCGAGCAAATCGTTCAGCGTAAAGGGTGCGGTGTGTTCGGTGTCCATTCGGCTGCGATGCACCCGACCAACCTCGATCCACGAGAGGGCGGAGGAGATCAGGATTGCGCCCGAGTCCCGTGCCGCTGCAAGGTACTCTTCCAGCGGATCAGACTCGGTTTCGAACACTGAACGTTTTACGAGCGCGCTGCTGTCTAGGTAGAGCCGCATCACAGCCGGTCGTCGCGGTCGAGCAGATCGGCCGTCGAGACGCCCTCAGGCAGAGTCAACCGGAACCGAGGAGTTGCATAGGGGCGTCTGGGCGGCTTGATGATGCCCGCCGCAATCAACTCGGCGTACGGATCATCGGACGTCGGTGTGGGCACGGCAACCGCGAGGTACGCGCCGAGGGCCCGACGAATGATTTCTTGCTGGGATTGGCCGTCGCGTTCGGACGCCGCACGAAGCGTGACCTCGAGCTCTGGATCCAAACGCAAGTTCATTGCCATGCTTGATGGTACCACTCGGTACCATTGCGGTACCAAGATAGGAATGCGGCCGCGGCCTTTGCCCCGCGGCCGCACTCCGAACTTTGGGCCGAACTAGTTGGCGAGCTCCAGCAGTACTGCCTCGAGCTGCTCGACAGCGAAGTCGAGGTCTTCTGGCGTCGCCACGATGGGCGGCGCGAATCGGATAGTTGAGCCGTGGGTGTCTTTGACGAGCACGCCGCGCTCCATGAGCATCTCGCAGACCTGGCGGCCGGTGGCCAGCGACGGGTCGATGTCGACGCCCGCCCACAGCCCGGCACCACGCACGGCAATTACGCCGTGACCGATGAGCTGCCTGAGCCCACCCTGCAGTCGGTCACCCAGCAGACGGGCACGCTCCTGCATCTCGCCGGTCGCGAGAAGTTCGACGACAGCACGACCAACGGCAGCCGCAAGCGGGTTGCCGCCGAAGGTCGAGCCGTGCTCGCCGGGGCGCAGAACGCCGAGGATGTCCTTGTTGCCGACGACAGCGCTCACCGGAACGATGCCGCCACCGAGCGCCTTGCCGAGCAGGTAGAGGTCGGGCACAACGCCAGCGTTGTCGCACTGGAAAGTCGCACCGGTGCGACCGAGGCCGCTCTGGATCTCGTCGGCGATGAACAGGATGTTCTTGCGCGTCGCGATCTCGCGCACTGCGGGCAAGTAGTCGGCGGGCGGCACAACGATGCCGGCCTCGCCCTGGATCGGCTCGACGAGCACGGCGACGGTGTCGTCGGTGATCGCGGCCTCGAGAGCTGCGGCATCTCCGTACGCAACGCTGACGAATCCCGGAGTGAACGGACCGAAGTCTGCCCTCGCCTGCTCGTCGTTCGAGAAGCTGATGATCGTCGTTGTGCGGCCGTGAAAGTTGCCGTCCATCACGATGATCGTCGCGCGGTCGGGCGTGACGCCCTTCACCCGGTAACCCCAGGCGCGAGCGATCTTCACCGCCGACTCGACGGCCTCTGCGCCCGTGTTCATCGGCAGCACCATGTCTTTGCCCGCAAGCTCGGCGAGCGCGGCAACGAACGGGCCGAGCTGGTCGTTGTGGAATGCGCGACTCGTCAGCGTGATGCGGTCGAGTTGCGCCTTCGCAGCGGCAATGAGGGTTGGATGCCCGTGGCCGAAGTTCACGGCGCTGTAGGCCGCGAGGCAATCGAGATACTTGCGTCCGCTGACGTCGGTGACCCAGGCACCCTCACCGCTCTCGACGACTACCTCGAGCGGGTGATAGTTGTGGGCGGCGTGCGCGTCTTCCTGCGCGAGGTAGCTAGCCGCGGCGGTTGAGCTTGTCGAACGCTGTACTGAGCCCGTCGAAGTGACGAGATCGAGCTTGTCGAGATTCGAGGCACTCATGAACGCAGCTCCAGAGTGCAGCACTTCACGCCGCCACCACCGAGCAGCAGTTCAGACAGGTCAACGCCGATGGGGTTGTAACCGCGCTCGCGCAACTGGCGCTCAAAGTCTTTGGCGCGGCTCGCGATAACGACGTTGTAGCCGTCGGAGTACGAGTTGAGACCGAGCACTGCCGCGTCTTCTTCCGTGGCGAGAATCGCGTCGGGGTAGAGCGCGCGAAGCTTTTCGAGAGACGCCTCATCGAAGGCGCTTTCGAGGTACGCAATGTTCGTGTCATCCAGAACCGCGATTGCGGTGTCGAGGTGGTAGAAACTTGGGTTGATCAGATTGAGAGTGACGACTTCGCGGTTGTAGATACCAGCGATCTCTTCGTGGCTGTTCGACGCGCTGCGGAAGCCCGTGCCTGCGAGGATGCGGTCGCCGACGAGGAGAAAGTCACCCTCTCCCTCGTTGATGTTCTGCGGCTCGCGCACGTCGAAACCGTTCGCGGCGAACCACTCCATGTAGGCGGGGCCCTCGGGCTGGCGCTCCGGGTGCGTGAAGCTCGCGCCGTACGCAATGTTGTCGATGACGAATCCGCCGTTGGCCGCGTAGACCATGTCAGGCAGTCCGTCGATCGGGTCGACGAGCTTTACGTCGAAGCCGAGGTCGATGTAGGTGTCGTACAGGGTCTGCCACTGGCTCACGGCGAGCGAGGTGTCGGTGGGGAGGGCCGGGTCCATCCACGGGTTGATGCGGTAGACGACTGTGAAGAAATCGGGGCGGCACATAAGCACTGTGCGCTTCGTCGCTGTGCGGCTGGGCACGGTTGCGGAGGTGTCGGTGATGGTCATGAATCCATGGTCACACGCATCATTGCTCAATGTCTCGGCGTAGGGCGCATCAAATCTGCGTTGACTGTTACCTGCACGCAACAAACCACCGCTACTGTGTCTGGATGGACAGTCTCGACTACGGAATCATCGATCGCCTTCGCGTCAACGCCCGCGCCGGATACGGGGACATCGGCGAGGTCATCGGCCTCTCCGCCTCCGCGGTTAAGCGTCGCGTCGACCGCCTCGTGGCTGACGGAGTGATCCGTGGTTTTACGATTCAGGTCGACCCCGCCGTTGATGGCCTCGCCACCGAGGCCTACGTCGAGCTCTTCTGCCGGGGCACGGTCGCGCCCGATGAGTTGCGCCGCATCCTTTCAGGCATTCCGGATGTCGTCGACGCAGGCACCGTCACCGGCTCTGCTGACGCAATCGTTCACATGCGTTCGCGCGACATCCCCTCGCTCGAAATCGCCCTCGAGCGTGTGCGCGTCGCACCCAACGTCGACCACACCCGCAGCGCGATTGTGTTGTCGCGGCTCATTCACCGCACACACGACTAGGTCGTCGGGGCCGGAAACCTCGCGCTGACAACGAGCCCGCCACTGTCGCGGGCGTCAATGCGCAGCGAAGCGCCGTGAACCTCGGCCACGCGGGCCACTATCGCGAGGCCGAGCCCGCTCCCCTCAGAACTCGACGCGACCCTTCCCGCGGCGCGCACAAAGGGTTCGGTCAACCGCGCCACCTGGTCGCGCGCGACAACCGGCCCCGAGTTGGAGACGGTGACCGTGACGCAGCCATCGGCGGCCGAGAGCGTGCTGATGGTGACGTTGCCGCCTGCAACGTTGTGACGAATGCCATTAAGCACAAGGTTTGACACGAGTTGGCGCACGAGGGCGGGGCTGCCGTTGATGTCGCCCTCGCTGAGCCCGGTGATCACCGAGACACCCGCGGCATCGGCGAGTGGTCGCAGCCTCTCGATGACCTCGAGCGCAAGCTCGGCCATGTCAACGGGCTCGAACTCGGGAACCTGCCCCTGGTCGAGGCGGGAGAGGGTCAGCAGCGCTTCGACAGTTTCGATGCCCCGACGGTTGGTGTCATCGAGGCGACCGAGCAGCTGCTCGAGGTCGACGCCAGCGGGGTCGGTCAGCGCGACATCCAACATCGAACGTTCGATTGCGTACGGGGTTCGCAGTTCGTGCGACGCGTTTGCCGCGAACCGCCGTTGCTCGTCGAACGTGCGCTCGAGGCGATCGAGCATGTCGTCGAAGGTCTCGGCGAGCTCGCGAAACTCGTCTTTTGGCCCGCTGAGTCGCACGCGTGGGGCGAGCGAACCCGCGGCAACCTCGCGTGCAACCGCGTTGATCTTCTTGAGCGGACGCAGCATTCGCCCGGCCAGAAACCAGCCGCCGACGATGCCGACGATCGCGAGCACACCGAGCACCTGCCAGAGGCGCGGCCACACGGCGTCGATGAGGTCCGAGCGGTCGGGCACGTAGTCCCCGCCGTCGCTGATGTTGCCCTCGGGGATAAAACGCAGCAGGTAGAAGAGCAAGGCGAGCATTCCCGCGCCGGCAATAACGAGGAACACCGCATAGCTCAGCGTCAGTCGCAGCCGCACACTCATTCGCTCACCTCATCGGACACCCGGTAGCCCACGCCCGCGACGGTGTGGATGAGCCACGGGTCGCCGAGTCGCTTGCGCAGCGACGAGATGGTGATGCGAACGGCGTTGGTAAACGGGTCGGCATTTTCGTCCCAGGCCTGCTCGAGCAACGACTCTGCGCTCACCACCCCGCCGCGCGCGAGAAGCAGCACCTCGAGCACCGAGAACTGCTTGCGCGTCAGGGCGACAAAGCGACCGTCGCGGTACACCTCGCGGCGGAAAGGATCGAGTCGCACACCCGCGAACTCGAGCACGGGAGGGGCACCGGCCGAGGGGCGCCGGGCGAGGGCGCGCAGGCGCATGACCAGCTCGCGCATCTCGAACGGCTTCGTCAGGTAGTCGTCGGCACCCAACTCGAAACCGCTCGCCTTCTCTTCGATGCGGTCGGCCGCAGTCAGCATAAGAATGCGCAGCGGAAGCCCGTCGGCGACGATGCGGCGCGCGACCTCGTCGCCATGCACGCCAGGGATGTCGCGGTCGAGAACCACAACGTCGTACTCGTTCACGGCGAGGCGTTCGAGAGCGATCGCGCCGTCACCGACGACGTCTGCGGCTATCGCCTCAAGCCTCAGTCCCGACTGGATCGCTTCAGCGAGGTACAGCTCGTCTTCTACGATCAGCACTCGCATACGGCAAGCGTAGACGCGGGCGCATATCGAAAACGTATGGGAATTGTCATACGGTGCTGCAACAGCGGCCTCGGTTGTCTTGAGGCATGTCATACGCACCAACCTCACCCCGCCGCTGGCCCCTGCTCGTGCTGCTCGCCGTCTGCTGCGTCGTCGGCATCGCCGTCGCAGCGTGCACATCACCCACTATCCGCAAAGAGATCGCCGCGGTCGCCTCGACGGCGGCGGGCTCCACATTCGAGAAGACCTCCGAGCACGGTTACATCGCAACCGGCGAGAGCATCGAACTGAGCGACGATTCGCTTCCGTCGCTCGTGAACCTCGACCCGGCGCTGCTCGACGCGGTGCGCCAGGCGGCCGCGGCGGCCGAGAACGACGGGATTCACATAACAGTGACGAGTGGATGGCGCAGCTCGGCCTATCAGCAGTGGCTACTCGATCAGGCCATCGCCCGATACGGCAGTGCGGATGAGGCGAGCAAGTGGGTGTCAACGCCCGAGACCTCGCGGCATGTCACCGGTGAGGCGATCGACATCGGCCCCTTCGACGCGACCCTGTGGATGCAGAGCAACGGGCCTGCGTTCGGACTCTGCCAGATCTACTCGAACGAACTCTGGCACTACGAGCTCGCGTCGGGGCATGGCGGAACGTGCCCGGTGCTGCGGGAGAGCGCTGCGGGCTGACGCCCCTACCTGGGGCTGCCGCCCGTTGAGGCCGCGACATCCATCACAGAAAAGCAGGCAGCCGCTAACCTGTGAGCACTGCTCGACAACCATCGGAGTCGCCTGTGTTCTTCGCCCTCATCGTCACCGTCGTCTTTGTTCTGATGTTCGGGGGCATCCTGCTCTTCGTGCGCAGCAAGTCCTACGGCAAGACGCTCGAGCGCACACTGCCCAAGTCGGCGGGCATGATGTTGCCGCCCGAAAATTCCGCGGAGGTGCTCGGACGCATCGTCGGCCTCACGAGTCGGTACATCATCATCGGCGCGGTCGTCACGGTTGTGTACGCGATAGTTGTGCCGCTGCTGATCGGGCTCGAGCCCTGGGATCTGTCGGGCGCCTACGTGGGAATGGCCGGCGTGATCGTTGGGCTCGTTGTCGGCCAACTCAACGGATTCGCTCGCGATGCCAACCGCCGGGCAGCCGCTCCGGGGCCGATCACGCGACCTGCGGGTGTCAGCCTTGGCGACTACCTCTCGCCCTTCACCCTCGTGATGGCGGCGATCGTCGCGGTCATCGCTCTCGGTTCTCTCGTTCTTGCGCTTTACGTGATCGTGAGCGACTTCGAGTTCGACTACGACCGCGTGGCAATCAGCTCGCCGATCGCATCGGCTGTCGCCTACGCGTCGACCTTCTTCGCTCTCATCGCGTACGTGCTCGGTATCGCGCTCATCGTGCGCCGCCCGCAGAACGCCGCATCGAACATTGCCCTCGCGTGGGATGACGCGCTCACCTCGCAGCTGATGTTCTCCGGCCTGTACATCACGTGCTTCATCATCGCCCTCTCGACGAACCCGCTATACAGCTCGCTCGTGCAGCAGGTTCCGGGCGGCGGAGAAACCGACGGGCTGCGCACCCTGCTATTCGCCGGGGCGCTGCTGCTGCCGCTCACCATCTTCGGGCTCGTGATAGCGAGCGTTCTGACGAGGCCGACGAAGCGCTACATCAAGCGTTTGTGGCCGTCGCTCGCGGGCTAGCGTCACGGCGCCCAGCGCAGAACTCCTGCAAATCGAGCGCCGCCACGGCAGATCCGCAGCGCGGCGGGGCGTGAGCACTGCGTTCTGCAGGAGTTCTGAACACGCCCACCCTTGCGCCCCACATTCTGTATTGCTACATTGGTACAAACAACGAACAAAGGAGCACGCATGACTCCCGGAATGTGGACAGTCAGCATTGCCTTCACGCTTTGCGCCCTCGTAGCCCTCACGCTCAACCTCATCCCCGCCTATCGCATCTCCCGCGTGACAACGCTCGGCAGGTCAGTGGGGCTCGCCGTTCCGACCGATCTCACGGGGGCCCTCGCCGCGCGGCTCACGCGTCGCTCGCTCATCACCTGGGTCGGCTCACTGCTCGGCCTCGGTGCTGTTGTCGCGGCCGTGCTGCTGGGAGTTGTGAACTCGAGCGGTGAGCTCTCGAGCGCCTCTGACGTCTGGCTCATCGCCGGCGGAATCGTCATCGGCATCGCGGCAGGCGCCGTCGTCAACGCACTCACGCTCAAGTCGGTCATGCCCACGGGCGAACGTTTCGCTCGCTCGGGCGCCGTCGGGGTCAACGACTATCTCGCACCGATCGACCTCGTCGGATGCCGCGTCGCCGTCATCATCGGAGCCCTCGCGCTTCTCGCCTGGACGATTGTCTCCACAGACGCGTTCTTTACGGTCGGCACCGTGACGATCCTGCTCGCGATCCTCTCGCTCGCGTTCTTCGAGTCCGCAGTCCGACGCATCCTCGATCGGGGACAACCCGTCGCCTCCCCCGCCGAACTCGCGTGGGACGACGCCCTGCGCGCCATGTCGATGCGCTCGACGGCGACCGCCCCGATGTGCCTCGGCATCTGGGGCGCCCTCGCGGTCTGCATCGACCTTGCCGGCGAGTCGACGAGCGATGCCGGTTTCGCGACAGCGGTTGCTGCCGGTGTTGTCGTCTTCGTGGCAATATTCATCGCAGCGGCAGTGAGCATCGCAACGAAGCCACAGCAGCACTACCTGCGCCGCCTCTGGCCCGAAATCGCCAGCGCCCCGAAAGCTGCCTAACAATGCTCACGATCGACCCGAAGTCACACGTTCCCCCGTTCGAGCAGCTGCGACTGCAGCTGCGCGAGCAGGTCAAGACCGGCGAACTCGCCGCCGGCACGAAGCTGCCGACGGTTCGCCGCCTCGCCGAAGACCTCGGCATCGCACCCAACACCGTCGCCCGCGCCTACCGCGAGCTCGAGGCCGACGGCTTCATCGAAACCCGCGGACGCAACGGCACCCTCGTCAGCGCCCAAGGCGACGCGAGCGAACAACAGGGTCAGCTCGCCGCGCGAGCGTACGCCGATCGCATCCGCAACCTCGGTATCGATTCGGATGTCGCGCTGAGCTGGGTCACAAAAGCGCTAATGCCCTGACTTGTCTGAGTCGACACCCGAGCCTGGCTGCGAAAGACCGTCAACGGCTGCCATCTGGTCGTCGCTGAGGGTGAAGTCGAAGATCGCGATGTTGTCGGCGAGACGCGAGGCGGTTGCCGACTTCGGGATCGCCACGAGTCCCTGCTGCACGTGCCAGCGCAGAACCACCTGGCCGGGGGTCTTGCCGATCTCGTCGGCGATCTCGTGAATTGCCGCAGATGAGAGCACGTTTGCACCGTCACCGCCGATTGGGCTCCACGACTCGGTGACGATTGAGTGGGCAGCGTTTGCGGCGCGCTCGTCGTGACGCAGAACAAACGGGTTGAGCTGAATCTGATTGACCGCTGGAGCGACACCCGTCTCATCGACAAGACGCGCGAGATGGGCCGGCTTGAAGTTCGAGACCCCGATCGAGCGGGTGAGGCCGCGCTCCTTAAGCGCAATGAAGGTGCGCCACGTCGAGACGAACTCTCCGCGGTCGGGCAGCGGCCAGTGAATGAGCAGCAGGTCTACGTGCTCGAGACCCAACCGTGACAGCGACGCCTCGAGACCGGCGATCGCTCGGTCGTTGCCCTGAAACTCGCCGTCGAGTTTCGTCGTGACAAAGAGCTCGTCGCGCGCGATGCCTGTCGCGGCGATACCAGCACCGACCCCGCGCTCGTTGCCGTACTTCGCCGCCGTATCGATGTGGCGATAGCCGAGGCCGGCCGCCGTCTGGATCACGTCGGCGACTTCGGCGTCGTCGAGTGGCCAGGTTCCGAGGCCGAGCTGGGGAATAGTAAAACCGTCGTTGAGAGTTATCGAGGGAACAGTCATGGTTCAAGTCTGCACCCGTCGGCCACTCGGTGATCGAGCGAAGTCGAGATCACGCCGAGCGACGCCGAGGCAAGAAGCCAAATCTCGACTTCGCTCGATCTGATCTCGACAAGCTCGATCTCCGAGGCCACGCAACACAAGGTCACAGCCGTGCGACAGCCCAGACATCGGCCTAGGGTCGAACCACCGCCACACAGCAAAAGGATCCACCGTGAAAACACGCATCGCGCTCATCAGCCTCCTCGCCGCAACCGCATTGGCGCTATCCGCCTGCGCACCCGCCGAGCCCGACCTCAACCCTTCGGGCAGCGACACAGCTACCGGCGACGACACGAGCCTCGCCGACATCCAAGCCGCTGGTGAGCTTGTCATCGGCACCGAGGGCACCTACAAGCCCTTCACCTTCCACGAAGACGGAACCGGCGACCTAACCGGTTACGACGTCGAGATCATCCAGGCCGTTGCCGACAAGCTTGGCGTCGAGGCAAAATTCGAAGAGACCCAGTGGGACGCCATCTTCGCCGGCCTCGACGCGGGCCGATTCAACCTCATCGCGAACCAGGTCTCGATCAACGAAGACCGCCTCGCGAAGTACGACTTCTCTGAGCCGTACACCGTGAGCCCCGGCGTTGTGATCGTTGCCGCCGACAACACCGACATCACGAGCCTCGCCGACCTCGACGGCAAGACCACGGCGCAGTCGCTCTCGAGCAACTGGTACACGCTCGCAGAAGACAACGGCGCAACAGTCGAGCCCGTTGAGGGCTGGGCACAGTCGATCGCGCTGCTTGAGCAGGGCCGCATCGACGCAACTCTCAACGACAAGCTGACCTACCTCGATTACGTCACGAGCAAGCCGGGATCTGCAGACAAGATCAAGGTCGTCGCCGAAACCGAAGACCCCTCGACCAACGCCTTTGTTGTCGCAAAGGGGTCAACGACTCTCGTTGACGCGATCAACGACGCTCTCGACGAACTGCGCGCCGACGGTACTCTCGCCGAGATCAGCGAAAAGTACTTCGGCGAAGACGTGTCACAGTAATACCTATGGAGACGCCCTGGGACCTTCTGCTGCGCTCACTGTGGCCGTTGGTCTCAGGGGCTATCGTCGGCACCATTCCGCTCGCGCTCGCGAGCTTTGTGCTCGGCCTGATCATCGCTCTCGGCATTGCGCTTATGCGCCTGTCGCGCGTGAAAATCGTTTCGGGCATAGCCCGCGTCTACATCTCGCTTGTGCGCGGCACTCCCCTGCTCGTTCAGCTATTCGTGATCTTCTACGGGCTGCCCTCGATCGGCATCAAGATCGATCCGTGGCCGAGCGCCATCATCGCCTTCGCGGTCAACGTCGGCGGCTACGCGGCTGAGGTGATCCGCGCGGCGATCCTGAGCGTGCCGAAGGGGCAGTGGGAGGCCGGCCACACCATCGGCATGTCTCGCGCGCAGACTCTGCGCCGCATCATCTTGCCGCAGGCCGCGCGCGTCTCGGTTCCGCCGCTGTCGAACACCTTCATCAGCCTGGTCAAAGACACCTCGCTCGCCTCGCTCATTCTCGTGACCGAGCTCTTCAAGCAGGCCCAGAAGATCGCCGCCTTTACGAGTGAGTTCTTGCTGCTCTACATGGAAGCCGCCGTCATCTACTGGGTCATCTGTCTTGTGCTGTCGAGTGGCCAGAACGTCATCGAGAAGAGGCTGGACCGCTATGTCGCCCACTAACGAACCCGTCGCTGGGCCGGTTCTTACCCTTACAGGGCTCACCAAGTCGTTCGGCGACAACCACGTGCTCAAGGGCATCGACTTCACCGTTCAGCGCGGCGAGGTCATCGCGCTCATCGGCCCCTCGGGCTCGGGCAAAACGACAGTGTTGCGGTCGCTCAACGGGCTCGAGATTCCCGATGGTGGAACCGCCGTCTTCGGCAACGGCCTCACGCTCGACTTCAGCGATCCGACGAGCAAAAAGGATATCTTCGCGCTGCGCGACAGCTCAGCGATGGTCTTTCAGCACTTCAACCTGTTTCCGCACAAGACGGTTCTCGAGAACGTGATCGAGGGCCCCGTGCAGGTTCAAAAAAGATCGGTGGTGGATGCAACGGCCGACGCCCTGCGTCTGCTCGAGCGCGTCGGACTCTCGGAAAAACGCGACGCCTACCCCTTTGAGCTGTCGGGCGGGCAACAGCAGCGCGTCGGAATCGTGCGCGCGCTCGCGATCAAACCCGAACTGCTGCTCTTCGACGAGCCGACGTCGGCGCTCGACCCCGAGCTCGTCGGCGAGGTGCTCGGCCTCATTCGCGAACTCGCGACCGAGGGCTGGACGATGGTCATCGTCACCCACGAGCTCGCCTTCGCGCGCCAGGTTGCGAACGAGGTTGTGTTTATGGACGGCGGTGTCGTCGTCGAACGCGGAGCGCCCGACCAGCTGCTCGTGAACCCGAAAGAAGAGCGCACAAAGCAGTTCCTGCACCGCATCTTGAACCCGCTCGACTGAGCCGCCGCCTACTTTCGTCGAAAACTGCTCCAAAACTCGCGTCGAGGAGCAGTTTTCGACGGTTTCAACTTGCAGCCCAACCTGGTTCCGTCGAAAACTGCTCCAAAGTTTTGTTTTTGGAGCAGTTTTCGACGATTTCGATACGGGCGTTGCCGCGCTAGACCTCGAGCGCCAGCATCGCCGCATCGGGGTTGCCGAAGCGGTGCGCGGTGATGGTTACCGACTGCTCGTGCACAAACGGCAGCAGCTCGATGCGTCCGGCAGTCGTTACCGATCCGTCGTAGATCGCGATGTCGGGGGTTCCGCCGAGCGCCTCGGCGAGTGCCGAGCCTGAGCCTCCGATGAGGCGCACCCGGTGAGCGGCGATCGAGCCGGCGGCCGCCCGCGCGAGGAACGCGACATCCGTCTCGATCGTGATCTCGGAGACCTGCACGGGGCCGAATTGGCGCGAGAAGAGGTCGAGCAGCGAAGCCGGCAGGGGTAATGCGCTGCTGATCGTGATGGGCGCGGCGGCGCGGGTCGCAGCGGCGACGACGCGGATGAGCGTGCCGAGCGGTGCCTCCTCAGAGAGCCGCACCGCGACGGGCACCGGGCGGTATCGCAGGATGTTGCGCTCAAAGCCAACCCCGGAGGCATCGGTAGCCGCGCCGAACTCCGCGGCCCAGGCGTCTTCGTCGCTCACTGCCGAGCGGCGCACGAAGTCGAACTCGTCGAAGTCGATGCCGCTCTGGGCATTCTTGACGACTGTCGCAACCTCGCGGCTGAGCCCTTCGACGCGCAGGTCGCCGCTCTGCTCTTCTGCGACGGCTTCCCAGCTGCCGAGCGTGAGCAGGTAGTTCGGTCCGCCGGCCTTGGCGCCGGGGCCGACGGTCGAGCGCTTCCAGCCACCGAAGGGCTGACGCTGCACGATCGCGCCGGTGATGCCGCGGTTGACGTAGAGGTTTCCGGCTTCGACGCCGTCGAGCCACTGGGTGACCTCGGTGGTGTCGAGCGAGTGGATGCCCGCGGTGAGTCCGTACGCCGACGCGTTCTGCAGCTCGATGGCTTCGGCGAGGGTAGAAGCGGTCATCACGCCGAGCACCGGGCCGAAGTATTCGGTGAGGTGAAATTCGCTGCCCGCGGCGACGCCTTCGCGCACGCCAGGGGTCCAGAGGCGGCCACCGGTGGGCGTCTCGGTCGAGGCATCAAGAAGACGCGGGCGAACGAGCCAGCTCTCGCCGTCGGCGAGCGACGTCAGCGCGCGAAGCAGCTTGCCGTGCGCGGGCTCGATGATCGGACCCATCTGGGTGAGCGGGTTCTGCGGAACACCGACACGCAACGTCTTGACCGAGTCAACAAGCTGGCGACGGAAGCGCTCTGACGAAGCAACCGACCCCACGAGAATCACGAGCGAGGCCGCCGAGCACTTCTGCCCCGCGTGCCCGAACGCGCTCTTGACGACGTCAGCTGCGGCGAGGTCGAGGTCGGCCGATGGCGTGACGATAATCGCGTTCTTGCCACTCGTCTCGGCGAGCAGGGGAAGGTCAGCCCGCCACGAGCGGAACAGCTCGGCCGTCTCGTATCCACCGGTGAGAATCACGCGATCAACCGAGGGGTGCGAGACAAGCTCGCGCCCGAGCTCGCCCTCTTCAATGTCAACGAGCGTCAGAAGCTCGCACGGAATTCCCGCCTCCCACAGTGCCTCGACCATCACGGCCGCCGACCGGCGAGCCTGCGGTGCGGGCTTGATGATGACGCCAGAACCCGACGCGAGAGCGGCGAGCACGGAGCCCGCAGGAATCGCGACGGGAAAGTTCCACGGCGGTGTCACAACGATGAGCTTCGAGGGCACAAATCGCGCACCCTCGATCGACGAGAGCGTGAGCGACTGCGCGGCGTAATAGTGCGCGAAGTCAACGGCCTCGCTCACCTCGACATCGGCCTCTGCGATGGTTTTGCCGGTTTCGGAGGCCATAACCTCGATCAGCCGACCGCGGAAAGCGGCGAGCACGTCACCGGCATCGTGCAGACGTTGAGCGCGTTCCGCGACATCCAGAGCGCTCCAGATGGATGCCGCTGCGATCGTTGCGTCGATGCGCGCATTGAGCGTCTCTTCGTCGTCGACTCGCGCTGTCGCGATTGTGCCGATTCCGAGGCGCGAGTCGATGCTGCGCTCGAGAATGCGGCGACCCCACTCGCGGTTGACGCCGATGGCCGGGTCGGTGTCGGGCTCGTTGACAAAGCCTTCGACGGGCGTCGCTTCGATCGTCACTGCGCGGCTCTGCACGCGGTTGGATGCCGGAACACTCTCGTCGAGCGCGGCGATCGAGGCCATAAACCTGTCGCGCTCGCGATTAAAGACACTCTCGTTATTCGCTAGCTCGAAGACTCCCGACATAAAGTTCTCGGTGCTCGCGTTCTCTTCGAGGCGACGAATCAGGTAGCTGATCGCCGAGTCGAATTCTCGCGGGTGCACAACGGGTGTGTAGAGAAGCAGTCCGCCGACGTCACGCTTGACGGCGTCGGCCTGGCCGGTCGCCATTCCGAGAAGCATCTCGAACTCGACACGGTGCTCGACGTGGCGCGACTTGGCGAGGAGCCAGGCGAAGGCCGCGTCAAAGAGGTTGTGACCGGCGACGCCAATGCGCACGGCGTCGGTGCGCTCGGGGGTGAAGGCCCACATCAGCACGCGCTTGTAGTTCGTGTCGGTGTCGACCTTGGTGCCGTAGGTCGCGAGCGGCCACCCGTGCATCGCGGAGTCGACGTGCTCCATCGCGAGGTTGGCGCCCTTTACGACGCGCACCTTGATGCCTGCCCCGCCGTTGGCGCGGCGCTCGATCGCCCACGCCGTGAGGTCTTGCAGGGCGGCGAGCGCGTCGGGCAGGTAGGCCTGCAGCACAATTCCGGCCTCGAGCGACTTCAGCTGCGGCTGGTCGAGCAGGCGCTTGAAGACGGCGATCGTGAGGTCGAGGTCGCGAAACTCTTCCATGTCGAGGTTGATGAACTTCGCCGTCGGGCTCTTCGCTGCAAGTTCGTAGAGCGGGGTGAGACGCTCGACGACGCGCTCGACGGTCTCGTCGTAGGCCCACATCGAGAGCTGGCTCACAACGCTCGAGACCTTGATCGAGACGTAGTCCACGTCGGAACGTGCGAGCAGCGCGCGCGTTCCCTCGAGGCGGCGGTCGGCCTCGTCGTCACCGAGCACGGCCTCGCCGAGAAGGTTGAGATTGAGACGGATGCTGCGGCCCCGCAGCGAAGCGAGAGTCTTGTCGAGGCGCGCGGGTGTTGCATCGATCACGAGGTGACCCACCATGCGGCGCAGCACAAAACGCGCGATCGGCACAACCGGCCACGGCAGCAGCACGGCAAACCCGCCGCCGAGTGTGATGGCGAAGCGCAGGTACCAGGGCAGGAACGCAGGAACGATGCGGCTCAGCTGCTCAAGGTTGCGGGCGGCAACGCGCAAGTCGTCGGGGCGCACGACGCGGTCAACGAAGCCGATCGTGAACTCGAGTCCACGCGGATCTTTGAGCACACCGGCGAGACGTTCCGCACTCGGATCGGCCTTCGCGCCCGCACTCTCTTCGAGCCAGCGGCGAACCGTCGCTATTGCCGTGTCGGCGAGATCGCCCGTAGACAGACTGGAACTGAAACGCTCTGTGGACATGCTCACGAGGATAGGCCTCTCGCCTAGGAAAACTGCGGGTTGCCTCAGTGTGCAACCAGCGACCCTAAATCAAAAGCGATGGTTTACGCACGATATTATTCACTTCAACCGAATGATTGGATGTCGCGTGCTCGAACTGCGTCGCCTGCGTCTACTCGCAGAGCTCAAGGCCCGCGGCACGATCACCGCCGTCGCGGACGCCCTCTCGTACAGCCCCTCCTCTGTCTCCCAGCAGCTCGCTCTGCTCGAGGCCGAAGCCGGGGTCGCTCTCCTCACCAAAAGCGGGCGGCGCGTTCTCCTCACACCGCAGGCCGAGGTGCTCGTCGCACACACGGCCCAGCTTCTCGACCGGCTCGAACTTATGGAGAGCGAACTGCACTCGTCGCTCACCGAAGTCACCGGAACCGTGCGGCTCGCTGTGTTCCAGTCGGCGGCGCTCGGCATCGTTCCCCAGGCGCTCACTCTTCTCGGCGAGCTCTACCCCGCCCTGCGCGTCGAAGTCACCCAGCGCGAACCGGAGAACGCGCTCAACGAGGTCTGGGCGCGCGAGTTTGACCTCGTCATCGCGGAGCAGTACCCGGGCCACGCGGCACCGCGCCAGCCCGGACTCGACCAGGTCGAGCTGTGTGAAGATGAGATTCGCCTCGGCGTGAGCCGCGGCATCCAATCGCTTAAGGAAGCAGCGGGCGTGCCCTGGGTTATGGAGCCGCGCGGCACCGCCAGTCGGCACTGGGCCGAGCAGCGTTGTCGCGCCGCCGGCTTCGAGCCCGACGTGCGATTTGAGACTGCCGACCTGCAGGCGCACATCAGGCTCATTGAGTCGGGAAACGCGGTCGCCCTGTTGCCCGATCTCGTGTGGGCCGGGCGAACTCCGAGTGTCGAACTCGTTACGCTCGAGGGTTCTCCGCGCCGAACAGTTTTCACATCTGCGCGAGAGAATAGTCGCGAACGGCCGGCACTGCGAGCGGTTCGCACGGTGCTGGAGCGTTCGGTAGGGTTCCTGAACAACTGAGGGCGGGTAGTCTCATAGATTGAACCAAGGAGCACCATGAGTGAGGCAACGGGCGCGATGCGCAGGCTGCCGCGGCAAGACCGCAGCGAACAGCGCATCGAACTGATTCTCGATTCACTAGCGGCACTCATCGACGAGGTGGGCTACACCAACGTCTCGATCGCGATGATCGCCAAGCGAGCGGAGATGTCTGGTCCCGGCATTTACCGGTACTTTGACGACCTCAACGCCATCACCAGCGCGCTCGCCAAGCGCAACCTTGAGCGACTTCTCGAAAAGGCAGACCCGGCCATCGAAGCTGCCGACGGCGTGTGGGAAGAAGGAATCGCCGCCGCCATTCGCGTCTACGTCGACATGTTCCGCACCGAACCCGGCTACCGCTGGCTGCGACTGGGTGACCCCGTCGACAAGTACCTGATCAACGCGGCAGAGGGCAACAGAACAGTTCTCGCGCGTATGGCGGGCGACCTCTTCGTCGAGCGCTACCAGGTCGGATACCGCGACGACCTGCTCGCCCACATCGAAGTTATGGTCGAGATCATCGACTCGCTCTCTGCGCGCGCGTTCGCGCTGAACCCGCAGGGCGACCCATTCTTTCTCAACGAGATTCCGCGCATCATCAACAGCTACCTTGGTGAATACCTCGAGCGTTCGCTGCCCACCGCGGGCAGCCCACAATCTCTCGTCGAGGCACCCGGCACGTGAGGCCGCTCAAACCCTAGACTTAGCGCGTGACCGAGGCTCAGGTAAGCGCCGAAGAGTGGAACGTCTGGCGTTCCTTCATCACGATGCGCAATCACCTCGACCGCACGCTCGAACGTCAGCTGCAGTCGAGCGGCGACATCTCGGCCGCTGACTACCAGGTGCTTATTGCCCTGTTCGAGTCTCCGGAGAAACAGCAGCGCGCTCGTGAGCTCTCGGCCCGCATTGGCTGGGAGAAGAGCAGGCTATCGCACCAGGTCACGCGCATGGAGAAGCGTGGGCTACTCGAGCGCACCGAGTGCGACACCGATGCCCGGGGCACCTGGATCGGCCTCACCCCGGCGGGCAGCCGGGCGATCCTCTCCGCGATGCGCGGGCACCAGGCTGCAATTCGGCAGTACTTCTTCGACGTGCTGAGCTCTGACGAGCAAGAGACCCTCAAGAACGCGTCTCTCCGCGTCATCGATGCCATCGACCCTCCCCCGTGCGACGAAGAGACAGAAGAGTGACAGACAAGTACGACGTAGTCATTGTCGGTGCCGGCCATAACGGACTCACGGCCGCCGCCTACCTCGCCCAGGCCGGGCGCAGTGTGCTCGTTCTCGAACGACTCGACTCCGTTGGTGGCGCCGCGGTATCCGCTCAAGCCTTTGCGGGCATCGAGGCCCGTCTCTCTCGATACTCTTACCTCGTCTCGCTGATGCCGCAGCGCATCATCGCCGACCTCGGCCTCGGTGTGACCCTCAAGCGTCGGCGCTACTCGTCGTATACGCCCGTGCCCGCGACGTCTGTTGGGCTGCTCGTCGACAACGGTGACGCGGCAGCGACGGCTGCATCTTTCGATGCCATCGGCGCTTCGGCAGATGCCGCGGCGTGGGACGGCTTCTACTCGGCGACTGCCAGCATGGCTCGCGCGCTGTTCCCCACAGTCACCTCGCCACTGCTGACGCGCAGTGAAGCACGTCGCGCGGTCAACGATAACTCGACCTGGAACGCCGTGATCGAGAACCCGGTTGGCGAACACATCGCGTCGACCTTCAGCAACGACACCGCTCGCGGGGTAGTGCTCACCGACGCACTCATCGGCACGTTTGTGCCCAACATCGACGACACGCTCGCCGGCAATCGCTGCTTTTTGTATCACGTGATCGGCGGAGAGACCGGTGACTGGGATGTTCCCGTCGGCGGAATGGGCGCTGTCACCTCGGAGCTGTACAGCGCTGCTCGCGCCGCGGGTGCGAAGTTTGTTACGGGAGCCGAAGTCACCTCGATCACGCCCGAAGGTGTTGTCGCGTACGGGGATACCGAGGTAGCCGGCGAGTACGTGCTGGCGAACGTTGCGCCGTACGTGCTGGAGCGCCTGGTTTCGGCGGGCTCGGGCGTCTCGGCTGCGCTCGACGTGGTTTCGACAGGCTCAACCAGCGGGCGGCGCTCAACTGGCGAGCGGCCGGAGGGAGCGCAGGTCAAGGTCAACCTGCTGTTGTCGCGGCTGCCCCGACTGAAGGATTCGAGCGTTGACCCGGTCGCGGCCTTCGGCGGAACGTTCCACATCAACGAGTCGTGGTCGCAGCTCGATGCGGCGTTTGCGGCGGCATCCACCGGTCTGATTCCTGACCCGTTGCCGTGTGAGATCTACTGCCACTCGCTGACCGACCCGAGCATCTTGTCGCCCGAGTTGCGCGCGAGCGGCGCTCAGACACTCACGGTTTTCGGGCTGCACGTTCCCGACCGGCTCGTGAATGAGTCGAACAATGACGAGCTGCGCGCCGCGCTGCAGGCTGCGGTGCTGGCGTCGCTGAACTCGGTGCTCGCCGAGCCGATCGAAGACCTGCTGCTCACCGACGCCGACGGCAACCCGACGATCGAGACGAAGACGACTCTCGATCTCGAGCACGCGCTCGCGATGCCCGGCGGAAACATCTTTCACGGCCCACTCTCCTGGCCCTTCGCGGAGGACGACGCACACCTCTCGACAGCCGCCGAGCGCTGGGGTGTGGCGACTGAGAACCCGCGCATCCTCATCTGCGGGGCCGGCGCGCAACGCGGCGGCGGCGTCAGCGGAATCGGCGGACACAACGCGGCGATGGCCCTGCTCGGCGGCTGAGCCCTTTCGTCGATCGAGCTTGTCGAGATCAGGCCGAGCGCAGCCGAGGCAAGGGTGAGCAGCGGGGGTTTCGATACGGCGCTGGCGCGCCTACTCAACCAACGACAAGTGGCCGCCCTCCGCGGTTGTTCTGGTTAAACAGGCCACCAGCCCCCGGCCTGTTTAACCGGAACGTGCGGGATAGGCATGCGACTTGCGCAGGCTCCTGTTTTTCAGGACGGCAACGCGAGCGTCCTGAAAAACGGGAACGCGCGCGAGTGTCGAAGCCACGCCGTTGATCGAGCTTGTCGAGATCACGCCGAGCGAAGTCGAGGCGCCACGAGCGGCCCGGTTGCGATACGGCACTGGCGCGCCTACTCAACCAACGACAAAGCAGAAACCACGCCGGTGATCGAGCTTGCCGAGATCAGGCCGAGCGCAGCCGAGGCGCCACGAGCACCCGGTTTCGATACGGCGCTGGCGCGCCTACTCAACCAACGACAACTAGTGCCCACTCAACCAACGACAACTCGCAGCCCTCAACCAACGACAGGGGGCTAGTGCCAGGTGTTTGGCGCCTCGGCTCGCGTGGCCGGCAGGGCTACCTGCGCGCCCCAGGCGCTGAGCCAGGCGGGCGGCGGGAAGTCCGCGACATCCACGCCGATTGCCTCGGAGAGCTCATCGATCGAGACGACGCCTCCGCCCTTCTTGAGAAAGCGACCGCGGATGAACATTGTGGCGAAGATCTCTCCGTCGACGACGAAACGCTGCTCGATGTAGCAGGCCTTCGCGTCGTAGCCGACGACGCGGCTCTCGAGGTCGAAGCGCTGCCACGGCTGGAGCGACTTGCGAAAGGTGATCGTCTCGCTCGCGACGACCGGGTAATAGCCCAGCTTCTTAAACCGAGCCCAGACTCCCGAGCGCACGAGAAGATCCATGCGGCCGAGGTCGGCGATCGAGAGATAAACGCCGTTGTTCATGTGGCCGAGAAAGTCGAGATCGGTCGGCAGCACACGCAGCTTTGTGCGGGCAACATCGTGGATGCCGACACGGGGTCGGCGCTTGCCGAGGAGCATAACGAGGAGCGTCCGAAAGATCATATGCACGGCGATAGGTTAGACGCATGCGCGAACTCTTCTCTTCAGGCTCAGAGTGGGAACACAAGATGGGCTACTCACGGGCCGTCAAGGTTGGAGAAACCCTCTACATCTCTGCAACATCGGCCGCGGCTGCCGATGGATCCACAACCGGCGACCTGTACGAGCAGACCCGCTTCGCACTTGAGAAGCTTGGAGCGGTTCTCGAAGAGGCCGGCTTCAGCTACGCCGACGTTGTGCAGTCGAAGGTCTACGTAACCGACATCTCGCAGTGGGAGCTCGCCGGCCGCGCGCACGGTGAGGTCTTCGGCGAGGTGCGGCCGGCGCTGTCGCTGCTGCACGTGCTCCCCTTTCTCGACCCGACGATGCTCGTCGAGGTTGAACTGGTCGCGACCAAGGCGTAAGTCGTCCTCTCGGACCAGAGCGAATAGCCGAGCGGCTGATTCGGCGCGGGCCTTCGGCTGGTGAGCTTGAGGCATGAAGAAGACCATTGCCCTCGCCGCATTGACGGCGGCCGCGTTCACGGCGCTCGCACTCACCGGTTGCTCTGCGACATCCATCAAAGACGCGTTTAGCGATCGCCACGAAGAAACCTTTGCGACCTATGAGGAGGCGGCCGACGGCTGGGCGGCGGACGAGATTCCCGCGTGGATTCCCACCGACGGCACCGAGATACGCTCGCGCGCAACCGGCGACCTGACAGCGCGCGTCGCGCAGGTGATGACCGAGTCAGACCCCGCCGCAACCAACTGCGGCACAACGGCCCGCACAGAGCTGCCTGGCATCGGCGCCGACTGGCAGCCGGAGAAGTACCCCGACGACATCATCCGCTGCGGCGATTGGGAAGTTATGCCGATCGAGGGCGGATGGTTTGGCTGGTACGTGCGTCCGGATACAGACTGAGTGGATGACGCGCACAGTTCTTCTGACCGGGTTCGAACCTTTTGGCGGTGAGACCGTCAACCCCTCGTGGCAGGCGGTTGAGGCGGTCGCGCGCGATTGGGACGGCCCGGAGACCGTTATCGCCGTGCAGCTGCCCGTAATTTTCGACGAAACGATCGACCGTGTCATCGCCGAGCATTCCCCCGATCTCGTTGTGAGCGTCGGTCAGGCGGGCGGGTTCGCGACAATCGAGCTCGAGCGGGTGGCGATTAACGTGCAAGACGCGCGCATCCCCGACAACTCCGGAGCGCAGCCGATCGACGAGCCCGTTGTCGAGGGCGGCCCCGCTGCACACTTCAGTTCGCTGCCGATCAAGGCCGCCGTTGCCGCGCTGCTCGCGGCGGGCATCCCGGCGTCGGTCTCGCAGTCTGCAGGAACCTACACCTGCAACCACGTCTTCTACCGGCTGCGCCATCTCGGCGCGCACGGCGGTTTCGTTCACGTGCCGTACTCGACCGAGCAGCTGGCGGGCCGCGACAGTGCTGCGCCGAGCCTGCCCATCGCAACGATCACCGAGGGCGTGCGACTCGCAGTACGTACGGCATTGGATGTCGCGACTGACGTCAAGGTCGGTGGCGGCGCTCTCGCCTAGCGCTAGTGCCGCCGGTGATCCTGGATCGTCATTCGCGGCCCGAAGGTCGGCTTGCGAAAGCCGCTGACCTCGATGAGTCGCATGATGCGCTGGCGGTGCCCGGCCCACGGCGAGAGAAGTTCGAGCATGCCGTCGTCGTCGACGGGTTTGCCGATAAGAGCCCAGCCAACAACGGCGGGCAGGTGGTAGTCGCCGACGCTCGGGCTGTCGGGATCACCGTGCGCGCGCTGCATCGTCTCGGCGGCGGTCCAGACTCCGACGCCGCGAATGCTGCGCAGAGCGCGCTCAACTGGCGGGCCACCGCGACCGAGCGCAACAGTTCTCTCGAGAGACGAGGCGACGGATGCGACGCGCATAACGGTATCGGAGCGTTGCGGTCCAACACCCGACGTGTGCCACTCCCACGAGGGAATGCGGCGCCACACCTCCGCGCTGGGAAACACGCGCATGCCCTCGGGGGCCGGCCCGGGCGCTGGTTCGCCGTGGGCGGTGATCAGCTCGCGCCAGGATCGGCGAGCTTCTTTGCCCGTGACCTTCTGCTCGAGAATCGCGGCGAGCAGCACCTCGAAGACCTGGCCGGTGCGCAACAGGCGTAGGCCCGGATTGCGACGCAGGGCGTCGGCGAGAAAGGTGTTGTGCGCGACATCCAAGCCGCTCCAGTCGTCGCCGTGCCCGAGCAGTTCCGGCACGCCGGCGATCGCCCACTCGGCTCCGTCGCCCCACGCCGTCGCCGCGATCGAGCTGCCGGCGCTGCGCAGGTGAAGGGTCGCGGAGCCCAGGGGCGTGTTGAGGGTGCGCCAGACTCCCGACTCGTCGAAGCGAATTGTCGGGTCGAACATACCGCGGCGCAGGGGCCGCAGCGTCTGGCCGAGGTGAACGGGCACGGTCGGCGCGTATCGCGTTTCGAGCACACTTCGAGCCTACGTCGGGCTACCGATTAAGCTCGACGGATGAAGTACGCGCTCGCTCTTGTCGCTGTTCTCGCGCTCGCTTCGTGTTCGACCAGCGCCGCGGCACCAACCCCGACCGCGTCAAATGACACCCCGACCATGCCCACGAGCGGTCGCGTCGATTATCAGCTCGGCGGCGGATACGAGCCTCCGACGGGCACCACGATCGTCGCGCGTGACCGCACCGACGAACCTGCCGCGGGCATTTACTCAATTTGCTACGTCAACGGCTTTCAGTCGCAGGGTGCCGACGCCAGCTTCTGGCTCGATGAGCACCCCGAGCTCGTTCTGCGTGACGCGAGCGGTGATCCGATCTACGACGCGAACTGGCCCGACGAATTTCTCTTCGACACCTCGACCGAGGCGAAGCGGATTGCCCTCGGCGACATCGTCGGCGAGTGGATTGACGGTTGCGCGGCCGATGGCTTCAACGCCGTCGAGTTCGACAACCTCGACTCGTTCACGCGCTCCGGCGACCTGCTGGCCGAAGACGACAACGTCGCCTACGCGCAGATTCTCGTCTCGAGGGCCCACGAGAACTTTCTTCAGGCCGGCCAGAAGAACTCGGCAGAGCTCAGCGCCAATGGGCCGTCGATCGGCTTCGACTTCGCGGTCGCCGAGGAGTGCCACCGGTGGGACGAATGCGCCGCCCACACCGAGGTCTACGGCCAGTACGTGATCGACATCGAATACTTCGACGACCTGCGTGGCAGCGTGGCAGACGTCTGCGCCGACGAGAACACCCCGGCGCTCACCGTCGTGCGCGACCGAAACCTCACAACGCCAGAGAGTGCCGACTACCGCTACGAGGCCTGCTAGTTCAGCTCAGTAACGGCGATGATGCGTGTGTCTTCGCGGCTACTGGTCGACACCGAAGGATCGACCGCGAGGTAGGTCACGACAAACGTGCGGTCGCCCGCCGGAAACTGCAGCTGCGTCAGCGGGTTGTCGGCGGAGATGTTGCCATAGACCGGCCCGAGCAAACTCACGAGCTGCTCATCTTCGAGCTTCGTCAGGTTGGCGAACAGGTAGTCGATCGACTCTTGCTCACCGGAAACGAGCGATCCATTGCCCGCGAAGCATTCCGGGTCCAGGTCGCCGCTCTCTGTGCGGATACCGGAGCGCACAACGAAGTCGAGCCACGGGTAGACGCAGACGGCTTTTTTGTCGAACACTTCTGGCGTGTAGTTCGACGTGGCCTGAGCGGGCGTGATGAGGCCGCCGGTCGCAGCACGCCACTCAAAGGTGTCGACGAGCCACGGGCCAAACGTGAAGGGGCCATCGGCGACCGGGCCAGGGTACTCGACCGTCTCGCCTGCCGCGTTGGTCGTCTCGCGGCTCAACTGCAGCGCCTGAATGTTCGAGGCCTTCACCGGTTTTCCTTCGGCGACGAGGCTGTAGTCGACCCGGTAGGTGACAGTCGCGCGGTCGACGCGGTCGGCGTCTATGAGGCCGTTGTAATTGCCGAAGTCATCGGGGCTCGACTCAACCACGCCGAGAATCTCCACGTCGACGTTGAGCCCGATCTGGTCGGCAACCTGCGCGTTGCCCACGAGCAGCTCATCTGCGATTCCTCCCGGCTGAAGCTCGAAGGTCGGCGCACGAAGACTCTCCGACCCCTCGGCGTCTCGATCGATGAGCGCCTCGAGGTACTCGTCTGCGACAGTCTCAGCGTCTGGCCACTCCTGCTGCACCGCTGGCGCAGGTGTCTCGGCAACCCCCGAGTCGCGCGATGCGATGTACGCGTTGCCCCCAACGACCGCCGCTGCAATAACGACGACGACGCCGATCGCGATCCAGATCGTTCGTCGTGTTACCTGCGTGCGAGTGGGCGTCGGTTCTGAGGAATCGTTAAGAGTCACGCGCAAAGTCAACCACGCCGATGCCCAGCGCGGTGAGAACTATTCGGCCGAGTAGCTGCTCTCGGCCGGGGTGATCTGTGGCGGAATTCGAATCGAGTAGCACTGGCCGACGGCGAGCAGCGCGAGCACGCCGATTCCGATGATGAACCCGATGAGGTGCTTCGAGGTGAAGCCCGCGGGCTTCACGGGTTGTGGTGTTGTCATGATCACTCCTTCGCCGTGAGCGCGATGATGCGGTACGAGTCGCCGTCATTGACGTTGACTGAGGGGTCGACCAGCAGGTAGGTCGCAATAAAGGTTCGGTCTCCGGCGGCAAACTGGATCTGCGCCATCGGCCCGTACGACGACTCGTTCGTGAGCTCGAGCCCGGTGAGGTCGAGCAGCTGCTCACTCTCCAGTCGGGTCAGATTCTCTGAGACGTAATCGAAGTCAGCCTGCTCGGCGACAACGAGCTTGCCCCCTCCCGCGAAGCACTCGGCCGGGATGTAGCCATGCTCCGCTCGATACGAACTGATCGACTCGAAGTTCGCCTGGGGCATTCCACACGATCTGAAACCCTTGTCGCCCTCGTTGGGATAGGTCGAGGTCGATTCGAGGATCTCGCCCTCGGGCACGGAGAATCCGCCGCCCAGGCCGGTCGGAGAGACTCCCGAGACGAGCCAGTTGCCGAAGATCACCGGACCATCACTCAGCGGCCCGGGAATGTCGATCTTTTCGCCCGAACCGTTGAAAGTCTCGCGGTGAAGTCGCAGCCCCTGAACTGTGGTCGCTTCGACCGGCTCCCCCTCGGCGGTGAGCGAGTAGGTCGCCCGGTAGGTCACAAACGCTTCGTTGGCGCGATCCGCCTCTTCCGGCTCGCTCACCATATACAGGTCAGAACCGAGAATTTCGAAGTCCACATCGATACCGAGCGCCTGAGCGACCGCAGCGTTTCCCACGACGATTTCGTCGGGGTCGGTGCCCTGCGGGCCGACGTAGCTCGTCGATCGCAACTTCGCCGCAGCGTCGGCGTCACGATCGGCGAGCGCCTCGAGGTAGTCGAGCGCAACGGTCTCGGCATCGGGACCCTGCACCTCGGCGATCGCCGCGTGCCTCGACGCTACGTAAGCGTTGCCCGCGAGCACGCTCGCCACGAGCGCGACCACAACAATTGCGGCGGTCACCCAAACACCGCGAGTCAGAAGCTTCGGACGAGTGGATGTCGCGGCCGCTGGTGGTGGCGGCGGAGTTCTCTCGGCGGGCGGGGCCGGCACTGCCGCTGACGGCGGCGGGGGCGGTGGCGGTGGCGTCGACGCGGGCGCGGGCGTTACCGCTACCGAAGGCGGCGGGGGTGGCTGTCGCGATGCCGGTTGCTGCGGTGGTGGGGGCGGTCCATCGTTGAGTGACACTCGGGAAGTCAATCACGCTCGGGGCGGTCCGGGCTATCTCCGCGCGGCAATTAACATGGGGGTTGTGGCTGTCCCCAAGATTTTGCTCTACTACGCGTTCACTCCGATCGCCGACCCAGAAGCCGTCAGGCTCTGGCAGCGCGACCTCTGTGAGTCGCTCGGCCTGCGCGGGCGCATTCTGCTGTCAAAAGACGGAATCAACGGAACCGTTGGTGGCGACATCCATTCGGTGAAGAAGTACATTCGCAAGACTCGCGAGTACGCGCCCTTCAAGAACATCGAGTTCAAGTGGAGCGAGGGCACGGCCGCCCCCGACGGCACACAAACTGATTTTCCGCGGCTCGTTGTGAAGGTGCGCGACGAAATCGTGAGCTTCGGCGCACCCGGCGAGCTGCGCGTTGACGAGAACGGCGTCGTCGGCGGAGGAACAAAGCTCAGCCCCGAGCAGCTGCACGAGCTCGTCGCCGAGAAGAACGTCACCTTCTTCGACGGTCGCAACTCGATCGAGGCGGCGATCGGAAAGTTCACCGATGCGATTGTTCCGGATGTCGCGAATACGAGGGAGTTCGTCGCAGAGCTCGAAAGCGGCAAGTACGACCATCTCAAGAACGAGCCGATCGTCACCTACTGCACCGGCGGAATCCGCTGCGAGGTGCTCTCGAGTCTTATGGTCAACCGCGGCTTCAACGAGGTCTATCAACTCGACGGTGGCATCGTGAAGTACGGCGAGAAGTACGGCGACTCCGGCCTGTGGAACGGTTCGCTCTACGTCTTCGACAACCGTATGCACGTTGATTTCACCGAAGATGCCGAGGTCATCGGCCGCTGTGTCATTTGTGACGTGGCGACCGCGAATGTCGTCAACTGCCAAGATGCGTCGTGTCGCGAACTGTCGGTCAGCTGCGAGGCTCACGCGGGCGTCATCTGGTGTGCGAAGCACTCGCCAGCGGCCGTGGCGACCGACGCACACTAGGCGTCTGTGCCGCAGAGACGACTCTCGGCCCCGATGCACCATGATTGACTCATGAAGATCGGTATCCTCACGAGCGGCGGAGACGCCCCAGGCCTCAACGCTGTCATTCGCGGCATCGTCTACACGGGCATTGCCACGAAGAAGTGCGAAGAGTTCGTCGGCTTTCGCAACGGTTGGAAGGGCGTCGTCGAAGCCGACATGGTGCCCCTCGGCCGCCACGAGATCACCGGTATCCACAAGCAGGGTGGAACCATCCTTGGCACGAGCCGCACCAACCCCTTCGAGGGCAACGGCGGAGTCGACCGCATCAACGAGGTGATGCGCGAGAACGGCATCGACGCGATCATCGCGATCGGCGGCGAGGGCACCCTCGCCGCGGCCAAGCGCCTCACCGACGCGGGAATCAACATCGTCGGCGTTCCCAAGACCGTCGACAACGACCTCGATGCCACCGACTACACCTTCGGTTTTGACACCGCGGTGCAGATCGCTACCGACGCCATGGACCGCCTGCGCACAACGGGCGACTCGCACGGCCGATGCATGATCGCCGAAGTTATGGGCCGTCACGTCGGCTGGATCGCGCTGCACTCCGGCATGGCCGCGGGCGCCCACGCGATTCTTATCCCTGAGCAGAAGACGAGCATCGACCAGATCATCGAGTGGGTGACATCCGCCCACGATCGCGGTCGTGCGCCGCTCGTTGTCGTCGCCGAAGGTTTTGCGCTCGACTCGATGGACGACGCGCACAGCGAACGCGGCCTCGACGCCTTCGGTCGCCCCCGCCTCGGCGGTATCGGCGAGCTTCTCGCACCCATCATCGAAGAACGCACCGGCATCGAAACACGCGCGACGACCCTCGGGCACATCCAGCGCGGCGGAACCCCGAGCGCCTACGACCGTGTGCTCGCGACCCGCCTCGGAATGGCGGCATTGGATGCAGCGATCGCCGAGCAGTGGGGCTACATGGTTGCGCTGCGCGGCACAGACATCGTCACTGTCGCCTTCGAAGATGCCCTCGGAACCCTCAAGACTGTGCCGCAGGAGCGGTACGAAGAGGCGCGAATCCTCTTCGGCTAGAGCGGTGGTTTCGATACGCTCGCTGGCGCTCGCACTCAACCAGCAAGTAGTCGGTGGTTGAGTAGGCCCGCCAGGGCCGTATCGAAACCCCTCAGCAGCTCAGGTACTCATACCCGTCGTCGCCCGCAACGACAACGTCGCGATCCCGCAATATTATCGAGTGGATGTCGCCGCGATCCGCGCACGCCCACTCAAAGGTCGTCTTCGTGACCCCTCCACGTGTGACGCGCGGGTTCTCGTCGGTGTACTCGATCTCGTAGAGCCGGTTGCCGTACGCCCCGTAGGCATCACACTCGGTGTAGCGCTCGCACTCTTCGGCGATCGCGAAGTCAAAGCCGAGAGCGGGACCCTTCGACGTGTAGATGTCGCTCGCGTTCTTCTGCGCGATGGCAAGCCCACGCGAGTGCGTGTACGGAATGAGCAGCGCGAGGTAGGCCCGCGTTTTCGCCGAGGTGATGAGGCCCTTCGAGCGCAGGTGCGAGTCAAGGTTGTCGGGCTCGACGGCATCGAAGCCGTCGTTCGCGCAACCGGCGATCCAGCTTTTCTGCACGGCGAGCAGCGCGGATCGTTTCGCGGCCGTGCGCACGTCGAACAGGGCCTCGTTCCAGTCTTTGTCGACTATCACCGTGCCCTTCGAGTTCTTGAGCAGAAGCGACGGGTGGTGTTTCTTCCACCACGCGGTTGTTCCGTATGGCGGTGAGGCCTTCGACTGCCCTGGTTCGTCGGGTTGGGTCTGCAGCACGTTGACGTAGCAAATGTTGTAGAGACCAGCGACGGGAGTCTCGAGACGATCGCGACTCACGATGTCCACGTCACTCGCGGGCACATAGGCGCCGCCGAGCTGGTAGTCGAACGTGCCATTGGGTTCTGGCAGCACAACCGGTGGAGCGGGCGTGTGCTCGACACTCACCGATTCGAGGTCGAGTTTCGCCGAGTACTTGGCGTTGCTCGCGACCGAACGCACCCGCACCGCGCCCTTCGACGACACAAAACGATCAGCGCTCGAAACCGTGAAGCTGAGGTTCGACCAGACACCTTTTGTCGCGGCCGCGTTGCTGCCGATCGAGGCCCACTTCTTCGCCGTCCAGTTGTAGGCCGCCCAGGTGAACTTCTGAGTCGAGCTCTTTTGACCCCGATACGTCACGTCGACGGTGAGACTCGTCACGCGGGTCGGTTCTACAATCGTCGGAAGCGTGTACGTGCGATACCCGCTGTACTTCTTCGAGCCGCGCGGCGAAAGTGTTATGGCGTCGCCGTCGATGGCGGCGAGCCGTGTGACAGCTCCGGTTGTTTTACCTGCCGTTGTCGCGAGCGACGACGGAGCGACCGACGTCGTCTCGGCCGCCGCGGGAGCCGCGACCACCACTGTCGACAGCACAAGTGTCGCGAAGGCAATGGCAAGGGGGCGCAGGAAGGTCACTCCTCATTATGGGTGCGCGGCCCGGTGGTCGCGGCTCGGCGGTCGAGCGAAGTCGAGACCAGATCGAGCGCCGCCGAGATCTCGGTACATGATTTCGATACGCGCACTCCTCGCGGTCTACTCAATCACCGACATCGCGCGAGTTGAGCGGGCCCCCCAGGGCCGTATCGAAACCCCGGCGGCCCTCCTTGACGGAGAAGGCAGTCTCCTTCCGTGTACTCCGGTTAAACAGGCCAGCCGCGCGTGGCCTGTTTAACCGGAACATGCGCGGCCCGGTGGTCGAGCGAAGTCGAGACCAGATCGAGCGCAGCCGAGATCACGGTAAACGATTTCGATACGCCCACTCCTTCGTCGGGGGCTACTCAATCACCGACATCGCGCGGGCTACTCCCGCTACTCGGCCGCCGAATCGGCCCGACCCTGCAGCACCTCGCGCTCGCGCTCGTTGTGCGTCAGCTCGGCGGCCCGCGTGAACTCAGCCCGCGCCTCGACCGTTCGCCCGAGGCGCTCGAGGATGTCTCCGCGCACCGCCGGCAGCAGGTGATACCCGGCGAGCGCGCCGATTCCCGCGAGGCGGTCGACGGCGACAAGCCCAGCTTCGGCTCCCTGCGCGCGCGACACGGCCACGGCACGGTTCAGCTCGATAACGGGTGAGGGCGTGAGCTGCGCGAGCGCGTCGTACAGGGCGACGATCTCGCTCCAGTCGGTCTGCGCAGCAGTGGGCGCCGTTGCGTGGCACGCGGCGAGCGCTGCCTGCAACGCATATGGCCCGCGCCCCTTGCCGAGAGCGTCAGCCCGGTCGAGCGCCGCAACACCGCGGCCGATCTGCAGGCGGTTCCAGCGGGTGCGGTCCTGGTCATCGAGCAGAATCGGCGTGCCGTCGGGCGAGGTGCGCGCAGCCATGCGCGATGCCTGAAACTCCATAAGCGCGACGAGCCCATGCACTTCTGGCTCAGTCGACACAAGCACGGCAAGAATGCGACCAAGACGCAGCGCCTCGTTTGTGAGCTCGGGCCGCATCCAGTCTCCGCCCGACGTCGCCGCGTATCCCTCGTTGAAGATCAGGTAGATCACACCGAGCACGGTGTCGAGCCGCGAAGCCAGCTCACTGCGGTCGGGCACCTCGAAGGGAACGTGAGCCGCCGACAGCGTGCGCTTCGCCCGCGTGATGCGCTGCCCAATCGTGGGCGAGGGCACAAGAAACGCGCGGGCAATCTCGTCAGTAGTGAGTCCACCGACGACGCGCAGCGTGAGGGCGACCCGAGCCTCCGGAGCCAACACCGGATGACACGAGACGAAGATGAGCCTGAGCAGGTCGTCGCGGATCACGTCGTCTGGGTCGGGTTGATCGACCGTTACCTCAAGGTTGTGGGCGAGCGACTCGTAGCGCTCTCGCAATGCGGTCTGTCTGCGCCATCCATCAATCGCACGTCGCTTGGCAACGGTAGTGAGCCACGCCCCCGCGTTACGAGGGATGCCCGTTGTCGGCCACTGCTCGAGGGCGCTCACGAGGGCATCCTGCGCGAGGTCTTCGGCAGTGCCGAGGTCGCCCGTCAGGCGAGCGAGCGTCGCGATAACGCGCGACGACTCGATGCGCCAGACGGCCTCGACTGCGTGCGACGTTGTGGTCAAGCGGTGCGGCTCTCTCCGTGAGCTTCGCGCCACTCCTTCTCTTTCTGCACGAACTCGTTGTTCGGGTCGAACTCTTCGACTCCGACAACGCGGCGCACCTCGACCGAACCCGACTTCAGGGGAATGCGGCGGGCCCACTCGAGCGCCTCCTCCTTCGAGGCGACTTCGAGAATCCAGAAGCCAGCGATGAGTTCTTTGGTGTCGGCGAACGGACCATCAGTGATGACCGGTTCGTCGCCATCGAAGTTCACGACCGAACGGGTGCTCGCGGGGTGCAGGCCCTCGCCGCCGAGCATCGCACCCGCGGCGATTACCTCTTCGTTGTAGCGGCCCATTTCGTTGAGCTCTTCGTCGGTGGGCGTGCGTGCTGCCTGGTTCGACTCGTCGGCCTTGAGCATAAGCATGTACTTCATGGGGTTTCCTCTCTCTTACCTACACGTCGAACGGAAAACCGCTTTTTCGACAGCCTCAGAATATTGCCGTGAGCGAGTCGTAGGCTGAAGAACATGTTCCGAGCCATTCGTGTAGCAGTCAATGATGACGCCCCGAAATTCAGTTCAACGGCCACCCTTGTCACCGATCAGTTGGATGGCGCGCTTGCCGACTGCGACGTCACGATCGACGTCGACTTCTCAAGCGTCAACTACAAAGACGCTCTCGCCCTCACCGGCAAACCAGGCGTCATCCGCTCGGGCACCCTCATCGCGGGCATCGACCTCGTCGGAACCGTGTCGGCCTCTGACTCACCCCTGTGGTCTCCCGGCGATCGTGTCATCGTCAACGGCTGGGGCATCGGTGAGACCGAGAACGGCGGGCTTAGTGAGCGTGCCAGGGTCAAGGCGGAGTGGCCCGTGCGGCTGCCGTCGTCGTTGTCCGCGGCCAGGGCAGCGGCCATCGGTACCGCGGGCTTCACGGCGATGCTCTCCGTGCTCGCGCTCGAGAAGCACGGCGTGACAAGCGGCGAGGTGCTCGTCACCGGGGCGTCGGGCGGTGTGGGCTCCGTTGCCATCGTGCTGCTGTCGAAACTGGGTTACACGGTTACCGCCTCAACCGGCAAGGATGCCGAGCACGACTATCTGCGCGGTCTTGGCGCGAGCCGCGTCATCCATCGCGATGAACTGTCGGCGGCCGACGGCAAGCCGCTGCAGACTCAACAGTGGGCCGCGGCGATCGACTCCGTCGGAAGCTCGACCCTCGCCAACGTTCTCGCCCAGGTGAACTACGGCGGCGTCGTTGCGAGTTGCGGGCTCGCGCAGGGCGCCGACCTTCCGACGACCGTGATGCCGTTTATTCTGCGCGGGGTGACGCTCGCGGGAATCAACTCCGTGTTCTGCCCGGCGCCGGTGCGAGCCGAAGCGTGGCAGCGCCTCTCGACCGACCTCGATCTCGACCTTCTCGATTCGATAACGCGCACGGTGCCCCTCGATGGTGCGATCGAGGCGGCGTCAGAAATTATGGCTGGTCGCGCTCGTGGACGAGTGGTCGTCGACGTGCGAAGCTGAGCGCATGTTCCTGATCCTTGGTCTCGTTTTTGCCGGCATTGCCGCGCTCATTCACGTTGTGATTTTTCGTCTCGAGAGCATCGTCTGGAGCCAGCCCGCGACTTGGAAACGGTTCGGTCTGCGCTCGCAGCAAGACGCCGATGTCGTCAAGCCGATGGCGCTCAATCAGGGCTTCTACAACCTGTTTCTCGCGATCGGAACGATCGTCGGCATTGTGCTCGTCGCAACGGGCGCGGTCGATGTTGGGCGCGCCCTCGTGCTCTTCGCGACGTTGAGCATGGTCGCCGCGGCATCCGTGCTCATCATCAGCAACTCGCGACTCGCGCAGGCCGCCGTCACCCAGGGAGCCGCCCCGCTCGTTGCGGTTGTGCTGCTGCTCGTGTCGTTCGCTGCCTAGAGCGAGCGGGCGGGAACCAGCGAGCGCGCGCCTCTAGTGCTGGCGGGCGTGCTCGACGAGTGCGTCGACGAGCGCCTCTGAGGAGCGCGTCTCGGCGATGACGTGCACCGTGAGTCCGGCGTCGCGGGCGTCGAACGCGGTGCGCGGGCCGATGCAGGCGACAACGGTCGCCTCGGGCAGCGGAGCGAGCTGTGCAGCAATCTGCCGGGCGACGCTTCCGCTCGTTACGAGCAAAGCATTCGTGCGACCGGATGCGACGTCAGCGGCGACCTGCTCAGAAACCGGTACACCTACCGTGCGGTACGCGGCGACGTACTCGACTTCGAATCCGCGAGCGGCGAGACCCGCAACGATCGTCGGTTCGGCGATGTCAGAGTGCGGAATGAGCACGCTGCCCTTGACGCTTGCGAGCGGCCACTCTTTGAGAAGTCCGCGCGCCGAGTTGTCTTTCTCCGGCACAAAGTCGACGTGGTAGCCGGCAAGCTGCAGCGCCGCCGATGTCGTCTCGCCCACTGCCGCGACCCGCGTCTCGCGCGGAATCGTTGTGCCGTGACTCACGAGCACGTCGACGGTTGTTGCACTCGTGATGACGAGCCAGTCGAACTCGGCGGCCTCGAGGCGGGTGAGCGAGTCACGCAGGGCCTCAGGGTCTGCGGAGCTTGCGAAATTGATGAGCGGCGCGATGACCGGCACAGCTCCGTAGCCGCGGAGTGTCGCGGCGACGGCGTCACCCCACTTGCCACCGCGGGGCACGAGCACGCGCCATCCCGCCAGTGGTTTATCGCTGTGGGCCATGCCCCTATCCTGCACCGGCTCGCGCCATCGCGCGAATCGTAGTCAGGTTCGGCTGTGAGTCCCCCATATGGTGGACACGATCCGACCGCGCGAAAGTGCTCCAACCCGCGCGGCGTGGAGCACTTTTCACCGGTTCTAGCTGTCTGTGTTGCGCAGAATGTTCTGGGTGCGCGCGTCGTACATCTCATCGGATCGGCGCTTCACCTCGGCGGCATCGAGCGTCTTGCCTTCGGCGATGCGGCGCTCGTCGTCGAGCATGTCCATCGTGTGCCTGTCGGCGTCGACAAGTGCCTTGCGACGTTCGTCGGGGTCGGAGATATTTTTCGCTGCCGCGTAGAGGTCTTCGCTCACGTAGTCCTGAAGCGCGACCGCACGTTGCGCCTGCTGCTGCGCGTGGGCCTGTGCACCGGCCGCGCGTCGTTGCGCCCACAGCTGCGACTCCGTCTGGCGTCGCGAAAGCTCGGCCGTGAGCACGTTCGGCGAAAGAGTGTCGAGGTAGAGGCGATCAACCCGAGCGTGAAGACCGGTCGCAGCCCCGCCGTGCTTGAACGCGACCGAGCGACCCAGTGCAGACGAGAACGCCTTCGTTGTGGCCTGCTCGCGGTCGAGTAGCGCGTTGGCCTGTTTGGCGAGCGATGACTTCCATACCGCGCGGCCGACGATGAGCGCGACAAGCAAGACAAGCGCAACCATCCAGCCCGAGGGCGGCTGGCACGCGATGACGAAGATGATCAGTGCCGCGAGAACCTGCGCCGGAACTCGAAGCGTGTTTTTGCTCTTGATCTTCTTGGCCTCGGCGGCTCGCGCGATCGGATCTTGGGGGTGCGCCGCGATGGCCTTCCGCAAATCGGACTCGATACTCGCCAGCTCCAAGCGCCCCGCATCGTCAAGCTTTGATACGTCGATCGTGGCGAGAGTCGCAGACAGATCGGCGATGTCACTCGTGCCGGTGGGGGTCGCGAGCACCATCTTCAGGGTTTCGGAGATTGAACGCTTCTTCTTCTTCGCCATGGTGCCCTCGGGTGGAGTGTTGGTGTCTAGCTCGGGTTGAGGTCCAGCCAATCAAGCCGCACGCGCACAGTGGCTACGTTTGGCCGTTCTCGGACGATCCCGGACACCGCTACGCCCTCGAGAGTTCGCGCCAGCCGATCACTCGCACGAGTCCATAAGCCGCGAACCCGGAGATGAGTTTGTCGACGAGCGAGGTCGAGAGGTTCGCGAGAAACACAGCAAGCCAGACTCCTTCGCCGAGCGAGCTCAGCATTCCCGTGATGCTGTCGGTCGCGTGCCCGGCCGCGCCGCCATAGGCGAGAACGTTGATCGGTGTTGCGACGAGCGTGCACGCGAGCGCTGCCACAACGTTGAGAGTGAAGAACCGCAGCAGCGATCGGTCGGCGCGAAATTTGTGAACCCCGTAGCCCCAGACGAGAGCGCCGACGATGTTGACGACGGTGAACGAGAGGGTGATGTCGACCCCACCCAGTGCGCCGAGCGCACCCGACGTCAGGCCAACGAGCGCGCCGTACCAGGGGCCGAGCGCTATCGCGGCCACGGCGGTTCCGACCATGTCGAAGTAAACAAGAAGGTGAAACTTCGCCGCTACGTTGCCGCCGAACATGTTCAGCCCAACGCACGCGGCCAAAAGGATGACAACAAACACCAACCGGGGGTTCAGCGCTGGCGACGTGTCGACCGGCTTCGGTTTGCTCACGGCGCGCAGGCAGCGTCGTCGCCACTGCTCAGCGTCTGCCTCACTGCCGCCGAGGGCCGCGACGATTTCTGCGACGAGGCCAGCATTGATGCGGGTACGCCCGGTGCGAAAAGCATCAAAAACCGATGACCGTGCCACCCTCGCGCTCGCGGCACTCATTCCTCGCGACTCGCGGCTCCGCGCGATGCGCGTGGCGATCTCCGCGTATGAGACGGCGCCCGCTTCGATGCGCAACTGCTGAAGATCGTCCGCAATCAGGTCGAGGGTCTCTGTCGACCGCGGGGGCTGCGTCGCCGACGTCATTCGTACCCCTTGCGACTCGGCCAGCGTTCAGTGAATCGAGCCTATCGCGGTCTTCCGCGACCGATTTAGGGGCGGGCGGATGCCGCGGCTCGAGCCGCGGCAGGCAGAGCCTCGATGATCCGACCGATTGCTGCCGCGTCGATAGCGGCCGAGACGAACCATGCCTCGAACACCGACGGCGGAAGTGAGACACCCGAGTCGAGCATGGAGTGGAAGAACGGCGCGTAGCGCCATGACTGCTGCGCCTTGACGTCGGTGTAGTTGAGCGGGGCGTCCTTCGTAAAGACAAACGAGAAGAGGTTGCCGGCGCGCTGCACAACGTGCTCGACGCCCTCGGCGCTGAGCGCCGCACTTGTTGCGCTCGCGATCGTCTCGGCAGTTGCATCCAACCGCGTATAGACCTCGGGAGTCGCTGCAGTCAGGGTTGCGATACCGGCGGCGACCGCGACCGGGTTGCCGCTCAGTGTGCCGGCCTGGTACACCGGGCCGAGCGGCGCGAGCTTGTTCATGTACTCGGCGCGACCGCCGATCGCGGCGAGCGGGAGGCCTCCGCCGACGACCTTGCCGAAGGTCATCAGGTCGGGGGTCCAGTCGCTCTCGAGACCCCACCAGCCGGCCGGGCTGACGCGGAAGCCGGTGAGCACCTCGTCGGAAATCACGAGTGCGCCGTGCTTGTGGGCGATCTTGGCGACCTCGGCGTTGAACCCGGGCAGCGGAGGAACCACGCCCATGTTTGCGGCGGCGGCCTCGAAGATGATGCCCGCGATGTCTTTCGGGTGAGCCTCGAAGACCTCGCGCACGGCGTCGATGTTGTTGTACGGAATGACGAGGGTCTGCGCTGCCGTTGCCTCCGTGACACCAGCAGATCCGGGCATGGCTAGAGTTGCGAGCCCCGAACCGGCTTCGGCGAGAAGTCCGTCGGAGTGGCCGTGATAGTGGCCGGCGAACTTCACGAGCAGGGTGCGACCCGTCGCCCCGCGCGCGATCCTGATCGCCGTCATCGTGGCTTCGGTGCCGGTGGAGACAAGACGCACCCGTTCGACGACGGGCACCCTCTCCTTCACAAGCTCCGCCAGTTGCGTTTCTCCCGGAGTCGAGGCTCCGAACCCCAACCCACGGTCGACGGCGTGATGTACTGCCTCGATCACGTCCGGATGGGCGTGGCCGAGAAGGGCAGGTCCCCATGAGTTCACGAGGTCGACGTAGTCGCGCCCCTCCACGTCTGTGACGTAAGCGCCCTGCGCGCGTACAAAGAATCGCGGTGTTCCGCCGACCGAGCCAAATGCGCGAACGGGCGAATTCACTCCTCCGGGGATGGCCGCCTGGGCGCGGTTGAACTCCGCGGCGTTGGTGATGGCCGGAGCGGTCGGAGAAGATTCGGTGGTCATCGCAGTGTCCTCGCAAGTTCAACGGCCCAATAGGTGAGCACAACGTCGGCGCCAGCGCGCTTGATGCCGAGTACGGATTCGGCGATCGCGCGCTCCCGATCGATCCAGCCGTGAGCTGCAGCGGCTTCGATCATCGAGTACTCGCCCGACACCTGGTAGGCCCACACCGGAACCGTGCTTACCGCGGCCGTCTCAGCGAGTACGTCGAGGTAACTGCCCGCTGGCTTGACCATCACGATGTCGGCGCCCTGCTCGATATCGAGAAGCACCTCACGAACACCCTCGCGTGAGTTCGATGCATCGAGCTGGTAGCTGCGGCGATCGCCGACGAGTGAAGACTGCACAGCCTCACGGAACGGTCCGTAATACGCCGAGGCGTACTTGGCGGCGTAGGCAAGGATCGCGACGTCGGTGTGTCCCGCGTCTTCGAGTGCCTCGCGCACGGCGGCGGTCTGGCCGTCCATCATGCCGCTCAGGCCGAGGATCTGGCTGCCGGCTTCTGCCTGCACAAGACCCATCTCAACGTAGCGCTCGAGGGTCGCGTCGTTGTCAACGTGCCCGTTGGCGTCGAGCACACCGCAGTGGCCATGGTCGGTGAACTCGTCGAGGCACAGATCGGTCTGCACAACGAGTGCGTCGCCGACCTCTTCGACAGCGATGCGCGTTGCGACGTTGAGGATGCCCTCTGGATCGGTCGCGCCGCTGCCCGTCGCGTCTTTGTCGATCGGCACACCGAAGAGCATCACACCACCGATACCCGCGGCGGCGGCGTCATTCAGTGCGCGCTTGAAGCTGTCGGTCGAGTGCTGTACGACGCCCGGCATCGACTGGATGGGGTGTGGCTCGCTTGCACCCTCCCGTACGAACATCGGGAGCACGAGGTCGGCGGGGTGAAGGCGAGTCTCGGCGACGAGTCGGCGCATGGCCGGCGTCGTGCGAAGTCGGCGGGGACGGTAGTCCATTGTCTAGTCCTTGAGGGGCGCGATGTTCGCGGCGCCGAGAGCGATGAGTTCCGCTGAGACGCGGCCCGCGACGTCGGCGGCGGGGTTCGGGGTGTCGGAGACGTAGAGCGCGTGTGAGCTCGTGACCTTGTCGGTACCGTCGGGTGCGTAGACGCGACCGTCGAGAAACAGCAGTCCGTCGTCGATAAAGGCGTGCGCTGCGATGGGCGCTGCGCAACCGGCTTCCAGCTGGGCAAGCACGGCGCGCTCGGCGGTCACAATCGTGCGCGTCGGCTTGTGGTCGAGTGCGGCCACGAGCTTCTCTTCGCCCGCGCGAACCTCAAGCGCGAGAGCGCCCTGGCCGGGGGCCGTCGGCCATCCGGCGAGCGACAGGAACTCGGTGACTGCCTCACTGCGTCCGATGCGCTCGAGTCCGGCGGCCGCGAGAACTACCGCGTCGAGGTCTCCACCAACCGTGCGGCCGAGGCGCGTGTCGATGTTGCCGCGAATGTCGACGACCTCGAGGTCGGGGCGGCGGGCCAGCAGCTGAGCGACGCGACGGGGCGAGCCCGTTCCAACGCGTGCGCCCTCGGGCAGAGTCTCTAGTGTGAGACCATCATGCGCGCACAGGGCGTCACGAGCGTCGGCGCGCTTCGGGATCGCCGCGATGACGAGCCCTGGTTCCGGGTCGGTCGGGAGGTCTTTGAGCGAGTGAACGACCACATCGCACTCGCCGGCGAGAAGCGCCTCACGAAGTGCGCTCGCGAAGACGCCGGTTCCACCGATCGTCGAGAGTGACTCGGTCGAGCGGTCGCCGTGGGTCGTCACCGTGATGATCTCAACCACTGCCCCGGTCTTGGCAGTGAGCGCGTTTGCGATTGTCTGCGTCTGCGCAAGGGCGAGGGCTGAGCCGCGAGTGCCGATGCGAACGACTGGAGCGCTCACGGCAGAACTCCGGCGAGCGCAGGCTTGAAGCCGAGGCGAACGTTCTCGCAGCAGCCGGGTCGACACGTGTCGTACCAGGGGCCGAGTTCGGTGAGCGAGGGGCGCTCGTCGGTGGGCGTTCCGTTGACGCGCTCCATAACGAGGTCGATGAGCCCGGTGACGTAGGCGGCGTGAACTCCGGGCGTCGGAACTCGAACCGCGAAGGTGTTGAGCTCTTCGGCCGTCTCGAGCGCCTCGGTGTCGAGGTCCCACTTGACTTCCATGTGGTCGCTGACAAAACCGAGCGGAACGATGATAAAGGCCTCGGTGCCGGCAGCGGCAAGCTCACGCATCGCGTCGTTGATGTCGGGTTCGAGCCACGGCATGCTCGGGGGTCCGGAGCGCGACTGGTAGACAAGCGACCACGGCACGTCGCCGGTGGTTGAGCCATCGCCAACCGTTGAGCTCGAGACGAGGTCGGCGGTCGAGCTCGCACCCGTGGCCGCGAGCATCACGACCTCCGCAACGGCGAGGTGCTGAGCCTGGTACGCGTTGCCCTGCGGCCCGCTCTTGCCGGCATCGGTTGTGGGAATCGAGTGGGTAGCGAAGAGCACGTGTGTCTTCGACGGTGCAATGCCGCGAGCCGCGACATCCACCAGCCCCTTGGTGACTCCCTCGATAAAGGGCTCGACGAAGCCGGGGTGGTCGAAGAATTGGCGCACCTTGTCGATCGAGATGACACCACCCAAGCCGGTTTCGTCGAGGGCTATCGCATAGTCCTCGCGGTACTGGCGGCAACTTGAGTACGACGAGTAGGCCGAGGTGCCGATGGCGATGAGCTTGGTGAAGCCGAGCGAGTTGGCTTCGTTGAGGGCGTCGCGCAGGTAGGGATCCCAGTTGCGGTTGCCCCACAACACCGGAAGGTCGATGCCGCGGCGAGCGAGCTCCGCCTCGAGGGCGGCCTTGAGCTCGCGGTTCTGGTCGTTGATCGGGCTCACCCCACCAAAGGCGCGGTAGTGGTGCGCGACTTCTTCGAGGCGCTCTTCGGGGATTCCACGCCCGCGCGTGACGTTGCGCAGAAACGGGATGACGTCGTCTTGCCCCTCGGGGCCACCGAAGCTCGCAAGAAGAATCGCGTCGTAGTCGACGGCCTCTGTCACGTGCTCGGCACCCGATGCGGCCTGGGCTGAAGCGGCTCCGACGACGACTGCCGTATCAAAGCCACCGTTGGTGATGGTCACGAAAGAATCTCTGCAATCTCCGAGACGTCGATGCGGCGACCGGTGTAGAACGGAACCTCTTCACGCACGTGCATCCGCGCGTCTGTCTGGCGCAGGTGGCGCATGAGGTCAACAAGGTCAACGAGCTCGGGGGCCTCGAGGGCGAGAATCCACTCGTAGTCGCCGAGCGCGAATGAGGCGACGGTGTTGGCGAGAACCTGGCGGTACTCGCTGCCCTTGCGCCCGTGGTCGCCGAGCATCGCCCTGCGCTCTTCGTCGGGCAGCAGGTACCACTCGTAGCTGCGCACAAAGGGGTAGACGGTGAGCCACGGCTCTGGCTCCTTGCCGCGCATAAATGCGGGCAGGTGGTTGCTGGTGAACTCGGCATCGCGGTGCACGCCCATGGCGTTCCAGGTCGGGAGCAGCGATGAGAGCGGTTCACTGCGACGAAGGCGGCGCAACGCCCACTGCAGCTTCTCGGGATTCGGGCCGTGCAGCCAGATCATGATGTCGGCGTCGGCGCGCATTGACGACACGTCGTAGAAGCCGCGAACGGTGACGCCCTGCTCCGCGACATCGTCAAGTTCGCGGGTCATGTCTCCGGTTCCGGCGACGCGCTCCGGGTTGCGGCGAAGCACCGACCAGAGGGTGTAACCAAGTTCGGGAGTTTCAACGATGTCGGCGCTAGAGTTCACGGCTTCTATCCTCCCCCCGGGCGCGCTGTGCGTCTAATCCGCTTCACTTTTGGCTGGGCGTTCGCCCGGCTCGCGGTCGCGCGTAAGAACAACCAGTGCGTCTCTCGCCAGAGCGCCGAAAGTGTGGCCCGGTCGTAACCAGACCACACCTTCTGCACTCGCAAGCGAATCGTGCCGAGCGGCGCGAGCTACTTCTTGAACGTGTCTTTGACGTCTTCGCCGATCTTCTTCGCTCCGGCCTTCACCTGGTCGGCCTTGCCCTCGGCGGCGAGCTTGTCGTTGTCAGTCGCCTTGCCGACGGCTTCCTTGCCCTTGCCGATCAGGTCTTCGGCGGCGTTTGTGATCTTGTCTGCTGCGCTCATGATGAGCTCCTTACCTGTCGAGCGTGCTTAGCGCACGCGTTGTTCGCGCGCGAGGTTCGCGCGCACTCCTGATGCCACATGCAGCAGCACCGGAATTCTTGAGTCGAGTGTCTGATCGAGTGCGGCGACCGATCGGCCGACGCTGTCGACGACGAGTCGAACGTCTGCGGCTCGCCGGGTCGAGATACCGAGTTCGAGCACCGTCTGGCCGCGCACGACAAACGCACGCGACGACACGGTGACGATGTCGGGCACGCGTGCCAGGTCGTCAGCGATCAAGTCGGCTGCGACACGAGCCTCGATCGCGCCGCTGCCATCGTCGTCGCTCGCGGATTGCAGCGTGCGCGAACGCCCGCGGCCGAGTGACGCCATCCATACGATGGAAAAGACGATGAGCACGGCGCACACGGCGGCGACTACCCACAGGGTTGTCGCACCCAGCTCGCCCACGGGCTCGAGTGTGATGACCTTGGCCGCCGCGTTGAAGATCCAGGCTGCCGCTGCGATAGCGACAAGCCCAACGAGGGCAAGAATCAGCCGATTGATAAAACGATTGCTGTTGGTCATGATCCGACGACCCCTGTCGAGCTGACGACGACGTTTGTGCGAACAGCGGGCGAGGGGTTGAGCAACTCAACCGACTGCTCGACGGCCCGAGCGATCGCCGCACTGTTGAGCAGTCTGCCACTCGTCGGAACGACGCTCACCGTGCCGCGGCGACGAGACACAACGGCACTCACGCGAGCGTCGGGCAGTCGTGATTCGCGCACAGCGGCGCGCACGATCGCCCCCGCGAGAACCCCATCGTCAATGACGACGGCCATACGCTCGTCGGGCAACTCGTGGCGTGCGCGCCGCGCTGTTCCAATCGCGAGCGCGATAAGCACGATGCCGATGACAGCCAGCGCACCGGCCACCACGAGCACAACGGCATCCGGGTTCTCGGTGGCGGCAACGATCGATGACGGTGAGAGAAGAAGAGCATCGCGCCCCAGTGCCGCGAGCACGGACTCCGTAGCGATCAGCGCGAGTGCTGCGCTCAAGAGCGTGAGCGTCACTACGACAGACGTCGAGCGCGAACGGTGTCGGGTGCGACGAAGTATTCGACGGTGAAGTCGTGATGCGGTGTCGGTGCTCATCGCACCCTCGTTTCTTTTTCGAGATTGACGTGTGTGATCGTGACGCCGACGGTGCCCACGTGCGCGCCGGCAATGCGGGTGATGTCTTCGCGGATTCCCGCGCGCACGGCGAGCACTCGCGCGGGGAGGGTCTGCCCCGTCACGTTTGCGCGCAACGGCGGCATCCGCACGGGAGCACTGACGGCCACCGAGAGCAGCCCCGCGTCATCCATGAGTCGAATTTTCACTTCGCTCGACGTGACACCGAGGCGCGAGGCGGCGATTGCCGTGATCGTGCGCTCGAGGGCGCGAGCGGTGATCGCGACGCGACCACCGAGCTCCTCGACAATGTCGGGAGCACCCATCAGGCGCTCCGGCGTCCGCGTGCAGCGTCGACCGCTGCCTTGAGGTCGATGCGTCCGCTGAGTGCCGCCCCAACGACCCCGCCTACGGCGCCGAACACCGCGACGAGCAGAAAGCCCCAGAAACCGAACACGAGAATCGTGAGCGCCAGCACAACGCCGACAACGACTCCCGTCACTGTGGGGGTCACGCGACGCGCGATTCTTCAGCTGCGGCATCGTCATCGCCGGGGATGTGAACATCGGTGACGGTGACGTTGATCTCCGCGACATCCATGCCGATGAGGTCGGTGATGGCTTCGGCGACGGCGGCGCGCACGGCATTTGCAACCTGCTGCAGCGGCAGTGGGTATTCGACGACGATCGTGACATCGGCGGCGACCTGCGTCTCACCCACCTCGACCTTGACGCCCTGGCTGAGGTCGGTCGAACCGATCGCATCGCGAATTGCGCCAACAACCCGAGCGGCTCCCCCACCGAGTCCGTAGACACCGGGAACTTCGCGGGCGGCGATTCCGGCGATCTTGGCAATCACGGGATCGACGATCACCGTTGTGCCGCTTGCGACAGTGACGTCACCGAGCGGTGTTGCGATTACGGGTGTTGTTGCCTGCTTCTGAACTGCCATGAGTTCGCGCCTCCTTGGGGTGCGGCGATCTTCGCCGTCGTATCGTTGTCCGTGGTGGACTACACAACTAAGACGAGTGCCGAGAGGCAAATGTCACGGTCGCGCCATGGATATTCGCTGAGAGTTACCTGAGTGCCATGACCGACCTGACAGCGTTATCCGATGCCCTGCTCGCCGAGCGCTCCGCCGATGGCGACGAAATGGCCTTCTCCGTGCTCGTGCGTCGGCACGCTCCCTACCTTCGGGCGTTTGCGACCCGGCTCACCGGATCGTCCGCCGACGCCGACGATGTTGTCCAAGATGCGCTCATCACCGCATGGGCCCAGTTGGGAACACTCGCCGAGCCAGCGAAGGTCAGGTCGTGGCTCACGAGCATCGTCTCGCGCAAGTCGACCGACCGCATCCGTGCCCGAAAGCCCGTGAGCGAGCTCGATGAAGAACGCGCCGAGATTGCCGAACGCGGGCCAGAGCATCGCGCGATCGAAACCTCGCAGCTCGACGCGCTATCGAGTGTGCTCTCGGGACTACCCGAAGGCCAACGCCAGTGCTGGTTGCTCAAAGAGGTCGCCGGCGACTCGTACGAGGAGATCGCCGAACGGCTCGACACAACAGTCGCGGTTGTGCGCGGTCGCCTCGCTCGAGCACGTGCGACTGTAGTGACTGAGATGGAGGTGTGGAGATGACGGATACCGCGAACGACAATATTGGTGGGTCGGGTTACTCGCTCGAACAGCTCAGCGACTATCTCGACAGGGGGCGCACGCCCGCTATCGAAGAGATCGACGCAAACGCCGAGTGCCAGGCGGTGCTCGCGTCACTCGAACGCTTCGGGTCACTCTCACGTGAGCTCGTCTCGCGGGACGCCGCCGATCACGCAGAAATCGACGAGACGTGGTTCAGCTCGCTGCTGACAACAATCACCCGCGAGGTCAAGGCCGGTCGCGACATCCCGCTCGCCTCGGCAGATCCGCTCACCACGCTCACGATCACCGAGGGTGCGATTCGCGGACTCGTTCGCGCTGCGGGCGACTCGATCGACGGAGTCATCGTCGGCCGCTGCTCGCTCACCGACACGCACGCGGGCGGCGTTGCCGTCGACGTGTCGATCAGCGTTCTGCTCGGAACGCCCGTTCGTGGCGCTGCCGAATCGGTTCGGCAGTCGGTCTACGGTGCGCTTCTCAAACACACCGAGCTGCTCATCGAATCAGTGAACGTGACGGTGTCTGATGTGCACGTCATCCAGACAGACGGAGACGCCCAATGACTTCGCTATCCCAAAAACTAGAGAGCCTGGTGCTCGAGATGCCCGGCGTTGTCACCGTCTACTCGAGCGGTCCCAGTGTCACTCGGGGCGCGCTCGAACTGACCAGTGGTTCGTCGTCTCGCGTGCAGGTAACGGGCGGTGACCAGAGCGGTTCTCCCGATCGAGTCGTTGTAAACGTCGGCCTCGACGCCGCGGCCCAGGCACCGGTGACTGCGACGGCAATCGCCGCCGGCATCCGGGCGGCGTTGCCCGAGGGCGCGGCCACCGCGATCGTTGTGCGGATCAGCTCGGTGACCGCGCAACAGTAGACCCGTTAGTCGTCTTCGGGCGCGAGCGAGTTCAACAGGGTCGCAGCCGCGCCCTCGGCCTGCCCGATGACGGCGGCGAGACCCGTGCCCGCGACCGCCTCGCCAACGAGGGTCACTCCGTCGATGCGCGCTGCCGACGGGGCAGGGCGCGTCCACGTGACCTGGGCGAAGTCGAGCACCGCCGACTCAGCGATCTCCACTCCGAGCAGAGCCGAGGCATCCATTCGTGCGACGTTCGCGAGCCGCGCGGGTGCGTCGTCGTACGACAGACGCAGCACGTGTTTGCCGTTGGCGCGGTCGGCGAGCCACTGCCACTTTGCAGTGGCGTGGGTCAGTGCCTTCGCATGGATGTCGCGCACCCCCGGCTCGACGAGCACCCCAGAGCCGCGCGGCGCAGCGTCGAGCTGCGGCGAGTCGACGATGAGAGTCGCAAGGGTTATGCGCTTGCCGTCGGACGGAGCCGCGACCCCGGCCGCGGCAACAACGACGGCGTGGTCGGGGTAGCCGACAACCGTGCCGTCAACGAGGGAGCCACGGTTGCCGAGCTCGATTGTGACGCCGAGGCGGGTGACGTCGGCGACGAGTTCGTCGACGATGCGGTGCACGCCGCCGGCGATGCCCATCACCGCGGAGCCAGCCGGGGCGGATTCGCGAATCGACCGCACGGCGCGACCGAGCGAACCCTCGCTGCGCAGTGCTCCGCGAAGCCCGGGAGTGATGCGATCGAGGTCGAGGTCATTGGGGTGACGCGAGTGCACGCCGAGGGTTACGGGCGCCACGAGCTTGTCGAGAAGGCGAGCGCCCATTCTCTTGCGCACGAGTTCGCCGAGGGTCTTCGAGCGCGCGCCGTAGGTTCCGGGCAGGAGGGTGTCGAGGTAGGCACGGAATGCACCCCCCGTTCCGACCACCGAGATCACGTCGGCCGCGAGCGGCACGGCGGGGATTCCGAGCAAGCTGGTTACCGGCAACTCAACCGGGCCGTCGGTGCGGTAGAGCCAGGCCGGGCCAGACGCGGGTGCGACTATCGACGGCGCGAGACCGAGCTCGGCCAACAGAGCCTCGACGGTGCCGCGTCTCGTCGCGAAGCTCTCGGCCCCCGAGTCGAGAATGAGCCCACCGACCGTGTGAAACGACACGGTTCCGCCGAGTCGCGACGAGGCTTCGAGCAGAGTCACCTGCGCGCCGCCGAGGGCGAGCCGGCGAGCCGTGACGAGCCCGGCAACACCGCCACCAACGACGACTACGGGCTTCACAGTGAGTGAACGAGTTCGACGATGCGAGTGAGCACGTCGGGGTTGGTGTCGGGCGGCACGCCGTGACCGAGGTTGAGTACGTGCGCGGGGGCGGCGCCGCCGCGACGCACAACATCGCGCACATGTGACTCGAGCGTCTGCCACGGGGCGGCGAGCAGCGCGGGGTCGATGTTGCCCTGCAGGGGAACGGTTCCGCCAAGACGGCGATTGGCCTCGTCGAGAGGGATACGCCAGTCGACACCCATCGCGTCGACACCAATCGAGTTCATTGCGTGCAGCACTTCGCCGCTTCCGACGCCGAAGTGCACCTTGGGCACGTCGAGTCCGCGCAGCGCCGAGAGCGCGCGCTTCGAGTGCGGAGCGACGCGCTTGACGTAGTCGACCTCAGAAAGTGATCCGACCCACGAGTCAAAGAGCTGCGCGGCCGAGGCACCCGCCTGCACCTGCGCCTTGAGAAACTCGCCCGTGACGTCGGCGCACCAGTTGAGCAGGTTGGCCCAGGAGTGCGGGTCGGCGTACATCATCGTGCGCGCGCGAATCTGGTCTTTCGACGGCCCGCCCTCGACAAGGTAGGAGGCGAGGGTGAACGGGGCACCGGCAAAACCGATGAGCGGTGTTGTACCGAGCTCGGCGACCACCATCGCGACCGCGGAACGGATCGGATCGAGGGCAGCCGGATCGATCGGGCGGAGAGCCGCGACATCCGCCGCCGTTCGAATCGGGTTATTGATGACCGGGCCACGTCCGGGCACAATCTCGACGTCGATTCCTGCGAGTTTGAGGGGAATCACGATATCGCTGAAAAATATTCCGGCGTCTACCTTGTGCCGACGAATCGGCTGCAGTGTGATTTCGGCGGCGAGCGATGGGGTGAGGCACGCGTCGAGCATCTGGTTTCCGACCCGAAGTTCGCGGTATTCCGGCAGTGAACGGCCGGCCTGGCGCATAAACCAGACGGGCGGGGTCGACTGCTTGTCACCGGAGTAGGCGAGAACGAGGGGCGACTGCGTTGTGCGCCCGTCGACGAGGGGGTGCGTGGAGGCGAGGGGCATGTGCTTAACATTAGATCGTGCTCCTGTGCCTGACCTCGAACCATCAGAACGCCAGCTTCGCCCTCTTGGAGAAGTTGTCGATCGGGGCACCCGCCGCGGCAACCTCGCTCGTCGAGGGCAGTGCTTTTGTTAATGGCGCTGTTGTGCTCGCGACCTGCAACCGTTTCGAGGCCTACCTCGACATCGACGAGCCGCTCACCGGCGCCACGGCTGTCGCCCTCGAGTCGACGCTCGAAGCGCTCTCCGCCGGAAGCGGCGTAACGATCGGTGACCTGCGCGACTCCATCACCGTGCTTACGGGCGATGATGTTCCCGGTCACTTGTTCTCTGTGACGAGCGGGCTTGAGTCTGTTGTCATCGGCGAAGACGAAATCTCTGGCCAGGTGCGCCGAGCCCTTGATGCGGCGCGCAGCAACGGCACAACGTCATCCAATCTCGAAAAGCTTTTTCAAACTGCCGCTCACACGTCGAAGAACGTGCGCAACACAACCGAGCTCGGTGGTGCCAGCCGATCGCTCGTGCGCCTCGCCCTTGAGCTCGCGTCGAGCCGCGTCACCGACTGGTCGCAGACCCGTGTGCTTCTCGTTGGTACCGGGCAGTACGCCGCGACAACCCTCGCAGCGCTGCGAGACCGTGGGGCCAGCGACATCCGGGTCTTCTCGCCCTCGGGCCGAGCCGCACGCTTTGCAACCAAGTACACGCTGCGAGCCGAGACGAATCTCGCCGGCGCCATCGCAACGAGTGACGTTGTTATTACCTGCACGGCGAGCCTCGCCATCGCCCCCGCCGACTTCACCAACGACAACCGCCGCCTGGTCATCGACCTCGGCCTGCCGCGCAATGTCGACCCCGCGGTTGCAAGCGTCGCCGGTGTCGAGATGCTCGACCTCGAGATCATCGGCCGCCACGCACCGATCGAAGCCCTCACTGCGACCGCCGACGCGCGCGCGATGGTCGGAACTGCCGCGACAGCTTTTTTGACCGCGTCGAGCGTAGAACCCGCGATAGTCGCCTTGCGCTCTCACGTCTTCGACCTTCTCGACGCGGAGATCGAACGCGCAAAGGGCAACCCAGAGATTGAGTCTGCGCTGCGTCACCTCGCGGGAGTCATTCTGCACGGGCCCTCGGTTCGCGCGCGGGAACTCGCGAGCGCGGGTGACGCACAGAGCTTCATCGACGGACTCGACGCGCTATTTGGCATTCGTGCGGCGAGCCACACGGCCGAAGAAGACATCGCAGACGCGAGCTAGACGCCCTTCCACAGCTCGGCCTGCACGAGCATCGCGAGTTCACGCAGCAGCACCTCGTCAAACTCTTCACGAGCGCGAGGCTTGTCGTCCATGATGCAGAGGGCGCCGATGCGCTCGCCCGATGGCCCCTCAACCGGAAAGCCGGCGTAGAACCTGACGTGCGGCTGCCCAGTGACGAACATGTGCTGGGCGAAGCGCTCATCGTCGTGGGTGTCGGGAACGACAAATGCCCCAGCCTCCGAGATGGTGACGGCGCACGCCGAGCCCTCCCGCGGAAACTCTTCGAGCTTTATGCCCGACCGTGCCTTGTTCCACTGCCGGTCGTTGTCGATGACGCTGAACAGGGCGATGCGCACGTGAAAGGTGCGGCGGGCCAGATCGACGATCCTGTCGAAGCGCTCCTCGGGCGCCGAGCCGGCAATGCCGAGCGCATCGACGGCGAGCTGGCGCTCAACCTCTCGCCGGTCGGCGTGTTCTTCTGGCGACACGTCGAGCGGAATGTTGTCGATCGGCGAGTGCTCACGACTCAGTGGCGCAGCAATGACGTCGACAAGTTGCTCGGCCCACGCCTTGTATTCGTCCGGACCGCGATAGCGATCCGGCACGGGCACCGAAACGGGCGAGAACGGCACAAAAGTGCTGCGCGTGAGTTCGGGCAGCAGTCCGAGGGTCACACCGTTGAGAAAGTGGCCGTGGCGTTCGGCGATTCCACCCATAAAGGCGTCGAACGCGCGCAGCGCGCGGATCGGTGGGATGCCGACGACAAAAACCGACGTGGTGAGCGACGAGGCATCTTCGATGTAACGCAGAAAGGCGAGCATCGAGCGCTTCCACGACCGTGCCGACGTGAGCCCAATCGCGTCGTTGATTCCGACAATCGCAACTATCGCGTCGTAACGCCACAGCTTCGCGTTGCGGAGATTGCCAATAGCGGTGCTCGCGAGAATGTTTGCGTCCGGAAGCACGTCTACTACCGCGCCGCGGCCGGTGCGCAACGACACCGCGCGAGCGAGAGCGCCGGGCAGCGAAAGGTCGTGGCTGAGAACGCCCCAACCGACCGCGGGCCCGCTGCCCACCACAAGAATGCGATCACTGTCGACGCCGGGCGCGTGAACCTGCGGGATGTCGCGAGCGCGCGGCACCGAGGCAAGCTCGCTCTCGACACCCGCGGCCCAAAAGTGCATAAAGGGGCGCAGGATCCAGAGAAGAATCACGCGCACGTCAGTCCCGTCGGGTAGGTGGGTCGGCAGTAGCCCCCTACAGCCGTGCGTCAGAGCCTAATGCGAGTAACGCGGTCAGTCGCGAGAGGTTTAGTCGTCGTCGCTCAGGAGTGCCCAGGCGACGATGCCAACAACCGAGATCGCGACGGCGGTTGCGCCGACGATCCACGGCACGGGGTTGTTCTCGTACGAGCGCTGGGCCTTCTCGGCGAGGATGCTTGCCTGCTTGGGCACGTTGAGCTTGTCTTCGATGGCGTCGAGCGTGTCTTCGAGAACGGCACGCTGCGTGGCAATCCGGGCCTGGATGTCGCTATCACTCATGATCAGTCTCGCTTTCCCGTGCCCTTAAAGGCACTCACGTCTTTTTTAACGCTTTCAATGGTGGATGTCGGTGTCGGCGGCGTTCCCTTTTTGAGAAGTGTCACGCCCACAAGCACCAAAATCGCCGCGATGAGCACAAGTGCTCCACCGACGATGAGCGCTGCCACCCAAGCGGGCAGTGCGGTCGCTATCCCCAGAATTGCCGCTGCGACGAAGACGCCGAGAGCGAAGAACAAAAATGCGCTCGCAACTACGAGCAGCCCGATTCCGATGCCGGCGGCCTTGAGCTTGCCGACGACCTCGTTCTTGAGAGACTCGAGTTCGCTCTTGACGAGATCAATGATGTAGCCGGGCAGATCGCCGATGAGGCGAAATATTGATCGTTTAGTCGACGGGTCGGTGCCACTCATAACGGGCCTACTTTTTGGTTGTTGTAGTTGTCTTCGCAGGCGCCTTGCGAGTCGTTGCGGCAGGCTTGCTGCTCGATCCGGACACCTTGCCTACGACGGTCTTGGCACCGTCGGCGAGAAATTCCGCGACGTCGGGAGCCTTGTCTTTGACGAAGCCCTCCGCGTTGTGAACCTGCTTCTGTACGCGAGGGTCATTCCACAGCTTGCTCGCCGTCGCCTTGATCTCTTCGTACTTCTCACGGCCAGCTCGGGTTCCGAGCACGTAGCCGACTCCGAGGCCGACCACCAAAAGGATCTTGCCTTTCATGGTGTTCTCCTTCTCATTGCGCGAAAAATCTGTGTTTCCAGCGTAGTCGGCGCTCTTCGCGCTCCGAGCGTTCTCCCAGCCACCGTCAAGGTTGACGCGCGCGCTAGCGTAGTTGCATGATCGATCCGCACTTTTTTGACGAGCGCACCACGCTTGTCACGACGAATCTTGAGCTCGAGCCCCTTGGGCCGCAGCACTTTGACGGCGTGTGGGCTTCGGTCAATGATGCAGAAGAGCGGCGCCTCAGCGGCGTGCACGAGACGTTTACAGAGGCCGAGGTTCGTGACTACCTCGAGCGCAGGGCAACCGAAGTTGGTCGCGCCGACTGGGCGATCATTCGCTCATCAGACCGCGCTTTTGTCGGCGTCATAGTGCTCAAAGACCTCGACCCGCACAACGAATCGATGGGCTTTCGCATTTCGCTGTCGACCGAGGCGGCTGTCGTTGGCAAGGGTTATGGATCAGAGGCGACGAAGGCCGTCATCGATTTTGGCCTCAACACTGTCGGCCTGCACCGCATCACCCTCGAGGTCGTCGACTTCAACACGCGCGCTCAACGCGTCTACGGCAAGTCGGGTTTCCACGCCGAGGGCATCAAAAAAGAAGCCCAGCTCTGGGGCAAGGAGCGCAGCGACGTCATTATGATGGCCGTCGTCAACAGCCACTAAGGACGTCGCGAGAAGAGCTGCGCAACACCGCGCACAACGCGATTGTTGGCAAGTGCCGCAAGAACCTTTAGTTGGCCTTCGCTCACCGGCACCCCTGGGATGCGCAGCAGGCGCCGCATCGGCATCGAGCCGACCATGTCGAGCACGTTGGTGCCTCCCTCGACGAGACCGTCGCTCTCACCGGCCGCCACCCGTCGAAAGATAGGACCAGTGACCGGATGCGACAGCCACTCCGACACGCGCGAGTGAAGTCCCAGAACTCCGACCCCACGACTGGCCGTGCGCCGCACGGTTGCTCGCAAGACGATGTCGTGCGACGATCGGCCGATCTCGATCGCATACTCACCACCCGCGATCTCGAAGTCGTACGACTCAACGTCGAAGTAGCTAAAGCTTCGGTCATCGAGGGCGATCGTGACCGTCGCCGACTCCCCCGGCGCGAGCGTTACCTTCGCAAAGCCGCGCAACTCGCGCACGGCCGTGCGCACGGGGCCGTGCGGCGCCGCGACGTAGAGCTGCACAACCTCGGCACCCGCGCGGTCGCCGGTATTCGTCACGCGAACGCTCGCGCCCGCGTCATCCACTTCGAGGTCTGAATAATCGAAGGTCGTGTAGCTCAGTCCATGGCCGAAGGGATAGCGCACGCGCACGGTTGCCGTTTCGTAATACCGGTAGCCCACAAAGATGCCTTCGCCGTAGCGAACCACGTCGTGCTCTCCGGGAAAGTTGAGGTAGCTCGGGTTGTCTTGCAGTCGCAACGGAATGGTCTCAGCGAGGCGCCCGCTCGGGTTTGCTGTGCCGAGCAGCACGTCGGCTATCGCACCGCCGCCGGCTTGTCCGAGCAACCAGGCCTCGACGATTGCCGAGACCGAGTCGTGCCACGGCTCAAGCGAGACAACGCCGCCGTTTGTGAGCACAACAACAGTTCGCGGGTTGACCTCAGCGACGGCCGTGATGAGTTCGACATGCTTTGCGGGAAGTTCGAGGTGGGTGCGATCGAAGCCCTCCGACTCGTCACCTCCCGGCAGCCCCACAAAGAGCACCGCGACGTCTGAGCCGCGCGCGAGATCCACCGCCTCGACCACGTCGCCGCCCGAAGCAAACGTGACGGCAGCACGGGCGGCGAGCGCGTCGAGGGCTGAATCGACGCGGGTCGGCACAACCTGAGAAGAGCCGGCACCCTGGATGCGCGGGTTGCGCGCGAACTCGCCAATCACGGCGATCCGCTGGTCGGCACGAAGCGGCAGAACCCCTCCCTCGTTGCGCAACAGCACTATCGACTCTGTCGCGGCTTCGCGCGCCAGCCGGTGGTGTGCGTCGTGTAGTTCAGCACGCTCGGTGGCGGAGACATCGGTCGGCGCGCTCGCGCGGCGGGCGAGCTGCGCAACCCGGGCCGCGGACTCATCGAGCCGCCGCGGGTCGGCACGCTCGAGCAGCAGCTTCGCGCTCGACGCCTGCGGACCGGGCATCTCGAGATCGAGCCCCGCATGAAGTGCCGCAACTCGATCGTCGACGGCGCCCCAGTCGGAGATGATGAGCCCCTCGTAGAGCCACTCACCTCGCAGCAGATCAGTGAGCAGCCATCCGCTTTCTGCAGCGAACGCGCCGTTGATGCGGTTGTACGAACACATCACAGTCCACGGTTCTTCGCGTTTGACGATTGTCTCGAACGCTGGAAGGTAGATCTCGCGCAACGTACGCTCGTCGACCTCTGCCGAGACCGTCATACGGTTCGTCTCCTGGTTGTTGACGGCGAAGTGTTTGAGGCTCGCCCCGACACCACGCGATTGGATGCCGCGCACCCATGCCGCGCCCAGCTCGCCACTGACGTGCGGGTCTTCGGAGAGGTACTCGAAGTTGCGCCCGCACAGCGGCGAACGTTTGATGTTGACGCCTGGGCCAAGCAGCACCGCGACGTTCTCGGCACGCGCCTCGTCACCGAGGGCACGACCGACTCGCTCGACAAGGTCGACGTTGAAGCTCGAGCCGAGCCCGACCGCCGGTGGAAAACACGTTGCCGGGTTGCTCTCGCCGAGCCCGAGGTGGTCGCCGCCGTTCTGCTGTTTGCGCAGGCCGTGCGGACCATCAACGATCATCACCGACGGTATGCCGGCGCGCTCAACGGCCGCCGTGCTCCAGAAACTGCCGCCCGTGACGAGTGCGACCTTCTCCGCGCGAGTGAGCTCCATAGCGAGACACTAGCGGCCTCGGTGAGTGTCGCGCAGCACCGGCGCCCGTCAGCAGCACCTGCCCTGCGGATTGTCGTTCTGGCGGTCGGTGTGGTCGCGCCAGAACTCTCGCGCGGTCATCGGCTCGGCCGCGCCATCCACGTGATGCGTTTCGAAGTGCGCGAGGTACTTGTCGTACGCGTCTTCGCCGAGCACGCCGCGCATAAACCAGCCGACGGCACCGACGCCTCTCTGCACCAGCGCGAGAGCGGTCATCAGTGGCCGCCCTTGCGCGGCGCCCGTGGAACGTCAGCCCACTGCTTCTCGAGCTCACGCTCGGGCTTCGAGGGGAAGAGACCGGCAGGCGCGAAGATCTCTGAGTCGACGAGCGGGTCTTCACTGCTCTCGTCGAGCCGCAGCCGCCAAGCTCGAATCGTCGCCCATGCCGCCGTGATGATGACGACTACGGCGAGCGAGACGAACAAGATCGAGAGGATGCCCTGCACCATTGTGTTGCGCACAACGGCGTTCATCGCCTCGACGCTTGTCGCCGTGCCGAAGCTCGTCTCGCCCGCCGCAAGCGCCTCGCGGAACGCGGCGTTTTGGGCGAAGTAGCCAACAGCGGGCACGGGCGAGAAGATCTTGAGCAGCGATGCCGTGATCGTCACTACCGACGCGAAGCCGAGCGGAAGAATCACCACCCAGAGGTGCTTGAAGAGCCCACGCTTAGCGAGAATCGCCATGCACACGGCGAGCGCTATCGCGGCGAGCAGCTGGTTGGCAATGCCAAAGAGGGGGAAGAGCGTGTTGATGCCGCCGAGCGGATCGGTGACTCCCATGATCAGAATCGCTCCCCAAGCGGCGACCATAATCGCCGTGGCAGCCCAGGCTCCCGGTCGCCACGAGGTGTTCTTGAAACGCGGAAAGACGTTGCCGATTGTGTCTTGCAGCATAAAGCGGGCGACACGGGTGCCGGCATCGACGGCGGTCAGAATAAAGAGAGCCTCGAACATAATCGCGAAGTGGTACCAGAAGGCCATCAGCCCAGAACCACCGACGAGTTGTTGCATGATGTTCGCGAGGCCGACGGCGAGCGTCGGTGCTCCGCCGGTGCGCGACACAATCGATTCTTCGCCAACGTTCTGAGCCGTCTGCTCGAGCATCTCCGGAGTCAGGTTGACGCCTTGCAGCCCCAGGCCGTTTACAAATGCGACGGCACCCTCGATGGTTCCGCCGGTAGCCGCCGCCGACGCGTTCATCGCAAAGTAGATGCCGCGGTCGATCGAGAGCGCCGCGACAAGCGCCATGATCGCGACGAATGACTCCATCAGCATGCCGCCGTAACCGATGAAGCGCGTCTGTCGTTCTTTTTCTACAAGCTTCGGAGTTGTTCCCGATGAGATGAGCGCATGGAACCCCGATAGTGCGCCACACGCGATAGTCACAAACAGGAACGGAAAGAGGGTTCCGGCGACAACCGGGCCCGTTCCCGTCGTCGCGAACTCGCTCACCGCCGGGCTGGTGATAACGGGCTGCACAATAACAATCGCGACAGCGAGCATCACGATCGTGCCGATCTTCATAAAGGTCGAGAGGTAGTCACGTGGCGCGAGAAGCAACCAGACCGGAAGCACGGCCGCCACAAAGCCATAGACGATGATGCCGATCGCAATCGTGACCTTATCGAGAGTGAAGAGGGCGACTCCCCAGTCGGTGTCGGCGACCATTCCACCGCCGATGATCGCGGCGAGCAACAAAATGAAACCGATGATCGAGACCTCGGTGACCTTGCCCGGCCTGAAGAAGCGCAGGTAGCAGCCCATAAAGATCGCGATAGGAATCGTCAGGCCGACCGAGAAGACACCCCAGGGGCTCTCGGCGAGAGCGTTGACAACAACGAGCGCGAGAATCGCGACGATGATGACCATGATCGTGAGGGTCGCGATGATCGCGGCAGTGCCGCCGATCGGGCCGAGCTCGTCACGCGCCATCTGCCCGAGTGAGCGACCGCCCCGTCGCATCGAGAAGAACATCACGAGGTAGTCCTGAACGGCGCCGGCGAGAACAACGCCCACGATGATCCAGATTGTGCCGGGCAGGTAGCCCATCTGCGCGGCCAGCACCGGCCCAACGAGTGGGCCGGCCCCGGCGATTGCCGCGAAGTGGTGACCGAAGAGCACCCGGCGATCGGTGACCGCGAAGTCTTTGCCGTCGGCCTTGTACTCGGCCGGCGTCGCGCGAAAGTCGTTGGGCTTAAGAAGGTGCCGTTCGATGTACTTCGAATAGAAGCGGTAGCCGATGAAGTAAGTGCACACGGCCGCAAAGACGAACCAGATTGCATTGATCTGCTCGCCGCGCACGATCGCGATGATCGTCCAGCTCAGCCCGCCGAGGAGGGCTATCGCCACCCAGAGCAAGATCTTGGGAATCGTCCACCGGCGGTCCTCGGCGTCAAGAATCGCGGGGTCGACCCCGGCGGGCGGGCGCTTGAGATTGGTCGTGCTGGATCCAGTGCGCATGTATCTCTCCGTTGAGGTAGCTGCTGCGGTCCGTTCCACGCTAACACGCGGCTACCCCCAAATGAGGGTCAGTGCACGTACTCGAGAAGCTCCTCGCCGACCGTGCGCATTGCGTCGAGCACGCGCAGGCGGGTCGGCAGAGTGTCATCGTCAAACTGGATCGACACGGAGTACGAGACGGCGGCGCGCTGGCCACGAAGCGCGCCGGCCTCTGCGCGTACTCCCTCGTCGGTGCCCGTCTTGTTGACGAGAAGTGTGTGGTGGTCGGGCAGACGGTGCGAGAGCGGGTCGAGACCAAATGCGCTCGCCACCATCGACAAGTCGCAGTTGAGTGAGAGCCAGCCCATGACGCGCTGGCTCGTTCCGGGATCAACGACCTCGCCGCGAGCGAGTGCGCCAAAGAGCCAGCTGAGTTCTGCGGTCGAGCCGACCGAGAGCTGGGGCGCGTCATCCGGGCCTCGCGTGTCGCGCACAACGTCGAGGAGTGCCGTGCGCGTCAGGCCCAGCGCCTCGGTGCGCGTGCGCACGGCCTCGAGGCCGATGCGGCTGAGCAAGAGATTGGTGGCGAGGTTGTCGCTCGTGGCCCCGACGAGCGTCGCGAGGTCGGCCACCGGCAGGGCGGGAGCCTGCATGTGCTGCCACACGCCGCTATCGCCAACGAGATCGCGCGGTGTTTTGTCGAGAATTCCGTAGCCCGAGAAGTCACGGCCGGTGAGCCGTGCCGATACTTCGATGAGCAGAAGAACCTTGCCGATGCTCGCCGTCGGAAGCACGATGCGATCGTCGATCGACAGAAGCGTGTCACCCGACTGCAGGTCGAGCACGTTCGCCGAGACCTGCGCGCCGTCGTAGGCGAGCTTGCCGAGTGCCGAGAAACTCGCACCGAACTTCGCCTCGCGGGCAGCGCTCAGGTGACGACCGCCGCGCGCAACTCTGACGCGATCGGTACGTTCTCGAATCTTGGCTAGATCTGTCACTTGCTGCCTCGGGACGACTGAACTTCGGCGCACGTCACCAGATGGTGACGCGTTCGCTCGGGTTCAACCAGAGAGCATCGGAGGCTGTTACGCCGAACGTTGTGTAGAAGTCGTCAATGTTACGCACGATCTGGTTGCAGCGGAACTCATTGGGCGAGTGAGGATCAATTGATATAAGGCGGATCGCCTCTTCGTCACGCAGCTTGATCTGCCATGCCTGCGCCCAGGAGAGAAAGAATCGCTCGGCACCACTGAGTCCGTCGATCACGGGAGGCTCTTCGCCCTTGAGCGACAGCAGGTACGCCTTCCACGCGATGCTGAGTCCGCCGAGGTCACCGATGTTCTCGCCAATTGTGAGTGCGCCGTTGACGTTGTGGTCGGGAACCTGCGCGGGGGCAAGAGCGTTGTACTGCTCGATGAGGCTCGAGGTGAGCTTCTCGAAGGCTGCCTTGTCGTCGGCAGTCCACCAGTCGGTGAGGCGTCCGTCGCCGTCGTACTTGGCACCCTGGTCGTCGAAGCCGTGGCCGATTTCGTGGCCGATGACTGCACCGATCGCGCCGTAGTTGGCGGCGGCATCACGGTTCTCGTCGAAGAACGGCGCCTGCAGAATCGCCGCCGGAAAAACGATCTCGTTGAAACCGGGGTTGTAGTACGCGTTGATTGTCTGGGGCGTCATAAACCACTCGTCGCGGTCGAGCGGCTTGCCGATCTTGCCGAGCTCGCGCTGAAACTCGAACTCGTTGACGGCACGAACGTTGCCCAGCAGGTCGCCGGCGTCGATCGCGAGGGTCGAGTAGTCGCGCCACTTAACCGGGAACCCGATCTTCGGCGTGAACTTTTCGAGCTTCTCGATCGCGCGACCGCGCGTCTCTGCGCCCATCCAGGTGAGGTTGGTGATGCTGTCGCGGTAGGCCTCGACGAGGTAGGCGACAAGTTCGTCCATCGCCACCTTCGCCGCGGGCTTGAAGTGTCGCTCGACGTAGGTGCGACCGACCGCCTCACCCAGCGAGCCCTCAACGAGCGAGACTCCGCGCTTCCAGCGGGCGCGCATCTCGGGAGTGCCCGTGAGGGTCTTTCCGTAGAAGTCGAAGTTCGCCTCGACAAAAGCTGTCGACAGGTACGCCGCGTTCGAGCGGATGACCTGCCAGCGCAGCCAGTCCTTCCAGCTCTCGAGTGAATCTTCGACGAAAAGGGTCTTCAGCCCGTCGATGAAGCTCGGCTCGCGAAGAACTACCTCGTCGAAAGATCCGGCCGGCACATCCATAGCTTCAAGCCAGGTCTCGAACAGCGACGACTTCGCGACGACGTCTGACCAGGGCACGAGGTTGTAGGTCGCTTCGCTGTCGCGGGTCTTGACGTTGTCCCAGTGGTGACCGGCGATCGCGGTCTCGAGTTCGAAGACGCGGGTGGCGCGCTCGGCGGCATCTTCGAAGCCGACGAGAGTAAACATCGTCTCGACGAACGCAACATACGCGGTGCGGATCTCGGCGAACTTCTCGTCTGAGTAATACGACTCGTCGGGCAGACCGAGCCCGCCCTGCTCGAGAAAGACGAGGTAACGCTCGGGGTTGCCCGGGTCGTTGTCGACAAACGCCTGCAGGAGTCCGCTCGTTCCGCCACGCTCGAGGCGACCGAGCGTCTCGAGAAAACCGGTGATCGAGTCGATGCCCGCGACCTCGGCGAGCAGCGGAAGCAGCGGGGTGGCTCCGCGCTCTTCGACAGCCGCTTCATCCATAAAGCTCGCGTACACGTCGCCGAACTTGCGCTCTTCCGTGCCAGGCTCTGCATCCTGTGCCTCGACGATGATGTCGCGCACTGCGCGTTCTGCCTCTTCGGCGAGCACATAGAACGAGCCGTAGCGCGCCTTGTCACTCGGAATCTCGGTGCGCGCGATCCACTTGCCATTGACATGGCGAAAGAGGTCGTCCTGGGGCCGGATGGCCTCATCAAGTTCGTCGGTGTGGATACCAGAGGGTAGTGAGGCAGCGGTCATGGCATAAGCGTAGCCGCGACCGGCTGACAGGACTCAGACGTGACGGCCGTGCGCGCGCACCGGCGGCGCCGTCGTTGCGCCCTCGTGAAAGACGCTCTCGAACGCAACCGGTTGTGCCTCGCCGCCCTCGATGAGCGCGAGTACGGCACGACCTGCGGCGCGACCCTTTTCGAAGGCGGGCTGCACCATCGTTGTCAGATCGTGTGGTGCGATGCCCTCGAGGCGAATTCCGTCGAAGCCCACAACACTTACATCGCGCGGAACGTTCAGCCCGAGGTGCAGCGCCGCACGAATCACGCCGACCGCGAGCAGGTCGCTCTGAGCGATGATTGCCGTCGGCGGCTGGCTTTCGAGCAGCGCAAGACCAGCGGCGTAGCCATCGTCAATCGAGCTGTTGGATGTCACGACTCCGCCCGCGGCCGCGAATACGTCGCGCACGCCGAGGATCCGCTCGGTGGCCGTGAAGCCTTCACTCGTCGCTTCGAGCTCGGGGGTGAGGGCACCGGTCGTGTGCGTGGGGTCAAGCGGAAGCGTGACCATCGCGACGTCGGTGTGTCCCAGGTCGCGCAGGTGCTGGGCGAGGGCCCGCGAGGCCGGTCGGTTGTCGAGGTCGATGGCAACAACATCGTGCATCGGCTCGGCCTCTACCGCGACGATCGGTACGCCGCGCTGGCGAAAGACGTTGACAGACGCGGCGAGCTGCGTGCTGCACCCGATGAGGATCACGCCGTCGACCGGTGCGTTGTAGAGGTTGCCTTCTGCGTTGCCGGTAAGAAGGAGAAGGCTCGCGCCCTGCGGTCCGAGCTCGTCGGCGAGACCGTCGAACATTGCGACATTCATCGGGTCGCGAAAAGCGTCGCTCAGTCGATCTTCGATGATCACGCCAACGATGCCGGAGCGACCGCGGCGCAGCCCCTGGGCTCGCGGATCGGGGCCGGCGTAGTTGAGGGTTGCTGCTGCGGCGAGCACCCTGGCTTTTGTCTTCTCAGAGACCGGGCCGGCGCCACTGAAGGCGAGCGACGCCGTCGACGCCGAGACACCAGCGAGCGCCGCGACGGTGGCGAGGTTGGGTCTCGCGTCGGGTGTGCTTGCCGTCGAATCCATGATTTGGTAGCTTAGTCGAATCGATTTGATCGAATCGATTCGACCCCGCTTGTACACAGGATTCTTATGACAACGACGCCATCCACAACGCCGCTCACCTATCCGGGTGGGCTCACGCGCAAGCAGGTCGTCGCGTGGCGCAACTCGATGTTTGTCATCTTTGCCCTGTGCGGCATCGCAATGGCGAGCTGGGTCGCTCGCGTTCCGGCGGTTCGCGACATGCTCAGCGCCTCGACATTTGACATGGGTGTGCTGATTTTTGGCATCGCCGCCGGTTCGATTCTCGGCCTTCTCGCCTCGAGCCACATCATCGCGCGCCTCGGTGCACGACGCACCATGGCCGCGTGCCTCACCATTGCGCCGGTGGGGCTGATCGTCGCCGGGCTCTCTGCGTCATTCACCTCGAGCTTTGTGCTCGTCTTCATCGGGCTAGCCATCTTCGGTGCCGGCGCGAGTGTCTGCGACGTCGCGATGAACGTCTCGGGCGCTGCAAATGAGCGCGCCCTGCGCCGGGCGATTATGCCGATCTACCACGCCTTCTTCAGCTTCGGCACAATGCTGGGTGCCGCACTCGGCGCCGTTGCCGAGCACGCGGAGGTTCCGATCTGGGCACACATCAGCGCGGTCGCGGTCGTGATGTTCGGCGCCGCCCAGGTCGCGCTGCGGTTCGCGCAGTCGGAACACCTCGTCGACGAGGGCGAAGAAGAAATTCCCGCCGACGATCACTCGAAGAGCTGGCGCGGGCGCCTGAGCATCTGGCGCGACCCGCGCACCCTGTTTATCGGCCTCATCGTGCTGGGCATGGCCTTCGCCGAGGGGTCTGCCAATGACTGGCTCGCTCTCGCGATGGTTGACGGCCACGGCGTCGACAACGCGACGGGCGCGATCATGTTCGGTGTCTTCGTCACGTCGATGACCGTCGGCCGCCTGAGTGGTGTCTTCCTCCTCGATCGATTCGGGCGCGTTCCCGTTCTGCGCGGTTCGGCCCTGCTCGCGATCGCCGGTCTCGTTCTTGTCATCTTCATTCCGAACGCGACAGTCGCAATCGTGGGAATCGTGATGTGGGGCCTCGGCTCGGCCCTCGGCTTCCCTGTCGGCATGTCGGCGGCGGCCGATGACCCAAAAACTGCTGCCGCGCGCGTGAGTGCCGTCGCCACTATCGGCTACTGCGCGTTCCTCGTCGGCCCGCCGGTCATCGGCGTGCTCGGCGAGCACTTCGGAATTCTCAACGCGCTGCTCGTTGTGCTCGTTCTTGTCACAATCGCGGGAATCGCGTCCGGTGCCGCACGCGAGCCTCGGCGTGCATCTAAAGAGTAATCACTATCCGTTAAGCCGCTGGAGCAAATCTCATCAATTGAGCGATAAATCATCACCTGTTGTATAGCTTTCGATTGAATCGATATTTAGCTCCCTGAACAGCATTTTCTTTGATGGGTGCTCGCTGGGCGCAAGCTGAGAGTCGTGAACTGCGCTCATTCAGGGGTAGACAGAAGATTCCGTTTAGTCATACCGTGAGGCTACGCATCGCCTCGGAGGTGACTTCCCATGCAACCCGCAGCTCGACCCACACGGAGTCGTTGGCTGCGCCTTGCGATCGGAGCGCCTGCCGCAGTTCTCGGCGGCGTGATCCTCAGTTTTGCCATCGGAACCTCGTCTGCGTCTGCCGACGAGGCACCTGAGCCAGGGCTTCTTTCATCGGTTGTGAGTGGCACAGAGACTCTCGTCAAGGATGTTGTCAAAGACACAACGTCAACCGTCACTCAGGTCACGAAGTCGGCGACGAACGTCGTGTCGACGGTCGTCACACCAGACAAAAAGAAGCCGGTCACGAAGATCGTCAAGGCAGTCGTCGAGGTAGTCCCGGCCACGACGAAGAGCGTGACCGACACCGTCGAGAACGTGCTCGACAACACAACCGACCTGGTCGACGACACGACCGATTCGGTACTTCCCGGGGCTCCCGAGGTCATCGACCCGATTCTCACGCCGGTCGTTGAGGCCGCGACATCCACCGCTTCGACCGAGGTTGCCGCGCCGAGCGTTGGCGCAACGCCGACGCTGACCGCCGCGCCCACACCGGTCGCAGAAGCCGTTGACGCAAGCATTGAAGCATCGGCATCCACCGACTCGCTCACGCCGTTCTCGCCTGAGCCCCTCACTTTCAGCCCAGAACCGAGCGCCTACGCCGGCGCCGCGGGCGGCGTTTCACCCGTAGCTGCAACGACGACCGGGGCGAGCTTCTCCCCCGCGATTGCGGCGATTCAGGCCTCCCCGGAGAACGACGTGCTGCCGTCGACTCCAACCTTCGATACCGACACTTCTCCCGACTAAGTGGGGTGTTCCCTGCCGTTCTGAGGCAGGAATACGACACCCGCTCCCGCGACCGCGGTGAGCATCCTTAGTTACTTCTTTTGGAGAAGATCATGAATAAAACAGTCAGAAATGCGCTGTGGGGGGCCGGCTTTATTGCCGGGCTATCCCTCCTCGGCGTCGGTGCCGCACACGCGGACACCGCCGGCGAAGACGGGGTTGGCTCTGGCAACCAGGTTCTCGGCGGAATCGAATTGCCCATCTCTGTCGGCGGAAACTCGATAAGCCTTCTCGGCGACTCGAGCTCGTCGGGCAGTGCGTCGTCAACCGCGACGAACTCAGGGTCGAGCGCTCCGGCGAAGACCTCGGGTTCAGACGGCACGGCGAGCGGCAACCAGGTGAAGCCGGTCGTCAAGGCACCCGTCAAGGTGAGCGGCAATGCCGTCTCCGTGCTGGGTGACTCGAAGAGCTCGGGTTCGAAGAGTTCGTCTCCCGCCGCGTCGACACCGGCCGCTGCAGCCAGCGAGCCGGCCGAAACCTCGGGCAACGACTCGCTCCTCGGAGGAACCCAGGTTCTCCCCGTGGTCAACGTTCCCGTGAACCTCGGCGGCAACTCGATCTCGATACTCGGTGACTCGTCGAGCTCAGGCTCGACGACCAGCACCCCGGCAACCGGCGGCAGCACTGCCGGTAGCGGAAGCACAACCGATGGCGGCGACTCGCTCCTCGGAGGAACCCAGGTTCTCCCCGTGGTCAACGTTCCCGTGAACCTTGGCGGCAACTCGATCTCGGTACTCGGCGACTCGTCGACGACCGGCTCGACGAACTCCACTCCCGCAGCGGGGAACGGCTCAACCTCGGGCAGCAACACCTCGGGTAACGACGGCATTGCCGGCGGCAACCAGGTGAAGCCCGAGATCACCATCCCGGTGAACCTCGGCGGCAACTCGATCTCGGTACTCGGCGACTCGTCGAGCACCGGCTCGACAACCGCAACCCCGTCAACCGGCAGCAGCGCCGGCACGGGCAGCGAAACCACCGGCACCGACTCGGTGCTCGGCGGAACTCAGGTTGTGCCCGTGGTCAATGTTCCGGTCAACCTCGGTGGCAACGCCATTTCGGTACTCGGCGACACGTCGAGCAACGGCGCTACGAGCACAACTCCCGCAGCAGGGAACGGCTCAACCTCGGGCAGCAACACCTCGGGTAACGACGGCATTGCCGGTGGCACCCAGGTCATCCCCGAGGTCACGGTTCCCGTGACAGTCGGCGGCAACGCCATCTCGGTACTGGGCGACTCGTCGAGCACCGGTTCGACGACAGTCGTTCCGGGCACGGGCGGCTCGAACGGTGGCAACGAGACTGAAGGCACCGATGCGGTTCTTGGCGGAACCCAGGTGATCCCAGACGTCTCCGTCCCCGTCACCGTTAGTGGCAACGGGATCTCGGTTCTGGGCGACTCGTCGAGCACCGGTTCGACGACAGTCGTTCCGGGCACGGGCGGCTCGAACGGCGGCTCCACAACGAGCGGTGATGATTCAGTGCTCGGTGGAACGCAGATCATCCCCGCAATCGATCTCCCCATCACCATCGGCGGAAACGCCATCTCGGTGATCGGTGACACCGAGACAACGGGAGCCGACGTGATCGTTCCAGTGGACCCGACCGACCCCGTCGACCCGACGGACCCGGTCGACCCGACCGATCCGACAATCCCGGTTGACCCCGCTGGTCCGACCATCGTGGCCGGCACCGACGGAACAATCACCCTCGCGGCGGCGGGCGACACGCTCGCCATCACCGGAGTGAACCCGCTGGTCTCGCTCATCGCGGCAGCGCTGCTCCTGCTCGGTGGTCTCGCGTTCCTGCTGTTCGGACGTCGTGCCCGCTCGGTCGGCTCGCTTCCGACTATCGCGTAACTCATAATGCGGCGCGGGTCGTCGGCCGTCATCAGCTCCCCCCTGGTGACGGCCGACATCCGCGGGCTTTGCCAACATTTCACGCGGGTGTAGTCACCTTCCCTGACAGCACCCGCGCGCAGGTGTGCCCGCGTACGCTCAGCGGACTACTTGACCGTTGCAGTCGCTTTGCTGGTTTTAGACACCGAGGCATAGCCCAATTTGATGCCCTTGACCACGACCGTGATCTTCTTGCCTTTGTCGACCAGAACCAGCTGGTAACTCGACGCTGTGGCGTCGCCGATCACGACACCGGAACGCTTCCACTGGTAGCTGAGCTCAACAGGAGCGGGGCTCCAGCTGCCGGTCGATGCAGTGAGCGTCGTGCCTACGGTTGCTGCGCCGGTGATCCGTGGCACGGGGGTCGCGGTCAACGGCTTGCCCACCACCGTGGCCGTAGCGGCGCTCGTCTTTCCGGCGGTTGTGTAGCCCAACTTCGATCCCGTGACGGTGACCGTGATCTTGGACTTTATGTCGTCTGCAACCAACTTGTAGGTCGATGCGGTCGCACCCTCGATCGCAATCCCGGCCCGCTTCCACTGGTAGCTGCGGGTGACGGTCGCGGGCTTCCAGGTGCCCGAATGCGCTGTGAGAACCTTTCCGACCATCGCCTTGCCGGTGATGGTGGGCTTCGGCTTTGCGGTGAGGGATGCCGGCGCTACGGCAGCTGTTGTAGAGCTCGTCGTGGTGACCTTTGTGTAGCCGGTTTTCGACCCGGTAACGGATACCGAGATGTTCGCGGCGAGGTCGGCCCCGGCCAGCTTGTACTTCGCCGACTTGGCGCCGCTAATAGCGACCCCGGAGCGGTTCCACTGGTAACGGAGAGTGACGTCTTTCGGAGCCCACTTGCCCGCGGAGGCGGTCAGGGTCGATCCGACCTTCGGTGTGCCGCTGATCTTCGGCGTCGGCGTGCTGGTCAGAGCCTTCTCTGCGGTCACCTTGGCACTAGTCGTCACCGTCGACACGTACCCCGACTTCGTGCCCGTGACAGACACCCGCAGGGCCTTTCCCGCGTCCGCCGCTGTGATTGTGTACGTCGCCGACGTGGCTCCGGCGATCGGGTTTTCGCCGTTGAGCCACTGGTAGGTGTATGCGGTTGCCTCGGGCACGAATGCACCAGGGTGCGCGAAGAGCTCAGATCCGATCGAAAGAGACCCGGTGATGGTGGGTGCGGGAGTCGAGATAAAGACCTCGGTTGCGGGTGCCGCAGGAACACCGGTCCAGCCTGCCCCGCTTCGGCTATCAAACTCGCTGCCATCGAGCGAGATGTTCTGAGCGAATACGGCAGCTTCGAAACTGGGGTTGTCTGAGAGCACCAGTCGTACCGACGTGCCAGGCAGCCAATCCGACGGCGTCTCCTGGTCTGCGGGTATAACGTACGTGCACCAGCTCGCTGCCTTTCCGGCGAGCGGGTAAGGCGCTGAGTCGCCCGCAAAACTCAGCCAGGCGTATTCCTTCGCGCTCCATCCGCATCCATCGCCGGGGTCGTTAATCTGGAGCGTGTCACCGGGGCCGGCCGGGGCGAGGGTCTTGAAGCCGTATCTTCCGGGCGAGGAGGAGGTCATCTCTGTCGGGATCGGCGAGCTTGCAACCGTCGGCGCCGCACTTGCACCAACGAGACCGGCTCCGACCATTAGCACGCCGGTCGAGAGCGCAATCGCTCGGAGCCATGGATGGGTCGGGCGATACGCGCCGTGCTGTGACATAAGGACTCCTAGGGAGAGAGATCGGGAACGCTAGTGACGCTATTGCCCGGCACAACGAATCGAGAGCAAAAGTCGAATTCCCAAACTTTCCCAAACGAACCTCGCAGCAGCTCATGCCCTACGGTCGGGATCACTTCCGACGCAGGCCCTAGTCTGGGTAAGTGCGTCTCGTCATAGCCCGCTGTTCCGTCGATTACGCGGGACGACTCAGTGCTCACCTTCCCCTCGCGACTCGGCTTCTTCTCGTAAAGGCCGACGGAAGTGTGCTCGTGCACTCCGACGCCCTGAGCTATAAGCCGCTCAACTGGATGAGCCCGCCATGCTCCATCTCGCTGGTGAGTCCAGAGCAAGAGCAGCTGGATGCCGGTGTCATCGAGATCTGGAAGGTAGCGGCCGCGAAGACCGCCGACCTGCTCATCGTGTCGATCCACGAGATTCTTCATGACTCGTCGCACGAGCTCGGCATCGATCCGGGTCTGCAGAAAGACGGCGTCGAAGCCCACCTGCAAAAGCTCCTCGCCGATCACATCGATCTTCTTGGCGAAGGTCACCGACTCGTGCGGCGCGAATACATGACCGCAATCGGACCGGTCGATATTCTGGCGACGGATGCAACGGGCAAGTCGGTCGCGGTAGAGATCAAGCGTCGCGGCGACATCGACGGAGTCGAGCAGCTCACGCGCTACCTCGAGCTGATGAACCGCGACCCGCTGCTCGCGCCGGTCACCGGTGTCTTCGCCGCGCAGGAGATCAAGCCGCAGGCACGCACCCTCGCCCAGGATCGCGGAATCCGCTGCCTACTTCTCGACTACGACGAGATGCGTGGCCTCGACGATCCACACAGCCGCCTCTTTTAGAATGCTCGGAGATGACATCTCCATACACCGCAATACTTTTTGACCTCGACGGAACGATCGTCGACTCGGCTCCCGGCATCACCGCTTCTCTCGCGTACACGTTCGAGACCCTCGGCCTGCCGGTTCCGACACCGTCAGAGCTTCTGCGATTTGTCGGCCCGCCCATTCTTGACTCGTTTCGCGACCTTATGGGGTTCAGCACCGAGCAGTCGCACGAGGCTCTCGCCATCTACCGCCCGCACTATCTCGAGACCGGCGTGTACGACGCGACTGTCTACGAGGGTGTGCCTGAGGTTCTGCGAGCGATTCATGCCGCCGGCGTGCCGTTGTCGCTCGCGACATCCAAGCCCGAATTGCCTGCGACGCTCATTCTTGAGCACTTCTCCCTCGCTGCGCAGTTCGACATCATTACCGGTGCCTCGGCAGACGAGGTGCGCAGCGCGAAGGCTGACGTCGTCGCCGAGGCGATCGTGCGCCTCACCGCGTTCGGCGCCGACCTGTCGAACCCGGTGATGGTGGGCGACCGCGAGCACGACGTTCACGGTGCTGCCGCCCACGGCATCCCGACGATCTTTGTCGAGTGGGGTTACGGTTCGCCTGCCGAGCAGGTTGGAACCATCGCGTCGGTGGCGACGGCGGCAGAGTTGCGCGCAGCGCTCGACGTCTAACCGTCGAAAACTGCTCCAAACGTCAGCGCGTGGAGCAGTTTTCGACAATTAGGCAGGGCAGTACATGCGCGTCGCCGTGTGATCCTGGCTGCGGTCGAACTCGTGAAGGTCCATCGGCTTGCCACACAGCGGACATGCCTTTGCCGCGGTCGGCGGTAGCGGCTCTTCGCCGTACGGCCCGAGCGGCGGCGGTCCGATGTAAGGAACAAGCGCGCGGTTCAGGCGATCCCACCAGGGTGCTGTCATATCATTAGTGTACTAACTATTAGTAGACTAAGCGAATGGATGTCGACCCTCTCGCCCTCGAACGCCAGGTGTGCTTCGCTCTCGCCGCGGCGTCGCGCAGCGTGATCGCCGTCTACCGTCCCGTGCTCGAACCCATGGGACTCACCCACCCGCAATATCTTGTGATGCTCGCCCTGTGGGAGCGCAGCCCACGCTCCGCCCGAGACATCGCCGACGCTCTGCTGCTCGAGCCCGCGACCCTCACCCCACTGCTCAAACGCCTCGAGCTCGCGGGCCTCATCGCACGCGACCGCAGCGAGCACGACGTTCGCGCGCTCGCGGTTCGGCTGACCCCCGCCGGCGTCGCCTTGCGCGCCGAGGCCGAGAACGTTCCGGCTCAGATCGTCGAGCGGCTCGGAGTGGATCTCGACGAGCTCGAACGCGTGCGCGATTCGCTCACGAACCTGATCTCGGCGGCCACCCAGAGCTAGCTTTGGGTTCGCTTGGGATCCCACCTCACCCGGCGACAATCGTGTAATGAATACCGCACACTATTGGTGAGAATTCGCGCTCGTCGCACGCGTCGCGAAACCAACAGATTGCTCATATTCGGGACATAGTTGAGCGCTGTTACCAGAAGTCCTCCTCGGACTTGGTATTGGCGTTTAACGCTGATAAAGATTGCACATGACACGTTTCACTAAGGCTGCAGCCGCCGTGGTCACGGCATGCAGTTTGGTGAGCGCGTTTATCTACCCGGCGATCGCCGGCGACACAATTCCTCGCTCGACGCTCGAGCAACTCGTCGCCCTCAACCCGGGTACAACAACCACAGACATGATCGAATTTATGGATGCCGCGGCCGACCGCCATGGCGTCACCCCCGCGCAGTTTGCCGCGCGCAGCCTCGCTGAAGCGCAGGCATCGGCCGAGGCATCCAAACCGCTTGGCAGTGGCGTTTCAAACAGTGCAGCCGCAAACGGCGGCATCACAATTCACACCGCCTCTGCGACCTCGGGAACCAAGCTTGGCTCGGCCGCGCACAAGGGCGACATCTTTACTGCCCCGTCGACGACACTCTGGATTGCCCACGGTCACTCGGGCATCTACTCGTCGACGACCACGGTCGTCGAAGCCCCGGGCCTCGGTCGGGTGCTCAAGAAGACCGCGGCCTCGTCGATCTACGTCGACCCCGGAGCACGCAAACTGTCGATCGCAACCACGCAGGAGAACCGCAACGCAGCCGCGGACTGGGCCGAGTCAAAGGTCGGCGCCGGGTACAACCTGTTCTTCGCCGACAACAAGACCATCGAAGACGATGTGTACAACTGCTCGCAGATCATCTGGGCCGCCTATATGAAGGTCGCCAACCTCGACCTCGACGACAACGGCGGCGACAGCGTATTTCCGGTCGACCTGCGCGATTCGGTCAACGCCGTCAGCTACAAGCTGTTCACTTAGACGGTGAAGAGATCTCTCGCGGCGACCGTCGCGACCGCGACGCTGCTGTGCGCGTTGAGCGGTTGTGCGCCCGCCGAGCTTCCCGACGCGGCCGAGCGCGGTCTCGATGACTACCGCTTTGCAGTTGCCATGTCGCCGTCTTTCGCGAAGATCATCGAAACGACCGCCGAAGGAGAGATCGTTTTCGTCGACGACTCCGGCAACCTGAGCGGCATCACAACGCAGGGCATCGACGGCGCGCTGCTCGCCGTCGGCGATGGCACCCTCTATTTCACCGATCAGAATCACGACTACACGTTTGCTGACACGCTGACCGAAGCCCAGCGGGCAACGCGAGAGTATTCGCAAGAGCTGCTGACAGCGACGTCAGACGGTTTCGTCTCGGTGTTCAACTCGAACTACGCCGACGACGGACTCACCTACCAGTACGACGTTTCGGCGAGCGCGGGCGGCGAGCGGCGCTACCCGCACTACTTCGAACTGCTCGGACACTGCGACGATGACGTCTACGGGGTCGCCGTTCCCGAGAGCGTTTCCGACAGTTCGCGCGCGACTCGGCAACTGGTGAGGGTGCATCCCTATGCCAACGATGACGGCATTGTCGGCAGCTGGGTGCCGACGGCCGCGACGCTGCAAGAGGGCCTCGATGTTCCCTGCGTCGATCGCGAGCTCTACTTTCTCAGCACCGAACTCGCCGGCCCCGTCACTTCTGAACAAACCTTCGCCGGGATGTCGCTGCGCGCCTGGAACGTCGATACCGGTGACATCCGTTCCGTCGCCCTCACCGACGAGAGCGGCGCGCCATTCGCAGAGCGCAACCGCGAGTACGCCTACCTGACCCGGTCATCGTGGTCGATCGTCGGCACCACCCTGTACTGGATCGATGGCGATGGAGTTCTTCTCGCGACATCCACCGTCTCGGGGCTCACGCGGGAGATCGCAACTCTCGACCTCGCTAATGCGCAGAGCGCCAACAACCGCATCGAGTTTGACGGCACCCGTCTCTACGTCTTCGAAATCGCGACCGAGGCACGCATCTCGACCTACCGGCTGTCGAACGGCGAGCTGCTCGGGGTCACCCCACTCAACGGTGTCGCAGCCATTGCCCGCGCCAACGGACTCATTGTTACCGACTTCGCGGTGTTGCCGAACAACTAGCGTGCGAGCGACTCGACGATTGATCCGTAGGTCGACGGGAGTGCTCGCGCGAGCGGAACAATCGAGCGGCGTACCGGACTCGTTGCGGCGCGCACGAGCGCTGTCGTCAGCACCCGAAAATCGCGCGTTATCTGGCGCCAGGCGGTGTCGTAGCCGAGCGGGTTCTGCGCGACAACGGCCTCGACCGCGGCGCGCGCCTGCGCGAACCCGAGCCGCAGGCCCTCCCCCGTGATCGCGTCGACGTAGCCAGAGGCATCGCCGACGAGAAGCACCCGGCCCGCGCTCGGCGCCGTCGCCTTCTGTCGAAACGGACCGGCGCCGCGCAGCGTGCTGTCGGCGCGCACGCGTGTGAGCCAGGCAAGCTCGGGAATGCTCTCGAGGGTCGCGGCAAAACTGGTGCGCTGCGGACCGAGCACGGCGACACCCGTCACCGTCTCGCTCACCGGTGTGATGTAGACCTCGGCGTTGGCAGCCCAGTGCACCTCGATGAAGTCGTTCCACGGTTCAACAGCGAAGTGCTGGCGCTGCCCAAACCGTCGCGAGCGCGCGGGCGCCTTCGCCTCGAGCCCGGCGAGCCTGCGCACAGTCGAGTGAAGACCGTCGCAGGCAAGAAGCCATGAGGCCCGGAGTCCATCGACCGTGACGCCTGTTGCGTCCTGCACGAGCGAGGTCACGCGCCCGACAACCCGCTCGACGCCGAGCTCGTCGGCGCGCGCTTCGAGGCTCTCGCTTAGCGCGAGCCGCCTGACCCCACGCCCCGGTGCGCCGGCGAATCGATAGTCGGCGCGCAGTGTGCCCTGTCGGTAGCTCACCCCGCGCAGCGGCATGCCGGGTGGGTCGACGCCGAGACGGGCGAGAAGCGGAATCGCCCCCGGCATCAGCCCCTCGCCACACGCCTTGTCGATCGCACCCTCGCGCGGCTCGATGAGCACAACGGTCAGCCCAGCGAGACGTGCCTCGATTGCCGTCGCGAGTCCGACTGGCCCGCCACCGACGACAATGACGTCGGTCATACGAGCTCCCGCAGCGCCTTGTTCTCGACGGGCAGGCGAAAGCCGAGGAGCAAGATTGCGTTGAGCACAGTAAAGACGATTGCCGTGATCCATGCGCTGTGCACAAGGGGAAGCGCGATGCCCTCTATCGCAACAATCCAATAGTTGGGATGCCGCAGCCACGAGAAGCGGTATGGCCCGCGCCGCTCGACCCGACCGGCACCCGGTACAACGATCACACGAGTGTTCCACTGCGCGCCGAGTGCCCAGATCACCCAGTAACGACCCGCCTGGCAGAGCAGTGCGATAACGAGCATCGGCCAGCCGAGCGCGGGGACAAACGGTCGGTCAAGAAAAAACACCTCGGCAAGGCAGGCGAGGAGAAAGCCCGTGTGCAGGGTGACCATCCACGGAAAATGCCGCTGCCCATACTCGTGCCCGCCGCGCGCGAAGGCCGCCGCCGCGTTGCGCTTCGAGATCACAAGCTCGGCGATGCGCTCGGCACCCGTCGCGAGAATAAGAACGAGGTACCCGATCACGACCACTCCAGTAGAACGAACTCGGCGCTGACCCCTGGGCCCACGGCAAACAGCAGGCCGTTGGCACGCGGCGCGGGAGTCGCGAGCGTATCGGCAAGCACGTGCAGCACGGCGGCCGACGAGAGATTTCCGACCCGCTCGAGCGAGGCCCAGCTGAGGGCGAACTCGTGTGTCGGCACGTCGAGCGAGTGGGCAAAGGCCTCGAGCACCTTGGGGCCGCCGGGGTGCGCGATCCAGGTGTCGATGTCGGCGACCGACAGGTTGTTGGCAAGAAGGAAGGCCGCGACATCCACCGGAAAATTCGTTTCGATAACGTCGGCGACGCCGGGGCTCAGCACAATCTCGAAGCCGGTTCCGCCGACATTGAAACCAATAACGTCGGTTGTGTCGGCGTACGTTGCGCTTGTGGTCGCCACAACGCGGGGTCCGGATGCCGCGGGGTGCTCGTCACCGACCATCAGAACGGCCGCTGCCCCATCACCAAAAAGCCCGGTAGCGACAAAGTTGGCCATGCTCTCGTCACCGCGTTGCAGAGTGAGCGAACACAGCTCGACGCTCAACAGAACGCCAACCTCGCCGGGGTGGCCCTCGAGGTAGTCGTGAACGCGGGCGATTCCGGCCGCGCCCGCCATACAGCCGAGGCCGTACGACGGGAGTCGCTTGACGTTCGATCGCAACCCCATGCGCTGGATGAGCAGCGCGTCGATGCTCGGCGCCGAAATACCGGTGACCGAGGTGAACATAATGAAGTCGACGTCGCGCGGTGTCAGCCCAGTCTCACCGAGTGCCCGCGTCAGTGCCCGATCGCACAGCTCGGTCGCGACCCGGATGAAGATCTCGTTGGTCTCGCGAAAGCTGCCGAGGTCGCGATACCGCTCAAGCGGCAGGGCCGTGTGCCGGGTGCCGATTCCCGAGTTCGCGTGGGTGCGCTCCATCACGGCCTGGTGCGACGACCCGTGAGTGATGAGCGGAATCAGCTCGCGCGTGATCTCAGCCTGCGGGTACGAATACTCGGGTAATTCGGGCGCCACCGCGACGATCCTGCTCATTTGCCGAACGTAGCACGGGGCTAATCGATCGTGTACGGGTCTCCGTACACATGCCAGCTAAGTGGCAGGTCGAGATCGAGATTGCCCGCGTCGAGAAAAACGCGCTGCGCGGTGCTTACGCGAGTTGTGTCTTCGTGTGCCTCTTCTGTTCGCATCTCGGCCTCTCGTGCATCGAGAAAGGCGCCGAGGTACGCCACCTCGTCGTCGGTCGAGGCGACCGCGAGCGCCGTGTCGCGAATCCCTTCGAGCCCCTCATACCCGTGCATCACCGCAGCGTCGTAATAGGCGAACTGGCCGAGGGCGCCGAGACCGTCGCTCTCGGCGAGGGCTACCGCCGGGTCGAAATAGACCGCATCTCGATCACCATCTTGCGCGGTCTGAAAGGCTGGGTCGTCGGCCGCGAGCTGCCAGGCCTCGACAAAGCCATCGAGCCCCTCGTGCGAGTCGCTGCCGTTTACCTCCTCGAGCGCCGGAAGGTACGGGGCGAGCGGGTTCTCCGGTACCGCGGCCGTGTAGGCGTGCACGAGCTCGAGCATGTCGCCGGTTCCCGAGCAGAAACCGATGATTCCAGCGGTGTAACCGCGACCGTCGTTGATGTCTTCGATGTACGAGTACTGCGCGCGCCAGTCGAGCGACGAGTTCTCGGCGCTTGAGACGAGCCGCATGGCTATGTCCTTAAGCGCGGGGTCGGAAAGGCTCGACCGCGCCTCCGCTGGTGCCGTCGTCGTGCAGCCCGCGAGGAGCAGAACCAGGGCCGCTGCCGCGAGTCTCATGACCTAAGCGACGACGTCTGCCGCCGGCCCGTCTGCCGCGAGGTCGGTGACCGAGGGGCCACCGACGGGAACACCCGTCCAGCTCTCGGTGAACCAGCCCTCTTCGGGCGAACCCGTCACGATGACAACAGCGGTGTTGCTCAGCGGGTTCTCCGAGACAAATGCAGCATCGACGTTGGATGTCGCGCGCGCCACCCAGTAGCGGATCATCGCCCCGTGGCTCACGATCACGGCAGTGTCGAGATCGCTCATCTCCTCAACAACCTCGTTGAAGCGCTCGAAAGCTTCGACGCCGCTCTCGGCTCCGGGAATGCGCGCGTCGTAGTCGCCCTGCGCCCAGCTGCCGAACGCTTCGAGGTACGCGGTGACGCCCTCGCGATCGTTGCGCATCTCAAGGTCGCCCGCCTCGATCTCGCGGATTCCCGAGCGCACGATCGGCTCAAGCCGGAGGGCAGCGGCGAGTGGTGCGGCGGTTTCGTGGGTGCGGATGAGTGTCGAGACAACAATTTCGTCGATCTCTTCGCCGGCGAGCGCGGCGGGCAGTGCAGCGGCCTGCTCGTGACCCAGCGCGGTGAGCCCGGGGCCGGGGGTCGCGGTGTCGAGGGCACCGATCACATTCGAGGGAGTCTGACCGTGGCGAATGAGAATGAGGCGCATGGTGCGAGCCTAGCGACGGCCACTGGCAGCGAGCCGAATGATCGGCATCACCCGGCCCTGTGCGCGCTCCTTGTACTGCTCGAATGCCGCCGATCGTCGGGTGAACTCCGCCCAGACGGCGTCGTAGTCAGAACCGGTGAGCTCGATCGCACGAGCGGGAACGGTTTCTGTGCCGGTCTCGACCGCGACATCCATATTCTTTAAGAGATTGAAATACCACGCCGGGTGCTTGGTGTCGCCGGCGGCTGAGGCAATAACGATCCAGCCATCGTCGGTCGTGAGCGCCATCAGAGGGTTGATGCGTGGTTCGGAAGACTTGGCACCCGTTGTGTGCAGCAGAACGAGGCCGTCACCGAAGCCCGCGGTTGTGACGACACCGCCGTTTGCCCGAAACTCGTCGATGATCCTGTCGTTGAAACCGCTCATGCTCTGACCCTACTTCTTGGCGTGTCGGTGGCTGCGTCGTACTATCGAATTCACGCAGGGCCGGCTGCTCCAGAACCTCAGGAGCACCCATGTTTACGATTAGCGAGCTCGTTCCCACTCGCCGGTTTCAGAAACCGATTTGGGAGATCATCGATGACGCCGGCCAACTCGCCGGGTACGTTCGCGAACACACGATCGGCTCGTCGCGCGTTGTGTTCTACAAGGCAATCGGCGTGCACCCGGTCACGGGCGAGCACGTCACTCTCGAGAGTTCGGCCGATCGCGATGAGCGCATCGCGAAGATTCTCGACTTTCGCGCCGACCCCGAAAAGTATCGCGGCGTGCACTGGCATCCAAGGGTCGGTGCCTGATGACGTGCGCCCAGTGCTCTGCACCCGCGGTCGGCGTCGGCCTCTGCTCTGACCATCTCATCGCCGCCTATGAATGGATGTCGCGCGAAAGTGGTGTCACAGACGTTCTGCCCTCGCCGTGTCTGGCCTGCGGGTCGCGGCTCGGGGTGAAGTACCCCAGTGGATGGCTCTGCGCGATCTGCGAGTGGAAGCTCGGCTCGTACCCCGAAGACTTCGGGCGGCCAAGGGTCGACGTCGTCTACTACATCCGGTTTCGCGACCGGGTGAAGATCGGCACCTCGGGCAATCCGCGCCAGCGCCTCGGCCAGTTGCGGCACGACGAGCTTCTCGCGTTCGAGCGCGGCAACCGCCGGGTCGAGCAGGCGCGCCACCTGCAGTTCGCGCAGTTTCGTTTCGATAGCACGGAGTGGTTCTCGTTCGAAGGTGACCTTGCCACACACATCGAACTTTTGCAGAACGGCGGCGACCCGTGGGACCAACACCGGCTCTGGCTCTCGGCGCAACTCGCGGTAGGAGGCGCATAGTGCCCGAGACAGTCAGCACCTGGTGGGCGCGGCGGCAGTGGTCGAAGGGCTGCGACGTGCCGTACCCGATCGGCACCTATCGCAGCGAGTGGGAGCGCTATCCCGTGCTCATTCGCCAGTACCACCCCGACCTCAACTCGATGATCACCCTCACGCAGATCCCGCCCGCGGCCGAGGTCTACCTGATCTGGCAGTGCGACGTCGGCCACACGTTCGTCGCGACACCGGCCGAGCAGCGCTCCCGCCCCGGCCGCGAACGCCGCCGCTCGACCTGGTGCCCGGAGTGTGCGGCACTCGCCGTCGCCAAACCCGTGCGCGCGCCTCGCGCCCTGCCGGTTGCCCCGGTCGACTCGTATGCCGGCTGCGGGCACCCGCGCGACCCCCGCCGCATCGACGAACCGGGTGAAGACCGGTGTCCCCTCTGCCGTCGGCTCGACTCCTCCCCCGTCTCGCGCGAGCAATTGTTATCCCTCGTTTCAGAGTCGCAACGGGCCGACCTCGCGATCGAGAACGCGACGGGTCGCAAGTACAACTGGGTCTGCCCGGCCGGTCACGGAACCTACGCCCTGTCAATCGAATGGATGCTGCGCGGCAGACGATGCCGGGTGTGCTCCAACGCGTCAGCTGCAGCAGACCGCTTCGCGGTCGGCGACGCGTTCGTCAGCCCGTGGGCACCCAAACCCGCGTCGGCCGCCGAGGCCCAGTTGCGCGCTTTGCTCGCCGAGCGCTTCACCTTCGACCTGACTCCGAACGCGGTAAAGGTCGCGCGCCCGTTCTTTCAGCACATCGAGGTCTGGCCCGACCTCGTGCTCGCCGAACTGCGGGTCGCCATCGAATACGACACAATCGGTCGCCACGGACTCGAGCACGTCGGTCGCCGCGAAGATGTCGACCGCCGCAAAGATCGCCTGTTGCGCGCCGCAGGCTGGGAGGTCATTCGCATCCGCGTCGGAAAGCTGCTCCCGCTCGGGTCGCATGACCTGGTGGCCGCGGCGGTCAACCCGCGTCTCGTGGCCCGCATCGAGGAGCAACTCGGCGCCATCCGCGGCGACCTGTTTGTGGCGGCCTACCGGCGGTAGTCGTCGCCTGCTGAACCACAGCGACGGTCATTACTCCATCACGCCCAGGCCGAAGCAGATCACCACGACGGTTACTACAACCCCACCGATGGTCACGAGCACACCCTTACGCCGAGTAGCGGGCCACGATAGGTGGGAAGCGCGCTCCTTGCTCCCCCGCATCAGCCCGCGCAGTTCGAGAACTACGGAGTTCACACGATCCGGACTAATAAGGGTGAGAACGCCAATACCGGTACAGAGCACGCCGAAGAGCAGCATCGAGAAGTCCATGCGCTACCTCTGCTCGGGGTGCGGGTCGGGTAGCGGGTTGTTGGCAAACTCTCCGTTCTCGCTGCCAACGCTGGTAATCGTGTGCGGGTCGAGATTCAGAATGTCGTCGGTGTAGAGGTAAAAGAAATTGACGCGCCGAACGGTGTTGAGGTTGATCAGCACTTGCGCCTCTATGCCAAATCGTTCAATGATCGCCTCGAACTCGTCTCCGGCCGCCACGGTGTAACTGGCGAGCTCGCCGTCACTGTTGATAGTTGTTTTTCCTTTCGCGCCCTTTCGCGGACCGGAATCAACAAGCGTCGCGAAGAACGTGCTTCCCAAGTTGTACTGGACCTCGGGCGCCAGGTCACGTTCCTGCGCAGCGACGAGCGATGGAGACGGACTCGCAGAAGGCGCGACGGGAATGCTTTTTGCGACCGAGGTTGGTGTCGCCTCGGAGTTGGGCACTCCAGCGGTATACCCGGTCACCAGAAGCACAACGGCTACCGTAACCACTCCGACCCTCGCTCGCCCGCTCACGGCTATGACTCTTGCGTGAATACAACTCAATTACAAGGGCTCGCGCTCGCCCAGCACCTCGAATAGACGCAAACCGTCGCGCCCACGCGCTTTAGCGACACTTTGCGTCCACTCGGCGCATCGGGTTGGGGGATTAAAGAGTGAAGGCCCCCGACCGAAGTCGGGGGCCAGCTGGTGCGCGAGGGGGGACTTGAACCCCCATGCCCTTTCGGGCACACGGACCTGAACCGTGCGCGTCTGCCAATTTCGCCACTCGCGCTCACCTATTGGTGCGCGAGGCACCAACCAAGCGAGATTACCACAGTGGATGCTGCGCGTGAGCCTTGCCGCAGGGCGGAGGCCGCGTCATCCGTTCGGTGTAAATCGTGTGAGGTCAGCGGTTCGGCAGGAGCCAACGGCTAACATCGAGGTATCTACGCTTATCCGCGACGCTCGTCGCGGCACCAACGGAGAAGAGATCAGCCGTGGGGCTCCTGGACAGTTTTGAACGAGGACTCGAGAGGGCCGTTAATGGCGCCTTCGCGAGAACCTTCAAGAGTGGACTCCAGCCGATCGAGATCACGAGTGCCCTGCGGCGCGAACTCGACACCAAGGCGGCGGTTGTCGCGCGCGACCGCATCCTGGTTCCCAACCGCTTTGTTGTCTTTCTCGCCAAGGGCGACTTCGAGCGAATGACCGGCCTCGGTTCCGCACTCACTGATGAGCTCAACCAACTCGTTCAGGCTCACGCGAAGTCGCAGCACTACTCGTTCGCCGGCCCGGTCTCGATACGGCTCGACGTCAAGGCGGGCCTCGCCGAGGGCATGCTCTCGGTCGAATCCGAAAATGTCACGGGAAAAATCGCCTGGACGCCGGTTCTTGAGATATCCGGTCGAAATTATCCGATCAAGCGATCGCACACGGTAATTGGCCGCGGCAGTGATGCTGACATCACCGTCGATGACTCCTCAATCTCCCGTAAACACGTGGAAATTCTCTGGGATGGCAAGCGTGCCCAGGTCAACGACCTCGGTTCGACAAACGGCTCGACCCTCGACGGCGAGCGTGTGTCGAAAGCGCCACTCGCCCCCGATTCGGTCATCGAGATCGGCCGAACCCGTATCGTGTTCCGTGTGCTTGCCCAATCCGATGAGGTCGACCAGTTCGCCGAGCGCCGTTCAGGCGAGGGCGGCCGATGAGTGAACTGACGCTCTTTATCCTGCGCTTTGGCTTTCTCGGCCTTATGTGGTTCTTCGTTTTCGCTGTCGTTTACGCCCTGCGCACCGACCTGTTTGGCCAGAAGGTTCGCAAGCTTCCCGTGACCGAAACGGCTGGCGCGGCGCAGCCGACTCCGGCACCCGTGTCTGCTGCCAGGGCCGCCAACGTCGGCAAGGGCGGCACCTCACTCGGCGCAACCCGTCTTGTTATCACCGGCGGCGCGAAGGAAGGGCTCGAGATTCCCCTTCCCGGTGAGCAGCTCACCATCGGGCGCGCGAGTGAATCCGGCCTTGTGATTCGCGACGACTACACGTCGACGCACCACGCACGACTGCTGCTGTGGAAAGACGGCTGGGTCATTCAAGACCTCGACTCGACAAACGGCACTTTTCTCGACGGCACGCGCGTAATCGTTCCCACCCAGGTTCCCGTAAACACCACCGTCAAGATCGGCACTACGAGCTTCGAGCTGCGGCGGTAGAACCATGGCCACTTCAGGCAAGAGCGCGGCGGTCTCCCACGTCGGCAAGATTCGAGCCAACAACCAGGACAGCGGCTATGCCGGCGCGCACCTCTTTGTTGTCGCTGACGGAATGGGTGGCCACGCGGGCGGCGACGTCGCGAGTGCCCTGACGATCAAGCGCATCATCGAGATCGACCGTCCGTACTCCTCGGCCAACGAGGCCGAATACTCGTTGCACTCTGCGCTCACCGCCGCAAACGCGGTGCTCGCCGAAACCGTTTTTGATCATCCAGAGCTCACCGGCATGGGCACAACCGTGAGCGGCATCGTTCTCGTTGAGGGCCAGGTCGCTATCGCCCACATCGGCGACTCACGCATCTACCTGTTGCGCGATGGTGTGCTGCAGCAGGTCACCAACGACCACACATTTGTTCAGCGTCTCGTCGACAGCGGGCGCATCACAGAAGAAGAAGCAGCCGTTCACCCGCGCCGCTCGGTTCTTATGCGTGTTCTCGGCGACGTCGACGCGACGCCCGAGATCGACACGTCGATAGTTCCGACCCAGCCCGGCGATCGCTGGCTTCTCTGCTCCGATGGACTGTCGAGCTATGTCTCAGAGGAGAAGATCGCCGCGGCGCTCACCTCGGTGCCCATCGCGAAGGATGCCGCGGATCGACTCGTTAAGGAGAGCCTCGATCAGGGCGCTCCCGACAACGTCACTGTTGTCATCGTCGATATCGATGGTTCGGGTGAAGCGGCCCACGTTCCGCCCGTCATCGTCGGCTCTGCCTCGGCCCCGATCGCATTCGAGGGTGACCTCGTGCGCAAGCCGCTTCGGCTGCCGACCCTTCTGCTTCACCCGCTCAAGGCAACAAAGCCCGACGACAGTCACTTTGAGCCGGAGTCAGACGACTACCTCGACGAGCTCATTCTCGAAGACCGGCGCCGCGCGCGTAACCGGCGCATCACCTGGCTCGTCATTCTCGCTCTTGTCGTCGCTGCCATCGTTGCCATCGCGATCGCCGGCTACCAGTGGACCCAGACGCGGTACTTCGTTGGCGCGGAGAACGGCACGGTCGCGATTTACCGCGGGGTTCAACAGGACATCGGGCCGATCAGCCTGTCGAGCGTGTTCCGCGATACCGACGTTCAACTCACTGAACTCTCAGATTTTTCGCGCAAGACTGTCGAGGCCACAATCAACGCCACCGACCTTGCCGACGCCGAACGCATAGTGGAGCAACTGGCCGATGCCAGCACCAGATGATCTCGCCACAGCGCCCGTGAGCGTGAGTAACGCGGCACAGCCGCGCACATCCCTCACCGGTGTCATTCGACTGCGCCTTAAAGTTCCTTCGCGCATGCGTAATCTCGAGCTTCTTCTTCTCGCTTTCGCGTGCGTCATCAACCTGTCGGCGATCGTTCTTGTACAGCTCGGCGCCATCGGCTCCATCGACTCGAACATTCTCACCCTCGGTCTCGGGCTCACCGTTCTCGTCTTCGCGATGCACGTTGCAATGCGGTTTGTCGCCCCCGACGCCGACCCGTTTATTTTGCCGATCGCCACGGTGCTCAACGGGCTCGGTGTCGCAATGATCTACCGCCTCGACATCGCCGAGGGCTACTCGGGCTGGAACAGCGCGGCGGTTCGCCAGATTGTCTGGACCGCGATCGCCATCACCCTCGCGATTGTTGTCATCATCGCCGTGCGCAACCACCGCGTGCTTCAGCGCTTCCGCTTTGTTGCGATGTTCACCGGCATCCTGCTGCTTATCCTTCCCGCGCTGCCGTTGATCGGTTCCGACCGGGGCACCGGTGCGCAGCTCTGGATCCAGATCGGACCGCTGACTTTTCAGCCGGGTGAGCTCGGAAAGATCGCCCTCGCGATCTTCTTCGCGGGCTACCTCGTGAGCGCGCGCGACTCGCTCTCGATGGTCGGGCGCAAGTTTCTTGGCATGACCTTTCCGCGAGCGCGCGACCTCGGCCCGCTGCTGCTCGTCTTCGGCGCCTCGATGGGTGTTCTTGTTATCCAGCGCGACCTCGGAACCTCGCTTCTCTACTTCGGTCTCTTTCTTGTCATGCTCTACGTCGCAACGGGTCGCGCGAGCTGGATCATCCTCGGCGTCGGGCTGTTTCTCGTCGGTGGTTTTGTCGCGAGCCAGTCGATGGCGTACGTCAAGGGCCGCGTGAACTCCTGGCTCGACGCGCTCAACCCTGAGATCTACAACGCATCGGGCGGCAGCTTTCAACTCGTGCAGGGTCTCTTTGGCCTCTCGCACGGTGGGCTCATCGGCACGGGACTCGGTCAGGGCCGCCCCGACATCACCCCACTCGCCGAGAGTGACTACATCGTCGCGAGCCTCGGCGAAGAACTCGGCCTGGTGGGCCTGTTCGCCATCCTCTGCCTCTACCTTTTGTTTGTCTCGCGCGGCTTCCGCATCGGCTTCGCCGGTCAGGATGACTTCGGTCGCCTTCTCGGAGTCGGCCTCGCTTTTGTACTTGGACTGCAGGTGTTCATCGTCATCGGTGGAATCACCCGCGTCATTCCGCTCACCGGTCTTACGACCCCGTTTCTCGCGGCGGGTGGCTCATCGCTCATCGCCAACTGGATCATCGCGGCACTGCTTCTGCGACTCTCTGACACGGTGCGCCACCAACCCAGGGCGGTGATCGAGTCATGAATAAAGAACTCAAGCGAGTGAGCACGGTTCTTGTGCTGATGTTCCTCACGCTGTTTGTCTCGTCGAGCGTCATCCAGGTTGTCGCCGCCGACGACCTGAGCGCCGATTCGCGAAACTCGCGCGCCCTGTACGACAGCTTTTCGGCAGAGCGCGGCGCGATCCTCGTCGACGGCAAGGCGATTGCTGCCTCCGAGCCCGTCGACGACGAGTTCTCGTACCTGCGCACCTACACAAACGGCAAGCTCTACGCGCCGGTGACCGGTTACTTCACCCTCAACCAGGGCAACACGGGCGTCGAGGGTGCGTACAACGACTACCTCAGCGGCTCGGCCAACGCCCAGTTTCTCGACAGCATCAACAGCATCATCACCGGCCAGGACCCACGCGGCGCCTCGGTCGAGCTCACCCTCGACGCCGGCGTGCAAAAAGCCGCCTACGATGCGCTCGGCGACCAAAAGGGTGCGATTGTCGCCGTTGAGCCGTCGACCGGCAAGATTCTCGCTCTCGTGTCAAAGAGTTCGTTCGATCCGAATGAACTCGCCGTGCACAACACAAAAGATGTCATCTCGCGCTACCAGGAGCTGAGCAGTTCATCGAACCGCCCGCTCACCAACCGCGCCATCGCCGGCGACCTCTACCCGCCGGGGTCGGTCTTCAAGCTCGTGATGACGGCGGCCGCCCTCGAGGGGGGCGAGTACTCGCCCGATGACACGTTCCCGAATCCCGGTCGACTCGCGCTTCCGCAGAGCAGTTCGTACATTACAAACGCGGGCGGCGGCACGTGTGGTGGTGGAGCCGAGGCATCCATCGAAACGGCACTGCGACTGTCGTGCAACATTCCCTTTGCGCAGCTCGGTGTCGAGCTCGGAAACGAGAAGGTCGGCAACATGGCCGAGGCATTCGGTTTCGGCCACACCTTCGAGATTCCGATGAAGGTAACGCCGAGCGTCTACCCCGAGACCACGAGTGACGCCGAGCAGATGCTCTCGTCGTTTGGCCAGGCGAGCGATCGTGTGACGCCGCTGCAAATGGCAATGGTCTCAGCCGGCATCGCCAACCAGGGAATGGTTATGCAGCCGACCGTCGTCGAGAGGGTTCTCGCCCCCGACCTGACGGTTCTCGAGCAGCACCAGCCGAGCGTTTACAACACCCCGATTTCTCCGGAAACCTCAGAAATCATGACCCAAATGTTAGTTAATGGCGTCGCCAATGGTGCAGCCAGTAATGCGAGAATTGACGGAGTCGAAGTCGCGGGCAAAACCGGCACAGCCGAGAACGGAACAGGGGAGCCGTACACCCTGTGGTTCACGGGTTTCGCCCCCGCAGATGACCCGCAGGTAGCCATCGCTGTCGTCGTCGAAAACGGTGGTGGCCTCGGCCAGTCCGCGTTCGGAAACCAGATCGCAGCTCCAATCGCAAAGAAAGTCCTAGAGGCGGTGCTAAACAGATGAGACCTACGAGCGGCCTCACATTCGGCGGCAGATACCAGCTTTCCAGTCGCGTAGCGATCGGCGGCATGGGAGAGGTGTGGCAAGCCACCGACCTCGTTATCGGGCGCACGGTTGCCATCAAGATTCTCAAGGATGAGTACCTCGGCGATCCCGGGTTTCTCGAGCGCTTTCGCGCCGAGGCCCGTCACGCCGCCCTCGTCAACCACGAGGGAATCGCCAACGTCTTCGACTACGGCGAAGAAGAGGGCAGCGCCTACCTCGTTATGGAGCTCGTACCCGGCGAGGCACTGAGCGCGATCATCGAGCGCGAGCGCGTGCTCTCGACCGACCGCGTTCTCGACATCGTCGCCCAGACGGCCAACGCTCTTCAGGCAGCTCACGCAGCGGGACTCGTTCACCGCGACATCAAGCCGGGCAACCTGCTGATCACTCCCGACGGTCGCGTCAAGATCACCGACTTCGGTATCGCGCGCATCGCCGACCAGGTTCCGCTCACCGCGACCGGCCAGGTGATGGGAACCGTGCAGTACCTCTCGCCCGAGCAGGCGAGTGGCCACTCGGCCTCCCCCAGCACCGACATCTACTCGCTCGGAATCGTTGCGTACGAAGCTCTCGCCGGCCGCCGCCCCTTCACGGGCGAGTCGCAGGTCGCTATCGCAATGGCGCAGATCAACGAGACACCGCCAGAGCTACCCGTCACAATCTCCGAGCCCGTACGCAACCTCGTGTACGCGAGCATCGCAAAGTCGCCGGCCGATCGCCCCGCGTCGGCGGCGCACCTCGCACGCGCGGCTCAGTCACTTCGTCGGGGGGATGTCGCGGCAGCCGTTGCGGCAGTGCCCGGCATTGTGGGCACCGGATCCCTCGCCAACACGGCGGGCGCAAACTACGGGCAGACTCAGGCCACGACGGTTCTCGACGCAACGCCGTCGACCCAGTCGCTGCCTACCGAAGAGCCGCACAAACGCAATCCGTGGACCTGGCCGCTCGTCGCCGTCGTCTCGGTGCTCGTCGTTGGCGTCATTGCCCTCATCATCGCGCTCGCTGCGAACTCGGGCGAGGAGCAGGCGGCTCCGTCGACTCCACCGTCGACAGCTCCGAGTGCCTCGGTCGAGCCGTCGCAGGAACCGACAACCGTGCTGGTTGTCAAAGACGAGCTCGTCAATCTCACCGAAGATCAGGCCGCGCAGAAACTCGAAGAGATGGGTCTTCGCCTCGACGCGCAGACCGGAGACATCGCGCCCTCGACCAACCTCGTTGGCCGCTCATACGAGGTCGATCCCATTGGAGAGCAGCCCCTCGATTCCGCGATCACCGTGACCTTCTACGCGGAGATTCCGGCGCCCGCGACTCCGGCTAAGCCCAATAAGCTGACTGCCGATCGTGACGAGCCTTACGTCGAGGGTGAAGCTCTGACGCTGATCTTCCCCGTGTACGACAAGTGCACAGCGGGCGAGCTCACCGGCTACAGCTTCACGATCACGGGTTCTCAGCCGACCAACGGAACTACCGAGCTCGACTCGAACGCGACATCCATCGATGTCAATGTTCCTGCCGTCGGAACGCAGGTCTCGGTGACCTACGTTGCGCACTGTGGCGATCTCCAGTCGAAGCAGTCAGCGACCTTCAAGTTCCAAGCGACACCTCCTGTCGAAGAGGGCTAGCAGGGTCTGCTCGCGAGCAGCAGGTACACTGACGAGAGCTTTTTCTAGGATTGACCGGGAGATTTTTCGTGACTGATGGCGTAGCGCAAGGCGTCCGCCTGCTAGCGGGCAGGTACCAGGTGGGCGACCTCATCGGCCGCGGCGGCATGGCAGACGTTCACGTCGGTACCGATGCGCGCCTCGGTCGACGGGTTGCGATCAAGCTTCTCAAGCCTGCTCTCGCGACCGATCCCGCTTTCCGTAGTCGCTTTCGCCGCGAGGCTCAGGACGCCGCGAAGATGGCTCACCCCACGATCGTTCGCATCTTCGACGCCGGCGAAGAGACAACCGTTGACTCCAACGGCGCCGAGATCCAGGTGCCGTTTATCATCATGGAGTTTGTCGACGGTCGGCTTCTCAAAGACATGATCGCTGCTGGTCCACTCGACCAGACCGAGGCGCTGCGCATCACCGGACAGGTTCTCACGGCCCTCGAGTACTCGCACCGCGCGGGTGTTGTTCACCGCGACATCAAGCCCGGCAACATCATGATCACCACGGCCGGCCAGGTTAAGGTTATGGACTTCGGCATCGCCCGAGCCATTTCCGAGTCTTCGGCGAGCATTGCCGAGACGAGCACAATCGTCGGCACCGCCCAGTACTTCTCCCCCGAGCAGGCACGCGGCGAAGCGGTCGATGCACGCACCGACCTGTACTCGATGGGCATCGTGCTCTTCGAGATGCTCACGGGCCAGGCGCCGTTTACCGGCGACAACCCGGTAGCCGTTGCCTACCAGCACGTCAACCAGCAGGCTCTGCGCCCCAGTGCTCTCAACCCGGCCGTTTCGGCAGCGACCGACGCCGTGGTTCTCCGCGCCGTCGCGAAAGACCGCTTCGAACGCTTTCAGAGCGCCGCAGAGTTTCGCACCGGCGTCGAAGACGCCTCGAACGGAGCGGGTGTCGTCGCAACGACCAAGCGCCAGCCCGCGGCCGCGGACTTCAACGCGACCCTCTTCGGCGTCAACCCGACGGCGACGAGCGGATCCGAAGCAACAATTCGCCAGCTGACAGCAGAAGAGACCGATCGCTCGGTGCGCACGCAGAGCCGCCCGCCCGTTGCGTGGATCTGGGGCGGAATCTCGATTCTCACAGTTGTGATCGTTGCCGTTGGCTTCTTCGCGGTGAGCATCTCGAACACAACTTTCAACGGCGGGTCATCGATCGATGTTCCCGACGTTGTCGGCGCAAGCTGGGACAACGGCGCCGCCACACTCACGAGCGCCGGAACCACTCCGCAGCGCGTCGACAAGGTCGACGACGGAGTGCCGGCCGGTGTTGTTATAAGCACCGATCCGCCCGCCGGTGTTTCGGTCGCCCCCGAGCAGGTCATCAAGGTCTACGTCTCGAGCGGTGGAGCAAAGGTCAAGGTTCCCGACCTCGCCGGACTCAGCCAGGCGAAGGCTCGCAAGGCTCTCGAAAGCATCGGTCTCTCGCTCGGCGTCACAGAAACCGCTCACTCCGCAAGCATCAAGAAGGGTGTTGTCATCGAGGCTTCGGTTGCCTCGGGAACACTCGTCACACCGGGTGAAACAACGATCGACCTCACCGTCTCTGACGGCAAGGTCGACGTTCCCGATGTTGTTGGCGACGATGTTGCCGATGCCACAAAGGCCCTCAGCGGCTCCGATGTCGGTCTCACGGTCAAGGCCGAGGGCGACACCGGATGCTCGGGCGGCAAGGTTGTGTCACAGTCGATCAAGGGCGTGCAGGCACAGCGAGCGAACATCACTATTCGTTACTGCGCAGCTCCATAGCGATGGATGCAACGGCGCTCGTGCTTCGGCACGGGCGCCGTTCGCGGTTAAACGGCAAGCGCCTCGGCGGCAAGTGGCTGTGCGCTCAGTCCAGACGAACGAGCGGGTTGAGTCCCTTGGCCGTCTCAGCAGCTTCGGGCAGACCCGCAACCGCGAGCCAGTTGCCGATCATGCGGTAGCCACCCTCGGTAAGAACCGACTCGGGGTGAAACTGCACGCCGTAGATCGGCCGAGTCGCGTGCTTGACGCCCATGATCACGCCGCCCTCGGTGCGACTCGTCACAACGAGATCTTCGGGAACCGTCGAGTCGACGATTGCGAGCGAGTGATAGCGAGTGGCGGTGAAGGGTTCTGGCACACCGTCGTAGAAGCCGCTGCCGTCGTGATCGATGAGGCTCGTTTTGCCGTGCATAAGTTCATCGGCGTGGGTGACGACCGCGCCCATCGCCTCAGCGATTGCCTGGTGACCGAGGCACACGCCGAGCAACGGTTGTCCGGAGGCGATCGCCGCCCGCACGATCGGGATCGAGACGCCGGCATCGGCCGGAGTCCCGGGCCCGGGCGAGAGCAGCACGGCGTCGTACTCCGCGATCGTTGAGGCCGCGTCATCCACCGAAAATGCGTCGTTGCGCACGACGGTCGTCTCGGCGCCCAACTGCAGAAGGTAGCCATTCAGCGTGTAGACGAAGCTGTCGTAGTTATCGATTACGAGTACTCGGGTCATGGTTAGAAAGTCACATCCTCATCGGTCAACAGGGCATCGATCGGCGGAAAGACCCACAGGGCGAGCGCCACGATCACCGCGGCGGCGAGAGCGACGCAGATCAACACCCGCACCCATACCGGTCCGGGAAGCTTCGACCACAGCAACGCGTACATCAGGAATTCTTCTTCACAAGCTTGGCAATCTCTTCTGGGGGGCCGCCGGCGCGGGGGTAAAACGAATCGAACACGTTGTAGACGATGATGCGCTCGGCCGTCGACAAGAACGGGTTACATGTGGTGAGAGTCAAAAGGCTGTCGGTCGCCTCAACACCCGGCTGCTGGGGAACAGGTTCGAGAATCTCGACCTGCGTCGCGAGCACGTACTCGGTGTTGCGATAGACGTACTTGTACCAGCCGTCCTTGGTCTCGAGATAGACGCTCTCGCCGACCCTGATCTCGTGGATGTTGTGAAAGGCCCCGCCGTACGCCGTGCGGTGCGAGGCAAGAACTATGTTGCCGGGCTGGCCCGGAAGCTGCGTGCTCGGGTAGTGACCGATACCGAGTCGGGGGGTGTTGAGAACGTTGTGGCCAACACCCTCGGCGACAATCTTTCTGTAGTCCTTGCCCAGGCCAGGAATCATGATCGTTGCGAATGCCTCGGCGTCGGCGGGCGTTGCAGCGACGACGGGCTCGGCTGTCGCCTGGGGTTCTTCGGTTTCAGTCGGCTCGGGCGCGGGTGCCTCGATCTCGATGTTGTTCGCCCACTCCTCTGACAGCTCGACGGCTGCGTCGGTCTGTGAGGCGCCGAAGACGATGTCGTTGTACCAAATCTTCCAGCCTTGGAAGAGGAGGATGACTACTGCGGCAGTAATAAGTAGCTCACCGATCACGCGGCGAATGAACCGACCGGTCTCTCGCCGCCGGGGCGCGGCAGGCGTCGCCGCGCTTGCCTCTCCGACCTCACTCATAGGCTCGATTCTACGGTGAACGTGTCACAACCAAGCGTTCGCGGGCCGTCTCCCGGGTTGCGATCATCGGTTTAAGGCTAGGATTCTGGGCATGGCCCGTAGCGAACGCACCAAGACAGAACGACCCGCCTCCGTGAGTGGAGAGCCCGGTCCCAATGCCGTGTGGTTCAAGCCGATCATGTTCGGCTTTATGCTCATCGGCCTCATCTGGATCATCGTCTACTACGTGAGCGACCAGCTTTACCCGATCGCCGGCCTTGGCCCGATCAACATCCTCATCGGCTTCGGCATCATGTTCATCGGCTTCCTGATGACCACCCGCTGGCGCTGAGTTACACCGGTGTAATTATCCCCACTGTGTACAAACCTGTGGATAACTTTTAGCCCTGGTTAGTACGCCGCAAAGATCGTGATGCCGAGCATGACGGCAACGATCGCCCCGATGAACCCGAGCTGCCAGCGCCACTGCCTGGGGCTGCGGGTCTGAAGGTAGACGAAGGCAACCGCAGCGCCGGCAACGAGCCCACCCACGTGGGCCTGCCAGGCGATGTTCGGCACAAAGAAGCCGATCGCCAGGTTGATTGCGATCACGATGACGAGCTGAAGACTGTTGCCGCCCAGCTTTCGCTGAATCACGAAGAACGCTCCGAGCAGACCGAAGATCGCGCCAGAGGCTCCAACGACGTAGACGTTGTCGGCGAGCAGCAGCACTGCCAGCGATCCGCCGAAGGCCGAGATCAGGTAGAGCGCAATAAAGCGCACCCTGCCGAGCAGGTGCTCGAGTATCGGTCCGAAGATAAACAGCGAGTACATGTTGAAAACGATGTGCAGAAGCGACGTGGGCGAATGCAAGAACGCCGACGTGATCATGCGCCACGGTTCGAATGATGTGTAAATCGGGGCGTAGCCGAACAACTCGTACACAACGCCACCGCTGAGAAACTGTGCGACGTACACCAGCACGGTGACGACCATAATCGCGTACGTCACGACCGGACGGTCGCTCGAGCGGCGCAGGGCCGTCACAATCGCCGGCTTGCGCTTAGGAGCGCGTGCCCGAGCGTCTTTGACGCACTCGGGGCAGTGCACTCCTACCGCGGCCTGAGTTTGGCACTCAGCGCAGATCGTGCGCCCACACCGCTGGCAGAGAATAAAACTCTGGCGATCTGGATGCCGGTAGCAGAAGTTATCCGGATTGTCCTCGGCCTCGGCCACGCGGTGTTCTACAGTTCTTCGACTGTGACGCTCTCGATGACGACATCCGTGTGCGGCTTGTCACGGCCGTCGGTCGGAACCGCCTCGATGGCGTCGACAACGCGACGCGACTCCTCGTCTTCAACAAGACCGAAGATCGTGTGCTTGGCCTGAAGCCACGGGGTGGGAACAGTTGTGATGAAGAACTGCGAGCCGTTCGTTCCCTTGCCACCGCGCACACCGGCGTTGGCCATGGCGAAGACGTAGGGCTCGTTGAAGTTGAGCTCGGGGTTGATCTCGTCGTCGAACTCGTACCCGGGGCCACCGATGCCCTGGCCGAGCGGGTCGCCGCCCTGAAGCATAAAGTCTTTGATGATGCGGTGGAAGATCGTGCCGTCGTAGAGCTTGTCGGTCGAGACCTTGCCTGTCGCGGGGTGAGTCCACTCCCGCGTGCCAGTCGCGAGGCCAACAAAGTTGGCTACGGTCTTGGGAGCGTGGTTACCGAGAAGGTTAACCGTGATGACTCCGTGGTTGGTCGTGATTGTGGCGACAGCAGTATGAGCAGACATATCAGCAATTCTTGCATGTTCGACAGCCACAAACCGGGAACGCACTCGGCTCGCTCTCATTGCGCTCACAGGTTCAAGCGATTGTCTGGGTGCGCGTGGCAGGATTAGTCACTACGAGCTTGACCAACACACACGGAGGTTCTTCCATGGGACTGTCACGAAAGCGCCAGCGTGAGTTCACAAAACTCAAGAAGCAGGCCGAAGACCTGGTTCAGGACCAGCGCGAGGTTCTCGATCACGCAACGCGCGTTGTGCGCGACGCGAGTCGCCAGGCAGCCAACTTCGCACGCGAAGAGGTAACCCCGACCGTCAAGCACGCTTACGAAGACCGTGTGCGTCCCGCAGTCTCCGGTGGCATCTCTGCAACTCGCAACGCCGCGACGCACACGCGCGACAAGTTTGTCGACGACGTTGTTCCTGCCGTCACGTCGGCCCTCGCATCCGCCCTCGCCGTTATCGAGGCCGCGAAGAGCGAGCAGGTTCGTGAAATCGTCGGCAAGGTTTCGAAGACCGCCAACCAGGTCGGCGTGAAGACCGGTCTCGTCAAGCAGAAGAGCTCGGGGCCGGGCAAGTACATTCTCATCGGCATTGGCGTCGTCGCCGTCGCAGGCATCGCGTACGCCGCCTGGCAGACGCTGCGCGCCGATGACGACCTCTGGATCGACGACGAAGAGGCACTGCCGGTCGACCAGGCGGACGTCGAAACCACCGTCTAAAGCTTTTCTGGAATGGGCCCGCTTCGGCGGGCCCTTTCTCGTTAAGCGCGCGCCGTTTTAATAGCGGAAGGGATGTCGCGGCTCGCCCCGCGCAAACGAAGAACGGCCCGCTTTCGCGGGCCGTTCGTGTTGTGCTGTGGAGCCTAGGGGAATCGAACCCCTGACCTCCTGCTTGCAAAGCAGGCGCTCTACCAATTGAGCTAAGGCCCCGCGTATTCAGTTATTTTTGAGAAGTTTTAGAACTTCTGTGGGGGTACGTGGACTTGAACCACGGACCTCTTCGTTATCAGCGAAGCGCTCTAACCGCCTGAGCTATACCCCCATTGGGCAGATACGAGAGTACCGCACCTTGCCCGAGTTACCCAATCGAGCTAGTTGTTGGTGAACCCAACGAGCAAACCACCGGTGATTCGCACGCTCAGGTTGTACAACATGCTGCCGATCGCGCCGAGGGCCGTGCCAACGATGATGTTGACGATGGCGACGATGATCGAGAAGAACGTCACGGTGAGCAGCGAAAGATCGCCGGCGATCGTAAAGCCGCTGCCGCTGAGAATGTCGGTGAGCAGCCCGTCAATGGCCCCGAAGACTCCCGTGGTCTGTAGCACCAGGTACACAAGGATCGTCGCTACAACGAGCACAATGCCGAGTGACACTGCGACGAGGAACGACAGCTTGACCGTAGACCAGAAGTCCACGTAGACGAGCTTGAGTCGTACCTGCTTGGTTGCTACTGGTCGCTGCGACTTGCGCTGCAGCTTCTCGGCGACGCTACTCATTTACTGACTCGTCCTCTCCAGGCGTTTCGATTGCGGCGGGAATCTCTTCCGCGACGGTCTCGTCGTCCTGACTCTCTAGATTGCGCTCGCTGTTCTTGGCGAGTGCGATGATCTTGTCATCATCGGCGAAGCGTGCGAATACCACGCCCATCGTGTCGCGGCCCTTGGCAGGAACCTCGGCCACGCTAGACCGTACCACCTTGCCGCTGGCAAGAACCACAAGCACCTCGTCGTCGTCTTCAACGATGAGTGCGCCGGCGAGGTCGCCTCGCGCTTCCTGCAGCTTGGCGACCTTGATACCAAGACCACCGCGGTTCTGCAGGCGGTACTGGCTCGCGTCGGTGCGCTTGGCGTATCCGCCCTCGGTTACAACAAAGACGAATCCGTTGTCAGACACGACGTTCGCACTCAGCAGATTGTCTTCTGCGCGGAAGTCCATTCCCTTGACACCGGAGGTCGAGCGACCCATCGGGCGCAGCGCGGAGTCTGAGGCCGTGAAGCGAATCGACATTCCCTTGCGCGAGACAAGCAGAACGTCCTGATCTTCGTCGACGAGCATCGCCGAGACGAGTTCGTCTTCTTCGCGCAGGTTGATGGCGATGATGCCGCCGGTGCGGTTGGTGTCGTACTCGGTGAGCGCCGTCTTCTTGACGAGACCGCCGCGTGTAGCGAGCACGAGGTACTTGGCAGCCGCGTAATCCCGAATGTCGAGAATCTGCGCGATCTCCTCCCCCGGCTGCAGGGCGAGAAGGTTGGCGACGTGCTGGCCCTTAGCGTCGCGTCCGGCCTCCTGCACCTCGTAGGCCTTGGCGCGGTAGACGCGGCCCGTGTTGGTGAAGAACAACAGCCAGTGGTGCGTCGTTGTGACGAAGAAGTGCTCGACAACGTCGTCTGCGCGCAGCTGAGCGCCCTTGACGCCCTTGCCGCCGCGGTGCTGGCTGCGGTAGTTGTCACTGCGCGTGCGCTTGATGTAGCCACCGCGCGTCACGGTGAGCACCATCTCTTCTTCTGGAATGAGGTCTTCGACGCTCATGTCGCCATCGAAGCCGAACATAATCTCGGTGCGGCGGTCGTCGCCGTACTTTGCGATGAGGTCGGTGAGCTCGGTGCTGACAATGTCGCGCTGGCGCTGGGGGCTCGCGATGATCGCCTTGAAGTCGACGATCTCAGCCTCGATGGCGTCGTGCTCATCGATGATCTTCTGACGCTCGAGCGCCGCAAGGCGGCGAAGCTGCATATCGAGGATGGCGCGTGCCTGAAGCTCGTCAATGACGAGCAGCTCGATGAGGCCGTCACGGGCGTCTTCGGTGGTCTGCGAGCGGCGGATGAGGGCAATGACCTCGTCGAGCGCGTCGAGGGCCTTGAGGTAACCGCGCAGAATGTGGGCGCGCTCTTCTGCCTTGCGCAGTCGGAACTGGGTGCGGCGAACGATCACCTCGATCTGGTGAGTCGCCCATGCCGTGATGAAGCCATCGATCGACAGCGTGCGAGGAATGCCATCGACGATCGCGAGCATGTTCGCGCCGAAGTTCTCCTGCAGCTGCGTGTGCTTGTAGAGGTTGTTGAGTACAACCTTTGCGACAGCGTCGCGCTTGAGCACGATGACGAGGCGCTGGCCGGTGCGGCCCGAGGTCTCGTCGCGGATGTCGGCGATGCCCGAGAGCTTGCCCTCTTTGACGAGGTCAGCGATCTTCAGCGCGAGGTTGTCGGGGTTCACCTGGTAGGGCAGCTCGGTGACTACGAGGCACGTGCGGCCCTGCAGTTCTTCGACATTGACAACCGCGCGCATGGTGATCGAGCCACGACCGGTGCGGTAGGCATCCTGGATGCCCTTCATTCCGAGGATCTGCGCACCAGTGGGGAAGTCTGGTCCCTTGACGCGCTGAATGAGTGCCTCGAGCAGTTCTTCCTGGCTCGCCTCCGGGTTGGCAAGGTGCCACAGGGCGCCCTCGCCGACCTCGCGCAGGTTGTGCGGGGGAATGTTTGTGGCCATACCGACGGCGATACCAACGGAACCGTTGACGAGCAGGTTCGGAAAGCGGCTTGGCAGAACCGTGGGCTCCTGCGTGCGGCCGTCGTAGTTGTCCTGGAAGTCGACTGTCTCTTCTTCGATGTCCCGAACCATCTCCATGGCGAGAGGGGCCATCTTGGTCTCGGTATAACGGTGGGCGGCAGCGCCGTCGTTTCCGGGGGAACCGAAGTTACCCTGCCCAAGAGCGAGCGGGTAGCGCAGGCTCCATGGCTGAACGAGTCGCACGAGCGCGTCGTAGACCGATGAGTCACCGTGCGGGTGGAACTGTCCCATCACGTCACCGATGACACGCGTGCACTTCGAGAAGCCCTTGTCGGGGCGGTAGCCACCGTCGTACATCGCGTAGATAACGCGACGGTGCACGGGCTTGAGACCGTCGCGCACCTCGGGAAGCGCGCGACCAACGATGACGCTCATCGCGTAGTCGAGGTACGAACGCTGCATTTCGAGCTGCAGGTCGACCTGGTCGATCTTGTCGTGACGAGTGTCTACAACGGCGTCTTCAAACTTTGGCGGCGTTGCAGCTGTCTCGGGTGTTTCGGGGGTTTCTTCGTCGGCCATGAGTGATCCCCTTAGATGTCCAGGAAGCGAACGTCTTTGGCGTTCCGCTGGATGAAGTTACGGCGCGACTCAACGTCTTCGCCCATGAGTGTCGAGAAGATCTCGTCGGCCGCGGCGGCGTCGTCGAGGGTCACCTGCAGAAGCGTGCGCGTTGCGGGGTCCATTGTGGTCTCCCACAGTTCCTTGTAATCCATCTCGCCGAGACCCTTGTAGCGCTGGATTCCGTTGTCTTTCGGCATCCGCTTTCCGGCAGCGAGTCCTGCCTCAACGAGCGCGTCACGCTCGCGGTCGCTGTAGACGTACTCGTGCTGAGCGTTGCTCCACTTGAGTCGGTAGAGCGGCGGCTGTGCGAGGTACACGTAACCAAGGTCGATAAGCGGTCGCATGTAGCGGAACAGCAGGGTGAGAAGCAGCGTTGTGATGTGCTGGCCATCGACGTCGGCGTCGGCCATCAAAATGATCTTGTGGTACCGAGCCTTTTGCGGGTCGAAGTCTTCTCCGACTCCCGCACCGAAGGCCGTGATCATCGACTGCACTTCGTTGTTACCGAGCGCGCGATCAAGGCGAGCCTTTTCTACGTTGAGGATCTTGCCTCGCAGCGGAAGAATCGCCTGGAACTCGGGGTTACGACCCTGAACTGCCGAGCCGCCTGCCGAGTCACCCTCGACCATAAAGATCTCAGAGAGCGACGGGTCTTTGCTCGAACAGTCGCGCAGCTTTCCGGGCATTCCGCCCGACTCGAGAAGACCCTTGCGACGGGTGCTCTCGCGAGCCTTACGCGCGGCAATGCGTGCCTGGGATGCCTGGATCGCCTTGCGAATAACGTCGCGGGCCTGCGTGGGGTTGCGATCAAACCAGTCACCGAGCTGCTGGCCGGCGACGCGCTGAACGAATGCCTTCGCTTCTGTATTGCCGAGCTTCGTCTTCGTCTGGCCTTCGAACTGCGGTTCGGCGAGCTTGACCGAGATCACGGCCGTGAGCCCCTCGCGCACGTCATCACCGGAAAGGTTTTCGTCTTTTTCCTTGATGATGTTCTTCTCGCGCGCATAGCGGTTGACGAGAGTAGTCAGTGCGGCGCGGAATCCCTCTTCGTGGGTTCCGCCCTCGTGGGTGTTGATCGTGTTCGCGTAGGTGTGAACGCTCTCGGTGTAGGCGTTTGTCCACTGCATGGCGACTTCGAGCGAAATCTTGCGATCGTTGTCTTCAGACTCGAACGCAATAACGTCGGGGTGGATGAGTTCGGCTTTTTTGGACTTGTTGAGGTACTCGACGTAGTCGACGAGACCGCGCTCGTACATGTAGCTCTCTGAGACTTCTTCTTCACCGCGCTCGTCGGTGATCGTGATGCGCAGTCCCTTGTTGAGGAACGCCATCTGCTGGAATCGCGCGCGAAGAGTTTCGTAGTCGAACTCGACGGTCTCGAAGGTTTCAGCGCTCGGCCAGAAGGTCTGCTGGGTTCCGGTCTCGGTTGTCGCCTCACCCTGCTCGAGCGGCGCGACGGGCACACCGTTATTGAAGCTCATGCGCCAGACGTGGCCCTGGCGACGTACCTCGGTCTCAACCTTGCTCGAAAGAGCGTTGACCACCGAGATGCCGACACCGTGAAGACCACCGGAAACCGAGTAGCCGCCGCCGCCGAACTTTCCACCGGCGTGCAGGATCGTCATAACGACCTCGACCGTCGACTTGTTCTCCTGCTTGTTGAGGTCAACCGGGATACCGCGGCCGTTGTCTCGCGTACGCACCGATCCGTCTTTACGGATCCAGACGTCGATCGTGTCGCAGTAGCCGGCGAGGGCCTCATCAACCGAGTTGTCTACAACTTCGTAGACGAGGTGATGAAGACCGCGCGGTCCGGTCGAGCCGATGTACATACCGGGGCGCTTACGCACAGCCTCAAGACCCTCGAGGATCTGAATCTGGTCGGCGCCGTAGTTGTCGTCCGATTCGCCCTGCTTGGCAGCGGCGATGTGCGGAAGTACTGCAGGTTCTTGTGGAGTTTGTGCGTCGTCCGGAACATTCTCAGTAGGGTTAATGGACATCTGAAATTGGGCTCCTGACGCGTTATTTCACTCTGCCATCCGGAGGTGTGGTCCCCTCTGGGACGCGTCCGACGGCCGGGTGACAGTCTAACAAAGTCCATGGCCTCACGGGGGGCTATACGCCGATCTGGCGAGATTTCTCCCCGGAGTGACCACATTTGGCCTGTTAGCCGTAAGTATCGCGCGGGCCACGCCCTGGAATTGATCTGGGGCCGCGTTTCCACGAAGGGGCGTTCGGTCCCTCGAAACGGATCGATTCGATCCCAGCATCCGGATAACGCGTCGAGATGTGCGTTGTGATCGTCGTGCGCATGAGGCGCAATTGCGTCGCCCACGCCGTCGAGTCGCACTGCACGGTGAGCAGCCCATCTTCGATCGAGATCGGTGTCGAATGCTCGGCGGTCTCGGCTCCCGCAATATCAGCCCAGGCGAGCAGCAGCTCAGATTGCGCGAGCGGTGACGTCCAGCCCATACGATTCGCGAGTCCGTCGATGACGTCACCGAGGCCCATGGCGTCTCGACCCTTGCCGAAGGGTACGGATGCGCCCTCTTCTCGCGTGTTTCTCTTGCGCGCGTCTCGCGACCGGGATCCAGCCTGCCCAAAAATCTTGCGGAATCGCGCGTAGACCGCTCGCGCCTCGTCGGTCTCGAAGTGTTGTTCGCCCTCGTGTGCGGAGTTATCGTTCACGACTCCTCCTCCACGACCCGGCCGGCCTTGATGCGAACAGTGTGCCCGGCGAGTTCTTCTGGCACGTCTTCGAGAACCGCGGCGGTAATGAGCACCTGCTCAAACCCGTGCACGGCGTTGGCGAGTCGCGCGCGTCTCGCCTGATCGAGCTCGGCGAACACATCGTCGAGAATCAGCACCGGGTCGCCGGTCGCCGACTCGCGTCGAAGTACCTCGGCGGCGGCAAGCTTCAGTGACAGCGCGAACGACCACGACTCACCGTGGCTTGCGTATCCCCTGGCCGGAAGCCCATTGAGCGTCAGCACAAGATCATCGCGATGCGGGCCCGCCAGGGTGAGTCCCCTGTCGAGTTCCGCGCGGCGAAGCCGCGCGAGCGAAATTTTGTAATTCTCGGTGGCATCGGCGGCGGTGATCCGGCCACCGCGAGTGGCGGCATCCTCAAAATCACCCGAATCGTCGGCATTATTCGACAAAATGCTCAGAAATGATGTGAGGGATGCCTCGTGCTCGGCGCCCGCGATCGCCGAGTAGGCGCGCGCGACCTCCGGCAGCAATTCGGCGATCAGGTTGCTGCGCGCTTCAATGATTTCAGAGCCGAAGCTGATGAGCCGTTCATCCCAGATCTCGAGGGTGCTGAGGGCGTTGTCACGCAGCCCGGAGGCACGCGCTGACTTGAGCAGGGTATTGCGCTGCTTGAGCACACGATCAAAGTCACTCATCACCGCACTCATGCGTGGGGCGCGCTGCACAAGCAGCTCATCCATAAAACGGCGACGGCCGGAGGGTTCGCCACGAACTATCGCGAGATCTTCCGGGGCGAACAGAACGCTCGAAAAGTAGCGCGGAAGCTCACGCGTCTTAATCGGCGAGCGATTAACCTGCGCGCGGTTTGCCCCCGTGCGATTGAGCTGCACCTCGGCAAGGATCTGCCGGTCGTCGTGCTCGAGCCGCGCCCGCACAATCGCCGAATCCTGGCCCTGGCGGATCATCGCATGATCGGTCGATACCCGATGCGACCCGAGAGTACTCAGATAACCCAGAGCCTCGACGAGATTGGTTTTTCCCTGCCCATTGCTGCCAACGAAGACGTTCGCGCCGCGCACCATCGCCACTTCGACGGACTCGTAATTACGAAAGTCCGTGAGTGCGAGGTGCGCGACATACACGAAACTCGCCTAGCTCTTGCGGACGGCGTGCCCACCAAACTGCTTGCGCAGAGCAGCAACAGCCTTCATCGAGGGCGAGTCATCCTGGCGCGAAACAAAACGCGCGAAGATCGACGCGCTGATCGTGGGAACGGGAACGGCATTGTTGAGTGCCTCTTCGACAGTCCAACGGCCCTCGCCGGAATCTTCAACGTATCCCTCGATGTCTTCGAACTTGGGGTCTTCCTTGAGTGCCTTGACGAGCAACTCGAGCAGCCAGGAACGCACAACGGTGCCGCGCTGCCAGGCCTCGAAGGTTCCCGTGACATCTTTGATGATGTCTTTGCGCGTGTTGAGAAGTTCATAACCCTCGGCCCACGCCTGCATAAGTGCGTACTCGATGCCGTTGTGCACCATTTTTGCGTAGTGACCGGCGCCGATTTCGCCAGCGTGAACGAATCCTTCGGCACGGGGACCCTCGGGGCGCAGTGCATCAAAGACCGGAAGTGCGCGCTCGACATCAGCAGCGTCGCCACCGACCATCAGGCCGTAGCCGTTCTCGAGACCCCAGATTCCACCGGACACGCCTGCATCAACGTACTTGACGCCCTTTTCGGCGAGAAGAGCCGAGTGCTTGAAATCTTCGGTGAAGCGTGAGTTTCCGCCCTCGATGACGAGGTCGCCTTCTTCGAGAACCTCGGCGAGATCGGTGATAACACCTGTGGTGATCTCACCGGAGGGAACCATGACCCAGACGATGCGAGGCGCGGGCAGTGCGGCGGCGAGATCGGCGAGGCTCGCGACATCCGATACGTCGGGGTTTGGGTCGAACCCCGTGACCTCGATTGCGTTCGCCCGAAGTCGGGCACGCATGTTGTTGCCCATCTTGCCGAGTCCGATGAGGCCGATGTGCATGGCTATTCCTTTGTTACTCGTTGTGTGAGGTGAAGCCGCGACCTAGCGAAGAAGCAGGTTGGGCTGCAGCAGGTACTTGTAGTTGTCGGCACCCGGCTGGTCCTTCGACGCCTGGCTTGTGATGAGCACAGGTCCGGGTTTGTTCGGGTTCTCGGTTTTTGTGAACGAGATGCGCACAAATTCCGAATGAACAGCGCCGAGTCCGTCGAGGAGAAATGCCGGCTTGAGTGAGACAACAGTGTCGGTACCGGTAAGGAATGCATCGATAGTTTCAGAGGCCTGGGCCTGCTCGGAGCCGATGGCCTCGAGAGTGAGCCCGTCGATCGAAAACGAGAAGCGCAGAGCGGCTTCACGCTCGAGGACGAGCGAGACGCGTCGAACTGCCTCAATGAGCTCGCCCGTGTTTATAACCGCGTAGTTATCAACAACTTCGGGGAACAAACGCTTTACGGGAGGGAAGTTTCCCTTGATGAGCAGCGACGTTACGGTCTTCTTATCAGCCTGGAACGCGATAAGTTCACGCTCGTCGGTGCTCGTGATTGCTACCGAGATGGAACCGGAGTGGCCGAAGGTCTTGCCGATTTCAGCGAGGGTCTTGGCGGGGATGAGCGCCGTGACGCCTTCTTTGCTCGACTCGCCACCGGTCCACTCGATCTCACGAACGGCAACTCGGTACCGGTCAGTAGCGATGAGCGAGAGGCTGTTCTCTGAAATCTCGAGCTGCACACCAGTAATCACGGGAGTAACGTCGTCGCGCGACGCGGCCACAGCGACCTGCGACACGGCTGCTGCAAAGAGCTCGGCAGGCAGAACACCCGACTGCTCAGAAATCTGCGGAAGTGTGGGGTACTCCTCGACGGGCATGCTGAGAAGAGTGAAGTTCGCTGTGCCACAGCTGACGCTGATGCGGCCCTCTTCGGTCGCAAAAGTGACGGGAGCATTGGGGAGCCGGCTGGCGATGTCTGCGAGGAGGCGCCCGGAGACGAGCACCTTGCCCGGCTCATCGATCTGGGCAGCAATCTCTGTCTGCGATGAAACTTCGTAGTCGAACGACGAAAGGGTAAGCCCCGCGTCAGTTGTCTCAATGAGAATTCCACTGAGGATCGGAAGCGTCGTGCGCTGGGGAAGCAGCTTCACGGCGAACGAGACTGCCTCGCTAAAGACGTCGCGATTGACCTGGAACTTCACGAGTTTCCCCTGTCGATGGTTGGGTGGGCCTGGCCGGTTAATACTGACACAGGCATGTCGGGCCTGAATCCTAAGGTTATCCCCGGAGATCTAAAAGAATGTTTAAGAGAACAACACTCTTAACCGCTGTGGGAACTGTGTATAACTCTGTGGATCCCAGTCGAGCGCTTGGAACTACACGCGTGTGACTTGTAGAGATCCTGTGGGGGAATTACACGTTAATGCCCACAGGCGAAAATCCTTGTCATTTCGGTTTCCACAGAAGTGACAATTTCGCTCACAGTGCGAGCGGCGAGTCGGCGTAGTTATCCACAGCCTGTGCACTTATGTGTGCAAACTCAGGTCTAGGCCTTGCCGAAGCGGTGGTTTTGTTTGATGCGGCTGGTCAGTTCGGTCACCTGGTTGTAAATGGAGCGGCGTTCTTTCATCAGCTCGGTGATCTTCTTGTTTGCGTACATAACCGTCGTGTGGTCACGGTTACCAAACAGCTGGCCAATTTTGGGCAACGAGAGGTTCGTCATTTCACGGCACAGGTACATGGCGATCTGACGTGCCGTCGCTACTGCTTGCGATCGTGAAGAGCCATAAAGGTCGTCAACCGATAGCTTGAAGTAGGCAGCGGTGTGATTGATGATGTCGACCGGCGCGATGACGTTGTCGTCGTCGAGCGTGATGAGGTCTTTTAACACCGTCTGCACGAGCGCGAGGTCGACGGGCTGACGGTTGAGGCTCGCGAAGGCTGTGACGCGAATAAGTGTGCCCTCTAGCTCACGAATGTTTGACGACACCTTCGACGCCATGTACTCGAGGATTTCGTTCTCGACCTGAAGTTTTTCACTCTGTGCTTTTTTACGAAGGATCGCGATGCGGGTTTCAAGGTCGGGAGCCTGTACATCGGTAATGAGGCCCCATTCGAACCTCGAGCGCATCCGGTCTTCGAACCCGATCAGCAGTTTGGGTGGCAGGTCGCTCGTGATGACCACCTGCTTGTTGTGATCGTGCAGCGTATTAAACGTGTGGAAGAAGGCTTCCTGGGTCGAGTCTTTTCCCTGTAAGAACTGAATGTCGTCGATGAGCAGAATGTCGATTTCGCGGTACCGCGACTGGAAAACACTCGCCCTGTTATTGGCAATCGAGTTGATGAAGTCGTTAGTGAACTCTTCGCTGCTCACATAGCGCACACGAATGCCCGGATAAAGGCTTTCGGCGTAGTGCCCGATCGCGTGAAGAAGGTGGGTCTTGCCGAGACCCGAGTCACCGTAGATAAAGAGGGGGTTATAGGCCTTGGCGGGTGCTTCGGCCACAGCGACGGCTGCCGCATGGGCAAACCGGTTTGATGCACCGATGACGAAATTATCGAAGTTGTATTTGGGATTGAGGCGCGAGTCAGCACGTCGAGTGGGCGGCGGGTTTGTGTTCTCGACCGACGCAGACATGATTGTCGGCTCGATGTAGGTGGCTTCGCTCAGTGTGTTCGGCTGCTCGAGAGTGTCGAGCTGGATGTCAGGATTGACGACGATCGCGAAGTTGGTGACTTCCTGGTCTTCACTGAGCCCGGCGATCGCGTTGAGGAGCGGAAGGCGGATGCGCTGCTCGAGCATTCCGCGCGTCAGCTCGTTGGGAACCTCGAGATAGAGGGTGCCGGCCATAATGCCGCGGGGCTCAACGAGCGAGATGAATCCGTGGAGCTGAGGGGTGATGCGTTCGTCCGAAGTAAGGCGAGCGAGCACAGATCGCCAAATTTCCGGCGTTGAATCTGCTGTGTCTGCCATGAGCCTTCCAGTTTTCATTGAACAGTTACTAACAGACTTATCCACTAGTACGACAACTGTGGGAAAAGTCGGGAAAGTCAGCTCCGCGCTGGCGAGAACGACTGGCCTTTACCTTAGTTCTTCACAGGCTGAACGTACCAACCCCCAGTTATCCAGATGTGGATAATGAGTTGTACACAGGCTGGAGTTTGACCGCAGCGGATTAACACCGTATTTTTAATCAGTTGACTTCAGCCTTCGGGCATCCCCTTCTTTTCCGGCCTACAAGCTGGGCCTTGGAGCTATTTACTATGAGCAAGAGAACTTTCCAGCCGAACAACCGCCGTCGCGCCAAGGTGCACGGCTTCCGTCTTCGTATGCGCACTCGCGCCGGCCGTGCCATCCTCGGTGCACGTCGTCGCAAGGGTCGCACCGAACTCTCCGCGTAACTCGTCTTCTTCGAGCGCGCATAGTGCCTGCCTGTTCAGCATCACCTCGTGATGCAGCTCGCAGGTTTCGCCGTGCTCGCTAAGGCCAACCGAGTGCTCAGTGGTGCGGACTTCCGTGCCACTGTTCGCTCCGGTCGACGACTGTCGACCCCTCATGCCGTCGTCTACTTTTCGCGCACGGGTGATTCGTCACCCACCCGGTTCGGGTTTATCGTCGCGAAGAGTGTCGGCGGTTCTGTCGTTCGCAACAGAATTCGACGACGTCTTCGCTCCATAGGTAGTGAACTTCTCGTTGAGACAGCGACCGGCGCCGACATTGTGGTGCGGCCATTGCCAGGCTCCGCTGAGCTTGACTGGACTACCCTCCACACTGAGATCTCCGATGCCGTTCACAGGAGCGTGACCCGACGATGAAGCCCGTGCTTTCGTTTGTGTTGCTCGCGCCCCGCAATCTCTGCGTCATCATCCTTCGCGCTTATCGCGCAGTTATCTCCCCCCTGTACGGCGATGTCTGCCGCTACTACCCCTCATGCTCGGCGTACACGCTCGAAGCTATCCAGCAGTACGGTGTCGTACGCGGATCGTGGATGGGAACGAAGCGCATAGCTCGTTGTCACCCCTGGGCGGCCGGCGGAGTCGACGATGTTCCCGAGCGTGCGCCTCACCGGCACACGACCACTCGGTTTGGTTTTGTTACAGCAAGTGGCCACGGAAAGGGCTAACCCCGCATGGACTTATTCGCATTCTTCGGCACGCTGCTGACTCCCATCAAATGGGTAGTTGAAGCGATCCTTGTTTTCTTCCATTGGGCACTGTCGTCCATTGGCCTCGACCCCGATGATGGGCTCACCTGGGTTCTGTCGATCGTCGGTCTCGTACTCGTTATCCGTGCCGCGCTCATTCCCATCTTTGTTCGCCAGATTCGCAGCCAGCGCCGCATGATGGAAGTTGCCCCGCAGCTCAAGAAGATCCAGGACAAGTACAAGGGCAAGAAAGATCAGTTCTCTCGCGAAGCTATGTCGCGCGAGACGATGGAGATGTACAAGAAGACGGGCACCAACCCGCTCGCGTCGTGCCTCCCTCTACTTATTCAGATGCCGATCTTCTTCAGCCTCTTCTCGGTGCTGCAGGACGCGCAGCACGAGAAGGTGGGCGTTGGTCTGCTCAATCTCGACCTTTCCCGCTCGTTCGGTGAGTCGGTTCTCTTCGGTGTCGCTCCCCTCAAGCTCGCTATCTCGACGGCAGATGGCAACTTCTGGGTAATCCTGATCGCCGCAATCATGGTCGTTCTTATGACCGGTTCGCAGTTCATCACCCAGCTGCAGATTATGTCGAAGAACCAGTCGAAGGAGATGAAGGAGAGCCCGATGTACAAGCAGCAGCGTGTGCTGCTGTACCTGCTCCCCCTCGTCTTCGCCTTCTCCGGTTTCGCCTTCCCGCTTGGCGTTATGTTCTACTGGCTCACCTCGAACTTCTGGACAATGGGTCAGCAGTTCCTCGTGATCCGCAACATGCCGACTCCCGGCAGTGAAGCGGCTCTCGCTCGCGAGGCCCGCTTGGCACGAAAGCGTCAGCGCAAGGGACTCCCTTCTATCGAAGAAGAGAAGCCCGTCGTAGAAGAACCCAAGAAAGTGCAGCGCACCCAGCCGGTTGGTAAGAACCGTGCAAAGAAGCAGAGCGGAAACAAGAAGTGAGTGACGTGACTGAGATCGAAACCCCCGTCGTTGAGACGGAAGAAGCCACAACGACTGAGGCGCCCACCGTGACGCAGCTCGAAGAAGAAGGCGAGATTGCTGCCGACTACATCGAGGAACTTCTCGACATCACCGATCTTGATGGCGACATCGAGATTGACACTCGTGGTGGCCGCGCTTATGTGTCGGTGAACTCGAGCGAAGACACGAACCTTCGCTTGCTCTCGAAGCCCGACACCGTCAACGCTCTTCAGGAGCTCACGCGCATTGCTGTGCAGACGAAGACTGGTGGCTTCTCCCGTCTTATCCTCGATGTTGGTGGATCGCGTGAGGCTCGTGTTGCCGAGCTCACGATTCTCGTGGACAAGGCAGTCGAGCGCATCGAGGCCGGTGCGGAGTCTGCGGCACTCCCCCCGATGTCGTCCTACGAGCGCAAGCTTGTCCATGACGTTGTGAGCGAGCGTGGCTTTGTCTCGGAGTCCGAGGGCGAAGGCCGCGACCGTCACACAGTAATCACCCGCGCATAGTTTCACGTGAAACATTGACCGATATAACAGTTGAGCCCGAGCCCTCGGCGGCAGCCATTCTCTTTGGCGACCGCATCGAGGTTGCCCGCAAGTTTACCGACGACCTCGCCCGCAAGGGCGAGGAGCTCGGGCTCATCGGTCCCCTCGAAGTACCGCGACTCTGGTCGCGCCACATTCTTAACAGCGCACTTGTCGCCCCCCTGCTCAAGCCGGGACGCGTAGGAGACATCGGCAGTGGCGCCGGTCTCCCTGGCCTTGTGCTCGCTGTAGCTCGCCCCGACGTACACATGGTTCTCATTGAGCCGATGGAACGCCGCGTCGACTGGCTCACGAGCGAAGCCGCTGACCTGGGCCTCGACAATGTAACTGTCATTCGAGCCCGTGCGGAGGAGACGCGACTTGATGCGCCGCTCGACCAGGTCACGGCCCGTGCGGTGAGCTCCCTCAGCAAGCTCATCCCCATCACCACTCCCCTCGTCAAGTACGGGGGTGAGTTGCTGTTTATGAAGGGCTCCCGGGTTGGCGAAGAGATGGATGCTGCAGCCAAGGTGATTCGCAAGGCTCATCTCATAAACGTGGAGATACTCACCCTCGGTGAGGGGATAGTTCCCGAGGTCACCCGAGTCTTTCGGGCTACAGTTGATTGATCGTTTGCCCCGCTCCTTGTGAGCGTGAGAGCATCCAGCGAAGCAGTCTTTGACTCTCGCTGACCACAGGTTTTCCAGCTGCCGCTGGGCCACAATGACAGAGAAGGTTTCACGTGAAACATCACGACAGTGACATCACCGAAAACGAGATCACTGCGGACAACGTCGCTGCCAACACTGACTTCGACAGCGACGGACACCCTTCTGCCGAGACTGGTGTTGCTGACGCTGGGGCCGACGAGCACGAAGTTACTGTCGTTGGCTCTGGCCCGGAACAGTCCGGTGTGAACAACGCCAGCCATGGTGACTCGAGCGAAAGCGATAACCGCGTCGCTGGGCACGGTGAATCCGGAGACGGTGAAGCCGAACACCGTGAATCCGAACACAGCGAAACTGAGCACCGTGAAGCCGTGCAGGCTGAAGCCGAGCAGAGCGGCACGGGGCAGAGCGAAGTCGAGGGCGGCGATTCTGAGATAATTGCCCCTGAGTACGCCGACCCTGAGTACGGCGACGCTGAGTACGGCGACGCTGGCAACGCCGTTACTGAGATCGGCACCTCCGAGCAGGGCTCCCCTGAGCAGGGCGCCCCTGAACACAGTGCGTCCGAGCAGAGTGGCACCGAGCACGGCTCCGACCCTTTGACGTCTGGTGCTGACGCCCCGGTTGAAACCCCAGCGGACGCGACAGTCGACTCCCCCGCTGCGCCTTCGGCCCAGCCTTCCACCGAGCACCCTTCCACTGAGCAGCCTGCAGTGTCGGCATCCGAAGCAGAGCGTGAACACGAACCCGAGGCAGCTCACACCGAGCCGGCCGCTGCAGCTCCCCTCGGCAGCACCTTCGATGATTCAACTCCGCTCGCCCGCGAGCTCGCCGAGATCACCCGCCGTCGCGTAGCCATCGAGGCGGCGGCCCTGCCCCTGCCCGAGAAGCCGCGAATCTTTACGATCGCCAACCAGAAGGGCGGCGTCGGCAAGACGACAACGACCGTCAACCTCGCTGCAGCCCTCGCGCGTGCCGGGGCGAACGTTCTCGTAATCGACCTCGACCCCCAGGGCAACGCATCGACCGCTCTCGGCGTCGAACACCGCGCAGACACGATCAGCGTGTACGACGTGATAATCAACGACGAGCCCATGTCGCAGGTAGTGCAGAAGAGCCCCGAGTTCGATGGTCTGTATTGCGTTCCTGCGACAATCCACCTCGCCGGTGCCGAGATCGAGCTCGTGTCGCTCGTTGCGCGCGAGCAGCGTCTTCACACCGCCCTCGACCGGTTCCTCGGTGAAGCCGCCGAAGAGTTCCACTACGTCTTTATTGACTGCCCGCCGTCGCTCGGCCTGCTGACAATCAACGCGTTTGTTGCAGCTCGCGAGGTGCTCATTCCGATTCAGTGCGAGTACTACGCACTCGAGGGCCTCAGCCAGTTGCTCAGTAACATCAAGCTCATCGAAAAGCACCTCAACCCGAAGCTTTCGGTGTCGACGATTCTTCTCACCATGTACGACTCGCGCACAAACCTCGCGAACCAGGTCGCCGACGAGGTTCGCGAGCACTTTCCCAAGGAAGTTCTCAACACCCTCATCCCTCGCTCCGTGCGCATCTCCGAGGCGCCGAGTTACGGGCAGTCGGTCATTTCGTACGATCCGAGCTCGTCGGGCTCACTCTCGTACCTTGAAGCAGCATCCGAAATTGCACACCGAGGGGCACCTTCCTAATGGCCACACCCAAGCGCACCGGCCTCGGCCGCGGCATCGGCGCTCTTATCCCGACAGCCAATGAGAGCGAACGCCCGGTAGACGTCTTCTTTCCGAACTCGAACGATGCTGCGGCAGAAGAGAGCCAGCTGCTCGCTGTTCCCGGCGCTCGACTGGCGAACCTCTCCCCCGCCGACATCGTTCCCAACGCTTCGCAGCCCCGCACCGAGTTTCGTGAAGAGGAGCTTGCCGAGCTTGTCGTCTCAATTCGTGAGATCGGCGTGCTTCAGCCCATCGTTGTGCGTCCGCTCGCCAACGCAACGCCTGATGGACCGCAGTACGAGCTCATTATGGGTGAGCGCCGACTTCGCGCAACGAAGCAGCTCGGCCTCGCGACGATTCCCGCGGTCATCAAGAACACAGCCGATGAAGACATGCTGCGCGACGCTCTTCTCGAGAACCTTCACCGCGCTAACCTCAACCCGCTCGAAGAGGCGTCGGCCTACCAGCAGCTTCTCGCCGACTTCGGAATCACACAAGATGAGCTCGCGACTCGAATTGGTCGCTCGCGCCCGCAGATCACCAACACCATTCGCCTCCTCCGTCTACCAGCACCGATCCAGCAGCGAGTCGCTGCCGGTGTGTTGAGTGCCGGTCACGCGCGCGCAATTCTGTCGGTGGGCGAAGAGTCGGCAATGGAGACTCTCGCCGCGAAGATCGTTAATGAAGATCTTTCGGTGCGCGCAGCCGAGGCCGCCGCCGGACAGGCGAGCCCGAAGAAGCCGACGAAGGCAAAGGCGAGTGCCGGTGGACGCCAGGGGCAACTCGACGAGATCGCCGAGCGCCTCGGCGATCGCCTCAACACTCGCGTCAAGGTGAGCCTCGGAGCGAGCAAGGGAACGATCGTCATCGACTTTGCGACGGTCGGAGACCTCAATCGCATCCTCGGTGAGCTCGGGGAGCCGGGCTTCAGCTAGTCAGGACGCCTCAAGACGCCATCTGACGAAAAAGCGCCCGCTCGGCCCGATAGCGCCGCGCTTAGGATGGCTCCTGTAGAGTTGGCGATATAAAATGCTGGTCAGCGCCTAGTTATTTTCACTCATTGCGGCCTCCGCAAGCGCCGAATAGACCCAACCGACGTCGTGGCCCGCAGCTTCGAGCGCGAGCGGAAAAAGTGACGTCTCGGTGAGTCCAGGCATAACGCTCGCCTCGAGAAACCAGGGTGTGCCGGCGCCGTCGACGATGATGTCGACGCGCGAGATGTGCCGCAGACCAAGTGCGGTGTGCGCGGCGATTGCAACCTCGGCGGCACGAGCCGCGACATCGTCGGCCAGCCGAGCCGGAGCGTAGAAACGAGTTTCGCCCGCCGTGTAGTGCGCCTCAAAACTGTAGACCCCCGAGATGGGTTCGATCTCGATCGCAGGCAGTGCCACGGGGCCGTCACCGGTGTCGATGATGCTCACGGCTATCTCGGTGCCGACAATTTTCTCTTCAATGAGGGCGACGTCGTAGTAGGTGTAGGCGTTGACCATCGCGCGCGGCAGCTGGTCGAGGTCGTCGACGATCGAAACACCCTGAGCCGAACCACCCTGAGCCGGCTTCACAACGACCGGGCCGGTGAGCTCCGCGGTAATCACGTCGAGCACGGCCGAAGCACCGAGCTCGCGGAACGTGTCGCGCGGCAGGGTAATCGAGCGCGGCGTCGAGACTCCGGCGCGGGCCACAAGCACCTTGGCGGTCGGCTTGTCCCACGCGAGGCGGGTGGCGTCTGCTGTAGATCCAACGAACGGGATTCCGAGGTAGTCGAGAAGACCGCGCAGGGCGCCGTCTTCCCCGCTCGCTCCGTGAAGAGCGGGCCAGATGACGTCGGGCGATGTTTCACGTAAAACATCGAGCAGCGTCGCATCCGGATCTCTGGTAATTACGGAGAGTCCGTGCTGCGAGAGGCTCTCCGAGACGCGTCGACCCGATCGCAGGGAGACGTCACGTTCGTGAGAGAGCCCGCCGGCCAGGACGACGATGGAGCGGGGTGTCGTGTCGTTCATGGAGTTCCCTAATTGATGTTCGGGGGCGGGCTGGTGTACTTGAGGTCCTGGCGAATCACGTCGAGTGAGCCGGTGCCCGCGAAGGTGTCGAGAAGCTCGAGCTCGCCGTTGATCACCTTTGTCAGGCGACGCACGCCCTCGCGAATAAAGTCGGGCGTCGGGTAGCAGAACGAGAGCCGCACCTTGTTGCGGCCGCTCCCATCAGCATAAAATGCGGTACCCGGCGTGTAAGCGACAAGCTCGGTGACTGCTCGAGGCAGCATCGCCTTGCTATCGAGTCGGTCGGGCAGGGTGAGCCAGACGTAGAAGCCGCCGTTGGGAACCGTCCACGAAAGGTCAGGCAGGTAGTCGTCGAGCGCCTGCAGCATTGCATCGCGTCGATCTCGATAGACCCCGCGGAAGGTGTCGATCTGGCCCTTCCAGTCGGTTGTCGCGAGATAGTCGGAGATGACGAGCTGGCTGAATGACGACGGCGACAGAACCGCCGCCTCGTTGGCGAGGATGAGCTTCTCGCGAATCGCGTGCGGTGCGAGAGCCCAGCCCACACGGAAGCCAGGCGCGAGGGTCTTAGAGAAAGTGCCGAGGTACACAACACCGTCTTCGTCGACAGACCGCAGGGCGTGGGGTGGCGGCGTGTCGAAGTAGAGCAGGCCGTAGGGGTTGTCTTCGAGCACAAGAATGCCATTTGACCTGCATATTTCAAGAATCTCCAGTCGGCGTTCCCACGACAGCGTTACGCCGGCCGGGTTCGAGAACGTCGGGATTGTGTAGAGAAACTTGATGCGCTTGCCGTCGGCCTTGAGCGCGGCGATCTTCTGCCGAAGCGCCTCGGGGATGAGCCCGTGCTCGTCCATGTCGGCGTGCTCGATCTGCGCCTGGAACGAGCGGAACACGACCATTGCTGTGACATAGCTTGGCCCCTCGGCGATAACAACGTCGCCGGGGTTGATAAAGAGCTTGGTAATGAGCTCGAGCGCGTGCTGTGACCCGGTGGTGACAACGACGTCGTCGGCACTCCCCCGGATTCCCTCGAGCGCCATAACCTCAAGAATTTGCTCGCGAAGGCGCGGGTCACCCTGGCCCGAGCCGTACTGCAGGGCGACAGACCCACGCTCACGCATCACGCGGTCGAGGGTGTCATTCACGCGCTCTTGCGGCAGGGCCGACACAAAGGGCATTCCGCCGGCGAGGGAGACGACCTCGGGGCGCGAGGCGACGGCGAAGAGGGCTCGAACCTCGGAGGCGCTGAGGTTCGCCGTGCGGTCTGCGTAGTGGTCGTACCACGGGTCGAGGTTGTTGCCCTGTGCGGTCATGAGTCGTCCAAGTTCGTTCGAAGTTTCAAGAATAGAGGCTGATTACACGAAGAAGCCCCGCTCGACATGCGAGCGGGGCTTCCGGAAACTAGAGCGGACCCCGCCGTTAGGCGAGGAACTCGGCGAGATCAGCTTCGATAGCCGGCTTCGGCTTTGCGCCGATGATGGTCTTGACGACCTCGCCGCCCTTGAAGACCTTCATCGCGGGGATGGAGGTGATCTGGTACTTCATGGCGATCTGGGGGTTGTCGTCAACGTTGAGCTTGACGATCTTGATCTTGTCGGAGTGCTCGGTAGCGATCGCGTCGAGAATCGGCGACACGGCACGACACGGGCCACACCACTCGGCCCAGAAGTCGACCATAATCGTGTCTTCCGAGTTGAGAACCTCGTCGGTGAAGGTGGCGTCAGTGACGTCGTGAGCTGCTGACATGTTGTGTCCTTTGCTTATTTGTAGAAGTGAAAACTAAACGGTTGCGGGTTCTGGCTCGGCGACCTGAACGGCCGACGCGACGAGCTCCTTGGGAAGTGACGCGAGGTAGTGCTCGGCGTCGAGAGCCGCGACGGTTCCCGAGCCGGCTGCGGTAACGGCCTGGCGGTAGGTCGGGTCGATGACGTCGCCTGCCGCGAAAACACCCGTGAGGTTGGTGCGCGAGCTGCGGCCATCCACTGCGATCGTGCCCTCGGCCGTGAGGTCGAGCTGCCCGTGAACGAGATGCGTGCGCGGGTCGGCGCCGATTGCGATGAACAGGCCACTAACGTCGAGCGTCGTCTCCGCGCCATCCACCGTGTTGATGAGGCCAATTCCCGTGACCAGCTGGTCGCCGTAGATGTGGGCGACTTCTTGGTTCCAGAGAACCTCGATCTTCGGGTCGTTGAAGGCGCGCTCCTGCATAACCTTCGATGCCCTAAAGGAATCTTTGCGGTGAATCAGGTAGACCTTGTCGGCGAACTTGGTGAGGAACGTCGCCTCTTCCATTGCAGAGTCGCCACCGCCGACGACGGCGATCGTCTTCTGGCGGAAGAAGAAGCCATCACACGTTGCACACCACGAAACGCCCTGGCCGCTCATGCGCTCTTCGTCTTCGAGGCCGAGCTTGCGGTAGGCAGAGCCGGTCGCGAAGATCACAGCGAGAGCCTCGTGCACGTCTCCGTTGCCGAGCGTAACGCGCTTGATCTCGCCCTCGAGTTCGAGCTTCACCACGTCATCGAGAACAATCTCGGTTCCAAAGCGCTCGGCCTGCTGCTGCATGTTGGTCATGAGGTCGGGGCCCATGATTCCCTCGGGGAACCCGGGGTAGTTGTCGACCTCAGTGGTCTTCATAAGCTCGCCACCGGCCTCAACCGAGCTCGCAATGAGCAGGGGAGCCAGGTTGGCGCGGGCAGCGTAGATCGCAGCCGTGTAGCCGGCCGGGCCTGAGCCGATAATGATGATCTGGCGCACGTGGAACATCTCCTCGAAAGTGACTTACTAGCCGGTACAACACATCCTAGGTGGTTGCTATTCCGGCGCTGGGGGTTGTTCGGAGTCGCCAATACGACCGATTGGATGTCGCGGCTCCGGTTAGCGCGAACGCCGCAGTCGCGCGAGCACCGGTGTTGTCACTGACCGCAGCTCGGGGTTCTTGAGAAGTGCAAGCACCCCGAGGTAAACGAGCCCCATAACTCCGCCGATGATCGCCATGGAAAGCACGGCCGTGAGCTTGGATGCGACGGCGAACCCGCCCTCCGAGGTTCCGCCGAGAGCGAGAAGAAGAGCCACACCGGCCGCCGCGGCGGGCAACGCCGCGAGCAGGTAAACCCCGCAACTGCGCAGAACCCGGCGGGCGTCGATGCCGCCGAGCCGCCGGTTGAGGATGACTGCCGCGACGAGCATCTGCACTGTTCCGGCTATGGAGGTTACGAGCGCGATGCCAACACCGATCTGCTGCGTTGGCCAGGTCGAGACGGCGAGGGCGCCGATAACAAACAACGAGGACTGCAGCAGTGTGAAGAAGAACGGGGTGCGCGTGTCTTCGAGGGCGTAAAAGGTGCGCTGCAGAACGAACAGGGTGCTGAACTGCACAAGACCGAGCAGGTAGAAGATGAGCACCGGGGCCATCTGTGCGGTCTCGGCGAAGGTATTGGCGAACAGAGCGCTAAACGGGTACGCGAGAACGATGAGCCCGACAGCCGAGAACACGAGAACGAGGCCGATCGAGCGCAGAGACGACGAGAGGTCGCGCCGCACGGCATCGAGGTCACGGTCGCGTGCGTTTGCCGACATGCGGGTGAAGTACGCCGTGGCAATCGAGACGGCGGCGATCGAGTGCGGCAGCATAAAGATGAGCCACGCGTAGCGCAGGGTCGCGTACGACGCGCCCTCGCCCGAAGCCGTTGATGCGACCTGGTTCTGCACGATGCCGGCGAGCTGGGTGACGCAGATCATTGCGAAGGTCCAGGCCGCGGCCTTGCCCGCATTGCCGAGGCCAACGCCGCGCCAGCGGAAGTCGGGGCGAAAGCTCAGGCCCGCGCGCTTCCAGAAAAAGACAAGAAAAAGCGCCTGGGCGGCGACACCGAGTGTTGCGGTGCCGGCCACGAGCGCGATCATGCTCGAGTTCCAGACGCTCGCGGCGGCGGACGGGTCGTACGAGCCGTAGATGCCGATAAACGCGGCAAGCCCGCCGATCGCCACAACGTTGTTGATCACCGGCGCCCAGGTGAACGGGCCGAAGTAGCGGCGGGCGTTGAGTACCTCGCCGAGCAGGCTGTAGACGGCGTAGAAGAAGATCTGGGGAAGACACCAGTAGGCGAAAAGGTTGGCGAGTTGCACCTGCTCGGCGCTCAGTCCGCGGGTGCCCTGGTTCGAGTACAGCTGAACAAGCAGCGGGCCGGCGAGCGTCGCCACGATCGCAATGAGGAGAAAGACTGTAAGACCGAGGGTGACGAGTCGGTTGATGTATTGCTGGCCGCCGTCGGCGTGCTTCTCGGCGCGCACAATCTGCGGCACAAGAATTGCGCTGAGAAGGCCGCCGGCGATGATTGCGTAAATGTTGTTGGGCAGCTGGTTGGCGAGAGCAAAGGCGTCACCAACGCTCGCCTGGCCGAGCGCCGCTGCAAGTACGAGCGCGCTCGCGAAGCCGAGAAGCCGGGAGACGAGGGTGCCCGACGCGAGAAGAGCGCTCGCGCGACCGACCCCGCCCGAGCTCGCGATCGTTGTCACTCTGTGCCCGGTTCGGCAGTGGTGTGAGCGCTGGCGTTCGCGCTCTCAGCCGCAAGCTCGGCCTTGAGCTTGCGCCGACGACGAATGCTGCGCACGATTCCGAAGACAAACATCGCAAAGACCGCGATGCCCAGAATGGTGATCGTCGGTGTCTCCCAGCCGGCCTGCACATTGACCGTTACCCATTTCTTGGTGCCGATGGGAACATCAGCGCCCGAGTGCATCGAGATGCCGATTGCCACCTCGCCGTTCGAGCGTGAGACGGCGGGGATCTGCGCCCTGCGCTGTGACTGGGGCTCGACGACAACCTCGAAGTTCTGGTCTTCGACCGTGAGCACGGGGCTGAGTGGCTCGACTGCTATGTAGACGGTGACCGGCTGGTCGAGCTCGTTGTTCACATAGATCGGAATCGAGCCGCGGTCGCCAAAAATCAGATCGCTGCTGCGGGCAATGCTCACCGATGAGCGCAGCGTTATTGAATCGGTGAGATAGTTTCTGACCTCCGCACCCCAGCCACCGGGGTAGCGGTTCCACTGTGGCGCCATCGCGGCAATCAACCGGATGCGAAAATCGCCCGTGATGAGCTCGGGGTTCTCGGCAACCGTCGCAAACGCGGCATCCGATTTCTCGGCGTCAAGCATCGAACGCACAAGCCCAATCCGCACGTCGGTGTGTGGTGACTCGACGAGTGTCGCGTCACCGACCCTGGCGTCGGAGAGCTGCGAGAAGGGCACGGTGTTGGCGCTGGCGAGGTTATCGAGCGCGGTGAGAGTGGCGCGAAGGCGGGTCTCTGTGTCGAATCCGCCTCGATCAATGCCGAGAAGAATGGATGCTCCGCCCGACGTCGAGCGACCGGGAACCCGAGCGACAGCACTGGCAAGCTCGTCGAACGACTGCTGCCAGTCGGTCGACGTCTCCGCGTGAATCGTCGCGGCAAATAGAGCCGAGATGTCGTCGTCGGTGACGACGGTCGCGGTGGTGCCGACGGTCGAGGCGGCGACTCCGGTTGACGGGCGTTTGACGTTGCCAGAGTTGAGAATCGTTGTGTCGTAACTCGCGCCGAGGATCGCGAGATCGTCGGAGGTCACCGTGTTGACCTGCGGCCAGACAACGGTGCCGAGCGAGTAGTTCCAGTCGAGAAGGTTTTCGCTCGTCGGAAGGGCGGGAGTCTCGCCGGGGCCCGCGGGGGTCTGCTCTGGGTCGGGCGTTTCAACGACCTCGGTGCCGAACAGCGCCGGGTCAATCGCGAAGTCGAACGAGGTGGGTGCGATCACCTCGGTGCTGCCCGCCTGCAGACCCGCCGTGACGTCAGAATCCGCATAGCTCAGGGCAAAAGTCTCGTTGTCGAGAGTGCCGAGTCGATCAAGCCACGCGGTCGCGCTCTCTGGCGCACTTGTACCGAGCAGGCGGATCGACGCGATGATCATCGGGTCGATGCCGATCGCGACGTCGGTGTTCGCAACGGAGTCGAGTTCACGGGTCAGCAGCCCGGTTGGGCTCGTGTACTCGGCAAGCGCCGGTGCGTCGATGAACCCGTCGCGACCGCCCTGAACACTCAGCGGAATGACAACACCAACACTCACGGGGGTGGATGTCGCGGCCGACGCGTTCGCGGGTACGGAGAGGGTCGCGCCGACGAGCCCGATAACAGCGGCCAGCACAACGCGGCTCGGTGTCGAGAACACCGGCAACCCAGTGATTCGCTCGGCCGCCATGCAGGAGAGTCTATTCTCTTGGCTATGGAGAACGTCGCTTCGGCAATTCAGCGACTCGAGGCCCTCGCGGCTTCACCGAACATCGACAGGGTCTCACGGGCCTTTGCTGCGGCGGGGCACGAACTCGCTCTCGTTGGCGGCCCCGTGCGCGACGCGTTCCTCGGGCGTGAGGTGAGCGACCTCGACTTCACAACTGATGCGACGCCCGACCAGATACTCGCAATAGTCAGGCCGCTTGCCGACGCGCACTGGGACATCGGGCGGGCCTTCGGCACCATCGGGGCACGCTTTGGCGACGACACCTTCGAGATCACCACCTATCGAACCGACGCCTACGACGGTGAGACGCGCAAGCCGATCGTCGAATTTGGCGACACCCTCGAGGGCGATCTCATTCGGCGCGACTTCACCGTCAACGCGATGGCTCTTCGCCTGCCCGAGTGTGTTCTTGTTGACCCGAGCGGCGGCATGGACGACCTGATCGCGCAGCGCCTGACGACGCCCGGAGCGCCCGAGACATCGTTTGGCGACGACCCGCTGCGTATGCTCCGCGCCGCACGATTTACGTCGCAGCTCGGATTTACGATCGACGCTCCCACAGCCCTGGCCATGACCGAGCTTGCCGATCGACTGCCCATCGTGAGTGTCGAACGCATCGCCGACGAGATTTCGAAGCTGCTTCTCACCAACGACCCGGTTCCCGGCCTTCGTGTGCTCGTTGACTCCGGGCTCGCCGAGCTTGTGCTTCCCGAGATTCCCGCCCTGCGCCTCGAGGTCGACGAGCATGCTCACCACAAAGACGTCTACGAGCACAGCCTCACCGTGCTGCGCCAGGCGATTGATCTCGAGAAGTCGCGGGGGCACTCCCCCGACCTCATCCTGCGACTTGCCGCGCTGATGCACGACATCGGAAAGCCAGCCACCCGCCGCATCGAGGGCGCTGGCGTTGTGAGTTTTCACCACCACGACGTGGTCGGCGCGAAGCTCGCGTCTAAGCGCCTGCGCCAGCTGCGCTTCGACAAAGAGACGATTGTCTCGGTCTCGCGACTGATCGAGCTGCACCTGCGGTTCTTTGGCTACACGGATGGCGCGTGGAGCGACTCTGCGGTTCGCCGCTACGTGCGCGACGCGGGACCGTTGCTCGAGCGCCTGCACATTCTCACGCGCGCCGACGTGACAACGCGTAACACTCGCAAGGCCGATCGCCTGAGCTTCGCCTACGACGACCTCGAGACGCGCATCGCCGAGATAGCAGAGGCCGAGGGTATCGCGGCGGTGCGGCCCGACCTCGACGGCGAACGGATCATGCAGATCCTGTCGCTGCCACCGGGGCGCGAAGTCGGAGAGGCCTACCGTTTTCTGCTCGAGCTGCGTCTCGACGAGGGACCACTCGGCGAAGAAGAGGCAGAAGTTCGACTGCGGGCGTGGTGGGCTGCGCGCTCGTAGACCGGCCCCGCGACATCCATCGCCCTCGTTTGCGCTGTGAAGCTTGAGACTTCGGCTCGATCACGACTACACTAGGCAGGTTGCCCCGGCCTCAATTGGCTATGGGCGACACGTCAACACCCTCCTGTCACAGATCGTCTGTGGCCGTTCTAGTCCGAAGGAGGTGGGTTAGTGACGCATCAGTACGAACTCATGGTGATCCTGGATCCCGAGATCGACGAGCGAACCGTGGCTCCGAGCCTCGATAAGTTCCTCAATGTCATTCGCAACGATGGTGGAACCATCGACAACGTGGATGTCTGGGGCCGTCGTCGTCTCGCTTATGAGATCAACAAGAAGACCGAAGGCATTTACGCCGTCGTCAACTTCACAGCGACCCCTGCCGCAACCACCGAGCTTGACCGCCAGCTCTCGCTGAGCGAGGCAGTCATGCGTACGAAGGTTCTGCGCGCAGAAGAAGGATTCGCTCAGGTTGCCGCTGCGAAGAAGATCGCCGACGAGAAGGCCGCCCGCAAGGCAGCTGCACCGTCGAAGGTCGTCGTAGACGCCAAGCCCGCAGCAGCCGAGTCGGCAGCAGAGTAGATCATGGCAGGCGAAACCGTTATCACCGTGGTGGGAAACCTCACCAGTGACCCCGAACTGCGTTACACGCAGAACGGGCTGGCGGTTGCGAACTTCACGATCGCATCGACTCCTCGTAGCTTCGACCGCGCGTCGAACGACTGGAAAGACGGTGAGGCTCTGTTCCTGCGCGCAAGCGTATGGCGCGAGTTCGCCGAGCACGTCGCGGGATCCCTGACAAAGGGTTCGCGCGTCATCGCTACCGGTCGCCTGAAGCAGCGTTCCTACGAAACGAAGGAAGGCGAAAAGCGCACGAGCATCGAGCTTGAGGTCGACGAAATCGGCCCCTCGCTTCGCTATGCAACGGCCCAGGTCACCCGCGCCGCATCATCGTCTCGCGACGGTGGCGCTCCCCGCGGTAATGCACCTCAGGGTCAGGTCGCTGAAGAGCCGTGGGCGCCGAGCGCTCCGGCCGAGTCAGCGGGCGACGTGTGGAACACGCCTGGCAACTACTCCGACGAAACGCCTTTCTAGGCACTCAACTTTTGGCTTCTCGTAAGCCGACAAATCTCTGAAAGAAGAAACCCATGGCAGGAAAGAGCAGCGGCGACCGCCGCAAGCCCATCCGCAAGGGCAAGGACGGCAAGAACGCCGCTCCGGCCAAGTCGATTCGCGTAGGCGTCATCGACTACAAGGATGTTGCAACACTTCGTAAGTTCATCTCTGAGCGTGGAAAGATCCGTGCTCGTCGCATCACGGGTGTCTCCGTGCAGGAGCAGCGCCTCATCGCGCGTGCCGTCAAGAACGCACGCGAGATGGCACTTCTCCCCTACGCCGGTTCAGGCCGTTAAGGAGCCCCGATATGTCGAAACTCATCCTCACGCACGAGGTCACCGGCCTCGGTGCTCCCGGTGACGTCGTTGACGTCAAGAACGGTTTTGCTCGCAACTACCTCATCCCCCAGGGCTTTGCCGTGGCGTGGACTCGCGGTGGCGAAAAGCAGATCGAATCCATCAAGGCGGCCCGCGCAGCGCGCGAGCACGCAACGCTCGAGGAAGCACAGGACCTCAAGGCCAAGCTCCAGGCTGCAACCGTCTCGCTGACGGTCAAGGCTGGCGAGGGCGGACGCCTCTTCGGTTCGGTGAAGACTTCGGACATCGCTGACGCGGTGGCCGCAGCCGGCCTCGGCACCGTCGACAAGCGCAAGATCGAGATCACGGGAGCCATCAAGGCCACCGGTGCTCACGAGGCGACTGTTCGACTGCGCGACGACATCGTAGCGACGATCTCGCTGCAGGTTGTAGCAGCCAAGTAGTTCATAAAACGAGCGGTAGTGGCGGGCCTCAGGGCCTGCCGCTACCGCTTTTTTTGTTGCCGTGTCAAGCCCTTTGTGCACAGGGTTTCAACTTCGGTACACAAGTCTCAACGTGTACTAGAGAGATGTTTCTACACACGCAGTGTGAAAACTAAAAAAGCAGGTCAGGCGCTGATTGGCGGAGAAAGTCGGCAAGTTACTCACAGCTGATTGCACAGGTTGCCCACACGGGTCACGGCGTTTCGCCATAGTTGTACACATTGTTATCCACAGGGTGGCTTGCCGCGTGGTGTACGGCGTCCCTATCGTGGGGCAGCCGGTCGGATTCGGTGCGCAATATGCCGCTGATAAACGCGGCGCGCGTCCCGGTCAGAGCCGCTGTCGGCGGCACGAGGTAAGACTTAGGCGTACACAACGCAGCTCGGGAGGGAATCCGTGTCGATCGCACACCTTGGACTCGCAGGAGACCAGCGACAGCAGGGTGAGTCACGCAGCAACGGCGGCGACCGCGTTCCCCCGCACGACCTTCTCGCAGAGCAGAGCGCGATCGGCGGAATGCTTCTGAGCAAAGACGCAGTCGCCGACGTCGTCGAATCGGTGCGTGGAGTCGACTTCTACATTCCCAAGCACGAGGTCATTTTTGAGGCCGTGCTCAACCTGTACTCTCGCGGCGAACCGACCGATGTCATCGCCGTTACTGACGAACTGACCAAGACCGCGCTGCTGAGCCGCGCGGGCGGTGCGGACTACCTGCACTCGCTGACCGGGCTTGTGCCGACCGCCGCGAACGCCGGCTTCTACTCGTCGATCGTTGCCGAGAAAGCCGTTCTTCGCCGTCTCGTTGAAGCAGGCACCCGCATCGTGCAGATGGGTTACGCGAGCGAGGGCGAGGTTGTGGACCTCGTCAACAACGCTCAGGCCGAGATCTACGGCGTTACCGGTGGGGTTCAGACCGAAGACTACGTTCCCCTCACAACCGCTGTGACAGCTGCCATCGACGAGATCGAGGCAGCCCAGGGTCGTGACGGCTCGATGACCGGTGTGCCAACGGGCTTCACGGAACTCGACGAACTCACCAACGGGCTTCACCCGGGCCAGCTCATCATCATCGCGGCTCGACCCGCCATCGGTAAGTCGACACTCGGCCTCGACATTGCCCGTTCGGCGGCCATCCACCACGACATGCCGACTATCGTCTTCTCCCTCGAAATGGGTCGATCAGAAATCGCGATGCGTCTGCTCAGCGCCGAGGCATCCGTTGGCCTGCAGAGCATGCGTAAGGGAACCGTGCACAGCCAGGACTGGACGACGATCGCCCAGACCCGCGGCCGCATCAACGACGCACCGCTCTACATTGACGACTCGCCAAACATGACACTCGTCGAGATTCGTGCAAAATGCCGCCGGCTCAAGCAGCAGTTCGGCCTCAAGATGATCATCATCGACTACCTGCAGCTCATGACAAGCGGCAAGCGCGTCGAAAGCCGCCAGCAGGAGGTCAGCGAGTTCTCGCGAGCGCTCAAGCTTCTCGCTAAAGAACTCGAAGTTCCCGTCATCGCGATCTCGCAACTAAACCGTGGAGCAGAGCAGCGTGCCGACAAAAAGCCCGCACTGTCTGACCTTCGAGAGTCGGGCTCGATCGAGCAAGACGCCGACATGGTCATCCTGCTGCACCGCGAGAGCGCGTACGAGGCCGACACCCGCCAGGGCGAGGCCGACCTCATCGTCGCCAAGCACCGTAACGGACCGACGCGCACGGTGACCGTCGGATTCCACGGACACTTCTCGCGCTTCGTCGACCTGCCACCGGGAAGCTAGACCTCGCACGTCGCATAAACTGGTGGGCGTGAGCCAGGCAGAAAGAGGTAGCTCCCATGTCTGATTCGAAGACGGTTCCGTACTGGACTGTATTCGTGGCGCGAGCTCTCGTCGCCCTTGCGATCGCCGTCGCCATTACCTTCTCAGCCGATCACTCAGCACAATTCGGCCTTCTGACCTTTGGTCTCTTCGCGCTTCTGAGTGGTGCGGTAACGGTGGCGGGAGCGCTACTCGCCCTGCCCAAGGGAATCGAGCGCACACTGTTCGTCGCTCAGGGCATCTTCTCGGTGCTCGTCGGCGCGCTCGCGCTCGCAACGCAGTCGGCCGGGCTCGCCTTTTTCCTCTTCCTCGTGAGCGCATGGGGAGCCCTCACCGGGTTCCTCGAGATCTACCTCGGCCTGCGCAAGCGTTCACACAACTCCCACGGCAAGGATTGGGTTTTCGCGGGAGCGATCACCGCCATCCTCGCCATTGTTGCTTTGCTTGTTCCCGGTGACTTCAGCCAGGCGTATAGCGGGCCCGATAATGTCGAGCGATTTCTCACCGCATCGGTCATCGTCGTCGGCTCGCTCGGAGCCTACTGCGCGATACTCGGTGTGTACCTCGTGATCGCGGGACTCTCGCTCAAGTGGGCGAAGCAGGAAACCGCAGTTACATCCGCCGCAGGAAGCAGCAAATAGTTATGTCCGAGCCCACCCGCCGGGACCGCACCCGCCCCATCGAACTTCTCGCGATTTCTGCGGGCCTCGCGATATTCGTTGGGCTCATCTCGCTGATGTCGACCCGCGACCTTTTTCTCGCGTTTATCTTCACGGTCGTGGCATTTATCGTCGCACTCATCACCCTCGCGATGCTTGTGCTCGCCATTCGTCCGACGGGCGACGAGCAGCTCGACATTGCCGAGCAGGATCGCGACGGCCAGAACCGCAAGGGGCACTAGCCGCAGCCAGCACCCTTGCCGGCGAGCGGGGTGCTTCTTACGACGCTGTTCCTTCTAGGACGCCGAGTCGCCGGGCGTCAGGTAGTCAACGAGGTCGCTCGCGAGCCCGGCGTAACCCGCGGGCGTGAGAGTGCGGAGGCCAGCCTTTGCCTCGTCGCCGATGTCGAGACCGTCGATGAACTCGACGAGCTCGACCTGGCCGACACGGTGGCCGCGGGTCAGCTCTTTGAGCATCGCGTACGGGTCGGCGATCGACGAGCGGCCCGCGGTGATCTCCGCCCGGATAACTGTCTGAATCGCCTCGCCGAGGATCTCCCAGTTGCCGTCGAGGTCAGCCTCGAGAGCCGCCGTGTTGACCGAGAACTCGCCGAGCCCGCGGTGGATGTTGTCGAGGGCGAGCAGCGAGTGGCCAAGTGCGACGCCTACGTTGCGCTGCGTTGTCGAGTCGGTGAGGTCGCGCTGCAGACGACTCGTGACCAGGGTCTGCGCGAGCGAGTCGAGAAGGGCACTCGAGAGTTCGAGGTTGGCCTCAGCGTTCTCGAAGCGGATCGGGTTGATCTTGTGCGGCATCGTCGACGAACCCGTGGCCCCGGCCTGCGGAATCTGCGTGAGGTACCCCATCGAGATGTAGGTCCAGATGTCGGTACACAGGTTGTGAAGCACGCGGTTGAAGTGGCTCACACGGTTGTACAGCTCTGCCTGCCAGTCGTGAGACTCGATCTGGGTGGTGAGCGGGTTCCAGTCGAGACCGAGCGAGGTCACGAACTCGCGCGAGATCGCGGGCCAGTCCTGGCTCGCATCGGCAGCGACGTGTGCGGCAAAGGTTCCGGTGGCGCCGCTGAACTTTCCGAGGTACTCGGTCGACTCGATCTGGGTGAGGATGCGCTCGAGGCGGTAGACGAAGACCGCGAACTCCTTGCCAACGGTGGTCGGGGTCGCGGGCTGGCCGTGCGTGTGCGCGAGCATCGGCACCTCGCGGTGGTCATGGGCGAGCGTGCGAAGGCTCGCGACGACGGCGCGGGCACGCGGCATCCATTCTTCGCGAACCGCAGCGCCGATAGTCAGTGCGTACGAGAGGTTGTTGATGTCTTCGCTCGTGCAGGCGAAGTGCGTGAGTTCGGCGACGCCCGTGAGGCCCAGATCAGCGAGTCGGCTGCGCACGAGGTACTCAACAGCCTTGACGTCGTGACGCGTTGTGGCCTCGAGGGTCGCGAGTTCGTCGATCTCGTCCTGGCCGAAGTTTGCAACGAGCGCGCGCAGCGAGCGCGATTCTTCTGGCGTCAGGCGCGAGGATCCGAAGAGCTCATGGTCGGTCAGGTAGAGCAGCCACTCGACTTCGACGTGCACGCGGGCGCGGTTGAGGCCGGCTTCCGAGAGGTGCTCGCCGAGACCCGTGACGGCTGCGCGGTAGCGGCCGTCAAGCGGCGAGATGGGCTGTTCTGGCAACGGGCTCATGAGGAGGCTCCCTGGTTGATTCCGGGTTTGATCTGATTAAAAAGGGCGGATGTCGCGCTCTCGACCATGGCGAGAACGTGATCGAAGAATGCCGCATCCGAATAGTACGGGTCGGGAACATCGACGAGCATCGACTGGTCTTTGTCGAAGCTCAAGAGCAGATTGACCTTTGAACGGTCGCGGTCGTTGTTCGCCCAGGCCTTGAGGATGCGTTCGTGGCTTCTGTCGAAGGCGACGACGAGGTCGAGCGTCTCGAACCAGTCGGGGTCGAACTGCTTGGCCCGATGTGTGGAGCCGTCATAGCCTTTGGCGCTGAGTGCTTCGAGGGTGCGGTCGTCGGATCTCTCGCCGACGTGCCAGTCCCCCGTTCCGGCTGAGGTGACGGCTATCGCGTTGTCGAGCCCGGCTTTTGCGACGAGCGACGTAAAAACGGCTTCTGCCATGGGTGACCGGCAGATGTTGCCCGTGCACACGAAGCAAATCCGGAAGACGCCAGACGCGTAGTCGTTCCGGTCAAAGGCCATGACCTCATTCTCCCGCAGTTTCTGCTCCTCCACAGTCCGGCTTCGCGTTCGTGCACCACAGATACTCGAGATTCGGCCCGTGCCTCCGGATAACGGTCGACGATTGTGCAATGACTGATCCCACACTCGTTGGCCCGCTGCAGCTGCAGAGGATCGCGCTCGGGCAGGTCGCCGCGCGGGTGGACGCGCTGACCGCGCGCGTGCCAGCGCTCGGCAACAGCGGCGCCCAGTGGGCAGGACCAGCGCGAGACGCCTATAACGACAAACTTCGCGAGATAGCTCGGCTCGCCAACCGCGCTCACGACGCTGTGCTTACAGCGCGCGACTGTGTCGACCGAACGCTAGCGATTGTGGGCAACGATGTCCGGTGACTACTCCTCGACCGCCGATCTTGTGATCTCGGGAGGTGGGCGAACGGCGATAGCCAGCGATGAACTGTTTGCGCACGCCCAAGAGCTGGAGAAAGTGGGAATGGAGTCGCTCTCGTGTGCTCGGCAACTCGCGGGCGTCGATGGCATTCTCGACGGGGCACGGTTGCGTGCGGCGCAGGCTCCGCCGAGTGCGTTCGAAGCCGAGGCGGCAATAGCGGCGGCCACCGCAACCCTTGACGAGCTCGAGCGCGCGGCGGCCCTCGTCGCGCGGCTGCTGCGCATGAGCGCCGACGCGTACGGCGGCGCCGAGCGGTTCGCAGCGAACGCGATGCACGACCTTGCCGCGCGCCTGGGCTACTCGGTGGGCTTCTATCTGCCGATCATCGCCCTCGCGATCGCGCCTTCCGTGGCCGTCGCACTAGGCGGCGTTGTGCTTCTGGCGAGCCTGAGCCCCGGAGGCCTGCGGGGGTTCACCGGTGGCCTCGGCGAGTGGTTCAGGGTCAATACGCGCGCGCTCATCGACCCGATGAATGTCGCACTCATAAAACTCGGGGTGTCGAGCGCCGACGACTTCGGCGCCGGGATGCTTCACGTTCCGCCCGGTGTCGTCCACGCGCTGGGCGACGACGGTCTTGGCGTGCTCGGCACGGGCACAACTGCAGCGGCCGTCGCCCTCGTTGGGCAACAGGTCGGCATCTTCGCCGAAACGCCCGTGACCGCGACACGAGTGTCGCGCGCGACGGGCGCGGCTCCCCCGGCAACGCTCGTCGATCGCATCGACCGCCTGCCCGACACGGGCGAGAACACCTACGGCGAGCAAATCGTTATCGATCGCATCGAGGTCGCAGGCCAGCCCGACAGGTTCGAGGTGTACATAGCGGGCACTGCCGACTTCACCTCGGTCGGCCAGAGCGAAGCCTTCGATATGACGAGCAACGTCTTCGGTGTAGCCGACCTTCCGGCCGGATCGTATCGCGCGACCCAACTGGCGATGGAACAAGCGGGCATCACCCGCCACACGCCGGTGGTGTTCACCGGGCACTCGCAGGGCGGACTCATTGCGGCGACCCTCGCGGCGAGCGGCGACTACAACGTTCGTGGAGTCGTCGCTATTGGAGCTCCGACCGCGCACGTTGACGTGCCTGCGAGCATCCCCATGATCGCGATCGAGCACACCGACGATCTTGTGCCCGCCCTCAGCGGGATGCGCACCGACACCTCGACGATCGTCGTCGAGCGCCGAGCTTTTGCGCCGGGCGCCGACCTCGGCGACTCGCCCTTACCGCCACACGAAAAATCTGCCTACCGCGCGACGGCAGCCCTCGTTGATCGAGCGCATAACGACCAGGTGCGTGAGGCGATCCGGGCGATGTCGTACCGCGGCGACGCGACCGTCACAACAACGAGCTACCTCGCCGAGCGCGTTCCATGACGCGAGCCTTAGCGCTTGCGAGACTCGCGGCCCGACAGCGGGCGAGCGACGAGGCCGAGCACCCAGCTGAAGAAGCCGAGAACGATGGCCCCCCAAACACCCCACCAGAAGCCGTCGACGACGAGTCCAAAGCCGATGAGGCTCGAGATCCAGCCGACGAGCAGCAGCAGCAGCCCGTTGACAACAAGCGCGATGAGTCCGAGCGTCAGAATGTAGAGCGGAAAGGCGAGAACCCGAATTGTGTTGCCGATGACGCTGTTGACGATTCCGAAGATAAAGGCGACGAGCAGGAAGGTGAGAACCAGCTGCAGGGTCTCGCCCGGCTCGAACGGCACAACGTGAATCCCCGTGACGATGAGGGTCGTGATCCACAAGGCAACGGCATTAACGACAAGGCGCACTAGGAATCTCTGCATGCGACAACTATGCACCGGGGGCCACGGCGTCGCAATTATGCTGGGGACGTGAGTTCTTCCCGAGTGCAGTTGCGTCCAGAGATCGCGTCGATGATTCCCTACCGTCAGGGAAAGCCGGCTGCCGCTGACGCCTTCAAACTGTCGTCGAACGAGAACCCGTTCGAGCCCCTTGCGGCCGTGCGCGACGCCATCGCGGACTCAAACATCAACCGCTACCCGGATGGCGCGGCGACGGCGTTGCGCGAGCTTCTCGCAGCGCGCTACGGCGTGACTACCGACGAGGTGCAGGTGGGTGCCGGCTCGGTCGCCATCCTCGCTCAACTCATTACGGCCGCGGCGACAGTAGGCGACGAGGTCATCTACGCCTGGCGCAGCTTCGAGGCCTACCCGAGCCTCGTGATGGTTGCCGGCGCGACAAGCGTCCAAGTGCCCAACACCCCCGACCACCGTCACGACCTTGTCGCGATGGCAGCGGCAGTCACCGACCGCACACGACTCATCATCGTGTGCACACCGAACAACCCCACGGGCGCGATCGTCACGGCCGCCGAGTTCGAAACGTTTATGGCGAGCGTTCCCGAGAACGTTCTTGTTGTTCTCGACGAGGCCTATGCCGAGTTCGTCTTCGACGAGACCGCCGTTGTTGGGCCCCCGTTGCTCAGGAAGTACAAGAACCTCGTTGTCCTGCGCACATTCTCGAAGGCCTACGGTCTCGCCGGCTTGCGAGTCGGCTACGCGCTCGGAGCCGAATACATCATGGATGCCGCGCGCTCCGCAGCGATTCCGCTGTCGGTCATCGAGCCCGCACAGCGCGCAGCCATTGTGTCGCTCGAGCACGAAGACGAGCTCTTGGAGCGTGTCAAGCGCATCGCGGTGCTGCGTGACCAGGTTTGGCAGGCGCTTATCGACCAGGGTTGGCGGGTTCCCCAGCCTCACGGAAACTTCATCTGGCTGCCCACCGGCGACGAGACCGCATGGGCGGCCGACGTCTTCGCCGAGCACGGAATCGTGGCGCGCGCACTGGCGCCCGAGGGTCTGCGTGTGAGCATCGGCGAGGCCGGATCTGTGGACAAACTCCTAAAGGCGTCGGCGGAGGTTGTTCGCAAGCTACGAACGGCGGCTGGGCAACCCGCGTTAGATTAGTCAAATGTCTTATACCGCCGCGACGGTCCAGCTGCTCTCCCCGGAGGGCACACTCGTCGAAAACGACGTGACAGCGCAATACCTTCCATGGATTCAGAAGCTCAGCGATGACCAGCTGAAGGACTTCCATCGGCAGATGGCTGTTATGCGCAAGATCGACATCGATGCCGCCAACCTGCAACGCCAGGGGCAGCTAGCGATGTGGATTCCGAGCCTCGGCCAGGAAGCCGCGCAAGTGGGCTCCGGTTTTGCGGCCAAGCCACAAGACCACATCTTTCCGTCGTATCGCGAGCACGTCGTCGCGCGCATCCGCGGCGTTGACCCGATCAAGATCATCGAGATTCTGCGTGGGTTGAGCCACGGTGGTTGGGATCCGAAGCAGCACAACAACTTCCACCTGTACACACTCGTTCTCGGGTCGCAGACACTTCACGCAACGGGCTACGCCATGGGCGTGCAGTTGGATAGCGCGACGGCAACGGGCAACCCCGACACCGACGAGGCAGTAATGGTCTACTTCGGCGACGGTGCAACGAGCCAGGGTGACGTCAGCGAGTCTCTTGTGTTCGCGGCGAGTTACAACACTCCCCAGGTCTTTTTCCTGCAGAACAACCACTGGGCGATCTCGGTTCCGGTGTCCCGGCAGTCGCGCACGCCGCTCTACCTGCGCCCCGGTGGTTTTGGAATTCCGGGTGTGCAGATCGACGGCAACGACGTTCTCGCGAGCTACGCGGTCACTAGCGACAACCTCGACAAGGCCCGTAGTGGCAAGGGACCCCAGTTCATCGAGGCGCTCACCTATCGCATGGGTGCTCACACAACGAGCGACGACCCCACCAAGTACCGCCAGAACGAAGAGCTCGAGTTTTGGACAAAGCACGATGCCATCGAGCGCTACGAGCGCTTCCTGCGCGCGAAGGGTGCAGACGACGCGTTCTTCGCTGACGTCAAGCAGGAGGGTGAAGACCTCGCCTCCGACATTCGCGCCCGTACCCTTGCGCTCGGCAGCCCGCCGGTCTCCTCGATCTTCACAAACGTCTACTCGGAGCCGCACCCGCTTATGGATGAACAGTGGGCCTGGCTCCAGCAGTACGAGGCAGCTTTTGAGGGAGGTGCCGCGTGAGCCTTGAGAACCTGAGCATGGCCAAGGCCATCAACAACGGTCTTCGCGCCTCAATGGCGGCGAACGACAAGGTCATCCTGATGGGAGAAGACATCGGCCCGCTCGGCGGCGTCTTCCGCGTGACCGAGGGGCTTCACGCCGAGTTCGGCGGCGATCGTGTGCTCGACACTCCGCTCGCCGAGTCCGGAATCGTTGGCACGGCAATCGGGCTCGCGATGCGCGGCTACCGCCCTGTGTGCGAGATCCAGTTCGACGGCTTCATCTTTCCGGCGTTCGATCAGATCACCACGCAGCTCGCGAAACTCACCAGCCGTCACGAGGGTTCGCTGAGCCTGCCCGTTGTCATCCGAGTACCCTTCGGTGGCCACATCGGCGCCGTCGAGCACCACCAGGAGAGCCCCGAGGCGTACTTCGCTCACACTCCCGGCCTTCGAGTTGTGAGCCCGTCGAACCCGCACGACGCCTACTGGATGATCCAGGAGTCGATCGAGAGCAATGACCCCGTGCTGTTCTTCGAGCCGAAGAGCCGGTACTGGCCCAAGGGCGACGTCGAGACGAGCGAGAGCGGTTTCCCGCTGCACGCGACGCGCGTCGTTCGTGAGGGCACCGAGGTCACGCTCGTTGGCTACGGCCCCATGGTCTCGATGCTCCTTCAGGCCGCAGAGATTGCGGCAGAAGAAGGCACGAGCATCGAGGTCATCGACCTGCGTTCGATTTCTCCGATCGACTACGAGCCGATCCTCGCTTCGGTGCGCAAGACCGGACGACTTGTTGTCGCCCACGAAGCGCCCGGTTTTGTCTCGGTCGGGTCAGAGATCGCGGCAACTGTCACAGAGCGTGCCTTCTACTCGCTCGAGGCTCCCGTGCTGCGCGTCGCCGGCTTTGACACCCCCTTCCCGCCCGCAAAGCTCGAAACCACCTACCTGCCTGACGCCGACCGCATTCTTGAGGCCGTCGACCGCGCTCTCGCGTACTAAAAGGACATCATGAGCAACTCAGAGTTCACTCTCCCCGACGTCGGCGAAGGCCTGACCGAGGCTGAGATCGTGCAGTGGAAGGTCTCGCCCGGCGACACCGTTGCGATCAACGACGTTCTCGTCGAGATCGAGACCGCGAAGTCGCTTGTCGAACTCCCGTCTCCGTTTGCGGGAACTGTCTCTGAGCTTCTTGTCGCAGAGGGCCAGACCGTCGAGGTCGGCACAGCGATCATTCGTGTGGCTTCCGGCGCGGCCGAGCCTGCCCCGATTGTCGAAGACCCCGCCGTCGCCGACACGGCGAGCAGCATCTCGACAGAGGCTCCCGGCGAAGAGAAGTCCGGTGCCGTGCTCGTTGGTTACGGAATCAAGGGTCACGGCGCTTCCCGTCGACGCAAGGGTGCTCCCGCGAGTGCTGCCCCGGTTCCCACACCCGCCCCCGCCGCCGCACCGCGGCCTGCCTCGGTGCCCGCAGCGAGTGCGAGCTCGATCATCGCAAAGCCGCCGATCCGCAAGCTCGCGAAAGACCTTGGCGTTGACCTCGCCGAGGTACTTGCCACCGGCCTCGCCGGCGAGATCACTCGTGACGACGTTATTCGTCAGGCGTCGCAGGCGAGCGTCTTCCGCAATATCGAGACACCAGCGTGGTCTGACGAACGCGAAGAGGTCATTCCGGTCAAGGGTGTGCGCAAGGCAATTGCGACGGCAATGACCAAGAGCGCGTTCACCGCGCCGCACGTCAGTGTTTTTGTTGACGTTGATGCGACGCGCACCATGGAGTTCGTCAAGCGCCTCAAGGCCTCTCCCGACTTCGCGGGAATTCGTGTCTCACCCCTTCTTATCGCGGCGAAGGCGCTGATCTGGGCGGTTCGTCGCAACCCCACGGTCAACAGCACGTGGACCGACAAAGAAATCACAGTTCACCACTACGTGAACCTGGGGATAGCCGCGGCGACTCCGCGCGGCCTTGTTGTGCCGAACATCAAGGATGCCCAAAACCTCTCGTTGCGTGAGCTCGCGATGGCGCTCGAGAACCTCGTACTCACGGCGCGTGACGGCAAGACAAGCCCCGCCGAGATGTCGGGTGGAACTATAACGATCACCAACCTCGGCTCGTTCGGCATGGACACCGGTACGCCCATCCTCAACCCGGGCGAGGTCGGCATTCTGGCGCTTGGCACGATCAAGCAGAAGCCGTGGGTCGTCGACGGCGAGGTTCGCCCCCGCTTTGTCACGACTCTCGGCGGCAGCTTCGACCACCGTGTTGTCGATGGCGATGTTGTCAGCCGTTTTGTTGCGGATGTCGCGAGCGTTATGGAAGAGCCGGCGCTGCTTCTCGACTAAACCGGGTGCAGATGGTTTTGACAATCATTATCAATAAGCACTAACGTCGGGGTGTGCCCGAGAACTCGGGCATTCCCCGAGATAGACAAGGCACCACCCATGGCTCGCACCGCCATTCTTCCCCTCGCACTCGCGGGCGCTCTCGCGCTCGCCGGGTGCAGCACGAGCGCCCCGGCAGCAACCGACGACTCGGTTCAGATCGTCGCATCCACCAATGTCTATGGCAGCATCGCCGAGGCCATCGGTGGCGACAAGGTAACTGTCACGAGCCTCATCACGAGTGCCGCGCAAGATCCGCACAGCTACGAGGCGTCGGCCCAAGACCAGCTCGCGCTCTCAAAGGCCGACCTGGTCATCGAAAACGGCGGCGGATACGACCCCTTCATCGACACTCTGCTCGAGGCCGCGCAGTCTGACGCCGTAGTTCTCAACGCGAGCGAGGCGTCGGGCCTGCTCGAGGGCGACGACCACGCTCACGCTGACGATGAGCACGCCGAAGAAGAGTCAGACACAGAGACCGGCGAGGGCGACGATCACGCGCAGGAGATCGAGGAAGGCCACGAGGGCCACGACCACATCGAGGGTTTCAACGAGCACGTCTGGTACAGCCTGCACGGAATCGGGCATGTCGCAGAAGAGCTGAGCCACGAGCTCGCCGAGATCGACCCCGACAACGCCGCCGAGTACGCGGCAAACTACGAGGCCTTCGCCGCCGAGATCGATACGCTCGAGCGCACAGCCGAGGCGCTCCACACCGAGACCGAGGGCCATGGCGTTGCGATCACCGAGCCGGTTCCGCTCTACCTGCTCGAGGCGGCGGGCTTCAGCAACGTGACACCAGACGCGTTCTCAGAGGCAATCGAAGAGGGCACGGATGTCGCGCCCGCAACTCTTCGCGACACCCTCGCCCTGTTCAGCTCGAACACCGTGAGCCTTCTCGCCTACAACTCGCAGACGGCGAGCACTGAGACCGAGCAGGTGCGCGAAGCGGCCGAGGCAGCCGGTGTTCCGGTTGTCGAATTCACCGAGACGCTGCCCGATGGCGCAGACTATGTCTCGTGGATGACGGACAACCTGAGCGCGATCTCAGCAGCGCTCGGCTAGTGCCAAACCCAGCCAGTGGCTCCAGCGACCCCGTTCTCGAATTCGAGGGCGGGGAGCTTGGGTTTGGTGACCGCACCCTGTGGACGGGCCTCGATCTCGCGGTGCGACCCGGGGAGTTTCTCGCGGTGCTCGGCCCGAACGGCTCGGGCAAAACGAGCCTGCTGAAGACGATCCTCGGCCAGCAGCGCCTCGATGCCGGAACAGTGACTCTCGCCGGGCGGCCGATCTCGCGCGGCGATCGCCGGGTCGGCTACATCCCGCAGCAGAAACTGATTTCTCCCGGCACTCCCCTGCGCGGTCGCGACCTCGTGACGCTCGGCGTCAACGGCCATCGCTTTGGACTCCCGATCTCGACGCGGGCCGATCGTGAACGGGTCGATGAGTTGATCATGGATGTCGGTGCGCAGGCGTTCGCGAATCAACCGGTCGGCACGCTCTCCGGCGGAGAGCAGCAGCGGCTCAGAGTCGGCCAGGCACTCGCCGGCGATCCGCTGCTTCTCCTGTGTGACGAGCCTCTTCTCAGCCTCGACCTGCAGCACCAGCGCGGCGTCTCTGAGCTCATCGACAAACGACGGCGCACGCACAACACGGCAGTGGTGTTTGTGACCCACGACGTCAACCCGGTGCTCGACGTTGTCGATCGCATCCTGTATCTCGCGGGCGGGCAGTTTCGCCAGGGCTCTCCCGACGAGGTGCTGCGCTCCGATGTGCTGAGCGAGCTCTATGGAACCCCGGTCGACGTCATCCGCAACCGCGGTCGCGTGATCGTTGCGGGTGTGCCAGACGCGCACGACCACCACGACCACAACGAGGTGATCTCGTGAACGAGCTTCTCGAGCGGCTCTTCAACTTCGAGAACTACGGCGAGCTGCTCGCCCTCGTTCAGAACTCGATAATCGCCGCGGCCGTGCTCGGTATCGTCGGCGGACTCATCGGGGTATTTGTTATGCAGCGCGACATGGCGTTTGCCGTGCACGGAATCAGCGAGCTCTCGTTCGCCGGTGCCGCCGGGGCGCTGCTCATCGGCGCCAACGTTGTCGCTGGCTCACTCGTCGGCTCGCTCATCGCCGCAATACTCATTGGTCTGCTCGGGGCGAAGGCGCGCGACCGCAACTCGATAATCGGCGTGCTTATGCCGTTTGGGCTTGGGCTCGGCATTTTGTTTCTTGCCCTCTACCCTGGGCGCAGCGCCAATAAGTTCGGGCTGCTCACGGGGCAGATCATCTCGGTAGATATCCCGCAGCTCGGCCTTCTTATAGTGATCTCGATCATTGTGCTCGTCGGTTTGCTTGCCGTGTGGCGCCCCCTGACCTTCGACAGCCTCGACCCCGATGTCGCCGCGGCACGCGGTGTGCCGACCCGCACACTCTCGCTGTTCTTTATGATTCTGCTCGGGCTCACGGTCGCCGTCTCCGTGCAGATCATCGGATCCCTGCTTGTGCTGGCCCTGCTTGTAACTCCTGCGGCCGCGGCCTTGCGCGTCTCCTCCTCCCCCGTTCTTGTTCCCGTGCTGAGCATGGCGTTCGGCTTTGTCAGCGCGGTGGGCGGCATCCTGCTCGCGCTCGGTGGTTCGTTGCCGATCAGCCCGTACATCACAACAATTTCGTTCGTCATCTACCTCGTCTGCCGCATCATCGGCTCGCGAAGGCCGGCCAAAGGTAGAATTCGGGCATGAAGAGAAACACGTGGCAGCGCGAAGCGGTGCGTGAGGCTCTGGGAACCTCCGAGGGGTTCGTGAGTGCACAGTCGTTGCACTCGAACCTGCGCGACTCTGGTTCTGCGATCGGTCTCGCCACCGTGTATCGCGCGCTCGCCGATCTCGCCACGGAGGGCGAAGCCGATTCTCTTCAGCAGGAGGGCGAGAGCCTGTACCGTGCCTGCACACCGGGCAGCCACCACCATCACCTCATTTGCCGCAACTGTGGCCTCACCGTCGAGATCGAGGCCGACGCTGTCGAGACCTGGGCTCAGCAGGTCGCGGCGCAGCACGGTTTCACCCAGCCGAACCACATAGTCGATGTCTTCGGTCTGTGTGCTGACTGTTCGAAGCTTTAGGGCTTCGCCTACTCAAACACCGACAGAAGCGCGGCGTGAGCCGTAGGCAAAAGCCAGCGCCCCGAGCTTCGCGCGCGTGAGTGAACCGCCCTGCAGCACGTCGCGAATTGTGCGCAGCGCGAAGGCCGGTCCCTGTACGAGCATCGTTGTGACTACCGACTCCTCCCACGCGGCGAGCTCGTCACGAATCTTCTCGGGCGGGCCGATGAGTGCGATCTCCTCAACGAGCCGTGTGGGCACTGCCGCGATCGCCTCGTCTTTGCGGCCGGCGAGGTGGAGCTCCTGTATGCGGTCGCAGGCGTCGGAGTAGCCGAGCCGGTCGATCACGTTGCGGTGAAAGTTGGCGCCCTTTGCGCCCATTCCCCCGACGTAGAGAGCGATGATGGGGCGAACCATGTCGGCCGCGGCCTCGACCGAGGGGTGGGGAATCACCGGTAGCTGCACGGCAACCTCGAACGATGAAGCGGGCGAGAGGTGCGGCGAGCGGAGAGCGAACCCGTCGGTGAGGTAACCGGCGAACTCGTCGTTGGCGCGCGGCGAGAAGAGAAACGGCAGCCAGCCGTCGCCGATCTCGGCGGCGAGTGCGACGTTCTTCGGCCCCTCCGCCGCAAGATAAATGGGCAGGTCTTTTCGTAGCGGGTGCACGGTTGAGCGCAGCGCCTTACCCAGGCCCGTGACATCCACCCCGCCTGCGTTTGAAAGCTTCAGGGGCAGCGGATAGTGCGGTCCCGGCGACGTCACCGCGCCGTCGCGCTCAAGAATCGAGCGCACTATCGCGACGTACTCCCGCGTGCGCGCGAGTGGCTTGGGGTAGGGCTGGCCGTACCAGCCCTCGACGACCTGCGGGCCGCTCGCGCCGAGCCCGAGAATTACGCGACCGCCCGAAAGGTGGTCGAGTGTGAGGGCCGCCATCGCCGTCGCGGCGGGGGTGCGGGCAGAGATTTGCGCGATTCCGGTGCCGAGTTTCACCCGTTTTGTCTGCGCACCCCACCACGCGAGGGGCGTAAAAGCGTCGGATCCATAGGCCTCGGCCGTCCAAATCGACTCAAAACCGAGCTTTTCGGCCGTGCGGATGGCTTTCGACACGCCGGTGGGCACACCTTTTTTCCAGTAGCCGGTGGCGTAACCGATCCGCATTGATCCTCCTCAGTTGCGCCCCGGCACTCGAGAACATAAGCTTGATCTTTGGTGCTCGAGTAATCGAGCTCCTACTTGTACGCAATCCAGCGATTTATCGCCGGATCATCGCGTGCCGACAAGTGACCTTGGGTAGGGCATTCGCTCTACGGTAACCAGAACAGGAGTACACCCATGGCAGCAACATGCCAGGTGACCGGAGCCATTCCCGGCTTCGGACACAACATTTCGCACTCGCACCGTCGCACCAAGCGTCGTTTCGACCCGAACATCCAGAAGAAGACGTACTACGTACCGTCTTTGCGCCGCAACGTCACGTTGCAGCTTTCCGCAAAGGGCATCAAGGTTATTGACGCCCGTGGCATCGAGTCTGTCGTCAAGGACATTCTCGCTCGTGGGGTGAAGATCTAATGGCTAAAGCACAGGACATTCGTCCGATCATCAAGCTCCGCTCGACGGCTGGAACCGGTTACACGTACGTGACCAAGAAGAACCGCCGTAACAACCCCGACCGTCTTGTACTCAAGAAGTACGACCCAGTCGTTCGCAAGCACGTCGAATTCCGAGAGGAGCGCTAAACATGGCCAAGAAGAGCAAGATTGCCAAGAACGAGCAGCGCAAGGTCATCGTGGCGCGTTACGCCACAAAGCGTCTTGAACTGAAGAAGGCACTCGTCGACCCGGCGGGCACCGACGAGTCCCGCGAGGCCGCACGTATCGGCCTGCAGAAGCTTCCGCGCAACGCTTCGCCGATCCGCGTACGCGGTCGCGACGCGATTGACGGACGCCCCCGCGGTTTCCTCAGCCAGTTCGGAGTTTCACGTGTTCGCTTCCGCGATATGGCGCACCGTGGAGAATTGCCCGGAATTACCAAGTCAAGCTGGTAGATTGCATGCGGTTCCTTGAGTCTTAGATTGAAGGAACTACTCAATGCACAAGGTCCGAGGAGGACACTCAATGGCTGACAAGTCACTAAACCGTACCGAGCTCGTCGCGGCAGTTGCCGCAGAGTCTGGCCAGAGCCAGGCCGCCGTCAACGGCGTTCTTGACTCGCTTTTCGGCGTTCTGTCCACCAACGTGGCTGACGGCGTCAAGGTCACGATTCCGGGTTGGCTCGCCGTAGAGCGTACGCACCGCGACGCTCGCACCGGCCGCAACCCGCAGACGGGTGAAGCAATCGAGATCAAGGCAAGCTACGGCGTGAAGGTTAGCGCTGGCACCAAGCTCAAGGCAGCAGCCAAGAGCGCCAACTAGTCTCACTAGTTACGTTCAGAGAGCGTCGACCATGACTGGTCGGCGCTCTCTGCGTTTAACAACGTTTGACAACGCTTAAGCTTGACCAGTGCCACGTTCAGTTCGAATAGTGGGGCCGGCGGCCCTGCTCTTCGTCGCACTCACGGCTGCCGTGTTCGCCCTGCAGTTCGGTGGGGGAGTCGAGGCCGAACTCATCGCCGACGTTGGCCCCGTCGTTCGTTACGGCCTCCCGCTCGCGAAACTTATGGTCAACCTGGGTGTCGCAGGTGCCATCGGCGCTCTCGCTCTCGCGACCTTCGCTCTCTCGCGCGAAAAACCCGAGTTCTCAATCACGATGGATGTCGCGGCCGGCTCTGCGGCCGTGTGGACGGTTGCCTCTGCCGCCACCGGCTTCTACACGTTCCTCTTCGTCTATCAGCAGCCCATCGCCTTCGACGATCGCTTCGGCGCGTTGCTCGCGCAGTTCCTGACCGAGACCGAGCCGGGCCAGGCCTGGTTGCAGACGACGCTCGTCGCTGCAGCAGTCACGGTTTTGTGTTTCGCGGTGCGCAACCAGTCGGTGCTTCTTGTGATGCTCGTCGTTGCAGTGCTCGGGCTGATCCCGATGTCTGACCTCGGACACACCGGTGGAACAGACACCCACGATGCAGCGACGAGCGCGACCTGGCTGCACATAGTCTTCGCCGCGATCTGGGTCGGCGGCCTGCTGACCCTCGCGTTGACGGCGCGCACGCTCGACTCCGGCCGCATTGTGCCCGTGCTCGCGCGTTACTCGAGCCTCGCGATCCTCTGTTTTACGGTCGTCGCGGCCTCGGGCTACGTGAGCGCCGAGATCCGCATCGGAACGCTCGACAACCTCGCCTCGCCCTACGGCGTGCTTGTGCTCATCAAGGTCGGCGCTCTCATCGCCCTCGGAATCTTCGGCATCGCGCAGCGCCGTTTTATGATCGCTCGGATGCAGCGTGATGACGCCAAGGGTCGCCGCTGGTTCTGGTGGCTCATCGCGGCAGAGCTCGCGTTTATGGGGCTCGCATCCGGAGTTGCTGCGGCACTCGCCCGATCGGTGACGCCTCAGACGGAGGTCGCGGCATCCGATCTCGCTGAAGCAACTCCCGCCCAGGTGCTCACCGGCTCGCCGCTACCACCGCCGCTCACTGTCGAGCGCCTGTTTACGCTGTGGAACTTCGACCTGGTCTGGCTTCTCGTCTGCGCGTTCCTGATCTTCTTCTACGTCGCGGGTGTTCTGCGCCTTCGGGCGCGCGGCGACAAGTGGCCCGTGCTGCGCACTGTGTCGTGGGTCGCGGGCGTGCTTGTGCTCTTCTACATCACCAACGGCGGCGTCAACGTCTACGAGAAGTACCTCTTCTCGACCCACATGCTCGCGCACATGACGCTCGGCATGATGGTTCCCGTGCTGCTGGTTCCCGGGGCACCGATCACCCTCGCGCTTCGCACAGTGCGCAAGCGCGATGACGGCAGTCGTGGTGTGCGCGAGTGGCTCATGCTTATCGTTCACTCGCGGTACTTCTCAATACTCGCGAACCCCGTTGTGGCGGCCGTGCTCTTCGCCGGGTCGCTCTGGGTGTTCTACTACTCGCCGCTCTTCCGCTGGGCGACAGTCGAACACGTCGGGCACCAGTGGATGATCATCCACTTTCTCGCCACCGGCTACCTCTTTGTGCAGTCGCTCATCGGCATCGACCCCGTGCCAAACCGCCCGCCCTACCCGCTGCGGCTCGTTGTGCTGCTCGCGACGATGGCATTCCACGCCTTCTTTGGCCTCTCGCTGATGACGGGCACCGGGCTGCTTCTCGCCGACTGGTACGGGGCGATGGGCTGGGGCCTCGATGCGCTCGCCGACCAGCAGGCCGGTGGCGGTATCGCCTGGAGCGTCGGAGAGATCCCGACTGTCGCGCTCGCGATAGCCGTAGCCGTGATGTGGTCGCGCAGCGATGCGCGCGAGTCGAAGCGGTATGACCGCAAGGCTGAGCGCGACGGCGATGCGGAGCTCGAGGCCTACAACGCGATGCTTGCCGAGCGGGCTGCGGCTAAGAGCTCACCCCGTCGATAACGAGCTTGTTGCCGTCGAAGGTGATCCTGTAGCTCACCTCAAACGGAACAGCGTCGTTGCGCTGCTCGACTGTGCCGTCGAAGAGTGATCGCACAGCGACATCCAAATTCGCGGTTCCGATTGCATCGTCGACGCGCCACTCGCCAGTTTCGTCGCCCGGTTCGATCTCGATGAGGGGGTAGGTGGTTATCGACCAGATCGGCTCGCCGTCGACCTGATTGGTGATGGGGCGACCAAAGGGGCACCCCGTGGGCTGCAGAACCTTTTGTGCGGCGCAATCCTGCAGGTAGCCGTCGACCTCGTCTTGTACGGTGCTTATAAAAGCGTCATTGGCCTGCACGGTGATGGCGGCGTCGACGATGGTGCCGGGTTCGATCATTGCGACGGGGGCTGGCTCGGCCTCGAGAAAGGTCGAGGTGTGCCCGACGACATACAGCCCGGGCGTAAAGACCAGGTAGGCGCCGGCCTCGTCGAGCTCGGTTCCGTTGACGTCGAACCGGTTGTCGTTCGCGACCGAGACCGCAATAGTGCTGATCGGGCTGGCAACGAAGCTCCAGTCGTTGAAGACGCCAAAGCGGCTGCCGCTATGTTGCACGTGAAACTCCGACCGGCCGGCCTCGCCGCCAATCGCGTAGTCGTAGACAACAGTGTGGGTGCCATCAGCATTTTGGGTGTCGCGCACGAGTGTGAGCGCCGTGAGATCGCTCAACGAGTCGTCAGTCAGCAGGTCGTCGGTGCCCTCAACCGCAACGCCGTCAATCGCGAGGGCCGCGGCGCTGTCTTTGCGGGCGAGTGCGTCGAGGTAGGTGCGCACAAATCCGTGCGCGCTATACAGGTCGGCATTCAGAGCGGCGATGGATGCGACGAAGCCGCCGATGAGGATCGCGAAGACTACGAGCCAGGAGATCGCAGAGCGGCGCATTCCCTCATCCTAGGCAGGAGTGTGAGTGGTTGCCGTCACGCTCGCGGGGGAGCGGGTAGATTGGATCGACAGCGAGTCGAGGCAGGAGTGTGAGAGTGGCAGACGTCGAACTCGCACCCGAACAGGCTGCGGTCTTTGCAGCTATCGAAACGACGATGGAACACATCTTCGTCACGGGTCGAGCGGGCACAGGTAAGTCGACTCTCCTCAACTACCTCTCGTGGAACACCTCGAAGCAGCTCGTGATCTGCGCGCCCACCGGTGTCGCGGCGCTCAACGTTGGTGGGCAGACGATCCACTCGCTCTTCCGCCTGCCGATCGGTGTTATCGCCGACCACGACATCGAGCAGAGCGCAGAGCTCAAGAAGCTGCTCAACACAATCGAGACCGTCGTCATCGACGAAGTGTCGATGGTCAACGCTGACCTTCTCGACGCCATCGACCGCAGCCTGCGTCAGGCGCGCGGCAAGCCGCACATTCCCTTCGGCGGGGTGCAGCTCATTCTCTTCGGCGACCCGTACCAACTGGCTCCCGTGCCCGGCGACGCCGATGAGCGCGCCTACTTCGCCGACACCTACGAGTCGATGTGGTTCTTCGACGCAAAGGTCTGGCAAGAAGCCGACCTCACCATCTACGAGCTCGCGACGATTCATCGTCAGCACGAAGAAGAATTCAAGGGCATGCTCAACGCCGTGCGGCACGGGCGCGTCACTGCCGAGATCGCCGGCGCGCTCAACTCGACCGGCGCGCGGCCCGCACCCACCGATGGCGCAATCACCCTCGCGACGACCAACGCCACGGTCAACCGCATCAACGCGACCGAGCTCGCTCGCCTGCCAGGGCGAGTGCTCACGGCGCGCGCGGAGATCAATGGCGAGTTCGGCGGCAGGGCCTTTCCGGCAGATGAGGCGCTCGAGCTCAAGGTCGGGGCGCAGGTGATGTTTCTGCGCAACGACACCGGGCAAGACGGCAAGCAGCGCTGGGTGAATGGCTCGGTGGGCGTCGTCACAAAGATCTCGTCGACGGTGTTTGTTGAGCTTGACGGCGAAGAGTTTGAGGTGAGCCCGGCGATCTGGGAGAAAGTCAAGTACTCGTACTCGGCCGCGACCAAAGAGCTTCGGCGCGACATCGTCGCCGAGTTCACCCAGTTTCCGCTGCGCCTCGCCTGGGCCGTCACGATTCACAAGTCGCAGGGCAAGACCTACGATCGCGCGATTGTTGACCTCGGCTCGCGCTCGTTCGCACCGGGCCAAACCTATGTCGCGCTGAGCCGCATCAGCCGACTCGACGGGCTTTACCTTTCGCGCCCGCTGCGCCCGAGCGACATCATCGTCGACCCCCACGTGCAGCGCTTTATGTCGCGCGCGACCGCAGTGCCGGCGATTCAGGCATGACTCGCTTCAACGTCGGAATCGGCAGCGTCGGCTGGACGATGATCCTCTTCGCGCCGGGAATGGCGCTCTTGGCGTTCCTGCTGACCGCCGTGAACGGCCTGCCGCTTCTCGGTGCACTGGCGATCGGTCTCGGTGCCGCGGCAATTCTCGCGGCAATTGCCGCGCTCGGCTTCGGCCTGCAGCGCCCGTTTGAGATCGGTTCCGCGCAGATCGTCGCGGGCGGCCGCGTCACCCCGTTCGCGCAGATCGCGCGCGTGCAGGTCTTCTCAAACCGGGGCACGATGAGCATGTGGCTCACCGATGCGGTCGGCCGGCGTGTCGCTGTCTTCGCGCTGAACGCGAGTGTGCGGCCGGGTCTCAACTCGCTGCAGTGGGGCGCGTTGCGTGCCGCCATTGCGGGCTCAAGCGCAACGTTTGTGCAGCGCGGGGTTCCCTCGTCGCGTGCGCCACGACCGGAAGACACGGTGCCGCTGTCAACGGCGCTCGCCGTCATCGACGCCGAGATAGCCGCTCTCGGCCCGTACGGGCGCACGGGGCACGGCGGCCCGTTCTACCGCGAGATCGTGCGGCGCTACAGCACTACGCGACCGCAGTAGCCTTCGCGGTTGCGAGGTCGACGAAGAGGTCGGTGTTGAAGCGGTACGCGACCATAACTTCGTCGATGACACGCTCGCGCTCTTCGGCACTCCAGCTCACGGCGTCAAGCTGTTCGCGGTAGGTGTCTTTGAACTCCTTCGGCTTCGCGATCTGGTCGAACAGGTAGAAGCCAACACCGTTGGTCTCGAAGCCGAACTGGCGCTGCATCAGAGTGCGAATGATCTGGCCGCCCGACAGGTCGCCGAGGTAACGCGTGTAGTGGTGAGCGATGAATCCGCCGCTCCAGGTCGCGGCGACTGTTGCGATGCGGTCGACGTAGCGCGCGGTCGTCGGTAGCGGGGCGATCTGGTCGAGCCAGTCGTCACCGAGGAGAAAGCGAAGGTCTGCCTCGAGCGCCGGAAGGCGGGTCAGCTGCGGAGTGATAAAGGCCGCGGCATCCACGTCATCTTTCATCTTCTCAGCGGCCGCCTCGAGAGCGGCGTAGATGAAGTAGTGCTGCGCAACGAGGGCGATGTAGTCATCACGCGAACCCTTGCCCGTCATCAGGTCGCCCATAAACGAGGCGCCCTCGCTCTCGCTGTGGCCGCCGCGGGTGCGCTCGCGAAGAGCCTGGGAAAAGGGGATGACTTCAGACACGGTGACTCCGGGGTTCGCAGGTGAGGTTACCCTTAGCTTACCGGGAGGCCGCGAGTTCAGCGATGCCCATGTTCAGGGGGCGGTTGGATGTCGCTGACGGGCGCCGTCGACTGGGTAAAAGTCAGCGCGGGCAGCGTCACGCCAGCTATAACAACGAGTGCGATGGCGACGCCGACCGCTTGGCGACGCGCGCTCGGCTCGGACGGCGGGGCGGCTCGGCGAAGGGCGCGGGCGAGAAGCGCGGCGATAACGAGTTCGAGCAGCGTCGACGTCGCGAGCGGAAGCAGGGGGAGCCCGGCGACACCGGCGAAGAGTGCGACGGCCCACAGAATTCCGGGCGCGAGGGCGAGGGGCAGAGCGACCTCGGGTGCGAGAAGTCGCGCGCGCGAGAGCACAATCGCACCCCAGGCGAACTCAACGAGCCCAACGATGAACAGGATGCTGGCGAGCTCGACCGGCCGCCCGAGCGCGAGGGCTATGTGCAGAATGCCGGCCGCGACTGCCGCGAACGCGACCCACGCACGCCCGATGGATGTCACGGCCCGCTGCGCTTACTCTTCGGTTCGGTCGGCGCCGAGACCCACGGCGACGAGCACCGCAGAGCTGCCGAAGTGCAGGGCGTTGCCCCAGGTGTTGAGGGCGAGCAGGTTGGTCGGTGCATCGATAGCAAAAAGGCCGTAGAAGCCGAGAGCGAAGGTCACAACGCCGATGACCGTGTTTGTGACGACGGCGATGCGGTGTGCCGCGATGCCTGCCGCGAGCAGGATAAGACCCAGAACGATGTGCACGAGGTTCTGCAGCGGATTGACCTCGAGAAGGGTGACGAGGATGCCGCCCTCGGTCGAGGTGAAGGGCACGTCAGCCGTCACGAGAAAGCCCAGTGCACCCACCGCGATGTAGGCGGCACCGGCGACGATGCCGACGATACGGTTACGCGAGAAGCGTGCGGCAATCATTAGTGGGGCCGCGGTTCGATGCCCAGTCGCTCGCAGGCGGCGTCATAGAGCACAACGATCTCGCGGCGAATCTCGGCGCGCTCGCTGATCGGCGCGGTCCATCCGATGGTGAGGTCAATCTCACTGCCGTCGAGGGTGTACACCCAGGTGCCGCCCTCGGTGTCGAAGGTTGTCATCGTCGCGGCACTCGCGTCGGTGTGTCCAAACGCCTGAGCGATGAGCAGGGAGTCGGCGGGGTGGTCGTCATTCATGTGGTGAAGAACGGCGGCGGTGATTTCGGGAGAGAAGGCTGGCACAACCTCAACGCTAGCCGAATCAATCGACGAGGTGGTTCTCAAGGAACGAGACACTTCGAGCGAAGGCCAGGGCGGCGGCTCTCGCATCCAAATTCGAACTGATCGTGGCGTTGGCGAACGAATGAACCGTGCCCAGATAGGTGTGTTCGATGACCGGCGTGCCGTGGTCTTTCAGTCGATCGATGAATTCGGCGGGGGTTTCGCCCGGTTCCCATTCGTCGGTTTCGGCGAAGTGCAACATCACCGGCGCGGGGATCACCCCGTGGTCGGCAGCGCTCAGCGACGAATAGTAAGAGACAACGGCGTCGGTGGCGCCGCCCTCCGCGTGTACGAGAGCGAGCCAGCCGCCGACAGAGAATCCGATCGCGCCGACTTTTGTCGAACCGTTAGCGCGCTCGACCGAGATCACGTCGTCGATGAGGGCAAGCGTCGCACCGAGGTCGAGGTCGTTCATCAGTTGCTCTGCCTCGATGGCGCTTGTTGTTGCCCAGCCGTCGTATAGGTCGAGAACCGCAACGCGCAAACCGCGGGATGCGACGGCCTCGGCGTAGGCCTCGAGCCAGGGCAGGCGCCCGTACCAATCGGGAAGAATCACAACGAGGGGCCGACCCGGTTCGCCATAGTAGAGCGGAACGTTCGGCGAGGGGATCGCTACGAGATCAGCCATAACGCGAGGCTAGCCCACGCCAGCGCGAGTTGCGTCGGCGACCTAGGGTAGAAGCGCACCACAATCAGGAAGACCCCATGACAGCCCAGCCGTTCACCCCCGCCGAGCTTTCGCGCATCCGGTCTGATTTTCCGATCCTGTCGGAGTCGGTCAACGGGCATCAACTTGTGTACCTCGACTCTGGCGCGACATCGCAAAAGCCCCGCGCAGTGCTCGACGCGGAACGTGACTACTACGAACACCGCAACTCGGCTGTGCACCGCGGCGCTCACACTCTCGCGGCGGCAGCGACCGACGAGTTCGAAGAGGCACGCGCGACAGTCGCTCGCTTTGTGGGGGTCTCTGCCGATGAGATTGTCTGGACCTCAAACGCGACAGAGGGCATCAACCTCGTCGCCTATGCGCTCACGGCGTCGATCGCGCCCGGCGACGAAATCGTCGTCACTGAGCTCGAGCACCACGCGAACCTCATCCCGTGGCAAGAGCTCGCGGCCCGCACCGGCGCTACCCTGCGGTTTATCCCGGTCGACGACGACGGAGCGCTCGTGCTCGACGATCTCGAGGCGATCATCACCGATCGGGCGCGCGTCGTCGCGTTCAGCCACGTGTCGAACGTGCTCGGCTCCGTGTCGCCGGTCTCGACCTTGGTCGCTCGCGCTCGCGAGGTCGGTGCGCTCACCCTGCTCGACGCCTGCCAGTCTGCACCGCACCTGCCCCTCGACCTGCGTGCCCTCGACGTCGACTTCGCGGTCTTCTCCGGCCACAAGATGCTCGCCCCGACCGGAATCGGTGTGCTCTACGGGCGCGCGACCGAGCTGGCGAAGCTGCCGCCCTTTCTCACCGGCGGCTCGATGATCACAACGGTGACTATGGAACGCGCCGAGTACCTCGCGCCCCCGCAGCGGTTTGAGGCCGGCACACAGAAGGTCTCGCAGTCGATAGCGCTCGCCGCCGCCATCGACTATCTCGGCGCCGTGGGCATGGATCGCATTGCTGCCCACGAGCATCACCTCGGGCAGCGTCTCATCGAGGGGCTCGCGACCATCGACGGCGTTCGTGTGCTCGGGCCCACCGTTGGTGTCGAGCGTGTCGGTCTCGCGAGCATTGATGTGCGTGGCATCCATTCGCATGATTTCGGGCAATTTTTGGATGACGCGGGCATCGCCGTTCGCGTTGGCCACCACTGTGCACAGCCGCTGCATCGCCGGCTCGGCGTGACATCGTCGACGCGCGCGAGCACCTACCTCTACTCCACAGAAGAAGAGGTCGACAAATTTCTCACCGGCGTCGTTGACGCCATCAGCTTTTTTGGAGGCTCACGATGAGTGACCTGCAGTCGCTCTACCAGGAGCTCATTCTCGATCATTCGAAGCGTCCGCATGGTTTTGGGCTCATCGAGAACCCATCTTCGGAGTCGCACCAGCTCAACCCGACCTGCGGCGACGAGGTGACCCTGCAACTCACCGTCGACGATGACCGCGTCACCGCGATCTCGTGGGAGGGCCACGGCTGCATGATCTCGCAGGCTTCGGCGTCGCTGCTCGCCGAGCTCGTCAACGCCGACGGCTTCACTCGCCCCGAACTCACCGAACGCATCGACGGTTTTCGCGAGATGCTGCGCTCGCGCGGCACGGCAGAGCCCGACGAAGAGCTGCTCGGCGACGCGGCAGTGCTGAGCGGCGTCTCGCGCTACTCGGCCCGAGTCAAGTGCGCGATGCTCGCCTGGGTCGCTGCGGAGGATGCGCTCGTCAAGATCTGATTCGCCAGCCTGTCGACGACCTCACGAGCGTCGGCAACGATCACCACGTCTGCCTCGTCGAAGATCGGAGCCGTCGGGTCGTTGTTGATGGCGACGATGAGCTTCGCCGAACGGAAGCCCGCGAGGTGCTGGGGCGCCCCCGAGATCCCGAACGCCACGTAGACATCGGGAGCGATTGTGGCACCGGTCTGGCCGACGAGGGTGTTGTAGCTCGTCCAGCCGGCTTCGACGGGTGCGCGCGACGAGCCGAAGGCTGCACCGCGTGATCGCGCGAATGATTCGAGCGCGTGAAGTCGCTCGGCTGAGCCAAGGCCGCGGCCACCCGCGAGTACGATTCGCGCGGAGTCGAGCGGGGCGAGAGGAGCCTCGCTGTGTGGCGCCCACGAGTCGACAGCGACAGCACGAATGCGCGTGATCACGGTTGGCAGGTTGCCGGGTTCGACGCCCGCGTCCGTGCTTGACGCGGCGGCGGCGTCACGGGTGACGGAGGCGGGCTGCACCATCAGAACTGCGCGCCCGGCGGGCACCCGCACGACCGCGGCGCGTTGACCGCCGTCGGCGACCGTGTGCAGGACAAGACCCGCGCCATCGAGAGTCGCCGAACTCACGGCAGACACAATGGGCAGCGACAGCCGCACGGCAAGGCGCCCGGCGATCTCGCGCGAGGCTGCGTTCGGCGCGCAGACAAGGGTGTGGGCGTCGTGCTCAACGAGAACGACGGCGACCATCGCGGCAAAGACTGCAGTGTCAGCGATCTGGGCGTGAAGAGCGAGCGGTGTCCAGTGCCCGATCGCCGCGAGCGAGGCATCGCTCAGTAGCGAGGAGCTCACTGCAACGACGGAGCCAAGACCGGCACCGACAGCGAGCGCGTCGATGGAGGCCTCGGTGAGCGACCCGCCGACCTGCTCAACAACGACGACCGACGTCACGATGCGGCGCTCCCGGTAAGAAGCGACTCGAGCAACTCGACGGGGTCACCCGTAAAGAGCTCGTGGCGTCGAACGCGCTCGATTGTCGTCACCTCGACGACAACAGCAACGGATGGCGCGGGCGTGACCCCGAGCTCTGCGGCCGTGAGCACCTCAACTCGGGCGGTGAGCCCGCGCTCGAGGCCGCGCACATCGGCTTCGACGGGGGTATTCGCGTACTCGGCGACGCTCGCAACAGCGGGCAGGCTGGTACTGACGCGGGCTGTGCCGTAATCGTCGCGGCGACGTGCGCTCAAGCTCGTCGCATCCACCCCGATTGTCAGCTCATCGACAGCGCTCAGCAGGGGCCACGACAGCACCTCGGCGAGCATGCCGGGCAGCGTTCCCATGCGGGCGTCGCTCGATTCGCGGCCGAGCAGCACAACGTCAGCGCCCTCGCGCTCGATCACTTCCGCGAGAACCCGCGCCGTTGCAACCGCGTCAGACCCGATAAGTGCCTCATCAACCACATGGATGGCGCGGCTCGCCCCGAGCATCAGCGCCTCCCTGAGCGTCCCAACCGCGCCTACCGGCCCCATCGTGACAACAACACACTCGTCGCGCGCCGCGAGTCGAACCCCCTCACCGACCGCGAAGATATCGACGCCGCTCATCGCCGTCTCGCCTGAGCGGTCGAGCGTGAGCGCAGCCGTGTACTGCGCGAGCTCGGCGGGGACATCCTTGACGAGTACAACGACCTTCACTGTGGGTCTTCTCGCAGAACGCGCGCGAGGAACGTGCGGGTCGAGTCGTGGGTGGGGTTGGCAAGAACCTGCGCGGAGGCGCCACGCTCGACGACCTCACCGCCGTCGAGGAAGACGACGGTGTCGGCGACCTCACGGGCGAACGAGACCTCGTGCGTGACAACGATCATCGTCATTCCGTCGTTGGCTAGGTCGCGCATAACGCCGAGCACTTCGCCGACGAGTTCGGGGTCAAGTGCGGAGGTCGGCTCGTCGAAGAGCATCACCGTGGGCTCCATCGCTAGTGCGCGAGCGATGGCGACGCGTTGCTGCTGTCCGCCGGAGAGCTGGCGCGGGTAGTGATCACCGCGGTCGCCAAGACCGACTCGATCGAGAAGCTCGCGGGCGCGCTCGCGTGCGGCCGCCTTCGACAGACCGAGAACACCGGATGGTGCCTCGACGATGTTCTCGATCGCTGTCATGTGGCTGAAGAGGTTGAAGCGCTGAAAGACCATGCCGATCGACTGGCGCTGACGGGCGACGCCGCGGTGGCTCAGCGGGTGTAGCTTGCCACGCTTCTCCTGGTAGCCGATGCGCTCGCCGTCGACAAAGATCTCGCCGCCCTCGATCGACTCGAGCTGGTTGATGCAGCGCAGAAGCGTTGACTTGCCCGAACCGGAGCGGCCGAGAAGGCAGGTGACTTCGCCGCGCGCAACCTCGAGATCGACGCCTTTGAGAACCTCGATGTGTCCGAAGCGCTTGTGAACGCCGCGCACGTCGACCATGGGGAGTGTGTGAGTCATGCTGCGGTTCCGATCTTTGTGCTGATCGCCTTGCGTGAGACGCGCGCGCTGAACGATCGGCCGTAGTGCCGTTCGAGAAAGTACTGTCCGACGCTGAGAACCGTGGTCACGATGAGATACCACGCGGAGGCGACGATCAGCAGCGGAATGGTTTGGTAGTTGACCGAGTAGATGAGTTGCGCCGAGTAGAGGAGCTCAGGGAAGGCGAGTACCGCCACCATCGACGATGTTTTGAGCAGACCGATGAGCTCATTGCCCGTCGGTGGAATGAGAACGGGCATTGCCTGGGGGAGCACAATACGCCACATGATGCGGGCACGAGCCATACCGAGTGCTGCCGCAGCTTCGCGCTGGCCCTCATCGACCGACTTCACTCCGGCGCGCACGATTTCGGCCATGTAGGCGGCCTCGTTGAGCGCAAGACCGAGGATCGCGGCGCCAAAAGGCGTAATGACGTCGTTCGCCGAGAACTCGAGAAACGACGGGCCGAAGGGAATGCCGAGCACGATGACTGGGTACAGCGCCGAGATTGAACCCCAGAAGAGAAGTTGAACGAAAACAGGAGTGCCACGGAAGAACCAGATGTAGGCCCAGGCTGCACCGGCGATGATCGGGTTGTTCGAGAGCCGCATGACTCCGACGATCCCGCCGAGCACAACGCCGATGACCATCGAGATGCCGGTTAGCTGCAGGGTGTTGACGAGGCCACCGAGGATTCGCGGTGAAGCGAACCACTCGGCGACGATCGGCCACCCGAATCGGGGGTTCGTGACCATTGAATAGGCCACGAGACCCCCGATCGCGAGGAGGACGACAACCACAATCCACCGGCCGATGTGTTTCTGGCGAGCGATGGGCAGAGACGGTCGCGCTGTCTCGGGTGTGCTTGTTGTCATTGTGCGATCTCCTCAGTGAGTGGTGCTTGCTGTCTTTAGGACAGCGGTTCGCCGTTGATCAGCACGGCGTCGAGAGCTGCGTCTGACATGCCCCACTTCTCAAGGATCTCGGCGTAGGTGCCGTCTTCCATGATCTGTTCGAAGGCACGAGCGATCGGCTCCGCAAGGTCGCTGCCCTTGAGCACAGCGACTCCGTGCATAACCTCACCGTATGGCTCACCAAAGAGCGCGAACGCTCCATCGGTCTCGGCTACCTGCCACGCGGCGACGGGCATGTCGGCGATCGAGACGTCGGCACGGCCAGAGTTCACAGCGAGGTTGGCGGCAGTCTGGTCGGGGAAGACCTGAAGGTCGACGGCGGGCGAGCCTGCAGCTTCACACTCTTCGGATGCCGTTGTGACATCGGTCTGCTGAGCCGAGCCCTTTTGCACGGCGACGCTCACGCCGCACAGGTCGGCGAGTGTCGCCGGCTGGGGGTCGAGAGTCGCGAGGCCGAACATCGACGAGCCGTCTGAGCTGTAGTCGATGAAGTCGACAACGGCGCGGCGCTCTTCAGTGTCGTTGATCCACGACATTCCGGCATCGTACTTCTCACCCTGGATGCCGGGGATGATCGAGTCGAACGAGGCGTTCTCCTTGCGGAACTCAATGCCGAGTGCCTCGCCGAGGGCAGCGGACATGTCGGCGTCGAGGCCGATCATCGTGGTTCCGTCGGTGTCCATAAAGCCGATGGGCGGGTACGAGGCGTCGCCAGCGATTGTGATGTAGCCGCGCTCGACGACATCTGCGGGAAGCAGGTCGGTGAGCGAGGTGCCATCGGTTTCAGCGACGGGTTCTTCTGCGGCGGGAGCACACGCTGTTGCGAACAGGGCGATCGACATAGCCGAGGCCGCGATCAGGGGCAGGCGCATTCTGCGCGAGACGAGCGAGTTGGTGCGGGACATTGCGATCCTCCTGGGTTGGGCAAACGAGAGCTGGAGCGGCGGTGCGTGAGGGCCGAACCGAGAATGGGAAGGGATTCCAAAACTTTGGTTCTTCTAGTTCCGCAGATCTTTGTAAAAAGCGTGTTACACATCGATTTCATTTGAAATCTTTGCCACTTGTTTCCCGTTCTGCGGTATACAGTGCCATCAGTAAGGAAACAATAAACACAACCGCAGCGTAATAACTAGCCGTAGGGGCATCGGAAATCAGAAATGAATGAGCTTGTAACATCCCGGAAAAGAACGGACGGTGCCGCAGTCGACCTCGTGGTCGTCGGTGCCGGAGTTATTGGTTCCTCTATTGCAGAACGCGCCGCACGTGCCGGAATGACAGTCACGGTCATCGATCGCAACCGCACGCCAGGCTTTGGCTCGACAAGTTCTTCGGCCGGCATCATTCGCGTTCATGCCCTCGATCTCGAGAGCTGCGTGATGGCCGACGAGGCGATCGGCGCCTGGTCGAGGTGGCGTGAGTTTCTCGAAGCCCCGGCCAGCGAGAACGTTGCAGAGTTCGTGCGCTGCGGTTCGTACATCTTCGATGACGACACCGACGCGCTCACCCGAATGAACAGCATCATGGATGCCGCCGGCGTGAGTTTCGACTCGCTCGACGGTGACGCTCTCGCCGCTGCGCTCCCGTGGGCAGACACTCGCAGGTTCGGCCCCGCCGCCCTCCCGACCGACCCCACGTTCTGGTCGGAGCCCGTTGCACGCATCGAGCACGCAACCTTCACGCCGTCGTCGGGGTACGTCGGCGACCCTGCTCTCGCCGCGCAGAACATCGCCGCACGAGCGATGCGCGCGGGAGTACATTTTGAGTTTGGTCGCGCCGTTGTGGGCTTCACCGACGGCGCGACCGGAACCATCGTCGTCGAGCTCGACGACGGTTCGGCGCTCGAGGGTGCAGCAGTTGTGAACGCCGCTGGCCCACACTCCCGCGTCATCAACGCACTCGCCGGGGTCGGCTCCGACTTCGGCGTGACTCTCTCGTCGCGCCGCGAAGAACTTCACCTCATCCACACGCCCTCCACAGTCTCGATGGCGCGCGACGGAGCGCACATCGTCGATACCGACCTGAGCATCAACTTTCGGCCCGACGGTGACGACGCGATTCTCGTTGGTGGCAACGGTGCGGTGATCGACGGGTCAACCCTCGTCGACGACCCGGATGACTTTCGTATGTCGCCGAGCCGAGACGCTTGGTTCCGCCACGCCTCGCGACTCGCCCGCCGAATCCCCGGCACAACGATCCCAACGACGCCAACCGGTATCGCCGGGCTCTACGACGTCACAGAAGACTGGCTGCCGATCTACGACCGCACAGAACGCCCCGGCTTTTTCGTCGCTGTTGGCACAAGCGGCAATCAGTTCAAGACCGCCCCGATCGTCGGAGACCTTATGGTCGCGATGATCTCCGCGCAGCTCGACGGGGTCGACACGGATGTCGCGCCTCCCACTGTTGCCCTGCCCCTCACGGGCCGCGCGATCGATATGACCGTTTTCTCACGACGTCGCATTCCCGAAACAGGAGGAGCCCGAGGATGACGAGCACAACCGAGACCCACGCGAGCGCGTTGCGCGCGTTCTGGCCAGACGGCACACCGCGCAACTTCGTCGGTGGCACCTGGACCGACACGGAGGCGCGCCGCGAGACGTTCGACCCGTCAACCGGCATCGCCTACACCGACGTGCCCGAAAGCAGCAGAAGCGAGGTGGATGTCGCGATCGCGACCGCCGAGTCGGCGCAACCCTCGTGGGCAGCGCTCACGGTTGCCCAGCGCGCCATCCATCTGGCTGCGTTTCGTGCTGCGCTCGCCGAAAAGGGGGAGGCGCTCGCGCTGCTCGAGGCGATCGACAGTGGCAATCCGATGCCGTCGACCCGTCGCGATGTTGGGCTCGCGCTCAAGTACCTCGACGAGTGGCCCGGCGCGGCTATCGCGCAGGTTGGACGAGTGTCGCGACCACACCAAGACGGCATCTCGCTCGTCGTCGCGGAGCCGTACGGAGTCGTCGGCAAGATCATCGCCTACAACCACCCGAGCCTCTTCGCGATAGCGGGGTTCATCTACCCACTGCTCGCGGGCAACACGATGGTGATCAAGGCGGCCGCGCAGACTCCCGTGGCGACGCTCGCCCTCGGCGCGCTTATTGCCGACACGCTCCCCGCGGGTGTTGTGAACATCGTTGCGGGCGGCGTCGACGCCGGTGACGCCATCGTTGTGCACCCGCGAGTCAAGCGGATCGCCTTTACGGGCAGCGATCGCACGGCCGTCGCCATCCAGGCACGGTTGTCGGCGAGCGGCACTGTAAAACACTTCACCGCGGAGCTCGGGGGCAAGAACCCGTTCATCGTCTGCGCCGATGCTGATCTCGATGCGGCCGTTGACGCCGCGGTTTCTGGGCTCAGCTTTACCGTGAGCGCCGGGCAGTCCTGCCAGTCAACGGCTCGCTTGCTCGTTCACGAGTCGGTGCACTCAGAGTTCGTCGACAAGCTTGCCGAGAGATTGCGTGCCATGCGCCTCGGTGCGGCTTACGACGAGTCGACCGACATGGGGCCGGTTGTCTCGGCCGCTCAGCTCGACTCAGTGCTCGCGCACATTGCCGGCGGCATCGGTGAAGGAGCGACGCTCGTCACGGGTGGTACGCGCCTCGGCACGGAAGGTTTCTTCGTCGCGCCCACCCTTCTCACCGGCACAACGAGTGCGATGCGTATCGCGCGCGAAGAGATCTTCGGCCCCGTCGCCATCACGCAGACCTGGGGCGAAGAGAGCGAGGTCATCCGGCTCGCCAACGAGGTCGAACTCGGTCTGAGCGCCGCGATCTGGACAAACGACGTCAACCGCGCACTGCGGCTCGCGACGGCCGTTCGCGCCGGCTACGTCTGGGTCAACGACTCGAGCCGCCACTATGGCGGATCGCCGTTCGGGGGAATGAAGGGCAGTGGAGTCGGCCGCGAGGAGTCGCTTGATGAGTTCTCGAGCTACTCGGAATCCAAGTCGATAAACATCAAGGTGTGGTCGGCATGACCGAGCGCATGGTCGTCGGTATGACCGGCGCGAGCGGATCGATCTATGGGATCAAGTTGCTCGATGAGCTCAAGGTTCTCGGTATTGAGAGCCACTTTGTGATGTCGAAGGCCGCCGAGCTCACTCTCGCTTACGAATCAGACCTCACCCCGCGTGACGTGCGCGAGAAGGCAGATGTTGTACACGCCATCCACAACGTCGCGGCAAGCATCGCTTCTGGCTCGTTCAAGACAATGGGCATGATCATCGCACCGTGCTCGGTGCGCACTCTCGCCGAGATTGCGACAGGGGTCACAACGAGCCTGCTCAGCCGTGCCGCCGACGTCACTCTCAAAGAGCGCCGCCCGCTGGTCATATTGCTGCGCGAGTCGCCGCTGAGTCTCGTGCACATTCGCAACATGGAGGCCGTGACGCTCGCGGGCGCCACCGTGTGCCTGCCCGCGCCCGCCTTCTACAACCGACCGCAGTCGATTGACGACATCGTCAACGAAGGCGTCGGCAGGCTCCTCGACCGATTCGGGCTCGAATCGAAACTCATCAACCGCTGGACCGAGTCCGGTTCCTAACGCAAAGGATCTCTACACAATGACAACCCTCACCATTAGCCCCGCCGGAGCCCGCCTCGACGAGCTGCGCGCTCCGTTCCAGGGACCGATCACTGTCGTACTTTCGCCCGAGGCAGAGCACGAGATCGAGCGCGGCCACAACGTCATTACAACCGCAATCGCCAACGGCGATGTCATCTATGGCGTGAACACCGGCTTCGGCAAGCTCGCCGACCGGCGCATCTCAACCGACGATCTTCTCGAGCTACAGCGTCGCCTGATTGCCTCACACATGGTCGGCGTGGGTGACCCGCTCTCCGACGACACGGTGCGCGCCACAATGCTCGTCAAGGTCCTGTGCCTCAGCCAGGGCCACTCGGGTGTTCGTCGCGTCATCGTCGACACCCTCATCGGAATGCTCAACGGCGACGTTCTGCCCGTCGTTCCGAGCCAGGGTTCGGTGGGCGCCTCGGGCGACCTCGCCCCGCTCTCGCACCTCGTGGGTGCCATGACCGGCATCGGCGAGGTGCGCATCAACGGTGTTGTGCACCCCGCTGCCGAGGGCCTCGCGAGCGTCGGGCTCGAGCCGGTCATCCTCGGCCCGAAAGAGGGCGTCGCGCTCATCAATGGCACCCAGGTCTCGACGGCACTCGCGTTGCGCGGTCTCTTCCTCGCCGAGAATGTCTTCAACGCCGGCATCGCCGCGGGTGCTCTGACCCTCGAAGCGACGGCCGGGCGCCAGTCCGCGCTCGATGACCGCATTCAGCAGATCCGTCGCCAGCCCGGGCAGATCCGCGCGGCCGCCGCGCTTCGAGCACTCATCGTCGACAGCGGTGTTCTCGCCACCGAGTTCGAGGGACGCCGTCTGCAAGACCCGTACAGCCTGCGTTGTATGCCACAGGTGATGGGCGCCTCGCTCGACCTCCTCGAGAACTCGTCGAAGGTGCTCGAGCGCGAGTCGAACGCTGTCTCTGACAACCCGCTGATGTTCCCCGACGACGGGGTGATTCTCTCTGGCGGAAACTTCCACGGCCAGCCCGTCGCCTTCGCCGCCGACACCATCGCGCTCGCCATTTGCGAGATCGGTTCCATTTCCGAGCGACGCACGGCAATGCTGATGGATGCCTCGATGAGCGGTCTTGCGCCGTTCCTTGTCAATGGTGCCGGCCTCAACTCCGGCTTCCTGATGGCCCAGGTCACGTCGGCCGCGCTTGTTGCCGAGAACCGTTCGAAGGCCTACCCGGCGAGCGTCGACTCAATTCCGACCTCTGCGGGTCAGGAAGACCACGTATCAATGGCAACACACGCCGGAATCCGCCTCGCCAACATGGCACGCAACGCGGCCTACGTCGTCGCGATCGAGCTGATGTGTGCCGCTCAGGGCAGCGACCTGCGCAGCGAGGGAGCTGACGCTCCCGCGCTCAAGCCGATCTACGACGCGGTGCGTGATCGCTCCGCCTTCCTCGACGAAGACCGCGTTCTCGCCGCCGAGATGGAGGCCGTCGCGGCCGACATCCTTGCCGGTCGCTACAACTCACTCGCGGGAGTTGTTGTCGAGGGTCTCGCCGAGGGCGAGCGCTGATGCCCGCGCCCGACCTACGGAGCTTCCTCGACGAACTGCGATTGCGGGGAGAACTCGTCGATGTGCGAGTTCCTGTTACACCCGGGGGTGAGATCTCCGCGGTTGTGAAGGAACTCGAACCCGAGGGTGCCCCCGGTGTTTTCTTCCATTCCGTTACGGGCTCGAGCATGCCCGTTGTTATGGGCGTCTTCGGCAAGCGTTCGCGCATCGCCGGCGCGATGGGTGTCGCAACCGAAGAGGCCCTCGACCACGTACTGGCAGTGCAGGCGGGCGCTCTTCCCGCGCCTGTTCTCGTTGAGAAAGCCCCCGTGCACGAGGTTGTCATCGAGGGCGACGCCGTCGACCTCGCGGCGCTCCCGTTTGCCGTGCACTCGCGCGACGACGCCGGCGCGTACATAACGTCGGGCGTGGTGATGGCGCGCGACCCGCGCACCGGCTCGATCAATACGGGCATGTACCGAATGATGATCACGGGACGCAACACCCTCACTGTCAACGCGGCACCCGATCACGACCTCGGGCGCATCTTTACGGCCGCGCGGGAGGCGGGCGAGAAGGTGCACATCGCGATCGTGATCGGCCACCACCCCGCGTACGCGATCGCGTCACAGCTCAAGAACCCCATCGCGATCGATGCACACGAGCTCACCGGAGCTCTTCTCGACCGCCCACTCGAGGTAGCGCACGCGCGCACGGTCGACCTCGACGTACCCGCCGGAGCGGAGATTGTTCTCGAAGCTGTTGTCGACCCCGGTCACCGCGTCGACGAGGGTCCTTTTGGCGAGTTCTCGTACTACTACGGCAAGGCTGCTGCTCCGGTGGCGACAATCACCGCGATCACCCACCGCATCGACGCGATCTTCCAGGATCTCCACCCGACCCACGCAGAGCACCTCTGCCTGTGGCTCTTCCCGGGCCGCGAGGCACGCCTGCTCGAAGCCGTTCGCCGCTCTGTTCCAGGAGTGACTGCCGTACGCATCCCGTTCACGGGAGGCTCACTCAGCGCCTACGTCTCGGTGAAGAAGCGCAAAGACGGAGACGGCAAGCAGGTGATCCTCGCAGCCTTCGCCTCCGACCACTTTCTCAAGCACGTCTATGTGGTCGACGACGACGTCTCGGTCTTCGACGACGCACAGGTGCTGTGGTCGATGAACGTGCGTTTCCAGGCCGACCGCGACCTCGTTACCCTCACGAATGCCAAGGGCATCCGGATGGACCCGAGCGCGCGCCAGTTTGCGACTCCGATCGGCACCGACACCGAGACATCCAAACTCGGCTTTGATGCCACTCGGCCCCTCGAAGGCTTCCCGACGCGCGCGGACCTGCCACCGCACGGCTTCGAGAGCATCGATATCAACGCCTACTTGGATGCCTCTGCGCAACTTCGAGTCGCGACGAGCCGCGCGATCCGCGACACTATGGTCGAGTAGTTGCTGCTACTTCGCACACCAACCGCACACGACTACTGGAGCACCGCATGACCGAACAGGCCGACTCCGCTGGTGGATCGCGCAGTGTCGACCGGGCGCTGCAGTTGCTGCACGAGATCGCGACGGCGCCCGAGGCCATGACGCTGAGTGCCGCGTCCCGGGCGGTGTCGCTGCCGACCAGCACCGTTGCGCGCTTGCTCAAGACGCTCGAGACAACGGGCTTTTTGCAGCGCGACCGTGCGGGCTACTACTCGGCCGGTACGAAGGTGCTGCAGATCGGCGCGATCGCGGTCGGCAATCTCGCCCTCTACGACCTCGCCGAACCGCACCTTCACGATCTTTCGGAGTTCACGGGCGAAACTGCGTACCTTGCGGTACCCGACGGCGACGATTCGGCAGTGTACGTGCGCCAGGTCGAGAGCCCGCGCGCGATCCGTCACGCGACCTGGACCGGCCGTTCGATCAACACCGCGGGCACCGCCCTTGGTGCGGCGCTCGCCGGGCGCGTGAGCGACGGCGGGTTTGTTCTTTCGCGAGGCACCGCGATCGAGCCGGATGCTGCGGCCGCCGCCGCGCCCATTCTCGATGCCCGCGGTCTCATCGTCGGCGCCCTGAGCATTATCGGCCCATCGTTTCGCATCAGCGAGGCGGAGCTCGCGAGCTACGGTGAGCGGGTCAAATACCAGGCCGAGCGCCTGGGTGCCGAGCTGCGATTGGTGCCCGGTCCGCGTCGCGGCAATCTCTAGAGTGAAACAGTTTCACAGTTAACTGACAGGCTCCATCCACAGGGTCTTGACCGTTCGTTTGCACGAGCGCAAGCTGGCCGGGATTTCGCGCACCTGCGGACTCGGCGCTTCCCCGCCCTCCCGCAGCGGCGTAGCCATCCGGTCGCGCCGAGATCCAACGGGAAGGAACATCATGCCTCTCACGCGAACACTGAAGTTCGCCGCCGCGATCGTCTCGCTCTTCGCGATGACACTCGTGGCAACCCCCGCCGTCGGGGCGACGGCACACTCACGGGCTAGTGAACCCGTGCTCATCAACTCGGGAATCCAGGGCGCGAGCGGGTCGACAATCGGCCCCGATGGCGCGCTCTACGTGACCGAGGCTGTGACCGGCTCGGTGCTGCGCATCGACACTCGCACGGGCGCTTCGAGCGTCTACGCAACCGGACTGCCGACCAGGGTCATCGGCCTTGGTGGAGCCGTCGACGTTGTCTTCATGGGGCGCACTGCCTACGTGCTCGTCACACTCGTGAGCGAGGATGTCGGCGGCACGAGCGTCAGCGGCATCTACCGCGTCGACGGGCGCAACCGCTTCACGGTCATTGCCGACCTCGGCGACTGGTCGACAGACAACCCGCCCGACACGGCGTTCGATATTCCGAGCGGCCTGCAGTTCGCCTTCGATGTCTTTCGCGGCGGATTCCTCGTCACCGATGGCCACCACAACCGGGTGCTCAAGGTCTCGCGCTCCGGAGCCATCGCGGAGGTCATCCAGTTCGGCAACATCGTACCGACCGGCTTGGATGTCGCGGGGTCGAAGGTCTACCTCGCCGAAGCCGGGGCCGTGCCGCACCTGCCCGCCGATGGCAAAGTTGTGTCGTTCGGCGTGAAGCACCCGCAGGTGCGGAACGTTGCATCCGGCTACAGCCTGCTTGTTGACGCCGAGTTCGGACCGTGCGGTTCGCTCTACGCACTCTCGCAGGGAGACTCGCCGGGTGTGGTTCCCGCTGGGTCGCCGGCCTTGCCCGACAGTGGCGAGTTGCTACGCGCAAATCGCAACGGAACCTTCTCGGTCGTCGCTTCTGCCCTCGACCTGCCGACGTCGGTCGACTTCAAGCGCGACGCGGCATTCATCGTCACAAACGACGGCGAGGTCTGGAAGATCACCGACGTGAATGGATGGCGCCACGGAGGTTGCCGGCGCTAACGGTTTGGGCGCTCGCAGGTTGGGCTGCGGGCGCCCTCCTCGTCTAGCCTGAACGGGTGGACGACTACTGCCGCACGATCATCGACTTTGTTGTGATCGTCAGCGCGCCACTGCTCGCCGCACATCTTGACGTTGTCGCTATCGCGCTCGCAGTATTCGTTCTCGTTGTCGCGATTGTCATCGCGATCGAGTGCCTCGCCTCTGCGGGCCTCGCCTACACGCCACTCGTTCGCACGCGGATGGCCCGACGCTCGCGCGCCGCCGTGAGCCGGTCGGCCCGAACCATGCACCGTGCCAGGGCTCCGTCGCTCGTGGGAGCTCCCGCCCGCGCCTGAGGTCTGCACCCGGCGTGGGTCAACCAACCCACGAACGGAATCTTATGCTCACGCGCCTCCGCGCCCTCGTCGACTACCTCAACTACAAGAGTTTTATGCTCGTCGGCACCCTGTACGTAGCCGCCGCATCACTCATCGGCTTCGAGATGCTCGTTGTCATTCTCGGTTACGCGGCGGTGTGGCCGGTCGGTGCGCCCCTGCTGATCGTTGTGATCGGCGGGTACGTACTGGTGCGCCGTTGGATGCGACGCAACGTCGATGGTGAAGAAGAGAGCGGATGACGGGAATCGAACCCGCGCTATCAGCTTGGGAAGCTGAAGTTCTGCCATTGAACTACATCCGCGTGTGAGGCAATTCTACCGCCGCGCTAGCCGCCAGCCGGGGAAGCGAGGATCGCGACAAGAGTCACAACGCTCCCACCGATGTAGAACATCACACCCGCGCGAATGGAGAATGCCTTCTGCCGGTCGGCGCGTTCTGGGCTGAACGCGAGAACGGGGCATCCGGCCCACGCGAGAAGCGCAGTTCCGACAAGAGCGATGAGCGCGCCGATGCCCCAGACGGCCTCGGCGAAAACGGGCAGGTCGCCGGGTCGCCAGCCGCTCGACAGCAGGCCAGAGAGAGGGATGCCTGTCGCGATGATCGCGGCACCGAACCAGATGGTTCCCGTGTAGTCGATGCGCTTGAGCTCTGCGGTTGTTGAGGTGAACGATTCGGTCATCTCCCCACCATCACCCCGCCGCCCCGATGCGGCAAGGCGCTTGACAAGCGGGAGAGCCAAATACACTGTTGCCCATGCTGCTTTCTGACAGGGACATCAAGGCCGAGCTCGCATCCGGACGCGTGGGGCTCGAGCCCCTCGACCTCGACATGGTGCAGCCGTCGAGTGTTGACGTGCGCCTCGACCGGTTCTTCCGTCTGTTCGATAACCACAAGTACCCGTTCATCGACCCGGCCGAAGACCAGCCCGACCTGACGCACCTCGTCGAGACGGCTCCCGACCAGCCGTTTATCCTGCACCCCGGTGAGTTTGTGCTCGGCAGCACCTATGAGCTCGTCACGCTGCCCGACGACATCGCCGCGCGCCTCGAAGGCAAGAGCTCACTCGGGCGCCTCGGTCTTCTCACCCACTCGACGGCGGGCTTTGTTGACCCCGGTTTCTCGGGCCACGTCACACTCGAACTGTCTAACGTCGCGACCCTGCCGATCAAGCTCTGGCCCGGAATGAAGATCGGCCAGCTCTGCTTTATCAAAACGAGCTCGCCGGTAGAGAACCCCTACGGCTCTGGCCAGTACGGATCGCGCTACCAGGGCCAGCGCGGGCCGACGGCAAGCCGCAGCTTCCACAACTTCCACCGCACCGATGTCTCGGTCACCGACCTCGGCGCACCCGGCAACTAGTCGCGCGCGGCTGCGGCGCCGCGACATCCATTCGCCTTCTCACGGATTTCGGACAAACTAACGCGCCGATGTGCGCGAGTTTGTCCGAAAACCGTTAGTTGCGGGGGTTAGTAGGCGCCGGGGGCTGCCGCTGCAACGGCGACTCCGGCTTCTTCGTCGAGAATGGCGCGGGTTCCCGACAGGCCGAGTCGCGTGGCGCCCGCAGCGATCATCGCGCGGGCATCGGCGAGCGAGCGGATGCCGCCACTCGCCTTGACGCCCAGCGCACCATCGACGGTTTTCGACATAAGAGCGACGGCGTGCACGGTTGCGCCGCCGGCCGGGTGAAAGCCCGTCGACGTCTTGACGAAGTCGGCACCGGCCGCGACGGCGGCGCGGCAGGCACCGACGATCTCGTCGTCGGTGAGTGCCGCCGACTCGATGATGACCTTGAGAACAAGCGGCGCGGGAATGACACCGCGCACCGACGCGATGTCTGCCTCAATGAGGTCGAAGCGTCCGGCCTTCGCGGCGCCCAGGTCGATGACCATGTCGACCTCGTGGGCGCCGAGGGCGATCGACTCGGCGGCCTCGGCTGTCTTGATTGCTGTCGTGTGCTTGCCCGAGGGGAAACCCGCGACGACCGCGACCTTGAGGTCGACACCGGCTGGGATGGTTACGGGCAGCATCGAGGGCGAGACACAGATCGAGTAGACGCCGAGCTCGATGGCTTCGCTGACGAGAGCCGCGACATCCGCCCCCGTTGTTTCTGGCTTGAGAAGCGTGTGGTCAACGATCGGCGCGATGGCAGAAGTCATGGTGAAACCTTTGAAGAGGGGGCGGTGGCCCGGGAAAGAATGGCGCGGGCGGCACTGACCACCCATAAAGGTTACTTAATGAACGCTGGCTAGCGCAGTTGCTCGAGCTGCCAGACAAGCCAGGGGCTGAAGGCAAACGGGGCAGCGGCAGCCGCGGTGAGCAGGGCGTCTGGCTCGAGCCATGCCCATTCCGACACCTCAGCCGGGTTGGCCGTTGGGTCGACGGCCGTTACGGCGCGGTACACGGGGCAGATCTCGTTCTCGACGATTCCCGAGGCGTCGACCGCGCGATACCGAAAGTCGGGCAGCACAAGTTCGATCGACTCGAGCGACAGGCCGAGCTCGAATTCGGCGCGCCTTTTCACGGCATCCTCCATGCTTTCGCCCGGAGCCGGGTGGCCGCAGAAGGAGTTGGTCCAGACGCCGGGCCAGGTGAGCTTCTCGAGAGCGCGGCGAGTGACGAGCACTCGACCGTCTGGCCCGTAAACGTGGCAGGAGAAGGCAAGGTGCAGCGCGGTGTCACTTGTGTGAACCGCGTACTTGTCCGCCGTGCCTACGGCGGTTCCGTCGTCCGCGACGAGCACGACCTGCTCGGCTTGAGTGTGCATCGCGGTATCCTGCCTGAGTGAGTGGTTCCGACGTAAAATCCGCCGCGGCGGAGCGACAAGCGAGGGTCGACGTCGTTCTTGAGCGCTTCTTCAGCCTAGCCAAGAACCGGGCAACTCCCTTCGGCGACCAGTATGTTCACCTGTGGGAAACCCTTGAGGCCAACACAACCGGTGGCAAGCGGTTTCGACCGCGTATGGTGTTCGCCGCCTACCAGTCGCTCGGCGGCGACGATTTTGAGGCCGCGGCCTATGTTGGGGCCGCATTTGAGCTTCTCCACACGGCGCTCATCGTGCACGACGACGTCATCGACCACGACTTCGTGCGCCGCGGTGTCGCGAACATCTCTGGCGCCTACCGCGATCTCGCCCTCGACAAGGGAAACCCAACCGACGTCGCAGAGCACGCCGGTGTTTCTGCGGCAGTCATCGCTGGCGACCTCGCGCTCTTCAACTCCTATCGCCTCATCGACAAGAGTGGCGTCGCCGATGACGTGCGCGCCCGCCTGCTCGAGGTGATGGACGAGGCACTGTTCGCTTCGGCCGCCGGCGAACTCATCGACATCGACTTTTCAATCGACCCCGGTATGCCGCACGTCGACGACATCCTTCTTATGGAGCGCCTCAAGACCGCCGTCTACTCCTTCGAGTGCCCGTTGCAGGCTGGGGCGATCCTCGCGGGTGCCCACGATGACATCGTCGCGACGCTCGGGGAGTTCGGTCGCGAGATTGGCATCGCCTACCAACTCGTCGACGACCTTCTCGGCGTTTTTGGATCGGAAGCCGAGACCGGAAAAACGACGCTCGGTGACCTGCGCGAGGGCAAACGCACTGTAATGATCTCGTACGCGACAACCACCGCCGACTGGCCGTCGATCGCGCCGCTCATTGGCAAGTCTGACCTCACCGAGGCAGAGGCAGCTTTTGTACGCGAGGTTCTTGTGAGCTGCGGTGCAAAGGGTTTTGCCGAGGGGCTCGCCCGGTACTACGGCAATCGTGCTGTGGCGCGCCTCGCCGAGCCCCACATTCCCGCGGCACTTCGCGCCGAACTGCACCCCGTCGCCGATGACGTGCTGGGGCGTGTGCGATGACGCGACTGAGCCTGTACGACAGGGTCGCAGAAGAAACAGCGAGCATTGTCATCCGCCGGTACTCAACGTCGTTCGGCCTCGCGTCGCGTCTGCTCGGACCGTCGGTGCGCCAGCACGTTGAGAACATCTATGCGCTCGTGCGCGTCGCCGACGAGATCGTCGACGGAGCCGCCGTCGAGGCCGGACTCGACACCGTCGGGGCGGCACGCCAGCTCAACGAGCTCGAACGTGAAACCGAGCACGCCGTCGAGACCGGCTTCAGCAGCAACCTCGTCGTTCACGCTTACGCGCTCACCGCTCGCGAGACGGGCTTCGGGCAGGAGCTCAGCGCGCCGTTCTTCGAGTCGATGCGCGCCGACCTGAGTGAGACACAGCACGACCAGGCGAGCTTTGACCGCTACGTCTATGGTTCTGCGGAGGTCGTTGGCCTGATGTGTCTGAGGGCGTTTTTGCAGGGCACGGATGTCGCGGCCGACGAACGCGCGAGGCTCGAGCACGGCGCCCGCGCCCTCGGTGCCGCGTTTCAGAAGGTCAACTTTCTGCGCGACCTCGCCGCAGACTTCGACACTCTCGGCCGCAGCTACTTTCCCGGGGTGAGTGTCGAGAGTTTCTCTGAGGCGGACAAGACGCGACTTCTCGATGACATCGACGCCGACCTGCGAACGTCGGCGGCAGTTGTTCCCGATCTACCCGCGAGCAGCCGAAAAGCGGTTGCTCTCGCACAGGGACTATTCGCTGAGCTTTCCGTAAGATTGCGCAGAACGCCCGCAGAAGAACTTCGTCGCACCCGAGTGCGTGTGCCCAATCCCGTGAAGGCACGCATCGCCGCTAGTGCGGCCCTAGGAAGGACCCCCCGACCATGAGCCGAATAGTGATCATCGGCGGCGGGATCAGCGGACTCGCGTCCGCGGCGCTTCTCGCGCGCGAGGGACACGAGGTTTCGGTCTTCGAGAAGCAGCCCACTCTCGGCGGCCGCGCCGGCTACTGGGAGCGCGACGGATTCCGCTTCGACACCGGCCCCTCGTGGTACCTCATGCCCGAGGTGTTCGACCACTTCTACAAACTGCTCGGCACCTCGGCAGAAGAACAGCTGAGCCTGGTAACCCTCGACCCCGGTTACCGCGTCTTCTTCGAGGGCGTCACCGAGCCGATCGATATCGCCGCGAACCGCGAAGAAAACATCGAACTCTTCGAGTCGGTGCAGAAGGGCGCTGGCGCGAAGCTCGACAAATACCTCGACTCTGCCGAGAACGTCTATAACCTCGCGAAACGCAAGTTTCTCTACACCTCGTTTGCGTCGCTGCGCCCGGTGTTCACTCGCGAGGTTGTGCGCCAGGGTGGCGCGTTCCTGCGTCTTCTCACCCGCCCGCTCGCCCGGCTCGTCGCTCGAACCGTCAAAGACCGCCGGCTGCGCCAGATTCTCGGCTACCCCGCCGTCTTTCTGGGCTCCTCGCCCAAGCTCACGCCGAGCATGTATCACCTCATGAGCCATCTGGACCTGGCCGACGGTGTGCTCTACCCGATGGGCGGATTCTCCGGCGTCATCGAAAGCATCGAACAACTCGCGATCGCGGAGGGCGTGACAATCGTGACCGCCGCCGACGTCTCGCGCATCGTCGTCGTTGATGGCGCGGCGACCGGAATCGAATATCTGGATGGCGCGGGCGCCACCCAGCGCGTCGACGCCGACGTCGTCGTCTCCGCCGCCGACCTGCATTTCACCGAAACCAAGCTTCTCGAGCCCGCCGAGCAGACCTACCCGCAGCACTATTGGGACAAGCACGTTCCCGGCCCGAGCGCGCTGCTGCTGTACCTGGGAGTCAAGGGCGAGCTGCCCGAGCTTCAGCACCACAACCTGCTCTTTACGAAGGACTGGGACAAGGGCTTCGACGCAATCTTCGGCGCGAACCCCTCGGTGCCCGACCCCGCGTCGATCTACATCTGCAAGCCAAGCGGCGTAGACCCGGATGTCGCGCCCGACGGTCACGAGAATCTGTTCGTTCTTGTGCCGATCCCCGCCGACCCCACGATCGGCCGCGGCGACGTCGACGGCACCGGCGATACACGCATTGAGACGCTCGCCGACAAGGTCATCGAGCAGATCTCGTTGTGGACGGGCATCGACGACCTCGCCTCACGCATCACCGTGCGCCGCACCGTCGGACCCGGCAACTTCACGAAGGAGCTCAACGCCTGGCGCGGGACGGCCCTCGGTCCCGCGCACACGCTCAAGCAGAGTGCGTTCTTCCGTGCCGGGAACAAGTCGAAGAAGGTCGACGGTCTCTACTTCGTCGGTGGTTCGACGATTCCCGGAATCGGTCTTCCGATGTGTCTCATCAGTGCCGAGGTTCTGCTCAAGCGCCTTCGCGGCGACACCTCGACCGAGCCCCTGCCCGAGCCGCTCGTCTCGTCGCTGCCGCCTGTCGACGACGACGTCGATGACGCTTCTGACGCAGCCGCTTCCGACGCCGACGCCTCCGAAGTGGCGCTCGAAAAGAGCCCGTAGTGGGAGTGCTCTACCTCGTCGCGCTCGCCATCGCCCTCACCGGGATGGTCATGCTCGACCGCAGGTTCGGTCTCTTCTTCTGGCGTTCAGCGCGCACAGCGACGGCTGTACTCGTCGCGGGGGTCGCCTTTTTCCTCGTCTGGGACCTGTTTGGCATCGGCCTCGGAATCTTCTTTCGCGGCGAGACGGATTTTATGACCGGCCTGCAGCTCGCCCCCGAGCTGCCCATCGAAGAGGTCTTTTTTCTCACCCTCCTCTGTTACCTCACGATGAACCTCTACGGCGCGCTCGAGCTCTGGCGGGCGCGAAGGGCAGAGAGCGCATGAGCTACTGGGAGCTCAACGCGATCTTCCTCGCCGTGGTGGCTGCCGTTGCCCTCGCGGCGGTTGTTGCGCGTCGCCCGCCACGATGGGCGTCCGTCGCCGTCGCGCTAGCGGTCGTTCTCCTGATGACCGCCGTCTTCGACAACGTCATGATCGGCGTCGGCCTTGTTGGATACAACGAGGCAAAGATCAGCGGCGCGTTCATCGGAATCGCTCCACTCGAAGACTTCGCCTACGCGGTTGCGGCGGTTGTGCTGTTGCCCTCGCTGTGGGCGTTGTTCACTCCGGAGCGCGCGATCGAGAGCCAGCCGCGTGCAACCAGACCTCGCCAAAAGAAAGGCACCGATCGTGCTTAAGGCGCTCTTCGTTTCGTCCCGCCCTCTGAGCTGGGTCAATACCGCTTTTCCGTTTGCGGCCGCCTACTTTCTGACGACGCGCGAAATCGACGCGACCCTGGTGATTGGCACCCTGTACTTTCTCGTGCCGTACAACCTCGCGATGTACGGAATCAACGACGTCTTCGACTACGAGTCAGACCTGCGTAACCCACGCAAGGGTGGCGTCGAGGGTGCCCTTCTCGACACCCGCATGCACAAGCCCACGCTGTGGGCCGCGGCGATCACCAACATTCCCTTTCTCGGCTATTTAGTTGTTGTTGGTAACCCCCTCTCCTGGTTAGTGCTCGCGATCAGCGTTTTCGCCGTCATCGCGTACTCGGCGAAGTGGCTGCGCTTCAAGGAGCGACCGTTTCTCGATTCCCTGACGAGCAGCACACACTTCGTTTCGCCAGCAATCTACGCACTTGTGCTCGCGGGCGCGGTCTTTACGCCTGAGCTGTGGGCAATTCTCGGCGCGTTCTTCTTGTGGGGGATTGCTTCTCACGCGTTCGGTGCAGTTCAAGACGTTATAGCTGACCGCGAGGCATCCATTTCATCGATTGCGACGGTGATCGGTGCCCGGGCGACGGCTCGACTGAGCGTCGTCGCGTACGTGCTCGCGGGTTTGTTGTTGCTTCTCGCCGGGTGGCCCGCGGCCCTCGCTGCAGTGTTGGCGGCGCCCTACGCGATTAGTTGTGCGCAGTTCTGGAACATCACCGACGAGAGCGCCGAATCGGCGAACCGCGGCTGGAAGCGCTTCTTGTACCTGAACTTCATTACGGGCTTCTTTGTGACGATGATCATGATCGTCTGGGCGCTCGGCCTCTAAGTCGCACGACGCTCTAAGCCACGCGACGGTCTAAGCCACGCTGAGGTTACGACTTGGGTTCGCGCGTCTCTGTGCCGAACTCGGCGTCGAGCTGGCTCTCGAGCTGGGCGTTCTCGACGAATTCGACATAGCCGTCTGCCTGCTCCTTGGTGAGGGGCGCCGTCGCCCCGCAGTAGGTGCAGGTCACCGAGCGCTTGATGTAGACGGGAAACAGCGGGATAAAGAACAGGGTGAACTTCGTGACGTGCTTGATGACCTTTTGCGCCGCCGGGTTGTGGCAGTTACCGCAGACGAAGTTGATCATCGCGAGAAGGATGGCCGTCGAGCGCGTTCCGAAGATAATCATTTCTCGACAGTAGCCTTGTTCAGCGAACTATCCCGTCCAACCCAGATTCTTTGCAACGCGAGTGAGCACATTCACGGTTGCGAGGTACTCGGCGTCGGTGATGCCCTGGGCGATGACCGTGCGCTGCTGGGCGACGACGTCGGCGAGGCGCGCGAAGGCGGAGCGGCCCCGTTCCGTGAGCTCGTATCCCGTGGGCGTTGCGTCGACCCAGGCGGAATCGATGAGTTCGGTGAGGTGCTCGGCCGAGGACTCCGGCGGCGCGCCATCCACCCCCGCTGTGAGAAAAGGCGCGACGGCCTCGTCGAGATCCGCGAGCGTTGCGGAGCCGCGCGCGAGCACGTTGAGCAGCTGCCACTGCCTGCGGGTGACACCGTGCTCGTCGAGAGTCGAAGCGAATTGCTCATCGATGAGGCGGTCGACGAGCTTGAGCCAAAAACCTATCGGGCGTTGATCGGTCATGGCCACGAGGGTACGCCTGCGTGCGGTCGGCGCGGAAGTACCCCGTCTGGGTGATTGCGCGGGTTCCAGAGCTCTCGCAAACAGCAAAAAGTGCTCCAAACCACAAAGTTTGGAGCACTTTTCGACGGAACCGGAACCGGCGATGGGGCCGGAGCCGGAACCGGACGCGGAGCAGGCGCCGGAGCGGGGCCGCAGCGCGCGTTAGTAGCTGAAGCCGAGCTCTTCGGGGTAGTCGCCGAGCGCCGTGAGCTGCGCCGCCGCGGACTGCAGGTGCGCGAGCGTGAGGCCGAGAGCGCCGGGGCCGAAGCTCACGCGCGAGACGCCGAGTTCGGCGAGCTTCTTGAGGGGAACAGCGCCGGGGTGACCGATCACCGAGATCTTTCCGTGCACGGCCTCGATCGCGCGGGCAACGAGCTCTTCGGTCTCGAGTCCGAGAAAGAAGATGCTGTCGGCGCCGGCATCGAGGTAGGCGTTCGCGCGGGCGACGGCGTCGTCCCATTCGCCGCCACCGGCGAGGGTGTCGACACGGGCGTTGATAGCGATCGGCACACCGGTGGCGACGGCCGCAGCGCGGGCTGCCGCAACGCGCGCCGTTGCATCCTCGATCGAAAAGAGGGGCGCCTTGGCCTGGCCGACGCTGTCTTCGATGTTAATGCCCGCGGCACCGGTGGAGATGAGCTGCTCGACGTTGTGCTGAACTCCGGCGGCGTCGCGCGCGTAGCCCTTCTCGAAGTCGACCGAGACGGGGATGTCAACGGCGTCGGCAATGAGCTCGGCGACGGCAAGTGCCTGCTCGACCGTGAGACCCTCGCCGTCTTCGACACCGTGCGCGAACGAGACAGCGTGGCTCGCCGTGGCGAGGGCCTTCACGCCGGGGGTGGATGCGACGATGCGGGCTGTCACGGCATCCCAGACGTTGGTGACGATGAGGGGCTCACCTGGTATGTGCAGTGAGCGAAGCAGCTCGGCCTTGGCAACGGCGTCGGCGAGGTTGGGGAGACTGGCGTGATCGTTTGTGGTCATGGGTCAACCCTGCCGTCAAAGTCTGAGCGTTGCCAGCGCAAAACGGACTGTTACGCAGCCTTTGGCGCAACCTTCACAAAGAGCATAAGAACGAGCCCGATGGCGAGCACGATGACGATGCCAAGAATGCCCCAGTACTGAAAACCGAAGATCGCGATGAGCAGCGCCCAGAGACCGGGGGAGAGGAAGCTCGCCGCGCGGCCGGTTGTCGCGTACAGGCCGAAGATCTCGCCTTCGCGACCCGCGGGAGTCACGCGGGCGAGAAGCGAGCGCGAGGCCGATTGTGCCGGGCCGACGAAGGCGCAGAGCAGGAGGCCAAAGATCCAGAAGGTTGTTTTGCCCGCGTCGTGGAGAAAGAAGGTGGCGGTTCCGGCTATAACAAGACCGACGAGCGACGCGAGAATCACGGCACGCGGGCCAAACACGTCATCGAACCGGCCCGCGATGATCGTCGAGACACCCGCGACGAGGTTGGCGACAACGCCGAAGATCAGCACCTCGTTGCTTGTGAAGGCGAAGGTTCCCGTGGCGATGATCGCTCCGAAAGCGAAGACGCCGGCGAGACCGTCGCGGTAAACGGCGCTCGCGACGAGAAACCAGAAGGTCTCGCGGTTCTCACGAAAGAGGCGTTGGATGTCGCGCACGAGCTGTACATAGCTGCGGAAGAAGTTGACCCGCTCGCGCTGACCAGACGCCGGAGTCTCGGGCACGTTGAGAATGATCGGGATGATAAAGATGACGGTCCATAGTGCGCAGCCGAGGGCAATGACGCGGTAGGCCATGCCGTTCGAGGTGTCCATTCCGAACCACTCGAAGGTCGTCGCAACGACGACGAGGATAAGCGCGACGATTCCGCCGATGTAGCCGAGGCCCCAACCGAGGCCAGAGACCTTTCCGACTGTCTTGGGCGTCGAGACCTGAACGAGCATGGCGTTGTAACCGACGTTCGCGATCTCCTGGAAGACGCTCGCGAGCGCAACGAGCGCGATGCCCAGCACAAAGAACGGCGGGCTCGCCTGCACAAAGAACAGGAGCGCCATGCAGACGATGACAACGGCGGTGTTGACGAGGAGCCAGAATTTACGTTTGCCCGAGGCATCCGATCGCTGTCCCATAACGGGTGCAAGAACCGCAATGAAGAGCCCGGCGACAAAAAGCGCAAGGCCGAATTGACCAGACAGCGCGTCGATCGCGAGAATGCGCGTTGTGTCGTCTTCGGGAAGAGCTGCGAGCTCTGGCGAGATGAAGCTGTCGCTCGTCAGATACAGCGCAGTGAAAACGAAGGTCAGGATTACCGTGTTGAACGGCTGCGTCGCCCAGTCCCACAGCGCCCACGACACGACCTGCTTGCGCGGCACAACCTTGTCGGCCTGAAGATCGAGCCCCACAACGCCTACGGCGAGGGTGTTCGCTGTGGTCGGGATCTTGCGGGGAGTAGCACCGTCGTTGCTCATGGTTCACAACTTATCGCCTGCCGGTAAACAATGGGGGCAACCAAACTTGAGTCGCCCTAGCTCAAGTTTTGCTGAGAGAACTTGACATCAGTTTTGCGGCGTTACAAACTTGATGCTGCGCGGCTCAACTATGCACGCGCAAGCAAACTTAGAAGGAGATAGAGCTCATGGCTCGTGCAGTAGGTATTGACCTCGGAACCACCAACTCGGTGGTTGCCGTTCTCGAAGGTGGAGAACCCACCGTCATCGCAAACGCCGAAGGCTTCCGCACCACCCCGTCGGTTGTCGCCTTCACCAAAGACGGCGACGTACTCGTCGGCGAGACAGCGAAGCGCCAGGCAGTCACAAACGTCGACCGCACAATCTCCAGCGTCAAGCGCCACATGGGCACAACGTGGACGACAGACGTCGACGGCAAGATGTACACGCCGCAGGAAATCTCCGCGCGCATCCTCGCCAAGCTCAAGCGCGACGCTGAGCAGTACCTCGGCGAGCCCGTCACCGACGCTGTAATCACGGTTCCCGCGTACTTCAACGACGCGGAGCGCCAGGCGACAAAGGACGCCGGCGAAATCTCGGGTCTCAACGTTCTTCGCATCATCAACGAGCCGACCGCTGCAGCTCTCGCTTACGGCCTCGACAAGGGCAAGGCCGACGAGCTCATCCTCGTCTTCGACCTCGGAGGCGGAACGTTCGACGTCAGCCTCCTCGAAGTTGGTAAAGACGACGACTTCTCCACGATTCAGGTTCGCTCGACCGCTGGTGACAACCGCCTCGGTGGAGACGACTGGGACGCCCGCGTTGTCGAGTGGCTCATCCAGAAGTTCAAGGAGACCACCGGCGTCGACGTCTCGAACGACAAGATCGCCAAGCAGCGCCTCAAGGAAGCCGCAGAGCAGGCGAAGAAGGAACTCTCGAGCTCGACGAGCACAAGCATCCAGCTTCCCTACCTCTCGCTCACCGAGAACGGCCCCGCCAACCTCGACGAGACCCTCACGCGTGCAAAGTTCGAGGAACTCACTCAGGACCTCATCGAGCGCACCCGTAAGCCGTTCCAGGACGTCATCAAAGAAGCGGGCGTAAGCGTCGCGGATGTCGCGCACGTAGTGCTCGTTGGTGGATCCACTCGTATGCCGGCAGTCGTTGAGCTCGTCAAGAAGCTCACCGGTGGCAAGGAGCCCAACAAGGGCGTCAACCCTGACGAGGTCGTCGCCGTAGGCGCCGCACTCCAGGCCGGCGTTCTGCGCGGCGAGCGCAAAGACGTTCTGCTGATCGACGTCACCCCGCTGAGCCTCGGTATCGAGACCAAGGGTGGCATCATGACGAAGCTCATCGAGCGCAACACGGCTATCCCCACCAAGCGCAGCGAGACCTTCACGACCGCCGACGACAACCAGCCTTCGGTTGCCATCCAGGTCTTCCAGGGTGAGCGTGACTTCACGCGCGACAACAAGAACCTCGGAACCTTCGAGCTTCAGGGCATCGCACCCGCACCCCGCGGCATCCCCCAGATCGAGGTGACCTTCGACATCGACGCCAACGGCATCGTGCAGGTTCACGCGAAGGACAAGGGAACCGGCAAGGAGCAGTCGATCACCATCACCGGCGGCAGCTCGCTCTCGAAGGATGACATCGAGCGTATGGTTCGCGAGGGTGAAGAGCACGCGGCAGAAGACAAGGCGCGTCGCGAGACCGCTGAGGTTCGCAACACTGCAGAGCAGCTCGCCTACTCGACCGACAAGCTGCTCGCCGACAACGCCGACAAGCTGCCGGAAGACGTCAAGACGAGCGTTCAGGCCGACATCGACGCTCTCAAGACTGCACTCGCCGGCGACGACGAGGCAGCCGTGAAGACAGCCTTCGACACTCTCGCCGAGAGCCAGCAGAAGATCGGTGAGGCCCTCTACGCGCAGAGCGAGACCGCCAACGCCGGTGCTGACGAGGCCCCCGCCGACGAGACTCCCGCAAGCAACGACGAAGACATCGTCGACGCTGAGGTTGTCGAAGACGAGCCGGACAAGAAGTAACGATGGCAGACAAGAAGCGCCACAACGACGAGGAGTCGGAGGCGGTCAACGCCGCCGCCGGCTCCCCGGAGCCGGATGACACCGATTTCGACGACGACTCTGACGACAAGGAGCGGGTAGTTCACGACCTGTCTTCGCACGAAGAGCTCGAGGTTGACGATGAGACCGCCGACGATGCTGCTGACGATTCAGAGGACGAGCCCGAGATCGAGCTCACCGAAGAAGACAGCGCAGATGTGGATGACGCGGACCTGCAGATCAGCGAAGAAGATGCTGCGCTGCTCGAGCAGGCTGCCGGCGACATCGTTGCCGAGATGCGCTCGGACATGCTTCGTGCGCAGGCAGAACTCGTCAACTTCCGTACACGAGTGGAGCGCGACCGCGCCGCCAACCGTGAGGCTGTTATCGCCGAGGTCATTCGCTCGCTGCTACCAGCACTCGACGACCTGAGCCGTGCCGAGAAGCACGGTGATCTTGAGGGCAGCCCCCTCGAGCTCGTTGCCCAGAAGATTCGTGGTGCCTTCGAGCGCTACGGCCTTCGCTCTGTCGGTGAAAAGGGCGAGGTCTTTGACCCGCACCTGCACGAGGCAGTTGTGCAGCTTCCGTCGAAGGATGTCTCTGTGAACACCGTCGCAGACGTCATCGACCCCGGGTACGCACTGGGTGAGCGCCTCATCCGCGCCGCCAAGGTCGCGGTCTCGGTTCCCGAGTAGGCGGCGCACGAATGGCAAGCCAGGACTGGTTTGACAAGGACTTCTACAAGGTTCTCGGGGTCTCAAAAGAGATCTCCGATGCCGACCTGAAGAAGACCTATCGCAAACTCGCGCGCCAGTTTCACCCGGACTCAAACCCGGGTGACGCTGCAGCCGAGGCGCGCTTCAAGGAGATCAGCGAGGCCAACTCGGTGCTCTCCGACCCGGAGATGCGCAAGGAGTACGACCAGATTCGGGCGATGGGTTCCGGCGCGCGCTTCAGCGCGGGCGGGCGCCCAGGGCAGCCGGGCGGCTTTGAAGACGTCTTCGGTGGTCTCTTCGGCCAGCCGACGGGTCGCGCCGGAGCGGGCGGCCAGGCAGGCAACTTCGAAGACCTGCTCGGTGGCATGTTCGGCGGTGGTGGCGGTTTCGGAAACTCGAGCGGCGGCTTTCGCGGAGCGGCAGGCCCGACAAAGGGTCGCGACTTCACCGCGACGACGACGCTCGACTTTCTCACGGCGATTCGCGGCGAAACGATCAAGCTGCAGCCCTCGAACGGCAAGGCGATCAACGTCAAGATTCCCGCGGGTGTCAGCGACGGCCAGAAGATCCGCCTCAAGGGCAAGGGTGAACCCAGCCCCGATGGTGGAACTGCCGGTGACCTCGTCCTCACGGTGACCGTACGCAAGCACTCGGTTTTCGAGCGTGACGGTCTCAACCTTCGCGTCGACGTGCCCGTGACGTTCTCTGAGGCAACACTCGGGGCGACGATCGAGGTGCCGACTCTCGGAGGCGAGCCCGTCAAACTGCGCGTCGCCGCCGGCACACCGAGTGGTCGCGTCTTGCGCGTCAAGGGTCGCGGCGTGACAACCGCCAAGGGCGTGGGCGACCTGCTCGCGAGCGTTGTTGTTGCGGTGCCCAGTCACCTGAGCGCCGAGGCGCAAGCGCACCTCGAGGCCTTTGCCGCGTCGTTGCCCGACGAAAACCCACGCGCCGACCTGCTCGACCGCGCTCGTAGTTAGACAACATCAGTAGAAGGGAGGGGGTGCGTACATGGATGAGAATTCACCGGTGCTGGCGATAGCCATCGCTGCCGAGCTCGCCGGTATGCACCCCCAAACCCTGAGGCAGTACGACCGCATCGGTCTCGTCTGCCCCCGCCGCACGGCTGGCAAGTCGCGCCGCTACTCGATGCGCGACGTTATGCAATTGCGCGAGGTCGCCGCACTGAGTGCGGAGGGCGTGAGCCTCGAGGGCATCCGCCGAGTGCTCGACCTCGAAAACCAGGTGGCAACCCTCGCCACGCGCGTGCGCGAACTCGAAACAGCTCTCGCAGATGAACTTCTCAACCGCCCCGGCCGCCGGGTCTTCGCCGCAGGAACCGAGGGCGACGTTATTTCCCTCCGCGCCGGAACGCGCAGCCGCAGGCAAAACGAACTTGAAATTTGGCACCCACCGTATGACCACTGAACTCGATTTCACAGCACTTCGCCGCTGGCCCGACATCGAAGCCGACAACCTCTTCGCCTACGACGCGAGTGACAAACTCATTCTCGACACGGCGGCGGACCTTCTCGCCGGCTCGAACCTTGTTGTCATCGGGGATAACTACGGCGCGCTCACGCTCGGCGCGGCCGTGCGGTCGGGCGCGACATCCATTCGGGTGCACCAAGATTTGCTTGTCGGCGAGCACGCCCTCGCGGCCAATGCCAGCGAAGAAGGGTTGGATGGCGCGTATACCAACCACCCGCTTGGCGAAGAGCTGCTCACCGGTGCGACGCTCGTGCTGTTGCAGGTTCCGAAGTCACTCGACGAACTCGAAGAGATTCTCGAGAACGTTGCGCGCTACGCGGCACCCGAGGTCACGGTTATTGCCGGCGGGCGTATCAAGCACCTGACGCCAACGATGAACCCGCTGATGCTGCGCTACTTCGAGACACTCGACGTCTCGCTCGCCCAGCAGAAGTCGCGCGCGTTTACGCTGCGTGGTCCGATCACTCCCGGTGAGAGCCGTTTTCCGGTTACCGAGTTTCACAAAGACGTCGAGCTGACGATTGCCGCTCACGGTGCCGTGTTCGCCGGGTCGAGTGTCGACATCGGAACGCGACTGCTGCTGAACGCCGTGCGCAAAGCGGGGCCGATGTCGGGAGTTGCCATCGATCTCGGCTGCGGAACCGGCCTGCTCGCGGCATCCATCGCTCGTGCTCGACCCGGGCTCACGGTGATCGCGACCGACCAGTCGGCTGCCGCCGTGAAATCGGCCGAGGCGACGATGGCCGCCAACGGACTCAGCGACCGCGTGAGCGTTGTGCGCGATGACGGGCTGCAGAGCCAGCCCGACAATTCGGCCGACCTCGTTTTGCTCAACCCGCCGTTCCACATCGGCGCCGTTGTGCACACCGGCCCGGCGCACCGCCTCTTTGCCGACGCCGCGCGCGTGCTGCGGCCCGGCGGCGAGCTGTGGACAGTCTTCAACTCGCACCTCGGTTACCGGCAGACGCTCGCGCGAATCGTCGGCCCCACCGAACTCGTCACGCACAACGACAAATTCACCGTCACCGTTTCTACACAACCGACCTCGGCTGGGCGCCCGAAGCCCACTGAAAAGGATTAGTCATGGCAAACCTGCAGGGTGCTCCGGGCACCGACGAAGAACAGAAGACAGCACTCGAGCGCTACGGCGTTGACCTCACCGAGGTAGCCCGTAGCGGCAAACTCGACCCCGTAATCGGCCGTGACGCCGAGATTCGTCGCGTGAGCCAGGTGCTCACGCGTCGCACCAAGAACAACCCCGTACTCATCGGTGAACCTGGCGTTGGCAAGACAGCGGTCGTCGAGGGTCTCGCCCAGCGCATCGTCGCGGGTGACGTCGCCGACTCGCTCAAGGGCAAGCGCCTCGTCTCGCTCGACATCGCGGCGCTCGTCGCCGGAGCCAAGTATCGCGGCGAGTTCGAAGAGCGCCTCAAGGCAGTGCTCACCGAGATCAACGACGCCGATGGCGAGATCATCACGTTCATCGACGAGCTTCACACGCTGATGGGTGCCGGCGGTGGCGAAGGCTCCGTCGCCGCGGCCAACATGCTCAAGCCGATGCTTGCGCGCGGAGAGCTGCGCCTCATTGGTGCGACGACCCTCGACGAATACCGCCAGTACATCGAGAAGGATGCCGCGCTCGAACGTCGATTCCAGCAGGTGCTCGTCGACGAGCCGACGGTCGAAGACACAATCGCGATCCTCCGCGGACTGCGCGAGCGCTACGAGGCGCACCACAAGGTGACAATCGCCGACTCGGCTCTCGTCGCGGCCGCCGCTCTCTCCAACCGGTACATCGCCGGCCGCCAGCTTCCGGACAAGGCGATTGACCTCGTCGACGAGGCGGCATCACGCCTCAAGATGGAGATCGACTCGAGCCCGGTCGAGATCGACGAGCTCAAGCGCGCTGTTTCTCGGTTGCGCATCGAGGAGCTTGCTCTCAAAAAGGAGAAGGACGCGGCATCCAAGGCTCGTCTCGAAAAGTTGCGCGTCGACCTCGCCGAACGCCAGAAGGCACTCGATGCTCTCGAACGGCGCTGGCGCACCGAGAAGACCTCGCTCACCGGAATGGGTGAGCTCAAGACCCGTCTCAACGAAGCGCGCATCGACCTCGACCGCGCCATGCGGGAGCAGCGTTACCAAGACGCGTCGAAGCTCAACTACGAGACGATTCCGTCAATCGAAACGGCGATCGCTGCGGCCGAGGCCCAGGAACCCGTAGGCCCGCGTATGGTCAACGACCAGGTCACCGAAGAAGACATCGCCGCGGTTGTCGCAGCGTGGACCGGCATTCCGACCGACAAGCTCACGCAGGGTGAGACCGAGCGACTTCTCAACCTCGAGGGTGAGCTCGGTAAGCGGCTCATCGGCCAGAAAGACGCGGTTCGCGCCGTCTCCGAGGCCGTGCGACGCACGCGCGCCGGCATCAGCGACCCCGACCGTCCGACGGGAACGTTTATGTTCCTCGGCCCGACCGGCGTCGGCAAGACCGAACTCGCGAAGGCGCTCGCCGAATACCTCTTTGACGACGAAAAAGCCCTCGTACGCATCGACATGAGCGAGTACGGCGAGAAGCACTCAGTGGCGCGACTGCTCGGAGCCCCTCCCGGGTACATCGGCTACGAACAGGGCGGTCAGCTCACCGAGGCCGTGCGTCGTCGCCCCTACTCGGTCATTCTGCTCGACGAGGTCGAGAAGGCGCACCCAGAGGTCTTCGACCTGTTGTTGCAGGTGCTCGACGACGGTCGCCTGACCGACGGACAGGGTCGCACTGTCGACTTCCGTAACGTGATTCTTATCCTCACGTCGAACCTCGGCGGTCAGTACCTCGTCGACCCCGGCCTCACGTGGGATCAGAAGACCGAAGCCGTCAACGCCCTCGTGCGCCAGGCCTTCAAGCCCGAGTTCATCAACCGGCTCGACGACATCGTCATCTTCTCGCCGCTCTCAACGACAGAGCTGGCGCAGATCGTGTCGCTCTACGTCGATCGCCTCGGACGACGCCTCGCCGACCGTCGCCTCGAGCTCGCCGTCACACCTGATGCGCGCACCTGGCTTGCCGAGCGCGGCTACGACCCGAACTACGGGGCGCGACCCCTGCGTCGCCTTATGCAGCGCGAGATCGACGACAAGCTCGCGCGCGCCCTCATCGCTGGCGAGATCGCCGATGGCGACACAGTGCGCGTTGACCTCCTCGGCGACACGCTCACGGTGTCGCGAATGGATGTCTAACTAGCGGTTTGGATGTCGCGGCGCTAGTAGTGATACGTGAGCAGGTAGTCCGGCCCGAGTTCGACGCGTGTTTTCTCGAAGAGCTCGCGGCCTAGGCGGTTGAACTCGCCTGGGTCGACGTTCCAGCCAGTCTCCCAGTGGTGGTGCTTGTCGTAGAAGTCGTTCCAGGCGGCGAGTGCAGCGCGCAACTCGTCAGACAGCGGAAGTTGCGACAGCGACATCCACCCCTGCGGCCACAGAGGAAGGTCGGCGCCGTACTCCGGGAACATCTTGATCGGGAACGGGTAGGGCTCGGCGGGGCGAGTCATGGGCGCGGGCTGCTTGAAGCCGGGAATGTCTTTGGCGGGGAGCCAGACGGCGGTGATCTCGGCTGCGCTCGATCTGATCTCGACAAGCTCGATCACCGGAAGTCGCTCGATCACCGGGGGCTCGCTCTCCCTTGTCAGGCAAGGGCGGGGATGACCTCTCGCTCGAACAGCTCAAGGCCCGAGCGGTCGTACGCCGCCTCGGGAAAATAGTGGATCGCGTACCCGAGGCCGAGCGACTGCATTGCGCGAAGTTTGTCGATGACCTGCGCGGGGGTTCCGACGCCGAGAGCGGTGCCGCTGCGGTACTCGCTCATAAATTTCGTCGTTTCTTCTGCGCCGAGGTAGGGCAGAACGCGCGCCTCGATCGCGTCGAGGCGGTCGGCAACCTCCGACTCTGTTGATGCGATGACGGTGTTGTAGTTCGAGCTGCGGACTATCGAGTCGAACGAGGTGCCGACGGCCTCGCAGTGCTCGCGCAGTAGGGAGCTCTTGCGGGCGAACTCGTCGGGGGTTCCCGCGAAGTTTGTGTACTGCGCGTACTGCGCGGCGATGCGCAGCGTGACCTTCTCGCCGCCACCCGCGACCCAGATCGGAATGCCACCCGGCTGCAGCGGCTGCGGGTAGAAGAGCGCGCCATCCACCTGATAGTGCTTGCCCTGCAGAGTGGCAGTTCCGGTCTCCCAGGCCTGCTTCATGATCTGGATGCCCTCGTCGAGTCGTGACAGGCGCTCGCCGGCGCGCGGGAATCCGTAGCCGTACGCCTCCCACTCGTGCTGGTACCAGCCAGCGCCGATGCCCATCTCGGCGCGGCCGCCCGAGACGATGTCGACGGTTGTGGCGACCTTCGCGAGGTAGGCGGGGTTGCGGTAGCTCATGCAGGTGCACATCTGGCCGAGGCGGATGCGCGACGTGGATGCCGCGAACGCCGCCATCAGTGTCCAGGCTTCGTGCGTTGCCTGATCGCTCGGAACCGGCACCGTGTGAAAGTGGTCGTAGACCCAGAGGGATTCCCACGGACCCGCGTCGGCGTGCTGGGCGAGGCCCCTCATCGCCTCCCACTGGTCGGCCGGCGCAATGCCGACAAGATCGTGACGCCAACCCTGGGGAACGAACATTCCGAATCGCATGGGTCGAGCCTAGGTGAGCGACGCCTTGAGCTCGTCGCGCACCACGCGGCGCAGCACCTTGCCGATGAGCGACCGGGGCAGCTCATCGCGCGCGACTATTGTCTTCGGAACCTTGTAGGCCGAGAGGTGCTTGCGGCAGTGGTCGCGCAGGGCGGCGACGTCGAGCGTCGCACCCGTAGCGAGCACAACGACCGCCGCCACATCCTCACCGCCTCGTGAGCTCGGCAGGCCGACGACCGCGGCATCCGCGACCGACGGGTGCGAGAGAAGCGCGGTTTCGACCTCGGTCGGCGCGACGTTGAACCCGCCCGTGATGATGAGCTCTTTGCGGCGGTCGACAATTGTGACGAAACCGTCGGCCGAGACCTTTGCGAGGTCGCCCGAGCGCAGCCAGCCGTCGGCCGTGAGCGTTTCGGCGGTCTCGTTGGGGCGGTTCCAGTAGCCGGAGAACACCTGCGGGCCGCGGATGAGAAGCTCGCCCTCTTCGTCAACGCCGCGGTCGGCAGTGACGTCGTCGGGGTCGACGATGCGCATCTCGGTGCTCGGGAACGGCACACCCACGGTGCCGGGGCGACGCGTCGGCGCGATGGGGTTGCCCAGTGCGACCGGCGAGGTCTCGGTCATGCCGTAGCCCTCGACGAGCAGCCCCCCGGTTGCCTTCTCCCACGTCTTGACGATCTCGATCGGCAGGCTCATGGCGCCAGAGATAGCGAATCGGATGCCGCTGAGACTGATCTTGCGCTTCGCCGCGGCCTTGGCGAGACGTTCGTAAATCGGTGGCACAGCGGGGAGGAACGTTGCGGGGCTCTTGAGCATCGCGTCGAGCACAAGTTTCTCGTCGAACTTCGGGAACAGCACAAGACGGGCGCCGATGCTCATCGCGAAGGTCAGGCAGAGGGTGAGTCCGTAGGCGTGGAACATCGGCAGTACGCCGTAGAAGACCTCTTCGCCCTTGCGCAGGCCGGGCACCCAGGCTTCGCCCTGCATCGCGTTGGCGCGCAGGTTGCGGTGGGTGAGGATGGCGCCCTTGGGAGTTCCGGTCGTACCGCTCGTGTACTGCAGCACGGCGATGTCGTCGAGCGTTGGCTTCGGTGCGTCGTTTGGCAGGTACTTCGACTTGAGCAGTGTCTGCCAGTCGACGCCTCCGGAGACGGGCTCGGTGACGGTGAGCGCCGCGCGAGATTCGCGGGCCTTGGTGATGGGCAGCCGCAGGGCGAGGCGGGTCGTCGCCGGCATCGAGCGGGTGATGTCGACGTGCACGACGGTTTCGACCGCGACATCCGACGGGAAGGCAAGAATTGTGTCGGCTACCTTGTTCCAGGCGATCGCGACCTTTGCGCCGTGGTCTTCGAACTGGTGACGCAGTTCGCGTTCGGTGTAGAGCGGGTTGTGCTCGACGACAATCGCGCCGAGTCGCAGCACCGCGTAGAACGCGACGATGTGCTCGGGGCAGTTGGGCAGAACGATGGCGACGCGGTCGCCGTGGCCAACACCGAGCTTGCTCAGCCCGTTGGCGACGCGCGCGATCTGCTCGCGCAGTTCGCCGTAGGTCGTCGTCGCACCGAAGAACTCGAGGGCAACGCCTTGGCGGTAGGTGCGCGTCGACGCCCAGATCATGTCGACCAGGGTCTCGGTGGGTTCGGCTATGTCGTGGGGAACACCCTCGCCGTAGCTGGAGAGCCAGGGACGGTCGGCAAAGTCACTCATGTGACCATCCTGACGCGTCTAGCTGGGATTAGTTGATCGTCTCGGGGATTCCGAGGTCAATCAGCAGGCGGCCGAGAAAGAAAACGCCGAGCATTGCGGCAAGACCAATGAGGGCGACTGTCACGCCGATGCGACGACGGGCAACGCGGGCGATGCTCCAGATGATCGCGACGAGCGCGACAACCGACGGCGCCCAGAGTGAGATCTGGTGGCCGATGCTCACCAGGTCGAGGTTGCAGTCGGCCGCGGCGTTCGAACAGCCCGCGTTGAAGATGCCGCCGCTGAGTGCCGAGAGAGCAAGCACAACCGCCATGATCAGCATAAGAACTATGACGAGCCCGGTGAGCAAAAAGTCCCACGTGCGGGGCGGCTGTTGGGGCTCAGCCCCGTACCAGTCGGGCTCGGCGTCGGTCATGCCGTGAGCTTAGCGGTGATGGCCGCCACAAATGCGTCGATATCTGCCTCGGTTGTATCGAACGCGGTCATCCAGCGAACCTCGCGCGTCGCCGGGTCCCAGTCGTAGAAACGGAAATCCTTGCGCAGCTCGTCGGCGACCCCTGGCGGAAGGATCGCGAAGACCGCATTGGCCTGCGTCGGGCGAGTGAAGGTGAGCCCGTCGAGCGCGGCTGCCTCGAGCGAACCTCGCAGGCGCGCGGCCATCGCGTTCGCGTGACCGGCAGAGCGCAGGTACAGGTCGTCGTCGAGAAGTGCGAGAAGCTGCGCAGAAACGAACCGCATCTTCGACGAGAGTTGCATGTTGAGCTTGCGCAAAAAGAGCAGCCCCTCGACCGCGTCAGGGTTGAGCACAACAATCGCCTCACCGTAGAGCACGCCATTCTTTGTGCCGCCGAAGCTCAGCACATCAACGCCCGCGTCGGTGGTGAACTCGCGAAGCGGCACGTCAAGGGCTGCTGCCGCATTCGAGATGCGCGCGCCATCCATGTGCACTGTCATTCCGAGGGAGTGCGCGTGATCGGTGATCGCGCGAATTTCTTCGGGTGTGTAGAGCGTGCCGAGCTCTGTCGTCTGGGTGATGCTGACGGCGAGAGGCTGCGCGCGGTGCTCGTCGCCCCAGCCCCAGGCTTCGAGGTCGATGAGCTCTGGGGTCAGCTTGCCGTCGGGGGTTTCGACGCTCAGCAGTTTGAGTCCCGAGATGCGCTCTGGTGCTCCACCCTCGTCAGTGTTGATGTGCGCGGTCTTGGCGGAGACCACGGCACCCCAGCGCGGAAGCATCGAGGTGAGCGCCGTGACATTGGCGCCGGTTCCGTTGAAGACCGGAAAGACCTCGGTGCGCTCGCCGAAGTGCTGCTTCATTACCTCGCCGAGGCGGGCCGTGTAGACGTCTTCGCCGTAGGCGACCTGGTGGCCACCGTTGGCCTCCGCGATTGCGGCGAGCACCTCGGGGTGGGCACCCGCGTAATTGTCGGAAGCGAAACCGCGGTAGTTGGTGTCATGAAGTTGGGTCACCGCTCTATCCTCGCGGATGCGACGCCCATTGACTTGCGACAGACGCGTCTACCCCACAACTGAGGATTTTATTCACTCGTCCAGAAAAGGTAAATTAAGGTGAGCGCAGGTCATCGATTGCCCGTTCGCGCTCTGTCGGATTCGCTCCGACCTTGCCACTCTCTCCTGGACAGTCCCATTTCCACTTCAGATTCTTCATCCGACGACGTCGGTACGCTGCTCGACAAATTCGTCGCCGTACCCGCCGCCACCCGCCACGGCGGGATTCCGGCCACCGGTTGGGCTCGCGTTGCAATGGCCCTGCTGGGCCTTCGCGGCGAGAGTGACGCCCTTCTCCTCGTCGACCTCGCCGACGATGCCCTCATCGTCGTCGACTGGGGTCGCAAAGACTATTGGTGGCAGGGCGGTTCGGGAGTTTTTCCCGAGCGACCGACCGTCAGCAAAGTACGTGTTTATCGAGGGGATGGCGCGCGCCTGCCCTTTATGCTCGAGCAGCCCTCCGAGCTGCCGTCGCTGCTCTGGCTCGTCGGCATCAACGCTTTTCCGTCAAGTCCGGCATGGTGGCTCGGCGAGTCGATGGCCTACAAGCTCACCCGCTGGCCCGACTTCGCGGCGCTCGCCGTCGACCCCGACGACGTCAGCATGACCGCGATGCTCAGCAAGAGCGCACTCACCGCTCACGAGCTCGCAGCCGCGTCGGGTGCCGACCTCAATAAGGCGCAGCGGCTCATCAACGCCCTGAGCCTTATGGGTCTCGTGCGTGAGACGCCCGCCGTTGTGCGACAGGCTCCCGTTGTCGCGGTTGAGGCGACCCCCGAACCAAAGCGCGGGCTGTTCAGCCGGCTGCGCACCCGACTGGGGGTCTAAGCGTGGCCGAACACGTCATCCTGTTTGCGGGCCCGATGGGCGCCGGAAAAACAACTGCGATCCGAACACTCAGCGACATCGAGATGGTCAACACCGAGGCCGCGAACTCCGAGCGCCACGTCGTCGACAAGGCGACAACAACCGTCGCCCTTGACTACGGCGAGATCACTATCGGGCTCGATGAGAAGGTGCGCCTCTACGGCGTTCCAGGGCAGAAGCGCTTCGACTTTATGTGGTCGATCATCAAAGAGCGTGCGCGGGGAATGGTGCTGCTCGTCAACAACGACGCCCCCGACGCCGTGGCCGTCGCAATCGACCACCTCGAAAACTTTCGCGAGCTCGTCGAGGCGGGCCGCGCTGTCGTTGGCGTCTCTCGTCGTGATATTTCGCGCTACCCGAGTACCGACGACTACGCAGACGCGATTGCCGACGCCTACCCAGACGCGATGATCCCCGTGTTTACCGTCGACCCGCGCAACGCAGACCAGATGAAAACAGTGCTTCTGACGCTCGTAGCCACGCTCGAGTCGGATGATGCCAGCAAGGAGCTCGTGCCGTGACATCCATTCATAGAGACCCGCGTGTCATCGAGAGTGGCCACGCCGCGCTCACCGACCTGCGCGAGATCGCGCCGTCGCTCGTTCTCGCGTCGCTCGTCACCGACGACGGCTTCGAGGTTGTGCACGTGCCCGAGAGTGTCGACAACGGCGGTCGCTTTGCGAGCATGACGAGCTCTGTGCAGGCCCTGAGCGAGGCGGTTTCGCGCGAGCTCAGCATCGGAACGAGTGGCTACATCGTCATCGCTGCCGAGAACGGCCACGTTCTTCAGCTACGCGTGCCCGGCCACGCACTTATTCTTGCCGCCCTCTTCGACACCCACGAAACCCTCGGCAAGGCTCTCTCAAGCTCGCGACGCTGCGTCGAGCAGCTCGCCGGGCTGCTCTCCCACCACAACTTCCAAGATTCTCTTGGCAGTAGTACTGACAACTAAAGGAACATCCCATGTCAAACATCACTCCATCACTTGAGTCACTCGTCGCCGTTGACGGCGCCATGGTTGCCGCACTCGTCGACAGCTCGACCGGCATGCTGCTCGGCGAGGCCGGCAGCGGCATGGATCTCGAGACCGCCGCGGCGGGAAACACCGAGGTCGTTCGCGCCAAACTGCGCACCGTGAAGTCGCTCGGCCTCAACGACTCAATCGATGACATTCTCATCACCCTGTCGAGCCAGTACCACATCATCCGCCCGCTCGCGAAGACCCCCGAGGTCTTCATCTACCTCGTTCTCGATCGCGCAAAGTCGAACCTCGCGCTCGCACGTATGAAGGTCAAGGAGATCGACGGACAGCTCGAGCTGTAGTCATTTCGCTGGTCGACTAGGCGCGTCAGCGCCGCATCGAAACCACAGAGCCGGTTCCCGAAAGGGCACCGGCTCTTTTCGCAGAATCCGCCGGGGCCCTGGGGGTGGAGGCCCCGGCGGATTCAGGTCTAGGCGTCGGCGGTAATGCCTTCGGTGGATTCGATGACAGCCGCCATCTTCTTCGAGAGCGCTTCGTAGAACATCGAGAGCGGAAACTCGTCGTCGAGCACGGCGTCGGTGAGCCCCTTCGGCGGGCCGGAGAGAATCTCGTTCGACAGCCCGCGCGCCCAGTTCGACGCGGGGTGCGGCGTGAGGGTCGTGCGCACCATCTCGTAGGCGGCGAGCCAGTGGGCCATCTTCGGGCGGTCGATTGAGCGCCAGTAGAGCTCTTCGATCTCGGCGCCGAGGGCAACAACGACGTCGGGCACGTTCGCCCAGTCGATGGTGAGCTGGGTGTCGGTCCAGTGCAGCACGTGGTGCTGGTGCATCCACGCGAAGAGCAGCTGGCCGCCGAGGCCGTCATAGTTGCGCGTGCGGCTGCCGGTGATCGCGAACCTAAAGATGCGGTCGAAGATCACTGCGTACTGCACGAGCTTGGCGTGCTCTTTTGTTGTCGGGTCAGTGTCGTCGGCGCGCTCAAGCTTTACGGCCTCGCGGAACGCCGTCAGATCGCATCGCAACTCTTCGAGCGAGTACAAGAAGAACGGCATGCGCTGCTTGATCATAAATGGGTCAAACGGCAGGTCACCGCGCATGTGGGTGCGGTCGTGGATGAGGTCCCACATCACGAAGGTTTCTTCGGTGAGCGCCTGATCGTCGAGCAGGCGGGCCGCGTCGGCGGGCAGGTCAAGTTTTGTGATGATGGATGCCTCGCGCACGACCCTGCGGAAGCGCGCAGCCTCGCGGTCGGCGAAGATCGCACCCCACGTGAAGGTCGGGATCTCGCGCATCGCAACGGTCTCGGGAAAGAGCACCGCCGAGTTGGTGTCGTAGCCCGCGGTGAAGTCGATGAAGCGAATCGGCACAAAGAGTGCGTTCGAGTAGTCGCCCGCCTCGAGCTCGCCGATGAACTCCGGCCAGATGACCTCGATGAGCACGGCCTCGACAAGCTTCGACGCGCTGCCGTTCTGGGTGTTCATCGGAAAGACGACGAGGTGCTGGAGGCCGTCGACGCGGTCGAGCTGCGGCTGGAAGGCGTTGAGCGAGTCGAGAAAGTCGGGAGCGCCGAAACCGTCGTTCGCCCAGCGGTCGAAGTCGACGACGAGCGCTTCAAGGTACGCCGCGTCGTGGGGAAAGCGCGGTGCCAAATGCAGGATCGACTGCGTGATTGTTGCGACGTGGGCGCGTGACACCGCGTGCAACTGGGCGTCGGGGATCGAGCCATCCTGCATTTGGCACGATTGCAGCTCGCTTGCCGCGGCCTTGAGGTCGAGCCACGCTGCATCCTCGACGACCTCGGGTTCTCCGATAATCGCGTGCGTAACAGGTGCGTTGGACATGGCTAAACCTCCGATCCGGCTGAAAATGGGCGTTCATCCGAGGTTATCCGCACGATCGTGGCGTTTGGTTGTGATCTGCGCGGGATAGTTGCGTGAAATCGGCCCTCGCCGGTTTTCTATGCACGGACGCGGACTTCGGGCATGACCGCAGGGGGTTTGCGCGACGATCGGCCTCCGATTGTCGAAAACTGCTCCAAACCCGTGGCCGTGGAGCAGTTTTCGACGGTTGGGCGGGCGACGGGCGACGGCGACGGGCGACGGCGACGGGCGACGGCGACGGGTGGGCGGGCTAGGGCGTCAGGGCGCCGAGCAGTGCGTCCCTGATGATGTTCTCGGTCGGCAGGTGCGGGTCGATGATGCTCTCGAGGGTCAAGCCCGAGATGAGGGCGAGGATCGTCGCGGCGACCTGGTCGAAGTCGATGCTTTCGGCGAGACCGAGTGACGCGGAGCGCGTGCGCAGGCCGTCGGCGAGTTCCAGTCGCTGGGCGTGACGCAGCTCGAGGTAGACCTCGCGCGCTTCGGGGTCGCGGCTCGCCTGCAGCGCGAATTCGATGACGAGGGCGTGAAGTGAGCCGAGTGTGCCGATGTGCTGCGCGAGCAGGGTCGCGGCCTGCCCGACGGCGGCGTGCCATCCATCGCTCGTTGGCGTGATTCCCTCGAGAACGGCGAGAGACGTCTCAGAAAACCGAGCGCGCATAATCGCGCCGAAGAGCTCTTGTTTTGAGTCGAAGTTCGAGTAGACCGCACCCTTTGTAAAGCCCGCCTCTGCGGCGATCTTCTGGATGCTCGCCGCGCCGTAGCCTTCGCGATTGAACACCACAATCGCCGCCTCGAGAATCTGCGCGCGCACGTCTTCGCGGCGCGGGCGCACTCTCGGGGTAGTCATTTCTCCATTATTTCACAGATTGGATACCAACGGTATCGAATTGGGTGCATAATCGATACCGACGGTATTGAGTTTCAGAACACCGCAGAAACCAGGAGCAGATGATTACGGCAAGTGCAGTGACCGCGCGAGGCATCTTCACCGATGTGAACTTCGACGTGCCCTCGGGCGGAATGCTCGTGATCGCGGGGGATCACCGCTCGGGAAAAACGGCGCTGCTGCTGGCGATCGCGAGCCGCTTCGCCGTGAAGGGCGCACTCGCGACCGCGCCGCGGGCCAAGGTCGCGCTCGCCGAGCAGTCGACGATCAATGCGCTCGACGAGGCTCTCACTGTCGAGCAACACTTTGCCCAGGCCGTCGCTCTCGCGCGGCCGTGGTTCAAGCCATTCGTCAGCAAGGCTGCTGCTCGGGCAGCGGCGCACGTTCTGCCGATAGACCTGCCGCTTGGCTCGCGGGTCGGCTCGCTCACCCCCGTCGAGCGCTTTGCGTGCGGCGTCGGGCTTGCGCTCGTCGCGAGTCCCGACATCCTCGCCGTGGATGACGTCGACGCCCTGCGCGAGACCGCCGACCGCACCGCGGCCTGGAACCTTCTTCTCGACCTGCCGACCGAACTGACCGTCGTCGCGACGTGTCAAGACCCCGGCGAACTCCCCACCGTCACCGAACGCCCCGTCACCACCATCTCCCTCTAAGGCACGTTATGGCTTCCACTCTTCCGGGCATTGAGCTCTCGCGTTTCAACCGCACGTTTATTACCCGCGCGGCGCTCGTGATCGTCGCGATAATTCCGGCGTTCTACGCGGGCATGTATCTCGCGAGTTCGCAGAACCCGGTCGAGCACCTCGACAATCTGCCCGCGGTGATCGTGAACCACGACGTTGCGGCAGATGCCGACGGCACAACTATCGACGCCGGCAGCGAGCTCGTCGACGAGTTGCTCGACTCCGACGATAGTTATGCGTGGGTGGTTGCCGACGAGAAGGATGCCAACGCCGGGCTCATCGACGGCGATTACTTTGCGATGATCGAGGTTCCCGCCGACTTTTCGGCCTCGATCGCGACGGCGACGGGTGATGACCCGCAGCAGGCGAAGATCACCGTTTACTCCGACGATGCAACGAGTTACATCATCGGGCAGGTGACGAACACTGTTACCAACGGAATCCAGAACTCGCTCAACGAGAAGATCACCGCCGAGTACCTCGACAACGTCTATGTCGGGTTCAACGACATCCACTCGTCGGTGAGCGACGCCGCCGACGGCTCGCGTGAACTTGCCGACGCACTCACGACCGCGAACGACGGCGCCGACGATCTCGTCATTGGATTAGGCGATTTGGATGTCGGTGCCTCGAAGCTCGCGAAGGGCTCAAGCCAGCTCGCCGCGGGTGCCTCGGATCTCGCCGACGGTGCCTCGAGCCTGTCGAACGGAGTGAAGTCGCTGCACACAAACACCGGCAAGCTCGCGACAGGTGCCACGACCCTCGCGAGCTCGGCGAAGCAGCTGGCTGCGATGGTTCCGTCGACGAGTCCGCTCGCCGAACCTCTCGCGCAACTGGCCGCGGGCGCCGACGGTGTCGCGACCGGAGCCAACGGGATCGACAAGGCAGTGGGCGCGCAGCTTGTTCCGGGCGCGTCGAAACTTGCGGGCGGAGCATCCACCCTGTCTGCGAAGACGACGGAACTCTCGAAGGGTGCCGCGACGCTCGCGAGTGGCACCGCGAAGGCGGAATCGGGTGCGACGAAGCTCGGAGATGGGCTCGAAAAGCTTCAGGACGGCAGCGAAGAACTCGCGAGCGGTCTCGCCGATGGTGTTGCAGACATTCCGACGTACAGCGCCGCCGAGCGCACGGCGCTCGCCGATGTAGTGGCGAAGCCCGTGGTTGCCGAGCGGGTTCACGCGAGCGCGGTTGACGAGTACGCGCAGGGACTCGCGCCGTACTTTATTCCGCTCGCGCTCTGGATCGGTGGCATCGTCGCGTTCCTTGTGATGCGCCCGCTCTCGCCGCGCGCCATCGCGTCGGCCGCGAGTCCGCTCAGGGTCGCGTTCGCCGGGTACCTGCCGGGTGCGTTCTTCGGAGCGCTGCAGGCCTCGATCGTGATCGCCGTGCTCGAACTGTGGGTCGGCCTCGACGCCGCGATGCCGTGGTGGACTCTCGCCTTTGGCGCTGTTGTTGGCATGGTCTTTATGGCGATTCACCAGTCGTTCATCGCGCTCTTTGGCGGTGTCGGTCGACTTGTTGCGCTTGTGCTGCTGATGGTTCAGTTGCCATCGGCGAGCGGAACCTACCCGGTCGAAACGAGCCCGGAGTTCTTCCAGGCGATAAGTCACTGGCTGCCGATGACGTACGCGGTGCAGGGTTTTCGCCAGGTAATTGCCGGGGGAGCCGAGTCCATCGCGTGGTCAGCCGCGGGTCACCTCGCCCTGTTCGGGCTCTTCGCGTTTGGTCTCACCGTGTTTGCGGCCTACCGCAATCGCACCTGGAGCGTGACGCGCCTGCACCCCGCCCTGCAGCTCTAGGCGTCTTTCAGCGACAGCCAGTACAACAGGTCGTCGGTGAAGCGCTCGGGGTGCTCGACGCTGGGCAGGTGAGCGGCGTCGGTGTAGCGCAGGCCCGAGGCACCGGGCACAGTCGCGAGCAGGTACTCGTACTGTGCAATTGCCGGGCCGATGTCGAAGCTTCCGACGGCAAAGAGCGTGGGGATCGCAAGTTCGTCGAGGCGGCCATACGCGGGCGGGTCGAGTGGAATCGGCACGGGTGACTCTTCGACGCGAGCGAGGTTGGCGAGGTTCAGCTCGTAGGCCTTGACGACAAAAAGCGGGTCAAGATCGTCGGCGCTTCGCAGCGGCCCGAAATCCCACAGCTGGGCCTCGAGGCGAAACAGCTTCTCCCAGTCGCCCGACTCCTCGACCGTGTCGAGTTCGGTGAACAGCTCTTCTTCTCGATCGGTGAGTTCGACCTCGGGGTGACCGCTCGGGCCTGAGCCGATTGCCACAAGGCGAGCGACTCGCGACGGAAACTCGAGGGCCGTATCAATCGCGATCGAGCCGCCGCGCGAGGCTCCGATGAGCGTCGCACGCTCGATGCCGAGCTCGTCGAGCAGCGCGATCAGGTCAGAACGGTTCGAGAAGAGAACGTCGTCTGACTCGGTGAGCCCGTAGCCTCGGGTGTCGAAGCGCACGACGTAGTGCTTTTCGGCGAGAGCGTCGACCTGGGGATCCCACATACGAAGGCTCGCGACACCGGCGTGGATGAGCACAAGCGCGGGGTTCGACGACTCGCCAGCGGTCTCGTAATAGAGGCGAGCTCCGGTCAGATCGAGAAAGGGCATGGCACAACGCTAGTCGCGACATCCACCCCTCTGGTAGCTCGCTGTGGTCAACCACTTTTGTATTTTGGGGGCAGGATGGAGGTATGAGTGGAGTGCTGATCGGGTTCGCGATCATCGGCACGGTCATTCTCATCGGGTACATCACCGGTCGAAGCGGTGTGCTCGGCGAGCACGCACCGTTTGTCATCAGCCGGTTCACGTTCTTTGTGCTGTCGCCGTGCCTGCTCTTTACGGTGCTCGCCGACGCCGACGTTCACGAACTCTTCTCGTCGTTGCTGCTTGTCTCGGCGATCTCGGCGCTGCTCGTCTGCCTGATCTTTCTCGGCGTCGCGCTCATCATCTTCAAGCGCAAGCTGCCCGAGTCGATCATCGGCGCGCTGTCGTCGGGCTATGTCAACGCGAACAACATCGGCATTCCGGTCGCCGTTTACGTGCTCGGCAACACCGCGTACTCGGCGCCCGTCATCCTGTTTCAGCTGCTTGTGCTCGCGCCGATTGCGCTTACGGTGCTCGACATCTCAACCAACGGTCGCGGCTCGCTGTGGCGCACGCTGCTCTCACCGTTCCGTAACCCGCTCATCATCGGGTCGGCGATCGGAGCGGCCGTTGCGATCTCCGGGCTGCAGATTCCCGACGCCGTGATGGAACCGTTCCGTATCGTCGGTGCGGCCGCGGTTCCCCTCGTCCTTATCAATTTCGGGATGTCGCTGCACGGCCAGCGCGCTCTCGCACCCGGCACAAACCGTCGTGACGTTGTGCTCGCGACGGTGCTCAAGCTCGCGGTGATGCCGGCCATCGCGTGGGTGCTTGGCGCGTTTGTCTTCCGCCTCGACGCCGAGCATCTGTTCGCGGCTGTTGTGCTCTCGACTCTGCCCACGGCGCAGAATATTTTCGTCTACGCGCAGCGCTACGGGCGGGGCCAGGTTGTCGCACGCGACACGATTCTCATCACAACGATCGGTGCAGTGCCCGTGCTTGTGCTGATCGCGGCGCTGCTGACCTAGCGCGCGACCTGAGCCGCGACATCCACTCGCCAACTCACGCATTTCGGACAAACCCACGCGCATCGGCACGTTATCTTGTCCGAAATCCGTTAGAAGCTAGAGAAACATCGGCCGATCGTCGTCATCTTCGGCCACGTCGAGGTCGACAACAACGGGAACGTGATCGCTCGGGCCGTCTCCCTTGCGCTCGTCGCGGTGAATGCCCGCGCCGACGACGAGGTCGGCGAACTCCTGGTTGCCGAGAATGAAGTCAATGCGCACGCCCTCGTTGCGCGGAAAACGCAGCTGCTTGTAGTCCCAGTAGGTGTAGCCGGTGGGCACGAGCGGACGCACGGTGTCGACGAGCCCAATGTCGGCGAAGGCCTCGAACGAGGCGCGTTCTTCGGGCGAGACGTGGGTCGAGAGGCCGACGATGATCGTAGGGTCGCCGTTGTCTTCGTCGGTCGGAATAATGTTGAAGTCACCCATGAGCGCGATCGGCTTGGCGGGATTCTCCTTAATCCAGGTGGATGTCGCGGTGCGCAGTTTCTCGAGCCAGTCGAGTTTGTACGCGAGATGTGGATCTCCGAGGGCGCGACCATTGGGAACGTAGAGGCTCCACAACCGCACGCCGTCGACGGTCACGCCGAGAGCGCGTGCCTCGGTTGGCAGGTCGGGGCCCTCTGACCCCTTGAGAAAGCCAGGCTGCCCCGCGAACCCGATCTCAACGTCGGTCATCGGAAGGCGGCTCGCGAAGGCGACGCCGTTCCACTGGTTGAGGCCGTGCGAGATGATCTCGTAGCCTGCCTCTTCAAAGGCCTCGACCGGAAACTGTTCCGGCTTGCACTTCGTCTCTTGGAAGGCGACGACGTCGATGTCTTCCCTCACCATCCAGTCGATGGCGCGGGCATAACGGCTGCGAATCGAGTTGATGTTGTAGGTGGCTACGCGCATGCGATAACGGTACCCGTTGAGACCGTCACCCAGCTTCTGTACAGGTTTGGTCACAAACGTCTAAACCGGTATAGGTTCGATATGACCCCCGTATGGGTGTCGCGACTCGATGACGAGGAGGCGGTGATGGCGAAGGCCAAAACGACGATCTCCGATGTCGCGCGTGCCGCTGGCGTCAGCAAGGGTCTCGTTTCGTTCGCACTCAACGACCGTCCGGGTGTTGCCCCCGATACGCGAGAGCGCATCCTCAGAATTGCCGCTGAACTCGGCTGGGTGCCGAGCATGCGGGCGCGTGCCCTGAGCACCGACCGCGCCTACGCTCTCGGTCTCGTCATCGCACGGGATCCGGCGATCATCGCGGGTGACCCATTCTTTCCGGCCTTCATTTCCGGTCTCGAGCAGGTGCTTGCGCCGATCGGCCAGTCTCTCGTTCTTAGCATGGTCGCCGACGAAGCAGCAGAGCGCGCGAGCTATGAACGGCTCGCCGAGAACGGCAGGGTCGACGGCGTTGTGCTCACCGACCTTCGGCAGAACGACCCGCGCATCGAGCTCATCTCTGGCCTGGGCCTGCACGCCGTGACGCTCGGGTTCGCCGACGTCGAGTCTCCCTTTGGGGTGGTCTCGCTTGATGACGCACCGGGCATCCGCAGCATCGTCGACCACCTCGCCGAACTTGGCCATTTGCGCATCGCGCACGTGGCAGGAGCGTCGAGTTGGCTGCACGGCAAACGGCGCCGAGATTCCTTTGCGGCAGCCCTGCGTGAGCACGCACTCAGCGACGATCTCATCGTCGAAACTGACTTCAGTGCACCCGACGGAGCGCGGGCTACCGCCGAGCTGCTCGCGCTCGACGAACCGCCGACCGCGATCGTCTACGCCAACGATCCGATGGCAGTTGCGGGGGTCGGAGTCGCCCAGCGTGCGGGACTGCGTGTTCCCGACGACCTGTCGATCACCGGCTTCGACGGTAGTGACGTCGCCGAATACATGTACCCGAGTCTGACGACAGTCAGTACCTCGGTGACCGACTGGGGGCGCGCTGCAGCGACCCTTTTGCTCGCCGCAATCTCTGGAGACGACGTTGTAAACGTCGACCTCGAGCCCGGTCGACTCGTCATCCGTGAGTCGACCTCCGCACCAATGGACGGCACTAACTAACGAATCAGCGGCAACGTAGCCGCACCAACGAAAGGAATGCTCCATGAAGAAGCGAACAGCGGCCGCGACGGCGGTCTTTACGCTCGGCGCACTCGCGCTGACTGCCTGCGCGAGCGGCGGCGGCGGAGGAACCACCAACACTGAGGGCACCGGCCCGATCACCATCTGGTACTCGAATAACGAGCAGGAGGTCGCCTGGGGCAAGCAGATGGTCGAGGCGTGGAACGCCGAGAACCCCGACCAGCAGATCACCGGTCAGGAGATCCCCGCGGGCAAGAGCAGCGAAGAAGTTATTGGGGCGGCGATCACCGCGGGCAATGCGCCCTGTCTCATCTACAACACCGCGCCATCCGCCGTCGGTCAGTTTGAAAAGCAGGGCGGTCTCGTCGACCTGACTTCGTACGAAGACGGTGCGAGCTACATCGAGGATCGCTCGGGCGATCTCGCCAGCCAGTACCAGAACACCGAGGGTGACTACTTCCAGATGCCGTGGAAGTCGAACCCGGTCGTCGTCTTCTACAACAAGGATGTCTTCGAGAAGGCTGGCCTCGACCCCGATGCCCCGGCTCTCTCGACCTATGACGACTTCCTCGCTACCTCGAAGGCCCTCGTCGAGAAGGGCGGCGTGGACTATGCGATCAACCCGGCCCCGACGAGCGAGTTCTTCCAGACGCAGTTCGACTTCTACCCGCTCTACGCGGCCGAGTCGGGCGGCAAGCAGATCGTTGAAGATGGCAAGGCAACCTTCGCCGACCAGGCCGGCTACGACGTCGTCGACTTCTGGGCGCAGATGTACAAAGACGGCTACTCCGGTCAGGAGCAGTACCAGGGTGACGCGTTCGCCGACGGTAAGGCCGCAATGGCAATCGTCGGACCGTGGGCCGTCTCGGTCTACAAAGACGTGAACTGGGGTGCCGTGCCCGTGCCCACCAAGGAGGGCAAAGACCCGAGCGAGATCTACACGTTCAGCGATGCCAAGAACATTGGTCTTTACTCCGCGTGCGAGAACCGTGCGACAGCGTGGGATGTTCTGAAGTTCTCGACGAGCGAAGAACAAGACGGCAAGCTGCTCGAGCTCACCGGCCAGATGCCGCTGCGTTCCGACCTGCAGGAGACCTACGCCGACTACTTCGAGGCAAACCCCGCCTACCAGCAGTTCGGTGACCAGGCCAGCCGTACGGTAGAGGTTCCCCCGGGACCGAACACCGTTCAGGAGCTTCAGGCGCTGCGCGACGCGTACAGCTCGTCGGTGATCTTCGGTAAGGATGACCCGCACACGGCGCTCGACGAAGCCGCGGCCAAGATCAACGAGATCGCGGCGCAGCCGTAATGACTACGGCTACCGCTCGCCGGGCGGGGGTTTCACTCCCGCCCGGCTCCAGCCGCAGGCACAAGATCTTCGGCAAAAATCCGCTCGGCCTGCTCTTCAGCGCGCCGTACCTGATCTTTGTCATCCTGATCTTTGCCTACCCGCTCGTTTACGCGGTCTGGATCGCCTTCCACGACTTCTTCTTCGCCGCTCCCGGCGCAGAAGTCGATCGCCCGTTCGTCGGCCTCGACAACTTCGTGACGGCGCTGACTGATCCCGCCGTGCTGCGGTCGTTTCTCAACGTGGGCATTTTCCTCGTGATCAACGTGCCGCTCACGGTTGTGCTGTCGATATTGCTCGCTACAGCGCTCAACCGGGTCGTGCACCTGCGCGCCTTCCTGCGGGTCGCGTTCTACGTGCCGTACGTGACGGCCTCGGTGGCCGTCGTCGCCGTGTGGCTCTTCCTGTTCAACGGTGGTGGGCTCGTCAACTCGATTCTCGGTCCGCTCGCGCCCGACCCCTCGTGGCTCATCAACAGCGCGTGGGCTATGCCAACGATCGCGATATTTGTCACCTGGAAGCAACTCGGGTTCTACATTCTGCTGTACCTGTCGGCGTTGCAGAACGTGCCCAAAGAGCTCTACGAGTCGGCATCAACCGACGGTGCCGGGGCAATACGCCAGTTCTTCTCGGTCACCGTGCCGGGCGTTCGGCCGGCAACCGTGCTCGTGCTCCTCGTTTCCACGATCACGGGAGCCAACCTGTTCACAGAGCCGTACTTGCTCACCGGCGGTGGCGGCCCCGACGGCGCATCCGCATCACCCGTGTTGATCATGTACCAAAAGGGCCTTCAACAGGGGCAACCGGATGTCGCGAGCGCGATCGGCGTTGTGCTCGTGATCGGCGTGCTGATCATCGCGTTCTTGCAAAACCGGCTCGTTGGGAGGGAAGACTGATGTCGAGAGCTCAGAGAATTCTGCGCGGCGTTGTACTCGGAATCGGCGCTCTCGCCTTCCTGTTCCCGTTCTACTACATGGTGATCGGCTCGCTGCAGACGGCACCGGATGCCACTGTGGCCGGCGCGTTCCCGAACCCGGCGAACATCACCGGCGAGAACTACGTCAACATCAACTCGCGCATCAACCTCGCGACGGGGCTTATCAACTCGGGTATTTTCACGGGTGGTGTGTTGCTGTGCACGATGGTGTTCGGCATTCTCGTCGGGTACGCGCTCGCCGTTCTCCAGTGGCGCGGCCGCGGTATGACGTTCGCTCTCGTGATCCTCGTGCAGGTGGTTCCCTTCCAGCTGCTGATGATTCCGCTGTACGTTCTGATCGCTCGCGACTATGGACTGACCGACAACTATCTCGGCATGATCCTGCCGTTCGCTATCAACTCGACGGCGGTGGTCATCTTCAGGCAGTTCTTCCTGCAGCTTCCGAAGGAACTCTTCGAAGCGGCACGCATCGACGGCGCATCGGAGCTCAAGCTGCTCTGGTCGATCGGGATTCCGCTCGCGCGGCCGGCGATCATCACGGGCGTGCTGCTGACCTTCATCGGCCCGTGGAACGAGTTTCTCTGGCCGTTTCTCATCACGAAGGATGCCGGCAAGCAACCGCTCGCCGTCTCACTCGCTAATTACATCTCGAACGTCGCGGCCTCAACGGCTAACCCGTTCGGGGCGACCCTCGCGGGTGCTGTTGTGCTCGCGGTTCCGGTAGTTGTGCTGTTCATCGTGTTCCAGCGCTACTTCATCTCATCCGACCTCGGAAGCGGAGTGAAAGGCTAATCATGCAGTTTCCCTACACACTGACCAGGCAGGGCGTCATCATGGCGCCGGAGCCGGGCAACGAACTCGAAGCCGAGGGAGTGCTCAATCCGGCGACCGGCCACGGCCCCGACGGCGCGCTCTACCTGCTGCCGCGGCTCGTGGCATCGGGCAACGTCTCTCGCGTCGGTCTGGGCCGCGTTGTTATTACCGACGGTGTGCCGACGAGTGTTGAACGCGAGGGCATTGTGCTCGAGCCCGACCGCGGCTGGGAGCGCGGCGTCGGCAATGCCGGGGTCGAAGACCCGCGCGTGACCTTCATCGAGCGCCTCGGGCTGCACGTGATGACCTACGTGGCCTATGGGCCGCTCGGTCCGCGAACAGCCGTCGCCGTCTCATCCGATCTGCGTGAATGGCGGCGTCTCGGACCTGCGCTGTTCGCGTACGACGACGCGCTCGACATGGATCTCAACCTGTTCCACAACAAAGACACGGTGTTCTTTCCGGAGCCCGTCACGTCGCCCGCCGGTGTCGAGTCGTTCGCTGTGCTGCATCGCCCGATGTGGGATCTCGGCGAGACCAAGGCGGGGCAGGGTGTGCGGGTTCCCGCGGGAACGACCGATGAGCGCCAGAGCATCTGGATCGCCTACGTGCCCGTCGCTCTTGTCGAAGCCGACATCACCAACCTCGTGCACTGGGGCGAGAACCGTTTGCTCGCGAGTCCGGAATTCGCTTTCGAGCAGCTCAAGATCGGCGGCGGGCCTCCTCCCGTGCGCGTTGCGGAGGGCTGGTTGCTGCTGCACCACGGCGTCACCGGCAAAATCGAGAGCGCATTCGACCAGCAGCAGAAGGTGAACTACGCGGCGGGCGGCATGATTCTCGACGCGGACGACCCGACGATCATCCTGGCTCGCACCTCAGAGCCGCTGTTGGCCGCTGAGACCGAAGACGAGAAGAGCGGCATTGTGCCGAACGTCGTCTTCCCGACGGCCATCGAAGAGATCGACGGGCAGCTGTTCGTCTTCTACGGCATGGCCGATTCCAAGATCGGGGTCGCGCGCATCGATCACGTGTGATCTCGCTGGTTGAGTAGCGAGCGCTGGCGCGCTACTCAACCATCAACAGAACGAAAGGAAACAGTTCAATGAAGAACCTCTCCCTCGTCGCGGCGCTCGCCGTGGCATCCATCACGCTGACGGCTGTTCCAGCCACGGCGGCAACTCCAGTAGCGGCGTCTCGCGCGACGGCCGCGCCGCCGAGCACGCTCACCAATACAGCGCACCTCGATTTTCTTCTCGACACCGCGACTCCCGCAGCGATCGACGGCCATACGACCTACCGGCTCGCCGAAGAACCTGCGCTCACCATGCCGTGGACCTACGCCGACGCCCGCGACGGGGGAACCTTTGAGCGGGTCGGTGGTGGTCCGCTCGACCCCGAGACCGGCTACTGGGGTCAGGGTGCCTACAACTCCGACGACATCGCGCGAGCAGCCGTCGTCTACGTGCGCCACTGGCAGCAGACCGGCTCGGCCGCGTCGCGCGACAAGGCCTACGAACTTCTGCGATCGGTCGCCTACTTGCAGACTGACTCTGGACCAAACGCGGGCAACGTTGTGCTCTGGATGCAGCCGGATGGCACGCTGAACCGGTCACCCGAGCCCGTCGAGCTGCCCGACCCCTCAGACTCTGGCGCGAGCTACTGGCTCGCCCGAAGCGTATGGGCGTTCGGTGAGGGCTACGCCGCCTTCAAGAACGACGACCCCGCGTTCGCCGCTTTTCTCCAGGATCGCCTGCAGCTCGGCGTCAAAGCCATCGACCGCCAAGCGCTGAACAAGTACGGAAAGTACGTGACCGCTGACGGCAAAAAGGTTCCCGCCTGGCTCATCGTGAACGGAGCCGACGCATCGTCGGAGGCGGTGCTCGGACTTACCGCGTACGTCGGGGCGACTCGAGACAAGGCAGCGAAGTCAGCGTTGAAGAAGCTCGCGCGCGGCATTGCCGAGATGGGCGCGGGTGACACGCGTCAGTGGCCGTACGGGGCAATACTTCCGTGGGCCGAGAGTGCGTCGATGTGGCACGCCTGGTCATCGCAGATGCCCGCGGCGCTGGCCGAGGCATCCATCGTTCTTGATGACAAGAGCCTGTTGAAGCCGGCGCTCGCCGACTCGGGCAGCTTCACGCCGACGCTGATTACGGCCGGTGGGCCGGACAACGCTTGGTACCCGACGCCGATCGAGAAGGTGCAGATCGCCTACGGCGCCGACAGTCGGCTGCAGTCGCTGCTCGCGGTTTCCGATGCCTCGGGTCGCGGTGGCTTTGATGACCTGGCGGCGATCATGGGCGCCTGGTATTTCGGCAACAACAAGTGGGGTGCGCCGGTCTATGACCCCGCGACCGGAGTGACATTTGACGGCGTTCAGGCCGATGGCAGTGTCAACAAGAACTCGGGAGCCGAGAGCACGATCCACGGGCTGCTCTCGATGCTCGCTCTCGACGAGCACCCCGCGATCGCTGAGCGCGCGCAGTCGATAGCGCACGTCGAGACCCAGTCGGGTCTGTCGATCGTCGAGGCTGAGACTGCGACCGGTGGCACGGTTGTGACGCCCGAGTCGGCGTGGACGGGCGAGTCGCAGTGGTCGGGCGGCAAGTATCTGTCGCTCGCCGAGGGTGAATCGGCGACGATCACCGCGGGTGCTGGATCGATCGAGCCCGTCATCTACGAGCCGTATCCGGGCTCTGTCAGCTCGAAGTGGAACCTCGGTTCATTGCGATCCGGAGTCGGCAAGCCCGGCATAACGGAGGCCGCGGGTGCCTTGCTGCCGTCGGCGCTCAAAAAGACATCAAGCGGTTCGGATGTCGCGGTGACTGCCACGAGGGGAACGCTGCAGCTCGACGCCCTCATCGTGCGCCCGACCGTGTCGCGCCTTGTGCTCGCCGGAACGGGTGGTCGCACCGAACTCGTCAACTCCGCGTCGACCTCGGCCGTGAAGGCGAAGGTCGGGGCGACCGGTGAACGCTCGGTTGCGAAGGTCTACTCGAGAGTCGGAAAGCTCGTCGACACCGAGCGACTGCGCGGCATCGCAAAGATCACGCTGCCCGCGGGCGGCTTCGCGGTCATCACCTCATGAACCTGACTCGCTGAATCGGTCGTGTCCCGCGACATCGTGGGGCACGACCGCTCGGTAGTCTTGAGTGGTGACCACAGCGAAGCAGCAACTCATCGAGTACATCAAGGCCGACGCGGTCTTCCACGGCGATTTCACTCTCACGAGTGGCAAGAAGGCGACGTACTACGTCGACATGCGGCGCGTGAGTCTCGATCACCGGGTTGCTCCCCTCATCGGCCAGGTAATGGTCGACCTGATCGCCGACATCCCGGATGTTGTCGCGGTCGGAGGCCTCACGATGGGCGCCGACCCGATCGCCTCAGCGGTTATGCACCAGGGCGTCGCGCTCGGTCACACCTATGACGCCTTTGTTGTGCGCAAGGAGCCCAAAGACCACGGTCGCGGTCGCCAGGTCGAGGGCCCCGACCTCGAGGGCAAGCGCGTGATTGTGCTCGAAGACACCTCAACGACGGGCGGTTCGCCGCTCAAGGCGATCGAGGCCCTGCTCAAGGTCGGCGCGATCATCGCCGGCGTCGCGGTCGTCGTCGATCGCGCCACCGGTGCAAAAGAGATCATCGAAGCGGCCGGCTACCCGTACTACTCCGCCATCGGACTTGAGGACCTCGGTCTCGCCTAGTGCCTGACGGCGGCCAGGGCTTTCAGGGCTTTTCTTGGGGGCTTGGGCCTTCGGAAACGCCCGGAGAGTCGGACTCCCAGCGCCCGGTCGCGCCGGAAGTGGCGCCGTCGTCGGTGCCTTCGACCCCTGGGTTCCGGTCGCGGTTCCGGATCGGACCCCGGCCACAGCACCAACTCGGGGCACAACCCACGTCCCAGCCCCAATCCCAACCCCGGTCACGGCTTCGCAAGGCGCTCACCGGTGTCGGTATGGGGCTCGTGACGACGCTTGTGGCTGTGCTCGCCCTCGGCGGCTTATTCGTCGCGGGAAGGACCCTTGCGCCGGTGTTCGCTGCACCCGTCATCGTTGGATCCGCGCCATCCACGTCTGCTGTTCCGTCCCCGGAGTCATCCAGCGACCCATCCGCATCGCCTGAGCTCGAGGTGCTCGGCCCGGTTGCGCCTGGTAGCTACGGGTGGAACGACCTGCTGGGAACCGAGTGCGTTGACCCGTGGGGTTCCGCGTGGGATCAGGTGTTTACGGTCGTCGACTGCGGCGAACCGCATGCGGCGCAGCTCGTGTATCGCGGCACGTTCGTTGACTCAGCGACCTCTGCCCACCCCGCGACCTCCACCTACCCCGGTCTTGACGAGCTGCAGTCGCGCATGAATCTGCTGTGCGCGTCGCCCAAGAACATCGACTACGCGGCAGCGAAAAGGTACGACGACATCGAGCTGAGCGCGAGCTTCGCGGCGAACGAGTCGCAGTGGCTCGCGGGCGACCACGACTACTTCTGCTTTGTGAGCCGGTCGTCGGGAGAGCAGCTCGCAACTGACGTCGCTAAGCCCGATCGCCGAGAAGCGGCAGTCGAGCCCAAGCCCTAGTTCTCGGTCTCCAGCGGCTCTGTCGCGAGAAGGTCGGCCACCGAGTTGAGAATCTCGTCGGGGCGGAACGGGTAGCGATCGATCTCGTTCTGGTCGCTGATTCCGGTGAGCACAAGGATCGTGTGCAGGCCGGCTTCGATGCCCGCGACGATGTCGGTGTCCATGCGGTCGCCGATCATGCCGGTGTTCTCCGAGTGCGCGCCGATCTTGTTCATCGCCGAACGGAACATCATCGGGTTGGGCTTTCCGACAACGTAGGGCTCCATGCCGGTGGCTTTTGTAATGAGCGCGGCGACGGCGCCGGTCGCGGGCAGCGGACCGTCGGCGGACGGGCCCGTTGCATCGGGGTTCGTGACGATGAACCGCGAGCCGTTGCCGATGAGTCGGATCGCCTTGGTGATCGCCTCGAACGAGTAGTTGCGCGTCTCGCCGATGACGACGTAGTCGGGGTTGGTTTCGGTCATGATGAAGCCCGCCTCGTGCAGGGCCGTCGTGATGCCGGCCTCGCCGATCACAAAGGCCGAACCGCCCGGCATCTGCGAGGCGAGAAAGTCGGCGGTGGCGAGGGCGCTCGTCCAGATCGAGTCTTCGGGTACGTCGAGACCGCTCGCCTTGAGACGTGCGCTGAGGTCACGTGGCGTAAAGATCGAGTTGTTGGTGAGTACGAGGTAGGGCTTACCCTCGTCGCGCCACTGCTGCAGCAGTTCGGACGCTCCGGGCACGGGATGGTTCTCGTGCACGAGCACGCCGTCCATGTCGGTTAGCCAGCATTCGATCTCTGAACGGTTACCCATGCGCCCATCGTAGCGATCCGGGATAGCTGCGAAATGACGTCGCCGTTTCGATTCCCTTCCGCTCTTAGGCAAGCTGCGGCACGCGCAACCTCCCTCCCCGGCGTGGCCGCCGCGTCGCATCCACCGATGACGGCGGAATGAACCACGGAACGTTGTCGCGCACCTCGACCTCCCACCCGTGATCGTGAATCGCATGATGGTGTTTCGAGCAGAGCAGCACCCCGTTGGCCAGGTCAGTCGGGCCGGCCTGCGCCTCCCACCAGCGGATATGGTGCGCCTGGGTGTAGCTGGGCGGACGGTTGCAGTCGCTCCACGCACACCCTCCATCGCGTTCGGCGAGTGCAAGTCGCTGCGCCCTGGTGAACAGGCGACGGCGGTGTCCCCAATCGAGTACCTCGCTCGAGCCGCCGAGTACCGCGGGAATGATGTGAGCATCCGCTGCCATGCGCCGCGCGACATCCGCCGGAATCGTTGACAGTGAACCGTCAATCTCGGCCAGCCCGGTGCCCTCGAGTAGCGACTCGATGCTCATGCGCACAACAACTGTCGCGGCCGGTATGGGCACAATTGTGTTGTCGCACGCGATGCCGTGCCGCGCGAGATCCACAACGGCGTCGGCGCCGAGCCGTGCGACAGACACCGCCGGTGCCGGCAGTGCTGCGGGGTCGGCGGCGTCATGGGCATCTTCGAACCGCGGCACCCGCAGCCCGGCGCCCACGGCGGAGTCAATAGCGGCGTCGAGGTAGGCGGCACCTTCTGGGTCGAGGTCGAGCACAAATCGCTTGAGGCCCGATGTCATAAGCGTTCGCCGCAGCGAGCGACGCTCAACGAGTTCCGCGGGTTGGAGCCCGTCGGGGTCAAGGGCGTCGCGCCACTGAGCGGCGAGTCGCCGCACTGTGTCGGTGGGGTGTTCGCGAGCGAAGGCAACGAGTGCTGTCTCGGCGGCGGTGAGGTCGTCGACGTCTGCGCGCGGTGACGCGGCGGCCAGTGCAGTGACAATCGCGGTAGCGGCTTCGGCGCTGATAGTGAGGTCACCGAGCGCGTCGCCCACGAGTGGGAAGAGTGGGGGCACAATGTCGCCGGAGATCATTATTCGTGGACGAACCTGCGCCGCGAGCCGCACCCATCGTGCCGCGGTCGCCGGGGAGACTCCGCCGATCTGGGCGAGCAGCGCCGCCGGGCTGGTGCAGCCGAGGCGGTCGGCGAGCCCATCAGTGCCAGCGGAGCGACGTGTCACTTCGCCAGCGAGCTGCACGAGTCGCGCCTCTGCGCTGCGGTGCGCGGCGAAGGCGCGCTCGACCTCGCCGAGTAGCTCAGGGGCGCTGAGCAGTTCAGGGGCGCCGCGCAATTCAGGGGCGCCGAGCAGTTCAGCAGCCCTCGACTTCGCGTCGCTCCGTGTCTCCTTCATGACTGCAGGTTGACAGAGGCCACCGACATTCGTAACGCGAATAGTCGCTCTGACCAGCACTTCCTGTGCACAAAATTGCCACGGTGGGCTCTGTGGAGGAGAGGAGGGTGTCAGGCCGGAGGGAGGGGAGGGGAGGGTGGAGGAGTGGAGAAGAAGCGTGTCCGGCACCCAACGTGGCGCACCGGCACCGGCACCGGCACCGGCACCGGCACCAGCACCAAGCCGCAACCCCAAAACCCCTAACTAAATACAGTCCCGTCGGGCAACCGCGCCCGCATAACCTCGAGCGCCGCGGGATTCTGGTCGACGAGCACAAAGCGCCGACCGAGTTTGGCGGCTACCGCGCCGGTTGTGCCGCTTCCGCCGAAGAAGTCGAGCACCCAATCGCCGGGCTTACTCGATGCCTGGATCACGCGGCGCAGAATCCCCTCCGGTTTTTGCGTCGCGTACCCGGTCTTCTCTTTGCCCGTGGGCGAGACGATGGTGTGCCACCAGACGTCGGTGGGGAGTTTTCCGAGGGCGACCTTCTCCGGTGTGACGAGACCGGGTGCCATGTACGGCTCGCGGTCGACCTCTTCGTTGTTGAAGTAGTAGTTCGCGGGGTTCTTTACGTAGACGAGAATTGTGTCGTGCTTCGCGGGCCACTTGCGCTTCGCACGGGCGCCGTAGTCGTAGGCCCAGATGATCTCATTGAGAAAGCTCTCGCGGCCAAACAGCGCGTCGAGCACAACCTTCGCGTAGTGCACCTCGCGAAAGTCGAGGTGCAGGTAGAGGGTTCCTTCGTCGTCGAGCAGGCGCCAGGCCTCTTCGAGTCGTGGTTCGAGAAAGTCCCAGTAGTCGGCGAACGCATCGTCGTAGGCGTAGAGCAGGCCCTTGATCGTGTCGTAGTTCTGGCCCTTGAAGCCCTTGCGGGTTCCCTCGGTGTTGCGCACGGTCGTGAGGGTCTGGCGACTCTGGGTGCGCCCGGTGTTGAACGGCGGGTCGATATAAATGAGCCGGAACGAGGCATCCGGCAGCGCCTCGAGCACAGAGAGGTTGTCGCCTTCGAAAACGACGTTGGGGCCGTCGGTGGTCCACGTCGTATTGCTCACGCTCCCGACTTTAACAGGTGCGTCGGGCCAGCCCTGTAGCCTCGAACCGTGAGCGACACCGAATCCAACCCGAGCGTCGAGCTCACGACCCACGGCGTCGGACCGTGGCAGGGCGACCTGCCAGAAGACGACATCTACGACCCCGAGTTACTCGAGCGCGGTGACACCCGCAACGTCATCGACCGCTACCGGTACTGGCGCATGGACGCGATCATCGCCGACCTCGACGAGCACCGCCACGAGTTTCACGTTGCAATCGAGAACTGGCAACACGACATGAACATCGGCTCGATAGTGCGCACAGCAAATGCGTTCGCTGCCGACACCGTGCACATCATCGGCCGCAAGCGCTGGAACAAGCGTGGCGCGATGGTCACCGACCGCTACCAGCACGTTATGTACCACCCGGATGTCGCGGCCTTCACGACGTGGGCGAACGACGAGTCGCTGCCGATCATCGCCATCGACAACTTGCCGGGCAGTGTGATTATCGAAACCTTCGACTTTCCGAAGCGCTGCGTGCTGCTCTTCGGTCAGGAGGGGCCAGGTCTCTCGCCCGAAGCCATCGAGGTCTCTGAGGCAATCGTCGAGATCAGCCAGTTCGGCAGCACCCGCAGCCTCAACGCGTCAGCGGCCGCCGCCGTCGCTATGCACTCCTGGGTCACGCAGCACGTCGCCTTCTAGCGATTGCGAAGCCGGCGACTTCTTGCGCGCCGAGCGCAGGTAGACGGCGAGCAACAGCAGCGCAAAGGCTATGGCCACTGCTGGCGCCGACGAGAATCCAGCGATGAGGATTATCGAGACTCCGACGACGCTGAAGATGACCTTGATCGCCGCGATGAACGGGCCGGTGTGCGAGGCCGCCGCGGGCTTACGCGTGCGGTCGTAATAGGCGACGAGCAGCACAACCGGAATCAGCCCGACAGCGATGGCGCCGAGAAAGAGCGGGCGGGTTTCCCACCACAACTTGCTGAGCGGCTCGGGAAATGGCACTCGCGCCGACATCATCGTCAACGCAACGAGAACAACAACGGGAACGTGCCACAGGTAGATCGTCATCGAATGGCTGTTGATCGCCTTCGAGCCGCGCGCGATCGCGGGGCGCACCGACGCCTTCAACAGCCACGGGTGCGCCCAGCTGAACAGTGTGATCTGCCCGATTCCGAGCACAAGAATGCACACGGTCGGCGGGTTGAGGTTGACGTACATGTCAATCGAATAGCCGACGACCATTGTCAAAAATACAAGCATTCCGAAGGATGCAACGGCCATCCCCAAGAGAAGCCAGCGTGAGCGGCGCAAGAACCACCCGTCGGCGTACCAAAAGCCGAGCTGCTGAACGAACAGCCACGCGATGAGCATGTTGACGTACCCGATGCCCGGGTTGATCAGTTGCGACGCGGTATCGATAGCTATCGCAAGGCCGAGCAGCCCCAGCAGGGTCACAAGAGGGCGCGCATCGTGCAGCTTGCTCATCAGCGGAACACAGCCCGCGCATCCCAGGTAGACGGCCAAAAACCAGAGCGGTTGTCCCACGCGAAAGCCGACCTCGCGCACAACGTCGTTCGGTGCACCGGCGAGAGCAACGGCAGCGAGGCAACCGCCAACGAGACCGATCGGAAGCAGGGCAGGGTGAGCAAGGCGCTGCACACGTTGGCGGATGTAATCGCCGGCCGACGCGCCATCCAACTTCATTCGACGCCACTGCGTCACGCTCGAGAATCCACCGAGCAAAAAGAACAGCGGCATAACCTGAACGGCCCAGGTTGCCCAGGCGAAAATCGGGTGATACTCGAGCGCGTTGGTGATGGCGAGACCGCCCGAACCGACGGTGATTCCGGCCATCAGCGCGTGAAGGCCCACGACGATGAGCAGGCACACGGCCTTGACAAAATCCACTGCTGTGTCGCGATGGATGACGCGTGCGGCAGCAGCGGGAGGATCAGCTTGCACAGCCCGACCTTTCCCCGTGGTGTCCAACCCTGAGCACGTTACTAGAGCGGCGCGACGGGAGAAACAGGCGCGCGCGATAGAATCGGTTGTAATCCCGGATTTAACGAGAGGTTCGCCATGCCAGCGATAGTGATCATCGGCGCCCAGTGGGGCGATGAGGGCAAGGGTAAGGCAACAGACCTCCTTGGAAGCCGCATCGACTATGTGGTCAAGTTCAACGGCGGTAACAACGCCGGCCACACGGTGGTCATCGGCGACGAGAAGTACGCCCTGCACCTGCTGCCCTCGGGCATTCTGAGCCCCGGCGTTGTGCCCGTCATCGCGAATGGCGTTGTCATCGACATCGAGGTGCTCTTCGAAGAGCTCGACGCGCTCATCGCGCGCGGCGTCGACGTTTCGCGACTTCTTGTCAGCGCAAACGCTCACGTTATTACGCAGTACCACCGCACTCTCGACAAGGTCACCGAGCGCTTTCTTGGTAAGCGCCAGATCGGCACGACCGGTCGCGGCATCGGCCCCGCCTACGCCGACAAGATCAACCGCGTCGGAATCCGTATCCAAGACCTCTTCGACGAGAACATTCTTCGCCAGAAGGTCGAGGGTGCTCTTCACCAGAAGAACCAGCTGCTCGTCAAGCTCTACAACCGTCGCTCGATCACCATTGACGAGATCGTTGCCGACCTGCTCTCGTACGCCGAGCGTCTTCGCCCGATGGTTGCCGACACCGGACTCATTCTTAACCAGGCGCTCGACGCCAACAAGATTGTGCTCTTCGAGGGTGGCCAGGCCACGATGCTCGACGTCGACCACGGCACCTACCCATTTGTAACTTCATCGAGTTCGACCTCGGGTGGAGCCTCGACCGGTTCAGGCGTTGGCCCTGGCCGCCTCGAGCGCGTCATCGGCATCGTCAAGGCGTACACGACCCGTGTTGGTGCGGGCCCGTTCCCGACCGAGCTGCACGACGAGTCGGGCGAATGGTTGCGCCAGCAGGGCTTTGAGTTTGGAACAACCACCGGACGCCCGCGCCGCACCGGCTGGTACGACGCCCCGATCGCGCGCTACTCGGCCCGCATCAACGGCGTCACCGACTTCGTGATGACGAAGCTCGACGTGCTCACCGGCCTCGAGAAGATCCCCGTGTGTGTTGCGTACGAGGTCGACGGCGTTCGCGTTGACGAAGTTCCCGTTTCACAGTCCGACTTTCACCACGCCGTGCCGATTTACGAAGAGTTCGACGGCTGGAGCGAAGACATCACCGGCGTACGTAAGTTCGAAGACCTGCCCATCAAGGCTCAGGAGTACGTGCTCGCGATCGAAGCCATCAGCGGCTCGCGCATCTCGGCGATCGGCGTTGGCCCCGGCCGCGACGCGATCGTTGTTCGGCACGACCTGATCGACTAGAGCGCCCGCGCGCTTTCTCGTGCCAAATGCAGGACGACTCGCACCAGTCGCCGCGCCTTACTCAGTAAAGTACGGCGCGATCTGAGCCGGGGGTCGCGTCGCGTCCTGCATTTGGCACAGCACGGGCCGGCATGGCGCGGGCCGGCATGGCGCGCGCCGGAATACCGCTCGCCGACAGTCGTTGCATAAGGCATGACTTCTTTGGATTTTGGACCACTAGTTCTCGGCGGCAACGTTTTTGGCTGGACTGCCGACAAGGCGCAGAGCTTCGCAGTTCTCGACGCTTTTGTCGCAGCGGGCGGACGCTCGATCGACACCGCCGATGTCTACAGCAGCTGGGTGCCCGACAACGCGGGCGGTGAGTCCGAGGCCATCATCGGCGAGTGGCTCGAGTCGCGCGGCAATCGCGCTGACGTTGTGATCGGCACAAAGGTGGCGATGTGGGACGCCCGCCCCGGCCTGAGCGACGGCAACATTCGCGCCGCGGTCGAGAACTCGCTGCGCCGCCTGCGCACCGACTACATCGACCTTTACTACGCGCACCAGGACGACCCGGATGTCGCGCAAGAAGAGTACGTCGCCACCTTCGACGCACTCGTCAAGGAGGGCAAGGTGCGCGAACTCGGCGCCTCCAACTTCAGCGCCGATCGCCTGCGCAGTGCAGTAACTATCGCGAAGGATGCCGGCCTCACCCCGTTCACCGTCGCCCAGGATCGCTACAACCTCGTCGAGCGCGGCCTCGAGACCAACATCGTGCCGACGCTCGTCGAGCTTGGCATCACCGAGCTTCCCTTCTCCTCACTCGCGAGCGGCTTTCTGAGCGGCAAGTACCGCGCTGGCGTGACGATCGACTCGCCGCGCGCGGGCGGTGCGTCGGCCTACCTCGAAGCGCACGGCGGCCTGCTTGAGGTGCTCGACGATCTCGCCGCGGCACACGGCGTCTCCGTTGCATCCATCTCGCTTGCCTGGCTTCGTGCGCAGCCCGTGGTCGGTGCTCCGATCGCGAGCGCGCGCAACCTTGAGCAGCTTCCGGCGTTGCTCGAGATCGTTGAGCTCAGCGCTGAAGAGCTCGCGCGCCTGAGCGCGGCGTAGCCACGACCCGGTTTGCTACCCGTGACGCGCCTCACGGTTAGCAAACCCCGTCGGGGAGCGCGAGAATTGCAGGATGACTGCCGTTCGCCCCGTGCTCGCCGACCTTGAGGGGCGATTCATTCGCCTCACTCCGCTGACCCACGACGACCTTCCCGATCTGTTCGTCGCGATCGGTCGCCCCGAGGTCTTCGCGGGTGGGTACGGCGGCGGGCCCGCGGGCTACCGCGCGACCGAGGCCGAGTTTGTTAATTTCGCCGAGAACTACTACCAGTGGGGTGCGGGCAACGTCTACGCGGTGCGCCTGCCTGACGGGACGCTCGTCGGCACGTCGACGATGGGCGATTTTGTCGAGGCCACGGAGACAACCCACATCGGCTGGACTGCTTTTGACCCGCGCGTGTGGGGCACCGCAGTCAACCCGGAGGCGAAGCTGCTGATGCTCGGCCTCGCTTTTGACTCGGGCTTTGGCCGCGTCAAGATCCAGGCTGATGCGCTCAACGATCGTTCGCGAGCCGCGATCACCAAGCTCGGCGCGACCTTCGAGGGCATCACCCGCCGCGACGCTCGCCGTGCTGACGGCAGCTGGCGTGATGCGGCGATCTTCTCGGTCATTGTCGACGACTGGCCACGCGTGCGCGAGGGGCTCGAGCAGCGGCTCGCACGTTTTGGTGATGAGCCGGTCGTGCTCGCGAAGGCCTAGATTTAACCCATGAGCGAATCTGACTGGTCCAACGACCTCGCAAGCCTGCGCCAGAGCATCGATAACATCGACGCGGCGCTCGTTCACCTTCTCGCTGAGCGCTTCAAGTTCACCCAGTCGGTCGGCCGTCTCAAGGCGACGACGGGTCTGCCCGCGTCCGACCCCGATCGCGAGAAGATTCAGATCGCGCGTCTGCGCGCCCTCGCCGAAGAGTCGCACCTCGACCCGGCCTTCGCCGAGAAGTTCTTGAACTTCATCGTCGCCGAGGTCATCCATCACCACGAGGCCATCGCGTCAACCGGCTCGGTGCCGACGCAGCAAGACTAAAAGACCAAGCAAACTGGCCGACCCAGCACGACTAGACGACTCAGCCAACTGGCCAACCCAGCCGACCCAGCGCAGCTAGCCGACCGTTAGCGTCTTCGCCGACGAGTCCTTTGGCAGAAACTGCGAGTCGCCCGAGTAGACGGCCCGCAGGCTCTGCGTGCCGCTCTCGGTGGCGGGAATCGTCAGCGCAACGCGCTTGCCGGTGATCTTCTTCGTCGCGACGAGGGTGTCTCCGTCATAGAGGTCGACAGTTCCACTCGGAAGCTTGCCCGAGGCGCCGGTGAAGGTGACGGTCGCCGGCACCGTCGACGCGGTCTTCGCCGACGACTTCGCGAGCGCGAGGCTTACCTTTGGCGCCTGGCGCGCGAGGGTGAAGCTGAGTGGCTGTGACGCGGGGCGCCCGGAGGCGCGTGCGACAACCGTCTGCTCCCCCGCACCGACGGTCCACGGCACCGTGATCGCTGCGGCACCGTCTTCGTCGTAACGTTTCACTGCGACGCTGCGCTTGACCGGGGCGGTCCATGCAAGCGTCGTCGAGCCCGACTTCTTGCCGGAACCGTTGAATACAACGACGGTCGCCTTAACCCCAGGGTCGTTGGTGGCATTGGCGAGAATCGCAATTGCAGGCTGCTTGGATGCCGCGGCGAACGATCCGGAGCGCGGCACTGTCACGCCGTAGGATTCGACGGTTGCGCTGGTGAAACCTTCCATCGAGCCGGTGATACGAACCGACAGGGTGGCCGCGACATCCACCTTTGTGATTTTGTAGTTTGCACTCGTGGCGCCGTTGATCGCGTCGCCGTTGCGCAACCACTGGTAGCTGCGCTTGACGCCAACCTGGCCGAAGAACTGCGTGCCGGCCGAGATCTTTGAGCCGACCTTGACGGTTCCGCCGAGAGTCATGCCGCGCTCTGACGCGACGAGGGTCGGCGCGAGTTCGAGGTTCACGGTGACCGAGGCATACGAGCTCGTTGTCCAGTTGACTGTCACGTTCACGCCGCCGCTCGCGCTCGAAAAGCTCTCGAGGGTGTCGAGGGCGAGAGTGCGCTTCTTCGTTGCCGCCGCGGAGGACGCGGGAGCTATGGCGAGGGCAAGAGTCTCGGTGCGCTTGGCTTCTTGCTTGAGCACACGCACGCCGTCGCCGTAGGTGTAGCTGTGGCCCGATGCGCAACCGCGCGAACACATCGTGAAGGTGTCTTTGTTGGCGCGCAGCCCCTTGTCGACGCCGGCCGTTGTGCGGTACTCGATCCAATAGATCTCGCCGCTCACCGGGTCGGTGACCTGAACGCCGCGCGCGCCGGAACCTGCCGCGATCGGCTTGATCACCTGGGTGAAGCTGCGGTTCGCCTCGCCGCTCGGCAGGGTCGCTGTTGCGATGTCGCCTGCTTCGACGAAACCGAGGCGCTGCTTCGCGGGAAGCGAGAGAGCCGGGATGGTCGTCTGCCCAACGACGGCCGCGCCCATAACGTCGTAGAGGTCGAGGTACGAGTCGGCGCCACACTTCGCACTGTCACCCTCGGCGACAGTTGTGCTCGCGCACGATGCGACGTTTGCGTGACGCAGGCTGATGTTGTGACCGAACTCGTGGGCGAGAGTTGCTCCCGCGATCGATGAGCCGACCGTCGTGTGGATGTAGCCGCCGCTTGTGCTGCCCTGGCCAACAGTGCCGAGGCCCGTAAACCCAAGGCCGGCGGAACACTTGCCCGTGCCGGTGCTTCCGTCGGGAGTGAGCACAACGAGGTGGCGGCCTGTGGTGCCGGAGAAGAACGTGTTGGGCTTGTCGGTGAACTTCGCGGCGGCCTCTGACCACCACTTCTGCACAGATGAGCTGCCGTTGGCGCACGAGGTCGTCGAGCTGTAGCGCACGATCTTGACTGCCGTGATGCCGTCGACGAGCCCGCCCGACTGGGTCTTCCAGTACTTCGAGACCTTGCTCACCAGCGCGCGCACCTTGGAGTCGGTGAAGCTCTTCTGCGAAGCCGAACTGCCCTTGGGCTGCACGACGGCGATATAGAGCTCGTGGGTCGTGGGGGCGGCGCTCCCCTGTGCGGCCGCCGCGGGCGTGATGGTTGCGGCGGCGACCGGCATCGTCGTCTGTTCGCTCGTCGCCGCGGCGAGAAGCTCCTGTGAAGCGGGGTCGGTCTCAGCAAGCGGGGCATCGGATGCCGCGGCCGCGACCTCGGGCGTGACCTCGAGCTCGGCGCGCACGCTCTTGCTCAGCGCCAAGGTGCCCTCGAACGTGGCACCGCTCACGGCTGCTTCGGGAAGATCTCCCGCGATTTGAAACCTTTCACCGGAATCGGTGAGGAGAAAGGTGAGGTGCTCGTCGACGTGCTCCGTGGTCTGGGCGTGATCGCCGGCCTCGTCGAGGGCCTCGTGTTCGGCCTCAACGATTTGTAACGTTCCACTGGCCGCTACCTGCGGGGCGTCGGTGTACTTCGCGTTGTCGAACTCGATGACCTGTTCGGTTGCTGCGGCGGTTGCTGCGGCGGGCGCGGTAGAAGCGATGGGGGCGGCGGTTGCGGGTGCCGCAACGGCGGTAAGCAATCCGGCCACAAGGGTGGCGGGCAACGCAAAGCGCAGCAGCATGATGACTCCAGGGGTAAGCGACTGTTGTGGGGACAACAGGAAAAGGAGCCAAGATTTCGGGGATCTTTGGCTCCAGTGACGCTACCTTATTCGGAGCCCTCTTAAAAGGGGTTTGGTACCCCTGCATCCCAGTGTTTTACTGGGATCGGGGTAGACAGATCGGTCGTGTTCGCTATGCGAATATTGGTCGTTTTCTAGGCGCCGACGAGCGGGCCGAAGTGCGCCGGCAGGGTGCCGCGGTGAGCCTCGTTGAGCTGCTCGACGGTCAGCGTGAACTGGTCTTGAACCTCGAGCGCTCCACCCGCGTCGGTGACGCCGATACGCAGAACTGGGTAGCCCCTGCCCTCGCACAGTCCCTGGAACTTCACGTCATCTTCGCGCGGCACCGAGACAATAACGCGACCGGTTGACTCGGAGAAGAGTGCTGTCGCGACATCCACCCCATCGCGTTCGGTAATCTCGCTCAGCCAGACGCGCGCGCCGACGCCGAAGCGCAAAACCGACTCGGTGAGGGCCTGAATGAGGCCGCCATCTGCGAGGTCGTGAGCGCTCGCGATGAGGCTCTGCTCCGCACCCGCGGCGATGAGCTCGGAGAGCTGAATCTCGGCGCCCAGGTCGACCGTCGGGGGGAGTCCGCCGAGGTGATCGTGAATCTCTCCGGCCCACGCGGAGCCATCGAGCTCGAGCTTGGTTGTGCCGAGCAGGTAGATGTTGTTGCCCTCGTCTTGCCAGCCCGATGGGATGCGCTTTGCGACGTCCTGGATAACGCCGAGCACAGCGATGACCGGGGTCGGGTGGATCGGAATGTCGCCGGTCTGGTTGTAGAACGACACGTTGCCGCCGGTGACCGGAATCTCCATCTCGAGGCACGCGTCGCTCAGGGCCTCGACGGTCTGGCTGAACTGCCACATAACCTCGGGGTTTTCCGGGCTGCCGAAGTTGAGGCAGTCGCTCACCGCGACGGGTGTCGCACCCGTGACCGCGACGTTGCGGAACGCCTCGGCGAGAGCGAGGCGCGCACCCTGTGCGGGGTCGAGCTGGCAGTAGCGACCGTTGGCATCGGTAGCTACAGCGAAGCCGAGTCCGCTCTCTTCGTCGATGCGCACCATGCCACCGTCGTCGGGGAAGCTCAGGGCCGTGTTGCCCATTACGTAGCGGTCGTACTGGTTGGTGATCCAGCTCTTGTCGCTGAGGTTCGGGCTGCCGAGAACGCGCAGCACCTGCTCGCGGATGTCGTCGGGGCTGGTCGGGCGCTGCAGCTTCGTTGCCGAGTCGGCCTGCAGTGCGTCGATCCAGGTCGGGTAAGCAACGGGGCGGTCGTACACCGGGCCATCGACCGCGACCGTACGAGGAAGAACGTTGACGATCTCTTCGCCGTTCCAGTTGATGATGAGGCGGCCGGTGTCGGTGACCTCGCCGAGCACGCTCGTTTCGACGTCCCACTTCTCAACGACCTTGAGGAAGCCCTCGAGCTTGTCGGGAGTCACGATCGCCATCATGCGCTCCTGGCTCTCCGACATAAGGATCTCTTCGGCCGTCATCGACGGGTCGCGCAGCAGAACCTTCTCGAGCTCGATGAACATACCGCCGTCGCCATTGCTGGCGAGCTCGGAGGTTGCGCACGAGATGCCTGCCGCACCGAGGTCTTGGATGCCCTCGACGAGGTCTTGCGCGAAGAGCTCGAGGCAGCACTCGATGAGCACCTTCTCGGCGAACGGGTCGCCGACCTGAACCGCGGGGCGCTTCGTGGGGCCGCCTTCGGCGAACGTGTCGCTCGCGAGAATGGATGCGCCGCCGATGCCGTCAGCGCCGGTGCGAGCCCCAAACAGCACAACCTTATTGCCGACACCGCGCGCGTTTGCAAGGTGCAGGTCTTCGTGGCGCAGAACGCCCACCGCGAGAGCGTTGACCAGCGGGTTGGCCTGGTACACGCCGTCGAAGTACGTCTCACCGCCGATGTTCGGCAGGCCGAGGCTGTTGCCGTACGAGCTGATGCCGCTCACAACGCCGTGCACAACGCGCGCCGTGTCGGGGTGGTCGATGGCGCCGAAGCGCAGGGCGTCCATAACCGCGACCGGGCGGGCGCCCATCGAGATGATGTCGCGAACGATGCCGCCAACGCCGGTGGCAGCGCCCTGGAAGGGCTCGATGAAGCTCGGGTGGTTGTGCGACTCGATCTTGAACGTGACAGCCCAGCCCTCGCCGACGTCAACAACGCCCGCGTTCTCGCCCATGCCCACCATGAGGTTCTTCTTCATGCCCGGGCTGACCTTCTGGCCGAACTGGCGCAGGTAGTTCTTGCTCGACTTGTACGAGCAGTGCTCGCTCCACATCACCGAGTACATGGCGAGCTCGCCGCTCGTGGGGCGCCGACCCAGGATCTCCCGGATCTTCAGGTACTCGTCTTCCTTGAGTCCGAGAGCGCCGTACGGCTGCTCCTTGTCGGGGGTGACGGCCGCGTTCGCGACGGTATCTGCAACTGCAAGCGTGGGGGTAGTCACGAGGCTCCAAAAGAAGGGGGCGGCCGGATGCAGCAATTCTACCTTTCGGCGCGGGGTGGGGTTGCGCGGGGTGTGTGGCACGCTGCGCGGCGCGCCCGCCCGGCCCGCACGGCCCGCCCCAGCTCCCCGCTCGCCCCGAACTGTCAGCTGCTGCTGTTCATTCGCGAACGAAGGTCCGAAAGTGACAGTTCGACGCCCAGAACCCGCGCCTGTCGCTCGCACGCCTCGAAAACGAGCCGGGGAATCGAGTCGGGGCTGCCGAATAGTCGCCTACTGCGAATGCGCACCACGGCGTTCCCGGCAGCGATGAAGCTGTCGATACGCGACAGGTCGCGGTCGTTCTGCACGGAGTCAGTCCTGTGCTTTTCTCCGTCGTACTCGACGACGACCTTGAACTCGCGAAAGTACAGGTCGGCATAGCCGAGTCGTCGTCCTCGAGAATCGACGATCGGCGCCTGCAACTCTGGTTCGCCAAATCCCGCGCGGCCGAGCAACAGCCGCACGAGGGATTCTGGGCGCGACTCGGCGCCCTGCCTCATCAAAGCGAGTGCCGCCGCTGCCGCTCGTGCGCCGCGACCGGTGAACTCGGCGACGGCACACTCGAGTTCGCCCAGCGTCAGGTAGGGCCGAATGTCGTACGGGTCAAGTACTCGCGGATCGAGGATGAGGTGATCACCGACAGCAACGAGTTCGTCGAGCGCAAGAGTCGACGCTAGTGCAAGCCAGGTAGTCAAGGCATCGCTCACGGGCAGTCCAAAACGTTTTACTACGACCGGCTGCAGGCTCTGATGTCCGCGCACGCCCTCGCGCCTCATCGACCGCCGAGGTGAGGGAGTTGCAACATCGAGAGGGTGTGAAAGCGCGAACCGCGCTGGGAAAGGGCATCCCCAGAGTCGCGCTGCGGTCACGTGACTGAAGTGCTGCCCGTTGCGCAGGAGTGATGCGAGGGCCGAACACCGCGCGAGCAACTGCAGTCGCTGGAGTTCATCACGATCACGAGTAGTCGGTGGTGGCGGAGACACGCTCCGCACCCCGCGATACGGGCGCTCGAGATCGGGCCCGCGAAGGCGGCCCGCTCCGATACCTTGCGCGAGCGCGTTCTGCACGGTGAACGGCCCACGACTCAAGTGGGGCGGGAGAGGCTTGCGCAGGGACATCGCGACAGACTTCCACTGCCGCGGTGCCCGCGTCGGGGTCGATCCACACTCGAACTGCCAGTAACAGTTCTTCGTTCGTGAACGAGGGACCGAAAGTGCCAGTTCGGGACGGTTCACGGCGCGGGCAGGGAACTCGACGGGCCGGGGCAGGCGACGCGCGGCGGCCGTGGCACGGAACCCACAGGCGACATACTGAGGCGACTGCCAGCCGCATCCCCTACGGTGGAGGGCTTACCTCAGCGTGGAGGGCCCGACCCGTCCACCCCGAGGAGAAACCATGCCCGACTGGAGCGCCCTGACCGACTGGACCGACGGCAACGCCTGGATGCACTTTCTGGTGATACTCGGCATCGCGCTCGCCGGAGCACTGCTTGTTGTTGTGATCGTTGCGGCGGCCGCGAAGATTGCCGCCCGGCGCCGCGAGTGGCCGAAGGCGCTGATCAGTCGTGCGCGCCATCCATTTCGCCTGTTTGCTGTGATCGTTGCTCTCTGGGCGGCGACGAGCGTTGCGTTCCCCGAGCGCGACTGGGTTGACACGATTACGCACGGCCTGCTGATTGCGGCGATCGCGATTGGCGCGTGGTTTGTCGGCGCGATTGTGAGTTTTGCAATCTCGCTCGGGATGGCGCGCTATCGCATCGACATTCCCGACAACAAGGTTGCGAGGCGCATGCAGACGCAGCTCGCGATTGTGCGTCGGCTCGCGGTTGTGATCATCGCCATTCTCGCGATCGGGGCGATTCTGCTGACGTTCCCCGGTGTGCAGGCCGTGGGAACGAGTGTTCTCGCGTCGGCGGGACTAGTGAGCATCATCGCCGGTCTCGCGGCGCAATCGACACTCGCGAACGTGTTCGCCGGAATCCAGCTCGCGTTCAGTGACGCGATTCGCGTCGACGACGTTGTCATCGTCGAGGGCGAATGGGGCAAGATCGAAGAGATCACCCTCACCTATGTCGTCGTTCACATCTGGGATGACCGTCGAATGGTGCTTCCGTCGACGTGGTTCACATCGAAGCCGTTTCAGAACTGGACGCGCAACACCTCTGAGCTTCTCGGCTCTGTCGAGTTCGACCTCGACTGGTTTGTGAGCGTTGCGGCGATGCGCGACGAGCTCGACCGCATTCTCGAGCGCACAGCAATCTGGGACGGCCGGGCGTCAGTGCTGCAGGTGACCGACGCGGTCGGCGGCATGGTGCGCGTGCGCATTCTTGTGACGGCAGTCGACGCGCCGACGCTGTTCGACCTGCGCTGCGCCATCCGTGAAGAACTCGTCGAGTGGATTCAGCGCCAGTCGTCGGGCCTTCCGCGGCAGCGCGTCGAGATCGTCGAGGCCGCGCCCAAGCCGAGTGCCGCGTCGCACACCGAGCCGATCGGCCTCTTCACCGGCACGATCGAGGCCCAGGAGCGCGCGACGCTGTTCACGTCGTCGATTCCGATTCAGAAGGTCGACTAAGACCCGGGCGTGCCCGCAACCAGAAGCACAACGAACACGATCGCAACGGCGGCGACGACGATGCCACCGAGCAAAAGAGGGTGGCGCAGCATCCATCGCACCAAGGAGTCGAACCACGAGTTGTCGCGCGGATCGTCAGACTTCTGAGTGCGCCAGCCGCCGTCGAGGCGGCCGCGGCGCTCGAGCCACAGGTCGAAGGGAATCGTCGCGAACGGCACAACCGCTGTCGCTACCGCGGCCACCGCTAGTGCGGGGTTCCAGCGTTGGTTGACCGCGATGAGCAGGGCAGTCGCGGCGTAGGCGAGAAAAACGAATCCGTGGATGCCGCCCGCCAGCGTAACGACGAGTGCAAAGCCCGTCGTCGCTCGGGTTACGAGCGCGGCGATAAGTAGAGCCCACGTGACGGTCTCGGCGATCGAGACGGCGCGGTAGACCGCGCGGGGTGACACGGCGGGGCTACGCGCGTGCGAGAAGCGACGACTGGATAACGCTCGTGAAGAACGTGAGTCCGTCGGTTCCCGAACGCATCGCGAGAGTTGTGTCGGGGCCGAAGCCCTCTTCGGTCGCGTGCTCGGGGTGCGGCATCAGGCCGACTACGTTGCCTGCCGCGTTCGAGATTCCCGCGATGTCGTTCATCGAGCCGTTGGGGTTGACTTCGAGGTAGCGGAACGCGACCTGGCCCTCACCCTCGAGGCGGTTGATGGTCTCCTGGTCGGCGATAAACCCGCCCTCGCCGTTTTTCAGCGGGATGGTGATCTCCTGGCCGGTCTGGAATCCGTTCGACCACGCGGTCGACGTGTTCTCGACGCGCAACTTCTGGTCGCGGCAGATGAAGTCGCCGTGGTCGTTGCGCACGAGGCCGCCGGGCAGCAGGTGTGCCTCGACGAGAATCTGAAAGCCGTTGCAGATGCCGAGCACGGGCATTCCCGCGTTCGCGGCGTCGATGATCTCGCTCATGATGGGCGAGTGTGCGGCGATCGCTCCGCAGCGCAGGTAGTCGCCGTAGCTGAAGCCACCGGGAAGAACAATCGCGTCGACACCGTCGAGGCTGTGGTCGCCGTGCCAGAGGGCTACGGCTTCGCCACCGGCGAGACGCACGGCGCGCTGGGCGTCGCGGTCATCGAGCGAACCGGGAAAGGTGACGACACCGATGCGCATTAGTGGGTTTCTCCCGCGACGCTCTCGTCGAGTGTTGTGACGCTGACGACGTCTTCGATGACGAGGTTGGCGAAGATTTCTTCGCCCAGCACGCGGGCTTCTTCGAGCAGCTCGGGTGTCACTTCATCGACGGTGAGCTCGAAGCGCTTGCCGATGCGCACCTCGGAGATGTGCTCCTTGCCGAGGCGGTGGAGGGCGCCGGTGACGGCCTTGCCCTGAGGGTCAAGCAGAACGGCCTTCGGCATGACCTCTACGACGATTGTTGGCACCAGTAACTCCAGCGGTTTCGCGCGGCGGGGGAATGGGGCAAGTCTACTTCAGGTCGTTCTCTGTAATTGCGTCACTCTGCTCGAGCGACCAGAGTGCGACACCGGCGAGGTCATACTCTTTCGCGAGAGCAACCCTGAGTTTGAACGACCGGATGTCGCTGAACCACAACTCGGTGCCGTCGGCGAGGGTCGCGGTCCACTCCCCGGCCGCCTCGTCGAAGGTCGCGTCGGGTGCGAGCTCGCGCGCCTTCGCGACACTGAGTTGACCATCACCCGACCGACCCCACCCATAGCCATACCCGGCGACGCCGAGCTCGACCTGCTCGGCGGGCACACCCTCGAGCAGCGACTCGAGCCCGGCGCGCTGCCAGTCGAGCGAGCCCACCGGCCCCGGAACGTCTTCCCACGGCCCGTGCTCGTCGTACGCCATAAGAACGAACCGATCGATGCCCTCGGTGAGAACGCCAAAGTCGTAGCCCATCGTCACGTAGGTCGCGGCATCAGGGGCAACCATCAAAGCGATGCTGATGGATGGCGCGGAGCCGAGCCGCGTCCGCAGCTCAGTCGAGAATGCCGAGAGCAATTCGGTGTCGCGGCCCTCGAGTGATTCGAGGTCGATGCTTACGCCGTCCCAGCCCTGGGTCTCGACGATCGTGCCGAGCTCGTCGACGACCGCTGCCCTGGCGCCGTCGTCACTGAGAGTGTCGTAGGCGAGCTGCTCGTTGAAGTCGCCGAGGGTTGCGTCGAAGTTGCCGACCATCAGCTCTGCCTTGAGGCCATTCTTGTGAGCGTGGTCAAGCAGCGCGCGCTGGGCGTCGGTTGACTCGGTGAGCCCCGCGCCGTCGGGGAGAAAGTTGAGACCGTCGACGGCGAGCACGGAGATGGCGTCGGCCGAGGCATCCATCGTCGCGGGTTCTGACCACTCGCCCTGAAAGGCCGTGAAGGCGAGAGGGGTTGGTTCGGTGGGCGCATCGACCGCCGTTGTCGCGCAGCCCGCGAGAATCAGCACGGTTGCAATTGCCAGGTAGCGCATTGTTCGAGCGTACGGGTTGTATTCGATGCCCCGCAGGCGTATATTCCATCTGGAATAGTTCACGCGGAACAATCAACCGGAAGTACCCATGTCATACGAACTCATGCCCCTGGGCGTCGCTGCGCTCGCGCTGCTCGCCGAGCGACCCATGCACCCGTACGAGATGTACCAAATTCTGTTGCTGCGCAAAGAAGACCGCATCGTCAAGGTGCGGCCCGGCTCGCTTTACCACGCCGTCAACAAGCTCGAGGATGCCGGGCTCGTTCGCGCGACCGGCATCGACCGCGAAGGCAATCGGCCCGAGCGCACGACCTACGAGATCACCGACGACGGCCGCGCGCAGTTTCTCGATCGCGTCGAAGAGCTCATCGCCGAACCGATCAATGAGTACCCCCGCTTTCCGCTCGCCATCGGTGAGGCGCACAACCTGCCGCTCGCGAAGGTTGTGCAGCTCATTCGCACGCGACTCGCGGCCCTCGCCGTCGACCGCGAACAGGGCATGCGCGAGTACGCCGAGGTGCAGGCGAAGGGTGTGCCCGCGCGGTTTCTGCTCGACGCGCCCTACCTCATCGCCATGCACGAGGCCGAGGTCGCGTGGCTCGAACAACTTGTCGTCGACCTCGAGAGCGGCGCCATCGACTGGGAGGCGCAGAAACCTGCCGGCCTCCAACACACCATCAAGGACTAGAAAATGAACCAACCAGAAGTAGTAGCAAAACCGTGGCCAGCGCTGTGGGCGCTTGTGCTCGGATTCTTTATGATCCTCGTCGACTCGACAATCGTCTCGGTCGCAACCCCGGCCATCATCGATGACCTCGGCGCGAGCATCACAGCGGTCGTCTGGGTCACGAGCGCGTACCTTCTCGCGTACGCGGTGCCCCTGCTCATCACGGGTCGCCTCGGTGATCGCTTCGGCCCGAAGAACCTGTACCTGACCGGCCTCGTTGTCTTCACGCTGTCGTCGCTGTGGTGCGGACTCGCGGGTGACATCAACATGCTCATCATCGCCAGGGTCGTTCAGGGTCTTGGCGCAGCGCTGATGACCCCGCAAACGATGGCCGTCATCACGCGCATTTTTGCGCCGAACAAGCGCGGCGCAGCAATGGGCCTGTGGGGCGCGACGGCAGGTGTCGCAACACTCGTCGGCCCGATCCTCGGTGGTGTGCTCGTCGACGGCTTCGGCTGGGAGTGGATCTTCATCGTCAACGTTCCCGTCGGCATCGTCGCGTTCGTTCTCGCCTGGCGTCTTGTGCCGTCGCTCTCGACGCACGCGCACAAGTTCGACATTCTCGGCGTAGTGCTCTCGGGCGTCGGGCTCTTCCTCGTTGTCTTTGGCCTGCAGGAGGGCGAGACCTACGAATGGGGAACGATCACGGGCTTCATCACGGTGCCGCTGCTCATCGGCGTCGGCGTTGTTGTTCTCATCGCCTTTGTCATCTGGCAGGCGGTGCAGAAGGGTGAGCCGCTTCTTCCGCTCTCGCTCTTCAAGGACCGCAACTTCGCCCTCGCCAACGTTGCGATCACGGCAATGGGTTTTGTCATCACCGGAATGGTGCTGCCGCTGATGATCTTCTTCCAGTCGGTTCGTGAGCTCAGCCCCACCCAGTCGGCGCTTATGCTCGTGCCAATGGCCGTCATCTCGGGTGTACTCGCGCCCTTTGTCGGAAAGCTCGTCGACCGGGTCAACCCGCGCTACATCGCCGGCACCGGATTTGTGTTTCTCACTGTCGCGCTGTTCTGGTTCGGTGCTGCACTTTCGCCCGACGTGCCGCTCTGGGTGCTGCTGTTCCCGTCGGCCCTGCTCGGACTCGCCAACGCCGGAATCTGGGCACCGCTCTCGTCGACCGCAACGCGCAACCTGCCGATGGCTCTCGCCGGGGCCGGTTCTGGCGTCTACAACACAACCCGCCAGATCGGTGCAGTGCTCGGATCCGCGGCCATCGCCGCGCTTATGCAGGCACGCCTGACCGAAGAACTCGGTGCCGGTGCATCAGCGGGTGGCTCTGGCTACGAAGGCTCGATGCCGGCCGCGATTGCCGAGGGCTTCAGCGCCGCGATGGGGCAGTCGATGTTCCTTCCGGCCGCCGTCGCGATCATCGGCATCATCGCCTCGATCTTCTTCGCAAAGCCGTCGCTGCCGGCCTGGGCGCAGAAGCCTGTGGCTGCTGTTCCCGAGTCGACAACGGTTTAGCCGTGTGAATGGCCCCCGCGCTTCGGTGCGGGGGCTTTTTCACGCTGTGTTCGTTGCCCTCCCGCGGTGCGTGAGGTGCGCAACTCTAGGGCAGGCGAATCACGAAGTCTGCCCCGTTAGACGACGCACGGATGACGCGGGCGTTGGTTTCGTCGGGGCCGAGAGCCCAGGCGCGCGCCTCGTCCGCGGTCTTGCCAAAGCGAATGTGCCGCTCGATCAGCCGCTGCTGCCTTGTCGCGGGCTCGACCTCGACGAAGAAGGTGAGGTCGAGCAGCTCGTGTACCTCGGGCCAGAGCAGCAGGTAGTTGCCCTCGACGACGATCGTCAACAATTCAGGCTGGAACGTGATCGCGTTCGGCACCGGCTCTTCAATCTCGCGGTCGAAGTCATTCGCGAACCGGGTCGAGCCTGAATTCTTGACGCGCGCAATCGCATCGACAAAACCCGGAACGTCGAAGGTATCGGGAGCCCCCATCCGGTCGCGACGGCCGAGCTCGCGCAGGCGTTGCTGCGGCAGATGGTAGCCATCCATGGGCAGCAGTGCCGCGGTCGGGCCGAGGGATGCGACAAGAAGAGCGGCAATCGTTGACTTGCCCGCGCCGGGTTCGCCCGCGATGCCGACGAGCAATCGGTCGGAGCCGCGGGCTGCCTCAATCGCCTCTACTACTTCACTGAGCGACGTGGCAGCCAATACTCCACAGCCTTCCTTGCCCACGCCGCATAGCCCACGGCCGAGGGGTGAAAATTGTCGCGCGCAAAGAAGCCAGGGGTTGCGATCGGCCACGGCGGACTGTGCACAATGCGCGGGTGTGCCGCGAGCACCGAATGGGCAGCGGTGTTCATGCGGTACGCCCGTGCGCCAAGAATCGTGCCCAGTGGGTCAGGAAGGGAGGTGAAGTGTTCCATGCGCGGGATGCCCGCGAGAATGATCGACGCATCCGGCGAGGCAGTCTCGAGCCCGTCGAGAATGAGCGCGAGGTCAGACGCGAAGGCGCGCTTGGTGCGCAGCTGCATAACGTCGTTGACACCCGTAGTCACGAAGACGATGTCGAACGGCTGCCGTGAAGCGAGACCGAGAAAGAAGTTGCGGATCTCGCCCGTTGTCGCTCCCGAACGAGCGATAACACTCCAATGGATGCCGCGACCGAGGCCCGCGGCGAGCTCACGCGCGAGGTTGCCAGCAAGGCCATCGCTTATCGACTCAACACCCACGCCCGCGGCGGTTGAGTCGCCGAGCACAAGCAGCCGCAGAGGGTCGGGGCCGTCGACGGTGCCCTCCCAATCGGTATCCGCTTCGGGCAAAACAGGGAGGTGAGACAGGATCACGCGACTCTGCGGAAACAGGTAGGGCGCGAGAACGAAGGCGAGAAGGCGGCTGCCGTAGCCGACGCCGCGCCGGGCCCGCTGGCTCGCGAGGGCGTTGCCGATGCGGTTGGCTGTGGCCGAGTTGACGCGCTGGCTGGTGCCGCGCTCCGGCTTTGGGCTCGAGTGTGCGCTGGCGTCCGCAGCCGCGTGGGCGTTCGTGGTTCCGCTCATGTCAGCTGCCCTCGCTCAAAAGCGTCGTCGATCGCGAACCTCGCCCAGTCGCGGTAGCCGCTCGCCGAGGGATGAAAAAGATCTGTGGCAAAGAAGCCCTCTGTGTAGGGCGGTGGAGGAGGAGACATGATGACACCGGGGTAACTCGCAACGATGTGCCGCGCTTCGCGCTCGAGGTTCTGCGAGTGCAGGTACAGGTTGAAGCGCAACGGGTTGGGAAGCAGCTCAAACCGGAAAAACGCGGGAAGCGACGACATCATGATCGTGGCGTCTGGAGAGGCGGCGCGCAGGGCGTCAAGAATGATCCGGATGTCGCGGCCGAACGCCCGGCGCGAGCGAATGCCGAGCGCGTCGTTGGCGCCAATGCTGAGAAAGATGAAGTCGTAAGGGTTCTCGGTCGCCGACGTCAGGTAGCGCTCGACGAGGTCGCGCGCCGTTGCGCCGTTCGCGCCCATCGCCGTCCACGCGACATCCACTCGCCAGCGTGTGCCGAGTTCGCGGGCGAGGTTGCCGGGCAGGGCGTCGTGCTGGGTCTGCGCACCAACGCCGGCCGCCGTCGAATCGCCGAGCACAAGCAGGCGCAGCGCGGGTTGGTCGGTGGGGCTGCCTGACGTGAAGCGTCCCGACCAGGGCAGCGCGGCATCCGGTAGCAGGGGTGTCGTGCGGCGCAGGCGTTTTCCCTGCGCGAAAAGCACGGGCGCCACGGGAACCATCGCGACCCGACTCAGCAGGTGCGGATCGATCTGACGGAGGCCGGGCACACGCCAATGCTATGCGCCTCGCTAGGCTCGACACATGGACACCTCAGGGCTCGGCGCATTTCTCGAAGAACACGAATTCAACGGGGTTGTGCTCGTGCGAAAGTCCGGCGGCACCATCTTCGAGCAGGCGTCGGGGCTCGCGAGTCGGCGTTGGAACGTGCCGAACACGCTCGACACACGGTTTGACGTCGCATCCATCACCAAGCTTTTTACGTCTGTCGCAGTGCTGCAGCAGGTCGGCAAGGGCAACCTCGACCTCGAACTCTCGATTCACCACTACGTTGATGCGCTCGAGGGCACGCAGATTCCAATCGAGGTCAACCTGTTGCACCTGCTGACGCACACGAGCGGCATTCGTGATGACGCGGACGAGGAAGACGGCGAATCGTACGAAGACCTCTTTGTCGACACCCCGAACTACCGTTTTATCGACACCAAGGACTACCTGCCGCAGTTCGTCAACAAGGAGCCCAACGCGGCGCCCGGTGTTGAGTGCCGGTACTGCAACGTCGGGTACATCCTCGCCGGGCTCGCGCTTGAGAAGGTCACCGGGGTTCCCTACCGCCAGTACGTCTTCGACGAGGTCTTCGCCGCGGCCGGTATGAGCGACTCGGGCTTCTACGACCGTCGCGACGCGGCGCCGCGTATTGCAGAGGGCTGGGACCGCCGCGAAGACGGCACCTGGAAGTCGAACATCTTCAGCTACCCGCCGATCGGTTCGCCCGCAGACGGCGCGCACGTCACGGCCGCCGACCTGCTCAAGTTTCTCGACGCCGTTCAGGGCGGACGCCTACTTGACGCCGAGTACACCGAAGAGTTCTTCTCGCCGCAGGTCGAACACGACGAAGAGACCAAGTACGGCTTCGGGCTCGAGTTTGACCTCAACGAAGACGGCACAGTGCGCTCGTTCTACAAAGACGGCATCAACACCGGCGCGAGCGGCATCGTGCGCCACTACCTCGAGCAAGACATTGACGTCGTTGTGCTCTCAAACGAAGAGGATGGCGCGTGGGACGTCATCACGGAGATCGACGAGCTCGTCGACTGACGGCGTTCTCCCAGCCTGCGCACCGGCTCGATCCGCGCGGGCTAACGTGAAAATATGGCCCGTCGCAAGCAGCTCATATCAACACGGGTCGATGGGTATGTCGACCTCCGCGAATACGCGGCGATAGGCGACGGCCGCACCGTCGCCCTCATCGCACTGGATGGTTCGATCGACTGGCTGCCGATTCCTAATCTCGACTCGGCGCCCGCCTTCGCGCGAATGCTGGACTCGAATAGCGGCGGTTGTATCGAGCTTGCCCCCGATCGCCAGTTCACAGTCTCACGCCGCTACGTTCCCGGAACCAATGTGCTCGAGACGACCTTCACAACGGACACGGGAACAGCGCGGGTGACTGATGCGCTCGTCACCGGAATCGCCGGGCGCCTGCCCTGGGTAGAACTCGCGCGACGTATCGAGGGTCTTACCGGCACCATGCGATTCCGGTGGAGCGTCTCGCCCGGCACGATGTTTGACGCGGCCTCACCGTGGAAAGACGAGACCCCGAACAACACGGTGCTGCGCGTCGACGGTGTCACGCTCGCCGTACGAGGAACTGATCACGGCCCGCGGGGTGGTGGTGACCGGGCGCTCGCCGGAACCTTTGTGACGAATCAGGGTTCGCACCATCTGGTGACTCTCGTCGGCACCGCCGACGAACCGCTTCACCTGCCGGTGGCCGAAAAGACCGACGTGGGAATCGACAGGACGATCGCCAACTGGAAGAACTGGTCGCGCGAGTTCAAGTACGAGGGGCCCTGGGCCGACAGCGTCCAGCGCAGTGCGCTCGCGCTCAAACTCCTGATCTTCGCGCCAACCGGCGCGATAGCAGCGGCCCCGACGACGTCGCTGCCCGAGAGCACAAGGGGCGGAAAGAACTGGGACTACCGCTTCGCCTGGGTTCGTGATGCCGCGTACACGGTTCACGCACTCACGCGCTTCGGCCTGCGTGAAGAAACCCACGCGTCGGTCGCCTGGCTCGTTCGAACGATTCGCGAGCACGGCCCCGTGCCGCACATCTTCTACACGCTCGACGGCTCGACCGCGGGCGAGGTGCGCGAAGAGCCGGCACCCGGCTGGCGCGGCATCGGCCCGGTCGTCACGGGAAACCCCGCCGCCGAGCAGTCCCAGCATGGCGTGCTCGGCGACCTTCTCGGCATGATGCTCAACTACGTGCGCGCGGGCAACGTGCTCGACGAGCAGACCGCACACATGCTTCTCGCGGCCGCCGACCGTGCGAGCGACATCTGGCGCCAGCCCGACTCCGGAATGTGGGAGCTTCCCGAGCTGCGTCGCTACACCTCGTCAATGATGGGCTGCTGGCAGGCGCTCGACTCCGCTGTCACGCTGTGCGAGCTGGGGCAGATCCCCGGCAGCCCCGACCGCTGGGCCCGCGAGCGAGACGCCATTGCCGAGTTCATCAACGAGAAGTGCTGGTCAGAAGAGAAGCAGTCCTATGTTGCCTTCGAGGGCACCGACGAATTGGATGCCTCGGTGCTGCTGCACGCGCCCAGCGGCTTTGATCGCGGCGAACGTATGTCGCGAACCATCGACGCGCTGCGCAGCGAGCTTGCTGTCGGCCCGCTGGTCTACCGCTACAGCGGAGCCCAGGCAGAGGAGGGTGCGTTTGTCGCTTGCTCGTTCTGGATGGTCGCCGCCCTCGCTTGCGTCGGTCGTCGTGACGAGGCGTCCGACCTTATGAACGAGATGGTCGCACTGTCGAACGACGTCGGCCTGTTGTCCGAGATGATCGAGCCCAGCGACAGATCGTTTTGGGGAAACCTGCCGCAGGGCCTGAGCCACCTCGCGCTCGTCAACGCCGCGATCACCTACGAAGAAACGGCACCACGGAGTTAGCCGAACAGGCCCTTCTTGCGCTTCCAGCCCTCTGCCTCGAGAAAGTCGAAGAGCGGCCCCTTGATCTTGTCGGAGTCGAACGACCACTTGAGCACCGGACTCAGTCCGTCTTCGGTCTTGTTGATGCCGCCGAGGGTGAAGCTGAACGACTTCTGCGTGCGCTTGCCCGAGAACGTATTCGCCTCGCCGCCGAAGGTGATGCCGCCGCCGTCGACCTTCGAGCGCTTCTCGGAGTCGACTTCGCGCGGCTTCCAGGTGCCCTTGCCCTCGTCGAGCGTGATGATGACTGCAAACTTCTTGTCGATCGTGCGAAATTCGGTCGGGTAGAGCGACTGGGCACGCACGATGTCCCACTTGCCGATGATCTTGCCGTCTTCGACTTCGTAGGTGAACGGGTTGGCGGAGTCGTTGAGCGTGACGACCTTGGCGAGCAGCTCGGGAAGAGGAGTTGTCATGCCGCCAAGACTAGGGCGTGTTTAGGCCGAAACGCGGATGAGATTCGCCCAGGGGTCATCAAACGACACAGTCTGGCCGTCGTCGCGCGTCGCGACTCCAAAATGCTTGAGTCTTTCGGTGATGGATGCGACGTCTTCTGTCGTCGGAACCGTGATGTCGATCTGGCCGAGCCCAAGAGCGGGAAGGCGCGGGCCTGCGCCCGCGGAGTTCCACACGTTCATCGCCATGTGGTGGTGGTAGCCACCCGCGCTCACAAAGAGTGCGGTGCCGCCGTAGTTGATCGTCTGCTCGAAGCCGAGTTTGTCGACGTAGAAATCGTGGGCGCTCTGCACGTCACCCACCTGCAGGTGCACGTGCCCCACTGAGGCGCCGCCGATCATCGGCTGGTCGACGGCTTCTTGCGTGAGGTTCTCCTGAAGGAACGCGTTCGGGTCGAGGTAGAGGGTTCCCATCTCGATCGTGCCGTGGGTCCAGCTCCAGGTGGTTCGGTCGCGGTCCCAGTAGAGCTCGACGCCATTGCCCTCGGGGTCGGTGAAGTAGAAGGCCTTGCTCACGAGGTGATCGGAGCTGCCGGTGAACGTGTTCGGGTAGAGCTGCGCGACCGAGTAGACCGCTGCGGCGAGCGCCTGTTCGGTGTCAAAAAGGATCGCCGTGTGAAAGAGGCCAGCATCGCGCGGGGACGCGTGCTTGAGCTCGGGCGCATGTTCGAGAATCACAACGGGGGTGGTACCGCGACCCAGTGTCACGGTTCCCGCCGCCTCGCTGAGCACCCGAAGGGCGACGCCGTCGCGGTAGTACTTCGTCATGGCGTCGACGTTGCCGACCTTGAGCGTCACCGCGCCCATCGAAGTGTCGGCCGCAAGCAGGTCTGTCATCGTGCCCTCTCAGGTGTTGTGCGGCGCTTGGGTATCTCACGCCGCACAGGATCTAACTTAGTTGAGATCTCAAGTATTCCCATAGAGTGGATGCATGGCCCTCACCCGCGAGCAGAATGACGCATGGCGTTCCCTCGTGCTCGCCAGTCACGTGCTCGATGATTCTCTCGACCGGCAGTCCCAACGCGATGGCGGGCTGCCGCACGCGTACTACAAGGTGCTCGTCTTTCTGTATGAGGCGCCTGACCGCCGCATGACGATGGGCGCGCTCGCCGAGGCCCAGCGCTACTCGGTCAGCCGCCTGACGCATGCCGTCGCGAGCATGGAGAAGTCGGGCTGGCTCACTCGAGCGGTCTCGGCAGACGACAAGCGCGTGCGCATCGTGCAGCTCACCCAGGCCGGCATCGACCTCGTGCGGCGTGTGTCGCCACGACAAGCCGCGCACGTGCGGGAGAAAGTCTTCGCGCAACTCAGCCCGCAGCAGGTTGAGCAGCTCACCGCGATCGGTCGCGCGATAGTTGCGGGGCTCGACGCCTGACCTCCCGCGCGACCTCCCGCCCGACCTCGCGCCTGACCTCGGGGCCGCCGCGCGAGCTCGGGGCCGTCACAACGGCGGCGGCCGCGAGACGGAACGGCGGCCCCGAGCGTCGCTACCGCTCAACAAGTGCGGCCCTCGGCGGTCGAGCGAAGTTGAGACCGGGCCGAGCCTGTCGTTGCAACCGCCATCGGTTCGGTAGTCTCATCCCCAGTGTGACGACCGATGGGGGTTTCGCGTGAGCTGGCTGTGGAGCACAACGGTGCGCCGTTGGCGTGCCCAGTGGCGGCTCGTCGGCGCAGTGCTCGCGGTCACGATCCTTGCCTGCACGCTCGTCACGGCACTGGGCCTGCTCGTCACTGCGACAGAGCAGAACGGTGTGAGCTCGGCTCTTCGCTCGTTGCCCACCGACCAGTCGCGCATCAACATCACGCTTCTCGACCCGACCGGAACCCTCGCCGAGACCCGCGAACAGGTCGAAACGACGGTCACCGATCTGCTTGGCCCGTCGGCGCAGCTCGAGACGACAATCTTTGCTGTCTCCAACCTCTTCGACGCCGACCTTGAGTCGGCGAACCCTGCGACGCCCTACTACGGCGAGTTCGACGGATTCGAGACGTTTGCGCAACTCACCGACGGTCAATGGGTGGATGTCGCGGCTCCGATCTCCGTCGCCATCCCCGAGTCGGCGGCCGCATCGTTTGGCCTTGGCGTCGGTGACACCTTCACCGTGGAGGGCGCGCAACTGACGGTCGCGGGAATCTACACGCCGATCGACCCCACCGACGCGTTCTGGGATAACGATCTTCTCGGCGGCAACGGCGACGACCCCGCCTTTCCCCGGCCCGGCATTATGGACTTCGAGCCGGTTCACGCCTTTGGTCCGCTCGTTGTCGCGCCCGGTGGTCTTGCCGCCGCGGATGTGCGGCCGAGTCGGGTCGAGATCACGGTGGATCCCGACCTCAGCGCGCTGACGGTTGCCGAGCTTGAGCCGCTCACTGAGAACCTCGACGATGCCGACTACGAGGTGCGGCAGCAGCTCGGGCGGGCGAGCGCGAGCCTCTTCTACGATTCGAACCTGCGCGAGGGGGTGCGTTCTGTCGCGGCCGGGCTCATCGTTACGAGGTCATCGGTCATCGTTGTGAGCCTTCTGCTGTTTGTGCTCGCGATCGCTGCAATCGGTCAGACGGCCCGCCTTCTCGCTGATGCGCGTGCGAGTGACCGACAGCTGATGCGGTCGCGGGGTGCGTCGACCGGTCACGTGCTGTCGATTGCGGTCGTCGAGGCTGTCGCGCTCGGCCTCGTGACGGCGCTCGTGAGTCCTTTTTTCGCGACGCTCGTCTACCGTGCCTTTGCCGCGATCCCGGCAGCGGTTGCGGCGGGCGTTCCAGCGGCGGCCGAGCTCACGCCGCTCACCTGGCTCACTGCCGGGGCCACGGGGTTGGTGTTTATCGTCGTTCTTGTGGTGCCCTTGCTGGCTCGGGGGTCCGCGACATCCGATGCAGCGAAGAGTCGCGGACGTCAGAGGGTGACCCGCACCGGGCTTGATATCGCGCTGCTTGTTCTTGCGATTGTTGCCTACGCGCAACTCAGTTCGTACAAGACTCCCGTCGACAGTTCGTCTTCGCTCACTATCGACCCGGTGCTTGTTGTGGGCCCGGCGATCGTTCTGCTCGCGGGCGCCTTCGCGTGCCTGAGGCTGCTTCCTCTTGTAGCCCGCCTCGTTGGGCACTTCGGTGCGCGGGCGAAGGGCATTGTGCTGCCGCTCGCGGCGTGGGAGATCGGGCGACGCCCGCAGCGCGCCGCGACCGCCGTGCTTCTGCTCAGCCTCGCGCTCGCCGTCGGAACTTTCAGCCTGTCGTTTCTCGCGACCTGGCGGCAGTCGCAGGTTGACCAGGCCGAACTCTCTGTCGGCGCGCCGGGCCGCACCCTTGATGAACCCGCGGGTGGCGCGGCGCCGGTGTTCCGTTCGCCCGGTCGTCTCGGTGGCGATAACGGCGTGGGAGCCGAATTCGGCGGCAGCGGTCACGCGGCGCAAGTGCTCGCGCTGTCGAGCGAGGCGCGCACTCTCATCGACCGCGGCCGCCTGAGTGAGCTCGGTGGCGATGTCATTGCATCGGGGCTCGACACGAACGTCGCCGCGTCTGAGGGCATTGACCTGCCTGGTGACGTCAATGGCCTCAACGCGACAGTGCGCATCGGCGACCCGGAGATTCCGCCCGTGGGCATCACCGCGCTCGTCACTGCGGTGCTCGAAGACGAGTCGGGAGTTCTTCACACTGTCAACTGGGGTGAGGTTGCGGTCGACGGCGTTGAGCGCAAAGTTGAGGGCACGACGCAGCTCACCGGCGTGCGCCTTGTTGGGGTCGTCACAACATTCATCGTCGGCTTTGGTTTTGACCAGCCGCTCGCCGTGACAACCGTTGTCGATGACGTCGAAATAGTGCGCGAGGCAAAAGGGGACGATGGCGAAGCCGCGATAACCGAGCCCGCGCCGGGCGAGTCGATCGGGTGGTTCACCGTTGATCCATATCGCGTCGCCAAACCAGCCGAGGCGCCGGTCGAGGGTCAGCTCGCATTTGATTCCTTGATTCCCGGCGCCTATTCGACATCACCGGCGACCTTCGCCTTCGTTGGTTGGGAGCCGACACAGTTCATTCCTGCAATCATTCCCACCGAGATCGCGGTGACTGACTACCTGTTGCCGCCACAGCGCGTTGTGCTTTTTGTCGGTGGCGCGGTTGTTGACATCGAGATTGCGGGCGACTCTGAGGCGGTGCCGGGTTCGACGGCCTATGACCAAGTGCGTCAGGGCGGCGTCGGCGCTGTGCCGACGATCGTTGTTGACCACACCCTTCTCGAGCGCGCGCTCGTTGTTGCCGGAAGTTCGCGCGAGTTCGCCGACGAATGGTGGGTCGACATCCCGAGAGGCGAGGGCGCCGCGTTTGTGAGCGACGACCCCGACGCGGTGAGCTCCGAGGTTCTTGCACTCGAACTCCAGGAGTCACCGCTGCGCATAGCGACGCCGATCGCACTGTGGCTCGCGATTATCGCGGGGGCTCTTCTCGCGGCGATCGGGTTTGTTATGCACACGACCGCCGGGCTGCGCGGGCGTCGCCTCGAACTCGCCCAACTTGCGGCGCTCGGGGTTCCGCGCCCGAAGCTTCTTGCACTCGTGACCCTCGAATCGCTCATTACGGGTGCGCTCGGCGCGCTTCTCGGGGCTCTCATCGGAGTGCTTCTCGCCGTGCTCGTTGGCCCGCTCGTGGCGTCGTCTCCCGATGGCGAACCGCCCGTGCCAAGCGTTGTTGTGATCTTGCCGTGGCTGCAGTTCGTTCTGTTTGACCTGGGTGTCGCGTCGGTACTCGCCGCAGTTGTGCTGGTTGTCGCTCGCGGCAGCGCCTTTGTGCGCCCCGCCGAACTGCTGAGATGGGGTGGAGAGTGATCACCCTCACAGTGCGCCGCGCCCTGCGCGACCTGCCGCTACATCTCGCAACACTTCTCATTGTCGCCTTCGCGAGCGCTCTGGTTCTTGCCGCACCCTTTCTCATTGCGCAGCGAGTGGATGACGGTGCCCGCGAGTCTGTCGCAGCCGCTGGCCCGCGGGCCGACGTGCTAGTTCACGCGCTTGTCGGTGACCCGAACGCGTACACGCCCGAAGCGACTCCCGAGCAAATCGAGACCCTCGCTGACTTTGCCATCGACAACCTTCCCCCGTCTCTCAATGCTGTGGCACGCGACGCGACGCCGTCGATCGTGAGCCCGCTGCTCGACGCGGTTCAGACACTTCCCGAGTACGACGATCTCTCCGTTCGTCTTGCTCTGCTCAGCCCGGCTATGGAAGAGCGATTCGAGGTCGTCGAGGGGCGGCTCCCTGCGAACGGAGAGGGCGCTGGCCGGCCAGAAGTGGTTGTGACGCGGGCGACGGCCGAGGGTTCGGGGCTTGAAGTCGACAGCACGCTCACGCTTTTCGGCTCATCAACGGGACTTCTCGTCGTCGGCATCGTCGAGCCGAAGGAACCGGCCGTCGCCGATGAGTGGCCGTGGTTTGACGTGCCGTCGATTCTTGAGCCGTCGCGTCCGTCGTCAACGACAGGGCGACTTGGCCTTGACATAACAGTTCTCACGGATGCCCAGGGCATCACCGCCGTGCAGCAGCCGATGGGTGGCGGCACCCCGTGGAATGCCGTCGTGCGCATCCGACTCGATCCGGAGAAGTTCACAAACGATTTGCGGGTCGGGGTCATCGCCGAACTTTCGGGGCTCGAGCGTGAGGGTAGCGAGGTTGCGGGCGGCACGTTTGTGATCGTGCGGGTGACCTCGGGGTTCGTGCAGACTCTCGAGTCGTTCAGCGCGCAGGCGCGTGCGGCAGTCGCGCAAATGACGATGATGATTGCCGGCGCGGGCGGAGTCGCACTTCTCGCGCTCGTTCTCGTCGGACGCTTGCTTGTGCTGCGAAGGTCGCGTGAGCTCGGCCTCGAGCGCGCTCGCGGCGCGACTCTCGCCTCAATCGGTGCTCGTTCGCTCGTTGAGTCGGTGCTCGTTGCCGTGCTCGGTGGTGCGCTCGGTGCGGCGTTCGCGATCTGGATCGGCGCCGAACTCACGCTGTTCGCGGTTCTTGTGGTCGCGGTCGCGGCACTCGCACCACCCCTCCAGTCGATGATCGTCGCACGTCAGCTGTGGAGCGGACGTCGCGAACCGGCAAACCGTGCCGACCGCGAGGCGATCGTGCGGCAGCGTCGCGCGAGACGCCTGGTGCTCGAGGGCACGATCCTCGCGCTCGCCGCCGCCTCGCTATACGCGATTCGTAGCAGGGGGTTGCTGCAGACCCGTAGCGATGGCATCGACCCGCTGCTCGCATCCGCACCCCTGCTTCTCGCGCTCGCCGCGAGCGTGCTGATTCTGCGACTGTTTCCGCTTGTGCTGCGCGCCGTAACGCGCGCGGCAGCTCGCTCGCGTGGCGCTCTCGGAATACTCGGGGCGACACAGGCCCAGCGCTCGATCTCGGCGATTCCCGTGCTGAGCCTGACCCTCGCCGTCGCGCTCGGCGTCGGCGGCGCGCTGCTTCTCGACACCGTACGAAGCGGAACGATGGATGCCTCGTGGGAGCGCGTTGGCGGCGACGCACGTCTCGACGGTCGGGTGGTCGACGGCGACGTGGCGGCGGTGCGCGCCGCGCCCGGCGTTGACGCCGCCTCGGCGATCTACGTGAACGCGGGAACCGATCTCGCCGCAGGTAGCCTGCGTTCGGTCGCGACCCTGGTTGCAGTCGACGACGACTACGCAGATTTCGCCGGGCGCCTGCCGCGCGCGGCAGACACAGCTCCGCTTGCCCGATTGTCTGAGGGTGACGGCGCGCTGCCGGTTCTCGTCGATGAACTTCTCTCTGAGAGGCTCTCTGACGACGAGCTCGTTATGACTCTCGGTTCGCAAAAGGTCGATGTGAAGGTCGTCGGAACCTACAACGACACCCCAGCGGGCTACCTCGACGGGCCATTCTTCTTCGCCGACTACGACGCGCTGCTCGAGCGGCTCGACAACCCGGTGCCCGCGACATCCATTCTTGCTGTCGGCTCTGGGGCTGGCGACGCCCTCGCGAATCTCGATCGCGGTGAGGTTGAAACGCGCGCCGGGTGGATTGACGAGCGCACCGGGCTTGCCCTTGTGTCGGGCGTCGAGCAGCTGATGATTCTCGCGACAGTGGCGATTGCGCTCTTCGCACTTGTTGCACTCATCGCGAGCGTTCTCACCGGAACGCGCGATCGCGCCCGCAGTCTCGCCCTGTTGCGCACCCTCGGTCTTCGCGCGCGACTCGGTTGGTGGCTCGTGTTCGCCGAGGTCGGCCCGGTTGTTGTTGCTTCGCTCGTGGGCGGGGTCGGTGCCGCAATTGCGATAGTGACGGTGCTCGGCCCCGTGCTCGGGCTCGGTTCGCTTGCCGGGGGAACCAGCCAGCCAGCGCCGAGCCTCTCGCCCATCGTGATTCTCGGTGGCGTTGCGGCCGCCGTCAATCTTTTGGCACTCGCGACCCTCGTCGAGTACCTGGCCCACCGACGTGACCGACTGGGCGAAGTTCTCAGAGTAGGAGACACACAATGACAGCGGAATATGGTTCGGGTTCGCTCATCGTCTGCGACAACCTCGTGCGCATCTACCAGGTCGAGAACATCGAGGTGCAGGCGCTGCAGGGCCTCGACCTTCTCGTCGAGCCCGGTGAGATGGTTGCGATTGTCGGAGCTTCGGGTTCGGGCAAATCGACTCTTCTTAATGTGCTTTCTGGGTTGGATGTCCCGACCGCCGGTCGCGCACGCGTCGGCACCTGGGACCTGCTGCGTATGACAGCCGCGGAACGACTCATCTATCGCCGCAAGGTCGTCGGGTTCATCTGGCAGCAGACGGCACGCAATCTCTTTCCGTATCTCACCGCCGCAGAGAACGTTGCGCTACCGCTCGCCTTCACCGGACTTCGGTCGCGCCAGCGCACCGCTCGCGCCCTCGAGCTGCTTGACACCCTTGGGGTGGGCGAGAAGGCGAAGCGACTGCCGGGCGAGATGTCGGGTGGTGAGCAGCAGCGCGTCGCGATAGCCGTGGCGCTGGCCAACGAGCCTCAGGTTCTCTTCGCCGACGAACCAACGGGTGAACTCGACAGCGCGACAGGTGACCAGGTCTTCGAGGCGCTGCGTGCCGCCAACGCGAACTTCGGCACGGCCGTTGTTATCGTCACGCATGATCCGGGAGTCTCGGGCCAGGTTCAGCGCACGGTCGCGATCCGCGATGGGCGCACGAGCTCTGAAGTTGTGCGCCGCACCGAGATCGACGAGTTTGGTGCCTCTGCGGTTGTCGCGAAGGAGTACGCGGTGCTCGACCGTGCTGGTCGACTGCAGCTGCCCACCGACTTTCGCACGACCCTCGGCCTGCGTGATCGTGTGCGTCTCGAGCTTGAGCGCGACCACGTCGGCCTGTGGCCCGACGACGAGGGAGACAAACGATGAGCAAGCATTCAATCGGCGACGCGGCGATGGTCTCGGTGCGCTCGCTCTCTCGCACCTACGGATCGGGAGACGAGGCGGTTCACGCGCTGAACGACGTCTCGTTCGATGTTCCCGCCGGCAGCATCGTCGCACTCGTTGGTCGTTCGGGATCAGGAAAAACCACACTTCTCAACTGCATCGGCGGGCTCGACGAGCCCTCGACGGGCACGGTGATCGTTGATGGCGCCGAGGTCACGAGCCTGAGCGAAGCGCAACGTGCAGACCTGCGACGCGACAGGCTCGCCTTTGTCTTTCAGACCTTCGGGCTTATGCCGTTGTTGTCGGCGGCCGAGAACGTGGGGCTTCCGATGCGCCTGCGCGGCCTCGACAACGCGGCGCGACGCGAGCGCGTCGCCCACCTTCTCGACCTCGTGGGGTTGAGCGCGCACGCTGAGCAGCGGCCCGGCGAGATGTCCGGCGGGCAACAACAGCGCGTTGCTATCGCCCGCGCGCTCGCCAACTCGCCGCGGCTACTGATCGCCGACGAACCGACGGGCCAACTCGATGCCGAGACGGGCGCGACGATTATGCAGCTTCTGCGCACGGTAGTGAAGACCGAGGGGACGACTGCAATCATCTCGACCCACGACCCCTCGCTGCAGGCTATGGCCGACGCGACGTTGCGGCTGGCCGATGGGGTGCTCGTCGATTGAGTGAGCGAAATCAGGCCGAGCTTGCCGAGGCCTCCGCCGCCCGCCGCTCCCGAAACGCCACCATGTTCATACGGTTTCCGCACCGAATGCTGCAGTAGCGCTTCGAGCCGTTGCGCGAGACGTCGAGCAGGATGCCCTCACAGTCGGGGGCACCGCATGCGCGCAGCCGCGAGCTCTCGTTCGAGCGGATGACGTCGACGAGCGCGAGGGCGACTTCGACGCGAATGCGTTCGGCGAGCGGTGCGTCGGGCGCCGTCGCGTGAAGGTGCCAGTCGAACTCGTCGTGCCGCACGAGCGAGGGGAGTGCGCTCGCGGCCCGCAGCATGTCGTTGACTTCGGCCGCGGCGACATCCCGATGCATAAGCCAGGTTCGGCGTAGGCGCTCGCGCGTCTCGTGCACTTCGGCGAGTTCGGCAGGCGAATGATCGATGCGCCCCGTGTAGCGGTGCAGCGTGATGAAGTCGGCGAGCTGTTCGATAGTGGCGAGCTCTTCTGTTCCACTGCGCGAGGCTCCGGCCGCCGTGTTGACGAGGGCAACAGTGAACTCGAGAACGTCTTCGCTGTCAGGGGCAAAATGCAAATTGACTCCTTACTTGAAACAACTGTACCGTCTGTTTTGTGAGCAGATCAACAACCACCAAGGGACTCGTTATCGCCGTGATCGCGGCTGCGAGTTTCGGGGCGTCCGGCGCCTTTATCAAGCCGCTTCTCGAAGCCGGGTGGAGCCCTGCAGCAGCGGTGACTGTTCGCGTTCTTGTGGGTGGTGCGGTGCTCGCACCGTTCGCCCTTTTCTCGTTGCGCGGCAAATGGAGCGCACTGTGGCGTGGTCGGTGGCGTGTTCTCGGAATGGCAGGCATCGGGGTCGCGGGAACGCAGCTTGCCTACTTCGCGGCGATCCAGCGCATCCCGGTTGGTACCGCGATTCTTCTCGAGTACATCGCTCCGCTATTGCTCGTCGCGGTCGCCTGGGTGCTCACTCGCCACACTCCCAAGGCCGTTGTGCTCGTCGGCTCGGTCATCGCCCTCGTTGGACTTGTTCTTGTTGTCTCGCCGGGTGGCGGCAACGGGCTCGACCCGCTCGGGCTCTTCTTCGGAATACTCGCGATGATCGGTTGCGCCGTCTACTACGTTGTCGCTGCCCGCCCGAGCGACGGCCTTCCCTCGGTTGCGCTTGCGGCGGCCGGTCTGCTGCTCGGTGGTGTGATGCTCTCCGTGGTCGGAGTGCTCGGCATCGTGCCATTCACCGGCTACTACGGCGAACTGCCGCTCTTCGGCGCGAGTGTGCCGTGGTGGGTTCCGATGCTCATCGTCGGCGTTATCGCGACCGCCCTCGCCTACGCCTCCAGCATCGCCGCGACCGAGATGCTCGGGTCTCGACTCGCATCGTTCGCGGGACTTCTCGAAGTCGTCGCGGGAACCTTCTACGCCTGGATCTTGCTCGGCGAACAGCTCGCCATCTGGCAGCTCGCCGGTGGCGCGCTCATTCTCGTGGGAATCGCGTTCGTCAGGTCGGAGAAGAAGGAACTGTCGCTGGTTGAGTAGTGCGCTCTGGCGCGCGTATCGAAGCCAGGCTCGGTTTCGATACGGCCGCGGGCGGCCTACTCAACCAACCACGTGGTCTACCCCCGGAGTGGGTCAAAACCAGTTGGTGTGAGGCTCCGAATCCTTCTTATGCAAGCGAAGCTCGATGAAACGTTGCACATCGAGAGTGTTGCTGATCGCGGCGCGCTGGAAGGCTTTTGGGGAATCGACTTCTTGCGCGCACGGCCGCATCGCGAGTACAGCGCTCGGGGGAGCGCACCACTTCTCGCTGGTTGAGCACGGTGCTCGTGGCCGTGTCGAATTCGGGTTTCGATACGGCCGCGGGGCCCCCGCTCAGCCAGCGAGGACTTGCCCCCGTCGGTTGAGTCCTCGTCGGTTGAGCCTGTCGAAACCGGGCCGAGAGCAACCGAGGCTACTCGCAGCCCTCACACAGCGTGTCGGCGGCAGGGTCTGACGTCACGAGAATTTTCTCGAAGCACCGGCTCGCCTCGACCCCCACGTAGTGCCCGAAGTTCGGAATCGGGCTGTATCCCTCGCGTGTGTAAAACCGGATAGCGTCGGGCTGTCGATCGCCGGTTTCGAGCAGTAGTCGAGTCCAGCCGCGAGCGGCAGCGTCTTCTTCGAGTCTCGCCAACACGGCCGCCGCAGCACCCGTGCCTCGGTGCGCCGGATCGGCGTACATGCGCTTCACTTCGCCGTGCGTCGCATCCAACCCGCGTAGTCCGCCGCACGCGATGGGCTCGCCATCGTCGGTGAAAGCAACGTAGAACGCCGTGACGTCGGCCGCAGTCGGTGCGACACCCGGCTCGGAGTCGGGCGTCTCATAGCGGATCTCCAACTCGTCGCGCTGCGCTTGCCGCAACGCGACGCTCGCAGGGTGATCGAAGGGAACCGCCTCGATTCTCACTGGCCAGTGAGCCTCTCGATGAGTTCGCGGTAACGCGCTGCCGTCTGCTCGACGATCTCGTGCGGAAGGGTGGGCGGGGTGCCGCTCTTGTCCCAGTTGTTGGCGAGCCAGTTGCGCACGATCTGCTTGTCGAAACTGGCGAGACGGTCGGGGCCGCCAGCGGAGTACAGGTCGAGATCCCAGTAACGGCTCGAGTCGCTCGTGAGCACCTCGTCGGCGAGGGTCAGGTCGCCCGTGACCGGGTCGGCTCCGAACTCGAACTTGGTGTCGGCGAGAATCACACCGCGCTCTTCGGCGATCGCCGAGGCACGCGCAAAGATTTCGAGTGAGGCATCACGCAGGGCGCGCGCTGCCTCGATGCCCACGAGCTCAACGGTGCGCTCGAAGGTGATGTTCTCGTCGTGCTCGCCCATCGGGGCTTTCCAGGCGGGGGTGTAGATCGGTTCCGGCAGCCGGTCGCCGTCGTTCAGGCCGGCGGGAAGGTTCACGCCGCACACCGACTGCGTTGCCTGGTATTCGACCCAGCCGCTGCCCGAGAGGTAGCCGCGCACAACGCATTCGATCGGGTACATCTCGAGCGTTTTCGCGACCATGGCTCGGTCGCTTACCGATTCGGGCGCCGGAATCTCGGTGAGGTGATTCGGCACGTCTGCGAGCTGGGTGAACCACCACTTGCTCAGTGTTGTCAGCAGCGCACCCTTGCCCGGGATGCCGGGTTCAAGCACGTGGTCAAAAGCACTCACGCGGTCGCTCGCAACCATCAGCACGGCGTCGGGGTGCTCGGCGCTTGAGTAGAGGTCGCGCACCTTGCCAGAGTAGGTGTGGGTCCAACCGTCGAGTGTTGTCACTGGGCAACCTTCTGCGCGATATCGGTACGGAAGTGGCTGCCCTGCAGCGTGATTGCCCCGAGCGCCTCGTAAGCACGAGCGCGAGCGGCGACGAAGTCGGCACCCGTTGCGACGACGCTGAGCACTCGGCCGCCGGTGGCGATGAACTCACCGTCGAGCAGGGCCGTTGCGGCGTGGGTGATGTGTACTCCGGGCACGGCGGCCGCGACATCCAAGCCGCTAATGGGGCGTCCGGTAATCGGGGCCTCGGGGTAGCCCTCGCTCGCGAGAACAACAGTGACGGCTACTTCGTCAGAGAACTTCGGGTACGGAATCTTGCCGAGCCCGCCGGTCGCCGCCGCGTAGAGCAGGCCACTGAGAGGGGTGACGAGGCGCGGCAGCACGACCTGCGTCTCGGGATCGCCGAAGCGGGCGTTGAACTCGATGACGCGGGTGCCCTGCTTGGTGATGATGAGTCCGCAGTACAGCAGGCCGATGAACGGGGTGTTCTCCGCGGCGAGCTGGCGGATCGTCGGCAGCGCAACGGTGTCGATGACGTCGTCGACGAACTCTTCGGGCAGCCACGGCAGCGGCGAGTATGCGCCCATGCCGCCGGTGTTGGGTCCCTCGTCGTGATCGTAGGCGCGCTTGAAGTCTTGCGCGGGAGACAGCGGAACGACGTTCTCTCCATCGCTCAGCAGAAAGAGCGATACCTCCTGGCCGGCGAGAAACTCCTCGATGAGCACGTCGCCGTGCTGCAGCCAGTACTCGGCGTGCTCGATCGCGGCCGTGCGGTCGGGCGTTACAAGAACGCCCTTACCTGCGGCGAGACCGTCGGCCTTGACAACGTAGGGGGCACCGTATTCGTCGATAGCTTTTATTGCATCGGTGGATGTCGCGGCTCGCGCCGCGCGACCGGTGGGCACGTTCGCCGCGTCCATAATCCGCTTTGCGAAAGTCTTTGATCCTTCGAGTGCCGCTGCGGCCTTTCCCGGGCCGAACACTGCAACACCGGCGACGCGCAGCTTGTCGGCGACTCCGGCAACGAGGGGTGCTTCAGGCCCGATCACAACAAGCTCGATCGCGTTGTCGAGCGCGTACTGCGTAACGAGAGCGCCGTTGCTCGCGTCGAGCGACACAACCTCGACCTGTGCCGCGATGCCCGCGTTGCCGGGGGCAGCGGTGATCTCGTGGCCCGCGTCTTCCTTCAGCAGGGACGTGATGATGGCGTGCTCGCGCGCGCCGGAGCCAAGAACAAGAATTCGCACTGGGTAAGAGTACCGAACAGTTCCGGGGAACCGATCGGTCGATGCCGGACACTACAGGGTATGGATGCCGCTACCGACGTCACACTGCTGGCAAGAGCCCGCGCCGGCGAGGGTGAAGCCTTCGGGCTGATCTTCGACCGACACCGAGACCGTGTGCTTCGCCACAGTCTGCGACTTGTGCCGTCGTGGCACGACGCGGAGGAGGTCGTCGCCGTAACCTTTCTCGAGGCATGGCGCAAGCGTGACAGGGTGCGGTTCGTCGATGGGTCGCTTCTGCCGTGGCTGCTTGTGACCGCCGCGAACGTTGCGCGCAACGTGTCGCGCAGTGCTCGCAGGTACGCGGCGCTGCTAGACAAGCTGCCTGCTCCGCTCGCGCCCGCTGCCGCATCGTCAGACGGTTCGGCGACCGAGGCTCTTCGCGCTCTGTCGCTCGCCGACCGGCAGGTCATCACGCTCAGCGTTCTCGAGGGATTCAGCGAGGCAGAGATCGCCGCGGCTCTGGGTATCGCTCGCGGCACGGTCAAGTCGCGGCTCTCGCGCGCGAAACAGCGCCTCGCCACCGGCCTCGGCCCGGCACTTCTCGAAAGGACAAGCTCATGAGCAACGACTACACGGGCTCGGTTCGGCGCATGCTCGTCGACAACGCGTCGCGCTCTCGCCCGGCGCCGCGACGCGCGCTTCTTGTCGGTGCGCTTATCTTCGCGATCTCTGGGGCCGCGACGGGTGGAGCGGTCGCGGCGATCGTGCCGAGCGGTGAACCGGAGGTTGTGCCGTATGTGATCGGCACACCGGCGACCGAGTTCACGACCGTGCCGCTCGACTATTTCGGCGAAACCGTTGTTCGCACTGGTGCCGGCGATGAGACCTTCGACCTCGGCGAGCGACCGGATGGCGCCACCCTGCTCGTCGTGGAGTTTCAGTGTGGCAGCCCCGGCGAGTTCTCTTGGAAACCTTCGGACTTCGTGGCTGACGGCAACCAGACCTACACCTGCACCGCGGAACGCATCGCCGCGGGGCCGGCCGCCGACGCGGCCAGGACGACCTACGAACTCGACGCGGGTGCTCACTCATTTGACGTCACAGCGAGTCCACAGGCGACCTGGACGCTCAGCACAACCTGGGCACGGCCGCGCCCCATCGAGTGGAAAACGAACGACACCGGACAGACCTACGGAATGCGCAAGAGCGACGACACCGTGCCCGACCTGCTCGCGCAGGTGGGCACAAACGTGGCCGGAAACAGCGTTGAAGGCTACCTGCGCAGTGCTGATCTCGGCCACGCCGGAATGCTGAAGTTGTATGCCTCTGACGGCGTGACCGTGCTGGGTACGGTCGACCTCGGCGACGAGTAGCGTTGGGGGCATGGCCAGGGCACGCATCGCAGACGAGATCGGAACGGCAGCCGTGCGAGCCGCGCTCGCTGAGGGTGCTTCGCGCGACACAACTGCCACGGCGGTGAGGTACTCGCTGCAACTGCTCTCCGAGCAGGCCGAGGGCAATACGGTTGAGGTTCGGGTGCCACCTTTCGGCGCTGTGCAGGCGATCGAGGGGCCGCGCCACACGAGGGGTACACCTCCGAACGTTGTCGAGATGAATGCCGCGACCTGGCTCGCGCTCGCGACAGCACGTGAGTCGTGGAACGACGCCGTCGCCGCCGGTCGCGTTGCGGCCTCCGGCCAGCGTGCTGATCTGCGCGACTACCTGCCAGCTCTGGCTGCGACAATAGGGGTATGACCGACCATGAGGAGCGCGCCGTCGTCATTGAGACACAGGCACGCATTCGCCGCGCACCCAAGTACCCCGCCTTTATGATCGTCGGCGGCGGAATCGGTGCGATCGTGACCTTTATTCTCACGATGCTGTTTCCGTCAGACCCGGCCGTTGGCTTCGCGGCCCTCTTCGGCTACTTCGCGCTTTACGGCGTGACAGCGGGCGTCGTCGTCGGCGCACTGCTTGCCCTGTTCGTCGACCGCGTGATGTTGCGCCGCGCAAAGGATGCAACGGTCGAGCTCACGGTCGTCGAGGCGCCGCCCGTTGAGGGCGAAATCGAGGACTAGCCCTCACAACTCGCGCCCCGCGACATCCACCCGCTAGGAAAGCTGGTTCGCCTCGACCCAGGCGAGGTATTCCTCAGTGACCGTGCCCGTGACGTAGTCACCCGTGAAGCAGCTCATTTCGAGGGCCGTGACATCCGACCCCTCGAGAATTGCCGCCTGCATGTCGGCGACTTCCTGGTAGATCAGGTAATCGGCGCCCAGCTCCGTGGCGATTTCGGGAATTTTGCGACCGTGGGCGATGAGCTCCTGGCGCGACGGCATGTTGATTCCGTAGACGTGAGGGAAGCGCACCGGCGGCGCGGCCGAGGTGAAGGTGACCTTGTTGGCGCCGGCCTCGCGGGCCATCTGCACGATCTCTTTTGAGGTTGTGCCGCGAACTATCGAGTCATCGACGATGAGGATGTTCTTGCCGCGAAACTCCGAGCCCATGGCGTTGAGCTTCTGCTTGACGCTCTTTTTGCGCTCGGCCTGGCCGGGCATGATGAAGGTGCGGCCGACGTAGCGGTTCTTGTAGAAGCCCTCGCGGTATTCGATGCCGAGCTTCTGGGCGACCTGCATGGCTGCGGGGCGCGATGAGTCGGGGATCGGCATAACAACGTCGATGTCGCCCATGGGCGTGTACTGCGCAATTGTGTCGGCGAGGCGGTCGCCGAGGCGCAGACGCGCGTCGTAGACCGAGATGCCGTTCATCACCGAGTCGGGGCGCGCGAGGTAGACGTACTCGAACGAGCAGGGGATGAGGCGTGGGTTCGTCGCGCACTGGCGCGAGAACATCTCGCCACCACGGGTAATAAACACCGCCTCACCGGGTGCGATATCGCGAACGAGTTCGTAGCCGGCGCTTTCAAGAACGAGAGATTCGGATGCGACGATCCATTCGTCACCGACGAGACCGGTTGTGCGGCGCCCGAGTACGAGCGGTCGAATGCCGAACGGGTCGCGGAACGCGAGAAGCCCGTGCCCGGCGATGAGCGCAATTGTGGCGTAGGAGCCTTCGACGCGTTCGTGAACGCGCGAGACGGCGTTGAAAACCTGGTCGGGGTCGAGGTCGAGACCCGAGACCTGGGCCTGCAACTCGTGCGCGAGAACGTTGACGAGAAGCTCGGTGTCACTCGAAGTGTTGAGGTGTCGACGGTCGATGTCGAAGAGCTCGCGGGTCAGCTCACGCGTGTTTGTGAGGTTTCCGTTGTGCACGAGCGTGATGCCGTAGGGCGCGTTGACGTAGAACGGCTGAGCTTCCTGCTCGTTGCCGGCCGTGCCCTTAGTTGCATAACGCACGTGGCCGAGGCCCATGTTGCCGGGAAGTCCGCGCATGTCACGCGTTCGGTAGGCCTCGCGAACCTGGCCCTTGACCTTGTGTGAATGAAAGGTCGAGCCATCGGCCGTTGCAATGCCCGTCGAATCCTGTCCCCGGTGCTGGAGAAGGAGAAGAGCGTCATACAGCTGCTGGTTTGCTGGCTGAGAAGAAACGATGCCAACGATTCCGCACATGCGGTGTCTGCTCCAGACCGTAGAGTGATGGTACGTAGGACAGTCTTTCACGTCGCGGAACGGAACATCGCATGGCAAACAAGTACGCGGAGGCCGGAGTTGACACTGCGGCAGGAGATCTCGCCGTAGAACTCATGAAATCAGCGGTTTCCCGAACTCACGGCCCCGGGGTCGTTGGTGGTTTTGGTGGCTTTGCTGGCCTATTTGATGTGTCATTCCTCAAGAACTTCGATAAGCCGCTTCTCGCGACCTCGACCGACGGTGTTGGCACAAAGGTTGCGATCGCTCAGGCGCTCGACAAGCACGACACGATCGGGCAAGACCTCGTTGGCATGGTCGTCGACGACATCATCGTTGTCGGCGCGCGCCCGCTGTTTATGACCGACTACATTGCCTGCGGCCGCGTGGTTCCGCAGCGCATCGCCGACATCGTGCGCGGAATCGCGCTCGCGTGTTCCGAGACCGGCACCGCCCTCGTTGGCGGGGAAACCGCTGAGCACCCCGGACTTCTCGGACCCGACGACTACGACGTCGCCGGCGCAGCCGTCGGATTCGTCGAAGCCGATCTCGCCCTCGGCCCGGAAAAGGTCGAGAACGGCGACGTCGTCATCGCCCTCGCGTCATCCGGCATTCACAGCAACGGCTTCTCGCTCGTGCGCCACATTCTCGCCTCGCGCGACATCGGCTACACGGATGTCTCGGCAGAGCTCGGCGGAACAGTCGGCGAAATACTTCTCGAGCCGACCCGCCTCTACACCGGAGTGCTCGCAAACGTTCTCGATGAGCTGCCCGGCGCCATCCACTCGCTCAGCCACGTCACCGGCGGCGGAATCGCCGCGAACCTCGCGCGCGTTCTGCCGCGCGGGTCGTGGGTCGAGGTCGATCGCGCGACATGGTCGCCCCAGCCGGTGTTCCGTGTGCTCAGCGACATGGGTGGCATGCAGCTTGAAGACAGCGAAGGCACCTGGAACCTCGGCATCGGCATGTTCGCCGTCGTCTCGGCGTCTGCCGCGACATCCGTCATTCGTTCAATCGAGGCGCAGGGGATCCCCGCGTGGGTTACCGGTCGTGTGACAGTTGGCGAGCGTGACTTCACCGGCTTCGAGCAGGGTGCCAAGGGCGTCGACGGTGGGGCCGTGCGGCTCGTGGGGGCCTACGCCGAGTAGGCCCGCCCGCCGTGGTTTCGACAAGCTCAACCAACGGGTTTCGATACGGTCGCTGAGCGACCTACTCAACCAACAACAACGCGTTAGGCGCTCTTGTCCTGCGTTTCGTCGTCTTCGTCTTCGTCGTCGTCACCCGTGTACGAGCCCGCGACATACTCGGGCCAGGCGGCGAGATCTTCCTCAAGACGAGGGTCAGAGGGCGCGCCGGAAAGTTCCGCGGCAAGCGCTCCATAGTTCGTGTCAGGACTGAAGTACTTAAGATCGCGTGCGACCTTCGTGTGCTTCGCCTTTTGACGGCCTCGCCCCATGCGTGACCCCCTCATTAATCAGTCCGAAGAGAACCTTCGTGGTCCCGGGAATTTGCGAACAACGTGGGTGAAAAGTAGCTAGCAGTTTAGCATGCGGCCCAGCGGGTAACGTTGAGCCGTGACCACTGACAGCATCGACACCTCAGTAGTCGTGATCGGCGGTGGGCAAGCTGGACTTTCTGTCTCGTATTACCTCAAGCGTCTAGGTCTCGACCCCGGCAATGAGTTTGTTGTGCTCGATCGCGGCCCCGGCACCGGCGGTGCGTGGCAATTCCGCTGGGATGCGCTGCGAATCGGCTCCGCTCACCGCATCAACGACCTTCCGGGAATGGACGCCCTCGGACTCAGCTTTGACTCGGCCGACCGGCAGGCTCCGGCCAAGGACGTCATCGCCGACTACTACCGGCAGTACGAAGAGCACTACGGCTTCCAGATTGTGCGCCCGGCCTCGGTGACCGCTGTCGAGAACTTCGGACCAAACCTTCGCGTGACCTTCGCCGACGAGCAGGGTTTTCAACACGTCACAACCGACATCGTGATCAATGCGACGGGCACCTGGGGCTCGCCGTTCATTCCGTGGTACCCGGGGCTCAAGAGCTTCGAGGGACGCCACGTTCACACGACCGAATATGAAAAAGCAGACGAATTTGCCGGTCAGAAGGTTGTCGTCGTCGGTGGCGGTACCAGCGCGATCGGCTTTCTTCTCGAGCTCGAGGATGTCGCGGAGTCGCTCACCTGGGTATCGCGACGCCCGATCGAGTTTCTCGAAGACGGCGAGCTCAACCTCGAGGCCCGCAAGTCGGCAGTCGCCATGCAAGATGAGGCTGCTCGCGCGGGCCGCGCGCTTCCGAGCATCGTCGCCGGAACCGGCGTGCCCCGCACCCGCCGAATCCAGGCCGGCATTGACCGCGGTCTGCTCGCTGCACGCCCGATGTTCGCATCGATCGAGCCGAACGGCGTTCGTTGGGAGAACGGATCCTTCCAGGAGGCCGACGTCATCATCTGGTCAACGGGTTTCCGCCCGGAGCTGCGTCACCTCGCGGCGCTCAAGCTGCGCGAAAAAGAGGGCGGCATCACTGTCGCCAACGGCACAGCGTTCAAAGACGGTCGCATTTTCTTCGCAGGCTACGGCCCGCAAGCGTCGACGATCGGCGCACAGCGAGCCGGTCGCACCATCGCGCGCCAGGCTGTCGCAACGCTCAGTCGTCTCAAGCGCGAGGAGCGTGCCCTCGCCGACGCGGCAGCGGCACCCGCGTTTGTCTACGTGCCCGAGCCTGCCTCCGAGCCCGCGGTCTCGCCCACGGCTCTTGACTACTTCGGCGACGGGGATGTGGCCGATGCCGTCGTTCCGGTCGAGCCCGAGGCTGCGGCGCCCGTCGACGACGACGACTGGATGCGGCCGCAGTCGTAGCTTCGTCCGCGCGGTGGTCGAGCTCGTCGAGACCAGATCGAGCGAAGCCGAGATCTCGGATAGCGAGTTGCCTCGGCTTCGCTCGGCCTAATTTCGACTTCGCTCAATCAGCGACAAGCGGCAGGGTTCACACGTCGAACGGCTCTCCGCCGAAACGCAGGCCCGCGACATCCACTCGTCCGAATGCGGGGTCGGCGTCGATGGTGAGGCCATCCGGCGAGGCGTTGAGTCCGAGAATGCTGCCGAGCACCGAGACCGCGGCGGCCGCCGACCAGGCCTGAGGCCGGCACGCGGCGGGGTAGGGGACGGGCCGGCTGAGTTCTGCAGACGAGTCGCCCGAGTGCAGCTCTGGCAAGCGGTAGTCGAAGGCGGATGCCGCGGCGAGCAGTCCCTCGATGAGTAGACGCGCTTCGTCGCGGTGGCCGTCACGCGCGAGCCCGGCGATGGCGATTGCGGTGTCGTGGGTCCAGACCGAACCGCCGTGGTAACTCAGCGGCCAGTAGCCCGCGGACTCCGTCGACATCGTGCGCAGCCCGAACCCGGAATTGAGCTCTGGCGAGACGAGGCGCGCGGCGACCGCGGCGGACTGCAAGGGGGTGAGGATTCCGGTGCCGAGCAGGTGCCCGAGGTTGCTGGTCACGGTGTCGACGGGGCGCTTTGCGGCGTCGAGCGCGATCGCGGGGTAGCCGCCGCGGTCGTCGTTGATCCAGAAGGCATCGGTGAATCTGTCTCGCAGACGAGCGGCCCAGGTTCGCCACTGCGAGCCGTCCCGGCCGAAGGCTTCGAGCAGGTCGGCGCCGTGGGTCGCCGCTTCATACGCGTAGGCCTGAACCTCACACAGTGCGATCGGCCCCTCGGCGAGGGTGCCGTCACGCCACTGCACCGAGTCGCCCGAGTCTTTCCAGCCCTGGTTGGCGAGGCCGTGGCCGGTGGTGTCGACGTATTCGAGAAAGCCATCGCCGTCGGCGTCGCCGAAGTCGCGCATCCACGCGAGGGCGGCCTCGAGGTTGGGCAGCAGCTCTTCGACCGAAGCGTCGGGCAACCCCCATTGCCAAGCATCGTGCAGCAGGCACACCCACAGTGCGGTCGCGTCGACGGTGCCAAAGTAAAGCGGGGGAAGCTCGATCGTCTCGCCCGGAATCGAGAGGGCCTGCCGCCGCAGCTCGTGCATAATCTTGCCCGGCTGTTCGGCAGTCGCGTCGACCGACTGCGTGCCTTGCAGGTCGGCGAGCACTTGCAGCGTGCTGCCGGCGATGTCGGTGCCCAGCGGGAGCAGAAATCGCGCGGTCCAGATGGAGTCGCGGCCGAAGAGCGTGAGAAACCAGGGTGAACCTGCCGCGACGAACTCGTGCCCGTCAAGACTCATGCGCAGCGCGTCGAGGTCGCCGAGTGCGCGGTCGACCCAGAGGCCGAGACGTTCGTCGCCGGCGTGCACAGAAGCAGTCCACGGCGACGGCACTGATGCGCCAGCAACGCGCGCAAGCGCGTCGGTCGCGGCGAGCGACCATTCGACCGAAGCCGAGGCGCGCGCTGCAGTTTCAACCGAGAATTCGAGCTGGATGACGCCCGCCGACGGGTGCGTCACGCGCGCTCCGGGCGCGCTCAACGAGACCGTCACCCCGTTGCCTGACCACGAGGCGACACCGTCGTCGAGCGCTACCTCGGGCACGTCGCCCGACCCAAGACCGGCCTTGACGAGGTCGAAAGGCGTGGCGTCGGCAGTGAGTGAAACGACGATGTTCGTCGAGATTGGTTGGTCGAAGCGCGACTGGATCGTGACGGTCTCGGTCGTGCCACCGGTTGACGCCGCGCGTGCATGCTCGAGGCGCACGCCGGGGTCGGGGCTCGCGTCATCCAGATTGCGCGTCAGTGAGACGAAGCGCGCGGCGTCGGCGTGCGGGGCCATTGTCGCGATGTGCTCGGGGGTCGCGCCGCCCACGGTTATCGACTGTGCAGTGACTATGCGCACGTCAGAAAAGTAGACGCCGTGGATGGCTGAGTCGCCGATTGTTCCGTCGTGGGCCGACCAGACCTGAGTGGGAGCTCGAAGCACAACAGTCGCGTCGTGGAGCAGGGGTTGCACGGGCTGGTTCATCGCCGTCACGGCTCCTCATTGATCGTGGTGTGTCGGTCTGTCGATGAAGAATCGTTGACAGATCGGGCTTGGGAGGTAACATAACACTAAGAATTTGAACGATCAAACTTTGCGGTTACGACCGCGAGGGGCGTTCAAACCAGCCAAAGGAGGCGAGCGATGGCGCAACTGCCGACAGTCGAAGACGTCGCTCGGGTCGCGGGCGTCTCGCGCCAAACCGTCTCTAACGTGATCAACACCCCCGGCATCGTCAAAGAGACAACGCGGGCCAGGGTGCAGCACGCGATCACCGAACTCGGCTACCGCCCGCACGCCTCGGCCCGCCGCTTGCGCACGCAGAAGTCGTCGACGATCGGCATCCGCATGGAGGGATTCAAAGACGGCGTCTCGGGCGCCGTGCTCGACCGTTTTCTGCACGCCCTCACCGAGCAGGCCGACGCCCGCGACATGCGCCTACTGCTTTACACGGCAGAGACCCCCGAACAAGAGATCGCGCAGTTCGCCCGCCTTCGCGACGGCGCCGACGTTGATGCCCTCGTTCTCACCTCGACCTTTCACAACGACCCGCGCACCGAGTGGCTCATCGACAACGGCATGCCCTTTGTGACCTTCGGCCGCCCATGGGGAATCGACGACATGAACGACCCCTCGCACCGCTGGGTCGACATCGACGGCTACGAGGGAGTGCGCGAAGCCGCGCAGTACCTCACCGGCGAGGGCGCGCAACGCATCGGCTTCATCGGCTGGCCGAGTCCCTCGGGAACCGGCGATGAGCGCAGGCGCGGCTGGCTCGACGGAGCCAGAATCAGCGGGGCGGATGTCGCGGCTCTCTCGATCGCGACAACCGATGGTGTGCCCGAGGGCAGCCGTGCCACTCTCGAGCTGCTCTCCCGCACGAACCCGCCCGACGCCCTCATCTGCGCGAGCGACTCACTCGCGCTTGGAGCGATGATGGCGACGACGGGCAGCGGTCTGCCGATCGTGGGATACGACAACACCCCCGTCGCGGCAGCGGTCGGCCTTTCGAGCATTGACCAGCCGCTCGGTGAGGCCGCGGCATCCAGTCTCGAACTTCTTTTTGGTGCGAGCGGGAGCAATCTCGTCTCTGCACAAACGATAAACGAGGAGCCGAAGCATCGGCTCCTCGCTCCCCGACTTGTCGTGCGCAGATCTTCACATCTGGCGCCCGGCGAGACCACCGGCACGTGAGCGGCCGACAATCACAATCGAAAGGAAACATCGTGAGAAAGACACAATGGGGTGCAACGGTGCTAGCCGCTACTCTCGTGGCAAGCCTAGCCGCCTGTTCCAGCGGCGGCGGGGGTGAGGTCAGCGGTCAAGACCTCACGATTCTCATCGGCTCGAGCGGTGACGCCGAGACCGCTGCGGTTCAGGCCGCGGCCGATGCGTGGGCGGCAGACAATGACGCAACCGTCGACGTCGTCGCGGCCGACGACCTCGGCCAGCAGCTCAGCCAGGGTTTCGCGGGCGACCAGGCGCCCGACCTCTTCTACATGAGCTGGGACCAGTTCGCGAACTACGCGAGCAACCGCTACCTCGAGAGCTATGCGGGTGACCTGCCCAACGCGGGCGACTTCTACCCGGCGCTCGTCGACACCTTCACCTACGAAGACGAGTTCGTCTGCGCGCCGAAGGACTTCTCGACGCTCGGCCTCATCATCAACACAGACAAGTGGGCAGAGGCGGGTCTTACCGACGCCGACATACCCACCGATTGGGACTCCCTCGAAGCCGCGGCGAAGAAGCTGACAACGGGAGACACAGTCGGGCTGTCGTTCGGCCTCGAGTACGCGCGACTGGGTGTCTTTATGAACCAGGCCGGCGGGTCGCTCGTTGCCGACGACGGAACGACGGTCGAAGCCGACAGTGCCGAAAACCTCGCCGGTCTCGAGTACGTGCAGAAGCTGCACGACGACGGCGTTCTCAAGTGGCCTGCCGAGATCGAGGCCGGTTGGGGGGGAGAGGCACTCGGTGCTGGCAAGGCCGCGATGGTCATCGAGGGACCGTGGATCAAGGGCATCGCGACCGACTTCCCCGACACGAAGTACCAGGCCTACGAACTGCCCGCCGGACCGGGTGGCCCGTCGACCTTCACGTTCACCAACTGCTGGGGAATCCCGCAGGGCTCCGACACGTCGGCGGCTGCGCAGTCGCTCGTTGAGTTCTTGACGAGTGACGACCAGCAGCTCGAGTTCGCCGACGCGTTCGGCGTTATCCCCTCGACGGAGGCCGCTGCGGCGACCTACGCAGAGAGCTACCCGGAGAACGCCTCCTTCGTTGCGGGCGCCGAGTACGCGGTGTCGCCGGTCAACTTCGCTGGCTCCGCTGACGTCATCGCCGACTTCAACGCGCAGCTTGAGACGCTCGCGGGCGGTGACGCGAGTGCGATTCTCGCGTCCTTCCAGACAGAGCTGCAGGCGGCTCTCGACGAAGCAAACGGGGAGTAACTGATTGGGCGGCTCTCCCTCGGGGGAGCCGCCCGCTTTCAAAGGAGAAAGCATGGCGAAGGGTATCCGCGGCTCAGAGAGCCGTTACGGCTGGGCGTTTGTCAGCCCGGCAATCATCATCATCGGTGTCTTTCTCGTTCTGCCGATCTTTCTCGCCCTCTACGTGAGTTTCAGCAACTGGAACGGCCTCGGGTCACCGCTCGGCAACTCAGAGATCATCGGCGGCGAGAACTATTCCGAGGTGCTCATCGAAGACGGCCTCGCCCAGCGTGACTTCGGCACAAGCATCCGCAACAACTTCTACTACGTGCTGCTCGTTGTGCCGCTGCAGACTGCCCTCGCGCTCTTTCTCGCCGTGCAAGTCAACGCGCGCGTGCTCAAGGGGCGGGGCTTCTTTCGCACCGCGTTCTACTTTCCGTCGGTCACGTCGTCGATCGCCATCACCACGATCTTCATCTTTCTGTTCACGGCCTCCGGCACCGTCAACTCGATTCTCGAGTGGCTCGGCATCAACGGACCCAACTGGTTCGCCGATCCCACGGGTGTGCTGCACGTTGTGCTCGGCTGGTTCGGCGTCGGTAACGACGGCGCAATGGCCGCGGCCGGCCCTCTCGGCCTCACCTGGTGGGACTGGGTCTCGGGCCCATCAGTCGCCATGTGTGTGCTCATCATCCTCGCCATCTTTACGACCTCGGGCACGTTTATGCTGCTCTTTCTCGCCGCCCTGCAGAACATCAGCGGCGAGATCGACGAAGCTGCATCTGTGGATGGCGCGGGCGCGATGCGCAAGTTCTTCTCGGTGACCCTGCCGATGCTCAAGCCCACACTCTTCACGGTTCTTACCCTCGGACTCATCGGCACCTGGCAGGTCTTCGACCAGGCCTACCTGCTCGGCGATGGGCGCCCGGCGAAGACAACACTCTTTCCGGCGTACCTCTCGTACAAGACGTCGTTCGAAGGGCTCAACTGGGGCGAGGGCGCCGCCATCTCGTTCATCCTCTTTGCGATCATCGTTGCGCTCACCCTCGTGCAGCGCTGGGTGCTGCGCGACCGTGACCTTGGACGAGCCGGATTGCGCCGCGCAGAGAAGGCCGCAGCTCAGATACACCGAGATGCGATGGATGTCGCGCCCGCCGCCCGCGCGCAGGCCGGCGTCGAGAGGAGCCACCGATGACAACTGTCGAGCAAGCGGCAATCCAGACCTCTCGACCCGTTGCCCGCAAGCGCCGCTTTCACTGGGTCGGGGGCAAGGCTGGTGCGGCGATCGCGATCACCTACCTCGTGCTGATCCTGCTCGCGATCATCTACATTTATCCCTTCCTCATCTCGATCTCGTCGAGCTTCAAGACCGATGCAGAGGCGACCCAGAGCCCGCTCAACCTCATCCCCCAGACGTGGTCATTCGCCGCGTACGAGAGGTTGTTTACGACAGTGCCGCTGCTGCAGTGGGCCGGCAACTCGGCTTTCATCGCGGTGATCGTGACGCTCAGCCGGGTGTTCTTCGATTCGCTCGCGGGCTACGCGTTGTCGCGGCTGCGCTTTCGCGGAAGCACAATCGTCTTCGCTGGCCTCATCGCGGTTATGGCAGTTCCCAACGTCGCGTTGCTCATCCCGCGCTTTCTGATTCTCAAAGAGCTCGGGCTCTACAACTCATACGCGGGAATGATCATCCCGATCCTCATCGACGCTGCGGGCATCTTCATCATGAAGCAGTTCTTCGAGTCGATCCCGGTGTCGGTCGAAGAGGCGGCGCGCATCGACGGCGCCGGGGTCTTCCGCACGTTCTGGACCATCGTGCTGCCGATGGCTCGGCCCGCGCTCATCACCCTCTTCATTCTGAGCTTCCAGGGCTCGTGGAACGAGTTCGCCCACTTCGTTGTCTCGCGACAGGACCCCGCGCTCAACACCCTGACAACCGGAGTCGCGTCGCTCACCTCCGGCCAGCTCGGCAGCGGCAACCAGTATCCGCTGCAGCTCGCCGCCGCGGTGCTCATGTCGATTCCAGTGGCCGTGCTGTTCTTCGTCTTCCAGCGGCGCATTATGAACACGACCGAGGGTGGGGAGAAGGGTTAGCGACAGTCTTGTGGGTTGAGTAGGCCGCCCGCGGCCGTATCGAAACCGAGTGAGGGATTTCGATACGGCGCTGGCGCGCCTACTCAATCAACGACTTCTAAGATTTCGATACGGCGCTGGCGCGCCTACTCACCCGGCGAAGAGAGCGTACCCGAGCGTGGCGGCTGCGGTTCCTAGGGCGAGGTTTGCCAACACCGACAGGGCCGCACGTCGCACGTGCCCATCGAGCACGGCCTGCACCGTCTCGACGCTGAAGGTGCTGAACGTTGTGAGGCCGCCGCAGAAACCGGTGAGCGCAATGAGCTGGGCGTCGCCCTCGAGAGCGCCGAGCGCGATTCCGCCGATGAGCGAGCCGACGATGTTGACGGCGAGCACTCCCCAGCGCGGGCTGACAGTTGTTGCGCCGTACCGAAGCACGGCGCCCAGAGCGCCCGCCACGAGGAGTGCCACGAGCGTCATGCGCGGTGCCCCAGCCTGAGACCGAGAAAGGCTGCCGCGAGGCCGCCGATCAGGGTTGCCGCGAGGTAGGCGAGTGCCGACATCCATTCGCCGTTGGCTGTGAGGCCCACCAGAGCAACTGCCACTGCCGAGAAGGTTGTGAAAGTTCCAAGCAGGCCGGGCCCGAGGCCAGCACGCACGATCGGCGACGCCGTGGGCCAAACGCGGGCGACGAGCAGGCCAAGCGCGAAGGATCCGATGATGTTGATGGCGAGGGTCGAGAGGGGCGTGCCGACGAGCGTGTCGACGCCAAAACGCAGTGCCGTGCCCACGAGGGCGCCGACGATCACGGCGACAAGCTTCACTAGCGCGGCTTCTTGGCCGTCGGCTTGTTGACGGGCGGCAGTGCCTTACGCATCACGGGGCGCACGGGCTCGCCACGGCGAGCCTGGCCGGGCAGCGGACGCTGCGGGCGGGTGTAGAGAGCGCGGGTCGAGTCGAGTAGCCACGGCACAAGAGCGACAGTGACGCCCGGGCACAGCATAAGTTTCTGGCGAATGCGGCGGCCCTTGTGGTTGTGCAGCAGTCCCTCCCACCAGTGGCCGACGATGTACAGCGGCGTGTAGACGGTGACGACCTCTGAGCCATGCTCTTCGCGGTGGGCCTTGATGTACTTGATGAGCGGCATCGAGATGTCGCGATAGGGCGAATCGATGATGCGCAGCGGCACCTGAACGTTGGCCGCGGCCCAGGCCTCGACGAGTCGCTCGGATGCGGCATCGTCGATGTTCACGTGAATCGCCTCAAGGCTGTCGTGGCGCGCGGCGATCGCGTAGTCGATGGCCTTGAGCATCGGCTTCTGCATGTTGCCGACGAGCACAATCGCGTGATCGCCCGTGGCGCCAAACACTGTTGTCTCGTCGACAGCGACGTCTTGCTCAACGCGCTTGTAGTAACGGTTGATGCGCAGCATCACGATGAACAAGATCGGCATGATTGCGAAGACGAGCCACGCGCCGTGCGTGAACTTGGTGATCGTGACGATGAGCAGAACCGTGAACGTGAGCGACGCGCCCACCGCATTGATCGCTCGCGAGCGATACACCTGCTTGGGGTCGGCGCAGCCCTTGCGCAGCATGCGCGTCCAGTGCACGACCATTCCGGTCTGCCCGAGGGTAAAGCTCACGAACACACCGATGATGTAGAGCTGAATGAGCTGAGTCGGGTTGGCCTGGTAGGCGATGAGCAGCACCGCAGCCACGGCTCCGAGGGCGAGCACACCATTCGAATAGACGAGCCGGTCGCCGCGAGTGTTGAGCGACTTCGGCGCGTACTTGTCGCGGGCGAGAACCGACCCGAGCAGCGGGAACCCGTTGAACGCCGTGTTGGCCGCGAGCAAGAGCACCGCCGCGGTCGTCGCTTGCATCACGTAGAACATGATCGTTGTGTCGCCACCGAAGACCGCCGCGGCGATCTGCGCGATCACCGTGCGCTGTGGCGCGTCGGGGTCGAACCCGATGAGATCGCCAGAGCGCTCGGCGTAGTGCACCTGAGTGATGAGCGCGAGCGCCGTTACGCCGACGAACATGGCAATAGCGATGCCGCCCATAAGAACGAGCGTGCGCTGGGCGTTCTTGACCTTGGGCAGCCGGAAGGCCGGAACGCCATTGGCGATCGCCTCCACACCCGTGAGGGCGCTGCATCCACTCGCAAAGGCACGAAGGAGCAGCAAAATGACCGCGACCTGCGTGAGGTCGTGGCTCTCGACGAGGTACTGCGATGATTCGGCGATCGGGGTGTCACCCATGGCGACGCGCACGAGACCCGTGACAACCATTACTCCGACGCTGCCGATAAACAGGTACGTCGGAAGCGCAAAGGCTTTGCTCGACTCGGCGACGCCGCGCAGGTTGATGGCGGCCAGAATCACAACAAAGCCGACGGCGAGCTCGACGCGAAGGGGGTTGAGCTCGGGAAAAGCCGAAATGATGTTGTCGACACCGCTCGCGACCGACACCGCAACTGTGAGGATGTAGTCAACGAGCAGGGCGGATGCGACGACCAGACCGGCCTTCTCGCCCAGGTTTCGGTGCGCAACCTCGTAGTCGCCACCGCCCGAAGGGTAGGCCTTGATGAGCTGCCGATAGCTCGCCACCACGACGATGAGAAGAACAACAACGGCAGCGGCGATCCATGGTGTGAAGGTCAAGAACGACAGACCGCCGAGGGTCAGAATCAGCAGAAGCTCTTGCGGCGCGTACGCCACAGACGAAAGCGGGTCGCTCGCGAAGATCGGGAGTGCCAGGTGCTTGGGGAGCAGTTGTCCTTCAAGCTTTTCAGATGCGAGTGGTTCACCGATGATCCAGCGTTTCGGCGACCGACCTTCGTTAGTCACGAGGGGCGACTCTACTCCTCGTGGGTACCGTGTCAACTCTTATACAAAAGGCCGCCGGAACACTGGGTGTTCCGGCGGCCTGTGAAAGAGTCGATTAGCGCTGCATCAGGGCGTCGAGACCGACGGCCATTGCTGCAGCGAGGCGGAAGTCGATGTTCTGGTCGGGAACGTCGACCGTGTACTTATCGCGCAGCGCGAACTTCTTCTCGCTCGACATAACAACGCGACCGGTCTGCTTGTCGGTGAAGTCGAAGTGGAAGAGGAAAGGCACGTCGACGAAGCGACGCAGGATGCCAACAACAGCGTTGCGCTCCTGGCCGTAGGCGTCGAAGCCGGGGCCGCCGAAGTGGAAGCTCGAGCGCAGCAGGCTCGCCTTGAAGTCCTTCTGGAAGAAGCCGATCGGGGTGCCCGCAGCGTCGAAGACGTCGTAGATTGCAGCGAGGTCCATGATCTGACGGGCCTTGAAGGAGAAGACGGGAACCTTGCGGGCCTCATCTTCGTAGAAGGTCACCTGCTCTTTGAAGGCAAGGCGCTTCTGCTGGGCCATCGCGATGATGGGCCCCTCGGTGCCGTCGGGGTTCGCGCCGCGAATCTCGTAGCGGTTGACCAGCATCGTGATCTTCTGCTTGACGAAGAAGCGAGGCTTGTGGTTAACGCCACCTGCGGGCGCTACGGGCTGGGGAGCTGAGCTTGTGTCGGACATGCCCCGAAGTATAGGGGTGCAATGTTTCGTCGCGACTCGACTCGGCGCGCGAGTTCTAGACTTCACGAGTGGCGGCGAAGAGACGAGTGCGATGGTGGTGGATCGCCCTGCCCGTCGCCGTAGTCGTGCTTGTTCCCGTGGCGGTGCTCGGCATCCCCGTGCTCACCCACGTTGACGGTGGGTTGTCGACACCCGAACCCGTAACCACACCCTGGCCCCAGGCTGTCAGCGCCGTCGGTGATGACGGCCGCACGCGCGAACTTATGGTCGTTGCCGCGACACCCGGCGCAACGGTCGACACCTCCGCGCTCGCCGAGGGCGACCAGATCGTGGTCAGCGGATCGGGCTACAACACGGCGCAGGGCATCTACGTTGCCGTATGCGTTATCCCCTCGTCGCAGGCCGAGAAACCCGGCCCCTGTCTCGGTGGTGTGCCGTCGAGTGATGGCGAAGAAGTCGCAGAGGGAACCATTCAGTTCGCCCCGAGCAACTGGATCAACGACGACTGGGCGTGGAAGCTCTTTGGTGCACGTGCGTACGACGACGCCACAACCGGCACCTTCACCGCTTACCTCGAGATCACCGATCCCGTCGGCGAGGGGATCGACTGCACGGTCAGCGAGTGCGGCATCTTCACGCGCAATGACCACACGGCGCTCAAAGACCGTGTGCAAGACCTCTATATCCCGGTGGCGTTCGCAAAGTAGTCGGTGATCGAGCGCGCCGGTGATCGAGCGCCCCCGGTGATCGAGCTTGTCGAGATCAGGTCGAGCGAAGCCGAGACCTCTTGGCCCGCCGCGCCTGCACCAGCCCCACCGCCCCAATCACAAACCAGACAAGGTTGAGCGCTGCCGATGGCCACGCCTCGTAGTAGGCGCAATTAAGCAGGAGAAACACGCCACCGATGAGGTTCATCGTCTGGTACTTCCAGCCGTCAGCAGCAATGCGCTTGGCGGTCAGTAGCCCGTACGCAGCCACGAGCAAGATGGTGCCGGCCCAGCCGATAACGCCCACGAGTATTTCCATTGCACCACCGAATTCTTCCCCCGCGGAGATCCCGCTGCATCCATCCTCGCCGACTCTGACAGCGGTGCACGCAACAATGGAACGGTGATCACTACCGTTGCCATCGAGGGCTACCGTTCGCTGCGCTCGCTTGTGCTGCCACTCGAGCAACTCACGGTAGTCACGGGCGCCAATGGCAGCGGCAAGTCGAGCCTCTACCGGTCGCTGCGGCTTCTCGCCGCGGCATCCACCGATGGGGCAATTGCGGCCCTCGCGCGAGAGGGTGGACTCTCGTCAACGCTCTGGGCCGGCCCCGAGAATGGCACAGCTGCCGGACAGAAGACACAAGGCACCGTGCGCCGAAAGCCCGTTGGCCTCAAGCTCGGATTCGCGAGCGACGACCTGAGTTACGCGATCGATTTCGGCCTGCCCGTGCCGTCGAGCAGTGCGTTCTCGCACGACCCCGAGATCAAAATGGAGAGCATCTGGAGCGGCCCGATTCTGCGCGCGGGCACCCTGCTCACCGAGAGGCACGGTCCGAGTGTGCGCGTGCGCACTGATTCCGACTGGCAGCGCCACGAGCTCAGACTCGCTCCCTGGTCGAGCGTGCTGAGCGAGGTCGGCGATCCGGTCGCGGCTCCCGAAGTTCTTGCCCTGCGTGACACCCTGCGGTCGTGGCGCTTCTACGACCACGTGCGCACCGACGGGGAGGCCCCAGCGCGCCAGTCGCAGATCGGAACCCGCACCCCCGTGCTCGACGCCGCGGGCGCCGACCTCGCGGCGGCATTGCAGACGATCCGCGAGATCGGGGTCGCTGCCGAACTCGACGCGGCAATCGACCGCGCGTTTCCCGACAGCAGAATCCAGATGGATGTCGCAGACGGCCGCTTCTCGCTCGCGCTACGTCAGCCGGGGCTGCTTCGTCCGCTGTCGGCAGCCGAGCTCTCTGACGGAACCCTGCGCTACCTGCTCTGGGTCGCCGCACTTCTGAGCCCTCGACCGGCCCCGCTGCTGGTGCTCAACGAGCCCGAAACGAGCCTGCACCCCGCGCTGCTCGAGCCGCTCGCCGAGCTTGTGGCCGCGGCATCCACCCGCTCGCAGATTGTTGTTGTCTCACACTCCGCGGCGCTCATCGAGGCGCTCGCGCGGGCGGGAGCGCTGGTGCACGAACTCGAGAAGTCGAGCGGCGAGACGATAGTCGTCGGGCGCGAGGGGCTGCTCGACGCGCCGCCCTGGACCTGGCCGACGCGCTGAACGGTCGTACGTTGAGAGCGAGCGCCAGCGAGCGTATCGAAACCCTAGGAGTGCGGGTTCCGACACGGCCGCGGGCTGCCTACTCAACCACCGAGTACTTACCGCCCCAGCGCCTCAACCAGCTCGGCCCGCACGGCGTCGAGCCGCACCTTGAGCAGGTCAACCACCTCTTTTGTGAGCTTTTCGTTTGAGACCGAGCTGCGCAGATCGGCGCGAACCACGTGGCGGAATGACTGCAGCGCGGCCTCGGCCTCCTGCAACTGGATGCGACTCTCGGTGCCATTCGTGACCGTGACGGTTCTGGCATGCTCGCGAGACTCGGTTCGAGCATCGCGGGCCGCGGACGCCAGGTCGGCGCGCAGCGTGCGCATCGCGTCGTTGACCGACGATCGCACCTCGTCGGCGAGGCGACGCACCGAGTCGGTGACACCCTCCTCGATGCCGTCGAGGTCAGACTGCCGCGCCTCGAGCTCTGCTCGCCCGGCGGCGGTGATCGCGTAGACGGTCTTGCGGCCGTCGGCCTCTTTGGTGACGAGTCCTTCTGCTTCGAGCTTGCCGAGCCGGGGGTAGATCGTGCCCGCCGAGGGAACATACGTGCCGCCGAACCGATCAGCGAGCGCTTGCATCAGCTCGTAACCGTGCATGCCGGTGTCGCTTTCGGCGAGTAGCGAAAGCAGGTAGAGGCGGAGGTGGCCGTGGGCAAAGACGGGCGGGGTCATGCTGACACCGCGTGAAGCACCGAGATGCTGCCCGAGACCGTATTGGCGCGAAATTCGAGCCAGGTCTTGTCGAGCGAGCCGTACCGGCCGGTGTAGCCACCGTGCACGCCCTTGATTTCGGCATCATCCAATTGGATGCGACCGCTCACCGTGTTGAGCTTGTACTGCGCCGCGACGCCCGAAGCCAGTCGAGTTGTGACGCTACCGCTCACAGTGCTCGCCGTGATCTCGTCGGGGGTTCCCGTGATGTCGAGAAAGATCTCGCCGCTCACCGAGTTGCCGCTGAACTTCATAATCTCGCCGCTCGCCGTGATGTCTCCGCTGATCGTCTTGGCGGTGATCTGGCCGTAGTGGTTGCGAACGGCGATCTCGCCGCTCACCCCGTTGAGCTGCAGGTCGCCGTACATGTTGTCGACGACGACGTCTCCACTCACGGTGCTGATCGAGGCGTCTTCGGTCAGGCCGCTCACGAGGGCGGTTGCGCTGACAACGCCGAACTTCAGTTCGATGTCGCGCGGAACCATGATGCTGATGTCGGCGCGGGCGTTGCCGCGGAACGACTTGAAGACGTCGATCCAGTTGTCCCAGCTGAGCTGGGGGTGATCGATCTCGAGGGTGTCGCCGTCAACGCTGACCTTGAGTGCCTTGCCGCTCACCGAGTGCACCTCGATGTGAGCAGTGGGCTCGTCGTGGCCGATGATGTCGACCTTGCCGGCGATGAGTCCTACCTTGAGCCTGCGTACAAGCCCGACGTCGATGACCTTCGCATCTTCGACGAGCCACTTTTCCTGGGCCATGATTTCTCCTTGAAAATTGTGAGTCGCGATATATCGCGTGTTGGTGAGATTCACGATATATCGCGTTTCCCAGATTCGCAACAAAAATGTCTTGACCTTGACGCAACGTCAAGATTTAGCGTTGTGGCTATGGCAACGACGGACTGGTCAATTCAAGAGGTGGCGCGGCTCGCGGGCACAACGAGCCGCACACTTCGGCATTACGACGACGTCGGACTGCTGCATCCAAGTCGAATGGGAAGCAACGGCTACCGCTACTACAACGCCGCGTCACTCACGAGGCTGCAGCGCATTCTGCTGTTGCGCGAGCTCGGCCTGGGCATCGCGGCAATCGCAGAGGTGCTCGACGGCAACACCGACGACACGAGTGCGCTCGCAACGCACCTGCACTGGCTGCACAAAGAAAAGAACAGGCTCGACCGGCAGATCGCCAGCGTCGAGCTCACCATGACAACCCTGAAGGAGGGTGAACAACTCATGGCAGAAAACATGTTTGACGGCTTCGACCACACCCAATACAAAGAGGAGGTCGAAGAGCGCTGGGGCGCCGATGCTTATGCAACGAGCGACGCCTGGTGGCGCTCAATGTCACCCAGCGACAAGGCGGCATGGATGTCGCGGCAGAAGCAGCTCGCGGCCGACTGGACGTCGGCGGCCGAGGCCGGGGTTGCGGTCGACAGCGCCGAGGCGCAGGCTCTCGCGCAGCGGCACGTCGAGTGGCTCGGGTCGATTCCCGGCACGCCGAGCGGCACGGCCTACATTCTCGGACTCGGCGATATGTACGTGGCCGACGACCGTTTCGCAGCGAACTACGGCGGCGCGGCGGGTGCGACCTTTGTGCGCGACGCTCTGCGTGTCTACGTCGAGACCCGTCTCTAACCGTGTCGAACCGTGTCTAACCGTCGAAAACTGCTCCACGATCGCGCGTTTGGAGCAGTTTTCGACGTTAGTGGGTGACTGGCTCGAGCGGCTTCTCGGTAACGGCGGCGGGAACGAGCAGGCGCGGGATGGTGATGTTCACCATGGGGCCGATGAGCAGAGCGAACGCGAGGGTTCCGAGGCCAACGTTGCCTCCAAGCAACCAACCGATCGTGAGCACCGTGACCTCAATGGCGGTGCGCACGATCCAGATCTTCCAGCCGTACTTGCGGTGGATGCCGGTCATCAACCCGTCGCGCGGGCCGGGGCCGAAGCGCGCTCCGATGTAGAGGCCGGTCGCGACGGCGAGAAGCACAAGGCCCGCCGCGAAGAAAACGATCTGCATAATGAGGCCGTCCGGCGTCGGCAGCAGAACCAGGCCGACCTCGGCACTGGGCCCAACGAGCAGAACGTTGAGCACAGTGCCGATGCCAGGCTTCTGCCGGATCGGAATCCAGAGCAGCAGAACGAGCACGCCGACGATGTTCGTGATGATGCCAAAGGGAAGGCCGGTTTGCACGGCGATGCCCTGGGTCAGCACATCCCACGGTGCGACACCGACGCCGGCGCGCACCATTAGAGCGATGGAGATCCCATAAAAGAAGAGGCCAACGAGCAATTGAGCGATGCGGCGGGTCATCGTGAAACGTGCGGTCATAACGAGTATCCAATTACCAAATTGGCCTTCCGGCAAGATGCCAATTCGCCTAAAGTGGCCCCATGACTTCGGTATCGGCCCGCTCACTGGCCCTCTTGCTCGACGGTTGGCGCGATGCAGCCGCTCCTGCCTACGTCGCGCTCGCCGATCGCATCCGATTGCTGGTTCTCGACGGCCGCATCTCGATCGATACGCGCCTTCCCGCTGAACGCGATCTCGCCGCTCAGCTTGACCTGAGCAGAACTACCGTCAGCGCAACGTACGCCGAGCTTCGCGAGGGTGGATTCTTATCGAGCGTGCGCGGCTCCGGAAGCGTAGCCCGCCTTCCGCACCGCGGAATCCCGGCGGCCGATCAGCCCGAGCCCGGCTATCTCGACTTTACGAAGGCCTCGATGCAGGCCATTCCCGCGCTCGCCGATGCCGCACGCCGTGCCGCCGAGCAGCTTCCCGCCTACCTGGGCGACTCGGGGTTCGATCCGATCGGCCTGCCCGTTCTGCGGGCAGCTCTCGCCGCGCGGTACACCGCCCGCGGCCTGCCGACCGACCCGGAGCAGATTATGGTGACGATCGGCGCGCAGCACGCGATTGCCCTCCTCTCCCGCACGCTGCTGAGCCGCGGCGACCGAGCGCTAGTCGAGACGCCGAGCTACCCGCACGCTTATGAGGCGCTCAAGAACGCGGGAGCCCGACTCGTGCCGGTCACTGTGACGAGCGACGAGGGCTGGGACGAACTCGGACTCGAGCAGGCAATCCAGCGCACCTCTCCCTCACTCGGCTATCTCATGCCCGATTTTCACAACCCGACCGGCCGATCGATGTCGGCAGAGTTGCGCGAGCACACCCTCGGTCTCGCTGCCCGGCACGGCACCATGCTCATCGCCGACGAAACGATGGCCGAGCTCGCGATCGACGACGTCGAACCCGTCCTACCCTTCGCTGCGTACGGCGACGCGATCCTTATCGGTTCGGTCGGCAAGACCGTCTGGGGTGGGGTGCGCGTCGGCTGGATTCGCGCAGAACGCAACGTCATCCAACGTCTCGTGCGCACCCGCAGCGCTGGCGACCTCGGCACACCGATTCTCGAGCAGCTCGTGGTCGCGAACCTGCTGCCCGAACTCGATGGAATTCTCGCGACTCGCAAAGCGCAACTCAAAGACGGACGCGATTGGATGCTGCGCCTGCTCGCCGAGCGCATCCCCGAGTGGGAGGTGCCGAGCCCCGCCGGAGGTATCACGACCTGGATCAATCTCGGAGCACCGGTGAGCTCGCAGCTCGCGATCGCCGCCCGCTCGCAGGGGTTGCAGATCGCCGCCGGCCCACGCTTTGGCATCGATGGCGCGTTCGAGAGGTTCATTCGAGTGCCGTTCGGCCAGCCGCGCGCAGAGATCGAGCGCGGTGTCGACGCACTCGCTGCGGCCTGGGCCACGGTCGGCAGGCACCCCATGCAGGTCGACACGGGCTACTTGGCCGAGGTCGTCTAGCCCGCACTTCCTCGCCGGTTGAGTAGGCGCTCCAGCGCCGTATCGAAACCCTGGCCCCATGTCGTTGGTTGAGTAGGCCGTCCACGGCCGTATCGAAACCCTGGTCGGCTTCGATACGCACACGCCCCAACTCATTTCAAGCCTGTGGAAGCGCATCCCCCGCCACCCCGCGCAGCGTGATACTTCCTCGATGGCGTTCGTCTACATACTTGAGTGCTCCGACGGTAGCTACTACATCGGCAGCACGAGAAACCTCGAACACCGCGTCTGGCAACACTCGACCGGCCGCGGCAGCACGTACACGAGCACCCGTCTGCCTATTCAGCTGGTTTTCGCGCAGGAGTACGACAACATTGGCGACGCCTACGCCCGCGAGAAGCAGCTACAGGGGTGGTCTCGAAAAAAGCGTGACGCTCTAGTCGCCGGAGAGTTTAACGATCTGCCCCGGTTGAGTAAGAAGAGGTTTGGCGGCTGAAGAGCGGGTTTCGATACGGCGCTGCGCGCCTACTCAACCAACGACACGGAGTACTCGGGGTTTCGATACGGCGCCGACTGCGGCGGTGTAGTTCAACTTCATCCCGCGGGAGTATGCCCGCTCACAGCCTCCGCTGGGATAATTCCAAGCGAGGCACGCTGGCGTGCGCATTTCATCGGCGCGGTTAACCAGCAGCGCTTGGCATTCCACCTGGGAGTAACCCCGTGCACTTTTTGTCCCTGTTCAGCCTGCGCAACCGCGCGCTGATCGCGCTCGTGACGATAGTCGTCGGCATCTTCGGCGGCGTCGCGCTGACGAGCCTCAAGCAAGAGCTCATTCCCTCGCTCTCGTTGCCACAGCTGTTCATCATCACGACCTACCCTGGCGCGAGCCCCGAGGTGGTCAACGATGACGTCAGTGAGCCGATCGAGAACGCGATTCAGAACGTTCCCGGGCTCGATGCGACTTCCGCGACATCCAGCACAAATTCTTCGTCGGTGACCGCCTCATTCACCTACGGCACAGACATCACAACGGCAGAGCAGAAGGTGCAGCTCGCCATCAACCGCATCTCGTCGACACTGCCCGAGGGCGTCGACCCGCAGGTGCTCACCTTCAGCCTCGACGACCTTCCGGTCATCCAGATGGCAATCACGAGTGACCTCGACCCGACCGAGCTCGCCAACCTTCTCGAGAACTCGACCCTGCCCGAGATCCGCGACATCGAGGGTGTGAGCGACGCGAGCCTGCTCGGCACAACTACGCAGCGCATCGAGATCACTCCGAACGCCGACAAGCTCGAAGACCGCGGGCTCACAACGCAGTCGATTCGTGATGCCCTCGAAGCCAACGGCGCGCTTCTGCCCGCCGGTGAGATCACCGAAGACGGCAAGACCCTCACGGTGCAGGCCGGCACAAAGATCGAGTCGGTCGAGTCGATCGACTCGCTACCGCTTCTCGGCGCGACGAAGACCGTGAGCCTCTCGACGCCGTCGCCGATTCCCGGCGCACCCGCGACGGTTACCAAGCAGACCGTGCCCGACGACAAGGTCTACAAGCTGAGCAGCTTTGCCGACGTGAAGATCGTCGACGACCCGGTGACGGGAATCTCGCGCGTCAACGGTGAGCCCGCCGTAACGATCTCGGTCACCAAGAGCCCGTCGGGCAACACCGTCGAGGTCTCGAAAGAGGTCAACGCGCTGATCCCCGAGCTCGAAGACGCCATCGGCGGCAACACCACGTTCACCCTCGTCTTCGACCAGGCGCCGTTCATCGAGCAGTCGATCGAGAGCCTCACGCAGGAGGGCCTGCTGGGCCTGTTCTTCGCGGTCGTTGTGATCTTCCTCTTCCTCTTTTCCTTCCGCTCGACCCTCGTCGCAGCCATCTCGATTCCGGTCTCGGTGCTCATCACGTTCATCGGAATGATGGTGTCCGGCTACACGCTCAACATCATCACGCTCGGTGCTCTGACGATCGCTATCGGTCGAGTCGTCGATGACTCGATCGTTGTCATCGAAAACATCAAACGGCACTTGAGCCTCGGTCAAGACAAGATGACGGCCATCAAGGATGCCGTCAAGGAGGTCGCGGGAGCCGTCACGGCCTCGACAGTCACTACCGTCGCCGTCTTCCTGCCGCTCGCGCTCGTTGGTGATGTGACGGGCGAGTTGTTCCGGCCCTTCGCGCTGACCGTGACCATCGCTCTCGCGGCCTCGCTCTTTGTGTCGCTCACGATTGTTCCCGTGCTTGCCTACTGGTTCCTCGGGTCGCCGACGCGCACAGAAGACCAGGAGCTCGTTCTTCAAGACAAGGCCTCGCGCAGTTACTCGCGCACTCTTCTCTGGTCGTCGCTCACCGGTGTCGTCGTCGCAGGACTGCTCGCGGCGGCCGCCATCGGCGCCATCCTTGCGACCGACATGTGGGACGACGCCTATCTCCTGCCGATCATCGTCACCGCGGTCATTGTGCTGCTGCTCTTCGCGCTGCTGCCGCTGCTCGCGTTGTACCTCACAAAGCGCAAGGCGGCGAAGCCGCTCAAGACCGTTGTTGTTACCGACGAAGACGACCTCGAGCACCCAACTCGCCTGCAGCGCGCCTACCTTCCGATCATCAAGTGGACTCTCCGGTGGCCCGCCGTGACCCTCATCGCCTCGGTGCTTCTTCTTGCCGTCACGGTGCCGCTCGCGGGAACCATGAAGACCAACTTCCTCGGCGACAGCGGGCAGAACACGCTCACCGTTTCGCAGGAGCTTCCGCTCGGCACAAGCCTCGAGGTTCGTGACGAAGCCGCGCAGAAGGTCGAAGCGGTGCTCGTCGACGTCGATGGCGTCGACATCGTGCAGGCCTCGATCGGTTCTGGCGGGTCATCTCTGTCGTCCGCATTCAGTGGTGGTGGTGGCGGAAGCTCGTCGTTCTCGCTCACGACCGACCCCGACGCTGACCAGGTTCAACTGCAGTCCGACGTGCGTGAGGCGGTCGCGGGTCTCGATGACGTTGGCGAGATCACCGTTGCAGCCTCTGGCGGAGGCTTCGCGTCATCCGACATCGAAGTCAACATCAAGGCGCCCACCGACGCCGCGCTGCGCGAAGCTGCAGACGCGATTCTTGCCGGAACAGAAAATTTGGATGTCGTCGCCGAAGCCGCGAGCAACCTCTCGGTCACGCAGCCCTACATCGAGGTTCGCGTGAGCCGCTCGAAGGCCGCAGACAAGGGCCTCACCGAGGTCGCCGTCGGTGGCCAGGTCGCCGAGGCCATGAACCCGAGCGCCGTTGGCTCTGTTGTAATCGAAGACAAGACGCTCTCGATCTACATCGACAACGAGTCGGCGCCCGAGACCGTGCGCCAGATCGAGCGCTTTGTGATCCAGACGCCCACCGGCAAGGTGCGGCTCGAGAAGCTCGCTACCGTTTCGCAGGTCGAAGGACCGTCGAGCATCTCCGCGATCAAGGGAGTTCGAAGCGCGACCGTGACTATTACGCCCAACGGTGACGATGTCGGAACCGCCTCTGCTGCTGTTGCTACGGCCGTCGACGGCATCGACCTGCCCGCCGGCGCGACAGCCGAGCTGGGTGGCGTGACCTCACAACAGTCAGACTCGTTCTCGCAGCTCGGGCTCGCTCTGCTCGTCGCGATCCTCATCGTCTACGTGGTGATGGTCGCGACCTTCAAGAGCCTGCGCCAGCCGCTGCTGCTGCTCGTCTCGGTGCCGTTCGCGGCGACGGGAGCCATCGCGCTGCAGGTCATCTCCGGTGTTCCGCTCGGAGTTGCGTCGATCATCGGTGCCCTGATGCTCATCGGAATCGTTGTGACAAACGCCATCGTGCTCGTTGACCTCATCAACCAGTACCGCGAAGGTGGCATGAAGGTGTGGGACGCAATTGTGCACGGCTCGTCACGACGACTGCGCCCGATTCTTATGACCGCACTCGCGACGATCTTCGCGCTGCTGCCGCTCGGCATCGGTATCACCGGTCACGGCGGATTCATTTCGCAGCCGCTCGCCATCATCGTGATCGGCGGCCTTGTGTCGTCGACACTGCTGACGCTCATTGTGCTGCCGACGCTGTACTACGTGGTCGAGGGTGCGCGCGAACGCAAGATGGACAGGTTGCGCGCCAAGCAGCACGAGCCGCAGCACGCGGCGGGGTAGGCCAGCTTCGCTGGTTGAGCGAAGTCGAAACCGGGCCGAGCGCAGCCGAGGTCTCGACTTCGCTCGACCTGATCTCGACAAGCTCGATCACCGTTAGGCGAGAACCTTCTCCATGCACACACTCGTCGGGTCGCCCACGTACTTGCCAAACTGTGGCACGTGGGCGAATCCGTGCTTTAGGTAGAGCGCAATCGCGGCAGCCTGGGGTTCGCCCGTCTCGAGCTGGAGTCGCGCAACTCCGAGCAGGCGCGCGCGAGCCTCGACGGCGCCGAGCAGCGCGCCCGCGACACCGAGCCCACGTGCGGAGGGTGACACGAACATTCGCTTGAGCTCTGCCGTTGCATCCACCCCCTCGACAAGGGCAGCGGTACCCACGATCGCGCCGCCGTCGCGGGCGACAAAGAGTGCGACACCGGGCTGCTCGAGTGCGTCGAGCTCGAGTCCGTAGTAGTTCTCGGCGGGGTAGAGGGTGAGAGCGAAGGCGTCGCCCTCGTTGAGCAACGCCTCGACGTCGGGCTGGCGGGGAGACTCGATGGAAATGGTGAGCACAGTCCAGCCTAAATCTCGACTGTGCTCGATCTGGTCTCGACAAGCTCGACCTGCGTCGTGTAACGTTGACAGGTCGGCTCGAGACAGTGCGCGTAAAGCGCACGTGGGTTTGTAAGTCTTGTAGGCCGGTTTCCTCGCAAAACGCGAGTGAAAAATCACACGAATGTATGTGACGGCCTCGGTCAAAGACTGCCCGGGTTCTGTAGTGCTCAGCAACGTATCGCGTCCATCCAACGCGAGCGCATGCGTCTGTACTCCCATGCACTGAACCAAAACCCAGAAAGAACTATGTCTCCCTACACTCCCGCAAACCGCGATGGCCGCAAGCCGTCCGACCGCAACGGCTCAAAGCCCGGTTCACGCAGCGAAGGCCACCGCGGCTTCCACGGCGACGCAGCAGCTCCCAAGAAGCGCTGGAACCAGGACGACCGCGACGCACGCACCGGCGACCGCTCGACCGGTGGCGCACGCCCCGCTCGCGACGCCCGCCCCGACTGGAACCCGCGCGAGAAGCCGGCCTACGGCGACCGCCCGAACCGCAGCAACGACCGCCCGTCTTACGGCGACCGCCCCGCGCGTCCCGCATACGGCGACCGCACCGAGCGTCCGGCACGCCCCGCGTATGGCGACCGCAACGAGCGCCCCTCGTACGGCGACCGCCCGGCACGCCCGACCTACGGTGACCGCACCGAGCGTCCGTCGCGCCCGTCATACAACGACCGCAGCAGCGACCGCGCACCGCGCAACGACCGCCCGGCTTACAACGGCGACCGCCCCGCGCGTCCCGCGTACAACTCGGACCGCCCGGCTCGCACCGAGCGCCCGTCGTACAACTCGGACCGCCCGGCTCGCCCCGCTTACAACAACGACCGCAGCAACGACCGCAGCGACCGCGCCGCTCGTTCCTACGAAGAGCGTCCGGCCCGCACGGAGCGCCCGTCGTACAACTCGGACCGCCCCGCACGCACCGAGCGCCCGGCCTACAACAACGATCGCAACAGCGACCGTCCGGCACGCCCCGCCTACAACAACCGTGCAGACGACCGTCCGGCGCGCACTGAGCGTCCGGCCTACAACAACGACCGCCCGGCACGTTCCTACGAAGACCGCGCACCGCGTCGCGACTTCAGCGAGCGTCCCCCGCGTCGTGACTTCGACGCAGGCCGCGACGCAGCCCCGCGCCGCGAGAGCGACTTCTACACCCGCAGCCAGAACAGCGGCCCGCAGGAAGACGTTGTTCTCGAGCGTCTCGAGGCAGCTGTCATCACGGCGAAGGATGTCGAGGGCGTAACCTTCGGCGACCTCGGCCTCGGCGCCAACATCGTTCGTCAGCTCGGCACAATGGGTGCTGAGGCTCCCTTCGCCATTCAGGCGGCGACGATCCCCGACGTTCTCGCCGGCAAGGATGTTCTCGGCCGCGGCAAGACCGGCTCTGGCAAGACCATCGCCTTCGGTGCGCCGCTCGTCGAGCGCCTGATGGAGAACAACGGTGGCAAGGATCGCCAGATGGGCCGCAAGCCCCGCGCGCTGATCCTCGCTCCGACCCGCGAGCTCGCCATGCAGATCGACCGCACCGTGCAGCCCATCGCGCGCAGCGTTGGCCTGTTCACCACGACCATCGTTGGTGGCGTTCCGCAGTACCGCCAGGTTGCTGCACTGCAGCGCGGCGTCGACATCATCATCGCGACCCCCGGCCGCGTCGAAGACCTCATCGAGCAGGGTCGTCTCGACCTCTCGAACGTCATCGTCACCGTTCTCGACGAGGCTGACCACATGTGCGACCTCGGGTTCCTCGAGCCCGTTCAGCGCATCCTCAAAGAGACCAAGCCCGGCGGCCAGAAGCTGCTCTTCTCGGCAACCCTCGACAAGGGTGTTGCAACCCTCGTCAAGCAGTTCCTCGTTGAGCCTGCAGTTCACGAGGTCGCCGGTGAAGACCAGGCCTCGTCGACGATCGACCACCGCGTTCTGCTCATCGAGCAGCGCGACAAGCGCGCAATCATCGAGCAGCTCGCTGCAGGTTCGGGTAAGACCCTCGTCTTCACCCGCACCCGCGCGTTCGCCGAAGAGATGAGCGACTACCTCGAAGACGCCGGAATCCCCGCGACGAGCCTTCACGGTGACCTCAACCAGAGCCGCCGCACGCGTAACCTGCAGCTGCTCACCAGCGGTCGCGTCAACGTTCTCGTTGCCACGGACGTTGCGGCACGCGGCATCCACGTTGATGACATCTCGCTCGTAATCCAGGCTGACGCACCCGAGGAGTACAAGACGTACCTGCACCGCTCGGGCCGCACCGGTCGCGCGGGCAAGCAGGGCACCGTCGTTACGCTCATCCCGAAGAACCGTCGTCGCAAGATGGACGAGCTTCTGGGCCGCGCGGACATCGACGCGCGCAGCGAAAACGCTGCTCCCGGCGATGCAGTGATCGCAGAGCTCGCAGCTCTGTAACACCCCTCGCTGGTCGAGCTTGTCGAGACCACAGGCGCCCACCCTTCACCGGGGTGGGCGCCTTTCGCGTTTAATTGCCGAATGCTCATCCGCGCTTTCGCCGAACCCGACACAGCTGCCGTCATCGACCTCTGGACCGACTGCGGTCTCGTGCGCCCCTGGAACGATCCCGCGAAAGACATTGCGCGAAAGCGCACCGAGCAGCCCGAGCTGTTTTTGGTCGGGGTGGATGTCGCGGCGCGCGTGATGGCCACGGCAATGATCGGCTTCGACGGCCACCGCGGGTGGGTGTACTACCTTGCGGTCGCTGCCGACCAGCGCGGGCGGGGCTACGCTCGCGCACTTATGCAGGAGGCCGAAGCTCGTCTCACCGCCCTCGGCTGCCCGAAGATCATGCTGATGGTGCGTGCCGACAACTCGCCCGTCATCGGTATGTACGAGGGACTCGGCTACGGGGTCGAGAGCACAGTTGTGTTGGGCAAGCGACTCATTCCCGACGACTGAGCGTTTCCACCAGGCTCGCGGCCGCCATCCCGTCTCGGGGCCGTCGCTCGAACGGCGGCCCGGAGCGCGAACGGCGGCCGCGACATCCATTCCCCCTCCCGAACGGCGGCCGCGACATCCATTCGCCTCGCCTGTTAGCCCGCCCGCGCACAACCTGAGTGCCCTGTCGGCGGTCGGCGCTACACCTGACGCATGACGAATGCAGCCGAAGCCTGGGTCGCGCTCTACCGCCGAGCCTGGGAGACCAATGAGCCCGATGACATCCGCGCGGTGTTTACCGATGACGCGATCTACCGGTCGAAGCCCTACGACGAGTCGCCCGAGAGCGGCATCGACGAGATAGTCGCGGGGTGGATCGACAACCGCGACGAACCCGGTGACTGGACTTTCGAGAGTACGGTGCTGGGCACCGACGGCGACCTCGTGTTTATCCAGGGGGTGACCGACTACCGCGCCGCGAACCGCCCGCTGTACCACAACCTCTGGGTCGTACGGCTGGCTGACGACGGCCGAGCGCGCGAGTTCACCGAGTGGTACATGACGCCTGACGACTAACGCGAAAGGCGCCCACCCCGACGAAGGGTGGGCGCCTCAGCAACGCAGCTACTTCAGCGGGCAGCTACTTGACGCGGTACTTGACCTTGACGGTCTCGCCGGTCTGAGCGCCGGTCACCGTGACCGTGTAGGTGCCCTTGGTGTCGGGCGCGGCGATGGTGAACTTCGCTGTGCCCGAGATTGCGTCGGCAACGCCGATCGGCTCGTCGCCCTGGCTCGCGGCGAGCTGGCGGTCGCCCGCGAACTTCTTGACGGTCACCGTGAGGGCGCCACCGGGTGCGACAGTTGTGCGGCTCGCGCTAATCGTGGCCTTGGCGCTCAGGGCGTCGAGGTTGCGGTTGAGCTTGAGCGAGCGCGACATCGTGAAGAACGTGTCGGTCTGGTCGGTGAGTCCAACGATGTTGGCGGCTCCCGGTCCGTAGCCGGCGACGCGCAGCTGCGATCCCGTGTGCTGCTGCGATCCGCCTGCGCCTGCCGTTCCGTACGAGATCTTCATCACTGTGCCGTCAACGGTCGTGACCGCTGTGCTCAGCGAGGTGGGCGGCGTCGAGTCGACGATCTGGCTCGAGTGCGCGTGGTCGGCCGTCACGATGACGAGCGTGTTGCCGTCTTTTTTGGCGAAGTCGAGAGCGACCTTGACGGCCTCATCGAGGTCGATGGTCTCGCCGATCTGTCCACACGCGTCAGCGGCGTGATCCTGCTTGTCGATGCTCGCGCCCTCGACCTGCAAGAAGAAGCCCTTTTTGCTCGACTTTGGCGTCTTCAGCAGGCTGATCGCCTTGGTGGTCAGCGACGAGAGGGAGAGTCCGGTTTCGAGACGAGCCGTGTTGGCCTCGCACGTCACGGGAGTGTTGGCCCCACCCACTGTTGCCGTGGTCTTGGCATAGCGCGTCGGAAAGTTGCCCGCGGTGAAGAGCCCAAGTACGGGCTTCTTCTGGGTCGCCGTTGTGACTGCCGAAAGCTCGGCCGCCGTGTCGACCACCTGGTAGCCGCGCTCGCCAGCCTGTTCGAAGAGGGTCTTGCCCTCCCACGTGCCGGCCTTCGCCGTCTGCGTGAAGCTCGCCGAGCCGCCGCCGAGGGTTACGTCGGCGCGGGTGTTGAGCAGCTGCTCGCTGATCGAGCCTAGGCCGCCGTTCTCCAGCGCGTCATCGAGACAGTTGGGGCTGTCGGGGCCGTAGCAGCTGCGCGCGTCGACGTGCGCTACCTGAACGGCGGGCGTCGCATCCTGAATCTCGGCGGTTGAGACGTTGCCCGTCTTGTAGCCGTTTGCCTTGGCGAGCTCGAGGATCGTGTCTTGCGCGACCCCGTCGATGTCGACAGAAACAGCGTTGTCGTAAGTCTTTGTGCCTGTCGCCCACGCGGTGCCGGTGGCGGCCGAGTCGGGCACGTAGTCGGGCTTGCCCTTGTTGTCGCCGTCTTTGTAGAGCGAGTAGGTCGTGTACTGACCGGTCAACGGAAGTGCGTCGATGCCGGGCAGGCGTCCCGCTGCGCCGTAGGCGTAGTTGCGGGCGATGGTGATCTCAGAGTCACCCATTCCGTCACCGATAAGCAGGATGACGTTCTTGGCCTTCGACGCCTTGATCTGGGCCTTGACAGACGAGGTGCGGTCGCCGTCGTTGCGCGTCGCGCCGCGGTTGTCGTCGATCGCCGCAATGGCTGCGCTGGGCAACAAGATCGCGCTTGCCGCGATGATGGCCGCGGGCAGCAGGAAGCGGCTGCGCGAGGTGGTGGTTTCGCTCACAGTTTCAGACTCCTTTGTAGTGTGTCCCCCGATTGAGGGACGCGACTACCCAAGCGCCGCAATACAAAATCGCGGTGAACTCGACGTGTGAACTGGAAGAACTAGTGCGCAGCGGCCCCGTAGCGCCAGAAACCGCAGAAGGTCACGTGCGACTTCGGCACGCCCTTGTCATTGACAAGCCAACGACGAGTGGATGTCGCGAGCGCCTGCTCGCCGACAACAAAGGTGTGGAAGCTGCCGCCCGGCAACTCGAAGGCCTGAACCGCCGCGAGAGCCGCGACGCCGGGCTTCTCACCCGCGGGGCGAACGACCCAGTGCACCTCGACCCCGGCGGGCGTGCCGGTCTCCTGCGCGTCATCCATCGATTGGATTTCTATAAAGGCGTGCCCTTTGGTGTCGCGCGGAAGGTCGCGCAGAATGCCCGCGACCGCGGGGAGTCCGCTTTCTTCTGTGACAAAGAGCTGCCAGTCAACACCTGGGACCGGGTTGTGCATTGTGCCCTGGTCGAGCAGTGCGACGCGATCGCCGGGCTTGGTGCGTGCGGCCCAGCCCGAAGCGATTCCCGCGTCACCGTGCGCGACGAAGTCGATGTCGAGTTCGCGCTGCTCGGCACGAAACGCCCGCACCGTGTAGTTGCGCATGGGAGGCCGTGTTGCCTTGGGCATCGCGAGATATTGCACGTAGCCGAGCAGGTCAATCTTCTTCGGCAGGGCGAAGTTGGTTCCGCCCTCGAGCGGCAAGAACAGCCGAAACCACTGGTCGAAGCCCATCGACTCGAACTTCGCAAGGTCGTCGCCGCCGAGCGTGACGCGGATCATGTTGGGCGTCACGTGGCCGACGCGCACCACATCGGCATGAACCATCGTGGCGTTCTTGGGCGGATTGGGCTTCGACTGGCTCACGGCATCCTCGGGCTTAGTTAGGGTGACCTAACTCTATCGGAGCACCCGGATGTCGCGTTTACGCAAAGTTCACACCCCCGGCTCGACAATGTCGGCCGAGCCACCTAGGGTGAATTCCGTCCCCCAAAGAGGGGGTATACCCGACGCTGTGATCTGCCCACCAAGGAGACCATCGAGTCATGCAACGCCGCACGCCCGCTATCGCTGTCCTGTCCGCCGCAACACTTGCCCTCTCGCTTCTCGTGGCTACCCCCGCGAATGCCGCAGAGGTCACCCACAAAATCGCCGATGTTCAGGGCGACGGCGCGAGCACCCCGCTCGCTGGTTCCGTCGTCACCGTCGAGGGCATCGTTACGGGTGACTACCGCGCCGTTACCGGCAGTGGCTACAAGGGTTTCTACCTGCAGGCCGCCGAATCTGGTGAGCCCGACGGGCGCTCCGACGGCATCTTTGTCTACGCCAACAACGCCGACCCCGCGGTTGCGCTCGGCGATCTGATTCGGGTGACCGGCACCGCGGGTGAGTACCAGGGCCAGACGCAGATCACCGCGACAGCGGCAACCGCCTACGAACTTGTCGACGACGCTGTCGGCGTCCCCGCGTCTACCGTGCTTCCCAACAGTGTCGTTGGGACAGCGCGGGAGGCATACGAGGGCATGCTCGTAACCCCCGAGTCGGCCTTCTTGAGCTCGAGCCACCAGTTGTACAACTTCGGCTCGCTCTGGCTCGGTGTTGGCGCGCTCGCCGTAAAAGCGACAGAGACGACGGATGCCGGTGCCGAGGCCAACGCGATAGCCGTCGCGAATCGCGCGAGTCGACTGCTTCTCGACGACGGGTACAGCATTCAGGTGACCAACGGTGCGCACCCCGGAACGCAGCCGTACTTCACGACCGACGAAGTTGTGCGCAACGGCGACAAATTCGTCTCGCCCGAGGCCGGCCTCATTCTCGGCTGGGGTTTCGACGACTGGCGTCTGCAGCCGCAGCGCCCACTTAGCAGCGAGTCGCCCGCGTCGTACGCGGCACTCGAACCGACCTGGGAGTCGAAGAACCCGCGCACTGACGCCCCCGAAGACGTCGGCGGCGACGTCACCTTCGGTGCCTTCAACGTCTTCAACTACTTCACGACCTTTGGCGGCGACGCCCGTGGTGCCGAGAACGCCGAAGAGTTCGCCGTGCAGCGCTCGAAGATCGTCTCGGCGATCAGCGCGCTCGATGCCGACGTCGTCGCCCTGATGGAGATCGAAAACTCCGTCAAGCTCGGCGAAGAGCCCGACGAGGCGCTCGCCGACCTCGTCGCCGGACTCAACGAGAAAGACGGCGCGGGCACCTGGGCCTACGTTGAGACACCCGCGTCGTTGATCGACGCCGCGACGACCGACTTCATCACCAACGCGATCATCTACAAGCCCGCAGCGGTGACCCCCGTCGGCGACAGCTTTGCCGACATCGACGAAACGGTGTGGGACATCGCCCGCGAGCCCCTCGCGCAGACCTTCTCTACGGTCGGCGACGAGAAGGTCATCACGGTCGTTGCCAACCATTTCAAGTCGAAGAGCCCGCCGAGTGGCAACACGGCGCCTGAGCCCGCCGACCTGCAGGGCTTCTTCAACGCGGAGCGCGTCGAGCAGGCGGAGAGCCTCGCTGACTTCATCGACGGCATCGTTGCCGATCCCGCCAAAGGCGAGAACGTTATAGCCCTCGGCGACTTCAACGCCTACGCAGAAGAAGACCCCGCGCAGGCACTCACGGCCTCGGGCCTCGTCGACCTCGTTCCCGAGAAGACCGACGAGTACACCTACACGTTCGATGGTGAGCTCGGTTCCCTCGACCACGCCTTCGCGACCGAGGCGCTCGCGACATCCATCACGGGTGTTGACGTCTGGACGATCAACTCGCCCGAGTGGAGCGACCGGGGCTACGCGTTCGGCGCAACGGAGGCTGGCACACCGTTCCGTTCGAGTGACCACGACCCGATAGTCGTTGGCATCTCGACCGAGCCCGTGCCCGTCGACATCGACATTCTTTCGATCAATGACTTTCACGGTCGCCTCGAAGCGGCAACTCCCGCAGCGGGTGCCGCGGTTCTCGGCGGAATGGTGAACTCATTCAAGGCCGCGAACCCCAACACGGTGTTTGTCGGGGCGGGTGACCTCATCGGGGCATCGACCTTTACTTCGTTCATCCAGAATGACGAACCCACGATCGACGCTCTCAACGAGATCGGCCTCGAGACGAGTGCCTTTGGTAACCACGAGTTCGACCAGGGTCGCGATGACGTCGACGACCGCATCATTCCCCACGCTGACTGGGACTACCTCTCGGCCAACATCTACGACCGAGCGACGGGTGAGCCGGCCTACCAGCAGTACGACACGGTCGAGTTCGACGGAATCACCGTCGGTTTCATCGGAGCGATGACCGAAGAGCTGCCGAGTCTTGTGAGCCCCGCGGGCATCGAGTCGCTCGAGGTGCGCGAGGTCGAGCCCGAGGTCAACCGCGTTGCAGATCAGCTGAGCGACGGTGATGCGTCGAACGGTGAAGCAGACGTGATCGTTCTGCTCGTGCACGAGGGTGCCGCGACGACCGACATCGCGAGCGCCACCGACGACTCGGCATTCGGCGAAATCGTCACGGGAGCCAACGCGAACATTGACGCGATTGTGTCGGGCCACACGCACCTCGCTTACAACCACAACATCCCCGTTCCCGGAACCGACGACACGCGCCCCGTTCTCTCGTCGGGCCAGTATGGCGAGAAGTTCAGCCACATGAACCTCTCGGTCGACCCGAAGACCGGTGAGCTGCTCGAGATCTCGGCAGAGATCCTTCCGCTCTTCGGTGCCTACGAGCCCGACCCCGAGGTCGCGGCGATCGTCGCCGACGCTGTCGCGATTGCGAAAGAACTCGGTTCGGTCAAGGTGGGCGAGATCACCGCAGACTTCAACCGCGCGAAGCAGACGGCGACACCGTCGGAGAACCGCGGTGGCGAGTCGACGGTCGGCAACTTCGTCGCCGATGTTCACCTCTGGGCGACGCAAGACAACGGCGCCGACCTGGCGATCATGAACCCGGGCGGCATTCGCTCCGACCTCAAGTACGCGTCGACCGGCGCGGGTGACCCCGCCGGCAATGTGACCTACGCCGAGGCTGCCGCTGTGCAGCCCTTCGCCAACACGCTGCAGACCGTCGACCTTACGGGGTCACAACTCATTCAGGTCTTCGAAGAGCAGTGGCAGCCCGCCGGTTCTAGCCGGCCGTTCCTCAAGCTCGGTGTGTCTGAGAACGTGCGTTACACCTACGACCCCGATGCGGCCGCCGGCGAGCACATCACCGCGCTCTGGGTCAACGATGAACTCGTCACCGACTCGGGCAGCTACACAGTTGCCGCCAACTCGTTCCTCGCCGCGGGTGGTGACAACTTCCTCACCCTCGGCGAGGGCACCAACCGCGCCGACAGCGGAAAGATCGACCTCGCGAGCATGGTCGACTACTTCGAGGCCAACCCGGTCGCATCACCGCCGCTCGACCAGCGCGCCGTGGGCGTCACTGTGACGGCACCCGCAGAACTCGAAGCGGGCGACGAAGTGACGCTCGACCTGTCATCGCTGCTCTTCAGCAATGGTGAGCCGACGGCGGCAACCGTGGTTGTCTCGGCCGCCGCCACTGAGCTCGCAACGGGCGCGATCGACCCGGCGATCGTCGATACAACCGACGAGGTTGGGCGATCGACGGTGACCTTCACGGTTCCCGAGGGCACGCCCGCTGGCCCGCTGGTTCTGACTGTCACCGTGCCCGGTACTCCGACCGAGGCGACAGTGACGCTCGAGATCACCTCGGCAGAGCAGCCCATCGAATCGGTCACTGCGCCGACAATCACCGGCCAGGGGCGGGTCGGTCGACTACTCACCGCGACCGGCGGAACGTGGAGCGTCGAGTCGCCGACGCTCGCCTACCAGTGGAACCGCGACGGAGCACCGATCGAAGGAGCGACTTCGTCGACCTACCGCCTCGTCTCGGCCGACGCCGGTGCTGACATCACGGTGACGGTCACCGCCACAGCCGAGGGCTACTCGGCAGGTGTCGCAACCTCGGCAGCAAAGACTGTCGCGAAGATCGGCACGGCGACGACGGGTGTGCTGTCGAGCCACTTCTCATTCGGAGCATCGGATGTCTCGTACCGAGTGATCGTGCGTGCAGACGATGGCAGCGAACCCGTCGGAACAGTCACGATCTACGACGGTGGCACGGCGATCGCGACCGTTGACCTCGAAGAGGGAGACAACGGGCGCGCAACGGTTGACCTGCCACGCTTCAGTCGCGGCATCCATGTTGTGACCTCGCGGTTCGCCGCGACAGACACACTCGGTGCCTCGCAGAGCTGGCCTGATCTGTACATTCGGTTCTAGCCGGACGCTGGGCCTCGGCTTCGCTCGGCCTGATCTCGACAAGCTCGATCACCGGTGGTCGAGCGAAGTCGAGACCAGATCGAGCCAAGTCGAGATTGCACACCCCTACACACCGTCAGTAGTGAAAGGTAAACTCGCCGGGTGACAAACGCTCCCGACACTCCCTACGACGACATCCCGTGGGATCTCTCGGAAGAGCCGCCCTACGACCCCTACGAAGACGCACCGCTGCCGGCCGATCGCGGCGCCGGTGGAGGGTTCTCGCAGGGCAGTGTTGCCGTAGCTCCGGCCACGCGCCGCGCGGCCCTTGGGCCCCACTCGACAGCAATCGAGACGCTCGAGAAGGTCTTCGGATACGACAGTTTTCGTGGCCAGCAAGCCGAGATCATCCAGACCGTTATCGACGGCGGTGACGCGCTCGTTCTGATGCCCACGGGTGGCGGCAAGTCGCTGTGTTACCAGATTCCTGCGCTTGTGCGCGAGGGAACCGGTGTTGTTATCTCGCCGCTCATCGCGCTTATGCAAGACCAGGTCGACGCTCTCGGCGCCGTCGGCGCGCGAGCGGCTTTTCTCAATTCCACTCAGGACGCCGCCGAGCGCCAGCGCGTTGAGCAGGCTTTTCTCGATGGCGAGCTCGACCTGCTGTATCTCGCTCCCGAGCGTTTGCGCGTGTCATCCACCGCCGATCTGCTCGAGCGCGGCACCGTCTCGCTCTTCGCAATCGACGAGGCGCACTGTGTGTCGCAGTGGGGTCACGACTTTCGGCCCGACTATCTGCAGCTGTCGATGCTGCACGAGCGCTGGCCGACGATTCCGCGCATCGCTCTCACGGCGACGGCGACGGAGGTCACCCACAACGAGATCGCGTCGAAGCTCGATCTCGGCAGCGCCAAGCACTTCGTCTCGAGCTTTGACCGCCCCAACATTCAGTACCGCATTGAGCCGAAGGTCCAGCCGCTTCAGCAGTTGCTGACACTTCTGCGCACCGAGCACCCCGGCGACTCCGGCATCGTCTACTGCCTGTCGCGTGCCTCGGTCGAGAAGACAGCACAGTTTCTCGTCGACAACGGCGTGACGGCACTGCCGTACCACGCGGGTCTCGACTCGCGCGTGCGTGCTGCGAACCAGTCTCGGTTCCTTCGTGAAGAGGGCGTGGTGATGGTCGCGACGATCGCGTTCGGTATGGGCATCGACAAGCCCGACGTGCGCTTCGTCGCCCACCTCGACCTGCCCAAGAGCGTCGAGGGGTACTACCAAGAGACTGGCCGCGCCGGCCGTGACGGCCTGCCCTCGACGGCCTGGCTCGCCTATGGCCTGCAAGACGTTGTGCAACAGCGCCGCATGATCGATCAGAGCGAGGGTGACGACGCTTTCCGTCGCCGCCTCGGGGCAAACCTCGATGCAATGCTCGCCCTGTGCGAAACCATCGAGTGCCGTCGAATGCAGCTTCTTGCTTACTTCGGTGAGACCTCGACTCCGTGTGGCAACTGCGACACCTGCCTCACGCCGCCCGAGGCCGTGGATGGAACGATCCCGGCCCAGAAACTCCTGTCGACGGTTGTGCGACTCAAGCGTGAACGCAACCAGCGGTTTGGTGCCGGGCACCTCATCGACATTCTGCTGGGCAAAACGACCCCGCGCACTACCCAGCACCGCCATGACCAGCTCACAACGTGGGGAATCGGCACTGATCTCGCCGAACAAGACTGGCGCGGCGTCGTTCGACAGTTGCTCGCGCAGGGTCTGCTCGCGGTGAGCAGGGACGGTTACGGAACACTCGAGGTCACCGAGGCGAGCGCTTCGGTGCTCAATGGGTCACGACCTGTGCGCCTGCGCAAAGAGCCCGAGCGCGTTGCCCGCGCCGCCAAGAAGTCGAAGGTCGCCGCCGATATGCCGAGCGACGCGGCGCCGCTGTTCGAAAAGCTGCGCGAGTGGCGCTCGGCCGAGGCGCGCGAGCAGGGTGTTCCGGCCTACATAGTCTTCGGCGACACAACCCTTCGAGGCATCGCCATCACCCGACCCGACTCGCTCGAAGAGCTCGGCACCATCACGGGCGTTGGCGAGAAGAAGCTCGACAGTTATGGTGAGGCGCTGCTCGCGGTTGTTGCGGGGAATTGACCTTCTTGCTGCACCCCCGCCACGGGTCTAACGTGAAAGGGGTTCAGTAGAGGAGGCTCCCGTGGCAAAGTATCGCAATGCGCTTCCGCACCTGGGCGAGGGTACTGTGGCTCTCGCCGACGGCGGACTTGAAACCGACCTGATCTTCAATCGCGATGTCGACCTTCCGCATTTCGCGGCGTGCGAACTGCTGCGAACGGAACGCGGCATCCGAATTCTCACCGACTATTACGACGAAGTCGCCCAGATCGCGGTCGATGCCGGGCTTCCGTTCACCATCGACACGGTTACCTGGCGCGCGAACCCCGACTGGACCGACCGACTCGGCTACAGCGACGAGGAGTTCGACGAGATCAATCGCAGAGCGGTTGAGCTCGCCGAGGCGATTCGGCGTCGGCACGAGACTCTCACGAGCCCGATGGTCATTTCGGCGATGATCGGTCCGCGCGGTGATGGCTACAACCCGAGCGACATGCGTTCGGCGCGCGAGGCAATGGACTACCACTCGCGTCAGGTGGCGATCTTCGAAGACTCGGAGGCCGACATGATCGCGGCGCTCACGCTGAGCTACAGCTCCGAGGCCGTGGGTATCGCGCGGGCGGCGCGTGCGGCCGAGATGCCGATCGCCATCTCGTTCACCGTCGAGACCGATGGGCGCCTCGCGAGTGGTGAGACGCTGCGCGATGCGATCGACGCGGTCGAGGGGGAGACGAGCGGCTACCCCGAGTACTACATGGTCAATTGCAGCCATCCGACACACCTGCCGGCCGACCTCGACTCCGGCGAACCCTGGACGCTGCGGGTGCGGGGCTATCGCGCCAACGCCTCCCCGAAGAGCCACGCCGAGCTTGATGACTCCCCGGAACTCGACGATGGCGACCCCGATGAGCTCGCCAACCAGATCGTCGATTTACGCGAGAGGATGCCGCAGCTCGCCGTTCTCGGCGGATGCTGCGGCACCGACTCCCGTCACATCGCCGCGTTGGCGGCGGCGCTTGCGTCGTAAACCTCTGTGTGGCTGACTACTTGACGCTGACTACTTATCGATGCGCACGAGCTTGAAGCCATCGGTGAGCTCGACGTCAACATCGGTTCCATTGGCGAAGGTCACTTCTACCTCCCACGCGTGGTCGCGGTCGTCGCTGCGCTCGACGTCGGTGACCGTGCCCTTTGAAGTCGCGGCAAGCGCGGCCTTCTCGGCCGACGCGCGGTCGGCTGCAGAGATCGGGGCGTCTTCGGCGTCGAGGGGTTCTGTAGCGCCGGTCGATGAGTCGTTGTTGTCTTCGTCGATGCGCACAACCGCGAAGGCCGAGTCGAGGTCAACGTCTACTTCGGTGCCGTCTTCGCGTCGCACGTCCACGCTGTAGGTGTGGTCGGCGTCGTCGCTCACGTCGGCGCTGATGACGGTTCCGCCACCAGCAGCTGTAATCGCTGCCTCGCTCGCCTTGTCGAGCCAGCCCGCCTCAACGACGGGAGCCGTGTCATCTGACGTTTCGTTCACCGCTGCAGAACGGGTGTCGTCATCGTCGTTCTCGAAGCCGTCGGTCGCGGCGTAGGCGATGCCGGTTCCGCCGAGCACGAGGGCTGCTCCGGCTGCTGCTCCGATGATCCACTTGGTCTTCTTCTGCATGGTTTCTTCTCCTTGATCGGGGGTGATAAACCCAGTCTCGCGAGAAGGCACTGAAGCCAACCTGAAGCGACCTGAAGGCGTCTTCAGCTTCGATTGAGCGGCAGCGACACCGTAAAACGCGCGCCGCCCAGGGGGCTCGAGTCGACGCTCACGACACCGCCGTGGGCCGCGACGAGTTCGCGCACGATGGCGAGCCCGAGACCGGTGCCGCCAGCATCGCGCCCGCGCGCTTCATCGAGCCGCACAAAGCGTTCGAAGACACGATCGCGTTCGCCCACGGGAATGCCCTCGCCATCGTCTTCAACGATGATGATGGCGCGTTCGCTCTCCGATACCGACAATCGCACGGTGGATGTCGCATGCCGCGCCGCATTGTCAGCGAGGTTGCGCACAACCTGGCCGAGAAGCCCGGCGTCGCCCGGCACGCGCGCTGCCGCAACGGCGGATGTGTCGACGCTCAGCTCGGTGGTGCCGCGAAGCCGCGTTCCCTCTGCGAGCAGCAGATCGTCGAGGTCGACGACGCCGGTCGCGAGCCCGAGTGACTGCTCATCGACCCGCGCTAGCAGCAGAAGGTTGCGCACGAGTCTCTCGAGTCGCTCTCCTTCGTCGAGCACGGCCTCGGCGAGCTCGGCCTCGCTCAGCCGATCGGGGTAGTCACGGGCGACCTCTGCGTACTGGCGCAGTGAGGCGAGCGGTGACTTGAGTTCGTGTGACGCGTCAGAGATGAAGCGGCGCTGGGCCTTTTGCGACTCATCGAGTCGCCCGAGCATACGGTTCATCGTTGTCGCGAGGCGCCCGATCTCGTCCTTGGTTCCGGGGTCGGCAATGCGGCGGTCGAGGCTTGTGCCGGTGACCTCGTCAACCTCGCGACGCATGCGCTCAACCGGACGCAGCGCTCGCCCGACCACGACAAACATCAGGCCATAGACGATCAGGTCGATGACGGGAAGAGCGACGAAGAGCAACTGAACAACTGTGTCGACCGCCTCGTCGGCATCGGCGACGGAGTGCCCGACGATGACGTCCCGGCCATCGTCGCTCTCACGCACAACCAAGAACGTGCCATCTTCGTCGGGCAGCCGCACGGAATCACCGGTCGGAATAGACACGTTCTCGGCGTTCTCACTCGCCGCGATGACACTGCCGTTTTCGACGACCTGGAAGAAGCGATCGTCGTCGTCCCAGTCGTCAGCAACGGGCACGACGTCGGAGATCGCCTCGGCATCGCGCTCGGCAGCGGTCGAGACGTTTCCGTAGAGGGAGGTGCGCAACTGCGCGACAAAAAGCAGTGCGGCAACGACAAGAATCACCGTGAAAATGAGCGCCGTGAGTGACGCGATGCGCGCGCGAATCGAGAATCGCCTAGCCACCATTTGCCGCCAATCGGTAGCCAGAGCCACGCAGCGTCTCGATTGCGGCGCGGCCAAAGGGCCTGTCGATCTTGTTGCGCAAGTGACCGACGTACACCTCAACGATGTTGGGGTCGCCGTCGAAGTCGTAGTCCCAGACGCCGTCGAGCACTTCGCGCTTCGAGACAACGTCGCCCTTGCGGCGAATCAGAAACTCGAGCACCGCGAACTCGCGAGCGGTGAGCTCGACAACCGTGTCACCACGAGCGACGCGCTTCGTCGCCGGGTCAACGGTGATGTCTCCCGCCTCGAGGATGCTCGGCCGCTCGCCCGCACCGCGACGCAGGAGGGCGCGAACACGGGCCAGAAGAATCGCAAACGAGAAGGGCTTGGTGAGGTAGTCGTCGGCTCCCGTGTCGAGGGCCTCGACTTGGTCCCACTCGCCATCCTTGGCGGTGAGCATAAGAATCGGCGTCCAGTTCTTTTCGGCGCGCAGAGTTTCGCAGATGCGGTAGCCGCTGATTCCCGGAAGCATAATGTCGAGCAGAATCGCCGAATAGCTCTGCTCCCGAGCCATCCACAGGCCGTCAGTGCCGGTGGCCGCGACATCCACCGCAAATCCTTCGGCTTCAAGTCCGCGGCGTAGGCCCTCGGCAAGGCGCACCTCATCTTCGACCACCAGTATGCGCATGCTGCAATTGTGCCGTTCTCAGCCTGAAGCGTGGCTGAAGCGCGCATACAGTGGGTGGATGCTGCGCACCGATCGTCTCGTTCTTCGCCAGTGGACGGATGCCGACCGTGCCCCGTTCGCCGCGATGTGTGCCGACGCCGAGGTTATGCGTTTCTTTCCGACGACGCTCACCGATCAGCAGGCCGACGCCTTCGTCGACCGTGCTTCGCTGCACATTGCCGAGTACGGCTGGGGTTTGTGGGTCGTCGAGCGCGAGGGTGTTTTTCTCGGTTTCACCGGCCTCGCCGTGCCGGGGTTCGAAGCCGACTTTCTTCCGGGTGTCGAGATCGGGTGGCGCTTCGCGCGCCACGCGTGGGGCCACGGCTACGCGACCGAGGCGGCGCGTGCTGTGCTCGCCTACGCGTTCGGCGTGCTCGAACTCGACGAGGTGCTGTCGTTTACGACGGTGGCCAACACGAAGTCACGCGCGGTGATGGAGCGGCTGGGCATGGTGCACGTGAGTGATTTTGATCACCCGAAGATCGAGCCGCGACATCCACAGCGACCGCATGTTTTGTATCGGATCGCGCGGCCCGCTGCCTAGGCGTTTTGCTTGGCGACCTCTGCGTGAACCTCGGTCATGTCGAGACCGCGCACAGCGGTGATGACCTGCTCGAGGGCGGGCGCCGGAAGGGCGCCGGGCTGGGAGAAGACGAGAACACCCTCGCGAAACGCCATCAGGGTCGGGATCGACGTGATGCCGGCCGCGCTCGCGAGAGCCTGCTGGTCTTCGGTGTCGATCTTGCCGAACGTGATGTCGGGGTAACTCTCGCTCGCCGACTCGAAGATCGGACCGAACTGCTTGCAGGGTCCGCACCATTCGGCCCAGAAGTCGACGAGCACGATGTCGGAGCCGAGAATCGTTGTCTCGAAGTCAGATTCGGTGAGTGTAACGGTTGCCATGGAATGAGCCTATGGGCTGACTCTGAGTGTTTCCGCACGGCGGGTTCGCCACTAGTTTTGTGCAATGACGTTCAACGATGACGCTCGCATCAACTCGAGCAAGGTCAAGCGCCGCGGCCGCACAACGGGCGTCGCCGCCGGTGGTGGCATCGTCGGTATTCTCGCCGTCTTTCTCATTGCGCAATTCACCGGCTTTGACATCTCACCGTTTTTCGGCGAGCCGGCGGGTGACGACCAGACCGTTGCCGAGTGCGAAAACATCTCGGGCGAAGAGGCGAATAAGACCGTGCAGTGCCGCATGGCGGGCGCTTCGCTCGCGATCGACGAGTACTGGGCTGGCGAGGTTGACGGTTATGTCAGCCCCGAGTTCATTCTCTTCACCGGTTCGACCTCGACCGGGTGTGGCAACGCCACGAGTGCCTCGGGCCCGTTCTACTGCCCCTCAGACCAGACGATCTACGTCGACACCGATTTCTACGCCGAGCTCACCACCCGCTTCGGAGCCAACGGCGGGCCCCTCGCCGAAATGTACGTTCTCGCTCACGAGTGGGGCCACCACATTCAAAACATCTCGGGAACGATGAACGGCCTCGACTTTCAGACGACGGGGCCGACCTCCGATGGTGTGCGTCTCGAGCTGCAGGCCGACTGCTTCGCCGGAGCGTGGGTGCGTTCTGCCACGGAGTCCGACGACGAGAATGGCGTGCCGTACCTCGAGCCGGTGTCTGATGAGGACATCGCCGACGCCCTCAGCGCTGCGGCTGCCGTCGGCGACGACCGCATCCAGGAGTCGACGCAAGGTCAGGTGACTCCCGAAACTTGGACCCACGGAGCGAGCGAACAGCGCCAGAAGTGGTTCAACGCCGGGCGCGCCTCTGGCCCGTCGGCGTGCGACACTTTCGCGGCCCCGGCAAACCAGCTGTAGTCGCCCGCGGCCGTATCGAAACCCCGCTAGTTCAGCGGCTCAATCAACCCCGGCGAGTTGTCTTTCACCGGCCCGACCTCGTAAAACTCGAGCCCCGACGCAACCGGAACGGCCGCCGCGACAGCAGCATCGACGAATGACTGGTCGCCCGCGAGCGTCGGGTTGAGCCAGTCGTCCCACCAGTCGCGGGGCAACATCACCGGGTTGCGGTCGTGGATCGAGGCGAGTTCGGGAACGGTGGGCATCGTCAAAATGGTCGCTGTAAGCATCCATTCGGATTCAGGGTTGGCGCGCCACCACGAGTAGAGCCCTGCGAATGCCACGTGCCCCTCGGTGGGGCCGATGAAGTGCGGGGTCTTTGTCTTGCCGACGGTGTGCCACTCGTAATAACCGCGGGCAGGAATGAGCGCACGCTTGTTGATAACGCTCGACTTGAAGCTCGACTTCTCTGCGACTGTCTCACTGCGGGCGTTGAAGGTCGGGAACTTCGTCTTCAGCTCCTTCGACCAGGAGGGCACCATCGACCAGCGACCGAGTTCGACGCTGCGCTCGAGGGTGCCGTCTTTCGCGCGCTCGAGCACAACCGGCACGGGGTCGGTCGGGGCGATGTTGAAGTTGGGCGCCCAGTCGTGAACGCTGCCGCCATCGGCAACGAACTCTTCGATGAGTTCGTTGATTTGGGAGTCAACCGCAAAGCGTCCGCACATGCTTCTAGTGTGCCGCGAACCACCGACGCGCGCTCGGGGCCGCCATTGCGTTTCCGGGCCGCCGTGCGGTCGGCGGCCCCGAGCCCGAGTGGCGGCCCCGAGCCTAGCTCGACGGGAGTCCGCGACCCGAGCCCGCCGGGCCCGCCGTCGCCCCAGCCGCCGCCCCGGCGCCGAGCTCGGTCAGCCGCCGCTGCCGCATCGCAAGAAACAGCGGAAACGTGAAGGCGAAAGCCGTCACCCCCGAGAGCACAACGTAGAGCCAGGCCCGCTTGATGCCGAGCCGGCGAGCCTCAACCACGATGAGGATGCACCCCGCGACGGCGACAACCAGGAGGTCGACGGTGAGCGACGAGACCGAGGGTCCGCTGCCCACCCAGTCGCCGATGAAGTCGCGCATCTGCACGATGGCGAGGGCGTTGAAGGTCCAGGTGCCGACGAGCCCGGCGATCGCGAGGCCGAGGTAGACAAAGGCGAGGGGAGTCCAGTGGCGGGTCATGGGTCAAGTCTGGCCGCCCTGCTAGTCTCGCGCCATGAACGACGACCTTGGTCTGCCGACTGTGACGGCCATGGTGCGGGGCACTCAGCGGCCGAGCAAGCGCTACGCCAAGACCGCCGCCTGGATCGAGGAGAAGTACGGCGTTCCGGTCATCACAATTCTCGACGCACCCACTCGCGACCTGCGGCGCGTTGTGGTCTGGGTGCGCACCGCCGCCGACGCGACACGGTTTCGCGAGCGTGGCCTTATGCAGCAGCGCGTTCAAGACGAGGTGGCCGGGTACATCCTCGCTAACGAGCGCCGGCGCTTTTTCTCCAGGCAGCAAAAGCCGTTTATCATCGTCAACGCATTCGAGGTGAGTGTTCTCGACAACATGACCGCACAGCTCGGAGTTGAGGGCCACCGCGAGTTGGAGAAACTCATAGACGACGCGGCGCTCGCCGAGCTCGTTGTGTTCGGGCAGTGGGTCATCTTCTTTATGCACACAGACGCCCAGAAGGCGTCGTACGTCGAGAAGTCCAAGGCCTGGCGCAGAATCGTCGTCGACTACTTCGCGCGCGACGATAATTTCGGTGTTGCGGTGCCCGAGGCTTTCACGTTCACCCTCGACAGCAAAGAGACCCTCGCGCGCGACTACGCGGGCAGCATGTACTACTACCTCAAGTAGTCAGGCGAGGGGTGGATGTCGCGAACCGACCCACGAGCGGAACAAGCACTGTCGCGGCCAAACACCCCGAAGCCGCGAGATCCACGATCGGCAAGACCAGGTACCAGCCGCTCGCGATCGTGATGAGTGCTGCGGCGCAGGCGACGAGGGTGCGCACGGCTCGATTGCGCCAGAACAGCGTGACGCCGAGCAGTGCCCAGCACACCACGTAGACGATGATCATGCGGCGCGGGGTCGGCGTGATTCCGAACGCCGTGACGTGAATGGAACCGACAAGAGTCATGGCGAAGAATGCCACAACGCGCAGCTCGACGGTGAGTTTCTCGCGATCCTCTGCGCTGAGACGCCGTGCGGCGATGGCAAGCCCGACCGAGAAAAGCACGGCCGCCTGCCATGAGGTCACCGCCGGGAGGGGCCGAGCAGACTCGAAGCCGTCGAGGCAGAACCAGATGCCCGCGTCGGGGTAGCAGCCGAGGCCGTAGGTGTCTCGCCACTCCCACCACGGCACAGTGAAGCCGGCGAGCACCATGACCGTCGCCATCAATTGCGCCGCGATCGCTGCGATGGCCCAGCGTGCGCGGTAGTTCATGCGGCGGCAGCCGTGCGCGGGCGTGGCATTGCGGTTGCGAACAAGACAACCGCGAACACCGAGGCTAACCCGAGTCCAGCCGCCGCAAGGGTGGGTGATGCATTGGGTACTAGGCCACCCGCGATTCCCAAGCAGCACGCAATCGCCGCGAGAGGTCGGGATTCGCTTCCCAGCGAGCGATACAGAAGCACAGTTGCGGCGGTCTGGAGGGCGACCGTCAGAATGAAGATGAGCCCGAGGTATTCCACAGCCACGAGCAGAAGATAGATCCAGTAGAAGCTTGCGAAGCTTGCAACGATTGTCACGGTCACGTGGAGTGCCTGAGTGAGGCCCGCGCGCCGGGCGCGTGGGGTCACCGCGATGGCGACAAACATTGAGAGAGTGAACGCCGCAACCGCTGCAGCGACAACCGTGAAGTACACGACAGTGTGAGGCGGCCACACCTCCGGAACGTGCGCGAGTTGCACACCCGCAAGGGCAGTACCGATTGCGACACAGGTGGACAAGCTCACCACGACAATCAGGTGCACGAGAGTTTTCACTCAGTCAGGATGGTCGCCCTGGTTGGGGCGGCGCGTCCCCCTGTCGAGTGATCTGCCCTGTCGTAGTGACTAGTTACCCGTGCACCGCGGACTGCCCCAGATAGGCGACGAGCGAGTCGAGTGCGCTCTCCCAGCCGTCATAGAACGAGTCGTCGCCCTTGGTGCCCTCCACGCCGCTGATCTCGAAGGTGAGGCGCGTGAGGCCGCCGAGGTCGTCGATCGTGAGCATCACGAGCGGGGAGTCGGCGACGGCCGCGTCGAGGTAGCCCCATGAGAAGGCGAGCTTCGTGAAGGGCTCGACGAGCGTGTACTCGCCGCCGGTCTCGTACTCGCTGCCAGAGGTCTGGTCGACCATCGTGTACCGGTATCGCCCACCAACCCGAGCGTCGATGTCGACGGTCTCGCGGGGAGTGATTGCGCCCCGTGGATGCCACCACTCAGCCGCCTCGTCGGCGCTGGTCCATGCGTTCCAGATCTGCTCCGGTGTGGCGTCGAGATTGCGTGTCAGTGTGAAGCCCTGCGGTGCGTCGGTCATGTGATGCTCCTTTGCGTCAGCTCCACGGTACGCGCGGTCTACGCGTCTGGCGAGCGAGATGTGGCGAAGCTCCGTGTCTGCGGGGAACCCGGTTCGGTGCGACGCAACCGTGCAAAGGTTGAAATGCGTTTCGCTCAACTTCCCATTGGAGATCAGCATGAAACTGAAAAAGTCACTAGCTACAGCTTCCATCGCCGCGGCGCTTGCCATCGGAGGAACGGTTGCAACTGCCGCGCCGGCATCGGCGTATGAGGTGCTCTTTGTCTATTACTACTCGTCGGCCTCGACCTGCTCGCAGGCTACCGACCAGTACGCGCAGCGGTACGACATCATTCAGGGCTGCACGGTTGTCGCGTCGGTCAACGGTGTACCGACGAAGTGGCGACTGATGGTCGGCCGCGCCTAGACGCGAATGCGGTCGGGGCCAGCCAAGCCGTTAAACAAAAGAAGGCCACCCGCGGTAGAAGCCCGCAGATGGCCAGTGGCCCCGACCGGCGTCGATCCGGTGACCTCACGATTTTCAGTCGTGCGCTCTACCAACTGAGCTACAGGGCCATCGAGGGGGCGAACCCCTCTAGGTGAAAAAACCCACCCTTTCGGATGGGTTCTTCAACTTGCGACCCTGACCGGACTTGAACCGGCGACCTCCGCCGTGACAGGGCGGCGCGCTAACCAACTGCGCTACAGGGCCATGCTATTTAGTTCTGTTGTTTGTGACCCCAACGGGATTCGAACCCGTGTTAACGCCGTGAAAGGGCGCCGTCCTAGGCCACTAAACGATGGGGCCATGACGAACTTCGCTTCATAGCTACCGAGGGACAAGCATAGGGCGCTCTTCGCGAAATGCCAAACCGAGGGATTCAACACGCTCCGACAATGAACCACACATGCATACGAACTGCGGGTACGTTCAAGTAGTTGTCGAGAGTTTGACCACGGATTCTCCCCAGCGATTCACTCAATCCTGTTGTTATCGTGGTCAATGTTGCGAGCGTTATAAAGCGTTGGGAAGTTTTTTAGCCATGAGTTCACGGGTCAAGCGCCACACTTCGGCCAGCGCGCCGCTTCTCAAGCGCGTCATCCGAGCGATTGCTCTTGTTTCGTCTCTCGCGCTGTTCGTGACAGTCGCCGTTGTCGCGACCACTCCGGAAACCGCGTACGCCAAGGAGTACCCGTCGTGGAACGACGTGCAGAAAGCGCGCAGCAGCGAGGCCCGCACAAAGGCAGAGGTCAAGCGCATTCGTGCGCTGCTCTCGACACTGCGCACCGAGGTCAAAGAGACGCAGGCCGAGGCGCAGGAAAAGGGCGAGCTCTACCAGATCGCCGACCAGAAGTTTCAGGAACAGGCTCTGAAGACCGAAGAGCTGCAGTCGCAGGCGACCGAGGCCAAAGAGCTCGCCGCCGAATCGAAGCAGCGCGCCGGCGAGATGATCGCCCAGCAGTACCGTTCCGGAAACGGTGACATCACCACCAACCTCTTCGTCAACGCCTCGCAGGCCGACGACCTGCTCTATAGCTACGGCATGGCCGACAAGTTCACCGAGCAGACGACCGGCATTTACGACAAGGCGACCCAAGACCAGAACTCGGCACAGGCGCTCACCGACCAGGCCGACATCGCCAAGGTTCTTCTCGAAGAGCTCAAGGTCGAAGCCGAGAAAGCCATGGTTGTTGCCCAGGCGGCTGCAGACAAGGCCGCAGACGCCCTCGCCGAGCAGGAAGAGCGCGAGACGCTGCTGAACGCGCAGCTCGCCGTGCTCGTCGAGCGCCGCAAGGTCACCGAAAAGGATTACCTCAAGGGCGTCAAGGCCTCGGCCGGTTCGGGCGCTGGGCTCGGCGCTGGGCAGATCAGCGCGTCAGGCTGGGCTCGCCCCGGCAATGGCCGCATCACAAGCAGCTTCGGCTACCGTGCCTACCCGGCCGGTTACCACCTCGGTACAGACATCGGAACTGGCTGCGGCGGCGGCGAGTACGCCGCACACGCTGGAACGGTGAGCTACGCGGGCTGGAACGGCGTCTACGGCAACTTCATCCGCATCGACCACGGCAACGGTGTGCAGACCGAGTACGGCCACATCCAGAATGGCGGCATCAAGGTGCGCAACGGCCAGACTGTGGGCGTCGGCCAGCTCATCGCTCTTGCTGGCGCGACCGGCGGGGCCACCGGCTGCCACCTGCACTTCGGAGTTCGCATCAACGGTGTTGTGACCGACCCCGTGCCGTTTATGCGCGGCCAGGGCATCAGCCTGGGCTAGTCAGCCTGGGCGATACCCCGCACGTCGGTTCCGCGCGCACGTCGGCCGCGACATCCACCCCCGTGCGTGTGAGACGTTCCAAACGTCACAAAGTGCTCTTCGTTGCCTTTGTAACAGCAGTTAGTGACGTTTGGAACGTTTCGTCCCGAGTGGTCGGAGCCAGCAAACCAAAAATCGACCCCCGCCCGTGGGCGAAGGTCGATTTGTGGTGAGTCGGTGAGGCTTAGTGGCCTTCGACCTTGAGCTTCTCGATGCCGTCAAGCACGATCTGCTCGGCCTCGGCGGCGTCGCCCCAGCCTTCGGTGCGCACCCACTTGCCGGGCTCGAGGTCTTTGTAGTGCTCGAAGAAGTGCTCGATCTCTTTGCGAGTGAACTCGGGGATGTCGTTGATGTCCTGGATGTGGCTCCAGCGCGGGTCTTTCGCGGGAACCGCGATGACCTTGGCGTCTGAACCGCCGTCGTCGGTCATGTTGAAGACGGCGACGGGGCGAACCGAAACACCAACACCGGGGAACAGCGGGTAGTCGAGAAGCACGAGCACGTCGACGGGGTCACCGTCGAGGCCGAGGGTGTTCTCGAAGTAGCCGTAGTCGGTGGGGTAAACAAAAGTCGTGAAGAGAACGCGGTCGAGGTAAACACGACCGGTCTCGTGGTCGACCTCGTACTTGTTTCGGCTCCCCTTGGGGATCTCGATGACGGCGTCGTAGGCGGCCATAGTTGTTGTGCTCCTTGGGTTGGGGGATTGCTGCAATAACGTTACTGGATGGACTCCGCGCGTCGCCCCAGACTTTCTCCCGCAATCGCAGACGTGCGTCGCGCCGTGAGGGCATCGTTGGTCCAGCTTGGTTCGCTGGTCGAGCCTGGTTCGGTGGTCGAGCGCAGTCGAGACCAGGTCGAGCGAAGCCGAGATCTCACCGAGACTCCAGTCGTGCTCGTCGCCCTTTCCGGCGGCCCCGATTCGCTGGCACTTGCGGCAGCCACGGCCTTTGAAGCTGCGCGTGCCGGCATTCGAGCCGGTGCGGTGATCGTCGACCACGGTTTGCAAGAAGGGTCGGCGGATGTCGCGGCGCAGGCCGCGCGAGCCGCGACATCCATCGGTCTTGATCCTGTTGTTGTGCGGCGGGTGACTGTCGACGGCTCCGGCGGACCTGAGGCTGCCGCTCGTGACGCCCGCTATGCGGCGCTCGCCGGGGTGGCCGCCGAGGCGGGTGCAATTGCGGTGCTGCTCGGGCACACGCTCGACGATCAGGCCGAAACGGTGATGCTCGGCCTCGCGCGCGGCAGTGGCGCCGTGAGCCTGCAGGGAATGGACGCCGTGTCGGGCCTCTACCGTCGACCGCTTCTGGCAATCCGGCGCGCGACAACTGAGCAGTTCTGCGCCGACTCCGGGCTCGAGCCGTGGAATGACCCGCACAATCTTGACCAGAGCTTCACCCGCGTGCGCGTTCGCACGTCAATTCTGCCGATGCTCGAGGCAGAGCTCGGCCCCGGTATTGCCGAGGCGCTTACGCGAACCGCCGACCAGTTGCGCGAAGACTCCGACGCGCTCGATCACTTCGCCGAAGAGATGGCCGAAGATTTCGCGCAAATCGTCGAAGCCGGAATCGCGCTGCCGGTGTCGGCGCTGGCCGCACAACCCGCGGCGCTCAGGCAGCGACTGATTCGGCTGGTTGTTGCGAGCGAGTTCCACCTGTCGCTCAGTCGCGTGCAGACGCTCGAGGTGGCGCGGCTCGTCACCGACTGGCACGGTCAGAAACCGCTCGACCTGCCGGGCGTTAGGGTTGAACGACGCAGCGGACTCATCGTGTTCGCCGCGACAACGGTCGGCGAACTCACCGGCCAAGACCCAGTCGTAGACCACTGAACAGGAACCCCATGGAATTCAGCGACGTCGAGGCAGACCTCACCGAGATCCTGTTCACGCAGGACGAGATTCACGCCAAGATTGCCGAGCTCGCGCGCAAGATCGAGGCGGACTATGCGGGCGAGAAGTTGCTGCTCGTCGGAGTTCTCCGTGGCGCCGTGATGGTGATGGCCGACCTCGCTCGCGAACTCAAGCTTCCGCTCGAAATGGACTGGATGGCCGTCTCGTCATACGGCGCAGGCACCCAGTCGTCGGGCGTCGTTCGCATCTTGAAAGACCTCGACTCCGATCTTCAGGGTCGCAAGGTGCTCATCGTCGAAGACATCATCGACTCGGGACTCACCCTCTCGTGGCTGCGCGCCAACCTCGAGAGCCGCGGCGCCGCATCGGTCGAAATTTGCGCGCTGCTGCGCAAACCCGATGCCGCCAAGGTCGAGGTCGACGTCAAGTACGCGGGATTCGAGATCCCCAACGCTTTTGTGGTCGGCTACGGCCTCGACTTTGCTGAGAAGTACCGCAACCTGCGTGGCATCGCGGTGCTGGCGCCGCACGTCTACGCCTAGTTCCTTCGGTGATTGAGCGAAGTCGAAATCAGGCCGAGCGAAGCCGAGGCTAGACCCGCCTTTGCCCAATAGTGCCGTCAATTAGCGCCCGGCGCTTCGCTCGGCTCCAGCCCTGCACCTGCTTCTCGCGCCGGAACGCATCCTCAACGCGGTCGAACTCCTCTGCGTAGACGAGTCTCACCGGACGCCGTCGCTTGGTGTACTCCGAGCCCTCGCCGGCATTGTGTTGAGCGAGGCGCAGCTCAAGGTTCCAGGTGCTGCCGACGTAGTAGCTGTTGTCACCGCACAGCAGCATGTACATGTGGGGCATACCCGCGACGCTAGGCGGTCGCGCGGGTTCGGGTGCGACATCCAATCGATTGTGTTGATGGATGTCGCGCGAGTGCGCGTGTTGGGGAGAGGGTGATCTCGGCTTCGCTCGATCTGGTCTCGACGAGCTCGACCGGCGGGGGGACTGGATCTCGGCTTCGCTCGATCTGGTCTCGACTTCGCTCGACCGGCGGGAGCCGTGATCTCGGCTTCGCTCGATCTGGTCTCGACGAGCTCGACCCGCGGCGGCGACGGCAGTGCGCCTCGGGCGAACATCAGGCGTACATCCAGCGCGGTACCGGTAGCCTTGCAAGACGTTTTCTGAGCAGGAAGGTGCCGGGCCCGCGGGTCACGGAAAGCCATGGATTTCAAGCGCATCATTCGCAGCCCGATTCTCTACGTCGTGGTTGCTGTCGTCCTCGTGGTGATAGGCACAAGCCTCTTCTCCGCCGGCGGTTTCAAAGAGATCTCGACGAAAGACGGACTCGCCCTGATCAAGGGGTCGACGGTCACGTCGGTCAAGATCGTCGACGGCGAGCAGCGCGTCGACCTTGAGCTCTCGAAGGCCTACGAGCAGAGCGGCACAAGCGTGCGCTTCTACTACGTCACGCCGCGTGGCCCCGAGGTCATCGATGCCGTTAACGCCAACACGAAGATCAAAGAGTTCCGCGACGAGGTGCCGCAGTCGAACTTCTTCACGTCGTTCCTCGGAATCCTGCTGCCCTTCCTCATCATCGGTGTGCTCTTCTACTTCCTCATCGGCCGCATGCAGGGTGGCGGCAACCGCGTTATGCAGTTCGGTAAGTCGAAGGCGAAGCTTGTGGGCAAAGAGAGCCCGACAGTCACATTCGAGGATGTCGCGGGCGCCGATGAGGCAATCGAAGAGCTCGAAGAGATCAAAGACTTTTTGAAGGAGCCTGCGAAGTTCCTCGCCGTAGGTGCTCGCATCCCGAAGGGCGTGCTTCTATACGGCCCTCCCGGAACCGGTAAGACCCTCCTCGCCAAGGCCGTTGCCGGCGAGGCCGGTGTGCCGTTCTACACGATCTCCGGTTCTGACTTCGTCGAGATGTTTGTCGGTGTTGGTGCGAGCCGCGTTCGCGACCTGTTCCAGCAGGCTAAGGAGAACGCTCCGGCCATCATCTTCATCGACGAGATCGACGCCGTCGGTCGTCACCGTGGTGCCGGTATCGGTGGCGGTAACGACGAACGCGAGCAGACCCTCAACCAGCTGCTCGTCGAGATGGACGGCTTCGACGCCAACGCGAACGTCATTCTGATCGCTGCGACGAACCGCCCCGACGTTCTCGACCCCGCTCTTCTTCGCCCCGGTCGCTTCGACCGCCAGATCGGCGTTGACTCGCCCGACCTGCAGGGCCGCAAGAAGATCCTTGAGGTACACGGCAAGGGCAAGCCGCTCGCTAAGGGTGTCGACCTTGAGGTTCTCGCGCGCAAGACGCCGGGCTTCACGGGTGCCGACCTCGCAAACGTTCTCAACGAGGCAGCTCTTCTCACGGCTCGCAGCAACGCGCAGCTCATCGACAACCGCGCGCTCGATGAGGCCGTCGACCGCGTAATGGCTGGCCCGCAGCGCCGCACGCGCCTGATGAACGATAAAGAGAAGCTCATCACCGCGTACCACGAGGGCGGTCACGCTCTCGCTGCAGCGAGCATGCGCAACACCGACCCCGTGACGAAGGTCACGATCCTGCCGCGCGGTCGCGCCCTCGGTTACACGATGGTGCTTCCGCTCGAAGACAAGTACTCGGTAACGCGCAACGAACTTCTCGACCAGCTCACCTACGCGATGGGTGGCCGTGTTGCCGAGGAGATCGTGTTCCATGACCCGACGACAGGTGCCTCGAACGACATCGAGAAGGCGACATCCATCGCCCGTCGTATGGTCACCGAGTACGGCATGAGCGCGCTCGTGGGTTCTGTGAAGCTCGGTCAGGCGCAGGGCGAGCCGTTTATGGGCCGCGACATGGGTGCGAGCCGCGACTACTCCGATGACGTCGCCAAGACTGTCGACGCCGAGGTGCGCGCGCTCATCGACCAGGCGCACGACGAGGCCTGGCAGGTGCTCAACACCAACCGCGACATTCTTGACCAGCTCGCGACCGAGCTTCTTGAGAAAGAAACGCTCGACCACAACCAGCTCGCAGAGATCTTCACGAATATTGAGAAGCTGCCCGAGCGCCCGCAGTGGCTCTCGAGCCAGACGCGCACGCTGAGCGACCGCCCGCCGGTCAAGGTTCCGAGCAAGGCTCCGATCGACCCCGAGGCTGTTGATGGTGGCGTGGACTCTGAGCCGCCCGTCAAGCCGAAGCGTGCGACCCGCCCGCGCAAGACACCCGGCATCGCGACAGCCTAGATACACCATGGCTATCGACACTGGACGCATCGAGGCGGCCGTTGCCGAGATCCTCTCCGCTATCGGGGAGGATCCGGCGCGTGCCGGCCTTGAGTCGACTCCCCAGCGCGTAGCCGAGGCCTATCGCGAGTTCTTCGCGGGGCTCGCCGTCGACCCGCTCGACCATCTCGCAGAGACCGTCAAACTTGCCGCCGATGAGCTGGGCGAGCTTGTGCTGCTGCGCGATATCGAGTTCCGCTCGATCTGCGAGCACCACCTTCTGCCGTTCGTCGGTCGGGCGCACGTCGCCTACGTTCCGGGCTCGCGTGTTGTTGGCCTCGGCCGCCTGCCGCGCGTCGTCGACACTCTCGCCTCGCGCCCGCAGCTTCAGGAGCGCCTGACAGAAGAGATCGCCGACGCACTGCAGCAGGGCCTCGACCCGCGCGGCGTGCTCGTTGTCATCGACGCCGTTCATGGGTGCGTTTCGGCGCGCGGTGTTCGGCAGGCGAAGAGCTCAACGGTCACAATGGCTTCACGGGGCACCCTGAGTGATCCAGTCGAGAGGGCGGAGATCATGGCCCTGATTGGGGGCGGAACGCGTGACTAACGACCTCGTGCGCGTCGGCCGCGCCATCCACCCCCGGCCTTTGATCATGGGGATCGTCAACGTGACCCCCGATTCATTCAGCGATGGTGGCCAGTTCGATTCAACCGATGCCGCGATTGAGCATGGCCTTGCGCTGGTTGATGCGGGAGCCCAGATTGTGGATGTCGGTGGCGAATCGACCCGCCCCGGCGCCGATCGCGTTGACGTCGAGACCGAGCGCAAGCGGGTGCTTCCTGTTGTTGAGGAGCTCGTGGGTCGCGGAGTGCGCGTGAGCGTCGACACAACCCGCGCCGAGATTGCTCTCGAGAGCGCAGAGGCGGGCGCCGAGTTCATCAACGATGTCTCGGGCGGTCTCGCCGACGCCGAGATGTATCGCACCGTCGCAACGACGGGCGTGAGCTACATAGCCATGCACTGGCGAGGGCACAGCGACACAATGCAGCAGCTCACCGACTACGACGACGTTGTTGTCGACGTGCGCACGGCGCTCAAGTCGCGCATCGCAGAGATGCTGGTCTGGGGCATCGAGCCCGGAAAGATCGTTATCGACCCTGGGCTCGGTTTCTCGAAGACCGGCGAGCAGAACTGGGCGTTGCTCGGTCACCTCGACGAGCTCGTCACCCTCGGATACCCCGTGCTCGTGGGGGCGTCGCGCAAACGTTTTATCGGCGACCTGTACTTCGACGCCGAGACCGATCGCGACCCCGCGACGGCCATCATCAGCGCTCTCGCGGCACAGGCCGGCGCGTGGGCCGTGCGGGTTCACAACGTCGAGGCAACAAACGCCGCGCTTGACGTGTGGAGCGCGTGGGAGAAGGGGTCTCGCTCGTGAAAGATTCGATAACTCTCACCGGTCTACGCGCCAACGCCTTTCACGGCGTCTTCGATCATGAGCGTCGCAACGGTCAGATTTTTATAGTGGATGTCACTGTGTGGCTCGATCTCGCGGCCGCGGCTTCTGGCGACGAACTCGCCAAGACCATCCACTACGGCGAGCTCGCCCTCGAAATCGTTGCAGCGGTCGAGAGTGACCCTGTCGACCTGATTGAGACCGTCGCGCAGCGCATCGCAGATGTGGTTCTCGCGCACGACGCTGCGGAAGGCACCCGTGTGACTGTTCATAAGCCGAGCGCTCCGATCACCGTGCCTTTTGACGATGTGGCTGTCACGATCGAGCGATGGCGCGCGTGAGCGGGGAGCGCGTGGTGCTCTCGCTCGGCAGCAACCTCGGCGACCGCGAGGCGACGCTGCGTGCGGGCGTCGCAGCGATTGCCGCGCTCGACGGAGTTGTGCCGGTTGCGGCCTCGGGTCTCGTTGAGACTCCCGCGCTCAAGCCACACGGCGTTGACCTCGATGCGCCCGCGTACCTCAACGCCGTGCTGATTGTCACTTCTGAGAGTGAGCCAGAAGACCTGCTTGTGCAACTCAACGAGATCGAGCGGTCGCTGGGTCGCGAGCGCGACGAACGCTGGGGTGACCGCACGCTCGACATCGACATCGTTGCGTGGGGCTCACGTGCCGTGCACACCGACTCGCTGACCATCCCGCACCCGCGGGCCGCGAGCCGCGACTTCGTTCTCGCGCCCTGGCTTGAGATCGATCCTTCCGCGTCGCTTCCGCAAGGTCCCATCGCGTCGCTCCTCTCTGAGAAGCCGGCCAGTTACCCGGCGGAGGCACTCCTGTGAGCCGCACCGGAGCATCCACAATCATTCTTCTCGCCGTTGTCGGCGGGGCGCTCGGCTGGCTTCTCGAGTTCGCGCTCGTTGCGATGGGGCGGGTTATCGCGGTTCCGCCCGTGACCCTCTCGATCGCGCTTGTGCTCATCGGTGTTGTGGTTGTGCTCATGGCGCTTCCGGTCTGGCGCGTTGTGCGCGGCACCGCGACAAAGCGCATCGACCCGTTCTACGCGACGCGGGTCGTTGTTCTCGCCAAGGCGTCGAGCCTCGCCGGTGCGCTGCTGAGCGGTGGCATGGCGGCTGCCACTCTTTTTGTTCTCACCCGCTCGGTTTTGCCCGCTGTAGGCTCGATCGCGCTGACTGTTGCAGCTCTTGTGTGCGCCGTCATTCTTCTCATTGCCGGACTCGTCGCGGAGAAGATGTGTACGCTGCCCCCACAAGATGACGGCACACGAACACCCAAACTGAGTGAGGAACTCCCGTGACCGAACGCCTCGAGCTGCCCGTCGCCGAGTGGCACCGCGTTTCGCCGAAGTACGTTGTTGTTGACGTCGTCGGGTACATCATCTTCGCGGCAATGATTCTGGTGCCCGCCTCGATCGCGTCGTTCTGGATCGGCTTCTGGTGGATGTGGGCGATCACCGCCGCGCTGGGTGTCGTCTTTCTCGTCACAATCATTTTTACGCCGCGACGCGTGAAGTCGATCGGCTACGCGCTGCGTGACGACGACCTGCTGTTTCGCCGCGGCATTCTCTTTCAGCGTTTTGTTGCAATCCCCTACGGGCGCATGCAACTCGTCGACATTAACCGTGGCCCGCTCGCTCGCGCCCTCGGCCTGAGCGAGCTCAAGTTTGTGACGGCCGCGGCCGCCTCGGGAGTCACGATTCCCGGTTTGCCCGAGCAAGACGCCGAGGAGTTGAGAGACACGCTCGTGACCCTGGCAGAAAGCCGCAGGGCGGGGCTGTGACAAAGTTCACCGACGGCGAGTGGCACCGGCTTCACCCGCTCACTCCGCTGCTCAAGGGTGGAATCGCCTTTATCGCGATCATCGCCTTTATCCTCGTCAATCTGCGCGACATCCTGATCGAATCGTTTCTTGGTGATGGCCGTGGCGGAAGCGACGGCGAACCGCTCATCTGGCTCGCGGAGAACGGCTTTGTTGGCATCGCCGTGCTCGCGGTTCTCGTTTTTCTTGTGCTGTTTGTCGTCGCGTTTTACGTGTCGTGGCGAATGCACACCTTCCGCATCACCGATGAGGTCGTCGAGGTGCGCAGCGGCATCCTGTTTCGCACGCACCGCAGAGGGCGCCTCGACCGCATTCAGGGCATCAACATTGCGCGGCCGTTTTTGCCGCGACTCTTCGGCGCCGCGAAGCTCGAGGTCAACGTTGCCGGGCAGGATGCCAACGTGCAGCTCGAGTACCTCGGCTCTGCCGCCGCCGACGAGCTTCGGCGCGAGATTCTTCGACTCGCGTCGGGCACCCAGGCCGTCTCGCCCGAGACCGTTGAGCTTGCGGGCAGTGGCACCATCATCGAGCAGCGCGTCGCCGAGTTCATCGGCCCCGAGCTCGACCCGACCCTCGTTGTCGAGCCGCAATCGGTCGTCAAGCTGCACACGGGTCGTCTGCTCGGCTCGCTGCTGCTGAGTGGCTTCACGATCTTTCTCATCGCGCTCGTTGTCGGCGTGGCCGTGGGTGTCTCGCTTACGGGCTCGCTCGGATTTCTCATCCCGGTGATCTTCGGAATCATCGGCACCTTCCGCTACTACGTCACACGGTTCACAAAGTCGCTGCGCTACAGCATCGCGGGCACGCCCGACGGTGTGCGCGTCGGCTTCGGGCTTCTCTCGACCAGCAACGAGACGCTGCCACCAGGGCGCATCCACTCGGTGCAGGTAAGTCAGCCGATCATGTGGCGCATCCCGGGTTGGTGGGAGATCAAGGTCAACCGCGCGTCGACGTCGTCTGCGGCGGGGGCCGCCGGGCAGGCCAACACCACGATCCTTCCTGTCGGAAACATCACCGACGTCCGCAACGTTCTTGCGCTTGTTCTGCCCGGCGTCGACCCCGACCTTCTCGCGACGGCTCTTGTGTCGAAGGGCGGCGACGACGGCTTTATGAACTCGCCGAAGCGCGCTCGAGTGCTGCGCTGGTTCTCGTGGCGGCGCAATGGATTTGCCCTCACCGACTCGGCAGTGTTGCTGCGCAAGGGGCAGATCTGGCGCGAGCTGGTTATTGTGCCGCAGGCCCGACTGCAGAGCGTTGCGGTTCATCAGGGGCCACTGCTGCGCCGCTTGTCACTTGCCGCGCTGCATTTTCACACAGTCGCCGGCCCGATCACCCCGTCGCTCGGCGCGGTCGATGCGTCGATTGCCACCCAACTCTTTCTCAACACGGCGGATGCTGCAATTCGCTCGTCGTCGGCCGACACGAGTCACCGGTGGCGTAGCGGAGAGGCACTCGCGTGAGCGGGGCCGCGCAGCGCTCCGGGCGTCTCGGTGTTGGCATCATCGGTGCTGGCCGCGTCGGACCGATTCTCGGCGCCGCCCTCGCGGGTGCCGGTCACGCGATCGTTGGCATCTCCGCCGTCTCGCAGGCCAGCCACGACCGTGCCGAGGCGATTCTGCCCAACGTGCCCATTCTTGAGATTCCCGATGTCATCGAGCGCAGCGAGCTTGTGATTCTCGCGGTGCCCGAGTCTGAGCTTGAGCAGCTCGTCGCCGGCCTTGCGGCAGCGGGCGTCTGGCAGCCCGGGCAGCTTGTGCTGCACACGGCGGCCGGGTTCGGCACGGCAGTGCTTGCGCCGGCGACGGCCGCCGGGGCAATTCCGCTCGCGATTCACCCGGCAATGGCCTTCACGGGAACGAGCATCGACCTGTCTCGGCTGCGAGACAGCTGGTGCGCAGTGACGGCCCCTGGTCCGGTGCAGCCAATCGGCCAAGCTCTCGTCGTCGAGATGGGTGCCGAGCCGGTGATGATCGCCGAGGCAGACCGCCCCGCCTACGCTGAGGCCATCGCGACAGCGACGAGCTTCTCGGCAGCGATCGTGTCACAAGCGGTCGGAATTCTCGCCGGTCTCGGCATCGAATCGCCCGGCACGGTGCTCGCGCCGCTTGTGCGCTCGTCGGTCGAGAACGCGCTCGGCGCCGCGGGAGCCGCCGACGGCAGCACTACTATCGATCTGGCGCTGTGAACCATTCGCACGTTGTAAGGAAATACCCGTGACCTCCCCCGTTGTGATCACCACGATCGCCGACCTGCGCGAAGCGCTCAAGAGTGCGGGCGACGTCGCCCTCGTTCCCACAATGGGCGCGCTGCACGACGGGCATCTCGCCCTCGTCGCGCGTGCACGAGAGCTGGCGCAGACAGTCGTTGTTTCGATCTTCGTCAACCCGCTGCAGTTCGGCCCCAACGAGGATCTCGCCAAATACCCGCGCACCCTCGAAGCCGACCTCGGGCTGCTCGACGGTGTCGCCTACGTCTTCGCCCCCGCCGTTGAGGAGCTCTACCCCGAGTGGCCGATCGCAACGATCGTGCGCCCCGGCAAGGTTGCGACGCTCTTCGAAGGTCGCTCGCGCCCCGGACACTTCGATGGCGTGCTCACCGTTGTCGCGAAACTTCTCAACATCGTCAGCCCAACGTTTGTGGTCTTCGGCCAGAAAGACGCGCAGCAGGTCTACCTCGTCAAGCGCATGGTCACCGACCTCAACCTGCCCATCGCGGTGAAGGTCGTCGAGACGGTTCGCGAAGACGACGGACTCGCCCGCTCGAGCCGCAACCGTTTTCTCGACGACAAGCAGCGGCGCGCAGCACGGGTTCTGTCGCAGGCGCTCGAGGCCGCCGAATCGTCTGCCGATCGAGGCATCGACGGTGTCATCGCCGCCGCGCAGTCGGTGCTTATGGGCGAGCCGCAGGTCACGCTCGACTACTTCGCCGTTGTGAACCCGGCGACCTTCTTGCCCGTTGACGACGACTACCGCGGACCGGCCGACGTGCTCATCGCCGCGACCGTTGGCGAGACGCGCCTCATCGACAACGACCGCATCCACCTCGGCGGCTAGCCCGCGAGGTGCCCCACGTGTCTAGCTCGCGCGCCACCGTCGAAAACTGCTCCAAACCCGCGCGGTTGGAGCAGTTTTCGACAATTTCGCGCCGTCGTCTTCCGTGGTTCAGTTGAAAAGTGCTCCAACGCGAGACTCTTGGCGCAGTTTTCGACGAAGGCGGGGGTGGATGTCGCGGCGCAAGTCCGCGCCACGCTCGCCAGCTACCATGGAACGTCAATACCAGCGGGAGTACAGCCATGACCGAGCACGACCAGCCAGTTGAACTGAGCGCCGAAGAGATCAGCGAGCAGAAGGCTGTACGACTGGCGAAGCGCGAGCGGCTCATCGCGTCCGGTGCGGAGGCGTATCCCGTGGGCGTTCCGGTCACGACGACGATCGCCGCCGTGCGCAGCGACTACGCCGAGCTCGAGACCGATACCGCGACCGGTGTCATCGTCGGGCTTGCGGGACGCGTCATCCACTCTCGTATTGGTGGCAAGCTCTGCTTCGCGGCCCTTCAGGCCGGCGACGGGCAGCGCCTTCAGGTCATGGTCTCTCTCGCCGAAGTCGGGCAGGAATCGCTCGACGACTGGAAGGCGCTCGTCGACCTCGGCGACCACGTTTTTGTGAGCGGCGAGGTCATCTCGAGCCGCCGCGGTGAGCTCAGCATTCTCGTCAAGGAGTGGAAGATCGCCGCAAAGGCGATCCTTCCGCTGCCGAACCTGCACTCCGAGCTGAGCGACGAGGCGCGCGTGCGCAGCCGCTACCTCGACCTCATCGTGCGCGAGCAGGCGCGCGTAACCGTGCGTGCCCGGGCAGCGGTCAACGCGAGCCTGCGCGCGACCTTCACCGACCACGAGTACCTCGAGGTCGAGACCCCCATGCTTCAGGTTATGCACGGCGGCGCCTCGGCACGCCCGTTCGCGACCCACTCGAACGCATTCGACACCGAGCTCTTTCTGCGTATCGCTCCCGAGCTGTACCTCAAGCGCGCTGTCGTCGGCGGCATCGATCGCGTCTTCGAGATCAACCGCAACTTTCGTAACGAGGGCGCCGACTCCACCCACTCGCCCGAGTTTGCGATGCTCGAGGCGTACCAGGCCTACGGTGACTACAACCAGATGGCCGATCTCACACAGGAGCTTGTGCAGAAGGCAGCCATTGCCGTCTCGGGCTCGACGACAGTGACGTGGGCCGACGGCACCGAGTACGACCTTGGCGGCGAATGGGACCGCATCTCGATGTACGAGTCGCTCAACAAGGCAGCGGGCTTGGATGTCACGCCGCAGACTCCGGCAGAAGAACTGCTCGTGCACGCGGCTGCTGCCGGTGTTGAGGTACACCTTCCGACCCACGGCAAGCTCGTCGAAGAGCTCTGGGAGCACTACGTCAAGGGCGATCTCGTGCGCCCGACCTTCGTGATGGACTTCCCGGTCGACACAAGCCCGCTCGTGCGCGATCACCGCTCGATCCCGGGCGTCGTCGAGAAGTGGGACCTCTACATTCGCGGCTTCGAGCTCGCCACCGGCTACTCCGAGCTCGTTGACCCGGTCATTCAGCGCGAGCGTTTTGTCGAGCAGGCAAAGCTCGCCACAAAGGGCGACGTCGAGGCCATGCGTCTCGACGAGGAATTCTTGCGCGCCCTCGAATTCGCGATGCCCCCGACGGGCGGCATGGGAATGGGTATCGATCGCCTGCTGATGGCGATCACCGGTCTCGGCATTCGCGAGACGATTCTGTTTCCGCTGGTCAAGTAAGCGCGAACTTACCCGCGCGGCTTCAGCCTGATCCCGGGCAGCGGGGGCGCCGGCAGCGCCGAACCGTCATAGCCGGTTACCTCGGCAAAGCGTGGAGCGCCCGACTCCCAGTCCGACCGGTATTGCACGATCTCGTCGTGCGTGCGGCCGATGAAGTTCCACCACATAACGATGCTCTCGCCGAAGGGTGCGCCGCCGATGAGGATGGCGCGCACGGGGGAGTCACCCGCAACGATGGTGAGCTGCGCGACACCCGCAGGGATGAATGCGAGCTCGTCGGGCGCGACATCCATGCCATTGATTGTGACGAGGCCGGCATCGAGCAGCAGTCCGTGTTCGAAGGTCGCGTCGACAGGCAACGAAAGAGATGACCCAGCGGGGATGTCGAGCTGCGCCCCAACGAGCGGGCTGAAGGCGGTCGCAGTGGACGTCGAGCCGACCAGGGATCCGATAAAGACGTGCACCGTCGCGCCCTCGAAGGTCACCGGCGACGGCACGAAGTGCTCGAAGAACGGCTCGTGGTGCCGTGAGGCGTCGGGCAGCGCGAGCCAGAGCTGGGCACCGTGCAGCACTGTCGTCGCGGCGGTCGAGACCTCGGAGTGCGCGATTCCACGCCCCGCTGTCATCAGGTTGAGCTCGCCGGGGCGCACCATCGCGTGGCTTCCGACGCTGTCGCGGTGCTCGACCTCGCCCGCGAACAGCCAGCTCACGGTCTGCAGCCCGGTGTGCGGGTGCGGCGGCACGACCATGCCACCCTGTTCTGCGACGAGGTCGGGGCCGTAGTGGTCGACAAAGCACCACGCTCCGATGAGCGACCGCGATCGCTGGGGGAGAGTGCGTCGCACGTTCATTGCCCGCGGGCCGCCGAGCGGAACGTCGCGCGGCGTGAGAATCGTGGCACCGGACGACTCGCGTTCGAGACCGACCTCAGCCGGGTGCTTCTCGAGGTTGCTCATGCCTGAATTCTCTCAGAACCACACGCGTACACTTGCAGCATGGATGATCTCAAACTGCCCGGCGAGAAGAAGAAGTTCGAAGCCTCGTTCTCGCGCATGGCCGTTTGGATCGTCGTCGGCGCCGTCGGCCTCTACATGGTGCTGAGCGGCCTTGGCGGAGTGCTCGGCTGGTGACTCGCTCCACCTCACGCCTCATCATGACCATCGGTCTTATTGGCATCATCATCGTCATCGCGATCGTCACATTCACAAACCTCTAGGCTGGAACCATGATCGAGAACTACTGGGCCAACGCGCTGTATTCCCTTGCGCCGACGGTGCTGGTTGGGCTGATCTTCTGGTTCGTCATTCGCGCGATTCTGCACTCCGACCGCAACGAGCGCGGCGCCTACGCGAAGATCGAGGCCGAAGAGCGCGCGAAGCTCGCCAAGGCCTCTGACGACTAGACCACCTCGTCGAGCCTGCTCAGCAGCAGGTCTGCGTCTTCTCTGCTGAACGGAAGCGGCGGCCGCACCTTCAGAACATTATTTAGCGGGCCGGATGCCGCGAGCAGCACGCCGCGATCACGCAGATCGTTGACGACGCTCAGGGCACGCTCTTCGTTCTCGAGTTCGACGCCGATGAAGAGCCCCTCGCCGCGTACGGTTCCAAATCGCGCGAGCTCGTGCTTCAGGTAGGCGCCGACATCGCGTGCGTTGTCGATGAGCCGCTCGTCGCGCAGCACGTCGAGCGTCGCCTGGGCGGCGGCGATCGACACGGTGTTACCGCCGAACGTATTGAAGTAGCGCATACGCTTGCCGAATTCTTCGATGAGTTCGTGGCGGGCAAGCACCGCCGCGACCGGATGCCCGTTGGCCATGGGCTTGCCGACCGTGACCAGGTCGGGCACGAGGTCGTAGCGGTCGAAGCCCCACATTCCGGTGCCGAGGCGCCCGAACCCTGGCTGCACTTCGTCGGCGATAAAGAGGCCGCCCTTCTCCCGTACGGCTGCAACTGCGCTCGTGAGTTCGACGTCGGCAAAGACCCCGTCGCTCGCGAGGATCGTGTCGATGACGAATGCCGCGGGTGCAATGCCCTTGTCGGCAAGGTCGGCGAGGGCCGCTCGCGTCGATGCGGCGAGATCGAGCGGATTGACGACGCGCACCCAGTCGGCGATTGACTCGAGCCCGCCGAGGCTCGGCGAGATTGCCGCGACCTCGGTGGTGACACCGTGATAGGCATTGGCCGTGACGATGATCCCGGTTGCGCCTGTCGCGTTCTTCGCGATGCGCAAGGCGAGGTCGTTGGCTTCCGAACCTGTGCACGTGAACATCACATTGCTGACCGCAGCGGGAAGGGTGCCGAGCAGGTCTTCCGCGTAGTCGATGAGGGCGGCTGACAGGTAGCGCGTGTGCGTGTTGAGGGTCGCGGCCTGCTCGGCGATGGCCGCGACAACGCGCGGGTGTGAGTGGCCCACCGAGGGAACGTTGTTGTAGGCGTCGAGGTATTCGCGGCCGTCGGCATCCCACAGGCGGGTGCCGCTGGCGCGCACAAACTGAATCGGCTCGCGATAGAAGAGTCGATAGGCCGTGCCGAGAGCGCGCTCACGGCGTTCGACCAGGTCGCGAGTTGCGGCATCCAAGTCGCTCGTTCTGGAGGGGTCGAAGTAGCTGGTTGGTCCGGCCATTAGTTCTCCTCGTTCAGCAGCGTGCGCAGGGCAGCGAGATTGGCGCTCGTCGCCAGCACGCTGCGGTTGTTGGGATTGCCGCGCGCGAGGTCGGCGTTGATCAGGATGCGCTGCACAAGGCGTGCGATCACCAGCGCGTTAAGCACCTCGCGTTCGATCGGTTCGAGGGGAACAACCGACTCGAAACCTCTGACAAAAGGCGCAGGGTCGCGGCTCAGCGGAGTGATGAGATAGCTCACCGCGATCGCCAGATCGGCGACGCGGGCGCTATAGACAACATCGCCGAAGTCGATGACGCTGACCGTCTCGCCGTTGAGCAGAATGTTGCCGGGGTGAAAGTCGTTGTGCACGACCTGCATCGGCAGCTCGTGCAGCCGCGGCGCGACGCGGTTCTCAAACAGGGCGAACCCCTCGTCGATCGCGGGATCGGGAACGAGGCGCCTGAGGTCGTTCACGGTGGGGAGCTGCAGGGTGTCCCACGTGAAGGGTCGGCGGGCGAGTGGGTGCTCGAAGTCGGCGAGCGAAGCGGAGAGCGTGCCGAGGGTCACGCCGAGTTGCTCAACGTGGTCGTCGGTGATCGGTGTCTCGAAGAGCGGAACCCCGGGCAGCCAGGTCAGAAGCCGGGCGATGCGGCCCTCAACCACGCCCGTCGCGACGACCCGCTGCAGGCTCAACCCCGACGCGGACGCGTGGGCAAGCGCCGCGCTCTGCAGCTCGATGAGGGCCGCGCTGTCGTGCGGGTGCGCGACCTTGAGCGAGAACTCGCCAACGGAAGTCACGAGGTGAAAGCTGTCATCGCGTTCGGTGTCGAGCCGGGTGGCCGAGAGCACGTCAAGGTCGAACGCTGCCCGGGCGGCGGACGCGGCATCCACCTCGCTGATTCGCACGAAGGCCGTCATACCGTCAGCGTAGCGAGATCATCCCTGCGGCTGGTTTGTTGAGAGAGCCTCGCCAGTAGCCTGATTTTTATGAAGAGGATCACAGCTCTGGCGCTCGCCGTCGTCGTCGCCTTCTCGCTGAGCGGCTGCACGGTCTTCAACACTTTCATCTCGGCGGGCGACGAGGCGCTGCTCTCGACCGACCTCGACGCGCTCGTTGATGACCTCTCGAAGGTTGCCGGAATCGACGCGGTCGACTACGAACTGGTGATTCAGGGCGACATGTCGTACACGGTGTCGGTGAAGGCATACGCGACAGACCTCTCGGAAGACGCGGCCCAAAACGCGTTCGCACGGGTGACCGACACCTTCGCGAGCGGCCGTTTTCCTGAGCAGCAGCAATTGTCATTTTGGGTCGGACCGGGAGCAGAGAGCTCATCAACAGCCATCGGTGTCGCGGAGTGGTTCGACTACCCCAGTGCCGATATCCCTGACGAGATCACTCGTCTATACCAATTGCAGGATGCCGTCGGCGCCCCACTGGCGCTGACGCTCAACGCCGGGCCCGATGTCGACCCCGAACATGAGCGTTTTATCAGCTCGGAGATTCTTCCCGTCTCGGTCGACTGGGCGGCCCTTCGCCGCATGAGCACAGACGCTGAGCCAGCCGACCTGAACTTCGGACGAGTCGCGATGACGGGTGGCGTAATTCCGAGCGAGCTCGAGCGGCTTGCGGCGCAGGTCGCGGCGACCGATGGGTTGTCGATCGACTGGGTCGGTGCACGCAACACTTTCGATCTCTATCTGCAACCGAGCAACCTCGAGCACGGCGGCGACTATGCCTCGCTTGACGAGTGGCCGGCGCTTGTGAAGCTCGTCACGGTAGCCAATTCGGGCAACAACGGGTTCAGCTGGCTCGCCGTGGCCGATGCGAAGAGCAATGCAACCGTGAACGCCGACGACTGCGACGACACCGAGACCACCGAGAACGATCTCAAGCTGCAGAAGCAGCTCGCCGCCGAGGGAATCGCTCTCGCGGCGGGGTACTGCGTTTACTGAGGCGGGGATGTGGGTTTGCCGGTTTCGGCCGCGCGGCGAGATCGCGTGACTCCCGATTTTGCGTCCGAGGGGTTTCGATACGGCCGTGGACGGCCTACTCAACCAGCGAGGCATCGCGCACGAGCAACTCGCCGACCTCGCAATCGAGCGCCTCGCAGATGGCAAGAAGCGTCGAGAATCGGATGGCGCGGGCCCGATCATTCTTGAGCACCGACAGATTAACGATGCTGACTCCGACCAATTCAGAGAGACGGGTGAGGGTCATTCCGCGTTTCTCGAGCAACTCGTCAAGCCGGCAGTGGATGCCGGTCGGCTCCTCGTCGCCCACTAGACGAGCCCCGCGGTCTCGCGACTGAGCTTCTGTCCGTACTCGAAGGCGCAGCCGACGAGCATAAGTACGAACGCGAGTCCGACGGGCGTGAGGTCGACGTTCATCGCCATGGGCCAGAAGCTCTCGCCTTCGGGCGTCGTGCCGAGCTCCGTGACAACGAGCCAGCCGCCGAATCCGCTGAGCGCCTGCGCGAGGATCGTACCGATGAGCAGCACGGCTCCCGCGCCAATGAACGCCCAGGTCAACGAGCGCAGAAACGGCTCTCGACGCAGCAGTCGCCAGGCGAGATAGACGAAGGATGCCGCGACGAGAAGCTGGGTGACCACGCCAATGATTGCGCCGGCGGTGAGAAGCCCGGCGCTGGCGGGTGTGAGCTCGGCGACCGTGACGACCGCTGAATCGAAGCTGCCGTGCAGAAGGGTTGCGGTTCCGGAGTCGGCCGCCGCGGGCAGCTCGACATCGACGGGAAGCGTGAGCGTGCGCGTTCCGGTTACGAGCTCGGCGACGACGCCGACCGTGCCGACGATGAGCACAACAAGCGCGTAGACGATTCCGCCGGCGAGGATCACCTGGAGCGAGATTCTGTCCCACTTGCCCCAGGGGGCCACAACGGGAGTTTCAGTGTCTGACATAAGCGCGACATCCAATCGATTATCGATAATAACGATTATCGATAAGGTACGCCGCTCCCGGGGAATACACAACCCCGGTCACGCCTAGGGCGAACACGGGCACGGATCGGGGGCCGCGCTGGTTAGTCTCTAATACATCGGCACCGATCCCTGCCCGGTGCCCAAGGAGTGAACATGTTTGAGAGATTTACCGACCGCGCACGACGCGTCGTTGTTTTGGCCCAGGAAGAGGCCAAGATGCTCAACCACAACTACATCGGAACCGAGCACATTCTGCTCGGTCTCATCCACGAGGGTGAGGGTGTAGCCGCGAAGGCTCTTGAGTCGCTGAACATTTCGCTCGACGCCGTACGCGAGCAGGTTCAAGACATCATCGGCCAGGGTCAGCAGCAGCCGACCGGCCACATCCCCTTCACGCCCCGCGCGAAGAAGGTACTCGAGCTGTCACTGCGCGAGGCGCTGCAGCTCGGCCACAACTACATCGGCACGGAGCACATTCTGCTCGGCCTCATCCGCGAGGGTGAAGGCGTCGCAGCCCAGGTGCTCGTCAAGCTGGGTGCCGACCTCAACCGCGTTCGCCAGCAGGTGATCCAGCTTCTCTCTGGCTACCAGGGCAAGGAGGCTGTCGCTGTGGGCGGCAACGACGCGACACCCGACAAGGGCTCGCAGGTACTCGACCAGTTCGGACGCAACCTCACGCAGGCAGCGCGCGACGGCAAACTCGACCCCGTCATTGGGCGCGAGAAAGAAGCCGAGCGGGTTATGCAGATTCTCTCGCGCCGCTCGAAGAACAACCCGGTTCTCATTGGTGAGCCTGGCGTCGGTAAGACTGCCGTCGTCGAAGGACTCGCGCAGGCCATCGTCAAGGGCGATGTACCGGAGACCCTCAAAGACAAGCAGCTGTACTCGCTCGACCTCGGCTCACTCATCGCCGGAAGCCGCTACCGCGGTGACTTCGAAGAGCGCCTCAAGAAGGTCACGAAGGAGATCCGCACTCGCGGTGACATCATCGTCTTCATCGACGAGATCCACACGCTCGTGGGCGCGGGTGCTGCCGAGGGTGCTATCGACGCGGCATCCATTCTGAAGCCGCTTCTTGCTCGCGGTGAACTGCAGACCATCGGCGCAACAACGCTCGATGAGTACCGCAAGCACTTCGAGAAGGATGCAGCGCTCGAGCGTCGCTTCCAGCCCGTGCAGGTGCACGAGCCCACAATTCCTCACACGATCAACATCCTCAAGGGCCTTCGCGACAAGTACGAGGCGTTCCACAAGGTGTCGATCACGGATGGCGCAATCGTCGCGGCTGCGAACCTCGCAGACCGCTACGTTGCCGACCGATTCCTTCCCGACAAGGCGATCGACCTTCTCGACGAGGCCGGAGCACGCCTGCGCCTCTCGGTTCTCTCGGCACCGCCCGAGCTTCGTGAATTCGACGAGAAGATTGCCGTCGTTCGCGGGCAAAAGGAAGGCGCCATCGAAGACCAGGACTTCGAGAAGGCCGCGTCGCTTCGTGACGAAGAGAAGAAGCTGCTCGGTGAGCGTCTTCGCCTCGAGAAGCAGTGGAAGTCGGGCGACGTCGGAGCCTCGGGAACCGTCGATGAAGGACTCATCGCCGAAGTTCTCGCCCAGGCAACCGGTATCCCGGTCTTCAAGCTGACCGAGGAAGAGTCGTCGCGACTCATCTTTATGGAGAAGGCACTGCACATGCGTGTCGTCGGCCAGGAAGAGGCAATCTCGGTTCTCGCCAAGACGATCCGACGCACGCGCGCCGGACTCAAAGACCCGAAGCGTCCCTCGGGCTCGTTCATCTTCGCCGGCCCCACGGGTGTCGGAAAGACCGAGCTTGCCAAGGCGCTCGCCGAGTTCCTGTTCGACGACGAGGGCGCGCTTATCTCGCTCGACATGTCGGAGTACGGCGAGAAGCACACGGTCTCGCGACTCTTCGGTGCTCCTCCCGGATTCGTCGGCTTCGAAGAAGGTGGACAGCTCACCGAGAAGGTGCGCCGCAAGCCGTTCTCCGTCGTTCTCTTCGATGAGATCGAGAAGGCTCACCCCGACATCTTCAACTCGCTCCTTCAGATCCTTGAAGAGGGACGACTGACGGATGGCCAGGGTCGCGTCGTCGACTTCAAGAACACGGTCATCATCATGACGACCAACCTTGGAACCAAGGACATCACGGGAACCCCGATCGGATTCACCTCCGCAACGGACACCGCGACCGGCTACGACCGCATGCGCGGCAAGGTCGTTGAAGAGCTCAAGAAGCACTTCAAGCCCGAGTTCCTCAACCGTGTTGACGAGACGATCGTCTTCCCGCAGCTGAGCCCCGAAGAACTTCTCCAGATTGTGGACCTGTTCCTCAAGCGCCTGCGCGACCGCCTCATGGACCGCGATCTCACGATCGAGCTCACTGTCGCGGCCAAGGAGCAGCTCATCAAGGTTGGGTTTGACCCGTCACTGGGTGCTCGTCCGCTGCGTCGTGCAGTTCAGCACGAGGTCGAAGACAAGCTCAGCGAGAAGATCCTTCACGGCGAGCTCAACGCCGGCGACCACGTGCACGTGGACTTCGTCGACAACGAGTTCACCTTCGTGACGACTCGCCAGATCGGACTTCCGGAGCCCGAGGCAATCACCGCCGAGGTCTAAGAGGTCACAAGAGCGGCGACAGGAGAAATCCTGTCGCCGCTTTTTCCGTTTCCGCCGGTGGTTGAGCTTGTCGAAACCAGATCGAGCGAAGTCGAGATCTCGGCACCGCGAGCCTCGGCTTCGCTCGGCCTAATCTCGACTTCGCTCGATCGCCCGGTGAGCGACTACCAGGTCGAGTCGCCGCGAATCACAACGTCGCTACCGCCGTCGACAAAGACAACCTGGCCACACAGGTGTGTGTTCTCTTCGCTGACGAGCCACGCGAGTAGTCGCGCCGGAACTATCGCCTCAGCGAATCCATTGAGCGGCATCGGCACACCGGCACGAATCTGCTCCCGCCCCTCTTCGGTCTCGAGCAGCGGTGCTGTCATCGGTGTAACGATGACTCCGGGGGCTATCGCGTTGAGCGGTATGCCCGCCGCTGCCCACTCGTCGGTCGGCGCGGTGCGGCGAATCCACTGCGCGAAGGCCTTCTTCGTTGATCCATAGATGAGGTGGCCGGTCGACTCGTCGCCCGCGAGAATCTCGGCGCGAGCGAGTGCGGCAGCTTCGTCGCCAGCGGTCATTGCCGCGACGAGTTCGTCGTCGACGGGGTTGAGACTCGCCATCGATGCGACGCCCGCGGCGCGGGGAGCATCCGAACCCGCAAGCAACGGCCGCAGCCCCTCGAGAGTCGCGACCATGCCGAAGAAGTTAACGCCGACGGTTGCCGGGATCGGATGCGCAAGGCCGGCAATGGCGAGGATGCCGTCGATCTTTCCGCCGGACTTCTCGCGCACCTGCTCGACGAGCGCGGTGCGGCCCTCGGCGGTGGTGAGGTCGACATTGATGTCGGTTCCGCGAAGGTCGACGCCGATGACGGTCTCACCGCGGCTTTGCAATAGCTCGGCGGTGGTCTTGCCGATGCCCGAGGCTGCGCCCGTGACGACAAATGTTCTGGCCATGTGAACTCCCTTGTTCGGTGGAATTAGTTTCCATTGGAAACTATACCGGTGCGAGTACCCTCAGACACTGTGAGTACCGAACCGCGCATCCACTACCGATCGGCAGTCGTCGAAAACGTCACGGCGCTGCTCAACATCTGGTGGTCGCCGAGATTTCAGCACGACATCGTCGCAGAGCGTCACCGCGACCTGAGCACGCTCGAAGTGCGCATCCTGTGGACGCTCGGCTCCCTCGGCCCCACCCGCGCCCGCGAACTCGTGACGGCGCTCGGCACAGGTGCGCCGAGCGTCAGCAAAGCAATCGCCAAGTTGGATGTCGCGGGCCTCGTCACCCGCGAGCCCGACTCGAGCGACCAACGCTCTCACACCCTGCATCTCACAACCGACGGCCGCGAGGCTGCGCAGTCGCTCTACGACGTCGGTGACGCGATGGTTGCCGACATCTTTTCCGAATGGGATGACGCCGACGTCGAAAAGCTGAGTGCGCTGCTCGGCCGGTTCGTTGCCGAGTCACACGACTATGCGAGACGCATCCACAACGAGACACCGCGCTGATCGAGCGAAGTCGAGACGCATCCACAACGAGACACCGCGCTGATCGAGCGAGGTCGAGACGCCGCGCGCGCCAAATCTCGCCCGCGCTCGATCTGGTTTCGACACGCTCAACCACCGCCAGACCGCTAGATTTGAGCAATGTTCCCTCGCCCGAATCGTCTCATCATTCCCGAGTACGCGGCGCCGAAGGGGCTGAGTCTGCTCGCTGCGGCCGAGCTGCTCGGTGAGGGCAAGCGCGCGGTTGCGGCACAGATCGTCGGCCTGGCGGTGAAGAAGGCGCTGACGCTGAGCCCGGTCGTGACCGGCAAGAGGAGCAAAAAGAGTGGCTTCGTACTGACTCTTGCGAGCTTGAAGGGTCTTTCTGCCGACGAGCTCGACACGATGCAGGCGCTATTCCCTCTCGGAGTCGTCGGCGAAACGATAACGCTCAAGCCCGGAAGCAACGCCGACCTCAACTATCGGCTCAAGTACGCGCACGGCAGGGCAGTCGCCCGCCTGGTCGAGGCCGGCCAGGTGCGCCCCCGCAAGTTCTTTGAGCGCACTTTTTCGCGGGGTTCTGCCCAGCCCGTGTTCCCGCTGCCCGCGTCGAACCCGACCGTCGACCACCTCTGGGGTCTGCGCGACTACATCGCCCTCGCCGAGAAAGACCGGCTCAATTTTCTTCAGTCACCAAACGGAGCCCAGCTGCGCGACGACGTTAGCATCGGCGCTCAGGTGCTCGTGCTCAATGAGAAGCTATTGCCGTATGCGGTGCTGTTCGGGCTCGAGAAGGAGTGGGTGCGCCAGCTCGGTGCAAGCTACGAGACGCTCACCGCCGCGGATCTCGAAGCCCTCGACATGCTCGGGGACATGTTGTTGTTCGCCCTCAACCCCGACGTGTGGGCGGGTCTGTCTGCACTGGGAGACCTCTCCGACTTGCTGTTTGGCGTCGGCAAGATCGTCGGAGGCATTTTTGTCTTTCTGGTGAGTCTCGGTAATTAGGCCTCGGCTGCGCTCGGCCTGGTCTCGACTGCGCTCGACCACCGACTTCGCCCGACCACCGAACAGTGAACCCCGGCCACTGAGTAGGGTGAGGAGGTGACATCCACCGCCTTCTCGATTCGCCCCGCGCGCACATCAGACATCCCCTACATCCAGTCGCTCGTCGAGCCGCTTGTGAACAAGCGCATCCTGCTGGGCAAAGATCTTGTGGTTCTCTATGAGGCGGTGCAGGAGTTTCGCATCGCCGTTGACGAAAACGGAACACCGATTGGATGCGGCGCCCTGCACGTTATGTGGCACGACCTCGCCGAGGTGCGCACCCTCGCTGTCGCGACCGAGTGGCTCGGCCACGGGGTGGGCCGCGCGCTGCTCGAGCGCATTGAGACCGACGCGCTCGCCCTCGGACTCAGCCGTCTCTTTTGCCTCACCTTCGAGGTCGAGTTCTTCAGCCGCAACGGTTTTGAGCCGATCAGTGACGAGATTGTGCAGCCCGACGTCTTCGCGCAGCTGTCACTTTCGCCCGACGAGGGAGTGGCAGAGTTTCTCGATCTGTCTCGTGTGAAGCAGAACACGCTCGGAAACACGCGCATGCTCAAGGTAATTTCCTAGGTACACGCCGAGGGGCGTCCGCGCTTTGTCGCGGCACACGCTTACCCTGAACACATGTCGACCTTCCGGACACCTGTCGGGCCGCAGCCGAACAGCGTCTACTGGCGCCGCAGGCTCCTGCTGCTTCTGGGTGTTGTCGCGGTCGTGGCAATCATTGTTCTGATCATCGTGAAGCCCGGCTCGCAGCCAGAGGCACCCGTGACCGGTAGCACCAAGACCCCCGTTGCCGAGGCGCCCGCGGGCGAAGCTGGCGCGTGTGCGAAAGACGATGTCGAGGTCACGGCCATCACCGACGAAGACGCCTACAACGCAGGTATCGCCCCGAAGATCTCGCTCTCGATCGAGAACACGAGCGACACCGCCTGCACGTTCCAGGTTGGCCCCGATGTGCAGCAGTACGTTATAACGACCGGCGATGAGACGGTGTGGAAGTCGGCCGATTGCGCGGCCGAGTCTGAGCCGGTTGAGATCTCGCTCGAACCGGGCGAACCTCTCACGACTACTCCCATCGAGTGGGATCGCACAAAGTCGACCAAAGACACCTGCGACGGCGAGCGTCCCTCGGTCACGGCCGGCGGCGCGAGCTATCACCTGACGGCGGTCGTCGACGGCGTCGAGTCGGCAAAGACCAAGCAGTTTCTGCTTAACTGATCGAACCATGGCGAAGAAGAAGTACACAAAACTCGATAACCCGGCCTTCCGTTCAGAGCAGCTCGCACAAGCTTTAGAGGCGCAGGATGTCGCGGCAGTCGCCTTTGCGCTCCGCAACGACAAGGTCATCGTTCCGTTGCTTGACGCCGAAGGGCCGGCTCAGGTTCGCGTCTTCAAGCGTGATGACTCCGACAGCTACATGCTTCTGCTTTTCTCCTCGGCGGCGAACTACGTTGCGATGCTTCCGAGCGAGAACGGCCACCGGGTGCTCCCTTACGCGGCGGCCGAACTCGAAGAGTTCATCGCTACCAACATCGGCGTGCTCGAAGCCGTCTGGTTCGACGTCGCCGGCCCGCACCCGATGCAGGCAGCGCCCGCCGACATCCTCGCCGCCCTTCGTCTCTAGAGGCGGCGTCATCAAAGGTCAGACCTCGGGCGTAGTCTGGAGGGAATGACTGACGACGGCTCTCTGACACCACGAGAGCGCCGACGCCTCTCCCGCACACCCAGCGATCGCGCGATAGTCGCAACCCTCGCTGCCACCGGTCTCATCGCCGCGTTTATGCAGACGCTTGTGACGCCGATCATTCCCGAGTTGCCGCAACTGCTCGACAGCAACCCGGCTGACACGTCGTGGGTGCTCACCTCGACGCTGCTCGCCGCGGCCATCTCGACACCGATCTCGGGTCGACTCGGTGACATGTACGGCAAGCGCCGCATCCTCTCGATTCTGCTTCTTGTGATGACCGCGGGCTCGATCATTGCAGCTCTGTCGAACTCGGTGATCCCGATGATCGTCGGGCGCTCGCTTGAGGGCATCGGGCTCGGGGTTATCTCGCTCGGCATCAGCGTGCTGCGTGACGTGATCCACCCGAAGAACCTCGGCGCGGCCGTGGCGCTTGTGAGCGCGACGCTTGGTATCGGCGGCGCAATCGGGCTGCCGGTCGCCGCCGTCATCGCGCAGTACTTCTCGTGGCACTACCTGTTCTGGCTCGCTACGGTGCTCAGCATTGTTGCGTTCTTTCTTGTGCTGCGCATCGTTCCCGTCAGCACGCTGCGAGCCGGCGGACGATTCGATTTCGTCGGTGCCGTGGGGCTCGCGGTTGGCCTCATCGGAATTCTTCTCGCCGTCTCGAAGGGTAACGTCTGGGGGTGGAGCAGCCCGCTCACGCTCGGCCTGCTCATCGGCGGCGTTCTGGTTCTTGTCGCGTGGGGCTTCTATGAGCTGCGCTCGTCGCACGCGCTCATCGACCTGCGCGTCGCGGCCCGTCGCCCCGTGCTGCTCACCAACCTCGCATCCATCTCTGTCGGTTTTGCGTTCTTCGTCGTCTCGGGTTCGATGCCGATTCTGTTGCAGGGTTCGCCGGTCACGGGTGTCGCTTTCGGGCTGCCGCTGCTCATCGCGAGCCTGTGCCTGATGCCACTCGGTCTTGTGATGTTCTTTACGTCGCCCTGGGCGGCACGCCTGTCGAACGCGCGCGGTCCTCGGGTGAGTCTCATTCTCGGGGCGTCGATCATCGCCGTGACGTTCGGTCTTGGCATCGTGCTGAACACCGAGGTATGGCACGTCATTCTTATCTCGACCCTCGTGGGATTCGGGGTCGGTTTCGCCTACGCCGCGATGCCAACGCTCATTATGAATGCAGTGCCGCCGACCGAGACCGCCGCCGCGAACGGGCTCAACTCGGTGATGCGCACGCTCGGATCGACGATTGCCGCGACGATCGTCGGCGTCATTATGTCGACGCAGATCACCGTCGCCGATGGCATTGCGATTCCGACGCACACCGCCTACCAGTTGTGCTTCGCTATCGGAGCTGGCGTCGCGCTGGCGGGTGTGATCATCGCTTTCTTCATCCCGAGACGCTCGTCGTACAACGACACTGCGAGTATTCCGGTGGTTCGTTAGGCAGAATAGGCGAATGCCCCACCATGTACTCGCGCTTCTGAACCAGCCCTCGGCTACCGCTGCTCCTCACCTCGAGGGCGCCGAACCATTCGCGTTCGTTGATCCGGCGCAGCCGCACGTGAGTGCGCTCGATCTGGGTGCCACGCGCGGCGATGGCATCTTCGAGTCGATCAGCGTTGGCAACGGAAAGCCGCAGGCGCTCGAGCACCACTTGCGTCGATTTGTGTCGAGTGCGGCAAAGCTCGAACTGCCGGTTCCCGATGTAGATGTCTGGCGCGCGGCAATTCTCGCGGCGATCGATGAGCTCGAGCCCGGCGCAGAGGCATGGGTCAAGACCGTTTACACGCGCGGCGTCGAGGGCGACGGCCGCCCGACCGGCTGGGTCTATGCGGCCCACGCTCCCGACTTCGCCCGCGTTCGCGTTGAGGGTGTTCGCGTAGTAACCCTCGACCGTGGTTACCGCCACGACGTCGAGCAGACCTCGCCCTGGTTGCTCGCTGGGGCCAAGACGCTCAGCTACGCGGTGAACCGCGCCGTCGCTCGCGAGGCCGCGCGCCGCAACGCTGATGACGTCATCTTCGTGAGCAGCAACGGGTACGTGCTCGAGGGCCCCACCTCGACAGTCGTTTTCAAGCGCGGCAACGCGCTGCTGACTCCCGGTACGGGTCTCGGCATTCTCGACGGAACTACCCAGGCCAACGTCTTCCGTTTCGCCGAAAGCCTCGGAATGACAACCGGGTTCGAACTCATCACGCCCGCCCAACTCGCCGAAGCCGATGCCGCCTGGCTCGTCTCGAGCGTGCGACTCGCGGCACCCGTGCGCGAGCTCGACGGTGCGGGGTTCCCGGTCGAGGCACAGCTCACGGCCGATATCAACGCGTACCTGCTGTCGCTGCGCGACTGAACGCCCGCACACCGTCAGCAAACGCTCAGGCTGTGAGGTCAAGGGGTAGCCACCCCCGCATGCGGGGTATGTACTGAGCTACATGACCACCCTCACTACGGCGCCCGCCGTGCTGTCCGCGCGGCAGCAAGAACTTCTTGAACGCAGACTCGAGACTGAACGCCGCGACACCGAGCTCGCGATCGCACAGCTCTCGGGCGATGTCTCGACCGTGCAAAACTCACGCCACGACTCACCCACCGACGACGAGCACGACCCCGAGGGCACGACCCTCGCGTTCGAACAGTCGCAGGCTGCCGCGCTGTTGCGGCAGGCGACATCCAGACTCGATGACATTGATCACGCTCTCTCTCGCATCGGCGCTGGAACCTACGGAATCTGCATTGGATGCGGCTCGGCGATCGGCTCCGCCCGTCTCGGTGCCCGTCCGTACGCATCGCAGTGCATCGCCTGCGCTCAGCGGGCAAGCGCGTGAAGGCGCTCACCTATCACGGCAAGCGCGACGTGCGGGTCGACGAGGTCGCTGACCCGACGCTCGTCGAGCCGACCGACGCGATAATCCGCGTGACGTCGTCCGCGATCTGCGGCTCCGACCTTCACCTCTACGAACTCTTCGGGCCGTTTCTCGACACCGGCGACATCCTCGGTCATGAGGCCATGGGTATTGTCGAAGAGGTCGGATCGGCCGTCACCAAGCTCAAGGTCGGCGACCGGGTCGTAGTGCCCTTCGTCATCGCGTGTGGCGAATGCTTTATGTGTCTTCGCGGGCTGCAGAGCCAGTGCGAGACAACCCAGGTGCGCGAGCAGGGCTCGGGTGCCTCGCTCTACGGATACACAAAGCTGTACGGTCAGATCGCCGGCGGCCAGGCCGAGTTCTTGCGCGTTCACCGCGCCGACTACAACGCCGAGGTCATCGAAAGCGACCTGCCCGACGACCGTTTTCTTTTTCTGAGCGACATTCTTCCGACGGCGTGGCAGGGAGTGAAGTACGCGGCTGTTCCCGACGGCGGCACTCTCGCGGTGCTCGGCCTCGGACCGGTCGGCCAGCTCGCGGCCCGCATCGGGGTGCACCTCGGCTACGAGGTTCTCGCTGTTGACCCGGTGCCCGAGCGTCGTGCCGCAGCCGAACGTTTCGGTATTAAGACGTGGGATCTCACCGAGACCACAACAGCCGAACTGCGCGAGCGCACCTTTGGGCGCGGCCCCGACTCCGTCATCGACGCCGTCGGCATGGAGGCCCACGGTAATCCCGTCGCGCAGTTCGCCCAGTCAGCGGTCGGGCTGCTTCCCGACGCTATCGCCGCAAAGGCGATGGATGTCGCGGGCATCGACCGACTCGCGGCGATTCACTCAGCGATCGATCTTGTTCGTCGCGGAGGAACCGTCTCACTGAGCGGCGTGTACGGCGGCGAGGCCGACGTGATGCCGATGAAGACGATGTTCGACAAGCAGATCTCGCTGCGCATGGGGCAGTGCAACGTGCGCAACTGGATCGACGACCTGCTTCCGCTCGTCACCGACTCTGCCGACCCGCTCGGCGTTGGCACGCTTGCGACGCATCATGTTCCCCTCGATCGAGCGCCCGAACTGTACGAGACCTTTCAAAAGAAGGAGGACGGCTGCATCAAGGTCGTCCTGCAACCGAATGGAGCACGATGAGCGACCCCAGCACCCAACAGAACCCTTTCCAAGACGGCTCGGTTCCGGCCGACGCCGATCTCGGTCCGGATGTCGCGCAAGAGCTTCCGGGTGGGTCCGCGCCGAGCGGCGACGGCTCTGAAGAGTCGCGCGACGAGATCAAACCGACCGGAGAGGCTCCCCTCCCGTGAGCGACGTGCAACAGCCCAACCCCAGCGCGCTTGTCGAGGGACAGCGCGTCACAACCGCCCGAGACATGGAGTCGACGGCGGGCGACATCTCGACGAATGGAGTCAGTCATGAGTGACACAACCAACACCAATCCCGAACTGCCCGACTACGCGCAGCCGCAGAAGGGTTCTGAGGCCGACGAGTCGACTGAAACCGCAGACGACGTAGACCCGCTCGAAGAGGGCGACTACAACCCACTCACCGAGGAATCTCGCTGAGCATCGAGCAATCAGCTAGAAGTCGGGGATGTCGACGCGCTCAACTGTTGAGCCTGCGAAGGCGAGGCGCATCGCCTCGCGCAGGTGCGCGGCATCCCCGTCGATGATTGTTGTGAAACCGAGGCGGCGCGCCTCTGCAATGCGCTGCTTGTTGGATGGCGCGGGCCTGATCTCGCCGGCGAGGCTGATCTCGCCGATCGCAACCTGTGTCACCGGGAATGCCTTGTCTTTGTAAGCACTCGCGATCGCGAGAGCGATGGCCAGGTCAGCCCCTGGCTCGACCACCCGGATGCCCCCGACCGTAGAGACGTAGACGTCGAAGCCCGACAGCGGTATTCCGGCGCGACGCTCGAGAACAGCGAGCACCATGGCGACCCGCGAGCCGTCGACGCCGTTGACGACGCGGCGCGGCTGGGGCGCTTGCGACTTGACGATGAGCGCCTGAACCTCGACCGGAAGCGCGCGGCGCCCCTCGACCGTGACCGTCACACACGTGCCGCTTGTGGGCTGGCGCGCCCGAGACAGAAAGAGGCCGGAGGGGTCGGCGATCTCCGCGATCCCGTCGCCCGTCATCTCGAAGCAGCCGACCTCGTCGGTGGCGCCGAACCGGTTCTTCTGGGCGCGCACAAATCGCAGGCTCGTCTGGCGATCACCCTCGAAATGCAGCACAACGTCGACGAGGTGCTCAAGAAGGCGCGGGCCGGCAATCGTTCCGTCTTTTGTGACGTGGCCGACGAGCAGCACCGGCAGATTGCGATCTTTCGAAACACGAATGAGGGTGGATGCGACCTCCCGCACCTGCGAGGGACCGCCAGCCAACCCCTCTGACAGAGACGATGCAACGGTCTGCACCGAGTCGACGATAACGAGCTGTGGGTCGACCTGGTCGATCTGCCCAAGGATCGTCGCGAGGTCGGTCTCGGCGGCGAGATAGAGGGTGGGCTGCAGAGCGTTTGTACGCTGGGCGCGAAGGCGCACCTGGCTCACCGACTCTTCTGCCGAGACATAGAGCACGCGCTGGCCGGTCGCTGCCGCGCGCGACGCGACTTCGAGCAGAAGCGTTGACTTGCCCACACCGGGTTCGCCGCTCAGCAGAATTGCCGCGCCGGGAACAATGCCGCCGCCGAGAACGCGGTCGAACTCAGAGATTCCGCTGGGCCAGTGAGCGACTGACTCTGCACCGATCTCGGTGATGGGTCGGGCCGCACGGCCGGCGCCGATGCGCGCCGGGGCGACGGTGCGAGTGGAGGTGCCGGCCGTGACATCCACCATCGTGTTCCACTGCTGGCACTCACCACACTGGCCGACCCATTTAGCGTTCGACCACCCGCATTCGGAGCAGCGAAAAGTCAGTGTTGAGCGGGCCATGCCGACAGCTTAAGGGAGGCCACCGACGGTGCGGTGGACTCCCACAAACTGGGGGTAACCAACAGGTGTTCCTGAATCGTGCCCGAAACATTCGTTCAATACCATGACGAAATGGAAGCAACGATTCGACTCGCGGAACTTTCGGATGCGCCTGATCTCGGCAAGCTTCACGCCTACTGCTGGCAGGATCTCTACACCGGAACACTTCCCAAGCCGGTTCTCGCACAGCTCACCATTGAAGCCATGACGAGCCTGTGGGAGAAATTTCTTACCCGCGGCGATGCCTACAAGCAGTGGGTCGCCGAGGTCGATGGCGTGGTCATGGGTTTCGCGGGCGTCGGGCCCGGACGCGAAGACGACAGCCGTCACCAAACCGAGTTGTACTTTCTCTATGTCGCTCCCAAGGCGCGCAAAACGGGCATCGGTTCACAGCTTCTCGAGGTGGCAAACGCTGACTACACCTGGGTCTGGGAAGGCCACAAGAAGACGCGCAAGTTCTACGACAAGCGCGCGTACAAGCCCGAGGTTGTGCACGGCACCCGCGGGCAGGGCTCGAAGAGTCGCGCGAACCTGACTTTCGGTTCGTACTTCACCGAGTTCCGCCACGTGCGCACCTCGTAATCCGGAGCTCTTTTCCGCACGAAGCGACCGACCTACACTGAGAAGTGAAGGAGGTTCGCAATGACGCAACCCGAGGGCGATCGGGCCGTTCCCCGGCTCACGCTCTTTCTCGATGATGAGGCCATGGGCACATCTTCTGCGGTGCGCCCCGAGCCTGAGGTTATTGAAGAACCGACCGCCGAACCAACCGCCGACGAATCCGAGCAACCCGAACCGCGCCCGCCGCTCAATCCCTGGTTGGTCGCGCTCTGGGCATCGGCGCTGGTGCTGATGGTGGCGGGAGTGTGGGGTCAGATCTACCTCGAGACGACGACCTATCGCACTATGGGCGCGGGCTACGTTGAGGCGCTCAATGCCGAGGGCCTCGCGGTGCTGCCGGCCGTTGTCGGCTCTCTCGCTCCCTGGCTCGTCGGCATCGGGCTCGCGGCCGCTGTGGGCGCGACTGCTATTCACTCGATGCGCTGGTTTGGGACGCACACACCATGATGCGGCCGGTGCGCGCTCTGCTGCGATCGGGTATCGCCGTCGCACTCATCGGCGTGCTCGTTATGGCCGCCGCGATTGGGGCTTACCTCGAGCGAGTGCGGGCGTACGAGAGCTCAGCGGGGCTTGTGGTGTTTCGCAACGGGTACGTGACTGTGCGGGGCACGTCGCCGACCCTCGTGCAGTCGATTCCGTTCGATCTCGGGGTGGAGCCGATGGTTGTGCTGTGCGGCATTGTGCTCATCGTCGCGGCGTTTGCGCTCGCCGCGACAACGTGGACGCCGCGAGCCACGAGGGTGCGTGATGCGACGTGACGCTGCCTGACGACCCTCCTCAACGGCCCTCCCTGTTTCTTGCTGAGCCGCCGCCCGTGGCGATTGCCCACAACTCCGAGATGGATGTCGCGCACGACTCCCCTGACCAGCCGCGCGTCGATCCAGCTCCCGACCCGGTGCCGGTTGCCGTGCGCCCACGTCGCAACCCGTGGCTGTTTCTGCTCTGGGGATTTGCCGTGGTGCTCACGTGCGGAGGGTTCTGGGCGCAGCTCTATGGAATCGAAATGGAGAAGGGGATGCACCTCGGCTACGTCATCGGCACGGGCGAGGGAACCACCTATTCGGCCCCGAGCGTCATCGACTTCTACGTTCTGCCGGTTGTGCTCGCGAGCTTCGCGCCGTGGCTCGTGGGTATCGGTCTCGCGGCAGCCGTCGCGGCGACTCTCGTTCACGCTCTCGCGTGGATGCGGAGAGAGTCGTGATGGTGCCTCCACTGCGTGGACTCTTCGCCGTGGGCATCGTGCTCGCGGTGACTGGAGTTGCGACATCCATCGCTCGTATCGAGGAATACCTCGCGACACCCTTTGCCCTCGACAGTACGTCTGGGGTTATGGCTTTTTACACCGAGAGTCTCTTCGCTGCGCCCGACACCGATGCCATAGCGCAGTACCTGCCGTTTAGCTTCGGCATCGAGCCGATCATCGCAATCGCTGGGCTCGCGATCGTCATCGTGTCGGTCGCGCTCGCCGCGGGGTTTCGTCGACCCGGCCGCGACGCGCCCTAGAATCGACGAGCCTAGTATCGACCGGCCTAGTACCAACGGCACAGGGGAGCATCGCAATGGAGCAAGCAGACGGCGCACGGCGAACACTCTTTGAGCCCGAGGTGCAGCCTGTCGAGGCCACTCCGGTTGCGCCGCCGATTGTTGTTCCCGTTGTCGCCGAAGAGGCTGCCAGTCACGACGAGCCCGAAGAAGAACTTCCGCCCCGTGGCTTCAACCCATGGCTCGCGGTGCTTTGGGTGCTCGGGCTTCTGCTGCTGGCAGCGGGCATGTTGATCAACTGGCAGATCTACCAGCAGTCGATGGTGGATGACCCGCTCTTCGACGGCGAAGCGTACTGGGCGGTTGTCTCGGTCACGCAGATATTCACCCCCTGGTTTGTCGGAGTGGGGCTCGCTGCGATCGCGTGCGCTGTGCTCATTCACGCCCTCGACTGGCGGGAGCGCCACCCGTGAATCGTCCGATCTTTCTGATGCTCGTCGTTTCGCTCGCCCTCACGATCGGTGGCGCGATTCTGTCGCTGTGGAACCTTGGCGACGTTGTTGGGGCGCGTTACGGCCTGAGCGGGCTTGAGGGACTCGCCGCTCTTGACCCGGTTTTTCGTGAGGCTGCAGGCCTCGACGACCTCGATTACTATCCGTGGTATCCGCCGCCGCTGGCAATCTGGGCGGTGATTATCGGGGTTGTGCTGCTCACGGCATCGATCGCCCTTGCGGCAGCGTTGTGGCGGCCCCGCCCTCGCCCCAGGAGGCAAGCGAAGCGCGGGGCCGCGGTCTCTTAGTCTTCGGTGCCGGTGGGCGGGGTTCCGCCGCCGCCGAATCCGCCGAAGCCGGCAGAACCAGACGAGATGGATGTCGCTGTGACATTGCCGTCGTCGTCGCTCTCGCCCACGACCGTGATCTCGTCACCGGCCGCGAGCTCAGCAACCGAGCTGTCGATGGTAGTCGTGACTGTTGTGTCGTCGGCTGTTGTGACGGTCACGGTCGAGCCGTCTTCGAGTTCGAGTGTTACGACCTCGCCATCGACCGAGACGACTGAACCGCTCGTGAAGCCGCCCATCTGGGCGCCGGTCGGCGCTGTGCCAGTGCCGCCGAACCCTCCCTGGCCACCGGGGCCCGCTTGGGTTGACGCCGATGATGTGTTCTGCCCGATGAGCACACCACCGATGAGGCCAACGGCGAGCACCGCGACGAGTGCGAGCACGGGGGTGATGAAGCGGCTGATCTTTTTCTTGGGCTGTTCTGTGTCTGTCATGAGGTTCCTTAGTTAGATTGCGCGAAGCGCCTGGATGGGTCGCATCGCTGCGGCACGCCCCGCGGGGTAGACCCCGAAGAACACACCGATCGCGACGGAAACGCCGAGAGCGAGGGGAATTGAATAGTCGAGAACAACCGGCTGGGTGCCGTTGATCTCGAAGTTCGATCCGATGAGCGCGGCGACCACCCCCAGCAGGCCTCCGAGCAGTGTGAGCGTCGCGGCCTCGGCGAGAAACTGCCCGAGAATCGCGCCGCGAGTAGCGCCGAGCGCCTTACGGATGCCGATTTCTCGCGTGCGCTCGGTGACCGTAACGAGCATGACGTTCGTGACGCCGATGCCGCCGACGAGAAGGCTGATTGCCGCGACCGCCCCGAGCAGCACAGTGAAGCTGTCGGCCGAGGCCTGCTGCGTCTCGAGCAGTGAGCTCTGGTTGGTGATCGTGTACGACTCGTCGTCTTCGGTCTGGCCGAGAAGCTGGTTGAGCATAATCTCGATCTCGGCGCTCGCGGCGTCGACGGAGTCAGAATCAGTTGCCTCGACGGTGAGGGTCGAGACGGCGCCGAATCCGGTGAACGACCGCTGCACCCGACTGATCGGCGCGATGACAACCGAGTTCGTGTCAGAGATTCCGGTGCTGCTCTGCGTCGCGAGGATTCCGACCACCGTGTACGGCGAACCGTCGACGTTGATCGTCTCACCGAGGGCACTCGACTGCGGAAAGAGCGTCGTCGCGAGTGTCTGCCCGATGACAACAACCTTCGCCGCGGTTGTCACGTCGGCCGCCGTAAACGCCTCACCGCTCGCGACACTCGAGGTGCCGGCGTCGAAGTAGCCATCGGTTGTGCCGATGATGCTGACCGAGTCTTCGGAAGCATCGGTCGTCGCCACCGTAAGACTCGTCGTCACCTGCGGAACAACCGCATCAACGTGGCCGAGTTCGGCCGCGTCGAGTTGCGTCGCGACATCCACAGTTATCGATTTTTCTGAGGTGGATGTCGCGGCCTCCTGCCCGCCGCCACCGCCCCCGCTCGACGCGCGAACCGTGAGGGTGTTGGTGCCGAGGTTCGAGATGGCGTCACGTACCTCTTGCGACGAGCCGTTGCCCACCGCGAGCAGCAGGATGACGGATGCGACGCCGATCATGACGCCCAGCAGGGTGAGGATCGACCGCAGCTTGTTCGACGTGATTCCGCGCAGGGCTGACCACAACATTTCGAGAATGCTCATGCCTTGACACTCGTCAATCTGTCGGTCGCGATGAGTCCGTCGCGAATCGAGAGCACCCGGTGGGCGCGCTCGGCGACCTCGTCTTCGTGGGTGATGATCACGATCGTGCGGCCGCTCGCGGCGAGCTCGTCGAAGATAGTCAGAATCTCTTCGGTGCTCGTCGAGTCGAGGTTCCCGGTTGGTTCGTCGGCGAGCACAAGCGTCGGATTCGTGACGAGTGCCCTCGCGATTGCGACGCGTTGCTGCTGGCCACCGCTGAGCTCTTGCGGCTCGTGGTCGGCGCGGGCGCTCAGTCCGACGCGGTCGAGGGCTTCGAGCGCTCGCGCTCGCCGCTCGGCGCGCTTGACGCCGCCGTAGACGAGGGGGAGCTCGACGTTGGCGAGGGCCGTCATACGTGGCACGAGGTTGAACGACTGAAAGATGAAGCCGATCTCCTTGTTGCGCACGCGGGCGAGCTCGTTCTCGGTGAGGGCTGCGACGTCGTGCCCCGCGAGCAGGTAGCGTCCGTGGGAGGCGACATCGAGGCATCCAAGCAGGTTCATCAGGGTGGACTTGCCAGAACCGCTCGGCCCCATGATCGCTACATAGTCGCCCTGTTCGACGGCGAGGTCGATGCCGCGCAGGGCGTGAACCGCCGCGTCACCGGTGCCGTAGATCTGCTCGATGGCGTCGAGCTCGAGTACGCGCGTCATTAGTTGCCGCCAGGGAAGCCGCCGGTCGGGGGAGTTCCGCCTCCGCCGCCTCCGCCGGTGAAGCCGCCCGTGCCGCCGAAGCCGCCCTGCTGCTCGTCGGTCGTTGTCTCTTCTGTAGTGCTCGGGGTGACCGTGCCGAGCACAACAGTCTGGTCGAGCTCGAGGCCGGTGAGGATCTCGGTGCCCTGGTCACCGACCACGCCGAGGGTGACGGTGACAGAGGTGGTCTCGCCGTCGTCGCCCACGACGTCGACCGTGCTCGTGCCGTCGGTTGCGGTGGTTATGGCAGCGGTCGGAACGTAGAGTGCATCGTCGGCGCTCGTCACTGTTGTGATGCTGACCTCTGCGGTCTGGCCGAGGCGTAGTCCGTCGGGAATCTCGTCGAGTGTGATCGTCGTTGCGTAGGTCACAACGGAGTTGCTCGCGGTCGCGGTCGGCGCGACTGCCGTGACGGTCGCCGTCGCGGTGACGTCATCAAGCGCGGGGAACGTCACGCTCGCCGCCTGGCCCGTCTCGACCTGCGCGATATCGGCCTCGGCGATGCTCGCCGTCATGCTCATGGATGTCACGTCGGCGATCGTCGCGAAGCCCGTGGTCTCGGCTCCGGTGCTGCCGCCACTCGAGCCACCGACCGTGCCGGTGACGGCGATGACGAGACCACTGATGGGCGCCTTGAGTGTTGCGCCGGCGAGGGCCTCTTTCGCGTCGGCGAGAGTGTCGCTCGCCTGCTCGATCTGATCTTCGGCGTTGCTCAGCTGTGACTCGGCGCTGCTGAGCTCTTGCGCGGCGTTGCCGCTCACGCTCGGGTCGCTCGACTTCGCGTGCTTCTTCGCGGTCGCGATGTCGGTGTTGGCCTCGCTGCGCGCTGTGACCGCATCGCTGTAGTCGCTGGACGCGTCGTTCACCGCGTCGGTCAGATCGTCTTTCTCGAGAGTGCCGATGACTTGGCCCTTCTTGACCGTGTCACCGAGCTCTACCTTTACCTTCGCAATGGTGCCGGTCGTCTTGAAGCTCGCGGCGACCTCACTTGCTGCGGCGATCTGCCCGCTCGCGGTGATCGAACTCGTGACGGCTCCCTGCTGCACGGTTGTGGTGAGCTGGGTTGCGTCGTCGGTCGTTGAGGCCTGAGCGGGCAGCAGGATCACGAGGCCGCCGATGATGGCACCCACAATGACCACTCCCAGCGCAGAGTTGATGAGCACGGGTTTGGAAATCTTCATGCCGTCATCGTGGACGGGCGCGTTATGCGCGCCTTATGGCGCACCTGTGAAAAGCCTGTGGGCGAATTTGTATTACACTCGATCCCGGAACCGTGTCCGAGCGGCCGAAGGTGCAACTCTCGAAAAGTTGTGTGGGTGAAAGTCCACCGTGGGTTCAAATCCCACCGGTTCCGCCAGAACGAAGCCCCGCAATCCTCAGGATTGCGGGGCTTTTCTTTTTGTTCGGCTAGCTCGTCACGCCTAGTCTTCGAGCGCCCTGCCGCGAAGGTCGGGAAGCGTGAGGGTCGCGATCGCCGCGATGGCGAAAACGCCCGCGAATACCCCGAACGGCAGGGCGACCCCGCCGGCGGCGAGCAGAGCCGGAACGCAGAGCGGCGCGATGATCGAGGCGAGGCGGCCGAAGCCGGCAGCCCAGCCCGCAATGCATTCTGAATGGTTCAGGGGTTAGGGATCGCCCAAACCTCAAGAAGCCCGCGAATGGTAAGTGCCGGTGCGCATCTTGGCCGGGGACGGCGCCTTTTATCAGCGCCGAAATCTCGTATCACCGAGACACCGGATCGATGTAGTTGAGGCGATCGGGGTTGGGCTGAGCCGCCATGGCACTCCGGGCGCTCGACTTCGTGGAGGCCAACTGGCCACCGGCTGGGTCATACTAATTTCGGCTACTCGTCCTCGCGTCGTTTTCGTCGATAGTCTGATTCGTCCAAGCCGCTACCCTCGAAATTGGACCATTCATGGCCGCGAAGTAGTTTCTCGTGGGACTGGTCGGCCGCCGCGTCTACATATCGGTCGAAGTCGAGAAACCCAGCTGCGTGATAGCCAACCGCGACCACATCATCGTCGACTTCCGTCAGACGTAAGTCGCGTCTCACTTGCGGGGCAACGGGCAGCGTCTCCTCGACAACGTACGGTTCAAGAATCACTCGCCCGAACTCCGAATATCTCGGATCGACCGCGCTCCCCAGCTCACTGACACGATCAATCAATTCGCTCAGCCTAGGTTGTGCGTGGAGGTCGAATACGACCGTGCATTTTGAGTGACCGCCCAAAAGCACATTGGCGAGCGTCAAAGTCTCTGATGACGTGGTCGTGGCTTCAGCCACAAACTCGTCGAAGAACTTGATCTTTTCACTGTCGGTCAATAGCGGCCACGAGAGCATTTCGCGTCCAATAGCGGCTACCGACTGCCTGAGCGCAGCGACCGAATCACTAGTCGCCACAGAAAGGATGGGTCGACTGCTGTCTTCGCCATGCCGGATTCCCGTGTTAGGGAATACCGCGGCCAGTGAAATGGCCGCCGCTCGGGAGACCAGAGCCGCTGCCAGAGGATGCCGCGAGAGTTGACGGCTAGACGGAACCTTTCGGGTCGTCACGGCAGTCCAGCCCTCCCCAACGGCAGGAGCAACATTCAGCCACAGCAACATGCACAAAGATGAAAGCCGGCGTCCTACTTCTTGACTGAGAGGGTCGCGATCAAAGTCGTCACTTAGCAGTGTCAAAATCGCTGCGATTGCGTCGAGCTCCCTTGACTCTCGCCCCAAGTCTCGGTCGCCCTGCAATTGCCGCTCGAAATTTTGACGCTCGACGGCGAACTGAATTGCCTGAGCGTCCAACACCTTCGTGTTCTCGGATCGAGTGTGAGCGTTTGTGATGATGAGAGCGAACACGCTCGCAAGCGCGCCGAGCATTGCACCCAAGGCGCCCGACAACAAGTTATTCAGAAACGTTGAGTCCACGGTTCCCACCTCAATAGTGAACCTAGTCACGTCCGGGTTCGCGCTCAGGCTATGGTGAAATCGTCACAACGTCGAACACAAATCGTTCAGACTGCCGACTCCGCAGTGAAATGTGCGGGATTGGAGCGTCACTCCCTCGGAGGGGAGCGATTGCCGGATGAGAACTTGGTCTTGCCATTGGAGATCAATCTTCGAGCGCCCTGCCCCGCAGGTCGGGAAGAGTGAGAGCCGCGATCGCCGCGATGGCGAACACCCCTGCGAACACCCCGAACGGCAGGGCGACCCCGCCGGCGGCGAGCAGAGCCGGAACGCAGAGCGGCGCGATGATCGAGGCGAGGCGGCCGAAGCCGGCAGCCCAGCCCGCACCGGTGCCGCGCACGCGTGTCGGGTAGAGCTCGGGGGTCACTGCGTAGAGCGCTCCCCACGCGCCGAGGTTGAAGAACGACATCAGGGCACCGAACGCGAGGATCGTCGGCACGTCGCCGGCCGTACCAAAGAAACCGGCCGACACCGCGGAGCCAGCCAAGAACGCGGCGAGCGTGACGCGACGACCCAACTTTTCAACGAGCCAGGCGGATGCCGCGTACCCCGGCAGCTGCGCGAGGGTGATGATGAGCGTGTACTCGAACGACCTCACGAGAGAGAAGCCCTGGGCGACGAGCAGCGTCGGCAGCCAGATGAAAGCACCGTAGTAGGCGAAGTTCACGCAGAACCAGACGAGCCACAGCGAGATGGTGCGGCGGCGCAGCGGAGCGCCGAACAGTGTCGCGATCGAGCTTGAGGGTGCGACATCCACCGCCTCGGTTGCGGGTTTCGGAGTTGGCACCTTCGCGGCGCTCTCAAGCTCGGCGACGATCTTCTCCGCCTCGGCATGCCGACCCTTGGCCTCGAGAAAGCGAACCGACTCGGGCAAGCGGAGGCGCACGACGATCGCCCACACCGCCGGAACGGCGCCTAGAGCAAGAGCCCAGCGCCATCCATCGTCGCTTGTTGGAATGATGAAGTAGCCGATGAGAGCTGCCGCGGTCCAGCCCACCGCCCAGAAGGATTCGAGAATGACGATGACGCGTCCGCGGATGCGTGCGGGGGCGAACTCGCTCACGAGCGTTGACGCGACGGGCAGCTCTGCGCCGAGGCCCAGCCCGACGAGAAAGCGGAGGGCGATCAGTGCGCCGATCGAGAGGGAGAGTGCCGAAAGTCCGGTGAAGAGCCCGTAGATCAGCAGCGTGAGAGCGAAGACCTGACGGCGGCCGAGCTTGTCGGCGAGGAGTCCGCCGAGGCTTGCGCCGATCGCCATGCCAAGAAAACCGGCGGATGCGACGAAGCCGAGTTGGCCGGAATCCGCCGGCCAGACCACGGCAAGCTGTGCGATAACGAAGGAGATGAGCCCGACATCCATGGCGTCGAGCGCCCAGCCGACGCCGCTACCGCCGAGGATGCGCGAGTGCTTGCGCGTCCAGGGCAGGGCGTCGAGGCGCTGAGAGCGCGTGCGTGCTGCAGGGATTTCAGTCATCACGAAGCCTTCACGTCGAACTCGCGCCCTGGCTGGGCACGCGCCGAGCCTACGGGAGGGTGTGCCGGGGCCGTGCTGACTCGTCCGCGCGTTCCGCGATCGCCCGCAACGCCTACTCTGATCACATGCCCCGCGCTTCGCGATCCACTCCCGAAGAACTTGCGCCCGCTCCGTTCCCCACGATTGCCTCAGACGACCCTGTCGTCGAGGTGGCTCGCAAGTTCGCGATCGCCCTCAAGGCGGAGACCGATGCGAGCACAGTCAGGGCGGTCGCTGAGGCGTGTGACCTCAATCACGCCACGCTTCTCGCGGTCATCAAGGGTCGCACCTGGCCCGACATGCTCACTATCGCGAAGCTCGAACGTGGGCTCGGCAAAGATCTGTGGCCCGGTCGCGAGTAATACAGGTTCCGTCCTAGCTTCTTCGAAGTGACAGACGGCGTTCGGTTTGCTTGCTCAGTTCACTCGTCCGCGCGTTCCGCGATCGCGTGCATCGCCGCCGCAATCTCTTCGGTCTGCGGAATGTCGAAGGTCACGGTTCCCGCGCCATCGCTGTAGATCAAATCCCACAGGCCGGGGTGCTGGATGAGTGTGACGGTCAGCGGCCCACGCGTGAACACGCGGATGTTGCGCAGCTGGATCTCGGAGTGGTCGACCCAATCCACGAGCGTCTCCTCGCCGGGAAAGCCAGGCAATCCGTAGGGATCTTCTTCGTCGGCGATGTGCACCATGCGTTCACGATAGCCGTCGGCTCGAGTCAGCGTGCCTTGCGCTTGCGAGGTGCGGCCGAGCGAGGGGGCGCCGCGCGCATGTGATCGCGCACGCGACCAAGCACATCGGCGAGCTTGTTGACGTCTTCGCGCTTCAAGGGTGCCAGTAGCAACTCATCAAGTACTGCGATATGTCCGGGAAACACTTTGGCGAGTGTCTCTTGACCGTCGGTGGTGATGGTGACGGTGGTGCTGCGCTCGTCATCGACTGAGGGCGCGCGCACAACGAGCCCGCGTTTCTCGAGCAACTGCGCCTGGTAGGTAAGCCCGCTTCGGCTGTAGACGACACCGTCGGCGAGATCCGTCATACGAAGGCTGCCCTCTGGCGAGTCGCCAAGCCGAGCCAGGAGTTGAAACTGCACGTAGCTGAGATCCCCGGCCTCTTGCAGCTGTTGCTCGACGGTGTGCCGCAGGAGGCTGCTTACCTCAATGAGCGATAGGTATGCGCCGAGCTCGGTCGGATCGAGAGCGCGCGGGGAATCAGTCATACCCCGACTCTAGCAATTGCTGCGAAATCAAAACACTTGCTACGAACTTGAAGCAATGCTATGTTTGTCCACGTTGGTTCAAATTCGAAACAAAACGAGAAAGTAGACAATCATGAAGGCAGTACGTTTCCACGAAGTCGGCGGCCCCGAGGTTCTCCGGTACGAAGATGCAGAGCGGCCCGTCGCCGGACCGGGCCAGGTGCTCGTGCGCGTAGCGGGCTCGGCGTTCAACGCGGCAGATGGCGGTATTCGAGGCGGCACACTCCCGTTTCCGGTCGCCCTGCCTCATGTCCCCGGCTATGACGTATCCGGAGTCATCGAATCGCTCGGCAGTGGGGTGACGCGCTTCCGCGTCGGTGACGCAGTCGTCGGGTTCTTGTCGATGACTGACGACGGTTCCGCTGCGGAATACGTCGTCGCGCCCGAGGAGGCCCTCGTTCTGGCACCGTCGTCCATTGACCTCGCCGACGCGGCCGCGCTGCCATCGGTTGCGCTCACCGCCTGGCAGGCTCTCTTCGACCTTGGCAATCTCACGCGTGGTCAGCGACTACTCATTGTGGGTGCTGGCGGCTCAGTTGGCGGCTACGCGATCCGGCTTGCCAAACGAGCCGGTGCGTATGTCATCGCGACCGCAAGCGCTCGTAGCCTCGACAGCGTCACCGCGGCCGGCGCCGATCAGGTAATCGACCACACGCGCGTCACCGTACTCGACTCGATCACTGAGCCCGTCGACGTCTTGCTCAACCTGGCGCCGATCAGCCCCGACGAGTTCTCGTCGCTCGTCGCCCGCGTGCGCGACGGCGGCATCGTTGTGGCTACAACTGCATGGATGACCACGCCCAGCGATGACGAGCGCGGAGTGCGAGCCGCGACTGTCTTCGTGCGCGCCGACTCGGAGCAGTTGACTCAGTTGGTCGCTCTTGTCGACAGCGGTGAGCTCTCGGTTGATGTCGCTCAGCGCATTTCGTTGAGCGAGCTCCCCGCGGTGCACGCGAAGTCTGCCGCTGGCGAGCTTTACGGCAAGATTGTCGCGATTCCCGACGCCGAATGAATCGGACTGAGGTCACAGCCCCTCGGCAACCCGCTTGATCGCGGCGAGACGATGATCCCACTCGGAGCCGATGGCCTCGAGCCGGCGGGCTGTGGCCTCAAGCTCTGCGCCGACGACCCGGTAACGCACCTCTCGCCCCACCTGCACCGGCTCGACGAGCCCCACCTCTTGCAGTACTGCGAGGTGTTTGGCGATAGCCTGCCGCGTGATGGGCAGGCGCGCGGCGAGAGCCGAGGCCGAGGCATCCCCGTCGCCGAGTGCTTCGAGAATGCTCCACCTTGTCGCATCGCCCAGGGCGGCGAACACGGGAACAAGGGTGGATGTCACGCGCTGCCCTCGAGCAGGGCGACAAGCTCGTCGAGCTCGGAGTTCCAGCCGCCGCGGTGGTCGTTGAGGTTGGCGATCGGGTCAGAGGTGTTCTCAAACCCGGTTTCGACGACCGTGAGTTGAGTGCCGACATCCATCGCCTTGAGGGTGAAGGTGAAGACGGTTGACGTTGCCTCGTCGAGAGTTTCTGGCGGCGTGCCGAGTGCGTCGTCGTTGCTCCAGCGGTAGGTGATCGAGCGGGGAGCGTCGACGGCTTCGATGCGCACGGGGAAGGACCCGTGGTCGTCCCACGACAGGGTGCCGACGGCGCCCGGGCCAGAGCCGGCGAACTCGGCGCGACCGAACCACTGCGAGATGAGGGCCGGCTCGGTGATTGCCGCCCAGACTTTCTCGAGGGTGGCGTTGATCTGAATTGTGCGTCGTACGGTGAATGTGCCTTCGTCGGCGACGGCAGAAGCGTTGGTTGTCTCAGACATGCTTTGTTCCTCTCGGTTCGTACTGCAACTCTAGAGTTGCACAAGAATCGACGTAATGCAACCCAAAAGTTGCAGTTAGATGGCGAGGAGCGCTGCGTAGTCCGCCGAGCCCGAGTACTCGACGACGCGGCCCTTGACGACGCGAAAGAAACCGAACTCGGCAACATTCACGTGACGCCCCGATGCGGCGGTTCCGCTCGCGCGTAGGTGCACGGCAACTCGGTCTTCTTCGACAATCAATTGGATGCGACGCCACTGCCAATTAGGGAACACCCGAAATAGCGCGGCGAGGTCGGAGATCCACGCATCGGCCCCGCCGGGAAGGTGCGCTCGCCGCACGGCCGGATCAACGAGTTCGCGCACGGCCTCGAGGTCGTGCCGGTTGCAGGCCTCAAGGTAGTCGGCGAACCACTCGCGTATCTCCCAGGGCTCCACGTTCTTATTATTGCCTCGCGCGGGTTCAGCTGTCGCGCAGTGACGAGACGCATCGCGCGAGCATGCTGCCAAAGAGCGATCGCTCGTCATCGCTGAGGTCGGCCTTCATCCGGTCTTCAACCTGGCGCACCGCGGCGCTCGCCGCGGCCAGCTGCTTTCGGCCCTTGGCCGTCAGCTCCGTCGGAAGGGCGCGACCAGATGCCGCGCGCTCAGGGCGAGTGACGATTCCGTCTCGCTCTAATGAATGAAGAAGAACATTCATTGACTGCCTCGTGACGAAGGCGCCGCGGGCGAGCTCGGAGTTCGACAGCCCGGGGCGTTGGGCAAGAAGCTCGAGGCACGAGTAGTGCGTGATGTTCATGTTGAGCGGGCGCAGCACCTCTTCCATCGCGTTGTGCAGTGCGCTGGAGGCCTCCTTGAGGAGGTATCCCAGTGAGGTATCGAGATCGATGCGCAACTCCGCTTGACTCATGTCAACATTCTGACATACACTTGCCCATGTCAGTCAACTGACATTGCACGCCAAGACTAGGAGCACACGATGACCGCAGTATCCGGCCCAGGATTTATCTCGCTACAGGTTCGCGACATGGCGGCCTCGGCTGCCTTTTACGAGAAATACCTCGGCCTCACGCGTCAGCCCGGCCCACCGCACGCAGTCGTTTACGACACCAAGCCGGCGGCCTTCGCCGTGCGCGACGCAGCGCCTGGAGTCGATCTCGACTCGGTCTCCCAGCTCGGCTTCGGAGTCGGCATCTGGCTGCACGCGCCCGAATCACAACAGGTGCATGACGCGCTCGCCGCCGACGGGGTCACCATAACGTCCGCGCCCATCGACGGACCGTTCGGCCGCACTTTCACCTTCGCCGACCCCGACGGCTACCAGATCACTCTTCACGACAAGGCCTGAGTCGAGCCGGCCGCCTCACGGCTTAGCCGGGGCGGCCATAAGGCAGACAATTGTCGTATGAGCACCGATGCAATCACGTACCTAGCCACGGCCGACGACGTCGTCATCGCGACGGAACTGACGGCCGGCGGCGAGATTGAAACGCCGATCTGGGCCGTTGTTGTGGATGGGGTCGGATACATCCGCAATGGTTATGGCGAAGCATCCAAGTGGTATCGACGAGTTCAGCGCACCCATCGTGCGGCATTCGTCGACGGCTCGCGCCGATACCCGGTGGCGATCGAAGACGTTCATGACGAGCAGACCCTCGCCGCGGTCGATGCCGCGTACCGGGCAAAGTACAGCGGGTCAGGTCTCTCGGCAGTCGTCTCGCCGAGCACCCGCAAGTACACGATGCGCGTTGTGCCTGACTAGGCGAGTGCTGCCGTTCACCCAATGCACATCACGGGTTAATCGACTTCAGAAGGCGCAGCATTCAGCATTGTCCGAACGGCAGAGTCGCCGCGGTCACATCACCTGCTCACCTTCTGAAAGGCGTCGCGATGAACCGTCCAATTCGAGTGCTGTCGCTGTATGAGGGGTTTTTCGCGGGTGGAGCTCGCATCCTGCACACCGACGTTGTCGCCGGCCTTCACGGTGAAGGCAACCAGCGGCACAGTGTGCTGTCGATAGCGTCTGCGGCTCGTCGCGACGCATCTATTCAGCACCTCCATCGGGACCCTCGCTATCTCCGACTACGAGAAGCGGGCGTGGATGTCGCGACCCTCGGCCGGATCGCCGGAACCGATGCCCTCGACCCATTCACCTTCACCGATCGCGAGCTGATGATCGCCGCGAACGTTGTGCGGCAGGCCGACGTGATCCTGTCGCTGAAAGAGCAGCCTCTCGGCTTGCTTCTCGCGCTTCGGGAGCGCGGCTTGATGCCCGACATTCCGGTTGCCGCGTGCCTGCACCGCTCAGACCCGAACCACTCCGGGCCTGCGTTGTCGTGGCTCAGTGAAGCATCGTCGAGCGGCCTGCTCACCGCGGTTGTCGCGTGCGCAGAGTCGACGAGTGAGGCGTACAAGAGTCACCTGGATCCCGCCACCGCTCGGCTCGTTATCCCCAACGGCGTCGACACCGAGCGCTTTCGCCCCGGCACGCACGGCGAGCAAGCGGCGACGCGCTCGCAGCTCGGCGTTCCCGCTGACGCTCCGGTTGTTGTGTTCGCCGCACGGTTTGACGCGATGAAAGACCCCGGCCTGTTCTTGCGTTCGGTTGCGCTGCACTCCCGGCAGAACCCGCTCACTCACTACCTCGCGTGCGGCGCGGGCATGACCCGCGACAACGATGCGTTCCGTCAGTTGCTCGACCAGTCGGGCATCGGTGACTCGACGCGGCTGCACGCTCTCGGCATTCGCGACGACATGCCGGCGATTTACCAGATCGCCGACATCGTCGCGCTCACGAGCGCCTTTGGTGAGGCATCGCCCCTGTGTCTTCTCGAGGGTGCCGCCTCTGGGGCGACGCCCGTCACAACGGATGTCGGTGACTCCGCTCGAACCGTTGACGGCATCGGGTTCGTCACGCCCCACGACCCCGCAGCCATCGCCTCGACCTGGCAGCGAGTGCTCGAGCGGCGACCAGAACTTCGCGAGCTCAGCCTGGCTGCCCGCGCGCGGTTCGGTCGCACGCGCATGATCGCCGAGTACGCGACATCCATCGCCGGTATGCGTGAGAGCCGTCGGGTCGCCGCGTAGCTCTGACTTCAGCGCCTCGACAGGTCAAGCGAGGCGTCACACGCTGCCATGAGGGCTTCGTCGTGGGTCGCGATAACCACCGCTGCTCCGCGGTGTGCTTCTTCGGTGAGAAAGCCGGTGACCAGCTCGCGGTTGTCTCGATCGAGTGACGCCGTGGGCTCGTCGGCGAAGATGACGTCTGCCTTGCGAAACATCGCCCGCGCCAGCCCGACGCGCTGCTTCTCGCCACCGCTCAACGTTGAGACGACTTCTTTGCCCCGCCCCGCGAGCCCAACCCGTTCGAGAATGAGTTCGATGCTCGCCCGGTCGCGGGCACGCACGCCGAAGAGGGGCAGGCGCGCGAGCATCACGTTGTACGCCACGGACTTCTCGTCGACAAGCCCGTGGTCTTGAAACACAAAGGCGGCGTGCTTCTGCCAGAACCCGCGCCGGCGGGAGTCGCCCCAGCGCGCCGTCTCGTGTCCGTTGACAACAACGCGCCCGCTCTCGACCCGCAGCAGCAGACCGAGCACGTTGAGCAGCGTCGTTTTGCCACTGCCGCTCGGCCCGACGAGGGCGAGGGTCTGACCCGGCTGCACGTGCACCTGCGGGGCGGCGAGAACCTGGCGTCCGTCGATGGTGACGACGACGTCCTCAGCGAGTATCTGCATTGTTGGTTTCCTTATTCGATGGATGCGAGTGGCTGATCATTCGGAGCGCGCGAGTCGCAGCGCGAAGACTTTTCGCACTGCGGCGACGTGCAGAGCCGCGCTCAGCGCGACATAGAGCGGTATCGCGGCGAGAATCCAGAGCGTGCCCGGGTCGGAGGTTGCGAGAAATCCCACAAGGCTGAGCGCGGTAATGACTACCGCAAGGCCCGCCTCCCAGAGCAGTCGTGCCGAGAGCACCCGCTGCCAGGCCCAGCCCGAGGTGCGTTGCGCAAAGAGGCGGCGCCCGCGCGCGAGCGCGTAGATCCAGGCCGAGACAGTAATGCTCGCGATGAGCGCGAGCACAACCAGCGCGTACGAAAAGATGCGCACGCCCGCCGTTTGGTTCGCCTGCTGGCTTGCGAAGAGGCCGTTGTCAGAGACGCGGTCGATCGAGAGCACGTAGGCGTTGAGCTCACTCGTCGCCAGGTAACCACGAAGCCAGCTCGCGTCACCGAACATCTGGTTGCCCGATGACAGTGTTGCGCTGAGAAAGTCGGCGTCGAAGGTCTCTGCCGGGTTGTCGACGACAACAATGAGCGGGTTCTCGTAGTTGACCATGTCGCCCGAGGTGGGCGCGAGGCCAGGGAAGGTTACATCGCCCGAGTAACCGAAGGTACGAAAGTTCTCGTCGAAACCGTCGAGGTTTTGACCCGCGCGGTTCCAGAGCTCGAACGAGGCGCCGAGCGACTGTTCGAGCGCGGGCGCGAGCTCGGTGTGCGGGATCGCTGTGCCCAGGGCTCCGAGCGGTTGCTGCGGCGACGGGTCAAAACCCACAAAGGGTGCGACCGCCTCGAGATAGGCGGGATTCACCATAACCAGTCCGTCGTAGCCGGCGGGCTGGAGCTCGGGTTCGTCCGCGACATCCATCGCATAAGAAAAGGTGAGAACGTCGGCCTCGTCAGCGGCCACAACGAGCGCGTCAAGCTTTTCGATTTGTGCGTCGAACTCTTCGGGAGTTGTTGTGCCAATGCGCAGCGAGACCTGGCCGGAGAGACTCTGCCAGCGCGCGCCCTGGTCAGAGAGGTTCGTGGCGGTGGCAATTGCGGTTCCCGCGGCGGGAAGCGAGATTGCGACGAGCACAAGCGTGGCGACCTTGAGCGCTTCACTCGCGAGGCGAAAGTGTCGCTCGGGCGGGGTGCGCGCGGCGATCGCGGCAAGGGTTGGCCAGGTGAAGGCGTTGACGAGCAACGCACTCAGCAGCATCACCGCGAGTGCGCACCCGAGAAGCGCGAGAGTCGTGAGAGCAAAGTTCGCCACAAACATGGTCTTGCCACTGAGCGCGATGAACCCAACGCCGAGGAGGAAACCCGCAAGCATGGGAGGCACACTCACCGCGAGCAGCGAGAGAAAATCGTCGGCGACGATGCGAGCGGTCGAGGCGCCGTTGAGCACCTTCACGGTTCTCGCTCTCGCCCGCAGCACGTACCAAGAGACGGTGAGCGACACGAGCAGCACAAGGCAGGTGAGAAACGGCAGCCACGCCCCGGTGTTGATCAGGGCGTTCGAGAGCACCGCGGTGACCGTGTTCTTCTGGGTGCTCGTGTGCACTCCCGCGCGGTTTGCCCAACCGGTGAGCGACTGCACGGCTTCGGCAGAGCCGGAGTAGACGTACGTCCCGCTCAGCGGGGTGTCGCCGAGGCCGCCCGCCGCGCGTAGCTCGCCCTGCATGCCGGGTCGAAACCAGTCGATGGCGACGGGGCTGATCGGCGCATCGGCACCAAAGACGTAGAGCGACTGCGAGGTGAGAAAGTTCTCTGGGTCGGCGACAACGCGAGCAAGCCGCAGGTCAGACGAGTCAACGAGCTCATTGAGTTCGGCAATCGCAACGTCTTTTGCGAGGGGCGATTTCGAGAAGTCAAGCCGTGAGGTGTAGTCGGTGTTCCACGGAAACCCCGACTCTTCTGACGACAAAAACATGCCCGCGAGCACGGCGAGAAAAACTGCAACGCCGAGGGCGGCGAGCCTAACCAGCAACTTCAGCAATGGGTCTCTGTTCGTTCAGCGAGATGTTCGTTCGATGCACCTTTTGTGATGACGCTTCGTTTGACTACACATAGTTGGGCCCGATCGCTCAGATCGGGCCCAACTAGGTACGCCTACAGCCGCGCTAGCAAACGCGGTAGTAGTACTTGTTGCTTGTGAATGCCGTCGCCCTCAGCGAAGCCTGCGACCACTTGTTCTTCGCTGTATCAATCGACTTGCTTGTTCCCCAGTCGTTGATGACGGTCGAGCCATGGCACTTGCCGACGTAGTAGTCCGAGTATGCGTGAACGCCGGCTGCGAGGCCATAGTTCCAGGTTCCCCCTTCGTTCGGATACTGCGTTGCACCGTAGGCCGCCGCGCCCGAACCCGTGAGAGCTACAACCAGGCCAACGGCCGCGAGAGTTTTCTTCAGTGACATTTCACGTACCCCCTATCTCGAGTCGAACTCGCCGACTCATCTGTGAGTGCTCGGTAGGCCCGCCGTTCTCATGGACCAGATGAAAATTCGAGCATTTCGCAGCGTTGCGAATGCAGAAAGGTTAGGTAAGCGTCTTGTCGTTGTCAGTCCACGCAAGTGCCGACTTGACTTTGTCGATGCGTGGGTGCTGAGTGTCGCTCAGGCGAGAAATGCCGCAGCGAGCTTCTTGGGCGCACGGCATAGCCACGCCTCTGTGAGCACCTCGTTGAGCTGCGCGAGGCTGATCTTCTCGATGAGCACAAGCACCGCTGGGTAGTGAACAAAGTGCGGAATCGTAAAAAACACGTCGGGGTTGCTGCCGATAAGCCCGCGTTTGTCGGTGAGATCGGCGACCATAGCGCCGAGAATTTCGCCCTCGGGCACCTCGTCGCCCAGCTCTTCGATGTCGCGCTTGCGCAGCGGGCGCTCCCACGCAAAGTGTTTGCGTCGAACCTCCCACTTGTAGCCGTTGGTGTCGGTGGCCTCGACCACTTCGGGCAGGGCGAGAGCGAGCCTGCTCACGTCATCCCACGTTGCCATGGCTCGATGTTAGAACGAGCCGCCGACGGCGCAAAAGCCACTTAGGTTCCGATAGCGTCCTGCAGGGTGTAGCGGGTTATCCTTGGCGAGGTCATCACGAATGAGAATGTGCTGACGTGCTAATCAAACGGTGGGTGTGTCATGGGGAAACTTCGTTACGACGGAGCGGGCGAGGTCGAGTTCGACGACCGTACGCTTTCGCACCTTCAACTCGTCATCGCGGCAAAGCTGCGTCGCGCAGAGTCCTTCTGGTTCACCTGGGTCAAGCCGGTGAGCGCGGGCAGTGGGCGCGTGTCGATCTGGGTGCACCCGGCGATCCCGATCGAGATTTCATTCGCTGGCAACAGGATCCCCGCGATCAATCGCGAGTGGGTCGACCTGCTTATGCGCGCTGCGAACAGCCCCGCTGGCCTTCATCTGATCGACGAGCCGCCAGTTGCGGCCGATGACTGACGCGGCCGTCGCGCCCGGCAAGACCCTGAGTGACAGTCATATGTCGACCCCGACTGATCTAGTCTGAACTCGTGCGAGCAATTCATTACGCGGGCGAAGATCTCCTTACCGGAACGCTGATCGCCGACGCAGTTTTGGAGTATGCGCAAGCACTCGCCGAGACCGAGGGATCGGCAACCGTCGAGATTCCGGTCATCGGTACGGGCGGCCAGGCCGTCGCCTCGACGTTTCTTCTCGGGCCGTCATCACAGCTCATCGCTGTTGAGCTTCCTGAATTTGAGGGCGAAGAGCTGACCGACCCCGAGCTCGTCTCCCGCCTCGAAGAGCTCACGGCTCAACTCAAGCGACCGGTCGGCCGTGCCCTTCCCTCCGAGTCGATCATGGACTCGCAGATCCTCGACGAGATCACCTAAGCGCGAATCAGCGTTACCGAGTTCTCAATAGTTCGCAGTGCCTCGGCGAGCTGCGCGACATCCAATTCACCGCGTTCGAACTCGTGGGTCGCGGCGTAGAGCTCGAGCCGGCCTTGTGCCGCGCGGGTGCGGTCGGTGAGCGCGAGACGATCGAGTGTCGCGTGAAGCTCGCGACGTTGCGCGATCAACTCGCGTGTCCAGGTCGGGTCGAGAATGCTCATTCGTGCGCTCCTTCCAGGGCGACTTTCGCCGCGACTTTTACAGCAACTTTCACGGCGACGCGTAAACGTTAAGCCGAGTCGCGCCCGACCGGCACGAAAGAAGTCGTTGCGCTACATAAAGTGACGCTCAGCGATCCATCACTTTACAAACGTTTACTTATGCTCTAGCGTGGCCATAAGTAAACGCACGTAAACATAAGGAGGAGATCAATGTCTACCCACGTAATGCCCACTACCGCTTCACGCGGACGCGCCCCGCTCTACCTGCAGATTGCTGCCTGGGCCGTGCCCGTGCTTCTGCTGTCGGGCTTCGCGATGATCGCGCTTGTGCCCGTGCTCGTTGTGCTCATCGGCAGCTTCACCGACATACGGTCGCGATACCTTCGCTGGTGGTCGGTGGCAGTCGCGGCGCTCTACTCGGTGCCGCTCGCGATTCTCAACCTGCGCGATGACCCGGCGCCGAGCCTGACCCAAGACATGCACCCCGCGTTTCTCGTTCTCATCGTCGCCGCGGCGGTCGTGCTTCTCGCGCGTCTCTACGTTGGGCGTCGCTGATGACCTTGACCACCGTCTTCGATGTTGTGCTGCCTGGTCCGGTCGAGCCTGCCGAGATGCAGCTTCGTGAATCTCCACTGCGGCCGCCGGGGACGCTCGACGTGACGCTCCGGATGGAAGCGACGGGAGTCTCGTTCGCAGAGCAGCAGATGCGCAGAGGAAAGTACTACGAGCAGCCGCGTTTTCCGTTTGTGCCGGGTTACGACCTCGTCGGAACAGTCGTTGCTGTGGGCGATGGTGTTGATGTCTCGCTTATAGGTCAGCGGTTTGCCGCGGTCACCAAAACGGGTGGGTGGTCGAGCCACGTTATTGTGCCCGCCTCGGATCTTCTTCCGGTCGACGGCGACGCAGACCCGGTCGCCGTCGAGACTCTCGTCGTCAACGGCATAACCGCGTGGCAGATGCTATTTCGAACGGCGCGGGTGAAGCCTGGCGCGACAATCGTTGTGCTCGGCGCCAACGGCGGAGTGGGCAACACCCTCGTGCAGTTGGCCCGCAACGAAGGCATCCGCGTTATCGGAACCGCGTCGCCCGCTCATCACGACCTGCTCGCTGAACTGGGCGCCGAGGCCGTCGACTACCGGGATTCGCAGATGTACTCACGAATCCGACAGCTCGCGCCCGACGGCGTTGATGCGGTGTTCGACCACGTCGGCGGGCCGTCGCTCACGCAGTCATGGAAGCTGCTGCGTGCGGGCGGCACCCTCGTCTCGTACGGCAGCGCTGCAACCATGCTCGACGCGGGCAACGCGCGACTACCGCTGTTGCGTTCGTACGCGCAGATCGTGGCGTGGAACCTTTTGCCCAACGGCCGTTCTGCCTCGCTTTATGACTTCTGGGCAGGCAAACGGCGCCGCGAGCGGTATATCGGTGAGCAGCGAAGCGCCCTAAAGAACGTTCTCGAGCTTTTGCGCGACGCAAAGATCAGTCCGCAGATCGCCGCGCGCGTGCCGCTGTCTGAGATTGTGCGTGCCGTCGAACTCGCGGAGTCGCGCACGGTCGCGGGCAAGGTTGTTGTGGTGGCAGATGCGTAAGCTCGTGTCCATGGTGGTCGAGTCGTCAGCAAGCGCCGAGCGCCAGCGCAACCCCCGCGGCGAGGGTGCACGACTTCGGGTCGAGATTCTCGCGGCGACGCGCGAGTTGCTCAGCGATGGCGAGGCGGTCACGCTGCGCTCGATAGCCCGCCGCGCGAATATCTCAGCGCCGGCCATCTACCGGCACTTTGCCGACGTCGACGCGGTGATGGCAGCCGTCGCCGAAGATGCTTTTGCCGAGCTCACCGCTTCGCTCATCGCGGGACAGGCGACCACCCCCGTTGGCCACTTGCGGGCAGTGTGTGAGGCCTACCTTTCGTTCGCTCGTGAGAAGCCACAGCTTTACCGGGTGATGTTCGGCGGCGTCTGGAACGCCGAGATCGCCCTCGTCACTCACCCCACAGAAGCCGAGCGCTTTCGTGAGTTGGGTATGAACGCATTCGGGGTGCTCGTTGAGGCCATTCGGTTGTGTGTCGCCGATGGTTCGTCGGCGAGTGATGACCCTCGCCGCGACGCCGGCGCGCTCTGGGCGGGGCTTCACGGTTTCGCCGAGCTTCGGCAGACCGCGCCCCTCTTCGATTGGCCGGCCGACGTCGAGTCGACACTCATCAACTCGCTCGCGAAGGTGTCGCCCAGCCGCTAGCTTCACCGGCCGAGGGAGGCAACGCCAACGGCGAGTCGGGCGTAACAGTGCTTAGCAATGCAGGGCCACTCACGCAGGCGTGGCAGCATAAGGCTTTGATCACCACGTAGCTGAGAGGGGCGATCGTGACCCTGCCCCGTCTTGAAGAAGACACGACCGCCGGCTTTGCGACCCGCCAGCTGCACGGAGCCCCCGTGCCGCACCGCGTCGTCACCCCGCGCGTCACCCCGATTTATATGACCGCCGGCTTTGTGCTCGATGACTTCGATCAGGCGACCGACCTGTTCAGCTCGGGCGACGGCTTCTCGTACACGCGCGTCGGCAATCCGACAACCGAGGCGGTCGAGCAACGTGTCGCCGCCCTCGAGGGTGGAGCAGAGGCACTGCTCGTCGGAAGCGGCCAGGCCGCCGTGGCGATCACACTTCTTGGCCTGGTGGGGTCTGGCCACCACGTTGTGTCCGCATCGAGCATCTACGAGGGCACGCGAGGTCTTCTTCTCGACAACCTTGCGCGCCTCGGCATTGAAACCGATTTTGTGGATGACGCGAACGATCCGCTCGCGTGGGAGAGCGCCATTCGCCCCACAACTCGCGCACTGTTTGCGGAATCCATCGCCAACCCGCGCAACGAGATCCTCGACATCTCGGCCATTGCCGAAGTCGCGCACCGCCACGGTATCCCGCTCATCATCGACAACACCTTCGCGAGCCCCTACCTGCTTCGCCCGATCGAGCACGGCGCCGACGTTGTTGTGCACTCGGCGAGCAAGTTTCTTGCCGGACACGGTGCGGCGCTCGGCGGCATCATCGTCGACAACGGACTGTTCGACGCTTCGGTGTCGGGCGAGCTGTTTCCTCATCTCGTCGCACCCGGTCGCCTCGGCAGCCCCAGCATCTTCGACCGCGTCGGTGGACGCGCGCGCATCTCGTACCTGCGCGACTCGATGGCGTTGCGCTTCGGCCCGACCCCCTCGCCGATCAACTCATTTCTCATTGCGCAGGGCATCGAGACGCTCTCGCTGCGCGTTGAGCGCCAGTCGCAGAACGCCCTCGGCGTTGCACGCTGGCTCGAGCAGCAGCCCGAGGTGCACTCGGTCGACTACTCCGGTCTCGAGTCGAGTCCGTACAAGGCGCTCGCCGACCACTACCTGCCCGACGGACAGGGCTCGGTGTTCTCGTTCACGCTGCGCGGCGGGCTCAACGCTGCGCGCACCTTCGTCAACTCGCTCAAGGTCTTTACGCACATGACGCATCTCGGCGATGTGCGATCGCTCATTCTTCACCCCGGCACAACCAGCCACAACCAGCGCACCGACGATGAACTCAGCCAGGCCGGCATCTGGCCGGGCACGCTGCGATTGTCGATCGGCATCGAAGATCTCGCCGATCTCACTCGCGACCTCGACCACGGTCTCGACGCGGTGCGCGCGCTTGACGCGATTCACTCGACCGACACAGTCCGTACGCTCGACGTATGACAAAGCAGCAGCACTTCGGATGGTTTCTCGCGCGCGGCTTTGGCCCGCACGGCTGGGGGCACCCGTACCTCGACTGGAACTACCAGTGGACAAGCCCAGACCTCTACCAGCAGTCGGCGCGCGAACTCGAGCAGGCCGGCTTCGACCTGCTCATCATCGAAGACTCCCCATCACTGGGTAACCCGTCGACGATAGACTTGCGCGTTCGGCAGGCTTTTGGCGGGCCCAAGCACGACCCGCTGCTTCTTGCTCCCTACCTGTTTGGCGCGACATCCAACCTCGGAATTGTGCCGACCGTCAACCCGGCCGCCTACCTGCCCTACACGGCGGCTCGGCAGTTTGCGTCGCTGCAGCATCTCAGTGGCAACCGCCTCGGTCTCAACGTTGTTACCGACACCGGAAGCGCTCGTCACTTCGGTGACGCGGCGCCCCTCGGGCACGACGCGGCCTATGATCGCGCCGAGGAATGGCTCGACGGAATTCGCAAGCTCTGGCGCAGCTGGCCCGATGGTGCGCTCATCGCCGACCCGGCGCAGGGTCGCTACGCCGACGGTACGAAGCTCGATGCCGTTGCGCACCGCGGCGAATACTTTGCATTCGATGGCCCGCTCAACGCGCTTCCGTTCACCGACGGTTTCGATGGTTTCGATGGCGAGCCGACGATCGTGTCGCCCGGCGGCTCGGGTCGCGGGCTCGGCTTCGCCGGTGCGAATTCTGATGTGCAGCTCGCCCTCGCGCCGCTCGATGTCGAGAGCATCAGGGCATATCGCGCGAAGATTCATGCTGCTGCTGTCGAGCGCGGGCGTAACCCCGCCGACATCTCGATTCTCTTCGCGATTCAGCCCGTGATCGTTTCGAGCGCGGAAGAAGCCGACCGCCTTGTCGCGGCCTCGGCTAACCCGTCAGATGCCGCGCTGCTCGCCATTGCCGAAAAGCAGTCGAGCGACCTTGAGACCGACCTCACCGCACTCGACCTCGACAAGCCGCTCGACCTCACGATCTTCGGAGACCACGTCTCGCAGGGCAGCATCAACCGCCTGGTTGGCAAGTTCGACCCCGCGACAACGCCGCTTCGCGAACTTCTCGGCAAGCAGGCCCGCCTCGGCCGCATTGGCCAGGGCGGCTTTGTTGGCACGGCCGAAGAGCTCGCCGACCTCATCGAAGACCTCGGCGAGAACGCCGACAACGATGGCGTGCTGCTGTGGGGCGACCTGCACCCCGTGACGGTGCACCGAATTCTCGATGAGCTCGTGCCGATTCTGCGCCGGCGCGGCATTCTGCGCACCTCGTTCGGTGGCGGCGGACTGCGGGCGAACCTGCGCGACTTCTAGCAGCGCGGGCGCGTTGCCTGCGCCGCGCCGCTGCGCCGCTGCCCGCGCCGCTGCGCCGCGCCTCGCGATCTAACGGATTTCGGACGAACTAGCGTGCCGATGCGCGCGAGTTTGTCCGAAATCCGTTAGTTGTTGCGCGGGGCAGGGTTAGCTGGCGGGCGCGGCCGCTATGCCGCGGGTGATGACCGTGAGGATGCCGTCGGCCCAGTCCGCGCCGACGGGCTCGCCGCGCATGAGGGTGAACATCATCGCGCCGATGAGGAGCTCTGCGAGGGGCTCGGTCGCGACATCCACGCGAATCTCGCCGGAGGCGATGCCGGACTGCAGCGCGCGGTCGATTCCACCGATGAGGGGTTCGGTGAAGCGCTCGGCGAGCTTGCCGCGTGCCGACTCGTCAGATGACGCGGCGGCCGAGAGTCCGCGAAAGAGGGCGGCCTGGTCGGGCTGGGCGAGCAGTGCGCGAGACGCGTCGAGCCATGTGCGGATGGCCGCGAGTGCGCTTGACTCGGGCGCGACCACAACGGGCTCGAAACGCACGACGTTTTCGAGCACGCAGTCGGCGACGAGTGACGCCTTCGACGGCCACCAGCGGTAGAGCGTCTGCTTGCCAACACCCGCGCGTGCGGCGATGTCGACGAGCGTCAGACGGTCGTAGCCCTGCTCGACGAGAAGCTCTCCGGTCGCGACGAGGATGCTGAGGCGCGAGCTCTCGCTGCGGGGACGTCCGGGGCGGGCTGCGGGCATGGTGATCACGGTATCAAGGTGTATCGTTTTATTTCGAGACGTGCAGTCTCGAAAGTGTTGACACGATGGAGTGAAAATGACCGAAGTACTGGTAGTAATCGGCGTTGGCGGCATGGGCGAGACAATCGCGCGTCGTCAGGCGCCCGGAAAGATCACCGTTCTCGCCGACTTCAATGAGGCGGCGATCGAAGCGCTCGCAGAGCGCATGACCACCGACGGATTCGACGTTCGAACCCAAAAGGTGGATGTCTCGTCCCGCGAGTCGCTGACCGCGCTCGCGACGCTCGCCGCGAGCCTCGGCCCGATCACGCAGGTTGTTCACACGGCTGGACTCTCGCCCACACAGGCGCCGCTCGAGGCGATTCTGCGCGTTGACCTCGTCGGCGTCGCACTGATGCTCGAGATCTTCGCCGAGGTTGTTGCGCCCGGCGCCGGCGGCGTCGTTATCTCGAGCTCATCGGGATACCTCGTTCCCGCTTTCACGCCTGAGCAGGAGCAGCTCATTCGCAGCACGGCACCAGAGGCGCTCGTTGACCTCGACTTCTTCTCTGCAGAAACCCTCGGCAACCCTGGCGTCGCGTACGGCGTCTCAAAGCGCGCGAACCGCGTGCAGGTGCAGAACGCGAGCGCCGCCTGGGGCGAGCGGGGCGCACGCATCAACAGCGTGAGCCCCGGCGTCATCTCAACCGCGATGGGTCGACAGGAGCTCGAGTCGCCGTCGGGCGCGTTTATGCGCGCAATGGTCGAGAACTCCGGCACCGGCCGCCTCGGCACCCCGAGCGACATTGCCGACGGAGTGACGTTCTTGCTCGGCCAGCAGGCCTCGTTCATCACGGGTATTGACCTTCTCATCGATGGCGGAAGCGTCGCCGCTGTGCTGACAGGTCGCGCGCGCCCGTAGCGTGCGAGCCACCCCCACTCCGTCCCCGCGATCTAACGGATTTCGGACGAACTAACGTGCCGATGCGCGCGAGTTTGTCCGAAATCCGTTAGTTGTTGCGCGGGGCCAGGGTTAGCTGGCGGGCGCGTCGCCATGCCTCGCGCGGCTCTAGACGTCGATCGTCAGCTCAAGCGACACGGTGTCGTCGACGTCGACCTCTTCGGCGCGACGAACCTTGTCTTTGAGCGGAACTATGTATCCGCCGTTCTTCGGCCACAGCGACGTCGTGAACTCGGTCTCGCCGAGCCTCGCTGCCACCGGAACCATTCCCCAGCCATAGGTGACACTCGACGCGGCCGCGGCAATCACGCCGGCGTCGACCTCGGGCACCGTGACGAAGTAATACGGGGCGGGCCCACGCCAGTACCAGACCGTGCCGGTGAACCTGAGTTTCATGGCACAAGCGTAGAAGAACTGGTCTGCCAGTTGGGATGTCGCGGCCTAAACTCGTAGGGCAGTCAGGCGAGGAGGCTTTCGTGAGCGAGAACGTAGCAGTAGAGGCAGTGGCCTCGCCGAAGAAGGCGGGCCGCCCACCACGCGAGCGCGGCGTTGCGATCGAAGGCCTGCGGTCCGTGAGCATCACCGCGACCGAGCCACCGTCGAACGAGATCGCCAGGGCGATCATCGACTACATCCTGTCTGGCCAGGTCGGCCCGGGCGAGAAGCTTCCGTCGGAGCGCCAGTTGAGCGAGTCTTTCGGCGTCGGACGCTCGACGATTCGCGAGGCCCTCAAGTCGCTCGGCTTGCTCGGCCTCGTCGAGTTTCGCCACGGAGGCGGCACCTACTTTCGTGGCACCGACTCCGACCTGCTGCCGCGCGTCATCGAGTGGGGGCTCCTGCTCGGCGAACGCCACACGACCGACCTCGTCGAGGCGCGCCAGCACCTTGAGCGCATCACAACGGGTCTTGCCGCCGAGCGCCGAAATGACGACGAGTTGCGGGTCATCGAGCGCGCGCTCGAAGCCATGCGGGCCGCGAAGACCACCGAAGAGTTTGTGGCTGCCGACGTCGCCTTCCACCTCGCCATCGCCGACGCGTCGGGCAACGTCGCACTCGCCAATATGCTCAAGAGCATTTCGTCGCTGCTTCGCGTCTGGATCCACCGGGTTATGGACGCAGAGACATCCTTCGACGTTTCGATGCACGAGCACGAACCCGTTTTCGCTGCGATTCGCGAGCGGGATGTCGCGGCCGCCAGTGCGGCAATGGAGTCGCACATGACGCGCGCGAGTGCCCGCCTCGTCGCGACTCTCAAGGAAGACGGCGCCTAACACCCGACTCTCCAACGTCCCCATCGAGTTAGTGGTTGACCAGTTGACCACTTTCCGACATGATGGTGTCAGGAAGGGCGCTCTCAGTGGCGCCGTCACTCGATGGGGAGAGAGCTCACCGCATGATGTACGAGCAGATGTTCGAAAAGTTCCGCACGCAGGACGAGGTCAATGCCGCGGTTATTGGCGCAGGCCAGTACGCAACCGCGATCGTCACTCAGGAACCCCAGACCAAGTACCTGCGCGTGAGCGTCGTCGCCGACATCAACCTCGAGAGTGCCAAGAAGGCCTACCTGAGCGCGGGTAAGTCGGAGAACGAGCTCGTCTACGCCGCGACCGCAGAAGATGCGCAGGCCGCAATCGACGCAGGAAAGTCGGTCTACACCGACCAGCCCCAGATCGTCGCGTTCATCCCCGGCATCGACATCGTCTGCGAGAGCACCGGCATCCCCGAGGCAAGCGCCCGGTTTGCCAAGGACGCAATTAACAACGGCAAGCACGTCGCCGTCGTTACAAAAGACCTTGACGTCACCGTCGGTCCGATCCTGAAGAAGCTCGCCGATGACAAGGGTGTTGTCTACACGCCCGTCGATGGCGACCAGCACGGCCTGTTTGTGCAGCTCGTCGAGTGGGCAAAAGCCATCGGCCTCACGATCATCAGTGGTGGCAAGGCCACCGACGGCGAGTTCATCTACGACGAAGAAGCATCGACCGTCACGATTCACACCGACAAGAAGATCCACGCCCCGTACCAGGAGACGGTGACCGTCGCGGCAGAGGACAAGAAGTTCCTCGGCAAGATTCCCGAGGGCCACGCCGCCGAGTACATCGCAGAGCGCGCCCGCATTCTCGCGAGCCTGCCGCAGCCTGGTTCGTACGACCTGTGCGAGATGACGATCGCGGCAAACCACACGGGCTTCAAGCCTCAGGTCGACACTCTGCTCCACGCGCCCCTGCGCATCACCGAGATCCCCATCGCCTACGCACCGACCGCCGACGGCGGCGTCATCGAGGCCGAGGGAACAATCGACCTCGCGACCTGCTTCCGCACCCCCGATGAGTCGGGACTCGGAGGCGGCGTCTTCATCGTCGTACGCGCCGACAACGCCTACTCGAACCACATCATGACGACGAAGGGCCAGATCGCCAACGCGGATGGCAGCGCAACCGTCATCTACCGTCCGTACCACCTCTGTGGCGTCGAAACATCGACAACGCTGCTCGTTGCCGGCCTCCTCGGGCTCAACACCGGAAGCAACGACTACAAGCCGAGCTTCGACCTCATCAAGGTCGCGGCCACGGATATCGCGGCGGGAGACGTGTTCGGCAACGACCACAGCCCGCAGCTCACCGCGCGCATCATTCCTGGTACCCCGATCGGGTCAGGCAACGCGGCATCCGCCCATTTGCTCACCGGCAATCGCGCGGCGGTCGACATCCCCAAGGGAACTGTCATCACTTACGACATGGTCGAACGCCCCGCCGACTCGGTGCTGTGGGAGCTTCGCGAACTTCAGGACGCGACCTTCCTCGTCTAAGGAAGATCTCGATTTCCGCCCGCGCAATGGCTGCGCGAGCGGTGGTCGCGTGCGCGCACGCGACCGGTTTCACTACGTAAAGGAGCGTGGCTAGGAATGATCACAGCATTGGCATGGATCATGATCGTCGTCTTTATGACGCTGATCATGGCGAAGAAGGTTCACCCGTTTGTAGGGCTCGCCCTGATACCCCTCGTGTTCACGATCGCCGGGGCGTTCCTCGGGGTGTTCACATCGGCGGTCGCCGAAGCGACAGAAAAGGCACCGAAGGATGTCACTCTTCTCGACCAGTTCCAGACTTTCGGAGACTGGGCGAAAGACGGCATGGTCACCACCTCGGCGACAGCCTTCCTGCTTCTCTTCGCAATCCTGTTCTTCTCGGTCATGCTGCACGTTGGCCTGTTCGACCCGCTGACCAAGCGCATCCTCAAGATCGCTAAGGGTGACCCGCTCAAGGTCATGATCGGCACGGGAATCATCTCTGCCGTTGTCTCGCTCAGCGGTGACGGCACAACAACGACGCTCATCGTCTGTACGGCACTCATCCCGATCTACAAGAAGCTCGGCATGCGTCTTATGGACCTCGCCGTCATCCTCATCCTGATGAACACGATCCTCAACCTGCTCCCATGGAGCGGTCCGACGGCTCGAGTTCTCGCGGTGATGCCCAGCATCGACCCGAACGAGATGCTGCGTGCGCTCGCGCCAGGCATGGTGGCATCCGTCATCTTCGTGATGCTCATCTGCGTCTTCCTCGGCTTCCGCGAGCGCAAGCGCCTCGGCATCACCGAGCTCACCGACGAGGACATCGACAACATGATGGCCAAGTACGACTCGACCGGCGAGGTTGAGGGACCGGACGCCATCGAGGGCACCGGCGGCGCGACTCTCGTCACCGTCAAGAAGAGCACAACGATCACCGTCGTGAATGCCGTGCTCACCGGTGGCGCACTCGTGCTGCTTGTGCTCGGCGTCTTCGCTCCCGTTTTCATCTTCCTCGTCGGAACACTTCTTGCCTTCGTGATCAACTTCACGAGCATCCCGAAGCTCAAGGCGTTCATCGACTCGGCCTCGCCCGACGTGCTGCAGACCGTGATTATGGTCATCGGCGCCGGTGTCTTTATGGGACTCTTCACGAACTCGGGAATGTCGAGCGCCGTTGCGCAGAGCATGGTTGACGTGATTCCCGCGAGCCTCGCTTCGCAGTGGCCCCTCATCACAACGCTCATCTCGGCACCGGGTGGATTCTTCCTCTCGAACGACGGCTTCTTCTACGGCGTGCTTCCCGTGCTCTCCGAAGCAGGCCAGGCCTACGGGTTCACCGAATTCCAGATCGGCTACGCGTCGCTTATGGGACAGGCGTTCCACATGCTCAGCCCGCTCACCGCCTTCATCTACCTTCTCCTCAACATGACGAAGGTCGACATGGGCGAGTGGCAGCGCTCGGCCGGAAAGTGGGCACTCGGAATCTTCATCATCCTGATTCTCGTGTCCATCGTCACCGGCCAGTTGAGCGTTTTCAACTAGCCAAGATCCGCAACAGAAGGTCGCACATTGTTCGTAGTCATTGTCACAATCGATGCCCTGCCGCACGCCGTGGACGAGTTCTCGGCGATCATCGCGGAAAACGCCCGACTCTCCGTCGAGCGCGAACCGGGATGTCTCGTGTTTGACGTGAGCCGTGCTGCCGACCTTCCCAACCGGTTCTACCTCTACGAGGTTTACGACGACGAGGCGGCGTTTGTTTTCGAGCACAAGGGGTCGGCACACTTTGCCGACTTCGTTGTGAGATCAACGCCCCTCGTCGTCCCTGGTAGCAAGCGCGAAGTGCACGCGCACCGTACGATCGCCGCACAGAAGGAGAACAACCATGAACTCGCAGGCTAAGCGCCCCCTTATTGCCCTTGTGAGTGCCGTGCCCGGCGCGATCCCTCCCGCGGAGGCCGCCTTCGCCGACCTCTACCCCGACGCCATCGTCTGGAACATCCTCGACGACCGTCTCCTCGTCGAGGCCGATGCTCGCGGCGGGGTAACCCCAGAACTCAGCGAACGGATGTCGCGGCTCATCCGTCACGCGGTAACCGAGGGTGCGGAGGGGATCCTCCTCACCTGTTCGATGTACGGCCCCGTAGCCCACGCGCTCGCCGCCGACATCGGCGTGCCCCTCTTCGCGGCCGACGATGCCGCCTTCGACGCTGCCGTCACCGGTGGCTACGGCAGCGTGCTGCTCATCTCGCCGGCCGCCGGCCCCCTCGTTGATTCGGTCGACCGGCTTCGCGCCGCCGCCGTGGGCGCCGGTGTCGAGCTCGAAGTCACGGGCGCTGTCGCAGACGGAGCCGCGACTGCTGCTCGCGGCGGAGACATCGAGCTACTGGCATCCATTCTTCACAAGACGGTGAGCGCGCAGGATGGCGCCTTCGACGCCGTAGTGCTCGGGCAATACTCTATCTCTCCCGGTGCTACGCGGCTTGCCGAGCTCACCGGCCTGCCCGTTATCGCTGGTCCGCAGAAGTCTGCGATCGCGATTCAGGCGGCGGTTTCGGGGCGAGAATCATGATCGGTGCAATTGCTGACGACTTCACCGGCGGAACCGATGTCGCTGTGGCCTTCCGGAGAGCCGGGCTGCGCACAGTCGTTCTCTTTGGCATCCCCGACAGCGACGTGCTGCCTGACCACGACGCGATAGTCATCGCGCTCAAGAGCCGCACGACGCCTGCGGCAGACGCCGTTCGCGAGTCGCTCGAGGCCGCGAAGTGGCTGCGCGAGCACGGCGTTGACCAGCTTTTCTTCAAGTACTGCTCCACCTTTGATTCTCGCCCCGAGGGCAACATCGGTCCGGTTGCCGACGCGCTCGCCGACTTCCTGGGTGCGCCGCGAGCCGCGATAGTGCCGAGTTCACCCGAGCACGGGCGCACGCAGTTTATGGGCCACCTCTTCGTTGGGCAGCAGCTGCTCTCGGAGTCGCCCATGCGTCACCACCCGCTCACCCCGATGACCGACTCGTTTATCCCGCGGGTGCTTGAGACGCAGACCGAGCGCGCGGTTGTTCTCGTCGACCACGCCGAGGTGAGGCAGGGGCGCAGGCACCTCCGCGACGCTTTCGACAAGGCGCAGGCAGACGGCGCCCGCTACATAGTCGTCGACGCCGTGAGCGACGACGACCTCGTCGAGATCGGCTACGCCTGCATCGACGACGTGTTCGTAACGGGAGCAGCCGGGCTCGCCGGCGGACTCGGCGTCGCGCGCTTCAATCGCGCGGGTGCCGTCACCCCCGATGCTCTCGGCGTTGACCCGGTCGGCGATGTGCCCGCCGCGGTACTCGCGGGCAGCTGCTCCGCGCGCACGCTCGAGCAGATCGACCACATGCAGGCCGACCACGATTCCTTCTGGTTGGATGCCGTCAGCCTCCCCGACGCGCAGGCACTCGCCGCGCGTGCCCTCGCCTGGTACGACGCACGCTCAGGCTCGAGCGCTCCACTCATCTACTCGTCCCTTCCGCCCGCGGAACTCAGCCACGTGCAGTCGGTGCTCGGCGTCGCCGGAGCATCGCAGATCCTTGAAACGGCGATGGGCATCATCGCGCGCGGCCTCGTCGAGCGCGGCGTCTCACGCCTTGTGGTCGCGGGTGGCGAGACCTCGGGTGCCGTCGTCACGGCTCTGGATGTCGCGGGCGGGCTCATCGGCGCAGAGGCCGCACCCGGCGTGCCGTGGATCTACACAACCGGGAGCACTCCGGTCGCGCTGCTGCTCAAGTCGGGCAACTTCGGTGACGCGGGACTACTCGCGCGAGCGGTCGAGGTCGCAGCGTGAGCGCGCTTATTGGATCGAACGAGCAGCAGGCACGCGACGACATTGTCGCCGCAGCACGTTCCCTCTTCTCGCGGTCGCTCACCCACGGAAGCACCGGCAACCTCAGCGTGCGCGTCGGCGATCGAATACTCGTCACCCCGACAGGCAGCAGCCTCGGCACGGTCACGGCTGACGAACTCTCGGTCATCGACCTCGCGGGTCGTCATGTCGACGGTGCCGCGCCATCCAAGGAATCATTTCTTCATGCGGCAGTGCTGCGTGCACGGCCGACAGCCAACGCCGTCGTTCACACCCACTCGACCTACTCGGCGGCCGTCTCGTGCCTCGCCGATGTCGACCCCGCCAACGTGCTGCCGCCTCTCACCGCCTACTTTGCGATGCGCATCGGCACGCTGCCGTTGGTACCGTTCCACGCGCCCGGCGACGCCTCGCTCGAACCGCTCGCCGAGTCGCTCGCCCGCGATCACCTCGCGCTCCTGTTGGCGAACCACGGCCCGGTGGTCGCGGGAGTGAGCCTCGGCGCAGCCATGGACGCGCTCGAAGAACTCGAAGAAACCGCCAAGCTCTTTCTGCTTCTGCAGGGACACGCCACCCGCCCGCTCACCGTCGAGCAGGCACGCGCACTCGCGCCGAAATTGTAAGGAACCACGTGACAACGCTCGCAGCAGTGCCGCTCCACCCCGACCGCAACCTCGCGATGGAGCTCGTGAGAGCCACAGAGGCCGCGGCAATTCGGGCGAGTCCGTTTGTCGGCAAGGGCGACAAGAATGCCGCCGATGGCGCAGCGGTCGATGCGATGCGCGCCTTCCTCGGCACCGTCAACTTCGACGGAGTCGTTGTGATCGGCGAGGGCGAGAAAGATAACGCGCCGATGCTCTTCAACGGCGAACGCGTGGGCACGGGTAGCGGACCCGCGTGTGACATCGCCGTCGACCCGATCGACGGCACCTCGCTCACCGCTGCCGGCCGACAGGACGCCCTCTCGATGATCGCCGTCGCCGACCGCGGCTCGATGTTCGACCCGTCCGCCGTCTTCTACATGGACAAGATTGTCACCGGTCCGGCCGGACACGGGGTCATCGACATCCAACGCCCAATCGGCGACAACATCCGCGCCCTCGCGAAGGCGACCGGACGCCCCGTCGAAGAGATCCGAGTCGCAGTTCTCGACCGACCGCGCCACACCCAGCTCATCGAAGACATCCGCGCGGCCGGGGCGAGCACACGACTGCTTCTCGACGGGGATGTCGCGGGCGGAATCAACGCGGCCCGCCCCGACTCACGCATCGACATGTGCGTCGGCACGGGCGGGACCCCCGAGGGCATCATCACTGCATGTGCGATCAAGGCGCTCGGCGGTGTGATCCAGGCCGTGCTCCGGCCGAAAGACGACGAGGAGCGCGAGCGGGCGATCGCCGCGGGCCACGACCTTAGCCGCGTGCTGCACGCAAACGACCTCGTGCGCAGCGACAACACCTACTTTGTCGCCACGGGAGTCACCAACGGCGGCCTCGTTCGCGGAGTGCGCCGAACGGGCGACGTTATCCACACCGAGAGCGTCATCCTTCGGTCAAGCTCGGGCACGGTCCGCCGCGTCACGGGCGACCACCGCGCGGATCGGTGGCTGTGATGAGTCGCACCTGGACCATCAGGGTCATCGTCCTCGCTCTCGTCGCAGCTTTCGCGGTCTGGTCGAGCTTTGACGCGACGATCGCTCTGGCGACGCCCTTTGTGCTCGCCGCAATCGTTGTGTATCTACTCGTCGATCAGGTTGCGGAGTACCTGCGGCGTCGTGCCGCGCGGCGTTAGGGCACGCAAAGTTTAGCGCGCGCCGTTCTGCCACCACCGCAGCACCCTCAGTGCGCGCAGCGTGTTCCAGCGGCTCGGCTCGCCCTCGGCGCCGTCGATGTCGACGTGCACCTCTCCCTCGTGCACGTTCTCGAGCGGCCAGGTTCCGTCGGCGCTCTGCTTGTCGCGCACGAGCTGTATCGCGTCGGCACAGCGGATATCAGGCGATAGCCCGGTGCTGCGAAAGTAGTCGAGCGCCCACAGCACGTCGTACCAGTAGCGCGGCGGAAACGAGAACTGCAGAAACGTCTCGTCGACGATCTCGCCCGTGCGCAGCGACCGGAACAGCCCGCGCGACAGCAGATACTCCTCGCCCCGTGCCCTGGCAGCGGGCACATCGACGTTGATGCCACCCGCGCGCTCGTAGCCGAGCAGACCCTCGAGCACCATAATCGTCGAGCTGAATGACGAGACGCTCGAGTTCTCCGGCGCCTCGCAGTTCCAACCGCCGTCGCTCAGCTGGTCGGCGAGCAACCGGTCGACGAGGCGCTCAACCCCGACTCCGTCGACGCCGAAGTAGGCGCCGAGGGCGAGCACCTGGCCGTTGATGCACGGCTCGGTCTCGCCGTTGAAGAAGGGAGCGAAGTCGGTCTCGCTCCACTGAAACAGCACGTTGTCGCGCACTCTCTCGATCGCGGGCCGCACCGCTTCGGGGTCGACGCCGAGGTGGCGAAGCAACAGCAGCGTGTACGTCGTCGACTTCCAGAGCGGCCGGTTGTAGGTGCCGGTGCCCCAGCCGCCATCCTCGTGCTGAAGCGCGAGCACCTGGGCTCCCCAGCCCTCGGTCGCGACGCGCGAGCGCTCGGCCGCGACATCCACGCCGCTCGCATCGGCGAGGTCGCGCATGACCTGCCAGCGAATCGCGGGGTCGGAATCGAGTAGCCAGTCTGTGACGTTCATGGGTCTGCCTCCCTGTGAATGGCTCGATTATGCCGCACAAAAGTGCGTCGCGGCAGGGGCTTGGGCCCTAGAGCGACGCCTCGTCGCTCGCCGACAGCGTCAAAACGACTTCGGCGAGGTACTCGACCTCGCCCTCGATCGAGGTCTCGAGCCGGCGCAGCGTGAGCGCCACGTCGTCTTCGCGCGAGTTGCCGACGAGGTCAACGGCGGCGACAAGGTAGAGCCGCTCGGGGCCGATGAACTCGAGGTGCAGGTAGGTGACGCGTTCGATCTCGGGAAGACCACGCAGGCGGTCGAGTGCCAGGTCGCGGATATCGTCGTCGACCGCCTGCCCGAGCAGAAACTGCCGGTTGCGATTGATGAGAATGATCGCGACGACTCCAAGCAGCAGGCCCACGGCGATCGACCCGGCGGCGTCGAAGATCGGCGATCCGGTGAGCTGGTGCAGCAGAACGCCGAGAAACGCGATGGTGAGACCGGCGAGGGCTGCGGCATCCTCGAAAAAGACCGCGCGCACTGTCGGGTTCGATCCGGTGAGCACCTGGCGCAGCACCGAGCGGTTGCGCTTGCGCGCCGAGTCGCGGGACTGCCGAAACGCCTGAACGAACGACACACCCTCGAGCACAAACGACCCGGCGAGCACAACGTAGGCGATGAGGTAGTTGTCTGCGGGCTCCGGGTCGATGAGCTCCTGAATACCGTGCTGAATTGAGACGACCGCACCCGCCGTGAACAGCCCAAAGGCCGCGAACATCGACCAGATGTAGGCATCTTTTCCATACCCCAATGGATGTCGCTCATCAGGCTTGCGCCCCGACCGCCGCTCGGCGATGAGCAAAAAGATCTCGTTGCCGGTGTCGGCCCACGAGTGCGCTGACTCCGCCACCATCGACGCCGACCCGGTGAGAAGTGCGGCGATGGTCTTGCCGATCGCCACGAGCAGGTTCGCGCCGAAAGCGATGATGACGGTGATCATTGTGCCGCGGCCTCGAGCCGGTCAATGCGGGCGAGCGCATGGCGGGCCGCCTCATCGGTGATCTCGTCATCACGCACTCCCCGAGCGACGGCCTCTCGTTTGGCGTCGAATCCCTCGACGGAGTCGGCAAGCGCGATCGCCGCAGCGAACTGGCGCTCTTCTTCCGCGTCTTCTTCTGACACGTCGATGTCGAGGCGTCGGGCGAGTATCGGTACGGTGAGCCCCTGGATGAGCAGGGTGCCGATCGCGACGGTGAAGGCGATGAACTGAATGAGGGTGCGACCGGGAAAGTCGTCGCCGTTGTTCATAACGAGCGGGATCGAGCCGGCGGCGGCGAGGGTGACGATGCCGCGCATGCCCGTCCACGAGACGAGAACACTTTCTTTCCACGACAGTGGGCGCGGTGGCTGGCGGGTCGGTCGCCCACGAGAGGGGCGCTCGCGCGACGGGGCATCGGGGCGACGCGAAGTAGCCCAACGCTCGTCGCGCTCGCGCCAGCGTTGTTCGCGCAGCTCCATGCGCTGTTCCATTTGCTGCATTTGCTGCATTCGGCGAATGACGCGAGGGTCAGCAGGGTCGAGAGCCAGTTGCTTGGCGTAGAAATACGCGTCGAGCACGCCCTTGCCGTAGAGCGCTGCGACCCACGCGATGCGAATCAGTATGACGGCGACCAGCACAAGCGCGCCGATGCCGAGAGCCTCGCCGAAGCTGTATTCGGTCTCGGCGAGGTCTTCGATGACCCAGCGCACCTGCAGCCCCATGTAGGCGAAGACAAAGGCCTCGAGAAGTGTCTCGATGACGGGCCAGACCTGGCGCTCCATGTTGCGGGTGCGGTGGTCGAGGCCGCGGTTGTTGCTGCGGCCGAAGCTGTAATTTGTGCCAACAGCCACGGTAAAACCCGCGATGACTACCGCGAGCACTCCCGACGCGTGAAACGACTCGGCGATGAAGTACGCGGCGAAGGGCAGGATGAGCCCGAGAGCTGTTTCGAGCGCCGGGCTGCCGAGAAGCGCGCGAGCGCTGATCGCGAGCACTCCGAGCAACCACCCAATAAACAAACCAACAGCGCAGCCGTAGAGAAACAGAAGAAAGGGGTTGGCGATGAAGGTGTGGGTTCCCGCGGCCGCAGCGACGGCGAGCGAGAAAAAGGTCAAGGCTGCGGCGTCGTTGACGAGGCTCTCGCCGGTGAGGATCGCGACGACGCGGCGGGGGAGGCCGAGCTCTTTGCCGTGGCTCACGATCGTCACCGTGTCAGGCGGTGAGACGACTGTTGCAAGCACAAATGCCGCGGGCACCCCGATGGCCGGCACAAGCCACGATGTGAAGAAACCGATGATCACTGTTGTGATGAACACAAGCGTGAAGCCGAGACCGAAGATCGGCTTGAAGTTGCGCGCGAAGGTCGAGAACGAGAAGTTCGACGCAACCGCGTAGAGCAGCGGCGGCATAACCAAGCCGAGAATGAGGTGCGGCTCGAGCTCGAGTCGGGGAACGGCCGGGATAAAAGACGCTGCGCCCGCGACGAGCAGAATCACAATTGACGGCTGAAAGCCTTTGCGGTGTCCGAGAGCCATGATGCCGAGGGCCCCGAGCGCCATAACGAGAAAAAGCGCACCATTCATAACTTGACGCTAGTGCAGCGGTTCAGCGCGTGAGTACTACGCAAGGAGGTGTTCGAACAGAATGTTTGTGCCGATCAGGATGAGCACAACGCCACCCGCGATCTCGGCGGGTTTCTTGAACCGCACGCCGGCGCGGTGACCCAGCAGCACTCCCACGAAGGTGAGCACCGTGGTTATCGCGCCGATGAGCAACACGGCGGGAACGATGTCTACGGCAAGAAAAGCAAAGCTGATGCCGACCGCGAGTGCATCGATGCTCGTCGCGACCGCGAGCACAAGAAGCTCGCGCACGCGCAGCGAATCATCGTCGTCGGCCTCGTCGGTGCCGAATGCCTCCCACAGCATCTTCGCCCCGACGAGCACGAGCAGACCGAAGGCAATCCAGTGGTCGATCGCTGTGATGTATTGCTCGAGCTGGGTGCCAACGAGCCAGCCGATGAGCGGCATCACCGCCTGAAAGATGCCAAAGGTCAGCGCGATGATCACGGCGTGCCGGTAGTTGAGCCGGCGCATGCCGAGGCCCTTGCCGAGGGCGACAGCGAACGCGTCGGCCGAGACGCCGATCGCAATAAGCAGCAGTGTAAGAAGTGCCAACGGAGTTCCTTCCACGAGTCAGAACCTCGCGGAAGGGTCTCGACATCGCAATGTCGAAGGTCTCGTTCACCCGGTGTGACCGGGCGGCATGCCGGGCGAAACTCTTCGCCAGTATGTCGATCATGCGCGGCCGCTTGCGCGACCTCTTTGGGAACTACTCCCCTTCAGTCATCAACTTTAGCGGTACCCGGCAACTCCCAGCCAACGGGGCCACCATGAACCATGACTATGAATGAACCGGTTGAGGCCGGACACGACGAAGCAGACAACGCATCACGCATCGATGGCATCGTCGCGCAGACGAAGGGCGACCTCGCGGCCGGTCACGTCAGCGACCTGCGCGATGCCCTTCGCCAGCGCTTCGAAGACGCCAGCATCGCCGTGAGCGACGAACAGCTCGACCAGCTCACGGCAGAGGTCGGCTAAAAACTAGTCCGCCGGGCCACCCGAGGCCGTGTCTTCTTCGGTCTCGGGATTTTGAAAGTCCTGGCCTTCGGTGGTTGAACCATCGGGCTTGGATGTCGCGGGGTCGGTCTCGTGCGGGTTGAGGTTCTTGTCGTCGGTCATCCTTCGACGGTACGCGGGCGGGAGTCTCGGCGGCTAGTGGCAAGCCGAGACTCCCAGCCCGCGCGACGCCTCGGCTGCCGCTACCGTTAGGGCATGGCCGCACCCGTTATCCGAATCGCTGCTGCCGTGATCATGGATGGCGCGGGCCGGGTGCTTCTCGTTCGCAAGCGTGGAACTACCGCCTGGATGCAGCCCGGCGGAAAGCTCGAACCGGGTGAATCGCCCGCGGCGACACTCGCCCGCGAACTCAACGAGGAGCTCGGTTACGAGCTCGACGCGTCAACCTTCGAACACTGGGGTCGTTTCGGTGCGGCTGCGGCCAACGAAGCCGGACACGTTGTTGATTGCGACGTGTACCGCGTGCGTACCGATCAGGTTCCGCTCGTGTCAGCGGAGATCGAAGAGCTGCGCTGGTTGTCGCTCGACGAAGAACACGATCTCGAGATTGCGCCGTTGAGCCTCGAGCACATTTTTCCGCTGATCGAGCGTTAGCGCTTCGGTTCTTCGGGAGCGTCGAACGGGCGCGTGTCGAGGCCGGGAGCCGCGTCATCCACCACCGGCTGTGTTGTCGGCGCGATCGGGTACTCGTAGGCCGCGGGGGTTTCGGTAGCGGCGCTGGAGAAGGCCGCGCGCAGAACGCTGAAGCAACCGAGGGCGCTGAGGCCGAGGGCGATGATGAACGACAGCGCATACTCGCTGATCACTTCGGGTTGCACGACTATGTAGCTAAAGAAACTCCAGAACTCGGGGCTCGTCAGTGCGGCAATCCAGGAGATGTCGGTTCCGTCGATCCACGCCTTGAGCGCGTCGACCGCGACTCCGGCGACGAATGCGAGGAGCATCGTCACGATGGTGATGAGTGCGATGCGGATGGCGCCCCCGCGACCGATGCGACCGCCAGAACCGAGACGGTAGAGAAAGACTGCGCCGTAGGCGACAGCGAAGCCAACGATCGAGGCGACAAAGCCGATCGACCAGATCAGAACCCAGACGATGATTCCGGCGGGGATGATGGCGAGCGTAAAGATCGTTGCGCGCTGCACATTTTCTGCAGGAAGTTCGGGAACGTACGCGGGAGGTGTTGCCTCGGACATGGCTGCTCACTTTCGGTCGGCTGTGCAGCAACCATAGCGGCGAGTAGTCCTCAGGGATGAAGCATCTGGGCCGCGCGGCCGATTCACCTGCATTTTCACCCGCGTAGCGTCGAAGAATGGCTCGCCCGATACTCGTTCTGCTCACCGTTCTATACCTCGGCCTCGTCGCTCTCGCGACTCTCGGACCGCAGTCGCTTGCGATCTCGGTATTCAACCGGGTGTACTTCTTCAGCTCGGCATACGTACCGAGCCTGTCGGTGAGCGACCTCGAATTTGGCGCGAACGTCGCGATGTTTGTGCCGCTCGGCTTTCTGTTTGTGCTGCTTCTCGGCCGACGCTACTGGGGGTGGGGGATCGTTGTCGCGGTTCTTCTGACCTGCGCGATCGAGTTCACACAGACGATGCTTCCGATGCGCGTCACCGATACTCGCGATCTTGTCGCCAACTCCGGCGGCGCACTCATCGGTACGTTCTTCGGCTGGCTCGCCCTCGTCAGCTCTGGCAGCGTGGGCACCAGTAGGTATCGCGCTGGATGAGCGGTGTTGGCCCGAGCTTGCCCTTAAGAATGCGCGTACCGCAGCGTCGGCACGGCTTGCCCGCCCGACCGTAGACCCACGACTGCTGACCGGCCCTGGTGTTGCCGGTGAAGGTGCGTTCGGGACGCTCGCGGTTGTTGGTAAGCAGGCGCTCGCCGAGTGCGACGATTTTCTCCACGTCGACGTCGCCGACGGGCCTCGTCGGCAGCACACCGCGCAGAAAACACAGTTCGTTGACGTACTCGTTGCCGAGGCCCGCGAGGTTGCGCTGGTCGAGAAGTGCAACAAAAACGGGTCGCGCCGGGTCGTCACTCAGGCGTGCAATGGCCTCGGCTGCATTCCAGTTAGGCCCGAGCGGATCGGGACCGAGGTGCCCGACGACGCTGTTCTCATCGCTCGTTGGCACAACCTCGAGCACACCGAGCGAGAAGCCGACCGTTGTCCACTCGTCGACGGTCAGCACGGCGCGCGCCTGCCACTCGGGTCTGCGCCACTTTGTCTCTGGCCGATAGATGTGCCACGAGCCCTCCATCTTGAGGTGCGAGTGGATGCTGAAGTCACCGATGCGATGTAGCAGATGCTTTCCAACGCTCACGACCTCGTGCACGGTTTCGCCGCTCAGATCGACCGTTGCAAAAGCGGGCACCCGGATGTCGCAACCCGTGAGCGTCTCGCCGGCAATGGCGAGGTTGAGGTTGCGGGCGGTCAGCCAGACTGTGTCACCCTCAGGCACGAAGCCTCAGCCCGTCGGGGTGCAGCTGAAAACCGTGCCGCACGAGAGCTTCACCGAGCGGGCTGCCGATCGAGAACTCGCCGTCGACCTTCTCGACGCGAAGCTTGCCGATGCGCTCACGAACGGTTTTTGCGAGTTCCGCGGCAGCGGCTTCGAGCGCGTCGCCGCTCGAGTCAAAGGTAAGAACCGTTTTGCCGCCGCGCTCGACATACAGCGTCAGCGCGCCATCCACTATGACCACAATCGCTCCCGCCTTGCGGCCGGGGCGGTGACCCTCCCCTTGCGGCCAGGGCAGCGCGGCACCGAACGGATTCGCGGGGTCGGTCGCCGCAAGCGCGATAGCCACGGCGGGCGCGTTGTCGTCACGCTCGCGGCTGAAGCTGCGCAGGCGGTCTACTGTTGCCGGGGTCGCGAACTGGGCGCCGCCGAGCCCCTCGACGAAGTACCCGCGGCGGGCTCGACCGGTCTCTTCGAAGCCGCTCAGTACCTTGTAGGCGAGGGCAAAGCCGCCGCGAACGCCTTCGCTCACCACGGATCCACGTGTGACAACGCCGTGCCGCTCGAGCAGTAGCTCGGCGATAGCTTTGCCGCGAATCGTCGCGTTCTGCTCGGCGATCGGCAGCAGCGACCAGCGCCCGCTGACGATCGGCGCACCCGACTGCGACTGCAGGTTGGCGCGCGCGTTCGGCCGGTAGGCGCGCGTGCGCTGCGGCGAGCGGCTGCGCTGCGGGGCCTTGCCACCGAGCATCGACCGCAGTGGGGTGATCGTGTCGTTGGTGATGTATCCGGCCCAGACCAGATTCCAGATCGCGGTTGTGAGCTCGGCGTCGGTCACGATCTGCTCGCTCGTGAGGGCCGCCGACAGCTGCCTGAAGAAGAACCCGCCGCCGCCTCCGAGGGCCAGAAGCACCCGGCGCTCAAGCTCGGTGAGGTCATCGATTCCGACATCGAGGTCGGCAGGCAGAGTCGTGGATGCCGCGTCAGCGAGTTGCAGCGTCACCCAACCGTCGCTTCCCGCGAGCGAGCCGGCACCCGCCCACACGATCTCGCCCGAGATCGTGAGCTCGTCGAGCCAGGCCGGCGAGTAGTTGGTGAGGCGGGCCGGCAGCACGAGCGACTCCCACGCCGACGCGGGCAGCGCGACACCCGACAGCTGGTCGATGACCTGCGCGAGGCCGTCGACGCCCTTGAGGTTCGAGCCGACGTTCTGCCAGACCGGCAAAAATCGCGCAAGCGTCGCGTGATCAACCGGTTCGACCTCGTGCCGGAGCGCGGCAAGCGAGCGCGAGCGCAGTCGGCGCAGAACCTCGGTGTCGCACCACTCGGTGCCGGTTGCAGCAGGGCGGAACTCACCCTCGACCACCCGACGATCGGTCGCGAGGCGGCGAAGAGCGTCGAGAACAACGGCGACTCCGAGGCCGAGACGGTTCACGACATCGGCGGCCGCGAATGGCCCGTGTGTGCGCGAATACCGGGAGACGAGATCGCCCACCGGATCTTTGACCGGCTCGATGAACGCCGCGGGAACCCCAATCGGCACGGGAACGCCGAGCGCATCGCGCAGTCGCGCCGCGTCTTCGATCGCGGCCCAGCGTTCGGCGCCCGCGAACTGCACGCGCAGAACGCGGTTGGCCCGCGCCAGCTCGTCGAGCATCGCGGTGATCACCGAGGGCTCGACCACCGCCGACTGGTACCGCTGCGCGATCTCGTCTACCGACAGCGGCCCGAGCACCCGCACGAGGTCGACGATGCCCTCGGCATCCTTCGCCTTGCGGTCGGGGGCAAGTCGCTGCAGCTCGCGCTCGGTCTGCTCGATGACCCCGGCGTCGAGAAGCTCGCGCAACTCGGCGCGGCCCAGCAGCTCTGCGAGCAGGGTCGAGTCAAGCGAGAGCGCGGCCGCCCTGCGTTCGGCGAGCGGAGAATCGCCTTCGTACATAAACGCCGCGACGTAACCAAAGAGCAACGACCGCGCGAACGGCGAGGGAATCTCGGTCTCAGTCTCGACGATCCGGATGCGACGGCTCGCGATTTCGCCAGCGAGCGCGGTGAGTGCCGGCAGGTCGTAGACGTCTTGCAGAACCTCGCGCACCGTCTCGAGAACTATTGGAAAGCTCGGGTACTTTCGCGCGACCTCAAGCAGTTGCGACGCGCGCTGTCGCTGCTGCCACAGGGGAGAACGTTTGCCCGGGTTGTAGCGGGGGAGCAACAGGGCACGCGCCGCGCACTCCCTGAATCGGGAGGCGAAGAGTGCCGAGCCCCCGACCTCGGTCGTCACGATCTCGTCGAGTTCGCCCGGTTCGAAGACGAACAGCTCGGCGCCGGGAGGGGCGGCATCGGTATCAGGGATGCGCACCACAACGCCGTCATCGCTCGCGAGAGCCGCACCATCAACGCCCATACGCTCGCGCACTCGTGCACTCACCGCGAGAGCCCACGGCGCGTGAACCTGCATTCCGTAGGGGGAGTGCATGATGAGCCGCCAGTCGCCCAGCTCGTCGCGGAACCTCTCGACAACGAGAGTCTTGTCGGTCGGCACGTGCCCGGTCGCCGTGCGCTGGTCATCGATGAAGGCGACGAGGTTTGTGGCGGCCCGGTCGTCGAGGCCCGCGCTCTTCGCGCGTTCGTGCGCGACATCCACGCTGCTCGTTGAAATCTCGCGCGTAAACGCACCGATCGCCGCGCCCAGTTCTGCGGGGCGGCCGAGGCCGTCACCCTTCCAGAACGGAACCTTGCCCGGCTGGCCGAACGCGGGCGTGACGATAACGCGGTCATGAGTGATGTCTTCGATGCGCCAGCTCGTCGCTCCGAGGGCAAAGACATCGCCGACGCGCGACTCGTAGACCATCTCTTCGTCGAGTTCGCCGACGCGGCGCGGGGCCTTGGTGTCTGAGCCACCGGCCATAAAGACTCCGAAGAGTCCGCGGTCGGGGATTGTACCGCCGCTTGTGACGGCGAGACGCTGGGCGCCGGGGCGGCCCGTGATGGTGCCCGCGACGCGGTCCCAAACGATGCGCGGGCGCAGCTCTGCGAACTCGTCGCTCGGGTAGAGGCCGCTCAGCAGGTCGAGCGTGGCGACGTAGGCCGAGTGCGGCAGGGTCGCGAAGGGCGCGCTGCGCCGAACCGTGTCGTACCACTCGTCGACGCCGAGCGGCTCGAGGGCCACGGCCGCGACCGTCTGCTGGGCGAGAACGTCGAGCGGGTTCGCGGGCACCGAGAGCGCCTCGATCTGGCCGGAGAGCATGCGCTCAGTTGCGACAGTTGTGTGGATGAGGTCGGCGCGGTGCTTCGGAAAGAGCACACCCTTCGAGATCTCGCCGACCTGGTGCCCGGCGCGGCCGATGCGCTGCAGCCCACTGGCGACGCTCGGCGGCGATTCGACCTGAACAACGAGGTCGACGGCGCCCATGTCGATTCCGAGCTCGAGGGAGCTCGTTGCGACGACGCAGCGCAGGCGCCCGCTCTTGAGGTCGTCTTCGATGCCGGCGCGCTGGTCTTTGCTGACCGAGCCGTGGTGGGCGCGGGCGAGAAGCGGCGGGGCGCCGCTGGTGGAGCCGGCCTGGGCCATCATCTGGGCTGGCATTCGCGCGGTGGTTGAGCTTGTCGAATTGCCGGTGGTTGAGCTTGTCGAAACCAGATTGAGCGAAGTCGAAATCGCTGTCGAAGCCTCGACAAGCTCGGCCTGGTCTCGGCTGCGCTCGACCACCGCGGGCTCGACCACCGGCAGCTCGGCCGCTTCGCGGTCGGCCGCGATCTCATTCAGCCGCGCCGTCAACCGCTCGGCCAGCCGGCGCGAGTTTGCGAACACGATCGTCGACCGGTGCTCGAGAATGAGGTCGACGATTGCCTCTTCGACGTGCGGCCAGATCGACCCCTGCGGCGTCGACCCCGCGGCCGAGCCCTCGAGGGCCGGCGCCGAACCGAGCTCGGTCATGTCGTCGACCGGAACAACAACGCTCAGGTCGAAAGTCTTCTGCGCGGGCGGCTGCACAATCGTGACCGGCGCGGCCCCGGCGAGAAAGCGCGCGACCTCTTCGATCGGACGCACCGTCGCCGAGAGTCCGATGCGCTGTGCGGGCTTCTCGAGCATCGCGTCGAGCCGCTCGAGCGAGAGCGCAAGATGGCTGCCACGCTTCGTCGCCGCCACCGCGTGGATCTCGTCGATGATGATCGTCTCAACGCCGAGGAGTGTCTCGCGCGCGGCGCTCGTGAGCATGAGGTACAGCGACTCTGGCGTGGTGATCAGAATGTCTGGGGGCGTTCGCGCGAGCAGCCGCCGGTCTTGGGTTGTTGTGTCGCCAGACCGAACACCGACCGTCACATCGGGAACGTCAACACCCAGCCTGGCTGCGGTTTGAGTCACACCGACGAGCGGCGCACGAAGATTGCGCTCGACATCCACCCCCAGTGCTTTCAGGGGAGAGATATACAGAACGCGCGTGCGGTGCAATTTTTCTTCGGGAGGCTTGGATGTCGCGAGCCTGTCAATTGCCCACAGAAATGCCGCGAGGGTCTTACCCGAGCCGGTTGGGGCGACAACAAGTGCGTGGGAGCCGCCCGACACCGCGTCCCACGCGCCGAGTTGCGCGGCCGTTGGCGCGCTGAAAGCCCCGGAGAACCACTCCCGAGTAGCGGGCGAGAAGCGCCCGAGCACGTCGCTCATTGAACTATCTTCCCCTCCCCGACCGACAAAGCGCCGGGCGGTCGCCTCTGTTCGCTGTGATGGGTAACAATGGAACATGAGTTCCGTAGGCACACCCGATCCCAATTCCGGCTGGTTGTCCGAAGAGGAGCTCGCTGAAACTCGCAGGCGACTGCCGCTTTTGTACGTCGAAGCGGTTCCGGTTCGCGTCGATGGCCTCGGCCGCGTCAACGAGGTCGGCATGCTTCTTCGCGCGTCCGACGCAGGCTCGATGACCCGCACTCTCGTCTCTGGTCGCGTGATGTACGGCGAGACGGTGCGCGACGCGCTCTTCCGTCACCTCGAGAAAGACCTCGGCCCGATGGCCTTCCCGCTGCTGCCAGCGACGGCAGTGCCGTTCCAGGTCGCCGAATACTTTCCATGGCCAGGTGCGTCGATGTACACCGACCACCGCCAGCACGCTGTCTCGCTCGCCTACGTTGTTCCCGTGACGGGAACCTGCGAGCCGAGACAGGATGCCCTCGAGATCACCTGGATGTCACCGAAAGACGCAGCGTCTGACGCCGTTGTGGCCGAAATGGAAGGTGGCCGCGGCGCTCTGTTGCGCGCGGCTCTCGCCTCGGTGGGCGTGCTGCCCTAGCTTCTCATCGGCCTAGTTTTTAGTTGGCGAGGCGGATCTCTTCGACGCCGACGCCGAAGATCGCTCCGTCTCGAGCAACGCTGTCGGGGTAGAAGCGCGCCTTCTTGTAGAAGTTCTGCGCGGTGCGGTTGCCCGACCACAGCCAGGTGTAGTGCGCCTGCACCGTCTTGAGCAGCTGCTTGCCGATGCCCGTTCGACGGTGGGCCGGGTCGACGTAGATGAAGTACAACTCAACGGCCTCTTCGTAGCCCGGCTCTCGACCAGGCCCGATACCGGCGAAACCGACGACCTCATCATCAACGACGGCGACGTACTGCTCGTAGGCGCCGCCGCGCGACACAAACTTGATCCAGTAGTTCGCCATAACGGCGGGGCTGAGCTCGTTGAGCACGGCAGGCGTCAGCACGTCGGGGTAAAGCTCGCGCCAGCAGGCCGAGTGCAACGCGCCGAGGCGCTCCACGTCGTCGAGTTCTGCCCGGCGAATCACGGCAGTCATGTGCACATGCTAACGGCGGATAAACGATCAGCGCAGCATCCGAACCTCGGAAAGATTTTCCCAATCCGGTTCGAACTTCTGTGTGCCGTCGAGTTCGAAGCCATTGCGGCGGTAAAACGCGATGGCGCGAGGGTTGTGCTCGGCGACCCACAGTTCGGCGGGATCGGTGCCGATCACCGCGTCGAGCAGAAGCTGGCCGCCACCCAAACCGTGCTCGCTCGCGTACTGATAAATCGAATACAGCTGGATGTCGCGTGCCGGCGGTTCCTCGACTGACGGACCGCTCATCGCGAACCCTCGGATCTCGCCGTCGACCTCGAGCACACTGACCCTGTGCTCGGGTCGTGGTTTCGCCAGAAAGCGTTCCCACTGTTCCCCGCGGGCGACGGGATCGAGCCCGCCAAGAAGGTCTGCGCTCAGAATGTGGGCGTACGTCTCGCGCCAGCACTCGACGTGCACCCGGCCGAGAGCCGCGCCATCCATCGCCTGTGCGTGTCTCACCAGCCTGGGCATAGCACCACCCTAGGTGCGCCGTCACCGGTTGTGTCCCAAATGCAGGACGACACCGCCGTCTCGGGTCACCGGTGCTCGCAAACGTCTGGGTTTGGGCCCGCAGGCGACAAAGTCGTCCTGCATTTGGGACGAAAACGGCACGAAAACCGCCCGGAACGCACGAACGCCCGGCCCGGAGGGGCCGAGCGTTCGGTGCTGTGGTGCGTGTTGCGGAGGTGAAGAGTTAGATCAGCGGCCGGTGCGACGGCGTCCGCCGCCGTTGCTGCTCATGCCGACGAGTCCGCCGACCTTGAGCGGCGCCTTGCCGCCACCGTTGCCGGCGCCAGCACCCGAGTTGGAGCGCTGCTGCGAGTTGCGCTGCTGGCGTCCGCCACCCTCGGCCGCGGGGCGACCCGAGCGGTCGGTGCGGGGCGATTCGCCGTCGCGGTTGGCACGCTTGCGCTGTGCGTTGGCGCCGTTCGAGCGGCCACCCTGCGACTGGCCACGAACGGGCTCAGCGGCGCGGGGAGCGGGCTTGACGTAGGCGGCGACCTCACCGACGAGCTTCGCAACGGCGGGCGACGAAGCGTCTACCTGCTGCGGTGTGACGGTGATTGCTGCCTTGCGCAGAAGTGCCGCGGTGTCGCGACGCTGCTCGGGCAGAACGAGTGTGACGACCTCGCCTTCCTTGCCAGCGCGAGCCGTGCGGCCCGAGCGGTGTAGGTAGGCCTTGTGCTCCATCGGCGGGTCGACGTGAATGACGAGCTCGATGTCGTCAACGTGTACGCCGCGGGCTGCGACGTCGGTTGCGACGAGAACGCGCACGTCGCCCGAAGCGAAGGCCGCGAGGTTGCGGTCGCGAGCGGGCTGCGAGAGGTTGCCGTGCAGGTCGACGGCCGGGATTCCGGCGTCGGTGAGCTGGCGGGCGAGCTTCTTCGCGTGGTGCTTTGTGCGCATAAAGAGAATGCGGCGGCCGGAGCCCGAAGCGAGCTTCTCGATGAGCTCCTTCTTGGCGTCGACGCCTGAGATCTCGAAGACGTGGTGGGTCATCGCCGATACGTGCGAGGTTGCCTCGTCGACCGAGTGCAGAACCTCGTTGTGCAGGAAGCGCTTGACGAGCTTGTCTACACCGTTGTCGAGAGTCGCCGAGAAGAGCAGACGCTGTCCGCTCTGCGGGGTCTTGTCCATGATCTTTGTGACGACGGGAAGGAACCCGAGGTCGGCCATGTGGTCGGCCTCGTCGAGAACGGTGATCTCGACGGCGTCAAGCGAGACGAAGCCCTGCTTCATGAGGTCTTCGAGGCGGCCGGGGCACGCGACGACGATGTCGACGCCTGCCTTGAGCGCGGCAACCTGGCGCTGCTGCGAGACGCCACCGAAGATCGTTGTGCTCTTGAGGCCGTAGACCTCAGCGAGCGGCTCGATGACTGCGGAGATCTGCGTGGCGAGCTCGCGGGTCGGTGCAAGAACGAGTGCGAGCGGGCGGCCGGGACGGCGGTTGCCACCGGCGAGCTTTCCGCCGAGGCGGGTGACGAGGGGGATCGAGAAGGCAAGGGTCTTGCCCGAGCCGGTCTTACCGCGGCCCAGAACGTCGCGGCCGTTCATGGTGTCAGGAAGGGTGTCGACCTGGATCGGGAATGCCTCGGTCTTGCCGAGCTCTGCGAGCTTGGCAACGATCGGGGCGGGCACGCCAAGCGCGCCGAAGGAAATGTCAGTCATGTGTTGCGTTGTGCCTTTCAGGCAAAGCCTCGCCGGGCACGCGTAATCACGCTGAGTCCGGGAGGAACAGTTGGCGAAGGCGGCAGAAGCCGCTTCCTTTTCGCCGTATGAATCGTCTACGAACCAGATTTATCTGGCGAGAAGAGTGTGTTCGCGGTGCGGACCGTTGGTCCGTTCGGAACTCGCGTTCAACGACGCAGGGGATCCGTCGTGGATCCGCAGGTGTTTCGAGCATAGCAGTACGCCCGTTTCTCCCCTATCTCTGGGGGCATGTGGACACTGTATCCAGCCAAAATTGAGCAATAGGCTGGTTTGTGAGGCGATCCCGCTCTCGCGTGGCACAAGCAACCACGCGATCGCTACCCACTCTGTGGTCGCCTGTCGATTGCCCGTCGACGCCAGAATGACCCGAGGATTCACAATGCAGTCTGCACGACGCCGCTTTTTCAAGCCCGCAAGCCCCCAGCGTTCGCTTTCACGCGCTCGCCGACTGCGCATTCTTCTCTCGAGCCTGCTCGCTGTTGTGCTCTTTATCCCCGTCGCCCAGCCCGCGTTCGCCGACGAAGACAACCCCTTCTCGAAGGTGACGATGAACTTCGTCAAGATCGCGACTCCCGACGCCGCGACGAGCGCGCTGATCCCCGGCCAGGCCGTTACGTTCACCTTCGGTGTCGCCTGCTCGTCACTCGACACCGACTGCATCGGTCTTGAGATCAACGACGTCATTCCCGCGCCGCTCGTCATCCAGGGCGTCGACGACTACAACGACGTTGACACCCCCTACGAGTGGTCGATCGACCCGGCCACCAACAGCTTCCGGGTGAAGTCGACGGTTCAGCTCGACGCTGGACGCGTGGGTCTGCAGGCCGGCAGAGGCTTCGAGTTCAACGTCACGGCGACCGTTCCGACCGACCTCGACGTCAAGTGGAACGACAAGACGGTCACCAACACCGCGTACATGACTGTCGAGAATGTCGACAGCAACCTTGAAGACTCTGCAGACGTGAAGTTCGCGGTGGTCAACACCCCGAAGGCGTCGATCGCTAAGAGCGTGACGCGTGATGGCGACCCGATCACCGGAACGATTGCCGGCATCATCGGCCGCACCGTCGACTTCGACATTGTGGCGACGAACGCCTCAAACGGCGCTGTCGACGAGCTCGTTGTGCAAGACCCGCTCGACCCCGTCGAAGACCCTTTTCACTTTCTCGATGTGACGGGCCTCTCGGGCGTTGTCTTCCCGGAGGGCGCTGACCGGGTTCGTGTCGACTACTACGCCGGGTCGGCGTGGGTCAACGGAAGCGCTTCTGCAACCGCGGCGCTGCCGAGCGGCGTCGACCCGGCAACCATCAAGGGACTGCGCTTTACCTTCACAAGCTCCGACCCCGCAACGCGCATCGCGCGCGGTGCGGAGGCCAAGCTCACCATCGAGACCGAGCTCAACTCCGAGGTCGGCACGATCGCGGCCAACGAGACAGTTCACAACGTTGCATCGACGAAGGTCACCTCCGGCTCGCTGTTTCACACGGCGCAGGATGACGCGACAGTCACGATCCGCAAAGCGAACGTCGCAGTAGAAACCGTCAAGGCATTCAGCCAGTCGAGCGTTATCGGCGGACGAGACGTGGATGTCGCGCTCACAACGACGAACACCGGCGACTTCTCGGCGAAGAGCCTGACGGTCGTCGAACCGAAGGCGGGCGAGAAGAACCTGCTCGAGCAGGGCATCCCGTTCTCGGGCTGGATCCTTCCCGTCGATGATGACAACGACGGTACCTACGAGGTTCTCGGAACCGAGTGGCCGGCGGGCGCGACATCCGTCGCCGTTGAATATCTCTATGACGGCGAGAGCGACTACGCCGCTGCCAAGTCGTCGACCGACGAAGCGGGCAACCCCATGCCGCAGCCCGACGCCGGGCAGGTTGTTGTGGGCTTCCGGGTGACCTTCGAGGGCACGATGGCCCCGAGCGAGTACGCGAGCCTGCCCTTCACCGTCACGTCGAACGCGGTTGTCAACGACCTCACAACGACAAACCACGTGCACGCCGTTCTGACAACTGTTGACAACCTGACGGCCACCGACGACGGCACGGCAGAGCTCACGCGCCGCACGGCTCGTGTCAACACAACTACAACGAAGAGCATTCTTCCGGCCGCGATCTACGCGAGCACGGGTGCCGGCGTTCTGATTTCGCTGCCGTCGAAGGTCGATGACCTTCCCGTCGGCAAAAACGACGCGGGTGGGTCGACCGTTGGTGCGACCAAGTTCAAGATCACCGACAACGACCCGCAGTTCTGGAACAACTTCGACCTCACGGGAGTCGTTTCGACGGGAATCCCGTCGAACTCGGTTCTTACGATCAAGTACTACGACCCGAGCGACGCCGATGCCGACGCGACCGGTTGGGTTGTTCTGTCGGGTGCCGAGAACCTCACGAACTCGTCGAAGTTCTCGCTCGCTGTGGCCGCGGCAGATCGCGCCAAGATGGCGGGTATCCAGTTCGTCTACACGCCCCGTTCGCCCGCCGTCGAGCTTCCGCCGGGGTTCGAGGTCGTTCCCAACTTCCGTGTTGCGCTTCGTGAGAACGTTCGCGGCACCTCGACGCCCGTGACGGTGCCGGTTCGTGTTGACCCGAGTGACCCGGTGCCGGCCAACGTCATCATCGACAACGACTCAAGCTCGTGGGTGACCAACCCCGTCGCGTCGCCCGTCTCGGCAGACGACACGGGCTCCGACGATGTTGCTCTGCGCTACGTCGACGCGGGCGAGGGCGCTCCCCTTCTGTCGAAAGACTGGGGCACCGTTATCGGTTCGAGCCCCGCGGCTCCCGATGTCAATGCGCGCTCGGGCGAGCAGGTTCCCGTGACGCTCTCGTGGGGCACCGGCGGTGTGAGCTACGAGTCAATCGTTGTGACAGAGCCCTCCGACCCGACAGTTGCCGTCGAAGAGACGGTCTTCGACGCGTTCAACCTGACCCAGATTCGTGCGATCACACCGGCGTCAGACCCTCTGATCAAGTACGACACGATCGAGTCGGTCGAGCTCTACATCGGCGGCCAGTGGGTTCCCACGGCGACCAACCCCTGTGCGTCGAACGCGTGTGAGGGCAAGTTCCCGGGCTACACACTCAACGTGCTCACCGAGGTGCCCGTTGCGACGGGTGCACGTCTCGTCTTCGTCGAGCGTGCCGGTCGGGCAACCCGCGACGCCGACGACGCGAGCGCCCCGCAGGCGGGTTCCGGTGTCGCCCCCGCCGTCGACCTCGACCGCCGCATCAGCTACGTCTTCCAGGTGCGCGACACACGCCGCTCGGCTCCCACCGTCGCCGCCCTCGGCGCGATCCGCGGCACCGTCTACAACGTGCCCGGTGCTCCCGGCACTGTGCGCAACGACACTCGAGTCGACGCCTACAACGGAACAACGCTCGCAGACAGCGACGATGCCTCTGACGAGATCCTGATTCTCGACAGCGACATCAACGTTGAAGCAACAAAGGCATGGGCGAGCAACGCTCCGCTCGGTGTGCCGCCCGTCGAGACCGGAACTCCCGCGGTTGCGACCCCCGCCTCGATCTACCCCGTGACGAACTTCACAGTCACCGCGACGAACACCTCGTCGACCCGCGTTGACGAGATGTCGATCACCGAGCCGACAATTCCGGCCGACCCCGCCGATGCGACAGACCCGTTCAACTACCTCAACATCGTGCGCATTTACGACGCGAATCAGCCGACCGGCGCCGACACGACGAAGACGGTGGTGAAGTTGCTTCCGTCTTCGAGCTACCCGAGCAGCTACACGCTCGCCCAGGCGCAGGCACTCACCGAGGCACAGCTCGCGAACGCAACCGGCATCGAGGTCACCTACAAGGGCCGCATCGATGTTGGAGCTGTCGCTCGTGTCTCAGTTGACGCCCGCCTTCGCGCGACAGAGCGCGGCAACGGCGACGTCATCACTGCCGCCATCGGCGACATCAAAAACTCGGTGACGACCCGCGTTGTTGATCCCGGTGGAATCAGCGGTGCAGCGACATCCATCAACACAAAGACCGCCGTCGCGACCGACTCGATTCCCCTCGAGTCGTACACGCATTCGGTTACCCCGGGCAAGACGATCGCGGCCGACACAACGTCGAACGGTTCGTCGCCCGCTATTCAGTACGACAACGGCAGCGCCGGAAAGGCCGTCGTTACGCTCAGTGGCCAGCCCGGCGGCACGGCGCGCGCCAACAAGCTCGTGATCGAAGACTCGTCGGCGACCTTCTGGAACGCCTACAACTTCACCGACTTCCCCGCCGCCGCGAACGCGCCGGTGAGCCCGATCAACCGCGTCGAGGTCGAGGCGCTCGTCGGAGTCACCTACGTCTCGACGACGAGCCCGAGCACGCTTACGGCGCTCTGCAACGGCGACACCGACCTCGAACCCTGCTGGGTCGGCGACGGCACGCGCAACGCGACACTCACGATGCCGGCGCTCGGAGCGGGCAAGACCCTCGCCGACATTCGCGGCCTGCGCTTCACCTACACAAAAAACGACTTCTCGCAGTGGGAGCACCCCTACAACCCTAACCAGCAGGTGAAGTTCACCGTTCAGCGCCGCAACATGCTCGTCGAGCCCTCGACGCGCCGTGTTCCGTCGACGCTCTACGTCTACAGCGCACCGGCTCCGGGCGAGACGCTCAAGGGTGTCTTCACAAACACCGTGACGGTCACGGCGAGTTCGTCGATCAGCCAGAGCGACCCGACCCCGCTGTGGAGCGAAACCGAGACCTCGACGGCAGCCATTCGCTACCAGCACCTTCCGGCGCGTGTTGAGATCAAGAAGTCGCCGTTCGGCGAGCTGTCGCTCGCGGCAGACATCCCCTACGAGATCGCCGTGCGCAACACGGGTGGCGCGGGCGACCGTGACCTCACCGGTCTCGTTGTCACCGACCTCATTCCCGAAGACGCGAGCGGCCCGATGCTTGTCATCGAGACCGACCCCGACACCGGTCTTCCTCTCGCGAACAGCGAGATCTTCAGCTACAAGGTCACGTCGCCCTCTGGTGCGACGCTTGCGGCCCCGAGCGTCACAGCCAACGTTGGCGCTGCGACCGGTAGTGGCCAGCCGATCACCTTCACGATCGCCGGAACCCTCGCCAAGGGCAACACGCTGACGATCAGCGCGAAGCTGCGGTTCCGCCCGCAGCTCACGGCGAGCACCCCCGTGACGAACATCGCGACAGTGGTGTCAGACCGCGCGTTCGACACCTGCGATGGCTACACGGATGCCGCGACATCCAAGCCCCAGCTCAGTAATGTCGCCGATTGTTCGTCAGACACAACGGTTCGCCCGCTGCCGAGTGCACCGATGACGATCGTCAAGGGCGTGCGCGGTGTCGAAGCCGGACCTCTTGATGTCGACGGCAACCCGCTGCTCGACAGCAACGGCGTCCCGTTCGACGACCTGGGCATTCTCAAGACGATTTCCAACTCGACGAACCCCACCGACTGCTCGGTGCCGCAGGTTCCGGTCGGTTCGAACAACTACTACCGCTACCCGTGCGTGCCGATCACGCGCCCCGGCTCGACCGAAGAGTGGGCGAGCAAGTTCACCAACTCGGGCAACGTTCCCGTTGAGAAGATCGTCGCTATCGACGTGCTGCCGACCGGCAACGACCGCGGTGTCATCATCAACGAGGCCCGTAGCTCGAAGTGGACCCCGACCCTCACGACCTACCCGACGATTACGGGTATCTCGGGCTACGCCGGCGCGACCTTCGACGTCTTCTACGTGACCGACGCTGGCGTTGCTACTGCGCGCTGCAACGGTGCCGACATCCAAAAAGAAATGGGTATGTCGGCGACGACGAACCCGCCCATGGTCGCCGCCTACCAGGCCTGCCTGCCGAACACGGGCAAGGCCGACGACCTTCCGAACCGCAACTGGAAGCTGCTCGACCCGGGCGCATCGCAGAGCCTTCTCGCCGACATCGTCGCGCTGAAGTTCGTCATCAAGGTTCCCGGCGGGCTCGCTCCCGGGTCGTCTGCGGGAATCATCTACCAGTCGACGACGGCCTTCGTCACCGACATCGCCGAAACCGCTACCGGTCTCGCCCGTGACTCGATCGCTTACAACTCGATCGCCGGCGCCGCGGTGGGCATCAACGGGGTCAACGACCTTCCGTACCGCTTTGTTGTCGAGCCTCGTAAGGTGGGCGTCGCGATGGCGACCGGCCAGATCGAGCTCAACAAGGCGGTTACCGGCAGCGCCGCGTCGTTCGCCACAAATTCATTCAAGGTGGATGTCGCGTGCACCTCGGGTGATGACCCTATCGCGCTCAAGAATGCCGACGGCACACTGCGCAGCCCCTTCACTCTCGTCGGCAACGGGCCGACCGTGACGGTGCTCGGTATTCCGCTCTACTCGAAGTGTGAGATCACCGAGGGTTCGTACGGGCAGGGCGCGGGCTCAACTATCACGCCGTCGACCGTTACGGCACAGGCCGGACACACAACAGCGAGCAACGTCTATGACGCGAACCCGGCGTTCGACGACCCGGCTACGCCGACCGTCTCGCTGCGCCCCTCGATCGAGCGCGCGACAATAACTAACGAATACCTCGAGGCAGGGTTCAGCGTCTCAAAGGTGCTCGACACCAACTCGCTCAAGAACCAGCTCGGCACAAACATCTCGTGGAACACCTTCTCGTTCACCGCGGTCTGCTCGTTCGACAACGGTGACGGCATCGCCACCAACAACCAGGTGCTCAACCAGTCGTTCACACTCAACGGCGGCGGCACTCGTGTGTTCAACGACCTGCCCGCGGGCAGCTCGTGCACGGTCACCGAGACCGGCCGCAAGAGCGCGACCACAACGACCTACGAACTGACTGTCGACGGAATAACGACGACCGGTACAACCGCTTCGACGTTTGTGCTCGCGGCAGACTCGGCACCCGACACCCATGTCAACGCGATCGAGTTCACCAACACCTACGGCGTTGGCAGCCTCGACCTCACCAAGGCCGTCACCGGTCTCGGTGGAACCGCCTACGGCACCGGTACCTTCACGGTCGGCGTCAACTGTGTGCACCCGACCTCGGTTCCGAGCGTCACCTGGAACCAGTCATTTACGTTCAGCAAGGCAACGGGACTGACCGCGAGCATCGACCGCATCGCGGCGGGCTCTGTCTGCACCGTGACCGAGACGGCCGCTAATGACGGTGGAGCGACGGCCCGCACCGCAACGCAGAACGTCACGATCGCGGCCGACGTCGATCGCGCGGCAACGGTCACCAACCGCTTCGACCTGGCCCGCCTCGAGGTGCGCAAGGTTGTCACCTCGGGCGCCGTCAATCAGGATGGCGAAACGGTCTACCCCGGTGGCTCGTTCCAGATGACTGTTGACTGCACCTTCGAGGGCAACCCGGTCTACGCGACGGGCTTCTCGTCGGCCAGCCCGATGGTCTTCTCGCTCACCTACCCCGGTGCGGGCGACCGACGCACGCTCACGGGGCTGCCTGCGGGTGCATCGTGCTCGATCACCGAGGCGACACCGCCCGGTGCAGACAGCACAACAATCCACACCGCCTCAGCAACAGCCAACGGAACAACCACCGGCCTCACCCGCACGATGGTTCTCACGCCCGACTCGAGCGCAACCGTCGGCACCAACCTTGCGACAGTGACGAACCGCTACGACACAAGCGCGTTCACGATCACCAAGGAGCTCAAGGGCGGCGGCGCGACACAGTTCGGCACCGGCGAGTTCATAGTTCACGTCACGTGTATCGCCCCCGGCAACATCACGGCCTACGACGACGACATTGTTCTCACCGCTGAAGAGCCCGAGGTCACCGTCGAAGACATTCCCGACAACAGTGTCTGCGAGGCGGAGGAGACAAACTTCGCCGCGACCGGCGCGGATGCCTCGGTCTGGCGTGACGCCGACGGCGACGTCTTCGATGGCACCGGCGTCTCGGTAACCAACGAAGAGCCGGGCGCCGCGACGCTCGAGAACTGGTACCTCACCGGCTCGCTCACCGTGACAAAGGTCGTCGACGGTCTCGGCAGCGCCTTCGGAACCGGCCCGTTCGAGGTCACCCTCGACTGCTCGCGTACGGTCGGCACAACAACTGTCGACGTGAACATTCCCGGTGGCGCCACTCGTGCCCTCGGCGCACTGTCACCCGGTGCTGCAATGACCGCGACCTACACGATGCTGCCGCGCGGCGCCTCGTGCACGCTCACCGAGACCGACACGGGCAGCGCGACCTCGAGCCTCATCGCCAACGCGAGCGGCACAACAGTCGCCGCCGACGTCGCCGACGGATACACCTTCACCGTCGCGGTCGACAACACGAGCCTCACCGACAACCAGACGCAGCCCGCTCTGACCGTGAAGAACACGTTCGCGCTCGCGAGCCTCGACGTCACAAAGCGCGTCGAGTCACTCACGAGCGACGTCGAGTACGGACCCTTCGACCTCACCGTCGACTGCGTCTTCGAGGGCCGCGCCGTCTACGGCACCGGCTACAGCGACCTCACGCCCATGGCCGAGACGCTCGAGCGTGACGACACCTGGTCGATTGCCGGGCTTCCCTCTGGCGCGGTGTGCACCGTCGAAGAACCCGACTCCATGGACGCGGTCGAGACCACGATCGTGACAACGAGCGGCACAGTTGAACACGCGCCCGTCACGGACACAACTGCGACTCTCACCCTCGCGAGCGACCCCGACGGCAACTCGGCAGAGGTGACAAACCGCTACGACATCGGAGGCATTGTTCTCTCGAAGGCACTCGCCGGTGATGCTAAAGAAGAGTGGGGCGACAAGCAGTTCACCATCGACGTCACGTGTGAACTCACCGACGCAACAGGCACGCGCACGGTGTGGCTCGAGACCTACACGTTCGAGCAGGGCGACCCCGCCGTGACGATCCCGAACATTGCGGCCGGCGCGGAGTGCACGTTTACCGAGTCAAAGACGGGCGGCGCGACATCCACCACCGTCAGTATCGATGGAACGCCAGAACCCGGAACCACTGCCACACTCGTGGTGCCCGCGAGCAACACCCCGGTTGAGGTCGTTGTCACAAACACCTTCGACTTCAGCGTGATCGAGGTCTCGAAGGTGCGCGACGGCGACGGAGCATCGCTCTACGGCGCTGGGCCCTTCGAGGTTTCGCTGAGTTGTGAGCGCGACATCGATGGTGTGATGGAGACGATCGTGATTCCGGGAACGGGGCTCACGCCGCAGCTGCGCACGCTCTCGGCAATCTCGAGCTACAAGGCGACCTACGAGGGCCTTCCTTCTGGCGCCGTCTGCGAGCTCGAAGAGACGATCATTGGCGGGGCGGATGCTACGGAGATCTCCCCACCCGGAAAGTTCACCGTCGGGGCTACCGCGACTCTCGCCACGATCACCAACACCTTCGACGTCGGCGAGATCGCACTCACCAAGGCGTTTGCCGGTGAGGGCGCCTGGCTCTACGGCAATGGCCCCTTCGTCGTCGAGGCCACCTGCTCGCGCGTTGTGAACGGCGACACGATCGTCCTCGACATTCCCGGCGGCAAGTCTCGCGAGCTCACGGCGCTCAACGGCTACCGTGCGTCGTTCACCGACCTCCCGGCCCGCGCGCTGTGCTCGCTCGTTGAGACAACAACCGGTGGCGCGACCTCGACGTCGATAGACACGCCCAACGTGACGGTCGTTGCCGACGAAGCTGTTCCCGTGACGATCACCAACACGTACGAGATCGGCACGCTGATGCTGCAGAAGCAGGTCATCGGTACCGGCGCGAAGGCTCACACGAAGGAGACCTTCAAGGTCGCTCTCGCGTGTGAGATGCCGATCGACGGCGTGATCACATCGATCCCGATTCCCGGTGGGGCAGAGCGACCGATCTCGGCGGGCGACGTTGTCGTTTACGACAACCTGCCGAAGAGTGCAGCGTGTGCGATCGATGAGACGACCGACGGCGGTGCCGTCGCGATGATCCTGTCGCGCAACGGAATTCCGCTTGTGGCGCCCGCCGTCTCGGTGAACGCCGATGCGGCAGAGCTCGACATGGCCAACGTGTTTATGGCGACGCCCCCCGGCATTGGCGGCGGTGGCAGTGGCGACACGTCATCGCTCGCGATCACGGGTGCGGAGTTGCTGCCCTGGGCGATCCTCGCGGCACTGCTGTCGCTGCTCGGCGTCGGTCTGCTGCTCACCGCGCGGCCGCGACGCGCTCGGCACTCGGCCTAACCCCTGCGCGCTACTACGTACCGTGCGCGCTAGGGCGACCTAGCGCGCGTGTGACGCAGTAGCGCGCACGGGGCCGATCGGCGTCAGCCGCCGTAGCGCTCGCCGGCCGGAATCTCGACGAGACTCGTGTTGCCGATCGGAGCGAGCGGGCACGCCCACGCGGGGTCGTAGGCGCACGACGGGTTGTAGGCGAAGTTGAAGTCGAGAACGAGGGTCGTCGCCGTGTTTCCGAGATCGGCGCCCTTGATGGTGTCGAGCAGGTAGCGACCTCCGCCGTAGGTGCCGCCCTTTTTACCCGCGAGCCCGTCGCGCACCGGCAGAAAAATGCCTCCTCCATAGGATGCGAGGCGCCACACATCGAGAAAACCAACGCCGGGCACGTCGACCTTGCCCAGCCGCTCGAACGGAACGTTGCCGTCGGTGCCCGTCTCGAACTCGAAGCGGTGCTCGTCGGCGGGCAGAAGTTCGAGCTCGAACCGCCAGTCGGGGTCGTAGGGGCGCACCTTGAGGCCGGTGAAGTGCGGCTTGTCTTCTGGCAGAAGCGGCGACGAGGGGTGGTTGGCAAAGAGGTCATCCCGGCCGCGACGCCACAGGTCGTGGGCGGCAGGCAGGTCGGTTGCCGCGCGCACCTCGGCGTAGAGCGCGAACACGCGTCGCCTCCAGTCGGCTACCTCGAACGCGTTCACTTGTTGCCCCAGGTCGGCGCGAGTCGTCGCATCCGGCCGCCTCGCCACTGCCAGAAAAGCCAGAAGATCGGCCAGGCCAGAATCGTCAGCGGCCCAACGTCGATCACAAGGCGATCGCGGTAGAGGGTCTTGCCGCGACCTGCCGAGGACACAACCATCGTGTGTTCCCACCTCTTGACCATCCCGAGCAGCCCACTCTCGCCGCGCCCCGAATCGCGCAGCACGCGGATGCCGCCGCTGCGGTGGCTCTCAGAGAGGGCGATGACCTGCTCGCCGATCGGCACAATACCGAGGGCCGAGATTGCGACGCGGTGCTCGCCGGTCGTCCAGGTCTGCGGGAACCCGCCCGGTTCGAGCGAGCGAATCGCCGTGAACGGGCCAGACACCGTTTGAAAGACCTGGGGGTCGTGCAGGGCACGCCACGCGTCATCCGGGTCGCTGTCGAGAACAAGCTTGAGCAGTACGCGCATTGAGCCAGTCTGTCTGCGCAACCTGTGAACACCAAGCGCTAGCGTTAACGGGTGAACGAGGCGCGTAATCAAACTCAGTACCAGGTTCGGTTCGATTGGGGCATGGATGGCGCGGCCGCCATCGCTCCCGGAGCGCACGTTGTCATTTGGGCCGACGCCCTACAGACCAGCGGAGCCCCCGACGTTCTGGCGCTCACGACAGACGCAGCGGTTCTCGCCGGCACCGTCGGCAACCGCGCAACAGTCGCGCAGTGGGTGCTCGCGCGCCAGGCAGAGCTCGGCGACAGGGTCATCGTCGCCGTTGTCGCCGCGGGAACCGATGACGCACGGTTCGCCGTTGAAGACCTTCTCGCCGCCGGGGCAATCATCGACGCAATCGCCGCGCTCGGTATCGACTTTGTGTCGCCAGAGGCCGCCGCCGCTATTGGCGCCTACGAGGGCCTGCGCAACGCAACGAGTCACGTGCTCACGGCGAGTGTCACGGGCAAGCAGCTAGCGGCGGGCGGCGACCTTGATCTACTGGCTGCCGCGCGCGTCGTGAATGCGAGCGATGAGCTACGAGTGCTTCGGGAGCCGTCGCCCCGCCCAGTTGACTAGTCGCTGAGCTGCGACGACTGCGGTCGCACGATGCTTGCAACTATCGCCTCGATGGCAAATTCTGACGCGCGCCCGAGGTCAACAGCGGTGGGCTCAAGCAGCCACTGCACCTGCATGCCGTCCATAACCGCGAGGATTGCCGCCGAGGCGTCGGCGATGTTCGTTGCGTCAGTGATGCCCCGCTCAGCGCACACAACGGAGAAGGCGTGAGAGACCTCGGCACGCAGGTTGCGGTACCGCTCCTGAAAGAACTCGCGGCCGGGGTGGTCGTCGGTCACCGACTCGGCCGAGAGAACTGCGTAGGCCTGAACGATTCCGGCGCGTTGCGCGTTGAGAAATGCGGTCTTGACGAGGTGACGAAAGAGCGCCATGCCGTCGGGGATGTGCTTTCCCTCGAGGTGAGCAACATCGGTCTCGTCGCGATGCAGCAGCACTTCAAGCAGCAGCTGGTCTTTTGAGCCGAAGTGGTGAAGGATTCCGGCGTGCGTCATGCCGACCTGATCGGCGATCTCCTGAAGGGTGCCTCCGGTGAAACCCTTCGCCCCGAAGATATCGACAGACGCGTCGAGGATCTCACGCCGACGGATCAGGGTCTCCGGGCGCGATCGGGGCTGTCGGCGGGCGCTGACCACGGCACTTCCTTTCGTTCAACATGGCGATTCTACGCAGGCGGCGATTTGTATCTCGCCGCCCCGCTTGTTTAACTTGCTGACTGGATTGTAAGGTAAATCTCGCAATCATTCTCGGCGCTGAGATGAGCTCTTTCGAAGTGACTCCCGGCGCGGAGATTCACATTCACGAAGGAGAAGCAATGAGGCTTAGATCCACCGTCGTCGTCGCCGCCGCTGGCCTTGCCGCGGCCCTGCTATTCACCGGCTGCGCCGGAACAGCAGACCCCAACTCGTCCGGTTCAACAGTGGCTCTCACGATCGCCAAGCCTGACGGCGCGATCACCACGGAATCGCACAACCCCTTCCTCGGTGACTCGGCCGCGTTCAAGTACGGCTACGCCAAGGTCATCTTCGAACCCCTCGCGCTCGTCAACCCCACCGGCGACCTCGCAACGACGCCGTGGCTCGCCGAGAGCGTCGAATGGAACGACGACTACACACAGCTGACTGTTGTTCCTCGCAGCGGGGTCACCTGGAGCGACGGCACCGAGTTCACCGCCGACGACATCGTCTTTACGTTCGACATGCTCAAGAGCGGCAAGCTCACCGATGCCGGCGCGCTCAACGTCACCGACATCACCACAGAGGGTGACGCTGTCGCGCTGACCTTCGGCAACTCGAAGTACACGGCGCAGGCGCGCGTTCTGCACACGCCGATCGTTCCCAAGCACCTGTGGGAGAACATCGCTGACCCGAACACCGACCCGCTCACCGACGAGGGACTCGCTGTCGGCACCGGCCCGTACGTTCTCGACAACTGGTCGACCGAGTCGGTCTCGCTCACGGCAAACCCCGACTACTGGGGTGGCGAACTCGCGGTACCCCAGCTCAACTACGTCTCGTACGGCGACAACGCTGCACTGACGACGGCGCTCGTATCGGGCGACGCCGACTGGGCGCAGGCGTTTATCCCGCAGATCGAAGACAGCTACCTCGCCGCAGACGAGAACAACCACTTCCTGGCGGCTCCGACCGCGGGCTCTGGAACCTTCTTTATGAACCTCAACGAGAAGCCGTTTAACAACGTTGCCCTTCGTCAGGCGCTCGCGTGGACGATCGACCGTCAGGCCTACGTCGACATCGCCCGCGAAGGAGCGAGCTCGGTGGTCTGGAGTGCGACTGGTCTCGGCGATGTTCTCGAAACCGAGGTGCTCCCCGAGTACAAGGACACCAACTACAAGGTCGACCTCGAGAAGGCCAAGCAGATCCTGACCGACGCGGGCTACACGTGGGAGTCGGAGAAGCTCATCGACCCCGACGGCGACCCCGTCTCGTTCTCGATCTCGGTTCCGGCCGGTTGGAGCGACTGGAACACCGAGCAGGCACTTCTCGCCGAGGAGCTCAAGGCGGGCCTCGGCATCGAGGTCAAGGTTGACCAGCCCGACTGGGGCGGCTGGGACGCGGCTCGCCAGGAAGGCACCTTCGACGCGATCATCCACTGGCTCGAAGACACCGGAAACGCCTACGGTCTGTACACCTCGACGATGGATCCCAAGTGGATCGTCGACAACAAGGCACAGTTCAACTTCGGTCGTTTTGATGACCCGGCCGTGACCGAGGCGCTCAACACCTACGCGAACGCGTCGTCGGATGAAGAACGCCAGGCGGCGCTCGCCGTTATGCAGAAGGCGTTCGTCGATGACGTGCCGGCCATCCCGCTGGGATCCCACCCGCTGTTGGGCGAGTACAACACGCGCAACTACGAGGGCTTCCCGACCGAGGATGACCTGTATGCCTCGGCAGATCCGACTCAGCCCGGGATCGTGCAGATCCTGACCAAGCTGACGCCGGCCAACTAGTCAGGCCAGACAGGGCGGGTGTACCGCGTACACCCGCCCTGTCGCCATGTCGGCTCAACCACGCCAGCTGAACCATGCCATCGCCTGCCAATGAAAGCGAATAGCCCGATGACTGACGCACTTCTTACCGTCAAGAACTTCTCTGTTCTCTACGACGTCGACCCTCCGGTGAACGCCGTGAACAACGTCGACTTCGAACTCCGCCGAGGCGAGATCCTTGGCCTCGCGGGGGAGAGCGGGTGTGGCAAGACCACGCTCGCGTACGGCATCCAGCGCCTGCTCAAGGCCCCTGCCGTAATCACGAGCGGATCGGTGCTGTTTCACGACACGTCCGGCGAAGACATCGACATCAGCCAGCTCGATGTCGAAGAGATGCGCCAGTTTCGCTGGGACAAGATCTCGATGGTCTTTCAGGGCGCCATGAACGCGCTCAACCCCGTTGCAACAATCGGCTCACAACTCGAAGACGTTTTTGAAGTGCACCGCCCCGGCTTGTCGAAGTCGCAGCGGCGCGAAGCCGTCGTCGAGTTGCTCGACATCGTCAAGGTCGGTGGGCAGCGTCGCCGCTCTTTTCCCCACGAACTTTCTGGTGGTATGCGCCAGCGCGTCATGATCGCCATGGCTCTCGCGCTGCGACCTCAGCTGATGGTGATGGACGAACCGACGACCGCCTTAGACGTGCTCGTGCAGCGCGAGATCCTCAAGCAGATTTCCCAGTTGCGCCACGAGTTCGGCTTTTCGGTCATTTTCATCACCCACGATCTGCCACTGCTGCTGGAGATCAGCGACCGGATAGCGATTATGCAGGCGGGGCACATCGTCGAGCTCAACACGGCCGAGCAGATCTGGCGCAACCCGCGAGACCCGTACACCCAGAAGCTTCTTTCATCCTTCCCCCGGCTCACCGGCGAGAAAGGACTTGTCACACTATGACGCTCCTCGAGTTCGACTCCGTTACCAAGGTCTACTCCGTTCGCGGCGCGGGCCAGATCAAGGCACTCGACAACGTGAGCTTCACCCTCGAGTCGGGGCAGACGATTGGCCTCGTCGGGCAGTCGGGAAGCGGCAAGTCAACGATCGCCAAGATCTTGACCCAGCTGGAGACCCCAACAAGTGGGGAAGTACGCATTGACGGCCAGGCCATTCCGCGTCACGGTCGCGGCCTTCGCGCCTACCGGCAGCAACTGCGCATGGTCTTTCAAGACCCCTTTGCCTCGCTCAACCCCTATCACTCGGTGCGCCACCACATCGAGCGCCCGCTGCGCCTCGACAGTGTTGTTGCAAAAGACGCGATGGACGACGAGGTGCTGCGACTTCTCGAGCGGGTTCGGCTGCTGCCCGCCATCGCCGACCGTCGACCGCACGAGCTTTCGGGCGGCCAGAGGCAGCGTGTCGCCATCGCGCGCGCCCTCGCTTCTCGACCGCGTTTTCTTGTCGCCGATGAGCCGGTGTCGATGCTCGATGTCTCGATCCGCCTCGGGGTGCTCACCCTGCTCGCCGATCTGCAGCGCGAAGAGGGGCTCGGAGTGTTGTACATCACCCACGATCTTGCGACGGCCCGGCATTTCAGCGACGAGATCGTCGTGCTCAACCAAGGGCAGATCGTCGAGCGCGGGCTCGCCGACGATGTAATTCTTCGTCCCACTCACCCCTACACCCAGGAGCTTCGGGCCGCGTCGCCCGACCCCGAAAAGTTCTTCGCCTCGACGTCTGGAACGAACGGAGTCGCCCGATGACCGCACTTCAGCCCACGCTGCCCACCGAGGATCCCCGGCTTCCCGACGACACCTTTGACGCTCTCGAGGTTGGCACTACCGCGACGACCGCAAGCAAGGGGCGCTCGCGCATCCCGTGGCGGTTCCTCGGCGGTCGTGCGCTTTTCTACCTCTTTACGCTGTGGGCCGCGGTGACCATCAACTTCATCCTGCCGCGGCTGATGAAGGGGGACGCGGTCTCTGCCTACCTTGCCCGCAATCGCAACATCACCCCCGAGGCCGCTGACGGGCTGCGCGCGCTGCTCGGTCTCGACACCGACAAGTCGCTGTTTGAGCAGTACATCGACTACTGGGCGCACCTGCTGCAGGGCGATCTCGGTGTTTCGCTTCTCCACGGGCTGCGGCCGGTGACCGAGGTGATCAGCCAGTCGTTGCCGTGGACTATCGGCCTTGTCGGCTTCGCGACTATCGTCTCGTTCATCATCGGCACGATCGGTGGCGCGATCGTCGGATGGCGCCGCGGTAGCCGTCTCGACGCGCTTATCCCGATCACGACCTTCCTCAGCACAATCCCGTATTTCTGGCTCGGCCTTCTCGCCATCGCCGTCTTCTCGGTCAACCTCAAGCTGTTCCCGATCGGCAAGGCCTACGGCGTGGGAATGAGCCCGGAGCTGACGCCGGAGTTCATCGGGCAGGTCATTCACCACGGCTTCCTACCGGCGGCGACAATCATCATTGCGTCGCTCGGTGGCTGGATGCTGGGCATGCGCAACATGATGCTTACGGTGCTCGACGAGGACTACATCATGGTCGCGCAGGCCAAGGGCATGCCGAACCGTCGAGTGCTGTGGGGTTACGCCGCACGCAACGCGGTGCTTCCTCAGATCCAGAGCTTTGCACTCTCGATCGGGTTCATCGTCGGCGGCACGATCGTTATGGAGATGGTCTTCAGCTACCCGGGGGTCGGCAAGCTGCTGCTCGACGCGACAAACGCGAAGGACTACGCACTTATGCAGGGCGTCTTCCTTGTCATAACTCTCTCCGTGCTCGTTGCGAACATCCTCGCCGATGTCGCCTACGCCTTCCTCGACCCACGTACACGTCAGACGGGTGCCTAAGCCATGACCGCTCCACTCAACATCGTCGTCCGACCTACTGCCCGATCGAAGTTCGGCTCTGCCTTTGCGATGTTCCGCAACGGCAAGTCGATCGCGGGCCTCGTGATCCTCGGGTTCTTTGTGCTCGTCGCGATCTTCGCCGACGTGCTCGCGCCTTACAGCCCGACACAGGTCGACCCCACCGCGCGGTTCCAGCCGCCGTCGCCGCAGCACTGGCTCGGCACAACACACATCGGCGAGGATGTGCTGAGCCAGGTGATTCACGGCACTCGCGGTGTCATAGTTGTCGGTTTTCTCGCGGCAATTATCGCGACGCTCATTGCGATACTCGTCGGCGTGATTTCCGGCTATCTGAATGGATGGCGCAGTGAAGGGCTCTCCGCCCTCACCAACGTTTTTCTCGTCATCCCGGGACTCCCGCTCATCATCATCGTTGCCTCGATGTTCGAAGACCCGCCGCTGTGGGTAATCGCCGCCGTGCTCGGCCTCATCGGCTGGGCCTGGGGCGCGCGGGTTCTTCGCGCGCAGACAATGTCGCTGCGCAACCGCGACTTTATCCAGGCCGCGCGCGCCAACGGTGAGCCGCTGCGGCGCATCATCGCCGTGGAGATGCTTCCCAACCTCATGGCCCTCATCGCCGCGAGTTTTGTCGGCACCGTGACAGCCGCGATCCTCGGGCTCACCACGCTGTCGTACATCGGCGTCATTCCGGTGACGACCTACAACTGGGGAACGATCCTGAACTGGGCGAGCGCGCAGGGTGCCTTCCGGCAGAACCAGTGGTGGTGGTACCTTCCCCCGGGACTCTGCATTGCGGCAATCGGTGTCGCGCTTTCCCTTATCAACTTCGGCATCGACGAGTACGTCAACCCGCGCCTTCGTTCGGCGGGCGAGCGGGCGAGAGCCATGAAGAAAAAGGGACTCAACATCAACGACGCCGTTACCGCGGTTCGCACGACTCCAACAAACGAAAAGCTATGACAATCGACACCCAAACGACGCTTCCCTATCTCGACACTTCGCTCTCGACGGCGCACCGCGTCGCCGACCTCGTCGGCCGTATGACCCTGCCTGAAAAGGTGGGGCAGATGATGCAGTTTGATGCGCGTGACGACCTCGATCACGTTGTGCTTGATCGGTACGCGGGGTCGATCCTTCACACCTCGCCGCAAAAGGTGCTGCGCGCGGCAGAGTTGACCCAGAAGACCCGATTGCGCATCCCGCTCATCGTCGCTGAGGACTGCATCCACGGCCACTCCTTCTGGGAGGGGGCAACGATCTTTCCGACGCAACTCGGCATGGCCGCAACCTGGGACGCGGAGCTTGTCGAGCGCGTCGCCCGTGTCACGGCCGTCGAGGTCGCGGCCACCGGCATCCATTGGACCTTCTCTCCGGTTTTGTGCATCTCGCGTGACCTGCGCTGGGGGCGAGTCGATGAAACCTTTGGTGAAGACCCGTTCTTAATCGGCGAGCTCGGCGCGGCAATGGTGCGCGGCTACCAGGGTGACGGGCTGCGCGACCGCACGGCGATCCTCGCGACGGCGAAGCACTTTGCCGGCTACTCAGAGACTCAGGGCGGGCGCGACGCGAGCGAGGCCGACATCTCCCGGCGCAAGCTTCGCTCGTGGTTTCTTCCGCCGTTCGAGAAGGTGGCGCGGGCCGGATGCGCGACATTTATGCTCGGCTACCAGAGCATCGACGGCGTGCCGATCACCCTCAACAACTGGCTGCTCAACGACGTGCTGCGCGGCGAGTGGGGCTACACGGGCACGCTCATCACCGACTGGGACAACGTCGGTCGTATGGTCTGGGAACAGAAGATCCAGCCCGACCACGCACACGCGGCCGCGGCCGCCGTTCTTGCGGGCAACGACATGGTGATGACCACCCCAGACTTTTTTCAGGGCGCATTGGATGCCGTAGCTCAGGGTCTGCTCGACGAAACCGATCTCGATCGTGCCATCACCCGCATACTGACGCTCAAGTTCGACCTTGGGCTGTTCGAAGATCCGCGACTGCCCGACGCCGACGTGATCAACACGGTCATGGCGGCGACCGAGCACACGGCGCTCAACCTCGAGGTTGCCCGTCGCTCACTCGTTCTGCTGCGCAACGATGGCACGCTGCCGCTCGTCGGTGACTCGCGGCGCATTGCGGTCGTTGGCCCACTTGCCGACGACGCGCAGACCCAGCTCGGCGACTGGGCCGGATCATCGGGTCAGGTCGACTGGCTCGAGAATGGCCAGCCGCGCTCGCAGATCTCGACGGTGCTCGACGGCCTGAGGGACCTCGTGCCCGCCGGGTGGAGCGTCACGCACAACGTCGGTGCCGACATCCTCACCCTCGCTGATGACCCCGCGGGCACACTGTTTCCTGACGGACAGCCCCGCCCCCAGGTCGTAGTTCCCGCCGCTGACGACGACGCAAAAATCGCCGACGCTGTAGCGGCTGCCGCCGACGCGGATGTTGTCGTCGCAGTCGTCGGCGATCGCATCGAGCTCGTCGGCGAGGGGCGCTCCACTGCGACCCTCGAACTCATCGGAGGTCAACGAGCCCTGCTCGAGGCGCTCGCCGCAACGGGCAAGCCCCTTGTTGTTGTCTTGCTGGCTTCGAAGCCGCTCGTTCTGCCCGCTGCCGTGAGCGACGCCTCGCTGATCTGGGTTGCCAACCCCGGCATGCAGGGTGGGCGCGCGATTGCCGAACTTGTGCTCGGCCAGATCGAGCCGTCGGGGCGACTACCCATCTCGTTCGCGCGTCACGTTGGTCAGCAGCCCACCTACTACAACCAGATTCGTGGACAGCACGGCGATCGCTACGCTGACCTGACGCAGAGCCCCGCGTTCGCATTCGGTGAGGGGCTGTCGTACACAACTGTCGAGTATTCCGACGCGGCCATTACGGAGCCCGAACTGACAGCAGTCGACACCGTTCGCGCGACGATCAGGTTGCGCAACACGGGTACACGGCCGGCGCACGAGGTGGTGCAGGTGTACGTGCGCGACTGCGTGACCTCGGCCAGTTGGGCCGACTCAGAACTTAAGGCGTACGCTCACGTCGACATCGCCCCCGGTGAGTCGGTAGTTGTCGATCTCGAGCTGCCCGTCACCGACTGTTCGATAGTCAACGCCGCCGGGGGGCGCGTTGTCGAACCCGGGGGGTTCGAGCTGCTGATTGGTCCGTCGTCGCGCGCCGAAGTGCTGCACACTGTCAGCTTCACGGTCGTCGATTCGCACTGAGGGAATTCAGCTTTCGGTCATAGCGTTGGCGGTAGTACCCAACGAAGGAGCACGACATGAAGGCAGTACTGGGCGATGTTGTCATCGCAGAAGCACCCGAATCAGACCTCATCAAGATTGAAGGCAACTGGTACTTTCCGCCGTCGAGTGTCAACAGCGAGTACCTCACCGAGAGCGCGACTCCGTACACCTGCCCGTGGAAGGGCGAATGCCAGTACTTCAGCGTGAAGGATGGCGACACACTGCTTCAGGACCGCGCGTGGAGCTACCCGACGCCGTATGCCGGTGGCATCGAGCGCGTAGGCAAGGACTTCTCGAACTACGTGGCGTTCTGGAAAGAGGTCTCGGTAGTCGAGTAGCCGCTGGTTGATCAGCGTCGGTTTTGCTGGTTGAGTAGGCGCGCCAGCGCCGTATCGAAACTGCGCAGCAGGTTGAGTAGGCGCTTTAGCGCCGTATCGAAACCCTGGTCTCGGCTTCGCTCGACCTGATCTCGACAGGCTCGATCACCGGCTGCGCCGGAATTTCGATACGGCCGTGGCCGGCCTACTCAATCAACGACGACGAGGGTCGATCACCGGCTGCGTTCCCTGGCCGGCCGACTCGACGAAGCGGCTTAGTCAGCGGCAGCGGTCTTGGCGCGGTGGGCGCGCACCTTTGCTCGGTTGCCGCAGCGCTGCATCGAGCACCAGCGGCGGTTGTTCGACCGCGACTCGTCGTAAAAGATGAGGCCGCAGTCGTCGGCCGCGCACTCGCGAATGCGTTCCCGCGACGACTCGGCGAAGAGCGACACTGCCTCGCGCGCCATCGCCGACAGCGCCTGACCGGCACGAGCTCGCGTGCGGCCGGCCTGGCGCTTTCCTCCGGCGAGTGCGGGAGGAATGTCGGGGGTCGCCGCGAACAGGTTGATAACGTCGACGTCTTCGCCGCTGACCTCCTCGCCGTGACCGATCGCCGTCAAGGCGTTGGCAAGTGCCGCGCGCAGGGCGAGTGCGTCGGTAAGGTCGCGGTCAGCGACATCCACCCCAACAAATCTCGGGCTCAGCCAGGTACGCAGGTCGTCTGCCGAGGTGAGGCGCTCCCAGGCGGGGTTGTCGCCCATCGCGCCGGTGTAGGCGAAGTCGAGGGCGACGGCTCCCGAGTCGAAGAGCCATTCGTGACCGTCGCTCGCTGTGAAGTACTGACCAGGCATGTAACCAATGTAGTTGGTTACAGCGAGGGGCTTGCGACGCTTAGGGTTGAGACATGAGCGACACAACGGGAAAGACAAAAGACGCCGGCTGGGAAGTTGGGGTTCGCAAGACAGTGCCCGCATCGGGGCCGTCAGTCTGGAACTTTCTGCTGGGCGAAGGCCTGCCGTTGTGGCTTGGCGACATCGATGAGCTGCCGACCGAAAAGGGCAAGGCCTACGCGACACGCGACAAGGTGCGCGGCACGGTCAAGGCGTACATCGAGAACTACCGCATCCGTCTGACTTGGCAGCCGAGCGACTGGCCGCACGACACAACGCTTCAGCTCACGGTCAAGGCGTCGGCGACGGGAACAACAATCGCCATCCACCAGGAGAAGCTCGCCGACCGCGAAGAGCGTCGACTGATGCTTGGTCACTGGAAGAGCGTTATCGACCACATCGCGGGCGAGCTCGGCGCTGCCTAAGGCGGCTAGGGGCGCTTCTTCCACTCGATGAGGTGCGCCTTGTCGAAGCGACGCGAGCACTTTCCGCAGGCGAGGGCGCGCGTTGGCGCGCGGTAGCGGTAGTGGATGTGCCCGGCGGGGCACTCGCCGACCCACGGCGCGAACTCGTCGGCGATTGCGCCAGAGTGCAGCCGCTTTCCCTCGTAGCCGAGGTCGGCTGCCGTCGCCTTCCACTTCGGGCCGTGGCCAGCGCGAGGCCCGGCCATCGCGTGAGCGACCTCGTGCAGAAGCACCTGGTGAATCTCGTCGTCTTCGTACCGATCGGCGAGGTAACGCGAGACGGAGATGCGTTTGTCGGTGTAGTTGCAGAGGCCGGCGCGGGTCTTGGCGTTGTCGAACGCGAAACTCCACGACGCGTCGAGGTGAAGGTCGATGAGAGCGTTCGCCCAGTGCTTGACGCGCGCGAGATCTGCCACGGGGTTAAGAGTAGGTGGTGCGTGCGACGCTCGCTGGCGTCATCCACCTAGCCCTCGACGAACTCCTCGAGGCGGTACTCGATGAGCTCGTCGGCACCCTCGCGCTGGTCGCCGTTGCCGTCGGTGTTGCTCGTGATGAGCCACAGCTTGCCCTGCGGAGAGGGGGCGACGTCGCGGATTCGACCGTGGTCGCCGGTGAACCAACGCTGCGCAGAAGCCTCGCCGTCGCGCACGTAAATCGCCCACACGCTCTCGCCGCGCAGGGCTGCGAGAAAGAAGGTGTCATCGATGTAGGTGAGCCCGCTCGGGCTCGCCTCGTCGGTTGTCCACTGCAGCAGCGGGTCGATGTAGTCGGGGTTGTCGCCGCGCCCCTCGACAATCGGCCAGCCGTAGTTGCCCCCGGCCTCGATGGCATTGAACTCGTCCCAGGTGTTCTGGCCGAACTCGGCGGCGAAGAGGTTGCCCTCGTCATCCCACGCGATCCCCTGCGGATTTCGGTGGCCGAGTGAGTAGACCGGCGAACCCTCGAAGGGATTGTCGGCAGGAATCGAACCATCGGGGTGGATGCGCAGAATCTTGCCACCGAGGCTCGTCACGTCTTGTGCGCGGTCGGGCTCGCCCGCGTCGCCGGCTGTCACGTAAAGCAGGCCATCCGGACCGAAGTGAATGCGGCCCCCGTTGTGGTTTCCGGCCTTGGGCATGTCGTAGAGGATGATCTCGGGCGAGCCAAGACTGTACGCGCCCGGTTCGCCGTTGAGCATCATGCGCGCCACCCGATTGTCGCCGGCCGCTGTGAAGTAGGCGTAGAGAACGTCATCGGCCACCGCGAGACCGAGCAGCCCACCCTCTCCACCCGGAACCACACCGGGTATTTCGCCGACAAGATTCACGTCGCCGTCGGCCGTGACCTCTTTGACGAGTGCAGTGTCTCGCTCGCTGATGAGAGTCGACCCGCCGTCGAGAGCAACGATCGACCAGGGGGTTTCGAGATCACTCGCGAGAACCGTGGGTCTGCCCGCGGGAGTGACGCCGTCGAGAGTGGGCCCGAGAGACGGCTGCGGGGTGCAGCCAGCGAGCGCGAGAGCAGCGAGTGCTGCGATCGCCATGCCCGCGAGACGCATCAGTCAGCGCTGCCCGAATTGCCCAGAAACGACTCCGCAACTGCGATTGCAACCATCGAGCTGTCGATCTGTTCGCTCGGTGCTTTGATGCGAATGCGCAACTTGAGCGCGTCGTTGAAGTCGGCACGCGCTGAGGCGTACTCCTTCTGGTCGAAGTACACCTTGCCGCGGTGCTGAAGCGCGAAGGCCTCTGTGTCGTTCCAGTCGTTGGCGCGTGACTGGTCGACGCAGTCGGTGAGCTCGACGAGAGCCTCGTCGAGCTTGCCCTTGAACTGCTGCACCTGGGCGCGACGCACGCGCGCTCGAACGAGTTGCTCGCGGTCGGCGGTGAACCGCGACTGGCGCACTGCCTCGTTCGCGACATCCCACGCTTCATCGAGGCGACCGAGCGCGCGGAGGATTCCCGCCTTCTCGCCGAGGGCGTCGATCGAGCGCAGCTCGCCGAGGTCGGCAAGGCGCCCCTCAGCGGCCTCGATATCGACCTTCTCGCGAAGAGTGATGAGGTCGTATCCGACGATGATTGTCACGTGGTGCTCCTGGAACTAGTGCGGTGGCGCCCTTCCAGAGTAGGCGGCTTTACGATTTCTGACCCGGTTTCACTTGGAACACACTGCGAGATGGCAGCGGGGAAGGGCTCGCCGTTGCGTCGGTAACAACCGATGCTCCGGCAATAAAGTCGCGCAACTCGGGGCCAGCGATGACCTTCGAGGGGTGCGGTCCGCCGGCGAGAAGGCGCGGCATCCAGTCGAGGGGAAGCGGCTCGTTCGAACCGACGAGCACAACGTTGCCGAAGCGGCGTCCCTTGAGAACCGAGGTCTCGGCGAGTGCGGCGACGTTGCCCGTTACCTCGAGGAGCGTCGCCGCTTGGGCGCGCGCAAACGACAGGCCCGGCCCGTCAGCGACGTTAACGAGCACAACACCGCCGGGCCGCAGCAGCTCGCTCGCTTCGCGGTAGAACTCGACGCTTGTGACGTGAGCGGGTGTGCGTGCCCCGCTGAAGATGTCGATAACAAGAAGGTCGGCGCTGTGCATAAGACCCTCGGGCAGTCGGCCGATGACCTCGCGGGCGTCGCCGTAGCGCACCCTGAGTGACGACTTGGGCCAGGGCAGGTTCTCGCGCACGAAGTCGACGAGCTCCTGTTCGAGCTCGATGACCTGCTGGCGAGAGCCGGGGCGGGTCGCTTCGACGTAACGGGGGATGGTGAGCGCGCCGGCGCCAAGGTGCACGGCGGTGAGCGGCTGGCCCGGCATTCCGAGCTGATCGATGACGTGGCCCATGCGCTGGATGTACTCGAAGAACAGCTGCGATGGGTCGTCGAGGTTGACGTGTGATTGCGGCGTTCCGTCGACGACGAGAGTAAAGCTGCCCGGAACCCAGCGGTCGATTTCGATAACAGCGCGATACCCGCTGTTCTTGAGCACAATCGATGGGATGTCTGACACATCTTGATCGTGTCACATCACCTCTCGACGTGCGCGCGTTGCCGACATACAATCGCAATGACGATGGGGGTCGTTTTGGGGGAGTTTTTTTCTGCGCGCTCTGCGCTCATGGCCACAGCGCTGGCTGGCGTTCTTGTTGTTGCGCCCGCGATGGTGGCGCACGCCGAGGTTGATCCGAGTGACCGTGGCTCGGTGGCGAGCGGCTACACCGACGTCTACGCGAAGGCCGTCGCCGTACCGATCGGCTGGACGGGATCGGCATCGAGCTGCACGGCGGGCACAACGAGTGAGGCTGCGACACAGGCGACGCTCGACGCTATTAACTACGTGCGCGCACTCGGTTCGCTCGACCCCGTGAGCTTCGACCCCGCGCTGTCGGCAAAGGCGCAAGAAGCCGCGCTGGTCTACGAAGCGAACCGCGCTATCGCGCACAGCATCCCCAGCGACTGGAAGTGCCGCACGACCAACGCGGCCAAAGCCGGACAGAACTCGAACATCGCGCTCGGCGCGGGTGGCGCGCGCGCGATTGGCCTCTACATGAGCGAGCCAGGGGCAGGCAACACGGCGGCGGGCCACCGTCGTTGGATCATGAACCCCGATGCCCTGACCTTCGGCACGGGCTCGACAACCTCAGCGAACGCGCTCTGGGTCTTCGGCGACACCTCGGCATCGCGGGCGAATCCGACCTGGGTGTCATGGCCGACGGCCGGCTATTTTCCCTCGCAGCTTGAGCCGGATGGTCGCTGGTCGCTGACCTCGGCGGGCGCGAACTTCTCGAGCGCGAAGGTGTCGGTGGTGAACTCGGCCGGCGCCTCCGTCGCGGTGAAAAAGACCTACACACCACAAGACGGCTACGACGACCCCACCCTCGTCTGGGAGATGGGCACCCTTCCGCGCGTTTCGGGCTCCGGTGTCACGAGTTACACGGTGACCGTCACGGGTATCAAGCGCGGCTCAACCTCGGGACTCACCCGCAGCTACACAATCAATCTCATCGACGCGACCGCCGCCATCAAGAAGTTCGACTCCATGGCAGACCCCATCGTCACGGGCTTCCCGCGCGTCGGGCAGGTGCTCACCGCGGCCGCTGGCAGCTTCACACCGGAAGCCACGGGCTCGACGTACCGCTGGTACCGCAACGGCAAGGCCATCAGTGGGGCGACGAAAGCGAACTATCGACTCACGAGCTCTGACCGGGGCACCGCGATAACGGTGCGCGTGACATCGACTCGCGCCGAATACGAGAGCGTCACAAGAACGGGGGCGGTGGGATCAACAATTGGGCTGGCGATCTACCCGGCCGCGACATCCACCCCTTCGATTGTTGGATTGCGCAAGGTCGGGCTGACTCTCACGGTCGCTGCCGGTGAGTACTCCGTCGCCGACCCGGCGCTGACCTACCGCTGGTACCGAAGCGGCAAGCTGATCTCCGGGGCGACAAAGAGCGAGTACACGCTCACCAAGTCTGATCTCGCGAAAAAGATCACGGCGCACGTCGTCGCATCGGCGCCCGGATACTCAGCGAAAGCCTTCGCGGCGAAGGGCGGCGGCAAGGTTCTGCTCGGAACGCAGGTGGCCGTCGAGACGCCGACAATCACGATCGCCGACGGCCGGGTCACGAGCACGCGCGGTAGCTACGCGGTGTCCCCCTCGTCGTACACCTATCGCTGGAGTCTCGGCGGCAAGGCGCTCAAGACCCACGCCTCAAGCTTTGCGGCACCCAAGGCGTCATCGGGCAAAACGCTTGTGCTGAAAATCACAGCGAAAAAGGGCGGGTACAAGGCCCTGACCCAGCGAGTGAGCGCGGTGATTCCCTGAGTCATCGCTGACCATCGCGGCGAAAACCTTGCATGCATAAGGTTTTCTTGTCAGCCTGAAACTTCCGAAACAAGGGAGTTTCTTATGCGAAAAAGTTTGCGCGCCATTCTCGGCGTCTCTGTCGCTGTCGCCCTCGTCGCCCAACCGATCGCCGCGAGCGCGCATGGCGCGCATGGTTCGCACGGCTCGAACGGTTCGAATAGCGAGCTGCGCACCTACGCGAAAGACACCTGGCGGTCGCTCGTCGCGATGACCGACGAATCGACCGGCCTCACCGCCGACAACATCGAGGGTGACCTCACAGCCCCGGCCGACTACACGAGCCCCACAAACATCGGCGGCTACCTGTCGTCGACGGTTGTCGCACGCGACCTCGGGCTAGTAACGAAGAGAGAAGCCCGCGCACGCATCGCGGCGACACTCGAGACGCTCGGCACCATCGAGCGCCACGACCCGAGCGGCATGTACTACAACTGGTACTCGCCGACGACGGGCGAAAAGCTCACAACCTGGCCCGCGAGCGGCGACACCGTCTATCCGTTCCTCTCTACAGTCGACAATGGATGGCTCGCCACAGCCTTGCGCGTCGTTGCCGAGGCCGAACCGCGACTGTCGAAGAGGGCCCTCGCGCTCTACGACTCGATGGACTTCGCGTGGTTCCACGATCTCAACGCGCGTGAAGGCGTGTCGCTCAACCGCGGCGGCTTCTGGGCTGACCCGCCCGGAGACGGTTGTGCGGTTGCCGACAACTACGGTTCGACCGGCGCAGACGTCTATTACACCTGCCATTGGTACGACACGTCGGTGAGCGAGGCGCGCATCGCGACCTACATCGGCATCGCGAAGGGCGACATTCCCGCAACCGCGTACTACGGCACCTACCGCACGATGCCCGACAATGGCTGCGACTTCGGCTGGCAGGAACAGAAGCCCACCGGCACAACACGCACCTACCTCGGCGTCGACGTCTATGAGGGCACGTATTCGTACGCGGGCATGCAGCTTGTGCCGGCCTGGGGTGGCAGCATGTTCGAGGCACTGATGCCCGACCTGTTTGTGCCAGAGGCTGACTGGGGTCCGCGCTCCTGGGGACTCAACCACCCCGCCACGGTCAAGGCTCAGATCTACCACGGCCTGAAAGAGGCCGACTACGGCTACTGGGGATTCTCGCCCGCGAGTGACCCATTCGCCGAGTATCGCGAGTATGGGGTCGAACAGATCGGCATCAGCTCCGATGGCTACGCGAGCGACGTTGAGAAGACCAACGTGGACGTTGGGTACGACGGATGTCGCGACGCAACGAACCCGAGCCCCGAGTTCGGCGATGGAGTCGTGACCCCGCACGCCGCATTCCTTGGCCTGCCGTACAACAAAAAGGCCGTGCTGAAGAACCTGTCGGGGTTGCGCGCCAACGAGGGCGCCTACGGCAAGGGCGGTTTCTACGACGCGATTGCTGTCGGCAGCAACACCGTCGCCGAGCGCTACCTCAGCCTCGATCAGTCGATGATCATGGCGGCGATCGGCAATGAGCTGACCGACGACGGACTCAAGGACTACTTCGTCGACCGCAAGCTCGAGAAAGCGCTCAAGCCGCTCATCTGGGCGCAGGTGTTTGGTACGAAGCTGAAGTAGGCGTTGCTGGTTGAGTAGGCGCGCCAGCGCCGTATCGAAACCTCATGCAGTGGTTTCGATACGGCCGTGAACGGCCTACTCAACCAGCGAGTGGAGTCTTATAGCCGATTCGCAGAACTAGGTCAAGATTCGAGTAGACACGGCGCGTCACTTCAGCCTATGATTGTTCTTTGCGCTCCCACGTCATCCATGCCGTCATATTGCGGACAGCTGGTGCGCCCCGAGTATAACGGCGGGGCGGATTCTTTAACGGTCCGTGCGAGCTAATTCATTACCGACAGTCGGTTTCACCGGCATGAGGGCCCGACGGGGTCCACGGAGGTTATTTCCTTGGCTGCTGCGCGCACTGCGTCCACCAAAAAGTCCACCAAGAACGGCCGCGCAGCATCGCGGCTCTCTTTCGCAAAGATTACTGACACCCTGACGGTTCCCGATCTGCTCGCTTTGCAGACCGAGAGCTTCGACTGGCTCGTCGGTAACGATGTCTGGAAGCAGCGCACGGCGGAGGGTGTGGCCCAGGGCCGCACCGACCTCCCCTCGCGCAGCGGTCTCGACGAGATCTTCGAGGAAATTTCTCCCATCGAAGACCTCGGCGAAACGATGCAGCTGTCGTTCACCGGTCCAGAGCTCGAAGAGCCGAAGTACACGATCGACGAGTGCAAGGAACGCGGCAAGACCTTCGCGGCCCCGCTCTACGTCAACGCTGAGTTTATGAACCACCTCACCGGTGAGATCAAGACCCAGACCGTGTTCATGGGTGACTTCCCGCTGATGACCGAAAAGGGAACGTTCATCATCAACGGCACCGAGCGTGTCGTCGTTTCCCAGCTCGTTCGTTCGCCCGGTGTCTACTTCGACCGCACCCCCGAGAAGCTGTCTGACAAGGACATCTACTCCGCTCGCATCATCCCGAGCCGTGGCGCATGGCTCGAGTTCGAGATCGACAAGCGCGACCAGGTCGGCGTTCGCATCGACCGCAAGCGCAAGCAGAGCGTCACTGTCTTCCTCAAGGCCCTCGGCCTGACGAGCGAGCAGATCCTCGAGGAGTTCAAGGGCTTCCCGTCGATCGAGCTCACCCTCGAGAAGGACAACATCCTCACCAAGGAAGAAGCCCTCAAGGACATCTACCGCAAGCTTCGTCCCGGCGAGCAGGTTGCCGCCGAGGCCGCGCGTGCGCTCCTCGACAACTTCTACTTCAACTCGAAGCGCTACGACCTCGCGAAGGTCGGTCGTTACAAGATCAACCGCAAGCTTGGTATCGACGCTGCCCTCACGGAATCCGTGCTGAGCATCGAAGACATCATCGCGACGATCAAGTACCTCGTGTCGCTTCACGACACCTCGGCCCCCTCGATCACCCTTCACGACAACGCTCTCGCGACTGTCAAGGGTGTTCGCGATGGCAAGAAGGTTGACATCCGCCTCGACGTCGACGACATCGACCACTTCGGTAACCGTCGTATCCGCGCCGTTGGTGAGCTCATCCAGAACCAGGTGCGCACCGGCCTTTCCCGCATGGAGCGCGTCGTTCGCGAGCGTATGACCACGCAGGACATCGAAGCCATCACCCCGCAGACCCTGATCAACGTGCGCCCCGTCGTCGCAGCGATCAAGGAGTTCTTCGGTACGTCGCAGCTCTCGCAGTTTATGGACCAGAACAACCCGCTCGCGGGTCTTACCCACAAGCGCCGTCTTTCGGCTCTTGGCCCGGGTGGTCTGTCGCGTGAGCGTGCAGGTGTTGAGGTTCGAGACGTTCACCCGTCGCACTACGGCCGCATGTGCCCGATCGAGACCCCGGAAGGCCCCAACATTGGTCTTATCGGTTCGCTCGCATCGTTCGCGCGTATCAACGCCTTCGGTTTCATCGAGACGCCCTACCGTCGTGTTGTCAACGGCAAGGTCACCGCAACGATCGACTACCTGACGGCTAGCGAAGAAGACGACTTCATCGTCGCTCAGGCAAACGCGCCCCTCACGGCAGACGCACACTTCGCCGACCCTCGCGTGCTTGCACGTAAGAAGGGTGGCGAGGTAGACCTCATCCCCACCGAGCAAATCGGCTACATGGATGTCTCGCCTCGCCAGATGGTGTCGGTTGCAACGTCGCTCATTCCGTTCCTCGAGCACGACGACGCTAACCGCGCACTTATGGGTGCCAACATGCAGCGCCAGGCAGTTCCGCTGCTCCGCTCGGAGAGCCCGCTCGTCGGTACCGGTATGGAGGGCTTCGCGGCCATCGACGCCGGTGACGTGCTGACCGCCGACAAGGCTGGTGTTGTCTCCGAGGTTTCGGCTGACGTCGTCACCGTGCTGCTCGACGACGGTGGAACGCAGGACTACTACCTGCGCAAGTTCGACCGCTCCAACCAGGGCACGTCGTACAACCACCGCGTTATCGTCAACGCCGGCGACCGCGTGGAGGCCGGCGAGGTTATCGCTGACGGCCCCGCAACGGAGAACGGTGAGCTCGCACTCGGAAAGAACCTGCTCGTGGCATTTATGCCGTGGGAAGGCTACAACTTCGAAGACGCGATGATCCTGAGCCAGAACCTCGTGAAGGACGACACGCTCTCCTCGATTCACATCGAAGAGTACGAAGTTGACGCCCGCGACACGAAGCTCGGTAAAGAAGAGATCACCCGCGACCTGCCGAACGTTAGCCCGGAGCTCCTGGCTGACCTCGACGAGCGCGGCATCATCCGCATTGGTGCAGAGGTTCGCCCCGGCGACATCCTCGTCGGAAAGGTAACGCCGAAGGGCGAGACCGAGCTTTCCGCCGAAGAGCGCCTCCTGCGCGCGATCTTCAACGAGAAGAGCCGCGAGGTGCGCGACACCTCGCTCAAGGTTCCTCACGGTGAAGAGGGCACGATCATCGCTGTCAAGGAGTTCTCCGCTGACAACGACGACGAGCTCGGCTCGGGAGTCAACCAGCGCGTTGTCGTCTACATCGCCCAGAAGCGCAAGATCACCGCTGGTGACAAGCTCGCTGGTCGTCACGGCAACAAGGGTGTTATCTCGAAGATCCTGCCCGTCGAAGACATGCCGTTCCTCGCGGATGGCACGCCCGTCGACATCGTTCTCAACCCGCTGGGTATCCCCGGCCGCATGAACTTCGGCCAGGTGCTTGAAACCCACCTCGGCTGGATCGCGAAGCAGGGTTGGGAAGTCAAGGGAAGCCCGAAGTGGGCAGCTGGTATCCCCGAGGCAGCCCTCTCGGCAGCCCCCGGCACCAAGGTTGCGACTCCGGTATTCGACGGCGCGCTCGAGCAGGAAATCGAGGGACTCCTCGACTCCACAACGCTCACGCGCGACGGCGAGCGCCTGATCGACTCCAGCGGAAAGGCACGTCTCTTCGACGGCCGCTCCGGTGAGCCGTTCCCGCACCCCGTGTCTGTCGGATACATGTACATCCTCAAGCTGCACCACCTTGTCGACGACAAGATCCACGCACGCTCGACGGGTCCGTACTCGATGATCACGCAGCAGCCCCTCGGTGGTAAGGCTCAGTTCGGTGGACAGCGCTTCGGTGAGATGGAGGTCTGGGCACTCGAGGCCTACGGCGCCGCTTACGCACTGCAGGAGCTGCTCACCATCAAGTCCGACGACATCCTCGGCCGCGTAAAGGTCTACGAGGCGATCGTCAAGGGCGAGAACATCCAGGAGCCCGGTATCCCCGAGAGCTTCAAGGTCCTCATCAAGGAGATGCAGTCGCTCTGCCTGAACGTGGAAGTCCTGTCTGCCGACGGCTCCGTGGTCAACCTGCGCGACACGGATGACGAGGTATTCCGCGCTGCGGAAGAGCTCGGCATCAACATCTCCACTCGCTTCGAGTCCTCGTCAATTGACGAGATCTAGACCCGAGTTCGCAGACCTACAGATTTTCGAAGAGAGAAGATAAATTGCTCGACGTTCACGCGTTTGACGAAATTAAGATCGGCCTTGCAACTGCTGACGACATCCGTCGCTGGTCGCACGGTGAGGTCAAGAAGCCAGAAACCATCAACTACCGCACGCTCAAGCCCGAAAAGGATGGCCTCTTCGGAGAGCAGATCTTCGGACCGAGCCGTGACTGGGAGTGCAGCTGTGGCAAGTACAAGCGAGTCCGCTTCAAGGGCATCGTTTGTGAGCGCTGTGGTGTTGAGGTCACGAAGTCCTCGGTGCGCCGCGAGCGCATGGGACACATCGAGCTCGCAGCTCCCGTAACCCACATCTGGTACTTCAAGGGCGTTCCCTCGCGCTTGGGTTACCTCCTCGACATGGCGCCGAAGGACCTCGAAAAGGTCATCTACTTCGCCGCGTACATGATCATCTCCGTTGATGTCGAAGGACGCCACGCGGACATGCCCGGCCTTGAGAACGAGCTTCGCCTCGAGATCAAGACGCTCGAGGGCCAGCGCGATTCACGTATCGCCGACCGCCTTGCGAAGCTCGAGGAAGACCTTGCTGCCCTTGAGGCAGAGGGCGCCAAGAGTGACCAGAAGCGCCGCACGAAGGACGGCGCCGAGAAGGAGATGGGCCAGGTTCGCAAGTCGTTCGACGAGCAGATCGCCCAGCTCGAGCGCGTGTGGGATGACTTCCGCAGCCTCAAGGTCGGTGACCTCAAGCCTGAGGACGCCGTGTTCCACGACCTTCAGGACCGCTTCGGCACCTACTTCGAGGCATTCATGGGTGCAGAGGCAATCCAGAAGCGCCTCCAGGCCTTCGACCTGCCCGCCGAAAGCATCGAACTGCACGACCAGATCGCGAACGGTAAGGGTCAGAAGAAGATCCGCGCCATCAAGCGCCTGCGTGTAGTCAACTCCTTCCTGCAGACCGGCAACTCGCCTGCAGCGATGGTGCTCGAGGTTGTTCCCGTGATCCCGCCCGAGCTTCGCCCGATGGTGCAGCTCGACGGTGGCCGCTTCGCGACATCCGACCTCAACGACCTTTACCGTCGTGTGATCAACCGCAACAACCGTCTGCGTCGTCTGCTTGACCTCGGTGCTCCCGAGATCATCGTCAACAACGAGAAGCGCATGCTTCAGGAGGCCGTTGACGCACTGTTCGACAACGGTCGTCGTGGACGCCCCGTTACAGGTACCGGTAACCGTGCCCTCAAGTCCCTGAGCGACATGCTCAAGGGTAAGCAGGGTCGTTTCCGCCAGAACCTGCTCGGAAAGCGCGTTGACTACTCCGGTCGTTCGGTAATCATCGTCGGCCCGCAGCTCAAGCTTCACCAGTGTGGTCTGCCCAAGCAGATGGCACTCGAGCTGTTCAAGCCGTTCGTTATCAAGCGCCTCATCGACCTCAGCCACGCTCAGAACATCAAGAGCGCCAAGCGTATGGTCGAGCGTTCACGCCCGCAGGTTTGGGACGTACTCGAGGAGATCATCCGCGAGCGCCCCGTGCTGCTGAACCGCGCACCTACCCTTCACCGCCTGGGCATCCAGGCCTTCGAGCCTCAGCTCGTCGAGGGTAAGGCCATTCAGCTTCACCCGCTCGTGTGTGCAGCTTTCAACGCCGACTTCGACGGTGACCAGATGGCAGTTCACCTGCCGCTGTCCGTTGAGGCGCAGGCCGAGGCTCGCATCCTGATGCTCGCATCGAACAACATCCTCAAGCCGTCTGACGGTCGCCCGGTGACACTTCCTACCCAGGACATGATCATTGGTCTTCACCACATGACGACTCTCAAGGAGGGTGCAGAAGGCGAAGGCCGTGCGTTCTCGTCGATCGCAGAAGCAATTCTCGCGTTCGACCAGCACTCGCTCGACCTCAACGCCAAGGTGCGCATCCGTCTCGAGAACCTGTACTTCGCAGAAGACGCAACACCGGAGAACTTCGAACAGGGCAAGACGTTCCTGCTCGAGACGACTCTTGGTCGCGCACTCTTCAACGAGACACTTCCCGTTGACTACCCGTACGTCGAGGCACTTGCTGACAAGGGCCAGATCTCGGCAATCGTCAACGACCTCGCAGAGCGGTACCCGAAGGTGGAGGTCGCAGCAGCACTCGACCGCATCAAGGACGCCGGTTTCCACTGGGCAGCACGCTCGGGTGTAACCGTCGCGCTCTCGGACATCCTGACCCCGCCGAACAAGCGCGAGATCATCGGTGGCTACGAGAAGCAGGCAGACAAGGTTCAGTCACAGTTCGAGAAGGGCCTCACGACCGACGCCGAGCGTCGCCAGGAGCTCATCGAGATCTGGAACAAGGCGACCGCAGAAGTTGCGAAGGCGATGGAGGACAACCTCCCCGTCGACAACAACATCTACCGCATGGTTTCGTCGGGTGCTCGTGGTAACTGGATGCAGATCCGCCAGATCGCCGGTATGCGTGGACTCGTGTCGAACCCGAAGGGTGAGATCATCCCTCGCCCGATTATCTCGAGCTACCGCGAAGGTCTGTCTGTCGCCGAGTACTTCATCGCCACCCACGGTGCGCGTAAGGGACTCGCTGACACGGCTCTCCGTACGGCTGACTCGGGATACCTCACTCGTCGTCTCGTCGACGTCTCGCAGGATGTCATCATCCGCGAAGACGACTGCGGTACGTCGAAGGGTCTCGACATGCCGATCGCCGCTCAGGACGCCGCTGGCACCTGGACGCTCGACTCCAACGTCGAGAACTCGGTCTACGCTCGCAGCCTCGCGGCTGACGCTGTAGACGCCAAGGGCACGGTCATTGCCGAGGCTGGCGCTGACGTCGGAGACGTTCTGCTCGACACGCTGCTTGCAGCTGGAGTGCACAACATCAAGGTGCGTTCGGTGCTTACGTGTGAGTCCGCAGTCGGTGTGTGTGCTGTCTGCTACGGCCGCTCGCTCGCAACCGGCCTGCTCGTCGACATCGGAGAGGCCGTCGGCATCATCGCGGCCCAGTCGATCGGTGAGCCCGGAACTCAGCTCACGATGCGTACCTTCCACACCGGTGGTATCGCGTCTGCTGACGACATCACGCAGGGTCTGCCTCGCGTCACGGAGCTGTTCGAGGCTCGTACCCCCAAGGGTGCGTCCCCGATCGCCGAGGCCGCGGGTCGCGTCAACATCGAGGACACGGACCGGTCGCGCAAGATCATCCTGACCCCCGACAACGGTGACGAGCCCATCGCGTACCCGGTGCTTCGTCGTGCAACCCTCCTCATCGAGGATGGCCAGCACGTCGAACTCGGACAGCAGTTCCACATCGGAAACCTCGACCCGAAGGAAGTTCTTCGCGTCAAGGGAATCCGCGATGTTCAGCTGCACCTCGTCGATGGCGTCCAGGGCGTTTACCGCTCGCAGGGTGTTCCGATTCACGACAAGCACATTGAGGTCATCGTTCGCCAGATGCTCCGCAAGGTGACTGTTGTCGACCACGGTGACACCGGGCTTCTGCCCGGCGAGCTCGTCGACCGCCTCAAGTACAACGAGCTCAACCGCGCCGCGCTCCTCGAGGGCAAGGCAACGGCTTCGGCCCGCCAGGAGGTCATGGGTATCACCAAGGCTTCGCTCGCGACCGAGTCGTGGTTGTCGGCCGCGTCGTTCCAGGAGACCACCCGCGTTCTTACGCAGGCGGCAATGGAGGGCAAGTCCGACCCGCTTATGGGACTCAAGGAGAACGTCATCATCGGAAAGCTCATCCCGGCCGGTACCGGCCTGGCGCGCTACCGCGATGTCTCCGTCGGGGCGACAGAAGAGGCAAAGGCCGAGCGCTACCCGAACCGCATCTTCACTGATGACTCGGTATTCAGCGAGTCCGACCTGAGCTTCGTCGACTTCGACACGTTCTCGTCTGATGACTACACCCCCGGTACGTACAACTAAGCCAGCTTCGCTGGTTGAGCGGTGGGTTGAGTAGGCGTTTACGCCGCATGGAAACCTAGGCCGCTAGCGCCGTATCGAAACCAAACGGCCCGTCACCTCGCGGTGGCGGGCCGTTTGGCACTTAACAAATGGATGTCGCGAGCGCCCGATCGCCAACGGCGAGATGCTCGCCGCCGACTACTCCGTGCGCGTGAGCACGTATCGCACTGTCGTCTCCTCGCCGCGCGGGCGGCTGAGCAGTGAGTCGCCGTCGATGTCGAAGTAGGCGCGCGTCGTGGCGGTGAGCACTTCGACGGCCGTGACGCCGGTGTCGGTGCGCTGGGTGACTTCCCACGTGCCGGTGAGCGGCTCCGCGGTGTCATCGAGCACCTCGAGGGGGATGCCCGTCGCCTCGAACGTGCCATCCGCGTCGAGGGTCAGGGTGCCGGGGGAGTTGAAGCCGTCGCTCGCCGAGGCGTCGAAACTCCATGTGCCCGCGACCTCCGAGGCGGTCGGGGCCGCCGCAGCGCAACCGGTGAGCGCGAGCGCGACGAGGGCGATGGCGGCGACGCGGCGCATCAGGAGCCGAGCGGCCTGTGCCGGGCGAGCAACTGCCGCGAGGCGTGCAGGGCGGCGAGCAGGTCGGCGTGAGCGTTGGCGACGACCCACTGCGACGCGACATCCAATATCGGGGCACCGGGGGTGAGGCCGTGCTGCAGCGGACGCGCCGAGGTCTTCTGCATGGTTTTGAGTTCAGTCGCCGTGCGTTCGAGCCGCGCGAGCTGGGCGTCGATGGGTGCGCTGTCGAGCTCCATGCTCACACTGTACGACGCACGCTCGCGACGGCGCGATGGGGAGCGCTGCCCCGCGCCTATTTCGGAAGGGCCAGCTGCACCTTGCGCACCTTGCCGGCCTGAACGAGCCAGCCACGTCCAACGGGGAAGTCGCTGCGCTTCGACCGCGGGAACGACGTGCGGTAGAGCATGTCGCCCTCGGACGGGTCGGGCTGCAGCGCGAAGCCGCGTCGGCCGGCCTTGACCTCCATCAGCAGCGGCCAGCTCTGCGACATGGTGCTCGACTCCGACTCCGCGATGATGAAGTGGTCGTTGCGCTTCGCGGCCTTGATGAGCGCCGTGAGGTCGGGGTCTGCCGCGGTGCCGAGGAAGTCGGAGATGCCCTCGATGACGATAGTTAGGTGGTCGGTACCCGACGCGGTCTTTTCGGCGAGCGGAAGGAGTTCGCGAGCGAGTTCACCTGCGGCCTCGACGGTGAGTGAGCGCTTGGCCCACAGGTCCATCGATCCGATCTGCGAGCGTGGGTTGCCGAAGTAGGCGAGGGTCGTCTTCGGCTTTGCGGCGCGCGCTGCCTGGGCGAAGGTCGCGAGTGAGGTTGTGCGGCCGCTCGCCGGGGGGCCGGAGATCATAAACACGCCGGCAGCGTCGATAGTGACGGGCGAAAGCGTGTCGTCTGCAACACCGATGACCGCGACATCCGGAAGCTGCTTCTGAAGATCTGCGAGCAGAATCTCGTCGGCGAGCCTTTCGATGGGCGGCGCGGGTGTCACGTTGTTGCGGCGCATCGACTCTGCGAGTGCGTCGATGGCCTTGGACTGCTCAGAGACGTTGACGCTTCCGCCGAGGATGGCGATCTGGGTCTCAAGCTGGTCGATGACCGCGCGGCCCGCGGGCGATGCCGCAGAAAGCACGTCGTTGGGGGCGTCGACGAGCATGTAGTCGTTCTCGTCGGTGAGACGCAGCACGACCTTGCGCTGGATGAGCGCACCGATGCCGGCCGAGACCGAGGCGGGGCGATCGGCAGTGAGCGCGATGTGGATGCCCACCTGGCGCCCGTCGGAGACGATCTGCTGGAAGGCCTGGTAAATGCCGCCGATGCCGGTGTACTCGTACTCGGTGCGGAACGTCGACATACCGTCGACGAGCAGAAGGATGCGCGGCTCGTCGGGCTTGTTGGCGAGCTTGCGGTACTCACCGATGGTTGACGCGCGAACCTCGCCGTAGCGCGGCACCCGATCGTCGATGATTGCACGCAGACGCGAGATGAGTCGTGCGATGCGCTCGGTGTCGTCACCCGCGATGATCGAGCCGACGTGCGGGAGCGTCTCGAGCATCCGAAGTCCACCGGCCGCGAAGTCGAGGCCGTAGACGTGCACGGGTCCGCCCTGCGGTGTGATCGCGGCGGCGACGGCGAGGGTGCGCAGAGTTGCGCTCTTGCCCGAACCGCCGGTGCCGTAGATGCCGATGTTGCCATCGGTGTCGGGACGGAAGTAGACGGGGCGCTGCAGTTGCTGTGCGGGGTCGTCACTCACGCCGAGGATAAGTTCTGCGTCGGTGCGCTGGCGCAGCTTCGAGAGGTCGTAGGCGCGGGCCAGTTCGTCGAGCCACGGCTTGCGGGGCAGCGGGATCGAGGCAACCTGTGTCGCGGCGATCATTGTCGTGACGAGTCGCGCCGTGTCGTTCGGGCCGAGGTCGGTCTGGTCTTCTCCGACATCTTCGTTCGGCTCTTCCCAGCGCTTGTCCTGGCCGTAGGCCAACTCGACAATATCGACGGCGGATGCAACGGGCTTGTCGTTCGTCCAGCCACCGGCATACCCGGTCTGAAAGTGGGTGAGTCGTCCTGGGCCGGTCTTGGCGACTCCGCGGCCGGGCGTGCCGGGGTCGAAGCCCGCGGCGATCGCTTCGCCGACGACGTCGGTCGAGTCAGACTCATCGGCCATACGCAGGGCAATGCGCAGATTGGTGTTGGCACGCAGGTTGTCTTTGATAACACCGGCGGGGCGCTGGGTCGCCATGATGAGGTGGATGCCGAGCGAACGGCCCCGCTGCGCGATGTCAACGACACCGTCGACGAACTCGGGAACCTCGTTGACGAGAGCCGCGAACTCGTCGATGACGAGAATCAGCGCGGGTGGCGACTCGGGGTCGCCGCGGCGTTCGAGTTCGATGAGGTCTTTGACCTTCTTGCGGTTGAAGAGGTGCTCGCGAAAGTGAAGCTCGGCGCGCAGCGACGTGAGCGCGCGGCGAACGAGGTGCGGGCTCAGGTCGGTGACGAGGCCAACCGTGTGCGGCAGCGAAACGCAGTCGGCGAAGGCCGAACCACCCTTGTAGTCGACGAAGAGGAACGTGACTCGGTCGGGGCTGTACTCAGCCGCCATACCGAGCACCCAGGCCTGCAAGAACTCACTCTTACCGGCACCCGTTGTTCCGCCGACGAGGGCGTGCGGGCCCTGCGTGCGCAGGTCGAGGTGCAGGGCGTCGTTTGTCGATTGCCCAACGAGTGCGCGCAGCTTTCCCGCGCGACGCTTGCGCAGGGGAGCACCGGGAGTGCGATCGTGCATCGAGTCGTTCTGGCGCCAGCGGTCGACGACCGCGTCGGCCTGCTCGGCCATGTCCGGCCCGAGCAGGGAAAGGAACGACACCGAGCGCGGGATGTCGCTCTCGTCGGCAATAAGCGCACCGGCGTCGACAACGGGGGCGAGGCGACGGGCGAAGACGTTTGCCTGATCGGCGGTGACGCGGCTCACCGCGACCTCGGGAATCGTCATGCCGAGTCGCACGTAGTTGATCGTCGCGAGTTCGCCAGCACCCGTGACGTCGATGTTTGTGCGGCAGGCAGCGGGCAGCTCGGCGACCGAGCGGGAGATCCAGATCGGCAGAATGCCGGCGGCACCGGCGCGCTCGGCGAGCTGGATGAGTCGCGCACGGTCGACGGGGGCGTCGTCGCTGATAACAACGATGAGGCACGGGGTGATCGCTCGCTCTTCGTCAGTGTCGGCCTCACCGATGGTCGAGCCGGCGTGCATCGCCGAGTCTTCCCATGCGACGGGCTCACGCAGGTGCGCCTTGTCGCCGTCTTTTATGCCCGAGAGCCGCGCTTCGATGAGTTCTTCGAGAGCCGAGAGCACCGACGAACCCGTCGCTGTGCTGTCGGCGAGCTGCAGGCCGGGCAGCGGGCTCTGGGGTGAGCCCGTGTGCGGCAGCCACTTGAGCCACTCGAGTTCGCTCGACCACTGCGAGCTCACGATTGCCGAGAACGCGACCTCGGCGGGCGAGTAGAGGCTCGCGATCTGCGCGAGCAGGGCGTGCGCGACGGGTGCGGCCTGGGGCTCCCACCCGGCGATACCGATGGCGCCGGCGTCGCCGAGGTTCTCAACGAGAGGAACCCCATCGACGTACTTGTAGCGCTCGACGACCGCCTCGAAGCGATCGACATAATCCTGGAGACCATCGGCGGTGTTGACGTCGTCGATCGTGTTGCGGCTCGGGGCCGTGCCAACGCCGAGGCGCACGTTGAGAAAAGACCAGTGCTCTGGGCGACGCGTCCACAGCATCGAACCGCGGGTGTTGGCATCGGCCATGACCTCTTCGGTCGAGGGGGCTTCTGCGAGCCGCACGGCGCGTTCGATAAGTTCTTCCTGGGCGAGAGTCGCATCCAATCGCCCCAGCTTTTCATCAAATTTTTGGATGGCGCGCTTGAGCTTGTTGCGATTGCCGATGATCTGGGTGGCCCACGTGCCAATCATCAGAATCGGAGAGAGTGCCACAAACACCACTGAGAGCGGGTTCTTGGTGAAGGCGTAGAGAACCGCACCCATGATGAGCGGCGCGACGAGCGCGAGCAGCGGGAACGGAACCGGGTCGGTCTCCTTCGGAATCGTCGGACCCTCGTGCTCGTCACCGGGGTACCGGCCCTCGACGCGAGGCGAACGGTTGAACATCACGGGGCCAGAGAGGTCGGCGGCGACCTGGTCTTCTGGCTGCACGATCATGTCGACGCGCAGGGTCGTCGCGCCGATGAGCACGGTCTGCCCCGTCTGCATGGTGAGGCGGCTCACCGGTCCACCGTCGACAACGATTCCGTTCGCCGAGTTGAGGTCGACGAGCTCGATGGTTGCCCCGCCACCCGCTTCGATGCGTAGGTGGCGCTTCGAGACGAGAGCGTCGTCGATGACAACGTCGCTCGTGCGGTCGCGGCCGAGGATGCTTGTGCCCGCCTGCAGTGGGTAGCTCTTGCCCTGCAGCGGGCCGTCCATCGCGCGAAGAATTGCGACGGGAGCGGCGCCCGCATCGCGCTGCACGCTCGAGACGACGCTCACCGATGCACCCGACGCGATGCGGGATTCACCGATCGGCGTCTGGCGCGAGAGAACGCTCGACGCCTTTGTGCCGGGCTCAGATGCGCGAAGGGTCCAGCCCGTTGCCGATTGCTCTGCGCGACCCTCACCAGCGAGTGGGTCTGCCTTGAGCAGCATGTCTGCAACCTCACCCACAGTTGCTGTGGCATCAGTTGTCACGACAATGTCGTCGATGACCCCGGTGGGGCGGGCGAGGCTGAGCTTGAGTCTCATCGGGTCCTTAGGCTTCTCGCGAGTGCTGCCGACTCGATAAGAATGTCGGCGAGTGCTTCTCGAATTGAATCATGTCCCGCGCTACCGCGGGAACTCCTGTTACTGAACGAGCGGGCGCGGCCAACCCGTTATGAACTCTGACAGGTGCTCGGCTACCTCGTCGTCGCTCGAGTACTCGACCGAGATTTCTGGCTGTGAGGCGTCGTCGTCTCCGGCGGCGAAGCTGAATGCCTCGCCCGTGCGGCCGATATTGAACGACCGCGCTTGGGTAGTGCTCGCCGTGCGCACAACGACGTGCCCTGGGTCGCTATCGCGCGCAAGTTCGAGAGCAGTCAGAGACACGATCTGTGCGGCGGCCGCGGTCGGGTGCAGGAGCAAAAACCACCAGATGCCGGGCCCGCGAGGCTCTGCGATCAGTTTTCCCTCCGGCGACTCGACGAGAAAGCTGTTGCCGGTCACGTCGTCAGCGCTGACGGCGAAGATCGTCCACCGGGAGGCAGAGGTGAGAATGCGCGAGACGCGCTCGGCACTGCCGACGAGTTCAATCCCGCCGGTCGGGGTAACGCGAGCACGACCCCGGTTGAGAAGACTCGCGGCGCCCGTGAGAAGGGCGTCGTCGTCTGTGTCGACCATAAGAAGTGTTGCCATCGCAATGGCAGATGGGCCGGGGCGTAGAGCGAGCAACTGCTCGAGCTCTGCGGCCGTGAAGCCAGTGTGTTCAACGTCGGGCACTGTGGGGCTCCGTCAATGAAATCTAGAGGTTGGTGAGGTTTACGGCCTCGAGCTTGATCGCCGCGAGTCGCAGCCGGTTGTACACCAGCTCGTGCCACTCCCGTTCGACACGTTCGGCGTCTGTGTCGGCGTCTGTGCCGGTGCCGCTTGCGGTGCTTGTGGGGGCGAGGGAACGAAGAGCGGCCTCCACCTCGCGAATCTCCCGCGCTGCGTGCGCGACCTGGCTCGACGAGATTTTCACAACTGCCCCTCAAACGAGACCCGCCGGCCAGAACCCGAAGGTTCCGACCGGCGATCGGTGAGTGTTGGATCAGGCCGAAGCGTCGCGCTGCTGCGTTGCGTTGCCACGTGCAAGGATCGCTGCGTCGCGAAGCGCGCCTGCAACGTTGCGGAGGCCTGACGTGAGGGTGCTGTTCCAGTCGCCCTCGAAGCGGGTGCGGTCGTTACCGGTCCACGTCGTCGAGCCGAGCTTGCTGGTCAGCGTCGAGATGATCGTGTCGATGTCGTTCGCCTTGTTGTCGAACTCGGTTGCGAGTGCGTCGACTTCTTCGGGAATCTGTCCGAGAAACTGTGCCATTTTCCTACTCCTTGTAGTGAGTGGAGCCTTACGTCGACCCCGTGTGTTGTTGAGACTAACTGACCTTTCTTTACAGACGCGATGGGCAGGGGTACCCATGACGCCGCGCTACGCCCTCCAGCCCCCGCGCCGCGCGCGAATCAGCGGGGCGAAAGGATAAGGTCGTCTCACTATGGAGAACACGCCCCTGATGTCGCCGCTCCTATTCCTCATAGGCACAATCTCGAGCATTGGCTCCTATGTTTGGGTGTCGCTCGCGCTCGCCGCGGTCTTTCGCAAGCTCGGCGAGAAGGGCTGGAAAGCGTGGGTGCCGGTCTACGGAACCATCACGTTCTTCAAGCTGGGTCGACAGAACCCGTGGTGGTTGCTCACCTATCTCATTCCCGGCGTCAGCATCGTCGGGTTCGTCTTCTACATTCGTGCAATTCACCAAATCAACCGCCACTTCTCGAAGGGCAAGGGCTTCACCTTTCTCGGCGTTGTGCTCTTCGCGATCTGGGCGAGCATCGTTGGTTTTGGGTCGGCCGTAGCTATCGACCCCGACGCGAAGCCGGTATACAAGCCGGTCACGAAGATTCCCTATGGTGCGCCGCCGATCGCTCAGCCGCCCAAGGCGTCGGTCGCGACATCCACCCCGCCTGCTCCGATCTCGGCGCCCCCGTTTGCGCCACCGCCACCTCCGCCGCCCCCGGCTGGCCCACCGGCGCCGCCAGCCGTAATCTCGGCGGCTCCTGGTTTTCCGCCGCCGCCGCCACCCGCACCAAGTGCCCTCGCACCGAGCGGGCCGCCGCCACCGGCCGCCAATCCTTTCGCGCATTCGGCGCCCGGCACCGTGCCGGCCGCGTACGCCCCGCCGCCTGCGCCAGCAGTACCTGCCGCGCCGGCAGCACCCGCGACCTTTGCCGCGCCACCAGCTCCCGCCCCGGCGCCGGCAACTTTCGCCGCCCCGCCCGCCCCGGCAAACTATGCCGCTCCGCCCGCCCCGCCGATCTCGCTTGAGCCCGCCGCAGAAGCGAGCGAAATCGGCGAGCACACGGTGGTCGTCAATCGCCGCGCGAAGGTGTGGGTTCTTTCGACCGACGACGGGCAGAAGATTCGCCTGACCCAGCAGGTCGCGCTGCTCGGGCGCAACCCCACCGCCGACCGTGCGTTCCCTGACGCGCAGCTCGTGCCGCTCGACGACACCGCCAAGACCGTGTCGAAGACCCACGCCCGTATCGAGCTCAACAACGGCGCCTGGCAGATCACCGACCTCGACTCAACAAACGGTGTTGTGACGCTTGAGGGCAGCGACGAGACCGAACTGCAGTCGGGTGTTGCGACAGCGCTCACCGAGCGGTTCTTGCTTGGCGAGCTGCCCGTCAGCATCCAGCAGGAGGCCTCCGCGTGACCGAAACACCTCACGGCCTCGCCGATGTGCGCCTGACGTTTGCGTCGGCGACCGATGTCGGTCACAAGCGCGCTGTCAACGAGGACTCTCTTCTCGCAGAATCGCCCATCTTTATCGTCGCCGACGGAATGGGCGGTCACGAGGCGGGAGACAAGGCGAGCGCTGCCGTCATCGACGCCTTCGCCCGGCTGCTCGAAGCTGACACGGTCACTATCGACGATGTAACGCAGGCTGTCGAGTACGCCCACAACTCGGTCGAGGCCATCGCCGATCTCACAACCCGCGGCGCCGGCAGCACCCTGACCGGCATCGTGCTCGTCGATCACGCTGACACCCCGCAGTGGCTCGTTGTCAACATCGGCGACTCCCGCGTGTATCGCGCTCACGGCTCCGACCTCGCCCAGCTCACCATCGACCACTCGGTCGTCGCCCAGCTCGTCGCAGACGGAACCCTGCAGCCAGAAGAAGCCGCGACCTACGTCGGCCGCAATGTCATAACGCGCGCTGTCGGTTCGCCCGAGAGCCCTCCCGACTTCTGGCTGCACCCGCTTGTGACCGGCGAACGGCTGCTCATTTGCTCCGATGGCCTCACCGGCGAGCTTGACGACGAGACGATTCGCGCAACGCTGACCTCGGCTGCCAGTGCGCAGCAGGTCGCCGATGATCTTCTCGCCCACGCGCTCGACAACGGCGGCCGCGACAATGTGACGCTCATCGTTGTCGACGTCGTTGCGGGCGGTCTCGAGGCAAGCGATCCGTCGTTCGACGAGATCAATACCGAGACAACCGAGGTGCGGGTCAACGACACCGTCGAGGTTCCATCGCGCAAAGGACGGCCGCCGTTCGGCGACTAACGCAGTCGCGCTAATCACAACAGCAACACCACCCCCATCTGCGGGGGATGTTTTAGTTCGCTAAAACGGTTAGGTTTGCTATCTCGTTATTTTTCTCATGATCGCCGCGCCTGGGGGGCCAGCGGCAGTCAGTACTCGTGAGGAGATTGCAATGGCATCCCTTACAGAGATCCTCATCCTTCGCGGAGTGGTTCCGATTGAGAACCTCGACTCCATCAGCGGAGCATGGGGCGAAGACGAAGACGCCGTCAAGGCTCTCGTCGAACGCGGAATCGTCACCGAGGTGCAGCTTGCCTCGGCGCGCGCTGCTCAGGCCGAGCTGCCTTTTGTCGAGCTCGTCGACTTCCCGGTCGACCGCACGGCCGTCGCCATGGTGCCCGCTTCGATGTGCCGCCGCTACCAGGTGCTTCCCATCGGAGTCATTGGCGACATCCTGACCCTCGCCATGGTCGACCCCGGCGACGTTTTTGCCATCGACGACGTGCGCGCCGCGGCCCGCATGCAGATCAAGCCCGTTGTTGCTGCTCCCAGCGACCTGAAGGCAGCAATCGACCGCTACCACCGCGCTGACGGTGAACTCAGCGACCTCACGAGCGCCCTCGAAGAAGAGAGCAGCGGTCAGGAGGTCGCGCTCGCCGGAGCCAACGAACCCTCTGAAGACGACGCGCCCATCGTGCGCTTTGTGAACCTGCTCATCAGCCAGGGCATTCAAGACAAGGCTTCGGATATTCATATCGAGCCGGCCGAGTTCGAGATGCACGTGCGCTACCGCATCGACGGTGTGCTGCACGAGATGCAGTCGGCCCCCAAAGCTATTCAGAACGGCGTTATCTCGCGACTCAAGATTATGAGCGAGATCGACATCGCCGAACGTCGCAAACCACAAGATGGCCGGATGTCGGTAAGCCACGGTGGGCGCAAGATCGACCTGCGCGTTGCAACTCTCCCCACGGTGTGGGGCGAAAAGGTTGTTATGCGTATTCTCGACAACTCGTCGAGCTCGCTCGCCATCGAGAACCTCGCTCTTCTGCCGCGCAACTTCGAGGCGTTCCGGTCGTCGTACACAAAGCCGTACGGCATGATTCTCGTCACCGGCCCGACCGGTTCGGGTAAGTCGACGACGCTCTACACAACGCTGCAGACCGTCGCCAGGCCCGAGATCAATGTCATCACCGTCGAAGACCCGGTCGAGTTTCGTATGGCCGGCATCAACCAGGTGCAGGTGAACCCCAAGGCGGGCCTCACCTTCGCGAGCGCGCTGCGCTCGATTCTTCGGTCCGACCCCGACGTTGTGCTCATCGGTGAGATCCGAGACCACGAGACGGCCCAGATCGCCATCGAAGCATCGCTCACCGGCCACCTCGTTCTGTCGACGCTTCACACCAACGACGCTCCGAGCGCAATCACGCGTCTCACCGAGATGGACATCGAGCCCTTCCTCGTCGGCTCCGCCCTCGACTGCGTTGTCGCCCAGCGACTCGCTCGTCGCCTCTGCGACAGGTGCAAGACCGGGTACGAAGAAGACCCGCAGAAGCTGTACCACCTCGGCTTCCGTTTCGACCCGAACCAGCCTGTTCCGACCCTGTACAAGCCGGTCGGCTGCACAAACTGCTCGGGCACCGGCTACCGCGGCCGCATCGCTCTTCACGAGGTCATGCTCGTCTCCGAAGAGATCGAGAGAATGGCTGTCGCGCGCGCCTCGAGCGCCGAGATTTCGCGCACAGCCATCGAGCAGGGCATGGCAACGCTTCGTATGGACGGCTGGGCCAAGGTTCAGCACGGCTTCACGTCTGTTGACGAGATTATGAGAGTGGTCGCATGAACAAGCCCGTCTATGAGATCCCGGTCGGCGATGGAGAGGGCTACCCGCCCGCCGGAGCCGGTCGCCGCGCCGCCGACCCCGCAGCCGCGTTCACGCAGCTTCCTCCGCCCAGTGCGCCGCAGAGCTACCAGTCGGCCCCGCCGCCTTCGCCCTCGTACGAGTCAGCCCCACCGCCCTCGTACCAGTCGGCACCGCCACCCGCTTTTGACCAGGCTCCGCCGCCCGTCTACACGCCTCCCGCATACGAGGCGCCCGCGTTCGAGGTTCCCGCCGCGGCTCCGGTCTACGACCTGCCCACGTCTTCGGCCCCCGTGTACGACCTGCCCGCGCCATCCGCCCCGGTCTTTGAAGCACCGGCTGCCCCCGTCTACGAGACGCCCGCCGCGGCTCCTGCTTATGAACTCCCGGCTCCCGCCTATGAGGCGCCGGCACCTGCTACACCCGCTCCCGCCGCGGCTCCTGCCCCCGAGGCGCCCGCTGCCGAAGCCCCCGCCGAGAATGCCATGCAGACCGCGTCGCGACTTTCGAACTCGCCGCCCGAGCAGGGTGTGGGACAGATCGGTAGCGACCCCGACCTCGTCGCGGCGCTCAACTCGGTTGTTGCCGCTGGTGCGTCCGACCTTCACGTCACAGTCAACTCGCCGCCCATGGTGCGTATCGACGGTGGTCTTCGGCCCATCCCCGGTCTCGAGATGTGGGATGCCGCTAAGGTCACTACCGCGCTGCACAGCATCATGTCGTCGTCGCACCACGAGATCTTCGAGCGCGAGCTTGAGCTCGACTTCGCATACACACTCTCTGAGAGCGCTCGCTTTCGTGTGAACTTCTACCAGCAGCGCAATGTCATCGGCGCCGCTTTCCGACTCATCCCGACGCAGATCAAGCAGCTCGCAGAGCTCGGTGTGCCCGACAAGCTCGCGAAGTTTGCGCAGCTTCCTCGTGGACTCGTTCTCGTCACCGGCCCGACCGGTTCGGGTAAGTCAACGACTCTTGCCGCGCTCATCGACCTCGTGAACTCGACCCGCGCCGATCACATCGTCACGGTCGAAGACCCGATCGAGTTCATGCATTCGAACAAGATGTCTCTCGTCAACCAGCGTGAGGTTGGTCATGACACCCACAGCTTCAACAACGCGCTCAAGCACGTGCTGCGTCAAGACCCGGATGTGATCCTCATTGGTGAGCTTCGTGACCTCGAGACCATCTCCGTGGCGCTCACCGCCGCAGAGACCGGCCACCTCGTCTTCGCAACGCTCCACACGCAAGACGCGGCACAGACCGTCGACCGCGTGATCGACGTCTTCCCGCCGCACCAGCAGGGTCAGGTTCGCGCGCAGCTCGCTGCAACGCTGCAGGGCGTTGTCTGTCAGACCCTCGTCAAGAAGGTCGGCGGCGGCCGTGCAGTTGCCACCGAGATTCTTGTGACAACGCCGGCTATCTCGAACCTGATTCGTGAAGGCAAGACGTACCAGATCCACTCGGCAATGCAGGCCGGTCGCGACCTGGGAATGCACACCATGGATCAGCACCTCGCCGACCTCGTAAACGCCGGTCAGATCAGCCACACGGCGGCCTACGAGAAGGCTCACGACCTCGAAGACCTCAAGCAGCTCATCCAGCGCTCGGCTTCGGGAGCATCAACAACAGCAAAGACTGGTTCGGGGGGCATCGACTTCGGTGACTCCTACTCTGGACGAGGAGCTTAACGATGGCCGCAGCTATCGAATACGCGTACACGGCTCGCGATTCTGCGGGCAAGGTGGTCAAGGGGCGCATTGAGGCCCCGAGCCAGAGCGCCGTTGTCACCAAACTACGCACAATGGGCATCTCGCCGATCACAGTCGAGGAATCGACGGGTGGCACCGGTCTTCAGAAAGAACTGAAGATCCCCGGTTTCGGTGACAAGGTTGGTCTCAAAGACCTCGCTGTGATGAACCGCCAGATGGCCACGATGATCGGCGCGGGTCTCTCACTCATCCGCACGCTCAGCATTCTCGCCGACCAGACTGAGAACAAAGAGCTCGCCCGCATTCTCGGAATCGTGCGCTCCGACGTCGAGCAGGGCACCTCGCTTTCTGAGGCCCTCATCAAGCACCCGATCGTCTTTCCGCCGCTGATGATTCACATGATCCGTGCCGGAGAAACAGGCGGATTCTTGGATGGCGCGTTGCTCGGAACTGCCGAAAACTTCGAGGCCGACGTCAAGCTGCGTGACACGATCAAGTCGGCGCTGACCTACCCCGTCATCGTGCTCTGCATGGCCCTGCTCGCAGTGGTCGGCATGCTTATCTTCATCGTGCCGGTCTTCGAAAACATGTTTGCCGGCTTCGATGCCGAGCTGCCAGCACCGACGCAGTTCTTGGTTGTGTTGTCGAATAACGCCTGGTGGATCCTCGCGATCCTTATCCCCTCCGGCATTGCTTTTTCGTTCTGGTGGGGCAAAAACAAGCACACAGAGGCCGTGCGCTCGCGCCTCGACCCGATCATGCTCAAGCTGCCGGTGTTCGGCCTGCTGACCAAAAAGATCGCCATCGCGCGTTTCAGTCGCACGTTCTCGACGATGCTTGGCGCCGGTGTGCCGATTTTGCAGTCGCTCAGCATTGTCGGCGAGACCTCGGGCAATTTTGTCATCGAAACCTCGCTCAAAAAGGTGCAGGAGTCGGTGCGCCAGGGCAAGTCGATCGCTGGGCCGCTCGCGCTTGAGCCCGTGTTCCCCGCAATGGTTGTGCAGATGGTCTCGGTCGGAGAAGATTCCGGATCGATGGAGACAATGCTCGAGAAGATCAGCGAGTTCTACGAGTCTGAGGTCGAGTCGATGACGAAGGCGCTCACGTCGCTCATCGAGCCCCTGATGATCGCCTTCCTCGGTGTTGTCATTGGTGGAATGATCGTCGCGCTGTACCTGCCGGTCTTTACGATCTACAACGAAATTCAGTAGAACTCGGCACCCACCCCTGCACTGGGGGCGGTCTCACCTGCCGTGACCCCCGTATGAGGGATTCCCGCCAAAGGTTGGTTACTCCATCATTGGTCTCGGGGGTCAGATCTTTATGGGGGCCACCTGTCCATTTTCACCAACAGACAGGATTAACATCATGTTCGTAACACTCAACAAGGCGCTTGACGCAAGCCGCCTTCGCCGCGAAGAGAACGAAAAGGGCTTCACGCTCATCGAGCTTCTCGTTGTTGTCATCATCATCGGCATCCTTGCCGCAATTGCTATCCCGATCTTCATCGGACAGCAGAACTCGGCAAAGGACAGCGCCGTCAAGGCAGACCTGTCGAACGCGAAGACCGCCGTTGTCGCGTACCAGGTTGACCACCCCGAGGCAACCGCAATCCCGACGCTCGATGACGCAACGCTTGGCGACTACGGCTTCACCAAGAGCGATGACACCGTCACGATCGCGGCCACCGGCGACTACGCAACCGGCTACACGATCACGGGAACCAGCTCGACCGACGCTGTCTTCCAGGTAACCGACAAGTCCGGTGTTACCGCAGTAGCTGGCGACTAGCAACTAGCTCAACCGTGGCGCAGATCATCGCGCCGCAGACCAAGGTGGGGTGCCGCAGTGCGGCACCCCACCATTGGCTTTAGTTTTCTAACGATCGGGGGGATCGCGTGAGAATCACTGAGGGCGACAAGCGCCGGTCGGCTGACGACGGCATCGGCCTCATCGAGATCATCGTCTCGATGCTTTTGCTTGCACTCATCGCCGCGGCATTTCTTCCCGTTCTCGCCACAACCGTTGTGCAAAGCGCCCGCAACGTCACCGTCACTTCGGCCACACAACTTGTCAACGACCAGCTCGAGCGTGCTCGCGGCGTTGTCACAACCTGCGCTGCAGCCACCTCGTTTCTGAGCGACGCACCCTTCGACGTTGTTGATCTAGAGACTGGCGCGCACGTCAAGGGAATGCTTCCCGTGCTCGACTCCCGCAAGACCGAAGTTCAGGTGACCAAGCAGATCGGCGCCTGCCCGAGTGCTTATCCCGGCACCCTTCGCGTCACCGTGAAGGTCATTCGCACCGACACTCGCGAGTCTGTCACCGAGGCAACGACCTTCGTCTTTCTGGAGAAGGCGGCATGATTCGCCGCCGCTTCGCGAGTGACGAGGGCATGACCCTCATCGAGCTTGTTGTTGCCTCGCTGCTCGGCCTGCTGATTCTCACAATCGCGGGCGGTTTTATCATTAACGGCCTTCGCGGCCAGCACTCGGTCAGCAACCTCACCGACGCAACAAACTCCGGTCAGCTCACGGCGACGGCTATCCAGACCGACATTCGCAACGCGTCGGCCGTAAAAGTCGTTCCCGGTACCAATCAGTTCGTCACGGCGCGCGTCGCCCGCGGTGGCAACACAACTGTCGTCTGGAAGTGCGTCGCCTGGTATTACTCGGCGACGGCAAAAGAGATTCGGTTCAAGACGTCGACGTCTGCCATCTCGAGCCCGTCGACAACAGAGTTCAAGAACTGGACGGTCATCGCTACCGGCATCAATCCCGTGGGTGGCAAGGTCTTCGACGGCGACATCAAGCATCTCGATATGACTTTCAGCGTTGATGCTGGCACCGCAGACCCAGTTGTTATTTCTTCGTCGGCTTACAGCCGCAATCCGAGTGGAGAACATTCGCAATGTTTCTAACCATGGCCAAGAACCGAATGTCGCGCCGCGCAAACGACGAGTCGGGTTACGCACTGCTGACTGTCATTGGCGTGCTGATGGTGACGATCATCATCGCCGCGCTCGTCAGCTCGATGACAGTTCACGCGCTCGGCTACACAAGTCAGACACGCGCGAGTATTCAGTCGCAGGCGGCAGCCGACGCGGGTATCGCCGCGGGGCGCGTTTTGCTCGAAACCGAGGGTGCGTGCACAACGGCTCTTACCAACATTCAGTCAACCGACCCGGCCTACAAGGTCACCGTATGGCGTGGCACGGCCTCTGGCAGCTGGACACCCGGCTGCCCGCTCGCCGCGACGACCCAAGTGCGCCTCATTTCGACCGGTTGGGCAAACGATGACGGGGCAGCCGGTCAGTCCGGTGGCGATGTGAGCTACGAAGAACTCGTGCTCACCGCCGAAATCAACGAGGCCTCGGGCTCTGCAATTTACGTCGGCGCTGGCGGCGGATTCAACGGGTTCAAGGTCACCTCGGGCAACGGCGAGACCGCCGACATTCGCGTCAAGAACGGCGACTGGGTCTGCACCCACTCTGGCACCTACGAGGGCAACATCATTGTCGAAAACGGCAGCGCGAAGATGGAGAACTTCTGCACGATCACTGGCTGGATCTGGGCCTCGGGTGACGTGCGCGTGACAAACGGCACGCAGGTTGGTGGAGACATCACTGCCTCCGGCGGCAACATCACACTCGAGGGATCGAACACTAAAGTTGGCGGCAACGCCTACGCAAAGGGCACGCTCAACATCAACGCCGGCAAGATTATGGGCAGCGCCGAGTCGCTTGGCCAGGCCGACCTTGGTTCCGACGGCTCTATCGGTGGAAGCCTATGGACAAAGAAGCTCGGCACAATCGCGGGCAAGGTCGGCGGCAACGTCGTTTCGAGTGACACCGCCCAGACGACCACCTTCCCCCCGTCGGGAAAGGTGACAGGGAACTTCACTATCGGTGGACCGATCAACACCTGGATCACACCGTGCAACGGGCAGTGGAATGAAGCGGGCTACGTCTGCGGAATCAAGCAGCAGGGCAACGTTGGCGGCACCGTACTTATCAAGCAGGCAGGTCTGCCCAGCCCGACCGCAAAGGCGGCGCCGAGTGTTCCGGGTTGGTACGACTTCGGATACCTGTTTAGCGACTGGCAGTCAGCTGGCTATGTTCAGGAGCTCAAGTGGCCAGCAAGCGGCTGCCAGGTCGACAACAACGCGTCGGGCGCGGGCAGGGTCTTTCTCGGCCAGCTTGCTAATACAACCCTCCCCACAGTTGTCGACGCGCGAGATTGCGCCACGTTGAACTTCTCCTCGTCGGCAGCAGTCCGTCTGAAGCTGAAGGCCAACATCACGATCATCGGCCGGGGAATCAATCTCGAAAACATGCAGGTCGATTCATTCGACTCCAATGTTCGACAGTTCAACCTGATGGTTCCGGATGGAAAGCCGACCGTGGCCGGCCGCAACTGTGTGTCGCCGGCTGGTCCCATCGAGTTCAACAGCACGGTGAAGCTCACGGACAAGGTGTACGGAATGATTTACACCCCGTGCAACATGAGCATCAACAACACGTCGGGCTGGCGCGGTCAGATCTACACGGGAACCATGACTTTCAGCAACGCTGACTCGCTCGTTTACCTGCCGATCGGAATCCCGAACGCCAACCTCGATGGCGACAGCGTGGGCTCCGAGAAGACGGCCTTCACGATCGCTTCAAGTCGAAACCGTGGAGACAACGGCGAGTGATTGCAGTTCTTCTCGTACTCGCGGCAATTCTGGGAGGGGCCGTCGGCTCCTTCCTGAACGTCGTGATCTGGCGAGTGCCGCGCGGCGAATCGGTGGTCTCGCCGCCGAGCCACTGCCCGCACTGCGACGCTGGGATACGTAAGCGGGATAACGTGCCGGTGCTGAGCTGGCTGGTTCTTCGCGGCAAGTGTCGGGACTGCGGCGGGCCCATCTCGCCGCGCTATCCGCTCGTTGAGCTCGCGACATCCATCGCCGTAACGCTCGTCGCCTTGGGATTCTCTGCGCCGCTTCTCGAGGCAACGACCACCGCGGCCGCGTTCTCGGCGATTCTCGCGCTTGTGGCTTTTGCGTACCTCGCGGTCATCTCGATTGCGCTCACGCTCATCGACATCGATGTGTTTCGGCTGCCGAACGTAATCGTGCTTCCGGCGTACTTGGTCGGTGCGGTTCTGCTTACGGCTTCGAGCCTGCTCGCCGGTGATCCGGCGCAGCTGCTCAGGGCGGCGATCGGTGCTGCGGCACTCTTCGCGTTCTACTTCGTTGCAGTGCTCGTGTACCCGGGCGGTATGGGTTTCGGTGACGTCAAACTGGCCGGCGTGCTCGGCCTCTTTCTCGCCTGGCTCGGCTGGGGCGAGCTCGCTGTTGGCGCCTTCGCTGCGTTCCTTCTGGGCGGGGTGTTCGGCATTGTATTGTTGGCAGTCAAGCGGGCCGGGCGGAAGACACGAATTCCCTTTGGTCCGTGGATGCTTGGGGGAGCGTGGGTCGGCATTGTCGTCGGCGAACCGGTAGCGAACTGGTATCTCAGTCTTTTTGGTTTGGCATGATCGGCGGCCGCAGCGCCGCCGCAATGGGGGGAAGCAACTAATGGCAACACGCATAGTGGGCCTCGACATCGGTCGGGACACCATCCGCGCCGTTGAAGTGGAGAACGCCGACAAGGCGAAGCCCGTCATCGTTCGCTATCACGAGGTGCCAGTGCCCGAGGGTGCGGTGCGCAGCGGCGAGGTGCGCGAAGTCAACACGGTGAGCTCCGCCATCAAGCGGCTCTGGTCGACCGGTGAGTTCAAGTCGAAAGACGTTGTGCTCGGTATGGGCAACCAGCGAGTTCTCGCGCGTGACCTCACGGTTCCCAAAATGAGCCAGCAGCAGATTCGCGAGTCACTGCCGTTCCAGGTGCAGGACATGCTGCCGGTGCCGGTTGCCGAGGCGCTTCTCGACTTTTACCCGATTTCCGAGGGTGTCAGCGATGCTGGACCCGTGGTCAACGGTCTTCTGATTGCGGCGATCAAAGAATCGGTGCTCGCCAACGTCAACGCTGTTCGCCAGGCCGGCCTCTCGCCCGTCGGTGTCGACCTCATCCCGTTCGCGCTCAGTCGCGTGCTCGTTCGTGGCCAGTTCGCCCGCGGAACTGTTGCTCTTATTGACATCGGAGCGAGCACAACAAACGTGGTGATCACAACAAACGGAGTTCCGCAGTTTGTTCGTATGATCCCCGTCGGAGGCGACGACCTAACGAAAGCGCTGATGAGCCGTCTCGAGATCAGCCCACAGCAGGCCGAGATCGCGAAGGCGACGCGAGGCTTCACGAGTGCTCCGGTGTCGTCGGAAGCCGAGCGCCGCACGGCCGAGGTCATTCACGCGTCGACAACCGAACTGCTCGGCAGCCTGCGCAACACAATCAATTACTTCGCCAACAGCCGTCAGGCCGAGCCGATTCAGGCGATCATCCTCTCGGGCGGCGGCGCTCGACTGACCGGCCTTGCGCAGGCGCTGGGTGACGTCACCAAGATCCAAATCCTTCCCGCCGAACCGTTCCGCACGGTAGAGGTATCAAAGACCGCCAAACCCCAGGTGTCTGAGCAGTCGATGACTGTCGCACTCGGCCTCGCACTCGGGAGCGCCGCATGAGCAGCTTGATTCCCACCGGAAACCGTAAAGAGCAGAAGCTTGTCATCGGCGGCATCCCTCGCGCCGACCTGCTTCCCCCAGAGATCAAACAAGACGAGAAGGCGGGCAAACAACGCCGCGGCATGCTCGCCATTTTGGTGCTTGTGCTCATCGTTGTTGCGCTCGCATATGCGGGCTCGACCCTCGTCGCGCAGGTTGCGCAGAACAGTTTGCTGAGCGCAGAAGACAAGAGCGCCAACCTGCTGAGCGAGCAAGCAAAGTACGTTGAGGTGCGCACGCTCAAGAACAAGGTCGAAGCAGCGAAGACCGCGCGGTTGATGTCTGTTGTGACAGAGATCGAGTGGAAGAATTTCCTCACGCAGATCGACCGCAGCCTTCCGGGCGGCGCGAAGATCGAGGAGATCCAGCTCAGCTCCGTCTCGCCCCTTGGAAGCCCCGACGCCGCGACGTCGCCGCTCGAAGATATTCGAATGGCCGAGATGACCATTGATGTAATTACGAACTCGCGAGAAGACATCGCCAAATGGCTTGAACGGCTCGCTGCGGTAGATGGATACGAAGACGCGAGACCTGCGGTTATCGACACAGACGATGGGGTCATCACCACTCAGGTTGTGCTCCATATCAACCTCGACGCACTGTCCAACCGCTACCTCACCGAGACAGTCGAGGAAACAGAATGAAAATCGACAACCGCATTTGGATCATTGCGACGTTCCTCGTCGCGATTGGAGTCGCGGCGCTCGGCTACGTTCTCGGCGTCGCGCCCCGCTTGGCCGAAGCTGCATCCGCCGACGAGCAGCGCACCCAGGTCGAAGCGATCAATGAGCAGTACGAGGTCGAACTCGCGGCACTCATCAAGGACTACGAGAACCTCGATGCAGTTGCTGAAGAACTAGCCGCTCTTCGCCTCCAGCTTCCGCCGACTGCTGACTATGAGGGCTTCCTCAGTGACATCAATGCAGCGAACAAAAAGACCGACACCGTGTTATCGGATGTCGCGTGGGAGACCCCGCTCGTAATCTCGGCTGCTGGTGTCACCGGTCCGGCAGAGGGAGCCGCGACTCCCGAGGCGCCGGCCGTTGAGGGCGAGGTCGTTGCAGAAGAGCCGGCAGAGGGTGAAGCCGCACCAACCGAAGGCGAAGCAGCCGCCGACCCGACCGTCGCCGTCAACCTCGCACCGGATGGTGCGCTGGTAGGCATTCCGATCGAGATGACCGTCAAGGGAACGCTCGATAACGTTCAGGACTTCTTTGGTCTCGCACAGGGCAACGAGCGGATCTTCCTTGTGACTGGTTTCGGCATTGAGGTCGATACGAAAAACCCGTCGATCTACGCCGCAACCATCAAGGGTGTCTTCTACGTGCTCGTCGACTCGTCGGCCACCGCCGAAGAAGTCGAAGAGCTTCCAGACGAGCCTGAACCCGACCCCTCGGCAACTCCGAGCCCGACCGACACCCCCGCTCCGACCGAGACCCCGGAGCCGTAGCAGACACGCTTCATCGCCCACCCCCTGAACGGGGGTCATTTGCGGGCATCCGTTGGTAGGCTTGAGCAGTTCTACCGGATGCCCGCAGGGGCGAGGAGGGTGACTGACGTGGCCGAGACGAACGACACCGAGACGATCGTCGCAACGATCGACCAGACCGGCCCCATCGAGCCAAGTGGCCCGGCCGCGCTACCTGCTGGCGAGCCAACCGCAGTTGCCGTGCACGAGCCCGTCGTTGTCTCTCCAAAGGCGGCGGCCCCCACTGTTGTTTACGTAACGGCCCCGCTACCCCCGAAGCGCAAAGGCAACCGCCTTGTCGGTGCGGCGGTAGCCCTCGTCGCATCGTTCGTCTACGCGGCGGTTCTCGCGCTCGTGTTCGCGATCGTCTGGGCGTCGATCACCGGGGGAGCCGACCTCGGCTTCGTCGGCAGCCCTAACTTCTTTATTCCGGTTGTGTTTTTTGTCGCGGCCATGGTGCTTCTCGCCCTCGTGCTCAATCGCGCGGGCTGGTGGGCCTACGTTCTTGGCAGCATCGTTGTCGCGCTCGTCGTCTACCTGGGCTCGGCCGGGGTTCTTCTTCTCCTCAATAACGTTGTGCTCGAGACGCGAGACACGGCGGCGCAGATGTTCCGCCTGGCTCTGCTCAACCCACTCGTGATCATCTCGGCGCTTGTGGCGCGCGAGGTGGCCATGTGGTTCGGCCTCATCATCAGCCTGCGTGGTCGACGGGTGACACTGCGCAACGCGGAGGCCCGCGTAGCCTTCGAGCGGGAAGAGCGCGAGCGCGCGACGCGACCCGTCGCCACGGCGTAGGCCGTGCAGGTTCCGCCGCCGCCCAATAGGGCGGCCCTGCCGATACTCGCGGCGGTCACGTACGAGGCCCTGCTCATCGCGATCTGGGGGTTCACGAGCCTCTTTCTCAACGAAGACGTGATCAGCGACCCCGATGCCGGCATTCTGCTCGGCCCCGCGATGGCGGCGTCGGCGGCCATTGTTGTGCTCGCGGGCCTGTGGGGAGTGCGGGCGCGGCGGTCACCGGGATTCACGGTGGTCGCGACATCCACCGGTGTGTATGTAGTGATGTTGCTCGTCGCACTCGTTGGCCGGGCGCTCATCTCAGGCCCGCCCGGAGCGGGGCTCGTGTTCGCCGCGCGCTACGCGACGAGCCCGTTTGTGGTGCTGCCGGCGCTGGCCGCGGGCGTCACCGTCATCGTGGTGTGGGCGGCCACGCGCGAGCGCGGGCCAGCGCGGCATCCAAACAGCTGAGTCGGGGATGTGCCCACAGCGAAAGTCATTTGACCACGGCATCCACCCGGGCTAGTATTTTGCAGGTGTGCGCTTTGTCGTGCGCTTATGTCGTGCCCTCGTTCATCGGGGAAATGGCGAGGCACAAGGCAGTCACACATTGGGTTCGTCCGACGGGCGTCCCCCACGGCATACCCGGCCGGCCACCACACACCGTTTGCTTGTCAGACAGTTTGCATGCTCGATCGGGTCCAGATGAACTCGGCACGCGATTCTTACCAAATAAGAAGCGCAGCCGAATGCTAATCACGTCGCTGTCACCGTGCAGCAATTACAAGGAGTCATTTAGTGCCCACCATTCAGCAGTTGGTCCGCAAGGGCCGCCAGCCGAAGGTCGTAAAGACCAAGGCCCCTGCCCTCAAGTCGAACCCGCAGCAGCGCGGCGTTTGCACCCGTGTTTACACGACCACCCCGAAGAAGCCGAACTCGGCTCTTCGCAAGGTTGCGCGTGTCAAGCTCAGCAACGGAACTGAAGTAACCGCCTACATCCCCGGTGAAGGCCACAACCTCCAGGAGCACTCGATGGTTCTGGTTCGCGGAGGCCGTGTTAAGGACCTCCCCGGTGTGCGCTACAAGATCGTGCGCGGCGCGCTCGACACCCAGGCCGTTAAGAACCGCAAGCAGGCTCGTAGCCTCTACGGAGCAAAAAAGGATAAGAAGTAATGCCTCGTAAAGGACCAGCTCCCAAGCGCCCCGTAGTAGCCGACCCGGTATACGGCGCCCCCATTGTCAGCCAGCTTGTCAACAAGATTCTTCTTGATGGCAAGAAGGGCCTCGCAGAGCGCATCGTTTACGGCGCACTCGAAGGCGTCTCGGCCAAGAACGGCCAGGACGCAGTCGTCACCCTCAAGAAGGCACTCGACAACGTGCGCCCCACCCTTGAGGTTCGCAGCCGCCGCGTCGGTGGCTCGACGTACCAGGTTCCCGTTGAGGTCAAGCCTCACCGCGCGAACACCCTCGCACTTCGCTGGCTCACGAGCTACGCGAAGGGACGTCGTGAAAAGACGATGACCGAGCGACTGACCAACGAGATCCTCGACGCATCGAACGGCCTTGGCGCCGCAGTCAAGCGTCGTGAAGACACTCACAAGATGGCCGAGTCGAACAAGGCCTTCGCGCACTACCGCTGGTAACAACTTCACTCGCTGGTTGAGTGGCCGCGAGCGGCCGTGTCGAAACTTGGTTTCGATACGCGCTGGCGCGCTACTCAACCAGCGGGATCCAGCACCCCACCCTTAACTCTTTCGGAGGAACCCCGTGGCACAAGACGTGCTCACCGACCTGAACAAGGTCCGCAACATCGGCATCATGGCGCACATCGATGCTGGCAAGACGACGACAACCGAGCGCATCCTGTTCTACACGGGTATTACTCACAAGATCGGTGAAGTTCACGATGGCGCAGCCACCATGGACTGGATGGCTCAGGAGCAGGAGCGTGGAATCACCATCACGTCTGCTGCAACAACCTGTTTCTGGAACAAGAACCAGATCAACATCATCGACACCCCCGGCCACGTTGACTTCACCGTAGAGGTGGAGCGCTCGCTCCGCGTTCTCGACGGTGCAGTTGCAGTGTTCGACGGCAAGGAGGGCGTTGAGCCCCAGTCCGAAACCGTCTGGCGCCAGGCCGACAAGTACGACGTGCCCCGCATTTGCTTCGTCAACAAGATGGACAAGCTCGGCGCCGACTTCTACTACACGGTTGACACGATCGTTAAGCGTCTCGGCGCTCGCCCGCTCGTCATCCAGATTCCGATCGGCTTCGAGAACACCTTCGAGGGTGTTGTCGACATCGTCGAGATGCGCGCGCTCACGTGGCGTGGCGACTCGAAGGGTGACGTCGAGATGGGCGCCAAGTACGAGATCGAAGAGATCCCTGCTGATCTCGTCGAGAAGGCCAACGCCTACCGTGCAACCCTTCTTGAGGTTGTTGCCGAGACCAGCGATGAGCTGCTCGAGCGCTTTATGGAGGGCGACACCGACTTCTCGGTCGCCGAGATCAAGGCTGCGATTCGCAAGCTCACCGTCAACTCGGAGATCTACCCCGTGCTCTGTGGCTCGGCGTTCAAGAACCGCGGCGTTCAGCCGATGCTTGACGCTGTCATCGACTACCTCCCCAGCCCGCTCGACGTGCCCGCAGTTCAGGGCCACGACGTGCGCGACGAGGAGATCATCGTCGAGCGTCACCCGGTTTCGAGTGACCCGTTCGCCGCTCTCGCGTTCAAGGTTGCAGTTCACCCGTTCTTCGGTCGTCTGACCTACGTTCGCGTGTACTCCGGCCAGGCAGACTCCGGTGCTCAGCTCATCAACTCGAGCAAGGGCAAGAAGGAGCGCATCGGAAAGATCTTCCAGATGCACGCCAACAAGGAGAACCCCGTTGAGTCGATGGCCGCTGGCCACATCTACGCGGTAATCGGCCTCAAAGACACGACAACCGGCGACACGCTGTCCGACCCCTCGAACCAGGTTGTTCTTGAGTCGATGACGTTCCCGGAGCCCGTTATCGAGGTTGCGATCGAGCCGAAGACGAAGGCCGACCAGGAGAAGCTGGGTATTGCTATCCAGAAGCTCGCTGAAGAGGACCCGACGTTCCGCACCGAGCAGAACCAGGACACCGGCCAGACGGTTATCAAGGGAATGGGCGAGCTTCACCTCGACATCCTCGTTGACCGTATGAAGCGCGAGTTCAACGTCGAGGCAAACGTCGGCAAGCCCCAGGTGGCTTACCGCGAGACGATTCGCCGCGTTGTTGACAAGCACGACTACACCCACAAGAAGCAGACGGGTGGATCGGGACAGTTCGCAAAGGTCCAGATCTCGCTCGAGCCTCTTGAGGTCACGCCCGACACGATCTACGAATTCGAGAACAAGGTCACGGGTGGTCGTATCCCCCGTGAGTACATCGGTTCGATCGATGCCGGTTTCCAGGCTTCCATGGCAGTCGGCGTTCTCGCCGGCTACCCGATGGTTGGCGTCAAGGGAATCATCCTTGACGGTGCAGCACACGATGTTGACTCGTCAGAAATGGCGTTCAAGATCGCAGGATCGATGGCGTTCAAGGAAGCTGCCCGCAAGGCAGACCCCGTACTCCTCGAGCCGCTTATGGCCGTCGAAGTTCGTACCCCTGAGGAATACATGGGAGACGTAATCGGCGACCTCAACTCACGTCGTGGTCAGATCCAGGCAATGGAAGACGCGACAGGCGTTAAGGTCGTAACGGCCAAGGTGCCACTGTCAGAGATGTTCGGGTATGTGGGCGATCTGCGGTCGAAGACCTCGGGACGCGCTGTCTACTCAATGACGTTCGACAGCTACTCCGAGGTGCCCCGCGCGGTCGCCGACGAGATCATCCAGAAGAACAAGGGCGAATAGCCCCCGTACTTGCGGCTCACCGAGCCCGAGTAATATATACACACACCAATTCGCGAAGCATCCGACCCTCGGGTCGGATGCCCAGCAACGAGTCCTGAGGAGGACCCACTGTGGCTAAGGCCAAGTTCGAGCGGAGCAAGCCGCACGTAAACATCGGAACCATCGGTCACGTTGACCACGGAAAGACGACGCTCACGGCGGCGATCTCCAAGGTTCTCGCCGACAAGTTCCCTTCCGCAACCAACGTTCAGCGCGACTTCGCGTCGATCGACTCGGCTCCGGAAGAGCGCCAGCGCGGTATCACGATCAACATCTCGCACGTAGAGTACGAGACCGAGAAGCGCCACTACGCACACGTAGACGCACCCGGTCACGCTGACTACATCAAGAACATGATCACCGGTGCTGCTCAGATGGACGGTGCAATCCTCGTGGTTGCAGCGACCGACGGCCCCATGGCGCAGACCCGCGAGCACGTTCTGCTCGCGAAGCAGGTCGGCGTGCCGTACCTGCTCGTTGCACTCAACAAGTCCGACATGGTCGACGACGAGGAGATCCTGGAGCTCGTAGAGCTCGAGGTTCGTGAACTCCTGTCGAGCCAGGGCTTCGATGGCGACAACGCTCCCGTTGTTCGCGTCTCGGGCCTCAAGGCTCTCGAGGGCGACTCCAAGTGGGAAGACGCCATCATCGAGCTCATGTCCGCCGTTGACGAGTCCGTTCCGGACCCGATCCGCGACAAGGACAAGCCGTTCCTTATGCCGATCGAGGACGTCTTCACGATCACCGGTCGTGGAACCGTCGTTACGGGCCGCGCCGAGCGTGGAACCCTCGCGATCAACTCGGACGTCGAGATCGTCGGAATCCGCCCGACCCAGAAGACCACGGTCACTGGTATCGAGATGTTCCACAAGCAGCTCGACGAGGCTTGGGCCGGCGAGAACTGTGGTCTTCTTCTCCGTGGAACGAAGCGTGAAGATGTTGAGCGTGGCCAGGTTGTTGTAAAGCCGGGCTCCGTTACACCTCACACGAACTTCGAGGGAACCGCGTACATCCTTTCCAAGGATGAGGGTGGGCGTCACAACCCGTTCTACGCGAACTACCGCCCGCAGTTCTACTTCCGCACCACCGACGTCACCGGCGTCATCACGCTGCCCGAGGGCACCGAGATGGTAATGCCCGGCGACACCACCGACATGACCGTTGAGCTCATTCAGCCCATCGCCATGGAAGAGGGCCTGTCGTTCGCTATCCGTGAGGGTGGCCGCACCGTCGGCGCCGGCACGGTTACGAAGATCGTCAAGTAACTTCGGTTTCTTCTCCAAGGGCCCCGCAGCTTCGGCTGTGGGGCCCTTGTGGTTTAACCCCTCCTGCGTGCGCGCTACTACGTAACGTGCGCGCTACGGCGAACTGGCGCGCTTGAGACGTAGTAGCGCGCACGCGGAGGGAGCTTCTCCCTCACAGGGAGCGGGTGAACGTGCGCGTCCCACGTTGCGATATGCGCAGCGTGCGGAGCGACATCCATGATCAGACTAAATGGATGTCGCATGCCAACGAGTCACTCCTCTATGTTCGGTCGCTCGACGGCGATACGACCCGGCAGCAGTTAGCCAGGGCGGCGCGTGCGGGCGATATGCAGCGAGTCGCAAATGGCGTCTATGTCCCCGGCGAACGCTGGAGTGAACTTGACGACCGAGAGCGCTACTTGGCTCGAATCCGAGCAGTCGCCGACACCCGGTATTCGCGGCCCGTGCTGTCGCACTGGTCTGCAGCGGCTATTCATGGGCTTCCCTCGATCCCACGGTGGCCTGAAGATGTGCACGTCACGATCGGTCGCGCGACCGGCGGCCGTTCGCACCTCAAGGTGCGAAGACACGGGCTTCCGTTCAACGACGACGTCGTCGAAGTCGACGGCTTGCTCGTGACATCGATAGCGCGAACAGTTGTCGATCTATCGGCTACTGCCTCGTTTCGCGATGCGGTTGCAGTCGCCGATCGGGCGCTGTGGGTCGACAGGCGCGGCAGGCTCCCCGTCCTCGCCAACAAAGAAGATCTCCTGAACGTCTATCGGCAGCGGATGCCGTTCCGAGGCAATACCCGATCGCGGGCGGTGATCGAGTTCGCCACTCACCTCGCCGATTCACCTTTCGAGTCAGGCAGCCGCGTCTCGATGTGGACGATCGGGTGCCCACGCCCTCTGTTGCAGTCGCGGTTTCGTGACTACCGCGGCGTTATTGGAGACACGGACTTCGACTGGCCCGAGTTTCGGCTGGTCGGAGAGGCGGATGGGCAGCAGAAGTACCGCGATCCAATCATGCGAGCTGGGCGCTCACTGGAGCGGGTGCTTCTCGACGAGAAAGAGCGGGGCGATCGGCTGCAGGCTATCGGCCGCTCCGTCTCGCGGTGGGGATGGAGCATCGGGATGAGCCCCGCGCGCTTGCGACTGCATCTCATGGCGGCGGGTTTGCCGATGGGGCAGCGCTGGTAACCCAGCGTGCGCGCTACTACGTAACGTGCGCGCTACGGCGAACTGGCGCGCTTGAGACGTAGTAGCGCGCACGCGAAAGGGGTGGCGGCACACCCCGCCCATAGACTGAATGGATGACGCGGCAGCACTGGTGGGTAGTGGCGATCCTTGCGGTGCTCGCGGTGGGCGGCACGTTTCTCGCGTCGGTTTTGACCTACGTTCCCGACGAGCCTGCGCCCGTCGTGACCGCGACACCCGAGAGCAGTAACGACAACGAGGACGAAGCCATGACCGGTCGCGTAACAGTGTCGGGGCAGATCACCGAGATCTCGGAGCCGGCCGCAGACGGCTCGGTTCTGCTCAGGCAGGTCGGCGCGGGGTACCTTCCGATCATCTTCGCCGACGGGGTCACACAGCCGGGTTTCGGTGCGACTCTGGTGCTCGCGGTTCCCGAGAAACTGGCGTTGGCTGACGACGACCCGACGCTGTTCTCGCAGCTCATCGACTACACGATGACAACGGGAGAGCCTTTGCTCGTCGTTGAGGTTGTTGCCTCGTAAGTATGGGCAGCGCTCCCCATGCGAGAGACTTGCCGGACTTGCCGTCGACACGGGATAATCTGAGCATTCTTATGTTTGTTTGAAGGGTTCCGTGTGTCTGCTCGCACATCCTCCCGCGCCTTAGCCGCGCTCGTTTCCGCCCTTCTGGTTTTCTCGACAGTCAGCGCAACCTCGGCGGCGTATGCCGAAGATGCGCCCGTCGTACAGCCGACGCCAGAAGCACCGGCATCCGTCGAGCCGACACCGGCGCCGATCCCGAGTGACGAGCCGACAGAAACGCCGACGCCAACCGAGCAGCCCGAGGCGTCTGACGCCACCACAACCGTCGACCTCACCGGTCTGCTCACGAACGTCATCTCTGAGAACGCAGCAGCGCATGGCGACGACCACGAGGGGCACGAAGACGAGTCGACAAGTTTTGACGACCCGGTGCAGCTGTTCCGCGTCATCGGTTACGGCTACCTCGTTGTCGACGTGTCACAGGTGGAGGTCGGAACTCTCGCACTCAACCAGCTCACGCTGCGGGTCAAGGTGCCCGCGGGTCTTGAACTCAGCGACGACTACGACACACGTGTCAACGAGCTTCTCGCCGCGAGCATCGAGGCTCCGCTCGTCGCAACCGAAATCGTTGTCGACGAGGGCCCCGAGACCAAGGCGCTCGTCAACCAGTCGATTATGACGCCGGCCGTGCACAAGGTGTACGCGGTGCTCGTGACTCCCGGCAACATTGCCGGAGCACCCACGGCACCTGCAGCCAACCAGACATCGGCAAAGGCACAGGCGGCGATTGCTCACGCGAGCAGCTACTGGTCTGATCAGTCGGGTGGCGGCATCACGTTCCAGTGGAAGGGCACGACCGCCTGGTACAAGTCGACGACCGCCTGCACAAGTACCGCCGCTTTCTGGGCCGAAGCCGCAACAAAGGCGACGCAGCAGCTCGGCTACCGCGACGGCTTCAACACCCACCTTGCGCTGTTCCTTCCGTCGGGCGATGCGTCGGCAGCCGCGTGCGGCAACGTCGGAGGTCGCGGGTCGGTGGGCGCGGGCGTCAACACCGGCGGCACCTCGTTCAACATCGGAACGTCCGACAGCCCCTACGAGCTCTCAACCCTCACTCACGAGCTCGGCCACAACCTTTCGTTCGGCCACTCGAGCTGGGCAGTATGCAGTATGCCCACGACCTACCCCGGCTTCCTCGGCACCAATGGCTGCGCGTTCTCCGAGTACGGCGACGTCGTCGACGTGATGGGCGGCGGCGGTTATTCCGCCAATGGTGGCTCGGTGTCGAGCCCGAACGCGATCAGGTCGGGCATCTGGCCGAGCTCCGCGTATACCTTCGCCGCCTCGGGAACCACAACCCACACGATCAACGCCGTCAGCACAAATTCGGGCAAGCGCGCAGTAGTCGTTGAAGACGTCGACGGGGTCAACTACTTCGTCGAGTTCCGCAACCTCACCGGACGCGACGCACAGTTCTCAGGGGCCAACGCCTGCCCGATCGCCACGAGCGGCAGCTACAGCACCGTGTGCAACTCGGGCACGGGCGTGCGCATCATGCGCTACGAGCAGCAGTCGCTTAACGGCGTCTATTTCAAGGGTGCCCGCGGCGACAACACCTACCTCATCAGCCGCACGGTTGGCGGAGTCAAGCGCGCCAGCTACACAACCAATGAGTCGTTCAGCAGTCGCGCAAGCGGCGGAGTCACCATCACCGTCAACAGCATCTCGGGCAACACGGCAACAGTCACGGTGACAAAGCCGACGACGAAACTCGTCAAGGGTGCGCTGGGTGCGAACCTCACCAACTCGTACGACGGCAGCATGCGCGTCGGCGACACGATGACAGCGATGCTCGGAACCTCGTGGACGGCGAGCTCGTACTCGTTCCAGTGGTACCGCAGCGGCAAAAAGATCTCGGGCGCGACGAAGCAGAACTACATCATCAGCTCGAAAGACAAGGGCAAGCTTCTGCGCGTCGTTGTCAAGGGCAAGGTCGGCTCGAAGACCACGAGCAACACTGCTCCGAGCCTCAACTACGGCGGTTATGGCCCGATCAGGGCCGGCGTTATGCAGCCGGGCACTGTTGCGATCAACAGCACCGCGACGCCGCTTGCCGCGGTGACCGCAGACTTCAGTAGCGGGGCCAAGTTCAGCTACCAGTGGTACCGAGGTTCGGCGAAGATCAGCAAGGCGACCAAGTCGAAGTACACGCCGACGCAGGCCGACCGCGGTGCGCTCATCAAAGTGGTCGTAAAAGCGACAAAGAGTGGGTACTCGTCGGCGTCCGCGACATCCACAGCTAAGAACTACACGGTGACCGCGAGCGCTGCCGTGCCGTCGATCTCGGGAACCGCGCAGGTGGGCAAGGTGCTCACGGCGAACGACCCGCAAACCTATACGACGGTGGATGGCGCGATCCCATCACCCACTCGCACCTGGCAGTGGTACCGCAGCGGCAAGGCGATTAGCGGTGCAAAGGCTCAGCAGTACACCCTCGTATCGGCGGACTACGGCAAGACGATCACCGTCAAGGTTTCGGGCGGTCGACCAGGGTTCATTCCGAGCATCAAGACGACAGCCGCGACCGACAAGGTCATCAAGGGAACGATCGCAGGCAATTACGCACCGCCCGCGATCACCAAGACGGGAACGACCACCGTTACGCTGAGCGCGCTCGTTGCTCCGACGAGCATCGCCGAGCTCGGCACAACAATGAAGTATCAGTGGTACCGCGACGGCAAGGCCATCACGAAGGCAACAAAACTGGCGTACAAGCTCACGAGTGCCGACTACGGCACAATGACGCACGTTCGTGTGACGGTGACGAAGTCGAACTACACAACTGTTGTGCTCACGACGAGTGCACTAAGCCACTCGATTCTCGCCGACCCGAAGACGCCGCTGATCACCGGAAACCTGAGGGTCGGGCAGCAGCTCACCGTTGGTGCGGGGCGCCTCTACACGAACGCACCGAGCACCCTGTCGTACCAGTGGTACCGCGACGGCAAGGCGATCGCGGGGGCGACATCGAGCACGTACACGCCTGCGGTAGCCGACAAGGGCAAGGCCTTCTCTGCTCGCATCATCGCCTCGAAGACCGGGTTCCAGTCGTCGACCGCGACAAGCGCCGCGACGCCGAAGCTCGGGTTGAACAACTTCGCTCCGAGCACGATTCTCATCACCAAGACACCCACGAGTGTGGCGCTCACCGCCAACGCGCAGGTCACAGAGCCGGGCACAAAGGCGACGTACCAGTGGTACCGGGGCGCGGCGAAGATCAGCAAGGCGACCAAGTCGGTCTACACGCCGACCGCCTCGGACGCGGGCAAGGTCATCACGGTGCGCATCACCATCTCGAAGGCCGACTACACAACCGAGACCAGGGTGTCAGCGGGCTGGAACGTCTCGGTCCAGGCCAATGGTGTTCCCGCACTGAGCGACTCGACCCCGGCCGTCGGCAACGTGCTCGGCGCCACACTGCCCGCCTACTCGACAAAGGATGGCGCCTTCACCCCGGCCTCGACCGACGTCAGCTACCAGTGGTACGCGAGCGGGAAGGCGATCTCGGGAGCCAAGAGCGCGACTTACACGGTGTCGAGCAAGTACAAAGGCAAGACCATTTCGGTCAAGGTCACTGTCAAGAAGGCTGGTTGGCTCACGACCTCGACAACGAGTGTGGCGAGCGCGAAGGTCACCGCCTCCTAAACGGGTTTAAAGGAGAAGGCCCGCGGTGGATGTCGCGGGCCTTCCTTGCGGCGCACGTAACCACTACGGGGCGTTGTGATTACCGGTCTGTCTCGCGCAGACTCAGAGGACTACCGCTCTTACCCGAGGGATCCCCCGTGTCTTCACCCCTTTTTTCCCGCGGCATTGCTGCGCTCATCGCCAGCCTGCTCGTTGTGGGATCCATTTCCGCGACTGCCCCCGCTTTCGCATCAGAACCGACAGCCGAGCCGACGGCTACGGCGGCCGCGACATCCACAAAGACCGTGACCCTCACCGGTTCCGTTGTGGAGATCGCAGACGAAGGCGGCGCAGAGGGCGATCACGACCACGAGAGCGCAACAAAGCTGTTCCGTATCGTGGGCCAGGGCTACCTCGCGATTGACCTCTCGCAGGTCACGACCGATGTGAACGGTAGTGCGAGCATCGACGTCGAGGTTCCGGTAGAGCTCGACCTCGGTGACACAAACGAATCAAAGTTTGCGGCTCTCACCGCGTTCACCGCTGACGGTGGCGAGCTTGTCGCAAAGAACACCCCGCAGGCGCCGGGCGGCACAAGCGTTGGTCGCGCCGTCGCAGAGATGGTTAACCAGACTCCGTCGACCAGCGCGGTACACAAGATCTACGCGGTGCTCGTAACGCCAAGCAACATCGCGGGAACTGCCGCGACGGCGGAGCAGACCGCGGCAAAGGCAGCCGCAGCGATTTCGCACGCGAGCACCTACTGGTCGGCACAGTCGGGCGGCAAGATCACCTTCGCGCTGCAGGGCACAGTGCCGTGGTACAAAAGCGCGTACTCCTGTGAGACATCAACGACGTCGAACCAAGTCTGGTCCGAAGCCGCGACAAAGGCGGCGCAGCAGATCGGCTACGTTGACGCTCAGAACACGCACCTCGTGCTCTTCTTTCCGGAGGCAGTTGGCACCAACTGCAGCGGCGGCGCCATTGGCCTCGCATCTGTCGGAGCCAGCACCAACTCCGGTGGAGTCGTCTGGAGCGCCGGCACCGATTCCAACATCGGTAAGTCGACACTGAGCCACGAGCTCGGCCACAACCTCTCGTACGGTCACGCCAACTGGGCTGACTGCGACACCGCGACACCGCAGCCCGGTGCTGCTGGCACCACCGGCTGCACGATCAGAAACTATGGCGACATTCTCGACGTGATGGGCTTCGGCATCTCGCAGTTCACCGGCGGAACGCTCTCGGCCCCGCACGCGATTCGCAGCGGAATCTGGGACGACAGCGCATTCGCCATCGCGGCAAGCAACACCACCCAGTCGTACACCCTCAACGCGGTCAGCTCGAACTCGGGCCTGCGCTCCGTCATCGTCGAAGACAACCTCGGCGTCAACTACTTCGTTGAGTTTCGCAACTACACCGGCAGCGATGCGCAGTACTCGGTCGGAGCCGGCCAGTGCAACACCTCGTACTGCCTTCCCGCACAGAGCGGGGTGCGCATCCTTCGCCTCGCGGCCAACAGCTGGAACGGTGGAATCAAGGGCGGTTGGGGTGACGACGACTACCTGATCGGGCGCACCGTCAGCGGCGCCAAGCGCGTCAACTACACAACCGGTGAATCGTTCAGCACCGGCGGCATCAGCATCACGGTGTCGAGCATGACCTCGACTACCGCGACCGTCAGCGTCGTCAAGCCCGCGGGCGTCGTCGTGGCTGACACGTCGGCAACGGGCGTGCAGGTCGTCGGAACGGTTCTTCAGAAGAACGACGGCTACTACTACCCCGGTGACACCGTTACGGCAGTTGTGTCGAACAACTGGCGCGCTGACGACTACGCGTTCCAGTGGTACCTCTGGAACGGCAGCGCCCGGGTCGCAATACCAGGCGAAACAGGCCAGAGCTATGTCTTCAAGAACTCTGACGTCGGCAAGCCCTACAGCGTCACTGTCACCGGTCTCGGCACCAACCCCGCGACCGTGACGATGCCCGACCCGATGTATACCGGCTACACGGGAATCCGTGCGAAGACGATGACTCCCGGAACGGCGAGCGTGTCGAATGCGACGAACGCGCTCACTGTTGTCACGGCCGGCTGGGAAGCCGACACGACCTTCACCTACCAGTGGATGCGCGGCAGCACTGCGATTAGCGGCGCCACCGGAGCGAGCTACACCCCGACGCAGGCAGACCGCGGCGCGAACCTCGCCGCTACGGTGACCGGCACCAAGCCGGGTTACGCCTCGTACGCCGTATCCACACCAGCGAAGAACTTCTCGGTAAACGCGACGGGCACCTTCGCGGTCACGGGCACACCAAGCGTGGGTCAGACGCTGAGTCTCGCCGAGAACCTGACCTATACAACGGTGGATGGCGCGGTGACGATCAACTCGCGCAGCTACGAGTGGCAGCGCGACGGTGTAACGATCTCTGGCGCAACGGCAGCGACCTACACAACGACGAACGCTGACGCGGGCAGGGTAATCACCGCGAAGATGTTTGCCGGCGCGACCGGATGGATCGCCTACCCCGCGACGAGCTCGCCGACCGCAGCGATCACCGCAGGAGCAGGCGTTGCCGGAACTGTGTCGATCACCAACGCCACTGACGCGCTGACCGCAGTGCCGAGCGGGTGGGCGAGTGGAACGACCTTTACCTACCAGTGGTACCGCGGAACGACAGCGATCAGCGGCGCAACCGCCAGCACCTACGCGCTCACCACGGCCGACCGCGCCAACTCTCTCAAGGTTGAGATCACCGGAACGGCGCCAGGGTACACCCCGGTTTCTGCCGTCTCGGCGGCCAAGGACTACTCGCTCGTCGCGACAGGTAACGTCACGATCAGCGGTGCAACAACCGTCGGATCGACACTGACCCTCAACGACGGCCAGACGTACTCGACTGCCGACGGCACCAAGCCGATCGCGTCGCGCTCGTACGAGTGGTCGCGCGACGGCGTGATCATCAGCGGCGCAACATCATCGACCTACGTGACTGTTGCAGCAGACGCTGGCAAGCTCATCTTCGCGAAGCTCACGAGCCGCGCGACCGGCTATATCCCGCTGACTACGGCAAGCGGGCCCACCGGTACCATCACGATCCCGACGAAGGCGCCGGGCGCCGCGACGGTTTCCGTTTCCGGGTTCGACCTGAACGTTGCGACCTCCGGTTGGGACGCCGGCACGACCTTCACGTACCAGTGGTACCGCGAGTCCGACGCGATTGCCGGCGCAACCGCGTCGAGCTACACGCCCAGCCAGACAGCTGATCGTGGCTACGCATTCAAGGTTGCTGTGACCGGCACGCAGCCGGGTTATGCCCCCGCGACGCGAACGACCGCTCTGACCGACTACAACGCTTACGCATACGGAACCATCGCGGTCTCGGGAACACCCGCTGTGGGCTCTCCGCTCGGCTTCACCGAGAGCATGAACTACACGTACGCCCAGCCTGCCAACCGCACGTACCAGTGGTATGCCAACGCGGTTGCGATCTCTGGGGCGACCGCCTCGACGTACACGCCCGTCGGCACAGACGTTGACAAGAGCATCACCGTCAGGGTCGTAGCGAACTTCGCCAGCTACCTGTCGCACGCCACAACGTCGGCGGGCAGCGACGCCGTGGCGGCCGCGCCGCAGACCGCAGGCACCGTGACGATCACCAACACGACCAACGCCCTCACCGCCGTCACGACGGGTTGGGACTCCAATGCAACCCTGAGCTACAAGTGGTTGCGCGGCGCGACAGCTATAAGTGGCGCGACGGAAAGCACCTACACGCCGACCCAGGCAGACCGCGGCAGCGCGCTCAAGGTCGAGGTCACAGCCACTCGAGCGGGCTACACAACTGTGTCTGCCTCGTCGGCCGCCAAGGACTACTCGCTCACCGCGACCGGCAACGTCACCCTCACGGGTACCGTGACCAACGGCTCGACCCTCACGATCTCTGACGGCCAGACCTACACAACCGCTGACGGCACCAAGCCGATCGCGAGCCGCACCTACGAGTGGTTGCGCGACGGAACGACCATCGCCTCGGCGACCGGCGCGACCTATGTGCTCACCGGCACGGATGTCGGCAAGGTCATCACCGCAAAGGTGACGAGCCGTGCCACCGGCTACATCGCGCTCACAACAACGAGCACGGCGACCGCCGCGGTTGCTCCCGGCACCAAGGCCGCGGGCACCGTGACAATCTCGAACGCGACCAACGCGCTCACGGCAGTGACTGCCGGCTGGGATTCCGGCACAACGTTCACCTACAAGTGGTTCCGTGGCGCAACCGCGATCAGCGGCGCGACATCCATCAGCTACACGCCGGTTGCCGCCGACCGTGGCAACGCGCTCAAGGTTGAAGTCACGGGCACGCAGCCCGGCTTCGTCGCGGTCGCGGCGACCAGCCCTGCCAAGGACTACTCGCTCACCGCGACCGGTTCGGTGACCCTGACCGGCGCGACGAGCGTGGGCTCCACGCTCACCGTCACCGACGGCCAGACCTACGCAACAGCCGATGGTTCACCGACCATCGCTACCCGCACCTACCTCTGGTACCGCGACGGCGCACTCATTTCGTCGGCAACGGCGTCAACCTACACGCTCGTGAGCGCTGACCTGGGCAAGGCCATCACGGCCCAGCTCACCTCGACCGCGACGGGTTACATCGCCCTCTCGACGGTCTCGACAGCGACGGCCGCCGTCACCCTTCCGACGAAGGCCGCCGGAACCGTCACGATCAGCAACACCACGGACGCGCTCACAGTTGTGGCGGCAGGCTGGGACCCCGGCACGACCTACACCTACCAGTGGTTCCGTGGCGCAACGGCGATCACCGGTGCCACTAACGCGAGCTACACGCCGACCCAGGCCGACCGCGACAACACGATCAAGGTCACCGTCGTCGGCACCCAGCCCGGCTTCCAGCCTGCAACCGTGACGAGCGCGGCGAAGGACTACTCGCTCACCGCGACCGGCTCAGTCACCCTCACCGGTACCGCTGCCAACGGCTCGACGCTGACCATCGCCGACGGCCAGACCTACACAACGGCCGACGGCTCGATGACGGTTACGAAGTCGTACGAGTGGTTGCGTGACGGAACGACGATCGCCTCGGCGACCGCATCGACCTACACGCTCACCGCAACCGATATCGGCAAGGTCATCACCGCCAAGGTCACGAGTCGCGCGACGGGCTACATCGCGCTGACAACTACGAGCGCGCCCAGCGCGACAGTCGTCGCCGGCACCAAGGCCGCCGGAAACGCGAGCATCAACAACTCGACCGACACCTTGACGGTTGTCACGACCGGCTGGGACTCGGGCACGACCTACACGTACAAGTGGTTCCGTGGCGCAACCGCGATCAGCGGCGCGACATCCAACACCTACGTGCCGGTCGCCGCCGACCGCGGCAACGCGCTCAAGGTCGAGGTAACGGGCATCCAGCCCGGCTTTGTCGCCGCCACAGCAACGAGCCCCGCGAAGGACTACTCGCTCAACGCAACGGGCAGCGTCACTCTCACGGGTTCCGCGACCAACGGCTCGACCCTCACTGTCGCCGACGGCCAGACCTACACAACGGTCGACGGCTCAGCGACGATCGCGAGCCGCAGCTACGAGTGGTTCCGTGACGGAACAGCGATCGCCTCGGCGACCGGATCGACCTTCGCACTCACGAGCGCCGACCTCGGAAAGGTCATCACCGCGAAGGTCACAAGCCGCGCAACCGGCTACATCGCGCTGACAACAACGAGCACAGCTACCGCCGCCATCGGCGCAGGCACCAAGGCCGCGGGAACCGTGACGATCTCGAACGCGTCGAACACACTCGCAGCGGTGACGGCGGGCTGGGATTCCGGCACAACGTTCACCTACAAGTGGTTCCGCGGAGCGACAGCGATCAGCGGCGCAACAGCTGGCACGTACACCCCGGTCGAGGCCGATCGTGGCAACGCGATCAAGGTTGAGGCGACGGGAACGCAGCCTGGCTTTGTAGCCGTCGCGGCCCAAAGCCCTGCGAAGGACTACTCGCTCAACGCGACCGGCACCCTCACGGTCACCGGCAGCGCGACGGTCGGTTCGGCACTCGCGCTCGCGTCGACGCTCAGTTTCTCGACCGTCGACGGTGCAGTGAGCAACCCGGACCGCAGCTACCAGTGGTACCGCGACGGAACGGCGATCGCCTCGGCAACCGGCCCGACCTACACGGTCGTCACCGCTGACCTCGGCAAGGCGATCACCGCGAAGCTCACGGCAACCAGCTCGGGCTACATTGCCTACTCGAAGGTGTCGACTGCAACGTCGGCGGTGACCCTGCCCTCCAAGGCACCGGGAACCGCGACAATCTCGAACACGACCGACACGCTCACTGTCGTGACGGCTGGCTGGGACACCGGCACAACCTTCACCTACCAGTGGTATCGCGGGGCGGTCGCGATCAGCGGCGAGACGGCGAAGACCTACACAGCGACATCCATCGATCGTGACAAGGCACTCAAGGTCGAGGTGACGGGCACGCAGCCCGGATTCCTCGCGGCGTCGATCTTCACCCCGGCGAAGGACTTCTCGATCAACGCGACGGGCGCCCTGGCCATCAGCGGCACCGCCGCAGTGGGCGCGACCCTGAGCATCGCCGATGACCTTAACTACACAACGGTGGATGGCGCGGCGACGATCTCTGAGCGCACCTACCAGTGGTACCGCGACGGGGTTGCAATCGTCTCGGCAACGAACTCGACCTACACGCTCGCGCTCGCCGACCTCGGCAAGCAGATCACGGTCAAGAAGAGCTCGGCCGCAACGGGGTACATAACCTACAGCGCGACGACTGAGGCCACGGCAGCGGTAGTCGCTGGCACCAAGGCTGCGGGCACCGCGACGATCTCGAACGCGACCGACGAGCTCACGATTGTGACTACCGGCTGGGACGAGGGCACAACCTTCACCTACAAGTGGTTCCGCGGGGCGACGGCGATCAGCGGAGAAACCGGCGCGACCTACACGCCGACCACCGCAGACCGCGACTCGACGATCAAGGCCGAAGTCACGGGCACGCAGCCCGGCTACGTTGCGGTTGCAACGTTCACTCCCGCCAAGAACTACTCGCTCACCGCGACGGGCTCGATCGACATCGTCGGTTCTGCAACGGTCGGCGTGACACTCGGGCTGAGCGACTCGCTCGACTACACAACGGCAGATGGCGCGGCGAACATCGCCTCACGCAGCTACGTCTGGCTGCGCGACGGCGAGGCAATCGAGGGCGCCAACGGCCAGGAGTACACACTCGTCGCCGACGACCTCGGCACGCAGATCACCGCACGCCTCACAGCGAAAGCAACGGGCTACATTGCGCACACCGCAACGGCCTCTGCGACTGACGAAGTTGGGGTTCCGTCGAAGGCTCCCGGCGACGCCGAGATCTCAAACGTTTTCAACGAGCTTGAGGTGCTGACGTCGGGCTGGGACGAAGGCACAACCTTCGAGTACCAGTGGTTGCGTGGCTCAAGCGAGATCGACGGCGAGACCACAGCGTTCTACACGCCGACTCAGGCAGACCGTGGCGTCGAACTCAAGGTCAGGGTCACGGGCACGCAGCCCGGGTTCTTGCCCGCGACCACGTTTACGCCGGCGAAGGATTTCTCGATCACCGCGGTGGGCGACTTCTACATCGACGGTGAGATTGACGGCCACGCCGTCGTCGGCAAGATGCTCGACATCGTCGACCTCTCGCAGTTCTCCACTGTCAACGGCACGCCATTCATCGACTCGCGCGAGTACGTGTGGCTACGCGACGGTGAGGTCATTGCCGGTGCCACCGACTTGCTGTACACCCCGGTAAATGCCGACCTTGGCTCGCAGATCTCCGCGCGCATCACCGTGACCTCTGCGGGATGGATCAGCTACACCGCAACGACGGCCGCGACATCCACCGTTATTACCGACGGACCGCAGGCCACAGAGCCGGGCACCGCGTCTATCTCGAACGAGAGCGACGAGCTTGAAGTTGTCACAGAAGATTGGGCCGAGGGCACAACCTTCAGCTACCAGTGGCTGCGCGACGACGTCGCGATCGCGGGCAAGACGACCGCGTTCTACACGCTCGATGAAACCAAGGACCGCGGCAAGCAGCTCTCGGTCGAGGTCACCGGGACCGACCACGACCTCGAGCCGGCAACGGTCGTCACCGACGCTCGCGACTTCACGATCACGACCGACGGCTCGCTCACGATCACCGGCGACGCAAACGTCGGCGCGACGCTGCAGCTCGACGACACTCTCGAGTTCAGCACCGAAGACGGCGAGCCGACGATGAGCTCGAGCGTCTACACCTGGTTGCGCAGCGGCACGGCGATCGCTGGAGCGACAGCTGACGAGTACAAGCTCGTCGCCGCCGACCTCGGCAAGACGATCACCGTGAAGCTCGTGTCGAAGGCGACGGGTTACCTTGCGCACGAGGTGACGACGGCGGCAACGGCCAAGGTCGCCGCAGCAGCATTCACCTCGGTGGATGTCGCGAAGTCGGGCCTTGTACTCACCGCGACACCCAAGTGGGCCGGAACCGCGACCTCGGGCATGAAGTATGCCTACCAGTGGTACCGCGGCTCGGCAGCGATCTCGAAGGCCACAAAGTCGAAGTACACGATCGTCGCGGCCGACCTCGGCAAGACGATCAAGGTCAAGATCACCGCGACGAAGTCGAAGGTCAAGACAGTATCGAAGACGAGCACACCGGTGAACTACACGGTGACCGCTACGCCCAAGCTGCCGACCTTCAGCGGAATCCAGATGACCGGTGAGACGCTCACGCTCAATGAGCGCGAGTACACAAACGACGGCGAAGTGACCTCGGTCACCTGGCTGCGCAACGGCAAGGCGATCGCCGACGCAACGGGCGACAGCTACACGCTGACGCCTGACGACAAGGGAACCGTCATTTCGGTCAAGGTCGTCGCGACTTCCGAGGGCTACCTCAGCTCGACGAGCACAAGCGTTGCGACCCAGAAGATCGGCGATCACATCTTCGAGCCCGAGGCTGACGCTAGCCTCGTTCACGACGACACGTTCGTGCTCACGGCCGACCCCGCCCTGGGTGAGAGCGGCACCGACGCGAAGCTCACTTACAAGTGGCTGCGCGACGGCAAGGCGATCAGCAAGGCGACGAAGGCCTCGTACAAGCTCGTGACTGCCGACTACGACAAGAAGATCAGCGTTGAGATCACCGTTACGAAGGTCGACTTCACGACTCTTGTGCTGGTGACCGACGAGAAGAACTTCTCGGTACTGCCCACATCGGGAACGCTCAAGATCGACAACACGAAGCCCGCTCGTGGCAACACGCTCACCGCGATCACGCCGACGTTCGATGACGCAGTGGCAGTGAGCTACCAGTGGTACGCAACGGGCAAGGCGATCAAGGGCGCGACAACCAGCACGTTCAAGGTGCCGAGCAGCTACAAGGGCAAGGTCATCACGGTCAAGGTCACGGCTGCCGCACCCGGCTACCTGAGCTACGTGAAGACGAGCGCGAAGACCGCGAAGGTTAAGTAGGTCGACGTGGGGTCGTTGCGTCAGCCGCGGCCCCACATCACCCCTCGCACACGGGTATTGCGCCGCACTATCGCGACCGCCATACTCATGAGATTGTCTCTCTAATGCGAAGGTCTGCCGTGTACTCACGAATTTCTTCTCGAGTCACCGCGGCGGTCATCGCCAGCGGACTCGTTGTCGGATCGATAGCGGCGACGTCGCCGGCTTTCGCCGCCGAAGCCACTGTCACCACTACCGTTTCGGGCTACGTGCAGGCGCTCTCCGGTCGCCTTGACACCCGTGGCGGCGAGGCCGCTTCGGTGCTTCGCGTACCCGGCCAGGGCTACCTTCCTGTCGACTACTCAGCGGTCAACCTGAGCGACGCCTTCACCGGAAAGTCGACGGTCACCGTCGAGGTTCCCGCGAGCGTTGACCTCGGGTCGAGCGCGAGCGAGAAGTTCGACGCGCTCGCCGACCTCGACGAATCGCTGACGGCGGTGGATGTCGCGACAAAGACGAGCGGCCCAGAGGCTCGTGTCAACGTCTCACCGGTTATCAGCTCGACGCACTCCGTGTACTTGGTTCCTGTAATTCCGCAGAGCAACACTTCGAACTCAGTTCCCGATTCGAGCCAGACGGTCGAGTCGATGACTGCCAACGTCGCGTACTCAAGCAGCTTTTGGAGCTCCCAGTCGACCGGCAAGGTTAAATTTTCGGTCGCCGGTGTGACCGACTGGTACACGAGCACAATCACCTGTGACGTGTCCGATGAAAACTATGCAGCAAATGCTTCCGCTCTATTCAACGAAGCACGCGACGCAGCGGCCGAAGAGCTGGGATTCGAGGACGAATACAACTCGCACGTCGTCATTATCTTCCCCGCAAACGCCGACTGCGGCGAGGCAGTGGGGCTAGGGTCCGTCGGCTATTCCGCCAATGAGGGCGGCACACTCTGGTCCATCGGTGGAGAAGACATCTACGACAAGGCGACGCTCGCCCACGAACTCGGACACAACCTCTCGCTCGGTCACGCGAGCTGGGTTCCGACCTTCGACTCGAACGTCGCTGCCTACGGTGACGGCGTGGACGTTATGGGATACGGCGCGAGCGGCCTCGGTGGGGGTGCACTGTCGAGCCCCCAAGCAATCCGTGCCGGACTATGGTCGACGAGCGCGTACGCCGTGGCTAAGCAGGGCACAACTAAGCACGTTCTCAAGCCCGTCTCGGGCAACTCCGGCAAGCGCGCAGTACAGATCGTGGGCAAGAGCGGTACGAGCTACTTCGTTGAGTTCCGGAACCGCACCGGTGAAGACGATGGATACGATACCGTGCCCGTTTGCAACGAAGAGGCCTGCTTCGCGAATACCACCGGTATTCGCATTCTTCAGCTCATGCCCAACGAGTTCGAGATCGAGGGCTCTGACGAGACTTACTCTGTCAACGGTTACCCCGGTGACGACTCAGTGCTCTTCGGACGTGCTGCAAAGTCACCGACGGAAGCGCGCCCGTTTACATCGGTCTTCACAAAGGGTCAGTCATTCAAGCTCGACGGCGTAACCGTGAAGGTCACAGCGCTGTCGTCGAAGTCGGCGACAGTAAGTGTCACAAAGAAGACACCCACTATGTGGACTCCTTATGTCGAGGTTGAACGCGTTATCGGCTACGACACGCAACTGCGGGCTGGCGACGTCCTTCAAGCGAACCTTGACTTGGGTTGGGTCGCAGACTCCGTGTCGTTCCAGTGGCAGCGCGGCGGAAAGAACATTTCTGGTGCGACAAAGCAGAGCTATACGACCGGTGCGTCCGACCTCGGCAAGACGATCCGCGTTAAAGTCACGACGAAGCAACGGGGCTACTACAACGACGTAACCTACGGAAATGTAGCTGGCACAGTGCAGGCGGGAATCCTCGACCAGGGGGCCGTCGCAATCACTCGCTCTGGCAAGTCGCTCGCGGCGAAGACAAGCGGTTGGACAACGCTCAAGACGTCGTTCACCTACCAGTGGCTGCGCAATGGCGAAGCGATCAAGAAGGCGACAGCGTCGACTTACACGCCGACCTCCGCCGATCTCACCAAGGAGATCAGCGTCAAGGTCGTCGCGAAGAAGAGCGGGTACAACACCCTCGAGGCGACGTCGGCTCCCGTCAGCGTGACGATCAGCGTATTGGGCTCGGCCACCATCAGCGGTAATGTGCGCGTCGGTTCGCTGCTCACGCTCACCGAGCCGAGCTACAGCACAAACGCCGACGTGAATCTGACGCGTAAGTTCCAGTGGTACAACAGCGGAAAGGCGATCAAGGGCGCGACATCGGCGACCTACACACCGGTTGCCGCCGACCTCAAGAAGGTTCTCACCGCGAAGGTGACGGTGACCGCACCGGGCCACGTTGCGGCAAGCGCCACCGTTGCAACGGCCAAGGTCGCCGCCGGAACGTTCTCGGGTGAGCCGTTTGTGTGGACCGGCCAGACCGACTCGACTCTCAGCTCGTACGTCGAGGGAGTCAACGAAACGAAGACGACGAAGACCTACCAGTGGTACCGCGACGACGTGAAGATCTCGAAGGCGACGAAGTCGACCTACAAGCTCACGTCGACAGACAACGGCAAGTACCTCACGGTGAAGGTGACACTCAAGAAGACCGCCTACGAGACGACGACGCTCACGTCGGTGCCGCGTCTCATCGGGGCTCCGTAACCACCTAGCGCGAAGGGCCCGCAGCGAAAGCTGCGGGCCCTTCGCCGTCTCTAGGATGAGAGCATGGCCCGCCTTCACGTCGAACATCGCTACACGGCCGGGCTTTTGCTGCTCACGATGTCGACAGGAGCCATCGACGCGGTGAGTTACCTCGCCCTCGATCGTGTCTTCACCGGCAACATGACCGGCAACGTGCTCTTCATCGGATTCGCGCTCGTGGGCGTCGCGGGCATACCTCTGCTCAACAACGTCGTCGCGCTGCTCGGGTTTATCACGGGATCGATTATCAGCGGGCGCGTCATCGGTCGTGGTCACCCGAAGGGGCTGCCCGCGACATCCACCGCCACGCTTGTTGTCGGTGCCGCGGTGATTGTCGCGCTCGGCGTCAGTCTGTTGCTCATTACCGACCTGCCCGAGTGGGCGCTGCTCGTAGTGACGTTTCTGCTTGCGGCGGCGATGGGCGGTCAGGTCTCGGCGGTCAAGCCGATCGGCAACAGCGACGTGACAACGATCGTTGTGACAAACACCGTTGCGAACCTCGCCCGCGACACGCGCCTGGGTGGGGGAACCAACAAAAACTGGGCACCGCGCCTGCTCGCCATCGTCGCGATGTTTCTTGGCGCGGCCATCGGTGCCGGGCTTGTCAACGTTGCCGGGGGAGCCGTTGCCCTGCTCGCGGCAGCCGTGATCTTTGCCGCTGGCACAGTCACCCTTATATTCACCAGCCGCGCTCGCTAGACGCATCGGTAAGGTTAAGCTAACCTAATTAAACCGGAACCCGACCTTCCCTCCGGTTTATCCCTCCCGCACGAGAGTCGCTTCGCCATGCCCCGCCGCACCCTGGCCATTAGTGCCGCCCTGCTCGTTTTCGCGCTCTCCGCCTGTTCGGTTGCCACCGATGGCGAGACCATAGCTGCCCCGAGCGCGCCCCTCGAACCTCTCTCGAGCATCGAGACGCTGTCGAACCCCCGCAACTACTTTGGCGAGTCGACGGCCGTGCTGCAGCAAACCAGCATTGTGCCGGTCGGCGAGAAGCCCACGAGCGACCTGCCCGTCACCCTCGTCGACAACCAGGGCACGACCGTCACGGTGACCGACACGAGCCGCATCCTCGCGCTCGACATCTACGGCTCGCTCGCGGCGACGGTCTACGGTCTCGGGCTTGGCGACAACGTTATTGGCCGTGACACCTCGACCGGTTTTCCCGAGGCAGCGGAGCTTCCTCGCGTCACCCAGAACGGACACGAGCTCAACGCCGAGGCGATTCTCGAACTCGCGCCGACGGTCGTTATCACCGACACAACCGTCGGCCCGTGGGACGTCATTCTGCAGCTGCGCGAGATCGGCATTCCGGTGGTGATCACCGACTCGCACCGCGACATCGATAACGTCGACACGATCATCGACCAGGTTGCCGAGGCGCTCGGAGTGCCCGAGGCCGGCGACCAACTCGCTGCACGCGTCTCGGGCGACATCGACGCGAAAGTCGCCGAGATCACAGCGATCGCGCCCACGGCCGTCGAAGACAAGGTGCGCATCGTATTTCTTTACGTGCGTGGCAACGCGGGCATTTATTACATGTTTGGCAAGGAGTCGGGCGCTGACTCCCTTATTCAAGCGCTCGGTGGGGTGGATGTGGCCACCGAGATCGATTGGCAGGGCATGAGGCCGATCAATGCCGAGGCGCTTGTCGAGATGGAGCCCGACCTCATTCTGATGATGACCAAAGGACTCGAATCGGTCGACGGGATCGACGGTCTTCTCGAGCGCGTTCCCGCCGTCGCCAATACCCCCGCGGGCATCAACCGCCGCATCGTCGACATGAGCGACTACGAGATTCTGAGCTTCGGCCCGCGCACCCCCGACGTGCTCGACGCTCTCGCTCGCGCGATCTACGCCCCGGTGGCCAACTAACAATGACAACCGTCAACATGGATGCGACGACCCGCGCCGAGATTGTCCCTCGCCGCACGCGCCGCACCGGCATCCTCATCGCGTCGCTCGCCGTCGCGTCAGTAATCACTGCCCTCGTCTCGATCGGCAGTGGACAACTGAGCGTCAGCCCCCTCGAGGTGCTGTCGATCCTGTTGCGCGCGATCGGCATCGAGACCGGAATCCAGACTGAGCACGCCAACGGCGAGGCTGCGATCTGGACGATCCGGCTTCCGCGCGTTGTGCTGTCACTCGTCATCGGTGCCGCGCTTGCCGTCGCGGGTCTGCTGATGCAGGCAATCTTCGGCAACCCGCTCGCCGAGCCGGGCGTCGTTGGCGTTTCGAGCGGCGCGGCTCTCGGCGCCTGCTCGGCAATCGTCTTCGGTCTCAACTTCTTCGGCGAGTGGACAACAGCGATCCTCGCGTTCAGCGCGGGGCTCGTGACGACGCTGATCGTCTACGTCACCTCGCGGGCGCGCGGCAAGACCGAGGTCGTCACGCTCATCCTCACCGGCATCGCCGTCAACGCCTTCTGCGGTGCGGGTCTCGCCTTTCTCACCTTCATCGGTGACACGGCCGCCCGCGAGCAGATCGTCTTCTGGCAGCTCGGTTCACTCAACGGCTCTCGCTGGGTTCAGGTCGCAGTCGTTGTGCCGTGCGTGCTCATCGGCATCGCCGCGTCATTCGCGCTCGTTCGCCGACTCGACCTGCTGGCGCTCGGCGAGAAGTCGGCCCGCCACCTCGGTGTCAATGTCGAGGCCCTGCGCATCGTCGCGATTGTGCTCGTCGCGCTGCTCGTCGGCGCCGCCGTCTCGTTCGCGGGAATCATCGCCTTCGTTGGCCTCGTCGTTCCGCACCTTATGCGCATGATCATCGGGCCGGCCCACCTGCCGCTGCTCATCACGAGCACACTCGGCGGAGCGCTGCTGCTTATGCTCGCCGACCTCTTTGCGCGCACGGCGGTTCAGTACGCCGATCTGCCCATCGGCATGCTCACGTCGCTCGTCGGTGGTCCGTTCTTCTTCTGGCTTCTGCGCCGCACGCGCAAGCGATCGGGGGGATGGGCATGAGTGGCGACATCCGCATCAGCGCTCGAAATGTTGGCGTCGCAATCGACGGCGTCACGATTCTCGAGGGAGTTGATCTCGACATCGTCGCTGGCGAGGTGCTGGCGCTCGTTGGCCCAAACGGCGCCGGAAAGTCGACGCTGCTCGGGGTGCTCGCGGGCGATGAAGCCTCAAGTGGATCGGTGGATGTCGCGGGCCGCCCCATTGGCGACTGGCGCATCGCCGACCTCGCGAGACAGCGTGCGGTTTTGGCGCAAGATAACCAGCTCTCGTTTCCCTTCACGGTGCTCGAGGTCGTCGAGATGGGGCGCTCGCCGTGGCTGCGCACCGAGCGCGAGTCCGAAGACGACGAGGCCGTGCTCGAGGCAATGCGCGAGACGGCCGTCACGGGGTTCGCGCCGCGCCACTTTCCGTCGCTCTCGGGTGGCGAGCGCGCTCGTGTGTCACTTGCGCGTGTTCTTGCCCAGCGCACGAGCATCCTGATGCTCGATGAACCCACGGCGGCGCTCGACCTCAAGCACCAGGAAGACGTCTTGCGCGTCGCGCGCGACCGTGCCAGGGCAGGCGACGCCGTTGTTGTTGTTCTGCACGATCTCAATCTCGCCGCTGCCTACGCCGACCGCATCGCACTTCTCGAGCGCGGCCGGCTGCGCGCGGTCGGCTCGCCCGCCGACGTGCTCACGGCCGAGCTCATCAGCGACGTCTACCAGTACCCCGTCGAGATTGTCACCCGCCCCAGCGGCGACATGCTCGTGATCCCGATCCGTTGAAAGGCCCAGTTCGTTGAAAAGCTCAGCTGCGTTGCGCACAATTCTCTCGACTCTCGCCGTGTTGACCCTCGTCGGCGCCGGACTCACCCTTGACGCCCCCGCGGCATCGGCAGCGCCGCGCGTGACGATCACCGTCAACGACCGGCCCTCGCTGCACGGCGTCGCCGACAGCACCTATCTCACTGAGGTCACAGTCTCGGGCTCTGGATTCCAGTCGATCGAGAATGGCTTCGGTGGCATTTACGTGCTCTTCGGCTGGGCCAACCAGGGCTCGTGGAAGCCGAGCGCTGGCGGCCACACCGGCACCGACTATCGCTATGTCTATGACGACGAATCGAACCCGGTCGGCTATCAGTTGTTCGTGAGCTTTCCGGGCAGCAGCACGAGCTATGCCAACAACGGTGGCTACCTCAAGAAGAACGGCACCTGGTCAGCGACCATGAAGATTCCCGGCCCGGTCTTTCAGGCGTACAACCGCTCTGGCAAGGTGACCGACGTCAACTGCCAGAAAACGCAGTGCGGAATTATGACGATCGGCGCACACGGCGTCATCAACGCCAAAAACGAGTCGTTTACGCCGATCGACTTTCAGAAGATCTACTCGGCCTCTGATGGCCGCGCGAGCTCGCAGACGATCGCGGCCCCGAACACCGCCGTCGCGCCCAGTGCGATCGGTGGACGACCCGCGACCATTCCCACGGTTGTTGACTTCGCAACAAAGCCCGACGGCGACGTAACCACCTCGGTCGGTGACACGCGCGTCACGCTTGAGGTGCCCAGCGCGTCGAGCGACGAATGGCTCGGCGTCTACTTTCACGGCGTTGACTCAAGCGGCGTTGACTCGAGCGGCGTTGACTCAAGCGGTGACCCGCTCTTCGCCGGCTGGTTCAAACCCAGCTCGACCGGGCTGATTGACGTCAACATTCCCGAGAACCTCGGCGAGGGCGACCACACGGCCGTCGTCTACACAACCAGCGGCTCGGTGACCGGCTGGAGCGTCTTCAGCATCGAGGCGCCCGTCGTCGCTACCGCCGCGCCCGTCGCTGGGCAACCCGTGGCTGCCGCGGCCGCCACCACGTCACCCCTGCTCATCCCCACGATCATCGTTGGCGTGCTCGCCCTCGCTGCCGTCGCCCTTCTTATCTGGGCCGTGCTGCGTCGTCGTCGCACCGCCGCCTAACCCACCCGCCGACCCTAAGGAAAACCGAGATGATTGCACCTCGCTTCACAGCCTCGATCACCGCACTCGCGGTTGTCGCCAGTCTTGTGCTCGGCGCGAGTCCCGCGCTCGCAGCCGACCTGCCCGCCGAGCCGACTCCCGCTGCGACGCCCGAGGCACCGTCGCCCGCGGCGCGGAACCCCTCGGCATCGACGCCCGCGCCCTCTGAACCCGCGGTTGCGCCCGCTGCCGAGAAGCCCGAGGCGGCGCCCGCCGAGTCGCAACCCGCTCCGGCTGCGAGCGAGGCTCCCGCAACTGTCGACACACCCGCCGCCGAGCCGCTGCCGGTGCCCGAGGTGGGCGCCGCGACATCCACGACCATTGAACTGACCTGGCCCGAGACCGAGTCGCTCGCGCTTGACGAGCTCGACGTTCTTGTGTTTCGCGCCGAGGCCGAGAAGCCCGAGACGACAATCTGGATCGCCGAGCCGGAGCAGAAGCTCGTCACCGAGCTCGAGCCGACCGAGAAGCTCGTTGGCCTCAAGCTGACGGGTCTCGCACCCGACACGGAGTACGAACTGGTTGTGCGCGACCACGACGACGAGGCGACGGAATCGAAGCGCAGCGACGCCTTCACCACCCTCGCGATCAGCGATGAGTCGAGCGCCGCTGAGGGTGCCGGGCCCAGCCTCACCTCGCCCAGCCCGACCGACTCGCTCGAGCCGCAGGTAGCCGCAGCGGCCGCCGACCCGCTCGCGCCGGTTGTGACCTCGCGTGGCGCGACGGTGATATCGGTGGATGTCGCGGCCTACGCCGCCGTCGCCTCCGTCGGCGTCGACTACCCCTATTACACGATCAGCGTCTACGCGGGTGAGACGGTTGTGAAGACCGGCTCGATCATCAACGCGACAACCGGCCTCGTCACGGGTCTCACGCCGAACACCGAGTACACGGTCGAGGTTCTCGAGAACACGTATCTCATTCCGTCACCGCGCAGCGCGCTCGTCACAACGGCGGCCGAGGCAACGGCGCCCGGTGTGATTCCGGGCGTGCCCTCGACCGAGGTGACAAGCTCGAGCACAATCTTCGTCTCGTGGCCGGCCGTCGACAGCGGCGCCGACGTGCGCACCTACACGGCTCGCGCCTACCGCGACGGAGTTCTCGCCTCGACGAAGGCCGGACTCGATCCCTTCACGAACGGAACTAACTGGCAGTTCACCGGGCTGCTCTCGAATACCGAATACACCTTCACGGTTCAGGCGATCGGTTACGACCTGCCCGGGCTTGAGTCGGCTGCATCCACCCCCGTGTTTACGGCGAAGGGGCTGCCGGGCGTTCCCGACAAGGCTGTGACGTCGCGTCCCTCGATGCTGTCCACCGACATCGACGTTGCGTGGACGGCACCCGTCAACAACGGCGGCTACCCGATCTCGGGCTACGTTCTGCGGTTCTACAACACCGGTTCGACGGCCACTGCCAACCTCGTGCGCCAGGTTGAAGTGCCCGGCACCCAGCTCGCCTACACGTTCGAAGACTCGTGGATCGTCGGTGGCGCCATCACCGTGCAGGTCGTCGCCCGCAACGCGGCGGGAACATCGGCCGCGAGCGCACACAGCACCGCGCTGACCCTCGCCGCGAACGCGACTCCGACCACCGCGGTCACTGCGAACACCGTCATCGTGAGCGCCCCGACCGACGACGGCTTTACGCTCAAGTTCAACGCCCCGACAGGTGCGACGGCGACGACCGGCTACATGGTGCGCGTCGTTGAGCACCTGCCGAGCAACGCAGCGAACAGCTCGAACTACACCTACGCACTGCGCGACCTTGGCATCGGCCACGCGACGACCGGAACGATCACCACAGCGATCTCGGGGCTCGAGGGCGGCCGAAGCTACCGCGCAGCGGTCACCGCTTACACGCAGACCGGTGACGTTCTCACCTACCGCGCGAGCTCGGGTCGCTCGACGACAGTTGTGAAGACGACGGGTAGCGGCGTTCCCGCCCAGCCCGTAACCAAGGCGGCGACTCCCGTTGTGACGGGCATCGACTCGATCTCGTGGTCGGGCGCTGCCCTGCCCGAGGCCCACAACGGCGGCAGTGCCCTCACCGGTTACGCGGTCGCGCTCTTCGAGAACGGTTCAGCAACCGCCCGCGAGACGCAGACTGTCGAGGCCGCGGAACTCGGACCGCAGACTGCCTTCACCGGCCTCACCAAAGACACCTACTACCAGGTGCGCTACGCGGGCATCAACGCCAACGGCACGGGGGAGTTCTCCGAGATCAGCGACGGTGTGCGTACCCTCGCCAAGTCGGCGCCAGGGTCCGTTGCTCCCGCGCTCTCAACGACAGCTCTTCTCGTCGCGGCCATCGCTGCTGGCGACGTTACTGAGCTCACGGCAGAGTCGCTCGGGCTCGCGGCATCGCTCGAGTCCAACTCCGAGGTGGCCTTCACCACACCGGCCTCCGCTCCGGAGTCGGCGTTTGTGCTCGCCGCGGCTGCCGCTGACGGCGCGGGGGAGCTGTGGCTCTACCCGGCAACAACGGCTCCCGACTATCAGGGCGAGTTTGCCCTGTCGGGCGGTAAAGCTGTCGTCGACTTCACCCTCGGCGACATCGCCACCGGCACGTACTACCTCGCTCTCTTCAGTGAGAACGCTGCACCCATCGCCGTGAAGCTCGCCGTAACGCGCCCCATCACCGGACCGACCGAGTTGAACGACGCGGTCTTCCGGTGGGGAATCAACAACGAGAGCAACAACGGTGCCTTCTTCGGCGGCTGCAACTTCTTGACCGCGGGTAAGGCGCCCTCGGCCGGGCACTCTGCAGTGTTCAACCAGACCCAGTACGCCGCGCAGGGCGCGGGAGTCGACGCCAACGTGCGCATCGAGAAGCCCAACGCCGCGGGCGACTACCAGCTCGCGTCGTGGGGCACCAAGTGCCTCACCCGCACGGGTGCTCCCGTGACGAGCTCGGTCAACTCGGCGTTCACCGAGAGCCAGGTTGTTATCACCGGCGGCCAGGGCATCGTTGACCCGTCGAAAGACAGCGCGACGATTCAGTGGACCGGCTCGTTCACCGTCAGCTTCTACGGCGGACTCACCTACTGGTACGCGACCGACCCTAAGCTCACGGTCGTCGAAGGCGTCGGAACCCTCACCGCGACGGCAAGCGGCTACGGCACCGACATGTTCGACCAGACCAAGTGGGTCGAACTCGAGTCGCGGGAGATCACCCTCGCAACGCTCCCCGACGTCAAGCTCACGTCGAAGGGCTTCAGCACCCAGCCCGCCTACGTCGGCGTTGCGGTCGACACCACCGGCGGCAGCCACCAACCGCAGACCGCTAAGACGACAACGAACGCGGCCTACTGGGGCAGCTTCCCGCAGGACTTCGTCGACTTCCAGGCGGAGACAGGCCAACTCGCCTACTGGTACTCAAGCGGTGGTAGCCAGGATGCCGCGAAGCCCGCGCTTCCGCTCCACGTCGGGTACGACGCATCCACTTATGAAGACCCCGATTCTGGCGACGGTGACGGCTCCGGCGAATCGACAACCCCGCCGAAGACAATAAAGCCGCCCGTGACCGGTCAGAAGCCGCTGAACATCACTTTTGCCTCGCCGACCGAGACATCTGTCGATAGCCTTGCCTCCCTCCTTGCTCTTATCAAAGACGGCACTGTGACGAAGGTAGCCGCACGCAAGGCCGGAATTCCGACCTCGTTCGCGATCGGTGATCGACTCGACTTCGACCTCGCCTGGGAAGGAGAAGACACGAGCGGCGTCATCTGGCTCTACCCCGGCGTGACCTACGCGGGAACCTTCACGGTCGTCGACGGTCGCGTGCAAGTTGCCCTCGACACCTCGGCGTTCGAGAAGCTCGGCGACACGTACTTCACGTTCTTCGGCAACGAGGGAACAGTCGTAACTGTCGTCTCCGAAGCCCTCGCGGCACCGGAGGCAGAAACAACGGCGGTGGATGTCGCTCACGACCCCCAGGCCTCGGTGGCTGCCGCGCTGCCGACCGCCCCGGCCAACGACGAAATGCTCGTCTGGCTACTCGGCGCGCTCGCGATTTTGCTGCTCGCCGCGGGTGGCGCCGCGGTCGTTGTGCTGCGCGGCAAATCCCGCACAAACCCGGCGATCTAGAGCCGCGGCGGTCGGTGCCCGATGGGTGCCGGCCGCCGCGACACGCCCGGGTTGCAGCATCGCAAAGAATGTGGCAAACTCGTCTAGTTCAACATTCCGCCGCCATGCGCGTGCGGATCACTCCCAGGCAGTGCATAGCCGGGCTCCAAGAGTCCAAGGTTAGGCCGCGGGGAGCAGAACCGAGTTTCAACCCTCCCGAAACATTGTGTGCATTACTGCGCGCGTGCCGAGAGGGTGACGACACAGCAGTTGACAGATAAACAGTGGTGCGTAAGCAGAAGTGCTGAGCAAACCAAGCATCCAATAGCCGTTCGCGAGAACTGGCCATGATGCATTACAGAGAGAGAGTTCGACATGGCGGGACAGAAGATCCGCATTCGACTTAAGTCGTATGACCACGCAGGTCTCGACGCATCGGCACGCAAGATCGTCGACACGGTTACCCGTGCAGGCGCGACTGTCGTTGGCCCGGTGCCGCTTCCTACTGAGAAGAACGTGGTTGTTGTAATCCGTTCACCTCACAAGTACAAGGACAGCCGCGAACACTTCGAGAAGCGCACCCACAAGCGCCTCATCGACATCATTGACCCGACGCCGAAGGCCGTCGACTCGCTTATGCGTCTCGACCTGCCCGCAGACGTCAACATCGAGATCAAGCTCTAAGGAGGCTCAGATGGCTAATTCAACCAAGTCCACAAAGGGCCTTCTGGGCAAGAAGCTCGGAATGACCCAGGTCTGGGACGAGAACAACAAGCTCATCCCCGTGACCGTCGTAGAGATCACCCCCAACGTCGTCACGCAGGTGCGTACGCCCGAGGTTGACGGCTACAGCGCCGTTCAGATCGCCTACGGCCAGATCGACCCCCGCAAGTCGAACAAGCCGGCTACCGGCCACTTCGACAAGGCAGGCGTCACCCCCCGTCGTCACCTCACCGAGGTCCGCACCGCGGACGCAGCTGATTACAGCCTCGGCCAGGAGATCGCGGTCGACATCTTCGCCGCTGGCCAGCTCGTCGACGTTGTCGGCACGAGCAAGGGCAAGGGATTCGCCGGTGTTATGAAGCGTCACAACTTCAAGGGTGTCTCCTCCAGCCACGGTTCGCACCGTAACCACCGCAAGCCCGGCTCGATCGGTGCTTCGTCGACCCCCAGCCGTGTCTTCAAGGGCATGCGCATGGCCGGTCGTATGGGTGGCGAGCGCGTAACCGTTCTGAACCTCAAGGTTCACGCCGTCGACCTCGAGAAGGGCCTCATCCTTGTAAAGGGTGCAGTTCCCGGTGCTCGTGGCCGTATCGTCTTCGTCCGCAACGCAGTGAAGGGAGCGTAGTCCTCATGGCTAACGTCTCACTTGACGTAATCGATGCCTCGGGCAAGAAGGTCGACTCCGTCGAGCTTCCCGCCGAGATCTTCGACGTCCAGACCAACGTCCCGCTCATCCACCAGGTAGTTGTTGCGCAGCGCGCAGCGGCTCGCCAGGGTACGCACAACACTCTGCGTCGCGGTGAAGTTTCGGGTGCCGGCCGCAAGCCGTTCAAGCAGAAGGGAACCGGTCGCGCTCGTCAGGGCTCGATCCGCGCTCCCCAGATGAAGGGTGGTGGAATCGTCCATGGACCCCACCCCCGCGACTACTCGCAGCGCACGCCCAAGAAGATGATCGCTGCGGCTCTCCGCGGTGCTCTCTCCGACCGCGCACGCGGTGAGCGCCTTCACGTCGTATCGCAGCTCGCCCTCGGCGACGCTCCTTCGACGAAGGCAATCGCAGCCCTCTTCGCATCGATCTCGCCGAGCAAGAACGTGCTCGTAGTAATCGAGCGCGAAGACGACATCAGCTTCAAGAGCGTTCGCAACCTCAGCACGGTTCACGTACTGACGTTCGACCAGCTCAACGCCTACGACGTTCTCGTCAGCGATGACATCGTGTACACCAAGGGCGCGTTTGACGCATTCGTTGCGTTCAACACGAAGTCCGGTAACAAGGAAGAGGTCAGCGCATGACCGCCACGCAGAAGGACCCGCGCGACATCATCCTCGCGCCCGTCGTCTCCGAGAAGAGCTACAGCCTGATCGACGACGGCAAGTACACCTTCGTTGTTGACCCGCGTTCGAACAAGACTGAGATCAAGCTCGCTATCGAGAAGATCTTCAACGTCAAGGTCGACTCGGTCAACACGCTCAACCGCACGGGCAAGACCCGCCGCACCAAGTTCGGACTCGGCAAGCGCAAGGACACCAAGCGCGCCATTGTCACGCTCAAGGGTGGTTCCACTATCGACATCTTCACCGCTGTCGGCTAGGGACCAAGGAGACAATCATGGCTATTCGCAAGTACAAGCCCACAACGCCCGGTCGCCGCGGTTCTTCCGTAGCTGACTTTGCAGAGATCACCCGGTCAACGCCGGAGAAGTCGCTGCTTCGTCCGCTGCCCAAGACCGGCGGTCGTAACAACGCAGGGCGCATCACGACCCGTCACATCGGTGGTGGCCACAAGCGCCAGTACCGTGTCATTGACTTCAAGCGCAATGACAAGGATGGCGTCAACGCCAAGGTCGCTCACATCGAGTACGACCCCAACCGCACGGCACGCATCGCGCTGCTTCACTACCTGGACGGCACGAAGCGTTACATCATCGCGCCGAACAAGCTGAACCAGGGTGACATTGTCGAGTCGGGTCCCGGCGCTGACATCAAGCCGGGAAACAACCTTCCGCTGAAGAACATCCCGGTCGGAACCGTTATCCACGCGATCGAGCTCCGTCCCGGTGGAGGCGCCAAGATGGCACGCTCCGCTGGTGCATCGGTTCGTCTCGTTGCCAAGGACGGCCCCTACGCGCAGCTTCGCCTGCCGTCGGGTGAAATCCGCAACGTTGACGTGCGTAACCGCGCAACGATCGGCGAGGTCGGCAACGCCGAGCAGTCGAACATCAACTGGGGTAAGGCCGGCCGTATGCGCTGGAAGGGCGTTCGCCCGACAGTTCGTGGTGTTGCCATGAACCCCGTTGACCACCCGCACGGTGGTGGTGAGGGCAAGACGTCCGGTGGACGTCACCCCGTTACCCCCTGGGGCCAGAAGGAAGGCCGTACGCGTAAGCGCAACCTTCCGTCCGACAAGCTCATTGTTCGCCGACGCAACGTCGGCAAGAAGCGTAAGTAGGAGACGTAGAGATGCCACGCAGTTTGAAGAAGGGCCCCTTCGTCGACGACCACCTGCTTCAGAAGGTTGTCAAGGCGAACGAGGCCGCAAGCAAGAACGTAATCAAGACCTGGTCACGTCGCTCGATGATCATCCCCGCAATGCTGGGACACACCATCGCAGTGCACGACGGCCGCAAGCACATCCCGGTGTTCGTCACCGAGACCATGGTTGGGCACAAGCTCGGAGAGTTTTCGCCCACCCGCACCTTCCGTGGACACGTGAAGGACGACAAGAAGGGTCGCCGCCGCTAACGCGGGGGCGTAAGGAGGAAGAGAAATGGTTGAGTCCATCGCTCGCGTGAAGCACATTCGCGTCACCGCCACCAAAGCTCGTCGCGTCGTTAACCTGATCCGCGGCAAGCAGGCAATGGAAGCACTGGCAATTCTGAAGTTCGCGCCCCAGGGTGCGAGCGAGCCCGTGTACAAGCTTGTTGAGTCGGCCATCGCGAACGCTCGCGTCAAGGCAGACAAAGACAACAGCTTTCTTGACGAGCAGGATCTGTTCGTCTCGCAGGCATTCGTCGACGAGGGAACGACCCTGAAGCGGTTCCAGCCGCGTGCACAGGGCCGCGCCTTCCAGATCCTCAAGCGCACGAGCCACATCACGATCATCCTGGCCACGCCGGATGAGGTTGAGGCACAGCGTCCGAAATCGCAGCGCGCGTCAAGTGCGAAGGCAGGAAACTAATGGGCCAGAAAGTAAATCCGTACGGCTTCCGCCTCGGAATCACCACCGACCACGTTTCGCGTTGGTTCTCCGACTCGACAAAGGTCGGACAGCGCTACAGCGACTACGTTGCTGAAGACGTCAAGATCCGCAACCTGCTCAAGACCTCGCTTGACCGCGCTGGTGTTGCACGCATCGAGATCGAGCGCACCCGTGACCGAGTTCGTGTGGACATCCACACGGCTCGCCCCGGAATCGTTATCGGTCGCCGTGGAGCAGAGGCTGAGCGCATCCGCGCTGACCTCGAGAAGCTCTCGGGCAAGCAGATTCAGCTCAACATCCTCGAGGTCAAGAACCCCGAGGCTGAGGCACAGCTTGTTGCCCAGGGCATCGCAGAGCAGCTCTCCGCACGTGTGGCTTTCCGCCGCGCAATGCGTAAGGGCCTGCAGGGCGCACAGCGCACCGCGAGCGTCAAGGGTGTTCGTATTCAGGTGTCCGGTCGTCTGGGTGGCGCAGAAATGAGCCGCTCGGAGTTCTACCGTGAGGGCCGTGTGCCGCTGCACACGCTTCGCGCGAACATCGACTACGGCTTCTACGAAGCCAAGACCACCTTCGGCCGCATCGGCGTGAAGGTCTGGATCTACAAGGGTGACATCACCAACAAGGAGCTCGCTCGCGAGCAGGCCAGCCAGAAGTCGACCCGCCCCGAGCGCCGTGACGACCGCCGTGATGGTGGAGACCGTCGCGACAGCCGCGCCCCTCGTGGAGCAGCAGCCCCCAAGGCTGAGGCGCCGGTCGCAGCAGCAGGAGTTGAGGCATAACAATGTTGATCCCACGTAAGGTCAAGCACCGTAAGCAGCACCACCCCGGTCGCACCGGTCACGCAACAGGTGGCACGGTTGTTTCGTTCGGCGAGTACGGCATCCAGGCTCTCACGCCCGCGTATGTCACAAACCGCCAGATCGAGGCAGCTCGTATCGCCATGACGCGTCACATCAAGCGTGGCGGAAAGGTGTGGATCAACATCTACCCCGACCGCCCGTTGACCAAGAAGCCCGCCGAAACCCGCATGGGTTCCGGTAAGGGTTCGGTCGAGTGGTGGGTCGCCAACGTCAAGCCGGGTCGCGTGCTCTTCGAGCTCAGCGGCGTCAGCGAGACCATCGCACGCGAAGCAATGACCCGTGCAATTCACAAGCTGCCCCTTAAGGCACGCATCATCAAGCGCGAGGAGGGCGACGCATAATGGCGATCGGATCCAAGGAGCTCGCACCAGTCGAACTCGATACTTTCGAAGACGAGCGACTCGTAGACGAACTCAAGAAGGCCAAGGAAGAGCTGTTCAACCTGCGCTTCCAGTCGGCAACCGGCCAGCTCGAAAGCCACGGACGCCTGCGCGCTGTCAAGCGCGACATCGCTCGCATCTACACGGTTCTCCGTGAGCGCGAGCTGGGTATTCGGGCAACTCCCGTCGCCATCGAGGCGCCGGCAAAGGCTGCAAAGAAGACCAAGAAGACGGATGACGCGGCTCCCGCTGAGACCGTCGCCGAAGAATCGAAGGAGGCATAGTCATGGCTAAGGCCGAAGAAACCACCGTCGCCGAGACTGCCGAGCTCGTTCGCGGTTACCGCAAGACGCGCCGTGGCTACGTCACGAGCGACAAGATGGACAAGACAGTTGTCGTCGAGGTCGAAGACCGCGTCAAGCACCCCCTGTACGGCAAGGTCATCCGCCGTACCTCCAAGGTCAAGGCGCACGACGAAGCTAACGCAGCAGGCATCGGCGACCTCGTTCTCATCAGCGAGACCCGCCCGCTCAGTGCTACAAAGCACTGGCGCCTGGTCGAGATCCTCGAGAAGGCCAAGTAAGCGCCCGCGCTTACTTAGGAATAAGGACACAGAATGCTTCAGCAGGAATCCAGAGTAAAGGTCGCCGACAACACCGGCGCCAAGGAATTGCTCACCATCCGCGTACTCGGTGGCTCAGGCCGCCGCTACGCGGGACTCGGCGATGTCATCGTCGCGACCGTCAAGGACGCGATCCCTGGTGGCAACGTTAAGAAGGGCGACGTCGTCAAGGCTGTCATCGTCCGCGTCCGCAAGCAGACCCGTCGCCCCGACGGCTCATACATCAAGTTCGATGAGAACGCCGCCGTTATCCTGAAGGCTGATGGGGACCCCCGTGGTACCCGCATCTTCGGACCGGTTGGCCGTGAGCTCCGTGACAAGAAGTTCATGAAGATCATCTCGCTGGCACCGGAGGTCATTTAGTCATGGCAAACATCAAAAAGGGTGACCTCGTTCAGGTCATCTCGGGCGCAACCGAAGCTCGTGGCGGAAGCCGCGGCAAGCAGGGTCGCGTTATCGAGGTACTCGCCGAGAAGAACCGCGTAATCGTCGAAGGTGTGAACTTCATCACCAAGCACGTTCGCGTCGGCCAGACCCAGCGCGGCACCAAGACCGGCGGCATTGAGACGATGGAAGCACCTATCCACGTTTCGAACGTTGCACTGGTCGATCCAGAAACGAAGAAGCCGACTCGCGTTGGCTTCCGCAACGAGGTAGTAGAGAAGGACGGCGTCAAGCGCACCGTTCGCGTTCGCTACGCCAAGAAGTCAGGTAAGGACCTCTAAAGATGACCGACACCGCTACCGCGGAGACTGGCAAAATCCAGCCCCGCCTCAAGCAGAAGTACCGCGCCGAGATCTCGGAGCAGCTCAAGAAGGACTTCGGCTTCACGAACGTGCACCAGGTGCCCGGGCTCGTTAAGGTCGTTGTCAACACCGGCGTCGGCGAGGCAGCTCGCGACGGCAAGATCATCGATGGAGCCGTCAAGGACCTCATCGCGATCACCGGCCAGAAGCCTCAGGTAACTCTCGCTCGCAAGTCCATCGCGCAGTTCAAGCTTCGCGAGGGACAGGCCATCGGCGCACACGTCACACTTCGTGGCGACCGTGCATGGGAATTCCTCGACCGTCTGATCTCGCTTGCGCTTCCGCGTATCCGTGACTTCCGCGGCCTGAGCCCCAAGCAGTTCGACGGCCACGGCAACTACACCTTCGGTCTTACCGAGCAGTCGATGTTCCACGAGATCGACCAGGACAAGATCGACCGCGTTCGTGGATTCGACATCACGATCGTTACAACCGCTAAGACGGACGACGAAGGCCGCGCGCTTCTCAAGGCGCTGGGCTTCCCGTTCATCAACGCAGACAACTAACCAAGCAACACCGATCGACTAGGTCGACCTCCGTGTAACGGGGTTTCGAAACCAGTCGAGATTTGGATTACCAATCATGACAATGACAGATCCGGTCGCAGACCTGCTGACCAGACTGCGCAACGCTAACTCGGCGTACCACGACACCGTGTCACTGCCGAATAGCAAGCTCAAGGCGCACATCGCCGACATCCTCAAGAACGAGGGTTTCATCTCCGCATGGAAGGTCGAAGACGCTCGCGTCGGACAGACGCTGACCATCGACCTCAAGTACGGCCCGAACCGTGAGCGCTCCATCGTGGGCATCAAGCGCGTTTCGAAGCCTGGTCTCCGTGTTTACGCAAAGTCGACCGAGATCCCTCGCGTTCTCGGTGGCCTCGGCGTCGCCATCCTGTCAACCTCTTCCGGTCTGCTTACCGACCGTGAGGCGTCAAAGAAGGGCGTGGGTGGGGAAGTCCTCGCCTACGTGTGGTAACCAGACATGTCACGTATTGGAAGACTCCCGATCGACGTCCCCGCGGGCGTTGACATCACGATCGACGGCTCGGCCGTCACCGTCAAGGGCCCGAAGGGCGAGCTCAAGCTCGTCGTCGCAAGCCCCATTGAGGTCAAGCTCGAAGACGGACAGGTGCTTGTCACTCGTCCCGACGACGAGCGTGCATCGCGTTCGCTGCACGGCCTCACCCGCACCCTGATCTCCAACCAGATCGTCGGCGTTACCACGGGCTACACAAAGGGCCTCGAGGTTGTCGGAACGGGTTACCGTGTTGCAGCCAAGGGCGAGTCCCTTGAGTTCGCCCTCGGTTTCTCGCACTCGATCACGGTTGACCCGCCCGCAGGCATCAGCTTCACGGTCGAGGGAAACACCAAGGTCACGGTCAACGGCATCGACAAGCAGGCCGTCGGCGAAGTCGCGGCCAACATTCGTAAGTTGCGCAAGCCAGAGCCCTACAAGGGCAAGGGTGTGCGTTACGCAGGCGAGGTAGTCCGCCGCAAGGCCGGAAAGAGTGGTAAGTAATCATGGGTCTCGGAACTAGAGGCAAGAGCAAGTCGGCAGCCAAGGCTCGCCGTCACACGCGCCTTCGCAAGAAGGTTGTTGGCACCGAGCTGCGTCCGCGCCTCGTTGTCACGCGCAGCGCACGTCACGTATTCGTCCAGGTCGTCGACGACAGCAAGGGTTTCACCCTCGCTTCGGCATCGACCCTCGAGGCTGACCTGCGTACCTTCGATGGCGACAAGACCGCTAAGGCCCGCAAGGTCGGCGAGCTCGTCGCAGAGCGCGCCAAGGCCGCCGGCATTGAAGCAGTCGTTTTTGACCGAGGTGGAAGCAAGTACGCGGGTCGCGTAGCTGCTATCGCCGATGGAGCTCGAGAGGGTGGATTGAACCTGTGAGCGACGCAACTACAAACAAGGAGCAGGACGTGGCCGTTGAGGTTACTGCCGAGGCTGTTGCAACCGGCGCTGTCGTAGACGCACCGGCCACAGACGTGGCAAACGAGCCTCGCGAAGCCCGTCGTGGCGGTCGCGAGCGCAACCCGAACCGCGACCGTGGCAACAGCCGCGACGCGGAGAAGAGCCAGTTCCTGGAGAAGGTTGTCACAATCAACCGCGTTTCCAAGGTCGTCAAGGGTGGTCGTCGCTTCAGCTTCACCGCTCTCGTCGTCGTCGGCGACGGCAACGGACTCGTGGGCATCGGCTACGGCAAGGCCCGCGAAGTACCTACCGCCATCTCCAAGGGCGTCGAGGAAGCGAAGAAGAACTTCTTCCGCGTTCCCCGCGTCGGTGCGACGATTCCCCACCCCGTACAGGGTGAGGCCGCCGCTGGTGTTGTTCTCCTTCGCCCCGCTTCGGCAGGTACCGGTGTTATCGCCGGTGGCCCCGTTCGCGCGGTACTCGAGTGCGCCGGTATCCACGATGTTCTGAGCAAGTCGCTCGGTTCGTCGAACACGATCAACATCGTGCACGCGACTGTTGCTGCTCTCAAGCAGCTCGAGGAGCCCCGTGCAGTTGCTGCACGCCGTGGCCTCGATGTCGAGCGCGTTGTTCCGGCTCGCCTCCTGCGCGCCGAAGCAGAAGCTAAGGCAGGTGTCTGATGGCCGCAAACCTGAAGGTGACCCAGATCAAGTCCAAAATCAGTGAGAAGCAGAACCAGCGCGACACCCTGCGCAGCCTTGGGCTGCACCGCATCGGTGACGTCGTCGTTCGCGAAGACAACAAGCAGAACCGTGGATACGTCCGCACTGTCGCTCACCTTGTCAAGGTCGAGGAGATTGACTAATGGCTGAAGAGAAGGCCGAAAAGGCCCCCGCAAAGGCCGCTGCTCCCAAGGCAGCAGCTCCCAAGAAGGCTCCCGCTAAGGCAGCTGCAACCAAGGACGCTGCCGCCAAGGCACCTGCCAAGGCTGCTGCTGACAAGGCGCCCGCCGCAAAGGCTGCCCCCAAGGCCGCCGCTGAGAAGGCTCCGGCCAAGGCTGCAGCAACCAAGGCACCCGCCAAGGCAGCTGCACCGAAGGCTGCTGCTGACAAGGCAGAGTCGACGACCGCTGAAAAGGCACCCGCTGCCAAGAAGCCGGCCACCAAGGCTGCCCCTGCAAAGAAGGCACCCGCGGCTGAGGTCGAAGCTCGTCCCCAGGTTCTCAAGATTCACCACCTTCGCCCGGCTGCCGGCGCGAAGAAGGACCGCACTCGTGTGGGCCGTGGTGAGGGTTCAAAGGGTAAGACTGCTGGCCGTGGTACCAAGGGTACGAAGGCTCGCTACCAGATGCGTGTTGGTTTCGAGGGTGGTGGCGTTAACTTCGTCATGCGCTCCCCGAAGCTGCGCGGGTTCAAGAACCCGTTCCGCGTCGAGTACCAGGTCGTCAACCTCGAGAAGCTCGCTGACCTCTACCCCAAGGGTGGAGACGTCACGATCGCTGACCTCGTCGCAAAGGGCGCCGTTCGCAAGAACGAAAAGGTCAAGGTTCTCGGCGATGGTGACATTGCGGTTAAGCTGAACGTCTCAGTCGACAAGGTCTCGGGCTCAGCAGAGCAGAAGATCGTCGCGGCTGGCGGATCAGTAAAGTAGCATCTGGCGCATTACGCGCCGCTTCGCCACTTCGGTGGCAAGCCAGCGAGGTTTGAGTGGGGCTCCTTGAAAAGGGAGCTCCACTTCTACCACTGGCCAACAAAAACCTGGAGGACTTGTGTTCAGAGCTGTCGCGCGGATTTTCCGCACGCCCGACCTCCGTAGGAAGATCGGTTTCACGCTCGGCATCGTCGCGCTGTTCCGCCTCGGATCGTTCATCCCCGCGCCGTTCGTTGACTTCCAGAACGTGCAGCTGTGCCTCTCAGGCAATGCAGGGGCCTCAGGCCTCTACGAGCTCGTCAACCTCTTCAGCGGTGGCGCCCTCCTCCAACTTTCGGTCTTCGCGCTCGGCATCATGCCGTACATCACCGCGTCGATCATCGTGCAGCTTCTGCGCGTCGTTATTCCTCACTTCGACACCCTCTACAAGGAGGGCCAGACCGGCCAGGCGAAGCTGACGCAGTACACGCGTTACCTCACCATCGCGCTCGGTATCCTCCAGTCGACGACCCTCATCACCGTTGCTCGCAGCGGCGCACTGATCCCGAACACCGGCATCGCCGAGTGTGACGCGCTCATCACCAACGAGTCCTGGTACGCGATCATGCTTATGGTCATCACGATGACCGCCGGTACCGGCCTCATCATGTGGATGGGTGAGCTCATCACCGAGCGCGGCATCGGCAACGGAATGTCGCTCCTCATCTTCACGTCGATCTCGGCAACCTTCCCGAGCGCACTCTGGAGCATCCAGCAGTCGCAGGGCTGGGAGATCTTCTTCCTCGTGCTCGCCGTCGGCCTCATCATCATGGGCGCTGTCGTCTTCGTCGAGCAGTCGCAGCGGCGCATCCCGGTTCAGTACGCGAAGCGTATGGTCGGTCGACGCACCTACGGCGGCAACAACACGTACATCCCGATTAAGGTCAACATGGCCGGTGTTGTGCCGGTTATCTTCGCCTCGTCGCTTCTGTACCTGCCCGCCCTCATCGCGCAGTTCAACCAGCCCGCGGCTGGCGAGACTCCCGCCGAGTGGGTCGTCTGGATCCAGAACAACCTCACGAGCGGCGACAACGTGCTCTACATGGTTGTCTACTTCCTCCTCATTGTTGGCTTCACATACTTCTACGTCGCGATTACCTTCAACCCAGAAGAGGTCGCCGACAACATGAAGAAGTACGGCGGGTTCATCCCCGGCATCCGTGCCGGTCGCCCCACCGCCGAGTACCTCGACTACGTGCTCACCAGGGTCACGCTTCCTGGTTCGCTCTACCTCGGTCTCATCGCTCTTATTCCGCTTATCGCTCTCGCGACAGTCGGCGCCAACCAGAACTTCCCGTTCGGTGGCGCGAGCATCCTCATCATCGTTGGTGTGGGTCTCGAGACCGTCAAGCAGATCGACTCGCAGCTTCAGCAGCGACACTACGAGGGCCTTCTCCGTTGACCCGGCTGCTCATCGTTGGGCCTCCCGGAGCCGGCAAGGGCACGCAGTCCACGCGCATCACCGACGAGTACTCGATTCCCGCGATCGCAACGGGAGACATCTTCCGTGCGAACATCAAGAACGAGACCGAGCTCGGGCTCAAGGTTAAGGCGATCATTGACGCGGGTGACTTTGTTCCCGATTCGCTAACCAACGACCTCATCGCCAGTCGCCTTCAGGAAGCTGACGCTCGCTCGGGGTTCCTGCTCGACGGGTACCCGCGCACGGTTGACCAGCTGCACTTTCTTGACGGGCTTCTCGCCGAGTCGGGCACGGCACTCGATGCTGTAGTGCTTCTCGTCGTCGATCAGAACGAACTCGTTTCGCGACTGCTCAAGCGCGCTCACGAACAGGGGCGCACCGACGACACCGAAGAGACGATCCGTCACCGCCAAGAGCTCTACGCTCGCGAGACCGCACCGCTCATCGCCGTCTACAAAGAGCGCGGTCTCGTTATCGAGATCGACGCTCTCGGAGCCGTCGACGACGTGAGCTCGCGCATCGCGGCGGGCCTCGCAGACCGCGGCATTGCGCTTCCGGACGCCGCCGTCAACTAGCTATGCGCCCCGGCATCTACAAAACGCCCGAGGAACTTCGCCTGATGGTTGCCCCAGGGCGACTGACGGGGGAGGCCCTCGAGGCCGTGCGCCGCGTCATCCAACCAGGCATTTCAACGCTTGAATTGGATGCAACGGCAGAAGCTGTGATCCGTGCGGGCGGCGGCGAGCCGAACTTTATGCTTGAGCCCGGATACCGGCACACGATTTGCGCGTCGGTCAACGAGGCGGTTGTGCACGGAGTTCCGAACGATCGGGTGCTCGAGGCCGGCGACATCGTGTCGATCGACTGTGGTGCGATTGTTGATGGCTGGAACGGCGACGCCGCTTTCACCGTTGTGGTGCCCGATGCGGCTCGCCCCGAGCTCGTCGCAACCCGGCAGAATTTGTCGGATGCCGCGGAGCAGTCATTGTGGGCGGGCATTGCCGCACTCGCGACGGCGCGCCACCTTAACGACATCGGTGAAGACATCGAGAACGCGATCATGGCGGTCGACGACAGTTTTGGCATCATCGAAGATTTCACCGGCCACGGTATTGGCCGATCGATGCACGAAGATCCGCCGGTGTTCAACTACCGGGTGCGCGAGAAGGGCCCGAAGGTCAAGCCGGGTCTCGTCGTCGCGATCGAGCCGATGGTCACCGAGGGCACTATCGAGACTCACACGCTCGCCGATGACTGGACGATAGTGACCGATGACGCCGGAAGTGCGGCGCACTGGGAGCACACGGTTGCCGTGCACGCCGACGGCATCTGGGTGCTCACGGCCGCCGATGGTGGAGCCGCGGGGCTCGCGCCGTTCGGCGTCACGCCCACGCCCATAGCCTGATCGCCTCCCATCGGTGATCGAGGGAAGTCGAGATTAGGCCGAGCGAAGCCGAGGCGGGGTCTCGGCAGGCTCGACCTGGTTTCGACAAGCTCAACCACCGCTTGCCTGGTTTCGACAAGCTCAACCACCGCGTGCCTGGTTTCGACAAGTGCAACCACCGAGTGCCTAGCTCAACCACCGCGAACGAGTCATACACCAAACTTGGCGAAACGCCCGGTAATGACCTAAGCTTGATCTTTGGTGTTTCTAGCCGATTTTGTCGTGCCTAGAAAGCCTTATCCGCACGACCAGCAAACAACTTATAGCGACGAAGAGGCAATGGCCAAAAAAGACGGTGTCATCGAAATCGAGGGTGCAGTAGTCGAAGCGCTGCCCAACGCAATGTTCCGCGTTGAGCTCACTAACGGCCACAAAGTTCTTGCCCACATCTCGGGCAAGATGCGTCAGCACTACATCCGCATCCTTCCTGAGGACCGCGTAATCGTAGAGCTGAGCCCTTACGACCTGACCCGTGGCCGGATCGTCTACCGCTACAAGTAGTGCCGCTGGAAAGTAACGGCCTCGGCTAACCGAGGTACGAAGACAGCGATTCACAAGGAAAAAATCATGAAGGTAAACCCCAGCGTTAAGCCCATCTGCGACCACTGCAAGGTGATTCGTCGCAATGGCAACGTCATGGTCATCTGCAAGAGCAACCCGCGTCACAAGCAGCGCCAGGGCTAATACCCCGCCGCTGCGGAGTCTCGGCTTCGCTCGACCCGATCTCGACGAGCTCGATCACCGAACTCGTCGAGACAAACAAGTAAATAAATAGCAGTACCAAGAAACCTCGCGAGAGGCAGACACCCTGGGTTGAAGGCCCCGGCACCGGTACTGTCCACACCTTCACTCACTCACAGGAGAAGCCACAATGGCACGTCTAGCAGGCGTAGACATCCCGCGCGACAAGCGCGTGGAGGTCGCACTGACGTACATCTACGGTGTTGGCCGCACGAGGGCCCTCAAGACCCTCGCCGACACCTCGATCAGCGGAGAAATCCGCGTCAAGGATCTGACCGATGACCAGCTCATCGCACTCCGCGACTACATCGAACTCAACTTCAAGGTAGAGGGTGACCTCCGCCGTGAGGTTGCCGCTGACATCCGCCGCAAGGTCGAGATCGGTAGCTACCAGGGAATCCGCCACCGTCGTGGTCTTCCCGTTCACGGCCAGCGCACCAAAACCAACGCTCGTACCCGCAAGGGCCCGAAGCGCACCGTCGCCGGCAAGAAGAAGGCGCGCTAGTCCTCGGACAGCGTTCTTCCGCCAGCATCGATTAAGACACTTCGGAGATAACAAATGGCAGCACCAAAAGCCGCAGCTCGTAAGCCGCGCAAGAAAGAGAAGAAGAACATCGCTTTGGGCCAGGCCCACATCAAGTCGACGTTCAACAACACCATCGTTACGATTACCGACCCCACCGGTGCGGTAATCAGCTGGGCCTCGTCGGGAACCGTCGGCTTCAAGGGATCGCGTAAGTCGACCCCCTTCGCCGCACAGCTTTCGGCCGAGTCCGCTGCGCGCCAGGCGCAGGAGCACGGCATGAAGAAGGTCGACGTTTTCGTCAAGGGACCGGGTTCAGGCCGCGAGACAGCGATCCGCTCGCTTCAGGCCGCTGGCCTCGAGGTTGGCTCGATCAGCGACGTAACACCGCAGGCGCACAACGGTTGCCGCCCGCCCAAGCGTCGCCGCGTCTAACTACCTTCGTTGATTGAGTAGGCGCGCCAGCGCCGTATCGAAATCAGGTTTCGATACGGCCGCGGGCGGCCTACTCAACCAACAAGCATTTCTTTCCACACATAACTCAACAGAACGTCGGGCCCAGCCACCCGACGCACCTCAGGTGTCATATAGCGGACACCTCGCCGAAAGGAATCACCGTGCTCATTGCACAGCGCCCCACTCTCGCAGAAGAGAACATTTCAGAGTTCCGTTCGCGGTTCGTTATCGAGCCGCTTGAGCCTGGCTTTGGTTACACACTCGGCAACTCGCTCCGCCGCACACTTCTTTCGTCGATCCCCGGTGCTGCAGTTACTAGCATCCGCATCGATGGTGTGCTTCACGAGTTCAGCACCGTTCCCGGTGTAAAGGAAGACGTCACTGAGGTCATCCTGAACATCAAGGGACTCGTTGTCTCGAGCGAGCACGACGAGCCGATCACTGCATACCTGCGCAAGCAGGGTGCAGGCCAGGTCACGGCTGCTGACATCTCCGCACCTGCCGGTGTTGAGATTCACAACCCCGAGCTCGTTATCGCGACGCTCAACGACAAGGCGAAGTTCGAGCTCGAACTGACCATCGAGCGTGGCCGTGGCTACGTTTCGTCGGCTCAGAACCGTAGCGAGTTCAGCGAAGCCGGCCAGATCCCGGTCGACTCGATCTACTCGCCCGTTCTCAAGGTGACCTACCGCGTCGAGGCAACTCGTGCCGGTGAGCGCACCGACTTCGACCGCCTTGTTGTCGACGTTGAGACCAAGCCCGCGATCACGCCCCGCGATGCAATCGCGTCGGCCGGCCGCACGCTTACCGAGCTCTTCGGCCTCGCCCGCGAGCTCAACACCGCCGCTGAGGGCATCGAGATCGGCCCGGCTCCTGTCGACGCCGTTCTTTCGAGCGAACTCAGCATGCCGATCGAAGACCTCGACCTGTCTGTGCGCAGCTACAACTGCCTCAAGCGCGAGGGAATCAACACGGTCAGCGAGCTCGTCGCCCTTTCGGAGACGCAGCTGATGAACATCCGTAACTTCGGACAGAAGTCGGTCGACGAGGTCAAGGACAAGCTCGTCGAGATGGGCCTGAGCCTCAAGGACTCGGTTCCCGGATTCGACGGCGCCCACTTCTACGGTGGATACGACGACGAAGAGCCCAGCCAGGTCTAGTCATCCGACTGATCTGACTTCCAACTAAGAGAGAAAAGAATGCCTACACCAACTAAGGGACCGCGCCTCGGTGGCGGACCGGCGCACGAGCGCCTCATGCTTGCGAACCTCGCAGCTGCCCTGTTCACCCACAAGAGCATCAAGACGACCGAGACGAAGGCCAAGCGCCTGCGTCCCGTCGCCGAGCGGCTCATTACCTTCGCAAAGCAGGGCGACCTGCACGCACGCCGCCGCGTGCTCGCGAAGATCGGTGACAAGGCTGTAGTACACGAACTCTTCACAGAGATCGCTCCCCTCGTCGCGAACCGTGAGGGCGGCTACACCCGCATCACGAAGCTCGGCTTCCGTAAGGGTGACAACGCTTCGATGGTTCAGATCGAGCTCGTTCTCGAGCCCGTGAGCCCGAAGCCGAAGTCGGCTAAGAAGTCGGCAGCAGCCGCTCCGGCCGAGGTTGTCGAAGAGGAGCCCGTTGAGGCTCCCGCCGATGACGCAGCAACCGAAGAGGTAGCAACCGACGAAGCAGCGACCGAAGAGGTTGCGGCTGACGAGGCCACAACCGAGGAAGCCGCCAAGTAGGCATTTCTCTCTCGTAAAGCCCCGCTCGAAAGAGCGGGGCTTTACTGTTTAACCCATGGATGCAACACCCCTGAGCTCGCGCGTGACGGCGCCCTCGACCATCGATCTTCCGGTTTCTGAGGGCTACGAGTGGCGGCCCGCGACCCTCGTTGACCTCGACGCCATGATGGACTGTGCGCGCGCCATCGACACCGCCGACCACCCGAACTACATGACCCCGCGCGAAGAGGTCGAGGAGGAGTTCGAGCACAGCTACGTGCACCCCGCGACCGATTCGCTTGTCGCGATCACTCCCGACGGGCGCATTGACGCGTGGGGGGTCGCAACCCTGAGCCCGAGCCAGGACACGCTTGTGCGCGCCATCCTGTTCGGCGGTGTTCGCCCGGAGGCGCGCGGCAACGGGCTCGGTCGGCAACTCGTCGCGTGGCAGGAGGCGAGGGGGCGGCAGCACCTCGCCTCGTCGACCAAGGAGCTTCCGGGCTGGATCATGTCGTTCGCCGAGACGCGTCAACCGAGCGCGATCTCTACGCTTCAGCACGCCGGCTTTGAGATAGCGCGCTACTACCTCGAGCTGCGGCGTGACGTGAGTGAACCGGTGAGCGGAAGGGCACTCGCGGAGGGACTCACTCTCGCGCCGTGGACTCCCGAGCGTGACGTCGCGGTGCGCGAGGCGCGCAACGACGCGTTTCGCGACCACTGGGGCAGCCAGTCGGCCGACGAGGAGCAGTGGAGATCGTTCGCGACGAGCAGTTTGATTCGGCGCGACCTCTCCGTGCTTGCGATCGATGCGGCGGGGGATGTCGCGGGCTTTGTGCTCATAACGGTCAACCCCGATGACTGGCCGGGGCAGGGCTTCTCGTCAGGGTACATCGACCTCGTGGGCGTGCGACGAGCGTGGCGTGGCAACGGTGTCGCGCCGAGTCTGCTCAGCAGCGCACTTGAACTCATTCGCGACGCGGGTCTCGAGAAGGCGGTGCTCGACGTCGACGCCGAAAACCCGTCGGGAGCTCTTGGGCTCTACGAGGGCGTCGGATTCGTCGAGTCGAACCGCAGCGTCAACCTGCTCAAGGTGTTCTAAGAGGGGCGCGGCGAGAGCCCGTAGTCGTTCGACCCGAGCAGGGGTGGCAGTTCGGCCAGGCGCTGAAGCGCGTCGCGGATTGCGCCGGCGTAGATGCGTCCGCCCTTCGGGCCGCCGGGGTGCACCTGGTCGCTCGAGAGCACGTCGAGCCGCGGCTTGATCGCGTCGTACCAGTTGGCGAGCTCAACCGTGCGCTGCTCCTGCGCGTACTTGGCGAAGACTTTGTTGTTGATCGGGGTCCAGCCCTTGGGTGCCTGAACGTTGACGAGAACGAGCTGAACGTCGGGGCCGATTGCCGCCTTGACGCGTTCGACCGACTTCACGTCGATGGGGCCATTGGTGCCCAGACCGAGAATAAGCGTGGGGCGCATGCGGCCATCGGCAACGATCTTCTCGACGATGTCGGGACCCTGCGCCATCTGGCGGGAGACGACGGCGTCGATCTCGATACCAGGAAAGGCTTTCTTGAGCTCGGGTGCCGCTGCCAGCATCACCGAGTCCCCCACCGCAATGATCTGGTCACCGCCCGGTAGTGCTGCAGGCTCTCCCGTCGGCGCGTCGGGCTCGTCGCTGAGGGCCTTCTCGCCCGCCTCGATCTGGGCCTGGGCTTGTCCGGTTGCGGGGTCGGCCGTGACTGCCGAGTAGCCGAGGTAGCCGAGCCCGAGTGTCGCCAGTGTGAGGGCGGCGGTGAGCAGCGCGAGCGGCTTGCGCGGGTTCCATGAGCGGCCGTACCCGCGCAGCGTGGCGCGGTAGCCGCCACGACGAATCGGGGTCTCGACGAAGCGATACGACAGCGTCGCGGCAACGATGGTGATGACGAGGGCGATGGCGCCCAGCATCCATTCGCCCATGGGGTTGAGCTGCAGGCCGGGGAGTGCTGCGACGACCAGCACAAACACGGGCCAGTGCCAGAGGTAGAGACCGTACGAACGCTCGCCGACCCAGCGGATGGGGCGCGCGTCGAGAATCCGGGCGAGAAAGCCGCCGGGCACGACCGCCCCCATGATCGCTACGGCAGTGAGTACGGCGACGGTTGCGAGGCCTCCGCGGTAGACCAGGGGGTTGTCGGCGGGCAGCAAAACCGCGAGGGCAATAAGCGCTGCAACACCGATGCTGCCGAGCAGGGGGAGCCAGAACTTCGCAGCACGAGACCACTCGAGGGCGCGAACCGACCAGTTCGTTGTCGCGATTGCGAGAGCCGCGCCGATGGCGAGACCAAAGCTGTGGGTGTCGGTGCCGTAGTAGACGCGTGTGGCGTTCTCGGTGAACGAGAGCAGGGCCATGGCGCCGGCCGACGCAACGGCCGCCGCGAGCACCAGCACGAGCCGCAGGCCACGCTTGCGCACGAGCAGCAAAAGCAGCACGAGCAACGGCCAGACCAGGTAGAACTGCTCTTCGACCGCGAGCGACCAGAGGTTGCGAAAGAGCTCGGGAGTTGTTTCGTCGAAGTAGCTCGCGCCGCCGCCCAAAGCCACCCAGTTGTAGCTGAAGGTGAGAGCGCCGAGTACCTGGCGACCGAGTCCGACGAGCACGTCGCCACCGATGACAAACGCTGCGCTCGAGCAGACGAGAACAAGCACCGCGAGTGCGGGCAGCAGTCGGCGCGCTCGGCGCTTCCAGAATGCGCCGAGACGAATGCGACCGGTCTCACTCTTCTCGCGCACGAGCAGACCCGTGATGAGAAATCCGCTGATGACGAAGAAAATGTCAACGCCGAGATACCCGCCAACAAGAGCGCCGGGGGTGAGGTGAAAAAGAATGACGAGCGTGACCGCGAGGGCGCGAAGACCATCGAGGCCGGGCAGTCGGAACGACGTCGTCGGTGCGACAGCTGGTAGCTGGGTTTCAGTGTTAGAAGAAGTCATAGATGCCTGAAGCTTTCACCCAGCCTAGACTCGCTGGGTGAACGACAGCGTGACAACCCGGTTGAGACTCGACTTCTCGTACGACGGCACAAACTTTGCCGGCTGGTCGAAGCAGCCGCGCCTGCGCACCGTGCAGGGCGAGCTCGAGTCTGCGATGACAACTCTCTTTAAGCGCTTTGGCGATACGCCGCAGATCACTGTCGCGGGCCGCACCGACGCGGGTGTTCACGCCCTCGGGCAGGTCGCGCATGTTGACCTCACGCACGAGCAGATCTCGAGCCTCGAGCCCCGACGCGGCAAGGGAACCCCTAAGCGCGACGGCCCTGCCGCCCTCGCACGCCGCCTCAACGGAATCGCTGGTCTGTCGTCTGATGTCTGGGTAACGAAGTCGTCAATCGCCCCGCCGGGGTTTGACGCGCGATTCAGTGCAACCTGGCGCCGCTATGAATACCGCATCGCCGACTCGTCGGCACCGCGCAACCCCCTGCTGCGTAACCACACAGTGTGGTTTCCGGCGATTCTCGACGATGTGGCGATGAATGGTGCGGCCTACGCGCTCACGGGCCTTCACGACTGGGCTGCCTACTGTCGACCGCGCGAGGGCGCTACAACGATTCGCACTCTCCAGTCATTCGAGTGGCGCAGGGGAGAGGGCGGGATACTCATCGCCGACGTCAAGGCCGACGCGTTCTGTCACTCGATGGTGCGCGCGCTCGTCGGTGCAACGGTCGCTGTCGGGCAGGGCAAACTCTCGATCAGTGATGTCGTGCGGCTGCGCGAGGCAGCGGTTCGCACGAGCGCGTTCAAGGTGATGCCCGCAAAGGGACTCGCTCTTATCGAGGTGGGATACCCCGACGACGCAGAGCTCGGCGCTCGCGCGGAGCTCACCAGGCAGCGTCGCGACGCCTCACATTTGACCACGGCGCAGCAAATCGACTAATCTAGACCCTTGGTGCCTGCGCCCTTATGCGCGACACCCGATCATGAGCCCTCCACCGGTTCGATTTTTCTCGGATCTCGAGATAAATCTCCACGGAGCGGGATTCACGAACACCTCACTCGATCAAAGAAAGCAGCACTACTGTGACTCGCACTTTTTCGCCCAAGCCGGAAGATGTCCAGCGCGACTGGCTCATCATTGACGCCGAGAACATCGTTCTCGGTCGTCTCGCCAGCCACGTTGCAGCACTCCTGCGCGGCAAGCACAAGGCAACCTTCGCCCCCCACATGGACATGGGCGATTTCGTCATCATCATCAACGCGGAGAAGGTAGCCCTCACCGGCTCCAAGCTCGCACAGAAGAAGGCGTACCGTCACTCGGGTTACCCGGGCGGCCTCACGGCTACGACCTACTCCGAGCTCCTCGAGAAGCACCCGACGCGCGCCGTCGAGAAGGCTGTACGCGGAATGCTCCCCAAGAACTCGATCGGCCGCGCACAGCTGACCAAGCTCAAGGTCTACACGGGTACGGAACACCCGCACGCTGCCCAGCAGCCCAAGACGTACACCCTTTCCCAGGTCGCTCAGTAGCGCCGGCTTAGAAACTTAAAGGACTAACTACCGTGGCCCAGATTTCAGACATCATCGAAGCAGCTCCCGAGAGCTACTCGACCGAGACTCCCGCAGAGAGCGCCCCCAAGGCACCTCGCGCAGTCCTCAACGTTCCCGGCGCAGCCGTCGGACGTCGCAAGCAGGCAATCGCCCGCGTGCGCATCAAGCCGGGCGCCGGCGAGTTCACGGTCAACGGCCGTACGCTCGAGGACTACTTCCCGAACAAGCTTCACCAGCAGCTCATCAACGATCCCTTCAAGATCCTTGACCTGCTTGGTAGCTACGACGTGATCGCGAAGATCACCGGTGGTGGCCCCTCCGGCCAGGCCGGCGCGCTTCGCCTCGCAATCGCTCGTTCACTCAACGAGATCGACCGCGAGAACAACCGTCCCGCTCTCAAGAAGGCTGGCTTCCTCACCCGTGACGCTCGCGTCATCGAGCGCAAGAAGGCCGGTCTCAAGAAGGCCCGCAAGGCTTCACAGTTCTCGAAGCGCTAACCAGCGTTTAGGCGGGCACAATGCCACGGCTGTTTGGCACCGACGGTGTTCGGGGTTTGGCAAACAGCGACCTGACGGTCGAGCTCTCTTTGGGGCTCGCCCAGGCCGCTGCCGTTGTGCTCGGTAGGGGACAATTCGCTGACGGCCGGCGCGCTTCGGGGCGCCGGCCGATCGCGGTTATTGCCCGAGACCCGAGAGTGTCGGGCGAGTTCATCGCCGCGGCGGTCTCTGCCGGGCTCGCGAGCTCCGGCGTCGATATTTACGACGCCGGCGTGATTCCGACACCCGCTCTGGCGTATCTCGTCGCAGACTTCAAGGCCGACTTCGGCGTGATGATCTCGGCGTCGCACAACCCCGCCCCCGACAACGGCATCAAATTCTTTGCCGTCGGCGGCACAAAGCTTCCCGACATCGTCGAAGACCGCATCGAGGCGGCGCTCGGCGAAGAAAAACTCCACCCGAAGGGTGTTGAGGTCGGTCATATCCGTCGGTTCTCTGACGCTGAAGACCGTTATGTAGTTCATCTTCTTTCGACGCTTCCGCATCGTCTCGACGGAATCCACGTTGTGCTCGACTGCGCGCACGGGGCCGCCGCCGGCGTCTCGCCCGAGGTCTTTACCGACGCGGGAGCGAAGGTCACGGTCATCGGTGCCGACCCCAACGGCTACAACATCAACGACGGTGTCGGCTCGACCCACCTCGACAACCTCGCTCGCGCGGTTCTCGAGCATGGTGCCGACGTCGGTATTGCCCACGACGGCGACGCCGACCGTTGCCTCGCTGTTGATCACGAGGGCACGATCGTCGATGGTGACCAGATCATGGCCATCCTTGCCGTCTCGATGAAGCAACGCGGGCTTCTCGCGAAAGACACCCTCGTCGCGACGGTAATGAGCAACCTCGGCCTGCAGCGTGCAATGGCCGACAACGGCATCGAGGTTGTGCAGACCGCAGTGGGCGACCGTTACGTTCTCGAGGCACTCAACGAGCACGGGTACAGCCTCGGTGGTGAGCAGTCGGGTCACGTCATCATGAGTGACCACGCCACGACGGGTGACGGCATCCTCACTGGCCTTCACCTTCTCGCCGAGATGGCGCGCACTGACAAGTCGCTCAAAGAGCTCGCCGCGGTGATGACTGTCTTCCCGCAGATTATGGTCAACGTGCGCGGCGTTGACCACCACAAACTCGCCGGCAACACGGTGATTGCAGACGCTGTAGCGGCCGCTGAGGCAACTCTCGGCACCACCGGGCGTGTGCTTCTTCGCCCCTCGGGCACCGAGCCGATGGTGCGCGTGATGGTCGAGGCGTCAGATCAAGACACTGCGAACCGAATCGCCGAAGAGCTCGCCGACGTCGTTCGCTCGCAACTCGCACTGTAGGTTCGAACACATGCGAAGAATGGCGCTCGTTGCGGTAGCGCTTGTTGTCGCGCTGTTCGGCACTATTGTTCCCGCAACGTCGGCCGAGGCATCCACTCGCGTTTTGTGTGTTGGATACAACGCCTGCGCCAAGGCTGGCTACACGGATCACGGCTACAAAGAGAAGCGTCACAACCTGTTCTGGCGCATGGCCGGCGACCATAACTGCACAAACTACGTCGCCTACCTGCTCGTCAAAAAGGGCATGGTCAACGTTCGACCGTGGGACGGCGACGGCAACGCGTATGCCTGGGGCGACTTCACAAAAGACATCAGGGACTCAACCCCGGTCGTCGGCGCCGTCGCCTGGTGGGACAAAAACCGCGCCCCCGCGAGTGCAACGGGACACGTTTCGTACGTCGAGCGCGTGATCTCGAAGAACGAGATCATCGTTTCGGAAGACAACTGGAAGGGCGAGTTTCGGTGGAAGCGCATCACCAAGTCGGGTGGTGGCTGGCCGAGCGCGTTTATTCACCTGAAAGACTCGCGCACTCCGAAGACTCCGGCCTACGTGGCGACGCTCGCGAGCCAAAAGGTGTGGACAAGTTCAGCGAAGACCGCCGAGGCGACGAGCGCGACAATGAACCCCGGCTCGACGGCCTGGGTTGAGCTCAAGTACAAAAACACCGGTCGCAAAACCTGGACCGCGGCGACGCTAGGCACGCAGGCGCCGGCCGAGAGGGCGTCTGAGCTCGCCAGTGGCTGGATCTCGCCGAGCACCGTCGTCAAGCAGAGCCCCAAGTCGGTCGCCCCCGGCAAGGTCGCGACGTTCAGCTTCGCCGTCACGATTCCGGACGATGCTGCCGTAGGCACACTCTGGGCAGAGCAGTTCGCGCCACGCAGCAAAACAGGGGTATGGATGCCGCAGGCCGACGCCGGGCTTCTCTTCGGTGCCGACTCCCGAACCCCACAAACTCTCACGCCCATCCCCACGGTCGCTGCGAAGGCGAAAGAGGGTGTGCCGCTGACGGCCGTCACCGGCACCTGGGATGAAGGCGTCGCCCTGACCTACCTCTGGAAGCGCAACGGCGTCGCGATCGCTCGCGCCACGGCCGCGACCTACACCCCGACGTCTGCGGATGTCGGCATTCGGCTCACGGTCACGGTGAGTGGAGGCCGCGAAGGATTCCTCCCGTCGGTTCAGACCTCGAAGCGCACCGGGCTCGTCGCGAGCGTTCTCAGCGACCGAATTGTTGTGGGCGATCCGCTGAGCGCGGGCGAGCAGGTCATCTCGGCCAATGGCGTCTATTCGCTCACTCAGCGTGCCGACGGCAACCTGGTGATCTATGACCGCCGCACCCAGATTCCGATCTGGGCCAACGCCGTCGAGGGGCCAAAGAGCGTTACGAAGCTGCTCAAGACCGGCGCACTCAACACCTACATTTCGGGTGGAAACAGAAAATGGACCGCCGGTGCGACGAAGTCAAAGGCCGTCGCCGCAGTGCTCGGAAACGACGGTCGGCTCGTGCTTGTGACCAAAAAGGGCACAAAAGTCTGGTCGTCGTACACGAGCGGTCGATAGAACTTTTTCCCCACCAGCACTAGCGGTATCCATACTCCTCACTGATACTGAGATTGGGGTACATACTTTCGCATTCTTCCGGGGGACGTTTTTCATGAGGCTCACCAGAGCTCACAGGCTTGTGCGCGCGACAATTTCGGCGGCGGTAACGGTAATTCTCGCCGTCGGGCTCGCGCTTGTCTCGACCGCGCCCGCGCAGGCAGCGGCGACATCCGCCGTGCTGTGCAAGGGATACGCGTCGTGCGCAAGCTACGGCATGACCAACCACGGCTACGCGGCGGTTAATCAGAACATGTACTGGCGCATGTACGGCGGGCACAACTGCACGAACTACGCGGCTTACATGATGGTCAAGGCCGGTCTCAAGAACGAGCGCCCCTGGAGCAACGCGACCGGCAACGCCTCTGGCTGGGGGGTTGGCATGAAGAAGAAGACCAACACAACGCCCGCCGTCGGCTCGATCGCCTGGTGGACCCCGGGCTCCGGCCACGTCGCCTACGTTGAGGCCGTTATCTCGCCCACCGAGATCATCATTTCTGAAGACCAGTGGGGCGGCGACTTCTACTGGCGCGTTATTACCAAGGCAAACGGCAACTGGCCAAAGGGTTTTATCCACTTCAAAGACGCGGCGTCGACAAAGGTTCCTGACTACCGCGGCAAGATCAACTCGACGAGCATCTGGCTCGATTCGACCAAAAAGACCGCAGCGCTCACCACTGTGATGAACCCCGGCCGCACCTACTGGGTCGAGCAGTCCTACATCAACACCGGCACGGCTGACTGGGTGGGCCTCGAGCTCGCGACACAGTCACCCAATGACCACGATTCGGCGCTCGCCACAAACTGGCCTTCTCCATCGCGTGCTGCGGTGCAGCAGCAGGCAATCGTGTCACCGGGCCAGGCCGCAACCTTCGCGTTCCCGATCACGATTCCCGCTGGGCTCAAAGACGGAACACAGGTAGTCGAAAAGTTCGCCCCGGTACTCGCCGGAACCAATAAGCGCGTCTCGTACTCGAGTTCGACGCTGTCGGTGACTGCCGACTCGCGCAGCATCTTCGTCACCCAGCCGGTTCCATCGGTATCGGGAACTCTCGTTGAAGGCTCCGTGGTCGCCGCAAAGTCGGCGAGCTGGAAGCCTTCGGGAGCCACACTCTCGTACACCTGGAAGCGCAGCGGCGTCACCATCAAGAACGCCACGGCATCGACCTACGCCCTCACCGAGTCTGATGTCGGACGCACGATCACCGTCACAACAACCGCCAAGGCCTCGAAGTTCATCTCCGCGTCGCGCACATCACTGCCGACCGCCGTGGTCAAGAGCAAGTTGCCCGCTAAGGTCGGGGCCGGCGTCGCTCTCAAGTCAGGTGACGAACTCGTCTCGACGAATGGGCGTTACAGCCTCGAGCAGCGATCGAGTGGATCGCTTGTGCTCGCCGACAGGCTGAGCGGCAAAGTTCTCTGGGTCAACGGCGCAAAGGGTAAGGCGTCGTACACGATTCTGACCGCCAAGGGTTCACTCGCGAGCTACAGCGCAAAAGACAAGCTCATCTGGAGCTCGAAGACCACAAACAAGGGCGTGTCTGAAGTGGCTGTGACAACCGACGGCAAGCTTCGACTGCGCACACCCGCGGCCAAGACCATCTGGTCTCGTAACTAGATCTTGCGCAGCAGCACGCTACTCACTGCGTGATTCGAGTCTTTGCGCAGAACGAGCGACGCCCGCGCGCGGGTCGGCAGCACGTTCTGCAAAAGATTCGGCTCGTTTATCGCTTTCCAGATGCCGCGGGCTTTCTCGCGCGCCTCGTCTTCGGTAAGCGATGCAAACCGGTGAAAGTACGAGCGTGGGTTGGCGAAGGCGCCCTGCTGCAGGCGCAGAAAGCGCTCTTCGTACCATCGGGCAATGTCTGACGTTCGCGCATCCACGTAAATTGTGAAGTCGAAGAGATCGCTCACAGCGAGACGGTGCCCGGCGCTCGCCGGCTGCAGAACGTTGAGGCCCTCAACGATAAGAACGTCGGGCTGCCTCACAACAATCTCGGCGTCTTTCACGATGTCGTAGTGAAGGTGCGAGTAGAACGGCGAGCGCACCTCTTCTGCACCGCTCTTGACCTGGCTGACAAATCGCAGCAGTGCACGGCGGTCGTATGACTCCGGGAACCCCTTGCGATCCATAATTCCGCGACGCTCGAGCTCGGCATTGGGCAGGAGAAAGCCGTCGGTTGTTACAAGCTCGACGCGGGGAGTGTCATCCCAGCGCGACAGCAGTTCGCGAAGCAGGCGCGCACTCGTCGACTTGCCGACCGCCACTGAGCCCGCGACACCGATAACAAAGGGAGTCGAGCGTGACGACGCGCCGAGAAAGTCGGTGGTCGAACGGTGAAGTTCGCGCGCACCCTTGGCGTAGAGCGACAGAAGCCGCGACAGGGGCAGGTAGACCTCGCGCACCTCGTCGAGGTCGAGCACATCGCCGAGCCCGCGCAACTGCACAAGCTCTGTCTCAGAGAGGGGGAGGGGCATACGGGGTGCGAGTGCCGCCCACTCCGCGCGATCGATCTCGAGGAACGGCGACAACTGCCCTGGGTTTACAGCGGAGTCGGTCATCGCGTTCAGCCTAACGGGCACACGTTCCCAGCTCGCGTGCCGTAAAATCGCGTCCATGTGTGGAATTGTGGGTTACGTCGGAGACAACAAGAGCATCGAGGTGCTTCTTGGGGGCCTCAAGCGACTCGAATACCGGGGCTATGACTCGGCGGGTGTCGCTGTCATCGACCGCGAGGGCAAGATCGACACGCGCAAGCGTTCCGGCAAGCTCCAGGTGCTCGTTGACGACCTCGAGGCACGGCCGCTCGGCAACGGCGCGACGGGAATCGGTCACACCCGCTGGGCGACCCACGGTGGTCCCACCGACCGCAACGCACACCCGCAGCTCGGCGACAACGGCAAGCTCGCACTGATTCACAACGGAATCATCGAAAACTTCTACGCGCTCAAAGAAGAGCTGCTCGCCGAGGGCGAGACCTTCACGAGCGACACCGACTCCGAGGTCGCGGCGATTCTTGTCGGTCGCGCCTACCGTGAGTCGGGCGACCTGACCGAGGCTCTTCGCCAGGTCGTAGCCCGCCTGCACGGCGCTTTCACCCTTCTTGTTATGCACGAAGACCAGCCCGGTATTGTTGTCGGCGCTCGCCGCAACTCGCCGCTCGTCATCGGTCTCGGCGACGGAGAGAACTTTCTTGGTTCGGATGTCGCGGCGTTCGTCGAGTTCACCCGACGCGCCGTGGCGATCGGCCAGGACCAGATCGTTACCATCCGCCCCGACTCGGTCGTCGTCACCGACTTTGACGGCAACAGCGTCGAGACCGAAGAGTTCGACATCGCATGGGACGCCTCCGCGAGCGAGAAGGGCGGCTGGTCTTCATTTATGAAGAAGGAGATCAGCGAAGAGCCCGAGGCTGTCGCCAAGACGACGCTCGGTCGCATCACCGAGGGAACCATCACCCTTCCAGAGCTAGCTCCGATCGGCGACGACGTTCTCACAGAGATTGACCGCATCATTGTCATCGCGTGCGGCACAGCTGCCTACGCTGGCATGCTCGGCAAGTACGCGATCGAGAAGTGGGCGCGCATCCCCGTCGAGGTCGAGCTCTCGCACGAGTTCCGTTACCGCGACCCGATTCTCAACGACCGCACTCTCGTTGTCTCGATCAGCCAGTCGGGCGAGACCATGGACACCCTCATGGCCGTCAAGTACGCGGTGGCCGCTGGCGCTCGCGTTCTTTCCATCTGCAACACGCAGGGTGCGACAATCCCGCGCGAATCACACGCAGTTATCTACACACACGCCGGCCCCGAGGTCGCTGTCGCGTCGACGAAGGCTTTCGTCGCCCAGGTCACAGCGCTCTACCTTCTTGGTCTCTACCTCGGTGCCCTTCGCGGCGCGATCTCAGCAGAAGAAGTCGCCGAGAACGCCGCAGAGCTTCAGGCGATCCCGGCGAAGATCGACGAGGTGCTCATCGCCTCTGAATCGATCGGACAGATGGCGCACTGGATGACAGACACCCAGTCGGTGCTCTTTCTCGGTCGCCACGTCGGCTACCCCGTCGCTCTCGAGGGTGCGCTCAAGCTCAAGGAGCTCGCCTACATTCACGCAGAGGGCTTCGCCGCCGGTGAACTCAAGCACGGGCCGATCGCTCTCATCGAGCCCGGCCAGGTTGTGTTTGTTGTTGTGCCGAGCCCGCGCGACCCCAACTCGCTGCACCCCAAGGTCGTTTCGAACATTCAGGAGATCCGCGCTCGCGGCGCCCGAGTCATAGCAATCGCCGAAATCGGGGATGTCGCGGTAGTGCCGTTCGCCGACGAAGTCATTCGCATTCCGTTCGCCGGAAGCCTGTTCGAGCCCCTTCTCGCGGTTGTGCCGCTGCACATCTTCGGTATGGAGCTCGCCGCCGCCAAGGGACTCGACGTCGACCAGCCGCGCAACCTCGCGAAGTCCGTCACGGTCGAATAGCGTGCTGGTTCAGCAGTGATTGTCGGCATCGGCGTTGACGTTGTCGACCTCGCCCGTTTCGAGCGGGCGCTCAGTCGCACCCCGGCGCTGAAACCCCGGCTCTTCACCGAGGCAGAGAGCGCGGGCAAGTCGCTGCGATCGCTCGGGGGTCGTTTTGCAGCGAAAGAGGCGCTCATCAAGGCGCTCGGCGAATCGACCGGCGTTCAATGGCACAACATGCAGGTGGTTGCCGACAGTCACGGCAACCCGTCGCTCGAACTCTCCGGAGCAGCGCTGAAGCTCGCGAACGACCGCGGGGTCACGAGCGTTCACCTCTCGATGAGCCACGATGCGGGAATCTCGATCGCGTATGTGGTCATCGAAGCTGAAGCGGGTGAAAAGTGAGTCTGCGCGAGGCCACGATCGACCTGGCCGCAATCTCACACAATGTCGAGTTGCTCGTCGGTGCCACAACCGCCGTGCACACGATGGCCGTCGTCAAGGCGAACGGTTATGGCCACGGTGCGGTCGAGGTTGCCCGCGCCGCGCTGCGCGGGGGCGCCGACTGGCTCGGGGTCGCCGACCTCGATGAGGCTCACGCCCTGCGCGCGGCGGGCATCGACGCTCCACTGCTCGCCTGGCTGCACGGTGCCGACGCAAATTTCGACGCCGCGATCGCCGCAGAAATTTCGATTGGCGTGCACAACACCGCGCAACTCGAGCGCGTGGCCGAGGCGGCGGGCGTCGCGAGCGTGCACCTCAAGGTCGACACCGGACTCGGACGCAACGGTGCAGGCCCCGAGGAGTGCGCCGCGCTGTTCGCGGCCGCAGCCATCCACGAGAAGTCCGGTTCGATTCGCGTCACCGGTTTTTTCAGCCACCTCGCCAATTGCGAAGACGAGGCGCAGGTCGCCCGCTTTGTCGAGCTGCTCGGCCAGGCGCACGCGGTCGGTCTTGACCCCGAGTTTGTGCACATTGCGGCGACGGGCGGCGCCCTCTCGCTTCCGAACGCGGCGTTCACCATGGTGCGCATCGGCATCGGCGTCTACGGGCTCTCGCCGTTCGCGCAGCCAGTCGACCTTCAGCTCACCCCTGCCATGCAACTCAGCGGCGAGATCGTCTCGGTCAAGCGCGTTCCCGCGGGCAGCGGAGTGTCATACGGTCACGACTACGTGACGAGCGCACCCACAACTCTTGTGCTCGTGCCGCTGGGTTACGGCGACGGTGTGCCGCGTGCGGCGTCGGGCGCCGGCCCGGTGTCGATCAACGGCACCCGCTACACAATCGCCGGCCGCGTCGCCATGGACCAATTTGTCGTCGACGTCGGCGACGCGCAGGTCGAGCCCGGCGATCGGGCGATCCTGTTCGGCGACCCCGCGACCGGCGTTCCTTCGGCCGACGAATGGGCGGTCGCCGCCGACACCATCAACTACGAGATAGTCACCCGCATCGGCGCGCGAGTAACCCGCGGGTACCTGCCGTGATCACCCTCGACATTGCGACGCCCGATGAGATGGAAGCCCTCGGCGCGCGACTCGCGACCCGCCTCGAAGCGGGCGACCTCGTGGCGCTCAACGGCGAACTCGGCGCGGGAAAAACGACCTTCACCCGAGGACTCGGGGCGGCGCTTCAGGTGCGCGGTGCCGTAACGAGCCCCACTTTCGTCCTTGCCCGCACACATCCTCGCCCGGCGGGTGGCGCACCGCTCGTGCACGTCGACGCGTATCGGCTCGCGACCGCGATGGAGCTCGACGACCTCGACATCGACTTCGCGACATCCATCGTCGTTGTTGAATGGGGCGCCGGAAAGCTCGACGGAATCACCGACGAATGGCTCGAGCTCGACATCGTGCGGCCCATCGGCGGCGTCGAGACCGAAGAGGGCATCGAACCGCGTCGCGTTACGGCGACCGGCAACGGGGCGAAGTGGGCTGACCTCGGCTGGTTGCGCGCGTAGGGTTATTGCCGTGCTGCTCGCAATTGATACCTCCGCCGGAACCAGCGTCGCCGTCGTCGACCGCGCCGGGGGAGTGCTCGCCGAGTTCTCGTCTGACGACACTCGGCGCCACGCCGAGGTCATCGACGGACTCATCACCGCGTGCCTCGAAAAATCGGGCGTAGCGATAAGTGAGCTCTCCGGCGTCGCCGTGGGTATGGGCCCAGGGCCGTTCACGGGCCTGCGCGTTGGCATCGCCGCCGCGCGCACCTTTGCGTTCGGCGCGGGCAAGCCGGTTGTGCCGGTTGTCAGTCACGATGCCGTCGCGCTCGGTCGCAACGCCCCGACTCTCGTGGTCACCGATGCCCGTCGTCGCGAGGTCTACTGGTCGACCTACTCGGGAACCGACGAGCAGGGCCTGCCCATCCGGGTCGACGGACCGGGGCTGTGCCTTCCCGCCGACCTTGAGTCGGCCGTAGCCGACTACACAAACTACGAGCGAGTGGATGCAACGGAGATTCCCGCGGGAGCTCTCGGTCTTCTCGCCGAAGGTCTCTACTTTCACAAGCGCGCCTTTGCGGGCAGCGAGGCTCTCTACCTGCGCTCGCCGGATGTCACACCGTCAAACGGCCCGAAGCGGGTGAGCTGATGGTGTGGGAGCTGCGTCGGGCAAAGCCTGCCGACTGCGAAGCGATAATGCTCATCGAGTCAACGACCTTTGGCAGCGACGCCTGGTCGGGTGAGGCGATGGCCAATGAGCTCGCCGGGCCGCACACCTACTACCTCGTCGCCATCGAGGGTGGTCGCGTCGACGGTTATGCCGGGCTTCTCGCGGCGCAGGGTTCTCCGCAGGCCGACATCCAAACCATTGCTGTTGCTTCGACGGCACGACGCCAGGGGCTCGGCCGAGTGCTGATGCTCAGCCTCATCACCGAGGCGCGCCAGCGCGGTGCGCTCGAGGTCTTTCTCGAGGTGCGCGCCGATAACCCGAGCGCGAAGAACCTCTACGACGACCTCGGTTTCGAAGCGATCGCCGTGCGGCCGCGCTATTACCAGCCCGACAACGTCGACGCGATAGTTATGCGATTGACCATCGAACCGACAGAAACGATTACTACATGACCGCCGCTGCTCCTCTTGTGCTGGGAATCGAGACAAGTTGCGACGAGACGGGCATCGGCATCGTTCGCGGTACGGAGCTTCTCGCCAACGTGATCTCGTCGTCGATGGACGAGCACGCTCGCTACGGCGGCGTTGTGCCAGAGGTCGCCGCGCGCGCCCACCTCGAGGCGCTTGTTCCGGCGCTCAAGCAGGCACTTGCCGAGGCGGATGTCGCGCTCGAAGATCTCGACGCGATAGCTGTCACGAGTGGCCCGGGCCTCAGCGGCGCGCTTATGGTCGGCGTTGGCGCGGCGAAGGCGCTCGCCCTCTCGCTCGACAAGCCGCTTTATGCCGTCAACCACCTCGTTGGTCACGTCGGTGCGGATGCGCTCGACGCCACCCCGTTGCAGTACCCGACGATCGCTCTTCTCGTCTCAGGCGGACACACGTCACTGCTTCTCGTGCGCGACCTCGTCTCCGACGTCGAGCTGCTTGGCGAGACGATCGACGACGCGGCCGGCGAGGCCTTCGATAAGGTCGCGCGCCTTCTCGGCCTTCCCTACCCTGGTGGCCCGCAGATCGACCGCGCGGCGATCGGCGGCAATCCGAAGGCGATCCGTTTTCCGCGTGGACTCAGCCACGCCAAAGACATGGAGAAGCACCGCTACGACTTCTCGTTCTCGGGACTCAAGACCGCCGTCGCGCGCTGGGTCGAGCAGAAGCGCGACTCCGGCGAGGAGCTTCCCGTAGCCGATGTCGCGGCGAGTTTTCGTGAGGCGGTCACCGACATTCTTCTCACAAAGGCGCTCGCTGCGTGTGAGGCTTACGGCGTTCCCCGCCTGCTTTTGGGCGGCGGTGTCGTCGCTAACGCACGCGTGCGCGAGGTCGCTGCAGAGCGGTGCGCGGCCGCCGGTATCGAGCTGCGCATCCCCCCGCTCGACCTCTGCACCGACAACGGTGCGATGATCGCGGCCCTTGGTGCGCAGCTCATCGCGGCGGGCCATCCACCGTCGCTTCCGGGCTTCGGAGCCGACTCAACGTTGCCCGTTACAACAATTCAGGCGTGATAACAGCGTGAAACACTGGCGCGGCGTCGTTGACTAACCCCTGTTCGAGTGCCACGCTGGGTACCGCTCACACGTTCTGCACGATCTAGGAGATCTTCCATGACTGACACCACGCCTCCCCCCGCACCGGAGCCCACCCCTACCCCGGAGCCCACGGCATACGTCGCGCCGGCTTCGCCCACTGCCCCGTACGCAACACCCGGTGCTCCCGCCAAGGCTCCCGTTCTGAGCATCATCTCGCTCATCGCGGGTATTCTCGGCGTGCTCGCCGGATTCGTCGGCTGGGGACTCCTGTTCTCCATCGGAGCCATCGTTCTCGGCCACCTCGGCCAGAAGCGTGAGACGGCTGCTAAGGGCTTCTGGCTAACCGGCCTCATCACGGGTTACGTCGGTCTCGCGATCAACCTGATCCTGATCGCCATCGGCATCTTCGCGCTCATCGTTCTCGGTGGCGCAGCGACGCAGTACAGCACGTACTAATCCGCTAACTTTTAGCTCTCGGCTGTGGACCCCGCTTGATAGCGTGGGTCCACAGCCTTTTAACCATCAGGAGCACACCGTGGCCAACGATATTCCTCCCGCAGTTCCGCCGATCCCGCTGCCCCCCGAGGGAGCCGTTCCGCCCGCGACTCGTGCACCGGCACGCCCGGTCGGAGCCCCTGAGCCGCCGGAAGACGTCGCGCCCGAGGCAACGGCACCGCCCGCGCCTCCCGCCGCACCCGCTCCGCCGACCCCGCACACGCCTCCCGGCCCTCCCGTTCCGCCGTCGGTTGCCGAAGCGGGCTACGCGACAGCTCCCGAGCCACCCAACCCCTACGCGGAGCCCACGCCCTACGTCGCACCCGGCGCCTACACGGCACCCGCCGCCTACGGCACTCCGAATCCGTACGCAACGGCGCCCTCGGCCTACGGCACTGGTGCCAGCTACGGCCAGCCCCAGGGTCTTGCCATCGCATCACTCGTAACCGGCATTGTCGGAATTCTCGGAAGCTTCATATTCCTCGGGTTTTTGCCCGGCGTCGCGGCCGTCATCCTTGGCCACCTCGCGCAGAAGCGCCAGCCCTACGCTCGAGGCTTCTGGCTCACCGGCCTAATCACCGGTTACATCTCGGCGGCGATCGGGCTGCTCATCGGCGCGGTCTTTATCTTCTACATCATCGCGGCCAGCGCGTGGACGTCGCCCTATAACTAAAGGCGGTCAGCAAGAATCGCCAGGCGCTTGCCGGCGACCCTCGTAAGAATGAGGGTCGCCGAGCGGTCGCCCTTGAGCGAGAGCTTCTTGCGCAGTCGCGCGGGGTCGACATCGATCCCGCGCTTTTTGATTTCCAGAGTGCCGATGCCGCGCGCGGCAAGCGCCTGCTTGAGCTTGCGTTCGTCAAACGAAAAGGTCTCGGCAACGCGAAAGCCCTGGGCGAAGGGCGTGACGTGCGCCTCGTCGGCGGTGATCCAGGCAATCTGCGGATCAAGCATCCGGCCACCAAGCGATCGGGCGAGATCGCCGATGAGGCGGGCACGGATGACTGCACCGTCGGGTTCGTAGAGAAACTCGCCGAGCGTGCCGGGCGCCTCGTCGGGGCTGTCGGCCGGCGCCGTGAGCTCTGCGGTGCCGTGGTCGCCAATGACGAGCGCCGCGCGGGTGATGCCCTCGCGGGCGACAGCGCCGAACCACACCCCGACCTCGACGACGTCGCGGTCGACGGAGATCCACTGCGCCTCGGCTCCTGTCGGGATGAGGTCGCGATCGATGCCCGGCCCGAGCTTGACCCCGGTGGGCTTTTCGGCGCCGATGCCGAAGGCGAAGTCGAGAGAGGGTGTCCAGTCAGCCGGGTCAGCGAGGCGCTTGGAGGCGCTACGTCGCGCGGGGTCGAGGTACACGCCGTCGAACGGCGCGAGCTCAACGCTCGTCGCGTCGGCGTGAACCACAGTCGCACCTGGCCACGGGGCGAGGTTGAAGCTCGCGACCGCGGCCGTTACCTCGTCAATGTCGACTGCCGTGACATCCATCTCCAGTGAGGCGATTGCAAGTGCGTCTGCTCCGATGCCGCAGCCGAGGTCGACGATGTTGGTCAGGCCCGCGTCGCGAAACCGGCCCGCGTGCATCGCTGCGACGCGCAAGCGCGTTGCCTGCTCGAGTCCGGCCTCCGTGAAGAGCATCGACGAGGCGAAGGGACCGAACTTGGCGACGCCACGGGCGCGAAGCCGCGCCTGACTCACAACCGCCGAGACGAGCGCGGGGGAGTGCCCGGCCTTGCGCAGATCGGTGACGACCCGCATAACGTCATCTTTTGAGCTCCAGGCGGGTACCTCGTCGAGCAATCGCAGCCCCTCGGTCGAGAGGATCTCGCGCAACTCGGAAGCGTCCATTGACCCACCGTACAACCGCCACGGCTCTGGCACTCGGATTGCACGAGTGCTAACAGCGCACTACGATTGGTGACTGGCACTCTCGTACCGAGTGTGCCAACCCACGTACGTGAAGTTCTAGAAAGAAGAGGTCAACCGTGTCGGTCTCCATCAAGCCGCTCGAGGATCGCATCGTCATCAAGCAGGTCGAGGCAGAAACGACCACTGCTTCGGGACTTGTCATTCCTGACACCGCGAAGGAAAAGCCCCAGGAGGGTGAAGTTGTTGCAGTCGGCCCCGGCCGCATTGACGACAACGGCAACCGCATCCCGCTCGACATCGCCGTTGGCGACAAGGTCATCTACTCCAAGTACGGCGGAACCGAGGTGAAGTACGGCGGAGAAGACCTGCTCGTACTCTCGGCTCGCGACGTGCTCGCAGTCGTCGTTCGCTAAGTCTCTTTCGTAGACCTAGCGACAACAAACAACGCTTTACAGCCAGAACGCCCGGCGACTTCGGTCACCGGGCGTTCTGCAGTTCTCGCGAGGCATAGGCTCGAACTCGTGACCTCAACTCCGCCGCCCACCAGATCGGGCGTCGGTATCACCTTCGCCGTCGCCGCCTACGGTCTCTGGGGCTTTCTCCCGCTCTTCTTTATTCTCCTCGCGCCAACGGGCGCAGTCGAGATTGTCGCGTGGCGCATCGTTTTCTCCCTCGTCTTTTGCGCGTTTCTCCTCACTGTGACGCGTGGATGGCGCGCGCTCGGCGTCATTCTTCGCGACACCCGTACGACGCTCATCATGGGCCTCGCGGGCGCGTTTATCCTCGTCAACTGGCTCGTCTACGTCTTCGCGGCGCTCACCGGCCACGTTGTCGAGGCGTCGCTCGGATACTTCACCAACCCGATCGTCACCGTGTTGCTCGGTGTGTTTGTGCTGCGTGAGCGGCTTCGCCCGCTGCAGTGGGCATCGATTGGCATCAGCGCGATCGCGGTGCTGGTTCTCGCCATCAACTACGGCTCATTCCCGTGGATCGCGATAGTTCTCGCCTTCTCCTTCGGTTTCTACGGACTCATCAAGAAGCAGGTCGGTGGTCGCGTCGATGCCGTAAGCGGGCTCGCTCTCGAAACAGCGTGGTTGACACCTCTCGCCATCGCCGCGCTTATTGCCGTCGGAGTCACGACGGGGCTCACGATCGGCACGATCAGCCTTGCGCACACGTTTCTTCTCGTCAGCGCGGGTGCCGTGACGGCTATTCCGCTGCTGTTTTTTGCGGCTGCGGCTCGCCGACTTCCGCTCACGGTTATGGGCCTCACCCAGTACCTCGCGCCGATCATCCAGTTCATCATCGGCATCGTTGTGCTGCACGAAGAGATGCCTGCCGCGCGCTGGATCGGCTTCGCCCTCGTCTGGGTGGCGCTCATTGTGCTCACGATCGACATGTTTGTGGCCAACCGCCCGCCGCGCCGCGCCTCGCTCGCCCGTCCGTGACCCGGCTGTAGGGTGCAGTCGTGAAGCGCGCCGCAACCACCCTCGCCCTGGCCGTCGCCGCAGCCCTCGGGTTGGGTGCCTGCACCGCGTCCCCAGAGCCCGCGCCCACCCCTACCGCGACTGTTGCGCCAACCGGAGACGGAGTACTGCGCATCGGTACAGCCTTCAGTCTTAAAAAGTCGTCGAAGGCCTCGGGCGCTGCCCAGGTCGCCGGAGTCGAACTCGCCGTGCGCGATATCAACCGTGCGGGTGGAATCAACGGTGTGCCGATCGAGGTCTTTCATCGCGACGGTGCTGACGCGGAATCCTTTCCCGCTCTCGTCGAGAAGGGAGTTGACGTTGTTATCGGCGCGAGCTCAGACGACATCGCCGACGAACTTGCCCCGCTCGCGACCGAGGCGGGCATTCCGCTCATCTCCGCGGCGGCGACCTTTGCCGACCCCAGTGCTTTCACCTTCAGCACCGCTCCGTCGAATGCCGGCGTGATCGCGGCAACTGTCGCCGGACTTGTCGAGGCAGAAGTGACGAGCGCCACCTACGTTCGTTTCGATAACGACGAGTCAACGCAGTTCGAATATGACCTCAGGCCGGCCCTCGCTGACGCAGGCATCTCGTTTGACCCCGTTCATCCTTTCGGTGTCTCCGACGCTCGTACCGACGCCGAGCTGGTGATTTACGAGGTCACAGCGCTGCGGCCCGGCGCGGTGATCTTTGCCGGCCCCGCGAGCGAAGAGTCGGGCACGATCATCGCTGCTCTCAGTGAAGCGGGCTACGGCGGCGAGAAGTTGTGGCTCACCGGCGACGCCGTGCGGCAGTGGAAAAAACCGGTCGCCGCCGCGTCGCTCGATGGCGCCCATGGCACAACCAGGGCGTCGCGAATGGATGGCGCGTTCACGGCCCTTCTCGAGCAGACGGATCCCTCGCTCACCTCGACCGAGTTCGCGGCAGAGGCGTACGACGCGACAGTGCTCGCGGCGCTCGCGGCAACCCTCGCGAGTGACGACGGCGGGCCGTCGATCGCTCATCAGCTGCGCGCGGCATCGGCGGGCGGCATCCAATGTTCGAGTTTTGCCGAGTGCCTCGACGTGCTCGCCACCGAGCCAGACATCGATTACGTCGGACGCTCGGGCCCGGTCGACCTTGACGCCGACGGAAACGGTGGCGCCGCGACCTCCGCCTCGTTTGTCTTTTCCAGCGGCAATAAACCGACACTTGTCGAAAAGTAGAGCGCCGCTCACCCCGTTCGGGGGTGGAATTCGTGTCACGAACTGTAACGATTGGATCGTGTTACAGGGCTGTAACACGAGCGTATTGTGCCGGAACCGTTTCGCCCGTAGCTTGACATAACGGCCGTGCGCCAAGCACGACTGTGTCCCAAACACATTCATACAAACCAAGGAGCAACATGAGCGCATTCGCGAAGGCCCCGGCCTCACGCTCACGCACCCTTAAGGCAGTCCTCGGCGGCATCGCCGTTCTGAGCGCCAGCGCACTCGTTCTGAGTGGCTGCGCATCGACTCCTGAAGAAGACACAACCGGTCCTCGTGAGGACCTCACGCTGAAGATCGGTACGGCACTTCCCGTTACCGGTAACCTCGCGTTCCTCGGCCCGCCCGAGATCGCTGGTGTTGGCCTCGCAGCTGAGGAAATCAACGCAGCCGACGTCGGAATCACCGTCGAGGTCACCTACGGTGACTCGGGTGACGCTGACAACAAGGCGTACGCAACCGAGGTTCCTCGCCTCCTTGCTGATGGCGTCTCCGCCATCATCGGTGCTGCTTCTTCGGGTACCTCGAAGCTCTTCATCGACGACGTGACCGGCGCTGGCGTAATCCAGTTCTCCCCGGCAAACACCTCGGCTGACTTCACCACGTGGGAAGACGACGGACTCTACTTCCGCACCGCTCCCTCGGACGTCCTCCAGGGCGAGGTTCTTGGAAACCTCATCGCTGAAGACGGAAACGCCACACTCGGCATCATCTACCTCAACGACTCCTACGGCACCGGCCTCAAGGAGTTCACCTCCAAGGCGTTCACCGCCGCTGGTGGCGAGGTAGTCGCAGAGGCTTCCTACAACACGGGCGACACCTCGTTCGACGCTCAGATCTCCGCGGTCACCGCTGAGAACCCTGACGCGATCGCGCTCATCGCGTTCGAAGAGACGAAGACGATCGTTCCTGGTCTGTCCTCGTTCCCCGCTGACAAGCTCTACTTCGTCGACGGAAACCTCGCTGACTACAGCGCGGACTTCCCCGAGGGAACGCTTACCGGCGCAAAGGGAACCCTTCCGGGTCTCGACACCGCGACGCTCGGTGACTTCACCGACCGCCTGAACACCTACTGGACCGGCACCGGCGAAGAGGACCTCAAGGACTACAGCTACGCAGCTGAGTCGTACGACGCAGTTATCCTCCTCGCTCTCGCAGCGCTCGAGGCCAACTCGGTTGACGGCAAGGACATCGCCGCCAAGCTCCAGGAAGTTTCTGGCGGCTCGGGCGACGGCGAGAAGGTGAGCGACTTCGCTGAAGGCGCAGCAATCATCATCGACGGCGGCACTGTTGACTACGACGGAAACTCCGGCCCGATCACGTTCGACGAGAACGGCGACCCGACCGAAGCAACGATCGGAATCTTCGAGTACGACGCAGAGAACAAGTACTCGCGCATCAACTAGTCACTAGCTGAAGCAAGAGGGACCCCCGGCCATCGCGGCCGGGGGTCTTCTCGTTTAAGCCAGCGCGTATGTCCCGAGCCCGCGTGCTCAGCCATGCGCGCTAGTGCGTCACGTGCGCGCTACGGCCCCGCGGCGCGGTGTTGCCCGGTAGCGCGCGGGCGGCTCTTGCGACCGCACGAGGGCTCTGACACCTGTTGTTTAGCCACTTCTGACCCAGCTGCGGATAGCTCATCAAAATAGTTTGGAATTTGGTCACCAGGCGCCCAAACATGGTGCTAGATTATTCAAGTTGCCCGCCGCGAAAGCGCGGGTAACCGCCTCTCTAACTTAGAGAAAACCCCCGTGTGAGTTCGTCAAAAAACTCTCGTGGTGACTGGCCTTCGGGCCGGAACCGCGGATTTGACAAACACCGCAGAGGTGCTAAGTTAGACAAGTTGCCCGGAGCGAGAGCGAGGGTAACAAACACTTAGGTAAGGCCCTGGGTAGCAGCCGTTTTGCGGTGAAAGCCAGGAGCGTCCGATCCTTGAGAACTCAACAGCGTGCACAATGTCAAATGCCAAAAACCCGTGCATTGAATCCAGTTTCTAGCTGGTGGAGATGTTCGGATTCCTTTGGAAATAGATATAAACAAAACAAAGCAAGTCAGTCCGGTTTCGATCGGTTTGGTTTGTTCTTGTCAGTTTCAAACTTGCAGGGTTGATGCCTATTCCGGCTGATCCCTG